>Ga0315912_10000011_pt1 | contig 824940 bp, 720 predicted proteins | sample VfabasoilMG_FD_204469 | JGI IMG/M metagenome (GOLD analysis project Ga0315912, IMG submission 204469) | Garden soil microbial communities collected in Santa Monica, California, United States - V. faba soil | ecosystem: Environmental > Terrestrial > Soil > Garden | place: USA: California... | reverse complement strand
AACATGGTAAAGTTCCATTCCGCGGCGCACCAGCAAATTCACGCCGCTCAGGCGCCTGCCGATATGTACACCGGCCACCTGTAGCGAATCCGTGAATTGCGCACCCGTCAACGACATGCTTCCCTCGATCTCCACGTCACGCTTCTCCCAACTCGATTCGCTGTCAAAAGGAGTCCCGATCAGCAAACTTCCGAAAAAATGCGCCTCGTCTGCAGTCACATCACCAAGAACATTGATTTGGGTAAGCGTGCAGCTGCCTTCGACACTCAACCTGTTCATTCTGAATCTCACGCCGCCATCACGACCTGGTCCCTCAATCGTGAGGCCGCTGACGTGAAGGTTTCCCCGCACCCGTGCGCTGAACAAATCAATGAAAGCCACCCTTTGACGACGCCTCCGGTCGCTCGCGCCAGTGAGAAAGACTTGTCCGCGAAAGGTGGTGTAATGTGCTGCGAAGCCGCCGCGTAATCGTGAGTCAACAACTGCGACGAAGCCTTCGACGGCGGCATAACTCAGATCTATCTTCCCCTTCCTCGTGGTAAGAACATTCTTGGCAGACAAACCTCCTCGCAGAACAGCCGCGGAGAGGGAGAGTGGAGCTCCGAGGCTCGCGCCGTCTAGGTGACATTGCCCGTTCACCGTTACAGCGTGCAGGTTCAACTCACCCGCGCTGCGCACCTTCGTCAGGAGCAAGATGCCGCCGAAGACCGCGTGCGAAGCGTTCATGCCCGCCTCGAGGCGCAGTTGTGAGAGATTCACGTATTGTCCGAATGTCACGACGACAAACAGCAAGGGAAGTCGTTCTACATGCGTCGCGAGCATCAATACCGGCCCTAAGAGTTGGCAACCCTCTACCGTGATCCCATTCTTGAATTTGCAACCCTGAGCGCTAAACGTCCCATTGATCGTACTCATGGAGATCAGTGCCGATTCTTCACAACGGACGCCATCAAGCATCAGCTCGGATGAGGTTGTGCACGCACGGATAATCAAGGGTCCATGAAAGTGTGAGTGGCTCAAGGAGACTTGATCCTGGAAGGCGATTCCTCGGAGCGTGCATCCCTTAAGGAACGTGCAATGCTCAATGTTGAGCCGTCGCGCAACAGTACCCCCCTCGATCTCCACAGGCTCATCAAAGATGGCATGCCTTATGACGACAAGTTTGTTCGCGGCGATCGCCTCCACGAGTTCGTGCACCTTGGGAGTCCTTGTCCTTCGGAAGGCCTCAGACTCTTCGGGTTGTAAAACTACGTGATACAGGTCCTCCTCTAATACCTTTGCGTCCGCCAACGAGTGTTGAGGATCCGGTGTATCCTCTTTGGCACGCCCGATGCCAATGGCTGCCTGTTCACTGCTCGAGTCCTGCTGAGCCCCTGAAGTGCGCTCACGCATCCGGCCACATCTCCCACACGATGCTTTCCAGCACGTCCTCCACCACGTCGGGAAGCTCATGAAGAAAATCGAGATCCGTCTCCAACTCCACCTGGTCAATGCTTACGAGGAACTGACCCAGGTCAACTGATCTTTCAATCGGCTCATGCGGCATGATGAACGCGAGTACGTCAACACTGCCATTTTCTCCCGGTGAGATCAGCACCTTATAGAACGATCGTGGTGCAGGCACTGTTCGACTCGGCGCAAACGGCTGCGGATGGTCATCGTAGATGGGCCCTGAGTAGATCCAGACGACGCCAAAATCCCTGGCGAACTCCGTGCACGTCTCTTCAAGGGTCAGCCAGCCTGCGCTGTTGTGCGCCTGCAATTGCGGTGCAATGTTCGACGTCAAGAACGACTCTTTTCCCGCTTGGGCGCCCCATCCGCGTGCGTCATCAAACTGCACCAGGTGGCCGCGTGCCCAATCTCTGGATCCGGCAGGATTGTTGTAGTCGTCGTGCGTCGCTACCTGCAACCCAGCATCCAACAACACCTGATCCCGGGAAAAGCGAGATTCCCGTCCAACTTCGGGATGAGCATCAGCCATGGCTGACGTCACCTTGATGCACGTCCATCGTGGAGCCAGGATGCGGTCGTCGTACAGCACACTGAATCCGTGATACGAGCGCAGCATTTGATGCTGATCATCTGCCTGAGCATGCATGGGCTCACCGAACACGGTGTGCGGGTGCTCCTCATCCAACTCCAGCGAAGGCCAGGTGATCCTGGCTGCCTCTAATTCCAGCCTTTCAGCCTCGGTCAAGGCTGAAAAAGGAGAAGCGTCCTCATCTACGCCCGCAACAGCGTACAGGCCAAGGAGGAAGGGAACCACTGCGATGGAAGATTTCATGGCCGTATCAGCGCGGCAGCGCCTTGTTGACTAAGTAGGCAGAATGACTGATGCCGAGCAGCATGTTCATGCCCCCGCTCACCTCGGGCAGCGATCGTATGGGACCGCGCGCTTGGGCAAAGGACTCTGCCAGGGCGAACGCGTACACCAGGACAATGATCAAGGTGAACAAAAACATCTGGACCTTTCCCAGGTCAAGGGTTTGGTAGTTGCCAACGTCTTCGCCTCCCAAGAGATCGCCCCAGCTAGCATCCTTGGGATCGTTGTTCATCACCACCACCCCTTGGACGTGCTTGCTCGCCATCAAGGCCACAGGAGCTGCTGTGGATTCCTTCTTCATCTTCATGCCCTTGATCAAGGGAGAACCCACCAGGGACGTTGCACTGATGCCCAGCAGGATGAGGAGTTGCTTGGGAATCGTGAAATCGAGGGCTTCACCAGCTCGTCCATAGCGAAGGTTGTGGAAGGCCACCGAGAACACGGCAGTGAGCACGAGAATCGTCCATAGGCCGAGCTGCAATCGCGAAAGGCTGATTTTCTGCCGGCTGTCGATCAACACACCTCGCCACAGGTTTGTCTGGTACTTCCCCGCCGTCAGGATGAAGGCCGTCACCAAGGCCAATGTGACCAGCCAGCCACTCGCAATGCGTTTCTCCGGCCAAAACCACCCAGAAGCGACCACGCCACCGGCAAGAAGAGCAAGCAGAACCGACAATTTCTTTTGTCGTACCGTCATGAAGGATCCTCCAGCTGCGGGAGAGCAGCGAGGCGATTAGCCTATCCAGTCCCCGACGAATGCAATCCTCAATTCAGGCCTTCTGCTGCGCGGAGGCGCCGTACAGGGCTGGATTCTGCAGAAATATTCGTGACAGGTTTCGTCAGAGTGCTCCATACCTCCCCATGCCCAGTCCGATGCTCCCATCTGGACACTGCGGAGCCTCTCGGTACTCTGCTTGGTAGTGAGGACCCTGGGAGCGCGTTTTGGATTTTACGAACACGAGCAACCCGGAAAAGGATGGGCCGCGAACAGAAGCAAGCAGTCGTTCTCATTCACGGCATCGGGGAACAAAAACCGATGACGACTCTGCGCAGTTTCGTGAAGGCCGTGCTGCGCAAGCCGCGACCTGGGCACGATGCTTTTTGGAGCAAGCCAGACCCCATCTCAGATCTGTTTGAGCTGCGCCGGTTGCAGTCCCGCGACAAGCCAACCACCCACTTCTACGAATTCTACTGGGCGCACCACATTGAAGGCACGACGTGGAGTCAGTTATTCACGTGGCTACGCACCCTGCTCCTTCGTGCACCGCATAACGTTCCTGCTTCAGCAAGGGAGTTGTGGGTGATCAGCTGGAGCATGATCTTGATCCTCGGTTTCAGTCTCTGGCAAGCCCTTCGGGATGCGCTCGCCTCAGGAGTCTCCCTAGAATCCTATTGGCTCATGTTCTCGATTGCGCTTTCCGTCGGATCCGTCCTTATCCAGCGCTTTGTCCTTCGTTCCCTTGGTGATGCTGCCCGCTACCTCAGTCCTACGCCTGAAAACGTGGCTCTGCGCCAGAGAATCCGCTCGGACGGCATCAAGCTCCTCCGGCAACTTCACGCCAAGAAGAAGCCGTACGACCGCATTATTGTGGTTGGGCATAGCCTCGGCAGTGTGATTGGCTACGACCTGATTACCTGGTTCTGGCTTGAGCACAATCGCACCTACGACGTCACCCCACGCCAGGACGCCCTGGCTACGTTGCTCGAGGATGGGCAGCAACCCCAGCCGTTCGTGCGGCGTGGCATCCATGCCGCCGGCGTCGCCCTGAACGAGGCGCCTTCTCCCGCCTCCCGTTCAGCCTTCATGGATGCGCAAATACTGGGCTGGCAGGAACAGCGTTCACTGGGCAATCCCTGGAGAATTACCGATTTCATCACCATAGGAAGCCCACTCACCCATGCCTCTCTTCTCATGGCGAGCTCAGAAGCAGATTTCATCGAGAGAAAGCGGCAGCGTGAAATCCCGATGTGCCCGCCTGTAAGTGACACCAAGGGCTACGCCTTCAGCTCGGATGAGGTGATTGCCTTACCCCGCGGCAAGAAATTCACACCCGTGGTGCTGCATCATGCCGCGCCGTTCGCCGTCACCTGTTGGACCAACCTCTATTTCCCGACCAAGCTTGGATTTTTCGGTGACATCATCGGTGGGCCATTGCAGCGCGAGTTCGGACAAGGGGTGCTGGACGTTCCCGTTACCTGGGATTCCTGGATGAGTCACACCCCGATCTCGCACACGGCGTACTGGAAGCCCGCAACCGCCCACTCCACTGCCAGGCCACCTCATCCCCGTGACAAGAGAGCGGTGATCGCGGTGCGCAGAGCCCTCAACTTGCGATTCCTGCGAAGGCTTACCTAAAGCAGGCTGTGGATGGCTTCCGAGTCGCAAGCGGTCTCAGGAGCATCCTCCTTCCCTCCACCTGGCCCCTTCAGAAAGCGACGCCATCAGCCGGGCGGTGTTCCACGACCTTGCTGCAGGCATGTGTAGAATCTGCAGCAGATGCGCCAAAGCCGCAAGGAGTTCGTCATCAGCACTGCTCTCATCGGGGCGGCGCTCCTGCTGCTGAGCGTGACTTACGGCCGCACCGAGGAGTCCAAAGCCCTCGATCTTCTCTCCAAGATTGCGTTCGCCCTCCTCGTTGCTGTCCTGATTCGGGGCATCACGACCTATGTGTACCGGGATCGAACCGCGGACTTCAACAAATTCCTCGAGCTGGGCATGGAGGACATCCATGAGCAACTTTCTGACCAGAAAGTTCGCGAGTTTCTTTCAAGGGCCAATCACATCAAGGTGTTGAAGACGTGGTTTCCTGAGAGCGAGCAAGTGGAAGCAGGCCTGGAGCGCGCCGTCGTTGATGGCAACGCCACCGTGCAGCTGCTGTTGTGCCATCCCGACTCAACCCTGCTTGCAGAACGGAGCCTTGGCGCAGGCCATGCGCGTGGGTGGGGATCTTCCATGGTGTTTCGCGCCATTGAACGCATGCACCAAGCCTCGCTGCAGGCGCCGCAGGCGAGTGTGCAGATTGCCCTGTACGAAGGCTGGCCTGGATGCCCGGTGATCTGGCACGATCAGCACATTCTCTTGGGCTTTTACTTCCGGGGCAAGGCATCTCCCGCCTGGCCATGGATTACCATCCGCAACAAGTCCCACTTCGCGAGTATCTGTAACGCTAATTTTCAGGACCTCTGGCAGCAAGCTCGCGTCCGCCTGACGAATGGAGCAGACATGCAGAGTTGGCTGGAATCTCATGCTCACTATCGTGCCTGAATCTGTGATATGGAGCCGCCGCAGCTCTTCGACTGCTCTTTTCGCGCAGGGCATACCCCACTGGATGCTGAGCAGGTGAAGGCTTCCTGAAGTGGACAGCAAGTCATCGCACCACAGAAGCGCTTTCCTAGGCGTATCCGCCTGCCGCCATCTGTCAGAGAATTTCACCCACCATCCTGGATCTTCAGCGATCGATAACGCGGGTTTGCCTTCGATAACCTTGGCTAGACTTGGACTGTTTGGAGGCCTCACCTTCCGAACCCTCACTTCATGTCGCGCATCATCATAATGCCATGACCCGCACCTACATCTTCACGGCTGATCCCGCCCTGTTCCGGTTGTCCATCAACGGACCGCTGAATCTCCTCATGCGATACGGCTGGATCATTACGGGCAATCAGTCGGTCCGCGAGGCCATTGCGGCCGCCAATGCTTCCCCACTGGGCTCCGTTCTTGTGGTCGACAAGGACACCATGCTGGTCATCGGCGCCGTGACCACGTCGGCGGCAGCCGCGATCAAGTGCAAGAAGAAGCGGTCGTCGGATATGGACAAGTGCAAGGCGCACTGCGACATCGTGCTTGCCAATTGCCCGGTCGCAGACAGACGCGCGATCCTCGCACCTGACGGCTGTCACTGCTTCTGCGGGGACAATGGCCCGGAAGTCCCGGAGAAGGAAGTGACCGAGCTTCTCTACCCGTAGCCCAGGCACGGACGCGCTGCCCCCAGCAGCTGAAGAGGATGCTCATGAGGCCATGAACCAGTCATGCACAATCACCGGTGAGTGACTAGGTCACCTACTTCCCTGCCTCCAGGATGCTGGTCACCCTGATCGAGAAGAGGCGTGAGGTGCAGAAGGTTGCCGACCAGCTCCGGCAGTTTCCGAAAGGCATCCTGATGGACCTGGCTGATGGGAATGCGGAGACAGGTGAGGCATTAAGGGAGAGGTGTCTGCTATGACAAGTCCTTTCTCCTACTAGTTTGAGCAGCGGGTACCCGCTAAAATTCATACGTGAATGGACGACCACTGAAGAATACTTAGCCGGAAGCACAGTGAGAACAATCAGCACCGGTAGCAAGGTCTAATACGCCATGATTGGTTTCCCGACTGGGTATCCGTGGTGTTGGAGTAATATATCCGCAAGAAAATGTGCCACGGGCTGCATCACTACACAGCAGAAGGATTGCATCTGAACGTTATTATCGGTCGAGTCGAACAAAATGTCCATGAATGGAATCCCGCCCACACCGAACCTGGCAATTCCAACGTGTAAGCTCATTGGTTCCACTTGCTCCTGCAGTTCACACCGAACTCGAGCAAGGATCTTAGGAGTAGCACTCAGCAGGCGCTTCAGATCGTGTTGTAGGTAGGAGGCGATCTTGACAAATTTGAATGTCACAACCAAACCCAAGGGCTGCTGAGGCGCCTGGAACAAAAGCGCGCCGGCTCGAATGAGATCCTCGGCTGCAAGGATGGATTGCTCATGGAGCCGGTCGAGGTGCGTTCTAATGCCGTCGTGCGTAGCAGCAATTAGTTGGCTCGGAAAAAACGTAGGATAGCCTGCAATAACCTCGGAGGGCTCGCCGCCTACAACTCCACCAACAGGTGAAGGCCCTGAAGGATTGAGGCAGACTATTGATTGCCGGCTGACCCTTGCCGAACAGTCCGAGATTCCGAATCTAATGTTGGGTCCGATATTATCGTCGTGAATGTAGACATACTCGAGGCTCGAATCCTGCAACCTTATCTCGCCAGGTCCTGCCGGATTGGCTGGTACTTCCCTCACCCCAACGAGGCAGACAGCATGTGGAGCTGATCCAAGTCGACCTACCACGATTGCCGGATAGCCGGACCTTATGAGAGCCGCACAGGAGCTGCCAAACTTTTGCCGTGAGAATCGTACGTCATGATCACCGTCAGCGAGTTGAACGTCTCCGGAGATGACCAGAGGTGCAAGACCAACCGCCTTAATTGCCTCACAGATTTGGTAGATATTCAGGCCGGATGAGGGGAACGTACGGCCACCGAGTGAGAGAGCTCTATGCGCAGCCTCAGTGATTGTCGCTGTGGTTGGTACAGCGTGATGGTCATCAAACGCTGAGCTGTGCAGCATGGACCAAAGGGCGATCGTGGCGCACGCGCCAACACCACTGTCCTGCTGCTGCCATGCGAGTCCATCAACCGTGAGGGGAAGTCCTGCAACATGACAGGTGTAGGTGCGAGCTGGGTATATTCGCGGTGTCGTCTTCTCTTGAGGATCTGGATACCAGCGGACAACTGTACGCCCAAACGGAGCAGAGGGGATCGGTCGAATTACGCAGAATCCGAGATAGGCTTCACAGAACCGTCTTGCCATGCCCTCATTGCCCGCCAAAGCAGCTGTGAATGTTCGACGGTTAATGGGTTTCTTCTCCTGACTTGCAAAAAAGTGAAGTCGCCGACAATGATTGGGGTACCTGCGCGCACTCTTCCCGTAGAAGGCAGAGAATTCATCGAGATAATCTCGATCAAAATAGAAAGGCTCCTCAAGTACTACTCTGGCTCCGAGGTCATCGAGATAGCGACTCAAGTACTCCGCTTGGCGAGAATCCAAGTGGGAGAGTGGATTGTCGGCATCACCAAAATGATAGAACCGAAGGCGTCCCGAGCTCATCGCCTGTGTCAACAACAGAGGCTACGGCTGAGTTGGAGTTGCCAGCGTTGCTTGGTCCACGGCCGTCCGAAAGGGCACTAAGCGTGACTCGTCGTGCACCCATGTCAGAGTTACTTGTTCGAGGAGCCGCTGCCTTGCTGCAGGATCCGCTGGCAGTTCGACTGCCATTGGCAAGGGACTCCTCTGAGCCATCCAGAGCGACTGCTCAGGACTCGTCGGCGTGTGCGCCGGATCGCGACCTGACCTCACCACTCGTACATTCTTTTTGTCGTTCATGTGGGCTTCGCTTGATCGAAGAGGGTAGAAGAACGGTACATCCGTTCCTACCCGCACATCAAGAAAATTTGACCGAATAGTATACCTGCTTGGGGGTCTCTCGTAAGGCCAATTACCATGATTGAGACGGAGTCCTAATCCGCCGATTCGCCACTCTAGGCTGCCTGCAACGCCATTTGGTCGAAACATATCCCCGCAGTCTGCGCTTGCACCGTACGGGCGCAGGGCAGCGCGGAAATACGCATTGGTTTCAACATCTCCCCGATCTAGTCTATATATGGTCAATCCACGCTTCTCCCTTCACGCAGCACGCTGATGGGCCTTAGCCCGCAAATTATGCTGTATATTGCTGAGAGTGTTTACCATATTAAGCATTCAGGTAATGCAAACATTGGTTTCGAGTAATGAGGTTTGCGGTCAAGCTCATCTAATTCGTTCAGGAGCGCGCAGCCCTGCAGTTCGCCACGTCCTTCGATTTAGCCTCCAGAATTCTTGCCACCCTGATCGAGAATCAGCGGGACGTCGCCAGGATTTCGGAGCAGCTGCAGCAGTTCCCAAGAGGAATACTGGTCTAACTGGCCGGAGGGAGTGAGGAGGCAATGCAGGGGATCGGGATGGTGTGATTGAAGAGGATATTGTCAGCTCAAGCTCGCGCGCCGCATAGCAGTTTCGCCCATGCAAAGTAACCCATAGGATCTTTGCTGACATTCACTCTCACATGCGGCTTCAATCCGTGTTGAGGATGTGCGAGAGTTTGATTTAGCATCCTTACAGCCGACCAGTGATCGTAAGCCTCAAGAATCTGTAGTTTGGGACACGCGAGCACTTCAATGACGCCCGAGCCAGGAAACGTCACAAGTTGATAATCGCCATCAATCAAACGATCCATTTGCATATTGTGCGGAGCCCTGTTGACCTCCTTCGTCAGTGCCGGAGAATGCAACGTTCGATTGTAGATAAAGCTACCAGCATGATGTCCAGTTGCCGCAAGGTAGAGATCTACCACTTCCAAGACTTCCTCTGCCTCGGCGCGAGACGGCAAAATGAACCGGTGCTCCAGAGCGTTTCGGATGGCCGTCACTCTCCTTGCTAGTTCAACAGTATTGACACCGCACAGTGAGAGAAAGCGATAGTTCCGGAAGAACCCCCGGAGATCCCTCTGCTTTTTCGCTGTTGGCTTCCATTGACGCACACCAAATGCAATCGCGATTCTTTCCACATGCAGGGCAAGGGCACGTTTGCTGTTGCTGACTGCATTCACGTAGCACCGCTCACTAGCATTCGCAACCATGTCCTGAGTTGCAAACTCCATGAATCGCGATGGACAGACCTCCGAAGCCGAAAACAATGGTCGAGAAACAACACTCGTGATCTGCTGGCTCCTAAAGACAGAGGGTGTTAGTCGCGCCAGTCTCATGCTTACTTCTTTCTTCATGCCTTCCCTGACGGATGATTGACATCACCATATTACAGATACCTAGGCCCTAAGACCAATCCGATCCATCCTGCATACTGGTCTGGCTGGTCATGAAGATCAACCTCAAGCAGTACACCTCCCTCCTGCGGACGCAATACGCTCCTTGCCTCGACAGCTCCCCGCCAGTCGAAGGGACCAATCGACTTGCTGTGCCAAGAACCACCCCACTGATAGAGGCCGATTACTCCTGATCCTGGAATGCACACAAGATCGAACAATTCAGGGCGTTTATCCTGTCCAGCGGAGTCCCTTCGAACATGACAATGGTAAGGAAAGGACTTTACGTACCTGTCAGTGGCCTCGACAAATAGCGAGCAGTACTCCAGCAGCTCTCTTGCCTGGTCTCTGGTGTGGTACTCATTCGCTTGTTCGGTGTCTGTATCGTCCTCAACCAGCGAAAATACCCGCCGGGAAATGGTCGTGCCGCACCACTTGATGAATCTGAACTTGCAGGAGATATCGTCAGGAATCGCGTCTTTCCACCGCCAGTATCCGAGAGCCATGGAGAGGCGATCAACTTGCTTGCGAAACGCAGAACGAGCCTCAGTAACGGCCAGAAATTGATTCTTTTTCGACCACTGACCATTGGCAGCCTTTTTAGCGCGATGTAGGTGTTGGCTGGGCTGCATTTCCTGCGCCGTAAACAGGCCCAGGCCACCGGTCGGAGTGCGCATCCTCAACGGGAAATCGCTCAACTTGAAGCCCTGTCCTCGAGATTCGTCTGTCACGGCAGGGATCATACCTAGATGAGGCGAGGAAATGCACTCGACATTCCCTTGTCATACTGGTTCATGGCATTGTCTCTCCCGCCGAAGGCGACTGCGCCTTCATATATCTCGATGAGGGTCCACCTCGAGTTAAGCTCACGATCGCTCGGTGCGTTGAACGGTAACGCCTCTCGACAGACTATCATTCCCCCTTCACAGGCTACTTGCGCTCACTGTGTCTTGCCAGGAGAAGGCTCAATAACAAAATCAACGATTCGCTGAAGATCTGCCTCGCTCCCACCCGCCGGCAGCTCCATCTCGGAGGAGTTGAAAACAAGCACATGCTCCCAACGGCGTCCATCGCTGAGCACGCATGTCACTCTCTGATAGCCCATCCCTGTCTCGGGAAGGTCCTGCAGTTTCTGAATCAAATGTTGTGGCAATGTAGTATGCATCCTAACCTGCAGGCAACGTGGTAGGACTCCCAACCGACTTGGAAGCCACGCCATCACCGAAGAGGACTTCTACACCTCCTCCTGGTTGGCCAAAGGCAGCTTGCACCACTCCTACTTGATGCACAGTTCCTGAAGGGGGAGCTATCGGGAACCGGAAGATCGCAGGATCAGGGTTCGGAAGGGCATACCGGGCAACAGCCTCCTTTCCAGTCTTGACTTTCTCAGAATCCTCCTTGGTGGTTCCAAATGTCCCCGGCAACAGACCCTTGTCCTCAGTAATCCGACGATCATTGAGAAATGCGGTAAACCTAGCGAAACGCTCAGACTCAGTGGTCGCCTTAGGCGAGTGTGAACTCGCGCCACCCAACGCCGGAGCCTCTGCTTCCCGAAAAAATAGTCGTGCCTTGGCGCGAGTAAACACCTCTTGAAGGACGAATTCCGGTGAAGGCTCCGCAGTCTCAAGTATCTGCTTGTAGATCTGATGCGGCTGCATTTGCTCAAGGAGACGGGTTCGAACTCTCTCCCGAAAGAGTGGCAATTCGCTGCGGGAGAGTAGAAGCTCTGCATTCATCACGTAATACGCATCCTCGTCCACGTGGTGTCGATACCTGCTGGACAGGTTTCCACGCACAAGCTGGTATCCCATTCCTGTTTCGAAATGCTCAAGGAGTTGCTGGGTTGTATTGGACGCGAGGCGGATCATCTCTTCATGCTAAACTTGCGGAGCAATGCCGCCAAGGACGAACACCATGCCCCTCTCAGACTTCGAGAAACGCAGGATCACCAAGCTCTTCACGGCCTACGCCGACAAGAGGGTCCCGAAGCACATCAGGCACCAGCTCACGATAGGCTTCGCCATTAAGAGGACAGCCGTCACGCTCTTTGAGCGCCGACCTGCCTTCCGCCGGCCAGGCGAGTGGACAGAATCCTCGATTGCACGGTTCCGCCGACAACCCAGTGGCAAGCTCTGGACGCTCTATTGGCGAGACCGGCACTCTCGTTGGCACATCTTCCCGCCAGTCAAGCCATCGGAGAGTCTCGAGGATCTCCTGCAAGCAGTTGACCGAGATGAAACGGGTATTTTCTACGGTTAACTTAGGAATCGCCGGCTGATAGTTTACGCTGAGATTCCATTCGCAAGGCTTCATAGGTCAGCATCGCCGCCCAAGGCACTCCTATGTGGAATCCCTCTGCTGTCAGCCGATTGAACTCATGGTTCAGCAACTGATAGAGATGGTGATTCTCGGTTCGGAGAAGTTCTCTAACTGCCAGCGCTTCATGCTCGATCGTTCCCGCTTCGGCTGCACGATTAAGCCGAGCTTCCAACTTCTGAATGATCTCTGCGGTGACTCTGGGCAGGCTGGATATCACGGCTTTCTCATGTTCCATACTTCGTCCTGCAGTGGCTCATTCAAATAGCTTGCGGCAGCACCCTCAACCCAATCAATTCTCTCTTCGGTGGCCCTTGAGATCTGAGATGAGGGCACTGGAACAAACTGAGCTGCATGCCATGCAATCAATTCCCGATAATCTCGGCATTTAATGAATAGCTACTATTTGCTTCAGCAACCTGCAGCTTAAATTTCTCAATACGCTTTACGAGAGAATCGAGAAGGGGGTTGAAGAGGCTTAACCAACGCGCTCCATCGGTATCACCTGATTTGTATTGGCGCTTGTAACCAGCAATGGCTTTATGCAGTTGATTGCTGATGGCAAGCACATCATCAAACGAAGCCCGCAATTCCGGAAAGTACAGATCGAGGAGCATGGATACTCGGTGCGGCTCATAATCTTTCGACTCTCCGTGCTGGATAGTCATGTCGAACGCCTCATCAAAAGTCAGTTCCTCCTTCATTACTTCCCGATACGGCAAGAAGTGGATCGCTACTGCATCCAAGTACTTTCTCGACTCAATATAGAGTTCCTCGTGCCTCATCCTCATGCCCTCTTTGTGACGTGTGTCACGCTCGTGCTGCAGCTGGATCATCAAGTGCCGAATGCTCGAGCGATTAGTTAGCCAGGTGCCCAGAAGAGCTATCAAGGCGCCGACGAGTGTGCCTATCACCAGGAACCAAGTCTCAGATGATGCCCCCAGTAGCTTTGCCCACATCTCCGCCACGGTACGTTACCCACGCTGACGCATCAAGTGCATTGAGCTGCTGCTTCTCCTTTGCTTGATTACCCGCATCCGCCGGCTAGGAGAATCTGTATCCTCCGCCCATGGCTTATCCCCCCACCCATTCCTTGCAGCGCTGGTCGCAGCTAGGAATTAGTCGGTTCAGGAAACTGGCAAAATTGTTCGCACTACGGGTTGGAATTGCTGTGCAACTCCAGCGCAAGCTTCTTTCTATCCGACAGCAAGCAAGCGAGCAGAGAGTGGGATTGACGGAAGTGAAGCCGAAGGTGGCACGTTGCCTCTCCAAAGATCAGCATCCATCATCAATGATTGAGATCCACGATGTACATTAGCCGAATTGTCGTCAGGAATTTCCGCAATATCACCAACCTCGATTTGCCGATTCAGGCGGGTGTTACTTCTATCGTTGGTGAGAACAACACTGGCAAGACCAACCTTCTCCATGCAATTCGCCTGGTGTTAGACGCAGACTTGCCGGGCTACTCGCGGCAGCTCACCCTAGCTGATGTCAATGAATCTGTCGCCAAGGATACTCCATTTCAAGTCTTGGCATCCATCGAGCTCAAAGGATTCGAACACGACATTAACGCGTCAGCATTTGCCGCATTCCTGAAAGTGGATGAGGACCTTGCACGCCTCACCTATAGATTCAGGCCAAGTGCTGCGGTCCGAGACGCACTAGATGCCAAGGAGCGTCGAATCGATGACCTTTCCCTCGATGACTACCGGTGGGAGATCACGGGTGGCGGGGACACCGATCCGGCGATAGTTGAGTGGAGTGACGATTGCGGTAACAGTATCCGCATCTCGGACCTCAGTGATTACTTAGTCGTGTTTCTTCATGCCCTTCGCGACGTTGTAACCGATCTCCGGACATCTCGGTCCTCACCATTGCGTAGGATCATTCGTTCGCTCAAGCTTTCACGTACGGAGCAGGATCGGTTGGTTGGAATTCTACAAAAGGCAAATCTGGACATTTCAAGCACAAAAACCATTGAGGATCTCGGTGACCTGCTTAGTGAAAGCCTATCATCGACAGCAGGCGAAGCCTTTGATTTAGACGTTGAACTCGGCATGTCCACCCCTACGTTTGCCTCTATAGAACGCAACCTGACCTTGTTGTTGTCCAGCGATACTCACGAAGACTTTGAGCCCAGTCAAAACGGCCTGGGAATTAATAATGTACTCTACGTGGCACTCTTACTTCAGTATGTGAAGAGCCGTTTGAGCACCTCAGAGTTTGCAGGAAGCCTCATTCTATTGGAGGAACCAGAGGCTCACCTACATCCCCAGCTGCAGCGAGTACTTCTTTCCACGCTTAAGAACCAGGATGCTCAGGTGATTGTCACCACTCACAGCACCCACATCACCGCTGCTGGTGGGATTAACGACTTCGTTGTTCTCTCGGTTACTAATGAAGGACAGATCTACGGGAATGTCCCCAGTTGCTCCGAGATCCTCACCGATAGGGATCGGAGTGATCTCGAGCGATACCTTGATGCAACAAAATCTACCCTACTTTTCGCTCGCCGTGTAATTCTTGTGGAAGGTCCCGCTGAGCTATTCCTGCTCTCTGAGATGGCTCGACACGTTTGCAAAGTAGATCTGGATCGCAGAGGAATTGTAGTCGTCCCTATCTTCGGTACTCATTTCTCAGCGTTCGCTAAGTTATTCGGTCCTACCGGCATCCGCAAACGGTGCGCAATCATTACCGATAGGGACGGTGTCCCGGCTGAGGACGGCGCACCGCCTCGTGGCCTAGTGGTTCTCGAGAATGAATTCGTGAAGGTATTCTCTTGCGATACGACACTTGAGCGAGAGCTGGCAATTCCTGGGATGTTGGTGCCGCTAAGGGCGACGGCAACGGACCTCCGAGCCGTGAGCCTACGCCAAGCACTGAGAGCTACTCCACCTGACATGGGTGAGATCGCTGAGCGTACTCTCAGTGCTGCAGAGAATTGTTCTAAGGGTCGCTTTGCTCAAGTACTTTCAAAGTACATCCACCAAGCTACCGAGATCCCACTCTACTTAAGGCAAGCAATCGGGTGGATCAGCGAGTGAAGTTAACGCCAATTCAGCGCGCGGCAGTCGACGAGGTAGGCAATCATGTGCTTGTGGTTGCATGCCCAGGCAGTGGAAAGACACGGACAATCGTTGCCAGGTTACTGCGGGCTATTGAAAGAGTGCGAAACACGCCCCGCCGTGTTGCTTGCATTACCTACACAAACGCGGGAGCTAATGAGATTGAGCGACGAGTCAATAGATTGATCGCGATGGAGGATGCGGCGTACTGCGACATCGGAACCATCCATTCCTTCTGTTTGAAGGCAGTGCTTCGGAATAACCATCATTTGTTGACCGGATACGAAGCTAGAATCCTCGTAGCCGCTCCTGAAACGGATGAGTACGAACAACTCGCTCGTGAGGCACTTTCAGCGACTCAGAATGGTCGTGGTCGAATCCAAGATTTCGAGAATATTCGCCGCACGATTTCCGGTGGACCGCTAATTCCCGCAGATGCTAACCTTACACCTGAATGCGTCCAATTCTTCTGGAAGATACTCGCGGACCGTGGACTTGTTGATTTCCCAAGTATCACATACTTCACGTACCTTCTCCTGCTTCGCTATCCCCACCTGGCACTTAGCGTGTCTTCTCGTTATCAGGAGATTCTTATCGACGAGATGCAAGACACTGATCAGCTACAGGTTGAGGTGCTTCAACGCCTCGCCGTCGGCAATCGGAGCCGATTCTTTCTGGTAGGAGATCACTTCCAGTCAATTCAAGGATTTTCGGGAGCGGAACCCGCCCGGATGTTCGACTTGGCAAATTATCTGAAGGCTAAGCAAGATTTTCCGCTATATGACAACTGGAGAAGTAGCAGTGCGATCGTCAGTGTTGCGGAAGCCCTCTGTCCACGCGATCCTCCGATGAGATCAGTTGGAGAGAACCGTACATGCCTCAACAATCCGACCATTATCTCAGCCACCACTGCCGTAGAGGCCGTCGTTGGAGGATTCCTTCCACTTCTTGAAAGGGCGCGTATCGATGTGACCGAGTGCGCCATTCTTGCGCCTGCATGGTATCTGCTCTTTCCAATAGCTCGCGAGCTTCGCCGGCTACATATTCCAGTATCGGGGCCTGGATCTCGACCGTATCGACGCACTCGGATGTTCGCTGGACTCATCGAGAATATTAGCGCGTATCTCGCAGCTCCTCGTCCAGAATTGCTGCGTCGTGTACAGTTTCAGATCTTTCAGACGATTCAGCAGGCCGAAGGTGTTGATTGCTATGCGGTCTGGGAGCGCCCAGGACGCCTTGCAACTACGCGGCTGGTCTTCTCTGCTCAGCAATTGCGCGAGACGACCCCTTCCGCCATTGAGTGGCTGAAGGCGATGGCACCTGTATGTATTGACGTTCTTCGAGTGCATGGCTTCATCGGCATAGACGCCAGTACACGAATTCATGACTCCGCGGCCGCAATCATCCAGGATATTCGAGATAATGGAGACATCAATCCCGATGACTTGACCGTGGAAGACCTCGGCAACTTCGCAAATCCAGATGGAAGTCTCCGGCTTCTCACCCTGCACGCGGCCAAAGGAAGGGAATTCGACGCCGTATGTATTGTTGAATTGCAAGAAGGTCAGTTCCCCCATCCCCGGGGCGATGTTGAAGAAGCCAGACGCGTGCTCTATGTCGGACTCACGAGGCCACGAAAATCACTTGTGCTCTGCCACCGCCGAGGCTCAAGAATTGCCAGGTTTCTTGCGGAACCGCAACTGTCTCCGCTGTTCGATTCAACCTCCCTGTAGGCACTTTCCTGTAGTCGAACGCTAATTCAAATGTGACAGTCCGGCGACGCAGCCACGCACCTACTTTCGCGGCTCGTGGACCTCAATTATTTGGTAGCGGGTATATTCAAGAGTTTGAGCGACCTCTGCGATCAGGGACTTCAGAAGACCGTTTTGGGTTTGAGCATGGATTGACTCCAGTACCGGGAGTCGAGCTGGGCCGGCACACAAGATCAGATCCCTTAGTACCTGTTGCCGCGGATCCGCTTGACCCAAATCACACCAGGCGGCAGCTCGCAGAAGTGGCTCCCTGCAACGATCTAAATCCCAGGCTTGAGCGTTGATCCAGTTTACGGCCCACTGTTGAACCATCTCGAGAGCTCCGGGGGCGATCCCGCGAAGCGATGGACCTGAGAATCGGGCGCCCACAGGCGCGGGCCTGCCTGGATATCCAAAGTACCCCTCCGAAAAGTACCGAGGCTCCTCAGCCAGCTGCCTGGCCACAGGCCCCCAAGCAACCAAAATTCCAATGCTAAAATCGCTCGCGACTACACAGGCGGTGGTGTTCATCATTTGGTAAGTATAGGATCGACTGGTTGAATTGGACGCGTGTCGAAGGTTCCGCATCACTTGCTTTCGGCTGAGTAGAGGTATACGTTGTACGGAATGAGTAATCAGCCTTCAACCTCGCGCCCATCTTCCATGCGCTGCCCTGTTTGCAAGTCCAGCAAGGTTCAGAGCATGGGCATCGGCGTTGGTTTCATTGGTCGTGGCGGGAAACTGCCTTCGCTGAGTTCCTCACCTTGGAAATGCAATGACTGTGATCACCAGTGGCACCCCGCATCTCCACAGGATGTTGGGAGAAGCGCTGCGGGTTCACCTGACGACGGAGGTCCGGCGATCTCTTGTCCGAACTGTCATTCGCAGGAAACTGAATACACTGGCTTGGGACATGGCAATCGTGCAGTGAAAGAGGAGGGATCATTTCCAGGAATCACGAAAGTTCAGGTTCGTTGCCTCAAGTGCAGACACCATTGGTCAATCGGAGGCACGATTGGCTGATCGTTGTGCGATTGAATCTTTCCTGGACACTGTCACACGCGACCTGCGATTTAGGAAACCGCTGCCTCACGGGGTTCGCGTTGAGTTGCCGTACGGATCTAGCGTAATGAGCCCACGACACGGTGCCAGTCGCTCCGTGAAGTCCTTAGGCTCCCTGATTGTTCGCAGCGCAGCGAATGCCCTGATGGTGGCACGGGGATAGATCGCATGCAAAAGTTGCGCTGCACCAAGTGACGCAGCACCTGTGGTAACGACATCGTCCACCAATACAATGTCGTTCGTTACATTAAGGGAAGCCTCGACTCGCATCGTTCTACCATGGTCATGAGCCTTCGGTCGGTGACCTGGTTGAGCCAGAGCCGCCTTCGGTAATGCTTCAGTGCGCTTCAGGCAGTCCAACACCGCCCCAAGTCCCCGACGCTCCAGCTCCATCGCAAGGTTGAGTGGCACGTGGAGACTCCCTCTCTCCTTCAAGGAGCTGGACGGTACAGGAATCAGTGTCACCAGCTTACCAAAAAAGTCGTGGAAGGGTAGGGTAGCAAGGTTGTTGAGTACGTACTGCGCGACGGTGGCGGAGAATGGTTGAGGTGGATCACCGCTGGCTAAGTCATCCTTGAGCCGGCGCATCATGGTCTTCGCCCGGTGCTGCTCAAGCGTTACGGGTCTGGCTGTATAAGCCAACAGGGAGCCAAACTCGAGCTTAGAAAGAAGCGTCAAGGCGCAACCTCGACCCAGATGCAGGTAGGAGGTCAAGTAAATCCTCGAGTTGCTCCGGCGCCAGCACCATGGCTCCATACTCCTGCATTTTCTTCGGCCAAGTGAGTTGAGTGTCGCTCGCGATGCGCTGAGTGATGAATAGAGGACGGCCAAGACGTAGAGCCTCCCACCCTTGATGCAGCGATCCACTGTCCTCCCCTGCCTCAACAATCACCGTGGCATTGGACATCAAGGCCATAGTCCTGTTGCGCATCGGAAAGTTGCCGCGCTGCACGGGCAATCCCGCAGGGAACTGCGAGAGCGTCAAGTGATCCCGCATGATCGTGTCCTGCAACGCGTGATTGGCTCGTGGAAAGCATTCGTTGAGCGGAGTCCCTAATACTGCAATGGTCTTGCCGCCAGAATGTATTGCCGTACTGTGGGCTGCAGTATCAATTCCTTCGGCAAGTCCACTCACAATCACCACACCGTGGCGCACCAGCTCCTGAGTAATTTGGCGTGCATCGTGCAACCCTTGCACGGTTGCTTTTCTCGAACCAACGATGGACACACGCGGCCCCATCTCAAACAACTTCGTGTCACCCGCAACAAACACCTGCTTGGGCGCGAACTTTTTCTCGACCTCATTCAACGGGCCAAGGAGATCCTCTGGCTTCATCGCCTCCCCGTGCGCTTGGTCGTGTCCCCTCATGTGCTGTTCACCTCTCAACCAGTATACGACTCGCCGGGATTAATAACACTTTCGGGGTCGGCTGCAGAGTGAACTGGATGCCGTAACCTGCACTGCAGCTCGCTTCTTGCTGGCCGAATGGACCTTTCAAAGAAGGATCTGGAGATTTCCTTACAGATCTCCTAGCAACCTACCCCTCTTGGTCGCCTTCTCTCCTCGTTGGCCCTTGATTCTCGAGGTCAAGGCTCTGGCACGAGACCTCGAACCTTTACGAATGTCGAGCCGCAGAGTAAAAGACTCCTGTGAACACGCCTCGTTGCGTAGGATAGTTGAATGCAGAAAAATGGAGGTCTCTGGATCGCGCTTGGTGGCGGCAGAAGGTCAGAGAAGGTTCTTGCCAGCATCGAACGACACTCAGCTTTCACTGAGGTCGTAGTAGGGTCTGAGATCCGACCAAAGTCCTTCGAGCTTGCCCTGATCTCAATCTCGGGACAGAAGATTGATTTTGTTGGCATCTCAAAGGCAGGACGCCACGTTGCAACTGACAAGCAGGCAATTGCCGTCTCGAATCTGATTGAAATCCGCCAAGTATCATTGTCTGTAATCCTCGAAGCGTTACCCAAGAGACTCCGTCGGTGGGCGGCTCTTCGCAGTTATGGATGTACTCGCGTGAGTCCAAAGCTCTGGGAATCGCTCCTGTACCTGTTGTATTCAATGAGGCCCGCACTCACGAGCGATATCAACCAGCTTCAGAGGACTGTGGATGACGCTGTCACTTGGTCGCAAGAAGATGGAGGCATTCGTGTTTTGGAGCGTGATGCAGTTGCAAGTGCCGTACAGGCTTGGGGAGGTAATGCGCTCAGAAAGCAAGTTCTTCGTACGGCAGCACGCTCCACTGCAACCTATTCTGCGCCATTCCTTGCGAACCTTGAAGGCGCCCTCATGGGTGAAGACTCAATCCTGTACTATGACCAGTGCACATTCCCAGGGTTTGAAGCTGCGAAACCCCACATAATTGGTGCTGTACAGCTCTCACGCGGAAGTGAGACATTGACAATCCTTAATTGCAATCGCCAGCCTCTCGAGCAGACTCTTGGGGTTGATTTAATTTACTATAACCACAGTTATAACTCTTTTATCCTTGTGCAATACAAGCGCATGAATCGAAGCTCAGCGGGACATCCAGTTTATTATCCTTATGGCGACAAGAATTATCAGTCTGAACTGCAGCGAATGCTAACCTTTGATCTTGAACTGCAGAATCTTCCTAAGCGTGACAATTCTCCTGAGCACTGTCGGTTATCAGATCGGCCTTTCTTCATCAAGCTCTGCGAGCCTATTGCAAAGCACTCGCTAGATGAGGGGATGTCCTCAGGCATGTATGTTCCATTGGAGGTCTGGCAATGTCTGCTCTCTTCACCGAGAGTGCAGGGCCCTCGAGGGGGCATAGGGATTGGATGGCATAATTGTTCGCGCCGTTTAAGCAATAGTGAGTTCACTCACTTACTCCGTCAAGGATGGATAGGCTCAGCAGCCACCGGCTCTACACGACTCAGCCAGGTGATTGAGGAGGTATTGAAGTCTCGTAGAATGCTCGTGTTAGCTGGCGTCACTTCATCCACTAGATTCCGCGACTTTCATAGAGATACCATCGGACAGTTTGCTTCACCCAAGGACCCATTAGCTTCTTTGTAGTCGAGCTGGGCCGGCGGATGCAATAGCTCAGCGAACGCTCGCACCGTAAGTGACGGGCTAGTCATGTCAGGTGGCAATACGGGTGACGGAAGGTCTCAGGGAGCACACCGGCCTACCTAGCCGAAGCTTGCTCATCCTTCCGCGGAAGGATTCGATGGCCAAGAAGTTCCACTTCCGCGAGGAGCCTGGTCTTCAGAACGGGTGAGATGCCCTCAGTGGCTAGAAGCGAGGTCAACGATTGAATGCGTTGGTACTCCTCGATCTTGGCAAGCCGCGTGTAACAATCCCGCAAAGCACCGGAGACGTCACTGAGACTGTTGATGATGTGGGTGTCCATAGGGAGTCCTCCGGCAACTGTCGTGCCTAATGTGACGGCCGTCTTGGCAGATGAGCCTCGGAAGTTGTGAACGCTCAAGAGCCGCCAATCACCTGGCGCTTAAGGGCTAGAGCGAGGCCGAAGCAGGCTCTCCCAACCTGCAAGGGCTGCCATAATGGCAGCCAGGACTCGGCATGCTCGTTGCACATTCCCTTGCGCTTTCCTCAACCCCTGCCACAACTGGATGGATACGGATGGCGAGGCCTCCCAGCAATCACCAGAAGCCCTGGTCTCCTAAGGAGATCCGGAACCTCCAATCCCTCGCGAGCCTGAACACCCCTACCAGGGGAAGGACGCTCAAGCTGCGCCGCGCTCCGGCAGCCGTCCAGCAGAAGGCCAAAGAGGAGGGAATCCCGCTGATGCCTACCAACCAGTCGCCGTACAACCGCCTGAAGCGTGATCCCATTTCCCTTCATATCGGCTCGTGCGCGGCGGGCTCGCTCCGTCGTCCGCACTGGGCTGGCACACCGCCAGGATTTATGTAGTGTCGGACGGAGTACACCAGCCAGCCGCACGCAAATCATGACCGAAACACCCCCTTCCACTCCTCCTGATTCGATCAAAGGGCAGGAGCTTAGTGCCGGCCCGCCTGAGCCTTCAACCCAGATCCCCGGTAACACCGTCCGATCCATGAAAGAGGTTCAGTACTACGCCGCCTGCATCCACGCGTTCATCCAGAGCCGCATGGAGCTGGATAAGGCCATCTTAAGCCTAGCAACTTTAGGTCTCGGACTCATCTCCACACTGCTGCTGAGGGGTGAGAATCCGCCGACCTGGCAGTTGGTCCTCGACATAGTAGCCGCGGTTCTCTTCCTCTTGACGATCGCCACGATCCTCTTTGTGCTCGCCGAGAACAGTAGCTATGTCCTTGAGGAAGCAAAATCCGCACCCGACAAGAACACCCATGAGAGGAGCCTCACACTGGCCAGTCGACTGGCCATCTCCATGTTCATGGCCTCGATCCTGTTCTCATTCTTAACCGTTCTCACTCGAGCCCTTTCGCATCAATGACAACCATGCTTGAAGAGCAACCTAAAAAACCAATCGACCTGAATGGCCGTCAAGTCCATGAAGGTCTTCAGAACTTCCAATCAGCGCGCCCCACCCAGGAGAAGCCCGCGAATTCGAATGAGCGAGGCTGGCAAGGACTTGGAAGCGCGAAGCCGCCTCCGGAGAAGACTTCGAAGTAGGAATGCAGACCAGACCGTTTCGTGTGGACAGCGCTTCAGCCTGGAAGGCTCATGTCCGGCAGGATTCCGCAAATCATGGGACATCTTGAAATAACCAACACGACAGCAGCGCCGTGTTTCGTCGCGACGATGGGAAGTGCGCAATCGCATGATCCGTCCGCTTCCTCTCTAAGGCGATAGCTCTAAATACTCCCTGCATCCCTTCTCCGCCATGGGCTACGACATCGACTTCCTTCCAGTAGGCAACGGACTACGCAGTGGCGATGCCATTGCTCTCAGATTTGGAGACCTACACGGCCTCCGACACCAGCAGCTCGTCGTGGTCATTGACGGAGGCACGAAGGATTCGGGAGCTGAGATCGTCAACCTCATTCGGAAGCATTATGCAACGAATCAGGTGGACCTGGTCATCTCGACTCATCCAGATGCTGATCATGCTTCTGGACTGACCGTCGTGCTTGAGGAGATGGAAGTCCAACGCCTTTGGATGCACCTTCCCTGGGAGCACGCGGAAGACATCCGTGCCCTCTTTCGCAGCGGCCAGATTACAGATACGAGCTTGAGAGAATCCTTGAAGCGGGCTTTGCAAAATGCTCACGATCTCTATGAGCTGGCGATAGCAAATGGCATTCCGGTTGAAGAGCCATTCTCTGACTCCAACCTACCTTTCCAGGATGTAGGGCTCCGGATACTCAGCCCCAGCAGAGCGTTCTACCGTGCCCTGCTGCCACATTTCAGGGAGACGCCAGCCGCGAGACAACAACTCACTGGATTCCAACGACTTGGCGCAGCGCTTACTGAAGCAGTTCGATGGGCGGCGGAATCCGTCGGTATTGAGACCCTCAAGGATCCAGAACTCTTTGCAACCAGCGCGGAGAACAATACCAGCGTCATTCTGCTCCTCACCAACGAGGAGCGCCACTGCCTCTTCACGGGCGATGCGGGGGTCGAAGCATTAAGCATCGCCGCGCATCAGGCAGAACAAGCAGGTATCGCCTTACCGACACTGAAGGTCGTGCAAATTCCGCATCATGGAAGCCGGCACAATGTTGGTCCTACTGTATTAGATCGTATTCTCGGTCCACGATCGCAGCCGCAGCAGACAAGGTTCGCCGTTGTCTCAGCCGCGAAGGACGGGGCACCAAAGCACCCTTCCAGGAAGGTGACCAATGCATTTCACCGCAGAGGCGCATGGAATTCCGTCTACGGCACTCAAGGGACAAGCCTCCACATTGGGCATAATGCACCTCCTCGAGCTGGGATTCCTGCAGTTCCCATTCCCTTCCACGATAAGGTGGAGGAAGATGAAGAGGGCAATGCAAAGGAGGCCAACACGTGATGCACAGATTGCTCTTCTTTTTCCTGCTCCGACATTCCAATGCTGGAGTGCGCAAGAATGACAACTAGCAATGCTAACGTTGCCGGACTGCACCTTGACCACTATTCGCTCGTTGCCCGAATCGCGCCGTGGTTCGTTGTTCTATCACCCCTGCTGATTGTCGCTGGGATCATTAATTCGGAAGCTTTGAATTTCGGAACCGGCCTAGTAACATCACTCGGAGTCGTCGCCTTGGCAACGATACTCGCTCATCTAAGTCGAGGAGCAGGTAAGCGGGTCGAGCACAAGCTATGGAGCGATTGGGGCGGACCTCCGACGTCTGCCTTCCTTCGGCATCGTGATTGCACGATCGATGCGCAGACAAAGGCGAGGTATCTTCGCCTTCTGGAATCGATGATTCTTGACTGGAAGGCGCCGACTCCACTTGAGGAAGCCCGAGATCCTTCCGCTGCAGACCGGGCATATAGTGCTGCAGTGATGTGGCTGCGCAGCGCAACTCGTGACAACAAGAGATTTCCACTCGTATTTGCTGAGAACGTCAGTTATGGCTTCAGGCGCAATCTCTACGGTATTCGGATATTTGGCATCCTTGCCTCCCTCACTGCCGGTGCAGTCAATATTGCGCTCATCGTCACGGTGTACCAAGATGGGAAGAGTATGTATCCGCCACTATTAGCACTACTCGCGGTGCTTCTGTTCGCTGGCCTTTTCACCAGGTTGATAAAGCCGAGTTGGGTTCAAGAGGCAGCGACCGGCTATGCCCATCGTCTTCTCGAGACGATTGACCAACTATCGGCCGGAGCACGGGCAACGGAGTGACATTATCCCCATGGCCATCATTCATTACCTCAATGTAAAACAGGGTGATTGCTCAATCATCCAGCACAATACAGGGAGAGTGACGGTGATTGACGTCTCGAATGCAAGGCTTGTCCAGCCACTCCTTGAACAAGCACTCGAACGGGAGAGGCAAGGAGTGAAGGGCAACTTCAATCAGAAGGACTATCCAGTGAACCCGATCTCTTATCTGAATGAGCGCGGGATCAGCGAAATTTTCCGCTTCATTTTGACGCACCCGGACATGGATCATATGGACGGTATAAAGGATTTTTTTGATACGTTCGGACCGTATAATTTTTGGGATACGGATAACAGTGAAGAGAAGGAATTTGAGGAAGGTAGTCCATTCCGCGAGGAAGATTGGTCTTTCTACAAGTCCTTGAGAGATGGCACTTCAGGTGATAGCCCAAAACGCCTAGCACTGCTGGCGGGAGCCAAAGGAAGCTACTGGAGTAAGGGCAAGACCGACGGTGAGTCTGGCGACGGCCTCTCCATCTTGGCGCCAACCTCAGAGCTGCTCAGCCTTGCCAATGAAACTGGCGACAACAATCATTGCTCTTACGTACTCCTGTACACGGTCGGCGATCGGAAGATCGTCTTCGGAGGTGATTCACACGACAAAGCTTGGGACTACATTCTTCAGCATCACTCGGACAAGGTCTCTAATGTTGATCTGCTGATTGCTCCCCATCATGGACGGCACTCCGATCGCTCGTTCGATTTCTTAGATGTGCTACGTCCGCGACTTACTTTTTTCGGTAACGCGAGTGCGGAGCATCTTGCGTACGACGCGTGGAGCAATCGGGACCTGCCGCACATCACGAACAACCAGGCGGGATGCATGATTGTGGAGACCGGGCCGCAGCTAAAGCTCTATGTCACCCACAAGCCTTTTGCGATGAAGGTTAATCCTAGCACGACGTATTCTGAGACTCACAAAGCATACTTCTGCCTTGATTTTTGAGTGAGAGTTTGAAATTGTGATGAAGTATTAGAAGTGTTCGTGGAGACCATAGAGACCCTGGTTACAAGGGGACTATTCCTCTCCCATTCACTCTGCAGGGTTTTCACTTGAGTGCAGACATTCACTCTTCCAAATGGCCCCACTGGATAGTTGCTATCTCTTCGTCGCAGTGTCTTGCCGCAAGGTTTATCAATCTTACTGCAGCTCGCTACAGGCAAGAGGCATCACAATAACGGAGGTGAATGCAAATGACAGTAGTGAAGAAACTGGCGAACGCATTTCTAACAATTGCAACGCTTTGGTTTCTCTACTCAGTGTTTAAGTATTTAGTCCAAGCACTGCAAGCAGCAGCTTGAGCGATGCGGGTGGGCAAGTGGTGATTTGCCCACGCACTCTTGCTCTTCATCACCACAAAGAATAAATACAAGCTCGTCTTCTACAAATCCACTGTCGAACGTGACAACACCTAAGTAACGGTACACGACGCCATCTGCGTGCTCGTCAACGCGCCCTACCACCGCGCGTTGGTGCCCCAGTAGGCTATGCTGCCAGGCATGTCCGTCGAGGAGCGCTCCCAGCAAGGAAAGGAGGAGTTCTTTATTGATCTCTGCGTTCGTGGGGCACAGGAGTTGCGCGAGCGTCTGCAGATATCGGAGCCCTCATTCCAACATGTACACATCTCAGCCCACACGAGAGGGCGCGACGTCTTCGTGTATGGTACACTTGACTTAATTGAACGCGTTGGCGTGTTTTTGATTCAGCAACTTGAAATCTTTAGTGATAAAGGAAAGCAACTGGACACGACAGATCTCGATCGGCGGTTGACTCGCAATGTTCTCCATTCAATTCTGATTCCTCAAGAGCTTTGGAGGCGGAATCTTACTGAGGCACTGGTATTTGCGATCAACTTTGGCAGGCAAGCGACTAATGCTGAGCCGTACTACTGTCATTATCTGAATCTCTCCCAGTTAAAATCTGTCAAAGCCACGCAGGCTGATCTTCATGCATACTACGGCATCCAGTCGCGAGAGCTCGATAGTCAAATAAGCGATCTCAGAGAGACAATCCTCGGGTGGGAGCGCAAGATTGACCTCAGCCACTGCTGGTACCTGGAATTGAATCGGAGCAAAGACAGCATATCGTCAAAGCCACGTAAATTCAAGGATCTCCTGAACGAGGCGCTAATGCGTGCTGAGATTCAAGAGCGTCACGTCCTTGGCCTATCCTACTTTGGAGGATTCGGATCTGTCAGCGAGAACATTCACTTTGGGGTTGGTAGATTGCAGCCACGATTGGACTTTAGAATCGTGCAGACTGGAACGAGCCATCTTGGGTTACTCGCACTGTACCTGCTACTGAGGTGTTGCAGATTGCTCCGCTTTCGGCCGACCGACGGATACCTTGCCTTGGCTCAGAAGTGGATGACCAATAATGATGTGGCAAGAGACCTCTACAATCGAGCGGTCCGGTCCGCTTTCACCAAGGGAGATATCGTACTTGCCCAAGATCTTCCTGCGATGGTAGAGCAGGTAACCACCAGTCAATTCGGATATAAAGGATTTCGAGTGAAATACTTGCGAGAGCTTCCGGTGCATGCGAATGATACTGACTGGTTCCCAGGAAAGTGGCTCCGGAGGATATGGAAGCAAGATCAGTTCCTAGACCGATTCATGGCAGAATTTGACGCTAAGGGTCAACCAAGGCCCAGTAAGGCCGTTGCTCGTGAGTGTCTTCTTCGCTCCTTCCTTCATCAGTGGGATACCGGAGGGATTAGAGAGTTTTTGACAGGATCTTCTAACCCGGAGGAGAGTGCGGAGATTCGTGAGCCTGGTGAATTTGAGGGAACAAGATCGGAGATTTTAGATCACAATAAAGAATAAATACTAGTTCTTCTCTCAGAATGACAGGTGTCCAAGTGGCCAACACCTGATTAGCGGGTCACAGCGCAGTGTGGCGCCACGCGGGCTCGTTCCACCCCCACGTGCGGATGAACTACACCACTGTGGAAACATCGCCGCAAATCAGGTGAGTCTTTATAGGCTCCGGCGTCCTCGTTAACGAGGATCGACCTAGCAATGCGTAGCACAGTAGGCTTATCCGCTCAGACGTGGTACATACACAATGCATATAAGCGTTCCCCTTCATCGGACCGAGGAAGAGTTCATTGATATTAAGAACTCTGTCACCTGGTTCCAGCGGGCACAGGCCAACCTGCAGAGCCATTCCCTAATTTCGGAAGCGAACAAGGCCATCATTGAGCGTTTTCTCCGCGATGCAGCCCTGGGCAAGACACTGCCTGGACGGGCCAAGAAAAAAATTGGTCCTGCACGACTGTCGAGCTACATCCTCCACCTCTCGCTCCTCTGCACCAACACATCCAAGGACCTTGCCTCGTTGACTCAGGAGGATATGGAGTGTTTCATCGAAGCCTTGGAGAACAACCGCTTGACTGCGTACCGATGGAGCAGTCGAGCTCCATCCTCATTACCAAGAAAAACCACACCATATAGCCCGCGATACATCCTCGAAATCAAGATCACCATTCGTAAATTCTACAAGTGGCTTCTCGGGAATAATAAGATCTTCCCACCTATCGTTGAATGGATCGACACGATGAAGCAGGAAAAGGAAATCTCCGCACTGACCGAGCATGAAGTGACGGCTTTGATCTTGGTCACCAATACGATCCTTGGGCGGGCACTCATTCAGGTGCTGTTCGATGGCGGCTTTCGCCTTGGCGAACTTCTGAATATCCGTCTGCGGCACCTCACCTTTAAGCCCATTGATCCTGAAACAGCCAGTGAACGATGCTTCATGATCAGGGTTCCCTTTTCCAAAACCCTCCGAAGAACGGTGGTCCTTCCGATGCCGATGAGCAGAGACCTGCTTCAGCTCTGGCTTCGGCTGCATCCTGCTCGTCCGGTACTTCAGGCTGATGGAACCCTGGGGGAATGCGATACTCATGCGCCGCTCTTCCCGGTCCAGCCCGATACACCTCGAAACATTCTCAGCAAGGCGGGCAGGAAATCGCTAAATAAGCACGTCCATCCTCACCTCATGCGGCACAGCAGCGCAACGTACTGGTGTACGAAACTTCCCTACTTTCAGTTCTGCAAGCGCTTCGGATGGACTATGACAAGCAGAATGCCTCAGCGCTACATTGATCGTGAGGGTATTGATGACCTGGAGTCAGCCCGTATCTACCGCCGACAGCAAGAGCGCGTTCAAGAGAGTCAGCGACGCAATCAGGAGTCCTTTCTCGGAGCACGTGCGCCAGAGGCGCCTGCTCATCCTGGCTTCACTACTCCACAGAGAGGAGCCCGCACCGACACGCTTAATAACCAGCAACCCCCCTTCATTCCACAATCAGGAGGCGTCACTCATGACACTAAAGTTTCAAGCTATGAAGGCAATGCCCAGCGAAGGCAGCGCCAGCTCCGGGATGCACCCGGACACCCAGGCCATCATCACGCGACTCAGCCAGGCCAAGGAGCCCGTCTTCGCGGTCAGCGGCTTCGCTAACCCAACGGCGGCCAAGCGTCGCCTGGATGCACTTCGACGTGCACAGAAGCGTGGTCAGGTGAAGTTCAAGTCTGGCAGCCGTCAAGGCTCCCAAATCTTTTTCAAGCTGCGCTAAATGCCATTCCCGCTCACGGCTGCCGATCATCGACGGTAGCCGGTGAGCAGAAATGCGACTCGCCGTGTTCCTCAGAGCAAAACAGCAAGGCTTCTTCTGTTTCGACTGGACCCTTCGTCCCCATGACGACGGTCACCACCTTCACTGCTTCCTTGCCGTAGTGGATGGGAGTTTTGCACCAAGCACACGATGTTTCTGAATTCTGTTTCTTGGTTGTCATGCTCTTGGCATGGATGTTCTTCTATATAGATTCTCAACCAGTTTGAGTCCGCTGTACGCGCGCCTTCTCCCCACTCAACATCGCTCGCCCATTAACTGGTTGAACATTTAAATACGCTGAGTGTCACCGTTTGGAGACAACTTTCCCGAGTGGGGGGCCCGTCGATCCCGGGCTACCCCTCGGGTTTGCACTCTCCATGAATGCTGATGAAACACTACCCGTGCTTCTTCAGGGCAAGCTCCGGCAACAGTTACTCCTCTGCCTGCATCAACCTCACACGATCGGACAGCTCTCCAAGAAGCTGGGAATCCCAATGAACCTGTGCAAGAAGAGTATGTACTTCCTGCGTGCGTACGGGTTGGTGACCTGTCTCACGCCCTATCGAACCAGGCATCGCCTCTACTGGCTCACGCAGCTCGGCGCGGATTGCCAAGAAGGCCTCGTGCAACACCACCGGTTGGAGAGGATTCCTCACTCATTCCCCGAACTGGATTACGCTGTCTACGCCGCCCTGACGGCCAGGAATCGCCGTGCCGTCGTGTTGTCGCTGACGTATCCGATGCGCGCAATGGAGGTGAAGAAAAGAGCGATCGGCGTCTACCCACAGATTCGCATGACTGGCGATCACACTCGAGAACTGCTTCGTCGTTTAGTGCGCCTCGGGGTTGTGGAAAGAGAATTCGCATTCGATCGTTCCTACTCTCGGTTCCGGCTGAGTGCAACCGGAAGACTGATGCACAATCTCCTGCTCGGAGCGGAGGACCAACCGTGCCTTGGACTGTCCAAGATTTAGAAGCCCGCGCCCGTGGAATCGTGGCGAGCTTGCACTACGCGAAGGACGATCCTGTGCTGGCAGGTATCGAGAGTCAGATTGCCTTAATGTCCGTGCATCTTACTCAAGTGCAGGAGCGTCATCGTCGGGATGCCAGTGAGATCACCCAAACGGAATGTGACATCGGCACTGACATCATGCGCGTTCATGACATCCGCTACCTTCATTTTCTCGCCAAGATGCGTACCGTGGACTCCCTGAAGACGAAGCTACTGAACCTTGATTTCGAGCGAAGAAGAATGCAGTCCGGATACGAGGCTGAAATTCGACGGCTTCAAGAGCGATTATTGCACCTCTTCATCGAGCGGGAGCACTTGCGCACATGACAATCAGCATTGAAAGCGCGCTAGCGAAGCTTTCTCCATTGATGCCAGAACGTGTTGCCCGCTGGAGGAGGACGCTGGCCATCGCTTCCATATCCACCAAGACCTTAGTCGAGCGCCAGATTCTCGCCATCTACTTCAAGAACCTGAACGGCTCCAACACTTCCCTGCTGCTTCCCCCACCACCAGCAGACCTGCTGTCTGGCAACTTCTCTCTGGGGACGGTGACGTACAAGAATGATCAAGGGAACTTTGCTCTGCGCGAGGAGGACCTGCTGCAGCACCTGGCAATCTTCGGGCGATCAGGTGCCGGCAAGACAAATGTCGCGTACTTGTTGATGACGCACCTGATCGAAAGGCACATCCCTTTCGTGTTCTTCGATTGGAAGCGAACTGCTCGCGATCTCATGAAGACGCATCCGAAGAAACTAGCAGTCTTCACACCTGGAAGATCTTTACGGCCATTGCCGTTCGATCTCTTCATGGTGCCGCCCGGCATGGAGAAGACCACCTTCATTCATATGGCCGTGGACGTGATCGGGGATGCGTACACACTCGGTGACGGCGCCAAGAATCTTCTCACCAAAGCGGTAGCACTTGCCCTCGATGCGACGAGCAATCCATCATCCCAGGCAGTCCTTGACCAGCTCAATCAACTTGGCACCGCCGGCCGTAGCGCCGGCTGGAAAACCAGTGCCGTGCGAGCCCTGGAAAGCATTGTCTTCACCCAAGGCATTCCTCAAGGACTCGAAGCTTCGACGGGAACATCCCTCCTGCACATGCAAACCATTCTTGAGCTTGATGCAGTGTCCGCAAACTACAAGCAGTGCCTCATCCCTCTCCTCTGCCTCTATCTCTTTCACGCTCATCTGACCGGAGAGCGGGAAAAGCTCCGTTTCGTCGTGTTCGTCGAGGAAGCTCATCACCTATTGCATCAGCAACGTGGTTCCCGAGAAACCGTCATGGAAATGCTGCTGCGTCAATGCAGGGAAATTGGCATTGCCATCGTCATCTTAGATCAGCATCCACATCTGATCAGTCCTGCTGTCCTTGGCAACACGGCATCCACCATTCTCCTCAACCTCAAGGATCCGAAAGACATCGCAACAGCAGGTAAGCTCGCCCTGCTTCCGGAATCAGATCGGCAACATCTGAGCCAGCTTTCACTCGGATCAGGCATCGTCAAGCTGCAATCCAGGTACCGAAAACCGTTCATGGTGAAATTTGCCCGGTATGAAGTCGAGAAAGGAACCGTCCTCGACCAAGACCTGGAAGCCCTCGCAGCGCCGTTGAAGCCACTCTCGGGCATTATCGAGCCTGGGAAGGCCAGGAAAGGCACTCTCGCGGTCTCTCGGGTCCCGGATCACCAGGTGACCGAGGAACAACTCCGCTTGCTCGAGGACGTTCTAGAGCATCCGTACGACGGTGTGGATGCACGGTATCGACGTCTCGGGTGGAGTGCTGACCGGGGACAACGCGCCAAAACACGCCTCCTTGCCCTCCGCCTCCTCCACGAAGAATCCATCTCCACGTCCAAAACCAGAAAAACCCTCCTTCGCATCACCAGGGATGCAAGAACTAAGCTTGGCCTCGACTCTCCAGGACAGCGTCGAGAGTCCCTGCTGCACGAGTACTGGAAACATGTCTATGCAGACCACTATCGCACTCTTGGCTATGACGTCACCATCGAAGCTCCTCGTCATTCAGGAAGAATGGACATTCTTGCCCGAAAGTCTGGCGAGAGTGTCGCGGTCGAGATCGAGACTGGCAAATCAGACGTCGTGGAAAACGTGCGTGAAGACCTGAGGTTCAGCTGCGATAAGGTAGTCGTTGTGGGAGCTCATCCTGATATTTGCCAGTCATTGGACAAACAAGTCAGACAGGCAGGACTACTCATCATGGATCGAGTAGAAATCATTGCAGCCGGAGAATTCAAGCAGGGTAGCGAATCTCATGCTGCCTAAGATTCAGAACGTTCCGCTAGGTTCTCCAGAAGGGTGCGCAGTTTTCGTCGCGCCCGCATGCTCGCCACCTTCACCGCTGCCACATTCATGTTCAACTCCTCTGCCACCTTAGCGTACGGCTGCCCCTGCAGGTAGTGCTGCTGAACAATTTGCCTCTGCTTCCATGGCAGACACTCAAGAGCTGATTCCAAATTTGGAGCAACATCCTCGTACCACGGGACTTCATGCTCAGCAGCTGCGAGCATTTCCCCGATATCCGCCATGCGCTGTGTTCGCTCACGGATTGGAATTCGCCGCCAGTGGTCAACCAGGAGATTCCTGGTGATTTTGGTTAAGTACGCGCGTGGATGGTCAATGACACCCCATCGAGATACTTCTTGATATCTCAAGAACGCCTCCTGAACAATGTCCTCAGCCAGCCACCTGTCCTTCAGATAATGAGCGACGTAGTCATGAAGGAACTTACTATGTACCTCGTAGCTCGAGCGGTGTTCTGCTTCTGTCGTCGTATCCAGGGACATGCACAGTATGCAGCATGCCGATCCTCAATAATCTTCACCTATTTTGCGGCCGGGATTAGGCCAAGCAAGTCGGCGTCTCGGACACGGCGGCCCTGTTGAACGGCAGCTGCCGTTCTCATATTCTGACTAAATGACGTACAGTGGTGAATCTGCTTGGCGTCGGGGAGCGCAGGATTGGTGGCGCAGTGGACCCGTCGCGCACCTTGCAAGCCTGATTGTCGGATTCCTCGGAGGCGTGCTTGTGCTCTATCTCCGGGAGGTGAATCCTTCCAGCGAGCCAATCACGGAGATCACTGATGCCTGGAGGGAGTTCTTGATCTTTGGCATCGGGGGCTGGGCAGCAATCGAACTTTTCGGACTATCCTGGAATCTCCTCCGCGCCCCAGTGAAACAGAGGAATGAATGGTGGCAGACTGCATCACTGATGGAGCGTGATCCACTGGAAGAAGCTCGTTTGGAATTGCGCCGATTCTCAGAGATCTACCGCCTGATTCATGTGCAAGCAGCGCACCTCATGCACCGTCGGGATGACGACATTCTTGCGTTTGACCTGAAGTGGACGGTGGATTCCGCGAGCAACGAGTACTTGGTGCCCATCCTTGGACCGACCATGACGAGCACGTTTACTGATCTTTGTCCCTTCAAACGCAAGCAATTCTTGACGGAGAAGGCGCCGCAACCGGAGCAGATCAGGACGATTTTTCTTACTGGAATATTCAATCAGCGACATTGGCTGGAAGGAGTTGCAGCGTCGTTAACCATGGCACAGATCTGGGACAAGAAGAAGGCAGTCGCTCTTGCGCACCGCGATCTTGAAGCTCCTGTATTGTTGCGGCAGGTTTTGAAGGGGAAGGAGCAACTCATGCTGCCCATTTCTTAATCTGGCATCCAGCCACCACTCCACCTTGGCGGCGGTGTGCGGGCGATCCTGAGCGTCCATGCACCTCTCTCGATCACGGATCCTGATGCATTCGATGCTGTATCCTTGCTGTCCACTCTGGCATGAATTCTGGAATGACCTGGAATGGAACTGGCATGGAACAGCTCTTCAGATGGTTCCGCACTGTCCTCGATGGTCCGCCACCGTCTTCGCGTAAGTCCGACCGCTGCAAGTACTTGCGCGCGCAACTCCTTGCAAGCACAAACGTTACGAATTCTGCCCGATTCGATTATGAGTCCGCTGCTCTCACCGTTGAGCTATCGGCCCGGCGCGGCCAAGTCTATCCCGTCCAACTTGCCCGATTTCCGTGCTAGGGATAGACTGGAAAAGCCCACATGAGTGAAAGCAGCGTTCTTACTTCAATCCGCGATGCTTGGTCCGCAGAGCAGTCGCAGAACACCATCAAACAGCTGCGCAAAGACTATCCGCGCTATTCGAACAACGAGCTGTACGCGATCTGGTCGCACACGCACGGATTGGTGCCGCTCGACGGCCGCGGCAAGGTGATCATCGACCAGTGGCAGATGCACGCCGAGGAAGACGGCAAGCACGTCCAGCCCGGCGGCTTCAAGGTGTCGCGCCCGCTCTACGGCCGCGCGCTGCGCGCGCAGTCCGGATCATCCAAGCCGCGCCAGGCCGCGCGCCGCAACCGCAAGGATGACAACGAGCCCCTCGCCAAGCCCGACGGATTCACCAGCCCGAAGGCGCTGGCGCTGGCCAAGCAGTACGACAGCGCGGCGCGCGTGCTCAACACCCTGATCGAGAAGCAGCGCGAGGCGCAGCGCGTCGCCGAGCAGATGGCGCCGTTCTCGCAGGGCGTGCTGATCGAGCTCGCCTCCGGCAGCGAGGAAGCCGCCGCCGCCCTGCGGCAGGCCGGCCTGATCCCCGCCTGATCCGCCGCCGCGCGGAGCGCCCGCCAGCACGCCCCCCCCCCCCTGCCCGCCATGAAGCGCCTCGCCCCGCTGATCTTCCTGGCGCTGCTGGCGTGCGGTCCGCTGGCGCCGCGCGAGCGCGGCCCGCGCGAAAATTCGCCGCCCGCCGAAACGCCGCGGCGGCCCGGCGGCGGCGAGAATTCCGGCGGCGGCCGGATCGGGCCGGCACCGACCTACCCCGGCGTGCGCACCATCGGCGCGCCGATCGCCGGCACCATCACCATCGGCGCGATCGCCGATTGTCAATACGCGGACCAGCCCGACAACGGCCAGCGCCTCTATCGGCGCGCGCCGCAGAAGCTGAAGGAGGCGGTCGCCGAACTGAACGCCGCGCGCCCCGCCTTCACCGTGCACCTCGGCGACTTCACCGACACCGGCTGGGAGTCCTTCGACGTCGTCGCGCCAATCTACGCCAGCCTCGCCGCCCCCGCCCACCACGTGCTCGGCAACCACGAGTTCTCGGTGCCGGACGCGCGCAAGCCGCAGGTGCCGGCGCGCCTCGGCATTCCGCAGCGCTACCGCGACTTTGCGCAGAACGGCTGGCGCTTCGTGCTGCTCGACGGCAACGACGTCAGCCTGCACGCCCACGCGGCGGGCAGCGCCGCGCAGGCGGACGCGCGCGCGTTCCGCGACCGCGTCGCGCCCGGCGCCGGCGATTCCGGCGGCGCGCTCGGGCTGGTGCAGCTCACCTGGCTCGACGTGGTGCTGGCCGAGGCCGACGCCGCCGGCGAATTTGCCGTGGTGATGTGCCATTTCCCGGTGCTGCCCGCCGGCGGAGTCACGCTGTGGAACGCGGCCGAAGTGGTGTCGGTGCTGCGCGCGCACCCGAGCGTGAAGCTCTATCTCGCCGGCCACGATCACGCCGGCTCTTACGTGGAGGCGCACGGCATCCACTTCCTGACCTTGCAGGGCATGCTGGACACGACTGACAACGCCTGGGCCACGCTGACGCTCGCGCCGCAGGAGATCGCGGTGGACGGGCGCGGCCGCGTGCCGGACCGCAAACTGGCCCTGCGCTGAGCCGGCCGCGCGGCCGGCCGCCCGCCCGGTGCGGGCTACACTGCCGGACCCATGCCGAGCTGCCTGCTGCTTCTCGCCCTCTGCGGCTTCCAGGAACCCGCCCCCCCCGCCGAGGAAGCCGCGCCGCAGGAACCGGCGCCGGCGCCCGCTCCCGAGCCCCAGGCCCTGCCGCCCGCCGGCTACGTCGATCCGGGAACGGTGCCGGCCCTGCTGCAGGAAATCGCGGCCGCGGGGGGGGGAACGCTGATCGAACTGGCGCGCACCGCCGAAGGCCGACCCGTGCTCGCGCTCAGCCTCGGCGAGCGCCCGCAATCCGGACGGCCGGAGGTGCTGATCGTCGCCAATCTGGACGGCGACCGGCTGGCCGCCAGCGATCTGGCGCTGCGGCTCGCGCGCCACCTGGCGGCGGGCTCGCCGCTGCTCGAGGCCGCGACCGTGCACGTGGTGCCGCTGGCCAATCCGGACGGCGCCGCGCGCGCCTTCGCCGGCGGCGATCCCTGGCGCGGCGCGCCGGTGGACGAAGACCGCGACGGCCTGCCCGACGAAGACGGCCCGCGCGATCTCGACGGCGACGGCCGCGCGCTGTGGATGCGCGTGCCCGATCCGCGCGGCGCGATGCTGCCCGATCCCGCCGACCCGCGCGCCACGCGCGAAGCCAAGAAGGACGAAGGCGAGGCCGGCGGCTGGCTGCTGGTGCGCGAGGGCGCCGACGCCGACGGCGACCGCCGCGAAGTCGAAGACGCGCCGGGCGGCGCCCGCCTCGACGCCAACTTCCCGCAGCGCTGGCGCGAGCATCAGCCCGAGAGCGGCAACTACCCGCTGTCGGAACCGGAAGCGCGCGGCCTCGCCGACTTCATGCTGGCGCACCCTCACGTGGCGCTGGTGATCGTGCTCGACGACGAGGACAACGTCGCGAGCCCGCCGAAGGGCAAGGACCGCCTCGAGCGCGCCGCCGGCGAGCCGCACGCCGACGACGCCAAGCTGCTGAAGATCTGGTCGAAGCGGCTGTACGGCGAAGACGGCAAGGGCGCCGGCGAGTCGAAGCCGCGCGGCGGCGACGACTCCTCCGGCAGCTTCGCCGACTGGGCCTATCACCAGGCCGGCGCGCTGGTGATCGAGAGCGGACTGTGGTCGCCGCCGCGCGAAACGAAACTGGCGGGCGCCGAAGATCTGCCGAAGGAGGCAAGCGACGAGGCCAAGGAATTGCGCTGGCAGGACGCGGTCTACGGCGGCGCGGCCTTCGCGCCCTGGCAGGAATTCGAGCATCCCGAGCACGGCAAGGTGGAAATCGGCGGGTGGCTGCCGCTGACGCGCGCGAACCCGCCGGCCGGCGAGATGGACGCGCTGACGGCGCGCTGGACGGGCTTCTGCGACGGCCTCGGCGCGGACTTCGCGCGCATCGCGTGGGAGCAGGTCGAGGTCACTGCGCTGGGCGAAGGCGTGTTCGAGGCGCGCGCGCTGCTCGTGAACCGCGGCCTGATGGCGACGATGAGCGCCGCGGGCGAGGCCAACGAGCGGCCGCGCCCGCTGCGCGTGACGCTCGAGATTCCCGGCGGCGAACTGCTGGCCGGGCGCGCGGTGCAGAGCGTCGAGAGCCTGGCCGGCCTCGGCGGCAGCCGCGAATTCCGCTGGATCTACCGCGCCGGCGCCGAGGGCGCGCGCATCCGCGCCGTCTCGCAGACGGCGGGCCTGGCCCTGACCGAAGTGGAGGCACCATGATTTCCATCCTCATTCTGTGCGCGGCGCTGCCGCAGCAAGCCGGCGGACAGTGGACGCCGAAAGTCGAGATCGCCTGGAACCGCTACTACGACTACGCGGCGGTGCTGGGGCTGGAAGAGCGTCTGGCCGCGGCGTGGCCCGGCTTCGTGCGCCTGGAGGACATCGGCGCCTCCTACGAGGGCCGCCCGCTGCGCCTGATGGTGCTGACCAACTCCGCGACGGGCGCGGACGCGGACAAGCCCGCGATGTGGGTGGACGGCAACGTCCACGGCAACGAGGTGCAGGGCGCGGAGGCCGCGCTCTACCTGGCGTGGTGGCTGCTGGAGCACTACGCCGACAACGAGCGGGCGCGCAAACTCCTCGACGAGAAGGTCTTCTACATCCTGCCCTCGCAGAATCCGGACGGCCGCGACCACTGGTTCCACGCCGCCAACACCGCGAGCTCTTCGCGCACCGGCGTCAAGCCGCTGGACAACGACCGCGACGGCATGTTCGACGAGGACGACGCCAACGATCTCGACGGCGACGGCGAGATCACCTCGATGCGCAAGCGCGTGCCGATGGGCGAGGGCACGCACCGCCAGGATCCGGACGAACCGCGCATCCTGGTGCCGGTGCAGGGCGAGCAGCAGGGCGATTGGATCATGCTCGGCCAGGAGGGCATCGACGACGACGGCGACGGCCGCGCCAACGAGGACGGCAAGGGCGGCTACGACATGAACCGCAACTGGCCTTCCGACTGGCAGCCCAACCACATCCAGTTCGGCGCCGGCGACTATCCCTTCTCCTACCCGGAGACGGCGGCGATCGGCCGCTTCCTGCTGGCGCACCCGAACGTGGCCGCCGTGCAGTCCTTTCACAATTCCGGCGGCATGATCCTGCGCGGGCCCGGCGCGGACTACGTGAGCTATCCGGCGGCGGACGTGCGCGTCTACGACCGGATCGGCGCGGAAGGCGAGCTGATGCTGCCCTTCTACAACTACATGATCATCCACGCCGACCTCTACACCGTGCACGGCGGCTTCGTGAACTGGACTTACGAAGGCCTGGGGATCTACTCCTTCACCAACGAGCTGTGGGCCGACCCGCAGTACTGGGGCGGCGAGCGCGACGAGCCGGCGGGCGGCGGATTTGGCTCGGGCCAACGCCAGTCCATCGAGTTCAACGACTCGGTGCTGCTGGGCGACGTGTATTCGGACTGGAAGCCCTACGACCATCCGCTGTACGGCGAAGTCGAGATCGGCGGCTTCAAGCGCCACCACGGGCGCGTCGCGCCGAGCTTCATGATCGAGGAGATGCTGCACCGCAACGCGATGTTCTGCGCCCGCCACGCCGAGGAGATCGCCGACGTGTCGTTCGCGCGCGTGAGCACCGAGGATCTGGGCGGCGGATTGTGGCGCGTGACAGCGGTGCTGAAGAACGCGCGCACCATGTCCAGCCGCTCGGCGCTGGCCGGCGACAAGAAGATCGGCACGCCGGACCTCCTGCGGATCACCGGCGACGGCCTCGAGGTCCTGACCGGCGGCATTCAGACCGACCGCTTCCGCCCCGAACTGGCCGAGCCGCCGGCGCGGCAGCCCGGGCGGCTGCGGCTCGAGCGCGGCGTGCCCGGGCTCGGCAGTCTCACGGCCACGTGGGTCGTGAGCGGGCAGCCCGGCGCGGGCCTGAAAATCGAATTCACCGCGGAGAAGGCCCGCGCCGCCGTCTGGACGGGCGCGCTGAAGGCCGAGTGAGCGCCGCCGGCGCGCCGCGCGTGCAGGACGGGTGGACGCCCGGCCAGCACGCGCTGCTGCGCGCGGCCGTCGGCCTGTATCTGACCATCGCGCTGCTGCTCGCGGCCGGCGATGCCTCCGTGCTCTGGATCCTCGCCGGCGCGGCGGCGCTGCTGATCACCGGCTGGTGCGAAGCCTGGGCGGCCGGCCTGCTCGCCGCCGGGCTGGCGCTGATCGGCCTGCAGCCCGCCGATCCCTACGTGCTGACGCTGGGCATCGCGGTGCTGCTGCGCGCGCTGCGCGCGCCGCTGGCGTTCAACTGGATCCTGATCGCGGCCTGCCTGGCGTGGAGCGCGTTCCTCCACGGACAGGCGGGCAACGTCACGCTCGCCAGCGCCGAGGCGCTGTTCCTGATTCTCGTTCTGGCGCGGAGCGCGCTCCCGCTGGTCTGGTGCAGCTTGCTCGCCGCCGAAATCGCGCTCATCCTGCTCGGCCGCGGCATGCTCCTGGACGCGGCGCCGGTCTTCGTGCTGTTCTGCGCCTTCGACCCGGCCTGGATCCGCCCGCGCGCCGGGCCGCTGCCGCTCACGGTCTACTACGACGGCGAGTGCGGGTTCTGTCATCGCAGCGTCCGCTTCTTGCTGCAGGAGGACCGCGGCGGTCTGACATTCCGCTACGCGCCGCTGCAAGGCCGCAGCTTCGCCGCCGCCGTGCCGGAATCCCAGCGCGCCGGCCTGCCCGACAGCATCGTGCTGCGCGAGCCCGGCGGAGCCCTGCTGGCGCGGTCCGCCGCCGCGCTGCGCATCGGCGCCGCGCTCGGCGGCCTGTGGCGCCCGCTGGCCGCGCTGGCGCGCCTCGTGCCCCCCCCTCTGCGCGATGCCGTGTACGATGGAATCGCCTCGGTGCGCGGCCGCCTCTTCCGCAAACCCGAAGGCCTCTGCCCCCTGCTGCCGCCGGATTGGATGAAGCGCTTCGATGCCGACTGATCAGCTGTCCGAGTTGCTGACTCCCTACCGGCCCGGCGCCGAGTGGACGATCGCGGCCGTGAACACCTTGGCAGCGCTGGCGCTTCTCCTCTTCTTCTTCCGGCTTCCTCGCCGACTGGATGGCGCGGATGCGCCGGACCTCAATGCGATCAGCGATGCACCTACGAGCGAAGAGGAACCCGATCACGGCGTCTGGATCGAGCGTCTCTGCTTCGCCGGAGGGGCGATTCTCCTCGGCGCGCTCTTGATCGTCCTCCCCGAGAACGCCGAGGCTCTGGTGTTTCCAACTCTTGCGTCGATCCTGACGGCCGGGTCCACCTTCATTTTTTTTCGGCAGGTGCACATTCTCCATGAGTGCGCCGAGGCTTCGCGCGGAATCATCGCCCTGTTTGCGGTCAGCACCATCTTCATTTCTGAGTTCGGGTGGCGCCACTACGAGATGGAGGGACGCCTCATGGCGCTGGCTGTGCCCGCAGCGACCCTAGTCTTCGTGCTCTGGCTAGCTCAAATCTTGAGAATGAAATGGTTAATTGGAGTCGGACTCCTGGCTGTTGCCGCGGAGTCATACGGTATCTTGCGCCCGCCGCCGCTTTGGCGCCTCAGTTCTGACTTCTTCAGCCCCCAGGCCACGTCGAGTTTCGTCTTGCTGCAGATCACGATCCTTGCGGTGATGACGATTGCGCTCCTGCGCGCCCCGCAGAACGCGCGCTCCGGCGGACGCCGCCTCAACCTGGGAGGGGCGCGGTGAGCCAGCAGGAAATCCTCGCCGTGATCTGCACGCTGAGCCTGACGGCCTCCGGCACCGCGCTGGCTGCGCTGCTGTTCCGGCTGCCGCGCCGCTTCGACGCCTCCGGCGCTGGCGCGCTGACCCTCAACCAGGCATTCGACCGCAACTACCTCGGCTTGCCGGCGGCGCGGTCGAGCGGAACGCTCTGGTGGCTGCTCGGCGGCGGCGCGGCGCTGGTGCTGTTCTGGGGACTCCTGGCGCGTTCCGCCCTCGATTCGCGCAGCCTGACCTGCGCCTTGAATGCGCTGGTCCTTCTCGTCAGCGTCCTGATGTTCGGCCGCCGGCTCCGGCGGCTCCACGATAAGGCTGCCGCCTCGCGCGCGGCGATCGAGGAAGCGGTGGGCGAAAGCCACCTCCTGCTATTCAGCTGGCAGCTGCTGGTGTTCTTCGGCTTCAACTCCGACGCGAATGGCGCATGGCTCGTCCAGGCGCCGGCGGCGGGACTGTTCCTGCTGCTGATGGCGCAGGGTCGCCTCAAGCGCTTCCGGATCGTCTGCGGATTGTTCGCGTTCCTGCTGATGGGCCTCGTCACTCTCACCGTCTCGCCCTTCGGCTCCGATCGCCCCTCCACGCTCGCCGCGGCCCTGCGCTGGCAAGCCGGAGTCACCATTCTGGCAACCCTCGCGACCATCCATCTGCTGCTGCGCCGCGCGCCCCGCGAGGCCGAGCCGCGCACGAGTTCCCGCCGCCGGCCGCGCCCCGCCGTCCATGCCTGAGCTTCCGCTCGCAGGAGTACCCACGGCGCTCCAGACCATTCTGGTCATCGGAAATCTCGCCGGCGCCGGCATGCTGCTCGCGGGCTTGTTGCGCGGTCCGCGCCGCTGGATGGCGCATCGGGCAGGCGAGACGACGGTCGAGCAGGCGCTCAGCTCCGTGCAGGCAAGTTGGGCAAATGCGCCCATCATCGACATTCGCAAGTTCTTGTTCCTGGCGCTCGGCATTCCCGCGGCTGTCATCGCCCTGATGGTTCTGTTCCAGAGCCGGATGGATTTATTTCCCGCGCTCCTGCTTGGCGGCATGAGTTTCACCGCCATCCGAGCGGCTCTCACCTTCATCGAGCGAACGAAGGCCTTGAGCACTGCAGGCTTGGCCGGACGAGAGACCCTCGCCGCCCTGGCCAGACCCGTCACCGGCATTTGCTTCGGATCGCTGTATTTCGGCGCAGGTCATTCGACACTCTTGCTGTCCATTTGCGCATTCGCTCTCCTAGTCATCACCTGCACCTGGATTGCCTACGAGGAATCCTCGAGCCTCATGTACTTCTTCGGTTTGATCGGCTGTCCCGTAGCCTTCACGCTGAGCGTCATGGATCTTGGAGGCTTCAGCTTGCGAGGCCTGGCCGGGTATCCGATCGCCGCGGATGCCATCGCCGCCATGGTCATCTGCGCCCTGGCCCTCGTCCTCGTCACCCTCGCGCGCGCCCCGACTGACCCGGCGACAATGCATCCGGACCTGGCGCCCACGGTATCCTGATCGCATGTTCATCCTGCTGCGGCAGTTCGCCCGGCTCCTGACCGGGAAGGTGCAGCCCTTCGAGATCGGCCTTGGCGCCTTCTTCGGCGTGCTGCTCGCGCTGATTCCGGCCGTCGCGGTGGACGAGGGCACGGGCTTCATCGGCCTCAACACGCTCTGGCTGCTCGCGCTCTTCTGCTTCCTCGCGCTGCGCGCCTCCATCCCGGTGGCGCTGGCGCTGATGGGCCTCGTGGAAATCGCCGAAGCGCTCTTCCTCGGCCGTCTCACGAGCGGCCTGGGCCGCATCCTGCTCGAGGACGTGCTGCCGCAATCCGCCGGCATCGGCCTCGCCGCCGGCTGGCCCTCCGCGCAGCTCCACACCTGGTGGGGCCTCGGCGGCGCCGTCTGCGGGCTGCTGCTCGGCTTCGCCCTCGCCATTCCCGCGAACCGCCTGATCAAACGCAAGCTCCCGGCCTGGCAGGAGAAGTTCGGCAAGAACCGCATCACCGGCGCGGTCAGCCACAACCTCATTGGCCGCGTGCTCGGCTACTGGCTGGGCTGAGCCATGTTCAAGGTCCTCCGCAAAGGCTTCCTGATCCTCTTCGCGATCGTCCTGATCGGGCTGTTCGCCGGCATCGTCCTGGGCGCCGACGCGCTCTTCGCGAAGGCCCTGCGCGCCTGGGGGCCCTACGCCTTCGGCGGCCAGCCGGTGGACTTCGCCGATTCGGAATTGTCCATCCTGGGCGGCCGCGCCAACGTGACCGGCTTCCACGCCGGCACCGAGGCCTCGCCGCTGCTCGACCTGCAGCGCGGCGCCCTCGAAGTGAGCATCGGCGCCGCATTGGCCGGGCGCGTGCACGTGCGCGAGGCCACGCTGAGCGGCGCGCGCCTGCACTTCATCGTCAACGAGGACGGAACGCTCGCGGTGGATCCCGGCCCTCCCCCGGCCGAAGAGCGCGAGAAGAATCCGCAGCCCAAGCGCGAGACGCCGCTGCCGAAGGCCGAGAATCGCGACGTGATCCAGATCGTCGCCGAGTACTGGGACCGCTACCAGCACTACAAGGACTACTACGACGAGTACGGCGGCATTTTCGGCGGCGGCGGCGCGAAGGAGGAGAAGCCGCCGCCCGCGCGCTTCCCCGGCAAGCCCGATTTCGTCGCGCAGGCGCAGGCGCGCGCCCGCGCCGAGCGCGAGGCCCGCGGCATGTTCTACCTGGAGAAGGCCGCGATCGAGGACTTCCAGTGGGAGACGATCGACCGGCGCACCGGCGCCGCGATCCTGCCCGAGCTCAAGTCCTTCACCTTCGCCCTCGAACGCCTCGGCAGCGCGCCCGAGGGCGTCGTCGAGCCGGCGACGATCCGCGGCGAGGGCGGATTTGCCAGCGGCGGCAGCCTCAACTTCCGCCTCGACCTTTCGCGCACCGCCGAGCCCTCGGCGTTGGACCTCTCCGCGCTCGGCCTCCCGGTGGACGAGATCGCGGAATTGTCAAAGATGTCCCTGCCCTTCAAGATCGCCGGCGGCTTGCTGGATCTGAAGACCGCGGGCCTGCGCTTCTCGGACGATGCCCTGGCCGGCAAGATCAGCCTCGAACTGCGCGGCGCGAAGGTCACGGCCAAGAAGGGCTCGCCCCCGGTCCTGGGCGTCGAGCCGCAGGAGTTCTGCAAGCTGCTCAACCAGGCGCTGGCGGCGGGGCCGGTCGCGTTCTCGATCGTCCTGGGCGGCACGCCGACGCGGCCCAGCTTCGACGTCGAGAACGAGATGGACCTGGGCGAACTGCTCGGCGGCGCCGTGAAGGCCGAGGTGAAGCGCCGCGCCGGCGAGCTGATCGACGAGCAGAAGGACGAGCTGAAGAAGAAGCTCGAGAAGGAAGCCGGCGGCCTGCTGGAAGGGGTCCTGGGCGAGAAGCCGAAGAAGCCGGAAAAGCCGCGCTGAACCGGCCGCGGTGACCCGCCCGCGGACGGCGAGTACCCTGGCGAAAGGTCGCATCCCGACCGCATCCCTGCTTGCAGCACCGTAAGGCCGTCCTCGGCGCACTCCTGCTCGCACTGCTCGCCGCAGCAGCGCTCTTCTTCGCCGACCGCGGCGCCGCGCCGGATGCCGCGGAGCCGGCGAAAGGGCCGGACGCCGCGGCCGTCGCCGCTGCGGGCGCGCTCGCGGACGCGGATCCGGAAGTCGCGGACTTCGGCTCGCTGACGCGCGAGAAGGTGCGGGCCGCTGCCGTCGCATCCGGCGCGGCGGACGCGGCCGGCGCCCCGGGCGTGCCCGTCCATCTGCGCGTGCGCCTCTTCGTCGTCAACGAATACGGCGAGCGCGTGCCGCCGCCGAACTGCCGCGGCTGGCTGATCCAGGCGCAGACTTGGATCTCCGCCACGCGCGCCGTGAGTCCGCACCAAGCCTACGCCGACGCGCAAGGCGTCGCCGAATTCACCTTCGCCGACGCCGTGCACGTGGACTGGGCTTCCTGCCTGCCGCCGGATCCGCGCTGGGGCCACTCCTACGTCGAGCAGCATCACGATTTCGACGGCGGCGCCACCGAAGAGTGGGAGCTGGATCTGCGGCCGGCCGGCAGCGCCTCGGGCCTCGTGCTCGACGCGCACGACCGCCCCGTCGCCGGCGCGGTGGTGCACGTCTTCAATCCCAGCTGGACCTACGGCCTGGACGATTGGACGGCCGGTTATCTGACGGCCACGACCGGCGCCGACGGCCGCTACCGCTTCCCGGCTCTGGGCGAAGGCTCCTGGACCTTCGCGGTCGAGCCGCGGCAGTGGCTGCAGTATCAGCCGCAACTCGGCGGCGGCAGCTGGGGCGAAGATCGCGCCGACGTGACCGCCGGGCAGGCGGTCGAAGTCGGCGTGCTGCGCGTGGTCGCCGCCGACGGCATCGAGGTCGAAGTGGTGGACGCCAACGGCAAGCCGGTGAGCGGGGCGCACGTGTGGGCGCGGCCGCTGCGCTTCGCCGACGCCGCGCTGGGCGTTCCGGTCGAGGAACGGGAGCGCGTTCTCGAGGAGGCCTTCCTCTCAGGCGACGATCCGGTTTACGACCGCTTCCTGTCCGGCGGGAATTGGGAAGAGTTGATCGCGGCCGCCGAGGAGCCGGCGGAGGGCAGCGCCGCGGAATTCTGGGCCAATGAAACCTTCTCGCACCCCACCGACGAGAACGGCCGCGCCCGCTTCGCCATGCCCGCCGGCCTGTGGCGCTTCGGCTGCTGGCACGAGATGCTCGAGCACGAATCCATGGAGCGCGCCGCCGTCGAGACGCAGGTGCCCGGCCCGCTGCTGCGCCTCCGCCTGCCGTTCCGCATGCGCGGCTTCAGCGGAACCTTCGTGCACGAGGACGGCCAGCCGGCCGCTGGCGTGAGCCTGGGCTTCGAGCGGCTGGACGGCTCCGGCAGCCTCTACGCGGACGTCGGCTCCGACGGCCGCTTCGAATACTCCGCCGCGCCGGCATCCGGCACCTGGCGCCTGCAGGCCTGGGGCAGCGATGCCGCGCCCTGCAGCTGGGTCGTGGATCTCGCGCAAGATCCGGGCGGACTCTTCCTCCTGCCGCGCCGCGCGCCGCTGCATCTGCAGTTCCGCACCGCGAGCGGCGATCCGCTCAACCAGCAGAACGGATATCTGACAATTCGCGCCCTGCGATGGGAAATGCCAGCCGGTCCGCCGGGAGCGCGCGTCGGCGAGCCGGTCTGGACGCAGAACGAGAATCAGATCACGGCGAACCTCCAGACGGACGCGCAAGATTTCTACCTGTTGCCGGGCAGTTACGAAGTGCGCCTCCTCGCCTACGCCTGGCAGGGCCAGTGGCAGGAGTGGGGCCCCTACTACGAGCCGCTCGAAGTCGCGAGCTGGGTGGTCTCGCCCCGGCCGGAGCCCTGGGTGCTGACCGCCGAGCCGGCGCCCACCGAGCCCGACGACAGCCTGTTCGCGCGCGTGCGCGGCGTGGCGCTGAACGCGGCGACGCGCGATCCGCTCGGCGACGTCGAGATTCAGGCGCGCCGCGGCGCGGAGGTCCTGGGCCGCGCGCAGGCTTCCCGCGACGGCAGCTTCGAGCTGCGTCTGGCGCCGGGCGCCTACGTCCTGACCGGGCAGCTGCGCGGCTTCGCGCCGGCCGAGCTGCCGTCGAATTTCGCGGCCGGCCTCAGCGAGGCCGAGCTCGCGCTGCAGCCGGGCGGCGAAGAGGTCGCGCTGCGGCTGCGGGATCGCGAAGGCCACCGCCTTCCGCCCTGCGAGCTGCGCATCTACGCCAGCGCCCAGTCCAGCGCGCCGTTCGCGGAGTACTGGTGCCAGGACGGCAGCGTGCATCTCGAATCCCTGCCGCCCGGAGAACTGACCGTCGAGGCGATTTTCTTCGACGCGGTCACCGCGCGCGGCCGCCTCGCCGCCGGCGGATCCGGGGAGCGCGAGCTGCGGCTCGACCTGACGCGGGCGGAGCTGCGGGAAAAACTGCGCGCTGCGGCCGGCGGCGACGGCGATCGGCGCTAGCGCGCGCCGGGCGTCTGATTCTCGCGGATCCAGAGTTCGCGCTGCGGGAAGGGAATGCCGATGCCCGCCTGTCTGAGCGCCACGTACATGCGCTCGAACAGATCGTCCGAGGCCACCACCTGCTCGAGCGGCGAGCTGACCCAGATGTAGAGCTCCAGGTCGAGGCTCGAGTCGCCGAAGCCGCGCATCCGGACGACCGGCGGCGGATCCTTCACCGCGTAGGGCGACGCCGCCGCCGCCTCCAGCAGCACCCGGCGCGCCTGCTGCAGATCGGTGCCGTAGGCCACGCCGACCTTGTGGCCGACGCGCATCTTCAGGTGCGGCCCGCCCGACTGGTTGATGATCTTCGCCTGCCCCATCTGGCGGTTGGGAATCGTGATTTCGACGTCGTCGGCGGTCAGCAGGCGGGTGCTGCGCAGGCCGATCAGGCTGACCACGCCGCGCTCGCCGGTGTCCAGCACGATGCTGTCCCCCACCTTGTAGGGCTTGTCGGCCAGGATGAAGACGCCGGCGAAGAGATTGGCGAGGGTCTCCTGAGCCGCGAATCCGACCGCGATGCCGAGAATGCCAGCCGAGGCCAGCCAGCCCGTGGTGTCGAAATCCCAGACCTGGATGAACATCCAGGCGCCCAGGAAGAACACCGCCAGCTTGACCGCGTTGTCAAACAGAGGAAACGCCGGCCCGCGCAGCATCTGGAAGCGCACGGGATGCGCGGCCGCGCTGCGCAGCAGCAGGCGCGAGGCGCGGAAGATGAAAATGCTCCAGACCACCGCGACGAAGGTCAGGAGCACCCGCTCGGTGAAGGCCGCCGCCGACGGGTTGGTGATCACCATCCAGCCCGCCACCGCGAGGCTCAGCAGCTGGATGCTCCACATCACGGGCGAATTCAGGAGCCCGAGCATCTGGTCGTCCAGAGCGCTGCTGGTCCGCCGCGTGAGCCACTTGACGCCGACCTGGAACAGCCACGCCGCCGCCTTCGCCAGCACCAGGCCGGCGCAGGCCACCGCCGCCGCCTGCAGCCAGGGCTGAGTCGTCAGCGGATCGAGCTGACCTCCGGCCCATTCGGCCAGCCACGCGGGCAGTTGCAGATTCATTCGGGGCCCAATTCCAGCAGCCGCCGCTGCACCTCGTCAACCTCCGCGCGCGACAGCGGCTGGCGCAGCAAATCCTGCAGCACGCGGCGCGCATCGGCCTGCCGCATGCGGCCGGCCAGCACCTGCGCGAGCAGCAGCCCGGCGTCGCACTGCGCCGGCTCGATCTCGAGCGTGCGGCGCAGCGCCACCTCCGCAGCCGGCAGGTCGCCCGCGGCCGCGTTGATCGTCCCGAGCATGCGGAAGGCCTGCGCGTGCTGCGGATCGGTCTCAGTGAGGCTCGTCAGCAGCGCGCCGGCGCGGCGCCGGTGATCGGCCTGATCCGTGGAGCGCGCGATGCCGTAGGCCGCCTCGGCCGCCTCGGCCAGCAGCTGCGGATCGTCGGCGTGATCGCGGGCCATCGCCTCGTACACGGAGAGCGCGCCGTCGAAATCGCCGGTGCCGCCCAGAGCCGAGGCGCGCGCGCGCTGATCCTCCAGCACCAGCGCGCCTTGCAGCGCGATGCGGTCGTAGAAGGTGAGCGCCGCCGCCGGCTGCCCCGACGCCAGCGCGGTGCGGCCGCAGGCGCGCAGCAGCACCGCGTCCTCCGGATGCGCCACGAGCACCCGCAGATAGGACTGGTAGGCCGGCTCCGGCCGTCCGCGCAACTCGCAGGCCACGGCCAGCGCGTAGTTCAACGACGGCGGCTCGGGCCCGAACTCGACGAGGGCGGCGCGGGCCACCTGCTCGGCCTCCGCCAGCGAGCCGGCTTCGCACAGCGTCCAGGCGTGCAGCGCGGCGGGCTCCGGACCGGCGGCGGATGCAGAGCGCAGGCGCTGCAATTGCACCGCTGCGGCGAGGAACTCGCCCTGCTCCACCAGCGCAGCCGCCGCGCGCAGGTCGGCCGAGCGCGCGAACTCCTCCGCCGACGGGCGCACCCACGGCGGGATCCGGCGCACGTCCGGCAGCGCGGAGGCGTCCGCCGCCGGCTCGCCGGCGGGCGCGCCGCCGAACCCGGCGCAGGATCCGGCAGCGAGCGCGGCGATCAGGACCGGGATCGCGCGCCAACCTTCTTTCATTCGCGCGCATTGTATCGCTACAATCAACCTGCCTTCGCATGGCACGTTCACAAACTCGCGCGGTGTTCCTCGACGCAGGCGACACGCTCTTCACCGAGCGGCGCCCGCGGGCGGCGATCTACGCCACGATCGCCCGCGCCCACGGCTCGCGCATGACGGACGCCGACGTGGCGGACGAGATGGCGCGCGCCCACGCGGACCTGCCGGCCAGTTTCGACGGCAGCTTCCGCTACAGCCTGGCCTGGTTCCGCGCCTTCAACGACCGCGTGCTCGGCGCCTGCGGAGTCACGCCGCGGCGCATGGCGCACGCCAACGACGCGCTGCTGAAGCGCTTCCAGGATCCGCGCACCTTCAAGGTCTATCCCGAAGTGGCGGAAGTGCTGGCCGCGCTGGCCGGGCGCGGCGTTCTGGTCGGCGTCGTCTCCAACTGGAGCGAGCATCTGCCGGAGCTGTGCAAAGGCCTCGGGCTCGCCGAGCACCTGCGCTTCGTCCTGACCAGCGCCGAACTGCGCTCGGAGAAGCCCGACCGCGCCATCTTCGAGCGCGCGATGTTCCGCGCCGGCGTGCCGGCGGAGGAAACTCTGCACGTCGGCGACAATTTCGAGCGCGACGTCTGCGGCGCCCTCGGCGCCGGCATGCGCGCGGCCTGGCTGGACCGCCGCGGCTCCGCGGAATCCGCCGCCCGCGACGGCGTGCCCGTGCTGCGCGATCTTCGCGGCCTGCCGGCCCTCCTCGACGCCGCGCCCGCGGCCGCCGATCCGGTTGCAGCCGCCCGCTGAGCTCGCCGCCCGCCTGGAACGGGCATCGGCCGCGGCCGCGCGGCTGCGCGAGCGGCTGTCCGCGGTGCACCTCGGCGCGCCCGAGCTGGTCGAGCGGCTGATCGCGGCGCTCCTCGCCGGCGGCCACGTGCTCCTCGAAGGTCCGCCGGGCCTGGGCAAGACGCGCCTCCTGCGCGCGCTCGCCGCCGCGCTCGACCTGCGCTTCCAGCGCGTGCAAGGCACGCCGGACCTGATGCCCGGCGACCTCACCGGCGGCGACGTGCTCGAAGAATCCGGCGGCAAGCGCGCCTTCCGCTTCGAGCCCGGCCCGCTCTTCACGCAGGTGCTGCTCTTCGACGAGATCAACCGCGCCACCCCGCGCACGCAGGCCGCGCTGCTCGAAGCGATGGCCGAGCAGCAGGTCTCGGTCGGCAACGCCAGCCATCCGCTGCCGCAGCCTTTCTTCGTCGCCGCCACGCAGAATCCCATCGAGCTCGAGGGCACCTACCCGCTGCCCGAGGCGCAGCTCGACCGCTTCCTCTTCCTGCTGCGCGTGCCCCTGCCCGGCGCGGCGGCGCTGCGCGCGCTCCTGCGCGGCGAGGCGGCCGATCCGGCGCCGGCCGGACCGCCGCTGCTCGACGCCGCCACCCTGGCCGACGCGCGCGCGCTGGCCGCGCAGGTGCCCGTGGCCGATTCCCTGGTGGACGCGCTCGCCGAACTGGTCCTCGCCACCCACCCGGACGCGGACGGCGCGCCAGCCGAAGTGCGCGAAGCCGTGGCCTGGGGCGTGAGCCCGCGCGGCGGCCAGGCCGCGCTCGCCGGAGCGCGCGCGCTGGCTCTGGTGCGCGGCCGCATGCACGTCGCCCCGCAGGATCTGCGCGACGCCGCCGCCGACGCCTTCCGCCACCGCCTGTTCCTGCGCTACGAAGCCCAGGCCGCCGGCGCCAGCAGCGACGCTATCTTGAAGTCCTTGCTCGACCGCGCAAACCTGCGCTGAACGAGCCGAGCACCCTGCCGAGGATGGACTGCCGCGTCGCCGTCTGCCAGATGCGCCCGCGCCTCGGGGCGCTGGACGAGAACTTCGCGGCCCACCACGCCTGGCTCGATCGCGCCGCCGCTCAGGACGCCGGACTCGCCGTGTTCCCGGAGCTCTCGCTGACCGGCTACTTCCTGCGCGACCTGACGCAGGACGTGGGCCTCCGACTCGACGATCCGCGGGTGCGCGAGCTGGTGGCGCGCTCCAAGGACCGCAGCATCGTGTTCGGCATGGTCGAGCACTCCTCCGACCACCGCTTCTTCAACAGCGCCGTCTTCGCCGAGGACGGCCGCATCCTGCACGTGCACCGCAAGGTCCACCTCTGCGACTACGGCATCTTCGAGGAGAAGCGCTACTTCGCCGCCGGCGATCGCATCGAGCCGGTGCTGAGCAAGCGCGGCCGCTTCGGCCTGCTGGTCTGCGAGGACGCCTGGCACCTGCCCACGGCCTGGCTGCACTTCCTGAACGGCGCCGACGCCTTGATCGTGCCCAGCGCCAGCCCCGCGCGCGGCTTCGACGCGCCCGAGGACGCCGAACTCTCCTCGCAGGCGGCCTGGCGCTCGCTCACCACTTCGCTCGGCCGCTTCCTGCAGACCTGGGTCGTCTACGGCAACCGCACCGGCTACGAGGACGGCGCGCTGTTCTGGGGCGGCTCGATGATCGTGAGCCCCTTCGGCTTCGTCGCCGCCGAGGCGCCCGGCCAGGAAGACGCCCTGCTGGTCCACCGCCTCGACGACGACGCTCTGCGTCGCGCCCGCATCGCCACGCCGCTGCGCCGCGACGCGCGGCCGGAGCTGGTGCGCGTGCACCTCGCGCGCCTGCTCGAAGATCCCGACGCGCTGCGCTCCACGCCATCCGAGGGATGAGCCTCCCCGCCCCGCCGAACCTGAACGTCGGCCTGGCCACGCAGGTCCTGGTCGGGTTCCTGCGCGAGGAGACGCAGCGCACCGGACTTTCCCGCGCGGTGCTGGGCCTCTCGGGCGGCGTGGATTCGGCGCTGGTCGTGGAGCTGGCCGCGCGCGCGCTCGGGCCCGGGAACGTCGTGGCGCTGGCCATGCCCTACCGCAGCAGCGCGTCCATCAGCCTCGAGCTGGCGCGCCTCTCGGCCGAGCACGCGGGCGTGCGCCTGGAATTCGCCGACGTCAGCGCGGCCGCCGACGCGATCTTCGCCGCCGCCGGGGATCTGCCGGACGGGCCCGACCGCGGCGCGCGCCTGCGCCGCGGCAACGTGCTCGCGCGCCTGCGCATGATCACTCTCTACGACCGCTCGGCGCGCGAGCAGGCGCTGGTGCTCGGCACCACCAACAAGACCGAGCTCCTGCTCGGCTACGGCACGCTGCACGGCGACATGGCCAGCGCGCTCAATCCGCTCGGCGACCTCTACAAGTGCCAGGTCTTCGCGCTGTCGCGGCATCTCGGCGTGCCGGACGCGATTCTCGCGCGCGCCCCCAGCGCCGACCTGTGGGAAGGCCAGACCGACGAGCAGGAGCTCGGCGCCTCCTATCCGGAGCTCGACGCGCTGCTGCACCGCATGGTGGACCGCCGCACTTCGCGCGAGCGCCTGATCGAGCTCGGCTTCGCGCCCGCCTTCGTGGACGCCACCGCCGAGCGCGTGCGCCGCAGCCAGTTCAAGCGCCGGACACCGATCATCGCCAAGCTGGCGAACCGGACGATCAATCTTGACTGGCGCTACGCCCGGGATTGGGGGACGTGAAAATCGAGAGCGGCCACTCGCGCCGCGAGGTCGGAGGCGGCACCAGCCGCCCGTCCTGAATCCCGGGGCCCGACAGCCAGGCGTGCAGAACGTCGCCGGCCTCCTCGCAGGCCAGCTCGGGGCCCGGGCAGCGCGCCATCAGGCACGCGACGAGGCTGGCGAACGCGCAGCCGGTGCCGTGGATTTCCGTGGCGCCCGGCAGGCGGCGCCGCCGGAACTCGAGCGGCTCCTCGATCAGGGTCGTGAGACGGTCCACCACCCAGTCGCCGGCGTCGTGGCCGCCCTTGCGCAGCACCGCGCGGCAGTGCTCGTAAGCTTCGCCGCTGCCGAACTCGGCGGCGTTCGGCGTCACCACCGCGGCCAAGGGAAAGAGCTGCTCGCGCATCGCCGCCACGCCGGCCGGCGTGTTGAGGGCGGCGCCCGGCGCCGCCTGCTTGCTGGCCAGGGCGACCGGGTCGAGGACGATCGGCAGATCGTCGGCCCAGGGCTCGAGGACCTGGGCGAGCGCCTCGACCATGCGCTGGTCGCCGAGCGCGCCGAGCTTCACCGCGTCCACGCCGGCGCCGAGCTCGCGCACCACGGCGTGCACGACGGATTCGACCGGCCGCAGCTGCACCGACTCCAGGCCGCGCTCGCTCTGCACCGTGTCGAGAGTCGGCACGACCACCGGCTCGAAGCCCAGGGCGCGGCAGACCGCCGCGTCCATCTCGACCCCGGCGCCCATGCGCGGGTCGCTGCCGCCGATGCACAGGATCCGGAAGGTGGGCCCTTCGCGCACGCCTCCAGTTTAGCGGCCCAAAACCGCCCTCTGTTTAGGAGTTCGCTTCCCGCGTCACGAAGTCGGCCATGATGTTGTAGCCGCAGTCCACGTAGAGCACGTGGCCGGTGACGCCGCTGGCCAGATCGCTGATCAGGAACAGGCCGGACTTGCCGACGTCCTCGCCGGTGACGTTGCGGCGCAGCGGCGCCGCTTCCTGCTGCAGATCCACCTTGTCCTTGAAGCCTTTGACGATCGAGGCCGACAGCGTCTTCACCGGGCCGGCGCTGATGGCGTTGACGCGCACCCCGCTCGGGCCGAGATCGTTGGCGAGGTAGCGGACCGAGGACTCGAGCGCCGCCTTGGCCACGCCCATCACGTTGTAGGAGGGCACCGCGCGCGCCGCGCCCAGGTAGGTGAGGGTGAGGACCGAGGATCCCGGCACGAAGAGCGGCTCGCAGGCGCGCGTCAGCGCCACCAGCGAGTAGGTGCTGACGTCGTGGGCGAAGGCGAAGCCCTCGCGCGAGGTGTCGAGGAAGCGCCCCTGCAGTTCCTCGCGCTTGGCCGAGGCGATGGCGTGCACCAGGAAGTCCACGCGGGTCGTCTGCTTGCGGATTTCCTCGAAGGCGCGCGCCACGTCTTCGTCGCGGCCGACGTCGCAGATCACGGGCGGCTGGGCGCCGACTTCCGCGGCCATCGGCGCGACTTTCTTGAGGAAGCGCTCGCTGGCGACGCTGAAGATCAGGTTCGCGCCCTGCGCCCGCGCCTGCAGCGCGATGTGCCACGCGAGGCTGTACTCGTTCGCGACGCCGAAGATGAGGCCGGTCTTGCCCTGCAGCAGCATGCCCGCGAAATCCTAGCGCCGCCCGAGGTAGCGCGCGCGGAAGAGGGCGCGCGCGGCCAGGCCGGCGGCCAGCGTGAAACCGAGCAGCACTCCGGTTTTGCGCAGCATCACGGGATCCGACCAGGCCAGGTTGCTCCAGAAGATGCCCTGATAGCCGCTGACCGCCCAGTGGGTCAGAGTGCACTTCATCGCGGTCTCGACGAAGGCGGGCAGCGGAAATTGCTGCAGCGGAAACCAGGCGCCGCCCAGGCAGGACATGACCAGGATGATGAGGGTGCTGACGCCCTCCGCCTGCTTCTGCGTGCGGGCCCAGGCGGCCACCAGCAGGCCGAAGGACGTCACGGCGGCCGCCACCGCGACGCTGTGGATCAGCAGGGTCAGCGGATCGCGGCCGATGCCGATGTCAAAGACCAGCTCCCCCAGCCCGAAGAGGAAGATCAGCTGGGTCAGGCCGATCGCGAACACGAAGAGGAACTTGCCGAGCAGCAGCGCGCCGGGAGGAACCGGCATGGCCAGCAGGCGGCGCAGCGTGCCTCCTTCGCGCTCCTGGATCAGGGTCGCGCCGCAGGCCACGAGGCCGAACATCAGCATCATCACGGCGATGCCCGCCACGGATTGCGACTTCATGAAGTTGGCGTCCTCGTCGCGGTCGGGCGGCGCCAGATCCTCCTCGGTCAGCGGCACGAGGCCGCTCATCATGCTGGAGAACTCGAAATCGGACGCTCCGGCGCCGGCTTGCTCCTCCTCCGTCTCCACCTGGCTGCGGATGAGCTCGTACTGCGCCTCGCTGGCCTGGCGCAGCAGCGCCAGTTGCGCCTCGGACATGCCGCTGTCGCGCATCTGGCGCTCCAGCGAGCGGATCCAGCCGCGGCCCTGGGTCTCCTGCAGCCAGGCGGCGGCCAGCCCGAAGCTGACGAGCTGGCTCTCCATCTCGCGGCCGGGGTCGCGCAGCAGGCGCAGCGGCGGCTCGGCCTGCCCGCGCAGGGCCGCGCCGAATCCGGCCTCGATCACCAGCGCGTGGTGCGCGTCGCCGCCGAGGATGCGCGCGCGCAGGGCGGCCGCGTCGAGCGCCGGCTCCGTCAACGCGCCGGCCTCGTCCGCGCGCGGGCGCACCGCCAGCAGATCGGCGCCGCGCAACGCGAGGAGGAACGAGCGGCTCTCCGCGCTGCCGTCCTCGTCCGTCACCCACAACTCCACCTTGCCCATGCCGCCGCTCTCGGAACTGAAGAGCACGCTCATCAGGAAGCCGAACACCAGCACCAGCGCCGCCGGCAGGGCGAAACTGAGCAGCAAGCCCATGCGGTCGCGCGCGAAGATGCGCAGGTCCTTGGCGCAGACCGTCCAGGCGGAGCGCAGCAGGTTCACGCGCCCTCCGCGCCGTCGCGCAGCGCGCGGCCGGTCAGCTGCAGGAAGATCTGCTCCAGGTTCGCGTCGGGCAGGCCCGCCGCGCGGCCGAGCTCGGCGCGCGTGCCGACCGCAGCAGGGCGGCCCTCGTGCAGGATCAGGATCCGGTCGCAGAGGCGCTCCGCCTCCTCCATGTAGTGAGTCGTGTAGATCAGGGTGCTGCCGCCGGCCTTGAGCGCGGCCAGCGCCTCGAACATGTGGTTGCGCGACTGCGGATCCATGCCCGCCGTCGGCTCGTCGAGCAGCAGCAGCTCGGGCCGGCCCAGCACCGCGATGGCCAGGTTGAGGCGCCGCTTCATGCCGCCGGAAAATCCGGCGACCGCCTCGCGGCTGCGATCCTGCAGGCCCGCCGTCGCGAGCGATTGCTCCACGGCGGAGCGCAGCGCGGCGCCGTCCAGCCCGAGCAGCCGGCCGAAGAACTGCAGATTCTCGCGCGCGCTCAATTCCTGATAGAGCGCCAGCTCCTGCGGCACGAAGCCGAAGCGCGCGCGCACCGCCGGCTCGCGCGCCGGCTGGATCGGCGTTCCCGCCAGCAGGATCTCGCCGGTCCAGCCCTGCAGCAGGCCGATCATGCACGACAGGGCCGTGGACTTGCCCGCGCCGTTCGGCCCCAGGAAGCCGAAGCACTCGCCGCGCCGCACGTCGAAACTGAGGCCATCCACCGCGCGGCGTTCGCCGTAGGCGTAGGCCAGGCTGCGCACCTCGAGGAAGGGGGCCGCTCCGGTCAACGGCGGCATCTTAGAGGGCGCGGCGGTGACGTTGCGCCGGGCGTCTGCCGCCCGATCCGGCGTCCTCTACACTGTTCCGGCGAACCCGGCGGGCGCCGATCCCGGCACCTGCCGCGCGGTTCGAGCCGCATCCTCACACCGGCGATGACGTCCCGATTCCAAGAGTTTCTGACGAGCCGCGGCCAGCCGATTCCGGGCCGGCGGGAAGGCCACCGCGCCCTCTCCCTGCAGGACACGCTGCGCGCTCTCGCGATGCTCGCCGAGGAAGGACGCCTCCTCCGCGGGATCGACGTGTTCGCCATGAAAAACGGCCGGCTCGAGTCCGCGCACGGCGGATGGAGCGTGCAGGGCCGCGCCGGGGAGTCGCGCGAAGCCGCCCAAGCCCGCAATCTCGCCGAGGCCGAGCAGTACGTTTCCGAGACCGCGCACTGGCAAGCGAAAGAGGACTATTACTTTCTCGTCGTGACGAATCCCGGCGTAGAATGAGGGCGCGGATGGCGCCGGAGCCTCAGTCCTTGCGCCGCTTGGAAGACGTCCTCGGCCACCGCTTCGGCAGGCCGGAACTGCTGGAGGAAGCGCTCACGCACTCCTCCTCGGCCGAGGGCCACAACGAACGGCTCGAACACCTCGGCGACGCGGTCCTCAACCTCGTCGCCGCGGAGATGCTTTTCGCGCGCTTTCCTGACGCGCGCGAGGGCTTGCTGACCCAGGCCAAATCGCTGCTGGTCGCGCGCGAGACGCTGGCGCGCGTCGGCGAGCGCCTGGATCTGGGCGCGTGGCTGCGCGTCGGAGGCGGGCTGGAGCCGGCGCGCGCGCTGCCGCGATCGCTGCTCGGCAACGCCGTGGAGTCGCTGGCCGGCGCGATCTATCTCGACGGCGGAGGCGGCCTCGAGGGCGGCGGCGGACTGGCGGCCTGCGCGCGCGCCGCGCGCGACTGGCTGGCGCCGGAAATGGAGGAGCTGCCGCGGCGCCACGCGCGCGCGCACGCCAAGATGATCCTGCAGGACTGGTCGCAGGCGCGCGGCGGCGCGCCGCCGGAGTACGCGGTGAGCGCCACGCACGAGCATCCGGACACGCGCGCCTTCTGCGTGCGCGCGAGCCTCGCCGGCCGGGCCTTCGCGCCGGCCTGGGCCGCTTCGAAGCGCGAGGCCGAGCGGCTGGCGGCCTGGGAGGCGATTCTCGAACTGCGCGCGCAGGGCGAGGAGATCGGAGCCGATGGCCTCGCGTGAGACGCGCAGCGGCGCGGGCGCCGCGGCCGACCTGCTGGCCGCCGCGCCGGCCTGGCGCGAACTGACGGCGCCGTGGCGCCGCGCGGAGACCGGCCGCCGCCAGTGGGGCGGCTTCTGGGGCTCCTCGAAGGCGCTGGCCACCGCCGCGCTGGCTCGCGAGCACCCCGGGCCCCTGCTCGTGATCACCGCCGATTCCGCGATGGCCGAGATGGCGCTCGAGGATCTGCAGACCTTCGCCTGCGGCGCGGCGCTCTTTCCCGCGCGCGAATCCTCGCTGGGCGCGGAGGCGGAAGTGCTGCGCGGGCGCCATCACGCGCTGGCCCTCCTCGCGCGCGAGGGATTCAGCGGCACGGTGGTCGCGCCGATCGCGGCGCTGATCCAGCCGGTGCCGGCGCACGGCGACGCCGCCGCGGTGCTCGAGTTGCGCGCCGGCGCGCGTCTGGATCCGGAGGAATTGGCGCGGCGCCTGCTCGCGGCGGGCCTCGAGCGCGTCCCGGCGATCAGCGAGCCCGGCGAGTTCTCGCGCCGCGGCGACGTGCTCGACTTCTACGCGCCGGCCCTGGGCGAGCCCCTGCGCTGCGAATTTTTCGGCGACGAACTGGAGAGCGTGCGCGTCTTCGACCTCGGCACGCAGCGCACGCGCCACGTGCTCAAGCACGTGGAGGTGCCGCTCGACAGCGAGCTGCCGGAGGCGGCCGGCGCCGCAGCGCTGCTGCCGCTCGAGCGCATGCCCGCCGGGATGCGCGTGGTGGTCTGGGAGCCGGCGGCGGTGAGCGACACGCGCGAGCGCCTGAAGTTCCTGGGTCCGCAGGCGGTCGCGGCGCTGGCGCGCCTCGACGCGCTGCTGCAGGCGCGCTCCGTGCTGGAGCTGGCCACCCTGCCCGGCGCGGACGCGACGTTCACGACCCTGAGCGTCGAGGAATACTGCCGCGGCGTCGCGGCCGGCGCGGTGCTGCTGGCCGAGCGCGCGGCCGCCGGCGAGCGCGCGCAGGTGTTGTGCGCGACCGCGGCCGAGGCGGACCGGCTCCGGCAGATCCTGCACGACGCCGGGCAGCCGGAGGACCGCCTCGAGATCCGCGAGGGCGGCCTCGACCGCGGCTTCCGCGTGCCGGCGGCCAATCTGACGATTTTGCACCATCGCGAATTCGTGCCCGGCCACGGCGCGCAGCGGCCGCGCGCGCGCAAGCGCCGCGATCACCCGAGCGAGGCGCTGCAGAGCGCGCTGTCCCTCAAGCCGGGCGATCTGGTGGTGCACGCGGTGCAGGGCCTGGGCCGCTTCCGCGGCATGGACGCGGCGGCGGCCGGCGCCTCGCAGGACGTGCTGATGCTGGAATTCGCGGACGGCGCGCTGCTGCAGGTGCCGGCCTCGCGCGTGGATCTGGTCGAGCGCTACGTCGGCGCGGGCGGCTCCGCGCCGGAGCTCGACAAGCTCGGCAGCGGATCGTTCCTGCGCCGGCGCAAGAAGGTCGAGGAGGCGGTCGAGGATCTGGCTGCGGACATGCTCGAGGTGCAGGCGCAGCGCGCGGCCCTCCCGGGCCACGCCTATCCCCCCCCCGCCGAGGAGCAGCGCGCATTCGAGGCCGCCTTTCCCTGGCCGGACACGCCGGATCAGGCGCAGGGCACGCGCGAAATCCACGGCGATCTCTCGCTGCCGCGCGCCATGGACCGCCTGATCTGCGGCGACGTCGGATTCGGCAAGACCGAACTCGCCGCGCGCGCGGCCTTCCGCGTGATCCACGACGGCCGCCAGGCCGCGTTCCTGGTGCCGACCACGGTGCTGGCCGAGCAGCATGCGCGCTCGCTGCGCGAGCGTTTCTCCGACTGGCCGGTGACGATCGGCGTGCTGTCGCGGCTCGCCAAGCCGGCGGAGCGGCGCAAGACCTTGAAGGGCGTGGCCGACGGCACCGTGGACCTCGTGGTCGGCACGCACCGCCTGTTGTCCAACGACGTCCAATTCAAGAACCTGGGCCTGGTGGTGATCGACGAGGAGCAGCGCTTCGGCGTGCAGCACAAGGAGGACCTGAAGCGCAAGCGCGCGCAGGTGGACATGCTGACGCTGACGGCCACGCCGATCCCGCGCACGCTGCACCAGGCCCTGGCCGGCATCCGCGACATCAGCTCGCTGTCCACCGCCCCCGCCGGGCGCCAGGAAGTGCACACCGAGATCCGCTACCGCGACGAGGACGCGCTGGTGAAGGAAGCCGTCGAACGCGAGCTGGCCCGCGGCGGACAGGTGTTCTTCCTGCACAACCGCGTGCGCACGCTGCAGGCCGCGGCCGACCGGCTGCAGCGCCTGGCGCCGCGCGCGCGCATCGGCGTCGGCCACGGGCAGATGGACGCCGAAGAGATGGAAGACGTGATGATCGCGTTCGTGCGCGGCGAGCTCGACGTGCTCTGCTCCACCACCATCGTCGAGAGCGGGCTGGACATCCCGAACGCCAACACGATCCTGATCGACGACGCGCAGCGCTTCGGACTCGCGGATCTGCACCAGCTGCGCGGGCGCGTCGGCCGCAGCACGCGCCGCGGCTGGTGCTATCTGCTGATTCCGCGGCATCAGCCGCTGCCGCTCGACGCGCGCCGCCGTCTGAAGGCTCTGGAGGAAATGCGCTATCTCGGCGCCGGCTTCCAACTCGCGCTGCGCGACCTCGAGATCCGCGGCGCCGGCAACCTGCTCGGCGCCGAGCAGTCGGGCCACATCCAGGCCGTGGGCTTCGAGACCTACCGCCGACTGCTCGCGCAGGCCGTCGCGCGCCTGCGCCGCCGCGGCGAAGTGGCGCGCAGCGGCCTCGAGCCGGCCTGCGACGTCAGCCTCGGCGTCAACGCCGCGCTGCCGCCCGGCTACGTGCCCGACGAGGAGACGCGCCTGCAGATCCTGCGCGAGCTCGACGGCGTGCGCAGCCACTCCGAGCTGGAGGCGCTGCTCGAGGCGGTGCGCGACCGCTTCGGCCCGCCGCCGGCCGAGCTCGGCACCCTCGCGAGCCTGTTCTTCCTCAAGCACCGCCTCGGCAACCTGGGCCTCGACGCGATCCAGCGCGTGGACGACCACCTGCTCTGCACCCTGCGCGACGCCCGCGCCTTCGAGCGCGCCCTGCAGCACGCCGACGCCGACCTGCGCGTGCTCTCGCCGCGCCGCGCCCTGTGGATGCTGCCGCCGGGCGTGGTCAGCCCCGCCGAAGTCCTCGAGCACGTGCTGGAGGTGGCCGGCGGCGCGGCCGGGCGCAAGTCGGGCCGGCGCCAGGCCCGGCGGCGCTGAGCGGCGCCTGCCCCGGTATCCTCCGGGCATGTCCGGCGCCCTCCCCCTCCTGCTCGCGGCCGTCCTCGTTCCTCAGGAGCCGGAGGAGCTCGGCCTCATGGAGGCTCTGGCGGCGGGCGAAACGATCCGGGTGGACGGGATTCTGTTCCTGATGAACGACGAGGTCATCACGGAGTCCATGGTGGCCGCGGACGCGGAGCGGATCCTGCGCGTCAATCCGGACGCGGCGCGCAACGAGGTCTTCTCCGCATCCCTGTCGGAGCGCCTCTTCGACCTGATCGCGCGCGAGGGCTTCAACCGCTTCGGACTGGACCGGAGCCTGCTGGACGAGCAGGTCGGCGGGCGCATCCAGGAGATGATCGCCGACGCAGGCTCCCGCGCCCGCTTCGAGCAGGGCATCCGGGCCCAGGGCTACGACATGATCAGCTACCGCGAGGCGCTGGAGGCCGACCTGATCCGCCTGACCTGGCGCAGCATCATCACCGGCGAGCAGCCCTCGCCGCTCGAGGGCAAGCGCAACTCGATCACCATCACCCCGGCTGAGGTGAAGGCGGCCTACGACAAGGAGCCTGAGCGCTGGAAACAAAAGAAATCTCTTGTGTGGATCACCCTGCAATTCTTCGACGACGACCGCGGCAGCGGATCCCAGCGCGCGCTCGACATGAAGGCCAAGCTGCAGGCGAAGACCGTGACCGTGGACGAGGCCAAGGCCGCCGCGAACTCCAGTTTCCAGGATCAGGGCGATCCCGGGCAGAAGAACCTGCGGCCGGACCTCCAAACCTTCCTCAGCGAGTCCGAGGCGGGCGTCGTCAGCGACATTGACCCGATTCCCGGCCTCGGCGCCCAATTCGTGTACCTGGCCGAGGTGCGGCCGGCCCAGGACATCGGCTTCGAAGAGGCTCAAGTGCCGATCACCATGGCCATCCGGGGGCAGCGCTACAACCTGATCCTGAACGCGGCCATCGAGGAGCTGAACCGCACCTCCTACGTCTGGTACCCGAGGGAAATGCTCGGAGAGTTCATGAGTACCGTGCCCGGCCTGGGCGACAAGGACGTCGGGGAGACCGAGTTCTAGGCCGGCCCGGCCGCCGGAGAGGCGGCTAGAATCCTCCCCGGCAAGCCTGGATTCGGCCGCGGTTCCTGAACCGCCCGGCCAGCCCGGCGTTGCCCTTCAGAGAGCCCATGTCGGACACCAACCAGCCCATCGATTACCACGCCTACCGGCCGTGGGAGCACCAGGCCACCTTCAACGACGTCCTGGCGGAACAGCTGCGCCGGGCGCCGTACCTGCTGGCCTCGGCCCTGATCCACGTGATCATCGGCTTCATTCTGGCCAGCATGATGCTCCTGACCCGCGACAAGCAGGAGGTGCCGACCATCATCGCCGCGCCGCCGCCGCCCCCGCCCGAAGTGGTCGAGGAGGAGGAGCCGCCGCCGCCCCCGCCTGAGGAGGAAGTGGTGGAAGAGCCGGTGATCCAGGAAGCGGTGATCGAGGAGACCACCGAGCAGGAGATGCTGGAAGAGACCGGCGATCCGGACGCCAACGCCGACGCGCCCTTCGAGAGCAACTCGGGCTGGAACAACGCGGTCGGCCTGGGCGGCGGCGCGGGCGGCAAGTACGGCGGCCGCGGCGGCCGCGGCGGCAAGCGCGGCGTAAACTCGACTGAGCAGGCCGTGGCCGACGCCCTCAAGTGGCTCTACGACCACCAAGCGCCGTCCGGCTTCTGGGACGCCGACGAGTTCATGGCCTATGACAAATACCCGAGCCAGCCGGCGTCCGACGGCAAGGGCAATCCGGTGGTGGACGTCGGCCTCACGGGCCTCGCGATCCTGGCCTTCACCGGCAACGGCAACACGCTGGCCGCCGGCCCCTACCGCGAAACCGTCGCGAAGGGCACCACCTGGCTGAAGGAAGTGCAGCGCGACGACGGCCTCTTCGGCGACGAAGTCGGCAACCCGACGCTCTACAACCACGCCATCGCCACGATGGCGCTGGGCGAGGTCTGCTACTTCGCCAACAAGCCGCCGACGCTGACCGCGCCGCTCAAGAAGGCCGTGGCGGTGATTCTCAACTCGCGCAACAATTACGGCGCCTGGCGCTACCAGCTCGAGCCGAACGGCGACAACGACACCTCGATCACGGGCTGGATGATCTTCGCGCTCAAGACCGCCGAGGACTGCAAGATCCCGGTGGACAAGGGCGCCTACGACGGCGCGCTCACCTGGTTCGACGCGATGGAAGACAAGAACTCGGGCCGCGTCGGCTACGCCTGGGGCGACGGCGGCGGCGGGCCCGGCTCCCTGCCCTCGCGCCCGGTCCACATGATGGAGAAGTTCCCGGCCGACAAGTCGGAGTCCCTCACCGCGGTGGCCCTGCTGTGCCGGATCTTCATGACCGACACCAGCAAGGTCAAGCAGTGGAAGGACCACCCGAACTACGCGGTGCTGAAGAAGAACGCCGACCTGATCGCCTCGAAGCTGCCGAAGTGGGACAGCGACGGCTCGATTGACATCTACTACTGGTACTACGCGACCTTCGCGATGAACCAGTGGGGCGAGCAGCACTGGAAGAACTGGGAGAAGGCCATCGGCACCGCGCTGGTGCCGAACCAGCGCCGCGACACGCCCGACAAGAAGGACAACTTCTACGGCTCGTGGGACCCGGCCGACGCCTGGGGCGAGGACGGCGGCCGCGTGTACAGCACCGCGACCTGCGCGCTGATCCTCGAGGTCTACTACCGCTACGCCAAGGTGCTGGGCGCGCGCTAGTTTTCCTCTCTGACGAAAGGCCCGGGCCCGCAAGGTCCCGGGCCTTTTCTTTTGCGCGAACCGCGGGCGCCGGCCGCCGTTCTCCTGGCGTCATGCAACAAGGCTCCTTGGAACTGGTTCTCGCGGAGCAGCTCCGGCGCGCTCCCTATCTGCTGGCCTCGCTGCTGGTGCACGTGCTGATCGGCTTCGTGCTGGCCAGCCTCCTGCTGCTGCAGCGGGAGAAGGACGCGATTCCGGCGCTGCTGGTGCAGGCGTCTCCCCCGCCGCCGCCGATTGACAAATCCGAGCCGCCCGAACTGCCGCCGGAGAAGATGCCGGAGGAAATCCAGCCCGTCGTGTCCACGACGGATCCGACCGAGGCCGATCCGGTGGATCACTCCAACGAAGGCGACCCGAACGAGAACGCCGAATCGCCCTTCGTGGGCGACGGCCATGACGGCGTCCTCGGCCTCGGCGCCAACGCGGGCGGCAATCACGGCGGGCCTCCGGGCGGCCGCCCGCGCGGCGCGCCCCGGGCCACCGAGCTGGCGCTGCAGGACGCGCTCACCTGGCTGGCCATCCACCAGTCGCGCGAAGGCTACTGGGACGCCGACGAGTTCATGCTCGAAGACCGCTGGCGCGATCAGCCCGCCTCCGACGGCAAGGGCAACCCGGTGGTGGACGTCGGCCTCACGGGGCTGGCGCTGCTGGCCTTCCTCGGCGACGGCAGCACCACCAGCGAGGGCCGCCACGGCGAAACCGTCGCGCGCGCGGTGCTCTGGCTGCGCTCGGTGCAGCGCGCCGACGGCCTCTTCGGCGCAGAGGTCGGCAATCCCACGCTCTACAACCAGGCCATCGCCACGCTCGCGCTGGCCGAGGCCTACCGCCTGGGTGGCCGCTCGCCGGCGCTACGCCCGCACGTCGAGAACGCGGTGCGCCTGCTCGTGAGCGCGCGCAATCCCTACGGCGCCTGGCGCTACGGGCTCGAGCCGAACGGCGACAACGACACCTCCATCACCGGCTGGATGATCTTCGCCCTCAAGTCGGCGCAGGCCTCCGGCATCCCGATTGACAAAAGCTGCTTTGACGGCGCCGCCGCATGGTTCGATGGCATGACCGACGAACGCAGCGGCCGCACCGGCTACGCCTGGGGCGACGGCGGCGGCGGCCCGGGCTCGCTGCCTTCGCGCCCGGTCCACCAGATGACGCGCTTTCCGGCCGACAAGTCGGAGTCACTCACCGCCGTCACGCTGCTCTGCCGCATCTTCATGAGCGATGCCGCGCGGATGCGCAGCTGGGAAGACCACCCGCAGCACGCGCAACTCGCCCGCCAGGTGGCGCTGCTGCGCGCCAAGCCGCCGCGCTGGGACGAGAGCGGCGGCCTCGACCTCTACTACTGGTACTACGCCACCTACGCGCTGAACCAGTGGGGCGGCGCCGCCTGGAAGGATTGGGAGCGCGCGCTCGGCGCAGCTCTGCTGCCGGCGCAGCGGCGCGAGAGCCCGCAGGACAACTTCTTCGGCTCCTGGGATCCGGCCGACGCCTGGGGCGACGAAGGCGGACGCGTCTACAGCACGGCGCTCTGCGCCCTCATGCTGGAGGTCTACTACCGCTACGACAAGGTGCTGGGAGCCAGCCTGGGCGAAGGCCGGTGAAAGACTAAGCCGGCTTCAGGCGCTTCACGGTGCGCGCCAGATTCGACTTCTTGCGGGCCGCCGTGTTCGCGTGGAGCTGATTCCACTTGACGTTCTTGTCGATCAGCTGGCTGGCCATCCGCAGGCCCTGCTCGGCCGCGGCGAGATTCTTCTCTTCGACCGCCTGCAGGGTTTTCTTGATCGCGGTGCGCATGGCCGACCGGCGGCTGCGGTTGCGCTCGTTGCGCTTGAGGCTCTTGCGCAGCTCGGCTTTGGCGGTGGGAGTGTTCGGCATGGATCCTGAGGTCAGGCTGAGATCCGATTTCGCGAATCGGGCCGACTATTCTAAGGATTCCGCTTGGCTTGTCCAGGGCCGGGCGGGGCCTGGTCGGGCTCGCCGCGGGCGGCGCGCAGGAAGGCCTCGGTGTCCAGGGCGCTGCCGCCGGCCTTGCCGGTCTTCGGCGCGCGCAGGGCCTGCTCGGCGGCCAGATTCTTGCGCGCCCGCATGGCCTCGGTGTCGCGCGGATTGGCCGCCAGGGCCTTCTCGTAGTAGCCGAGAGCCTCGTCCACGCTGCCTTGGGCCGCGGCCAGGGCGCCGGCCCGCTTGGCCGCCTCGCTGCTGCGGCCGGACAGGCCGGCGAAGGCCCCCAGCGCCGCCCCGGCGTAGCCGGCGCGCTCCAGGGCGTCGCCCCATTGGAGGCCCTTCTTGATGTCGCCGGGATCCTTGAGGAAAGCCCGGCGCAGCTGGCGGGCCTCGCCGTCGGGGTTGCGGGTGAGGCGGCTGAATTTGGCGGCCAGACCTCCGCCTGCCGCGCTCAGCCGGGTCAGGATCGTGGACTTCTCGCTCAGCGCCAGGATGGACCGGGCCAGCAATTCGGAGGCCTTCTGGTCGCCGGGCGCGAAGTCCAGGACCTGGTCGCAGAGCTCGGCGGCGAAGTCGGCCTTGCCGGATTGAAGGGCGGCTTCGGCCCGTTCGAGGTGCTTCTGGAGGTTCATGGCGGCTTCCGGGACCGGGTGGCGGACGGGAGGTCCGGTTATCCTGATCCTAAGTAGGTTAGTCGCTCCGACATGGACGTCGTCCTCTACCCGGATCCGCGCTTGCGCGCCAAGAACGCCCCCGTCGAGGTCTTCGACGCGGAGTTGGCGGCCACTGCGCGGGCCATGTTCGAGACCATGTACCGGACCGAGGGGGTCGGGCTGGCGGCGCCGCAGGTGGGCATCAACCGGCGCCTCCTGGTCTACAACCCCTCCGGCCAGAACGCCGATCCGGCGCAGGAAATGGTGCTCTGCAATCCGCGCATCGTCGCCAAGGCGCGCGCGACGGAGGCCGGCAAGGAGGGATGCCTGTCCTTTCCGGACATCTGGGGCCAGGTGGAGCGGCCCATCAGCGTGACGGTCGAGGCGCAGGATCTGCGCGGCCAGCCCTGCCGGCTGGAACTGGAGGACTGGAACGCGCGCATCTTCCTGCACGAGTTCGACCACCTCGACGGCGTGCTCTTCGTGGACCGCATGACTCCGACCGACCGGCAGCGCAACCGCGCGGCGTTGGAAGAGTTGGTCGAGCGCTATCGCCAGAGCGTTGCGCGTTCTTAGAGGCCTCGAAGCTCTGCCCGATCCGGGGCGCGCCGCCGGCTGCGCCGCGACCGTGGGCGTGTTCGACGGCGTGCACCTCGGGCACTTCGTGGTGCTGCGCAAGGTGGTCGAGCGGGCGCGGGCTCAGGGCGTGCAGCCGGCGATGGTGACGTTCACCGGGCATCCGAAGGAATTGCTGCTCGGGCACGCGCCGCCGGCGGTGACCAGCCTGGAGCACCGGCTGCTGCTCTTCGCGCGGGCCGGCATCGCCGCCACGCTGGTGCTCGAGTTCACGGAGGAGCTGCGCGAATTGACGGCGGAGCAATTTGTCAGACGGATCCTGATCGAGGGCCTGGGCCTGCGCGAATTGGTCTTCGGCTTCGACTCCAAGTTCGGGCGCGACCGCGGCGGCAATCCGCAGTCGCTGGCGCCGCTGGCGCGCGCGCTCGGCTTCGCGATCACCGAGGTGCCGCCGCTGCGCCTCGGCGGGCGGGCGGTGTCCTCCACCGCGGTGCGCGAAGCGGTGGCGCTGGGCGATCTGCGCGCCGCGGCGACGATGCTGGGCCGGCCGGTGAGCGTGCTGGGCACGGTGGTGCGCGGCGACGGCCGCGGCGCGGGCCTCGGCTTCCCGACCGCGAACCTGGATCTGCACCACGAGCTGCATCCGCCCGAGGCGGTGTACGCGGCGCTCGCGCGCTTCGACGAGAAGCTGCGGCCGGCGGTGGTGAACGTCGGGCGGCGGCCGACCTTCGACGGCACGCAGCGCCAGGTGGAGGTGCACCTGCTGGATTGCCAGGCGGATCTCTACGGCAAGGACCTGGAGGTCTTCTTCCTGGAGAAGTTGCGCGAGGAGCGCGCGTTCCCGGGCCGCGCCGAGCTGAGCGCGCAGATCCGCGCCGACGCCGCGCGCGCGGCGGAGATCGCGGCGGCGGCGCCGCAGGTCTGGCGCATGCCAGGGAAGTATCTGCCGATCGAGGGCGCCTCGCCGGCCGAGCTCGGCGGCTAGGTCCGCTGCGACTGCGCGCCGCTGGCGTCCAATTGCTGGCGCAGCCACAGCAGAGCCTCGTCGCGCTGCTCGAAGATCTTGATCGGAAAGCGGATCTCGCTCTTCGCGACGTCCAGCAGCGATGCCAGGGCCGTGCGGCGCGAGGCGTCGGGCGCGTGATAGGCGAGGGCGCGGACCTTCGGCTGTCGGTAGAGCAGCCGCTGGGCCGGGAAGGAATAGGTGTAAGAATGGATCTTCGAGATCAGCGCGCCGCAGCGACGGCCGTCGGACAGGCGGTCGAAGGCGGCGTGGGCCTCCTTGATCTGCGTTTCGCTGAGCTCCACGCCCTCGTCCACGATCACCTCCACCACGTCCGGCGCGATGAGGCGCAGCGTGCAGAATTGAAGTCTGACTTCCTGGATCATGACGTTTGTCCTCCGCAGGAGCTGCCGCCGCCGGCAGTGCAGCCGAAGCAGTGGCGGGCGGTGACGATGGAGCGGCGCAGCCAGGCGGCTTCGTCGAAGTCGCGCACGTGCGGACCGCGCGGCAGGGCGATGGGCAGGTCCAGCATCTGGTTGAAGTCGCAGTCGTAGAGGCGCCCGTCCCAGCCGACGGAGAGCGTGTTGCGGCACATCAGTCCGGCGACCGCTCCGGGGTTGAAGGCCGTGACGAGGCGCTCCATGTAGGCCTGCAGATTGCCGCTGGCCTCGAGCCACTCGAGGAAGCGCGAGATCGGCATGTTGTTGAGCGCGAACAGGCGGTCGAAGCGCAGGCCGAAGTTGCGCAGCAGCGCCTCCTTCCACTCGCGCTCGAGGCTGGCCTGCGAGGGCTGCAGGAAGGCGCCGGACGGGTTGGAGACCAAAGTCAGACGGCGGCGCGGGTCGCCCTGGCCGTAGCCGGCCGCGTTGAGGAGGCGCAGGGCTTCGATCGAGCGCTCGAAGACGCCGTCGCCGCGCTGGGCGTCGGTGTTGGGGCGGCGGTAGTGCGGCAGCGAGGCGACGACCTCCACTCCCATCTCGGCGAACCACTCGATCAGGCCGGCGCTGCGCGGCAGCAGCAGAACCGTGAGATTGCAGCGGTCCATCACCTGCTTGCCGGAGGCCGCGCCGGCGGCGACGAGGTCGCGGAAGCGAGGGTGCAGCTCCGGCGCGCCGCCGGTGAGATCGAGGATGCTCGCGCTCGAGCGCTGCAGCGCCGCGATCGTGAGATCGGCGGTCTCGTCGCTCATCATGGCGTCGGTGCGGTCCGGGCCGGCGTCCACGTGGCAGTGGCGGCAGGTCATGTTGCAGAGCTTGCCGAGGTTGACCTGGAAGACGTCGAGTCGCGCCGGGGTCAGGCCGGCGCCGGAGCGCGCGGCGAAATCGGCGTCGGCGCCGTGCGGATCCAACGGCACGGAGTTCAGGAGGCGCATCTGCTCCGCGGTCGAAGCCAGCGGCGCGCGGCGCTGCAGGAGGGAGGTCGTCGGGTTCACTACATGCCCGTCTGATGGGCGTGCTCGCGCATCTGCATGCCGTGCACCAGCGAGGCGCCGCCGCGAATGGCCACCGTGACGTGCACGGCCTCGGTCATCTGCTCGAGGTCCACGCCCTTGGCCTGGCAGTCCTGCGTGTAGGCCTGGATGCAGTACGGGCACTGCACGGCGTGCGCGACGGCCAGCGCGACGATGCTCTTCTCGCGGGCGGTCAGCGCGCCCTCGGCGAAGACGGCGCCGTAGTACTCGAAGAACTTGCGCCCGAGCTCCGGGCTGCCGTCGGCGATCTTGCCGAAGTCGGCGAGGTGCTGGGGTTGGTAGTAGCTGTCCATGGATTGCGCTGGCGCGTGCGGCGACTCTAGCAAAAAGCCCCGGCAGCGGATGCTGCCGGGGCTGGATGCGGCCCAAGGCCGCGGATCGCCGGTGCGAACTAGAGCGTGATCGTGTTCGTCGGCGTGCAGGTGCCGACGTCCACCGCCTGGACCGTGCGGCCGCAGGCGCCCGCCGGGGCGTTGAAGCTCAGTTGGGCGACGCCCGAGCTGTTGGCGCTCAGGATCGTGGCGAGGGTCGGGTTGGAGATGCCCAGCACGATTCCGTTGCAGGGATTGCCGTTGCGGGTGTAGGAGCCGGCCTGGCCGTAGAGGACCGGAACCGCGCCGTTCGGAGTGGCGCCGCTGATGCGCAAGGTGACCAAGCCGGGGCAGGAGCCCGCCTTCGACAGCGTCGGGCCGCCGGCGCTTCCGAACACGTGATTGTCAATCATCGTGCCCCAGGAGTAGACGTTGCTCTGGATCGTCATCGAGCGGATGTCCGGAGCGGAGAAGCTGAACGCCACCGGGGCGGAGTTCGGCACCGCGATGCCGGCCGAGGTGTGGATCAGCGCGCCGTTGCTGTCGTAGACGTTGATGGTCGTGTTGTCGGCGAATCCGTCGAACGCGTGCAGGGTCAGGGACACGGACTGCACCGCCACGTCGTACTTCATGATCATCTGGCCGTCGCCGGAGTTGGCGAGGATGTCGCGGCTGGGCTGGCCGTAGTAACCGGCGTCGTTCCACTGAATGCTGCCGGCGTTGCAGGCGTAGATGCAGCCGTCGAGCACGAGGTTGGGACCCTGCGGTCCGTTCAGGCCGGCGGAGATGGCGTTCTCGTCCAGGTAGGTGATGTTGAGGTTCTCCGCGCCGCCCGGCGAGAGGACGTAGGTCTCGAAGGACTCCGTCGTGGAGGCGTTCAGGACACCGCCGCCGGCGGAGACGGTCGGAACGTAGACGCCGGGACCGGTGCGCGGGTGGGGATTGAAGGGGGCTTGAGCGCTGAGCGCGCCCGTGAGCAGGATGGAGGCGGACAGGCCGCCGAAAAGGGTGAAAGATTTCATGGGTTTGAAGGGGAAGGGGAAAGCGGCGGCGATGTAGGGAGGCCGCCGGAATGAAGGTAGCACAATATTTGGAGGAAGGGGCCTGTCCGGATCGGGGATCGGCCGAAGGGTTGCACGCGTTCGGGTCCTAAGATGCTTCGGCAGCCGCGCCGACCGCGGGGCGCCGCCCTTCACGATGACCCCGCTTTTCCCGATCTTCTCCGCCATCATCGCCTGGCCGGCAGCCTGGTCGCAGGAGGCCGCCAACCCCGCTCCGCAGCAGCGCGGCCAAGGGCTCCACGGCTACATCGGATACGAGGCCAGCGAACCTGAGGATCGCGCCGCCTTCGGGATGGGCATGGGCTTCTACTCGGCGGCCTGGTCGCTGATCGATCAACCGCTTGCGCATTTTCAGATCGGGCTCGCGAGCGGGTGGATCGTGCCCGACAACTCTGACAATCGGGATCGCCCGCTCGCGCCGGTCGGCACGCTCGCCCGCGACCATTGGCCCGAGCGCGGGCCGACCTGGGACAGCGTTTTTCAGACCGTCGAAGGCGGTCTGGGTTACTGGAACGGCAATCGCTTCCGCTACGGCCCGCCTAAGTTCAGCATGAACGCGACGCCGCAGTGCTTCGACTACGAGGTGGGCTCGCCGGGCTGGTCCTTCTTCTACGACACGGAGGCGCTGCCGGACGCGCGCCTCGGGATTGCGCAGCTGAGCAATCGCCTGCTGATCCCGCCCGACGCGCTGCCCTTCGAAGGCAGTCCCGACGGGAAATTCTTCGGCTACACCTACATGGCCCTGCCCTTCACGGCTCCGGTGCCCGGCGCGGATGGCAAGGCGCCGATCGGCGATCAAGCCTGGACCTGCTTCCTGAGCACCGCCAACTTCAAGGGGCCGATCGCCTACTACGTGCCGGAAACCTGGAGCAAGATCGGCGATCTCTTTCGGTACGAGTTCATCCACGGGCGCGGCCTCGACGCGCGCCCCGGGCACATGGGCGGCGGCGCGATGGAGATCAACACCGTGCCGCAGATCGTCGGGCGCGACCGCGCCGGCGTCGGCTATTCAAAGATCCCGGCGCTACGCTTCCCGGTGGACGCGCGCGGCCGGGCGGTGTTGGTGCAGGACGTGACCTACTACTCGAAGGCCGCGCTCTATGACGACTTCCTCGCCTGGCGCGAGGGCGGACCGGCGCCGAGCGGGAGCTTCAAGGCCAAGGGCGCCTTCATCGCGAAGTTGAGCACGCGTACCCCGGGCTTCGATCAGGACGATCTGCCGATCGAAGGCGTCGCCAGCACCTTCGACACGCAGGTTTTCGACGACAACACCTGGGGATTGGTGTGGAAGAGTGGCGGCCAGGCGCCGCGCGGGCAGTTTCCTCAGTATTTCAAGCACGTCGACGGCAAGCGCGTGGCCGTCGCAGAGATGGACGTCCCGCGCGAGACGGGGTTGCGCGAGGCGGCGTTCGCGCTCGCCGAGCGCGGCGCTCCCTTCACCTCTCCGAACGCCGGCGCTTGGGCGCAACCCGGGCCGAAATCGGCGTCGTTGACCGCAGTTCTGGGCGACGGATCGAAGGTGACCTACTGCTGGTATCGCTTCGTGGACCAACCCGTGTTCCAGCAGTATGCATGGAGCGCCGAGAAGAAGGCGAAGCTGCAGGCGCTGGTCGAGAACGTGCACCGCTCCTGGCCGATCGATCGCGACTACATGCCCCCGCCGACTTCCGGCGAATTGGCGGCTCTCGACACTGCGCTGTTCGTGACGCCGCCGCCCGGCCTCGAGATTGGTTACGTCCCAATCGTGACGCGGCAGGAAAACGCGCCGCGCTGAAGTGGCGCTGGCCAGCCGCTGGCCCACTCCCCTTCCCCGCCAGGCGGCGCTATTCTTTCGGACCCTCGGGGCCGGACGACCACGGCCTCACGGGCAGATAGCTCAGCTGGTAGAGCAATGGATTGAAAATCCATGTGTCGCCGGTTCAACTCCGGCTCTGCCCACCAAGACCGACGGACGAGGCGCCTAACCGGCCGCTTCGTCCGTCTTTTTCTTGGCGCCGCCGGCGACCATCGCGGTCCAGTCCGGGGCGATCGTCGCTCCCGTGGCGCCGACCTTCGGCGTCACCAGGGGCTTGGCCGCAGGGGCGGCCGGCGGCTTCACGGGAGCCGCGGGCGCCTTCACCGAAGCTGCCACCGGCTGGCGCTCGGCCTGCACCGCCAGCGATTCTTCCGCCTCCAGACCATGCGCCGCGTCGCCGTTGCGCTGGCCGGGGACCTCGCCAGAACCGGAGCCGGTGACGGCGCCCTCGCCGCCCGCCTCTCCTGCATCGGCAAAGGGCGAAGGCTTCGCGCCCCCGCGCCGGCCGCGTCCGCCGCGCCGACCGCGGCTGCGCGTGCGCTCGGCGGGCTCGGCAGCCTCGCCGCCTTCGGACGGCGCGCCCTCGACGACGGCGGCCGGATCCGCGGCGTCTGCGCCGGCGGAATTGTCAGAGAGCTCGGCGGTCACCGCATCGCCCTCCGCATCGTCGTCGCCGGCGGCGTCCTCGCCCTCGGCCAGGATCGGCAGCGGCTCGAGCAGATGCGCAGTCCCGCCCGCTTCGGCGGCCACGGCGCCCGCGCCTCCGCGGCGGCGGCGCCGGCGGCGGCGGCGTCCCCGGCCCGCGCCGGCTTCGCCTTCTTCCACGCCCGGCTCGGCGGCAGCGGCGGCGCCGGCGGCCACGGCCGGCATGCCCGGCAGCGCCACGCGGCCCAGGCGCTTGGCCGGGGGCAGATTCTCGAGCGGCGCGTCTTCGCCCGAGGCGGCAGTCCCGCCCTCGTCGGATTCGCCCGCATCGTCCGCGTCGCCGGCGCCTTCCACGGTCGAGCGCTCGTCCTCGTCGTGATCCACCGTCGCGAAGGAATCGGCGCTGCCCGCGCTCGGCGCGGTGTCGAACAGCGGCTCGCTGCCCGGCTCGACTCCGAGGAAGCGGCAGATGAAGCCGTCCACCTCGTTGAGCGCCAGCAGCGTCATCTCCAGCATGTCGGTGGCGCGCGCGCGCGTGCTCACGTCCGGAGCGCGCAGCAGCAGCAGGCCGCCGGAGTTGCGGTCCACGCCGAACACCTTCACCAGGCCGCGGAAGCGCGCCGAGTAGTCCTGCCAGTTGCCGGTCTTGCACTCCAGCCAGAACATGCGGTTCTCGACCACCGCCATGATGTCGGCCTCGAACTCGCGGCCGTCGGGCAGCGCGCCCTTGACGTTGTAGAGCAGCTGGCAGCGCGCCGGACTGACGTGCGCGCGCAGGCGCTTGCTCATCATCATGCTGACGTAGATCTCGAGCCAGCCGCCGGTCAGGAACTGCCCGACCTTGCCGTCCTTGGTCGGGATCACGCGCAGCGCGCGCTTCGGCGAGCGGTGGTAGTAGAAATCCTTCAGCATCCCGTGCCGGTGCAGCAGGGTGCCGAATTGCACCGCGGAGGAGCGCTCCGCGTCGGTCATGTGCTCGATCTCGAACTTCGAGCCGCGGCCGCTCGCGACCAGGCGCTTGACCTTCTCGTAGAAGGGCGAGAGCAGGTCGAAGTGGGTGCCGAGGTGGCGAGCCAGGTGCTCGAAGGCCTCGTTGCGGTTCAGGTCGTCCTGGCCTTCGTAGACCAGCACTCCGCGCTCGCGCAGGTGGTCCACCAGCGGGCCGGTGGGCGCGTCCTCGGGGGGGGGCCGCGGGGTGCGCGGCCGGAAGGACTCGAGCGGCACCGCCTCCTGGGTGAGGGCGATTTCGGCCTCGTCCCCGGGCTGGTGGAACACCGGCTCCGGCCGGGGCCCGCGGTCGTCCCGCGGACCGCGCTGATCGCGCCCCTCGCGGTATTCGCCGTGGTCCTGGTGACCGCCCTGGCCACCGCGGCCCCCGCGGCGGCGACGGCGGGGCCGCCCCTCCTGGCCGTGGCCGTCGGAGGAGGTCGTGTAATGTTCGGGAGCGTGCGATGCAGGGGTCGAGGAGGCGGAGGCGGTCCTTGAACCACCACCCGTGCCACCCATCGACTCACGGAGCGTCCGGATCTCGTTGTGTAGAGCCCGAATCTCCCGGATCAAGTCTTGAACCGTGGAGAGGGCTTGATCCGGGGAGCGCTCCGTTCCTGCGCTGTCTTTCTTTGTTGCCGACGCTCCCGAGAAGAGGCGTTGGAACAAGCCCATGCGATGAAGATTGTGCCTGTCCAGCGCGTTTTCCACAAGCGGAAACACTGGATTTCCCGGCTGGAGCGCCCCTCGGCACCGGGCCGCCGGGGGCTAGACTGAGGCCACGAGGCCCGGCCGCACAAGGTCCGGGACCTGTCCATGAGCCAACCTAGACGCCAAGCGGACCGTTATCTGCTCTCGGAGCAGGAGAAGACGGCCTTCCAGGACGAGGGTTACGTCCATCTTGCGGGAGTCCTCAGCGAGGCCGAGCTGGCCGACCTGGAGGCCGTCTTCGAGCGCTTCCGGCGCGGCGAAGTGCCGGTCCGGGGCCGGGACTTCTGCGACATGGCCGGGGACTACGCCCGCCAGCCTGCCGACTTCGCGGTCGTGAACATCATGCTCCCCCGGGTCTACCTGCCGTCCTGGCAGGGCAACCTCTACGAGCGCCGGTCCGCCTCCATCGCCGAGCAGCTCTGCGGCCCCGACATGAGCCTGGACTACGACCAGCTCCTGGCCAAGCGCCCCGGCAGCCTGGACGCGGTCTTCGCCTGGCACCAGGACCTGGCCTACTGGCCGCTGACCCCGGACACCCGCACCGTCACCTGCTGGCTGGCCATCGACGACGCCACCGAGGAGAACGGCTGCCTCCAGTTCGTGCCCGGCTCGCACCGGGAGCCGGAGCTGCGGCGCCACGCCCCGTTGATGCGCGAGCGCGAAAAATCGCACACCCTGGTGGCGGAGATGCGCGACGGCCGCGACCCCATCCTGCCGATGCCGATCCGCCGCGGCGACGTGCTGGCCTTCCGCGAGCGCGTGCTGCACGGGTCGGGCGGCAACCGCTCGGCAGCGTCCTGGCGCCGCGCCTACGTCGTGGCGTTCCGCACCGCCGACACCGTCGCGCGCGAGCGCGCGATCGGCTTCACCCACTCCCACAACGATTCCCCCGCCGCCCTCGCGGCGGTCGCCGCGCTGCGACCGGCGACGACGCAAGCTTGATCCCGCTGCTCATGCTGGCCCCGCTGCTTGCCGCGCAGGACGACGCGCGCCCAACGAACCATCTGGCGCAGGAGACGAGTCCGTACCTGCTGCAGCACGTCCGCAATCCGGTGGACTGGTATCCGTGGGGCGCGGAAGCCCTGGCGCGCGCGGCGGCGGAGGACAAGCCGATCTTCCTGTCCATCGGGTACTCGGCCTGCCACTGGTGCCACGTGATGGAGAAGGAGTCCTTCGAGAACGAGGAGATCGCGGCCTTCCTCAACGCGCACTTCGTGTGCATCAAGGTGGACCGCGAGGAGCGGCCCGATCTGGACGAGCTGTACATGGAAGCGGTGCAGCGCATGACCGGCAGCGGCGGCTGGCCGATGACGGTCTTCCTCACGCCCGAGCGCAAGCCCTTCTACGGCGGCACGTATTTCCCGCCCACCGCGAAGTACGGCAAGCCCGGCTTCCTCGACCTGCTGCACGGAGTGCACGAGGCCTGGACCAGCCGCCGCCCCGAGCTGCTCGCGGCCGCGGAAGAAATGAACGGGATGCTGGCGGTCGAGTTTCCCCCCGCCCCCGCGGACGCCGAACTGCCGTCGGAGAAGGAATTGAAACGCCTGCAGGGGGATTGGACCGAGGACCTGCGCGCCTCATTTGACAAAGTGCACGGCGGCTTCGGCGCGGCGCCGAAGTTTCCGCACGCGGAGTATCTGCGCTTCCTGCTGGGCGCCGGGCACTCGATCGGCGGGCTCGCCGGCAAGGAAGCGCGCGAAATGGCGCTGCACACCCTGCGCAAGATGGCGGCCGGCGGCATGTACGACCAGATCGGCGGCGGCTTCGCGCGCTACAGCGTGGACAAGATGTGGCTGATCCCCCACTTCGAGAAGATGCTCTACGACCAGGGCACGCTGATTCCGGCCTATCTGGAGGGCTGGCGCGCCAGCGGCGACGAATTCTTCGCGCGCATCGCGCGCGAGTGCTGCGACTATCTGCTGCGCGAGATGCAGGGCGCGGAAGGCGGCTTCCACGCCAGCACCGACGCCGACTCCGAGGGGCACGAGGGCCGCTTCTTCGCGTGGACGCCGGCGCAGTTGACCGAAGTGCTCGGGCCGGAGCGCGGCGCCTTCGCCGCCTGGCGCTACGGCGTCACCGCGAAGGGCACCTTCGAGGAAGGCAGCAGCGTTCTGCAGGCGGCGATGAGCGCCGAGGACGCGCTGAAGAAGGCCGGCCTCAAGGCGCCCGATCCGGCCGCCTACGCCGAGCAGGTGCGCGCCGACCTCTACGCCGCGCGGGCCAAGCGCGTGCCGCCCGGCCTCGACGACAAGATCGTGCTGGGCTGGAACGGCCTGGCCGTGGACGCGCTGGCGATGGCGGGCCGCATGCTCGACGAGCCGCGCTACGTCGCGGCGGCGGAGCGCTGCGCGCGCTTCCTGCTCGCCGAGCTGCGCGCCGAGGACGGCCAATGGTCGCGCACCTGGCGCGGCGGAGTGGCCAAGCATCGCGCGGTGCTCGAGGACCACGCCTTTCTGCTGCGCGGGCTGCTGTCCCTGTTCCAGAGCACCGGCGACGAGGCCTGGCTGCGCGAGGCCGAGGCGCTGGGCCGGACTCTGCTGGAGCATTTCGGCGACGAGGCCACCGGCATCCTGTGGGACACCGACGGCGCCGACGCCACCGTGTTGCACCGCCGCAAGTCGCCGCAGGACGGCGCGATTCCGTCGCCCAACGGGGCGGCCCTGGAATGTTTCATCATTCTGCACGCCTTCACGCAGGACGAGTTCTGGCTGGAGCGGGCGCGCGCCGGCGCGGCGGCGGCTCTGCCGCTGGCGGCGCGCAACCCGCTCGGCTTCCTGACGACCGCGCGCGCGCTGGACGGCGCCGTCCGCGAGCCGGCGGTCGCGGTGGTGATCGGCGCAGGCAGCGACGCTTCCCTCTCCGCCTGGCGCCGCGCCCTCGCCCAGGCCGAGCACGCCGCCGTCCTGCCGGTCTTCCGCGCCTCCGCCGCGCCGGACAGCCCGCTCGGCCTGTTCGCGCAGCGCGCCGCGCGCGACGGCCTGGCGACGCTCTATCTCTGCCGGGGCCGCACCTGCGAGGCGCCGCGCACGCAGTGAGGGGGCCCGGCGCGATCCTGCGCTGGTTTGGGCAGGATGTGCTCCCTCCTCCTCGCGCTCGTTTCCTGCCTTCCGGCCCAGAATTGGACGCAGCAAGGCCCTCTGCCCACGGGTCTGGACGTGCACGACGTCTGGCTGCTCTCGCCGACGGACATCTGGGCCGCGGCCGAAGCCGCGCAGGTCCTGCACAGCACCGACGGCGGCATGACCTGGAGCAAGCAGGAGCTGCCGGGCGTCGCCGGACTGTGGGCGATCGCCTTCGCCGATCCTCTCAACGGGTGCGTGGCAGGCGACGGCCGCATCTTCTGGACGGCCAACGGCGGCGCGTCCTGGCAGGCCAGCCCTTCCCTCGTCGGCAGCGTCTATGAGCTGAACTTCCTCACGCCGATGCTCGGCTGGGCGGTGGGCAACGGCGGCATCGTGTATCGCACGACGGACGGCGGACGCAACTGGAGCTGGAGCGCGCTCGGCAACCCGTCCACCGCCCGTGCGGTCTTCTTCGCCGACGCCAACCGAGGGTGGGCCGCGAATCTCGACGGTCAGATTCATCATTCCTCCGACGGCGGAGCCACCTGGACGCTGCAGCACGAGAATCCGTCCGCGAGCTTCTTCACGCTCTGGTTCGCCGACGCCGCCGAGGGCTGGGCCCTCGGTTATTCCTCGATCCTGCACACGCTGGACGGCGGCGCCCACTGGTCGGCGCTGCCGCCGCCGGCCGCAGGCACACGCCTCAATCACGCGCACTTTCTCGACCGCGACCGCGCATGGGGCGTCGGCGCCGCCAGCGAAATCGTGATGACTGCCGATGGCTGGCAATCCAACACGCTGCAGAAGCCGCGCGAGCGCGATCACATGCTCGAATCCGTGGCCTTCGCGGACGGCCGGACCGGGTACGCGGTGGGCGAACAGGGGCGGATCTACTCCACCGGCGACGGCGGCGCGCACTGGGTCGCGCGCTCGAGCGGCGCGATGAACGCCTACGCCCTGTCCTTCGCGGACGCGCAGCACGGCTGGGCCAGCCTCGACCGCGGCATGGTGGCGCGCACGACGAACGGCGGCGCGCAGTGGACCAACGTCGAGGTGCAGGGGCTCGACCGTTACGGCTACGCGGCCGACGTGAGCTTCGCCAACCTGCAGCGCGGCTGGACGACCGGCACGTTCACCGACGTCGGCAAGATCGCGGGCACTGCGGACGGCGGCCTGACCTGGACGGTGGAGTACAGCCGGCCGTTCGTCTTCATGCAGTGCGTTGCGGCGGCCGACGCGCAGACGGCGGTGGCGGCCGGCAATTTCGGCAACGGAGTGCCGCTGCTCGTGCGCACCGCGAACGGCGGCCAAAGCTGGCAGGAGATCAACACCAACCTCGGCCTCAACCGCGGGATTGACTTCGCCGACGCGCAGAACGGTTGGATCGTCGGCGGCGGCATCCACGTCACCCGCGACGCCGGCCTGACCTGGACGCTGCAAGCCGGATCGCAGTACGGGCTGGAGGCGGTGGACATGGTGGACGCGCAGATCGGCTGGGCGGTCGGATACTTCGGAGAAGTGCGCCGCACGGTGGACGGCGGCGCGAACTGGACCAGCGTCGGCGGCGGCAGCGTGCTGGGCACGACCAATCTGCTCGGGGTTTCGGCGCTGGACGCAAATCACGCCTGGGTCACCGGCTACGGCCGCTTCGTCGCGCGCACCAGCAACGGCGGCCAGACCTGGACGCGCGACGTCGTCCCCGGCTCCGGTCTCGCCTCCTTCACGGACGCCAAGTTTTTCTCGCCGGAGTCCGGTTTCGTGTGCGGCGATCCGCGCGTGGACGTCGGCGGCGTGTGGCGGCGGCGCCCCGATCTGATGCCGGGCCTCGAGTTGCAGATGCCGCGGCTGCAGCGCGGCGCTCAGGCGATCTTCGAAGTCACCGGAGCTTTCCCGGCCGAGAGCGTGCACTTCGTGCTCAGCACTGCAGGACTCGGCGCGGGCCCCTGCGCGGGATCGGCCTGCCTGGACATCCTGGGGCCGATTCACTATCTCGGATCGGTGGCCGCCGACGGAATGGGCACGGCGCGCCGGATCCTGACGGTGCCCCTCAACGCGCCGTTCGCGTCGGCGGCGGTGCAGGCCGTCGCGCTGCGCGGCCCGGGCGGCTCGGCTTCCGTCCTGACGACGCCAGCCGTGTCGCAGATCGAGCCTTAAGGCTGGGCGCGCACTTAGAATCTGCGCCATGGATCGCCGTGGCGAAGGGTTCTCGCGCGCCGCCGTCGCCGAGCTTTACCGCCGGCCGCTGCTGGAGCTCGTGTTCGAAGCGGCGCGGACGCACCGCGCGCACCACGATCCGGCCGAGGTGCAGTGCGCGACGCTGCTGTCCATCAAGACCGGCGCCTGCGCCGAGGACTGCAAGTACTGCTCGCAGTCGGCGCGCTATGAAACCGGGCTGGAGCGCGAGAAGTTGATGGACGTGGAGTCCGTCGAGCGCGCCGCGCGCGCCGCGCAGGCATCTGGCGCCGACCGCTTCTGCATGGGCGCCGCGTGGCGCGGGCCGCGCGACGGCCGCGAGTTCGACAGCGTCCTGGAGATGGTGCGCCGCGTGAAGGCGCTGGGCCTCGAAACCTGCGCCACGCTCGGCATGCTGACTCCGGAGCAGGCGCGGCGCCTCGCCGCAGCCGGCCTCGACTTCTACAACCACAACCTCGACACCTCGCCGGAGTACTACGGCGAGATCATCACGACCCGCACCTACCAGGACCGCCTCGACACGCTGGCGGAAGTGCGCGCCGCCGGCATGAAGGTCTGCTGCGGAGGCATCCTCGGCATGGGCGAGTCGGAGGAAGACCGCATCGGCCTGCTGCACGAGCTCGCGCGCCAGGATCCGCCGCCGGAGTCAGTGCCGATCAACGCGCTGGTGCCGATCGCCGGCACTCCGCTCGGCGATTCGCCCCCGCTGCCCTGGGAGCAGATGCTGCGCACGGTCGCGGCGGCGCGCCTGCTGATGCCGGAGTCCTACGTCCGGCTCTCGGCCGGCCGCGAAACCATGAGCGAGGAGCTGCAGGCGCTCTGCTTCCTGGCCGGCGCCAATTCGATCTTCCTCGGCGACCGCCTGCTGACCGCGCCCAACCGCGGCCGCGCCGACGACGCCGCGCTGCTCGCCAAACTGGGACTGCGCGGAGTGCGCGCGCCCGCGCCCGCGGCGGCCGGCGCGATCGAAGTGTGAAAGATTCGCTGGACGACGCGCTGCGCGCGGAGCTGGCGGCGCTGGCGGCCGCCGGACTGCGGCGCGAGCTGGCCCCGGCCGAGGGCGTGGATTTCACGAGCAGCGACTACCTCGGCCTCGCGCGCGATCCGCGGGTGATCGCCGCGGCGCGCGCGGCGCTCGAGGAATTCGGCGCGGGCGCATGCGGCGCGCGCCTGCTGCGCGGCAACCTGCCGCCGCACGAGGCCGCCGAGCGCGCCTGCTCCGGATGGCTGGGCGAGGAGGCCGCGCTGCTCTGCCCCAGCGGCTGGCAGGCCAACGCCGCGCTGCTGCCGGCCGTGGCCGGCGCCGACGACCTCATTTTGTCAGATGAGCTCAATCACGCCTCCCTGATTGACGGCGCCCGCCTCTCCCAGGCCCGGCGCGCGATCTTCCGCCACCTCGACCTCGCCGATCTCGCGGCGCAGCTCGGCCGCGCCCGCGCCAGCCGCCGCCGCCTGGTCGTGGTGGAAGACGTCTACTCCATGGACGGCGACCTCGCGCCGCTCGGCGCGCTGCTGCGCCTGTGCGAAGAGCACGACGCCCACCTCATCGTGGATCACGCGCATGCCGCCGGCCTCTACGAGGACCGCCTGCCCGCCGCGCATCCGCGGGTGCTGGCGCGCGTGGTCACGGGCGGCAAGGCGCTGGGCGCGGCCGGCGCCTTCGTCTGCGGGCGGCGCGCCGTCGTGGATCTGCTGCTGAACCGCGGCCGCGCCTTCATCTTCACCACGGCTCCCCCCCCCGCGTTGGCCGCGGCTCTGGAGTCCGCGATCCGCATCCTGCGCGCCGAGCCCGGCCGGGCGCTGGCGGCGCACGCCAACGCAGCCCGCCTGCGCGAACTCCTGCGCGCGGGCGGCGCGGAGGCGCGCGGCGAATCGCCGATCGTCCCGGTGCACGTCGGCTCCGCCGAGCGCGCGCTGGAAGTGGCGGCGGCGGTGCGCGCGCGCGGCTTCGACGTGCGCGCGGTGCGCCCGCCCACCGTGCCCGAGGGCGGCAGCCGCCTGCGCCTGGTCTGCCACGCCGCGCACGCGCCGGAGCAGATCGAAGGCCTGGCCGAAGCGGTGCTCGCGGCGCTGCGCGCCACCGCGCCGCCCGCGGCCGCCCAGCCGCCGGCCCGCCGCCGCGCCAAGGCGCCGCCGCGCCTGCTCGTGATCGCCGGCACCGACACCGACGTCGGCAAGACGGTGGTCAGCGCGCTGCTGGCGCGCGCGCTCGGCGCCGCCGCGCGGCCCGCCGGCTATTTCAAGCCGGTGCAATGCGGGCCCGACGACGACACCGCCCGCGTGCGGGAATTGTCAAACCTGGACGCGGCGCAGGCGCCGCCGCCGGCCTTCTCCTTGAGCCGGCCGGCCTCCGTGGACCAGGCGGCCGCGGCCGAAGGTCTCGAAATCACCGCCGACCAGCTGCTGCAGGCCGTCGCGCGGCGCGCGGCGGCCGGCCCGCGGGGCGGCGTGCTGCTGATCGAATGCGCCGGCGGCCTGCGCGTGCCCCTCAACGCCCGCGAAGACCAGTCCGACCTGCTGCGCCGCCTCGGCGCTCCGGTGGTGCTGGTGGCACGCAGCGGCCTGGGCACGCTCAACCACACGCTGCTCAGCCTCGAGGCGCTGGCCGCGCGCCGCCTGCGCCCCGTCGCTCTCTTCCTGGTCGGCCCGCCGCATCCGGAGAACGTTCGCACACTCACGGGCCGCCATCCCGAACTGCCCCTCTTCGAGCTGCCGCAGTTCCGCGCCGTGGACGCCGCCGCGCTCGACCTGTGGCTGGCCGCCCACGACCTGGCGTGGCTGACGCAGGAAGGCTACTCGGCCTCGACCCAGAAGACGTCCGCCACTTCGTTGCGCACGAAGTCGTAGCTGACCTCGTCGAAGCGGTTGAGCGCGGAATCCATGGTCAAAAACGCGCCGCCGCCGGGCAGCGCCGGATCGTCGCGGTAGCCGACCAGCAGGCGGCTGTGCGCCGAGCCCGCCGCCACCGGGAAGCCGCGCGCGAGCACCGCTTTGACTTCGGCGAACTGCGCGTCGCTGAGGCCGAAGCGGTTCGGCACCCAGGGCACGATCCAATGCACTTCGAGCGCGCCGGAGCACTGGCGCCGCAGTTGCGCAGCCTCGGCCATGGCCTCGGGGCTCGGCTCGAGCAGCGGATCGAACGCCGCCGCGTAGGGCATGGAGCTTTCGGCGCAGAGGCCGAAGCGCTCGAAGCCGGCCAGCGCGTTGTGAAAGAAGGCGCCGTCCGCGGGCGCGCCTGCGGCCTGGCCCGCGGCCCAGTTCAGGAACTCGGCGCTCAGGCGCTGCGGCTCGCCGCCCAGCCGGGCGACCGCCCATTCGAGCGCGCTGCACGTCGTGAACACCGAGCAGGTGCCGCGCGCGCCCTGCGGCCGCGGACCGAGGCCGAGCTGCTCCAGTTCCACGCGCAGATCCACCGGGCCGCGGTGCCAGCGGAACACGCTGCGCTCGAAGAACTGGTCGGCGCCTTCCAGCCGCACCAGCTTCTGCAGCGAGAAGCGCTGATCCTCGATCCGGTAGACGTAGCGCAGCCGCGCCTTGCGCCCGTCGTCCTCGCCGTCCGTCTCCGTGGTGATGCGGACCATGCCGCGCGCCGACTGGGTGCGCTCGACCAGGGCGTCGCCGCCCATGTGGTGGCCGTCGGAGCTCAAGGTGAGCGTCTCGCCGCCGTCCTTCTCCGGCTCGTCCGCGTAGCCGACGCGGAAGGCCCAGGAGAGCGGCGGCGTCTTGAGGCGCTCGACCGTCAAATTCGACCGGATCGTGGTGGGAGCGCCGCTGCGGAAGTCCAGATAGGTGAGCGAACCGTGCCATGGCTGCCCGGCGAGCCGGTCGAGATCGGCGGCCAGCACCAGCGCGATCGGAGAGGCCGGCGGCGGCGCCGGCGCGGCGCAAGCGGCGAGGCCGCTGGCGCAGAGGAGCATGCGGAAGGCTTTCACGGGGAAGGACGAGCCCCGCCGCGGATCCGGGGCGAGTGATCGCGGAAGTAAATTAGCCATTCCCGGGTGATGGCCGCGGCCAGATCGTCCGGGCGCCGCCCGAGTTCCTCGATCGTCTCGCCCCAGTAGAAGCCGACGTAGCCGGCGGTCCAGGGGCGCGACGCCTCGATGAAGGCGTCGAGATCTTCGATGCCGCACTCCAGGGGAAAAATTTCCTCCACCAGCAGCGGCTTCGCGGAGCGGTAGACCGCCAGGGCGGCCAGAGCCTGGTCCACGGCGCCGGATCGGGGATAGAAATGGACGCTGGTCAGGTCCAGGTTCGCCCCCACCTCCGGCGCGGAGAAGAACGGGCCGGCGCCCGGGAACACGAAGGCCCAGGGAATCTCGCCGACGGTGATCGGCGTGCGCGGGTCCTGCCGGCGGATGGCCGCGACCAGCCCGTCCACCCAGGCGCGCGCCACCTCTTCGCGGCTGCGGCCGGCCAGGTCCAGGCTGATGCGCTGCACGAAGTGCTTGCCGGCGAAGCCCTCGCCGGGCAGCCAGTCGCTCTCCGGCTGCGCGCCGGGCAGGACCGGCTCGTTCATGAGGTCGTAGCAGTGCAGGGCCGGGCTGCCGGCGCAGACCGCGGCGACCGCTTCCCAGAAGCGCGCCTGCGCCTGCCAGCGCGCCGCCTCGTCCAGCCGGTCGTACCAGGCCGGCACCTCCGCCTTGTGATAGCAGCCGAGTCCGGTGAGGTCGAGGCGCAGGCCGCTCGCCTCGGCCAGCCGCACCAGGCGGCCGAGCTGGGCCAGGGCCGCCGGATCCGGCTCGTCCGGCCCGCGCAGGAAACTGCCCAGCTGCAGGTGGATGCGCACCAGATTGGCGCCCAGGTCGCGCATTTCGCCGAAGTCGGCGACGACCGTGTCCCACTCCTCGACCCAATACTCCTCGAGCAGCCGGCCGTCGCGGTCATGGTCGTAGTTCAGGCCCCAGACCGCGGGCTGGGCGCAGGCGGCGAGCAGCGGCAGACCGAGCAGGCTGGCGGCGCGGAGCATGCGGGAAAATGAGCCTAGCAAAGGACTGCAACCGGAGTAATGCGGTTGAGGTCCCAGGACCGCGAACCCATGCGAATTCTCCCCGCCTCCCTTCTGCTCCTGGTGGCCGCCGGCTGCTCCACCGATTCCTACTCCCTGCACGGCGGCCAGTCCACCCGCATCTCGATCGCGAACGACGACGTCAGCGTCCGCGTGAAGCGCAGCGGCTACTCGCTGATCCTGCGCGCCGAAGGCGCGATGACCTTCAAGGCCGACGAGTCCGACCTCGCCACCCTGGAGGCCGGCGGCAAATTCGAGCTGTCCGAGAAACTCGAGGGCGTCCTGCGCGATTACGAGGTCCGCGCCGACCGCTCCGGGCAGCTGACCCGCGAGTACTTCCTCGAAGGCAAGCTCACCCCGATGGACGCGGAGGCGCAGGCATGGCTGGCCGCCGCCCTGCCGCGCATGTTCCGCGAGTCGGGCTTCGACGCCGAGGCGCGCGTCGGCCGGCTGTTGGCGCGCGGCGGCCCGGATCTGGTGCTGCAGGAAGTGGACCTGGCCGGCACCGACTACGCGAAGTCTTCCACCCTGCGCCTGCTGCTGGAGCAGGCCAGCCTGGATGCGGCGCAGTCCGAGCGCGCCTTCGCCAGCGCCGCCCGGATCGACTCGGATTACGAGCTCTCGCAGTTCCTGCAGCGCTCGCTCAAGAGTCTGCCGGCAGGAACGCCGCCGCAGGCGGGCTGGCTGCATGCCGCCCGGCAGCTCGACTCCGACTACGAGCTGAGTCAGTCCATTCAAGAAGCCTTGAAGCGGCAGGGCGGCGACGAGGCATTCGTGACGGACCTGGTCGGCCTGGCGGCCGAGCACCTGGATTCGGACTACGAACTGGGCCAGGTGCTGCAGCGCGTGGCGAAGAAACCCATGAGCCCGGCGCTGGCCTCGGCCTATCTCACGGCGGCCGGCGAACTCAGCTCCGACTACGAGCGCCGCTGCGCCTTGGAACTCTGCGCGCCCAGCGTCGCTGCCGATCCGGAGCTGAACCGCCGCTACCGCGAACTCTCGCGCGCGATGGGCGACTACGACCGCGGCGAGGCGCTCAAGGCTCTCGACGACGCGTCGCGGGACTGAGGATCGTCCCGGGCGGCCCCTAGAATCCTGGCGTGACCGCCGCCGGCAACGGATCGGACCTCGCCGCGCGGGACGCTCAGGCGCTCTGGCATCCGTACACCCAGCACGGGCTGGAGCCGGCGCCGCTGGCGATCGCGCGCGCGGAGGGCGCCTGGCTGCACCTGGCCGACGGCACGCGCCGGCTCGACGCGATTTCGTCGTGGTGGGCCACTCTGCACGGCCACGCCCATCCGCGCATCGTGCGCGCCATCGCGGAGCAGGCGGCGCAGCTGGATCACGTGCTCTTCGCCGGCTGCACGCACGAGCCCGCGGTGGCGCTGGCGGAAGAGTTGCTGGCGCTGACCCCGCGCCCGTCCGGCGCCGCGCCGCTGACGCGCGTCTTCTACTCCGATGACGGATCGACGGCGGTGGAAGTGGCGCTCAAGGCGGCGATCGGCGCCTGGGCGCGGCGCGGCGAGACCGCGCGCACCACGTTCATCGCGCTCGAAGGCGCGTATCACGGCGACACGTTCGGCGCGATGGCGGCCGGCGATCCGCGGCCGTTCTTCCGCGAGTTCGGACCCTTCCTGTTCCACGTCGTGCGCGTTCCCCCGCAGAGCGAGGCGCTGGAGGCGGCGATGCGCGGCCTCGAGGGCCGCGTGGCCGGCGTGATCCTCGAGCCGCTCGTGCAGGGCGCCGCCGGCATGAAGATGCACGGCGCGGACTTTCTGCGCGCGGCGCGGCGCCTGTGCGACCGGCACGGCACCTTCCTCATCGCCGACGAAGTCATGACCTTCTGCCGCACCGGAAGCGTCTTCGCGTGCGAGCAGGCCGGCGTCGCGCCCGACCTGCTGTGCCTGGCCAAGGCGCTGACCGGCGGCACGCTGCCCCTGGCCGCCACCCTCGCCACCGAACGGATCTTTCACGATTTTTCCTCCGCCGACCGCGGCCGCGCGTTCTTCCACGGCCACACCTTCACCGCCAATCCGATCGCCTGCGCGGCGGCGCGCGCCTCGCTGGCGCTGGTGCGCGAGGAGAACACGCCGGCGCGGCTGGCGGCGATCGGCGCGCGCATCGAAGCCGGCCTGGGCGCGCTGCGCCTGCATCCGCGCCTGAAGGAGATCCGCCGCTGCGGGGGCATCGTCGCCGTCGAACTCGCGGCGCCGGACTCCGGCTACATGGCCGGCCTGGGCGACGAGTTGCGCCAGCGCTGCCGCGCGCTGCCGGACGTGCTGCTGCGCCCGCTCGGCAACGTGCTCTACGCGCTGCCGCCGTCCTGCGTGACGGAGGCCGAAGCCGACCGCATCGCCGCCTCGCTCGTGGCCTGCTGCGCGTAGGGCTGCGCTGATCCAGTCTCTCCGCCCTGGACGCGGCCCTAACTGTCCTTGGCCCAGTGAAACTTGTGCAGAATCCGGTGCACGACCGGCGCCAGGATCAGGCTGGTCACGATCAGGAACAGCAGTCCGGCGTAGAGCGCGTAAAGGCCCGCGAACACCTTGCCGCCGTCGGTCTGCGGCATGTTCACGGGCCCCATGCCGCCGAGGAGCATCGCCGCGTTGACGAAGCCGTCGCGCCAAGCCAGGCCTTCGTAGTGGGAGTAGCCCAGCATGCCGATCGCGATGGAGATGCACAGCAGCAGGATCGCCACCGCGAAGTGGCCGAGTATCCGGCGCACGAAGCGGGCGCGGGAGAGCGGAGTGTGGTGGCTGCGTTCGTACATGGATGCCCGCCTTCCGAGTCCCTCCAGATTAGCGCTTCACCACCAGTTGAACGCCGTCGCGCACGGTCAGAAGCACGTTTTCGACGCGCTCGTCGCGCGCGATGCGCTGGTTGAGCTGCGCCACGGCCAAGGCTGACGGATCCTGCGGATCGAGCACGCGCCCGGACATCAGCATGTTGTCGAGCACGATCGCCCCGCCGGGCCGGGTGCGGGACAGCAATTCTTCGTAATACTCCGGATAGCCGGACTTGTCCGCGTCGATGAAGGAAAAATCCACCGGCTCGCGCAGGCTGCGGATCGTCTCCAGCGCCGGCCCCATGCGCAGTTCGATCTTGCGGCCGTGCGGGCTGGCGGCGAACGCCGCGCGCGCCACGCGCGCAGCCGCGGCGTCGATCTCGCAGGTGATCAGGCGCGCTCCGTCCTCCAGCCCTTCGGCCATCGAGAGCGCGGAGTAGCCGGAGAAGGTGCCGACCTCGACCGCCAGCCGCGGCCGCAGCAGCCGCACCAGCATCTTGAGAAGCCGGCCCTCGACGCGCCCGGTCAGCATCTGCGGGTCCGGCAGCTCCGCGTGCGTGCGCGCTTCGAGATTCGCGAGCAGCGCCGGCTCGGGCCGGGTGCTGCGGTAAGCGTACTGCTCGATCGGGGCGGGGACGAGAATTTCCATGCGCTCATTGTGCCCGGCTTCCTTCCTCCAACACGGTGAAGACGACGGGCAATCCGGCTTCCACGATTGCCAGGCCGGCGAGAGCTAGGAGCAGCAGGATCAGCTCGGACTTCCGAGTGCGCCACCCCGCGGAGGCGAGTAGGCGCAACCGCAGCAGGAACAGCAGCATCCAGAGGACGTTGCAGGCGCTGATCCAGAACTCCAGGCTGCGGCCGAGCACGCGCGGCGTGACCAAGGCCTGCCAGACCGAGTGATCGAGGAGGCCCAGGAACAAGATCCTGCCCAGCATGTAGAGATAGATCCAGAACGGAATCCAATGCCACGGAGCCGGCGGTTCATCCGGAGGCTCCAGCCAGCGCCAGCGTCGCGGCATCAGGGGAGTCTAGCGCCGGATTAGAATGCGCCGATGGCACCGATTGCGCCGAACTCCGCCGCCGCGCCGGAGATGCTGCGCGTGCGAGCCTGGCTGGCGCGAGTCGTCGCCGACCCCGCGCTGCACGCGCGTTTCGTCAACTCCCTGGCGCGCATGGAGTACGTCGGCGTGCGGAAGATGGTGAAGGCCCGGCGCTCGGAGGCTCTCGATCTCGACGGCCTGCAGCATTTGATCGAGGAGGCCGGCCACGCGCTGCGCCTGAAGCGGGCCGCGCTGGCGCTGAACGGCAATGGCGCGGACGGCGTCGCCACCTTCGCCGAGTCCGACACGCTGGCCGGCGGCGCCGCCGAGGAGTATCTGCAGGAAGTGGACCGCGCCTGCGAAGCGCTGCTCGCGCCGCTGCCGGAAAGCGAGCGCGCGGAAGCCAACTATCTGCTCTCCTCCTGGGCCATCGAGGTGCGCGCCCAGGCTTTCTATCCGCTCTATGAGGAGGAGCTGCGCGCCGCCGGCGCCCCCTTCTCCGTGCGCGCGATCCAGCGCGACGAAGACCGCCACCTCGCGGAGATGGACGAGCGCCTGCGCGCGCGCTTCGGCGCCGCCGCCGGGCCGCTGCTGGCGCGGGCCCGCGAGCGCGAAGCCGCCGCCTTCGCGCGCTGGGAGGCGGCGATGGCCGCCGCGGTCCGCGCGGCGGAATGAGGCTCGCGATCCTCGGCGCGGGCGCCGCCGGCCTGATGGCGGCGATCTGGGCCGGGCGCGCGGCGCCCGCAGGCGCGCGCGTGCAGCTGCTGGAGGGCGCGAAGGAGCCGGGCCGCAAGATCCTCATCAGCGGCGGCGGGCGCTGCAACGTCCTGCCCTCCGCCAGCGAGCCCGCGGATTTCCACACGCAGGGTTCGCGCAACGTGCTGCGGCGCCTGCTCGCCAGCTGGCCGCGCGAGGACCAGCAGCGCTTCTTCGAGGAGGACCTGGGGCTGCCGCTGCAACTCGAGGAGGAATCCGGCAAGCTCTTCCCGGCGGCGCAGCGCGCGCGCGTCGTGGCCGACCGGCTGGTGGATGCCGCCCGCGCCGCCGGCGCCGAACTGCTCTGCCCGTGGCGGGCGGCCGCGATCGAGCACGGCGGCGCGGAATTCGTGCTGCGCTCCGACGACGGCCGCGAAGTGCGCGCGGACCGGCTGATCCTCGCCACCGGCGGCAAGTCCGTGCCCAAGACCGGCAGCGACGGCCTCGGTTATCAATTCGCGCGCGAGCTCGGCCACAGCCTGCTGCCCGTGTATCCCGCGCTCGTGCCGCTGAGCACGGAGGACGCGCGCTTCACGGCGCTGGCCGGCATCGCGCTGCCGGTGCGCTGGAGCGCGCGCGCCGGCGGCAAGGTGCTGGAGGAGCGCACGCGCGAACTGCTCTTCACCCACCACGGTTTCAGCGGCCCCGCCGTGCTCGACGCCAGCCACTGGCACGCGCGCGAGCGCGCCGAGATCCGCGTCGCCTGGGGCGGGCTGGGCCGCGAGGAGTGGGCCCGTCAGCTCGAAGCCGGCGCCGGCGGCCGCCGCTCCGTCGCGGCCGCGCTCGGCGAGCGCTTGCCGGCGCGCCTCGCCGAAACTCTTTGTCAGATTGCGGGCGTGGCCGCCGGCACGCAGGTGGCGCAGCTCGACCGCGCGCGCCGCGACCGGCTGCTGACGGCGCTCGCGGACTTCGCGCTGCCGGTCAGCGGCGACCGCGGCTTCGCCGTGGCGGAAGTCAGCGGCGGCGGCGTGCCGCTGGAGGAAGTGGATCCGCGCACGCTCGAGAGCCGGAAGTGCCCCGGGCTGTTCCTGTGCGGCGAGATCCTCGACGTGATCGGCCGCATCGGCGGCTACAACTTCCAGTGGGCGTGGGCCACCGGGCGCCTGGCCGGCGAATCGGCGCTCAGAGACTCTGCAGAAGGAACGGCAGGCTGATCTCGTAGCGCGCGTCGGTCTCGAAGTGGCCGCCGGGGAAGAATTCGGCGCGATGGCCGATCGTCAGTTGCTGCAGCCGCGCGACGAAACGGCGCAGACCCCACTGCAGCGCAAACTCGTCAAACTCGCCGGCGTCCAGATACAGCGCGCGCAATCCGCGCAGCGCCGCCGCCTCGGCCGGATTCTGCTGCACCCGCCGCAGCGGATCGAAGGCCAGCCACTTGGCGAACACCTCCGGCCGCGGCTCCCCCGTCGCCGGATCCACCGGCAGTTCGCAGCCCCACGGCGACGCGGGATCGGGCGCGTAGCAGGCGCCGAGCGCCAGCATTTCCGCGCCGGCGTGCTCGCCGAAGCCGAACTTCTCCAGGCGCGGCAGCTTGCGCAGGAACTCCGCCGGCCCTCCGGCCTTGCGCCAGGCGGTGAGCGCGTCGGCGAAGCCGCGCACGTGGCTCATGTCGAAGCCGAGATCGCCGCAGTGCGAGGCCGCCGCCGCGAGGAAGCCGGGCCGGCGCATGACGAGGTGCAGAGCGCCGAAGCCGCCGCTGGACTTGCCGGCCACCACGCGGCGCCCGGCGCCGCCGCAGCCGAGCGCCTGCTCGACCGCCGGAATCAACTCGTCGCAGACGTAGTCCTCGTAGCGGCCGGTGCCGGCGCTGTTGACGAACTGGGAGCCGCCCAGCCGCGTCTCGCAGGCCGGCCACACGTACACCGCCGGCGGAATCCGGCCTTCCGCGGTCGCGCGCGCGATGCGCTCCGGCAGATTCTCCTGCCAGATCCCGGGCACGTTCAGCACCTTGTGCGCGAACCCGGTGTAGCCGAACAGCACCGTCACGAGCGGCAGGCCGGCCCCCCCGCCGGCGGGCACGAGCAGCGGATTGGCGCGCACGCTCGGATCGCCGAGCGCGTTGCCGCGCAGCGCCGCGCTGTCCAGCTCGTGCACCGTCAGCACCGCGCCGCCCGCCAACTCCCGCCGGTATTCCAGCCGCATCCGGAAAGGATAGGGCCGAGGCGATGAAACCTCTTCCCGGAGGCCGCTTAGGCTCCAGGATGGCCCGCCCCAGCCTTGCCGCCCTGATCCTTCTGCCCCCCGCCCTCGTCCTTCTGGCCGCGCAGTCCGTTGCGCAGGCTGCGCCTCAGCAGCCGGCAGAGGCCGCGGCCGCGCACCCGGCGCAGCAGGCGGTGGCCGGCGCGCTGCAATGGCTGGCCGACCACCAGGCGCCCGACGGGTCCTGGGAGCCGGACGCGTTCATGAGCCGCGACCGGTACGCAGACTCGCCGTCGAGCGACGGCAGTGGCCTCGCCAGTCTCCGGGTCGGCACCACGGGCCTCGTGCTGCTGGCCTTCATCGGCGACGGTCACGGCCTGCTCTATAGTCCCCATTCGGAGACGGTGGCGCGCGGCGCGCAGTACCTCCTCAGCACGCAACGCGAGGACGGGCTGTTCGGCGACGAGATCGGCAACGCGACGCTCTATGGTCATGCGCTCGCCACGATGGCGATCGGCGAACTCTACTACGACACACATCACGTGCCCTCGCTCCGCAAGCCCTTGCAGAGCGCCGTCACGCTCTTGCTGGAATCCCGCAACAACTACGCTGCCTGGCGGCATACGCTCAAGCCGAACGGCGACAACGATACTTCCGTCACGGGCCTCGCCGTCTGCGCGCTGCTGATTGCGGACGATTGCAAGATCACGGTGGACGAGCTGGCCTTCGCCGGCGCCGAGTCCTGGTTCTCCTCCATGGAGGACCGCAACACGGGCCGCGTCGGCTACGCCTGGGGCGACGGCGGCGGCGGTCCGGGCGGGCCGACGCACCGGCCGGCCAACCGCATGGCATCGTTCCCGCCCGAGAAGTCGGAAGCCCTCACGGCGGTCACGCTCCTGTGCCGGACCTTCATGGCCGCGGCGGAGGCGCTGCCCGAGAAGCAGCGGGCCGGCCTGGCGGGCTCGGCGGAGAAGCAGATCGCCCTGATCGAAGCCAAGCCGCCGCGCTGGGATCGGGAAGGGTCCGTGGACTTCTACTACTGGTACTTCGCGACGCAGGCGATGAAGCAGGTGGGCGGTCCGCGCTGGAGCGCTTGGGATCGGGCGATGCAGGAGGCGCTGCTGCCGAACCAGCGCCGCGACTCGGCCGACGGCAAGGACAATTTCACCGGCTCGTGGGATCCGGCGGACGTGTGGGGCGCCGAGGGCGGACGGCTCTACAGCACCGCGCTGGCCGCGCTGATTCTTGAATTGAGCTACCGCGAGCAGCCCGTCCTCGGCGCGCGCTAGGCGCGTCGGGCAGCGGAGGCGCGACGGGCGGAGGCGCGCTGGAATCGGACCCCCGTTCCGGGATACCCTGCATCCATGTTGAGCCGGATCCTCGCACCGGCCGCCGCGGCGGCCCTGTTCTGCGCCGTCTTCGCCGGCTGCATCATGCCCCCGCCGGAAGAGATTCCGGAGGGCTCGCCCTACGACTACGAGCTGGGTCCCGGCGAAGTCGGCCTGGTGCCGCTGCCCTTCGGGGAGCCGTGGCCGGACTTCTCGATCGGCTGGCAGATGCGCGAGCAGCTCGCCGAGGCCGCCGACGCCAGCCTCAACTACCTCGGCAAGCCTTCCTCGAAGAATTTCTTCCCCTACGGGGAGAACGGCGAGATCACCCACGAGCGGATGGTCCTCTCCCTCGAGAAATTCCGCGAGACGCTCACCGCCGCCACCTCGGCCGAGGACTTCCTCGCCCGCCTCAACCGCGACTTCGAGGTGTGGGTGGCGCGCGGCCGCAGCAACAGCGGCGACGTCTTCTTCACCGGCTACGGCACGCCGATCCTCGACGGCTCCAAGACGCAGGGCGGAGAGTTTCAGTACCCGCTCTATCTCAAGCCTGACGACCTGGAGAAGGATCCGAAGACCGGCGACATTCTCGGCCGCAAGCTGTCCGACGGCACCTACGCGCCCTACTACACCGCCGCCGAACTGCGCGAGAACGGCACGCTTCAGGGCAAGGAGCTGGTCTGGCTCACGAATCCCTTCGATCCCTACATCGCGCAGGTGCAGGGCAGCGCCGTGATCCGACTGCCGGACGGCGCGCTCTACGAAGTGGGATATGCGGGCAAGAACGGCCACGAATACCGCAGCGTCGGCATGATCCTGATCGAAGAGGGCAAGATCGCCAAGAAGGATCTGTCGCTGCAGAAGCTGCGCGACTACTTCGAGCAGAATCCGGGCGAAGCCGAGCGCGTGCTGCCGATGAACCCCTCCTTCGTCTTCTTCCAGGAGAGCCAGGGCGGGCCCTACGGCAGCCTCGGGCAGCCGGTCACCGCGATGCATTCGATCGCGACCGACAAGGACATTTTCCCGCGCGCCGCGCTGGCCTACGTCGAAACGCGTCTGCCGGACTTCACCGCCGACGGCCGCCTGGTGCAGCGCCCGACGCGCTTCTTCGCGCTGGATCAGGACCGCGGCGGCGCCATCCGCTCGGCCGGCCGCTGCGACGTCTACATGGGACTCGGCGACGAAGCCATGGCCCGCGCCGGCTACGTCATGAGCCGCGGGCGCATGTACTACTTGTTCGTCAAAGAAGGAAGTTCCGGCGTCGCCAGCGCCAGTACGACCTGGGCGCCGTAGGGCGGAAACTCGATCCGGCAGCGCCAGGCGCGCATCCGCGCCAGATCCCAGCCGAGCCGCGCGCACAGGTGCGCGGGCAATTCGGGATAGCGCGGCATCTCGGCGAGTCGCAGGCCGGCGGCGTCGGCGCTGACGCGCGCCACCGATTCGGGAATGTCCAGCCGGTCCAGGTCGCGCGCGCGGTCGTTGACGTCGGCCACGCCTTCGAGCGCGGTGTCGTAGAGGAACAGCTCCGGCTCCTGGCCGGGAAAGAGGTCCTCGTGGACGAACAGGTCGAAGCAGAGCGCGCGGCTGGGCGTGCCGACCTCGGCGAAGACGTGATTGCGCCGCGGCTCGGTGCCGGGCGCGCGGCCGTAGGGCAGCTCGGCGCGGTTGACTTCGGCCAGCAGCAGATCGGCCGCGCTGCGCAGTCCGAAGGCGCCGCCGCCGAGCAGGTAGTGCATGGTCTCGCCGACGCGCCGCGCTTCGACCGGCGCGGCGGGCGCCGAGCAGAATTCGCGCAGCCCGAACGGATCGCCGCCGCCGCGGGCGTAGGCGGCGATCGGCTCCGGCGCGCGCTCGGCGCCGTCGCTGCGCAGGCGGCGCGTCGCGAGCTTGACCGTGGCGCCGGGCCGCAGGCGCCGCAATCCCATCAGACCCATCAGCCACACCACGTCCACGCGGCCGGCCGCGGCGCTCGGGTGCAGGAAGACCGCGGCCAGGTTGAGATCGGTGGCGGCGCCCTTCAGCTGGCTCCAGGCGCGGAACGCGTCTTGCTTGCGCGCCTGCGCGAACTCCTCGCGTTGCAGCGGCAGCCAGGCGGCCAGCACCGCGTGCAGCGCGCTGCGGTCGCCGGCCTCCTCGCGGATGCAGCTCTCCAGTTGCGCGACGGCGCGCTCGGCCGCGGCCAGCGCCGGCGCGGGCGCCTGCAGCGCGCGCATGGAGTCCAGCCAGCGGCGCAGCGGCTCAGGTCCGGGCAGTTCGTAGAGGCAGGCGATCGGGTCGGTCTGGCGCAGCGCCTTGAGCAGCCGGCTGGTGAACACCTTGTTGGTGCCGGTGGCGGTCGCCAGCGCCTGGGGGCCGGACCCCGCCTCGGGCAGGGCGTCCAGAACCGCCTGCAGGGTCCGTCCTAAGTCCTTGCCCAGATCGGAGATCCGCGCACGGTCCAGACTGGGCTGCGGGCGGGTTTCCATGGGCCTCGCGGAAGGATAGTCGCTCCCGGGCCAGTTTCCCGGAAAGTTTCCTGGAAACTGATACACTCTCGGTGCCTAACCAGAAAGCCATGCTCACCCAAATCCTCCTCCTCTGCGCCGCGGCCCAAGGCTCCGGCACCTCCACGGACGACTTCGACGCCGGCCTGAATCCGAACGGCTGGAACTTCAGCTCCTTCGACGTGCTCGAGAGCAGCGGCGGCAATCCCGCCGGCTGGCTGCACGTCGCCGGCCTCGACACCTACTACCCGATTCTCGAGTCGAGCCTCGGCGCCTCCGCGCCCTGGATCGGCGACCTCGCCGCCGCCGGCGTCGTGCGCATCTCCCTCGACGCGCAGACCGTGCACACGGACTTCCCGATCGCGGGCGGCTTCTTCATGTCGGTGCTGCTGCGCGACACGAAGGGCACCTTCAACGTGGACGACGACGACTACGCCTACTTCGTCGGCGAGGAAGTGCCGCTGCCGGGCGCCGGCTGGAAGCACTTCGACTTCGACGTGCCGAGCCGCAGCGGCGTCAGCCTGCCTCCGGGCTGGACCGGCGGCTGGGCCGGCGACGGCCAGCACTTCCGTCCGGGCGTCACCTGGCAGGACGTGATCGCCAACGTCGACCGCGTCGAGATCTGGTGGAGCGATCCCTCCGCCTTCGCCATCTTCCAGATGTGGGAAGTCGGCGTGGACAATCTCGAGATCGAGTGGCAGCCCGCTCTCACGCTCGCGGCGCCGGCTCCCGGCATCGCCGGCGGACTCAACCAGTTCAGCGCCGCCCACGCCGCGCCGGGGCAAATGGTCGGCATCGCCGGCTCGCTGACCGCGGCCTCCACGACCGCCTCCTGCAACGGACGCCCGCTGAGCATCGGCCTGGCCGGTCCGCGTCTGCTCGGCCGCGCGGCCGCGGACGCGAGCGGGACCGCCTCGGTCCTCGTGATGGTGCCGCCGGGCCTCTCCGGCGTGACGGCGCACTTCCAGGCCGTCAACGGCGGCCGCTGCGAAGCCTCCGCGGTGCTGCCTTTCACCTTCCTGTAAGGCCGGGGTCGCGCGCTACGCTAAGGGTTGGGTGCCTCGCGCGCCCAACCCTTCCTCATTCCACGATGCGCACGACTCTTCTCCTTCTCGCTCCGCTGCTGGCGGGCGCGCTCCTGCAGGAACCCGCCACCGAAGCCGCGCCGCCCTGGCGCGGCAACTTCGTTCCGGCCCCCGCCGACTCGCTGGCGATCGAAATCTGGCCCGAATCCTGGTCCGGCGAGTGGCTGTTCCTGGAGGTCGCGGCCCACGGCGGCTACGTCCACGAAGGCCAGGTGATCGCGCGCTTCGAGCCGCGGGCCCTGACCGAGGCGGTCGAGCGCGCCGAGCGCGAACTGGAGGCGGCGCGGATCGACCAGCGGACCGCCGAGGCGCGGGCCGGGCTCGAGGGCGCCGCCGCCGAGGAGCAGCTGGCCACGGCCGTCTCCGGCCTGGCGCGCGCCCGGCGCAACTTCCAGGGCTGGAAGGAGATCGAGCTGCCGATGCGCCGCGAGCAGGCCGCGCTGCAGGATCTCTTCGCCGTGCACAACATGGAAGACGCGGAAGATGAGCTCGAGCAGCTCGAGTCCATGTACGGCGCCGACGAGCTCACCGACGCCACCGAGGAGCTGGTGCTGATGCGCAACCGCCGCAACCTGGCGCGCTCGCGCACCCAGCTCGATCTCGCGCGCCGCCAGCGCGCCTTCGCCGACGAGTATGCGCTGACGCACGAGGATCAGGAGAAGGAGGAGGCGATCAAGCGCCAGGAGGCCGGGCTCGAGCGCCTGCGCGCCAGCCTGGAGCTGGACGCGGCGGCCCGCCGCGAGCGCTTGTCCCGCAGCGGCGACGAACTGAAGCGCAAGGAGCGCGATCTCGAGCGCCTGCGCGGCGACCTGAAGTGGGTCGAGATCCGCGCCCCGCGCGAGGGCCTGCTGCTTCACGGCGGACCGCAGGACTACGAACCGGGCCGCACCCCGCCGCGCCACGCCCGCGGCGACCGCGCCGCCGCGCGCCGCCCGGTGTTCACGATCAGCAGCGGCCTGCGGTACGTCGTGGTCCTGGAATTGGGAGAGAAGGACCGCGCCAAGCTCGCGCCCGGCAGCACCGTGACGGTCGGCAGCCCGAGCCTCGCGGACTTCGCGCGCAACGGCCGCCTGGAAGTGGAGTCCTTCCCGCTCCCGCGCAGCGTCGCGGGCGGAGAGTCGCTCTACGCGGCCACCGTGATCCTGGACGCCGAGCTGCGCGGCGTCGCGCCCGGCATGAAGGCCGAAGTCCGGCTGGTCGGCCAGTGATCGCGAGCCTGCTGCTGGCGCTGCTGGCGCAGGATCCCCCCGCCCTGCAGGCGGCGGCCAATCCCTGCACGCAGGTCGGCCGCGAGGAAGCGCTGCGCACGGCCACGGAATGGCTGACGGCGCATCAGAATCCCGACGGCTCCTGGGGCAGCCACCAGTCGCCGCGGCCGATCGAGGTGCTGGCCGACGTGCCCGGCAGCCACGAGGCCTTCCGCATCGCCACGACCGGCCTCGCGGTGATGGCGCTGACGCGCAGTCCGCACCGCACGCCGGAGTCGCTGGCCGCGCGCGACCGCGGCGTGGACGCGCTGCTGGCCGGCTGGAACGTCAAACGGGCCAACGGGCTCGAGCACTACACGGTGTGGGCGCTCGGCTACGGCCTGCAGGCGCTGGCCGAGCATCTGGCGGCGGCGCCCGAGGATCCGCGCGGTCCGGCAATCCGCGAGACCTGCGAGCGCCTGCTTGACAAATTGGCGACCTATCAGGCGCTCGACGGGGGCTGGGGCTATCTCTCGCTCGGCGACGTGCCCACCTTCCAGCCTTCGGACTCGTCCATGTCCTTCACGACGGCGACGGTGGTGATCGGGCTGGCCCGCGCGCGCGACGCCGGCATCGCGGCGCCCGAGAAAATGGTCGAACGCGCGGTGAATTCGATCGCGCGCTGCGAGACGCCCGAGCACGGCTTCACCTACGGCGAACTCTGGCGCCGCAGCCCGGGCATGGGCGTCAACCGCCTGAAGGGCGCCGCCTGCCGCGGCCCCGCCTGCTTCGAGGCGATGGCGCTCTACGCCCGCGCGCCGCGCAGCGGCACCGACGTGGAGGCGTGGCGCGGCTCGCTGGCGGCGCTGCTCGAGGATCACGCGCGCTTCCAGGTGGCGGGCCTGCGCCGGCCGTGGCCGCACGAGTCGCACTATCAGATCAGCGGCTACTTCTATCTCTACGGCCACTACTACGCGGCGCTGGTGCTGCGCCGCCTCGGCGCCGAGGACCGCGCCCGCTTCACGCCGCCGCTCGAGCGCGCGGTGATGATCTGCCGCCAACCCGACGGCTCGTTCTGGGATTATCCGCTCTACTCCTATCACCACGCGTACGGCACGGCCTACGCCGTGCTGACGCTGGCGGAGCTCAGCGGTCCTTGACGGGAGTGGCGCTGGCCGAGATGGTGGCCGGCGCGGCGCGCGGACGGAAGGCGATCAGGCTGGCGAAGATCAGCGCGGCGCCGGCGCCCTGAATCCAGCCGGGCAGGCCGTCACCCATCAGCGCGCCCAGCGCCATCGCGAAGACCACGCCGACGTAGCCGATCTGCGTCGCGCGCGCCGCGGTGAGGCTGCGCAGCGCGTAGGTCAGACAGACCTGCCCGCCCTGCGTGCCGAGGCCGAGCACCAGCAGCCAGCCCCAGTCCCAGCCCTGCGGCATCACGAAGCCGCCGCCGCCGGGCAGGAACGCGCAGGCGGCTGCGAGCGGCAAGCACACCAGCGGGAAGCACAGCACGATCATCATCGGATGCTCGCCGTCGCGGTTCATCAGGCGCACGGTGGTGTAGGCGCTGGCCGACATGATCGAGCAGGCGAGGCCGAAGCCGACGCCGGCCCAGGTGACGTCGGCGCTCAGGCCGCCGATCAGGGCCACGCCGGCCAGTCCGACGAGCACCGACAGGAGCTGCCGCCCGCCGAACGCTTCGCCCAGGAAGAACAGGCCGACCAGTCCGGCCCAGAGCGGCGCGGTGTTGTAGACCGTGACCGCGGTGCCGAGCGGCATGCGCGCGATGGATTCGAAGTAGCAGAAGAGCGCGACGAAGCCGAGCGTGGCGCGCAGGATCATGCGTCCCGGCTTCTTCGGCCGCGCGGAGGCGCCGGCGCCGCGCAGCGCCCACAGCGTGAGCAGCACGCTCAGCACGCTGCGCAGGAAGATCTTCTCCATCGTCGGGATGGAGGGGGTCATCTTCGCCGCGCCCGCCATCACCGTGAACGAAGCGGCGGCCCCGATCATCCAGCCGGTGCCCGCGTCCAGCCGCGCCAATTCAGATTCCGCAGCCGTCGCCCTGCGGCGTCCACCAGCCGTGCGACATGCCGGTGGAGGTCCAGAAGCGGAAAGGTCCGGCGTCGCGCGTCAGCAGGATGGCGCCGCCGATGCCGCCGAAGCGGTCGCGCACGCGCTCGAGAGTCTGCTGCAGGGCCTCGGCCGGCGGAATGCCGAAGCGCACCTTGTCGGCGAGGCGCGCCGCGAACACCGCGCGCAGGAAAGCTTCGCCGTCGCCGGTGGCGCTGACCGCCGCCAGCTCGTCGGCGTAGGTGCCCGCGCCGATGATCGGCGAGTCGCCGACCCGGCCCGGATGCTTGCCCATGGTGCCGCCGGTGCTGGTGCCCGCCGCGAGCCGGCCCTGCGCGTCGCGCGCCACCGCGCCCACCGTGCCGCCGGCGAAATTGGCGCCGGCCGTCCCGCTGACCACCTCCAGCCACTTGGCGCGCACGCGCTCGGTGATCATGGATTCCTCCGGCACCTGCCGGAAGCCGTGGGCCTCGGCCCAGCGCGTGGCGTCGGGACCGGCCAGCAGCACGTCCGGCTCGTACAGCATGGCGCGCGCGATCCGGATCGGATTCTTGAAGGCGGCCAGCCCGGCCAGGCCGGCGGCGTGGCGGGTTTCGCCGTCCATCAGCGACACGTCGAGCAGCACGTGGCCGTCGCGCGTCAGCGCGCAGCCGGTGCCGGCGTTGTAGGCCGGATCGTCCTCCAGGACGGCGATGGCGGCCACCGCCGCCTCGACCGCGCTGCCGCCCGCGGCCAGGATTTTGCCGCCCGCGCGGGCCGCCTCGAGGCAGCCGGCCGCGTGGCGCTCGCGCCGCTCCGGGGGCACGTCGCCGGCGCCGCCGTGGACGAGGATGAGGGGATGGGACATGAGCGCGGGATTCTATACCCTTTCACGGTCCAATCCTCGCACGCCGTGGCCAACCGTCCCACCGATTTTCTCGTCGTCCCGACCATCCGGATCAACAAAGGCGAGGGCCTGGCGGAGGCGCTGCGCTGTCTGCGCGAGTTCGACCCGCGGATCTTTCTGATCTTCGGCGGCGACGCCGAGGACGTGGCGTGGATGCACGAGACGCTCGAGCAGGAGGCCGGACATCCCGTCCTCTTCTGCGCCGATCTCGAGCGCGGCGCGGGCCAGCAATTCGACGGACTCACGCCGCTGCCCGACGCCTGGGCGCTCGGCCTGCTCGGCCCCGACGCCGCCTACGCCGCCGGCCACCGCACCGCCGCCGAAGCGGCCGAGGCGCACGTGCGCTGGATCTTCGCGCCGGTGCTGGACCTGCACGACACGAGCCCCGACGCCTGCAACTCCCCCATCATCGCCAACCGCGCGTTCGGCGGCGATCCGGAGCGCGTCATCGAATGCGCCGGCGCCTTCCTCAAGGGCCTCGCCGACGCCGGCGGCATCGCGTGCGGCAAGCACTTCCCCGGCCACGGCGCCTGCCCGCAGGACAGCCACATGGAGGCCGCCATCTCGCTGGCCGAGGACGCGACGCCGCACCTCGAGCCCTTCAAGCGCCTGCTCGCGCAGATGCCCAGCATCATGGTCGGCCACGTCGAATGGCCGGCGCTGGACGAAGAGGGCCTGCCCGCGAGCCGCTCGAAGCGCATCCTGGACATTCTGCGCAAGGACTGGAAGTACGACGGCATCGTCGTCACCGACTCGCTGCGCATGGCCGGATACGGCGACGGGCCGCAGGAGGAGCTGGCGATCCAGTCCCTGCACGCCGGCTGCGATCTGCTGCTCGATCCCGAGGATCCGGTGGCTCTGGCGCTGTCCCTGCGCTTCGCGCTGCAGCGCGGCGACCTCGACGAGCAGCGGGTGTTCCAGGCGGTCGGCCGGGTTGACAAATTGATCCGCCGCGCGCTCGACACCGAAACCGCCGCGCCGAAGCCGCTGGTGCTGGGCGGCGGCGCGCGCGCGCTGCTGCGGCCGCTGCCGGGCGGCTCCGCCGGCAAGAGCCATCCGCGGCCGGAAGTGGCGCTCGAGCTGGCCAGCGTGCCGGACGCCAACAACTACCTGGAAGAATGGGGCGTGGAGGTGTTTCCGGCCAGCGCGCCGCCGCCGGATCCGATGCCGGACGCGCTGCTGATCCTGATCGGCGCGCGCGAGGGCCGCGGACTGCCGAGCATCCCCGCCAACTGGCTGGAGGCGATTCACAAGCACCAGCCGGTGCTGTACATGGCGGGCGCGCCCGAGGCGGCCAGCCTCGCGCCGGCCAGCGCGCGCGGCTGGGTGATTCCGGGACTCTCGCCGGCGCTGCTCGGCATGCTCGTGGCGGGCGGAGAGGAGTAAGGGAAGGCGCCGACTTTGGGCGCTCTGCACCTCTGGGACTGGGTGGCCATCTTGGGCTACCTGGCGCTCGCTCTGACGGTCGGGGTGCTGATGACGAAAAAGGCCTCCGCCTCGACGGAGGACTTCTATCTGGCGGGACGGCGCCTGACCTGGTGGCTGGCGGGAACTTCGCTGGTTGCGACGAGCTTCGCCGCGGACACGCCTCTCGTCGTCACCAACTGGGTGCGCACCGGAGGCATCTCGCAGAACTGGCTGTGGTGGGGCATGGCGGTCGGCCACTCGCTGGTCACGATCTGCATCGCCGCGTGGTGGCACCGCGCCGGCGTCATGACCGACGCCGAGCTGGCCGAGCGGCGGTACGCCGGCAAGCCGGCCAAGGTCCTGCGCGGCTTCTACGGCGGCTATCACGCGCTGATCACGAACACCATCGTCCTGGCCTGGGTTCTGACGGCGATGGTGAAGATCGCGCGCGTCGTGCTGGATCTGAAGACGCCGGGCAGCGACGTGCTGATCGTGGTCGCCTCCGTGCTGGTGGCGCTCACTTACTCGGTGATGTCCGGCCTGTGGGGCGTGGTCCTGACCGACTTCTTCCAGTTTTGGCTGGCGATCGGCGGCGCCTTCCTGCTGGCATGGAAGGGCCTCGACGCGATGGGCGGTCTGGACGGATTGCGCGCCGCCATCGCCGATCTGCCCGCCGCCACCACCGCGCTCGTTCCCGAGGCGGCGAAATCGGCGGAGGGCGCCGCACTCTCGCCGCTGCGCGCGATGGCCTACTGGACCAGCGGCTTCGGCGCCTTCCTGATCTTCACCGGCGTGCAGGGCTGGCTCAACAAGAACGCCGACGGCGGCGCGCAGGCGATGCAGCGCTTCGTCGCCTGCCGCACGGAGAACGACGCCCGCGGCACCGCGCTGTGGTTCTCGCTGGCGCACTACTGCCTGCGGCCCTGGCCGTGGATCGTGATCGCGCTCGCCTCGCTGTTCCTGATTGACACTTCGGAGCTGCTGCTCACCGCCAAGGGCGCGCCGGATCACGAATCGGCCTACCCGATCATGATGAAGCAATTCCTCGGGCCGGGGCTGTTCGGCCTGATGTGCGCGAGCTTTCTGGCCGCGTTCATGAGCACGGTGGACACGCACTTCAACCTGGCTTCCGCGTACCTGGTGAACGACGTCTACCGGCGCTTCGTCAAGAAGGACGCGTCCGGCCGGCACTACGTGTGGGTCGGCCGCGCCGCAGAATGCCTGGTCGGCGCGCTGGGCGGCCTGCTGGCGCTGAAGGCGGGCAGCATCGCGGCGCTCTTCACGTTCTCCCTGAATCTGCTCGGCGGCCTCGGCCCGGCGATCCTGATGCGCTGGTTCTGGTGGCGCGCCAACGCGTGGACCGAGATCAGCGCGCTCCTCACCTCCACCGTGCTGGCGATCCTGATGCAGAAGGATCTCTTCTTCGGCGCGCATCCGCCGCTCGAGATCGGCTACCCGCTGTCGAACGCGGTGGTCGTCGGCGCCTCGGCCCTGGTCTGCGTGATCGTCACGCTGCTGACGGCGCCGACCGAGCGCGCCACGCTCCAGGCCTTCTACGACGCCATCCGCCCCTCCGGCGCCTGGGGCCCGTTCCGGCGCGGCGACGAGAAGAGCCGCGTCCTGCCGCTGCTGCTGGGATGGGCCGGCTGCGCCTCCCTGATCTTCGGGCTGATGTTCGGCGTGGGATCCTGGCTGCTCGGCCGCCACTCCTGGGAGTACTGGCTGGCGGCGGCGGCGGGCGGGCTGGCCTTGTGGTGGGCCTGGCCGCGCGCCCTGCACCCGCTGACGCCCGTCCGGAAAGCTTGAAGTCCGGGGGCCGGGGTCCCATACAATTAGCCTCCACATGGCTGAATTCAGCAACCCTTCCACGATCACCTCCACCGGCGACGCGGGTGCGATCCCGGTCGCCTACACCGACACCGCGACGCGGCTGACCTTCCTGCGGAAGGTCTACATGCTCTTCTCGGCGTCGATCATGGTGTGGGCGGGCACCGCCCTCTACGCCGTCACGAACGAGGCGCTGCTGCTCAAGCTCATGACGCTGATGAGCGGGAACATGATCATCACCCTGCTCCTGCTGATGGCCGTGATGTTCCTCCTGCCGCGCGTGGTCTCGATGGGCGCGCCGGTGAACTACATTGCACTGGGCGCCTTCGGCATCTTCGAAGGGTTCCTGACGGCGCCGTTGATCTTCGTGGTGTTGCTGGGCACGGCCACTCCCGAAGTCCAAGCGGCATCGAGTGCGGCCATCCAAGCCGGAACCGGCTTGGGCGCGGCGGAGGTGCTGCGCGACGGCACGGGCCTGCTGACCGCGGCCTTCGCCCTGACCGCGGTGGTGTTCGGCGGCCTGTCGGCCTACGCGCTGACCACCAAGCGCGACTTCTCGTTCCTGCGCGGAGCGCTGTGGATGGCCTTCTGGGTCATGTTCGGAATCGGCGTGCTGGCGATGTTCGGCATCGGCCAGTCCTTCGTGCTGGGCTGGGGCTGGTCGGCGGCCTGGGTGCTGCTGATGGGCGGCTTCGTGCTCTACGACACGCAGAACATCATGAAGCAATACGGCTCGCACCAGGCTGCGCTCGCAGCCGCGGTTCTGCTGTCTCGATTCGTGATCATGTTCACGCACATCCTGCGGCTGCTGGGCATGCGCCGCGACTAGCGCGCTGCAGGCTCGCCCGCCGACCCCCACCGCCCCCGCCCCGGCCTGCCCGCGGCGGGGGCGCTTTTTTTTCCGCGCGAGCAGGACCGGAACGCAGCGGGAATGAAATCGAGAAGGTATCCTTGAACGCGCGCCCATGAGCCTCGCCTGCCTCGTCCTGGCTCTCGGACTCCTCCAGGAGGGAGTGACGGGAATTCAGCCGGGCCCCTGGGCTCTCCTCGCGCCGGCGCCGAGCGCCGCAGCGCCCGCGGTCACCGAAGATCCCTTCGGCATCGAGAAGCGCCTGCGCCGAGTCAACGCCGGCGAGGCGTGGGAAGAATTGCGCCAGGACTACGACGCGAAGGGCAAGCGCAAGCTGCGCTGGATGCAGTGCACCGACGACCTGAACGTCGCGCCGAAGGACAGCCCCGGCCTGCTCGACACGCCGCTCTTCGACTTCAACGCGCTCTTCGGCTACGCCGAGGGCGGACCGGACAACGTCCAAGTCGCCGCCTATCTCTACCGCGGGATCACCGCCGCCGCCGCGAAGGACGTGGAGATGACCTGCGGCAGCGACGACGGCCTGCGCGTCTGGCTCAACGGCGAGCTCTTGATCGACCGCGGCGTGGCGCGCGGACTGAACGTCAACGAAGAGCGACTGACCCTGCGCCTGCAGCCGGGCGTCAATCACCTTCTCGTGAAGGTGGTGAACGTCGGCGGCGCCTGGCGCTTCCAGATGAAGGAAGTCAAACGCGTGGACCAGGCGCGCATCAACGCCGCGATCGACCGCGGCGAGCAGTGGCTGCTCGACCAGCAGCTGATCGACGGCTCCTGGGCCGAGACGCAGGGCGAATACCGCAACGGCCAGACCGCGCTCAGCCTCTACACGCTGCTCAAGAGCGGCGTGGCGGCGCAGCACCCGGGCGTGCTGCAGGCTCTCGCGTACCTGCAGTCCTACCCGGCCGAGAAGACCTACGCGGCCGGCTGCCAGCTCATGGCGGCGGCGGCCCTGCGCGACCCGCAGCACCTGTGGTGGGCCGAGGAGACCGCCGGGGACCTGCTGTCCTGGCAGGAGCGCGACGGCGGCTGGTCTTATCCCGAGGTCCACACGGACATGTCGCTGACGCAGTACGCGGCCTTGGGTCTGCGCTCGGCGGCGGCGCTGGGCATCGAGATTCCGCCGGAGGTGTGGAACGAGATGGCGGAGTTCGCGCTCAACCACCAGCAGTCGTGGAAGTCCACCGACCGCGCGCCGGCCGGCGGCTTCAGCTACCACCCTGACGGCGGCATCACCGGCTCGATGACCACCGCCGGCGTCGCCATCCTGCACATCTGCCGCGAGCAGCTCGGCGACCGCATCAAGCCGCAGATCCGCCGCCAGGTGGACGAATCCATCCTCGCCGGCGGGCGCTGGCTTGACAATCAGTTCACGGTGCGTGAGAACCCGGGCGGCGGCGCATCCTGGCAGCACTACTACCTCTACGGGCTCGAGCGCGTCGGCGCCTTTCTCAAGACCGAGCGCTTCGGCGGCCGCGAGTGGTACTGGGAAGGCGCGCAATTCCTGGTGGACGCGCAGGGCGGCGCCGGCGACTGGGCCGACCCCTGGGGCAACTGGGAGCGCAACACCTGCTTCGCCCTGCTGTTCCTCAACCGCGCCACCGCGCGGGCCACCACGCAGCCGGTGGTCGAGGATCCCGGCACGAGCCGCCTCGTCAGTTCCGACTCCAAGGACGCGGTGCGCCTCAAGCTGGTGCGCCAGACGCCGGCGGTGGTGTGGGTCGAGACCAAGGACACGGGATTCGTCCGCGTCGAGTACTTCATCCGCTCCGAGGGCGGCGACTGGGAATTGGCGACGGTCGGCGAGGACCGGCGCTTCGCGGGCCGCTTCAGCTTCCCCCGCCCCGGAGTCTGGGAGGCGCGGGCCGAGGCGGTGCGCCCGGACGGCGCGCGCGTGATTTCCAGCCTGGTGCGCTTCAAGCACGAGGAGGGCATTGACGACGCGCGCTTGGCGTACGCCAGCGACGCCCGCCGCAACCGCGTTCCCTTCGTCCAGCCCTCCGTCACCGCGTCCAGCGCCGACGGCGGCTTCGTCGGCGCGCACGTCGCCGACAACCGCTTCGATTCGCGCTGGGTCTGCGCGCGCAACGACGCCGCGCCGTGGATCGAGGTGCGCCTGCGCAAGTCGGTGAAGGCGCGCGAGTTGCGCCTCACGCACGCGCGCACCACGCGCAAGGAAGCCGAACTCCAGAACTACAATCCCTATCCGACGCGGATCGAGATCGTGTTCAACAAGGACGAGGAGCCCGTGATCTACGACCTGGATCCCGACTACCGCGACAAGACGGTGATCGCGTTCCCGGAGCCGCGCAAGATCACGCAGTTGCGCATCCGCATTCTCGAGATCGCGGGCGGCACGCTCGGGACGGACGCGGCGGTGGGCTTCACCGAGATCGAGCTCCACGAAAACCGCTGAAGCCGGCCGGCTCGCTGGCGGACTCGGGCAACGCTGAACCAGTGCTTTCGTTCCGGCGCGAGGCATCGCGCCCGGGATCAAGGAGCCGGGTTCTGCGCCTATTGGCAGATAGGCGCGGGTTCCGGCGACGCCGAACCCCGGGCGTGAGGGCCGTGTCCGGGACGAAATGACTGGTTCAGCGTGGCCCTACCCGAGTTCCCAGGTCGCGAGCTTGCTGCAGAGCGCGTCGAGATCCGTCCCCTTCACCATCTCCGGCGTGATCGGCGCGCCGCCGCTGCGCAGCGCCACGCGCGCCCGCCGGCAGACCTGCAGAGTGGACTCCACCTGCTCGCGCACGCGCAGCAGCCGGTCCACGTCCACTCCGCGCTGCGTGAGGTTGCTGAGGACCTTGCCGCGGGCCAGTTCGAGAACCGAGATCAGAGCCTCGACCTTCGCCAGCATCTCCAGCCGCTGATCCTCGCGGGCGGGGCCGGGCAGGCCGGAAAAACGGGGCGCGGAACCAGGCATGGGGCGATGGGCCTCGCCCAAGACTACCCCGGGGCCGGCGGCCCCGGCGCAATCTTCCGGCCCTCCGGCCTTCCTGATTCCGGCCCTCCGGCCGGCCTAATAGCCCCGCAGGGCGTCCAATAGCCGGGATTCCTGCAGGAAATCCATGCTGGCCACCAGGCCGTCGAGGGTGGCGCCCTGGTGGACGTCGCCCAGGAAGCCCAGTCCCAGCAGCAGGTGCGCGCTGCGCGCCGGCGCCTCCTTCTGCTCCAGGCACAGGCGCAGGTCCTCGACCAGCACGCGCAGGGCGTCGTTGGAGCGCACGTAGGCCAGCGCCCGCGCTCCGGCCCAGCGGACTTCGGGATCCGGGTCGGCGACCAGCAGGCGGGCCAGCGCCAGGCCGCTGCGCTCGCTGGCGCAGAAGCCGAGACCCAGCATGAGGCCGCGCCGCGTCGCGGCCGGCAACTCGGCAGCCTCGCCGGCCAGGGCCAGCAGCTGCTCTTCGGCGGCCGGCGTGCGCAGCAGGCCGAGGGCGGAAGTCAGATAGCCCTGGAATACCGGGTCGCCGTCGCGCGCGCCGTCGAGCGCGGCGGACAGCGCTTCGATGGCCTGCGGGTTGCCGAAGAGGCCGAGGCTGATGGCGGCGGCGCCGCGCAGCGTCTCCTCGCCGTTGCGCGCCGACGCTTCGACCGGCTGCGCCGCTTGCGATCCGCGCGAGCCGGCCAGCACGGTGTTGCGCAGGCGCTCGTAGGAATCCTTGGAGCGCGTGAGGCCGTTGGCGATCAGCCAGGCCGCGTGCACGCCATCGTCGGTGCCGGGCCCGGGCTTCAACTGCTTGAGCTCCTCGATGGCGCGGTTGCCGCCGATGCGGCCGATGGCGATGAGGCAGAGCGCGCGGCACTCCTCGTCGTGGCTGGTGCGCGCCTTGGCTGCCAGCGGCAGCACGGAGCTGGTCTCGCCGAGACGGCCCAGCGCCTGCGCCGCGGCCCGCGCCAGGTCGCCCTTCGCGGTCTCCAGCGCGGCGGCGATGGCCGCGGAGGCGCGCGCGTCGCGCAGCCCGCCGAGGGCCTGGAATCCGGCGACGCGCAGGCGCAGCGAGGAGGGATCCTCCGACTTGCACAAGCGCGCGTCGAGGTCGATCAGCATCGGCACGAAGTCGCGCGAGCCGTGCACGCCGGCGGCGATGACGAGCGACTGCGCCAGCAGCGGATCCACGCCCGCGCCCGCCTTCGTCCCCAGACTGAGAATCTGCAGCTTGAGGGTCGAGCCGGCGCCGGTGCGGCCGCTCAGGCCGAGGCCGATCGCCGCGAAGCCGCGCTCGGCCGGAGTCAGAGACAAGTCCTCGAAGCGGCCGCGCAGGACCGCTTCGGCTTCGGGCGTCGCCAGCAGCCCCAGGCCCAGGCAGGCGGCCTGGCGCACCGCGGGGTCGGCGTCGGCGAGGCACCGCGTCAGGAGATCCTGGCTCGCGGGATAGCCGATGCGCCCCAAAGTCAGAGCCGCGGCTTCGCGCACCGCGGGATCGTTCGCGCTCAGCGCCTCGACCAGCAGCGGCAGCGAGGAGAGCAGCAGCTCGCGGCGCTGCACCGACCAGGCTTCGCCGCCGTAGCGGCCGTCTTCGCCGACGGCGCGCGCCGGGAAGTCCGGCTCGCCGCGCAGCAGCAGTTCGCGCTCGTGCTCGAACCAGAATTCCCACCCGGTGCGGCGAGAGGCGAACCCCAGGGCGCCGACGGCTTGATGTTCGACGTCGGCTCCCAGGGTCCGCTCCTCCTCCGGCCCCCGGTAGGCGCCGGGAACCTGAGGGACTTCTTGGGCGGAAGTGAAAAGGCTGAACGCGAGAAAGGGGGCGGTAGCGAGCATGATGGGACCCGCCCCGCGGGCAAGCGGGCCAGGCATCGCATCTGCGGCCGGCTCCGCCTCGGCATGAGGACTTTCCGCGGCCTTCCGCGGACTTAGTCCAGCAAACTGGCGATCACCATCTCGACTTCGTCGGCGGGCAGGGCGCCCAGGCCGAAGACGTGGCGGTCGTCCAGATCGGTCTCCACCACCACCACGCCGCCTTCCTGACTGCGGCGGGCGAGATGCAGCTGCCCGTCCGCCTCCGGCGCCGCCGGAATGCGGTGCTGCGCCAGGAACAGGTTGCGCAAGCCGTCCGACCAGCGCTCGAGATAGAGGTACTGCACCGAGGTGAACAGATGGGCGGCGTTCACGACGCGCGCTTCGGCGCGGTAGAAGCCGGCCGGCGGCGCGCTGGGCGGCCGCGGCTTCAGGCCCAGCAGGGAATCGTGGACGGCGGCCTCGTAGTTCTCCTCGGACACCTGATCGGCGATCCAGTTCACGCCGCTCAGATTCGGATTCAGATCCAGCGCGGTCGTTTCCAGCTTGGCCATGACCGTGACGCCGTCGGCGGCGTAGAGGGTCCAGCCCAGCAGCAGGCCGCCGGACTGCTCGTGCATCAGGTCGATCGGCCCGTGGCCGTGCAGCGAGCGCGCGCGCGTGACCAGGCAGACGCGGCCAGCCAGGGTCACGGTGCCGGGCTGCAGCTCCCAGGCGTAGTTGCCGTAGAGTCCGACTTCGTGGCCGAGGTGCAGATCGCGGTGGCGCACGAAGAAGAAACTGCGCGGGCCGTAGAGCGACGCGACGAGCGGATGCGGCGCGATCCAGCTGGAACTGGCCGGATGCCACACCGCGTCGAGATCCACGCGCAACTGCCCGAGGCCGTCCGACTGCAGCACCTCGCGGAAGCGGCGCAGCACGCCGTCGTAGCCGCGGGACTGCACCTCGCGCTCGGCGCGCGCCGGCACGTTCTCCAGATACTGCAGGCTCGGCGCGCGATCGGTGCGGGCGCCGGCGTTGGAGCCGCCCGGGCCCCCGCCGCCGTAGAGGGCGTTCTGCTGGCCGGCGCCCGTGTTGCTGGCGGCTCCGCCCTTGCAGGCGGCCAGCAGCAGCAGCGCTCCCAGAGTCAGGGCCAGCGGCCGCGGCATCAGCCTTCCCCCTGGGCCGGAGCCGCGTAGTACTCACTGAAGGCGCGGGCGCCCGGCGACAGGCGCTCCGGCGGCACTTCGATCACCACGAGGCGCGCGCGCAGGGCGCGCTGACGCTCCGGCGACACCGGGCTGGCCAGCACCAACTCTCCGCCGGCGACGGCGGGAACGTTGGAAGCTTCGGGCCAGGCGAGCCAGGCGATGCCCCCCAGCATGAAAATACCGGCGGCCACGGTCAATCTCCGCGGCCAGCGCAGCACCCGCGTCGGGCGGGCGGTCTGATCCAGGTCCGGCGCGCGATCCAACTCCAGGCTGGCCAGTTCCGCGGACACGCGCTGCCAGAGTTCCGGCGGCGCAGTGAGGCGCTCCGAACGGACCAGCTCCACCCTCGCGGCCAGTTCGGCCGGAGCGCGCTCGCCGCCGAGCGATCGCAGGGCAGCGATCAGTTCGGCCGGGAGTTCTTCGTGGCGGGAGTCGTCGGAGTTCACGGTGGAGGGGATCAGAGAGGATTCTGCGATTCGGCCCAGCCGCGGCGCTCGAGATGATCTTTCAGTGCGGCATGGGCGCGGTTCAGGCGGGATTTGACCGTGCCGAGATTCGTGTCCTGGATCTCGGCGATCTCCTCGTAGCTGAGGCCTTCGATGTAGCGCAAGGTCAGCAGCGCGGCGAATCGCGGATTGATGCTGGCCAGAGCCTCCTGGACCAGCACGCGCGCTTCGCCGTGATGGATGGCCGTCACGGGATCGGAGTGTTCCGGATCCGCGGCGTGCTGGGACAGCGCCCCCTCGCCGTCGCCCGCGGCCAGATGCACCTGCACGTCTCCGTGCGGGGCGTCCGAGCGTTTGCGGCGGGCGTCGATCGCCGCGTTGACGGCGATGCGATAGACCCAGGATGAGAACTTGGAGCGGAATCCGAAGTCGCGGATTCGGCGCGCCAGAGTCACCATGGTTTCCTGGGCGGCGTCGAGGGCGTCATCGGCGTGGCCGGTGACGCGAAAACAGACGGTGTAAACCCTGTCCTGGTAAAGAGCGAAGAGCCGGCTGTACGCCTCCTCGAACTCCTGACTGTCTTGGCCGCGGCTGCGTTGGCAGGCCTCGACGAGCTCGCGGTCAGGATCGGACAAGGGGATCGTTCACCGAGGGTTGGACACCCCGGAAAGGGCCCAGGTTCCGCGAAAAGGAACTTCCTTGGGGGTTGTCCGGGAGGGGGGGGTGGCGGGCAGCGGGTCCCCAGCTAGGTTTTAAGGGCTGCCCAGGCGGCCAGGAAAGGGAAAACCCGCCTGAACGGCTCTGGCGGCCCTTCAGGCGGGTTCAGGTTCCCGCTCCTCAATGGATCAGGGAAGCGATGTCGATGCCGATCACCGTGCTGCCGGCAGTGCCGGGGCAGGCCGCCACGCAGACCGCCTGGAGCAGCGTGTCACAGTAGGCGTTGGCCACCGAGTACAGCACGCCGCCGGCGCCGACCGTTCCGGAGGCCTGCAGCTCCTGGATGCACACCTGGTTGACCAGGACCTCGCCCGGAGGCGGAGGCAGGTTCGGGTTGGCCGGGAAGAGGCCGCCGCCGTTCTGGCCGCCGTTGCCGCTCTGGCTCGTGGTCACGCGCCATTCCTGCAGAACCTGTTGCGGATTGTCGTTCTGGAAGCGGAACTCGTCGGCCACGCGGTAGGTGCCGTCGAGGCGGGCTTCGACGGCGAATGCGAAGGTGCCGGCGCGGGTGAAGTAGCGCAGCGGCATCACGAAACGCAGGCTGCTCACTTCGTAGCCCTGGCCGTAGCCGGGGCGCTGGATCTGACGATTCATGAAGCGCTGCAGCGCGGGGGCCTTGATCGTGTAGAAGCGATTCTCCGTGGCCACGTAGCAACGCAGCATGTCCAGGCTGGTCATGTGCTGCGCGAAGACCTGCACCACGAACTGCGAGCCCGTGGCGTAGGCTTCCATCAGGACCTTCGGCTGGCTGGCCGGAATCTCGGAGGGCAGTTGGGCGACGAGCGGATCGGTGCCGGCGAGCAGTTCGTCCAGGTCGCCGAGGCCGTCACCGTCCACGTCCGCGTTGTCCCAGGGCAGGCCGAGGCGCTGCTCGAGCGCGTTGTCCAGGCCGTCGGCGTCGTCGTCGAGATGCGGCACCGGATCCGAGGAACCGGAGGCGCTGGCGCGGTTCGGCGCCACGAGAGATCCAGCCGCCACGCCGAGCAGGGCGAGCGCTGCGAGGTGCAGGGGGGATCGGAAAGTTTGCATGGAAGCTTGCAAAAGGGCCTGAGGGGTCGGGCCAGGATACCAGGGATGGGCCATTTTGGGATGGTGTCCCGGTTCCGTGTGGAACCCTCGTATCTTTCTAGGATCTCCCGGGGGGCGGGTAACGGAATTGCCGGGATTCCGCAGCGATATTCTGCCCCGCTTCCGACGGCCCCGCGCACCCGTAGCTCAGCTGGATAGAGCGGCAGCCTCCGAAGCTGCAGGTCAAAGGTTCGAATCCTTTCGGGTGCACCACCATGCTGGAAAGGGTCCGGGAGGCCCTGGAAGGGCCTCCTAGGTCGGGCTGCGGGGGCGGAACTGGCGCAGGATGAGGCGCAGGCTCTCGCCCAGGCGATGCTCCGCGCGCCGGCGCAGCAGTTGCTGCTCGTGGCGTAGTTGGTGGAGTTCGGCGCGGGCGGCGGCGAGATCGAGGCGGTGGCGTTCGGCCTCCTCCTCCCGGGCGTGGGCGGCGTTGCGCAGCGCGTCCTGCTGCTCGAGGAGCTGGCCGTAGGCGGCGCGTAATTCGAGAAAGGCGCGCCGGAATCCGGGTTCGTCGGCGCGGTCTGCCAGCGGGCCGGGATCCTGGCCCTGCCACAGCCGCTGGTAGAGATCCTGCGTGGCGCGGCGCAGGCCCGGCGCGCGCGCGACGTCTTCCGGCCCGTGCTGATGGTGGCGCAGATCCTGCTGCGCTTCGCGCCGCAGGGCGGCGGCGTCGGGCGCGGCGACCGGCAGGCGCAGTTGCGCGATCAGGCGCTCGATCTCCCCCGCCGGGTCCTGCAGCAGGCGCTCGTAGTGCAGGAGGACGCGCTCCCCCGCCGGAGCCAGCCGCAGCGCGGCGCGCGTGTAGGCGCTCCACAGATCTTCCGCGAGCACCGGCGGCATGCCGTTGCGGCGGTGCAGCGAGCCGGCCACGGCGAGCGGATTGCGCACGGCCACGATCCAGACGGCGCGGCCGGGCAGGATCTCGCGCCAGAAGTCCGCGACCAGCGACGTGCGCGGATCCTTGAAGCCCCAGAGGGCGCGGTCCGCGAAGTCGCGCGCCAGGATCTCTCGCGCGCGGGCGCGGATCGTCGCCACGCGCGGATCCCGCAGCCATCCATCTGACAATTCCGGCGGATCGATCCAGGAGCCGCCGAAGGCTCGCAGCAGCTCGTCGTTGACTTCGCGCAGGCCGACGTGCTCCCAGAAGCCGCGCGGGTTGTCAGGAGCCGCCGGCGCCAGGTCCGACTCCGCGCCCAGATCCACGCCCGCCAAGCCGAGCAGCCGCGCCAGCAGCGAGGTGCCGCTGCGGTGCATGCCGAGGACGACGACGACGGTAGGTGGACGGTTCACGAAGGGTCCGGCGATCGGCCGGGCTCCAGGACGCTCAGGAGCGGCTCTTCGCGACGCGCTCCACCTGCTCCAGGTACTCCTGGATTTTATCGCGCGGCTCGATCTGCTGCGCGCGCCGCAGCAGCGGCAAGGCCTCCGCGTACTTGCCCTGGCCGACCAGAAGCTGGGCGTGCCGGACCTTGGCGTCGGCCTCGAAGGCCTCGATGCCGGCGGCGCGCTCGAAGTAGAAGACCGCCTGCTCGGGGTCGCCGCCGCGCTGGGCGTGCTGGCCCAGCAGGATCAGGGCTTCGCCGTCGAGGGGATCGAGCGCGACGATCTCTTCGAGCACCGCAACCTCCTCGCCGATCGCCCCCGCGGCCACGGCGATGCGGGCGCGCAGGCGCAGCAGGTCCTTCTGCTCGGCCGCGCCCAGGAAGTCCGCGTGCGCGGTCTCGACGCGCGTCACCAGCAGGCTGGCGGCCGGCAGCGCGCCGCGCGCGGCCAGATCCTTGGCGGCGCGGAGCGCGCGCGCCGGATTGGGATCTTTCTGGCCGGCCAGCGCGCGCAGGTAGGTGGCGGCGGCCAGGTCGGGCAGGCTCTGATTGGTGTAGATGTCGCCGAGCAGGTAGAGATTGTCAGAGCTGGCTTTGCCGAGCCGGTCCAGCAGCTCGAAGTTCTGCGCCGCGAGCATGGGCTGACCGAGGCCGACGTAGGCGTTGGCCTGCAGCAGCCAGAAGGTGGCGTTGTCCGGGTGCGCTTCGAGCAGCAGTCCGCACAGCGCGGCCGCGTCGGCGTAGCGCTTCTGCCGGAAGAAACTCTCGGCCATGCCCAGCTTCCAGTCGAAGTTCGCAGGGTCGAGCAGATTCGCCATCCGGTAGGCGGATTCGGCGGCGAGATGGTTGCCGGCGATGGCGTAGGCGTAGCCGAGCAGGCCGTAGGAGTTCGCGTCGGCGCCGCCGAGCTCGATGACCTTCGTCAGCGCCGGCAGCGCCCGGTCATAGCTGCCCTGGCGCGCGCGGGCCAGGCCCAGCTGCCGCCAGGCGCGGCGGAACTTGGGATGCTTGGCCACCGCGGCCGCGTAGGCGTCGCCGGCTTCGGCGAACTGATCTTTCTGGAAGTGGATGCCGCCGCGCAGGAAGTCAAATTGGGCGCTGGAGGCGGGCGTGCGGTGCCGGTCCAGCAGGACCGCGGCCTCGTCCATCTTGTCGGCCGCCATCAACGCGAGCACGCTCTGGATCTGCTCGCGCTCGTCCTGCGTGGCGGAAGGCTCGAGGTCGGTTTCGGCGACGTAGCTCTCGACGAGGCGCTGGCGGAATTTCGGGTCCTGCCACAATTGCAGCTCGGCGCCGGTCTGCTGGGAAACGAGCGCGAGAAGAAGGGTGCTGAGAGAGAGCATGGTCAGCCGGTTTTCGGGAAGGTGATGGGCACGCGCATGCGGAAGCGGACCGCCTGGCCGTTGCGCTTGCCGGGTTCGAATTTCCACTGCTTGACGGCGGCGAGGGCAGGCGCCTCGAAGATCGGATCGCTGGAGCTCTGGACGATCGGGCTCTCGACGCGGCCGCGCTCGTCCACGATGAAGAGCAGGTACACGGTGCCGGGCGCCTTCTGGCGCAACTTGGCGTCGAGCACGGGGCTGGGCTGATAGACGGCGCGCGGGCGCTGGTCGAGATCGGCCAGGGAGACGAGATCGGCGAGGCCGTCGCCGTCGCTGCCGGCCGTCAGTTGCTCCAGGCGGATGGCGAGATCGTTGCCGAGCAGTCCCGAGCCGACGCCGGGGTTGAGCGCCATCTCCAATTGCGCCAAGTCCAAGGGCTGCTCGTCCTCCTCGAGCGCCGGCGGTTTCTCCTCGGGCTCGGGCTCCGGCTCGGCCTCCTCTTCGGGCGGCGGCGCGGGCGGCGGCGGCACGTTGGCGGAGTCCACGGACAACAGCGTCAGATCCGCGGCGGGCGGCGTGGTGATCGCCTGGATCAGCGGCAGGATCAGGAAGAAGGCCAGCGTGAGCGCCGTCGAGCCCGCGGCCACCAGGGCGTAGTGCCCCGATCGGCGCAGCCAGACGGCGGGTCGCGAGGGATTCATGGCTCGGCGTTCAACCCTGGGCGCGGCCCGTGGCGATGCTGACCTTCACCGCGCCCGCCAGCTTGGCTTCGTCGATGATGCGCACCAGCAGTCCCGACGGCGCGGCGGCGTCGGCCTGGATGATCACGGGGATCTCCTCCTGCTGCAGCATGCGGCGCACCAGCGGCTGGATGCCGCCGATGCCGATCTCGCGCCCGCCGAAGACCACCTCGCCCTTCGCGGTCAGCGCGATGAGGATGCTGGTCTTCTCCAGCTGCACCGAGGAGGCTGCCTGCGGCTTGTCCACCTCCACGCCGGTCTCCTCGACGAAGACGGTGGTGACGATGAAGAAGATGAGCAGGATGAAGACGCAGTCGATGAGCGGGGAAATGTCAATCCCGGCTTCGCTGCTCTCCTCTCCGCCGCGCTGGCTGAATCGTCCCATGGTTCGGTCAGTTCGCTGTTTGGGCGGCCGGGCGGGGACCGCCGAGCCGTTGCAGGAGGGCGCGCGCCACCCGGATCTGGGCGGCGCGGCGCGCGGTGAGCCGGTCCTGCCGGCGCAACTCGCGGTAGAGGGTCTGGGTGCAGGCCGACTCGAGATGGGCCAGGAATGCCTGGTAGCGCTCGAGTTTGCGCTGCATCTGGTACTGGAAAAACAGGCCGGGCAGCGCGATGACGAGCCCGGTCTCGGTGGTGATCAGCGCCACCGAGATGCCTTCGCTCACCAGGCTCATGGTCTGCTCGCCGCCGGAGCCCGAAGCCAGCGCGCCGAACGTTGCGAGCATGCCGGTCACCGTGCCGAGCAATCCGAGCAGAGGCGCGGCGTTGATGCAGACCTTCATCACGCGCAGATCGCGCTCGAAGGGCGCGGTCTCGGCGGCGCGCAGCTGGCCGAAGGCGAGAGCCGTGTCCTTCAAGGTGGCCGCGCCGGCGGCGAAATCGAGCAGCCGGCCGATCGGTCCGCTGCGGAGTTCGGGGTGATCGATCCACGGCCGCCAGCTTTCCTCCGGCACCGATTCGAATTCCTTGGCGCGCAGGCTGAGGTAGACGTGCATGCCGACGCCGAACGCGGCCAGCGCGGCGCCGGCGATCGGAATCATCGCCCACCCGCCGGCCGTCCAGATGTGGAGGGCCTGATCCCAGAGCAGACGCAGCTGCGCGCCGAGGCTGTCAAGCATGCGCCTTGCTCCGCGCGGGCAGCGGCTCCTCGCCCAGCATGGGATCCAACAATTCGCGCAGGATGTCCTGGACCTGGGCCTTGATCTGGGCCGCGTCCACGACGCCTGCCGCCGCGCCCCGCGCCGGCGGCGCCTTGCCGAGCTGGTTCAGGAACGCCACCGCCACGCTCTCCATGTGGCCGATCGTGGCGCTCGCCTTGCGCGAAAGGAAGGCATGCAGCAGCAGCGCGGGAATGGCGACGATCAGGCCGTACTCGGTGGTGATCAGCGCCTCCGAGATGCCGCCCGACAGGCTCTTGGCGTCGCCCGAGCCGTAGACGGTGATCATGTCGAAGGTGTTGATCATCCCGGTCACCGTGCCGAGCAGGCCGAGCAGCGGCGCCGAGGCGGCGCAGATGGCGATGAACGGAAGCAGGCGCTGCAGTTTGAGGCGCGTCGTCAGAACGGTTTCGTACATGACTTCCTCGACCAGTTCGCGCGGCTCGTCGAGATGTTCGACGCCGGCGGCGAGCATGCGCCCGGCCGGACCGCGCATCTGCGCGGCGGCCTGCCGCGCCGCGGCCTGATCGCGCCGGCCGACCGCCTCCAGCAGCGCGTCGAGCGAGCGCCGGGAAGGCTTCGCCACGAACGCGAGAGTCAGCCACTTGTAGAGCGCGACCAGGAGAGCCAGGCCCGCCATCACCAGGATCGGCACCATCACCGGGCCGCCGCTCTTGACGTGATCCCACAGCGGCTCCTGCGTGGCGACGATCTTGTTGGCCATGCCCAGCGTCGGATCCAGCACCAGGCTGCCGCCGCCCGTGGCGACGAATTCCCCGGCGACGCCGGCGTCCAGGGGATCGGGGAAGGCGACGGTCGCGGTCTCCAGCGAGCCGATGCGCTGCTCGGCGGTGCCGATCACCGTGCCGTCCATGGAGCGGAAGATCGCCGCCGGGCCGATGAGGGCGTAGGTGCCCTCCAGCACGCGGCCGTTCGCGTCCACCGCGGTGCCGGCGAAGCGCGTGCCGCCGAGCGCGTCGAACAGGCGCTCGAGCGAGATCTCGATCATCGCCGCCTGCGCCGCGAACACCTCGTGGGCGGCGAGCGCGGGATTTTCGGCCGCCAGCTTGGCCGCGTCGAGCGGCGCGCGGTAGCGCGGCAGTTCCGCGACGTGCAGGCGGGCCTCGAACTCGCGCAGGTATTCGCTGAAGAGGTTCGAGAGATAGGCGGCGCCGTCCTCGCGCAGCTTGATCTCGCCGCGCAGGTTGCTGAGATCGAGAGTGCGGCTCTCGAGCAGGCGCGTGGCCTGCTGGTACTCGGCGCGCACCTGCGCGAGCTCGGCCTCCAGCTCGTTGAGCTGGCGCGTGAGGGGAATTTTTTCCGCGGCCAGGCGCTCGCGCAGGGCGGCGAGCTCCGCCAGGCTGTCGGCGAGCTGCTGCTTCACCGCCGCCGCCGCCGACTCGAAGGTGCCTGCGGCCGGCTGAGGATCCTGCGCGCGCGCCGCTGCCGGGGCGGCGAGGAGCGGCAGGAGGGCGAGAATGCGGAAGAGTTGCATGTGCGATTCTCCTATTCGATGCGCAGCGGCAGGCGGATGAACGCGGCGCTCGCCTCGTTCTTGAGGATGGCGATGGCGCGCGCGATGGCGCTGGCGGCCTCGTCGGCGGAAGCCCAGGTCCAGCCTTCGGCCGTCACCGTGCCGGCGCCGGCGGCGCGCCCGTCGGCGCTGGCGTAGTAGGCGTGGCCGAGGCCGAGGTAGAAGACCGTGACTTCCGCGCGGGTGCCGTCGCTGAGCGTGCGCACCTCGCTGGTGACCGCGATCTCGCGCTGGAACTTGTTGACCGCGTTGAGGATGCCCACCACGTTCTGGAAGCGCCGGGCCAGCGGAATGGTCGTGGCGGCGGGATCCGCCGGCAGAGCCTGGCTCAGCGGGCGGACGCGCTCGCGGATCGGCTCGGGCAACTGCGGCAGCAACTCGCGGGTGCGGCCCTCCAAGCGCGCGATGGCGCCGTCGAGCGATGCGGACGATTCCTTGAGGCGCTCGTTCGCGGCTGCCAGCTCGGCGCGCTTCTTGTCGGCTTCGGCGATGCTCGCGCCGGCCTCGCTGACGCGCGCGCGCAGGGCCCCGATCTCGCGCCGCACGACGTCCATGCGGTCGTTCAGCACCTGCCGGCCCAGATCCCAGTCGCGGAGCTCGGCGGAAATGATGCGGCGCGTCTCGACCCATTGCTCGAGTTCGGCGCGCACGAGGGCCACCGGATCCTGCTGCGGGGCGGCGAGAAGGGTCAGCGCGTGGAGAATCAGGGCGTGCATGGCTGAATGGAGGTGCGGGGCGCGGTCAGAAGGCGATTTCGAAGGCCAGGCCGATCGAGTACTCGACGCCTTTGGTGTAGGAGGACTTGGACACGTCCGAGTCGATGTACTCGGAGCGGTACACGGTCTCGATCACCGGATTGGTGACGTTCTTGGCCTGGAGCTGGAGCACGAAATGCTTGCCGAAGCGCTGCGACAGGCTGAGGTTGAGGGTGTCGTACTCCTCGGCGTAGATGCTCGGCACGAAGTTGCCGTTGTTCTGGCCGGCGCCGACGAGCAGGGTGTCGCCCTGCACGGTGTAGAAGACGCCGAGGAGCGTGCCGCTGGGCTCGAAGTCGTAGGTGAGATAGAGGTTGTAGAGAAACTCGGGCGCGTTCGTCATGTCGCGGCTGGTCATCGGCGCCTGGATGTTCGGCAGCTCGAAGCCGGCGATCTCGTCGTCCGGAAGATTCACCTGCGAGTTGATGAAGGTGGCGTTGGCGCCGACGGCCAGGCCGCGCACCGGCGCCCAGTAGTGGCCCAGATCCTGGCGCAACTCGAGCTCGTAGCCCGACAATTCTCCGGATGGATAGTTGACGGGAGTGGTGTAGGTGAATCCGATGACGCGCTGCACGTATTCGATCGGATCCTCGACCTTCTTGTTGAACCACGACGCGGAAAGCAGGCTGCCGGGTTGCGGCGAGTAATCCACGCGCAGGTCGTAGTTCTCGAGCGCGCTCATGCCCAGCTCCGGATTGCCGATGAAGATCGGGCCGCCGAGGTATTCCTGCTGGATGATCGGCGTGAGTTCCTTGAAGGTCTGGCGCGCCACCGTCTGGCTGTAGGAGCCGCGCAGTGTGAGATGCTCGAACGGCTCGGCGATCAGCCCCAGCGCCGGCAACGCGTCGTCCTGGCTGAAGTCCACGTCGGCGTCGCCCGGGTTCAGCGTGACCGGCGCGGTGGCGCCGGGCGGGAACCACAGCGCGTCCTCCTCCGGATGATTGACGATGGAGAGATCGGTGGCCTCGAAGCGCGCGCCGCCGACGAAGCTCAGGCCCGGCGTGACCGGCAGGTCCGCCATCGCGTACCACGCGCCGATCTTCTGCATCCCGTCGTAGTCCACGTCGGTCAAGGATTCGGTGACCGGGTGCTCCTCGTCCGGGAAGTGCTCGCTCCAGAACTCATTCCAGCCGCCCTCGAAGCTGGCGCCCGAATCGCCGAAGTTGCTGTAGGTGTCCTGGTCGAAGCGGCGGTCCACCTTGTCCTCGAAGATGCCGGTCTTCAGGAAGCCTTCGCCGCCGCTCCACTGCTCGAAGGGGAACTTCAGGTTGACCGCGTACTGGTCGCTGTCTTCCTCGATCACCTTCCAGATGCGCTGCAGGTTGCCGAGGTTGAAGTTGGCGCCCGGGAGATAGGGAAACCATTCCGCCGGCCTGGTGAAGGGATCGATGAAGGGCGGCACGCCGGGGTCGTAGGACGGCCCGAGCCACAGCGAAGCGAACTGACGCTTGTCCGGCTGGTCCAGGTCGGCCGAGCTGCGCGAGACGTTCCAGTCCAGCTCGGGCTTGAGGAATTTGAAGACCTCGCCGATCGCGACGCCTTCGAGAGGCAGGGAGTGCTGGCCGTCGAGCTGCAGCGAGGCGGTGCTGCGCTCGGTGTATTCGAGGGTTTCCAGCCGCAGGAATGGCGCGGAGTTGCGGTTGTCCTTCTCGTTGCCTTCGGCGTGCGGATCGTTGGGATCGTAGCCGGGGAAGAAGTGCTCCTTGCCCCGAGTGTCCTCGGCGAGAGTGGCGACGTCCTCGGCGGTGCGCGAGTAGAGATAGGTGAGATTGAGGGCGTGGTCTTCCGTCTCGAGGCCGATCGTGGACAGGCCGCCCAGCTGCAGCGACTGCGAGCCTTGCGTCACGTCGAAGAGCGCGGTCTTGAAGTCGCCGTCGCTCGGGGTGCCCTGGTTGGTCTCCGGCACCATGCCCTCGCCGGGGACGTCCACCCAGTACGAATCGTCCTTGCCGTTGTCATAGTAGGAGCTGTCCTTCTCGTAGAACAGGCTGGCGAAGCCGCCGACCTTCACTCCGCCCAGGTCGTGGCTGCCGCCGCCGGCGATGGACCACTTGGAGTCGCTGGGCTCGTCGCCCACGGACACGCCGACCGCTCCGTCCCAGCTCTCGCCGAGGTGCCAGTCCTGAACCTCGCGCCCCTCGGTCTTGCCGAGGGTGTTGAGGCCGCCGCCCTCGTAGGTGAGAAAGTCGCTGCCGTCCACCTGCGAGTTCTCGCTGGTCTGCGTCTTGATCTCGAAGGAGTTCTCTTCGGGAACGCCCTTGAGGCGCACGTCCACTGCGCCGCCGGAAGCATCGCCCTGCTGATCCGGCGTGAAGGTCTTGGTGACCTGGATGCTGTCGATCACCGCCGAAGGGAACTGGTCGAGCTCGACGGCGCGCTTGTCTTCGTCGGCCGTCGGCAGGCGCACGCCGTTGAGCTGCGAACTCACGTAACGGTCCGGCAGGCCGCGGATGACGGCGGATTTGCCGTCTTTGACCGACGCGCCGGCCACGAGCCGCAGGGCGCTGGCCGCGTCGCTGGCGCCGGCCTGGCTCATCATGTCGGAGCCGATGGAGTCCATCAGCGAAGGGCTCTCGAAACGCACGTCCAGCAGGGCGACCTCGGAGCCGGAATCCAGCTGCAGAAGGTCCTGGACCACGAATTCCTCCATTTCGGTGAATTCGCCCGCCATTGCGGCGTCCACGTCCGTGAGCAGGCCGGCCGCCACGCTCACGTCCGGCCGCACCAGCCGCAGATAGCCCTCCTTGGAGAACACGAGCGTGTAGCGGCCGGGAGCGACCTCGCCGAAGAAATAGTTGCCCTGATCGCCGCTCACCGCCTTCTGGCCGGTTTCGAGCAGCAGCACCTGGGCGCCCGGCAAGGGCGCCTCGAAATCCTGGTCGATCACGATGCCGCGAATGGATCCCACCGGCTCCTGCGCCGCCGCAGCCGCGTTCAGGGTGCCGACGAGGGCGAGGAGCAACCCGCTGATCGACCGTCCGCGAATCGCGCGCAAGGCGAGGAAAATAGGGTGCTCATGTCAGGACCACGTGAGGGATGCGTCGGAAGAGGGTGAAGGCTCCCCGCCCGCCTGCGGCTCGAGTCGGCGGCGCCCGCTCTTCGATGCCTGGATCTACCAGGGATCGCCGAGGCTCGTCCGCGCCGCGCGCAAACTCTCCCACAGCTCCGCGTCCGGCTCGGTCGCGCCGAGCGCCATGCTGGCGCAGATCGCAGACAGGTCCATCGCGCGCGGGCGGGAGTTCGGGTTCGTCACGGCGGCGGCCGCGGCCAGCTTGTAGACCGCGAGCGCCGCGGCCGGATCATTCATCGTCTCGTAGGACTGGGCCAGAGGCAGCAGGGCGCCGGCGCGGTCCACGTCCACGATGCGCACCCGCTCCACTGCGTAGAGGCCCAGCGCCGAATCGGCCTGGGCGCGCGCGTTCGCGGCGTCGCCGGCGCGATGGCGCAGCGCAGCCAGCAGCGCGCGCTGCCGGATCTCGTCCTCCGGAGTCCAGGTTTCGCCCGCGAGCATCGCCTGCGCCTCGTCCGCCAGCGCGCGCGCCTTGGCCGCGTCGCCCTGCGCGAGCGCCTGCTCCGCCAGCAGGCGCAGCAGCTCGATGCGCACGAGCACCGGCATGTGGCCCCACGAGGACTTGACGCCCTCCTCCGCCTGCGCGCGCCGCGCGGAGTCGCCGTAGAAGCGCCCGAAGAGGTGCGCGCAATCCGTGAGAGCGCTGCGCACGAGATCGAAGTTCAGCGTGGCGACCGCCGCTTCGAGGGAGGCGAGATGCGCGGCGAAGTCCGCCTCGTCCGCGCGCTCTGCGCGCGCCGCGGACAGTTCACCGAGCTCGGAGGCGGCGACGCCGGCCGCGGCGGCATCAGCCTGCTCGATCTGACCCATCTCGAACCGGGCGCGCGCGATCTTGGCGCGGATGCGATCGCCACGCCAGGCCTGGCCGTCCTGCGCTTCGGGATCGGCGGCGACGGCGCCCGCCTGCTCGAGGCAGCGCTCCGCCTCCTCCACCGCGCCCCGCTGCGCCAGATGGCGCGCCGCGTCGGCCCAGCAGGCGCCGCGCCGCCAGTTCTCGATCTGCGGAATCCAGGCCAGCGCGCGTTGCGGCTGCCCGAGAGCCAGGCAGGCCGTCACGGCCTCCTCCTGCGCCAGCGAGCGGTTCTTGACGTGAGGATTGAGCGGCAGCGCCGAAGCCGCGTCGAAGGCCAGATCCAGCAACTCGGATTGGAAGCCGGCCAGCGGCGAGTCGGCTTGCGCCGGCGCGGGCACGGCGGCCGAGTCGAGGCAGGCGGACAGCAGCAGAGCGGCCGCCGCGGCGTGGATCGTAATCGTCAGAGAGTGGACGTTCATGGTGGGCCCGGGTGATTCAAGGAAATGAGGGACCCCCAGCTCCTGGAGGTCCCCCGATATCCCGCGAATGATGAATGGTTAGTTGACCGGAACGAGGACCCCGTTCATGGCGCCGGCATGCCAGGTCAGGCCGGGACCCAGGGTCACCTGGGTGGGACCGGCGAAGAACGTGGCCGTGCCGCCGCTGATGGTCAGAGCCGCGTCGTCCGCCAGCGCGGCGTGATTGCGGATGACCGTGGCCTTGGTCCGGGTGTTGTTGATGACCAGCTCGGCCACGAGGTTCGGCCCGAGCTTCATCTGGTAGCAATCCGGCTCGAAGGGCGTGAAGCCGAACGCCTGCGACGCGGTCCAGCCGTAGATCCAGTTCGGGCAGCCCGGGTCGAAGGCGCCGCGGAACATGCCGGAGGTGAAGAAGCCGTCGTTCGGAGCGGCGTCCACGCTCGTGATGGCCTCGTCCTTCGGCCGGGGATCCAGCTTGGTGACCGGCAGCATGATCTTGCCGCCGCGCGTCACGGCCGCGCCGCGCGTCACTTGCTTGACCGGCTCGTCCGCCACGGCGAAGCCGGGGATCAGGACGTTGTCGTTCGCCGGATCGAAGACGCCGCGCGCGTTGGCCTCGGTGTAGGCCGCGGCGTTCTGGTTGCGGAAGAACACGCTGTCGCGGATCTCCGCCAGCTTGCCGTCGGTCTGCGCCTGGTAGAAGGCCGGCGGGTTGGCCGGGGCGTTCACCGTGGAGTAGACGTTGTAGGCCGTGGTCCAGGTGTTCGGCCACGAGAGGGTGCCGTTGAAGCCGTAGCCGTTGGCGCCGTCGCCGTCGATGTTGTCAAACTTGACGCACGCCTCGCCGACGTCCATGAAGATGCTGTTGCGGTACTGGACGCGCGCGTTGTCGCGCCAGGCGGTGGCGTGGTCGCCGTCCACCGGCTGGCCGATCACCGTGCAGTTGTAGATCGTGGTGGTCGTGACCGGCTGCCAGTCGGAATCCTCGGCGCCGTCGGTCTCGAACGCGTTGTCGCCGACGCCGGAGCCCTGCGCGGCGTCCAGGCTGTAGCCCTGCACGATCAGGCCGAACTGGGCCTTGCCGCGCCAGCCCTGGTCCACGTCGAAGCTGTCGTCGCCGACGTTCCAGATGCTGAAGTACTTGAGGTTGACGGTGCCGCCCCAGATCTCGATGCCGTCGTCCACGTTGTTCATCACTTCGACGTGATGAATGTCGGTGTCGCGGCCGATGCCGCCCAGGGAGATGCCGTTCAGCTCGTTGTTCAGGCCGACGACCTTGCCGCCGTAGCGCACGGACAGGTAGGCGATGCTGCCGCTGTCGTCGTTGTCGTCGCCGCCGCCGTAGAGCACCTTGGTGTCGCCCGGGAACGCGGCGACCAGGCCTTCCATGGCCGCGACGTTGTTGGCGTTCGGAGCCGGAACGTTGCCCGGGGTCGCGTTCTCGGAGATGTAGCCCGCGCCCATGATGGTCAGATTGCCCCACTCGTTCGCGGATTCGCGCCAAACTCCGGTCTCCGGATTGCCGGCAGTCCAGGTGGCCGTGTCGGCCTTGGAGGTCATGATGACCGGATTCGTGCTGGTGCCCTGCACGAAGATGTTGGCGCCCTTGCAGACGGCCAGGCTGCCGCCGACGTTCGTCGTGCTGGCGATCAGAGTGCCCGCCTCGATGGTGAGGGTGGCGCCCGGCAGAACGTAGATCTGCTTCTGCAGGTTGTAGACGTTGTTGGCGGTCCAGGTCGTGGAAACCGCGATGTCACTCGTGACGAGAATCTCGGCGTCCTGCTGGGCGGCGCCCGCGTAGGAAGCCAGCGCCGCGGCCGCAGCCAGCGACAAGAACGTCTTCGCGAAGGGTTTCAAGGGAAGTCTCCTCGGGGATTGGTGGTTCAGGGCGCAGGCGCCTGGGAGAAAATCTCCCGTCGGACCGCTCACGCCGAAGCGCAAGTTAGGCCTCGTGTGTCAGGGTCCGATGAAGATCCTGCGGGTAAGCCGTGGCGACCCTTAGCGGGCCGGCTCCAACACCGGGCACAAAGGCAAGGATCCCCGCGGCGGGAAGAACGCCGCTCCGGCGCGGGCCCGATAGTGCGCCTCCGCGTCCCGGCGCAGACCGCCCAGCGCCATGCGCATGCCGCCCTGGCGGTGGGCGCTGCGATCGGGCACGCCGTCCAGGTCGAGGCCGGCCTGGCGCATCACCAGCGTGCCGACGAAGTTGCCGGCGCCGTCGAAGACCGGCTCGAAGAGATCGCAACCCGCCAGCCAGTGAAAGGCCTCGCTGTTCGAATAGACCCAGGTGCGCGGGCGCCCGCTTTCGTCCAGACCGGAAAGGTAGTGCAGGCGCAAATCGAAACTGCCGAACGGAAAGGGCAGGTCGTTGCGAAAATCCACGCTGAATGCCAGCGCGGCGGCGCAGAACAGGCCGCAGGCAGTGACGGGCTCGCCCTCGGGCATGACGTAGAAATAACTCGCGGCCACGGGCGCCACGCGCAGATAGTCGTTGCCGACGTACTGCTCGTAGCGCGAGAAGTCCGACTCGCAGGCCTTGATCGAGGCCAGGTCCGCGGCCATGAACACCGCGCACTGCTCGACCTCGCGGCCGCCCTCGTGGCCGGGCCAGAGATCGGCCGGAAGCTCCCAGGTCGGGCCGAACCAGAAGCCGGCGCGCTCGTCGCCGTCGTCCGGATCCCATTTGGGTGACACGAAGTCCCGCAGATCCAGCAAGGCCCGCACGTCGGGCCAGAGTTCGGCCGGAACGACGGCTTCCGCCTCCTTGAGCAGCAGATCGAGTTCCATGCGCGCCGCCTCCTTCGATCCGGCTCGCGCGGCGGCGGCGGAGCGGGCCAGCAGATCCCCCAGCAGCACGGCCGGCCGGCCTGCGGCGGGATCGGCGGCGGCGAAGGGCGTCTGAGCCAACAGGATCACGCGCTCCTCGAACAGCGTGTTGGGCAGGGCTTGGCCGGCGCGGTCGGCGCGAGGCAGGCGCCAGGCTGGCGGGAACCGGGCGCTCAACTCCTCCGCCGTGCAGGCCACGGGCTCCGGTCCCGGCGAGGCCGGCGGCGTTTGAGCCGCGGCGCAGGGCAGGAGCAGAAGGAGCAGGGACGGCATGGGACAGAATAGATCTGCGGCTGCGACCGGTAGCCGCCTTAGTATGTTGCGCGAAAGCTCATGCGCATCCCTCACCTCCTTGGAGTCAGTCTGATGGGCGCCGCGGCGCTGACCAGCTGCCAGCAACCCGCCCCGCAGCCGCAGACCGCCGCGCCGATCGTGCTGTGGAACGGAGGTCCGCTCACCGACTGGAAGATGGCCGGTCCCGGCGAATTCAAGATCGAGGACGGCAGCCTGCTGGCCACCGGCGGCATGGGGCTGCTCTGGTATGCCAAGCAGGATTTCCAGGATTTCCGCCTGGAGCTGGAGTGGAAGACCGAGGCGGCCGAGAACAATTCCGGCGTCTTCGTGCGCTTCCCCGATCCCGGCGTGGACCCGTGGGTCGCGGTCAACGGGGGCTACGAGATCCAGATCTGCGACGCCGGCGGCGACAAGCACGGCACGGGTTCGGTCTACTCCTTCTGCGCGCCCTCGCACGTGCCGACCAAGCCGGCCGGCGAGTGGAACCACTACTCGATCACCGTGGTCGGCCAGGACTACACCATCGCCATCAACGGCGAAGTGGTGAACCGCTTCCTCGGCTTCCGCAGCGAGCGGGGATTCGTCGGCCTGCAGAATCACGACGACGGGTCGCCGGTGCGCTTCCGGAACATCCGGATTACGACTCTCTAAGCGCGTCTCTCGTTTAGATTGGGAGGATGCTCATCCCCATCCTCCTCACTTTGGCCGCGGCTCCTCAGGAGCCCGGCGTCTCCACGCGGCTCGAGGTCCGGCCCGACGGCGCCCATTGGGTGACCTCGCGCGGCCTTCCGGCCGTCCCCGGCTCCGGCGGTCCGGCCGCGCCGAACACCAACGCGCGCTGGGAGGACAACCACGCCGGCCTGGCCTGGATCGGCATGAGCGCCGCCGTCGGCGACCACGGCGCTGTGGTCCTGGGCGGCAAGGAATTGAACAGCGAAGCGGCCAGCGCCTACGCCGGCGGCTCCGTCACGCCTCTCTTCACCACCAGCCACCTCGGCGCGGAGAAGGTGCGCGTGGCCGTTTCGGCGCGCACGCCTCTGGCCGCGACCATCGTGCACACGGCGATCGCCGCGGGCAATTACCAGGCCACCGTGACCGCCTACGACACGACCGGCACCGGCGTTCCGCTGTGGAGCTACGTGTTCCCGGCCGGCGGCGGCGTGATCGCCGGCGAAGTGATGATCAGCGGCGACGGCCAGCGCGTGGTCGCGGTGACCGGCTCGACCCTCACCACGCAGAACATGGTGCGGGTGTTCAGCGCCGGCGGAGCCCTGGTGAACGGGTTCGACCTGCCCGCTCCCGGCTTCGTGCGCCAGGCGCGCCTCAGCGATGACGGCCAGCGCCTCTACCTCGGCCTCTACAACGGCCTCGCCGAGATCTGGAACACGACGACCAGCGCCAACCTGCTGAGCTTCCCGATCGGCTCCTCCTTCGACGCGCACGCGCTGTCCGGCGACGGCAGCAGTTTCGCGTACGGCGACTTCGGCGGCCTGCACGTCGTCCGCGAGACTTCGCCCGGCTCGTGGAACCAGGTGGCCTTCATGCCGGTGAGCGCCGGCGGCCAGTACCTGGGCTACTGCGATCTGGACGGGGACGGCTCGCACGCCGCGTGGCAGCAGCAGCGCTACACGCCGGCTTATGACCACATCGAGGTCGGTCTGTTCGACGTTGCGGCCAACTCCGTGCTGTGGAGCGACAGCCACGACGCGCCGGGCACCGCCTTCCAGCTCGTGAGTTCCGGCGTGCAGATTTCGGCCGACGGCACGCAGGTGGCCGGCAGCTCGTGGGGCGACTCGCTCAACGCCACGCCGGAGGTCTTCGCCTACGACGCCGCAGGCGCGCTGAGCATGAGCCTCGACGCTCCGGGATCGGTCTTCGCGCTGGACATGGACGCGGCGGGCGACGTGGTCGCGGCCGGCACCAAGGCCGTGCACGCGAACACCTTCGGCAACGGCGGTTCGATCTTCTGCATCGAGCCCTACGAGCCGACGCTGCAGTTGCTCGGCATGCCGCAGCTCGGCGGCGTGCTGACGCTGACGACGCCCGGCGGCGCCAATGCTCTGCGCGTGGCCTTCTGCTCGCTGTTGGGCCCGACCGCCAGCCCCTTCGGAGTGACGGAAGTGCTGCTGTCCTCGATGATCGCCAGCGTCGGGCCGGTCGGCATTCCCACCGGCGGCCTGAGCATGAACCTCAACGTTCCGGGCAATCCGGCCCTGGCCGGCATGGCGGTGCACGCGCAGGGAGTGCGCTTCGCGGCCGGCGGCACGCTGACGAACAAAGTTTCCATCCGGCTGGTGCCGTAACATCGGCGCGGTGAGTCAAGCCCCCCCCGCCGCCCTCCGCACGCGGTTGTCGGCGATGATGTTCTTCCAGTACGCCATCTGGGGGGCTTGGCTGCCGATCCTTTATCCCTTTCTGCTCTGGCGTGGCTTCACGCCAGGGCAGATCTCGGCGGCCTTCGCCGTCGGGGCGGCGGGCGCGATCATCGGGCCCTTCATCGCGGGGCAAGTGGCGGACCGCTGGTTCGCGACGGAGAAGTTTTTGGCCTTCTCGCACTTCGCCGGTGCGGTGCTGGTGTGGTTCCTGGCCGACATTTCGGAGCCGAACACGTTTCTGGTGGTGTCCTTTCTGTACGGGCTGATCTACGCCCCGACGCTGGCTCTGACGAATTCCCTGGCCTTCCACCATCTGCTTGACCGCGACCGCCAGTTCGGACCGATCCGCTTGTGGGGCACGATCGGGTGGATCGCCGTCGGCATCGCCATGGGCCAGTGGCTGGCCAGCGCGCACACGCCGGCGGGCCTCGGCGGCGCCGCGCTGGAGGCGGCCTGGAACGCCGGCCGCGCCGACGCCTTCAAACTGAGCGCGATTCTGGGCGCGCTGATGGGCGCCTACTGCCTGACTTTGCCGCACACGCCGCCGACGAATAGCGCCGGGCGGCGCAATGCATCGCTCGAAGCGCTCGGCGAAGTGCGCAAGCAGCCGTTGATCACTCTCTTCCTGCTGGCCGTGCCGATCAGCGTGATCCACCAGTTCTACTTCGTGCACACCAGCGGCTTCCTGTCGGCGATCCAGGCCGGCGACGCGGCCGCGCAGGGGCTGGCGGAGAAGATCAACCGCATCTTCGGCGTCGGCGGCGGCGGGCTCATGACGATCGGGCAGATGATGGAGATCGGCGTGCTGGCGCTGATGCCGCTCCTGGCCAAACGCTGGTCGCGCAAGACTCTGCTGGGCGTCGGCATCCTGGCCTACGCGGCGCGCATGGCGCTCTTCGCCTACGCCGATTCGCTGCCGCTGATCCTGCTGGGAGTGGCGCTGCACGGGCTGTGCTTCGGCTGCTTCATCTTCGTCGCGTTCATGGTGGTGGACGAGGAAACCACCGCCGACGTGCGCGCGAGCGCGCAGAATCTGTTCAACCTCGTGATCATCGGCCTGGGCATCATCGTGGGCTCGTGGTTCGCGACCAGCGTGGTGGGCAGGTGGGCCGCGACCGAGAGCGGCACGGACTGGACCCGGCTCTTCTCGATTCCGATGTGGCTGGCGCTGGTCTGTTTCGCCGCGCTGATGATCTACTATCCGCGGCAGCGGAGAATGGCGTGACCCCCCCCCTGCGCATCGGCTTCGTCGGCGGCGGCTTCATCACCCGCTTCCACATTCAATCGTTGGTGGAAGTGCGCGGCGTCGAGGTGGCGGGTGTGGCCAGCCGCACCCGCGCGAGCGCGGAGGAGGCGGCCGAACTGGCGCGCAAATTGGACGTCGGGCCGGCGGCGCGCTCCTACGACTCCGACGCGGATCTGGCTGCCGATCCGGCGGTGGACGCGCTGTGGATTTGCGCGCCCAATGACGCGCGCGTCACGGTGATGCGCTCGATTCTTCAAGGGGCCAAGCGCCGTCCCAAGGGTGCGCCGCTCCTCGGAATCTGTCTCGAAAAGCCGCTCGCTCGCACACTGGCCGAAGCGCTCGAGGTGGCGCAGATCGCGAAAGAAATCGGCGCCCCGACTGGATACCTGGAAGACATGCTGTGGGCGCCGGCGCTGGTGCGCGGCAAGGAGGTGCTGTGGCGGCGCGGCGCGGCTTCGTGCGGCCGGCCCTATCTGGCGCGCGCGGCGGAAGAACACGCCGGCCCGCACTCGGCCTGGTTCTGGCAGCCGGAAATCGCCGGCGGCGGGGCGCTCTTGGACATGATGTGCCACTCCATCGAGGCCGCGCGCTGGATGCTCACCGAGCCCGGCGCGCCGCGCGCGTCCGTGACGCCGGTCGAAGTCAGCGCGACGATCGCGAATCTGAAGTGGACGCAGCCGAAGTACGCGGCCGAACTGAAGGCGCGCTTCCCCGGCAAGGTGGACTGGGCGAAGCGGCACACCGAGGACTTCGCGCGCGCCACCGTCGTCTGGCGCACGCAGGAGGGTCAGACCCTGCTCACCGAAACGACGTCGTCGTGGTGCTACGTCGGCGCGGGCCTGCGCCACACGTTCGCGCTGCTCGGGCCGGAGTACTCGCTGGACGTGGACATGGCCGACACCGGGGTGCGCGTCTTCTTCTCGCGCAACGTCACCGGCGCCGCCGGCGAGGATCTGGTCGAGAAGCAGAACGCGGAGCAGGGCTTGATGCCCATCTCCCCCAACGAGCCCGCGCACTACGGCTACTCGGGAGAGAACCGCCACTTCGCGCGCGCCTTCGCTCGCGGCGAGAAGCCCGGTTTGACAATCACAGACGGCATCGAGGTGATGCGCATCCTGATGGCCGCCTACAAGTCCGCCGCCGAGAAGCGCAGCGTGGATCCCGCCGAGTCCGGCCTCGAGCGCTACCGGCCGCCTGCGGCCGGCTAGCGCCGCGCCGCGGCTCACTCGTAGACGACCGGATCGCCGGCCTCGTCCTGTTCGAGGTTGATGGATTGAAAGGGAAACCAGCGCGGACGGATGTAGCCGGACTCGTACGCGCTGGCCTCGCGGGCGAAGGTCCAGTCATCGAGACGGATCCAGCCCCAGGCCAGGCTCACGCCGGCCAAGAGAGACAGGAGTGCGACCAGGAATGCGCGTCCGGGCCGCAGGCCGGAATTTGCAAGCGCCATGCCCGCAACGACGCTGAACACGCCCGGCACGATCGTGAAGCCGCAAACCGCGAGTCCTCCCAGCCACGAAACCCAGAAGCTCATCGCCATCCAAGAGCCCGTCCACCACGCAACGATGAGTGCGTTGACCAACGGGATGAAGTGGCGAAGAGGCACTCTCAATCAGTCCAGCATCCAGAATTCCCCGTCGGAATAATTGACAGACCACCCCGAGCTCGGGAAGCCGCGGCTCACCGAGACCCAGTCGGTCGGCTCACCGTCCGCCTTCATGGCCATGACCTTCTCGTAGAAGGCGCGATCCTGAGGCCTCCAGTACAGCTCCGGCGCGAAGCTCAACAGGCCGCCGTAGATGAGGAACAGAATCACGCCGATGCGCGAGCGCCGGACCAGCCAGGCGCAGATCGCAGTGCAAACCAGCGGAGGTACCATCCCGATCAGGCATGCGTTGACTTCCGGCGCGAAGCAGGCGCCACGCGCGCTGCAGTTGACGAAGCTCAACAGCGGCAAAATCACCGCCAGTGCCAGGACCCAGGCGTCCTTCGTCTTGGTGGAGACCGGGCCGGCGGGGCGGGATTGCACCAGTCACGAAGATAACAGGAGTGCGTTTCAGGATTGCGCAGGCTCCCGGTTTCCGGGCGAGTGCTAGGCTGATCCCCCCATGAGCGCCTCCCGCCGCACCTTCCTCAAGACCTCGGCCGCCGCCGGCGCGGCTGCCGCGATCGCTTCCGCCACTCCGCTGACCGCCGCCGGCTACCGCCGCGTGCCGGGCGCCAACGAGCGCGTGCGCATCGGCGTGATCGGGCCGGGCGGGATGGGCAGCGGCCACGTCGGCTCCTTCACCGAGTTCCACAAGTCCGGGCGCTTCCCGGTGGACCTCGTGGCATTGTCAGACGTGGCGATCCCGCACATGGAGCGCGCCAAGGCCATGGCGGACCAGCGCCAAACCAACGTGCCGATCGGCCTGCACCAGGACTACCGCAAGCTGCTCGAGCGCAAGGACGTGGACGGCATCGTCAACGCGACGCCCGAGCACTGGCATGCCAAGATCGGCATTGACGCGATCCAGGCCGGCAAGGACGTCTACGGCGAGAAGCCGATGACTCTGACCATCGAAGAAGCCTTCGAAGTGAAGGCCGCGGTGGACGCGAGCAAGCAGATCTTCCAGGTCGGCACGCAGAAGATGGCCCTCTCCAAGTACCGCGCCGCGCGCGAGATGGTGAAGGCCGGCAAGATCGGCAAGCCGCTGTGGTCGCAAACGGGTTACTGCCGCAACACGCCCAGCGGCGAGTGGAACTACTACGGCATCGAGAACGACCTCAAGCCGGGCGTCAACCTCGACTGGAAGATGTGGTGCGGCCCCAAGGGCGACCGCCCGTGGGACCCGCTGATCTACCACCGCTGGCGCCGCTACAAGGACTTCTCCACCGGCATCATCGGCGACCTGCTGGTGCACGAGATGACTCCTCTCATGTACGCGCTCGATTCGGACTACCCGGTGCGCGTGCACTGCGCCGGCTCGCACATGATCGATCTGGACATGGAGAACCACGACCAGATCCTGATCACCGCGGTGTTCCCCGACGGCCACACGATGCTCGTCGCCGGCAACACCAACAACGAGCAGGCCTTCACCAACATGATCCGCGGCCAGAAGGGCACGATCTACTTGGGCGGCAAGGACGCGGAACTGAAGCCCGAGCGCCCCTTCGTGGACGACGTCGAGGCCGAGAAGTCGGACTTGCCCGAGGTCGCCGATCAGGACGAGCTGCGCCTCAACTGGCTCGACTGCATGAAGACACGCCAGCCGAACTTCTCGCAGGTCGAGTTCGCGACCAAGATGATGGTGGTCGTGGACCTCGCCACCCGTTCCGCCTGGGACGGCCGCGCCTGGAAGTTCGACCCGGCCTCCCACAAGCCGAGCCCGGCCTGATCAGCGCAACGGAAGTCGCAGGATGAGCGCCGGCTCGTGCTGGGCCGGATCGGGCCAAGGCGCGTTGGCGAGGTAGAGCAGCGCGTCGCCGGCGACCACGCCCAGGGTGGGTTCGCCGTAGCGCGGGTGAGCGGATTCGAGGACTTCCAGCCGCGTGACGGCGCGGCGCGCCGGATCCAGCGTCAGGCGCAGCACGCGCGCGGGAGTCATGCCGTTCTGGATGGCGATCAGCGCGCCGTCGTGCCAGGCCAGTCCGTCGATGCCGAGAAGCGCCGCACCGTCCGGAACTGCGAGCGCCTGCGGCAGCGCGGATCCGTCGCTGGGCAGAGAAAACAAGCCGCAGGCATAGTCGGCCACCAGCAGTTGCGGTGGTTCCGGCGCGCGCGCAGGAAGCACCACGAGGCCCTGCGCGGAAATCAGATGCCCGGCGGGCAGCACCGTGGTGAACGTCCCGGCGTCCGGCGCGAGGCGCAGGATGGCGCCGCCCAGCGGATCGCTGGCGAAGACGCTGCCGTCGGCGGCGAGCGCCAAATCCCCCAGCATGCGCGGGCCCTCCGCGCCGCAGCGGACCGCGCGCTGCAGGCTGCCGTCCTCGAGCGCGAAGGCGAGCAGCGCGCCGCGATCCTCCGGACCCGGCTGACCCACCGCAGCTCCGGCGCAGACCCAGAGCAGGCGCCGCTCGGCGTCCACCGCCATGCCGTAGGCGGCGGCGGGACCGTGCGCGGAAGTCGCCGCGAAGAGGGTTTCCGCGCGCGCCTCGGCGCTGCCGGTGACGCGCAGGATGCGGCCGTCGGTGAAGGAGCCGAGATACAGCGCGCGCTCGCGCGGATCGTAGGCGACGCCTTCGGCGCAGAAGGAGGCGTCGGTCAGGGTCAGCGCCTCGCTGCTCGCCACCTGCGGCGCGAAGTTCGCGCGCAGGCGCGCGGCCAGCTGCAGGAACTCCGGATCCTGGGTCATCGCGCCGAAGTCGAATGCTCCAGGGAGTTCGACTGCGTAGCCGGCGGCGGCGGCGCGGCGCAGCGAGGCCAGAGCGGCCTCACGCTGTTCGGACAGGGCCTCGGCGGAGGCGCGCTGCAGCAGCAATCCCATGTGCTGCGGCCGCAGCTCCGCCGCGCGGCTGGCGGCCTCCAGAAAGCGCGGCCAATTCCGCTCCATGGAGGCGGCGAGAGCCCAATAGTTCTGCTCCCGAGACTCTTTGACAACTTCGGCGGGTGTCGCCGGAGCCTGCGCGGCGAGAGTCAGGAGCAGCGCGATCATGCCGCGACACGCGGCCGGGGCAGCAGCGCCGAACCGAGACCGAACAGCAACGGCGCCAGCATCGACCAGGAAACCTGATCCAGGTAGAAGCCGAACTGGCCGGCCACTGCCGACTCGGCCAGGAGCAGCAGAATCGAGCAGAAGGCGGACACGGCGCTGTACCAGCCGCGCAGGACGGGCTCGCGGCGCGCATGACGGGCCAGCGCCGCGCCGGCGCCGAACAGGAAGCTGCCGATCAGCCCGTAGACGAGCGTGGTGATGATCAGAACCGGCAGCGCCACGAGGCGCATGAGCATGGCGGCGCCATCGGCGCCGGTGAATCCGAGGAACCAGAAAATGCTGATGATCATGAAGGTCCCCAGGAACCTCCAGCAGGCAGGAACGATTTCCTGGGTCCCACCCGGCTGCCGCGCCCGCCGGATTCCACCGCGCGTCCGCGCAGCGCGCGGCGTGAAGGCGTGCAGGATGATCGCGCTGAGCAGAGCGGCGATCAGGACGCGGTCCGCACCCAAGGTGTAGGCGTTCCATTCGATGCCCAGCGCGATCATGCACACCGCAGTCATCAGCCCCAGCGCGGCGCTGCCGAACACGTTCTCCGGACGGCAGGGACGGAGACCCTTCAAGGTCAGCAACGTCAGCGCGAAGCAGAAGGCGGCCACCATTCCAACGCCCCAGGCGTTGGACGTGGCGCGCACGGCGTTGAGGCGGTCGTCCTCGGTGTCCACAACGGCCAAGCGCAGCAGGCCCGCGGCGAGATACGGACCGGCGTAGCCCAGCCAGTAATGGATCCCGGCCCGCATCCAGGAAGCGGACGGCTCCTTCAGCATGCCGGGGAGCGCGCCGGCGCCGCTCGGGACCACAACAGCGTGCTGAATCCGAGCGCGCAAGGCAGCGCGAAGAGCATCCAGAAACAGTTGGCGAGCGTTCGCCAGTCGGAGTAATACCAGAGCAGGAAGATGGGAAAGTGCGCCATCGCGGCGAGGCTCGGAGTCCAGGGAGGGCACGCCGGATTCGGTCGCAACTTGTGGGACAATCCGAGACCCAGAAGGAAGGGCACGGCCAGGAAGGAGGTCAGAATGAAGGCGAACAGAATCGCGATCGGAGCCGCCATCAGCGCCCATTGCGTCACGAGGGACATCTCGGCGACCAGCCAGACGGCTGTGACCGCGAGAAGCGTCGCCATGTAGCGGAACACCCGGTCAGCCACGGTGCGCGGACGTTTCGTGCCCGCCTGCGGAAGCGTGTTGCGGTCTGCGGTCCCGTGCACCAGGAAGGCGGAGACGGGCGCAGCGAAGAACAGCGCCTGCAGCGTCCAGTCGCGAAAAGTCTCCGTGGCCGGATCCAGGCACAGCAGGGCGCTCCCGGCCGCGCAGACGGAAGTCAACACGAGGCTTCCGCGCTGCCGCGGTCGCCACTTGCCGAGCAGCGCCAGAGCCACGGCGAAGAGCAGAGCCGGAGTCGCTGCAATTCCCGCGGCGTAGACGAGGAAACTGGGCCGGAAGGATCCGTCCTGGAAACCCGCCGACGCGAGTGCCGCCGCCTGAACGACGAAATGCGTCGTGCCGGCGCGGAGCCAGTCGTGCTGGAGGCGGATCCGGGACTGACTCCTGCCCATGTCAGGCAGCATGAGGATACCATTCGGCTCAGATGACGGATTCCGGCTGGCTGGAGGGCGGATGGCGGACGCAGCACGAAGAGTGCTGCCGCGTCGGACGCGCCGGCGGCGGGCTGGACCTGGTGCTGATCGGCGACTCGCTGATCCAGGGCTGGGGCGGGCCGGAGCGCTCGGTCGAGGCGGCCGGAGCGGCGCATTGGGAAGAGTTTTTCGGCGGACGGCGCGCCGGCAACCTCGGGATCGCAGGAGATCGCGTGAAGCATCTGCTGTGGCGCCTGGAGCACGGCGCGCTCGATGGCCTGCAGCCGCGCCAGATCCTTCTCCTCGCGGGCACCAACGATTTGGCCGCCGGCGCCTCGCCCGAGGAAACCGCCGAAGGTCTCATGACGCTGGTCCAGGTCCTGCGCGAGCGCGCGCCCGGCGCGCAGATCCTGGTGCATCCGCTGCTGCCGCGCGGCGCGGACGCGGCCGATCCGCTGCGCGCCGCCGCGCGATCGGTGAACGAGCTGCTGCGCGCCCGTCTGACTTCCGCGGACCGCCGCGCACGGCTGCTGGAGCCGGCCTCATTCCTCCTCGCCGCGGACGGCAGCGCGCGCGCCGAGTGCTTCGAACCCGATTTCCTGCACCTCTCGCCCGCGGGCTACGCGGCGTGGGGCCGCGCGCTTCAGCCGCAACTCGGCAGCCCGCCGCCCGCCTTCGCCGACGGCCGCCGCCGCGCGCTCGAGACTTCCTGGATCCTGGCCGAACGCCAGGCCGGGCTCATCTTCTTCCTCATCCTCTCCGGCGCCGCCCTGCTCGGCATCGCAGCCGGCGCCTGGTTTGACGTTTTCGGCGGCGCCTGGACCCTGATCATCCTCGCGCTGTGGGCCGCGCTGAGCGCCGTCTCGCTCGGACTGTCCTGGGCCTGGCCGGCCTGGGAATATCGCTACGCCGGCTACTGCCTGCGCCCGGACCGCATCGAGATCTGGCGCGGCCTCCTGTGGCGCAAGGCAGTGAGCGTTCCCTGCTCGCGCGTGCAGTACACGGACGTGCAGCAGGGGCCGATCCAGCGCCGCCACGGCATCGCCACGCTGGTCATCCACACGGCCGGCACCGAAACCGCGCAGGCCGAAGCGCAGGGACTGCCGCACGCGCTGGCGCTCGAAGTGCGCGACTGGCTCGTGAGCCAGACCTCCGAAGATGCCGTCTGAGCCGCCGGCCGAGCGGCGCCTGCATCCAGCCACGCTCGGCTTCCGCGTGCTGGCTCACGCGCGCTCGCTGCTGCTGCCGGCGCTGGTGGTGCTGTTCTTCGCGCGCGGCGACCGCTGGCAGCTGTGGCTGGGCCTGGCCTTCGTGCCGGTGGTGCTCTTCGACGTCCTGCAGTATCTGACTTTGCGCTGGCGCTTCGAGGCCGACGAGCTGGTGATCCGCCAGGGCTGGCTGTTCCGGCGCGTGCGCCACGTGCCCTACGCGCGCGTGCAGAACGTGGATCTCGCGCAGGGTCCGCTGCACCGGCTGTGCGGCGTGGCGGAGGTGAAGATCGAGACGGCGGGCGGCGGGGCGGAGGAAGCGGTGCTGCGGGTCATCAGCCTGGCGCAATACGAGGAACTGCGCGCGCGCATCTTCGCCGGCCGCGCGGCGCGCTCAGCGGCCGCGGGCGCAGCTGCCGCGCCGGCCGCCGAAATCCTCCTGGAACTCGGCCCGCGCGAGCTCCTGCTGCTGGCCCTCAATCCGGCGCGCGGCCTTGCTCTCATCGCCGTCGCGTGGGGCGCCGCGTGGGAATTCAACCTGCTGGACCGCTTCGACTTCGGCGATCAAATCGAAGGCTGGGCCGCCAGCCAGTCCGCCGCCTCGCTGGCAATCGAAGCCGCCGCCATCTTCGCGGCTGCCGCCGGCGCGGTGTTCCTGCTCTCGCTGGCGGCGACCTTCCTGGCGCTGTGGGGCTTCCGCCTCGAGCAGGATCAGGATCTGTTCCGCATCCGCCGCGGCCTGCTCACGCGCCAGGTGGCGAGCATTCCGCGGCGGCGCGTGCAAATCGTGACCGTGCGGCAGTCGTGGATGCACGCGCTGATGGGCCGCGCGCGCGTGCTGGTGGGCACGGCCGGAGGCGACACCGGGGAGGAAGGGGCGAAGGCTGACAGCGGCGCGCAGTTCGCTCCGCTGCTTCCCGTCTCACAATTGAGCGGGCTGCTGCGCCGCATCCGCCCCGATCTGGACTGGCAGGCGGCCGACTGGCAGCCGCTCGCGCCCACCGCCGGCCGCCGCATGATCGTGGTGGCGCTGCTGTGGTCGCTGCCCGCCGCGGCCGCGCTGATCTTCTTCTTCGAGTGGATCGGCGCCGTCCTCGCCGCGCTGTGGATCGGCTTCCAGATCTGGAAGGCGCTGCGCGGCGCCCGGCGCGCGGGATGGCGCCTCACGCCGTGGGGCGTCGTCTGGCGCAGCGGCGCGTTCGGCAGCTCGGTCAGCGCCGCGTTCGACGACAAGGTGCAGGCGGTGAGCCTCCGGCAGAGCCCCTTCGATCGCCGCCACGGCCACGCCACGCTGGCCGTGGACACGGCCGGCGGCGGGAAGACCGGCCATTTGCTGCACCTGCGGTATCTGCCGCGCGCCACCGCCGAGATCCTGCGTCAGCGCCTGGTGGACGCCGCCGCCGCCACGCGCTTCAAGTGGTGAGGCGGCGATCGGCCGCTGCGCCGCTCACTCGGAGTTGCGCACGCGCGCGGTGAATTCCTGGAACCACTGAATCTCCTCGGGATCGTGCGGGCGGCCGTCGGGCTCGAGCAAGTCGTGAAACCAGCGCTCCGGAACGGGCGCGCCTTCGGGCGATCCCCACGGAAAGACGGTGTTGGATTTGCCCCGCACCAATCCCCAGTTGACGCAGCCGACGCCTTCCGCGGCGAAGACCGCGAGCGAAGGCGCCACCTCGCTGCCGCCGCGCCGCAGCCACTCCGTGCAGATCAGCGGCCGGCCGTGGGCGCGCAGGGTGGCGATCTGCGCGCGCAGATCGTCGGCGCCGTTGTAATTGTGAAAGCTCACGACGTCCGACAGGCGCAGCTGCTCGGCGTTGAGCGCGTCGAAGTCGCCGCCGGCGGACCACAAGCCCGCGGTCAGCGGCTGGGAGGGCCCGGCGGCGCGCGCCCAGGCGAACGCGGCGCGCAGCAGCGGCAGCGATTGCAGGCCCATGCCGCTGTTGCCGGGCTCGTTGTACAGATCCCACATCAGCACGCGCTCGTCGGCGGCGAAACCGCCGATCACCGCGGTCACGTAGTTTTCCAGGCGCAGCCATTCCGCCGGATCGAGCGCGGCGCGCGAGCCGGGGCTGCGCACCCAGCAGGAATTGTGCACGCCGGGTCGCGGCGCGGGCTGCGGCCCGGCCCGCGGATCGTCGTTCCAGCAATCGTCAAAGATCACGAGGATCGGGCGGATGCCCTGGCGCGAGGCGATCGTCAGAAACTGGTCGAGACGATCGGCGAATCCCACGGGATCCGCCTGCCAGGCCAGATCGTGCAGGTAGGTGCGCACGACGTTCATGCCGAGGCGCGCCGCCCAGCCCAGTTCGCGCTCGATGGTGACGGGATCCCAGGTCTCGGCCTGCCACATCTCCAATTGATTCGACGCGGTGCTCGGCAGGAAATTGCAGCCGACGAGCCACGGCTGCAGCGAATACCACGCGCCGGCCCGGTCCGCGCTCCATGGCAGGCGCGGATCCGGCGCCGCCACGGGCGCGACGACGTCCGGCGCCGCCTCGCCACCTGCGTCGGGCGGAGCTGCGCAGGAGCCGGGCAGGAGCAGCAGGAGCAGGAGCGAGCCTTTCACCCCGGCAGGTTAAAGGCGCGCGCCGATACTGGACGCGTGGCCGAACACCGCTGCGCCGCCGACGCCATGCGCACGCGCTTCGAGTGCCTGCTGCACGGCCCTGATCCCGGACTGCTCGCCGCCGCGGGCGAGGCCGCGCTGGCGGAGATTCGCGCCGCCGAGCTCGAACTCTCCTTCTTCCGCGCCGATTCGGCGCTGAGCCGGCTCAATCGCGAAGGCGCGGCCGGATGGACGCGGCTGCCGGCGCGCCTGCTGCGCCTGCTGCAACTCTGCCAGGAGATGCAGCGCGAGACTGACGGCGCCTTCGATCCCGGCGCCGCCTTCCCGCCGGGACTGGCCGGAGTCGCAGTGGACGAGGCGCGGCAATCCGCGCGCTTCCTGCAGTCCGGCATGCGCCTGGACCTCGGCGGCATCGGCAAGGGCGAGGCCCTCGACCGCGCGGCGATCACGCTGCGCGAGCACGGAGTGGACGCGGCGCTGCTGCACGGCGGCACCAGCAGCGTGCTGGCGCTGGGAGCGCCGCCGGGCCAGCGGGGCTGGCGCGTGGCGATCGCGCATCCGGACGATCCCGCCGGCGCCATCGCCAGCGTCGAACTGCGCGATCAGGCGCTGGGCGTGTCGGCGCGGCGCGGGGCGATCGTGGATCCGCGCCGCAACGCGCCCGCCTCCGGTCCGACGCGCCTCGCCGCCGCAGTCGCGGCCAACGCGGCCGCGGCCGACGCCTGGTCCACCGCGCTGATCGTGCGCGGCCGGCGCGAGTTCGAGTTCCGCGCGTTACATTCTCCCGTTCCAGTCTCATGAAGTCCCTCCCCCGCCGCGACTTCCTCTTCCACGCCGCCGGCGGACTGGCCGCGGTGGCCCTGGCCCCGGATCTCGCCGCATGGGCGGGGCGCGCCGCCGCCCTGCCGCGCAGCGCCAAATTGGGAGTCGGCGTCGTCGGCACGGGCGCGCGCGGCCGCGAAGCGATCGACGAGCTGGCGGGCATGGAGAACGTCCAGCTGGTCTCGATCTGCGACGAGGATCCCGGACGCCTCAAGGGCGGGCAGCGCCGCGCGCCCAACGCGCCGGCCTTCACCAGCGTGGCGGATTTCCTCGAGAATTCCTTCGGCCTGCAGGCGGTCGTGGTCTGCACTCCGACGCACCGCCACCGCGAAGTGGCCGAGGCGGTGCTGGCGGCGAAGCGCCACCTCTACTGCGAAACGCCCCTCGCGCACGCGCTCGAGGACGCGCGCGCCCTGGCCGCAGCGGCGGCGGCCGCGCCGGCGCAGATCTGCGCCGCCGGCTTCACCGCGCGCGCCAATCCGCTCTACGTGCGCACGCGCGGCGTGACCGGATCCGACGCGGTCGGCGCCCTGCTCGGCGCGCAGGTGCGCGTGCACCGGCGCGAGTCCTGGCGGCAGGCCGCGCCCGAGGCGGAGTGGGAGGCGCGCCGCAACTGGCGCCTCGATCCCGCCGTCACTCTCGGGCTGCCGGGCGAACTCGGCGCGCACTGGCTGGACTATCTTCTGCACACCACGCGCCAGAAGCCGGTGCGCGTGCGCGCGCAGGGCGCGGTGCTGGCGTGGAAGGACGGGCGCAGCGTGCCCGACGTCGCGCACGTGACGGTGGACTGCGCAGACGGCTCCGCATGGCAGCTCGCTCTGACGATCGGCAGTTCCTACGGGCAGGAGCAGGCGCTGGTCAGCGGCGCGCACGGCTCGGTGCGGGCGCAGGAAACGCACGCATGGCTCTACAAGGAGGCGGATTCGCCGACCCAGGGCTGGGAGGTCTACGCCACCAGGGAGATGCATCACAAGGATCAGGGCCTGGTGCTGCTGGCGAACGCCACGAAGCTCGCGGAGCAGGACAAGCTGAAGGAGGGCATCGGGCTGCCGCACAGCCCGCTCTGGTACGCGCTCGACGATTTCGTGGCCGCCAGCCTCGGCGCCGGCAAGCCCGCCTGCAGTTTCGCCGACGCGCTGCCGGCCACCGAGCTGGCGATCGCCGCGGCCACCGCGCTGCGCGAAGGCGCGGTGATCGAGCTGTCGCAGTGATTGCGCGGGCGCGGCCGTTGCGCGCTCAGGTTTTCCAGCGCAGGTGCGGGTGCCAGCCGATGCGGCCCATCTTCACCTGGTAGCGCGGTCCGGAGACGTCGCGGTGCATGCTGATCTCGCGGCGCAGGCATTCAGCCAGGTCGCCGAACTCTCCTGCCAGGGTGATGAGGAGGTCGTCCAGCTCCACCATTCCCGCCAGCCGTCCGTCCTTGACGATCGGAATGCGGCGAATGCCGTGGGTGCGCATCAACTTGACGACTTCCGCGAAGCTGGCGCCCGGGTCCACGGTGATCAGCGGCTCGCTCATCACGGAGCCCACGAGGGTTGACGCCGGATCGGCATCCACGCCCGCGACCCGCAAGGCCAGGTCGTGATCGGTGACGAGGCCGACCGGGGCCCCGTTTGACATGACCACGAGGCCGTCGGCTCCGGATTCGGCCAGGAGCTGCGCCGCGGTCTCCACCGACTGGCTCGCCTCCACGACGGCGACGAGTCGCCCCTGCTGTGCGCTGGTGCTCATGTGCGTAGGTTCGTTCAGATTCAGGGATCCGCGAGCAGGCCGGCGCCGAACAAGCTGAGATCGCCCCAAAGGACGGTGAAGAGATCCCCGGCGGTGACGATCCCTGCCAATTTGCCGTCGTCGCCCACCATCGGCAGGCGGCGCACGCCGCAGGACTTCAGGCTGCGCGTCACTTCTTCCAGAGAAGCCCGGTTGGGGATGGTGAAGACGGGCTGGGACATGACGGCATCCACGCGCACGGCGCTGGCACGGAGACCGGCTCCGACCACGCGCAGCGCCACGTCCCGGCCGGTCAGGATGCCCAGCGGGAGGTTGTTCCCGTCCACGACCACGAGACAGCCCTCCGGCAGTCCCTGCATCAGCACCATCGCCTCCATGACGGAGGCCGCGGGCGACACGCCATGCGCCGGCCGGGCAGCGTGCTGGCTCGTGGTCATCGCGGATCTCTTTCAGGCTGCGGCGCGCGGTGGATACCCATGACGGATGCAGTCACGGTAGCGCCGATGCCTCGAGGCTGATCTACGAGATTGTGAGTAGTTGCGGCGGCGGCAGCGCGGGAGTCGCTTCAGGGATCCAACAAACCTTCGCGCATCGCGAGGCGGGACAGACCGGCCGTGGAGTGGCAATCCAATTTCCGCTGCAGATTCTCGCGGTGCTTCTTCACGGTGCCCAACTTCATGCCCAGCACTGCTGCGACCTCCTTGTTGCTGCGGCCGAGGGCCAGGAGCAGGAACACTTCACGCTCGCGCGGCGTCAGGCCCTCGAGGGTGCCAGGGCTGTCTCCGGGCGCGCCCGGTTCGCGCTGCGCGCGCTGGATCATGCCAGGCGCCACGCGGGGTGTCAGGTAGGCGCCGCCTCCCATCACCGAGCGGATTGCCAAGGGAAGCTCCATCGGATCCGAATCCTTCGAGAGATATCCGTTCGCGCCGGCACGGAGCGCCTGATCCACGAAATGCTCGCCTTCGTGATGGGTCAGCATGAGAATGCGGGCGGAAGGGCAGGCCTTGCGCACCATCGGAATCGCGTCCATGCCGGACAGACCGGGCATGGCGATGTCGAGAATCACCACGTCGGGATGCAGGCGGCCGATTTGCTGGATCGCCTCCCGGGCGTCTCCGGAGTCTCCGGCGATCTCGAAGCCCTCCTCCTGAGCCAGCAGGCTGCAAAAGGCCGCGCGCACCAGGATCTGGTCGTCGACCAGGAAAAGTTTCAGAGGGCGTTCAGTTGGCATCGTCGAATCCCAAAGCGGCGGGGCTAGGCACGAGAATGGTGAAACGGGCGCCGCCGAGGTCTCCCCGCTCCACCGAAACGGTTCCGCCGTGCGTCAGCGCCGCCTTGCGCACCAGGGACAGGCCGATGCCGTTCCCGCTGGCCTTGGTGGTGATGAAGGGCTTGAAGATCGCCTCGTAATTCTCCGGCGGGACGCCGGGTCCGGCGTCCTCGACGATGAAGGAAATGCGGTCGCGATCGGCGCGTACGCTGGCGCGAACGCGCTTCGTGCCGCATTCCAGCGCGTTGAGCAGCAGATTGATCAGGGCCTCGTGCATCAGGTCCGGATCGCCGAGAAAGCGCGTGGCGGTCTGTGGCGCATCGTGCTCGATCGTGATGCCCCAGCCGTCGGCGGCAGGACGCACTTCCTGGATGGCCCGCTCCAGAACGGCGGAAGCCGAGAGCGGGAGGCGCCGGGCGGTGACCGGCTTGGCGAACTGCAAAGTGCGGCGCAGCCGATGCTCGAGGCGGCTGAGCCGCGACGCCAGATCCTCCAGCACCTTGCGCTCGTCCTGCTTGAGTTCCCTGGCCACGGCGCGCAGTGCCACGTGGATGCCGCTGATCGGGTTCTTGATCTCGTGAATCACCTCGGCCGCGGATGCGCCGATTTCGGCGAAGGTCTCCAGCATGCGGCGTTCCGCTTCCTGCGCCTCCCGCTCGTCGGTGACGTTGCGCGCCTCGAAGAACAGGAACCGCACCTTGCCGCCGGGGTCGCTGATGGGAATGAGCACGAGATCAACCTTGATCCAGCCGTCCTTGAGGCTGTGCAGATCGAACTCGAACTGCTGGGTGCTGCCGTGCGCGGCCAGCGCCACGGCGTCGCGAATGCGCGCCCGCCGAGCCGCCGAATCGCGCCACCAAGACAGCTCCCACAGAGACTGCCCGCTCGCTTGCTCCACCGAAGTCTGCAGCGCCGCCAGGCAGGCCTGATTCACGCGCATCAGCGACCCGTCCGGATCCACGATGCAGCGGAACTGGTAGTCGTTGTCGAACACGGCCCGCAGCAGTTCTTCGCTGGCCTGCAGTTCCTCTTCTGCCAACTTGCGCGCAGTGACGTCGCGGAAGGACCCGGTGAAGAAGGGCTCGGGCCGGCCGGGCAGATCGAAGCGGGTGATCGCGAGTTCGGAACGGATCGGCGTGCCGTCGCGGCGGATGGCCGAGAACTCCCGGACCTCGCGGGAGGGCTTTTCCTTCGCGGCGGCGAGATGGAGAGCCAGGTACTTGTCGTATTCGTCGCGATTGGACTCGGCCATCAGCACCGACACGTTGACGCCGATCAGCTCCTGCGGCTTCCATCCGAAGGTGGTCTCGACCGAATCGCTGGCGGATTGAATGACTCCGCGCGAGTCCATCGTGACGACCGGCTCGAGAACGCTGGCCAGCATCGTGCGATACCAGATTTCTTCCTCTTTGATCTTCTGCTCGAGCAGCCGGCGGTCCGTGATGTCGCGCAGCTTCACGAAGATCAGTCCGGATCCTGTGCCGGCGGCGGATCGCTCGTGCAGCGACCACTCGATCGGCAGTTCGTCGCCCGCGAGCGTGCGCTGACGGGCCTCGAAGTGCAGGGTTCCGGACGATCCGCCCGCCCGCCATTGCGCAATCTGCAGCCGGGCGCGCGGCTGATCCTCGAACGCAATCGAGTCGTAGAGACTGATTCCGCGGCACTCCGCCGACGGCAATCCCAGGAACGTCACGAGGGCCGGATTGGCATACAGGATGGCGCCGTCCTCGTTCAGTGCGCCGTGCGGATCCTCCGAATCTTCAACCAACCCGCCGAAGAGCATGGCGGTGGAGGGATCGAAACTGGGAAGGATGCGTGAATCCATTCAGCGGTGCGGTAAGGCTCGCAGACCAAGTTTCATCATAGGGGAGGTGGTCAGTGCGCTTCTATCCAGGAAATTACGCATTCATGGCGGCTGAACTACTGCTTTGTGCGCATGGAGCCGCCGCCGGTAAAACTCGACAATCAGGGATATGGATATGTTCATGCGCAACGTCTCATCTGCAGTGCAAGGGCATGTGGCGGCCAGCGAGGCCCACCAGCCTCCCGTCACGGCATCGAGCCTGCGCTTCGATCAGCAGCGGGCCGGCATGGTGGCCTCCCAGCTGGCGGCTCGCGGCATCCGCTCGCAGGCGGTTCTCAAGGCCATGGGCACGGTCCGGCGCGAGCTCTACGCTCCCGCCTATCTGGGCGAATTCGCCTACGCCGACACCTCCATCCCCTCGGGCGGCGGACGGCTGATGGCTCAGCCCATCGCCGTGGCCTTCATGCTCCAGGCGTTGGAGCTGCAGGGCGAGCATCGCGTGCTCGAGATCGGGACCGGCGCCGGCTACACCAGCGCCGTGCTCGCGGAGATTGCCGCTCAGATCTTTACCATCGAGGGCCATGAAGAGTTGACGGTCGTCGCGGCCACGCGCTTCTCCCGCGACGGCTATCGCAACGTGCGCGTGCGCCACGGCAGCGGCAGCAGCGGCTGGCCGGAAGACGCCCCGTTCGACGCGATTCTTCTGGCCGAGTTCGACTCGCGAACCTCAGCCCGTCTGAGCAGACAGCTGACCATCGGCGGGCGTCTGGTGATGCCTGCGGTTCCGCGCCAGGCTGGGCTGCAGCTCACCCGCGTCACCCGGCTCGCCGCCAAGTCTTTTCACTTCGAGAACCTGAGCATGGAGCCGGAACTGCGCGGCGCCGCCTCGAGACGCTCCTGAGCGGGTTGCGCGGAGGCAGAATGCCTGCCGCGTGCGCCCATCCACTCTCGTGATCTGGCCCCTGGCCGCGATGGCGGCCTGCGCGGTTCCCGTCACGGTCCAGCCCGTTCCCAGCGCGGAGGACCGCGCCGCCGCGGCGGGCTGGGGCACTGGCACGTGGATGGATCAGCATGAGGCGATCTGCCGCATCGGGCGCGACGGCGCGAGCCCGCCGCCGGAGCTGATCTTCCTGGGTGATTCAATCACGCAGTCCTGGGGCGGCTCCGGCCGCGCGGTGCACGCGGCGGCGCCGGAGGTGTGGGAAGCGCACTACGCGAACCGGCGCGCGGCCAACTTCGGCATCGCGGGCGACCGCACGCAGCATCTGCTGTGGCGCCTGCAGAACGGCGCGCTCGACGGGCTACAGCCGCGGGCGATCGTGATCCTGATCGGCACCAACAACGTCGGGAACGACGCGCCGGCGGACGTCGCGCGCGGCATCCGAGCCGTGGTGGACGAGACGCTGCGGCAGGCTCCCGGCGCGCGCATTCTGCTGCTGGGCGTGCTGCCGCGCGGATTCGCGGCGGACGATCCGGCGCGCGTCGCCGTGCGCGCGATCAACTCCGCATTGGGAGGATCCGCCCTCGACCTGGAGCCGCAGTTCACGCTGCCCGACGGCCGCCTGCGCGCCGAACTCTTCGGCGGCGACGGTCTGCACCTCTCCCCCGCCGGCTACGCGGCCTGGGCCGCGGCGATCGAGCCCTGGATCGCGCAGAACCTGGACGCGGCCCCGCGCTAGTCTGGAGCGGCATGCTGCTGCTCACCCTCGCACTGATCGCGCTGCAAGATCCGGCTGCCGGCGCCGCGGGCTCCGGCGATCCGGTCAAGGACGTCAAAGACAAGGATCCGTTGGTGCGCATCGCGGCGGTCGCGGGCCTGGAGGCGCGCGGCGAGGCCGACGCCAAGGCATTCAAGGCCCTGCTCGGCGCGCTGAAGGATCAGGATTGGGAAGTGGCCGAACTCGCGGCCAACGCCCTGGGCCGCATGAAGAGCGCGGCAGCCGCCAAGGAGCTGGCCGAGCTCGCGGCCGAGGCGCCGATCCGCCGGCTGCGCGCGGCTGCGGCGCGCGCGCTTGCCGCCAGCAACGATCCGAAGGCGGTGGACGCGCTGGCCGCGGCCGCTTCGTCGAAGAAGACCGGGCCGGGCGCCCTGCAGGCGCTGGCGGAATACGCCACCACCGCGGCCGAGCCGCTGCCGGCCAGCGAAGTGCGGCGCGAGCTTCGCGACAAGGACCCGGCGATCCGCGCGGCGGCGGCGGCGGCGCTGCACGCGGCGCCGGCGGAGGAGCGCGAGGAAATGCTCCTCGCCACCTTCGAAGACGAAGACCTGCGCGTGCCCTGCGCGGCCCTCGAAGCCCTGGCGCGGCGCGGCGATCCGGCGCTGTTGCCGGCTCTGGCGACGGCGATGAGCAAGACCGGCCTCAACGACGTGATCGCGCGCCGGCTGGTGCGCGCGGCCGCCGCCTCCGCGGCGGACGAGAAGGCGACGGCGTCCGTCGTGGCGCAGGCCGCGGAGCAGATCGGCGCCGCGCCGGCCGAAGTGAGCGCGCGCTTCCTGGCCTGGGCCGGCGCGATCGGCGAGCCGGGCTGGCGCATCCTGCAGAAGGGAGTCGGCAGCGGCGACGAAGGCACGCGCGCCGCCGCGGCGCATGCGCTGCGCGCGTGGTCCACCCATGCCGACGCGAAGACCGGGCTGCTGGCTCTGGCGAAGTCGGACGCCAGCGGGCGGGTGCGGCGCGCGGCGCTGGCTTCGCTGGTGCTGGCGCGCGGCGCCGCCGACGTGGAAGTGACGGCCCTCTTGATCGACCGGCTGGCTCACGACAAGGAGGCCGGCGTGCGCGAGAAGGCCGCGGTGGCGCTGGGCCTGCCGGCGCTGGCGGGAGCGACCGCCGCGCTCACGGAGGCGTCGCGCGACGCGGACTGGAAGATCGCCGTTTGCGCGGCGATATCCCTGGGCCGGGTGCGCGAGCAGGCGGGCATCGCGCGGCTGATCGAGCTGACCGGGCACACCGATTGGAAACTGCGCGGCGCGGCCGCCGTCGGCATGCTCTACACGTTCGACAAGGCGGTGGTGTCCTCGCTGATCAAGCTGCTGGACGATCCGGAGCCGCGTGTGGCGCGCACGGCGCACGAGATCTTGATTCGCCTGACCTATCAGAAGTTCGAGCGCAAGAGCAGCCTCTACCTCGAGTGGTGGAACAAGAATCAGAATCTGATCCAGCTGCTGACGCCCGAGGAGGCCGAGAAGCGCGGCAAGGACTACGCCTTCTCCGAGTCGCGCGCGCGCTCGTTCGCCGACCTGGACGTGATCGTGTTCCAGTCGCGCGGCGACGCCATCGAGACGCTGCTGACGCGCATCGGCATCCCCCACCGTCTGACTTCATCCGGCAAGGTCGCCGGCGCGGAGCTGCATCCCTTCGCCGTCTACGTGTCGAACTGCACCGGCGAGATCGAGGCTCCCGACGTGGAGGCGCTGCAATGGCACCTCTACACCGGCGGATACTTCTTCGGCTCCTGCTGGTCCCTCGGGCACACCATCGTGCAGCTTTATCCCGGCGTGCTGCGCATGTACCCGGGCCACGAGGAGGGCACGATTCTCGACCGCGTCGAGGCGCGCGCCTGCGATCCGGATTCGCCCTATCTGCAGGGCGTGTTCCCGCACGAGACCGAGCCGATCTACGATCTGCAGGGCGCGCACCTGATCGAAGTGCTGCAGCCCGAGCGCTGCGAGGTGCTGGTGGATTCGCCCGGCTGCGCGGCGCGCTGGGGCTGCGGCAACCTGGCGGCCTGGTTCGAGGTCGGGCACGGGTTGATCCTCGACAGCGCGAACCACTTCCAGGAGCAGGGCATCGCCAACGCGCCCAACCTGAAGAAGCCCGAGGAGCGAATGGTCTACGCCTTCGACCACATGGCGCTCGAGTATTCGGCCTGGCGCGAGCAGCGCGACGCCAAGTGGTGGAAGAACACGCGCGACACCGCGCAGCAGGTCTTCGACGAGTCTGCGTTCCGCTTCATCACGAATTTCGTGCGGCAGAAGAGGGTGCGGGATCTTTGAGAAGGCGGCCTAGAAGTCGCCCAGTTCGTAATCCACCACGTGCGGCGCCCGGCGGCGGAATGTCAGCAGGACGGCAATCTCCCTGCTCTCATCCGAACCCGCGGCCACCAGCAGCACGCCGGATCCGTCCGCCAGCCGCACGGTGGCGTTGACTTTGGCGGTATGCACGACGGGCTGGCCGATTTCGACTTCCGACGCGAAGAGGGGCGAGGGCCGGACCTTCTTGGTGGGGATCGGCCGCTCGAGTTCGGCGTTCGTGCACGTGAGCTCGAGTCCGTAGAGCCCCTCGGACACCTGCAGCACGCGCACCTCCATCAGGAGGCCTTCCTGGATCACCTCCACCACGGGGTCGAGAATCTCCACGTTGCCGGGCTCGATCACGTGGAGTTCGTACTCCTTCACGTAGGCGACCTCGTTGAGCACCGAGAGATTGCCGCGCTGCCCCGGCAGCGTCGTCAACTGGGGCGCAGACACCAGTTCGGCTCGCGCGTCCTCCAGCAATTTCCGCTGGCGCTCGATGGCCGCCGCGTCCGGCAGCAGGGTTGCCGATCCCGTGAGTTTCATGCGGGCCAGCATGCCCGGTGGCATGCGGTAGATGCGTCCCTCCACCATCGCGTGCCAGGCGCCGCCGTCCGTGCGCTGAAGGTTCAGAAACTGCTCCAGCCACAGGTGCTGGGCAGGTTGCAGGTAAGAGATGAGGTAGCCCTGGTTCTCAGCCTCGATCCGCTCCTGTTGCGGATCGAGGGCCGGCACGCAGAAGCGTACTGCGAGTTCCGCCCAATCCCGGATGCGCGCCGGATCCGGCCCTGAGCCGCGGGTGTCGGGGATGGATACGCCCTTCAAGTCCGGGTTCGCCGCGTGTTCGGCTTCGGTCGGGTACCGGAAGCCGAATCGAATGCTGCCGCCATCCCCAACTCCGATCCATCCATCCTGCGACTCGACGAGCCCGTGCAGCGAGTGGATGCGCAACTCGCGCTGCACGGGCGCGGGCTGTTCAGGTTCCTGCGGCGCAATCACGCAGGAGGCTAGAGTCAGACAGGCGGTGAAGACGAGCATCAGAAGTTGCCTTCCTCTTGGGAGGAGGATGCTGGCGGCAATTCGCGGCGCAGCGTGAGCAGGAGGACCAAATCCTCCTCGAGATCGGTGCCTGAAGCGGCGATGAGCACGCCACCACCGTCAGCGAGCCGGGCCGTCATCGAGTGGTAGGAATGCCGGCGCGCAGGCCGGGCGATTTCGCGCTGCGTGGGGACGGCCGTAGCAACGGGGACCCTCTGCACCGGAATGGGCCGGATCACGCGCGTGGAGTGGGCGTCGATCGTGACGCCGTAGCGCGTCTCCGACACTTGCAATACCCGCGCCTTGAGCACGTAGCCCTCAGGCACGAAGTCAATCACCGGATCCACCACTTCCACGGCGCCGGGCTCCACGACGCGCACTTCGTAACCGCTGACGTAGTACACCGGCGTGACCAGGCTCAGCTCGCCGATCTGCCGCGGACGCGTCTTCATCCGCGGCGCAGCCTGGACCACGCCGCCGGCGGCCATGAGCGCCTCGCGCATGCGGCGGATGGAGTCCTCGTCCTCGAGCACCTGGCCCGCCGCCGGAAGACCCAGTTTGTGATAGGCGCCGCGGGGCAGAGCAATGACCTCGCCGTGGAGACCGCCGGCCCACTGGCGCTGTCCGGCCGCCTGCAACGCGAGGAACTGGGTCAGCCATGCATGCTGCGCCGGCTGCAGGTAGGCCAGGAGCACGCCGGGGCGATCCTCCGCCACCTGAATGCGCTCGCGCGCCGGATCGATCGGCGGCTCGCAGTACAGGGTTGCGAGATCGGCCAGCTCGGGCGCTGGATTCGGCGCAGAGCCGCCCTCGAACGTGAAGTTCAGCCGGACCCGGGTGTCGGTGTCCCTCCCCTCCGTGGTGACCGCGTCCTGCGCCGGACCAGGCGCGTTCTCGAACCAGCGATTGCGGACACGGAAGTCCTCGGAGACCGCTTGTGACAAGGGAGCTTGTGACAAAGGATAAAGGCGCAGCTCACGCGTGACTGGACCCGCGTTCGCGGGTTCTTGCGCGGCAGGAAGGGCGGCGAGCAGGCAGGTGGCAACGAGGGCGAGCATCAGAAAGTGGTCGTGCGAGAGTAGCTGACGGAACTGGCGAGGACGCCGGCGCCGGCGACCGGCTGATGAACGGACGCGGCCGGCTCGACGAGAACCGTGCTCGAGACGGCGAGAATCCGGGACGCGGGGTCAGCAGGAATGGCCGGCGCGGGCGCGCGGTCGGCCTGCAGGAAGAGCAGCAGCGCGGCGGCGGCGGCCAGCGGCGGCAGCGCCATCGGCCAAAGAGTGCGGCGCGCCGGCGTCCGAGCCGGCGTGCACTCGGTCAGCGGCGACGCGGGCGCGCTGCCCGGCGCGGGCGCCGCCAGCATCGCGCGCAGCGCCGCGAATTCCGGAAGATCCTCCGGATGCGCCGCGAGCCAGTCGCGCACGGCCGCGTCGTCCAGCGGATCGCGGCGCGCGTCGAGGGCGGCGTGCAGTGCCTCCAGATACTCGTCGCGGCTCACAGCCAGTCCTCCGCGCAGGCCTTCGCCGCGATGCGGTGCCGCGCGCGATGCAGCCAGGACTTCACCGTGCCCTCGGCGGCGCCCATCGCGCGCGCGACCTCGGCGATGCTCTGCCCGCGCAGGTGGAAGCGCTCGAGAGCCTCGCGCTCCACGCGCGGCAGCTCGGCGAGCAAGCGCGGCAGCTCCTTTGACAATTCCGAAGCGGCCGGCCGCGGCCCCGCGGCCAGTTCGCCGTCGCCGTCCCCCAGCGAAGCCGGCAGGCGCTGGCTGCGGGCGCGCGCGTCGAGAAACACGCGCAGCGCGATCCCGTGCAGCCAGGCGCCCAGCGGCTGGGCCGGCTGGTAGGAAGCCTGGTAACGGATGGCGCGCTGCATGGTTTCCTGCAGAAGATCCTCGGCATCGAGGAGCGGGTTTCCGCCCGCCAGCCGCCGCAGGAGAATCCGCAAGGAGGGAATCTCCGAAGCCAGCCGGCTCTTCACCGGGTTCTCTACCGCCGCCCGGGCCGGGAGGTTGCAGGGAAGAGGGACGGAGGCCTCCACGGCTGGAGGGTAGGGGTCGGCGAGGAGCCCCGGCTTTGATTAAGGCCTTAATCATTTGAGCCGGACTTTCGTAATTCGCAAACGACTTTCGTTTTATTGAGTATGCTCCTGGAGATGGCGAGTCCGCACCCCCTCGAGAAACTCAGCCCCGCCGACCGGGACCTGGCCCTGGACCTGGTCAAGGCTTCCGGCTCGCTGAAGGACGTCGCCGCCCTGCACCAGGTCTCCTACCCGACCCTGCGCGCGCGCCTCGATGCCCTCATCGCGCGCATCGCCGAACTCGAGGCCGGGCGCCAGCCCGACCCGATGGCCGAGCACCTCGCCAAGTTGGTCGAGGACGGCCAGATCAGCACCACCGCCGCCAAGGCCACCCTCAAACTCCACCGCGAACTTCTCCCATGAGCCCGATCCTCCACCTGCTTCTCTCACAATCCGACGCGGTCGAGCCCTGGTTCGACCCGCAGCGCTTCGGCAGCCTCTACGGCGGCATCGGCGGCGCGGCGCTGGGACTGCTGGGCGCATTCTTCGGCAGCTTCGGCTCGAAGGCGGCACAGAGCGGGCGGCATCGCGGACTGGTTCTGGGCGGGATGACTGCCATTGCACTCGTCTGCCTGCTCTCACTTTTCGCGGGCATCACGGCTCTGCTCCTGGGGCAGCCGTACGGCATCTGGTACCCCTTCGGCATCATCGGACTCATCGGCACCGTGGTGTTCTTCGGCCTTCTGCCGGTGATGCGCAAGCGCTACGCTGACGCCGAGACGCGCCGCCTCGACGCGGCCTCCCTGCGCCGCAGTTGAGCGCGCCGCCGATCGTGCCGAAACTCACCGTCCATCCGCTGACGCCCGCGCGCTGGGCCGACTTCGAGAAGTTGTTCGGCCCGCGCGGCGCCTGCGGCGGCTGCTGGTGCATGGCGATGCGGCTGCCGCAGGCGCAGTATCAGGCCGGGAAGGCGGGCGGCAACAAGCGGCGCATGAAGGCGCGCGTGGCGAAGGGGCCGCCGCCGGGAGTGCTCGGCTACGTCGGCAAGGAGGCGGTGGCGTGGTGCTCGGTCGGGCCGCGCGAAGAATTCGACGCGCTGGCCCGCTCGCGCGTGCTGAAGCCGGTGGACGAGCAGCCGGTGTGGTCCATCACCTGTCTGTACGTGCGCAAGGACTTGCGGAATCAGGGCTTGATGCCGCAGATTGTCAAAGGGGCGGCGGCGCTGGCGAAAAAGGGCGGCGCGCGGCTGCTCGAGGCCTATCCCACCGAGAATCCGCCCAAGTTGCCCGACGTGTTCCTGTGGACTGGCGTCGCCTCCGGATTCACGCGTGCCGGCTTCCGCGAGGCGGCGCGGCGCTCGAAGGCGCGGCCGATCATGCGGATGAAGGTCTAACCGATCTTCTCCATGTAGAAAGACATCGGCTCCCATTCGGGAGTGAGATGCGGGCACTTCGCGCGCAGCAGCTCGCCGTGATGGTGCTGCAGGTGATTCAGTGCCCCGATGATCTTCCACTCGCGGTTGTGGGTGAGGAAGGCCTCCAGCAGGTATTGCTCGTTCCACAACCGCACCTCCTCGATCAGCCAGCGGCGCAGGTAGTCGCGCGGCGAGCGCACGTCGTGCACGTGCACGATCACCCCGGGCTTGAGCGTCGGCAGCAGCTCCAGATATTCGAAGAGCACGTCGCCCTGCGGGCGGATGACGTGGGAGGAGTCGATGAAGAGGACGTCGCCGCGCTCGAGCTGCTGGAAGAAAGCCACGTCCAACTCCTCCACCCTCTGGCGCAGCACCGTCACGCCGGCGCGCTCCAGCCAGGGCATCTGATAGGGCTCGATGCACAGGTGCTGGCAGGCGTAGCCGGGCGTCTCGGCCTGATTCGCGCGGATGGCCCGCCGCGCCATCAGGGTCGAGTGCCCGCTGCCGATCTCGATGATGCGCGCCGGCTTCTTCAGCCGGATCAGGTGATACCAAAATTCAGCGTCGCCGCTGTCGAAGGCGCCGTTGCTCCAGTGGAAGGTCAGAGGGTCGTCCGAACTCTGGGGCACGTCGTCGAGCTCGGCGCTGGTGCGGATGCTGCGCAGGAGCTCCAGCTGCTCGGCGACGTTCCAATCGATCCCCGGCAGCTTGCGATCCTCGTCCAGTGAGCGGCGCAGATGCTTCTCGTCGAAGAGCGGTTCGTAGAAGTGATCGCGGACGGGGAACACGCCGGCCTTCAGGAGCGCGCGCTTCGAGCGGGGCAGCCGCTGCACGCCCGCGCGCCGCACCGTCCGCAGCAGCAGCGCCGCCAGCCAGACGAAGGGCGCCGCCAGAAAGTCGAAGAGCGGCAGGCGTTCGCGCAGAAAACGCTTCATCAGGCCGGAGCAGTCTAGCCTGCGGCGGGAGGCGGCACCGGCGCCACCGGCGCCACCGGCGGCACGGCCTGCCCCGGCTGCCACCCGGAGTCGCGCACGGCCGTCAAATAGGTCAGCACCTCCTCGCGCTGCGCCAGGGCCAGCACCAGCAGCAGATCGCCGGGGCGCGACCACTCCAGCGCGGCGCGCGTCGCGTCGAGTTCGTCGGGGTGCATGCCGATGCGCTCGTCGGGGCAGCCGGCAGCGCGCAGCGCTTCGCGCATGATGCCGGGAATCACGCCGGGCGCGCGGCCGCGCAGATACTTCTCCTGCTCCTTGATGAGGATGCGATCCATACCGGCGCGCCAGGCCGTGAGAGCGACTTCGCGGATGTCTTCGTCCGTGCGGTCCCCGGCGTGCCCCACCATCACCAGCCGCCGCTGCGCCGGCAGCGCGCGCGCCATTTCGTACAGCGCGCTCTGGCCGTGCGGATTGTGCGCGAAGTCCACCAGCGCGCGCACGCCGCCGAAGTCGAACTCGTTGAGCCGGCCGGGATTGGCGCGCGCGTCGCTGCGGAAGGCGGCGAGACCGGCGCGGATCGCCGCCAGCGGCAGGCCGAGGCCCAGCGCCACTCCGACGGCGGCGGCGGCGTTGCCGACGTTGAAGCGCGCGGCGCCGCCGAGGGTGATGGGGATCTGCGCCAGCGGCAGGATGGCAGTGCGTTGCGCGCCTGCGCAGTGCCAGAGCGTTTCGCCGTCGGCGACGACCGCAGTCCCGCCGGCTAGCGCGTGCGCCTGGACAAGCGGCAGCCCGTCGCGCGTCGCGAACCACGTGATCGGCTGCGCGCAAGACTTCGCGCGCTCGACTGACTTCTCGTCTTCCGCATTGAGCACCAAGCGCTTCGCCGCATGCCGCACGATGAACTTCACGTCGGCCAATTGATCCAGATCGGCGATGCCCCACTCGCCCAGATGATCGGCCGCGACGTTCGTGATGCAGGCCACGTCCGCCCAGGGCATGCCCAGCCCGCGCCGCAGCATGCCGCCGCGCGCGGTTTCGAGCACCGCCACCTCCACCTTGCGGTGGCGCAGCACGAGTCGCGCGCCCATCGGCCCGGCCCAGTCGCCGGATTCGACCGTCTCGTCACCCACTTTGACAAAATCCGTGCTGCTGAAGCCGCCGGTCTTGCCCGCGGCGGCGATGATCGCGCCGAGCAGGCGCGTGGTCGTGCTCTTGCCGTTGGTGCCGGTCACCACCGCCACCGGAACGTTTCCCAATTCATCCCAGGGCACGGCCTCCGCGTCGGGATGCCGGTCCGCCGGCCAGGCCAGCGAGCGCGCGCCCATGCCCACCGACACGTAGCGATCGTCGCGGATGAAGCAGATGCCGCGAAGATCCGCCGCCGCCTTCAGCGCCCGCAGGCGCGGCTTGCTCTCTTCGGCGATGCGCGCGCGCAGGCGCGCGGCGGCCTCGGCGAGCGGTTCCTCCGGCGCGCGCCCGTCCAGATCCGCGTCGGCGGCGGCCCAGGCCCACTCGTTGACTTCGGTGGCGGAGTAGAGCGCGTCGAAGGGCGCGCTCACCGCCAGCGTGGCGCCGCCGGGGAAGAGGCGCTCGGCCGTCGTCTCGCCCGGCCAGCCGACCGCGTCCAGGATCCGCCGCGCGCGCGCGCGCCACGCGGCGACCGCGCGCGCGGCCTCCTCATCCGGCCAGGCCAGATCGAGCACCGCGCAGGCCTTCGGCCAGAGGACGTTCGGCCCGGGCACGCGCCGGGAATCCTTCACCACGCGCGCCATGTCAGTCGGCGGGCTCGTCGGCGCTCGAAGCGGCGGCGATGCGCACTCCGCGCTCGTCGCGGATCAACTCCACGCCGGCGTCGAGGCCGAGATCGGAGAAGGATCCGAGCTCCACCTCGCCCGCCGGCGCTTGCGGCGCCCGGGAGCGCGCGTCCTCGCCGGGCTTGAAGTCCTGGATCTGCTGCCAGGTGCGCGCCAGCACGTCGCCGAACACCAGCAGCAGGTCGTCGGGGCGGGCGGCGCTCAACGCGAATTCCACGGCTTCCGGCTCGCGCGGAATGATCTGAATGCGCTTCGGGTCCACGCCCTCGGCGACCAGAGTGTCGGCCAGCATCTGCGGAATTTCGGCGTTGTCGCGGCCGCGCGGATGATCGTCGCGGCGGCAGACGTAGAGGTCGAAGTGCCCCGCGCACAGGCGCGCGATGGCGCGCACGTCCTCGTCGCGGCGGTCGCCGGGCGCGGCCAGCACCAAAATGCGGCGGCCCTTCGGCTTCATGCGCTCGACCAGCTCGACCATCGCCTGGATGGCGGGCGCGTTGTGACCGTAATCGAGGATCACCTTGAACGGGTGATCGGAGAAGATGTTCATCCGGCCCGGCGCCTGGAAGAAGGTGGTGTCGAAGGTGCGCAGGCCGTGGCGGATCTGCTCGAGCTCGACGCCCATCGAGTAGGTGACGGCGGCGGCGAACATCGCGTTCTGCACGTTGTGCAGCGCGCGGCCGTCGAGCGCGGCGGGAATCAGGTGCGACCACAGCAGCGGAATGTGCTGATCGCCGTCGTAGATCGTGATCATGTGGCCGCCCATGCCCTGCTCCAGCACCAGCGCGCGGCCGCCGGCGCGGATGTGGTCGCGCACGAGCGGATTCTTCGCGTTCATGGTCACGTAGCAGACGCTCTTGGCCGGCGTGTGGTCGGCCATGCGCAGGCAGTTGGGGTCGTCGCCGTTGAGCACCGCGGTGCCGCGCGCCACCTCCACCACGATGCGCTTGACGCGCGCCAGCTGCTCGAGCGTGTCGATGCCCTTGAGGCCGAGGTGGTCGGACTGCACGTTCGTCACGCAGCCGACGTCGGTCCAGCGGTAGCCGAGCCCGCTGCGCAGCAGGCCGCCGCGCGCCGCCTCCAGCACCGCCACCTCCACCTTGGGGTCGCGCAACACCATGCGCGCGCTGGCCGGGCCAGTCATGTCGCCGGCGACGGACAGGTGGCCGTCGATGTAGACGCCGTCGGTGGTCGTGAGACCGACGCGCTTGCCCGTCATCTTGAAGACGTGCGCCACCATGCGCGCGGTGGTGGTCTTGCCGTTGGTGCCGGTGATGGTGGCGATCGGGATCTGGCTCGGCGCGCCCTGGGGGAACAGCATCTCCATCACGGGCCCGGCCACGTCGCGCGCCTTGCCCTCGCTGGGCGCCACGTGCATGCGGAAGCCGGGCGCGGCGTTGACCTCGCAGATGGCGCCGCCCACTTCCTTGTAGGACTTGGAGATGTCCGGCGTCAGGAAGTCCACGCCGCAGACGTCGAGGCCGATGGCGCGCGCCGAGCGCTCGGCCATCTCGCGATTGTCAGGATGCGCGGCGTCGGTCACGTCCACGGAAGTGCCGCCGGTGGACAGGTTGCCGGTGGACCGCAGGTAGAAGACTTCGCCGGCGGGCAGCACGGTGTCCTTCGTGTGCCCGGCCAGCTCCATCAGGCGGTTGGCCTGGAAGTCGAAGTCTAGTTTGGTCAGCACCTTCTCGTGGCCGATGCCGCGCCGCGGGTCGGCGTTCACGATTTCGACCAGCTGCGCGATGCTGTGCCGCCCGTCGCCGACGACGTGCCCGGGCACGCGCTTGGCCGCCGCGGTCCACTTGCCGTTCACCACCAGCAGGCGGTGGTCGAATCCGACGATGAACTTCTCCACCAGCACCGAGCGGCTGAAGATCTTGGCCTTCTCGAAGGCCGTGCGCACGTGCTCGTCGTCCTGCAGGTTGATGGACACGCCGCGGCCGTGATTCGCGTCCAGAGGCTTGACGACCACCGGATAGCCGATGCGCCGCGCCTCCTTGACGCACTCGTCCTCGCTGGTGACGCGCGCCTGCTTGGGAACCGGCAGGCCGAGGTCGCCGAGGATGCGGTTGGTCTCTTCCTTGTCGCTTGCGATCTCCACCGCGATGTGCCGCGTCTCGCTGGTGATCGTGGCCTGGATGCGCTTGCTGAAGCAGCCGTGGCCGAGCTGCACCAGGCTGTACTCGTTGAGGCGCAGCCAGGGGATGTCGCGCTGCTCGGCGGCGCGGATCAGCGAGGCGGTGCTGGGGCCGAACGCGCGCTTCTGGGCGAATCGGATGAATCCGTCGCGCTCCGCCTCCCAGGCGAAGGATTCCGGCACGGCGCCGGCCGGGCGGATGGCGGCCGGCAGCAGCGAGGCGATCAATTTCAGCGCCAGATCCCCCGCCGCGACGCCGACGTCCTCCTCCTCGTATTCGTAGACGACGTCGTACTGCCCCGGCTTGCCGTTGCCGCGCGTCTTGCCGAAGGTCACGGGCTCGCCGGCCGCGTTTTGCAATTCGATGGCCACGTGCTCGAGCACGTGCCCGAGCCAGGTGCCTTCGCCCTCCGTCATGCGCCGCACGAAGCCGCCGGCCTGGTCGTAGGAGCAGGTGTGCTCCTTCAATCCCGGCAGCGCCGCGAGCAGGGCGTTCGTGAAGTCCGATCCAAGCCGCGCCGTGGGCCACGCTTCCAGCGCGCCCAGATCCACCGTCAGCCGGATGACGCGGAAGTGCGCGTGCAGGTTGGGTCCGACGTAGACGTTGCGCTCGAGGATTTTCATGGGCGGGGGTTGGCCGCGGCGGGCGGCCAATAGGTTACCGGCTTCAGGGCGCGACCCCGTCCCGGCGCAGCTCCTCCGCCGACGCCGGCAGCGCCAGCGTCCCGGGCGGATTCTCGTACCAGCCCGGATCGCCTCCGCCCTCGAGCCGATCGCGCACCTTCAGCAGGGTGAACATGCCGCTCATCGTGATCGCGCCGAAGGCGCCGGGAGTCCCCGCCATCGGCAGGCTGTTGCGCGGGCGCGAGGCATCGCCGGAGTCCGGCGCGGCGCCGTGCGCGCCGTGCGCGTCGTGCGCACCGGGCATGCCGCCATGCTCCGGCACCACGCGCTCGAGCTGCTCGTCCACGAGCGTGGCGTCGGCGCCCACGAGATTGGGCAGACCATGCCCCATCTGATTCATCACGTGGTGGGTCATGTGACAGTGAAATGCCCAGTCGCCCGGATTGTCGGCGACGAACTCGACGGTGCGCGTGCTGCCGGTGGGCACCAGCACGCTCACCTCCGGCCACTGCCCGGCCGGCGGAATCGGACCGCCGTCGGTTTCCGTCACGCGGAAGGCGTGGCCGTGGAGGTGAATGGGGTGGTGATCCATCGCGCTGAGATTGCCGATGCGGATGCGCACGCGCTCGCCGGTGCGGGCCAGCATCGGCGAAGTCGCGGGCGCGATCTTGGCGTTGAGCGTCAGCACGTTGAAGTCGCTCATCTCGTTCGGATCCGGGCGCGCCGCGCCGGGCGCGATCTTCCACTCGCTCAGCAGATAGGCGTAGTCGCGGTCCGGCAGCGGCCCGGCCGGATGGCGCGGATGGATGACGAACATGCCCATCAGGCCGAGCGCCATCTGCGTCATCTCGTCGTGGTGGGCGTGGTACATGAACGTGCCGTGCTGGCGCAGCGTGAACTCGTACTTGAAGGTCTCGCCCGGCAGCACCACGCGCTGCGACAGGCCGCCCACGCCGTCCATGCCGCTGGGAATCAGAAGGCCGTGCCAGTGCAGCGTGGTCGGCTCCTCGAGCCGGTTGGTGAGATAGACGCGGACGCGGTCGCCCTCGACGGCTTCGAGAGTCGGGCCGTGCACGCGCCCGTTGTAGCCCCAGCAGCGCGCCTGAAGCCCGGGCGCGTACTCGTGCAGCACCTCGCCGGCGGTCAGATGGAACACCTTGACGCCGTCCACGAGGCGGAACGGCAACGTCTCGCCGTCGAGCGTGATGACCGGCCGATAGTCCTGCCCGGGAAGCCCCGGCGCCGCCGCGGGCTGCGGAGCGTTCCCCGCGGCGCGCGTTGCGGTGGCGGCGAGGGCGCCGAGGGCGGACTGCATCAGGAATTCTCTGCGGTTGGTTTTCATGACGGTTGCGACAGAAATTCGGGTTGGAGATGGCCGGCGAGGAGTTCCTCGAGGTCAAGGAGGGCCAGGCGGGCGTCGCGCGCGGCCGCGAGCAGCGCGCGCCGGGCCGCGAGCTCGCGCTGCTTGGCCTCGATCACTTCGAACGCACCGATCTGCATGCCGTCGAACTCGCGCAGGACTTCGAGCGTGAGACGGGCGCTCAGGGGCACGTGCTCCTCGCGCAGGATGCGGGCGCGCGCGCTGGCTCCGTCGAGGCGCTCGCGCAGGGAGCGCGCCGCGGCTCGCACTTCGACCGCGCGCTGCTCGGCGTCGTCGAGTTCCCGCAGGAAGGCGGCGAGCGCGGCCGCGGAGCGCGCGCCGCCCGCGTCGAGCAGCGGCAGCGCCACGGCCACGGAGGGGCCGAAGGCCCACTCCCCGGAGTCGGCATCGCGCTCGACGCTCACTCCGATCGCGCCGGCCGGAAAGAGGCCGGACCAGTCGGCCAGGCCGGCGCGCTGCGCCGCGGCCTCGATCCGGGAGCGGGCGGCGGCGAGATCCAGACTCGCGCGCAAGGCGCGGCCTTCCAACTCGTCCGCGCGCAGATCCAGTTCCGGATCGCCGCCGATCCACGAGGCCTCCGCGGCCACCGTCCAGGCCTCGCCGTCCGCGCCGTGCAGGCCGAGCAGAGCGTTGAGCGACTCGCGGCGCGCCCGCCAGCTGCCGGAAGCGCCGGCGAGCTCGGCCTGGGAACGCGCCAGCTCCGCGCTCACGGCCACGAGCTGGCGATCCGTCACGTTGCCGGCCTGATGCAGATCCTGCATCAGCGCCAGCGCGGCGGCCGCAGCTTCGCTCTCGGCCGTCAGCAGCGACAAATCCTCGCGCTCCGCCTGCAAGCGCACCAGCGCGCGGCGCAGCGCAAAGGCATGCGCAATCAACCCGGCCGCCACGCGCGCCTCGGCGGCCGCGAGCTCGGCGCCAGCAATTCGCTGGCGCAAGGGCCGGTAGAAGAGATCCAGGATCGGCTGCGTCAGGCCGAAATCGAATTCCGTGCCCGCATCGAAGAAGCGCGCGCTGGCGCTCAGCAGCGGATTGGGCAGCCGGCCGGCCTGCGCCAGCTCCGCCGCCGGCACTCCGAGACCCTGCATCCGGGCGCGCAGTCCGCGATGACTCAGAAGCGCCACGCGCAGCGCCGACTCCTCCGTGAGCGGCGCGCTCAGGATCGCGCGCGCCGCGTCACGGAGGCCGGCTTCATCCGCCGCCGGCAGTCCTTCGCCCGGAGCCAGCCCGAGGCGCAGCTCCAGCTCGCCGCCGACGCGCTCGCGCGCGCCGCGCTGCGCTTCCTCCGCGCTCGCGCAGCCGGTGGCCGCGAGGAGCGCGAGGAAGGCGAAGGACCGGACCGGCGCCCGCTTCACTGGACGCTCCCGGCCGCCTCGGCGCGAGCCAGTTCCTGCGCGCGCAGGGCGCGAGCCTTGAGCAGCATGCCCGCCGCGTCGGCGCGCACCGCTTCGAGCTGCTGCATCGAGCTCAGGCGCACCAGCGTCGTGCCGATCTGCACCACGGCGCCCGGATCGGCGGCGCCGCCCGTCACGGGGCACGTGAGATTGCCCAGGTCTTCGAGATCCGGATTCTCGAGCTTGGCCAGGATGGCCTGCGCGTTCGCGCGCGCTGCCGCGGCGTGCTCCGCGCGGCTCAGCCGGAACTCGACGCCCTGCAGCGCGAGCAGCGCGGGCTTCTCGCCCACCGGCTCGCCGCTCACCGGGCAGAGCGCGTTCTCGACGCGCCGCGCCGCGGGATAGGCCGTCTGGTACGCGGCCTCGACGTCGCCGAGCACGTCCTGGATGCAGCCCTTGCAGCAGACGTAGATTCGTCCGCGTTCGGTCTCGGCCCAGAGGCGCAGCGAAACCTTCTTGCCCATGATCGGGCAGGCGGCGTTGGGAGTGGCGGGAACCGAGACGGCCAGGCCGCTCTGCTCCGCCGGGAAAGGCGCCGGCCGCGCGGGCTCCTGCGCCGCCTGGGACGGCGACACGAACAGGGCCAGCAGGGAGAAGGCGCGGGAAGCGGGTGATGTTTTCATGCCCAGGCCGACGGGCGAAATCCCGCAGTCTTACAGCGCCTTTCCCGATTTCCGGCCGGGGGCGCCGCCCTCCGCCGCCCTCAGGCGTCCAATCGGGCCTGGCGCAGGCGCAGGGCGTTCACGATCACCGAAACGGAAGACAGGCTCATGGCCGCGCTGGCGATCATCGGGTTCAGGGTCAGGCCGGCGCCGGCGAAGACTCCCGCCGCGACCGGGATGGCCAGGGCGTTGTAGCCGAAGGCCAGCCAGAGGTTCTGGCGGATGTTGCGCATCGTCGCCCGCGACAGGCGCAGGGCGCGCGCGAGGCCGCGCAGATCGCCCTTCACCAGCGTCACGCCGGCGGATTCGATCGCCACGTCCGTGCCCGCCCCCATCGCGATGCCGACGTCGGCCTCGGCCATCGCCGGCGCGTCGTTGGTGCCGTCGCCGGCCATGGCCACGACGCGCCCCTGCGCGCGCAAGCTGCGCACCGTCTCCCGTTTGACGTCGGGCAGCGCGCCCGCGACGACCTCGGCGATGCCGAGGCGGCGCGCCACGGCTTCCGCGGTGGCGCGATGATCGCCGGTCAGCATCACCACGCGCACTCCTTCGCGCGCGAGGTCGGCCAGCGCGGCCGGCGTGCTTTCCTTCACCGGATCGGCGACCGCCAGCAGGCCGGCAGGCCGGCCGTCCACGCGCGCGAACACCACCGTCGCGCCCTCGCTGCGCAGCGCGGCCGCCTCTGCTTCCGCCTCGGCGAAGGGCGCGCTCGAAATCTCGACGCGGCGCCCGTCCACGAGGCCCTCGACGCCGGCGCCGACGCGCGCCGCGAAGTCGCGAGCCTCCGCAAGCCGCAGGCCGCGCGCGCGCGCTCCGGCCACGATGGCCGCGGCGATCGGATGCTCGCTGGAGCGCTCCAGGCTGGCGGCCAGGGTCAGCAGTTCGGCCTCGGCGAATCCCGCCACAGGCCGCACCGCAGTGAGAGCGGGCTTGCCTTCGGTCAGCGTGCCGGTCTTGTCCACCACCAGCGTGTCCACGTGCTCGAGGCGGTCGAGCGCTTCGGCGTCCTTGAGCAGGATGCCGGCGCGCGCGCCGCGGCCCGTGCCCACCATGACCGACATCGGCGTGGCGAGGCCGAGCGCGCAGGGGCAGGCGATGATCAGCACCGCGACCGCGTTGGCGATCGCCAGCGCGGGCTCGCCCAAAGCCAGCCAAACCGCAAACGTCACGAGCGCCACGACGATCACGGCCGGCACGAACCAGGCCGAGACGCGGTCCACCAGCTTCTGGATCGGCGCGCGGCTGCGCTGCGCGTCCCCCACCATCTGCACGATGCGCGCGAGCAGCGTGTCGCTCCCGACGTGCTCGGCGCGCATCAAGAATGCGCCCGATCCGTTGAGGGTGCCGCCCAGGAGGCGGTCGCCGGGCTGCTTCTCCACCGGCAGCGATTCGCCGGTCATCGCCGATTCGTCGAGGGCGCCGCCGCCTTCGACGACGACGCCGTCCACGGGCACGCGCTCGCCTGGGCGCAGGCGCAGCAGATCGCCGCGGTGCAGGTGCGCCACCGGCACGTCTTCCTCTGCGCCGTCGGCGCCGACGCGCCGCGCCGTCTTGGGCGCGAGGGCCAGCAGCGCGCGCACCGCCGAGCGCGTGGCGCCGCGCGCGCGCAGCTCCAGGACCTGCCCGAGCAGCACCAGCGCGACGATCACGGCGGCCGCCTCGAAGTAGTAGTGCCCGCGCATTTCCGCGGGCAGACGGTCGGGCAGCAGCAGCGCGAACAGGCTGAATCCGTAGGCGGCGCCCGTGCCGATCGCGATCAGCGTGAACATGTTCAGGCTGCGCCGGCGGATCGATGCCCATCCGCGCGCGAAGAAGGGCAGGCCTCCCCACAGCACCACGGGAGTGGACAAGGCGAACTGCAGCCAACCGTACCCGTGGCTGGCCATCGCCAGGATCAGCAGCGGCAGGGCAAGCACGGCGCTGACCCCAAACCGCCGGCGCATGTCCGCAAGCTCGGGATCGGGTCCTTCCTCCGCAGCCGGCGCCTGCGGCTCCAGGGCCATGCCGCAGATCGGGCAATCGCCCGGCCCCTCCTGCACCACTTCGGGGTGCATCGGGCAGACGTGGAGGATCGCGGCGTGATCGTGAGGCTTCATGCCTCGGCCGACGGGCGGGGTCAGGGTTCCTTACAGTGGCAATCGAGGCAGCCGTGCTCGGTGCAGGTGCCGCAGGAGCTCACGAGGCGCTCGTGCAGGGCATGGCGGGCGCGGTGCAGGCGCACCGAGGCGTTGCCCGGGGTCAGGCCGGCTGCCGCGGCGTAGGCGGACACGCTGGATCCGCCCAGGTCCACGCGCTGGAGCGCTTCGGCGTATTCCGGCTTGAGCGTCTGCAGAAGCTCGCCGACGCAGGCGCAGACGGCGCGATCGAGATCCTCGTCCACCGGGGCCGCCGGCTCGGAGCTCTGCGGGACGAAGTTGCGGCCTTCGAGCTCCTTGCGGCGCCAGTGATCGGCGAGCGCGTTGCGCAGCAGCCGGTAGAACCAGGCGACGGCGGTCTCCTCGTCGCGCAACGCGCCCCCGCGCTCGACGCCGCGCACGAACGCGGCCTGCAGAATTTCTTCGGCGAGCGCGGGGTCGCCAACCCGCTTCTGCAGGAAGGCCAGGAAACGCCCGTGATTCTCGACCAGGATCCGGGCGGCGGCATCGGAGATCCGCGCGTGCTCCACCCGGACGATCTTAACTGCGATCCCCGGCCCCCGCGGAGGCGCGCGGAAGCAGCAGCGCGAAGCGGGCGCCCGGGCCGTCCTTCGGCTCGAGCGCGAGATCGCCGCCGAGATCGCGCGCGAGGCTGCGCGCCAGCGCCAGGCCCAGCCCGATGCCGGGGGCGGGATCGTCGGCGCGGCGCTCGCCGCGGTCGAACGCGCGGAACAGGCGCGCGCGGTGCGCTTGCGACAGGCCGGGGCCGAAGTCCTCGAGAGTCAGGCGCAGAGTGCGGCCCTGCAGCGCCGCGCGCAGCAGCACGCGCGCGTCGGCGGCGCCGGCCGCGTACTTGCAGGCGTTGTCCACCAAGTTGTACACGATGAGGCCGACGGCGTCGGGATCGGTCTCCAGACGCTCCGCTGAGAGGCCGCCGTCTTCGACGATCCACTGCATCTTCGCCTCCGCGCAGCGCTGGGCGCAGGCCGGCGCAAAGCGCGCGATCAAATCGCCGAGGCCATGTGTATCGCGCCGCAGCGAAGCGCGGCCGTCCTCGACGCGCGCGTAGCCGAGCACGTTCTCGACCACGCGCGAGAGCCGCGCCGACTCCTGCTCGAGGGTGTGGAGGTACTCCTGGCGCTTGCTCTCCTCTTTCACCATGCCCTGCGCCAGCATTTCCGCGTACATGCGGAACGTCGTCAGAGGAGTGCGCAATTCATGCGTAACGGCGGAGGCGAATCGCTGGCGCTTCTCGCCCCAGCGCACGCTGGCGCGCAACGCCAGCGCGCCGAGCAGCAGCGCGCCGAGCACCGCGCCCCACGTGAGAGTCAGAATGCCCGCCGCAGCCTGCCAGGCGCGGTCCGGGCCGGGCGCGGCCGGCGGCGCGTGCAGGCGCAGAGGCGCGGTGGCGAGGCGCGTGCCCAGATCGGGATCGAGCGGCGAGGGATCGAGCACCGGCAGCAGATCGGCGCCGGGCAGAAGGTCGGCGACTTCGGCCAGCAGCACCGTCCGCAGCGCGGCCCAATCGAGCACGAATCCCTGGTGGAAGTCGAGGCCGTCGCCGCGCACGCGCCGCAGATAGACCAGAAGGTGGCCCTCCGCGCCCTGCGGCCGCGGCAGCCACAGCGGCTGGAAGGCGCCGACCTCGATCGCCACGGCCGCGGCGGCCGCCCGCGATTGCTCGCGCGCCTGCTGCTGCCCCTTGAGCTTGGCGTTGTCCACCGCGTTGGCGCGGAAATTCCAGTCCAGGTCCTGCTCGGCGAGACCGGGTTGGTCCTGCTGCGGCGCCTGCGCCTCGAGCCGCGCTTCCCAGGCCGGATCCTCGACGACGCAGGACGCCACGTCCGCCAGCATCTGCGCGTTGGACTCGATCTGGACGCCGGTGAGCGCGGTGGCCTCGGCGAGTTCGCGATAATCGCCTTGCGGCACCTGCGGCGAACTGAGACTCTGATCCGGCTCGATCTGGAAGTGCAGCGGCAGGAAGTCAGACCTGAAGGCGAGCAAGGGCGAGCGCGTGATGACGGCGCCTTGCGGTACCTGCTGCAGTTGCGCCGTGTACTGGCCTTCCGGCGGCTCATAGAAGGAGCGGTACTCGTACCACGGACGCGCGGCCTCCTGCGCGAGCAGAGGATTCAGCCAGGAGTCCAGGCGCCACAGGCCCACGCGCAGAAGATCGGAGCGGCGCACCGCGGCGTCGGCGGCCTGGGCGCCGCGCTCGAGTTCGAGCAGATGCCGGGTCACGGCGGCCATCGCCGCGAGCGTGAGCGCCGCGCCGAGCGCGTAGGCGATCCACCAGCCGCGCCCCGCGCGCATCAGGCCACTTCCCCCGCCGGTCCGGCGGTGATCACGTGCGCGGCCAGCATGTAGCCCTTGCCGCGCACCGTGGCGATGGGCGATTCGGCGCCGGCGGCGGTGATCTTCTCGCGCAGGCGCGCCACGTGCATGTCCACGGTGCGCGTGTGCAGGCCGCGCGGCTCCAGATGCCAGATGCCGCGCAGCAATTCCTCGCGCGTGACGGCGCGGCCGCGGCGCTCGGCCAGGAAGAGCAGGATTTCCGCTTCACGATCGGTGAGCGGGCGCGGCGGCGCGCCGGCTTCGAGAATTTCGCGGCGCGCCAGATTCACTTCGAGTCCGCCGGCGCGCAGGCTGGCGACCGGCACGGGGCGTTCCGCGGAGCGGCGCAGCACGGCTTCGACGCGGGCGACGAGTTCGCGCGCGCTGAACGGCTTCACCACGTAGTCGTCGGCGCCGCGCCGCAGGCCGCGCAGCCGGTCTTCCTCAGCGCCGCGCGCGGTGACCAGGATCACGGGCAGGGCCGGGCGCTCGCGGCGCAGATCTTCGAGCAGGGCGAAGCCGTCGCGCCCGGGCAGCATCACGTCCAGGAGCACGAGATCGAGCGCCGCCGTGGCGATGGCCTCGGCGGCGGCCAATCCGTCGGCGCAGGCCTGCGTGCGGAAGCCCGCGAACTCGAGGGCGTCCACCAGGCCGCGCCGCACCGCGGCGTCGTCCTCGACGACCAGAATCATGGCCCGGCTCACCCGCACGATCTTAGTGAACCGGCGAGGACGCCGGAGCGGGCGCGGCTGCGGCCACCGGCGCGGGCACGGCGGCCGGCGGCGGCGCGGGGAAGCGCAGGCCCTTGCCCGCGGCCTGTGCGCGGATGGCGTCGCGCACGGCGCGGTCCAGGGTTTCCAGACCTTCGGCCTGCAGCTTCTTCATCTCGGCCTCGATCACCGCCTGGCGCTGCGCCTCGACGGCGCCGATCTCCGTCTGGAGCTCGGCGCGCTTCGCCCCCATCGCGTCGACGTGGGCGCGGCGCTGCTCGGCGCTCATCGCGCGCATCGCTTCCGGCAGATCGGCCTCCTTGACCTGGGCCAGCTCGAAGGCCGGATCCTTGCACGCGTCCACCAGATCCCAGTGGCCGTTGAAGTAGAGCTTGCCGCCCTTGGTGGCGGCGCGCGCCGCCGCGGTCCAGCCGTTGCAGTAGGCGGCGTTGGCGTCCTGCTCCATCTGATTGCGGCAGGCCTCGGCGCCGAGCGCGCCGTAGGGCAGATAGGTGGCGTTGATCGCGACGGACAGCTCGCCGAGTCGGCCGTCGAAGGGCGTCTCGATGGCGAGGGCGATCTGATTGTGATCCATCGTCGCGAACTGCCCGTCGGCGCGCAGCGCCACGGCCTGCCAGCCCGGCGCAATCTCGTCCATCGCGTTGCCGCAGTAGATGGTGTTGACCAGGATGCCGCGCGCGATCGCGGCCGCGGCCATGTCGCCGGCGGCGAACTCCGCGTCCTGTTCCGCCGACTCGTTGCCGGCCACGACCAGCAGCTTGAGCGCGTTCTCCGCCGGCGTCCAGCTCAGGCGCTCGACCGAGGCGCGGATCACGCGCGCCACCAGTTCGGTGCCGCCGTTGGTGCTGAGCGCGAAGAGTTCGCGCGACACGAGGTCCAGATCCTCGGTGAAGTCGGTGTGGACGTGGACCCAGCCGTTCTCGGCGAGGTGGCCGTCGTTGCCGTAGGTCAGCAGGGCGACGCGCAAGATCGGCGTCGGCTCGGCGAGCGCGAGGTCGTTGACGACGGCCCAGATCTTCTGCTTGGCGTTCTCGATCAGGCCGTCCATGCTGCCGCTGGTGTCGAGGCAGATGGCCAGTTCCACCACGGGCCGGGCCGGAGCCGGGGCCGGCGCCTGCGGACCGGCGCGAATGGGAACGACTTCCTGCGCGGCGAGCAAGGGCAGAAGCGTGAGTGCGGTGAGAATCATGGTTGACGATGTGTGGCGTTAGCGCACGGGCAGCTGCGGCGCCCGCACGAGGTAGTTCTTGCGGTTGTGCACCAGGCGGATGTCGCCCGGCAGCGAAAGCAGTCCGGCCTGGCCGGCTGCGGCGAGCTCCTCGAGCAGCGCGAAGTGCTCCGGGGAGCCGAAGCGGATCTCGAAGTCGGCGGCGAGCTCGGCCTGCTCGCGCACCAACTGTCCGTCCACCCATTCGGAGCCGCGCTTGAAGAAGCAGCGGTTCTGGATCTGCTGCACGCCCTCGACCTCGACGCGATTGAGCTTGTCGTCCAGATGCTCGTTGCGGTACTTGACGCGGGCGGAGGCCTTGCCTTCGTTGAAGTTGACGCCTTGATTGACGGCGGCCTCGCCGCTGCGCACGCGCCAGGCGCGGTCCTCCAGATTGCCGCGGCAGGCCGTGAGCAGCGAATCCCACGCTCCGAGGTCGGTGCCCTCGGTGGCGAGGAAACTGGTGTATTCGGACAGCACGCCGAACTCCGCGGAGAGGCGCAGAATCTCGTCGGCGAGCTCGCGGAAGCGCGGATCGCCGGCGATGCCGGGGCCGGAGAGGTCCGGCGGTGTGCCGCCGTTCAACTGACGGATCTCGTCCACCAAGTAGGCGATGCGGCGTCCTGCCCACAGCCGCGGCACGAAGGCGTTGCGCGTGGTGGCGCGGTCGAGCGCGAACTGGAAACTGAAGCTGCGCGCCTCGCCGAGGAAACTGCCGTCGAGGCGCAGGTTCAGCGGCTCCTCGCCGCGGTACTTGCCGAGCAGGATCAGCGGATCGCCCTCGAAGAGGTCCGGCAGCGCCGCCGGCGCGAGATCGTGCAGGCGGTCGGTGCGCGCGGCGCCGTCGGCGCCGAGCACGCGCAGCTCCGGCCCGGCCAGCACCGGCCCGTAGAGGCGCTGGAAGACCTGGGCGACGCGCACTTCGACGTCTTCGCGCGGCAGCACGTAGCTGGCGCTGGCGCGCGTGAGATCGGCTATGCGGTCGAGGAGCGGCACGTTGACGTCGGCGCCGACGCCGAAGGTGAAGATGCGGCGCTGCTGCGGATTGCCCTGCTCGACGGCGGCTGTGATGGCGGACGGCGCGGTGCGGCCCACCGTCGGCAGGCCGTCGGTCAGGAAGAGCACGAGGGGCAGGAAGCCCGCGCCCGCCGCCGGCTGGCGCAGCGCTTCGACGAGCGCGTCGTGGAGGTTGGTGCCGCCGTTCGGCCGCAGCGCGGCCAGATAGGCGCGCGCGGCCAGCACCGTGTCGCGGTTCTTGATCACCGGCGCCGGCGCGAAGCGCTCGACGTTCGTGGAGTAGTCCACGACGTTGAATGCCTCGCCGTCGGCGAGACCTTCGATCACCTGCAGCGCCGCGGCGCGCGCCTGATCCAGCTTCTCCCCCGCCATGCTGCCGGAGCGGTCCAGCACCAAGATCACTTCGCGGCGGATGCGCGCGCGCGCCTCGCCGAGCGTGGCGGGCGTGCCGGCCATCAGCAGGAAGTAGCCGCCGCCGATCGCGGGATCGGGATAGGCGAAGAGCGTGGCCGCGACGCCTTCGCGCTGCAGCAACGTGCTGAGACGGAAGGGTCCGGGGTCGGCGGCGCTGCTGGCGGCCACGCGCACCAGCCAGGACGTCGAATCGGTCTTCTCCGTCACCAGATCGTGCGTCGGCGAGTAGACGCCGGCGATCGGCGAGCGCGCGCGGATGCGCACCGCGATTTCCCAGGGCACGCGGGCGTCCCAGGACTCGCTGCGCGGCAGCTGATAGTCGTAGCGCGCGCCGTCCATCTCCTGCAGATGCTCGTAGCTGAGGCGCAGCCGCTGCGTGCCGCGCGGCGGCACCGGGAAGACGCTGGTCTGGATCAGGTTGTGGCCCGCGAATTCGAGCAGCGCCGGATCGAGCACGCGGTTGACGATTTCGCGGTAGAGGCGGCGCGCCTCCTCGCGCGGCAGCAGGCGGGCGCTCGGCTCGGCGCCGGAGCCCTCGAAGAGGAAAGAGTGCACGGCGGCGCCGTCGGGGACGGGCAGCAGGATCACGGCTTCGGCCGGGCGGTCCGAATGATTGCGGACCAGGATCTCCAGGGTGGTGGTGGCGGCGCCTTCCAGAAGCAGCACCTCGGCCTTCACCCCTTCGACCTCGATGGGATCCCAGCGCCCGTCCAGCGCGAATCCGCGCGCCTGCGGCACCAGGACGTGGGTGGCTCGGTCCAAGCCGGGCCAGGCGGAGACCGGCTGCTGGGCAGCCGAAACGGCCAGAATGAGTCCGGCGATCATGACCCTGAAACTACGGCACGGAGCCGCGTTTCAAGGTCACGAGAACGTAACGGCCGCGCCCGGAGGCGCGGGACTAGAGGGCCTTTTGGCCGCGGCCCCCGCGTCCGTTGATCAGGCCGACGATGATCATGATCACGGCGATGACCAGCAGAACGTGAACGAATCCGCCCAGGGTGTATGAAGAGACCAGCCCGAGCAGCCAGAGAATGAAGAGAACGACGGCGATGGTGTAGAGCATGTGAGTGCGTTGAAATTGTGAAACCTGCTGCTAAGTATAGCAATCACAATCACATGGATCTGAAATGAATCGCAATCCCGTCATGACTCTTTCGTCCTGCTTCGCACTACTGCTGAGTTGTTCCGGCATCCACGATCCAGCCGTCCAGCTCGCCTGCCCCGCGGCGGCGTGGTCGTGCTGCATCCTGAGGGCGATCTGACGACCGAGCAACTCGTCGCAGCCGGCCTCACGCCAAGTCAGGCGGAAGAGATTCACAAGTTGCGCCTGAACTCCATCGCGTCCATCTACGTGCTCACGAACGACCCGGAGGCCCTGCCTAGCCGCACGACCTATCAGGGCGGCTTCGTGCGCATTCCCCAGGTCCTCGTGGCGGCCCGATCTTCGAATGAGGCCTTCACGGTGATCCTCGCCGGCCCGCCGTCGGACCGCTACGTCGAAGGCCTTCGCTAGCGCCCGCTCGTGGCGCGCTCGACCGCGGCGCGGATCTCGGCGAGCGTGAGATCGAGCCGCGCTTCGAGCTCCTGCGGCGCGCCGGGCGTCACGAGCAGGACGGCACGGCCCGCGACGACGCCCTCGGTCACGCACTCGAGCGCCAGCGGACCCTCCGGCAGATCCGAGAGCTCGACCCAAGAGTCCTGCGTGTCCGCCGCATACCAATAAAGATCACCGCCGCCGGGCAGGACCCGCACCGAGCAGTCCGGCACCGGCTGGCCTTCGCGATCGAGCAGGCGCACGCGCAGCGAGGTGCTGCCGGCGCCGAGTCGGAAATCCACCTTGTGCCCGCCCGGCCCGTAGACGCGCGCGCCCACGACCTGCGTGACGCGGTCCCCGGCCATGGCGTAGACCGCGGCGGCGCCGGGGCGGATGGTCAGCTCGAAAGCGCCGTCCTCCCCGCACTCCGCCGATCCGAAATCGGTGTGCTCAAGCCAGGCGCCGACGCGCGCGCCGGGCAGCGGCTCGCCGGTGGCGGCGTCCAGCACGCGTCCGCGCAGCGTGGCCCAGTCCGCAGGCCGCGGCTGCGAGAGCGGAGGATCGATCGTCAGAACCCAGGTTTCCTCGCGCGTGCGCAGCACCCAGCGGCCCAGTTCGCGCGCTTCGGTGAGCGGACCGGTCTCGTCCCAGGCGCCGTTCCACACGTTCGCCGAGAGCGCGACGTCGTACTCGCCCTCCGGCAGAGACACGTGCCTGAAGTCGCCGATCGTCTCGTCCTGATTCCGGCCGCAGCCGACGAGTTCGCCGGTGCGCGCGCCCGCCGGCGCGTGCGGCACCGCCGTGCGCAGCGCCCGGAGCGTGAACCAGGCATCGTCCAACTCCACAGGGTCGCCGTCCACGCTCTGCAATCTCACCCGCAGCGGGGCGCGCGCGGGCAGGAAGTAATCCGCCTCCGCCGTCAGGCCGAGGTCCACGCGCCACTCGCAACTCACGCGGTCGCGCGCTGCCGCGTGCAGAATCCAGGTGCCCGATGCCGGCACGGACTCGAAACGGAAAATGCCGCGCGCGTCGCTGCGCGCTTCGACGCTGGCCTGGCCCTCGGGGTGCGTGAGGGTGAGCTGGGCGTTCGCGATCGGATGACCGTCATCTCCCACGAGGCGGCCGGAGAAGCCGCGCAACGTGATCGGCAGGCGCAGCACGAGCGCCGGGCCGGGCACCAGCCACTCCGCCTCGGGTGCGGGCAGGTCGCCGAGCACGTCGGTTCTGGCCGTGAACCGCCAGCGGCCGGCGGGCAGTCCGAAGCGCGCGCGGCCCTCGGCGTCGGTGGTGCGCTCCACGCTCGGATGGCGCCAGACCGGCTCGGCCGGCTTCTCGGGCTGCACGGGCTCCTCCGGCGGCGCGGGCTCCGCTTCCAGGATCCCGAACTCCTCGGTCGCAACCTCCGGCGCCACCGCGGCCAGCGCCTCCAGCAGCAGCGGTTCGAACGATTCCGCGCTCCTGGCCCAGCCGCTGAGGTTGAGTTGCACGGCGGCTTCCAGCGATTCGGACCGATTGATGGACCAGCTCAGGTCGAGCGAGGGCGTCTCGAGCCAGTCCGTCGCGATCACGAGGTTGCGAAAGCCCAGGCTCCCCCCGGCGTAGAAGACTTGCTGCTCCGGCTCTCCGATCGCGAGTCCGGACTCCGTCAGCGAGATCGCGTCGGCGGTCACGGTGGCGCCCGCGACCGGAGCGCCGCCGGCGTCTCTCACTTCCACCGTCATCACCGCGCCTTCGACGACGCGGATGTCCCCGAGCTGCGCGGTGGCGCCGGCGGGGATCACCGCGCGGTCCACGCCGTCGCTGCCGGAACCCATCGCCGGCTCCATCTGCAGCCAACGTCCCGGCTCGACGGCGAAGTCCCACTCGCCGGCGCCCAGGCCGTCGAAGCGGTAGGCGCCGTCGGCGGCGACGACCGCCTGCGCGAATCCCGGAGTCCAATTGTCCAAGCCGTAGGACCATCCGGGCCGGAATGCGTGCACCACCGCGCCGGCGGCCGGGGCGCCTTCGAGATCCAGAACGCGGCCCGCGGCCGCGCCGGCGGGCGCCAGGTGGATGGTCCAGACCGTGGAGGAGCCGGCGGCGAGATCCTCGTGCGGCTCGTGAATGGACTCGCCCCAGCGTCCGCCCGGCGGACGGCTGGCGGCCCAATCCACGTGCGTGTCGCCGGGGAAGTTGAACTCGGCGATGCCGCGCGCGTCGGCGGGCGCTTCGTGCCGCACGATCGAGCGGGTGCGGGAGTCCCACGTCTGCGCGCGCACGATCCAGCCCTGGCAGCGCGCGGGCACGCGCTCCACGCCGTCCTCGCCGCGGATGCGCAGCGCGACGCGCAGGCGCGCAGTGCCGGCTTCCAGGCTGCCGCCGGTTCCGGCGGACGCGTCGTCCTCGGCCCGCTCGGCGCGGACGATGCTTCCGGCGTCGAAGAAGTCCCCGGGCTCCGGATCGAGCCCCTCGGCGGCGGCGGTGGCGCGGGCGCCGTCCGCGGCCGTCCGATCCGCCGAGTCGCGCCCGCCGCCGGACAGCAGCAGAATCAGCGCGGCGAGAATGGCCGCCAGGACGGCGAGTATGACGAGGCGCCGCGGCATCGGAGATGGAGATCTTGTAGCACGAATCCCTCTCCGGAGGCGGCCTTTCTTCGAGCCCGCGGCGGGCGGGCGGCCCTAACGCCGCTCAGCCGGGTGCGCTTTGCGCGTGCGGATGTCATACACCGCGCCGGCGGCCAGCACGTGCAGGCGCACGCCGATGATGGTCACGGCGTTGTGCTGCGAGACCGAGTCCATGGAGGTGTATTCCATCTCGGACGGGTCCACGATGGTGATCGCGCCGCTGCCCACCACCTCGATGCGGTCGTCGGGATCCATGAAGGCGGCGGTGTCCTCGTCGAGGCCGATGCCGAGCAGCCGCGGGTTGTAAGCCACCGCGCTGAGCAGGCGCCCAAGGCGGTCGCGCTGCATGAAGTGCTGGTCGATGATCGCGAGTTGCGTCAGGCCCATGCCGGGCGAGAGCTGCACCTTGTCGGCGCGCGGCGTCAGGCCTTCCTCGCCGTGAGCGATCATGTGCTCGGACAAGAAGGATGCGCCGGCGCTGGTGCCGGCGACGTGCAGTTCCTCGTCTTTGTTGCGGTCGCGGATGAGTTGCGTGATGCGCGTGCCGCCGATGGTCGTGGAGAGGCGCAATTGATTGCCGCCGGTGAAGAACACGCCGGTGGCCTTGCCGAGGAAGCGGTACCAGTCGTCGTTCGCCGCGTCCGAGCGCTGCTCGTAGCCGAGGCTGCGCGCCTCGTGCACGCCCAACTCCTCTTCGAAGAGGCGCACGTAGTTGCGCCCGGTCTCGCGCAACTGCGAGGCGGTCGGAATCACGGCGATGCGCGCGTGCTTGCCCCCCGCCACCTTGGTGAAGCGGCGCAGGATGGCGGGATCGCGGAGTTTTTCCTCCGCGCCGCCGATCGGAATGATGAAACCGCGATTCACTTGCTTCCCTGCTACTTACCCAATCATACCTGATCGAGAAGGCCCTGGCAGTAGTGCCGCTCTGTATTATCTGCGTCAACTGCGGAGATTCGGCTCTTCAGTTTCTCGCGAAGCCTTGTCTTCGCCTCATCGTGCTTTTCCCCAAGTTCGCCAGCTCTGTTCCTAATAATTCCAACCATTAGTCTCATGATTTGATATCGACCATTCCACTTGGGGGATAGTGTCTCTAACTTTTGCAATGTAGCATCTGAGAACAGCGCCTGGTAGCCTTTTTCGATATCGCCTATGGCCTCGTTCAATCGATCGGCGCCATCAAGTATCAACCGCTCTACAGCGGCTTGAGCACTGCCCTGCTCGACTTCTGCGAGCCGCCCTCTGTATTTCTGGTATACATCAAATAATCCAGCGGTATCAAGGAACTTCTTCTCTTCTCCAAAGGTGATAAGGTAGGAAATGTCTTGCCTCTCTGCGCGCCGGAGAAGTGCCTCCCCAACAACGTTGTGAAAATTGATCGGAATATCCAACTTGGCAATTTTACAATTGTAGAAAATGCAACTCGCCAATGCCATGATTCCCTTCGCAGATAAGGCACTATTGCGGGGCAATTCAGTAAGAATTGTCTCATTCACTGCCCTTCTCTCCGAATCGGTCTGGAGGACGAACCTATCTGAGGTAGCGATTGCCAGTATGTCCTGAAGTGGCCCAGACTCGGTTACGGGCGGATCGATTATGGCAGACAATTCGATGCTGTCCAATGCGCCGTCCCTGAGGTACTCCAAGAGTCCGGGAGGTTGTTGAAAAAAAATTCCATACGCCTTTGCGTACTTCTTGAGTAAGCCTGACTGAAAAAGGGTCTCCCTCGAGAGCTCTCGCTTCTGACTAGAGTCTGAAGTCGCATGGTGGACAATCATTGGGTTGAAATTGAAGATGTCGAGGCGTTCCCAACCGAATTCCTTAGCCTCTAGAGTGACGATTGTGGCGTATTGAACTACGATGTCCGGTAGAGTCTTCTGATGATATTCGGCTAGAGCATTCATTTTGTCGAATAAGCGAAGCAAGTCCCTAATGTTTTGCGACGCGCTGAGTTCCCAAAGCTGCATTACGTCCTCCTTTGACTGGGTAAGAGTTGCTACTGAGTATTGAGATGAGGACTGCCCAATCGCGTTCGACCATACACGCTCGTACACTTCCGTTCGATTGACATCGAGGCTTACCCAATCTGCGAAGACCTTCTCTCGAAAGCGCGCAATCTCATTCTTGATCGCAACATCCACCTCACCACTTCCGTATATCACTAGAACTTTACAGTTCTTGACCTCGACCAAGTAGTTAGTAAATCCGAGTAACTCCCTGATGCACTCCGGACTGGATCTTTCAATATCATCGAAGCAGATTATTTGGTCTTGGATCACAGCCTCTGCAAGATCTGCCAGCGACACACTAATGCTCCCGCCAACGCTCGCTTTCTCCAGAAACTTGCGCGTCATTAATTTCAAATTGCGGAGCCATGCGCGGGGTTGTATTGCATTGATGACCTGCTTGCCGGTTATTTTCTGCTCCAGTAGGAGCTCAGCTACCAGCTTGCGCCGTAGATCGTCCATCGTGTTCACTCCAAAAAGTGAAACTGTCAATGTATTTCCTAATGAAGGCGCAACCTCTCGCCAGAGATGCGTCTTGCCGCTTCCCCACGGCCCCTCAAGTAGTAGCGCGGCGGGCCGGCGCGAATCCGCAAAAAAGTACGACTGGATTAACTTCTGAATGACAGCGCGGGAAGTCATTGTGTCACTAGCATAGACATGGTGAGTGGGTCGATGATTGCCACTAATCGCCCAGCGCGCGGAACACGACGCCGGCCTGCTCCTCCAGGTGCCGCGAGTGCGTTCCCGTGGCCGGACTGGCGGCCGCCGGTCTTCCTGCGTAGGCCAGCGGACGGCCGATTTCGAGGAAGCGCGCCTGCACGAAGCTCCAGGCGCCCATGTTGCGCGGCTCTTCCTGCGCCCACACCAGCTCGGCGCGCGGGAAATCGCCGATCGCGGCCAGCAGCGCGCGGCGCGGGAAGGGATAGAGCTGCTCGAGGCGCAGCAGCGCCACGTCGGCGCGGCCGGCGGAATCGCGGGCCGTGCGCAGCTCGTGCGCCAGCTTGCCGCTGGCGATCACCACGCGCTTGACCTTGGCCGGCTTCGCGCCGGGCTCGCCCATCACCTCGAGGAAGCGCCCGGCGCTGAACTTGGCGATCGGGCTCATGGCGCGAGGATCGCGCAGCAGGGACTTCGGCGTGAACACGATCATCGGCCGCCGCAGGCCGCGCGCGGCGTGCCGGCGCAGCAGGTGGAAGTACTGAGCCGACGTCGAGCAATTGGCGAGCACCAGATTGCCCTCGGCGCAGAGCTGCAGCCAGCGCTCGATGCGCGCGCTCGAGTGCTCGGGCCCCTGGCCGTCGTAGCCGTGGGGCAGCAGCATCACGAGGCCGCTCTTCTGCCCCCACTTCGACTCGCCGGCCGCCAGAAACTGGTCGATCGGAATCTGCGCGCCGTTGACGAAGTCGCCGAACTGCGCCTCCCAGGCGACGAAGCAGCGCTCGGCGGCCTGCGTGTAGCCGTACTCGAAGCCGACGGCCGCCTCTTCTGACAACAGCGAGGAGTGGAACTCCACGCGCACCGCGGGATTCAGCCCGGCCAGCGGCACGTGGCCGGCGCCGGTGCGCTGATCGCGGATCACCGCGTGGCGGTGCGAGAAAGTGCCGCGCTGGCTGTCCTGGCCCGCGAGGCGGATGCCGACGCCGTCCAGCACCAGGCCGCCGCAGGCCAAAGCCTCGGCGCAGCCCCAGTCCACGTCCTTGGCGCCGCGCGCCATCTCTTCGCGCCGCTTCAATTGGCGCAGCAGATTCGGGTGCACGACGAAGCCCTCGGGCATCGCGTTGGTGCGGTCCACGAGGCTGATCAGCGTCTCCGCAGGCAGGCCGGTCGCGGGCGAATCCTCCTCGGCCCAGTCGGCGGCGCTGTCGTCGCGCTCGAAGATCTGCGGCCGCACGTCGGACTCGGTCAGAGCCTTGCCGCCGCCGCGGGCGCGCCAGGATTCCAGCGCCTGCCGCAGCTTCTCGTCGTACTCCTGCGCGATGCGCTCGGATTCCTCGCGCGTCATGTCGCCGCGCCGCGCCAGCAGCTCGATGTAGTTGTGGCGCACGCTCGGATGCTTCGCGATCTTCTGATACAGCAGCGGCTGCGTGTACGCGGGCTCGTCGCCCTCGTTGTGCCCGCGCCGCCGGTAGCCGATCAGGTCCACCACCACGTCGGCCTGAAACTTCTGGTGGTAGTCCACCGCCACGTGCATGGCGCGCAGCACCGCCTCGGGGAAGTCGCCGTTGGCGTGCAGCACCGGCGCCTGCACCATCTTGGCGATGTCGGTGCAGTAGTAGCTGCTATAACAATCTTCCGGGCCCGCGGTGAACCCGATCTGATTGTTGACGATCAGGTGGATCGTGCCGCCGGTGCGGTAGCCCTCCAGATCGCTCATCTGGAAGGTTTCGGCCACCACGCCCTGCCCGGTGAAGGCCGCGTCGCCGTGCACGAGAATGCCGATGGTCTTGCGCCGCTCCGCGTCGCCCTCGCGGTCTTGGAAAGCGCGCACCATTCCGCAGACCACCGGATCCACCGCCTCGAGGTGGCTGGGGTTGGCGGTGAGGATGACTTCCAGCTCCTGCCCAGCCGGCGTGCGGTAGACGCCGCGCTGGCCGACGTGATACTTGACGTCGCCGCTGCCGCCCGGCATCTCCGGCAGCGCGCTGCCCTCGAATTCGCTGAAGATGCGCTCGTAGGGCCGGCCGAGAATCGTGCCCATCAGCGTGAGACGGCCGCGGTGCGCCATGCCGACGACCACGCGCGCCACGCCGCTGGCCGCCAGCCGGTCCAGCATTTCGGCCAGCGCCGGCAGCATCATGTCGGAGCCCTCGAGCGAGAAGCGCTTCGTGCCCGGATAGCGCGTCTGCATGAAGAGCTCGAAGTTCTCGGCCTGCACCAGGCGCGAGAGGATGCGCTTTCTGTGCTCGAGGTCGAAGACGGCCTCGTTGCGGCGCGGCTCGACGCGCTCGCGCAGCCAGTACTTGCGCTCCTGGTCCACGACGTGCATGGACTCCATGGTCCAGCGCCGGCAGTAGGACTCGCGCAGCACGTCGAGAATCTCGCGCAGCGTCATGACGGACTGGCCGCACATGCCGTCGGTGAGGAACTCGCGGTCCAAATCCCAGATGGTGAAGCCGTACCAGGCGGGATCCAGCGACGGGAGCAGGTCGGGCTTGTATTCCAGCGGATCGAGGTCCGCCAGTTGACAACCGCGCGTGCGATAGGCGCTGATCAGCTGCCAGACGCGCGCCTGCTTGTCGGCGACGTTGGTGGCCGCCGCGACGGTTCCGTCCTGCGTGCCGCGAGCCGGCCGCCAGGGCACGCGCAAGGTGCGGAAAATCTCCTCCCAGAAGCCGTCGGCGCCGTCCAACAGCGCTTCCACGCGCTGCAGCAGCCGCGCCGATTCCGCCCCCTGCACCGTGCGGTGGTCGTAGGTGCTGGTGACGGTCATCACCGGGCCGATCGCCAGCTCGGCCAGCGCCGACGGGCTCATGCCGCGCACGTGCACCGGCACGCCGATCGCGCCGGTGGCGAGGATGAGGCCCTGCCCCTTCATCAGGCGCGGCACCGAGGCCTCGGTGCCGAGGCCGCCCGGATTCGTCAGAGAGAAGGTGGTGCCGGCGAAGTCCTCCGCCGTCAGCGTCCCTTCGCGCGCGCGCTCAATGCGGTCCTGGTAGGCGGCGTAGAAGGCGTAGAAGTCCATCGCCTCGGCGCCTTTGACGTTGGGCACCACGAGCGAACGGGCGCCGTCGCGGCCTTCCACGTCCACGGCCAGGCCGAGGTTGACGCGCCGCGGCACCACCTTGAAGGCCTTGCCCTCGCGGTCCTCGTAGTAGGACTGCACGTTCGGCGCCTCGGACACCGCGCGCACCATCGCCCAGGCGATGAAGTGCGTGTAGGAGGTCTTGCCCAGCGCGCGGTCGCGCATGTGCGCGTTGATGACGCGCCGGTTCTCGTCCAGCACCTTCACCGGCATGGTGCGCACCGAAGTGGCGGTGGGCACCTCCAGGCTGGCCTGCATGTTGGCGGCGATGCGGGCGGCGACCCCGCGCAGGGGTTGGTAGTCGCGGTCGGGGGCGGCGGCGGCGGGCGCGGCGGACGTCGCAGCCGCGGGCGCTGCGGGCGCTGCGGGCGCCGCGGCGGGCTGCGCGGCGGCGGGCGCGGACGGGGCCGGCGCAGCCGCTCCGCCCGCCAACTGCGCGAAGATCTCCGACCACTCGGCGTCCACCGAGGCGGGATCGCCCTGCCACTGCTCGAACAGGGCCTCGACGTAGCCGGCGTTGACGCCGAACTGCTCCTCGAAGTCGATGGTCTTCACTCGCTCCTTTCCTGAGCCGATTTTAGCCCTGCGCGAAGCGGCGCGCAGGTTGGCTAGACTGCGCGCAGGAGGTTTCCCGACCGTGAGACTGCTCTTCGCCGTTCTGATCCTCGCAGCCGCCGGCTGCGCCAAATCCGCGGCGCCGTCCGGCCTGCCGCCGGACTTCGCCTCGCTCGTGCCGGCGGACGCCGCCGCCGTGGTGCATCTGCGCTCGCTCGACGAGTTGCTGGTCGAGCTCAACGTCGTGGCCAAAGCCGCCGATCCGTCGGCGCAAGCGATGACTGCGCCCGACCTCCTCGGCATGCCGCTGGCGCTGATCGGCCAGCCGGAACTGGCCAAGGAATTGCTCCTCGACCAGCCGCTGGGGCTCGCCTACGGGATGGGCAGCGCGGCGACGCGGCCGGTGATCACGATCATCGTCGCCGCGCGCCAGCCGGAGGAACTCGGCGCCAAGTTCGCGAACATGCCGGATTCGAGCGTGGCGATCTCCGGCCAGTTCGTCGCCCTGCGCATCGGCGAGGGCCGGGCTTCGACGGCGGGCGGATCGCCCCTGCTCGAGGACTTCCCGGCCGGCCTCTTCGCCTTGCGCGCCGACCTGGGCGCGATTCTCAAGACCTTCCGGCCGTTGATTGACATCGGGCTGGTCGAAGTCGAAGACGCGCTGAGATCCGGAGCAGACCAGGATCCGGAGATGCCCGTGGATCCTGCGGAAATGATCGAGTGGTATCTGAAACTGGCCCGCGACCTGATGGATTCGGCTGAGCGGATGGATCTCGCAATGGATCTTGCGGGAGGCGTCTTCGCGTTGCGGACGGAGATCCTCCACCGTGAGGGCAGCCCGATGGCCTCCGTCGGCTTGAAGGAGAGCGTTGACTACCGGGCTTTGGCCGGCCGGCTGGACCCTGAGGCTGCGATCCACGTGGTCGGCAGTTTCGATCAGGGCAGGATGATGGAGCAGTTCCAGGATTTCTATCGCGCGATGATCGACGCGGTGGCGCAGGACGAAAGCCTGCCGCCCGAGGCCAAGGAGGCGTTCCGCGTGTACATCGAGGGCATGCTCGACGTGGTGCCGATGATGGGCCGCGAAACCGCGCTGTGCGCCGGCTACGAGGCCGGCAAGTTGCGGGTCGCCGGCGAAATCGAGGCGCAGGATCCCGCCGCGGTGGCCGAGCGGCTGCTCGAGCTGCTCCAAGATCCGGCGCTGGCGGCGATGGGCATGAAGGCCACGGCCGAAACCGCCGGCAAACTCGCCGGGCAGCCCTCGATCAATTGGCGCCAGTCACTCGATTTCGCCCAGATGGTGCGGGTCATGGGGCTGGTGGACGAGATTCCGCCGGGCATGGCGGAACGGTTCGCCCAGGGCATGGACGTGGTCCTGATGCCGGCGGAAGAACGGTTGCGTGTCGTCGCGGGCGGCGACGCCGCCTGGCGCGAGGCCGCGGCGCAGAGACTCGTCGCAGGCGGCTCGGCCAGCGCGGAACTGGCGCGCGGTCTCGAGCCTCTGGCAGGAGCGAATCCCGCGCAATACATGCGCATGGACATGAAGCCTGTCATGGCGCTGTTCGTGGACGTCGGCAGAGCCTCCGGCGATCAGGATCTCGAGATGGAGAAACTGAGCGCAGCCCTCGCCGCGCTGGGCGAGCAGCCGCTCGTCTTCGACTTCTACTGGGGAGTGAAGAAGCGCGCGATGGTCGCCGGCTTCGGCATGGATCTGCGCGGCTTCGCGCAAATGATGGCGGCCGCCTCCCGCTGACCGCCCGCCATGGCGAGCATCACGTTCCACGGCGCCGCGGGCGAAGTCACGGGCTCCTGTTTCCTCGTCGAGCACGCCGGGGCGCGCATCGTCGTGGACTGCGGCATGTTCCAGGGCAGCCGGGAATCGCGCGACCACAACTTCGCCGACCTCCCCTTCCGCGGCGCCGACGTCCACGCGGTGGTGCTGACGCACGCGCACATTGACCACACCGGCCTGCTGCCGAAACTGGCCGCCGACGGCTACCGCGGCCGCATCCACGCCACCGAGGGCACGCGCAAGTTGTCGGAAGTGATGCTGCCGGACTCCGCGCGCATCCAGGAGACCGACGCCGAGCGGCGCAGCAAGTACCGCAAGCGGCGCGGCGACGCGGCGGTGCAGCCGCTCTACACCGAAGCCGACGCCGGGCGCGCGCTGCAGCTCTACTCGGCCCACGGCTTCGACGAGTGGTTCCGCGTGCTCACCGGGGCGCGCGCCCGCTACTGGCGCGCCGGACACATCCTGGGCGCCGCCAGCATCGAGCTGGAATTGTCAAATGAGTCCGGCGGCGTCAAGCGCATCGTCTTCTCGGGCGACGTCGGCCCGACGCCGGATCCGCTGCTGCCGGATCCGCAGCCCCCGGAGGCCGCCGACTTCCTGCTGCTCGAATCCACCTACGGCGACCGCGACCACAAATCCATGGCCGACACGCTGGAGGAGCTGGCGCAGGCCATGCGCGCCGCCGACGCGTCCGGCGGCAACCTTCTGGTGCCGGTCTTCGCCGTCGGCCGCGCGCAGATGATCCTGTGGGCCATCAGCAAGCTCGAGCGCGAGGGCCGCGTCAAGCCGCGCCCGGTGGTCCTCGACTCGCCGATGGGCATCGACGTCACCGATCTCTACCGGCCCGTGGCCGAGGAGTCCATCCGCCCGCGGGACGTCAGCTTCACCCGCTCGGTGCAGGATTCCATCCAGCTCAACCAGGCGCGCAACACCACCATCCTCGCCGCCAGCGGCATGTGCGACGCGGGAAGAATCCTTCACCATTTGAAGCACCACCTGTGGAAGGACGAGACGCAGATGGTGATCGCCGGCTATCAGGCGCAAGGCTCGCTCGGCCGCCAGATCGTGGACGGCGCGCGCGAGGTGCGCGTCATGGGCGACCAGGTCGCCGTGCGCGCGCGCCTGCACACGCTCGGCGGCTTCAGCGCGCACGCCGGGCGCAGCGGCCTGCTGGCCTGGTACGCGGCCATCCGCGGCAAGCCGGCGCAGGTGGCACTGGTGCACGGCGAAGAGCGGCAGCGCGCGGCGCTGGCCGCGGCCCTGGAGTCGCAGCACGGCGCGCGCGTCCTGCAACCCGTCCGCGGCCAGACCGTGGAGTTGGACTAGTCCCTAGCCGACCACGCCGGCAAAGGGGTTGGTCAGCTCGCAGGACGCGATGTCCAGGCCTTGGCTCCATACGCTGCGCCCGGCGGCGCCCGCCGGAACGTTCACGTTGACCACCGCCACGCCGGCGCCGTTGACCGGAATGACGCCCAGCACGGAGAGCGGCCGGCTCACCGCGAAGTTCATCGGACCGCAATGTCCGGCGTTGAGCAGGGTCGGTCCGGCGCCGGCGGGTGACATCACGATGCCCGCATATCCGCCCGGCGTCGCGTACGTGACGGTGAAACTGGCCATGTTGCCGGCGGTGAGGTTCGTCACCGTCAGCACCGGGCCGTCGGTATAGGTCACGGTCAGCTCAGGCGGAGCCGGAAGAACGTCGCTGCCATAGAAATAGACGTAGGAATAGCGCCCCCCCGAGCCGCCGGCGACGTTGCGCAAGACCAGTGTGAGCACGTTGTCGGCGAGATCCGGCTCCCAGAAAGCTGCGTTGACGTTCAGGACGAAGTCCACCGGAACCAGGTCGTTGGACGGGAAGCCCGTCTGAGGCTGGGTCAAAACCTCGGCGATTCCAGGGTGAGCGTCGGTCTGGCTGCGCGACCAGCCGTCGCCGGAGGAGCGGAGCACCGTGACCTCCGGATTGTCATAGGGATTGCCGAAGCCCGCCTCGTGGTAGGCCCGCAAGGTCATCGACCGGATGGTGCTGCCGTCGGGAATGGACGACAGATCGAACTTCACGAGACCGTCCACGAATCCCTGGGCGGGACTTCCCCAATAGGCGCGGAACCGGTTGTCATTCCAGTTCTCCTGCGAGAGGCTGGAAATGCACTTGCTGTCCGTGGCAGTCAGGGTGACCGACTGCTGAGCGAGTCCAAGGACGAGGGTGAGGGTGAGGATCATGGCGTCCCCACCCTATCACGGAACCGAAGGACCGCTAGAGCACCACGCCGTTGAAGACTTTGCTCAGCCGGCAACCGCCGAAATCCACGGCCTGGATCCACACGGTGGTGCCCGCGGCGCCGATCGGAATCGGGAAGGTGATGACGGCCGTGCCGGCGCCGTTGGCCTGCGCATTGCCCAGGAAGAACACCCGGGGCGAGAGGTCCACGCTCATGGTGCCGCAGGGGCCCGCGCTGACGTTGCTGGGGCCGGCGCCGGTGCGCGACAGCATGATGCCCGCAAACCTGCCGGGCAGGATGTTGTACGCCTCGAAGATGGCGATCACGTTGTGCCGCAGGTTCACCACCATCAGGCCGACCTTGTTGCTGTAGGTCACGATCAGCTCGGGCGGCGCGCCCAGCGGATCCTTGCCGTAGAAGTGCACGTTGGACACGCGGCCGATCTGGCCCGCGACGTCGCGCACGATCAGCGTCATGGCGTCGTCCGCCAGGTCGAGGCTCCAGTTGACGATGGACGGGTTCAGCACGATGTCCACGGGCACGAGATCGCCGGTGGGGAAGCCGGTGACCTGGCCGGTCATCAGCTGGTTGACGCCCGGATGAATGTCATCCGTCGTGCTCGACCAGTTGTCCACGATCGAGTGGTAGACCGCCACGATCGGGTCCCCGGAGGGGCTGCCGCCGCTGGCCTGGTGGTACAGGCGCAGGGTCAGGCCTTCGATCGCGGAGGCGTTCGGAATGGACGCCAGGTCGAATTTCAGCAGGCCGTCCACGTAGCCCTGGCTGGAGTTGCTCCAGGCGGCGCGGAGGGTGTTGTCGCTGAAATCTTCGCTGCTGACACTCGAGATGGAGTCGGTGTCAATCGGCTTGAGCGTGACGGTCGTCTGGAACGCCGCGCAGGTCAAAAGGAGGGGTAGGAGCATGGGATTTTCCGCCCAAGTTTATCACAGGAATTCGCGGTTCGCCGCGCCGAATTTCGTGCTAGCGTGGCTGCTTCCCCCTGCCCTCACGGCACCCTCCCTCCATGTTCCCCATTCTTTTCACGCTTCTTATGGCCTCCGCCCCGGCCCAGACCGTCGGCGGCGTCTGGAGCAATTCCGTCATCCACACGGGCACGCTCGCCAACGACCACCGCGGCAGCGCCGTCACGTCCGCCGGGGATCTGAACCTCGACGGCAAACCGGACTATGCCGTGGCTTCGCGCAGCACGCTGTGGGCCTACAACGGCGCCACGCACGCGCTGCTCTTCAGCGTGCCGACCGGCAACGTCGGCGAGCAGGTGCTGGCCGGCGTCGGCGACGTGAACGGCGACGGGCGCGGCGATCTGGCCCTGGGCACGCCGTCCGCGAACGGCAACCTGGGCCACGTGCGCCTGATCAGCGGCACCGGCGGGACGTTGTGGGATCTGCCGGGCAGCGTGGCCGGAGGACAACTCGGCTTCTCGATCGACGGCGCCGGCGATCAGAACGCCAACGGTCTGGCTGACCTCATCGTCGGCTCGCCGACGGCGGGCGGCACCGGACAGATGAAGGTGCTCGACGGTCTCACCGGCGGGCTCATCCACGGCGCATCGGGCCCGGTGAACAACAGCGGCTACGGCTACGGAGTCGCCGGCGGCATGGACGTGGACGCGGACGGCTTCGACGACGTGGTCGTGGGCGCGCCCTTCGAGAAGATCGGCACCGACATCTTCTGCGGCAACGTCTACGTGATCAGCGGAAACGGCTTCGGCCCCATCCGCAACCACGCCGGCACGCGCAACGCGTTCCTCGGCAAGTGCGTGGACATGGCCGGGGACCTCAACCTCGACGGCTGGGCCGACGTGCTGGTCTCGCGCGACACCAACTCCAGCCACGACAGCTCGGTGCGCGCGTACAACGGCCGCAACGGCAACATCATGTACACGGTGCCGATTCCGGAGATCGTCGCCTATCTGCCGAACCTCCTCGGCGGCGGCGGCACCAGCGTGGACTCGGACGGGATCGCCGACTTCGCGGTGGGACTCCCGATGCTCGATCAGCCCGGTCTCGTGGACGCGGGCGGCGTGCGCGTCTTCAACGGCATGGACGGCTCGCTGATGAAGGAGATTCCGGGACTCCATGCGGGCTTCGGCCTCGGCTCGTCGGTGGCGGTCTATCGCGCTCCCGTGCAGGATCTGGGTTCGGCGGTCGTGATGGGCGAAAGCCGCGCCACGCCCGGCGGCCTCTTCGAGGCCGGCGCCGACGGCGTCTGGAATTTCCTGCCCTGCCTGGCCGGCATTCCCAACTACTTCACGGCTTCCGTGCAGTCCACGGTGCAGCTGCGCTACGACTTCCCGGCCAGCGCGGCGGGCTACGCGTTCCGCCTCGTGGTGGGCAAGAGCGGCCCCGGCGTGACGATGCACAACGGCCTCGCCATTCCGCTGACCAACGACGCCTTCGTGCAGGCTTCGCTGGCCGGCTCGTATCCGGGCGGCATCACGACGAGCGGCACTTCGGGCGTGCTGAACGCGCAAGGCAACGCCGCGGGCTCGCTGAAAGTGAATCCGCTGCCGCCGCAGTACGTCGGGCTTTCGCTGTATCTGGCGGCGATCGCCGGGCCGAACGCGGCCAGCTACGACGTCTCGTCGGTCTGCGTGCAGATCCTGGTCAAGCCGTAGGGCTCAGGCCGGGGGGCTCAGGCCTTCGGCACGCGGATGTCCTGAATCAGGCGCTGGACGGCCGCCGACGGCGGCGGCCGCAGCCGGCACACCAGCAGCGCGACGGCGAAGTTGAGCGCCGCGCCCAGCGCGCCGATGCCTTCCGGCGAGATGCCGAACCACCAGTTTGCGGGGTTGGACAGCTCCGGATGCAGGAATTTGAACCAGAGGATGTAGCTGCTCGTGAAGCCGAGGCCCGCGATCATGCCGCTGATGGCGCCGGCGGCGTTCATGCGCAGCGAGAAGACGCCGAGCAGCAGCGCGGGGAAGAAGGATGACGCGGCGAGTCCGAAGGCGAAGGCCACGACCTCGGCGACGAATCCCGGCGGGTGGATGCCCAGCCAGCCGGCGGCCACCACCGCGGCGGCGGCGGCGCAGCGCGCGGCGATCAGCTCGCCCTTCTCGGTGATCCTGGGCAGGAAGGTGCGCTTGAGCAGGTCGTGGCTGATGGTCGAACTCACGACCAGCAGAAGGCCGGCTGCGGTGGAGAGCGCCGCCGCCAGCGCGCCGGCCGCGACCAGCGCGATCACCCAGTTCGGCAGGCCGGCGATCTCCGGATTCGCCAGCACGATGATGTCGGAGTTGACGGTGAGTTCGTTGGCGGAGGCCGAGGCGGCTCCCACGTACTGGATGAGGCCGTCGCCGTTGCGGTCCTGCCAGGACAGGAGCTGCGTCTGCTCCCACTGCTTGAACCAGTCGGGCATCGCCTCGTACGGCTGGCCGTTGACCGTGTCGAGCAGGTTGGTGCGCGCGAACAGCGCCACCGCCGGCGCCGTGAGATAGAGCAGCGCGATGAAGATCAGCGCCCAGCCCACGCTCTTGCGCGCGTCGCGCACGCGCGGCACGGTGTAGAAGCGCACGATGACGTGCGGCAGGCCCGCGGTGCCGATCATCAGCGCGGCCGTGATGCAGGCGACGTCGAGCAAGCCTTTCGATCCGTCGAGATAGGAGGCGAATCCCAGTTCGCGGTGCAGGCCGTCGAGGCGCTGCAGCAGAGGGACGCCGTCGGCGCCCGCGCCGCCGAAGCCGAGCTGCGGGATCGGCGTGCCGGCGACCATGATGGACAGGAAGATGGCGGGGATCAGATAGGCGCAGATCAGCACGCAGTACTGCGCCACCTGCGTCCAGGTGATGCCCTTCATGCCGCCGAGCACGGCGTAGAAGAACACCACGCCCATGCCCAGGATCACGCCGGTCTCGACTTTCACTTCCAGGAAGCGCGAGAGCACGATGCCGACGCCGCGCATCTGCCCGCCGACGTACGTGAAGGAGATGAAGAGCGCGCAGACCACCGCCACCACGCGCGCGACCCGCGATTCGTAGCGGTCGCCGACGAAATCGGGCACCGTGAACTTGCCGAACTTGCGCAGGTAGGGCGCGAGCAGCAGCGCCAGCAGGACGAAGCCGCCGGTCCAGCCCATCAGGTAGACCGAGCCGTCGTAGCCCATCATGGAGATGAGGCCGGCCATGGACATGAAGGAGGCCGCGCTCATCCAGTCCGCGGCGGTGGCCATCCCGTTGGCCAGCGGCGGCACGTGGCCGCCGGCGACGTAGAACTCCTGCGTGCTCTTGGCGCGGCTGAAGACGGCCACGCCGACGTAGAGCGCGAAGGAGAGGCCGACGAGGAGGAAGGTCCAGGCCTGGATGTCCACGCGCTACTCCTCCCGCAGGCCGTGCGCCTCGTCGATGCGGTTCATGCCGCGCGCGTAGACGAAGATCAGGATGATGAACACCAGGATCGAGCCCTGCTGCGCGAACCAGAAGCCCAGCGGGAAGCCGGTGCCGGGCAGGGTCCACTGGTCCAGCCAGCCGCGCAGGAAGATGCCGCAGCCGAAGGAGACGGCGGCCCAGACCAGCAGCAGGAGGCCGGTCAGGCGGAGGTTGGCGCGCCAGTGGGCCCTGGCAGGGGTGTCGGTCGTAACTGGCGAATTCTGCATGATTTAGGCCGTCCTGGCCCGGAAGATAGCGGCCTCCAAGGGAAAATGCGCGTCATTTTTTGCGGAAATGACGGGTTTTTGCTTGCAGGCCGCAGAGCCCGGGATATTCTTGGCGGCCATGTCCGCATCCCCCACCACCATGGACGAACGCAAGAAAGCCTTCGCGGCCTGCTACGAGGTCACGCCCAACATGTCCCGGGCGCAGATCCTCGCCCACATGAAGAAGCACGGAGTGCGCTTCCTGCGCCTCCAGTTCACCGACATCAACGGCGCCAACAAGAACGTCGAGGTGCCGGCCAGCCAGTTCGAGAAGGCGCTCGACGGCGAAATCATGTTCGACGGCTCTTCGATCGAGGGTTTCACCCGGATCGAGGAGTCCGACATGCTGCTGAAGCCCGATCTGGGCACCTACCGCGTGGATCCGTGGCCCAGCTTCGGCCAGGAGCACACCGACCACGGCCACGTCGCGCACGTGATCTGCGACGTCTACAACCCGGACGAGACGCCCTTCGCCGGCTGCCCGCGCATGGCGCTGAAGCGCAATCTCGCGGCCGCCAAGAAGCTGGGTTACGCGATGAACTGCGGCCCGGAGGCCGAGTTCTTCCTGTTCCAGCGCAAGGCCGACGGCTCGGCCACTACGGAAACGCACGACGTCGCCGGCTACTTCGACCTGGCGCCGAACGATCTGGGCGAGGAGTGCCGCCGCGAGATCGTGATCGCGCTGGAGGCGCTGAACTTCGAAATCGAGGCCGCGCACCACGAAGTGGCGCCGGGCCAGCACGAGATCGACTTCAAGTACGACGACGCGCTGCCCACCGCCGACCGCCTGAGCACGTTCCGCTTCGTGGTGCGCCGCGTGGCGCGCGCGATGGGCCTGCACGCCACCTTCATGCCGAAGCCGATCTTCGGCATCAACGGCTCGGGCATGCACGTGCACCAGTCCCTGTTCAAGGGCAAGGAGAACGCCTTCTACGATCCGAAGGGCAAGTACGAGGGCATCGCGCAGATCATGCTGTGGTACATGGGCGGCCTGCTCGAGCACGGCCGGTCCTTCTCTGCGGTGACGAACCCGACGGTGAACTCCTACAAGCGCCTGGTGCCGGGCTACGAAGCCCCCACGCACCTCGCGTGGTCCATGCGCAACCGCTCGCCGCTGATCCGGATTCCGGCGCGGCGCGGTCTGGGCACGCGCTGCGAGATGCGCATGCCGGACCCCTCCACCAACCCTTACCTGGCCTTCAGCGTGATGCTGGCCGCGGGTCTGGACGGGATGCGCAACAAGATCGATCCGCCGGATCCGGTCGAGGGCAACGTCTACAAGATGAGCGCGCGGGAGCGGGCGCGGCTGAAGATCCGCAGCCTGCCCGGCGACCTCGGCGAGGCCTGCGACCTGCTCGAGAAGAGCACGGTGATGAAGGACGCGCTCGGCGACCACATCTTCGAGAACATGCTGACCGCGCGCCGCGCCGAATGGCACGAGTACATCGCGCGCGTGCATCAGTGGGAGATCGACGAGTACTTGACGCAGTACTAGTCTGGCCGGCGCGGGGACACCCTCCCCGCAAAAGCGCTCCGGGATTTGTCACACTCTGTGACGATTCCCGGAGCGTTTGATTCGTCTAGGTGTCGTGTTGCCATTCGAGCAACTCGAAGATCAGCGCAAGCGAGCCTTCCTGCCCGTGATACCCCAATCTTCCTTCCTGGATCGTGAGGGGTGGCTGGTACCAGTCGGGAGCGCCTTGAGGAGGTGAATAGGTCCAGCCTTCAGGAACAGGGATTGCAAAGTCAGCCGCGAGTGCAGGAAAGCGGCCGTGCTCTACTTTGTACTGCACGGCGGCGTGAAGCAATGCAAGCGCTTGCGCTTTCACTGGCCGCTCGTTCCCCTGCAAGTCGAGACTCCACTTGCTTCTGAGGCGCCCGTAGAGATCGCATCCGCAAAGGTAGTAGCTGCCGATGGACAGCCGGTAGTAGGGAGGATCCTGAGATGCTTCGTACTCCCAAGAGGCTGAAACGCGCTCGCTGATCCGGCGCTTGACTGACCTCAGACTCGTGGGCAGTTTCCCCTCCTTGGCCCAGTAGGAGAGGACACCGGCGTGAAGCGCCTCGCCCTCTGCCTCGTAAAAATCCCAATCATCACACGGACATACTGGCACCAAGAAGAAAAGGGCGAGGACGAGCAAGCCGAGGATCCCGAGCAGCCATCGCGTACTTGTTGTCATTGTCTCACCGAGCGTACCGCGGGGACACCATTCCCGCAAAACCTCTCCGTGATTTGTCACATCGTGTGACGATTCCCGGAGCGCTCTTCGTCCGTGACTGATCATCAATGCGTGCGCCTGACGCGCATGGCCCACGCAACCGGCGTGATGAGTACAACTGCCGCAGCGGCAATTCCTGGGATTGCCCAACCGAATAGGAATAGGATGGGAATGTCCACGAAGCGTCCGAGCAGGAGCAAGGCATACGAGAACAGGATGACTCCTAAGAGGATTCGGTTCTTGACGTTTCGATATTGAACCGTGCTGGCATCTGGCAATCGGGCAACATCGACGAACTGCCGTTCAAGCGTTGTGGACAGCCGGATCATGATCACGCTGAATGCTCCGTGGAGAAGGCTCATCAGAACGAACAGCACGAGGATTGTGAAGAGGCTCTGCCTAACCGGGAGATCGAACGTGAAAATCCCGCCCAATCGAAGCACGAAATCCACGGAGGGAATCAGACCCAGCACGACTCCCGCCAGGAACGGTCTGGATCCGAGAAAGGGCAGGAAGGCCTCCGCGTTGACTCGCACTGCGGAGTCATCCTACCTCGAATTCCGGAAGGTCGCTGAAGCGGCCGCGCCGGCACAATGCAGGGTCATGGCGGACCTGTTCTCCCCCTTGTCCCTGCGCTCGGTGACCCTGCGCAACCGCATCGGCGTGTCGCCGATGTGCCAGTATTCGGCGATTGATGGGCGCGCGACGGACTGGCATCTGGTGCATCTGGGCGCGCGCGCGGTGGGCGGCGCCGGGATGGTGATGGCGGAGGCCACGGCGGTGGCGCCGGAGGGGCGCATCACGCCGGGCTGCACGGGATTGTGGGAGGACGGGCAGATCGAGCCCTTCGCGCGCGTGGTGCGATTCCTGCAAGAGCACGGCGCGGTGCCGGCCATCCAGCTCGCGCACGCGGGGCGCAAGGCGGGCGCGGCGCGGCCCTGGGAGGGCGCAAAGCATCTGGAATTGGACGCGGGCGGCTGGGAGTCCATCGGACCTTCGGCGATCGCGTTCGGCTCGAATCTGCCGCGCGTGCCGCGCGCGATGAGCCTCGCAGACATTCATCGCGTGCAGGCCGACTTCACCGCCGCGGCGCGGCGGGCGCGGGAGGCGGGATTCCGGCTGCTCGAGTTCCACTCGGCGCACGGCTATCTCGCCCATTCCTTCCTGTCGCCCTTGTCAAACCGGCGTACGGACGCCTACGGCGGCGATTTCGACGGCCGCGCGCGCTTCACGCTGGAGACCGCCGCCGCGCTGCGCGCCGTGTGGCCGGAGGAACTCCCCTTCGCGGTGCGCATTTCCTGCACCGACTGGATGGAGGGCGGCTGGACGATCGAGGAATCGGTGGAGCTGGCGCGGCGGCTGCGCGCGCTCGGCGCGGATCTGGTGGATTGCAGTTCCAGCGGCAGCTCGCCCGACGCGAAGCCGCCGTACGCGCCGGGCTGGCAAGTGCCCTTCGCCGAGCGCATCCGCCGCGAGGCCGGCGTGGCGACGGCGGCGGTCGGCCTGATCACCGAGCCGGCACTGGCGGACGCCATCGTGCGCGAAGGCCGCGCCGATCTCGTGTTCCTCGCGCGCCAGATGCTGCGCGATCCCTACTGGCCGGTCCGCGCCGCCCGCGAACTCGGCCGCCCCGAGGCGGTCAAGTTCCCGATTCAGTACGGGCACTACTTGAAGGATTAGGCCGCCATGCCGAGGGCGAGAGCGGCGCCGTGCAGTGCGCGGTCGTCCATCAGGAGCTGGGCGCGGCTCAGCCTCGCGGAGGCGAGCAGGTGCACGTCCACCCATCCGATGTCGAGCGCGTCCGATTCCGGGTCCGGGAGGAGAGATCCTTCCGGAACCTCTTCGTTGGAGTTCGGGCCTGAAGCGCCGACTGTGACCAATCCTTGCGTCAACGAATTGAAGGTCTTGCATGCAAGGCTGTGCCCGCCACCTGCCAATGCGCTTTCCTACTCATTGGCTGGATATCGAGAGAACGTCATTCTTGCCAGATGGTCGGTCTGATCTACGCAGTCATACCGGAAGTAGTTTCGTTACACGGCACAGCAATCCCTCGCGCTCAGAAAAGGACCGTGTTCGAGAGCGTGCAGGTCGCCAGCTCGACCGCCTGAGCCGTCTGGCCGCAAAGCGCGGGCGGCGGGATGAACGAGTAGGTCGCGTTGCCCTCCTGGTCGGCCACCACGACGGCCAACAACGACGGCTGGCTGAGGCCGAGCAGTACGCCTCGGCAAGGATCGCGCGGCATCAGGAAGGAACCGGCGGCGCCCGTGAGCATCGCGACACGACGGCCTGGAGTCGCGTCCGTGACCTTGAGGTGGACCGTTGCCCTGGCGGAGCAGATCCCGGTTCGGGTCAGTTCGAGCATGCGAGGCTCGATCTCAACGGGCAGGGTGACGTCGCAGCCTTCCACGTCCACAGCCTGGAGCGACTGGCCGCAGAGATTCACCGGTACGTGCAATCCCCATTTCGCGGAGCCGGTTGCGTCGGCCACGAGCATGGCGCCGATCACGGGAGAGGCAAGGTCCAGCACGAGTCCGGCGCAGGGTCCGTTGGTCAGAGGATGACTGCCAGCCGGACCATAGAAGACTGCCAGCCGGCCCCACGGCGTTGCATCGCGAATCTCGACCTCGAGCCGCCCACGGCAGCCGCCGAAAACCTGCATGCGGGCGATCCGCTCGTGCACGAAGACGTCCACGCGGGAGTTCGTGTCGCCGGGTACCAGATTGGTCGCGCCGCTGAGGAAGCAGGCGAACTCGCCGTCCGCAGAGATTGCCGGAAATTCGCTTTCCCGGTTGGCCTGCTCCAAGGAAGACGTGACGCTCACGCGCGAAGTCTGGCCAGTGGCCCGGTCGTGATGGAATACGTCATAGAATCCATTGGTGTCGCCCTCGACCAAATTGCGGGCACGGCTCGCGAACAGGACGTGCCGGCCGGAGGCGGAAATGGCCGGGCTGACGCTCGGTCCATTGGCCTCGGCGCCGCTGGACCTCAGGCTGACGCGGCTGGTCTGGCCGGTGAGCAGGTCGTGGACGAAGATGTCGTCATGCCCAAGGGTGTCGCCGAGGACGAGGTTCTCGGCGGCGCTTCCGAACGCAACGTAGCCGCCGTCTGCGGAAATCGCCGGTTCGAAGCAATGGCCATTGCTCTGCATTCCAGAGGAGTCCACGCTGACTCGCGTGGTCTGGCCCGTCAGGCGATCGTGGACGAATACGTCGTCAAGACCGTTCGTGTCACCGGGAACGAGGTTGGTGGCGCGCGTCATGAAGGCGACCCTGTTTCCGTCGCCCGAGATGGACAGGCTGAGGACGTCCCGATCGCTTTCGCCGCCGGAGGAACTCACGCTGACGCGGGTGGTCTGGCCGGTGAGACGGTCGAACACGAATGCGTCTTCGGCGTAGTTGGTGTCGCCGGGCACCAGATTGCGTGCCTCGCTGACGAAGGCGACGTGATTTCCATCGGCAGAGATCGCCGAGTGCCAGGAATAATCATCGGGCTCCGCGCCGCCCAGACCCACGACCACGCGGACGGTCTCCTGGGTCTCCCGATCGTGCAGGAAAATGTCCGTTTCGCCGTTGGCGTCCGAAACGATGAGGTTGTCGGCCCAACCCGTGAAGATGACGTAGCGGCCGTCGGCGGAAATGGAAGGAAACTCGCACTTGCCGTTGGCTTGAGCGCCAGTTGAACTCACGCTGACGCGCGTAGTCAGGCCCAGCAGACGGTCGCGGACGAAGACGTCTTCCATGCCGTTCGTGTCGCCGGGAACGAGATCGCTCGCGTTGCTGGCGAAGGCGACGAAGCGGCCGTCCTCGGAGATGGACGAGGTCATGCAGATTCCGTGATGCTCGAGTCCGTTGGAGTCCACGCTGACGCGGGTGGTGGACTGAGCAGAAGCCGGCGCGGAGAGAGGCTGAAAAGCCGCCGCGGCCACCAGGAGGATCGTTCGGGAGCTGGAGATCAAGGGTGGACTCCTCACCCCAGGTTAACCGGTGCGCGGCGATCTAGGCCGCGATGCCCAGCGCATGCGCGGCGTCGCGCAGCGCGCGGTCGTCGGTCAGCAGGAGGGCGCCGCTCAATCGAGCTGAGGCCAGGAGGTGGACGTCCATCCAGCCCAGGCCGCGGTGGAAGAGCCGATGGTCCTCCAGGAGTCGCAGCGCCTCGTCGTGGGAGGCCGGCCGCGCCTGCGGCATAGCCGCCAGGATGGCGAGAGTCTCCTGGCGCGGCCGCAGATCGCCGCAGGCGAGCTCGCCGAGGACGAAGGGATGCATCAGCACCTCTCCCAGCATCAGTGCGTCCGCTAGACGCGCGTCCTCGCGGTCGAAGTGCGAAACCCAGATGCAGGTGTCGGCGAGAATCATGCCGGCTTGGAACGGCGACGCCGGCCGGCCTTGAAGCCGGGCATGCTGCCGCCCAGTGCGGCGAGGCGGCGCGAACTCTCCAGGCCGATCAGGGCCTCGAGGCCGCGGTGGATGAGGGCGGTCTTCTCGGTGATGCCGGTGAGCTCCATCGCCTTCTGGATCAGGGCGTCGTCGAGGTTGAGGGTGGTGCGCATCTGCATCAGTATGCATGTTCCATGCAGATCCGTCCAGCGCGGCTCCGCGCCTGCCCCTGCTGACGGATGAGTCCTCAGGAAGTTACGGCCGGCCGGGGATCCGCAACGCGATTCCGACGGCGCCTGCGGGCACGGCTTCGAATCGCGCCTGGGGTCCGCCAGCAGTGAACTCGGCGATGAGCGTGACCGTCTGCCCCTCGAGCAGCGACAACTCGTACCGGCCGTCCGCGCCACTGCGCGTCTCCTGGAGCAAAGTGCCATCTGGACTGATCGCGCGCACCACGGCTGCTGCGGCCTCGCCGTCCTGATCCGTCACCACTCCCTGGATGGTGGAGGATCGCTGAAGGCGGAGCACGAGAGGCTTCGCATCCATCACCACCTCCACACTCAGCATCACAAGCGGAGCCAGCTTCGGACCCGGTTCCAGCGATGAACGGAAAGGACTATCGGGCTGCACTTCAAGCCGATAGACGCCAGGCGGAACGTCCTGGAGATGGAATTTCCCGTCGCCCGAGCAGAAATCCTGGTACTTCGGATCCGTCGCTTCGCCGATTGTCAGAATGACTTGGGCAGCCTCAACCGGGTTGCCTTCGGGATCAAGCACCGTTCCATCGAACTGGACGCCGGGCTTCAGCGTGAGCCGCAATTCCTCCGCGGACTGCCCTTCCTCGAGGGTGATGGCCACGACTTTGCATCGTGCGTAGCCTGGCGCTTCCGCGTCTACGTCGTGGGTGCCAGGCCCGAGATCCACGAAGAGAAAGCGTCCGAGATCGTCGGTGATGCCTCGCACGGAATCGTCGGGACCACCCGCCACCCCATCCTCGCCGGGGCACAGCGCGGAGCGATCCTTCGCCGCGCTCGCCACGCGCACCTGCGCGCCTGCGATCGGTTGGCCCGACTCTGAGACGACCGTTCCGGCAATCCTCGAGGAAGGCGGCAACTGAAGGATCCCGACGTCCACGTGCTCCTGCTCGCTCGGCCAGTAAGGCAGGTCACGACGGAGCGTACCGGAACCAGCAAGGTAGGCCACGAGTCCGTGCCGCATGTCCCTCCTCACGTCCCGTAACGTGAATCGGCCATCGGAGCGGGTCGGAACTTCTCTCCAGTCGAACTGCGGCGCACCGTCGTGGAAAAACCCCGCAAGCGCTACGTGGGCGCCGTGCGCGGGCTTGCCGTCGGCTCGCAAGATCTTGCCCGTCACCGTGCGGCCGCGAATCAGGTCTACCAGGACAAGGTACCCGGGCGGCCTCGGATGCTTCACCGTCTGCATTCCGTAGCCGAGCGCGCGCACAAGAAGAATCCCCTCCTCGTCGAAGTCGAGAAGCCCTGAGAATTGGAAACGGCCCGATGCGTCGGTTCGGACGCATGGATTGAAATTCCGCATGATGGAGACTTCGGCTCCGTGAATCGGCAGTTGCGTCCTTTCGTCCCGCACTTGGCCGAGAAGGCCAGCCTCGCGCTCAAGCTGCAGATCGCAAGTTTTGACCTCGCCGTAACCGAGTTGAACCGTCTCATACGTCGGTTTGTGCCATGGCGATTCCATCCGGATCAGCCACTCTCCCGCGGGGAGGAGATCGAAGCGGTAGCGCCCGTCGAGGGCAACGGCCTGCTTGCACTGGTTTCCGAAGCGACCGCCGCCGTGACTCTCGAGCGCCTCAATCAACAGACCGCCCGGCAAACTCGCTCCAGCATCGGTCAGCACGATTCCCTGAATCGAACCGGAGGGCCCGAGTTGCAAAATCACGCGCTCCCCGGCTTGTCGCAGCGTAGCAGTGGCGGAAATCAGGTCGCCGCTCCGTGCCTCGACCTCATACCAGTCGCCGGGCCGGACTCGCTGACGCCAGAAGCCTTCGGAGTTCGTGCGCACGCTCGCCACCTTCGACCGGTCGCTCCGTTCTGCGTACGTCATCCACCGGAAGGCCTGCCGCCAGGGACGATGCACGAACACTTCCGCATTTGCACAGGGCTGACCGTCAGGCTGCAGGACGATGCCGTGAAGCTCGCGGATCCGGTCCACGTTCGCCAGCAGAGAGAAGGGCTCGGATTCCGCCAATTCCGCAGGGATCTCCACCGGCTCCTCGCGGTCCAGCGTCACGGGCGGAGGAGAATCGAGGTGTGCCGGCTCCAAGGGCTCGTGGAACTCCTCCGGACTGGCGGACGGAAGATCCGCCAACGCCGGCTCGTGCGGCGTACCCAACAGCCAGACCAGACTCACGATCAGAACCAGCGCCGTCAGGAGCAGCAGGCCTGCCGTCCGGCCGAAGCCGGCGCGTCGCAGGGCTGCGATCCGCGAATTCACGACTTCGCCAGCTCCACCACCCGTCGCAGGCAGTACGCAAAAGGCTCGGGATCGGCGCGGCCGCTGCGCGCCAGGTCATAGGCCGCGCCGTGCATCGGGCTGACGCGCAGGATCGGGCCTCCGACGAACAGGGTGTAGGCCTGCTCGCGCGGCAGCATCTTGAGCGGGATGAAGGCCTGATCGTGATAGAGCGCCACCACCAGATCCCACTCGCCGCGCGCGCCTTGCGCGAAGACCACGTCGGGCACCGCGGGGCCGGCGGTGTCCCAGCCGTGCTCGGCGCGCACGCGCGCGATGGCGGGCAGCAGGATGCGCGTTTCCTCGTCGCCGAAGGCGCCGCCTTCGCCGGCGTGCGGGTTCAGTCCGGCCAGCACGATGCGCGGCGCGCTCAAGCGCAGAATCCCGCGCGCGGATTCGTGCGCGAGGCGCAGCGCTTTCGCCACGATCTGGTCATCCAGCTTCGTCACCGCCTCGCGCAGCGCCATGTGGCGCGTGGCCACCAGCACCTTCAACTCGCCGGCGCAGGCGAGCATGCCGTATTTGCGCGTGCCGCAGAGTTCGCCGAGGATCTGCGTCTGGCCCTCGAAGGGATAGCCGGCCAGGTGCATGCTCTCCTTGTGGATCGGCGGCGTGAGCAGCGCGTCGGCGCGGTTTTGCAGGCAGGCTTCGCCGCCGCGCATCACGCCCTCCACCGCGGCGAAGCCGAAGGCGGCGGCGGGAGCGCCGGGCCGATCGCGCGGCTCGGGCGATTCGAGCTCGACCACCGGCAGCGGCGCGCGCGGGTCCTCGGCGGCGAGGAAGCCGGCTTCCAGATCCTTGGCGGCGGCGAGCTCGATCTTCAGACCGATCTCGCCCGCGATTTTCGCCAGCGCCGCCCGATGCCCCAGCACCACGGGCCGGCACGCTGCTCGCGCCTCGGGCCGCGCCAGCACGCGCAACGCCACCTCCGGCCCAATGCCGCCGAGATCGCCTTCCGGGATGACGAGACGCGGGCGCACCCCTGCATTATGGCAGGCGCTCCGGCTTCACAGCGTGACCGTGTTGGACACGACGCAGGCTCTGAGCTCCACACCTTGTACGGCCAAACTGCAAAGGGCCGGCGGCGGGAAGAACTGATGGCCGGCGACGCCCACGGAGTTGGTCGTCAGGATGACCAGCACCGTTGGCGCGGCGAGGCTGATGGTCAGGCCGGCGCAGGTGCCTGCGGGTTTCACGTAACTGCCTGCGGCTCCATAAAGAAGAGCGACCGGACTCAAAGGAGTCGCCTCCGACACTCCCACGCTGACTCCTAAGCCGCTCAAGCAAGGCGCTCCGCCCCTCGTGAGTTGAAACTCCCGCGGAACAAGCGCCGCGGTGCCTGAGGCCATGCAATTGCCGAGATCCACGACTTGCACTGCGAGGCCGCTGGACTGGGCTGGCGCGAAGAAGCTGTAAGCCGCGGCCCCGGAGGCGTCGGCAGTCAGGAGCGTCGCCAGGTGCGGTGAAGCGAGATTCACCGTCACTCCGGCGCAGGGGGTCGCCAGACGCGTGAACTCACCGAGCAGTCCGTAGAGAACGGCCACCTGGCCGAACGGAGTTGCGTCAGTGATTTGCAGCTCCACCATCTCGGCACTCCAGCCGACGCGCGTGAGGTGGGGACGGCGCTCATGATCAAAGGCGAACAGGTCTTCGCGAAGGTTGTTGTCTCCAGCCACAAGGTTCGTGGAGCGGCTGCTGAAAACCACAGTGCCGGCTTCGGCCGCAATCATGGGAGCATCGGAAAGACTGTTGCCCTGTATGCCTGCCGTCGAGGCGCTGAGCAGGACGATCTCTCCGGTCTGACGGTCGCGCATGAAGCAGTCCTGCGTGCCGTTGGCATCGCCTGGGACCAGATCGGTCGCGTAGCTAGCAAAGGCCAGGTAGCGGCCCGAGGCGGAGATCGTTGGCCTCGAGCTGCGCCCATTGGCCGGGACGCCTGACGGATTCTTGCTCTCCAGGGTGGTCTGTCCAGTCTGCCGATCGTGGACGAACACTTCATCATCGGACTGGAATGCGACGAAGCGGCCATTGCCGGAGATGTCGGTGGCAATGCTCGACTGCGGATTCTGGGCGCCTGTGGAGCGGACGCTGGCGCGTGTGGTGCGCCCCGTCATCCGGTCATGAACGAACACGTCGCTGCGGTCGTTCGTGTCCCCGGAGACCAGGTTGGTGGCGCTGCTCACGAAAGCAACGTGGCGTCCATCGGCCGAGATGGAAGGTAACTCGGAACTCCCGTTGGCCTGCACCCCCGCGGAATCCACGCTCACGAGGGAAATCGCGCCCGTGGGCAAGTCACACACGAAGATGTCGTAGCGATGGTTTGTGTCGTTGGGCACCAGATTGGTCGCGTAACTCTGAAACACCACCGTGAGTCCATCGGCGGAAATTTCAGGATCGTAACAGCCCTGATCCGCGTAATCGCCGGACGAGTTCACGCTGAGCCGGGTTGTAACTCCTGTTTGTCGATCATGCAGATACAGTTGGGCCTCGTTGTTCGCACGGCCAGACAGATTCATCGCAGAACTACAGAATGCCACGAAGCGGCCGTCACTGGAGACGGCGGCCTCGCTGCAGGGCGCGGTGGCTGGCTCTCCTTGTGAGTTCACGCTCACTTTGGACGTCTCTCCCGTATGTCGATCGTGAAGATAGATGCGCCTGAGCATCGGGCCGCCGGTCGTCAAAGAGGAGTCGCTTTCGAATGCAACGTAGCGTCCATCAGAGGAAATCGAGGGCCTGTAGCTCTCATGGCTGCCCTCTCGGCCCCACGAATCCACGCTGACGCGCGTGGTGGACTGCGCCGCCGCCGGTGCAGTCAGGGAGCAGACCGCCGCAGCGGCGAACAGGAACGCGGTCGGCCGAAGGGTGTGCGGGCGAGCGAGCATAGACCCCCAGCCTACAGCACAACCACGTTCGAGGGCACACAACTCGTCACGTCCACCACCTGCCGCCGCAGCACGGGGGAGCGCGTCCCCATGATCCACGCGCGGGAGGCCGCCTGAATCCACTAAGGCTCGATCGTGAGCAGGACGGCGGCCGAGGAGGCGCTGGCCTGGCCGGCGTTCGTGATCGTGACGGCAGCGAAGCGGAGGGTTCGGCCAACCTCCCCCGCCGCGGCGCCGGGAGCGAGCCGCAGGCGAATGAAGGCGTTCCCGTCGGCGTTCAGGCGGCCCTGAGCGCCGCTGAAGATTGCGGGCGGGTTGTTCCACATCCGGTAAGTCAGCGCCGTTTCCACCAGCGGGATGCTCACGCCGTGGACCTTCATCCAAGGCTTGCCGACGCCGCTCGGATCGCCGAGCTGATCGGTCGAGGCCAACAGGCGATAACTCAGCCCGGCCTCCGACAAGGGGAAGTTGACTCCGAAGTCAATCGTGCCTCCGGCGGCAGCCGAGAGTCCGTGCGCGGAGGACTCGAGGAAAGGCCGGAAGGAGAAGACGTAGGCGGCGCCGTTGCCGCGAGTGCCGTTGACGGTGGCGATGTCGTCCGTCACCAGCATGTCAGGACGGTTATCGCCGTTGACGTCCCTTCCACCGTCCAGAATTGCGCCAAACTTGCTATCCGGTCCACTGGTTATTTTGTGGAGCATGTGGCCATCTCGACCCGAATAGACGTAAACGCGCCCTTCGAGCAGCGGTTGGATGGAAGAAGGCATTCCGATCGCGACGTCCGCAAAGCCATCATGGTTGACATCGCCAATGCAAGCAACATCCTCGCCATAACTCGTGCGGTAGTCCAATTCACCGGGCCAACTAAAGATCAGAGTCCCGGTGAGCCCGGAAAAGAGATAGGCATCGCCTCGTTCGTTCGGACCCGACTGAGTTGCTCCGACGATGATTTCGTCGCAGCCGTCACCATCTAGGTCGTCCACAAAATCAATTCCGTCGCCAAAGTAGCCGCCACCAGTCAAACTAGTCAGACGATATAGCAGGCTGCCCGTGCCGCCTTCGATTACGTCTACAGAGCCACCTGTGACCCAGTGCGTCCAGGAGAGCAGGTCGTCACGCCTATCGCCATTCAAGTCTCCTGCACTTCGGATACTCTGGCCTAGATGATGGCCTGATCCAGCGCCATCAATGCGTTGCAGAAGCGTGGCATCAACTCCGGAATAGACGAAGATGGCTCCAGCAACCAGCGAGGATCCGACGTCGTACCAATCGTCAGCCACGGCAAAATCAGGAATGCCATCCATGTCCCAATCTCCAACACCTTCAATGGCATTGCCATAAGCCCTTGTTCCCGGCGGAACAAGCAATTGATGCAGCACGCTTCCGGTTGCGCCATCAAAGACGCGGGCTGCTACTTGGCCCACATCCATGTTTGGCGAGACGGCTCCGAACTCAGGGATCCCATCCTGATTTAAGTCATGGATCAGGCAGACGTCGTATCCCAATTTCTCAAGTCGAATAGTCCCTCTGTACTCAAATAGCGGGGTGGAAGAATTCCCATCCATGAGATAAACGGCTCCGGCTTTTGCTACGGAACCATTTGATTGCTCATAGGCTCCAAGGACATAATCTGATTTGCCGTCCCCGTTAACGTCTCCAAGAAGCGCTGCGTCGAACCCCAATCGAGCATCATTCTCAAGGCACTCAAATTGGCCGCTCATGATCCAAAGTCCACCTGGATCCTTAGAGGAGTGCTGGAACTGAAGCAGCAGGAGCAGCGTGATCATTACTGTTCAATGTGGCAGAGGTTCTGAGTTCCGGTCGACAGGACGTCGCCGGAGGCAAGAGTGGCAAAGACCTTGACGATGATGAACTCATTCGTCGACTCCCACCAGAAGGCATTCACGTTACTATCTTCGAGCGACTCGAAATCGACTTCTTCAGCACTTACCGTAGAGCCGTTGACCGTTATCGTGTTCGGCTCAGTGCTCCCCCATGGCACCGCAATGATCACCCAACTCCCCGCTTGTTCGGCGAATCTAAGTTCAAGGTCGATCGAAGAAGGACGGACCACGGTCTGCTGATCATCCTCATAAAACTCAAGGGTGTACCACCGCTCGGTTGCAACCGCGAGAGGGAATCGCAGTTCGCCTGACGCGAAGTGCACGTACTGCGGATCCCCCGGATCGGGCACGTTGTACTGGTGAGTAACCTCGATCCACTCAATGTTGGAGCCGCCCGTCAGCGGCTCGATGACCAGGCTGGCGAAATCGGCGCCGCCATCCGGGAGGAAGAGCGTACCGTCCAATCCCCCGTTGACCTCTGAGGGGCTGAAGCCATCCGAGTGCAAAGGTTCACCCGCTGGATACAGGTACCCCGCTCCCAGGCCGCCGGATGCGGTTGCGGTGCCATCCTCGTCGAAGAGAAGGGTGTTCTTAATCATGTTGGCACCCATAGCCGTGTCGGGGTAGCGGAAGTACACCCTGTGACTGACCGTGGACGGTGTTCCGGCGTCGTCGAATTCGAGGCCTCGGGAGCGATTTCTGGGATCGATCATGTATTGCGAGTCATACGCAACCTGGGTGATGCCCGCTCCGATCCGCGTCGCCTCATCCACTCCGCCGCCATCCGGGTAGTCCAGATCTACGCGATCCTTGAATTCGGCAAAGCGCATTCCGTCGAGCTCAACCAGTCCGTCGTAGAGTTCGATGCCGCTCAGCGCGGCCCAGGGGATCTCGTGCGGTCTTCCAGTCCAATCCACGAACGGAACGACCTGCGGCATGGACCGGTTGGCTTCGTCTTCCTGGGGACGTGACGTGTCCTCAAATCCGAGATTGCTCGTTTCGCCGATCGCAAGGGAGTCCCTCAACGTGATGTAACTGAGCGTGCGCCAACTTCCACCCGGACCGAAGTCGTCCACTTTCTGGAACCCGTCTGAAGCCAAGTAAAAGCCGCTGCGATTATCGGCAACTCGAATGTTGTTCAGAAAAACGCGCCCGTAACTGCGGAGCCACAGGCCGTAGCGGCGATTCTTGTAGAATGTGCAGTTCTCAAGCTGGTAAATCTGATCTTGCTCCTCCGCCTCCTCTTCATACCAAGGTTCTGCACGAGCCGGAGATGCATTGGTTGCCACCTTCTCTTGATAAAATCCTACCTGGCGCGTCGAATGGCCGACATTATTCTTGAAATAGGAGGTTGTCCCATCGATTTCGTCGTCGAGGCTGGAGCCCTCGGGGTGATACCAGAATCCGTAATCGCTCGATCCCGCCGCATGGTTGCCGGAAATCTCGTTCAAGGGGCTCACGTACCAGAATACGGCAGGCTCCAGATCATGGTCGCCGACCGTATAGGTTTCAAGATCCAGAGCTTTGACGCCAAGTCCGAGATTGTTCTGCAATCGAATCTCCGTGGTGTCTTCATCCTCCAGATAAAAGCCGTTGCCGATGGTGTCGTAACCTACGTTCCCAATAACCTCAATCTCCTGCGTGCCATGGACCGCAAGAAATTTGTTGAAGCAATTGGTGAAACTGCAGTTCTTCACCATCGTTCCAGTTGAGGAGAAGTCGCATTCGCCAATAAGATGAAGATGCAGTGGATATCTCCCCACCTTCCCTTCAACGCCGAGGTTCTTAAACCGCGCCCAAGAGAAGCGCCCAATCGGCTGATATCCGTCTGAGTCTTTCGTGACGAGGACGTGGCCGTGCTCGCCAGTTCCGTCAGCCCAATCGTAGTCTTCCGTCCCGCTGTTCCAGGTGCCGGATTGCGCCCTGATCACGACATTCCTAGTGAGGAGTCCCACCTCTGCCTTCTCCTCCACCAACCATTCCGCCCCGGTTTGCCCCGACGGATAATACTCCAGCGCGTAGTGATCGTAAGCAAGGTCTCCGCTCAATGCCACTGTGGGATTGTTTCCATCGCCCACGCTCGTAACCGTGAAGACTTCAGCTTGACCGTCGTCGAAATCAGTTGAGGCAATGACAATTTCTGAATCTAGCCAAGAATCGAGTTCGCCGTCGAAGGCCTCGATTGTGATGCTGTCCGGATTGGAGCCAGAATCCCTCATGGCATTCGAGGCGAGCTGGGTCCACGAGTAAACATGATCGTCGCCGAATGCGAGGAATTTCCCTCGTTCGAAGACTACGAGACCGCCGTCGTTAAGCATGGCGTTCACCGCTGATTGGCTGAGTGCATTCAAGATGTACGCTGGCGAATCTGCAGGATTGGTATCGCCGTTCGGGTCAGCAGGATCGATGGCGAAATCGCCATTTCCCGTGCATCGGATAAGCGTCAGAGTCGCTGTTCTTCCGTTGGGGATTCTCGAACTGCCAGTTCCCATTCGGAGTTCTGCCACAGAATTTGTGCGTAGTGCCCACGATCATCCATGCGGTGCGTAATTCAACATCCGGCACCTGACTTGTGGGAGAGAAAACAAGGAGACCGCTTACAAATACGCCACCAAGGTGGGGCGTCGTACTTGGGCTCATATCGACGACCAAGGTGGTACTCGTTGCAACCACTAGATAATCTCCATCACCAAGTCCTGCACCAACCAAATCCGAGAGATAGGTAATTGGCTGGGTCTGACTTGCATGTGCGGCGGAACTAAAGAGTGCAGCCGCAATTGCGACTAAGGACGCACTCCTAGCGAGTGCCTGAGTGCCTGAGTGCCTGAGTGAAGGGGAATACTTCATATGATCAACCTTACCTCGAAAACCAGAATGCACAAGGATCGGACGCAAGAATTCCGCCCCTTCTGCGATCACGCCTAAAGCCTTACCAGGGCCTCACTTACAGCACGACCACGTTCGAGGGCACACAACTCGTCACGTCCACCACCTGCAGGGACGTCCCGCACACCGCCGACGAGGGCCCCGTGACGAAACCTACCCTTCCCGCCGCATCCGCCACGACCTGCCTCCGCAGCGCCGGCGCCCCAATGCTGAGCTTCAAACCCTGACAAGGCGGCCCCGGCTTGATGAAACTCCCCGCGTTCGGCCCGTACACCAGCGCCACCCAACCCCCGGGCGTCGCGCCCGTCACCGTGATGCTGACATTACCCGGGCAAAATCCGCTGCGCGACAAGAACGGACCGCTCGCCTGCGTGTCGTGCACGAAGACGTCGCGCGTGTCGTTGCTGTCGCGGGGCACCAGCGTCCTCGCATAACTGAAGAACGCCACGAAGCGCGCGTCGGCGGACAGCGCGGGGCCGAAACTCGAATCGTCGCCCTCCGTGCCGTGCGAACTGACGCTGACCCGCCGCGTCTGGCCCGACCGGTGATCGTGCACGAACACGTCCACGCATCCGTTCGTGTCCCCCGCCACCAGATCCGTCGCGCCGCTGCGGAAGGCCACGAAGCGCCCGTCGGCGGAAACGGCGGGATCGTTGCTGCCGCGGTTGCCCGGCTTGCCCTGCGAATCCACGCTGACGCGCCCCGTCTTGCCGCTCACCAGATCGTGCACGAAAACGTCGTCTTGATTGTTGCGGTCGTGCAGCACCAGATTCGTGGCGCTGCTGTGAAAGGCCACGAACCCCCCGCTCGCGCCCAGGGCCGCGCCGGCGCTGGCGCCGTTGCCCTCGGTGCCGGGGGTGTTGACGCTGACGCGCACCGTGGCGCCCGTCTGACGATCGTGCAGAAAGACGTCCCGCACGCCATTCCCGTCCGCGGCCACCAGATCGGCGGCGTCGCTCTCGAAGGCGACGAAGAGGCCGTCGGCGCTGAGCGCGGGGGCCAGACTCGCGCCCGCCGCCTCGGCGCCGGCCGAATCCACGCTGACCCGCGCCGTCTGCCCGGTCTGACGATCGTGCACGAACACGTCGGACTTGCCGTTCGTGTCCCCCGCCGCCAGATTGCTGGCGCGGCTCTCGAAGGCCACGAGCATCCCGTCCGCGGACAGCGCCGGCTCGTAGCTGCCGTCGTTGCCGGCCGCGCCCGCGGAAGAACGGCTGACGCAGCTCGTCTGCCCGGTCTGACGATCGTGGACGAACACGTCCGGAAAACCGTTCAGATCGCCCGTCACCAGATTGGTGGCGCGGCTCACGTAAGCCACGTAGCGGCCGTCGGCGGAAATCGCGGGCGCCCAGCTCGTGCTGTTGGCCTGCGCGCCGGCGGAATCCACGCTGACGCGCTCGGTCTGCCCCGTCTGACGATCATGCACGAACACGTCGGAGGCGGCGTTCGTGTCCCCGGGCACCAGATTCCCCGCGTAACTGCGGAAAGCCACGAAGCGGCCGTCGGCGGACATCGCGGCCTCGTAACTGGGGTCATTCCCCTGCTGGCCCACGGAGTTCAGGCTGACGCGCTCCGTGCGCTGCGCAGCCGCCCCCGGCGCCGCCAGGGCCAAAACCGCGGCCAACCCCGCCAGGGATCGGATGAAAAGAGGTGGTTTCATAGGGCGATCCAGCAACGTGAGGGCGTTCAGATGCCGCCCACCGCGCAACTCGCCTTGCGATTCTACTCCGAAACCGCCCTAAAGCACGATCGTATTCGTGGTCCGGCAGGTGAACACGTCCACGCCCTGGAAGGTCAAACCGCACAGGATCGGCGGCACCGTGGAGGTCCACACCGCCGTGCCCACCGCGTCCGTGACGAAGGTGCCGGCCAGATTGATGCGGTTGATACCCAGCAGCATGCCGGCGCAGGGCGTACCGGGTTTCACGTACGTCCCGGCGCGGCCGTAGACGATGGCCACCGAGCGGTCCGAACTGGCGCCGGTGACGACCAGCGAAACCAGGCCGGGGCAGGTGCCGACGGCGGTCAGCGCTAGCTGCACGGCCCCGCGGTCGCGCAGGAACACGTCCAGCGCGGCGTTGGTGTCGTTGGCCACCAGGTTGCTGGCGGCGCTGCTGAAGGCGGTGAAGCGGCCGTCGTCGGACAAGGAGCGCGCGGCGTTGCTGCTGTCGCCGTTCGACTGCGCGCCGGCGGCGTCCACGCTCAGGCGCACCGTTGCGCCGGTCTGCAGATCGTGCAGGAAGACGTCTTGCGCGGCGTTGGTGTCGCCGGGCACCAGGTTGGTGGCCATGCTGGCGAAGGCGACGAAGCGATTGTTGGCGGCGAGCGAGGGCTCGAAGGAATGGCGGTCGGCCTGCAGGCCGAGCGAGTCCACGCTGACGCGCGTGGTCTTGCCGGTGAGCCGGTCGTGGACGAAGACGTCGCGGAAGCCGTTGACGTCGCCCAGCACCAGGTCGGTGGCCGAGCTGTCGAAGGCAATCAGGCTGCCGTCGGCGGAAACCACGGCGCTGTCGCTGTAGCCGCTGCACTGCAGGCCCAGCGAATTGACGCTGACGCGCTTGGTGTTGCCCGTCTGGCGGTCGTGCAGGAACACGTCGGCGGCGCCGTTGGTGTCCCCGGGGACCAGGTTGTTGGCGCCGCTGTGGAAGGCCACGAAGCGGCCGTCTGCGGAAAGGCTGGGGTCCAGAGAGTAGAGATTGCTCTGCCCGCCGGCGGAATCCACGCTGACGCGCGTGGTCTGGCTGGTGCTGCGGTCGAAGACGAAGACGTCTTCGAAGCCGTTGGTGTCCCCGGTCACCAGATTGCTGGAGGCGCTCTCGAAGGCGACGAAGAGGCCGTCGCCGGAGATCGAGGCGCTGAAGCTGTAGCCGTTGGCCTGCTGGCCGAGGGAGTTCACGCTGACGCGGCGCGTCTGGCCGGTCTGGCGGTCGTGCAGGAAGATGTCCGGGTTGCCGTTGGTGTCGCCGGCCACGAGATTGGTGGCGTAGCTCTCGAAAGCTACGTAGCGGCCGTCGTTGGAAAGCGTGGGAGCGCGGCTCTCGTCGTTGCCCTGCAGGCCGGCGCTGTCCACGCTGACGCGCGCGGTCTGGCCGGTCTGGCGGTCTTTGACGAAGACGTCCGTGACGCCGTTGGTGTCGCCGGGAGTCAGGTTCGCGGCCTTGCTGCTGAAGGCGACGAAACGTCCGGAGGCGGAGACGGAGGCGGAGGTGCTCAGGCCGTTCGCCTGCAGGCCGGCGGAGTCGGTGCTGGCGCGGGTGGTCGTGGACTGGGCGGAGGCGGCGGCGGTAAGGAGCAGCGCGGCGGCTAGCGCAGGGCAGATGCGGACCGAATTGGGGAGGTACATGAGAGGGGGGGGGCGGCTTGGGACCGGAGCCATAAACAGGATAATCTTTATCCATAAGCCCGCGCGAGGAAAGTCGGGCTGCGGCACCCTGCCGCCGGGGGTGGTCCGTCAGGGCAGGATCGTCAGCAGCGTGGCCGCGGAAGCGGCGCTTGACTAGCGTTGGGAGTCGAGGATGCCCTGCGCACCTATGAAAACTTCCGGCGGGCCGCTCCACATGCGAGAGGAACTGGCCGTTGCGATCGGTGGCAGCGTGACGCCGCTCACCTTGACCAAGGTTTGCTTCGCCGGCCTGCTCGCCTAGGACGTTGACGGAGGCGAGCAGGCGGGACTTCAGCCCGGCTGCTGAGGTGGGATTGCCCGAGTTGAATTGGAAGGACTTGGATGAGCTAAGGCCTTCCCTCGCAGCCAGAGAATGGGAGCGGGTCAGCCCCAGCTGCTTACGTGGCTGAGCTACTCGCCCAGGGGAAGCAAACTGCTTGAATAACAACTCGAGAATTCCCTCCTACCCCTGGGCCAGAGAATGGGAGCGGGTCAAACTAGACTCTTTGCACCACTCCGACTGGACCGAAATCGGGGGGCACACCAATCACACTACAATACATTGGTCACTTATTGTCTCGCTTCTCTCCAGCATTCCCCTCAGTCCGAATCCCAGAATCCTTCATCCGGAGAACGAGTGCTTCATGAACGGATTGAAATTCCTTCAGCACATAGTGACTGAGCAGGGCGAAGTCCGAGTCTCCCTCCCGCTTCAAAGTACTGGCTTCACGCACAGCCTCCCAGATCGTCGGCTCAACGGATGAGCTGTGAATAGGCAGATTGCACAGCACCACTATGCGAGTGAAAGATTCACGCGCTGAGAGCAACTGATCGGGATCGGTAATCCTAGTTCCGTAATGAATGATGAGAGATTCCCATGAACACCTCGCAATTACTGAGATGGGCCATCGCTGATCCATGACCAACAATGGCATAAGGTTGCTTGAAGGGATGGCATCGATGGCGAGAAGGTGCTTGGCCAGGTATCCCGCAAAACCTGCAGTGGAAGGAGAACCGTAGAGCATGATGTCTCCAAGGAGTCGCGACATCCCAAACCAGACAGGATCATCGGTGGCGAAGAGTCGCCAGCACGAATCAAACTTCTCAAAAGGGAAATCCTCCAACCCTCTATCCTTGGAATCCCAGCCCCAGAGCGGCGCCTCCGCATGAGCTCTTGCGATGAAGCGCTCGCGGAACTCAGAGTACTGAGTGTTGCCGGCCACTTTACTCGCAAGCGCTCCGGGATGGGCCCAATCCCATTCCTGTTTCTCGCTGCGTGCATCCTCCAACAGTCCTCGCAGAGTGTGAAAGGTCGTCAGCAACTCAACAATTTCTTCGTCGGGCTTGAGCGACCTTTCCATGCCCATCCGACTCGGGAGTGAATCGAACTCAACCAGTAGTTGACTCACCCCCAACGGATCTCCAAGCCTTTGCAAGAACGTCCCAACCTCTGCCGATTCACCGTGCTTCGAGCACGATGAGAGCAGTAAGAGTGCACCCACGAGTTGGACCCAACCTGATTGGCGACGCCCCAACAGTTCGACTGCTCCCATTAATGTGGTCCTGCACCGAGCCCGCCGTAGCCCGCTGAGCTGGATACTGGAATCGGGAACATGAAGAGAGGTGGACCCATCCAGAAGATCCAGCAGTCCGGAATCAAACCCGAGGGTGTTGACGGGGCAGACGGTGAAGAAGGTGTAGATGGCGCTGAGGGTCCAGACGGTCCTGGAGGGGGCATGGGCATGCCAGGATTGTTGGGAGTCATCGGCGGCAGACTATCACCCCCTGGGGTGGCTTGGATGGACGGCCTGATCTACGCGGTCACACCGGAAGTAATTTCGTTACACGGCACACCGGCTCCGATCCAGGCCAGATGTGCGCAGCGACTCGCTCGCACAAGACAAGGCGATGCCCGACCCGGTCCGGGACTCAGCCCGCCATCGCCACCCCCCCCCTACAAGAACTGCACCGCCACGGCGTCGCCCACCACCGTCACCCGGTACTTCACCACCGGCACGCCCGGACCGGATCCCGTGACGACGAACGTCGCATCCACCGCAACGTGCAGCGGCACCGAGCACAGCCACGCCACCGGCAGCGCCATGCAGTTCTCGCTGACACTCGCGCTCCACGAGCCGACGCTCGAAACCATCGTGATGCGGCCGCCCAGATAACTCGAGGGCAGCCACGTCCAGGCCGAAGCCTGACTCGTCAGCACGGCACTGCGCGTGGTCACCATTCCGCCCATCTGCATGAGCCCCAGCAGCGACCACGAGCTGCCGCCGCTGTTCACGCTGCCGGCGCCGCCCCAGGCGTTCACGACGTAGCGCGGAAGACTCAAGCCGGCCAGCGCCAGCGTGGGCTGCGGCCGCATGATCATGCCGCCCTGCCAGGGCTTGCCCAGCGCCTTGTAGAACTTCAGATCCATGTCCGGATCCACCGTGCAGGGCAGCGAGCCCACGACGGGGTTGTCGCCCCCGCCTTCGGCGCCGGAGTTGGAGCCGCTGGCCCACAGCGCCGGGCCGGCGGTGAGAAGAGCCAGGCCGATCAGAATCGCGGCGGCGATCCAGATCGAGCAGCTGCGGTTGATGGTGGATTCCATGATCTATGCGGCGAAGAACGCCGGCTCCAGAACTTCGAGTTCCCCGCGGGCGCGCGCGTCGGCGCGCAGGCGCTCCAGGAGGTTGCCGGAACCAGCGATCCACTCGCGGGCGGTCGCCCACAGTTCCGGGTAGTCATCGCGGATCAGGCGCAGGAGTGCCAGCGCCTTCCCCAGTTCGCCGAGGGCGATGTGCTCGACGGCGAGGTTGTAGAGCACGAAGGAAAATTCCGGGTGCCGTTGCACCAGGCCGCTGGCCAGCACCCAGCGGTACATGCGGCGCGCGTGCAGGTGATCGCCGGCGCGGTCGTAGAGCAGGCCCAGCTGAATGGCGGCGTGCGCGCGGTTGACCAGGCGGTCCGTGCGCAGGAAGACGCGGCGGTATTCAGCGATGGCCGCGGCGGGATCGCCCTGCGCCTGGCGCACGAAGCCCAGGTAGATGCGCGCTTCGGCGAAGCGCGGCTTGAGGCGCAGGGACTCGTCGAGGAGAGCGCGCGCCTTGGCGAGCTGCGATCCGGAGCCCTGCTCGGTGAGCAGGTCGGACACGCGGCGGCCGAGGGCGCCACTCTCTTCGGCGGCGTGCGCGGCTTGCGCCGCCTCGCCGCTTTGGTAGCTGTCAATCGCCACCGGTTCTTCGGCGACGCGCAGCAGATAGTCCCCGTCGGTGCCGACGAGGGCGTAGGACTTGCCGAGTTGATAGAGCGCGAAGGCCAGGCGGCGCAGGATTTCGGCGTCGGTCAGGCCCTCGAAGAGGTCTTGCCCTTGCAGGCGGCGCAGGCGCGTGGCGAGGGAGCCGGGCACGGCGGCATCGCGGTGCGCGAGGGCCTGGAGGCGGATGGCGTGGAAGAACTGCGCGCAGTCGGCGCAGGCCTCGAGGTGCGCGAGCGAGGCGCGCGCGTGTTGCTCGGGCAGCTCGCCGTCGAAGAGCGCGGAGAGCGCGGCCTGGAAGCCGCTGCAGAGGCCGCGCGCCGGGGAGGCCACGCCGCGGACGGCGTCGTGGAAGGAGCGGCGCTCGGGGGAGGGGCGGTTCAAGCGCTGGCCTCCTTCGCTGCGGCGTCCGTGCTCTTAAGGGCGTCGCGGATGGCCTTGGTGCTGCGGATCTGCGCCACGCCGGCGGCGACGCGCGCGGGGTCCGGGCGGCGCGGGGCGGCGGCCTTCGCAACCGCGCTGGCGTTACCGCCCGCGTCGCCGGCGAAGCGCTGCTCCATGATCGTGTAGATCTTGCGGCGCGCGCGGAAGATGCGCATCTTCAGGTTCTCGACGCGCAGGTCCAGTTGGGCGGCGGCTTCCTTGTAGGGCTGGCCGCGCACTTCGACGAGGTAGAGCGCGCGCTTCTCGGCCGGAGTCAGGCGCGCGTAGGCCTCGAGGTAGAAGTGCAGGTAGAGCAGCCAGGCGCCGGTGAGTTCGTGGTCGGCCTCGTGCTGTTGCGCTTCTTCGAGCGGGGTGTGCGCGTGCTCGTCGCGCGGGTCGAGCAGGGCCGAGTCTTCGTCCCGCTCGCCGTCGCCCCCGCCGCCCAGGCTGACGACGTGGTTGCGCTGCGCGCGCCGGCTGTACTTGAGCGCGGTGTTGCGGACGATCGAGTGCGTCCAGTTGCGGAAGGCGGCGGGCTTGGCCGGATCGAAGCGGTCCGGGTAGCGGTAGATGTTGAAGAAGACTTCCTGCAGAACGTCCGCCGCGTCCACCGTGAAGAAGCTGCGGCGGAGGTGGTGATAGATGAGGCGGAGCATCCCCTCCTGGTTCAGCTCGTAGAGGAGGGCGAAGGCTTCGTTCGAGCGCGTGTCGCGGAAGATCCCCATCAGTTCCGTCGAGAGGCGGTCCCGGTCGGTGGGACTGAGTTCCGCCAGGCGCGCGGCGAAGTCTTGGAGGCGCTGGTTCTTCTGCTCCGCGCCAAAGGCCGCCAGGCGCTCGCCGAGCGCTCGGGCTTGATCGGTGCGGAGGGGGGTGAAGGTCATCTGGGGGTCTCTAGGAGCGTAACACGGGAATGGGAGGGGGTAACGGTGTTAATCGCTGTGGGCTGGCCCACAATACAAAGCCTGGGACTAGTAATGTTTGAGGACACGCGGGCCGTCGGCGCGGAGCTTCAGGCGCGACTCCTGCTGTTCTCGAGTCGGAGCGGTTCTATGGTAAGCACCGAAAAGTCGGTGGATGGAGTCTGATCGCCGCGCTGCGGCGCACAGCAAGAATCGATCTGGCCTGCCTCCCTCTCACTACCATTGCGTGACCGAATGAGTGAATCCCTCGAGCCGAATCGCATTGCGGCGGAATTCCTTCAGGCAAACCTGGAGAAGATGATCGATCTTGGAGCCTCCACGCTGAGAGGTACAAGAGACATTATTCGCACGAAGCTTGCAGGTACCTACGCGACATATCTAAGCCGGCTGCTTGATCGCCACTCGAAGGCCAAGTCGTTTTTTGTCAGGTCAGAACCGGTGCCGTTGTATGAGTTTTTTGTTCCGCTCAACCTTCGAACTCAACGCCGTATTCTGGAGAGCCCAGGTGCAGCTGAGATCGCCGCGGCTTCACCGTTTGCAGTTCTAATCGGCACAGGTGGCTCGGGAAAGAGCATGGTCATGCGCCATATTCTCATTAGTTCACTGCGCGATAAAGCCAAGACGCCGGTATTTCTTGAGTTGAGGCATGTGGACCTGGAGACCTCACTTGAGAGTGCGCTATTGAATTCTCTGCAGAGTAACGGTCTCGATGTTGACATGGGTTACTTTCGTCGTGCGCTCGAGGCGGGCCATTTTCTCATTCTACTGGATGGCTTCGATGAACTCGACCGTCGGAGACGAACCAACATGGCCAAGGCGATTATCCGCCTTTCAGAGGAATATCCGAAGAACTGGCTGGTACTGTCTTCTCGTCCAGATCCGGAATTGGAGGGTTGGTCAGCATTTACAGCATTTTACATTGAGCCACTAAATCTTACGAAGGCAATCGAACTAGTAGAGCGATTAGATTTTGATCCTGAAATCAGGAAGAGGTTCATTAGTGATTTGCAATCCGACCTCTTCATGCGGCACACGTCCTTTCTGTCTAATCCTTTGCTTCTTTCAATCATGCTTCTCACGTATCAGGATACTGCGCATATCCCCAGCAAGTTAAGCATCTTCTACAACCAAGCCTACGAGTCGCTGTTCCAAAAGCATGATGCTCTCAAGGGGGGCTATCAGAGGCAGCGGCAAACCGCACTGGATATTCAAGATTTCGCTCGAGTGTTCGCGGCGTTTTCAGTACGCACTTACGACAGGCGGCAGTTCACATTCTCAATTTCTAGTGCATTAGAGACTCTTGATAAATGCAAGGAAATCACTAACCTTGAGTATAGTTCGAAGGAGTACTTGGCAGATGCACAGCAGGCCGTCTGCCTTCTTGTCGAGAAGGGGTGGATCTCGCCTTCGCTCACCGCTCATTCCAGGAGTACTTTACTGCCCGATTTATCGATTCATCGCCTGCTCAACATAAAAGCCAACTGATCAGTAGATTTAGCGCCCACGCAGGTTCTGATGCGGTATTTCATCTGCTCTTTGAACTGGATCCTTATTCGGTTGAGGAGCATTACCTCTTACCAGCTCTACAGCGGCTACGTGAGCAGATCGGCGTCAAGCGGAAGGTCGGAATAACTCACTATGTGAAGTTTATTCGCCTCACCTATAATGCCTTCCGCCTTGTTGGAGCAGCACACCAAGGACTGAGTGCAGAGATTGCGAGGATTGAGATCTGGAACGCCTGTAAGTTTGCGCAGACTCGCTATCTGAAGAGGTTCGCAGGTGATCCTGCGCACAATAAGGCAATGTATGATGCCTTTCAGCAAGAATTTGAAGGCGAATCTAGTGTGCATGTGTCTAAGCTGAAGCCGGGAGGAGTCTTCATACGAGCCTTGGCTGCATCAAAGTCAGCGTGGGGGATAAGTTTCCTCAGTGATCTGCTTAGAGTCGAGGCGGAAATCAGGCGGCGACATTCGCAGACTAAATCCTCGCTTGACGCCATACTTGGATAGGCTACCTTCAGGACAACCCTCGTGTCATGGTCCCTGCGCTGAAAGGAACGCCATTTCGCGAGATAAGGGCCTAGAGACGCGTAAGCAAGGATGAATAGCGGCTGCTTCGCGCACATTCAGAATCGTGCTTCAATTCTGGGAGTCGCCATGAAAGCGTCCAAGAAGGCCCGACTGACCACCGCGGGCTGGAAATTCGGCGACGCCGCCGATTTCCTCGGTCTCCAGCCGCAGGAAGTCGGCCTGATCGAAATCCGCCTGGCGCTCGCCCGGGAACTGCGCCGCCGCCGCGCGCGCAAGCGCCTCACGCAGGTGCAGGTGGCCAAACTCCTGCGCTCCAGCCAGTCGCGCGTGGCGAAGATGGAAACGGCGGACCGGTCGGTGAGCGTGGACCTCCTGGTGCGCTCCTTGCTGGCGCTGGGCGCGACGCGGGTCGAGCTGGGCCGGTTGCTCGCGCGGCGCGCGGCGTAGGACTAGTAAATGACGCGCGCGCGATTGCTGGTGGCGCAGCTCCGCAGGTCCAGCGCCTGCAGGCGCAGCGCGCCGGCCGGGTAGAACGGCACCTGCACCGGGCCGATCTCGGCCTTGCCGGCGGCGTCGGCGGGCACGAGGCCGATCAGGCGGAGGCGGGCGTTGAGATCAATGCTGACGCCGGCGCAGGCGTGGCCGGGGAGGATCTGCGTCGGTCCGCCGCCGCCGCGCGTGGCGAGGAAGGCGACGCTGCCGCCCGGGGTGGCTCCGGCGACGAAGGCGCCCATCGGGCCGGCGGTCTCGCCGGAGACGCCGAGGGAGAAGGGGGCGGGTTGATTGGGGAGGAATTCGATGCCGCAGATGATGGGGAAAGAGGGTTTGAACCAGTCGATCCAGATCGGCGCTCCAGTATCGAGATCAATCACGTGCAGCGAGCCGAAGGATCCGTAAAGGACGCCGTCATCGCTGAAGGCGATGGACTGGATCATTCCCGTGCCATCATTCAAGAAGGGATTGACGTCGGTGGCGATTCCAGTCAGAGGATCGAGGCGCACCAGACCGGCGCCCAGGTCCCATCCCCAGAGAGTGCCTTGGCCGAATGCAAGACTCTGCACATTGAAGAGGCCGGCTGGGCCAACCAAGGTGGTAATCCCTGTGATGAGATCGACGGTTAAGAGCTCACATGAGGTGCCAAAGATTTGCCCGGGAGAAGAGGCAAAGAGTTGATCGCCTGGACCAAAAGCTAGAGCGAGAAGGTCGTTGCGGTCGGTCTGGACCACAAGGCTTGCATGTCCAGTATTGGGATTGATTTCATAGATGCCATAGGTGCGGGCTCCAAAGCCTCCATATCCAGCGAAGATCCTGCCGGTGCTGTCCTTGGCCATCGAGTGCCAGAGATGTTGGGTTTGCCCAGTGCTTCCGAGGTAGGTCAAGGCCCCGGTCTTGGCGTTCACGCGAAATGCATCCCCAAGAAGCAGGTCGACTCCCAACAACTCCTGCGCCCGGGCCGGCGTGGACAGCACGGCAACCCCCAAGACGGTGCAAAGCAAGAATCGGGTCACGCACTCATGCTACCGCGCGAATCCAACGCCCATGCCCCAATCCACCCCCCACTCCCTGATCGCCTCCCGCTGGTCCCCGCGCGCCTTCCGCGAGGATCCGATTCCGCCGGCCGCCGTCACCGCCCTTTTCGAGGCCGCCCGCGCCGCGCCCTCCTGCTTCAACGACCAGCCCTGGACTTTCGTCTACGCCACGAGCCCGGCCGCGCGCGCGCGATTGCTGGCGCTGCTGGTCGAGGGCAACCGCACGTGGGCGCAGCGCGCGCCGCTGGTGGGCGTGTCCTTCGCGCGCAAGATTTTCGGCCAGACCGGCAAGCCCAACCGCTGGGGCCAGCACGACACGGGCATGGCCTCGATGAATCTGGCGCTGCAGGCGCACGCGCTGGGCCTGGCGGCGCACTTCATGGGCGGGTTTGACGAAACGGCGTCGTACGCGGCGTGCGGGATGGATCCGGAGAAGTGGACGGCGATGGCGGCCTTCGTGGTGGGCGCGGTCGCGGACGCGGAGAGCCTGCCGGAGCCGTTGCGCGAGCGGGAGAAGGTCAGGAGTCCGCGGAAGGCGATCGAAGAGGTGGCGCGGGAGCTGGTCTAGCCCGCGCGGATCACTTCCGCGGCGGATTCGGCGCGACGAGCACGATGCCGGTCTGGCCGGCTGTGACAGTGGTGACTTTGTCGCCCTCCCGCACGGTGTGCCTGGAGGTGAGATCGACCGCGGTGAGATCAATCTTTCCTTGCGGCGGGACGGAGAAGTGGAACCTGCCCTGGTCATCTGCAGTGGACCGCCAGAGGAGTCGTTCGCCGTGCATCCTGGCCCTCACTCCGGCCTTGCTCACCGGGACACCCTTCCCATCGACGATGGTCCCCTCCACCGGCAAGAACTCCGGGAGCATCAAATCCAATGGCTTGGCGGAGTATTTCAGGTCAGAGAAGACCACCACTCCCAACCGATCGGATTCAGTCACCGACACCAGCGCCTCGAAGCTGTCGGGGAATGCGGCGCGCGCGCGGAAGGCGCCGTCGGAGTCGGACTTGATTGTGAAGCGCCGCTCAGTGTCACCGGTGGGCCGAATGAGCAGTTCGCAGCGTGACGAGGTCTTGTCGACGTTGCGCACGCGGCCAGTGATTGTGCGCAGGCCCTTGAGGGTCAGCAGCAAGTCTTCGCGCGTGTCGGCGGCGCGTGTCTGGATTGGAAACTCCCAATCCTCAACGCCATCGGGAATGTCGACGGCGATCTGGGCCGGGAACAGAGGTGGAAAGACCAGCGTGCAGCGGCCGGCGCTGTCCGTCACTGCGGACTGCCACTCGGCCTGGAACCAGGCAGAGTTGGGCTGTGATGCGACCGCAAGCTCGATCTCATCCTCCTTGCGTTTCGACGTCAAGGACAGTTGCGCCATGGGGATCGGCGCGCCGCCATCGTCCACGACCAGAATGGGGATGGAGCCGGGGTCCGGCAGTTGCAGATCGCCAAGGTCGCGGCCGCCGGAGAATTGACCTAGGTTGCGCACCCAAACTCCGAGGCGCTCTGAGTAGATCCGGAGCAGAGTCGGGCGACCGATGCCCCAGGGGATGTTGAATCGGCCGTCCGCATCGGTGCGCCCGCCCATGCTGTAGTCGGGTGGCTCCCCCTCCCCCGAAGTAGAACGCCAGTAGGTGCCTTGAGTGAGAGTAACATGCAAACCCGCCAGCGGAAGGCCTCGCGCGTCCACGATCCGTCCGCTTATGGGAATGCCTGCATACAGGGCAATCGTGCAAAAATGCTCCTGCGCCGTCGCTTCTGCGGCGGAGAGCATCACTTCAGCGCGTCCTGCCAAATAACCGGGAGCCTCAGCATGGATGGCGTGGGCCAACTTGCCACCCTGGTCAGGAGGAATCCGGGGATTGGATTGCTCTCTGGAGATTTCAGTCAGTATGAAACTTCCATCGGCGCTCGTACGTGCTCCTCCGCCTTCCACCCAGGAGAATCCCTGCACCAGAGCTCCGGCGATCGGGACGCGCGTCACGACGTCAATGACCTTGCCGCGAACCGTGCATGCGGGTTCCAACTCAATGAGGATGTCGACGGTTTCTCCGGGCCTGCGGAGATCCTCGGAACTGGAGGAGATCCTCACGTGACGATCCACGTAAACGTTCACGGACGAGCGGCCAACCGGTACGTGCTTTAATTCGAAGCTGCCATCGGGGCGGATCGGGACTGCGCCGTAGCCGGAGTAGAAGAATCCACCGTCGATCACAGCCACGCCCGAGAAGATCTCCGCGCCGTGTTGCGCGCATGCGAGGCGACCGCGCACCGTTCCAGTCTCGCCGAGACGGATTTCCAGGTACTGTCCTGGATAGGCTCCAATGAAGGACCGCCTGTGACTACCTTTCTCGGCAGTAAGGCCGTATTCAATGGGACTGATGTTCGGGAATTGAAAGTATCCTTGCTCGTCGGCGACGGTGCGGATTCCGTCACGCTCCTCTGCGCCCAGCAGGTGCCGGGGATCCGTCCAGTCTCTGGCGTCGGTCCACAGGATCACGCCAGCCGCGGCGGCCGGGCTGCCGCTCAGGGTGAGTACCCGACCGCGAATGGTTCGTGACGGATCGCCCAGCACCGCCTCCTCGCGCGGAAGCTGAGCAGAGGCGGTTTCGAGTGAGGACAAGTCGAGCAGAGCGGGTTCTTCCACGGAGGATGCCACCGCTGGAACCTCAGCAGGAGCTTGCGTCGGGATCGCCGCATCCTGGATCGCGTCGCCTCCGCTGCCGCCGCAGCCCGCTGCCCAGATCCCCGCTGCCACCATGAAGGCGACAAGGAGGAGCAGCATGCCGGTTTTCATTCTTTGATCCGCAGCACGACTTCCGTCCTGCCCGTGCTGACATCCAGCGGCTCACTGCGGCGCTTGTCTTCGTCCTGGGCAAGGAGCTGCGCGCGCGCCTCGGGAAGGAGGCCGAAGCTGAACCTGCCGTCGACGGCGGTGCGGCAGACAGGATGCTGCTGACCATCCTCGAGAACGACGAGCACGGTGGCATCCGCCAGCGGCCGGCCCGCGGAGTCCTGCACCTGCCCCGTGCATGGAACCAATTCTGGCACCACGAGGACAATTGGCTCGGAGTTGAGCACGACTTCATCCGTGCGAATCACTCCCGCGGCAGAGCTGTGGAGCTGAAGGAGAAGAGTCACCTCGCTCGGATAGCGTCCATCGAAACGGAAGGTGCCCGCCTGGCTCAGAAAACACCATTCGGCGCGCGACATGGGATCCTCGTTCGCATCCAATTCGATGTCTGGATTGAGGATGAGAAGAATGGCATCCGCATAGGGAGCGCCTGAAGAATCCTGGACACGCCCGGTGACGCGACGCAGATCTTCGAGCACGAACACCTGCTCTGCGTCGCTCGAGCTCAATGCAGGAAAAAACCAGTGTCCCTGATCACCGTAGTCAACGCTGAAGCCTTCGTCCTCCATGGGACCGGAAGAGATGTGGCAGCGTCCAAAGGAATCGGTGGTGCGGTTCGGAGAGCTGAAGGGAACCGGTCCGACCAGAATCGGATTCCCTCCTAGTTCCTCCTGGGGTAAAGAGACCAAGCCTTGTGACCTGGAGACTTTCGCTCCGGCTACCGGCTGACCGGCGGCGTCGGTGATGCGGATGTGCCAGGTCTGAGGCTCCGCCAGGACGAGGTCGCCGAGTTGGCGATCCGCGTTGACGGTCCCGAGAAACAGCAGGTGGGAACCGCCGGCAGGGTCTTCAATCCAGATGGTGGTGGACATGCCCTGGTCCCATTCGATCTGAAAGCCGCCGTCGAGTCCTGACTCAATCCAACGCTGAAGGGCTGGAATCATCCAGCCGTTCTCATCGTTGGACCGACGCCCCTCCGCGTGCAGCCGGAAGCCCGCAAGCGGCTGGAGACGATGGTCGAGGATGCGGCCCGTAATTTGCAAGGGCAACGGCATCTGGCGCTTCAGGCGAAGAATGCAAGGGCTCCCAGGCTCGAATGGGACTTCAAGGCTTTCATAGCCGGGGGCGCTGCCGTGGACGGTCACCATGTCCTCCCATTCTTCCGCTGAGGGGGGAATCTCGGCGATCCGGAAGCGGCCGTCTTCATCCGTGAGTTGATCAACACGGTTCATCGGGCCGACCATGACGTTGGCTCCCGCGATCGGAAGATTCGTGAGCTCGTCCACCACCTGGCCCTCCAAAGTCAAACCGGCTTCCGCATGCACGATGATGGTGGTGGATGCGCCCCAGGCCAGCAGGTTTATCGTGTTGAACGGATCAAAGACGTGACCTTGGATCTTGCCAGCCAGGACGTAGGATCCAGGCTGAATCGAGGCGAAAGCGAAACTGCCGTCAGAATTGATGACGGCGGTCATGAGTGGATGGCCCATGAACATGCCCGGCACCAGCCAGAATTGGCCCTCGAAGGATTCGTGTTCGTGGCTCGCGCAGCGAATCGAGCCTTCGATGAGGCAGCCCGATCCCAGCCTGATCTCGACGAAATCTCCGGCAGGAACGGGAAACCGCGTCTCGATGTTGCGACCGTGCTCCGCGGCGAGCCGGAAGTCGCCTCGAAGCGGCCCGTCGAAACGGAAGCCACCATCGGCCTGGGAAATGGTCGAGGCGGAGGGCTCGTCCACAGGAAGGTCGCCGAGGGCCCAGATGCGCACGACGGCATCGCCCGCCCCCGCGCCGTCTGGCAGCAACACACGCCCATGAATCTGATCGGCCGGGGGAGGTATTCCGCCGCGAGCCTCGGGCTCTCCTGAGAGAGGCAACGGCGCGGAGGTTCGCTCTGGTTCCGCATCGAATGGCGCGGTATCCGGTTCGGACTCATCCCAGTCGTCCTCTGCCGAGCCACTAACGGCGAGGTCTGCGAACTCTGCCGTTTCGGAGACACCACATGTGGTCGCCAGGATCCAAGTCAGCGCGACCAGGAACAAGACCAAGAACAGGATTCCGGATTTCATTCCTTGATCCGCAGCACCAAACCACTCACGTTCGTGCCGGCTCCAACCGGCTCGCTGCGGCGGCCGGAGGCGTCCTGCGCGATCAGCGCGAAGAACTTGCCTTTCTCGAGAATCACTCGAAAGGTTCCATCAGCGCCGGTCTCGGCGCAGGGAGATTCCTTGCCATCATCCACGAAGAACACTGTGGCGCCAGAAACCGCTTTGCCGGTGGCGTCCTCGACGCGGCCCGTGCAGGTTTCAGTCCAGGGCAGAACGATTTCGATCGGCCCCGCATCCAATGCCACTTCCTCCTGACGGTGCTCGGGCATGAACTCCCCCATGATCACGATGCTGACTTCACGCCGGAACTTCCCTTCCACGAATGCCATCCCACCCGCTGCGCTCGGAAAGAGATTTCCGGGGTCCGTAGTGCCGCCTTGATCCGATCCGTACTCCTCCATCGGGTGCTCTTCGTCGATTACGACCAGAAAGAAGTCCTCAGCAGGCTCACGATCGGCGGTCAAGACGCGGACCGGCACGCGCCGCAGATCGGCCAGGGTCAGCGCCTGCTCGCCGCCGCCAGGCTGCAGCGGCAGCACCCAGTGACGCCTCCATGAGAGGAAAACGCCGGCCTCCACCGGCCACGTGCCGTCGGTGATGAACTGGCAGCGGCCGAAGGAATCCGACGTCGTGCGCGTCTCGAGGAAAGCGGCGTGGGTTGCCGGCTCTTCTCCCTCGCGCGGCGGCCGCGCAAACAGGCGTGTCCGGTCGCGGCCCAAATCGACCCCGGCTACCGGATTGCCCGAGTCGTCCTGCAAACGCAGATTCCACACGGTGAGTGCGGGCAGCTGGATCTCGCAGACCGGCGCATCGGCGGCAACTGGACCCAGGAACAGATGATACTCCATGCGATCGGAAGTCCGGATGAGCAGGCTGGCATCCGGCTCGCCGGGCCAAGGAATTGCGAACTCTCCCTGTGCATCCGACACGGACGACTGTCCATATCCACTCGTGATCTCGTAGTGCCGCGCGACTGCAAAGGCATCCACCCGAGCGCCAGCAACCGGCATGCCGGCGGCGTCCAGCAGTCTCACACGAATGGTCTTCACCAAGGGCCATGCAGGCTCGAGCCGGATCAGGCATTCCGACTTCAGATCGGACTCGGTGGTGCCTTGCTCGAAGCCAGGCGCGTTCGCGGTCAGATCAGCCTTCGTGCTCCATCGCGACGGCGGCCGCGATTCCTGGAAGCGGAAGCGGCCTGCTTGGTCGGTGAGTTGCCCAGGACCGCTGCCGTTTTGAATCCACACTTGGGCGCCCGCGATTGGCGCCGAATTTCGCTTGTCCAGCACCCTGCCGGCGATTTCGACTCCCTCCTCAACCGAGATCTCGGCTCGAACCGTCTCGCCCGGCAACACGGGTTGGACGCCGCCCATGCGTCGGTAGGAGAAATGTCCGTCCACCTGGGCCAAGAGGTGATAGAGCCGCGGAGGCACGGAATCGAAGTGGAAGAATCCCTCGGGCGAGATCGGCGCTGCGAGGAGCCGAGTTCCGCCGGAGTAGTCCTCCGTAAGCCAGACCACCCCCGAAAACCGCTCTTGCTCGTGATCCTCGCAACGCAGCTGACCCTCGATGCGGCAGCCCGTGCCCAGAATGAATTCCACGAAGTCGCCGGCAGGAACGGCGAAGCGGTGCTCCTGCGCGTCGCCATGGGTCAGGTCGAGACGATGATTCCAGCGCAGCGGGCCACGGAAGCGAAAGCTGCCATCCTCCGCGCTGTGAACCGTGGCGACCGCTTCACCGCTCGGCGATCCTCTGACCAGCAGGCGGCCTGAGTCCTCCTCCCTTCCCTCCAGCCCCGAGATCCTCGTCAGTTGAATCGTGGCGCCAGCGACGGGCGTCCGATCCGGCCGCAGAACCCGGCCATGAATCTCGTCCCGCGGCGGCGGCTCGGGAGCAGCCGCGGCCACTGCTGTCGGCTCGTCGCAAGCGGCGAAGGCCAGCAGGGGAATCGCGAAGCAGTGAATTTTCATGGGAGCGAGGGGCTGAACCATCTTAGGCGGATGCGGCATTTCTGTCACAAGTCCCCGCGCCGCCCGAACCCCCTCCGTGATGACCCAATCCACCGCCACGATCCTCCCCCGCCCCGCCGCCGAACGCGGCCACCTTAACTTCGGCTGGCTGAAGACCTGGCACACCTTCTCCTTCGGCGAGTATCACGACGAGGCCTGGATGGGCTTCCGCGGCCTGCGCGTCATCAACGAGGACATCGTCGCCGCCGGCGCCGGCTTTCCGCCGCACCCGCACCGCGACATGGAAATCGTCACCATTCCGCTGGCTGGCGCCATCGCGCACCAGGATTCCACCGGCGGCAAAGGCGTGATCCGCCGTGGTGAAGTGCAGCGCATGAGCGCGGGCACCGGCGTCACGCACAGCGAGTTCAACGCTTCCAAAACCGAGGCGCTGCATCTCTATCAAATCTGGCTGCTGCCGCGGCAGCGGGGCATCACGCCCGGCTACGAGCAGAAGGCTTTCGCTGACGCCGATCTCGCCGGCCGCCTGCGCCTGGTGGCCGCGCCCGACGGCCGCGAGGGCTCCGTGACCATCCAGACCGACGCCGAGCTGCGCCACGGAATCCTCACGCCCGGCCAGACGCTGCGCCAGCCGATCGCAGCCGGGCGCCACGCCTGGGTCCAAGTCGTCGCGGGCGCCGTGACGCTGCGCGCCGGCGGCGCGAGCCTCGCGATGTCCGCCAGCGACGGCGCGGGCGTGTCCGGCGCCGAGGCGCTGGAGTTCACGGCAGGCCCTGCCGGTGCGGAGTTGCTCGTGTTCGACCTGGCCTGAGACTACGGCAGTTCGATCACGTGCTCGCTCCACTCCTCGGTGGAGATGACCAGATCCATCTCGGTGCGAACTCCATTCTCGAACGTCACCGTCAACTTGGCCGGACCCGAGGGCACCCGGGAGGCGAGGAACCCGCGGAATTTGCCGCCATCTTGGAACCACTCGTTGCCCTTGCTCAACTCCAAGGTGACTCCCTCCGCGGATGCAAGCTCGACGCGTTCCGGCGGCGACTGCCCGGGCCGCAAGCGCAGGAACAATCTCACGTTGACGAATCCGACCCACGGGCGCGCCGCCACGAAGGTCTCGCTCTCGTTGCCGGAGACGATGACGCGCGTGATGGAGGCCCAGCTGCGATGCCGGACCACCAGGTCGTATTCACCGGCGAGGACGCTGGCGAAGTGCCAGTCTTCCTGACTGGCGCAGGATTTGGTCCCGTGAACCGGCCACTGTTGGCCGGCTGCCACCAACGATGCCACCGTCTTCGTGCCCCGGCTCTGGGCGCCGACCTGCTCGCGCTCCTCGCCCGGAAAGTCCGGGAGGGTGAAGCGCAGCGTGCTGGTCGGGCTGGACTCCAGCGTCAGCTCGGTCATCTGGGCGCCCACCTCCACGCTGCTGCGCGCTTTCTCGTGGAAAACGCCGCCCACGATCGTGCCGGCGCGCACGAGGTAGCGCCCGGGCTCCAGCCAGGCGAAGGAGCCGCGCCCATGGTCGCTGAAGCAAGAGGCAACGATCCAGCCTCTGGGCATGGTCGGATCCGATTCGAGAATGAATTTGTCCAAGCCGCCGGTCGGACGCCACGTGAGCTGCAGCTCCCCGGCCGGCAGCTCGACGGTCCAGACCTGCCGGCCCGGTTCGAGGAATCGGCGTGTCTCGCGGTATTCCTCATCCAATGACCGGAAGCTGGCTTCGAGCTCGGCGCCGACCGACACCAGCGCGGTGAGGGAGCCGGGGAAGACCCCTGCGCCGGGATCTTCGCTGGTCCATTCCGCGTGCTCGCCGAGGTCGACCTCTTCCAGGCCGCCGCGCGGCGGGTTGGAGCATTGCAGCTCCACCAGGACGAGTTCCTCGTCCAGATTGACGAGCTGGAGAGCCGGCTCACCCGCGATCAGCGCGAATGACTTGGTGCAGACCCTCCACCAGTCCAGTCCAGGCGCGGGCTGGCGGATCAGAGAGAGCTCGCAGTCGCCGGCGGGCAGAATCTCGAACCAGCACTCGCCCTGGGAGTCCACCGTGCGCTCGCCCGTGGCGCGCCGGCCGTTGGGCAATCTCACCTCGAGCGACACGGTGCAGGGTGTGGCGAGAACGTCGTAGGCGTCGCGGATCCGGACTCGCAGGGAAGTGTGAGGCACACTCTCCAGAGCGGCGCGCTTCCGCTCCGCCTCGCTCGCGACCGCGGTGCGGGTGAGGTCGGGATCGGCCGGAGTTTCGGGCGCGGTCAGGGCGGGCGCCCGATGATCCTGAAAGGCCGTAGCAGGTTGAGCCGGGGAAGCCGCCGGATCCGGCTCCGCCGCGGGCCGCGCCAGGATCCAGATCACGGATCCGGCCAGCAGCACGGCGACGGCGGCGAGCAGGGAGCGCACTCGCCTGAGGATAGGCCCTGGCTGGCGGCGGTGACGTCCGGATTGGCACTCCGCCTCAATCCTGCGGCAGGCTGAGGAAATACCGGCCGCTCCGCTCCTCGCGAATCACGAGGTCGAATTCGTGCCTGCTGCCATCCTCGGCTTGGATTGTCAGGTGCACGGGCCCGCGCGGCACGAATCCGCCCAGAAGATTCTCGGGCTGATGCGTCCAATGCCCGATCTCCCACTCGATGCCGTCGGGAGCCGTGACCCAGCCGCGGTCCAGGCGCAGGTCCCCGCAGTCGAACTCGAAATCGGCCATCGACAGCCCCTGCCATCGTTCCGGCGCGCTGAAGGTCACTGCGCCCGCACGCACCTCGATCCGGGTCAGACTGTAGGCATGAACATCGAGTAGGACATAGAGGTCGTACTCGCCGGCGTGCAAATTCTCGAAGTGGTATCCGCCGTCGGCGGCTGCGGTGGCTTTCGGCGGAATGGATTGCGCGCGGCCCGGCGCGGTGAGGCTGATGCGCGCGCGCAGATCCTTGGCGGTGAGGAATTGCGCCGGGGCATTCTGCACGCTGACCGTCACCGCGCCCCGGGCCGGCTTTGCGGCGGACCATTCTTCCCGCCGATCCTCTCCATGACTCTTCAGGATGCCGAATGCGCTGTCCGCGTGGTTCTCGGCAAGCGCACGGGAGCAGAGTTCGGCGAGCGGCGGATCCCCCACCGAGGCAAAGAACCACAACAGCAGCGGCTCCCACGAGTTCAAATCGGCATCGTGGATCGCGGCCAGGCGATCGTGGTCGCGCATGGGCTTTGCTTCGAGCTGCCAGATCCGATGCAACCGCGCCTGCCGTGCATAGCGCGAGCCGGGAAACCAGCGCGCAATCGCTTCCGCGTGCTTCTGCAGCTGCGCATGGATGCGATCGGCCGTGAATTCGCCTGGAGCGAACCGCCGCCCCAGCCAGGCGAGCGCGATCCAATCCGCCAGAGTCCGGGGCGCGAGCACGCGAATCCGCAGATCGGGCCATGCCACGCGCTCTCCCGGACACAGGAAGTATCCGGAGAGGCAATACTCCTCCTCCATGCGCAGCGGCAGTTCGCTGAGCAACTCGCCCGGAGCGGCGAAGGACTCGCCCGGCTGGAGGATCACCCAATCGCGCGGAGCCCAGCTGCAGGAGATGGGGCCGGGCATCCGCCTGCCTCGAACATCTCTCACGTCCATCACGGCGTCCGGCCAGACTTGCGCCGGTTCCGTGCCTTCGTTGGTGATGAGAACCACCGGGAGCAGGATCTCGCCGGCGAGGAACTCAGTTCGGTCCAGAACGATTTCCGCGCGCAGCGCCGACTGCAGCAGAAGCAGAAGCGTGAGCACGGCGTTGAGACGCCCGCGGTCAGGAGGATCTTCTGCTTTCTATTCGCTCAGGATCCGATGGTCCTGGCGCAGCCCTTCGCGGCGTTCCGCGGAGAGACCCGCCTGGTCCGCCCAATCGCGCCAGGCCGTGAGCGCACGCCCCACCTCCTGCAAGACTTGCGGCGCAGTGCCGATCTGGAATGCTTCGGCCAGCTGCAGCAGATCCGCCCGCTCGATCTCCGCGAACTTCCCGTTCACGCCCAGCAGATGCTGATGCGTCCACTCGCCGTGCGGGTTGTGCGCGTGCGTCAGGTCGTACGCCGGCGCCAGCTCCCACGCCCCGCCCTGGCGCAACAGGAAGGACCAGTTCTTGGTGTGGTCGTCGCAGTTTGCGGCCATCACGTTGAACACGACGCGCCGGAACGCCTCCTCCAGCGCCTCGTAGCCGAGGCCCAGTCCCACCACCGTCTGCAGCAGCTGGCTTGCGTCGTGCGTCGCCTTCTGGCGGAAGTCCAGGTGCGCCATCGCGCACAGCGTTTGCACGTGATGCTTGGCGCCGCCCTCGCGGTCGAAGCGCCGCGTCATGAAGTGCGCGCGCCCGCCCTCCTCGAGCAACCGGCAGTCGGCCATGCGAATGCCGGCCGCGCGCGCCATCAGGTGGTAGGCGTACTCGATGCGGCCGTAGTCGCGGCCCGGCCCCAGGCCCGAGCCGGCGTCCACGCCGTCGAACTTGAGCAGCCAGTGCTCGAAGCCCTCGGCCACGGAAAATTGGCCGGCGCGGATTTCCTGGCTTCCCGGATGCCACGCGATCGCCGCCTTCGCGCGCGCGCCGCCCGCCGACGTGCCGACCTGGATCAACTGCATCAGCGCCGTGCGCGCGCCGCGGTCGGTCGCCATTTCGCCGCGCAGCGCCTGCCGCGCCGATTCCACCAACTCCGACAGCACGATCGCGGTGCTGCCGGCCGCGGCCGGTCCGCGCGCGGGCCGGAACTCGAGCGCGCCGAATCCGCGCTTGCCCATGTAAGCCAGCCGGTCGAGCGGCGTGATGTCCTGCGCCGCCACGCCCTCGCGCGCCATCCACGCGTTGATCAGAGCGTTGCCGAAATCGTCCGGCAGCGCGTCGGCGAGCAGGGCGGGCAGCCGGTAGAAACTACGCTCGGGCAGATCCGTGAACACGAAGGGCTGCGCCGCCCGCGACCTCGGCATCGCCAGCGGCGCCAGCTCGATTCCGGACGTCAGAAACTCCGGGTCGTACTCGAAGGCGTAGTGATCCAACTTCGGATCGCGGGCCACGGCGCCGGCGCGCCGCCCCCAGATCCACACCTCGACGATCTCAACGGGCCGGTACATCGCCCTCTCCCCGCCGCGGCGAGGCGCGCTGGCGCGGCTTCTTGGTCTTCAGCATCTGCATCGGGCTGATGGAAACCTCCGGCGCCAGCGAGTGGATCCAGTCGGCGCGCCCGAGCACGCGCAGAATGCGGATCAGCGAACGCGTGGTCGCGCCCCGGCCCGCCTCCAGCCGCTTCACGACGTTGAGCGCCACCCCCGAGCGCTCGGCGAGCGCGCGCTGATCGAGGTTCTGGCGCAGGCGCAGGCTGCGCAGGTGCTGGCCGAGTTCGGCCTCCCAGTCCTGGGTTTGCATGAGGATCTCCTTGATGGCCTCTAATCGGTCTATTATAGGATTTTCTGTCCTTAAAATCCCCAATAAAGTCCAATCGTATGCTTATCCATGGATGGCCTCTACTTGGGCCATTTGGAGCCCGGTCGGCCCGGATGGACCCTTTCTGGGCCTTCAGGATGAACCGCGCCAGGCTCGCCAGCACTCCCTCCAGGTCGCAGGCCGCGCGCCGGCGGCCACGTTGGCGGCGGCGATCGCGTAGGCCAGCCGCCACTGCGCGATCAGCGCGCGCCAGGCCGGCAGCAGCGCCGCGGACGGGTCGTAGATGTGAGTCGGCTCGCTCGTAAGCCCGTTGAGCTCGAGCACCTGCAGATTGCGGCCCGCGCGCAGGTCCTCCTCGGAGGGCGCGCGCAGGTCGTAGCGGCCGAGGTGGAAGCCCTCGAAGCGGCGGCTGATGCGCTCGATGGCCTCCTCCAGCTCCGGCGTGAGCAGCGCGCGCGCGTCGAGAAAGGTGGCGCCGCGCGCGTGCGTGCCCAGCGGCGAGAGCGTGACGGTCTCCCCCGCCGCGGGAATCTCGGTCAATCGCTCCGCATTGACTTCCAGCAGGTAGCGCCCCATGTTGACGTGGCGCGGGTGCGCCAGGATCAGGCGCTCCAGCGTGCTGCGCCCGTCGCCGGTCACCTCCGGCAGCACCTTGCGCGTGATGGACGTCACGCGGCCGCGCGCGGCGCCGGGCTCGCGCTGCCAGAACACGCCGAACTCGGCCCCGGCGACGCGCTCCTGCGCGATCAGCGGGCCGGGCCGCTCGGCCAGCAGCGCGCGCGCCTCCGCCGCGTCGCGCGCGAACTGCACGTCGCGCCCGCGCTCGCCGACGTCGGGCTTCAGCACCAGCGGCCATCCCAAGTTCGCCTCCAGCGCGGCGGCGAGGCGCTCGTCCACGGGCCCCGGCGGCAGCGCGCGATGCCGCGCGATCTCCGGATGCTCCCCCAGCGCAGCAAGAATTGCGGACTTGCTTTCTCCCACCAATCCCCCCGTGCTGATCCCGGGATTCACGGCCGTGACGATCGTCAAAGATCGGCGGCGCAGCGCGGCCGGCAGCACGCCGAGCAGGATCACCGGCGGGTAGAAGGCCCAGCGCGGCCAGTACTCCCAGCGCGTCAGGCGCCGCCACGAACCCAGCAGCAAGCGCCGCCCGCGCCAGGTCAGCGCCGGCAGGCCGAGGCGCAGCGCCAGCAGGATCAGCAGCAGCCCGGCGATCGCGGCGCCCTTCGGGAATTCTCCCGCCTGGCTCGCGGCCCACACGAGAATCGGCGTCCACACGACCCCCGCCAGCACGAAGTAGCCGGCGAAGCGCAGGAAGCCGGTCTTCAGCATGCCGCAGGCGAAGTAGGTGGGCAGGCGCAGGCCGGGCATGAAGCGCGTCAGGAAGATCAGCACCAGGCCGCGGCGGCGAAACTCCGCGCGCGCGCGCTCGACCGCGCCGCGGCTCACGAACCAGCGCAGCGGCGCGCGCTCCAGGGCCCGCGCGCCGATCGCGCGGCCGGCCAGGTACAGCAGCATGTCGCCGATGAAGATGCCGGCGAAGCAGGCGCCGCTGGCCGCGACCAGATCGAGGCGCCCCTGCGCCACCAGCAAGCCCGCGCCGATGCACGCGAGGTCCTCGCTGACGAGAGTCGCGGCCGCCAGCAACAGCAGCGCCATCAGCAGCGCCACGCCGGCGAAGGGCGGGATGCCGGAAGGATCGAAGGGCTGCGCGGCGGCGGCGATGCGCGCGGGCTCGGCCTGCGCGCGCGCGGGCGCGGAACCGGCCTCGGCGCGCAGGAAGAAATCCTGCAGCGTGTCGGACGTCTCGGCGCTCTGCAGCCAGGGCAGGAAGTGGCTGGCCGCGGGCAGCAGGATCAGTTCCGCATGCGGAACGATGCGCGCGTGCTCGCGCGCGGCCTCGGGCGGCACCAGGAAATCGCGTCCGCCGTGCAGGATCAGCACCGGCGGCTGCAGGCCTTCCAGCGCCGCGCGCAGGGGCCGCTGATCGCTGTCGGAAAAATTGCGCGCGTAGGCCGCGTCGAGCATCACGCCGTCCAGCGCTCCGAAGTGCGGCAGGCCCCATTCGCCGGCGCGAATCGCGCCGAGCTGCAGCAAATGCACCAGATGGTTGAGGTCGTGGCGCCCGAAGAGTTCCAGCTCCTGCACGCCGATGGACGCAATCAGCGCGATCGAGGCCACGCGCTCCGGCGCCTGGCGCGCGATTTCCAGCGCCACGCCGCCGCCCATCGAAAATCCCGCGAGGTGCGCGCGCGCGATCCCGCGCTCGTCGAGCAGCTGCAGCACGTACGCGGCGTGCGCGCGGATCGAGTAGGACGGCAGGTTCACCGCCCGCGCGCCGCGCCCGCGCGAGGCGCCGAAACCGGGCAGGTCCGGCACCAGGATCGGGAAGTCCGCGGTCCATGTCTCCAGGATTTCGTCGAAGTCGCGGCGGCTGCCGGGGCTGCCGTGCAGCAGCACCACGGGCGTGGCGGCCTGCCCGGCGCCGCGCAACGCGTAGGCCATCGGCACGCGCCGCTCCTGAAGTTCAAGGACTTCGCCGCGCTCGGCCACGGCGCGCGCCTCGAAAATTGTCAGATCCGCGGGAACCGCAGGCGCCGGCCGCAGGGCCCAGACCAGATGCGAGAGCGCGAGGATCCCGAGATAAGCCAGCAGGATGCGCCGCACGCCGGCTTCCGCTCCGGCCTAGCGGTCGGCGGCGACGCGCAATCGGCGCGCCAGCCGGAAGCTCTGATCGGCCGCGAGGCTGCAAGGCGCGCCCGGCCGCCAGCGCATCTCGACTTCGCGCGGGCGCACGATCAGCCGCGTGTAGGAGCGCGTTTCGGCGTCGTCGCGGTGCATGCACACCGAGAAGGGCCCGGGCCCGCCGGCGTGGCTGTGATGGAAGGCCGCGAGCATCACGTCGCTGGCCTCGCCGCCGGCCGCCGCCAGCATGTCGCCGTAGAGCTGCTTGCGCTGCACGCGCGCCTGCCGCTGATCGAAGGAGCTGGAGGCCAGCGGCGCCTGCGCCTCGGGCTCGGCCGCCTCTTCCAGCTTGTAGCCGGTCCACTCGAAGATGCGCGCGCGTCCGGACGGATCCAGGGCCAGCAGCGAGAAGGGCTGGTAGCGCTCGAGGTCGGTTTCTGCCAGGCGCTCGCCGACTTCCGCCGGCTGCAGCGCATCCAGCAAGTCAATCAGCAGCAGGCCGCGGCTGCGCAACTCCACGCGCGCCGGCCCGGTGTCGGGCACGTAGCGGTTGAGCAGCGCGACGCCCAGGCCGCGGTCGTTCGCTCCCAGCCACGAGCCGCCGGCGGCGCCGTCGCGCGGCGCCAGGAAGCGCACGCCCGCGCGCTCCTCGATGCGCGGCGCCTGCTCCGGCGCGCGCGTCTTGCGCTCGTCGCGGTTGAAGAAGATCTCGAAGCCTTCGGGCAGCGCCCGCCAGGTCACCGTGCACACGATCTGCGCGCCTCCTCGGCGGCCTGCCAGCGAAGGGTCGAAGGCGCCAGCCCGAACTCGGCGGGCACGGCGCTGCCGTGCAGGCGCAGCGCGGCGGCGATCAGCGCGAAATGGTGCAGCGTGTGGTTGAGGAGGAATTGCAGCTCGCGCTCCGGGGTGCTGTCGGCCCACGCGCGCTCGCGCTCCATGCCCAGCGGCGTGTCGCCGTGCACCTGAACCCGGGCCGGCAGTGCAGCGCGCTCCAGCGCGCGCAGTTGCGCGGATGTGCGGCGCAGGGCCGCGGCTCCGGCGGCGGGCTCGGTTTCCAGGCGCGCGTCGCGGCTGCGGTCTTCGTAGTCCACGCGCCCCTCGGGGAGGCCGCGCAGGAAACAGCCGTACATGTCGAGCACGTGGCGCAGATGCGGGCCGGCGCCGGCCAGCCCGGCGGCGGGCGCGCCCGCGCAGTAGGCGCCCGCGTCGAGGGACTCGACCAGGTCGAGCGCCTGTTCGAGCAGGCCGTGATGCGCGGCGATCAGGACGCGGCGGGTCATGGGGCCGGCGGAGCCGGTGCGGCCCCATTGTAGAAAATCCGCTCGAGCTCGGCTTGCGCGGCCCGGGCCAGCTGCTTGCGGTCGGAGCCGGCCAGCGGCGCGCCGCCGAAGCGCACGCGGGCCTCGATGCGGCGGATCTGCAGCAGGCGCCAGAAGTGACCGGAGAACTCCATGTCGCCCCACCAGGCGACGCGCAGATGAGCCGGCGCGGCGGGGTCCTCGGTGGCGTAGGAAATGACGGCGACGTGCACGCGGCCGCCCGCGGCCTCGGCCGCAGCGAACAGGCTGGGGCGCAGCGGCAGGATGCTCAGTCCGGCGGAACTCGTGCCCTCGGGAAAGAGGATGACGCCCTCGCCCAGCGCCAGGCGCGCGCGGACGGACTCCAGCGCGGGCCCGACGCCGGCGCGCCGCGAGCGGTCGATGAACAGCGTGCCTGCGGCGCGAATGGCCCAGCCCAGCACCGGCCAGTCTTTGACTTCCGCCTTCGACAGGAAGCTGCACTCGACCTGGCTCCAGTAGACCAACACGTCGAGATAGGAGAGGTGGTTGGAGACGAGCAGGAAGGGCGCCGCGGGCGGCCGGCCTTCGCGCGTTACGCGCACGCCGAGGATCGCCAGCACGATGCGCGCCCAGGCGCGCATCTGGCGCGCGCGCAGGCGGGCGGCGGCGCGGGCCGAAATCAGGCGCGCGGGCACGCGCAGCAGCCATGTCACCGCCAGCAGCAGGATGGACAAGGCGACGGCGACGAGGCGCAGGGCGGCGCGCAGCGCCGGAACGGGCCGTCCGGCCATCAGCCGCGATCCTGCGCGAAATTGTTGAAGCTCTTCTCGTCGAGCTCGGCCAGGTCCAGAATGGTGAAGAAATCCACGGTCTTGAAGAAGCGGTCCAGCGCCGGCGGGCCGCACACGCGGCTGCCGTAGCGCAGGTAGATGGCGAAGAGCGCGGGAATCTCCACCGCGCGCGCCGCCTCGGGATCCGGGCCGCCGGCGAGGGACGCGCGGTCGCAGGCCCACGACGGCTGCGGATCCACGCGCAGGCGCGCGTGCGCGAATCCGTGGTCGCGCAGCCAGTCCCAGCTGCGCAGGCCGTAGTCCGGCGACTGCGAAGTCAGAGAGTTGCAGCCGAAGAACCAGCGCTTGCGGTGCCAGAGCACGTAGGCGGCGAGGCCGCGCCACAGCAAGTAGAGCACGCTGCGGTTGCGGTGCTCGCGCGCGATGCAGGCGCGGCCGAGCTCGACCGATTCGCTCACCACGTCCTCGGGCAGCATGTCGAGCTTGAATTCGCCGGCCGAGTAGAAGCCGGCGCCAGCGCGCGCGGCCTCGGCGGTCTGGAGGCGGTACGTGCCGATCACCTTGCCGGCTTCATCGTCCCACACGAGGAGGTGCTGGCACTGCGCGTCGAACTGGTCGCGATCCAGGCCGGTGGCCCAGGATTCGTCGAGGCCCTCCTTCAGCTCGAGGTTGAAGACCTCGAAGCGCAGGCGGCAGGCGCGCTGCAGATCGGCGGCGTCGCGCGCGAAGTGCACGCGGTAGCGGCCCGAGCGGCGCTCGAAATCCGGCACCGGGCCGTGGCGAAGACGCGGCGCGGGGGTCGCAGCGAAGATCTCGAAGGCGGAGCCGGGCAAGCGGGCTGCCCCGACGCGGGGGGGCGCCCCTCCATCCTATGCGTTCGAATGGGGTCCCGGTGAAGATCCGGGCGAGCCGCGCTCAGCGCGCCAGTTGCGCCACGGCCGTGATCGGGTCCACGCCCGAGAGGCCGTAGTTGTAGCCGTGATAAGCCAGCAGGCAGGCGTACAGGAAGAGCAGTCCGCCGATCGCCAGGCGCGCCAGGCGGAAGCGCGTGTGCAGCAGGAAGAAGCCCGCCGCGAACAGCGTGACGCCGATCTTGACCAGCGCGAACCAGAATCCGCTCCGGCCGGCCAGCCACGCCATCAGCGGATTGGCTTCGCCGCCGCCGGCCGCGAGCCAGGCGGATGTCAGAACGAGATCCGTGATGGAGACCAGCATCAGCGCGACGGGCGGCACCCAGTCGGCGACGTTGAAGCGGTCCACGTAGTAGCCGGCGCCGACTTCCTCGACGCGCCGCACGGCGCGGCGGCGGCCGCGGAACAGGTAGCGCGAGAACAGCGAGGTCGGGCGCTGGCGGCGCTCGCCGTGCTTGCGCTGCTTCGCGTGCGGACTGAGGTCCGCATGCGGAGTCCACTGCTCCTTGCGGTGAGGGGGTTTGGTCATGGCGCCGGCCTACTGGCGGGGCCGCAGTTCGTCCGGAATGCTCGACTTGGCCAGATTGAAACCGTTCTGGTCGAAGACGACGGTGTAGGCGCCGTAGCCGGCCGAGGAGCCGTTGCGCGTGAGCTTCAGTTCCCAGCCCGCGCGCCAGTCGGCGGAAGTCGGGGCGTTGACGTTGAAGTACTGCGGCTTCGCCGGCGCGTTCTCGAGGCTGGCGACGGCCGAGGAGAACTGGCCGTTGCGCGCCATGAAGTGGGTCTGGGCGGCCACCACGCTCGCGCCGTAGTTGAAGGCCTCGGAGGCCTTGGAGCGCTCCACCGAGTGCATGAAGCGGGGAATCGCGAAGGTGGAGAGCACGCCGAGGATCACGACGACGATCGTGAACTCGACCAGGGAGAAGCCGCGCTTCGGGGCCGGGCGGAGAAGTTCCATGGCCCTCCATCGGACGGATCCCAGCCCCGGCTGAAGGGGAAAAACGGGACTGAAGAGGATAGGAGAGGCCGGAGGCTAGACGCGCATGGAGGCCCGCTCCGCGGAGAGGGCTTCCAAATGCTCATCGGCGTCCGGCGTCGGGTAGACCCCCGTGAAGCAGCCGGTGCAGAACTCCTTGATCTCCTTGTTCTTCCCGCGCGCCGCCGTCACCATCCGGTTCAGGTCCAGGTACAGCAGGTAGTCGGCCCCGATTTCCTTGCGCACCTGCTCGACCGTCTTGCCGCGGGCGATGAAGTCGTCCTGGGTGGCCATGTCGATGCCGTACGGGCAGGGCGCGATCAGCGGCGGCGAGGTGGTGGCGAAGTACACCTTGCGCGCGCCGGCGCGCCGCGCCGTCTCGATGATCTTGCGCGAGGTGTTGCCGCGCACGATCGAATCGTCAATCAGCAGCACGTCGCGGCCGTCGAACTCGATGGGGATCGGATTCAGCTTGCGGCGGATCGAGGACTTGCGCTGCGCCTGGTTGGGCATGATGAACGTGCGCCCGACGTAGCGGTTCTTGATGAACCCCTCGCGGTACGGCACGCCCAGCGCCAGCGACGCCGCCAGCGCCGCGTCGCGGGCGCTGTCGGGAATCGGGATGACCGCGTCGGGCATCGGCGCGCCGCTTTCCTGCCACTGCTCGGCCAGCGCCTGGCCGAAGCGCTGCCGCGCCTTGTAGACGCTCAATTCGTCGAGGAACGAATCGGGCCGCGCGAAGTAGACCAGCTCGAAGATGCACGGCGTGTGGCGCTCCTGGTGCACCATCACGAACTCCGGCTCGCCGCCGGGCACGACGACCACGGCCTCGCCGTTCTTGAGGTCCCGCACGCGCTCGAAGCCGATCACGTCGAAGGCCACCGACTCCGAAGCCACCGCCCACTCGGTGCCGGCCGCGGTCACGCGCTTGCCGACCACGCAGGGCTTGATGCCGTAGGGGTCGCGGAAGCCGAACAGCGCGCCGTCTGACAAAATTCCGGCCACGGAGTAGGCGCCCTTGGCGTGCTCGAAGGCGCTTTCCACGCCGGCGCGCACGCGGTCGGCGAGGGGCTCGCTCTTGAGCGTGCGCTGCATGCCCATGGCGAAGGCGTAGAGAATGGCCTCGACGTCGCAGGAAGATTCCAGGCAGATGTTGGCCTGCGGGAACTTGCGCGAGCGCAGCTCGACCCAGTTCGTGAGATTCCCGTTGTGGGCCATCGCCACGCCGAAGGGATAGTTGATGTAGAACGGCTGCGCGTCCTGCTCGGCGCCGCCGCCCACCGTCGGGTAGCGCACGTGGCCGACGGCGAGATTGCCGCGCAGCCGCTCCATGTCCTGCGCGCTGAAGATGTCGCGCACCATGCCGTTCTGCTTGCGCAGATGGAACATCCCGTCGAAGCTGAGGATGCCGGCCGCGTCCTGGCCGCGGTGCTGCAGCGCGATCAAGCCCTCGTAGAGCTCAGGTGCGACCTGAGTTCCGGGAAGACCGGCGATGCCGATGAATCCGCACATGGGCCAGGCTGAATTCTACCGTGACGCGGGGATCAGGGAGCGCTCGGCGCGGGCCGCGCGCATCTCGAGCAGGCGCTCCACCCGCGCCGGATCTTCGGCGGCGATTTGCATCCCTGGAAGCAGATCGGCGCCGCTGTGGCGGTAGAGCGGGTCGTAGTAGTGCTCCAACAGCAGGGCCGCGATCTCTCCGGGCCGGCCGGCGGCGAGCAGGGCGCTCAGGCGCCCGTTCCACTCCGCGCCCAGCCGTTGTTCCAGAAAAGGCAGCCTCTCTGCTATCTCGGCCAGATTCTCGGGCCTTTCCAGATAGTCGTCCACGAGGATGCGCACGCGCGTCTCGGTGCGGGCGCTCAACTCGATCACGAAGCCGCTGCGCAGGGCCAGCCACAGCGCCGGCGGGAGAATCACGTCCCCGACCTTGCGCGACTCGGCCTCGATGAACCAGGGCGGCGGTCCGAGTTGCTCGATGCGCGCGACGAGGCGCGACTCGAAGGACGCCTGCCTGACCGGCCGCTTCCCGACGCCGCCGAGAATCGAGGAGCGGTGCTGCGCCAGATCCTCGAGGTCCAGAACCGTCCCGGGCGCGGCCGCCTCGAGTTCGCGCAGAAGCAAGGTCTTGCCGGTGCCGGTCGCGCCGCTGATCACCAGGAACGGGCTCGGCCCCGGCGGCCAGGCGGCGAGGCGCGCCAGAATCCACGAGCGATAGGCCTTGTATCCGCCGTCCAAAAGCGCCACCGGCTGGCCGAGAGCCTGCAGCAGCGCCGCCACCGACCGCGAGCGCATGCCCCCCCGCCAGCAGTGAAGAAGGATTGTGCCCGCACCCGCGCCGGGCAGGCTGCTCACGCGCTCGACGCCGACCGCGGCCGCGCCGGCGCGCAGGCTCTGCGCCAGTTCGGCGAAGCGCGGCTCCCATTCGGCGCGGGGCAGGTCGCGGCCCAGGATGCGCGCGAGCAGCTCGGGCATGCCGGCGGCGGCGAACTCGAGGCCGCGGTCGTAGGCGGCGCCGGGCGAGACCTGCTTGTACAGGGTGCCGACGAGCGCGCGCTGCTGGTCGTCAAGGAGCGGGGCGTTGAGCGCGCCGGGAATGCGGTCGCGCGCGTGCTCGGCGGGGCTGCGCAAGTCCACCCAGCGCGCGCCGCGGAGGCGGCGGGCGTCGTCGTAGGACAGGGTGGGGATACGCACGGTTCCCGAAGGGGAATCGTATCCTGGGCGCGATGAGCGAAGCCCCTCCCGTCGTCTCGTCCCGGCTGGCCGCGGTGATCCGCGAAGGCGTGCGCGAGGACCAGGTTCACGGCAAGCCGAACCCGCTGTGGAAGCAGCTGCGCGGCACCGGCACCGAATTGTGGCTGGACACCGGCGACATGGAGGCCGCGGGCGCGCTGTGGAACCCGGAGTTCACCGCGCTGACCACCAACAACACCCTGCTCAACAAGGAGATCCAGAAGGGGATCTACGACGCGTGGGTGCCGCAGGCGGCGAAGGCCGCGCGTAACGACCGGCCCGGGCTGGAGGGCGATGAGCTGGTGCTGGAGATCGCCTTCGCCTTGAACGCGCGCCACGGGCTGCGCCTGGTCGAGCGTTTCGGCGCCTACGTCAGCGTCGAGCTGCACACCGATCTCGCGCACGACGTCGAGCGCTCGGTGTCCTACGGCAAGCGCTACGCGGCGCTGTGTGACAAATTCATCGTCAAAGTGCCGCTGACGCCTTCGGGCCTGCTGGCGGCGCGGCGGCTGGAGGAGGACGGCATCCCGGTGAACTTCACGCTGGGATTCAGCGCGCGGCAGAATCATTTGATCACCTGCGTGGCGCGGCCGTCGTGGGTGAACGTGTTCCTGGGGCGCCTGAACGCCTACGCGGCCGACGAAAAATTGTGCGACGGCAAGTGGGTCGGCGAGCGCGCGACGCTGGCCAGCCAGGCGACGGTGGCGCAGCTGCGCGACGCGCTGGGCAGCTCCACGCGGCAGATCGCGGCCTCGCTGCGCAGCGGCGAGCAGGTCGGCACGCTGGCCGGCACCGACGTGTTCACCATGCCGACGGCGGTCGCGGAGAACTTCCTGAAGAATCCGCCGGCGTCCCTGCGCGACTGCACCGGCGAGAACTATCAGCCGCAGTGGGCGCCGGGCGTGGATCCGCGCGCGGAGGGCATGAACGGTCTGTGGGACATTGACGATTCCTTCGCCGCGTCCTGCGCGCGCCTGGCCAAGGCGTCGTGGGAAGATCTGACTCCGGAAGTCGTGCTGGCCAGCCTGGGCGAGTCCGGCACGGCGGCGGTTTTCCCGCGCCTGTCGCCGCAGGAGACGGCGCGCCTGGAGAAGGAAGGCAAGGCGCCGAAGCGCGCGACCTGGCGCGAGCACGTCGCCGCCGGCCGCGCGGGCCTGGACGGCTTGTTCACGCAGGCCGGGCTGCTGGCCTTCGCGCAGGATCAGGCGGCGCTCGACGCGCGCATCCGCGAGCATCTGGGCTAGGATTCTTCCGAAGCAATTGCCCGGGCGATGATTCAACCGTATCATCGGCCAGGCCGATGGCGCAGCCCTGGCTCCTGCTGATCCTGAGGATCCCCCCGAAGCCCGACTATCTGCGGGTCAAGATCCGCCGCCGGCTGCAGGCGATCGGCTGCCTCCTCCTGAAGAACACGGTCTACCTCCTCCCCGACCGGGAAGACTGCCGCGAGGATTTCGAGTGGGTGGCGAAGGAAGTGCGGGAATTGGGCGGCGAAGCGGTGCTGTCCGTCTCCCAATTCCTGGAGGGCATGCTCGACGCGGAGTTGGAGGAGCAGTTCCGCGACGCGCGCGCCCTCGACTACTCCGAGCTCGCCACGGAGGCGGGAACCAGCGGCGCCGACGCTCTCGCGCGCCTGCGCCGGCGCCTCGAGGAGGTCGAGGCTCTGGACTTCTTCGGCGCGGAAGGCCGGGCTGCGGCCCGGAGCGCTCTCGCCGAACTCGCGGCGCGAACGGCGGCGCCGGACGCGCCCGCCCAGCCGGCGGCCGGGCGCGGCGAGCCGTCGTACGAGGGCCGCACGTGGGTGACGCGCGCAGGCATCAAGGTGGACCGCATGGCCAGCGCCTGGCTGATCCTGCGCTTCATCGATCCGCGGGCGCAGTTCCGGTTCGTGCCCGCGCAGGATTCCGCGATCCGGCCGGGCGAACTGCGCTTCGACATGTTCGAGGGCGAGTTCACGCACGAGGGCGACCGCTGCACCTTCGAGGTGCTCTGCGAACGCTTCGGCCTGCGCCAGCCGGGCCTGCGCTTCCTCGCCGAGGTCGTCCACGATCTCGACCTGAAGGACCGGAAATTCCAGCGCCCGGAAACAGCCGGCGTGGGCCGGCTGATCGGCGGCATCCACGCCGCGCACGATCACGACGACGCGCGATTGGAGCGCGCCTGCGCGCTGTTCGACGACCTGCTGCGCGGCGAGGCGCCCGCCCCGCCGGCCCTCTCACCCGCACCGACTCGATCGCCATGAACCTCGCCCGCCGCGACAGTCTCCGCGTCCTCGCCGCCAGCGGTCCGCACGCTTTCCGCAACTCCGCGGCGCTCGGCGCATGAGCGGCGCACCGGAGGCGGCGGTCGGCATCCCGCACCAGAGTTACGGCGCGATCTTTCTGCGCTTCCTGCGCTTCGGCTCGCTCGCCTGGGGCGGGCCGGTGGCGCAGATCGGCATGATTCAGAAGGAATTGGTGGAGGAGGAGCGCTGGATCACGAAGGAGCGCTTCCGCCGCGCGCTCGCGGTCTATCAAGTGCTGCCGGGGCCGGAAGCGCACGAACTGTGCGTCTACTTCGGCATGCTCGCGCGCGGCCGCATGGGCGGCTTCCTCGCCGGCCTGGGCTTCATGCTGCCCGGGTTCCTGCTGATGTTCGCGCTCAGCTGGCTCTACGTGGGCTCGCAGGACGCGCTGACGGGCGGCTGGGCCGCGGCCTTCGCCGCGCTGCAGGCGGCGGTGCTGGCGCTGATCGTGCGGGCCGTCCACCGCATCGGCGCGCACGCGGCGCATGACCGATGGCTGCTCGCGATCGCCGCGGCGTCGCTGCTGGCGAGCCTGGCTGGCGCTCACTTCTCGGTGAGCCTGCTCGCCGGCGGCGCCGCCTACGCGCTCCTCAAGACGGGCCGGCGCCGCTGGGCGCTGCTCGCGGCGCTCGCGTGGGCCGGACTGGTGACCTACGTCCTCGTGGACTCCGGCGCGCCAGCCGCGCTGGCCGCGCCGGCCGCGGAGCCGGGCGCGCCGGCGACTCTGCTCGAAATCTTCTGGTCGGGCCTGAAGAGCGGGCTCCTGACCTTCGGCGGCGCGTACACCGTGATTCCATTCCTGCAGGACGACGCCGTCGTGCGCGGCGGCTGGATGTCGAACGAGCAGTTTCTCGACGGCATCGCGATGTCCGGAGTCCTGCCCGCGCCGCTGATCATCTTCGCCACCTTCGTCGGATTCGTCGCCGGCGGCGTGGCCGGGGCTCTGTTGCTGACGTTCGCGATCTTCCTGCCGGCGTTCCTGTTCACGCTCGTCGCGCACGAGCCGCTCGAGCGGCTGACGGCGAATCCCGCCGTGCACGGCTTCCTGGACGGAGTCACCGCGGCCGTGGTCGGCTTGATTGCCGCCACCGCGATCGGGCTTGCCCCTGCGGTTCTCGACTCGGCGCCCGCAGTGGCGGTCTTCGCCGGGGCGTTGACGCTGCTCTACCTGCTCAAGCACCGGCTCGCGATCGTCCTGGTGATCGGTCTTGCCGCCGCCGCCGGACTGCTGTTCTTCTGATCCCGCGGACCGCGGCGCTCCGGCGGCGCGGAGGAGGCAGCGCGTCTACCCTATCGGGGCCGCGGCGGCGGGACGCCAGCCCCTCGCGCCGCAGCAGCCTGCATGAAACGGATCATCGAATGCGTCCCGAACGTGTCGGAGGGGCGAGACGAGGCGGTGTACCGCGCGATCGCCGCGGCGGCGGAGACCGTCGAGGGCGTGCATCTGCTGGACGTGGATCCGGGCCAGGCGACGAATCGCACCGTCATCACTTTCGCCGGCGAGCCGGAGGCGGTCGTCGAGGCGGCGGTGCGGCTCGCGCGCAAGGCCGCCGAACTGATTGACATGCGCAAGCACGCGGGCGAGCACCCGCGCTTCGGCGCTCTCGACGTGTGCCCGCTGGTGCCCGTGAGCGGCGTGACGATGGAGGAATGCGCGGAGTTCGCGCGGCGGCTGGGCCGGCGGCTGGGCGAGGAGGCAGGGCTCACGGTGTTCCTCTACGAGCGCGCCGCCTCGCAGCCGGAGCGCAGGAATCTGGCGACGGTGCGCGCCGGCGAATACGAGGGCCTGGCGGAGAAGCTGAAGCAGCCCGCCTGGAAGCCCGACTTCGGCCCGAAGGAGTTTCAGCCGCGCACCGGCGCCGTGGCCTGCGGCGCGCGCGACTTTTTGGTGGCCTTCAACGCCAATTTGAACACCACCAGCACGCGGCGCGCCAACGCCATCGCCTACGACGTGCGCGAGAAGGGCCGCAAGGATCCGCAGGACGCCTCGAAGTGGACGCCGGGCACGCTCAAGGCGGTGAAGGCGATCGGGTGGTACATCGAAGAGTACGGCGTTTGTCAGGTGTCCATGAACCTGACCGACGTGTCGGTGACGCCGCTGCACGCCGCCTTCGACGAGGTGGCGCGGGCCGCCGAGCGGCGCGGCGTGCGCGTGACCGGCGGCGAACTGGTCGGGTTGGTGCCGCTGCGCACGCTGCTCGACGCGGGGCGGCACTTCCTGCGCAAGCAGCAGCGCTCGACCGGCGTGAGCGACCGCGAATTGATCAAGATCGCCGTGCGCTCGATGGGCCTGGACGAGCTGGCGCCCTTCGATCCGCAGAAGAAGGTGATCGAGTACGTGCTGGCGGCGCGCGCGCCGCGCCGGCGGCTGACGGACCTGTCCGTGCGGGCATTCACCGAAGAAACGGCGAGTGAATCCCCCGCCCCGGGCGGCGGCTCGGTGGCCGCGGCCGTCGGTGCCTTCGGCGCAGCGCTGGGGACGATGGTGGCGAATCTCTCGTCTCACAAAGCGGGATGGGACGCGCGCTGGGAAGAGTTTTCGGCCTGGGCCGAACGGGGCAAAGTCCTGCAGGAAGAGTTGCTGGCCCTCGTGGACGCCGACACCGACGCCTTCAACGCGGTGCTGGCCGCATGGCGCATGCCGGACGGCTCGCCGGAGTTGAAGTCGGCGAAGGAGGCGGCGGTGCAGGCGGCCGTGCGCGGCGCCATCGAGACGCCGCTGCGCGTGATGGAGGCCGCGCTGAAGTCCATGGAGGTCGCGGCGGCCATGGCCCGGGACGGTCTGCCGGCCAGCGCATCCGACGCGGGCGTGGCCATCCTGTGCGCGCGCGCCGCGGTGCGCGGCGCCGGTCTGAACGTGCGCATCAACCTCAAGGATCTTGCGGACGATCTGGCGCGCGCGCGCTATCTGGCGCGGGCCGAGGAACTGGAGCGCGCGGCGGCGGCGCGCGAAGAGAAATTTTTTAACATGGGGGGATGAAGCCCCCCCTGATTCTCCTGCTCCTGGCGGCCGCTTGCGCCGCCCCGACGCCGAGCGAGTCCGCGGCCGGCACTCTTCTCTATGACGGCTACGGCGGTTATCACCGCGAAGTCACGACCGCGAACGCCGATGCGCAGCGCTGGTTCGATCAAGGCTTGCAACTCGTCTACGGGTTCAACCACGACGAGGCGATCCGCTCCTTCCGCGAGGCGGCGCGCCTGGATCCGACTTGCGCCATGGCCTGGTGGGGCGTGGCGCACGCGAACGGGATTCACGTCAACAACACGCAGATGTCGGCGGCGGCGAGCGCGGCCGGCTACGAGGCGGCGCAGGAGGCGCTGCGCCGTTCCGCGCACGCGGCGCCGGTGGAGCGCGCGCTGATCGCCGCGACCGCGCGGCGTTACGCCGCGGAGGCGCCGGAGGATCGGCGCCCGCTCGACGAGGCTTACGCCGCCGGCATGGAGGAGGCCTGGCGCGCGTTTCCGAACGACCCGGACGTCGGCGCCCTCTTCGCCGAGTCGCTGATGAATCTGCAGCCCTGGGATTACTGGACCGCGGACAAGCAGCCGAAGGGCCGCGCCACGGAGATCGTCGCGGCGCTGGAGCGCGCGCTGCGCCAGAACCCGGCGCATCCGGGCGCGAATCACTTCTACATCCACGCGGTCGAGGCTTCGGCTCAGCCGGGCCGCGCCGAGGCTTCCGCCGACCGCCTGCGCACGCTCGTGCCGGGCAGCGGGCACCTCGTGCACATGCCTTCTCACATCTACATCAACGTCGGGCGCTACGACGACGCGGCCGCCGCCAACGAGGATGCGATCGCGGCCGACGAGGCCTATCTGAAGCTGGCGCCACCGCCGGATTTCTACAGCATCTATTACATCCACAACGTCCACTTCCTGTCCTTCGCCGCGATGATGACCGGGCGCTCGGCGCTGGCGCTGGACGCCGCGCGCAAGATGGAGGCGCAGGTGCCGCCGGATTTCCTGCGCAGCGCGGCCGGCATGGTGGACGGCATGATGCCGGCGGCGCTGCACGTGCTGATCCGCTTCGGGCGCTGGGAGGAGGTCCTGCAAGCGCCGGACTATCCGGAGTGGCGCTTCGCCAGCCGCGCGATGCGGCGCTACGCGCGCACGGTGGCTCTGGCGAATCTCGGCCGCGCGGCCGACGCGCGCCAGGAGCTGCAGGAGTTCGACGCGGCGGCCGCGCTGGTGCCGGAGGGCTGGAGCATCGGCGTGAATCCGGCCGCGAGCATCCTGGCGGTGGCGCGGCGCATGGCCGAGGGCGAAGTGCTGTGGCGCGAGGGCCGCGCCGAGGAGGCCTATGCGCTCTTGCGCGAGGCCGTCGTGCTGGAGGACGCGCTGGTCTACGACGAACCGCCGGGCTGGATGCAGCCGGTGCGCCACGCGCTCGGCGCCATCCTGCTGGCGGACGGCAAGCTGGACGAAGCCGAGCAGGTCTACCGCGCCGACTTGTTGGACAATCCGCGCAACGCCTGGTCCACGCTGGGCTTGGCGCAGACGCTGCGCGCGCAGGGCCGCAACGCCGAGGCCGACTCGATGGCGCCGGAGCTGGAGCTGACGTGGGCGCGCGCCGACGTCGAACCGCCGGCCTCGTGTTACTGCGGAGTGAAATGATGCGCGCGGGCGCGCTGCTCGCCCTGCTGGCGCTCGGTTGCGCGCGCGAGGAGGCGGTGGAGATCTTTCCCTCCGCCGTCGCGCTCGCGGACGCGGCCGAGCCGGGCGAACGCCTGGTCTGGAGCGGGCGCGTGCTGGACGCGAGCGGCGCGCCGATCGCGGGCGCGACGGTGCGCGTGCACCACGCCGACGCGGCGGGTCTGTACAACCCGGCGGGCTCACCCGCCGACGCGCAACCGCGCCTCAGCGGTGCCGCGACTACCGGCGCGGACGGAGCGTTCCGCTTCGACACGGTGCGGCCGGGGTCCTATCCGGATTCGGTGGAGCCGGCGCACCTGCACGCGCAAGCCGGCGCGCCGGGCAGACGAGAGAGTTACGTCACGTTTCAGTTCGAGGACGATCCGCTCCTGACGGCCGAGCACCGCCGCTACGACGCGGAATCGGATGAGATCGCCATCGTGAGACTGGAGCGCGTCGAGGACGGCGTGTGGCGCCTCGCGTTCGATTTCGTGCTGCGCTGACCGACGCCCTCTGCTACTGCTCGATCCACAACGGCAGCTCGGTGCCGGGGCCGGAGTCGAGCCAGCGGTCGTAGAAGTTCCAGGTCAGGCAGCCGTCGTCGGCGCGCGGGTCGATCAACTGGAAGATCAGGCGCGCCAGCGGCTGGCGCATGCTGACGCGGAAGGAGTTCGGCGGCGCCACGACGCGCGCGGCGGCGAGCTGCCACGTGGCGCTGCGCTCGTTGTGGCCCTGGAAGGGCGTCGCCGAGCGCGTCGCGGATTCGAGGCGGAAGAGGCCGAGTTCGCCGGTGAATCCGGTGGGCAGGTCCTCCACCATCACGCCGTGCGCGCGCAGCAGCGCGGCGACGCCCGCGAGCTCCGGCCCCAGCACGTAGGCGCGGGGCGCGGCCACCTCCTCGGCGGCGCGGAACTTCAGGAACATCGGAACCGTCACCTTCGTGCGCGGGCCGGCGGCGACGCGCCACTCTTCGCCGGTTGCGGGATCCTTGCCCTTCTCGAAGCCGCGCACCAGCAACTCCTCGTCGCCGCGGCTGACGAGCTCGGCCTTGACGTGCTGGCGCAATTCGCCGCTGCCGCCGGCGGAGGCCGTTTCGGCGTCGGCGCGCGCGCAGAGCTCGGGCACGCGGCGGCCCTGCTCGGAGGCGTAGCGCAGAATCTCGACGACGAAGGCGCGCGTGGCGGCGATGCGGGTCTGGAAGTCCGCGTAAGCGTAGGCTTCCGAGAGGATGGAAATGCGGTTGCGCAGGCCGAAGGCGTTGGTGCCGAAGCGCGGGCGGTGGTCGAAGGTGCGCCAGCCATTGACGGCGTCGGGCGCGTCCTGGAACCACTCGGGTCCGTCTGACAAAAAGTTGCCGTAGTCGAAGGTCTCGAAGCCGTGGCGCTCGCGCACGCGGGCGCGCAGGGCGGGCAGCCACTCGTTCTCGACCGCGGCCTGCAGTTCCGCGTGGGTGGAAGGCGACAGCGGCGGCGCGTAGGTGAGTTCGTAGCCGTGCGCGCTGCCGTTGGTGGTGTGCAGATCCACGAAGACGTGCGGATCCCACTCGCTGAAGAGGCGCGCCAGGTTGCGGGCCTCGAGATTCTCCAGCTTCATGCCGTCGCGGTTGAGGTCCAGGCCGCGCGAACTCTCGCGCTTGCCGGTCTGCGAGGGTCCCTGCTGCAGCGGCCGGTTCTTCGGCCCGAAGCGGTCGTTGCCGTCGGCGTTGTAGATCGGCGCCAGCAGCACCACGACGCCGTCCAGCGGCCAGGGCGCGGGCCCCCACACCGCCTCGCGCAGCAATTGCAGGCAGACTTCCTTGCCTTCGACTTCGCCGGCGTGGATGTTGGCCATCACGAAGACGATCGGCCGGCCGAGCGCGCGCGCTTCTTCCGGCGTGGAGACGGGCGGATCCGAAATGATCACCAGCGGCTGCTCGCGGCCCTCGGGGGTGCTGCCGAAGCGGGTGATGTGGACGCGCCGGTCGTGCACCTCGCCGACCGCGCGCAGGAAGTCCATGACTTCGCCGTGCGAGGACGTGCGGGTGTAGCCGGAGCGCTCCGGCACGGTCTGCGGCGGATCCGGGAGGAGGGCGCTCGGCATGGAGCAGGCGGCCAGGGCGAACAGAAGGAGGGCAGGCGCGGGGCGCATCCGGCGGTGAATTTATCCGCGTGACCGCGGCTTCGGCACGGGTATCGTGGAAATCGTGGCTGATGCGGCTGCTTCCCGGCGATGGTGGCTGGCGGGGTTGCTGCTGTTGCTGGCGGGGCTGAACCTGATGGCATGGACGGGGTGGCGGCCGAGGTGGCTGGGGCGCAGCGACGCGAAACTGGACTTTGACTCTGAGGCTTTCGGCAGACGAAGCTTCGAGTGGTCCGAGGAGGATTTCGAGCGCCTCGCGAACGGACAGGTTCCCGTCCTGGTGGTGGATGGTCACAGCGATTCGCCCTGGGCGGGCGCGGCGGTGTGGATGTCGGAGCCGGGCTGGTTCAACATGGTGAGTGAATGGCGCGACGGTCTCGATCTGCTGGCCGACGCTCCGCCGGATCATTCCGTCCGCACCGACGAGCGCGGAATCGCTTGGATTCCGGAGCCTCGCGACCATGGTCACGTGCTGGCCTCGGCAGGAGGCCTGGGCGGGTGGTGCACGTTCATGCCCGGCAAGCCTCTGGACGCGCTCGCGCGCTGCGGACAGATCGCGCTCGTCTGCGCAATCTACGGAGGCAAGGAACTCCGCGTCGAGCGTCCCGCGGACGCAGAGGGCACGGCCCTGCCAGTCTTCCTCCGCGATGAAGAGTTCTCGGGAAGAAAACCGCTGCATCTCCTGCCGGGCGGTTCGGTGGAAATTGTGAAGTGGGATGCGTTGCTAGACCTGAACTGGACGGGCGAGACGGATGATCCTCCCCTCCACCTCGTTCCCGGATTCTGCGACGAAGCGGCGATCCCTCTCACGCAGAGCATGCTGCGCAAGGGCCGCGCGACTCTCCGCGCGCCCCCCACCGGGCAGATTCTCGTTCAGCTCCTCGATCGCCTGGGAGATCCGCTCGAGCCGCGCACCGCCGTGTTTCTCGGGGAAGCCGGCCAGCCGTGGAGCAACCGCCCCATGCCCGCGGAAGCGCAGATGGCCGGCGTCGCGGAGACGGGCACCGTGCTGCTGCGCGGAGTGCCCTTGGGCAAGCGCTGGAATCTCGGTTACCGGCTGCCCCGCGTGCTCGGGAAGGTGACGATTGCCGTTGCCGGTCCCACGCGGGCGGGCGAAACGGTGACGGTGAGCCTGGATCCGCGCCCGGAAATCCGGCCCTTGAGCGTGAAACTGCATCACGTCAACGCATCGGAGGCCGGCGACTGTGACTTCTGGGTCACGCTCAAGGGCCAGGACGGAGCGGAGGATCTCTTCGACTCCGGATTGTTCCGCAACGGCGCCGACGGAACGTTGGATTGCTCCTACGCCTCTCCCGCGAGCGGGGCATGGCAGAGCGTGACTTATCATTTCCTGGGCGACGCCGATCATCCGGGCTTCAGCACCGATGCCCTGCCCGTTCCCGGGTCCGGACTCCTCGGGCGGCCGGCGGCGCGCGTGAGCGAGGATTTGCGCGCCTGGGGAGAGGTGGAAGACGCCGAAGGCGGCGAGGTGCCGCGCGCGCAGGTGGGAATCGAATCCTGGCTGGACACCGCCGTGGCGCCGGACGGTTCCTTTCAATTTCACGAGCCTGCGCTGGAAGCCCAGACGCCCTTCGATCTGATCGCCGCGGGGCCTTGGCATCTGCCGCAGCGCCTGCTTTGCGCCGACCGCGACGTCAAGCTGCGATTCAAGCTGCAGCGCGCAAGCCGCGTGCATGGGCGCTTGCTGCTTCCCGACTCCATGCGGCCGTACCCGCTGCGGATCGAGTGCGTGGGCGCGCGCAGTCTCGGCGACGATCTGGAAGCTGCGCGCTCCAGCTTTGACGTCAGTTCGAAGCAGGGCTGGTTCGATTGCGGCCCGCTTCCGGAGGGGACGTGGGATCTGCGCCTGACCATCGGCGGCATCGTGGTGGCGGAGGTGCCCGCGGTGCGGCTGGTCGCCGGCGAACTCTGCCGCGATCCGCGCCTCGCGGCGATCGATCTGCGCGATCGGAGAGCCACGCACGTGGCCGTCGAGAGGAAGAAGGGCCGCGGCGCGCCGGCGCTCGAGAGGTTCTATCTGATGGTGGAGTTGCGCGACGGATCGCGGCTGATGGCGAATGCCGGCGGCCTGCTGCTGCCGCCGGACGCGGTGCGCGTGGGCGCGGCGGCGCCTGGATTCCGGGAGGAGTGGCAGCCGGTGCGGGAATCCGGCTCGATCTTCAAGTTGGAGCCGGAATGAGAGTCGCTCTCGCCGGCGCCACGGGGATGGTAGGCGGACTGCTGCTGGAGCGGCTGCGCGCGGACGCGGCGGTGAGTGAGATTCACCTGGCCGGGCGGCGCCCGCCGGCGGGCCTCGGCGGCGACGCGCGCGTGCGCTTTCATCAGACCGATTTCGGCAACCTGCCCGAGCGGCCGCCTTGGGCGGAAGTGGACTGCGGTTACTGCTGCCTGGGCACGACGCTCCGCGCCGCCGGATCGGAGCCGGCCTTCCGCGCGGTGGATCACGACGCGGTGGTCGCCTTCGCGCGCGCGCTGCGCCGTGGCGGCTCGCCGGAGTTCCGCGCGGTGTCTTCGGTCGGCGCCGATCCGGCGGCGCGCTCATTCTATCTGCGCGTGAAGGGCGAGACGGAGCGCGAACTCACGGCCCTCGCCTTCCCGCGCCTGCTGATCTTCCGCCCCGGCCTGCTGCGCGGCCCGCGCGCCGAGTTCCGCTTCGGCGAGCGTCTGGCTCTTGCGACTGCGCCGCTGTGGGAGCACTTCTTCCAAGGCCGCCGCCGGCGCTTCCGCACCACGCGCGCGGCCGATCTCGCTGCCGCGCTGCACCAACTTCCCGGCTCCAGCGGCGTCCGCGTGTGGCATGATCATGAGAACACCCGCCCATGAACCGCGCACTCCTCGTAATTCTTCTGGCCTGCCTGAGCTGCGCCCGAATCGCGACAGATCATCTGCTCAACAAGAACTTCCACGGCTGGCAGGAGCCCTTCACGGTCGAGCCGGAAGACGCCGGCCGCATCGAGCAGGGCTGGTTGCCCTTGCTGGTGCTCATGGATGGCAAGCCCTGTGCGAAGGCATTGACGCTCGTGGAGCCGATTCCGGCTGGGTTTCACCCCTATCCGGAGAGCAGGATCGCGAGCACGGGTTTGAGAGAGGACGTTCTGGGCCAGGAGGCGCCGGGGGTTCAGCGAACCGATGCGCGCGGAATCGTGTGGTGGCAACCGTCCAAGGAACAAGCGCTCTACCGGTTGAGCGCATGCTTAGGCGAGCGAGTCGGCTCCTATCACTTGCAGCAAAGCAGGATGGAGGAATTTCGCGCTGCAGCGCGCCACGGAATTGCGCAGCAGGCCATCGAGCTCCTGCCGATGCGCACGTGGAAGGTCGAAGTGCTCGCGCCTGTCGAACTTCAGCCTGACGATCTGCCGCTGTTCCTTGCATCACCTGAAGGAAGGGTCATGACCCGCATGGTCCGGAGTGGCGCCAGAACCGCCTCCAGCTTTTATCTGGAGGACGAGCTCATGCGTAAGGACGACGAATTCATGCAGATCCTCGCCGGCTTCGATCGCTCCCAGATGCAGCGCGTGCACTCCTCTCGCTCGTCGTCCATTCCTGCCTTTGATCTCCGTCAAACCGGCGGCATTGCCGTCGATCTGATCACCATCGATGGCGGCCTCGTGACGGAGCCGCGCGCCGTGTTCCTACAGGAAGTGGAGGGGGCTGCCGCCAGCGAGTGGAACGGCATGGCCTCCCATCTGGCAGACGCGCCCAGCGTCGTGGCGGTTGAAGGCTCAGCCATGCTGCGGGGAGTGCCGCTCGGCAAGCGTTGGCGGATTTCCGCCTTCACGCAGGGTGACCATGCTGCCGTCATGAAGGAAGTGGACGGTCCTGTGCGAGCAGGCGAGCTGAAGCGGGTCCTGCTGGATGCAGCCGAGAGCAGCGTGCCCTTCCGCGGCCGCATCCTCGAGCCGGATGGAAGTCCGGCGGCCAGCGTCGACTGCCGATTGAAGGCGGACGGTGACGTCTTCGCTCCGATTCAGACGGACGCCGAGGGCCGGTTCGCGACGCGGATTCCCCTCTGGATCCTCAACCGCGGCGAAGAAATGCGGCTCCAATGCGACCGCTGGCCCATGCGGCCAATCTGCTCCGTGCGGGTCTCCATGACGGATCTTGCCGCCTATACCGAGCAGAAGGACTGGCAGCTCATCGAAAGCGAGACGCTCGCCATGGGCCGGGTCGTGGACGAGAACGGAGCGGGCGTGGGCTGGGCGACCATCTACAACTCGGACTCAGGAGGTCTCAGTCGTTGCGACGGGGCAGGTTATTTTCGGTTGGAATCCGAGGACGATCCGCCGGCTGACCAGAATCTGGAGCTGGAGGCAGACTCACCCTGGCATCTCAAAGAGTCCCTGAGCTTCCGCGCCGGCGATCGCGATCTGGTGGTGCGCGTGCGCACGGGCGCCCGCATCGCCGCAGTTCGTGCCAATCGCGCCCTGACACCGAACATCGACTGGGAGTTCCTCCTGCCGGATACTGCTGAGGCTCAGCGAGGAGGCTTGCATGATTGGAACGGCCTGCGCGGTGCTTTCGAGATCGGGCCGGTTCCTCCCGAGGCTACTAAGGTGAGGGTCAAATTCTCCTCAAGTTCGGATCTGATCGGCACCGTGACGCTCACGGACCTTCAGCTCGTGCGCGGCAAGGTCTACAAACTGCCGAAGCCGGTTCAGCTCGACAAGTAACCCGCTTTCGCGCGGCCGTCGGCGCACGCGCCGTCGAAGATGCCGGCCGCCGGCCAGCCCATCCAGTCGCGCAGCGCTTCGCTGAAGACGGCGCGCATGTCGGTTTGGACGCGTTCGTCGCCGTCCTCGAGATCGGCCAAGTCAGACGGCCGCCCGACGATCCCGCCGCGCAGACCGCCGCCCAACGCGAACATCGGCGCGGCGGAGCCGTGGTCGGTGCCGGCGCTGCCGTTCTCGCGCACGCGCCGCCCGAATTCGCTGTAGACCAGGACGAGCACGCGTTGGTCGGCGCCGTCGCGCGCCAGGTCGGCCAGGAACGCCGCGGTCGCGCCGGCCAATTGTCCGAGCAGCGCGGCGTGCGTTCCTTCCTGCGCCGCGTGCGTGTCGAAGCCGCCGAGCCGCGTCCACAGCACCGGCGGTCCGCCCTCGGCGCGGCACAGCCGCGCGATCAGGCGCAGGCGCGCGGCCAGCTCCTGATCGGGATAGCCGGTGCCTTCGGGAATCCGGTCCACGGCCAGGCGCATGGTTTCGGCGGTGGCGTAGGCGGCGGCGGCAGTGCCGGCGATGCGGTCGGCCAGCGAGCCGCCACCATCCGCGCCTCCATCCCCCCCCCGCGCGCCCGCGTCGAGGGCGCGCTGCCGCGCCGCGCGCTCCTCCTCGCCGACCTGCACGCGGAAGGCTTCGAGGTCGGTGATCGTCAAACCGCTGCGCTCCGCGCCGTGCAGCAGCAGCGGCGCCTCCTCGGTGCCGAGCGCCACCGGCGGAAGCGCGCCCTTCGCCGCCGCGGCCCGCTCGAGCGCGCGCGCCACCCAGCCGGTCTCGCGCCTCTCGTCCTCGCGCAGGCCGCTGTGCCAGATGTCGCGCGACACGAAGTGCGAGCGGTCCTGCCGCTCGTAGCCGACGCTGCGCAGCACCGCCAACTGTCCCGCGTCCCACAATCCGCGCCAGGGCGCAAGTTGCGGATGCAACGCGGTGACCTCATCCAGCTTCACCAAACCCGCGCCGCGCTGGCCGATCTTCGGCCGCGCCGCGTAGTAGCGCGCATCCTCGAAGGGGATGACGGTGTTGAGGCCGTCGTTGCCGCCCTCGAGAAAGATCAGCACCAGGCGCCGATCGCCCACGCCGTGCGCGCCGGGCGCGGCGAAGGCGCGCAGGCCGGCTGGCAGGAAGGTCAGGCCGGCGCCGCCGGCGGCGGCGAGGCGCAGGAACTCGCGGCGATTGGTGCTCATGACAATTGGTACTCCGGCAGGCACAGCAGCGCGTGCGCAGCGGCGCTGAATCCCGCGGCGGGCGAGGAGGACTCGGCGAGGGCCGGCCGCAGCGCCGCGGCGCGCGCCTCCGGCAGGTCGCCGCCGAGGAACGCGGCGGCCAGATCGGCGAGCGCGGTATCCGTGGCCGCGCGGCGCGCCGGCGGAAACAGCGCGTCGAGCGCCGCGCCGCGCACGAATTCGGCGGCGCCCTCGGCGACGCGCGCGGCGAAGTTGGCGCGGGCAATCCAGGCCGCGCTGTGGATCCAGGCCTCGCCCTCGGCCCAGCCCTGCACGCCGGGCGGCTCGAAGAGCTGCTGGCCCATGCCGGCGCAGGCGCGCGCACAGGCTTCGTAGTTCGGCTTCGCGCCCAGCGCGCGCACCGTGCCGATCACCAGATCCGCCGGCGACTTCACCAGCGCGCGGTAGGCCTCGGCGCTGTAGAACGCGCGCGACGCGCACAGCGTGCGCACCAGCCAGCTCACGTTCAGATCCTGCGCGCGCCAGCGCTCGGCGAGCAGATCCAACACGGCCTCCGGCGGCTCGGGCGAGACGTAGAAGCGCCACAGCTTGCCGGCCAGGAAGCGCGCGCAGGCCGGCTGCTGCACGGCCAGCCGGCAGACGTCGTCGCCGTCGTCCACGCTCTGGCCGAACAGCTGCTTCGCCGCCGGATCGTGATGCTCGGCGATGAAGCGGTAGTCGCGGCCGCGCACCGTGCGGCCGGTCAGCGCGCGCGCCGCCTCCTTGACGTCCGCCTCGGAGTAGTGGCCGACGCCCAGCGTGAACAGTTCCAGAATCTCGCGCGCGAGATTCTCGTTGGGAATGCCGCGGCGGTTGCCGTCGCCGTCGAGGAAGCGCAGCAGCGCCGGATCCTGCGCCAGCGCCAGCAGCAGCGGCGCGAAGGCGCCCTCGCCCAGCGCGGCGAAGGTTTCGTGCTGGCGCAGCAGGAAGCCCAGATCCCCCACCTTGCTCTGGGCGCAGGCGAAGTGATCGTGCCAGAACAAAGTCAGACGGGCGCCCGGCGCGCGCTCCTCCTGCGCCAGTTTCATCAGCCACCACGCCGCGAGGCGCCCGCGATCGCCGCCGCCGGCCAGCGAACGGCCGGAGTCGGCCCAGATGCGCTCGCGCGCGGCGTCGGCGGGAGCGAAGACGCGGGCCAGCGCGGCTTCCGGCCCGGCCGCGCCGAACCGCGCCGCCTCGCCCGGCCGCGGACCGCCGAGCGCGCGCCGCAACAGGTGCGCGGCATGGCGCTCGTCCCAGGGGCCGTGGCCGGCGCCCGGGTCGTAGGCCGCGAGCGCGGCCGCGGGATCGCGCGGCAGCGGCGCCAGCGGCGCGCGCCCGGCCGTCTCACTCGGGCCGCGCATGCAGCTCCAGCGCCACCGAGCAGTGACCGTCCGCGGGCCCGAAGCGCAGCGTGGCGCCGTCCATCAGGCGCGCCGCCGTCTCCACCAGCGCGGCGAAGTGCCGCGCCGCCTCCGCGTCGCCGCCGTTCTTGAGCAGCTGCTGCGCGACGATCGCGCCTTGCGCGCGCGCGAGCAGATCGGCGAGCGGCGGCAGGCTGAGCTCCGCCCAGGATGCGGCGCTCTGCACCGGATCGGAAGGCGCCGCGAGAATCTGCTTCAGCGTCCCGATCGAACTGCTGAGCCAGATTTCGCCGTGCGCGCCCAGATAGAGCGCCGGTTCGGCGTTGTGCGCCAGCGGCGCCGCCACGCCCGCGCCCAGTTGCGGCCGCCGGCCGAAAAAGATCTTGCCGCCGTCCGGCAGCGCTTCGAGATCCAGCTCCAGATATTTCTCGTCCGCGACGCCGGACTGCAGATTCACCAGCGCGAGCGCCGACATGAACGCGTTCTTGAACGCGCGGCTCAGTTCCTCGGGGGCGCCGGGGCGCAGCTGCAGGCCGATCGCGGCCGCGGGCAGCTCCAGCTCCAGCGGTTTCCCCACGGCGTCCGGATTGAGCGCCGCCACGACGCGGATCTCCGGCTCGAGCCAGGCCAGCACTTCGGGGCCGAAGTCGCGGCCGAAGAGCACGCGGAACGTGCCGTCGCCCTCGACCGAACCCGCGACCGCCGCCTCGCTCGCGTAGAGATCGCGCGCGTTGTACCAGGCGCCGGTGTCGCGCAGCAGCACGCCGCGCAGCACCGTGCCGGGCAGGCGCGGCATCGGCACCGGCCGCGCGGCGGCGCGGTAGGGCGCGTGCGATTTCGCCAGTCCGGCGGGCTCGGGCACGAAGAACTCGGCGAGCAGGCGTTCGCGGTTGACGCTCAACGACGCGCCGGCCCAGCTGGCCACGCGCAGCGCCTCGTGCAGATCGCCCACGAGCAGGCTGGCGCCGAGATCCGCGGGCAGCGGCGGATAGCCCTTCTGGCGCAGCAGCTCGCCGCTGGCCCAGATCCACACTCCCTGCAAGTCCTTCTGCGCCGCGGCGCGCGCGCGCAGCTCGTCGAAACCGGGCCGCGGCGCCGCGGCCAGAGTGCCCGCGCCCAGCCGCGCGCCGACCGACTCGGCCAGCGCCTGCGTGGACGCGAAGATCAGCAGGTCGCCGCGGCGCAGCAGGCGCGCGGCCTCGAGCGGCAGTTCCCACTCTTCGCCCTGCACCGCGCTCTCCGGCACTTTCGCGAGGCGAGCGGCTTGCTCCAGGATGCTCGCGGCCAGATCGGCGTCGCCCATGCGGGCCAGCACCACCAGGCCGGGCTGCCCTTCGGCCGGAGCCGGCGTCAGCGCGGCGGCCATGCCGCCGCCCGCGAGCGCGCGCAGGAAGTCCACCGGCTTGCCGGCCGCCGGCATGCTGAGAGCCGACCATCCGAGCATCGCGGGGAGGTATCCGGGCTGCGCCTGCAGGGCCTTCCACAGGCCTCCCGCGCGCACCCGCCGGCCCACCTCGCCTTCCAGCAGCGCTTCCACGATCGCGTCGGGCCGCTCGCAGACGGCGATGGCCTGCGCCTCCGGCGGCAGCAGGTCGGAGAGAGGCGCCTGAAACAGGAAGAGGGCGAGAGAGATCATGGCTGGAAGTCCGACCCGGCGCCGGCCGCGCGGGTTGCGGCGGCCGGCGCGAATCCTCGCCTCCAGTCTACTTGACCTGCTGGACCTGGACCCCGGAGCGGTCGCGCTCGAGCTCGCCCCGCAGCTTGCCGGCGCGCAGCTGCTGCTTGCTGGCGTTGAGTTGAATGACGTTCGAGAGATAGTCCTCGGCTTCCAACTGCTCCAGGGCGGGCTCGAACTCCCGCAGGCGCTCCTGATCGCTCAGTCCCAGCGCCTGAGTGCCGCGGAAGAAGGCGTAGTGATCCTCCTTCCAGCGCGCGATCACCGTGCTGCTGCCGGCGACGCCGTCCGCCACGTAGATGCCGCGCGGGTCGGTGCGGCCGGCGGAGAAGCGATCGTTGTGAGAGCCGATCACGCGCACGTCCACGTCGCGCAGATAGGCGCCACCGTCGCGGGCCGAGGCCTGGATGCGCAGACGGCCCTGCACCGCGTCCTCGCGCACCTCGATCTCCACCTCGCTCAGCAGCACCAGCCCGCTGGCGTGCAGCTCGCCGCCGCGCAGCATCACCAGATAGGCGCCGGCATCGTCGAGGTCGAGCTCCAGGCTGGTTTCCTGCGGGCGCAGCGAGTCGCCGCCCTTGAGCTGGACGGTGCGGCGCAGCGTCGGCTCGATGCCGGAGAGATTCACGCCGGTGATGCCCGAGAGATTGCGCTCGCGCAGGTAGAGCGTCATCAGGTCCACGGGATAGACCAGCACCTCGGCCTCGCCGAGATTGCGGTGCTGGACCGTGAGTTTGACTTTCTCGCCGGGCTCGAAGGTGGTGACCTCCTCGAGGGACAGCCGGCGCTCGCGGAAGTCGGCGAGGGCTTCGCGGGCGTCGGCGAAGACCTCCGACACGCGCTCGTAGTACTTCGCCGCGTCGCCGAACTCCTGGCGCGCGTGGTGGATCTGGCCGAGGATGTAGAGCGCCAGATCGCGGTTCTCGCTGCGGCGCTCGGCTCCGCCCTCGTCCACGTAGAGCGCCTCGGCGACGCGCGTGAGCAGCTCGCGGGCTTCGGCGTCGCGGCCGAGATACCAGGCGGCGACGGCCTCGGTGTAGGCGAAGGTGTCGGCCCAGTGCGGATCGGGGAAGCGCTGCGCCATCTCGCGGGCGCGGGCGGCGGCGTCTTCGTAATCCTCGAGATCCAGATGCGCGCTGACCAGGTCGAGGCCGGCGTCGGCGGCCAGCGGATCCTGCGGGTACAGCGACTGGAAGGCGCGCAGCAGGCGCACGCTGGCGCCGATCAGGCTCGCGCGGTCCCAGCCGGCGCGCGCGAAGGCCGGATCGAGGTGCGCGTTCGGCGCGCGCAGCAGCAATTGATCGGCCAGGGTCAGCGCGCTCTCCACCACCACCGGCAGATCCGGATACTCCATCCACAGGCGGTGCATGGCGTCGGCGCTGGCGGGCAGGTCGCCCTGCTGCTCGAGAATGCCGGCGACGCGCAGATCCTTGCCGAAGGTCTCCTCCAGCACGGCCTGGAACACCAGCGCCGCGCGCTCGTGCTCGCCCAGCGCGCGGTAGGCGCGACCGACCACCACCACGTGGTCGAAGGAAATCGTCAAATCAGGACTCTTCTCCTTCAGCACCTCGAACCAGCGCACGATGCGCTGCGGCTCGTTCTGCGCGATGCCCGCGTAGAGCAGCATGGCGGCGGTGGCGCGCAGCGTGGACTCCTCGAGCCGGCGCTCGTAGCCGTCCACCAGCGCCTGCAGCAGTTCGGCGCCCTCCTCGAGGCGGCCGGCGGCGGTCAGCGCCGAGCCGAGATGGAAGAGCTCGTCCGGCGTCGGCCGGTAGGAGTCGTCGCCCACGGCGCCGCGCGGCAGCACCGTCAGCTTGCCCTCGGCGCCGGTCGCGCGCCGCGACGGGTCGTACGCGGAAGTCAGAACCGCCGGCGGCACGCGCCACGCGCCGGGCAGCGCGCCGACCAGGCGGTACGACACCGAACTGCCCGTCCAGGTGCGGCCCAGATAGACGATCAACTGGCCGTCGCGCTCCTCCCAGCCTTCCATCGCGCCCTGCACGCTTCCGGGCACCAGGCGCGCGCCCGCCGGCAGCGGCACTTCGAGAATCAGGTAGGTGTTCTCACGATCCTCGTCGCCGTTGCGGCGGCCTTCCCACCAGTCCACGCGGCCGAGCAGCATCCCGCCCATCCCGATCTGGCTGACTTCGTTCTCCCAGTGCTCGTCCACGCGCTCGAGCACGCTGAAGCCGGTCTGGATCTCGCGGCCGTCCAGCAGGGGCGGCGCCGCCAGCAGCTTCTGCGCGCTGATGCGCAGCGTGCGATCGCTGCCGGGCACGAGCGCGGGCGTGAAGCCGCTCAGCACCGCGGAATAGTGCGGCTGGCCGCGGCCGCGGACGGTGATGCGCACCGCCGCCTGCACCGCCGAGCCGCCGGGCAGCTCGAAGCGCAGGGTTTCCGCAGCGCTGCCGCGCGTCAGGCGCAGCGTGCGCACGTCGTCGCCGACGCGGACCTCGGCCTGCAGCGCGTCATCGCCCGGCTCGGTGGCGCCGCGCCAGGCCGCGAGCGCGGCCGTCGCCAGTCCGCTGGCGCTGCCGGCGGGCCAGGGACGCATGCGCAGCAGCTCGTCCATGCCGGAGCGCACCGCCTCGTGGCGCGGCGCCGCGGCTTGCAGCGCCAGGAGCGCCAGCGCCGTGAGTTCGACGCGGTTGCGATGCCAGCCGTGCGCCTGGTCGTCGCTCCAGCCCTGGCCGGGCTGATGCCGCTCGGCCAGCAGCGCCGCCGCCTCCGCCGCCATCGGCAGGCTGTTCTGCGCGGCCAGCGCCAGAGTGGTGTAAGCCAGAGCGGCGACTCCCATCTCGTTGCGCGCGCGATGCAGGCGGTTGGCCACGCCGAAGTCGGAGGCCTGCGCCAGCGTCAGCGCGTGCTGATAGAGCGCGGTTTCCTCGTGCGCGTGGCTGGGCGTGCGGCGCAGCGCCTCCAGCACCACCGACTTCCCGCCTTCCAGCGCGGCCGGCGCCACGTGCAGTCCGCGCGCCGATGCGGCGGTCAGCGCCCACAGCGCGCGCGCGGTGCTCTCGCCGGAAGGCTGGCCGTAGCCGGTGCACCAGGGCCAGGAGCCGTCCTGCGCCTGCGCCGACACGAGAGAAATTGTCAGATCAGCGGCGCGGTCGCGCAGCCGGCGGTATTCGGGGCCGGCGGCCTGGCGCGTGCGCTCCAGGTACTCGAGGCCGGCGCAGGCGCCGATCAGGCTGCTCGCCAGGTCGCCGACGATCGGCCGCGCGAGCGGCGCGACTCCGCCGCCGCCGCCGAGCGCTTCGAGCAGCAGCAGGTCGTCCAGTCCGTGGCCGAGGCGGAATTCGAGCGCCGCGCCGCGCCAATCCTGTCCGGCCGGCAATTCCAGAACGAAGGATTCATCCGCGCTGACCAGGCCGCTGCGGGCGACGCGAATCAGGCTGCCCCACGGTTGGACCGGCACCGTCTTGCGGGCCGAAGCCTGCAGCGCCTGGTCGCCGAAGCGGCCTTCCGCGCGCACCACGATTTCCGCGCTGCCCTGCGGCGGCAGGACCAGGTCCGCCGGCGTGGCGAATTCGACGTCCAGCGAGCGGGCGCCGGCGGCGAAGCGCGCCTCGGCGGGCAGGCTCCACGTGCGGCCGCCGGCCGTGAGTTCGAGAGTCACGGCGGCGGCGCCTTCCTGGCCCGTGAGATTGTGCAGGCGCGCGCCGAACGTGGGCGCGTCGCCCTCGCGCAGGAAAGCCGGGCTGCGCAGCTCCACCAGGAAATCGGCGCGCGCGACCACGCTGCGGACGGCGCCGCCCAGCAGCGTGTCCGGACCGACGCCCTGGGCCTGCAGGCGCCAACTCGTGCTGCGCTGCGGCACGAGGAATCGCACCGTCGCGCGGCCCTGCGCGTCGGTGCTGACGCGCGGATCCCAGAAGGCCAGCGCCTCGCCGGGAAGAGCCTCCACGGAATCCTGGCCGATGCCGGATTTGTCCCGGGCGGCTGAGCGACCGCCGAAGCCGCGCGCCTTGCCGCCGCGGCCGCCGCCGCCGCCATAGAAGTAGGCGCCCTCGCCCGACTGCGCGAGGTCCAACTGCTGGATCAGTTCCCCCGGCGCCGGCGCGCCGGCCGGAGCGCCCAGGCGAAGATCGGCCGCATCGTAGATGCCATCGTTGGCGATGAATCCGAGCTGGGTCTGAACCTCCTGCTTCCGCTCCTCCCACACGCGGCTGGCTTCGCGCGCCAACTCCTCGTCGAGGATTTCCTGCGCCACGTAGCGGGTGGTGCCGACGTAGCGGAACAGGGTGGTGGCGGCGGTGCGCATCTCGGCCTGGCGCCAACTGCCGGCGAGGAAGTACTCGGACAATCCCTGCGCCGGATCCGGCCACAGCGCCAGCAGCGCCTCGTCCACCACGCCGATGGCGAGCTCGGCCTGCACCGGCCGGCCCAGGTGATCGCGCGCCTCGATCAGAACCTCGGCCTCTTCGCCCGGACGCCACTGCTCCCGGGACGGAGTGAGCGTCACCTGCAGCGCGCGCGTCGCGCTCAGGCTGAGTTGCGCGGAATGCAGCTGTTGCGCGCGCAGCGCGTCGGCGGCGACGCTGAAGTTGGGCCAGAACTCCGGGCCCGCGGTGAAGCGCAGGACGTTCGCCCCTTCCTGCAAGTTCAGCACGCGGTACTCCAGCACGCCCGCGCCGGAAAAGGTCACGAGCGCCAGACCGGGACCGGCGCGGTTGTGCAGGGTCAGCTCGGTCTCGGCGCCGACCTGCACCGCGCTGATCTCGGTGAGGAAACGCAGCCGCGTCGCGTCCTCGTCGCCGGACACCGTGAGCGCCAGTTCGGCGCTGACCGGATTGTCAAAGCGGTCCACGCCCAGCACGCGCAGGCGGTAGTCCCCTCCTTCGTCGAGGCTGACGTTCAGCGTGGCCAGGCCGGTGTCGGCGGCGGTGTTGGCCTCGCGCTCCAGCACGACGCGCTCGCTCCACACGTCGGCGACGGTGAGCGTGCTGCCGCTGAGGCCGGCGATGCGCTCGCGGCGCACGACGGTGAGCTTGAGCGCAGCCGCCAGGCCCTTGTCGTCCCAGCCCAGCGCGCGCAGCTCGACCGGGAAGGATTCGCCCGCCAGCACCACGGCGCGGCGCGTGCGGATCTCGGCGCGGAAGCCCGTGGCGGCCAGCCAGCAGCCGGCGCCGGCGTCCACGCCCTGCTCGGCCAGCCGCGCCAGGAATCCGAGGCTGCCGGCGTCCTCGGTCTCGCGCGTGTCGAAGAGGAATTGCGCGGCGCCCTCCGCGTCCGTGCGCAAATCGAGGCGCCGGCCGTCCGGCAGGAACACCTGCAGGGCCGCCGCCGCCAGCGGCTCGCCGAACCAGGTGCTGGCGCGCGCCGTGCCCGTCACCGTTTCGCCGCGGAACGCGACGCCGCGGTCGAGGCTCAGCTCCAGCCGCGCCTTCGGCAATTCGAATTGCATGACGTGGAAGCTGCCGGCGTGCGCGGTGCCGTCGGGCGCGGAGCAGCGGATCGCGTACTCGCCCAACGGCGCCGCGGCGCCGAGTTCGAAGCTGCCGGCCAGCGTGCCGAAGGAGGTCAGCTCCATGGTTTCCGCGGAGAGCGGCCGTCCGAGCGCGTCGAGAATGCTGACGCGCCACTTCTCGCCGGCGCGGAAGTTCCAGCGATCGTCCGCGACGCCGCGCAGCACCGCGCGCCAGGCGACCGTCTCGCCGGGGCGGTAGGCCGGACGGTCCACGGCGACGTGGCCGCGCACGCCCAGGCCCTGCGAGGCGGCGAGCCCGCCGAGATGCAGGCTGGTGGAGGCGGCGCCCCACTTCGAGGAGGCGTAGACGCGCAGATCGTCCGTCGCCGCGAGGCCTTCGGCCTGCCAGTCGAGCCGGGCGACGCCGTCCTTGCCGGTCGTCAGTTCGAAGACGCGCGAGCCGCCGTCGGGCGCGGCGCCCGGCAGCGCGGCCACCAGCTTCACGCCGGCCGCGGCCTTCTGATTCTTCATGTCCTCGGCGAAAACCAGCAGCTCTTCGCGCGAACTCTTCACCAGCAGATCGAGATCGCTGCGCAGCACCAGCGTGGTGGCGCGCAGATTCTTGCCGCTCACCGCCACGGCCCAGGCGCCGTAGCCTTCGACCGGCAGCTCCAGCTCGCGCGCGAGCGGCGCGTGGCGGCGATAGCCGGGCACCTTCCAGGTGAACTTCTGCGCGGGCGCGATCAAGTCCAGATCCAGATCGGCGACGCCCTCGTGCGTCTGGTGCTTGCGGAAGTAGGCCTCGAGGTCCAACGGATAGATCTCGATCTCCAACTCCTCCAGATTGCGCAAGTCCAGCTGCAGAAGCGTCTTCTCGCCGCTGCGCCACGCGCGCGGCGTGACCAGCGCCAGATCTTCCTCCAGCATGCGCGAGAGGCGCGCTCGGGCGTGGCCGTGCCATGCGCCGAAATTGCAGCGCCGGTACGCGGCGATGGCGGCGTCGAGTTCGCCGAGACGGTCCTCGAGCAATTCGCCGCTGGCGAAGAGGGCGTGCGAAGCCTCCTCCGAGCCGGGCCAGCGCGAAGCCAGATCGCCCCAGTGCGCCACGGCCTGCTGCCACAGCGGGCGCGCGGCCGCCGCTTCCAGGCCCTCGGCCTCGAAGAGGAAGAGTTCGCCGATCGCGAAGAACGTCGCGCGCGCGGAGGCGTGCAGCGGATGCTGCTCGAGGAATCGCCCCCAGGCCGCGCGCGCCGCGGCCCACTGGCGGCCGCGCATCAGGTCGCCGCCGACCTCGTAAGCCGCCCGCACCACGCCCTCCTGCGCCTGCGCCCAGTCGGCGCCGGTGGGGAACAGCGCGGTGTAGCGCTCGTAGGCGCGGCCGGCTTCGTCGTAGCGCGCGAGCGCGAACCAGGACTCGGCGATCAGGAAATGCGCGCGCATGCGCAGAGTCGCGTCCGTCTCCACGGCTTCGGTTCCCGTGAGTCCTACGCCGGCGACGTTGTCAGACGACGCCGCGGGCCGCTCCAGGTAGGACTGCCAGGCCTGGATCGCCTCGGCGTGGCGGCCGCCGGCCAGTTCGGCCTCGCCGATGCCGAACGCGGCCTCGGCCATGCGCGGATGCTGCGGGAACGCGGCGAGGAAGCGCCGCAGCGCGCCGATTCTCTGACTTTGGCGGCCGGCCAGCCCCGCCGCGTGCCCGGCGAGATAGAGGCACTCGCCGCGCAACTCCTGCAGCCAGGCGCTGCGCGTCTCGTCCGGCCGCGGCAGGCTCTGCGCCAGCAGTCCGGTGCCGGCGAGATAGGCCTGCGTGAGCGCCTCCAGATCCTGGAAGGCGCGCTCGGCGCCGCGGCGGTCGCCGGAATTGCCCAGCGCGCGCGCGTGCTGGAAGCGCACCTCGAAGAGGCGCGCCGGCACGGGCTGTCCGGCCGGGCGAAGGCCGCGCTCGGCGGCCGGAACGAAACTCGGATCCCACTTCCGCAGCCAGGCATCCCAGGCGGCGGAGGCGCCGCCCCAGTCGCCGGACTGGGCCATGCAGTGGCCGATGCGCCACTGCGCGTACTCGGCGAGATCGGGCGGCACGTCCATCGCCAGCACCTGCGCGTAGAGGGACATCGCCTTCGCGTAGTCGGTCGCGGGCGCGCCGGGCGGCGCATCCGCGCGCGGCGTGCTCGAAGCGTCGGCGAATTCGATCACCACGCCGGCCAGGTCGGACTGGCGTCCGGCGGAGCGCAGGCGGTCCACTTCCGCCTCGAGCAGAGCTTCCGCCTCCGGCCACTGTCCCAGCGCGCGGAACGAGGCCGCGCGCGCGAAGCGCAGCTTGTGCAGCCAGGGGCTCTGCGCCGCCGCGGCGATTTCCTCGGCGCGCGCGAGCAGGCTGAGCGCCTCGGCGTGCGCGCCGCTCTGCTGCAGCACCGCGGCTTCGATCAGCAGCCAGAAGCTGCGGCCGGAGGCGTCGTGATCGGCCAGTTGCCGCACGAGGGCCAGCGCCTTCTTCGTTTCGCCCGCCAGCACGGCCTGGCGCAGATCGTCCGGCACCCCGGGCAGATCCCGCAGCAGGTATTCGGCCGCGGCGGTGCCGGCAGCGCCCGCGGTGGGCGGCTCCGGCGGGAAGCTGCGGGCCTGCGCGCAGGTGAGGAGCAGAAGCGGGATCAGAAGGAGCAGGGAAGGTGCGGATTTCATGGAGTCGTGAAGGCGAAGGCGCTGCGGAAGCAATGACGATACGCCGCGCCGGGCCTTGGGCTATGTAACGCTCCGGTAAAAGGCTGGGATCAAACTTCCTCTGCTCCCCCAGGCCCGCCCGGCCCTGCCCGAGCCCCTGCCCGCTCTGATCGCGCTGGCGGCGGAGGCCGGTCTGGTGCTGCGCGCCACCCTGCCCGCCGAGCCTCTGGAGCCGGCGGTGCAGGAGCGCCACCGCGAATGGATGGCCAGCGGCCGCGCCGGGGAGATGACCTATCTGCAGGAAACGGCAGCGGTCGGGGCCAGCCTGCGCGACTGGAAGTCCTGGGCGCGGGGCGCGCTGCTCTTCGGCCTGCCCTATCACCGGGCCGGCGGCGGCTTCCGCGGCGGCGGGAGCGTCGCGCGCTACGCGCTCGGCAAGGACTACCACCACGTGCTGGGGCGGCGGATCGAAAAGGTGGGGCGGCGCCTGCAGCGCGCCGGACTGACCCAGCGTTTTCGCCGCGCCGTGGACGCCGCGCCGGTGCTGGAGCGGGAGTGGGCCCTGCGCGGGCAGGTCGGCTTCCGCGGCAAGAACACCCTGCTGCTGCATCCGGAGCACGGGCCGTGGATCCTGCTCGGCGAGCTCCTGATCGAGGCGGAGCTGCCGGCCTGGGCGCCCCCGCCGGCGCGCCAGGCCACCTGCGGCAGTTGCACCCGCTGCCTGGACGCCTGCCCTACCGCGGCCTTCGACGGTCCCTATCTCTTGGATCCGCGGCGCTGCCTTTCCTACCTGACCATCGAGTCCAAGGGCTGGATTCCGCGGGACTTGCGCCCGCTGGCCGGCGCGTGGGTCTACGGCTGCGACGTCTGCCTGGAGGTCTGCCCCTTCGGCGCCAAGGACGCCGACCACTCCGGGGCCTGGGGCCTGCATCCGGCTCTGGAGCGGCTCAGCCTCGAGGACTTGTTGACGGTTCCTCAACCGGTTTTCGACCGGTTGTTCACAGGAAGTCCACTGCGACGCGCCGGCTGGGACGGCTTGCTGCGCAACGCCTGCGTGGCCCTGGGGAATCTCGACCGGCCGGGGCCGGTTCTGGAGTGGGCAGCCGGCGGGCACCCCTCGGCCTTGGTGCGGGGGCATGCCCTCTGGGCCCTGGGGCGCCTGGAGGCAGGCCGGAGCCTGCGCGAACGGGCTGCCGCGGCCGATCCGGACCCGGCCGTGCGCGAGGAGGCGCGGATCGGGCTCGCCAGATAAGCAATCTCCTAAAACAAGCGTTTGATCCGGCCAATTTTCTCATTTTGCACACCCTGGTTTCAAATCCCGGGCTACATTTCTTTTGCCCCTGGATGCCGATCTTTCCCCGGACATTTCCCATGCGCCATCCCGACTACTACCAGGAATCCAAGTACTGCCCGCGCTGCGACACCTACGTGCGCTTCCTTCAGAGCACCGAAGCCTGCTTCTGTGTCGAGTGCGGTTCCAAGGTCCGTCTCTTCAGCCCCGGCGACAAGCGCGCCTTCATGCAGGCAATTCGTCCCGGCCGGAAGAACGATCTCGGTCAGCAGAAGCGCGTTTCCTGAGAAGCCCCTTCGATCGCACCCCCCCATCCCCATTTCCCCCTGTCGTTCGCGCCTCGCCCGGCACCTGCCCGGCGGGCGCGTTTTCTTTTGCGCGCCTATCCTGCGGGCCGATCCATGACTGCGCCGCGTTTCCGCCTCTGCCTGATCCTGACGCGGGAACTCTGCCGCCGCGACCCCATCACCACGTTGCGCGCGAGTCTGCGCGGCGGCGCGGATCTGGTGCAGTTGCGTGAGAAAGACATGCTGCCCCGTGACTTGCTGGCCTGGACCCGGGAGGCGCGCGCCGTTTGTCAGATCCGCGGCGTGCCTCTGGTGGTGAACGATTCGGTGGAGGTGGCCGCGGCGGCCGAAGCCGACGGCGTGCATCTGGGGCAGGACGATCTGACTCCGGCGCAGGCGCGGGCCATTCTGGGATCCGGCAAGTTGATCGGCTGGAGCACCCGCAGCCTCGAGCAGGTGGAGCAGGCGGCGCGCTCGGGGGTCGTGGATTACGTCGGATTCGGCCCCGCCTTCCCGACCGCCACCAAGGGGTACGCCACCGGCCTGGGGCCGGCCCTCGTCCGCCAGGCGGCCGCCCGGGCGGCGGAGCTGGGCCTGCCCTTGTTGGCCATCGGTGGAATCACCGTGGAAAACCGGGGGGAATTGGGGGAGGAAACGGGGCTGGCGGCGTCCTCCGCCCTGTGCCAGGCCGAGGATTCGGCCGCTACCGCCCGGCTTCTTCTCGCGTAGAGTGATTGCATGCTGCTTCGCTCCACCCTGATTCCCCTCGGCCTGGCGGCCCTGGCCAGCGCCGCCCCCGCGCAGTCCACCGTGGTCGCGGGCGACAAGCCGGACTACGTCTGGCGTTCCACGCCCTTCCAAGCCAATGGCCCCGTCAGTCTCGAGGACTTCCGCGGCAAGCCCGTCCTGATCGATTTCTGGGGCACACGCTGAGGCACCTGCGTCGGGCAGTCCGTGCCGGCTGCCGTGAAGATGCAAAGCGAGTACGGCGACGCCGTGCAAGTGATCCTGGTCGAGTCGCAGGGCGCCAGCGCGGAAGACGCCGCGGCCTTTGCTCTGAAGCACAAGTGGCTCGGCAACCAAGCCATCTGGACCACCGAGCGGCCCTTCAGCACCGGCGGCAACGGACTGCCCTCCTACGCGCTGATTTCGCCCTCCGGCGAAGTCGTGCTGACGGGCAACACCGCCAGCGACCACTCCAAGATCCAGAAGGCGGTCGAGGAGATGGTGAAGAAGGGCTCGAGCGCGCCGGCCGGCTCCGCCGACTCGGTGGCCAAGCTCTACCGCGAGTTGGACAAGGGCAATCTGGCGAAGGTCGTGGCCGAAGCGCAGAAGGTCGCCGCCAAGGCCTCCGGCAAGGATTCCGCGGTCGAATCCGCAGCGAAGTCGGTCGAGACGGCCGCCAGCGCCAAATTCGATCGTGAAGTGGCGCGCGTCACCTGGTTGGCGGGCAACAGCCGTCTGCTGCAGGCGCAGGAGGCTCATGCCGCGCTCAGCAAGGGCGTGAAGGGCCACCCCGACTTCGAAGCGCGCGCGGCGGAACTGGCCAAGCTCTTCGAGGGTCCGGAAGTGCAGCAGGCGCTGGCCTTGGAACGGGAGATGGCGCAGCTCGAGAAGGATCTCTTCGCGCCGGATCTCAAGGATCCGACGAAACTGGCGACCAAGTTGCGCAAGTTCGCGCTCGCGAATCCCGGCACCAAGCTGGCGGAGCGCGCGGACGCCTACGCGCTGATGGCCGACAAGGCCGCCATCATCAAAGAGTGATCACGGGCGTGCCAGGTGCTGGTCCGCCAGCACCTGCGCCACGCAGGCGGTGAGCGCCTTGCCGGTGGGCACGTGCAGGAATTCGTTGGGCCCGTGGGCGTTGCTGCCCGGGCCCAGCACGCCGGTGATCAGGAACTGGGCCTGCGGATACTTCGCGCCCAGCATGCCCATGAAGGGAATCGAGCCGCCTTCGCCCATGTAGGCCGGCGGCTGGCCGAAGTGCTGGCGCGAGGCGGCGTCCACGGAAGCTTCCAGCCAGGGCGCGAGCGCGGGCGCGTTCCAGCCGCTGGAGCCCTTCTCGGCGTTGAAACTCACGCGCGCGCCGGAGGGCGGATCGCTCTCGAGGATCTGCTTGACCTTCTGCGCGGCGCGCGCGGCGTCGGCCGTCGGCGGCAGGCGGAAGGAGAGTTTCAACGCGCTGAACGGGCGCAGCACGTTGCCGGCGTCCTGCAGCGCCGGAAAGCCGCCGGCGCCGGTGACGGAGAGGCTGGGGCGCCAGGTGCGGTTGAGGATGCGCTCGGCGACGTCCTCGGCCATCGGCCGCACGCCCTCGACGAACGGGAATTTGCCGGCGACCGTCGCGCCGAGCATGCGCGCGGCGCTCTTGGCCTGGTCCAGGCGCTGCGGCGGGATGCTGACGTGGAATTCGTCGAGCAGGAGGCGGCCCGTGGCGGAATCCTCGACGCGGTCGAGCAATTGGCGCAGGATGCGGAACGACGACGGTACGATGCCGCTGGCGTCGCCGCTGTGAACGCCCTCGCGCAGCACGTCCACGCGCAGGTCGCCGGCCACCATGCCGCGCAGCGACGTGGTGCTCCAGAGGCGCTCGTAGTCGCCGCAGCCGGAGTCGAGGCAGATCACGAGGTCCACGGCGCCGATGCGCGGCGCCAGGTGCTCGACGTAGGCGGGCAGGTCCGGGCTGCCGCTCTCCTCACAGGCCTCGATGAGAATCACCAGGCGCGCGTGCGCGCCGCCGAACTTCTGCACCGCTTCGATGGCCGTCAGCGAGGCGAAGGCCGCGTAGCCGTCGTCGGCGCCGCCGCGGCCGTAGAGCTTGTCGCCTTCGCGCACCGGCTGCCACGGTCCGAGGCCCTCGCGCCAGCCGGTCATTTCCGGCTGCTTGTCGAGGTGGCCGTAGAGCAGGACGGCGGGCGCGCCGGCCGCGGGGGGGGGCTGCGAGGCGGGACCGGGGAACGCCGGCACCTCCATGCAGATCAGCGGCGTGCGGCCGGGCAGGCGCACGACTTCGACTTTCAGGCCGCGGATCGGGCGCGCGCGGCACCAGGCTTCGATCAACGCCACGGCGCGGTCCATGTGGCCGTGCTCCTGCCACTGCGGGTCGAAGAGCGGGCTCTTGTTGGGGATCCGGACGTATTCGGTGATCTGGGGCAGGATGTCCTGATCCCAGGCGCGGCTGCTGAAGGCGGCCACGGCATCCCGATCGAGCGCGGATGGGAGGGGCATCGGGGAAGGATAGCGGGCCGAATAAACGACTAAAAGGTATTGTATTTGTGTTAGGATGCAGCCATGGAATTCCGCCACATCCTGGTCCCCACCGACTTCTCCGCCGAATCCCGCCGCGCGCTGGCGCCCGCCGCCGCGCTGGCCCGCGCCGGCAAGGCCCGCGTGACCCTGCTGCACGTCGTGACGGACGCGCAACTGACGCCGCATGGCGCGCCCTTCGCCCCGCCGATGGGCAGCCTCAGCACCGCCCAGGAAACCGAGAGCGCGCGCCATCAACTCGAAGCGCTGCGGCCCGAGCTGAAAGGCGCGGTGTCGGTGGACGCGCAGGTCTTGACCGCCAACGATCCGGCGCAGGCGATCGCGCGCTTCGCGAAAGAGCAGCACTGCGACCTCATCGTGACGAGCACGCACGGACGCACCGGCTTCCGCCGCTTCATGCTGGGCAGCGTGGCCGAGGGCATCATGCGCCATTCCGAGGTGCCGGTGCTGAGCGTGCCGCGGCAGGTCTGACCGGAATCCGCGCCGGGCCACCGCTATCGTGGGGCGATGGGTCTGTTCCAACGCCCCGCAGTCACGCCTGAGGAAATCGCCGCCGGCCGTCCGCTGGCGATCCTGCCCGCCGAAGTGGCGGAGATGAACGAGGACGAGTGGTACGCGCGGGCGTACCGCGGGGACGGAGCGCAGCAGCTCACGGTGCGGGCCGTGATCATGGGCGCGATCCTCGGCTTCGGACTGGCCTTCACCAACCTGTACATCGGGTTGAAGACCGGCTGGCACCTCGGGGTGGCGATCACCGCCTGCATCGTGTCCTTCGCGGTGTGGCAGGGGCTGATGGCGCTGCGCATCGCGCGCTCGCCGATGTCCATCCTGGAGAACAACTGCATGCAGTCCACGGCGTCGGCCGCGGGCTACGCGACGGGCAGCACCCTGGTCTCCGCGATTCCGGCGCTGCTGATGCTCGGTGACGCCCGAGACGCCGGGCGGGACGCCGCTGCCTTTCCTCGTGCTGCTGGGGTGGGTGTTCTTCCTGGCGATGCTCGGCACCTGCCTGGCGATTCCCATGAAGCGCACGATGATCAACCGCGAGCGCCTGCGCTTCCCCAGCGGCACGGCGGCGGCCGTGACGCTGCAGTCGCTCTACGCGGACAGCGCGGCGGCTCTGCGCAAGGCCAAGGCGCTGCTGTGGAGCGGCTTGATCGCGGCGATGGTGCCGCCGCTCACCAGCCTGAACCTGCGGGCGACGGCGCTGGCCGACGGCCGGCGGTCGCTGTTGCCCGAGCACTACGACGTCTTCAACGCGTGGCTGCCGGTGCGCGGCGTGGATCCGAAGACCGGCCTGGCGACGAAGGCCTCCGACTGGAGCATCCAGCTCGGCGCGGACGTGGCGCTGGCCGGCGCAGGCATGATCATGGGATTCCGCATCACGTTCTGGATGCTGGCCGGCGCCATCGTGCTGGCCTACGGCGCGGGCCCCTGGGGACTGGAGCAAGTGTGGACCGATCCCAGCGGCAACGTCGTGCGCGCGGTTTCCACGCCCGGGCGCGCGTGGCGCGAGATCGGACTGTGGTTCGGCGCGCCCTTCCTGATCGGCTCCGCGCTCACCGCCTTCGCGCTGCAGGGCAAGGCCATCGTGCGCGCCTTCCGCCGCTCCGGCGACGGCCCCGACCGCTCCGCCGTCGAAGTGCCGAACTCCTGGTTCTACGCCGGTTCCGGCGTCGCGGCCGCCGGCCTGATCGTGATGGCCGACGTCTACTTCCACATCCCGATCCTCTACGGCGCCCTCGCCGTGCTGCTGGCCTTCGTGCTGTGCTTGGTCGCCGCGCGCATCACCGGCGAGACCGACGTCACGCCGACCGGCGCGATGGGCAAAATCGTGCAGCTCACCTACGGCGGCCTGATGCCGCAGCAGGCGACACCCAACCTGATGACGGCCGGCATCACTTCCGGCTCGGCCTCGGCCTGCGCCGATTTGTTGAACGACCTGCGCAGCGGCTATCTGCTCGGCGCCCACCCGCGCCGCCAGTTCGTCGCGCAATTCCTGGGCATCTTCGGCGGCTCGCTGGCCACCGTGATCGGCTTCCGCCTGCTGGTGCCGAATGCGACGAAGCTGCCGATCGAGGGCGTGGAGAATCCGGAATTCGCGGCGCCGGCGGCGGTGCAGTGGAAGGCGGTGGCGGATCTGCTGACCAAGGGCATGGACAATTTCCATCCGACGCACCAGAAGGCGATCGTCGTCGGCCTCGTCCTGGGCGCGGCGCTGACCTTGCTGGAGAAACTGTCGCCGAAGGGCTGGCGCAAGTGGATGCTGTCGCCGACCGGCTTCGGGCTCGGCTTCATCCTGCCCTTCGCCAACAACCTGCAGTTCTTCATCGGCGGCCTCGCGATCCTGATCTGGAGCAAGGTCGCGCGCAAGAGCGAGGAAGACTACGGCGTGCCGGTGGCTTCCGGCATCATCGCCGGCGCCGCGATCCTCGGCGTGATCGTCGCCTGCCTCAACAACTTCGTCTTCAACCAGTAGGCGCCGGGCCGGCGACCACGCGCAGCGCGGCGGGCACGACGTCGAACCGCGCCGGCAGGCGGCCGACGGGCTCGCCGTCACATTCGACCAGCACCTCCTCGGCGCAGTCGGCGAAGAGGTCGGTGCAGTCGGAGTAGCGGACGAGCGGGTGCTCGATCTCGCGGCCCTCGTAGGTTTCGCCGAGGCGCCGGATCGCCTCGATGCGGCCGAGGCAGCCGAAGATCACGAGGCGCAGCCGGCCGTCGTCCACGCGCGCGCCGGGCGCGATGCACATGCCGCCGCCCGCGTAGGGCGCGTTGGCGAGGAACACCGACTTGATCTTCAACTTCTGCGGCGGCCCGCCGTCGGCGCGCAGCTCGACCTCCGGATTCTTCCAGCGCAGCAGGGCGCGCACCGTGGTCCACAGATAGGTGGCGCGCCCGCCGCGGCGCGTGCGCGCGTTGACGCGGCGCGTGACCTCGGCGCCGAGGCCGAAATCGGCCTCGTTGACGAAGTGGCGCACCACCGCGGCGCCGCCGGGCGCCAGGCTGACGCAGCGCAGGCGGCCGACGTCGAGGGCCTTCGTGGCGCCCGCCGCGATCAAGGAAAGGCTGGCTCCCGCCTCCGTCGGAATTCCCAATCCGCGCGCCAGATCCGATCCGGTGCCGCAAGGAAGGATTCCCAGCGCGGACTCCGTTCGCGCCGGCTCGCCGGCCGCCATCATCCCGTTCGCCACCTCGTTGACGGTGCCGTCGCCGCCGACCGCGATCACCAGCCGCGATCCGGCCAGCACCGCCTCGGTGGCGATGCGCGCCGCGTCGAAGACGGCGGCCGTCAGCACGACGCGCGCGCCGGGCAACCGCCGCAGCGCCTCCGGCTCCCACTCGCGCCAGCGCGCGCCGGTGCGCCCGCCGCCCGAAGCCGGGTTGACGATGAAGGTCGGGGGCGCGCTCACTCCCGGTCAGCCTAGACGCAGCGCTACCTTGAGGGCATGGGCCTGTTCCAGAAAGCTCCCCGCACGCCGGAAGAAGTCGCGCTCGCGAAACCGCTCGAGGCCGGTCCGGCCGAGGTCCAGGAGATGAGCGAGGAGGAGTGGTACGCGCGGATCTACCGCGGCGACTCCGTGGCGCAGCTGACGATCCGCTCGGTCATCACCGGGTCGATCTTCGGATTCGTTCTGGCCTTCTGCAATCTCTACGTCGGGCTCACCGCGGGGTGGTCGCTGGGCGTCGTGATCACCGCCGCGCTCGTCGGCTTCGCGCTCTGGCAGCTGCTGCTGGCGCTGCGCCTGGCCCGCACGCCGATGGGGCCGCTGGAGATGAACTGCATGGCCTCGACCGCGTCGGCCGCCGGCTACGCGACGGGAGGCACGATGGTCTCGGCCATTCCGGCCATGCTGATGATCTCGGCATCGCCGGAGAATCCGCAGGGCACCCACCTGCCGCTCCTGGTGGTGATGGCGTGGACCGCCAGCATCGGCTTCCTCGGCACCGTGATGGCGATCCCGATGAAGCGCAACATGGTGAATCAGGAGCGCCTACGCTTCCCCACCGGCACGGCGGCGGCGGTCACGATCCAGTCGCTGTTCACGCAAGGCCAGACGGCGATGAAGAAAGCGCGCGCGCTGCTGTGGACCGCCGGGGTCAGCGGCGTGCTGCCCTTCCTGTTCGAACTGCGCGTCGGCCCGAAACTCGGCCTGGGTCGCGACGCCCTGGTGCAGACGCAGATCAACTTCCTCGACTGGCTGCCGGGGCCGGCCCGCATGCCGAAGACCGGCGCCGCGACGGTGCCTTCGCAGTGGACCTGGTATCTGGACCTGACGGCGCCTTACATGGCGGCGGCAGGAATGCTGGTCGGACTGCGCACGACCTTCTCGATGTTGATCGGCGGCCTGGTGATCTACTACGGACTCGCGCCGACGGCCGTGGAGTGGTCGTGGACCAACCCCGCCGGCGAAGTCGTCACGGCGATCACCGCGCCGCAGCGCGTGTACCGCGAGGCCGGTCTCTGGCTGGGCGTGTCGGTGCTGGTGGCTTCGAGCCTGTTGGCTTTCGGCCTGCAATGGAAGACCATCGCCCGCGCATTCCGCGGCCTCGGCTCCGGCGCGGGCGGCGACGACGCGCTCGAGAGCCGCGTGCGCGCCACCGAAGTGCCATTCTCGTGGTTCCTGGCTGGCATGGCGGTGTTCGGCGGCCTGACCGCGGTCCTGGCCGACGTCTACTTCGAGGTGCCGCTGCTGCTCGGCCTGCTCGCGGTGATCATGACTTTCATGCTGTGCCTGGTCGCCTGCCGCGTGACCGGCGAGACGGACATCACCCCGATGGGGCCGCTCGGCAAGATCATGCAATTGAGTTATGGCGCGCTTCTGCCCAACAACGCGACCGCCAACCTGATGGCGGCTTCGATCACTGCGAACGCCTCGGGCAACAGCGCCGACCTGCTCACCGACCTCAAGTCGGGCTACCTGCTCGGCGCGAATCCGCGCCGGCAGTTCATGGCGCAGTTTCTCGGCGTCATCTCGGGCAGCGTGGCGACCGCCATCGGCTTCCGGCTGCTGGTGCCGGACGCCACACGCCTGACCGGGGTCACCGACGCCGCCGGAACGGTGGTGAAGGCGCCTGAGTTCGACGCGCCCGCAGCCGCCACCTGGAAGGCCGTGGCCGACGTGTTCAAGTTCGGCTTCGACAGCCTGCACCCGATGCACCTGCTGCTGATCTGGGTGGGCCTCGCCGTCGGCATCGGCCTCGTGCTTCTCGAGACCGCGCTGCCGAAGTGGAAGACGTGGCTGCCTTCGGCCACCGGTTTCGGATTCGGGATGATTTTTGGCTTCCAGTACGCGATCCTGATGCTGCTCGGCGCCGCCATCGCGTGGTTCTGGACCAAGCGCTCCGAGCGCAGCGCCGACGCGTACCTGATGCCGGTCGCGGGCGGAATCATCGCGGGCTACACGCTGCTCGCGGTGGTGGTCGCGCTGCTCAACACCACGGTCCTGATGGACTGACGGCGCTTCCGCACCGCAACCGGTCCGCTCCCGGGCGCTGGTATCATCCGGCGCCGATGAAACAGAGCATGGCCGGCGCGGCGCGGAGTTCGGTGGGTGCCAAGGCCCTGATGGCCGTCACGGGAGTGCTGCTGCTCCTCTTCGTGCTCGCGCACATGGCGGGCAACCTGCAGGTTTTCTCCGGGCAGGACAAGCTCAACGCTTACGCCGCATTCCTGAAGGGCCTGGGCCCGCTGCTGTGGATTCTGCGCCTCGGACTGCTGGCCTGCCTGGTTCTGCACGTGTGGGCGGCCACCATCGTGGTGCGGCGCAACCGCGCGGCGCGCCCGATCGCCTACCAGATGAAGCAGGACCGCGTCACTTCCTACGCGGCCCGCACCATGGTGTGGAGCGGAGTGCTGGTGCTGGCGTTCGTGATCTATCACCTGCTGCACTTCACGGTCGGCGTCTACGACCCGGCCGGCGCCTTCGAGGGCCTCGACGCGGAAGGCCGGCCCGACGTCTACGGCATGGTGATCGCCGGCTTCCGGCACATCCCGACCACCATCGCCTACGTGATCGCGCAGGTGATCCTGTGCGTGCACATCCACCACGGTGCGTCCTCCCTGGTGCAGACGCTCGGCCTGCGCGGCCGGCGCAACCGCCGCTGGGCCGATTTACTCGGGCCGGGACTCGCCGGCCTGATCCTGCTCGGCAACCTGTCCATGCCGCTGGCCGTCGTCACCGGCCTGATCGGAGGCTGACCATGGCGCTGCAGCTCGACGCCCGCATCCCGGCCGGCCCGCTGGCTGACAAGTGGACGAACCGCAAGTTCACGTCCAAGCTCGTCAACCCGGCCAACCGCCGCAAGTTCAAGGTGATCGTGGTCGGCGCGGGCTTGGCCGGCGGCAGCGCGGCCGCGGCGCTCGCCGAGCTCGGCTACCAGGTCGAGTGCTTCGTCTTCCACGACTCGCCGCGGCGCGCGCACTCGATCGCGGCGCAGGGCGGCATCAACGCGGCCAAGAACTACAAGAACGACGGCGACTCGGTGCACCGCCTGTTCTACGACACCATCAAGGGCGGCGACTACCGCGCCCGCGAGGCCAACGTCCACCGCCTCGCCGAGAATTCGAATCTCATCATCGACCACTGCGTGGCGCAGGGCGTGCCCTTCGCGCGCGAGTACGGCGGCCTGCTGGACAACCGCTCCTTCGGCGGCGCGCAACTTTCGCGCACCTTCTACGCGCGCGGCCAGACCGGCCAGCAGTTGCTGCTCGGGTGCTACCAGGCGATGGCGCGCATGGTCGCCGCCGGCAGCCTCAAAGTCGTGCCGCGCAAGGAAATGCTCGACCTCGTGGTCGTGGACGGCCACGCGCGCGGCATCATCGCGCGCGATCTGACGACCGGCGCCATCGAGCGCCACGCCGCCGACGCGGTCTGCCTGGCCACCGGCGGCTACGGCAACGTCTTCTACCTGTCCACCAACGCCAAGGGCAGCAACGTCACGGCCGCGTGGCGCGCGCACAAGCGGGGCGCGGGCTTCGCGAACCCCTGCTTCACGCAGATCCACCCCACTTGCATCCCGGTCAGCAGCGGCCATCAGTCGAAGCTGACTCTGATGTCGGAATCGCTGCGCAACGACGGGCGCGTGTGGGTGCCGAAGAATCCCGACGAGAAGCGGCCGCCGGCGCAGGTGCCCGAGGCCGACCGCGACTACTTCCTCGAGCGCCGCTATCCCTCCTTCGGCAACCTCGTGCCCCGCGACGTCGCCAGCCGCGCCGCCAAGGAGCGCTGCGACGCCGGCTTCGGCGTGGGCGGCACCAAGCTGTCGGTCTATCTGGACTTCCGGGACTCGATCCAGCGCCTGGGCCAGCCGGTGATCGCCGGCCGCTACGGCAACCTGTTCCAGATGTACCAGAAGATCACGGCCGACGATCCTTATCAGACGCCGATGCGCATCTACCCGGCCGTGCACTACACCATGGGCGGCCTGTGGGTGGACTACGACCTGATGTCCAACGTGCCCGGCCTGTTCGTGCTGGGCGAGGCCAATTTCAGCGACCACGGCGCCAACCGCCTCGGCGCCAGCGCGCTGATGCAGGGATTGTCAGACGGCTACTTCATCGCGCCCTACGCGGTCGGCGACTATCTCGCCACGCACGGCAAGATGGAGGCCAAGCAGAAGGTCGGGACCGATCACGCAGCCTTCGCGGCCGCCGAGAAGTCGGTGCAGGAGCACGTGGCGCGGCTGCGCGGCGTGCAGGGCAAGACTCCGGTGGACGTGTTCCACCGCCGCCTCGGCAAGATCCTGTGGGACCGCTGCGGCATGGCGCGCAACCGCGCCGGCCTCGAGCAGGCCCTGCGCGAGATTCCGGAGCTGCGCGCCGAGTTCTGGAAGGACCTGCGCATCGTCGGCGGCGACGGCGAGTTCAACCAGGACCTCGAGCGCGCCGGCCGGGTCGCCGATTACCTCGAGTTCGGCGAACTGATGTGCCGCGACGCGCTCGCGCGCGAAGAATCCTGCGGCGGCCACTTCCGCGAGGAGCACCAGACGCCCGAAGGCGAAGCCCGCCGCGACGACGAAAATTTCGCCTACGCGGCCGTGTGGGAGCATCGCGGCGAGGGCGCCGCGCCCGCGCTCAACAAGGAGCCGCTGGTCTTCGAAACGGTCAAGCCCTCCACCCGGAGCTACAAGTAGGCGCCATGAGCAAGGACGGCATGCGCATCACCCTGCGAGTCTGGCGCCAGAAGGGCCCGGATCAGCCCGGCAAGATGGAAACCTATCTGGCGGAGGGATTGTCGCCCGACATGTCCTTCCTCGAGATGCTCGACAAGGTCAACGAAGACCTGGTCGCGCGCGGCGTCGAGCCGATCGCCTTCGACCACGACTGCCGCGAGGGCATCTGCGGCTCCTGCTCGATGATGGTGAACGGCCTGCCGCATGGAGGCGAAAGAGGAACGACGACCTGTCAATTGCACATGCGCAGTTTCCGCGACGGCCAGGTCGTCGCCGTCGAGCCCTGGCGCGCCAGCGCGTTCCCCGTGGTGCGCGACCTGGTCGTGGACCGCTCCGCCTTCGACCGCATCGTCGAGGCCGGCGGTTTCGTCTCGGTCAACACCGGATCCGCGCCCGACGCGCACACCCTGCTGGTGCCCAAGCGCGACGCCGACGCCGCCATGGACGCGGCGGCGTGCATCGGCTGCGGCGCGTGCGTGGCGGCCTGCCCCAACGGCTCGGCCATGCTCTTCGTGGCGGCCAAGATCAGCCACCTCGCGCACCTGCCGCAGGGCCAGCCCGAGCGGCGCAACCGCGCGCTGAAGATGGTGAAGCAGATGGACGCCGAAGGCTTCGGCGCCTGCTCCAACCATTTCGAGTGCGAAGCCGCCTGCCCGAAGGAGATTTCGGTGGGCGTGATCGCCGAATTGAACCGCGATTACCTCCGGGCCTCCGTATTCGACGTCTGATGGCACGCGAAATCGAGGCGAAGCTGGTTGCGCCGAACGCGGCGGCCCTCGCCTCCCTGCCCGAGGCGGCCCACGAGTGCGGCTTCCACACGGGCGAGATCGAGAAAATCATCGTCCACGACCACTATCTCGACACCGAGGACCTGCACCTCTTCCGCGCCGGCTGGGCGCTGCGGCTGCGGGATTTGGGAACGCGGCAGCTGCTCACGCTCAAGTCGCTGGCGCCGCCGAAGGCCGGCATCGCCGACCGCGAGGAGCTGGAGGAGCCCGTGACCTGGAGCCCGCGCGCCGGCTGGGTGGTGCCGGCCAGCGCGCTCGACGGCCTGCCGCTGCGGCTGGCGGAGGGCAGCCCCTTCGGACGGTTGTTCACCCTGCGCCAGGATCGCTCGATCTTCGCGCTGGCCGGCGGCAGCGACACGGCGTGGGCAGGATTCTGGTGCGAGGCTTCGATGGATCTGGTGCGCTGGACCGCCGGCGAAGGCGAGGCGATCGAGGGCTGCGAGGCCGAGTTCGAGCTGAAAGCCGGTACCGTGGAGCAGTTGCGCAGCTGCGTCGCGGCGATCTCCGATCACACCGGCTGGCCGTTCGCGGCTTCGTCGAAGTATCAGCGCGGATTGGAGGCCGCGGGATTGGTATGAGCGCGGCGCAGCGGATCGTGCTGATCGGCGTGGTCGTGCTGGCGCTGGGCGCGGCGGCCTTCTTCCTTCTGCAGGAACCGTCGTCCGGTCCGGCGGATGCTGGCGCGGCGGCAGAGACGTCGGCGCCGGCGCCGCCCGCCCCCGGCGAGCTGGGCGCGTTCGGCTCCGGAAGCGGAGCGATCGAGCGCGACGCGGCCGAGATTCCGGCCGCCGACTCAGGCGCGGCAGCGGCTGCCGCGGCGGGACGCGCGGCGGCGGACGCGCCCGCCGCGTGGTTCCGCGGTCAGTTCCGCATCGTCGAGGGAACGCTGCCGGTGCCGCCGCGCCTGCGCGCGACGCTGTTCCCTGCGCCGGACGCGCTCTCCGCCACGCATTCGACGGTGGTCAGACCAGGAGATCTGACGTTCGAGATTCCCACCGCGCTCAAGGAGAGCCAATGTGACGTGGAGCTGCCCAGCTTCCTGGTGGCGGTGGCGGTGCACGGACCCGCGCAGATGGACGGCGACAAACTGCACTTCCCGCAGCCCGCAGACGGCGTGCTCGTGGACGTCGAAGTGCGGCCCCACGCCGGCGTCCTGTTCCTGCACGATCCCTCCGGCGAGCCGCTGGCCGGCGCCAGCGCCTGGTCCGAGCTCAGCGACGGGCAAGGCTCCTCCACCAGTTGGGGCGAGACCCTCGATGCTGACGGGATGCTCTACTTCGACTTCGAGCGGATCGCGGAAATGGAGGGCGCCCAAATCATCCACTTCTCGGTGTCGCGCCCGCCCGACATCGGCACCAGCCGCAGCCCGGAGTACGCCACCGCGGATCTGGCTCTGATGCCGCAGCCGATCGTGCTGCGCTTCGCCAGTTCCCAATTGCTGCACTTCCTGGTGCAGGACACGGCGGGCAAGCCGGTGCCCGGCGCCACCGTGCGCATCGGCGACGGCGACGACAGCGCGCCCTCCGGAGCCGACGGCAAGATCACCGCGGCGCAGACCACGCCGGCATCCGAGGAGCTGGAGGCCGAGGCGCCCGGCTTCGTCCGCGTCGCGCAGGCGATCAGCCCGGCCGCGGCCCGCGAGCAGTTGATCGTGCTGGCGCCGGGTTCGTGGATCGAGCTCGTCGGCCAGCAGGCGCCGCCCAGCGGCTGGGACGAATTGGACGCCGAGTTCCGCTTCGACGGCAAGGCCGACGCCTCCTCGATCATCGCCGAGCGCTTCCAGCCGGGCCGCATTCGCGTGAGCGCCGGCGGAGTGAGCAGTTCTTACAACCGCAGCGATCTCAAGTTCCAGATCCGCACGAGTTTCTCGAGCGAGGGCCGCGTGCTGCTCGACGGCATCCACTCCGACGTGCCGGCCAGCGTGCTGGTGACCTACCAAGGCCAGCCCGTGCTCGACCAGCGCGTGCCGCTGCAGCCGGGCGACGGCGGCCACCGCGTGGAGCTGCCGCCGCTGCCCGAGTTCGTGCCCCTGATCGGCGTGGTCATTGACGCCCGCGGCGAGCCTCTCGCCGGCGTGCTCGTGCGCAACGGCACGGGTAATCACGGCGCGACCCGCGCCGTAACCGACGCGCAAGGCGTCTTCGATCTGGGCATGATCGGCGCCGGCGTCACGGTGCGGCTGGGTTTCTCGCTGGCGGGTTTCGGGCGCCAACAGCTCGAATACACCGGCACGCCCGACGACCCCGATTCGGTCGGAGCGGTGGTTCTTGGAGCCACGCGCTCGCTGACGGTGCAGTTGCTGGCCGAGCAAGGGGCGCCGTTCGTGCCGCTTGCCGGCACCCACGGAGTCCGGGCGCGGCCCGTGCTGGAATTTTTCGGCGAGGAGGTCGCCCCCGCCGCGCAAGGCGCCGGCGCCGGCGAGTGGCTGTTCGAGGATCTGCCGGCCGGCCCGCTGCGCTTCGTGATGCTGACCGGGCGCGGCTACGGGTTGCAGGGATTCGACGTGCTCACGAACGATCCGCGCGTGGTTCTGCAACTGAGCGCCGGAACGCTCGAGCAGCTCCGCGCGCCGGAGTGAGGCCGCGATGCGCGCCAGCCTCGCCGTGTTGCTGGTTGCCGCGCTGCTGATCGGGTTCTGGCTGCTGCGGGCAGAGGATGATGGACCGGAGGCGCAACTCGTCAATCCCGCGGCGCAGGTTGGTGCGGGCTCGACGGGTTCCGGCTCTGAGACGGCTGCTGCTGGAGCGAACTCTGCGGGCCTCATGCGAGACGCCGCAGAATCCGGCACGATCGATGCGGACGTTCGTCCAGCGGAACGGTTCAGCGTCAGCGGGCGGGTGATCGTCACGACCCCGGGATGGAGCGAGCTGGTCGAGTTGCGCGCGTCGACGGCGGATCGGGACGATCAGGAAATCATCACGTGTGCTGCCGACGGTGCTTTCCGCCTGACAGTCCTGGCGGCAGATTCCATCTCCTGGTTCAATCTGACTTCTTACTTCCGCATCGTGCGTACGAACGGCGCTGTCCAGATGGAGGACTCCCTCTTCCGCGTGGACGGTGATCGCAAGGACGTGCTGGTGGAGCTCGAGGTCGTTCCGCATGCCCTTCTCCTGCTCCTCCTGGAGCAGGACCGCCAGCCGCTGGCGCGCAACGGCGGGCAGCTGCGGATTCAACATGGACCGAGTGACGGAAGTTCGCAGGGCTTCAGAACCGATGCGGCGGGTTTCGCGCGCATTCCGATCTCCTGGCTGGAACTGGCCACGGCGGTCGAAATCCAGATATTCAAGGTCCCCGGCGGCTCCTACTTCGCGCAAGCTCTCGACCCGGAACTGCTCCGCACGCAACCGGGTCCGCACGAAGTTCTCATCCGCCTCGGGCCCAAGGTCCACTACTTCGCGCATGGTCCCGATCGCCGGCCTGTGGCCGGAGCCCGGGTGGGGCGCGGAAGCGGATCCGGTACTCCCTCGGGAGCGGATGGCCTTGGCCATTACGTGGACTCCTTGCCTCATGCTTCGGAAGTGACCTTCTATGCTCCTGGTTACGTGGAGACGATCGTTCAAGTCAGCGATCCTCCGCCAGTCCTGCTCGACGTGTCGATGCCTCGCGCCTCCACGCTGACGGTGCGGATGACGGACTATCACCGCGAATCGGCTGAGCACTACCGAATCGTCGTGCGGTATCTGCGTGAAGATTCGGCTTCGATCCTCGCTCCGGACGAGCACAAGCCGGGGTGGGTGACGCACGGAAACTATTTCGCCACTCGTAACTTCCGGAGCGGAGGACCGGTAGCACACCAAGTGGAGTTAGCCTTTGCCGAGGACGGCCTGCTCGTGCTCGACGGCATCCGCACGGACCGCGCCGCAGAAGTGGAACTTTCGTTCGCGAGAGTTGTTCTACATAAGGAACGAATTCAATTCTCTCCGGACGGCGGAGCGCGCGAAGTGAACGCGGATGGTAATTTTCCCGCGCGCCCATTGCGCGGACGGGTGACCGACGAGACTGGGGCAGCGCTCCCGGGCGTCCAAGTAGTGCTCGGCGATGGCGATGGCGTTCTCGTATCTGCGATCACGGATGCCCGTGGACTCTTTGCCATCGACCTCGTGCCTGCCGAGCTGGACCTCCCCTTGCGCTGTGAACCGGATGGCTTCATTCCAGCGCGGGTGGTTGCCCTCGCGGGCGATTCCGAACGTGAAATCGTGATCGTGTGTCCCCGCACGCGCGCCGTCACTTTGACGGTGCTGCACGCGGACGGCCGTCCATACCTGGCGGAGGATGGCGGGAGGGCGAAGACTTCGCCGCGTGCGCTTCTCGACCATGGCAAGCTGGTCCATCCCGACGTCGGTGAGGAAGCCAACGTCTGGCTCTTCGAGGAACTGCCTCCCGGCTTCGTCACCTTCAGCCTCGAGACTCCAGACGGTTCGGCCGAACTGCTGCACGACACCAGCCAGGCTTCGGCCACCCTGATTCTGCGCCAGCCATAAGATGAGGGCGGTGAAAGCCGCCCCGTGGATCCTGGCATTGGTCCTGCTCGCGGCCGTCGGCTGGCTGGTCCTCAGCGGCGGCGGGCAGAACGCGGAGGAGGCCGCCGCCGATGCCGAAGCCCCGCTCGCGCAGCCGGAGGCGGGCGCGCTCGCCGCCGGCAGCGCCGATCTGCAGCGCGAAGCCAGTCCGGATCCCGCCGCAGAGGAACTCGGCGCGCATGCAGTGATCGGTTCCGTGCTTCCCGGCGAGCCGGATCCCATCGCCTGGTTCCGCGGTCAGCTGCGCATCGTCGGCGGCGAACTGCCGACGCCGCCCATCCTCACGGCCGTGGTCGAACCCGCCGAGCGCGGCGATTCGGTGGTGCGCGAGGTGCGTCTGGATCCGCGAGAACTGACGTTTGCGGTGCCGGCGCACCACCTGGACGCGAACTGCCGCCTGCAATTCGGCGACCTCATCCGCCCCGTGCGCTCATTTGGTTCTGCCGCGCTCGACGGGAACGACGTTCTCTTCGCCGCGCCAGCGGAGGGCGTGATCATCGAGGTGGAGGTCAAGCCGCACGCCGGCGTCCGCTTCCTGCACGATCCCTCCGGCGAGCCGCTGGCCCGCGCCCACGCCTGGCACCGCGTCGAGGATTCCGGCGCCTCCTCCGCGACTTACAGCAGCGTGCTCGACGCGGACGGAATGATGTTCTTCGATTTCGAACGCCTCGCCGACGTGGGCGGCGCGGAGTCCGTCACCTTCTCCGTCTCGCGCCCGCCCGACGTCGGCTACAGCGAGAGCGCCCATTTTCCCGTGCAGGAATTCCTGAACCTGCCGCGGCCGGTGGTGCTGCGCTTCGGCGCCACCGAGCGCCTGCGCTTCCGCGTGGTGGACGGCGCGCGAAATCCGATTCCCGGCGCCAGCGTCCGCATCGGCAACGGACGCGCCACGGAAGTTGCGGACGCGCAAGGCTGGTTCAGCGCGCTGCAATCCTCGCCGCCGGAGGAAAACGTGGTCGCGCAGGCGCCCGGCTTCATCACCTCCACGTTGCCGATCACCGCCGCCGCGCGCACTGGCCAGGAACTCGAGCTTCAGATCGCCTCCCGCGTCGTCGTGACGGGCACGGAGCCACCGCCGGGCGGCTGGGGCCAGCTCGACGCCGAATTCACCTTCACCGGCAAGGCCGATTCCACCACGCTGCTGCCGAGCAACTTCATGCCAGGCCGCTTCGCGGAGAACGGCGGCGGCACTGGCATCACTTCCCACTCCGACGAGCTGCGCTTCATTCTCGGGACGTCCTTCTCGCACCAGGGCCGCGTGGTGGTGGACGGCATTCACGTGGACGTGCCGGTGCGCGTGATTGTCAGATACCGCGGGTTCACGGTGCTCGACGAGCGCGTGCCGCTGCAGCCCGGCGACGGCGAGCACGCCGTGCAGGTCGGTCCGCTGCCGGCGCTGGTGCCGCTGACCGGGATTGCCGAGGATGCATCCGGCGCTCCGCTCGCGGGCGTTACGGTCACTGCCAGCAGCGGCTCGTGGGAGCAGGAGGCCGTCAGCGGGGAGGCCGGCCGCTTCGATCTGGGCGTCGTGGCCGTCGGCAGCACCACGCAGGTCAAGCTGCGGTTGAGCGGCTACGGCATCCAGCAGGTCGAGCACGTCGCCGAAGCGGCGGACACAGATTCGGTCGGCCGCATCCGCCTGACGACGGGGCGCTCGGTGATCCTCCAGATCCTCGGCCCGGACGGCGCGCCCTACGTCGCACAGCCGGGCACCTTCGGCGCCTCGGCGCGGCCCGTTCTCCAGGTGTTCGGTGGGCAGGTGCGGCCTGAGGAGCATCCCGCCGTCGCGCTCGGCGCGGGCGAGTGGATCTTCACGGACCTTCCGGCCGGCACCTTCCGCTGCTTCATCCAGTCCGATTGGATTGAAGTGGTGCAAACCATCGAGCTGGACACCACCCAGCCGCGCGCAACTCTGAACATCGGCCAGTTGGATCTCGATCGGATGAATTCGAAGGAGTGAGGCGGATCGGGCGGGATGACGAGAATGCTAGATCGCGAAGCCGAGCGCCGGTGGAATAACCTCCAGGGATCGGCAGCCGCAGCCGCCACGCTCACGAGTACAATGTTGGCATGTTGCCAATCGGTCCACGCGGACGGCGTGCCGCGGCTTTGGGAGCCGGAGTTGGGATCGTGACTCTGCTTGCTTGGTGGGCATCCTCACGTCAGGGCGGCGCTGGACAAGAGGCATCAACTCCTGATTACCAACCGACGCTGGCCCCGTCTGCCACGATGGACCATCCGAACCCTCAGGCGTCGCCCGGCGGGCCGGAAACTGGCCTGCAAAGATTGGCGGTGACGCCGTCGCGCGGCACCGAGTCTGAGACTCGCGGGTTTACGATCGAGGGTGTCATCGAAGTCGTGACTCCGGAGTGGCGCGATGCAGTCGAGATGATCGTCGAGGAACATGGAGTCAACGTTCCATTCACAGTTGGCACCGACGACGCGGGCTCGTTTCGCATCGACGTCGCATCGGCCATATCCGGTGTGGTCCTGAGTTTTCCTCAACACTTCACAATTCTACGCGCCGACGCATGTGAGATCATCGGCGATCAGAATCTTCAGATCATCGGAGCAAGACAAGATGTCCGCATCACTCTCGATGTTCCGCCCTGCGCGTCCTTTCTCCTCCTGCGCGAATCCCCGAGGCAGCCCATCGTCCGTAGCGCGATCCTCTTGAGTGTGGAATGGAAGAATGGAGGAGGCCTGGCCTCCAGCGTCGAAACGGATGCCTCTGGTTACGCGCGCTACCCTCTCGCGAAGCTGGAAGGCGCTAAACGCCTAACGGTCTCATACTCCGAGCCACCCAGCATCTCGTTCGCCAGATTCACGTTCGAGCACAATGACTTGATGGCCGGAACCTGGCCGCGAGCGCTGCTCGTGCGTCCCGGGCCGAGCGTGACGTTCCATGCGCGAGACACGAGCGGGAATCCGGTTGCGGGAGTAACCGGCCATCCTTTGGGCGTTCTCGCAGTTGTCGGCTCGGAATCGGACCACACCGGGATCGGAACGTACGTGGACGCAGTTCCCCATGCTCAGACCGTGGAGTTCCGCGCTCAAGGGTATTACTCGACACGTGTGCTCGTGAGCGATCCTGCGCCGTCCGTTCTCGACGTGCGGCTAGAGCGCAGCGACAAGTGACCTATCTCACGCTGAAGAGCAAGTTCGCACCTAAGCGAACAGGAAGCGCGCATCCACCGGCTGCCCGGCCAGGATCGCCAGGACGTTGCGGGCGGTGACGACGCAGAGTTCGCGATACGTGGAGGCGGTCAGCGACGCGACGTGCGGCGTGATCAGCGCGCGCTCGCTGCGCAGGATCGGATCGTGCGCGGCGGGCGGTTCCGGATCGAGCACGTCGGCCGCGAATCCGCCGAGGCGGCCGCTGGCGAGGGCCGCAGCCAGCGCCTTCTGGTCCACCAACGGACCGCGAGCGGTGTTGATCAGGCAGGCGCCGGGCTTCATCAGAGCCAATTCTGCGGCACCGATCAGGCCGCGCGTCGCCTCCGTCAGCGGCAGGTGCAGGCTCACGAAATCGGCGCGGCGCAGCAGCTCGGGCAGCGGGACCATGGCGTGCTCGCAACTCATGCCGGTGCGCTCCGCCACGAGCACTTCCATCCCCAGCGCCGCGGCGATGCGCGCCACGCGCTTGCCGATCGCGCCGTAGCCGACGATGCCCAACTTCTTGCCGCAGGCCTCGTCGCCGGCGTAACTCCCGCGCTCCTCCCAGCGGCCCTCCGCCACCGCGCGCGCGCACTGCGGCACGCGGCGCGTGAAGGCCAGCAGCAGCGCGATGGCGTGCTCGGCCGTGGTCGCGGTGTTGCCGCCGGGCGCGTAGAGCACCGGGATGCCGCGCGCGCGCGCCGCGTCCAGATCCACGTTGTCCACGCCGACGCCGGAACGCGCCACCACCTTCAACTGCGGGCAGCGCGCCATCAGCGCCGCGTCGATGCGCCCGCGGCCGCGCGTGAGGATCGCCTGCAGGCGCGCGTAGGGCTGATCCGGGCCCGGCGCATTCGGCTCGGCGGCGCGCGCCACCTCCCCCGCTGCGGCCAGTAGGGCTTCCGCCTCCGGATGCAGACTCTCGAGGAGCAGGACGCTCACTGCGGGTCGCGATGCCGGCCCGGCACGGCCACGTAGTTGCCGACCGCCGGATCGAAGAGGCTCTCGTCCAGTTCCGCGCGGTCCACCGGCGCGCCCGGCGCGCTGGCGATCTCGACCAGATTGCCCGAGGGATCGCGGATGAACATCTGCAGCTTGCCGTTCGGCAGGCGGCGGATGCGGCCCCAGACCTCCACGTCCAGGGCGCCCGCCGCGCGCGCGCGGCGGAACACGGCCATGAAGTCCGGCACCACCACGCAGAAGTGCGCGCGCAGCGGCCGCGCGTCCTTCATCTCGTTCATGTGCAACTGCTGGCCGTCGTTGAAGCGGAAGAACTGGGAAGGAAAGCCCTGGTCGGGCGTCGGATCCAGCGGCAGGCCGAGCACGTCGCGGTAAAAGGCCACCGCCGGGCCAAGCTCGTCCACCAGCAGGTTGACGTGATGGATGTGAAAGTCGCGGCTCATGGTTTCTGCGCGTACTTCGCGATCACGGAGGGATCCAATTCCAAACCCCAGCCCGGGCCCGGCAGCGGCGCGGCAAAGCCGTTCTTGGGAGTGAGATCCTGCCGCGGCAGCTCGCGCAGCAGCGGATTGCCGCCCATCGGCCATTCGACGAAAATTCCGGCCGGGCTGGCGGCGGCCAGCGTGAGGCCGGCGCTGTAGGAAATCGCCGAGCCCCAGCAGTGCGGCGCGAGCTCGCGCTGGTGCGCGACCGCCAGCGCTCCGATGCGCAGACCCTCGGTCAGGCCGCCGCAAATCGCCAGATCCGGTTGCAGCACGTCCACGGCGCCGCGCTGGAGCAGATCCAGATAATCGTGACAGGTGGTCTCGCTTTCGCCGGCGGCGATCGGCGTGGTGCTGGAGCGCCGCACCTCGGCCATGCCGGCGTGATCGTCCGCCGACACCGGCTCTTCCAGCCAGCGCAGGTTGAATTCGGCGGCCTCGGCGCACAGGCGCTTGGCCTCGGGCACGCTCAACGTGCCGTGCGCGTCGGCCATCAGCGCGAAGTCGGGCCCCAGCGCCGCGCGCGCCACGCGCACGCGCGCCACGCTCTTCGCCACCGATCCGTCCATCGAGCCCAGGCGCATCTTCACGCCGTTGAAGCCCTTGCGCAGATAGCCGGTCAGTTCCTCGGCGATCCCGTCCACCGGCGCCCAGCCGCCGCTGGCGTAGGCCGGCACCTGCGCGCGGCAGGCGCCGCCGAGCAGCGCGATCACCGGCTGATTCAGCGCCTTGCCCAGCAGATCCCACAGCGCCAGATCCACGCCGCTCATGCCGCAGACGTGCAGGCCGCGCCGCCCCAGCACCGGCAAATTGCGGCCCAGGCGCTGCGCGGCGTCGGCGCGCGGGCCGTTGTACATCAGGCTCCAAAGGCGCTGGACGTCGCCGGCCTCCTGGCCGATCAGGCGCGGGCGCAGCTCGCTGCGGATCAGCGCGGCCAGCGCCGCGCAGTCCGCGGAGCTGCCGACGCCGGCCTTGGCCTCACCGTAGCCGATGCGCCCGCTTTCGTCCGTGACCGTCACCAGCACCGAGTCGAAGCTGCGGATGCGCCCGAAATCGGACACGTGCTGCGACGCCGCCTCGAGCGGGCAGTGCAGCCACGTCGCCTCGACGTCCCGGATCTTCACGGGCGGATCAGCGGCAGCAGAGTCTTGGCCGACTGCACGTACAAGGACGTGTAGTACTCCTCCGACAGCAGCGAGCTGCCGTGGTCCTGGATGAACTTCAGCTGCTCCGGGCTGATGTCCACCGGATTCTTCTCCACCTGGTTCTTGTACGGGGACACGGGCGTGCGGTCCACCGGCGCCACGATCTCCAGAGTCAGCGCGCCGTCGTAGCCGATCTCCTTCAGCGTCTTGACGACGCGCGGCCAGTCGTGGTTGCCCTGGCCCGGCGCCAGGCGGTTGTTCTCGGCCACGTGGAAGTCGTGCAGGCGCTTGCCCACCTTGCGGATGGTGGCGAACAGATCCACCTCTTCGATGTTCATGTGGAACATGTCGAGGCAGACGCCGCACTCCGGCCCCACTTCCTCGGCCATGCGCAGCGCCTGGTCGCCGCGGTTGATGAAGTAGGTCTCGAAGCGGTTGAGCGGCTCGATCGCCATACGCACGCCGCGCGGCTTGGCGAAGTCGTAGACCTCCTTGAGGCCCTGCACCACCCACTTCCACTCCTCCTCGGGAGTGGACTCGGCGACGATCTTGCCGACGGTGGCCGGGACGATGGTGATTTCCTCGCCCTCCAGCTCGTGGATCATCGTGACCACGCTCTTGACGTAGTCCACCGACGCCGCGCGCTGGCGCGGATCCTTGGCCGCAAGGTTGCGCTCGCCCAGGGTCAGCGTGACGCCGCCCCAGCAGCGCACCTTGTGCTTCTTCAGCGCCTCGCGCGAAGCTTTGGCCGGGAACTGCTTGGGTTCGCCGCTGATCTCGATGCTTTCGATGCCGAGGCGCGCGATGCGGGCGAGCGTCACCTCGAGAGGTTCGGCGCGCATCCAGTTGTGAGTGGAGATGTGCATGAAGGGGTTTCTAGTTGGCTTGCATTTCGGCCAGCAGCGCGGGCGCCGGCCAGACTTCGCGCATCAGCCACAGGACGTAGCGGATGTCCACGCAGATGTTGCGGCTGCGCTCCGGGTTCCACCCGAAGTCGCCGGCGACGTTCTCGAACACGCGGTCGAAATTCAGTCCGACCAGGCGGCCCTGTCCGTCCACCACCGGCGAGCCGCTGTTGCCGCCGGTCGTGTCGGCGTCGGACAGGAAGCAGACGCGCATCGCGCGGGCGGCGGGATCGCGTTCGACGGCGGCGAGCAGCGCGTCCGGCACGTCGAACTCGCCTGCGTTCGTGTGCTTCTGCAGCATGCCGGCCACGGTGGTGAAGGGCTGGTGCAGCACGCCGTCGCGCGGCTCGTAGCCGCGCACGCTGGCCACGCTCACGCGCAGGGTGCTGTTGGCGTCGGGATAGAAGCGCGTGCCGCGCCAAAGTTCCTGCGCCTCGATCCACAGCGCGCCGGTGGTCAGGCGGCGGCCGGCCTGCGCGTCGCGGAAGGCGCGCAGCTCGTCTCCCTCCTCCTTCAGCGCCTCGGCCAGGCCCTTCCAGCCGTCGGCGTTGCCCGCGGCCTCCCAGCGGTCGAAGCCGGCGACGCGCTGGCCCTCGGGCAGCTTGCGCGCTTCGCCGACGACGTACTCGGCGATCTGCAATTCGACGCCGGTGGCGGCGCCGTTGCGCACCGCTGCCAGGCCCTGCAGCTGCCCGAGCATGAAGTCGTGTTCGACGCGCGCGACTTCGGCGCGGTCGATCGCGATCAGATCGTCGAGCACCTTGCCGAAGCGCCGCGCGCGCGCCGGATCCGCCGCCACCCAGGCGCGGAACTCGGCCTCCTCCTTCGTCTTGCGCTCGACGGTGGCGTTGCGCGCGAGACCCCACACCTGCCCGTCGGCGTTTTTCTTGACGTTGGCCAGCGACTTGATGGCCGTGGCGTGCTGCAGCTCCTTCGCCGGATCGCCGGCGGCGTCGCGCTCGTACATCGCGATGATCTCGGCCAGCATCCGGCCGCGCGTCGGGTAGGTGTAGGACTCGGCGGCCGCGACCGCCAGCGCCGTGGCGTAGCGGTTGGTGCGGCCGGGATAGCCCAGCACCATCACCAGATCCTCCTCCTGCACGCCCTCGGTGCTGACTTCCAGCCAGCGCGTGGGCTCGTAGGGCACGTTCGCCTCGCCGTACTCCGCCGGAGCGCCGTCCGGGCCGACGTAGGCGCGGAAGAAGCAGAAGTCGCCGGTGTGGCGCGGCCAGATCCAGTTGTCAGTCTCGCCGCCGAATTCGCCGACGTCGCGCGGCGGCGCGTACACCAGGCGCACGTCGCGCAGCACGGTGCGGCGGATGCGCCGCCACGCCCGGCCTTCGAAGTAGGACACCACGATCGAACTCTCGAAGGGGCCGTTGCCCTCCTCCTCGAGGCGCCGCCGCTCGGCCTGCACCGCGCGCCAGCGCGCCGCCGGATCCTCGCCGGCCTGCTCGGCGGCGGCGCGGATCTGCGGCGTCACGTCTTCCATGCCGCGCACGAAGGACACGCTGTAGCCGGGCGCCGGAATCTCGGCGGCCTCCGGGCCGGAGACGAAGCCCTGCTCGAGATAGTTGCGCTCCACGGTGGAAGCCGCGCTGATCGCGGCGAAACCGCAATGGTGATTCGTGACGATCAACCCTTGCGGGCTGACGAAGCTGGAAGAGCATCCGTTGATCTGCGCAGCGGCCGTCAGCAGGCCCTCTTCGCCGTTCCAGATCTCCTCCGGACCCAGCTCGAGGCCGCGCGCCTTCAGCGCCGTGAAGTCGAGGTGGCGGATCTGCTCCGGCAGCCACTGGCCCTCGTCGGCGCGCGCGGAGCCGCCGCGCCAGGCCAGGGCGCCGGCCGCGGCTGCCGCGACCAGCAGGCTCAGCGAAAGAGGCGTCGAGGGACGGCGCAGGCGGGAATGCATCGCCCGACATGGTACGAGCGAGCGGCGGCCTACCAGCGCACGATGCCCCGTCCGGGCAGGCCGACCTGCACCCGCGCGGCGGGCATCTGCAGGTCAATCCAGGCCTCCTGCGCGGCCACCGCGGCCGAGCGCTCCAGGTCGGCGCGGATCTGCGGGGCGAGGGTGCTGAAGTTGATGCCCATCTGCAGCAGCAGCGCCGGATCCTCGACCTCCGCCATCATCTCCTCGTAGCGGGCGAAAACCTGGTCCTCGGTCACCTCCGGCGCCTCGGCGCCGAACGCCTCCAGGATCAGGCGCTTGCGCAATTCGCGCTCGACGTGGGCGCGCACGCCCGCCGCGCCGATGCGGCGCTCGAGCGCGGCCAGCACCTCGCCGGTGTTGGCGGCCATTTCGGCTTGCAGATGATCCACCTCCGCGGCCGGCAGGTCGGGCCAGCGGGCCTCCGCCTCCTGCAGCAGCACGATGCCGCGCACCAGCGGCGTGAACAACTCTTGCGGCGCGGTGAAGAAACTCTCGGCCGTCGGCTGCGCGCCCGCCGCCGCTTGCTGAGCACCGTGCTCCGTCCACAGCGGCAGGAGAAAGCCGTGGATCAGCACCGGATCCACCGCGCGCCCGTTCACCTCGACGGTCACCGGTCCGGGCAACTCGGGGGTCTCCCACAGGAGACCCCCGGCGTCGTCCACGCTCTCCGCCTTGCCGCAGGCGCCCGCCAGCAACAGCGCGCCGCCGGCCAGGCACCCGGCCCGCCAACCCGAAGTCCGCACTTAGTAGCGGTTCTTCTGGGCGTTCATCACCGAGGTGTGATTCTGGTTCGAGCAGTTCTCGACGTAGTTGTGGAACCCGCCCAGCGCGCCCGTGTCCAGCACCGACTGCATCGTGCAGTTGCCGTCGCAGCAGTGCTGCAGGGTGTAGGTGTGTCCGATCTCGTGCTCGAGAATGTTGCCCTCGAAGCTCAGGTACTTCTTGATCAGCAGGCGCGGCCAGCCGATGTAGGCCACGCCGATCGCGCCGCCGGACGTCGAATCCGCGGACCAGGCGTGCATCATGTCCGTGCCGGCGAGGCCGTGCTCGCGATAGGCCTCGTCGAGCAGTCCGACGATGTCGGCGGTGTCCGCCGAATCCCACAGCGCGCCTTTGGTCGGCACCATGTCGATGCCCCACTTGGTCTTCATCGAGGCGTCGGCGATGTTCACCTTGCCGACGATGTAAGCCTTGACGTCGGCGATGGAGGGATAGAGCGCGCGGAATTCCTCGTCCACAGGATTGTTGGTCGAGACCGCGGCGCGCACGTTGTTGCCGGAGCCCTGCGCGTTGAAGAAGCCCTGCTGCAGTTGCTGCTTGGCCTGGTTGTTGGCCGCCTCGACGGGCGACAACTTGCGGTCGAGCTGGAAGCGGTTGCCGTCGCGGGTGGTGAACACCTCCTGAGCGAAGCGGGCGTCGAAGGCCGCGTAGCTGGGGTAGTCGTCAGGGCTGGGCAGCACGTTCCACACGCCGCCCTGCGAATCCACGTAAGGGCCGGAGGTGTCGTGGTAGGCGCTGGTCGCGGCCAGCGTGACGAGTCCAAGAATGGGGAAAAGAATGGTCTTCATGGTGGAGGAGTCTTGGCTGTCCGGGGGCGAGAACGAGTTCATCCTAACGAGTCACGGCGCTCGTGCAGAGTCTATCACACAAGCATTTAGGATTGTTTCTCGCTAGGAAGGCGCACCAGAACCCCCTCCCCGGCCGCCGCCGGGTCGAAGGCCAGCCGCAGCAGGTGCCGGGCGACGAACGGAATGCTGTTGAACGCCTCGTCACGCTTGAAGGCGAGGAAGCGCTCGAGGTCGGGGAAGACCTCCGGCGACTGGCGGCGGATCAGCGCCTGCATGTCGGTGTCCACGATTCCGGGCGCCACCGCCAGCGCGCGCAGGCCGCGCCCCCCCTCCTCCAACTGCAGGCATTCGGTGAGCCGGTCCACCGCCGCCTTGCCGGCGCAGTACGCGGCCCACCCGGCGTAGCCGCGCCACGCGGCGCCGCTCGAGACGTTGATCAGCACGCCGCCGCCCTGGCGCGCCACCGCCTCCTCGAGAAACGCCTGGCTGCCGTGCAGCACGCCGAACACGTTCACGTCGAAGTGCCGGCGCAGATCTTCGGGCTGCAGCGCGCGCACCGGAGTCACCGGCTCGAGCACGCCGGCGTTGTTGATCCACAAGTCAATGCGGCCGAAGCGCGCGACCGCCGCGCGCGCGAAGGCGCGGACCGCGGCGGCGTCGGTCACGTCCACGCGAAGCGCCAGCACCTCCGGCCCGTCGGGCAGCGCCGGCGCCGCGCGCGAGCACAGCGCGAGGCGCAGTCCGCGCGCGGCGAATTCCCGCGCGAGACCCGCGCCGATGCCGCGGCTCGCGCCCGTGATCGCCGCCACCTTGCCGCGCAGTGCTGATTCTTCCATGAGGATAGAATAAGGGCGCTTCATGGACGCGCTCCGCATCGGCCGCCTCCGCGTCGGCCCGGCCTGGATGCTGGCGCCGATGGAGGGCGTCACGGACCCCTGCTTCCGCGGGCTGGTCATCGAGACCTGCGGACCGGAGGCGCTCGGCGCAGTCACCACGGAATTCCTGCGCGTCACCGGGCATCCGCTCGACCGGCGCCGTCTGCTCGAGCAGATTGTTCCGCACCGCTGGCCCGGCGTCGCGCTCGGCGTGCAGCTGATGGGCAACGACGCGGAGATGGTGGCGGCCTCCGCCGCGCTCGCCGCCGAGGCCGGCGCGCATTTCGTGGATCTCAACTTCGGCTGCCCCGCGCCGCGCGTCTTCCAGCACTGCGCGGGCAGCGCGCTGCTGGCGGATCCGGAGCGCCTCGAGGGGCTCGTGCGCGCGACCGTGCAGGCCTGCGCCGGCGGCGCGCCCGTCACCGCGAAGATCCGCTCCGGCATCGAGCGCGACGAGGGCCTCGTGGAGATCGCGCGCCGCGTCGAAGCGGCCGGCGCCGCGGCGCTGACGGTGCACGCGCGCCTGCGCGTGGACTCCTACGAGACGCCGGCGGTGTGGGAGCGCATCGCGCGCGCGAAGGCCGCGGTCTCCATTCCGGTGATCGGCAACGGCGGCGCGGACACGCCGGAGCTGGCCGAGCGCATGCGCGCGGAGACCGGCTGCGACGCGGTCATGATCGGGCGCGGCGCGCTCGCCGATCCGTGGATCTTCCGCGCCTTGCTCGCGCGCGCGCGCGGCGAGAGCTGGACGCCGCCGTCCGCCGAAGAACGCGTCGCGTGGATCCGCGGCTACGCGCGGAGCATGGAAAACGGCGGCGCCACCGCGCGCCAAGCGCTGGGCCGGGCCAAGCAAACGCTCAAAGCGGCCGCCCGCGGCGGATTTCTCCCGGCGGAAGCGGTGGCGGCGAGTCTGCGCTGCCACGCGCTCGAAGAAGCGCTCTCGCTTCTGCAGCCGGCCTAGGCCGCGCGGTCGGACTCGGCGCCGTCGCCGGACTCGAGCCGCATCTGCGGATCTTCGTTGGTCTTCTCTTCCTTCTTGCCGCAGGACGAGGTCAGGGCGAGAACCAGGAAGGCACCCAGGAGCACGAGCACAGTTTTGCGCATGGGCCCCAGTCTAAGCGCCCGGGCCGGCCGCTTGCACCTTCCCCCCACAACTATTTAGCATTGTGCCATGGCCAGCGCCGCGCGCTTCGGATTCGCCGCCTCGGCGTTCAAGGCGCCGGGCGCGGGCCTGGGCGGCGAATTGGAGGGCCGGATCACGAAGGCTCTCCCTCCCTTCAAGGAGATCCTGGCCGCCCCGCTGCAGGTGCAGGAGGACGGCCTCGGCCTGAGCGCCATCCTGAACTCCGCCGAACGCGCCTTCGACCTGGCCGTGGCCCTCCAGGAGGCCACCTGGCCGCTCAGCCTGCGCTTCACTCTGGCCTCCGCCCCCCTGGCCGGCGCCGCCGCCCGCGACGAGGCCGTGCGCGCCCGGGCGCAGAAGCTTTTCAAGGGCATGGATCGCGGCGCGGTCTTCCGCTGCGAGCTGCCCGGCCGCAGCGCCGAGGAATGCCGGCTGGCCGACGCGGTCTCGCGCCTCCACCGCACGCTGACCGCGGACTGGACCGAGGGCCGCTGGCAGGCGGTGCGCTCCTACCGGCGCCACGGCCGCCAGGCCGACGTCGCCCAGGAATTGAGCGTGACGCAGCAGGCCGTCAGCCAGATGCTGCTCGGCGCGCGCTTGCGCGAACTCAGCGCCGCCGAGGACGCGATGCGCGCCTGGCTCGCCGAGCCGCGCCGCACCACGCTGTGGCCGATGAAGATGCGCGGCATGGCGGGCGCCGAATCCGGGCCGGCTGGAAGAGACTAGAATTCTTCCGCCCATTCCGGGCAGCCCATGCCCCAGATCGAATCCACGCCTCAATTGGTCGCCGGCGTCTACGCCCGCACCCGCGCGAATCTGCAAGCCATTCGCGCGCGCCACTCGGGCCCGTTGACCCTGGCCGAGAAGATTCTCTACGGCCACCTGCAGGACGCGAAGAATCAGGATCTGGCGCGCGGCCAGGCTTATCTGCTGCTCAAGCCCGACCGCGTGGCCCTGCAAGACGCGACCGCGCAGATGGCGCTGCTGCAGTTCATGAGCGCCGGCCGCGACGAGGTGGCGGTGCCCAGCACCGTGCACTGCGACCACCTGATCCGCGCGCGCAAGGGCGCGGGCCCGGATCTGCTGGTGGCGCAGGACGAGAACCGCGAGGTCTATGACTTTTTGCAGACCGTGTGCGCGAAGTACGGCCTGGGCTTCTGGAAGCCGGGCAGCGGAATCATTCACCAGAACGTGCTGGAGAATTACGCCTTCCCAGGCGGCCTGATGGTCGGCACCGATTCGCACACGCCGAACGCGGGCGGACTGGGCATGGAGGCGGTGGGCGTCGGCGGCGCCGACGCGGTGGACGTGATGGCGGGCTTCGCGTGGGAGGTGCTGCAGCCGCAAGTGGTGGGCGTGAAGTTGACGGGCCAACTGAAGGGCTGGACCGCGCCCAAGGACGTGATTCTCAAGCTGCTCGGCCTGCTGACGGTGCAGGGCGGCACGAACCGCATCGTCGAGTACTTCGGGCCCGGCACGGCCAGCATCAGCGCCACCGGCAAGGCCACGATCTGCAACATGGGCGCCGAACTGGGCGCCACTTGCTCGGTCTTCCCCTACGACGCGCGGATGGAGACCTATCTGCGCGCCACAAGGCGCGCAGATTTGGCAGATCTTGCGAATGCGAACCGCGATCTGCTGGTCGCGGACGAGGAGACGGCTGCCAATCCGCAGGCGCACTACGACGTGGTGGTGGAGATCGATCTCGACGCGCTCGAGCCGCAGCTGGTTGGCCCGCACACGCCGGACCTGGCGCGGCCCGTCAGCGAGATGGCGGCGGCCGTGACGAAAGAAGGTTACGGCGACCGCATTTCCTACGCGCTGATCGGATCCTGCACCAATTCCTCCTACGAGGACATCTCGCGCGCGGTGGACGTGGCCAAGCAGGCCAAGAAGCGCGGCCTCAAGGTGGCGACGCCGCTGATGGTGTCGCCGGGCTCCGAGCAGATCTACGCCACCATCGAGCGCGACGGATTGATGAAGGAATTGCAGGACGTCGGCGCCGTGGTGCTCGCGAACGCCTGCGGACCGTGCATCGGCCAGTGGCATCGCGACGATCTGCAACCCGGCGAGGGCAACACCATCGTCACCTCGTTCAACCGCAACTTCCCGGGCCGCAACGACGCCAACAAGGAAACGCTGGCCTTCATGGGCTCGCCGGAAATGGTGATGGCCTACGCGCTGGCCGGGCGCATCTCCTTCGATCCGCAGAAGGAAGGGCTGGCGGGTGCGGACGGCAAGGACGTGAAACTGGCCGCGCCGGCGCCCGCGCCCGAGGTGCCGCCCAAGGGCTTCGTGTTCCAGGAAGCCGGCTACGCGCCGCCGCCGCCGCTGGCCGAGCGCGCGCAGGTGTCGGTGAAGGTGGCTCCGAAGTCGGAGCGCCTGCAGCTGCTCGAGCCCTTCGCTCCGTTCCCGCTGGCGCAGTTCGCCGGCATGGCGCTGCTGCTCAAGGCCAAGGGCAAGTGCACGACGGACCACATCTCCCCCGCCGGCAAGTGGCTGAAGTTCCGCGGCCACCTCGACAACATCTCCAACAACATGTTCACGGGCGCGGTCAACGCCTTCAGCGGCAAGGCCGGGACCACGCGCAATCCGCTGACCGGCGCCGCCGCCGACCCGATTCCGACCGTGGCGCGCGCGCTCAAGGCCGCGGGCCGGCCCTGGGTGGTGGTGGGCGACGAAAACTACGGCGAGGGTTCCAGCCGAGAGCACGCGGCCATGAGCCCGCGCCTGCTGGGCGCCGCGGCGGTGATCGTGCGCTCCTTCGCGCGCATCCACGAGACCAATCTGAAGAAGCAGGGCATGCTGCCGCTGGTGTTCGTCAATTCCGCCGATTACGACCAGGTGCAGGAGGCCGACTCCGTGACTCTCGAAGGCCTCGAGCGCCTCGCTCCGGGCAGCGCGCTGTCCGCCACGTTCTCACACGCCGACGGGAGCAGCTTCCGCGCCGCCCTCAAGCACAGCTTCAACGCCGAGCAGATCCTGTGGTGGAAGGCCGGCTCGGCGCTGAACACGCTCCGCGTGGGACGCTAGCGCCCCGATCCTGCCGCGTGCGATTGCGCTCCGCATGAGGCCCGGCTGACTCTCCGCAGGGTGGCACGGGACTTGCATTGACGTCGGATTGTCCCCCCCCGGCCGCGCGAGCCCCCAGGCCCTCCCTGACGCGGCTCCCTACTCGATTCGCTCTCTCGTCATCAGCGCGTCGGTTGCGAGCGGCATTGCCTTGGCGCTGCAGGTCTGGTCCATCCGCCTGCTGTCCAACCTTATCTGGGATCAGTTCGCGGCCACGATCGTCGCCGGAGGCGTGGCGGGCGGCGCCGCCGGGGCGCTCTGGGCCGGACGGCAACACCGGCTGACGCCGCACTCCGCGCCAGCACGGCTGGATCGGGGCTTCATGCTCCTCGGCCTCGGACTGCTCGGCCATTGGCTTCTGCTCACGCAGGTCGAGTTCGATCCCTTCCGCGCATTCCTTCAGCACGACGGCCGGAGCCTGCTCGAACTCGCCGTCCTCCTGGCCGGGATCCTGCTGATGGCTGGAGTCACGGGTTGGATTCTGGCGCACGCTCTGGCCTGCTCCGGTCTCCGGCTTCGGCTCGTCTACAGCGCCGACCTTCTCGGAGCCGGCGCAGGGGTCGTGGCGGCAGTTCTGCTGGGCGGCTGGATTGGACCACTGCAAGGAATCCTGTGCCTGAGCGCGGCGGCGCTGCTCTGGTCGGCGCAGCTGCGCTCCTGCAGGGGAACATTCCGGAGCAAGGCGCGCACCAGTCTGATCACCCTGGGAATCCTGACGGTGCCGGTCGCGCTCTGGGGACGAGGTGATCTCCACTTTCCCGAGGGCAAATTGCTCCATGGTCTCGAGCCCTACATAGACCGCACCGTCTGGGGTCCGGCAGTGCGGATGGACGTGCTGAACGTGGCGCAGGGTCATTTCCACGGCTCCGGCGGCATCTCCAAGACGGCGCCGGAGGAGGAGCTGCCGTTCCGCCTCGTGCTTCAGGACGGAGGCGCGCCAACGGCCATCCTCGGACTCGATGGCGACGACCTCGAACGAAGCGGAATCTGGCGCAAGTACCTGCAGGCCGCGCCGTTCGCCATCCTCGATCATCCCCGCGTCCTGATTCTCGGTCCGGGAGGCGGCTTGGAAATCGCGATCAGCGCCCACCACGGCGCGGCCGCGATCGAGTGCGTCGAAATCAATGCCGGCCTGATCCGGTTCTGCGAGCGGGAATACGCCGAGTTTCAATCCGGTCTCTGGAGCCGCCCGGAATTGTCCGTGCACTGGGGCGACGCGCGGCACTTCCTCTCCCGGACCAAGAACGAATACGACCTCGTGCTCATGTGCGGAGTCGACTCTTTCGCGGCCGGTCCTGGCGGCATGAGTGCGGCTTCGGAGAACTATCTCTACACCATCGAGGCGGCCGAGGCGATGCTCGCATGCCTGAGCGACCGGGGGATCCTGGCGGTGACCCGCATGCGGCTGGAGCCGCCGCGCGAGTCGCTGCGCCTCGTGGCGACCCTGGCCGAGGCGCTCGAGCGTCGAGGGTCGAGCGATCCTGCCGCATCGCTCCTCATCCTGGAAGGTCCGCCGAACGGCGCAGGCATTCCTTGGGCCATGGTGATGGCCAAGCCGGGAGGCTACGGCGCGAACGAGGAGGCGCGCGTTCGATCCTGGGCCGCAGAGATGGGCCACGGCCTGCTCTTCGCTCCCTCCGTGGCCTCGCGCAACCTCTACGATGCGTATCTGCGCGGAACTTCGCCCTGGCGGACGGCTTTCGTCCAGCACTATCCCATGGACATCCGGCCCGTTTCCGATGACCGTCCATTCTTCTTCCTCACGACCCGCCCACAAGAACTCTGGAGCCGCACTCTCGACCTCCTCCGGGGTCCTGGTCCGGCTCGGGAGTTCGACCCGCGCCAAGGTCCCATGCCCACCGGCGTGTTGATCGGAGTGGCGATGGCAAGCCTGGTTTTCCTGCTGGCCGCCATCGTGCTTGCCTGCTCATGGCTGGGGACGAGAACCGCTGATGACGCTCCCTCGGCGCGCTCCTGGCTGTTCTTCGCCCTGGCCGGATCCGGATCGCTGCTCGGAGAAATCGGTCTCTTCCAGCTCGGAACCTTTCTGCTCGGCATGCCTTTTCTCGCCGTCAGCATCGTGCTCGCGGCCATGCTGTTCGGCGCTGGACTTGGAGCCCGCCGGGCGGCGCGAGGTCATCGCACGGTGGCAGCAGCCGCCGGCCTGATGCTGCTGGCCACCCTGGCTTGGGCATCCAAACTCGAGTTCGGCCTGGCGCCGCCCGGACTCCTGCTTGGCGCAGTGCTCCTGGCCGGAGCCAGCGCCTGGTTCGGCTCACTCACGGGATCCTTCTTCCCCATGGGATTGCGCGACTTCGCGGGACTGCAGGCGCCGCATCGAAGAGCGCAAGCCTTCGCGGTGTCCAGCGCGTGCTCCGTCGCCGGAGCGGCCGCGGGTCCGGTGATTGCCATCCTGTGGGGAACGCGTGCGCTGCTTGGAATCAGCGCCTGCTTCTTGATCGGCGCTGCGGCCTTCCTCACCTGGCGCCGGACCGAGGGGGAACGTGCTCCGTGATCGCACGCGATTCGGCGGAGGCGCCGCTCAGAACGCCCCGCCCAGCGCCAGCGAGATCACCGGGCCGAGTTCGAAAGTTTCGTCGCCCTCGCCGAGCACGTCCTGCGCGAAGGGCATTTGCGCCAGCAGTGAGCCCGCGAAGCGCGCGCCGTGCCACTCGACGCCGAGGCCGGCATAGCCCGCCACCCAGCCGGTGTTCGGGTCCTCCACCCCGGACCACTCGGCCTGGCTGGAATAAACGCCGGTCAGCGTGCCGCGCAGATGCCAGCCGGAGCCGAGCGCGCGCCCGAGGCCGCCGGCCAAGGTGAGTTCGCGCGGCGCGCGGTAGTCGTGGCGGTTCTCGTAGAGCGGCAGGCGCGCGGCGGCGAAGGCGCTGCCGGACCAGTCCGCGCCGAGCAGGCGCGCCCACGTGAGCTGCAGCAGCGGATCCACCGTGCCGCTGCCGAACTGCAGGTGCTCGTGCGGGAGAGGATCGCCGTCCGCGTCCATGGCATAAGGATTGGATTCGGTGGCGCCGATCGGCAGAGTGAAGCCGGCGGCGAACTCGAGACGATCGTCGCGCGCGAGCGCACCGCGCCACGCGCGCGCGGCCGTCAGCTCCAGATCGCGCACGCCGCTGAGCGTGGCGTCGGGATGGTGCAGGTCGAGATTGCGCTGCATGCTCTCCTGCTCGTCCGCCGTGGCCGGATCCACCAAGCCCACGCTGGCCTGGCGGTCGCGCACTTCCCAGGGCAGCTTGATGCGCCAGGCCATCCCGCCCGCGACCTGGTATTCCAGATCCAGCACCGTGCGGTAGACGTCCATCTCCACCTCGTGGCGGTGCAGCGGCGCCGGCACGCTGCCGCCGCCGGGGCCGATGCCCTCCGTCTCGAAGTGGCTGCCGTCGTTGTTGAGCGCGACCGCTTCACTCAGCCGGATCACCCAGCCGCCCTCGCGCGTCCATCCCTCCATCCCCAAGGCCGGACCGACCTCGAGCCGGGGCCCCTCGGGCACCGACATGCTGCTTCAAGCCGGTCACGAACCCTGCGCCGGCAGCACGGCCGCCAGCGCCGTCCACGCGAGGATGGTCACGGCCAGGGCGCGCAGCGGCTGCACGCGCCCATCGTAGATAGAATCCCGCGTCATGAGCGAATCGCCGCGCGTCGTCGTGATCACCGGCGCCGGCACGGGCATCGGCCGCGCCTGCGCGCTGCGCTTCGGGCGCGCGGGCTGGCACTGCCTGCTCGCCGGCCGCCGGCGCGACAAGCTGGAAGCCGTGGCCGCCGAGCTGCGCGCGCTGCCCGGCGCCGCCGGCTCGACGGTCGAAGCGCTGGACGCCGCCGCGCCCGGCGCGATGAGCGCGGCCGTCGAGCGCCTGCTGGCCGCGCGCGGCCGCGTGGACGCGCTGGTCGCCAACGCGGGCATCAATCCGCAGCGCGCGCCGGCGCACGAGACCAGCGAGGAGCATTGGAAGGAAACCCTGCGCGTGAACCTCGACGGAGTGCACCGCGCCGCCACCGCCGTGCTGCCGGCCATGATGCAGGCGAAGCGCGGCGCCATCGTGGCCCTGGGCAGCGTGGCCGGGCAGGCGGGCATGCTGGCGCGCGGCGCCTACGGGCCCTCGAAGGCGGCGGTGATCGCGTACGCGCGCAATCTGGCGCTGGACTATGCGCCCTACGGCATCCGCGCCAACAGCGTGTGCCCGGCCTTCGTCGTCACCGACATCAACCGCGACTGGCTCGCGTCCCTGCCCAAGGCGCAGCACGAGGCGCTCGTGGCGAAGCATCCGCTGGGCCTGGGCCAGCCCGAGGACGTGGCCGCGGCCGTGCACTTCCTGTGCAGCGACGAGGCGCGCTGGATCACCGGCGTGGATCTCTCGGTGGACGGCGGCTTCATGGCGCAGTGAAAAAGGAAGCGCCCGCTCCAGGTTTCCCGGGAGCGGGCGCTTGGCGGCAGGCGCCGCGCCGGACTACGGAATCGCGACGTCGACGCGGGTGGAGAGACCCTTGGTGGTCTGGCCCGCGTTCTCGAAGAAGGCCTGCAGGTAGATCGTCTTGCCGGACAGGTTGCTGTTGCTCGGCAGGGTGATCTGGCCGTTGAAGCGGCCCGCGGCATCCAGCGTGAAGGTGCTCAGGGTGGTGATCGTCCCGCCCAGTTCCATCACGCCGCCGAGGTTCGGATCCACCTGGAAGATCTTGGTTTCCGAGTACCACAGGGTGACGTTGTCGCCGGCCGGTCCGCAGGCGGTGATGTCCATCGAGCCGCCGAGCGCGGGCGTTCCGCTGACCTTGATCGCGGTCTCGGTGAAGCGGTAGCTCGCGTCCACGGCCGGAGCCAGCACGCGCTGCAGCGTGTTGCCGGTCCAGACGATCTCGACGTAGTCCACCGCGGTGTCGGCGCCCAGGCCGATGAACGCGGCCGGCTCGTCCGTGTTGCAGAAGCCCTTGCCGGCGCTCAGCATCTTGCAGACCTTGCGGCCGCTCGGCAGCACGGCGGTGATCTTGGCTCCGATGCCGAACTTGTTCGAGTTCACGCCCTCGACGCCCACCTTGATGCGGTGGTTGTTGTTGCCGCGGCTGATGAACAGCGAGTTGGTGCCGTTCGAGTTCGGGTAACTGGGCGGGCCGCCGTTGCAGAAGTACACGTCCGGCCACATGTCGCCGTTGACGTCGGCGACGGGCTGGCCGTGGCAGCGCGTGAGGCCCGGCGAGTTGATGAAGCTCTTGGTCGAGTAGTCGTAGACCTTCAGGCTGTTGCCGTAGGGCGCCGTCAGGTAGAAGACGTCCTTCTGGATGGACGCCGAGTGGCCGGTGCCGAGCAGCAGGTCCGGGAAGCCGTCCATGTCCATGTCGGCCACGTTGTGGCCCATGATGTCGTGCTGCTTGATGCCGCTGTTCAGGGTCACCTTGCGGAAGGTGCCGTTGCGGTTGTTCAGGAAGAACTGGGTCCACAGACGGAAGCGCGGGACCACCAGGTCCTGGAAGCCGTCGTTGTTCATGTCCTCCAGCACCACGCCGAAGTTGTTGTCGTCGCAGATGAAGCCCGACTGGGTGTGGATGTCGGTGAAGTTGCCCTGGCCGTCGTTCAGCCACAGCACCGCTTCGCCCTCGAAGTTCGACACGCCGATGTCCGGGAAGCCGTCGTTGTTGACGTCGCCCGAGCTGCAGTGGCGGGAGTCCTCGAACTGGTTGATGCCGACGGCGTTCGTCACGTCGTAGAACATGAAGTTGCCCAGGTTGGCCATGAAGGTGTCCTGGGGATAGACGCTCTGCCCGGTGATCGGATCCGGGTAGATGTTGTTCGGCATGAACAGGTCCAGCAGGCCGTCACCGTTCGCGTCGAGCGCGGTGGCGCCGAAGGAGCAGTTGTTCAGGCTGGCCAGGTCGCCGCCGAGGCCGATCGAGAACACGTCGGTGAACGTTCCGGTCGTGCTCAGGTCGTTGCGGTACATCCGGTCCTTCTGCGGGCCGATGAAGCCGCCGTTCGGGATGTAGATGTCCAGGTCCCCGTCGTTGTCGAAGTCCGCGGCCACGATGCCGGACTCCGCGCGGTTGTCGTGCGGCAGGCCCCAGGCGATGGTGACGTTGATGAAGGTGCCCGGGTTGGCCGGGTCCTGGCGGAACATCGCGTCCACGCCGCTGTTGCTGGTGGAGTAGATGTCGATCAGACCGTCGCGGTCAAAATCGACCATCGCCGCGCCACGGCCCCAGCCGTCGTGCAGAACGCCAGCAGCGGCAGCGGTATCGTCGAATTTGACCCCGTGGTCTTGGGCAGCGAAGAGTAGGAAGGGGATTAGGGTGGAAATCATGGCTCTGGACCGGAGGGGAAATGCTCCGCTCTGAATATAGTACTCTGAATATGGATTCCAGGTTCCCAAAAAATTCTAATCGACCGGGGGGAATTGGGCGTATCCCAGGCATTGCCTGGGCTGGCAGCTCGAGCCGCGGCGACCACCATCCCTAGGCGCCATTTCCGCTCCGCACCATACTCAACCCTAGTGCTAGCCCTCCTGCTCCTGCTCACCCCCCTGCTCCAGCAGCCCGATCGGCTGGAGCAACTCTGCCAGGATTTGGATGCCCAGCGGGTGCAGATGCACGTGCCGGGCATGGCTCTGGCCGTGGTGCGGGACGGGAAGGTGATCCTGGCGCGCGGATTCGGCCAAGCGAACCTCGAGTCCGGCGCCGAGGTGAAACCCGAATCGCTCTTCGCCATCGGCTCCACCACCAAGGCCTTCACGGCGACGCTCGCGGCGATGCTCGTGGCGGACGGAAAGATGGCCTGGGACGATCCGGTCACGCAGTACCTGCCGGAGTTCCAGCTGCCGATCCGGGGCGGCGGCGAGGACGCGCAGGTCACGCTGCGCGATCTGCTCTGCCATCGCACCGGCTTCACGCGCACCGACATTCTGTGGGCCAGCGGGCGCGCGAGCGCCAAGGAAATCCTCACCGCCTCGCTGCAGGCCGAGCCCTGGTCCGACTTCCGCGCATCCTGGCACTACAACAACGTGATGTTCCTGGCCGCCGGCGAGGCTTCGGCCGCGGTGGGAGGAGCGCCGTGGACGGAGCTGCTGAGCCGCCGGATCCTCAAGCCGCTGGGCATGAGCTCGACGCACGTCAGCAGCACGACCGTGCTCGAGGACGAGCGCCTCGTCCAGGGCTACGTCTGGGACGAAGACCGCGAGGACTGGCGCGCGCTGCCGCTGCGCCCCGTGGATTCCGTGGCGCCGGCCGGCGTGCTGTATTCCAACGTCGAGGACATGTCGCGCTGGGTGCGCTTCCAACTGGCGCACGGCGCCTGGGAGGGTCAGCAACTGCTGCCGGCCGAGGGACTGCACGAAACCTGGACCAAGCAGATGAACGTGGCCGGCGGCATGGACTACGGCCTGGGCTGGTTCCTGCAGGACTGGAAGGGCCGCAAGGTGGTGCAGCACGGCGGCAACATCGACGGCTACTCCGCGCAAGTGGGAATGATTCCCGAGGCCGGCGTCGGCTACGTGCTGTTGTGCAACGTCACCGTCACGCCGCTGCAGGGCCTCTCGCTCGGCCTGGTGTGGGAGGCGCTGCTCGGCGAGGCGCCGAAGGAGGGCGCCGGCGAGGATCTGGCGCAGTTTGCGGGCTCGTACGAAGCCGACTTCGCCAGCTTCCGCGACCAGGTCTTCGAGGTGCGCGTGGAGAACGGCAAGCTCGGGGTGGACGTGCCCGGACAGATGTTCTTCACTCTGGCGGCGCCGCGCGAGGACGGCCGGCGGCCCTTCGAGTTGACCGACCAGGTCGCCGTGAGTTTCCAGCAGGACGCGAACGGCGCGGTGCGCGCGCTGCGCATGCATCAGAACGGGCTGCTCTTCCTGCTGCCGCGGCGCGGCGCCGCGCCCGACGGCTGGACCCCGCCGCTCGAGCCGCAGGCCGCGCAGCTCACGGGCGCCTTCGACTTCCCGAAGGGCAATCAGGATTGGATCGTGCGCGCGCCGGACGGCCGGCTGACCGTCGAGGTGCCCGGCCAGACCGAGTACGAACTCATGGCGCCCGACGCCGAGGGCTGGCGCAGTTTCCGCTCTATGCCGGAGAACCGCCTGCGCTTCGTGCGCGAGGGCGACGGGCCGGCGGCCGCGATCGAATACCTGGAGCGCGGCGTCACGGTGAACATGCCGCGCAGCAGCGCGGCGCCGGCGGCCGAGGCGCTGCCCGCGCTGGAAGAACTGCGCGCGCTCTTCGACGAGGAGGGGCGCACGCAGGCTTTGGCTGCGCTCGGCGGGGTGCGGATGCGCGGCACCACGCGCTTCGTGCACGGCGGCGCTTCCGGCTCGTACCAGCTCGTCCTGGCTGCCGACGGCCGCGAGCGCAACACCATGGATCTGGGCGTGTTCGGCGCGATCCACTCGCTGCTGGATCCGCGCAGCGCGGGCAGCGGCTGGAGCGAGAGCGACTTCGAGGACTACCGCGAGCAGATCGGCGAGGAGTTGAAGTTGCGGCTGCGCATGGCCGAGCGCGCGCTGCTGACGCGCTTCGGCGCGGGCTTCGACGAGCCCGCGGTGCTGCGCGTGGACGAGCACGAGGGGCGCAAGTACGCGGTGATCAGCCTGAAGTCGGGCGAGCTCGGCGCGATGGCCTGGCTGGATCTGGAGACCGGCGATCTGGCGCGCCTCGAGGCGACGGAGCCGGTGCCCGGCATCGGGAATCTGGAGGTCAACTACTTCTTCACCGAGTACCGCGAGGTCGGCGGCCTGCGGATTCCGCACAAGGTCGCGCGCCAGGAGGAGAACAGCGGGCGCATCGAGACGATCATCAGCGCGGTCGAGACCGGAGTGAAGTTCGACGAGAAGGAGTTCGGGCGCCCGGCCCCGCGCTAGGTTTTCGGCGCCTCGCCTTCGTCCGTCACGCCGGCGGTGATCGCGAGGCGCAGCGCGTCTTCGACCTTCATGTCCAGCTGCGTGATGCTCTCGCGCGGCACGAAGACCATGAATCCGCCGATCTGGTAGGACATCGGCAAGAAAACGGCGATGCGATCCGCGTCGCGCTTCTGGGACGTCAGGCCGGCCGCGTCCTCGTGAGTGACGAAGCCGAGCATGCGGATGTCGGGCGTCACGTCCACCGTCACCACGCGGCCGATGCCCTTCTTCTTGCCGGAGAAGAAGGACATGAGGTCCCGCACCGAGCCGTAGATGGTCTTGACCAGCGGGATGCGATCGAGCCACTTCTCGAATTTCTCGAGCAGATACTGGCCGACGTAGGCGTTCATCATCGCGCCCACTCCCGCCACCGCGGCGATGCCCAGGATCAGGCCGAAGCCGGTGAAGTACCAGGAGTCCGGCAGGGCCAGGTTCCACAGCCAGTGGAAGAGGCGCTCGACGCTGGACAGCAGCCAGTAGAGCGCGTACAGCGTCAGCGCCAGCGGGAGGACGAACGTCAGCCCGCTCAGGAACAGGGCAAGCAGCCGCTTCGCCACCTAGCTCACGACTCCCTCGAGGCGCTCGAAGTGCGCGAATTCCTGCTGCGCCTCGGCGAGATTCTTGAGCTGCCGGAATTCGCAGCAGGCGGCGAAGGCGCCCCAGATCTCCATCACGCGCGGATTGGCGTGCGCCGCGCGCGCCGAGTCTTCGCTCTTCCAGGAGGCGATCTCGATCAGGCTGCCGTCGGAGGCCTTCAGCAGCAGCACGGGGTGGTCGGTGGCGAGGCCTTCCTTGCGCAGCGCGGGCACGTGGCGCTTGACCAGCGCCAGAACCTCGGCGTCCTGGCCGGGCTTGGGCTTGTAGACGGCGACGTAGGTGACGGCTCGGTTCATGACGGGCTCCTGCTCTCACGATACCCTGGCGGGATGAAAACCGCCGCGCTCCCTCTGGCATTCGCGTTGCTGCTGCTGCCTTCCTGCTCTCAGGATCCGATGGCCGGGCTGTCCGACTTCGAGGGCGAGTGGGCCGGCACGCACAAGATCCTCGGCGAGGACGGCGAGCACGCGGCCACCTATTCCGTGCGCCGCGAGGGCGAAACGCTGATCTGGGACTTCAAGTCCGGATTCCAGGGCGGCTTCACCGGCCGCGCGCAGCAGCGCTGGGACGAGGCGTCCTCGCAGCTGACCGAAACCTGGACCGATTCGACCGCGCCGGATTCCGCGATGGAGATCCGCGGCAGATTCGACGCGAAGACCGGCGTGATGCTGATGACCGGCCAGGCGCCGAACTGGTCCTCGGGCGCGCTGGCGGAGTATCAGCACGAAACCACGCGTGTCTCGAAGGACGAGTGGAAGTACGTGATGCGCCAGCAGCAGGCCGGCGGCGAATTCCTCGAGGTGATGTGGATCCACATGAAGCGGAAGTGAGCGCGGGCGGCTAACCTTTCCCCCCTCATGAGCGACACCGCCGACCGCATTCTCGAAGTCGCCCGCGCCGCGGGCCGCCGCGCCGCCGGCGTCTGCCGCGCGGTGCTCGCCGCTTCGGCGCCCGGCGCGATGGCCAAGGGCGACGACAGCCCGGTGACGGTGGCGGACTACGGCTCGCAGGCCGTGATTCTCGACGCGGTGCGCGCGGCGTTTCCGCAGCACGGCGTGATGGCCGAGGAGGGCGCCGCGCATCTGCGCGCCAGCGCCGGCGGCGCGGGCGCCGCGCAATTGTCGAAGGTGGTCGGCGAGGCGCTGGGGCGGCCCGCGGGCATCGAGGAGATCTGCGGCATGATCGATCACGCCGGCGGCGCGGGTTCGGAGCTGACCTGGTGCATCGATCCGATCGACGGCACGAAGGGATTCCTGCGCCGCGAGCAATACGCGGTGGCGATCGGCGTGCTGAAGGCGGGCCGGCCCTGGGCCGGGGTGCTGGTGTGCCCGAATCTGCCGGTGGATCTCTCGCAACCGAAGGGCCAGCTGGGCCTGATGTTCGTCGCCGCGCAGGGCCGCGGCTGCACCGTCGAGCCGCTCGACGGCGGCGCGGCGCGGCCGGCGCGCGTCAGCCGCTTCGCCGATCCGCGGCAGTGGCGCGTGCTGGGCAGCGTCGAGTCGGCGCACGGCGATCCGCAGCTGGTGCACGACCTGATCGCGAAGGCCGGCATCGGCGGCGGATTCGTGCGCTACGACTCGCAGGTGAAGTACGGCGTGGTGGCGATGGGAGCGGCCGAGGTCTACCTACGCCCGCGCAGCAAGCCCGACTACCGCGAGAACGCGTGGGACCACGCGGCCGGCGTCATCGTGTGCGAGGAAGCCGGCGGCCGCGTCACGGACCTCGACGGCAAGACCCTCGACTTCACGCGCGGCAAGAACCTGGTGGACAACCGCGGCGTGCTCGGCACGGCCGGCGGCGCGGTGCACGAGGCGGTACTCAAGGCGCTGAGCACGGTCGCGCCCGCGCGCTGAGGCGGCGTGCCGCTCGCCCTCCGCCTGCTCCGCGTCGAACTGGCGCGCACGCCGTGCCGGACGCGGCTGCCGTTCCGTTTCGGCGCGGTGACGGTGACGGCGGCGGATCTGCTGACCTGCCGCGTGCGCGCGCGGGGGGGGGACGGCGCGGAGGCCGACGGCTGGTCCGCCGACCTGCTGGTGCCGCGCTGGTTCCGCAAGGACGTGGAGCGCCCGCCGGCCGCGGACGCGGAGGCTCTGGAGGCCAGCGCGATCGCGGCGGCGCAGGCCTTCACGAAGGCGGGCGCGGAGACCGCCGCCGCGGCCGTGGCCAAAGTCTTTGACAATCGGGTTGCCTCGCAGAACCCCGCGGCGCCCGATCTGCTCGAGCGCGGCTTCGGAGTGGCGCTGGTCGAGCGCGCTCTTCTCGACGCGGCTTGCCGCATCGCCAGCGTTTCCTTCGTCGAGGCGCTGCGGAGCGATCTCTTCGGCGCCGGCGCCTGGACGCGCGCGCCGCGTCCGTTCATTGCCGTGCGCCACACCGTCGGCATGCTCGATCCGCTGCGCGCGCGCGACGTGCCGCCGGAGCAGCGCGTGCGCGACGGCCTGCCGCAGGCGCTCGACGAGGACGTCGCCGCCTACGGGCTGCACTGGTTCAAGATCAAGATCGGCGCCGGCTTCGAGGCGGACCGCGCGCGCCTGCTCACGATCGCCGGCCTGCTGTCCGAATTGGACGTGGACGCGCGCGTGACTCTTGACGGCAACGAGCAGTTCTCCAGCCTGACCGAGCTCGCCGAACTGCTCGAGGCGCTGCACGCCACGCCCGTGGGCGAGCGCCTGCTCAGCCGCCTGCAATTCGTCGAGCAGCCGCTGCCGCGCGCGCGCACCTTCGACGCCGAGGCCAACCGCGGAGTCGCCCGCGTGCGGGCCTTCGCGCCGCTGATCCTCGACGAGGCCGACGCCCTGCCCGAGCACTTCGAGCGCGCCGCCGCGCTCGGCTGGACCGGCGTCTCGGTCAAGAACTGCAAGGGCGTGCTGCGCGCGCTCGCCGCCGCGCGCCGCTGCGAGGAGCGCCGCGGCGCCCTCTTCCAATCCGGCGAGGATCTCACGAATCTGCCGGTGCTGGCCCTGCAGCAGGATCTGTGCACCGCGGCCGCGCTCGGCCTGCCGCACGTCGAGCGCAACGGCCACCACAACTTCCGCGGCCTCGACCATCTGCCCGCCGCGGCGCAGGCCGGCGCGCTGGCCGCGCACCCGGATCTGTACCGGCCGCTGGGCGGCGGCGCCGCACTGCGCATCGAGGACGGACAGCTGCGCCTGGGCTCCGTGCTGGCCGCGCGCGGCTACGGACACGCGCTTGCCGGTCACGCCGCAGAGTTCAAGACCGTCGCGGAGGCGTAGCATCGTCGCGTGCGCTTCACGCCCCCCGGCCGCTTCCGCACGCTCGCGGAACTGCGCGCGCGGCTGGCGGAGGTCGCGCCGGCGCTGAAATGCGACGAGGAACTGCTCGGCGCGGCGGGCCCTTTCGGCCGGCCGATCACGGTGCTGGGACGGCAATTGTCCAACCGCTTCGCCTGCCATCCCATGGAAGGATGGGACGGCACCGCCGACGGCCTGCCCACCGATCTGACGTTGCGCCGCTGGCGCCGCTTCGGCGAGTCCGGCGCGGCCCTGGTGTGGGGCGGCGAGGCTTTCGCCGTGCAGCGCGACGGCCGGGCCAACGCGCGCCAGCTCTACCGCGAGCCGGCGGCGGACGCGCTCGGAGGATTGTCAAGTCTGCGCGCCGAGCTTCTGGCCGGCGCCGCCGCGCGCGGCGACGCGCCGGGCGCGCAGCTGATCGGCCTGCAACTCACCCACTCCGGACGCTTCGCGCGTCCGGACGGGCCGCCCGCGCCGCGTCCGGCGTTCGTGCATCCGGTGCTCGACCGCAAGTATCCGCTGCTGGCAGGGGCGCCGGTGCTGACGGACGGGGAACTCGAGGGCATCGGCGAGTCCTTCGTGGCGGCGGCGCGGCTGGCGCAGCAGGCCGGCTTCGACTTCGTGGACGTCAAGTGCTGCCACGGCTATCTCCTGCACGAGATGCTGGCGGCGCGCGCTCGCCCGGGCACCTACGGCGGCAGTTTCGCCGGCCGCACGCGGCTGCTGCGCCGCATCCTCGCCGACATTCGCCGCGCCTGTCCCGGACTGGGCCTGGGCGTGCGCCTCTCGCTGGCTGACACCGCGCCCTACGAGGCCGGTCCGGACGGCATCGGCCGGCCGATGAATTGTGAGATTCCCTATTCCCACGGATTCGGCGTGGACGCGCGGCGGCCGGCCGAACCCGACTTCGCCGAGCCGCTGCAGCTCCTCGAGGTCCTGCAGCAGGAGGGCGTCGCGCTGCTCAACGTGACGCTGGGCTCGCCCTACTGGAATCCGCATCTGCAGCGGCCCGCCGCCTATCCGCCGAGCGACGGCTATCAGCCGCCCGCGGATCCTCTGACTTTCGTCGCGCAGCACGCCGAAGCCGCGCGCCGCGCGAAGGCGGCCGCGCCCGGGCTGATCGTGGTCGGCACCGGCTGGACCTATCTGCAGGAGTTCCTGCCCCATTGCGCGCAGCCGGAGCTGGCCGCAGGCGGCGCGGATTTCGTCGGGCTGGGCCGCATGCTGCTTTCCTATCCCGATCTGCCGCGCGACCTGCTGGCCGGCCGCGCGCCCGAGCGCCGCCGCCTGTGCCGCACCTTCAGCGACTGCACGACGGCGCCGCGCAACGGGATGGTGAGCGGCTGCTATCCGCTCGACGATCACTACCGCGCGCTGCCCGAAGCCGCGCGCGTCAAGGCTCTGCGGCCGGAGGCCGGCAACTGATGGGGAGAATCCGCGAGTACTGGAAGCAGATCGGCCCGGGCTATCTGCAGAGCGCGCTCACGCTCGGCGCCGGCACCGCGGCCAGCAGCCTGTTCGCCGGAGCGCTGTTCGGCTACGGGCTGCTGTGGGTGGCGCCGGTGGCGATCCTGCTGGGCGTCGCGGCGCTCAATGTCATCTCGAGTCTGACTCTGACGAACGACCGGCCGCCGCTCGCCGCGATGCGCGAGGGCGCGGGCTCCGGCTTCGCGTGGGCCTGGGCCGGCGGCGCTCTCTTGGCCTCCGTGATCTGGCACTTCCCGCAGTACAACCTGGCCTCGGCCAGCATGGTGGACATCGCCACGGTTGCCGGCGCGCCGGGCCTGCATCCGGGAATCGCCAGCGGCGTGGTGCTGATCTGGGCCATCCTGCTGTCGCTGATGTACGGCAAGAATTCGCGGATGGTGAAGGTCTACGAGCGCATTCTCAAGTACATGGTGTGGGCCATCGTGCTGGCCTTCGGCTGGGTGGTCTCGCAGACCGACACCGATTGGGGCGCGGTCGGCCGCGGCTTCATTCCATTCACTTTTCCGGCGGACGCGGGCGCCGTGTCCAGCCTGGAAATCGCGCTCAGCAGCCTGGCGGCGGCCGTCGGCATCAACATGGTCTTCCTCTATCCTTACAGCCTGCGCGCGCGCGGCTGGGGGCCGGAGCAGCGCGGGCTGGCCGGCTTCGACCTGCTGGCGGGCATGGCGCTGCCCTACACGCTGGCGACGAGCCTGCTCGTCATCGCCACGGCCAACACTTTGCATGCCAGCGGGGACGTGATCGATCAGAAGGCCGCCATCTCCACGACCGCGCGCGTGCTGGGCGACGTGATCGGGCCGGTCAGCGGCCGCCTGCTCTTTGACTTTGGCATGCTGGCGATGGCGCTGTCTTCCATCACCCTGCACATGGTGGTCTGCGGTCTCGTGGCGATGGAGGCCTTCGGCCTGACGTTCGGAAGCCGCGCGCACCGCCTGTGCACGCTGATTCCGATCCCCGGCGCGCTCGCGCCGTTCTTCTGGGCCGAGTACTCCGTGTGGCTGGCCGTGCCGACCACCATCGCCTGCGGGGCGCTGCTGCCTTTGGCCTATCTGGGCTTCCTCAAGCGCGAGCGCAGCTGGCCCGGACGCGCCGCGCTGCTGCTGGCGATTCTCGTGGTGACCGGATTCCTCGCGGTCTACGTGCGGCAGAAATTCTTCAGCGCATGAAGTCGGTTCCGCGCGCCCACCGGCTGGCTTACGCCGCGTCCCACGTGGCGATGCGCGCCTCCTACCGCGCGCTCGGGCGCACGGCGGCGCGGCCGAGCGCGCCGGAGGAGATTCTCGAGCATCTCGACTGGGACGCGACGCTGGGCATCCGGCGCCACCTCGCGGCTCAAGGAATGGGCATCGCCGAGGCGATGGACACGGCGCAGCGATTCGAAATCGGCTGGCCGGCGGCGCGGGAGCTGATCGCGCGCTGCGGCGCGCTCAAGCTGGAGCCGGGCTTCTGCGCCGGCGCCGGCACCGATCAGCGCGCGTCGATCCGCGGCTCGGCCGATTTGGTGGACGCTGTGGTCGAGCAGTGCGCGTTCATCGCGGGTCACGGCGGCGTGCCCGTGATCCTGCCGATGCCGTGGCTGTCCTTGAACCGCGCCGAGCCGGCCGTCTACCTGGACGTCTACGGCTCCATCTTCCGCCAGGCGCGCGGACCGGTGATCGTGCACTGGCTCGGCCCGATGTTCCTGCCGGCGCTCGCCGGCTACTTCCCCGGCGACACGTTCAGCCAGGTGATGGCGCTGGAGCCGGCGAAGGCGCGCGCCTGCAAGCTGTCGCTGCTCGACGCCGAACTCGAGGTGCGCGTGCGCCGCGAGCTGCTCCCGCGCGACCAGTTCGTGCTCACCGGCGACGACTTCCACTTCGCGCGCCTGATCCTCGGCGGCGACGTTGCGGGCGCGACTCCCCCCCCCGCGCTGCCGCCGCCGGTCCTGCGTTGGACCGAGTTCGCAGGCCGGCTCGTGGCGCTCGGCGACTTCAGCCACGCGCTGCTCGGCGTCCTCGACGCGATCGCAGTTCCCGCCGGCCGCGCCCTCACCGCGCTCACGCTCAACGACGCCGCCGAGTTTCTGCGCCGGATGGAGCCCTGCGAGCCGCTCGGCCAGCACCTCTTCCAGCCCCCCACCTCTTCGTACAAAGCCGGATTGGCCTGGCTAGCGTGGAAGAAGGGCCTGCAGCCGGAATTTCTGCTGCCGAACGGGGCGGAAGGGCTGCGGGACGCGCAGCATTTCCAGCGAGCCTCCAAGCTGGCAAGTGAATGCGGCAGTTGAGTCAGAATTGCTTGATATGATGGCCTGAACTCTTCGGTACTCGCAATGTTCGGTTTCATCTCCGCCGCAATCTTGAGCCTGCCGGTGGCGCATCAGCTGCCCGGAGGTTCCTGGAGCACCTGGGTGGACGTCAGGCCGACGGACCGCTACGACGAGACCGGATCGAGCCTGGCCTGGTGCGGGGACGTCAACGACGACGGCTTCCCGGATTTCGCAGTCGGAAGTCCGAAGGAAGACATCGGCACCGGATCCGGAACTCGTTTCGACGTGGGATGGGTGCGCGTTCACTCAGGGCGGAACGGACTGGCGCTCCGTGAGTGGTCCGGCATCCGCAGCAAGGACAACCTGGGCGCAGCCTGCGCGCGCGTTCCGGATGCGGACGGCGACGGCTATGACGAGCTCCTGCTGGGAATTCCCGGCTTAGGCACTGCGGGCGCCACTCTCGGGCACTTCGTTCTGGTGTCGCCTCGGAACGGATTCTGGATGGGCTTCGGCACGGCTCCAGCCGTGAACGATCGGTTCGCCACCGTCCTCTGCGGCCTGCCGGACACCGATGGCGACGGCGCAGGCGATTTTCTGGTCGCCGCGCCCGAGGATGCCGGCGCCGGGACATCGAGCGGAATCGTGTATCAGTACTCCGGCGCCAGCCAGAGCCTCATCCGCACCTACTCCGGCGACGCGAGCCGCATCCGCTGCGGCCGGACGCTGGCCTCTCTCGGCGACGTGGACGGAGACGGCTTCGGAGATCTCGCAATCGGCTACGAAAACGGATGGCCGCAGTCCATTAGCGCGGTGCGCGTTTTTTCGGGCCACACCGGCGCGGAGATCTACGGCATTCCGGGACGGTTCACGGTCAACAATTGGAAGGTGACGCTGTGCTCGATCGCCGACATGGACGGCGACGGCGTGCGCGAGCTCGCCGTCGGATGGCCTGAAGTCAACAGCGGCGGATTGGGCGTCAATGGAGCCGTTGCCGTGCACTCCGGACGCACCGGAGCCCTGCTGAGTGAGATCCCAGGACCCTCGCCGGGTGTCCTGTTCGGCGCCAACGTCGCAGACTGCGGCGACTTGGACCGCGACGGTCTTCCCGAGATCGCCGTCTACCTCCTCCCGTCCAACGGAGAGGACTTGGTGCGAGTCCACTCCGCCCTCGGCGGCCTGCTCCTCGCCGAACTTCCGCAGCCGGATCCTGGCTCACACTTCGGCAGCTTTTGGGGCACCGCCATGGCCAGTGGAGAAGACGTCGATCTGGACGGCGTTCCTGAATTGCTGATTGGCGCGCCGAGAAGCGAGCTCTACGAGGATGTGGGAGGGGTGGCCCGACTCCTGAAATTCGACCCCTACCTGCGCGCCGAGGCACACGGTCTTTCCGCTCAGTCCGGCGGCCGCTTGCGCATGGCGCTCGACTTCTCGTCCGCCGCGGCCGGCGCGCCCTACGCGCTCCTCTTCTCGAGCGCGGCCCGCGCGAGCAACCTGGCAGGAGGAGTCGCTCTGCCGCTGGCGCCCAGCGCGCTGCTGAGTCGATCACTCGCCGGCAGTTATCCCTCCTGGGTGCACCATCCGCGCGGGGCGCTGGATTCCGAGGGCCAGGCGCTGGCCTTCCTGGACGTGCCGGCCGGCGCGCTCGCCGGCCAGGTCGGCCGCGAGTTCAGCGCCTGCGCGGTTGCGCAGCCGCAAGGGCAGAGTCCGTTCGTCTCCGCCGCGATCGTGATTCGCGTCCAGCCATGAGCGTCCTTCTCATCGCAGCGTTGTGTTCCGCCCAGTGGGTCGGCGGCGAGTGGGAGGAGAAACTGCACCTCGAAGGAGTCAACGCCTTCGACCAGCTCGGCCAAGCGATCGCGGGCGTCGCGGACTTCGATCGCGACGGCCGTCTCGACTTCCTGATCGGCCACGATGACGATCGCGCGTCTGCGCTGCCGATTTATTCCGGCGTCACGGCCTTGCAGATCGGCCTGCTGACGCAGCCGTCGAACACCGTCAGTTTCGGTCAGGGCATCGCCCAGCTCGGCGACCTCGACCTGGACAGCGTCCCGGATTTCGGCATAGCCTCGCGGATGTTCGTCGGATCGACCGACCGATTTGCCGTTTATCTCTATTCCGGGCATTCCGGCGCCTTGCTCGAAACGATTCACGGACCCATCTACGACCAGTTCAACGGAGGGCGCACCTTCGGTCATTCGATGATCGGCCCGGGCGACCTCAATGGGGACGGCGTCCCGGACCTGGTGTTCGGCGAACGCGACGGGCGCGACCTTTTCTCCGGCAACCCGGGAGTCGTGTACGTTTTCTCTGGGAGCGACTTGTCAATTCTCGACAAGTTGACGGGAGTCCAGGACTTGAGCGAGTTCGGCGACGAACTGCTGGCGACCGGCGATCTGGACGGCGATGGAACGGGCGACTTCGCGGTGAGCGCCCCCATGGAGGACGCCGCCATCAACAACGTCGGCGCAGTGCGGGTTTATTCCGGAGCAGACCGTCGCGTGCTGTGGACGGAATACGGAATCAGCGGCGGCGATTTCATGGGCATCGCCCTGGACGGCCTGCCGGACCTCGACGGCGACGGCGCTTCCGAGATCGTGATCGGCGCAACCGACGGCGGCGACCGCGTCGGCCGTGTCATGGCCCGCTCGGGCCGAACCGGCGCGCTGCTTTGGGAGCGCGCCGTCAACGACGAGGGATTCGGCCGGGCGCTCGCCGCCACCCGCGATTTCGACGGCGACGGCGTTCCCGAGTTGGCCGTCGGCGCGCCGCTTCGCGTCAATGCCGGGACCACCACCCGCGGCGGCGTCCACCTCATTTCCGGCGCGGACGGCTCCCCGCTGTTGGTGCATGGCGGCTTCCAGATCAACGCCGGCTGGGTGCTCGCGGCGCTCGACGACGCGCAGAACGACGGCATCGGCGAGCTGCTCTCGGCATCCCCGCTCGTGGACCGAGGCTCGACCCGCGACGTCGGCGTCGTCTCCTATCTGAGCTTCCGGCCCGGCCTGGTGACGTCGGCGGCGGAGATTTCGGCGGCCACCGGCGGAGTCGTCGGACTGGGCATCGAATTCCCGCCGGTTCGCGCCGGCGCCGACTACGCGCTGCTGTTGTCCGCCACTGGCGCGGGACCGACCACCATGTCGGGCGTCGCGGTCCCTCTCACTCCCGACAACCTCTTCCATCTCACGCGGTCCGGCTCCTATCCGTTCCCCGGCGTGGGATTGCGCGGCATTCTGGATGGGAGTGGACGCGCCCTCGCGCGCGCCCGGCTGGATGCGGCGCAACTCTCCGGACACGTCGGCCAAACTCTCTGGTGGGCGGCCGTGGTCGGCCGCGCAGGGACCGTGGAGAGTTCCTCCATCGTGCGAACCGTGACGATCACGCCATGATTACAGCCGCGCTGCTCTGCATCGGCCAGCAATCCAATTTCGGCGTCTACGACGCCATCTCCGAATTCCATCCGAGCCCTCGCGCCTACGACCTGCGCGTGTGCGCGGTAGGCGACGTTGATCACGACGGATGTGACGACTACCTGGTTTCGGATCAGCCTGGAGGTTATGGCGGCCCGAAGCCGGGGCTCGTCTGGCTAGTGACTGGCCGCACCGGGGTGGCGCGAGCTCACTTCCGCGGCGGGCGGAACGGAGATTTGCTCGGCACGGGGCTCGCGGACCTCGGAGACCTGGATGCGGATGGCGAGTTGGAATACGCACTCGGCTCGCCCTACGACAGCAGTTACGGCGGATCGCCTTATCCCGGACGGGTGGAGGTGCGCTCCGGCGTCGCAGGCGCGCTTCGCTATCAACTTCGCGGTTTCGCGGCCGAGGACGGCTTCGGCAGCACGGTCGGAGCCATCGGCGACGCGGACGGAGACGGATCCGCCGATTTCTTCGTCTCCGCTCCGGCCGAGAATCGAGGCAGTCTCGGACTTGCCGGCGGCATCCACGTCTACTCCGGCCGACTCGGCCAACTGTTGTACTCCGTGGGCGGCTGGTACGGCGGAATGCTGCTCTCGGTCCACTGCGCGGTCGGCGACATGGACGGCGACGGCGTGCGCGAAATCGCGGGCTATTCCAACGGCACGGCGGAGTACTACTTCTTCTCGGGCGCCTCGGGGCAGTTGCTTCTCACTTTGCCGCGCGACCGAAACGAGGACGTGGTCGCGCCGTTGGCCGATCTGGACGGCGACGGCGTCGAGGAGTTCGCCATCCTGCGCAGCGAATACGGCCTCCGGCCGAAGCCTGGGCGCATGGAAGTGTGGTCGGGCAGCGCCGGCGCGATGCTCTACGCGCTGGACGGCCGGCCTGGCGACCGGCTCGGCAGCGGCGTCTGCGTCCTGGGCGATCTCGATGACGACCGGATTGCCGACCTCGCCGTCGGCTGCACCCGCCGCGATCAAGGCGGGATCCAGGACGCGGGCGCCATCGTCATCGTCAGCGGGGCGAGCGGCGCTCCGCTCGACGCCGAAAGCCGGTTGCAGCGGAAGGATCGCTTCGGAGAGATCCGGGGAGCCGGCGACTTCGACGGGGACGGGCAGCCCGACCTGCTCGTTGCGTGTCTGGGGACGAGGTCGGCCGACAAGCACGCCTTGGCTGCATCGTTTCGCCGCGAACTCATGATCCATCCGAACCGCCTGAGCGCCGCTCAGGGTGGCGTCGCCCAACTTGCGGTGACGCAGCCCGACGCTCGCGCTTACCTTCCCTACCGGCTGCTGGTGACCGGCTCAGGTCCTGGCGCCGTGCGGTGGAAAGGTGTCACCGTTCCGCTGCAGCCGGACGCCTGGTCGCACTATTTCCTGCGTCATCCGCCCGCCTTCGTGGATTTCCCGAGTGGAACCCTCGATCCTTACGGACGCGCCTTGATTCGCATCGAGCTTCCTCCCGGCGCTGCGAATTACGCAGGCCAGCGGCTCGACTTTGCCGTGCTCGCCACCGACTTCCAAGGTGTTCCCGAATGGTGCAGCAATTCCGTCAGCCTCTTGATCGATCCTTGAGCTCCAGACCATGATGCTCCTCCTCGGTCTCGCCGCAGTCCTCCCGCCGTCCCTGCCGCAAGGCGGATTCGAGTTGCTGTGGAAAGTCACCCGCACGAATCAACAGGGCTTCGGTCACGCAGTTGCGGCCGTTCCGGATCTGGACGGCGACGGTTTCGTGGATCTGCTCTGCGGAGAGCCGGAGGCTGCCGATCTCGCCGTCCGGGGCGGCGTGATCGAGATCCTCTCGAGCCGCAACCACGCGCGCCTGCTGCGCATCGCTTCTCCGGCGCCTGACGATTACCTCGGCTCGGCCATCAGCAGCCTCGACGACGTGGACGGCGACGGCTGGTGTGACGTCGCCGCCAGCGCTCCGGGTCCGGGCGCGAGCTACGGAGCGGTGCGCGCCTTCTCAAGCCGGACTGGCGCCCTGCTATGGAGCGCTTCAGGTGCCGCCTTCGAGTTCGGCCATGCGCTGGCCCTGCTCTCGGATCTCGATGGCGACGGAATCCGGGATCTCGCCGCATCCTATCGCTCCGATTCCAACCGCATCGACCTTCTCTCAGGATTGGACGGAAGCCTGATCCGATTCCTCTCTGCTCCGAGTTCCGGCACCTTCCGCCGTGCCTCTCTGGCCGCGATCGACGACCTCGATCAGGACGGGCACGAGGACTTGATCGTGGGCGATCCCGAGAACCGCATCAACAGCCACGTGGTGCCCGGCGCGGCGCATGTTTTCTCTCCCGCGACCGGAGCGCTCCTCCGCACGATTCACGGCACTTACCTCCACGGAAGGTTCGGTTCGACCGTCGCGGGCTTGACCGACCTCGACTTCGACGGCTTCGCTGACATCGCGGTCGGAGGCGAGGACGAATATCCCTATGGCCGCACGGCGGCCGGCGCCGTCCACGTCTACTCCGGCGCGACAGGCTCGGAACTGCTGCTGCTGCCAGGATTGCGCCCGGTGCAGCATGCATCGGTCGTGACGGGCGTCGGCGATCAGGATCGCGACGGGGTGGAGGACCTGCTGGTCGGAGGTCCGTGCGAGGTTGGAGGCAGGCGCGATCCGTCCTCGCTCGTGCTGTACTCGGGAGCGGACGGCGCCGTGATCCATCTCCGGCTCGGACCGACGCCGGCGGACGGCCTCGGCTGGAGCCTCGCCGCACTGGACGACATGGACGGAGACGGGCGCGCGGAGTTCGCGGCCGGCGCCACGCTCACGCTCGGGTTTCCCGGCTATTACATCATTGGCTCCGTCCTGCAGTTCCGCGCCACTCCCGCCCTCGAGATCTCCGACGACGAGTGGTCGGCGAGCGTAGGCGGCAGTGCCGTGCTGGCGTTGGACTTTCCGCTCGTCCAGGCCGGATTCGGCTACGCCCTCCTCCTCTCTCTGGCGGGGCCTGGCACCACGACGGTGGGCGGATTCGACCTTCCGCTGGCGGACGACCGATGGCTGCGAGCTGGCCTCCAGGGCCGATATCCGCCGTTCCTGATCGCACCGCGAGGCTCGCTGGACGCGCGCGGCGACGCGCTCGCCGGAGTCCAGGCCGGCCCCGGAGCGCTCGCCGGCGCGATCGGCGCGACGGTCTGGTTCGCCGCCGTTTCGATCGACCCGATTCAGCGCGCGCCGGCCTACGCTTCGAAGGTCGTGTCGCTTCGAATCCTGCCGTGACTTAGGATGTGGCCGTGATCACCCTCCGCGTCAACGGCACCGCGCACGAGCTCGACGACGTTCCTCCGCAGATGCCCCTGCTGTGGATCCTGCGCGACCGGCTCGGCCTCACCGGCACCAAGTACGGCTGCGGAACCGGGCTGTGCGGCGCCTGCACGGTGCTGCTCGACGGCAAGGAGGCGGCGCGCTCCTGCCTCCTCACCGCGGAATCCGTCGGCGCGCGCGCGGTGACGACCATCGAGGGCCTCGCGCCCGACGGCGGCCACGCCCTGCAGCGCGCCTGGGCCGCGCACGCCGTGCCGCAATGCGGATATTGTCAAGCGGGGCAGATCGTGCAGGCGGCGGCCTTCCTGCAGGCCACGCCGAAACCCACGCCGGACGACGTGGACGCGTGGATGTCCGGCAACCTCTGCCGCTGCGGCACCTATCCGCGCATCCGCGCAGCCATTCTCGAGGCTGCCGCGGATCTGGCGGCAGGCTCGCCGCGATGAGCCCGAATCAGCTCTCGCGCCGCGGCTTTCTCGGCGGGCTGGCGGCGGCCGGCGGCTTCGTGCTGGCGCTGCCGCGCGCGGCCGGCGCCCCGCTGCGCGCGCTGACGGCGGACTCGCCGGATGAGCTCTGGCAGGCCCACCTCTTCCTCGCGCTCGCCAGCGACGGCGCCGTCACCATCGTCGCGCACCGCTCGGAAATGGGCACCGGCATCCGCACGACCCTGCCGATGGTGCTCGCCGACGAGATGGAGGCCGACTGGGCGCGCGTGACCGTCGCGCAGGCGCTGGGCGACGACCGCTACGGCTCGCAGAACACCGACGGCTCGCGCAGCATCCGCGAATCCTTCACGCCGATGCGCCGCATCGGCGCGACCGCGCGCTGGATGCTGGAGGCCGCCGCCGCCGAGCGCTGGGGTGTGCCTCGCGGCGAGTGCAAGGCCGCGCAGCACCAGGTGCTGCACGCGGCCAGCGGGCGCAGCCTCGGCTTCGGCGAATTGGCGGCCGCGGCCGCGAAGATCGCGCCGCCGGCGGCGGAGCAGGTGACGCTGAAGAAGCGCTCCGAGTGGCGCCTCATCGGCAAAGAAGGCGCGCCCATCGCGGACCTGCAGGGCATCGTGACCGGCGCGGCGTTGTTCGGCGCCGACGTGCGTCTGCCGGGCATGCTCACCGCCGTGATCGCGCGCCCGCCGGTGGTCGGCGGCATGGTGAAGAATTACGCCGACGCCGCGGCGCTCGCGGTGCCCGGCGTGACGCGCGTGATCCGCATGCCCGACGGCCGGACGCCGCCGGGGTTCCGTCCGCTCGGCGGCGTGGCGGTGCTGGCGCGGGACACGTGGTCGGCGCTGCAGGGACGGCGGCAGCTGACGGTCGAGTGGACCGACGGCCCGAACGGCGACTACGACTCCGCGGCCTACCGCGAGCAGTTGCTGGACTCGGTGCGCAAACCCGGCCGCGTGGTGCGCCAGCGCGGCGACGCCGGCGCCGCCCATGCGGCGGCGAAGGCCGCCGGCAGCCGCCTGCTCGAGGCCGAGTTCCATCTGCCGCACCTCGCCCACGCATCCATGGAGCCGCCCTGCGCGGTCGCGCGCGTGGGCTCCGAGGGCTGCGAGGTGTGGGCGCCGACGCAGAATCCGCAGGCGGCCCGCGACGAGGTCGCCGCGGCGCTGGATCTGCCGCAGGAAAAAGTCAAAATCAACGTGACGCTGCTCGGCGGCGGCTTCGGCCGCAAGTCGAAGCCGGACTTCGTGGTCGAGGCCGCGCTGCTGGCCCGCGAAGCGGGCGCGCCCGTGCGCGTGCAGTGGACGCGTGAGGACGACCTGCGCCACGACTACTACCACGCGGTGGCCGCGATGCGCTTCCAGGCCGCGCTCGGCGCCGACGGCATGCCCGCCGCCTGGCTGCAGAGCTCGGCCTTCCCGCCGATCGGCAGCACCTTCGACGCGGCGGCGCGCGCCGGCAGCAACGGCGAGATCGGGCTCGGCTTCAGCGACCTGCCCTTCGATCTGCCGCAGCTGCGCGTCGAGAACGGCGAGGCGCCGAGCAAGGTGCGCATCGGCTGGCTGCGCTCGGTGTGCAACGTCTTCCACGCGTTCGGCGTGCAGACCTTCGCCGACGAGTGCGCGCACGCGGCCGGACGCGATCCGCTGGAGTATCAGCTGGCGCTGCTCGGCGCCCCGCGGGTGTGGGATCCGGAAGCGGAGGGCTTCCGCTTCGGCAACTACGGCGAGTCCCTCGCGCGCCATCCCTGGGACGTGGGCCGGCTGCGCGCGACGCTCGAGCGCGCCGCCCAGGAATCCGGCTGGGGCCGCAAGCTGCCGGCCGGCCGCGGACTCGGCCTGGCGGCGCACCGCTCCTTCTGCGGCTACGTCGCGGCGGTGGCGGAAGTCGAGGCCGGCGCGAACGGCGCGATGATCGTGCACCGCGTGGACGTCGCCGCCGACTGCGGCCAGATCGTCAACCCGGACCGCGTGCGCGCGCAGATGGAAGGCGCGGTGCTCTTCGGCATCAGCCTGACGCGCTTCGGCGCGATCACGGCGAAGGCCGGCCGCATCGAGCAGTCCAACTTCCACGACTATCCGATCGCGCGCATGAGCGACTGCCCGCGCGACGTGCGCGTGCATCTGATCGACAGCGAGGCCGAACCGACGGGCGTGGGCGAGACCGGCCTGCCGCCGGTGGCGCCGGCGCTGGGCAACGCGTGGTTCGCGGCCACGGGCAAGCGGGTGCGGGAATTGCCCTTCGGGGGCTGAACCGGTTTTGTGATAGGGTGGAGCGCATGAGCCTCGTCTGCGCATCCCTCTTGCTCCAGGTCGGCGGTGCCTGGACCGAACTCCGGTCTCACGTCTCGGGCGCAGCCTACGAAGACATCTACGGCGGATCGCTGGCCAACGCGGGAGATCTCGACGGCGACGGCGTGGATGATCTGCTCATCGGCTCGCCGTGGCACGGACGCGGCGGCAGCGGCGCCCAATTCACGGGCGCCGTCTTCGTGCATTCCGGCGCGACGGGACAGTTGATCCGGCGCCATGACGGGCCCGTGGATCTCCATCTGCTCGGACGGGACCTCGCCGGCGGCGCGGATCTCGACGGCGACCTCGTGCCGGACTACCTCGCGGGCAACGAGTCCCAGAACGGCCAGGGCGCCACGGTGGAGGTCTTCTCCGGCGCCACCGGAGCAGTGCTCCACCAGCTGCTTCCCCCTCCGCTCTCGATCTTTTTTGGCTACGTCGTCGCCATCGTCGGTGATCTGGATCAGGACGGAGTCGCGGATCTGGCCGTGACCGGAAGTCCCACGCATTACGGGATTGGCCACATCCATCTGTTTTCCGGGGCGACGGGCGCGCCTCTCGGAACCTTCGTCATGCCATTCCACGTGGCCGACGTGCTCGGGCTCGACGACCTCGACGGCGATCTCGTTCCGGAGCTGGCGGTGGGAATGCCTCATCAAGAGGGCCGAGTCCTCGTGCTTTCCGGCGCGACCGGATTGGAACTGCGCCGTTGGGAAGGCGGAGGCTCGAACGACCTGCTCGGACATTCGCTGGCCGCCGTTCCGGACCGCGACGGCGACGGCAATCGGGACTTGCTGATTGGCGTGCCCACCTATATTGATCAGGGTCACGTGCTTCTCGTCTCGACTGGCAGCGGCGCCACGCTGCAGCGCTGGGACCGGATCGGCGGCATCGGTCCGGAAAACCTGGGCGAGTGCGTCGGTGCGGCCGGCGACATGGACGGGGACGGCGTGGAGGACTATCTGATGGGCGGCGGTTACATGACCATCGCCGGATCGCAAGGCAACAGCCGCGGCGGCTTTCAGGTCGTGTCCGGCGCCAGCGGCGAGCTGCTGCACGAGCGCGAGGGTTCCTTCGACGATTCTTATCTCGGGCACGCTTGCGTCGGCCTGGGGGATCTGGATCAAGACGGACTGGCCGAAGCCGCGGTGTCCGCGACGACGCATCCGCTCGAGGGCGGACTCGTCATCGGGCCCGGCATGGTGCAGATCGTCGGGTTCGAGCGCTTTCTCAATCCTTCCGTGACGGACCTGTCCGCAGCGGCCGGCTCCACGGTCGCGCTCGACTTTGACTTTCCGCCGTCGGCCGCCGGCTGGGAGTACCGATTCCTCGTGTCCGCGGCCGGCGACGGCCCGACGCAGGCCGGGGTGCTGATTCCGCTGACGCCCGACGCGCTGGCGTGGAGCACTTGGGCCGGCAACTACCCGGCCGCGATGCATCCCGCCGGACTCGCCGGGCTGCTGGATGCGGCCGGGCGCGCCGCCGGCTCGTTCGGATTCGCGCCGGGCCGCCTGAGTCCGCTGATCGGCCGCACGCTGTATTCCGCCGCGGTTGCCTTCCCGCCGGCGGCTAACGTGCCGCAGCTCTCGTCCGCGTCGGTGCGCTTCACGATCGTGCCCTGACGGCGGCGCGGCGGACGGCTTCATGTGGCACAATGGATGCGCATGACCGCCAAGCACACGCGCCAGGACGCCCTCGAGTACCACGCGCACGGCCGGCCCGGAAAGATCGAAGTCCGGCCGACCAAGCCCTGTCTCACTCAGCTTGACCTCTCGCTGGCCTATTCGCCGGGGGTGGCCGAGCCCTGCCGCGAGATCGCGGCGGATCCGGACAAGGTGTACGAGTACACCGCGAAGGGGAATCTGGTGGCGGTGGTCACCGATGGCAGCGCGGTGCTGGGCCTGGGCGACATCGGGCCGCTGGCGGGCAAGCCGGTGATGGAAGGCAAGGGCGTGCTGTTCAAGCGCTTCGCCGACATCGACGTGTTTGACATTGAACTGGGCACGCAGGACGTGGACGAGATCGTGGCCGCGGTCAAGGCCATCTCCCCCACCGTCAGCGGCATCAACCTCGAGGACATCTCGGCCCCGCGCTGCTTCGAGATCGAGCGGCGCCTGCGCGCCGAGCTGGACATTCCGGTGCTGCACGACGACCAGCACGGCACGGCCGTGATCACCGGCGCGGCGCTGATCAACGCGCTGGAAGTCGCGGGCAAGAAAATCGGCGAGGTGCGGCTGGTGGTCAACGGCGCCGGCGCCAGCGCCATCGCCTGCACCGAGTTCGCGATCGGCTTGGGCGTGCGCCGGGAGAACGTGATTCTCTGCGACAGCAAGGGCGTGATCTGGCGCGGGCGCAAGGAAGGCATGAACGAGTTCAAGGAGCGCCTCGCCGCCGACACCGCGTGCCGCACCCTGGCCGACGCCTTGCGCGGCGCCGACGTCTTCTACGGCCTGTCCGCCGCGAACGTCATGACGCCGGCCATGCTGCTGTCCATGACGCAGGATCCGATCGTCTTCGCGATGGCGAATCCGGATCCCGAGATCACCTGGGATCTCGCGCACGCCACGCGCGCCGACGTCATCATGGCCACGGGCCGCTCGGACTATCCCAACCAGGCCAACAACGTCCTCGGCTTCCCGTTCATCTTCCGGGGCGCGCTCGACGTGCGCGCGCGCACCATCAACAAGGAGATGCTGATGGCCGCTTCGCGCGCGCTCGCCGACCTGGCGCGCGAGCCGGTGCCGGAGAACGTCGCCGCCGCCTACGGCCTCAAGGCCGAGGATCTGCGTTTCGGCCGCGGCAACTTCATCTGCAAGCCGCTCGACCATCGCGTGATCCGCCGCGTGGCGTCCGCCGTCGCGAAAGCGGCGATGGACACCGGCGTCGCGCGCCTGACCGTGGAGCTGGACACCTACGTGCGCCAGCTGGGCGAGCGCATCGGCGAGGAGCGAGACCTGATGCGCATGGCGGTGACGCGCGCGCGGCGCGACCCGCGGCGCATCGTCTACCCGGAAGGCGAGGCCGAGCGCATTCTCATCGCGGCCGAAGCGGTCGTGCAGGAGAACATCGCCAAGCCGGTGCTCGTCGGCAACGAGGAGGAGATCCGCAAGAAGGCGGCGGCGATCGGCGTGAAGCTGACGGGCGTCGAAATCGCCGATCCGCGCTCCTGGAAGTGGACCGAGTCCTACGCGCGCGAGCTGCACGAGCTGCGCCGCCACCGGCGCGTGGACCTGGCCATGGCGCGCACGATGGTGCTGGACCCGATGTGGTTCGGCCCGCTGATGCTGCGCATGGGCCACGCCGACGGACTCGTCACCGGCGTGACGCGTCACGTGCGCAAATCCATGCCGCCGATGCTGAAGACCATTCCGCTGCGCGAGGGCGCGCGGCTGGCGTCGGGCATGACGATGGTCTTCACCAGCCACGGCACGGTGTTCCTGACCGACACCTCCGTCAACATCGCGCCGACCGAGCACGAGCTCGCGGAAATCGCGATCCTCGCCGCGGAGCAGGTGCAGGCCTTCGGCATCGAGCCGGTGGTGGCCATGATTTCCTTCTCCTCCTACGGCGGCACGCCGCACCCGCACAGCGACATGGTGCGCCGCGCGGTGCGCTTGGCGCGCGAGGAGGCGCCGCATCTGTTGATTGACGGCGAGATGCGCGTGGATTGCGCGCTCGACCCGACGGTGCAGACGCGCTATCCGGAATGCATCCTGAAGGGCAAGCGCGCCAACGTGCTGGTGTTTCCGAATCTGGAAGCCGCCAACATCGGCTTCAATCTGGTGCGCATGCTGGCCGATCTGCCGGTGGTCGGCCCGCTGATGCTCGGCCTCGCCAAGCCCGCCCACATCCTGCAGCCGCACTCCTGCGGCGTGCGCGACGTGGTGCACATGACGGCCATCGCGTGCATGCAGGCGCAAGAGCTGGGGCCGGCGCAGAGCCACGGCGCACAGCACCAACGGCCGGTCAGCCAGTCCGCGAAGATCTGAGAAAGACGGCTTTCTCTACCACATCAGGCGCGCCACGTTGCTGGTGGCGCACGTAGCGAGGTCGAGCGCCTGCAGTCGCACCCGGCCGCGCACCTGCGGCGGGACGTAAGCCGGGCCGTAGTCCACCTTCCCCGCGGCGTCGGCCGTGAACGTCCGCAACAACCTGACGGGCGCGTTCAGGTTGAGCAGCGTGCCGGCGCAGGGCAGGCCGGCGCCGACCGCAGTCGGACCGCCGAGGCCGTAACCGTGCAGGAGCGCGACCGTCGATCCGGGTGTGGCGCCAACAACGAATGCCCCCATCGGCCCGCCGGTCTCGCCGCGCACGCCCAGCGCGAAGGGCGACGGAAGGTGAGGCACGAACTCGGCGCAGGTAATCAGCGGCGCGCCTGGAATGTGGCCAACGAAGGCCGGCACGCCGGTGACCGTGTCCAGGATCCAGAGACCAAAATCGAGCAGGTAGAGGACGCCGTCGTCGCTGAAGCAGATGGAATCCACGAGGTCGTTGGGACCGCGCAGCGACGGGTTCACGTCCGTGCCGATGCCGGTGAGCGGATCGATGCGAATCAGTCCGACGCCGTCATAGCCGCTCTCATAAGCCCAGAAAAAACCCTGGCCGTAGGCGAGCGTGCCACAGGTGTTGAAGCCGGTGCTGCCGACAACCGTCGTGGCGCCGGTGACTAGGTCAATCTGCACGAGATCGAGGATCCCTAGCCCGGAGCCGTTGGGGTTGTTCAGGCCGTAGAGAGCATCGCCGGGGCCGAACGAGATGGACGTCAGGCCAAGTAGGCCGGTCTGGCAGATGAATTGCGTCTGGCCCGTGACGGGGTGGATCTCGTAGATCGCGAACGGCAGCCACGTGTAGCCGGAAGAACCGACGACACGCCCCGAACTGTCTCGCGCCATGCCTGACCATGCGCCCTGATTGCCGACTGCCTGGCCGGTGCGCACCACGGACCCGTCATGAGGATCAATCCAGTAGACGCGGCCGGCGTCAATACTCATGATCTCCTGCGCGCCAAGGTTCGCCATGGGCGCGGCGGCCAAGACCCAAGCCAGGAGAGGTACGATCTTCATTCGGAATGAGGTGCTGGTCCCAGCGCCCCTTCAGGATATCATAAGAACGCCTCCCTCACACGGAATCCCTCATGCTGCTTCTGATCGCCTTGCCGCTTGTCTTCTGTAGTGCCTCAGCGCTGCAGTCCACGGTGAATCGAGATGTCAGTGTGGAACTGATTCTCGAAACTGGCGCGATCGCGGGACTCCAGCACGGCTGGGGACCCTCATCACGGAAGGCAGACCATGCCACGGTTGCGATCAACTCGGAGCGTGACATCTGCGTGGTCTTCCATACGGATCGGGATCAGGATCTCGGAACGAACATTGATCTGAAGCAGGTGGAGGCGATCCTGTACCGCTACATCCCAGCTAACGATTCCTGGTCTCGATCCAGTACCATACTGCTGGGAAGCGTTGAGCGTTCGCCGTTGTTCAGCACCTACCCTCAAACGTTGGTGAAGTGCGAACGTCCGGATGTCATTGCTGTCGGAAATCGATTCTTCGTTACCTGGACCCGCCGGTACGACCGCCTCGCCCATCCTGAGGAACCCGCGGTAGCCGAGTGCGCCTGGATCGAGTGGAGCTTCAGTCAGAGCGCGTTCATCGCTACTGGATCGGGAAGTGTCGGCGAAGGATTCCCATTAGATTATGACGGAAACGACCACGATCTAAATTCCAACACGCTTCCTACGCTCTATCGCGTTCGCGAGTGTGCCGGAGTACCGGATGCCGTTGTGCTGGTTGAGGATGCAGGCGGCACCTCCTCTGTTGGAGTCGCCTACCCGCACCAGACCGACTTCGGCGATCTGCCCGGCAATCTCGACGACACCCGGCTCTTCGACCTTCGCTTCATCACCTCAGTTTTCGACGGCTCAGCCATCAGCAAGGACATTCCGCAGGTCCTTGTTGGCGGCATTCCTTTCCATGGTACTCCGGAGGATTCCGCCGGCATGATCCTCCCGGATTTAGCTCGCGCCTCGCTGTCGGAGCGCTTCATCCTCGCGTACGAGGAGCAACAGCTCGGGGTGACTCCCGGAACCAGTTATGGAATGATTCGGCTCAAGGTCTTCGAGTTCAGTTCCTCCCAGATGAGTTGGGGTGAACTTGCCACGTACACGTTTGGCGGACCGGCTGTACTGCAATACAAGCGGCGACCGAACGTCTCTTCCTTTCCCTTGCTTGGCAGCGGTCTAGAGGTGATTACGATCGCATTCAACAAGCCGAGTGCGCTCGGCGACAAGGACGTGGTGTACGAGCAATGGCAATTCAGCAACAGCGGCATTTTCCGCGTGCCCTGGCCGATCGGCGTTGGATGGCCGAATACGGCGCAGCAGGACTTCAGGCCGCTCCCATTGCACGGCACCACATCGCCTTTCTTCCGCCGCTGCTACGCGGAGCGTGAAACCGGCGCAGGAACTTGCCAGATACTTGAGTACGACGTGGACACGAACGCGCCGCCTACGGTTCTCGCAACCATTCCCAACATCGGCCGGCCGGCAGCCTCCTTCCTGTATGTACCCAGCGCTGCATCGCCCTTGTACGCAGCTGTGACTTGGGAAGGTCCTGGCATCGTGCAGCAAGGCACCAAGATCATCCTTCGCGTCCGCTGATGCTCGGCCTCGCCAAGCCCGCCCACATCCTGCAGCCGCACTCCTGCGGCGTGCGCGACGTGGTGCACATGACGGCCATCGCGTGCATGCAGGCGCAAGAGCTGGGGCCGGCGCACGGCAACGGCGCGCCGCAGCAGAGGACGGTCAGCCAGTCCGCGAAGGTCTGATCTCCGTTTCAGTCGAAGCGACTTCCGATTTCGGCGCAGCCGAGGATGAACTCCCGCGACAGCGCTTCGAGCTGAAGCTGATACTCGCGCACCATGGGGGTGACCAGGGCGGCATTCCCCTCGAAGTCTCCCAACGTGGTCGGATCCACACCGGCATTCATCACCGCGCCGATGGCGCAGCAGGTCGTGCTGTACAGATTGGCCAGATGCGGGGCTGCTTGGTTGTAGATCCGAACACGAAGTTCGCGAATTTGATATGCAAAGTCAGGGTTGTCCAGGTTCTGGAGCAGACCTTGCGCGTCAAGAACGTACTCCGGTGGGTAGTAAATCGCGTTGGCAAGAACGGTTTCCTTCAAAGCAGCAACTTCCTCCTCCGTAAAATCCTTCGAGATCTTGCCATCCTTCGCCTTCTGCTTGTAGACAAGGTCGTTGAGTAACTTGGCCAGCTCGCTCTTCTGATACTGAGTGATGCCAGGGAAATCTTCCTCGCGCAACTGCAGTCCTGGCGCCGTAAGCTGACTTCGAGCGACCGCATCTCGGAGTGACTCATCGCCGAATTTACTCATTTCTAAACTCGACTCCCGTTGTGCGACCATTTCCTCAATCGAACCATTGAAGTCCGCCTGAATGGCCCTGAGGATTTCTGGATCGTCCTTCCATCGGAATGTCGCTGGCCCGGGACTTGCGACAGTCACGCTTCCGCCGGTCGGCCTGGCGGGAACTCGGTCAACAGACGGGGTCTTCTTGACGTCGGCTGCAGCCGCCGGCTCGACCGGCGCCGCCGTCGGAGAAGTCAATGATTCGGATCCCGTGCTGAAAACCAAGAAGACAATGGTCGCCACCAGAAGGCCAAGGAGGATGCCGAGGGAGAATTTCATGGACCTCAGGTTCTAGTCCGCGGTTCGGCGTCCGTCACCATCCACGGAACGACGATATCATGTGCCGGTGCCCCAAGACGTCGTTTTCCGGCTCGAACCCGGACGCGACCCGGAGCGCCTGACTGCGGACGAGCTGCTGGAGCTCGCTGCGGCGGCTCTGGTTGCGTCCACTTCACCCACGGACTCCGCAGCCCCGGTTCCCGCGGCCGCGCGGCTGCAGCGGGTTTCCTTCGACGCGCGCGCGAAGAGCATGAATTGGCGCGTCGTCGCGCGCACCTGGCGCAGCGAGGAGAAGATCCCGCCGCCGGCCCGCACGACGCCCTATCCGCCGCCGCAGGTCGCGGCCGATGCGAAACGCGTGCTCATCGTCGGCAGCGGGCCCGCCGGACTCTTCTGCGCGCTGGAACTGCTGCGCATCGGCCTACGGCCGATCGTGTGCGAGCGCGGCCAAGACGCGCAGACGCGGCGGCGCGCGATCGCGCTGCTGAACCGCGGCGAAGGCACTGACCCGGAGTCCAACTACGCCTTCGGCGAGGGCGGCGCCGGCACCTACTCCGACGGCAAGCTCTACACGCGCAGCGCCAAGCGCGGCGACGTGGACGCGGTGTTGCGCGAACTCGTGGCGCACGGCGCGCCCGAGCGCATCCTGTGGGGCTGGCGTCCGCACATCGGCAGCAATCTTCTGCCGCAGGTGGTGCAGGCCCTGCGCGAAACGATCCGCGGCGCCGGCGGCGAAGTGCGCTTCGGCGCGCGCGTGGAGGATCTGATCGTCAAGGATGGCCGCATCACGGGCGCGCGCCTGGCCGGCGGCGAAGAGATCGCGGCCAACGCCGTCGTGCTGGCCGCCGGCCACAGCGCCGCCGACAGCCTGCTGATGGCGCGGCGCGCCGGCGCGCAACTGGAGCCGAAGGGCTTCGCGATGGGCGTGCGCGTCGAGCACCCGCAGTCCTGGGTGGACGGCATCCAGTACCACGGCCAGAAGGAGGCCGCCGGCCTGCCGCCGGCCTTCTACGAGCTGGTCGGACATTCCGGCGACCGCGCGGTCTACAGCTTCTGCATGTGCCCGGGAGGCTGGATCGTGCCCAGCCAGTCGCAGCCCGGCACGCTGGTGGTGAACGGCATGTCGCTGGCCAAGCGCGATTCGGACTACGCCAACAGCGGCGTGGTCGTGGAAATCCAGCCCGCCGACTGGTGCGGCAAGCGCGGCTGGCGCTGGGGCTGGCCCGAACTGCTCAAGAAGGCCGCGAAATTGTCAGACAATCCGCTGCTGCAGGAGGTGGCGCACGGCCGGCTGCCCGACGCGCCGGAGCAAGATCCGCTCTTCGGTCTACGCATCCAGCTTGCGCTCGAGACCGTCGCGCATCACGCGGGCGGCGGCGACGGCAAGGCTCCGGCCGAGCGCTGCGACCGTTTTGTCAAAGAGCAGGAGGCGGAGGCCTACGACCTTCTGCCCACTTCCTACCTACCGGGTCTGACATCCGTGGACCTGAACAAGATGCTGCCGGCCGGCCTGGCCAAGCGCCTGCGCGACGGCATCCAGGAGTTCGGCCGCATCATGCCCGGCTACGACGGGCCCACCGGCCAGGTGATCGGCGTGGAGACGCGCACGTCCTCGCCGGTGCGCATCCTGCGCGACGATGCGACGCTGGCGGCAGCGGGCCTGCCCGGCCTCTATCCCTGCGGCGAAGGCGCGGGCTACGCCGGCGGCATCGTCAGCGCGGCGCTCGACGGGGTGGCGACGGCGCGCGCCGCCGCGAAGGCCCTGGCGCCGGCGGCGATTGACGCGGCAGCGGATTCCGCGTTACGTTGATCCGGCTGGAGCGTCGATCTCCCTGAGTGCCATGATTCTCGACCTCGAAATTGCCGAGTTCGAACGCCTGCTGCCAGGATGGCTGGCAGAAGGCCGCCGAGGACAGTTTGTGGCCATGAAGGGCCATGAGGTGGCCGGCTTCTTCTCCAGCTTCGAGGATGCCTATCGGGCCGGCGTCGGGCGCTGGGGCGTCACCAACATGCTCATTGAGCGGGTGCTTCTCGAGGAAGACCAGCCGCGGATCACGGTCAATCACGCAGAATTCCGGTGACTCGAGATGCCGCGGTGGGCGCACTCCGGGCGAGTGGACCGCGTCGGTTGCCGATTCACGGTGGAACTCGCCTCTGATCCGCAAGGAGGCCTTGAGCCGGTCGACCGTGACTTGGTTCAGCCGCTGTCAGTTCGTGCGCTCGTGGATACTGCAGCCCAAGCCTCCGTCGTTTCGGAGGAAATTGCCGGACTTCTCCAATGTCCTGTGATTCATTACGCACGACTGACTGGCGCCGTGTCGAACGCCAGAGTCCCGCTGGTAGCCGCAATCATTTTCCTTCCCAGCACGGAAGCGATCGGGCGGTCGGGCAGCAAAGTTCAACTCCTCGTAGGCAATCTGAAGGATGCCGATCTTCTCTTCGGCCTGGACCTGCTGCGTGGCGGTCGCTTCGAACTCGACGGAGTGAAGCAGCTTTGGTCGTGGAAACTCGAACAATCGCCTTGGCCAGTGCCTGCGCGCTGGGCGTGAAGCCCGACAGCGCCCAGCTCACTTCCACGGCGCCGGCGACTCCAGCGTGACTCGCTCGCCCGGCTTGGTCGGGTGCGGCACCACCAGGCGCGCGGCGTGCAGGCCGATCCGCGCATCGGGCAGCGGCTTCTCGGCGCCGTACTTCAAATCCCCCGCCAGCGGCAGGCCCAGCGCGGCGCAGGCCATGCGCAACTGATGGCTGCGCCCCGTGCGCGGCTCCAGATCCAAAATCGTGCCGCGATCGTTCGCCCGCCGCACCTTCCACAGCGTCACGGCGCGCTTGCCGCCCAGCGCCGCGGCCGCCGCCTCGGGCACCGCGCGCGATTGATTGGCCTGCTCGTCCTTCACCAGCCACTGCACCACCTCGCCGGAGCCGGCGGCCTCGGCGCGCGGACTGCGCTGCTCGCTCCAGCCGACGTATTCCTTCTGCACGTCGAGCGTGCGCCAGGACTCTGACAATCGCGCCGCCGCCTTGCTGGTGCGCGCAAACAGCACCACGCCGCTCACCGGGCGGTCCAGCCGGTGCACCACGCCCAGAAACACGTCGCCGGGCTTCGCGTACTTCTCCTTGAGATACGCCTTCGCCTGATCCAGCAGCGCCGGATCGCCGCTGATGTCCGGCACCACCGGCACGCCCGCCGGCTTGTCCAGCGCGAGCAGGTGATTGTCCTCGTACAGGACGGCGACCTTCATGCGCGGGTGAAGCGCGCGCAGAAGCCGCAGGGCAGCAGGCGCGGCAGCGCCGTCCCCCCCCCGGGCGTCTCCTCTGGCAGCGCCAATTCGCCGGTCTCGATCTCGCCCTGGCCGAACTCGCGCAGCATGTTGGCGTAGGCCAGCGGCGAATAGCCGACCGCGTAGGTGCTGAGCGCCACGAAGGAGCCCGATTCGGTGTCGAGCAGGGCGGAGCAGGCGTCGAGCAGAGGCGCCAGGCCTTGATCCAATTCCCACTTCTCGCCCTTGGGCCCGCGGCCGTAGCTCGGCGGGTCGGCGAGGATGCCGTGATAGGTGTTGCCGCGGCGCAGTTCGCGGCGGGCGAAAGCCAGCGCGTCGTCGAACATCCAGCGGATGGCGTTGGCGTCGAGCGCGCTGGCCCGCGCGTTCTCCGCCGCCCAGTCCAGCGAGGCGCGCGAGGCGTCCACGTGCGTCACCGCCCATCCACTCTTGGCGGCGAAGACGCTGGCCGCGCCGGTGTAGGCGAAGAGGTTCAGCATCCGCGGCGCGCCTTCGATCCGGCCCCCCGCGGCCAGGCTCACCCGCCGCTCCTCGGCCCAGGCCCAGTTCACCGCCTGCTCCGGGAAGAGGCCGACGTGCTTGAAGGGGGTCGGACGGATGACCAGGCAGGCCGGCTCGGTCCAGCCCACGGCCACCTCCAGCTCCCACTCCTCCGGCACCTCGCCGCGCGTGCGCTCCCAGCGGCCGCCGCGGTCGGACTCGCGCACGAAGACCAGATCGGCCAACTCCTCCCACTCCGCGGCCCGCAGGCGCGGCCGCCACAGGGCCTGCGGATCCGGCCGGCGCAGGACGTAGCGCCCGAACCGCTCCAGCTTCTCCGCGTTGCCGGAATCCAGCAGCGCGTAGGCGGCGAAGGGCGGATGCGGGAAGATCGGCACGGCCGGAAGCGTACGCGCGTCGCTATCTTTCCGTCGGGCTCTCCCGGCCCAGGCTCCCTTTCCCCGTCCTGATGACCCTCGTCTTCATCGCCAAAGAAAGCCGCCCCGGCGAGACCCGCGTGGCCGCCACTCCGGAAACCGTGGCCCGGATGGTCAAGCACGGCCTGACGGTGCAGGTGGAGGCGGGCGCCGGACTGAGCGCCGGCATCGCCGACGCCGCCTACCAGACGGCCGGCGCGAGCCTGAGCCCCGACGCCTCCGGCGGCGCCTCCGCCGATCTGCTGCTCAAGGTGGCGGCGCCCTCGGCGCAAGAGTCGCGCGGCCTCCGGAAGGGAGTCATCGTCGTCTCTTATCTGGACGGCGTGCGCAATCCCGACGCGGCGCGCGCGCTCGCGGCCGCCGGCGCCACCTCCTTCGCCATGGAGCTGGTGCCGCGCACCACCAAGGCGCAGAAGATGGACGCGCTGTCCTCGCAGGCCAACATCGCCGGCTACAAGGCGGTGCTGATCGCGGCCGCGGCGCTGCCGAAGTACTTCCCCATGCTGATGACCGCCGCCGGCACCGTCCGGCCGGCGCGGGTCGTGATCTTCGGCGTGGGAGTGGCCGGACTGCAGGCCATCGCCACCGCCAAGCGCCTCGGCGCCATCGTCGAGGCCACCGACATCCGGCCCGAGACCAAGGAGCAGGTGGAGTCGCTCGGCGGAAAATTCATCGAGGTCAAGCCCGACGAATCCGCGGCGCAGCCCAGCGTCTACGCCAAGGAGGCCAGCGAGGACTACAAGCGCCGCCAGCGCGAGGCCGTCGCCGCCAGCGTGGCCGCCGCCGACGTGGTGATCACCACCGCGCAGGTGCCGGGCAAGAAGGCGCCGGTGCTGGTGCCGGAGGAAATGGTGAAGGCCATGAAGCCCGGCAGCGTGATCGTGGATCTCGCGGCGGAGCAAGGCGGCAACTGCCCACTGTCCGAGCCGGGGCGCACCGTCGTCAAACATGGCGTGACCATCGTCGGCCCCGTCAATCTGCCGGCCGGCACCGCGGTGCACGCCAGCGAGCTCTACGCCCGCAACGTGTGGGCGGTCGTCGAGCACCTGGTGCCGGCCAAGAACAACGACGCGCGCGCGATCAAGCTGGACCTCGCCGAGGAAATCTGCGCCGGCGCGGTCGCCATCCACGCCGGCGAGATCCGCCACGCTCCCACCGCCCAAGCCCTGCAAACGCCGGCCACCGCCTGATGCTCTTCCTGCTCCTCTTCGTCTTCCTGCTGGCGATCGTCGCCGGATTCGAGCTGATCACCAAGGTGCCGCCCACCTTGCACACGCCGCTGATGTCGGGCTCGAACGCGATTTCCGGCATCACGCTGCTGGCGGCCATCGCCTGCGCGCAGGCCGGCTACGGCCCGGCGGCCAAGATCATGGGGTTCATCGCCATCGTCCTCGCCACGATCAACGTCGTGGGCGGCTTCGTGGTCACCGACCGCATGATGCAGATGTTCAAGAAGAAGAAGTAGGGGCGCATGGATCTCATCGACCTCCTCTTCTTGATCGCGGCCGTGCTGTTCGTGGCCGGCCTCAAGGGCATGGCGCGCGTGAGCACCGCGCGCCGCGGCAACCTGCTGTCGGCCCTCGGCATGTTGCTGGCCATCGTGGCCACCGTGGTGCATCCCGGCTTTGCGCCGGGCGGCGCGCCGATCGGGCTCGACTGGACGTGGCTGCTCGGCGGCATCGCGCTCGGCGCCATCCTGGGAGTGCTACTGGCCTTGATGGTGAAGATGACCGCCATGCCGGAGATGGTGGCGCTGCTGAACGGCTTCGGCGGCGCGGCCTCGCTGCTGGTGGCGCTGTCGGCCTTCTACGGCGACTATCTGCCCAACGCCGCCGACGCGCCCGCGGCGCTCTCCGGCACGCATCTCTCGATCCTCGGCGGCCACGTGTGGATGATCGCGGTCGTCGCCTCGATCCTGGTCGGCGCGGTGACGCTCACCGGCAGCGTGGTGGCCATGCTGAAGCTGGCGGAGAAGATCAGCGGCACGCCGGTCCTGCTGCCGGGACGCCATCTGATCCTGGGCGGCACTTTCCTGGCGGTGATGGCGCTGTCCATCGTCGCCGGCTGGTTCTGGAGCGGCCAGGACGCCGCGATGCTGCTGATCGTCGCCGCGATCCTGTCCGGCATTCTCGGCATCCTGGCGGTGATCCCGATCGGCGGCGCCGACATGCCGGTGGTGGTCTCTCTGCTCAACAGCTACTCCGGCATCGCGGCTTCCACCGCGGGCTTCGTGATGAACAACCCGCTGCTGATCACGGCGGGCGCGCTGGTCGGCGCCAGCGGCATCATCCTGTCGCAGATCATGTGCAAGGCGATGAACCGCTCGCTGATGAACGTGCTGGTCGGCGGCTTTGGCGGCGCCGCGCCCGCTGCCGGCGGCGGCAAGAGCGAGTACGTGGGCGTCAAGTCCACTTCGCCGGAAGAGGCCGCCATGATCCTGGCCGACGCGTCCAGCGTCATCTTCGTGCCCGGCTACGGCATGGCCGTGGCTCAGGCGCAGCACGTGGTCAAGGAATTGTCAAAGACCCTGGAGAAGCGCGGCGCGCAGGTGCGCTACGCCATCCACCCGGTGGCCGGGCGCATGCCGGGCCACATGAACGTTCTGCTGGCCGAGGCCGACGTGCCCTACGACCAGCTGGTCGAGATGGACCTGATCAACGGCGACTTCAAGAACACCGACGTGGTGGTCGTCATCGGCGCCAACGACGTGGTCAATCCCGCCGCCATCGAGGATCCGCAGAGCCCGATCGCCGGCATGCCGATCCTCAACGCCCACGAGGCGCGCACCGTGCTGGTGGTGAAGCGCTCGCTGTCCCCGGGCTACGCCGGCATCAAGAACCCGCTCTTCGAGCGCGACAACGCCCTGATGTGCTTCGGCGACGGCAAGGCCTTCCTCGAGGAAGTGCTGAAGGAGCTGAAGGCGGGATGATCGGCTGGACGCTCGCCGTGCTGCGGCTCCTGGGGGCCGTGGTCTGGCTGATCGTGATCGCGCCGGTGGTCATCGCGTCCGCGCTGCTGTCCCTGGGCAGCCGCGGGCGCCTGGCGCGCAACGGCGCGCGCGTGCACTTCGTGTGGAGCACGGTGCTGTGCTGGATGTTCGGCCTGCGCATCCGCGTCGAGGGGCCGCGCCCGCCCGGCGGCGCCTTCATCGCATCCAACCACGTCACCCACTTTGACATTCCGGTGCTGGCCTCGCGCCAGCCCATGCAGTTCGTGGCCAAGGCGGAGATTTCCAAGTGGCCGCTCTTCGGCTGGCTGGCGCTGCTCGCGGGCACCATCTACGTGGACCGCTCGGCGCGCACCGCCACGCCGCAGGTGGCGGCGAAGATGAGCGGCTACCTCGAGCACGGCGCCACCGTGGTGCTCTTCGCCGAAGGCACCTGCGGCGACGGGCGCTCCATCCTGCCCTTCAAGGCCTCCCTCTTCGCCGTGCCGGCGGAGCTGGCGCAGCCCACGGTGCCCGTGGCGGTGCGCTACCTCGTGCCCGACTCAGCCTGGGACGCCGGCAGCCTGCACGCCATCATGGCCGGCATGCTGCGCCAGCCGCGCACCGACGTGCTCGTGCGCTTCGGCCCGCCGATTCCCGTCCACTCCGACCGCAAGGCGCTGGCCGCCGAGGCGCAGACGCGCGTCGCGGCGCTCTACGCGCCGGCGGTTCGGGCTTCGTAACTCCTGGGTTGCCCTAGAATCGGGGCATGCGCAACGCACTGCCCCTGCTCGGCTTCGCCGTTCTCCTGGCATCCTGCGCCTCGGGCGGCGGCGACTGGGAATCCCACGCCGCGGCCGACGCCGCGGCCGGCGATCTGCCGGGCGCGGTGAAGGCGCCGAACTTCACGGTCCTGCAGCCCGGCCTCGTCAGCGCGGGGCCGCCGGAATTGTCCGAGATTCCGCAACTGCAAGAGCGCGGCTACTCGACCATCGTCAATCTGCGCCAGGCCGGCGAGCCGGGCGTCGCCGAGGAGCGCGCCGCCGCCGAGGCCGCGGGCCTGCACTACGTCTCCATCCCGATCTCCCCATCCAACTTCGCTCTGGCCGACGCCTACGCCTTGCGCGACGCGCTCGCGAACGCTCCGGCCGGCGACGTGCTGCTGCACTGCGGCACCGGCTCGCGCGCGGGCGCGCTGTGGGCGCTGAGCCGCGCCGTCGAAGAAGGCCTCAAGCCGGAAGACGCGCAGGCTCTGGCTCTGCGCGCCGGCGCCGCGCCGCCGCTGGCCGCCCGCGTGGCGGAGCTGCTGCGCGAAGCGGCGTGGACGCGCTAGGGCTTCAGCCCTAGAAGTTGCCCTGACCCTGCTGCTGGCCGCCGCGGCCGCCCTGACCGCGGCCGTTGCCGAAGTCCGTGGCGCGCGTGTAGGTCTCGATCTGCGCCGGCGTCAGCACCCCTCCCACCTTGGCGATCTCCGCCTCGCGGATCTGCGTCATCTGCGCGCGCACGGCCTCGCGGTCCATGTTCCCGCCGCCGCCCTGCTGCATCTGTTCGAAGAACTTCTCGCGCGCGGCCGTGGATTCGCGCAGCGCCTGACCGACGACTTCGGCCTGCTTCGCGTCGAGGCCGAGGTCGGCCGTGAGTTGATCCACCGTGCGCTGCACGCGCTCCTCGCGGCGTTGCGCGCGCTCGAGCTCCGCGGCCGCGCGCTCCGCTTCCTCCTTCTGCTCGAGCACTGCCAGGACCTCAGCTTGGAAGCGCGGTCCCGTCGGAGCGTCGGTCAGGCTGAGAGCGCCCGCCTCGGGCGAGCCGTTCGGGTCCAGCGCCAGCGCCGCGGAAGCGCTCGGCGCGGCCTCGCGGCGCGTGGCGGCGAGCAGCCGGGTGTTGAAGTCCGCCAGGGCCAGGTCCTGGGCCTCGGTCTCGCGCTCGAGGAGCATGAGGCGCTCCTCCAGGTCCTGGAAGGCGGTGGCCGAAACCGCGTCCAGGCCGGTGCCGCCGGCGGCCACCGTGGCCTCGCTGCCGCCCCCGCTCATCAGGGAAGCTCCGAGCAGCCCGCCGAGCAGGCCGACGACGAAGACCACGACCATTTTGAGGATGTCTTGCATGATTTCCGGCCCCCATTCTGCCACGGGCAGAGGCTTGCCGGGGCATGAAACCCGGCGGACTCAGCCCGGTTCCGGCGCCACGTCCGTCACCGACGCCCTCCCGGGTCCGGCCGGCGCCTTGCGATCCGTCCTCCGCTTCGGACAATGGCCCTGCGCCATGCCCGCGCCTGCCTCCCCCGTCCGCCTCCTGCCGCTCTGGAGCAGCATTCTGCTGTCCCTGGGCGCCTGCTCGAGCGCGGACATTCGCCTCTACGAGCTGCGCGACGCCGAAGCCGGCAGTCCGGAGCGCGCCGCCTACGACCGGCTCGCGGAGGCGGTGGAGCTGGCGAACGAATTCCTGGAGACTTCGGAATTCGCGCGCGGCTTTCCCGCGGGCGCGGCGCACCTGAGCCTCGACCACACCGACATCCTGATCCGCATCGCCGGCGAGGGCATCTTCCCGATGCGCATCCAGACCACCGGCTGGGCCGATCCGCGGACCTTCTTCGGCGACGGCGTGCATCCGACGGACAACGGCTTCGTCACCGCGCGCCGCACCGACCGCGACGCCACCGGCAGCGAAACGACGGATTCCGCGTTCCTGCTGCTCGAACCGCCGGAAATGGCCGGACTCCTGCTGCGCCAGGCGCTGACGGTGCACGAAATCCGCGTGCGCGGCTCCTTCGACTACTGGATCAATTACAACCTGCTCGGCCTGGACCCGAGCATCGGCTGGGGAGATGACAGCACGGTGAATCTGCGCTCCGAAGCGCTGCTGGCCGCCTTCGAGCAGTGGTACGCCGAGCGCGCCGCGGCGGAAGTCGCGGGCTGAACGCGCGGGCCGTTCGTCAGATCAGGCCCATCGTCCACGACACGCCGAAGACGATGCCGGCCCAGGCCAGCAAGCTCATCGGCAGTCCGGCGCGCAAGTAGTCGGCCGGCTTGTAGCCGCCCGGGCCGTAGACCATCAGGTTCACCTGGTGGCCCCAGTAGGTGGCGAAGGACGCGCTGGCGCTGAACGCCACGGTCAGCATGAAGGCGCGCGCCAGATGCTCGCCGTCCAGCTCCGGATGCAGCGCGGCGATTTCGCGCGCGGCCAGGATGGCGATCGGCGTCACCAGCACGCCCACGGCGTTGTTGGACATGATGGCCGTGAGAACCATGCAGAAGGCCGACAATCCGGCAAGAACGAAGAACGGCCCGTAGCCGTCCAGAGCCCCCACCAGCGACGAAGCGGCCACGTTCGCGACGCCCGAATTGCGCATCGCCATGCTCAAACCGAGGGTGCCGATGATGAAGATCAGCACCGGCCATTCGATGGCGCGGTAGGCGCGGCGCGCGGTGATGCAGCCGGCGCCGATCATGCCCAGCGCCGAGCAGATGGCGACGAAGGGCAGCAGCTCCGTGCGGCCGGTGATCGAGATCAGCGAGAAGCCGGCGACCATCGCCACGGTGATCCAGAAGGCGCGGCTCGCCAATCCGCGCAGGAAGATGCCCTTGTCCACGCCCGTCAGCATGTAGAAGTCCGACGAGGCCCGGCGCACGCGGTCCTGCGCCGCGGAATCGCCGACGACCAGCAGAAGGTCGCCGGTCTGCAGGGGCAGCTCGGATGCCTTCTCGCGGATGTGATGCGAGCCGCGCAGAACCGCCACCGTGGCAACGCCGTAGTCGCGGAAGAGGTTCAGATCCTTGATGCGGCGGCCGAGCATCGTCGAGCCCGGCGCGACCGCCAGCTCGAACAGCTGCATGGTGCGCGGGTCGAAGCGGTCCTCGTTGAAGAGGCGCAGGCCCAGCTCCTCCTGCAGGCCGAGGATGGTGTCCGCCGTGCCGCGCAGCATGACGACGTCGCCCGGCTGGATGATCTCGTCGTAGAACGGCGGCCAGTGCATGCTCTCGCCGCGCGCGAAGAAGACCACCTGGGCCCGCACTTTGTCAAAGGCCTCCTGAAAGGTGCGGCCGATCAGCGGCGAGCTCGGGCCGATGCTCAGCTCGGTCACGTACTCGCGCAGCTGCGAGGAGCCCAGCATCGCCGTGAGGGAGGGGCGGTCCGGCAGCAGCTTGCGCAGGAACACCGCCATGAACAGGATGCCGGCCAGCATCAGCGGAACGCCGACGCTCGACATCTCGAACATGCCCATCGGCGCCAGTCCGGCGCGGACGGCCGCGTCGCTCACGAGCAGGTTGGTGCTGGTGCCGACCAGCGTGCACATCCCGCCCAGCAGCGCGGAGTAGCACAGGGGAATCATGAGATAGGACGGCGAGATGCCGCTGCGCCGCGCCAGGTCCATGGCCACCGGCAGCAGGACCAGCACCACCGCCGTGTCGTTGAGCACGGTGGAGAGTCCCCCGGCGATCAGGCACAGCCCCAGCACCAGGCGCCGCGGCCGGCCGCGGGCCGCGCGCAGAGCCAGCCGGGCCAGCACCTCCAGGGCGCCGGTGCGCGACAGGCCTTCGCTGACCACGAACAGCGCCGCGATCGTGAGCAGGGCGGGGGTGCCGAAGGCCGCGAGCGCCTCCTTGGCCCCGAGCAGCTGGGTGTCCGGGTCGAAGTCCGGACGAAACAGGTCCATGACCTGCCCGCCGAGGACCAGCAGAATCATGATCCCGAATCCCAGCAGGTCCAGCGTGGCCTTCTCGGTGAAGAGCAGGATCAACACCGCCACCGTCAGGACGACGACGAAGATCCCTTCCGGGGTCATCCAACCTATCCTATGGCTGCTCCCGGGCCGCCATGCGACCGATTCCCCTGCTCCTCTGCCTGCTGCCGCTCGGCGCGTGCGCGCCTGGCGCGGTGCTGCCGCCTGCCAGCGGCGCGCCTCCGGAGCGCGTGGTCGTGATCGGGCCCGGCACGGAGGCGAACCTCTTCGCGCTGGGGCTGGGCGCGCGCGTCGTCGGCGTCTCCGACTTCTGCACGGTGCCGGAGGCGGCCGCCTTGACCCGGGTCGGCGGCCAGGCCAATCCCCATCTGGAGCGCATCGCGGCGCTGGAGCCCGACCTGATCCTGACTCAAGGCGCCTTGCCGATTCTGCAGGATTGGTGCCGGAGCGCAGGCGTGGCCTTCCACTCCTTTGGCACCGACTCCGTGCAGGGCTGGGCCGAGGAGGTCCGCTGGCTGGGCGTGCGTTTCGGCAAATTAGCCGAATCTGAGGACATGCTACGCGTTGGTTTCGGCAAATTCGACGAATTGAAGTCCGCGGCCGCCCATCATGCTCCCCTGCGCGTCCTCCTCGTCGTCGGGCGCCGGACCGAGGAGGCCTCCGGCATCCTGGCCGCCGGGCCGGGCAGCTTCCTCTCCGAGCTCCTGGCCTTCGCCGGCGGCGTCAACGTCCTGGCCGATGCCCGCCAGGCCTACGTGGACGTCAACGAGGAGAGCCTGATCCGCCTCGACCCCGAAGCCGTCCTCGAGTTCTGGCCCGAGGGCGCACCCGCCGTCGAGCCGCTGAGCCTGTGGCGCCGCGCCTATCCGCACCTCACGGCCGTGCGCGAGGGCCGCGTCGGCGTCATCCTCCACCCGTGCGCCCTCATTCCCGGCCCCGACATGCCGGCCACGGCCGCGGCCATGTCCGCCTGGCTCGCGCCCCGCAACTCCGCCCCGGTGCCGGCTCGTGATTGACCTGCCGCGCGCCGCGATCGTCCATCGCACCCTGCGCTTCCTCGGCCCGGTCACCGAGCAGGCGGCGCTGGAATTCGTCGCCTCGCTGAAGCTGCCGCCTGGCGCGCGCGTGCTCGACGCCGCCACCGGCGACGCGGCTTGGAGCGGCAAGGTGGCCGCGCACTGGAACTGCCGCCTCAACACCGCGACTCCGCCGAGCTGGCTCGCCGGCCAGCACGCCTGGATCGGCGGCTACGAGCCCTACGACGCGGTGCTCGATCTCGGCGCGCCCTATCCGGACTCGACCGTCTACGACCACTTCGTCGCCGCGCGCGAGGTGCTGCGGCCCGGCGGCATGCTGCTGCTCGGCTGCGGCTACTGGCGCCTGCCGCCGGCGCCCGCGTTTCTGCGCCGCAGCGGCTTTCAGCGCGGCTCCATGCTGAGCCTCGGCGCCACGTTCGCGCAGGCGCGCGAGTGCGGATTCCGCGTGCGCCACTGGTCGGCCTCCGCGCCCGAGGCCTGGGAGTCCTACGAGCGCTGCTTCCGCGAGCGGATTCTCGACTGGGCCGGAGCCCACGCCGGGCATCCCGGCGCCGAGGACGCGCGCGCGCAGGCGGAAGAACGCTGGCAGACCTTCAATCGCGAAGGCCGCTACGTCCTCGGCTTCGCGCTCATCCTCGCGCAGGCGGAGTGAAGGCCTTCTCGATCAGCTCGCAGAAGCAGTGGCCGAAGAGCAGGTGCGCCTCCTGGATGCGGGGCGTGTCCTTGCTGGGCGCAATGAAGACCGCGTCGCACAGCGGCGCCAGCTTGCCGCCGCCGCGACCGGTGACGCCCAGCACTTTGCCGCCGGCCGCGCGCGCTGCCGCCGCGGCGCGCAGGACGTTGGCGCTGTTGCCGCTGGTGCTGATGGCGACGAAGAGATCGCCGGCGCGCACGTGAGCGCGCACCTGGCGCTCGAACACTTCGTCCGCGGGATAATCGTTCACGAGGGCGGTGAAGTTGGACGAATTGACGGTCAGCGCGTGCGCGTTGAGAGGCGGACGGTCCACGAGATAACGCCCGACCAGCTCCGCGGCCCAGTGCTGGGCGTCGGCCGCGCTGCCGCCGTTGCCCGCGAGGTAGACGCCGCCGCCGGGCCGGCGCAGCGCCTGCACGGCCAGATCCGCCGCCTGCTCGACCACGGCCGCGAAGTCCGCGCCGAGCGCGGCGTAGGTGGCCTGGGCCTCGGCGAGGCGCTGCGCAACGAGTCGGCGAGCTTCGGACATGTGTGGCGCGGCATCCTAGCAGGGGCGATCATGGGGCGGTCATGGCCCTCGAAGCCCGCGGACTCTGCGCAGCCTGGCCGGGCGTGGGCGAAGTGCTGCGCGCGGTCACGCTGCGGCTCGAGCCGGGCACGCTGACGGCTCTGGTCGGCCCCAACGGCGCGGGCAAGTCCACCCTGCTGCGCGCTCTCGCCGGCCTGCTGCGGCCGAGCGCGGGCGAAGCCGCGTTGTCCGGCCGCCCGCTGCAGTCCTGGGCGCTGCCCGAGCGCGCGCGCCAGCTCGGCTTTCTGCCGCAGGAAATCCAGCCGGCCTTCGCCTTCACCGCCGAGGAGGCGGTGGCGCTGGGGGCGCGCGTCGCCGGCCACGCGCGCTGGAGCGAGGCTGAGTTGACAACTGCGGGGCGCGCGGCGGTGGCGCGCGCGCTGGATGCCGTCGGCGCCGGGACGCTCGCGAACCGGAGGCTCGACCAGCTCTCGGGCGGCGAGCGGCGCCGCGTGCTCGTCGCCAGCGTGCTGGCGCAGGAGCCGCGCTGGCTGCTGCTCGACGAGCCGGCCGCGATGCTGGACCTGCACCATCAGGCCGGCCTGTTCCGCCTGCTGCGCCGCCTCGCCGACGGCGGCCTCGGCGTGCTCTGCGCCACCCACGACCTCAATCTGGCCGCGCGCTCGGCGCAGCGCATGATCCTGCTCAACGGCGGCTCCGTCACCGCCGACGGACCGCCGGCGCAGGTGCTGCGCGATCCGGCGCTGCGGCGCGCCTTCGCCGGCGAGTTCGAACTGCTCGAGGATTCCTCCGGCCTGCCCGCGGTGCTGCCCCGCCCATGAGCCTGCGCGGCCGCGGTTCGCTTCTGGCGTGCCTCGCCGCCGCGCTCGCGGCGCTGGCGATCGCGCCCTTCCTCGGCGCCGAGTCCATCGCGCCGCTGCAGGCCTGGCGCGAATACGCCGGCGCGCCGGCGGCGGAATGGTCGGCCGACGCGCGCATCCTGGCGCTGCGCCTGCCGCGCGTGCTCTTCGGATTCTGCTGCGGGGCGGCGCTGGCCGTCGCCGGCGCGGCATTCCAGACCCTGCTGCGCAATCCGCTGGCTTCGCCGTACACGCTGGGAGTTTCTTCCGCCGCGGCGTTCGGCGCATTTCTCACCGCCGCGCTGGCCGGCGCGGGCGCCGCGGCGATGGGCGGCCAGGCGGCGCGCGCGGTGGCGCTGGTCTTCGCGCTGCTCGAGACCGCGGTGGTGCTGGCGCTCGCGCGCCGCAGCCCGCGCAGCGACGGCCTGATTCTCGCCGGCGTCACGCTCAGCTTCCTGTTCGGCGCAGGCGTGGTGTTCCTGCGCCATCTCGCCAGCCCCTTCGATCTCGCGGCAATGGAGCGCTGGACCCTGGGCTCGCTCGACGTGGTGGGATTCGCGCCGCTGCTCGGCCTGCTGCCCTGGCTGGCCGCGGCGGGGCTGCTGCTGGCCTGGCGCGCGCCCGCCCTCGATCAGCTCGCATTCGACGACGACATGGCGCGCGCGCGCGGCGTCGCGGTGACGCGCGTGCGGCGCGAGACGGTGTTCGCGGCCGCTGCGCTGGCCGCGGCGGTGGTCGCGCACACGGGCCCGATCGGCTTCGTCGGCCTGCTCGTGCCGCACGCGGTGCGGCCGTTCACCGGGATGCGCCACGCGCTGCTGCTGCCGTGCTGCGCGCTGGCCGGCGGCGCTCTGCTGGTGGCCGCCGACACGCTCGCGCGCTCGTTCTCGGTGCTCGGCCGCGGCAGCGAGCTGCCGGTCGGAGCGGTCACGGCCGCCCTGGGCGCGCCGCTGTTCTTGGCGCTGCTGCTGCGCGGACGAGCGGGCGGCGCGCGCGGCGCCTGACGGGTTCGGCGCAGCCCTAGAATTCGGCTCATGGCCCAGGAACCCGACCGCATTCTGCTGCAGCACGTGCTGATCTCCTTCCGCGAGACGCCGGTGGAAGCCCCGCGCACGCGCGCCGAGGCCGAGACGCTGGCGCAGAGCGTGCTGCAGCGGGCGCTGCGCGGCGAGGACTTCAGCGCTCTGGTGCGCGAATTCTCGGACGACGTCGCGATGGAAGGCACGGACCGCCCCGGCACGTTCCTGGTGCTCAATCACAACGCGCCGAGCGACGGCAGCTTCGAGAAGACCATCGCCGAACTCAACCAGCGCGCCGAGAAGTATCAGGCGGAGCTGGAGCGCCGCATCGAGGCCGGCGAGATGGGCGTGCCCGAGGCCGAGCAGGGCATGGAGGACTTCATCGAGGCCCTGCGCGCCGAATCGGACGAGGCCCGCTCCGCCGCCGGCTTCCCGCGCGCGGCTCTGGTGCCGGCATTCGGCGACGTCGGATTCCGGCTGCAGCGCGACGAGATCGGGCTGGCGCCGCACGACGAGCGCAGCTCGCCGTTCGGCTGGCACGTGATCAAGCGGCTGGAGTAGCCGGTTCGGCGGGCGCGGGCGGCGGCGCCCCTTCGAGCTCCGGCGCGGCCGCGGCGCCGGGCGCCCCGGCGCTGGCGTGGCCATTGCCGTTCCCGTTCCCGTTGAAGGAGTAGCAGGTCTCGCCGCGGCGCAGCACGTCGGCCGGGCGCTCGGGCCGGCGATAGCCTTCGACCTGCTCCTCGAGCACCGCGTAGACCTCGGACAGCTGGCCCTTCTGCAGCGCGCCCTCGAGGCGCAGGATGGCCTTGTGCACCGCCTCGGCCGGCGCGTCGGACTCGAGGGCCATGAAGATCTTCGGATGCGAGGTCGGCCGGCTGCGCGCCGGATCCGTCAACAGCTCCTCGTGCAGCTTTTCGCCCGGACGCAGGCCGGTGATCTTGATCTCGATGCTGCGGCCGGTGCCGAGCGTGGCCAGCTCGATCATGCGCGTCGCCAGATCGTGGATGCGCACCGGCTCGCCCATGTCGAGCAGGAACACCTCGCCGCCGCGGCCCATCGCGCTGGCCTGGATCACCAGCTGCGCCGCCTCGGTGATGGTCATGAAGTAGCGCGTGATCTCCGGATGCGTCACCGTCACGGGGCCGCCGCGCGCGATCTGATGGCGCAAGAGCGGCACCAGCGAGCCGGTGCTGTCCAGCACGTTGCCGAAGCGCACGATGGCGAAGCGCGTGGGATTGTCGCGGTCTCCGCGGGCGAATCGCAGCGCGGAGTTGCGCGCCTGCGCCTGCACCATCATGCAGGTGAGTTCGGCCATGCGCTTGCTCGCGCCCATCACGCTGGTCGGCCGCACGGCCTTGTCCGTGGACACCAGCAGGAAGGTGTGCACGCCGGCGCGCACCGCCGCGCGCGCGGCCAGGAACGTGCCGAACACGTTGGTGCGCACGCCCTCGAGCGGATTCTGCTCGACCAGCGGCACGTGCTTGTAGGCGGCGGCGTGGAAGACCGCGTCGGCGCGGAAGCGCCGGTAGGTCTCCTCCAGCCGCGACTCGTCGAGCACGGACCCCAGCACCGCCGCGACCTTGAGGTCCGGCCAGGCCTCGGCCAGCTCCATCTCGACGCGGTAGAGCGCGTACTCGCTGATCTCGTAGAGCACGATCTGCGCCGGGCCCAGCGGCGCGAGCTGTCGGCAGATCTCGCTGCCGATCGATCCGCCGGCGCCGGTCACGAGCACCGTGCGCCCGGTCACCACCTGGCGCAGCAGCGAATCGTCGGGCAGAACCACGCGGCGCGCGAGCAACTCGTCCGAGTTCACCTCGTGCAGGCGGTTGAGCGGCTGGCGGCCGAGCAGGAGCTCGAGGATGCTCGGCACTTCTTTGACTTTCAGGCCGGCTTCCTCGAGGCGGCGCAGCATCGCGCGCCGGTCGTCCACGCCGGTGCTGGGCACCGCCAGCAGCGCGGTGCGCACGCGGTAGCGCAGGGCGAGCTCGCGCAGCCGGCTGGACGGATGGACGTCGAGGTCCACCAGCTGCATGCCCCACTTCGACGGGTCGTCGTCCACGAACGCGATGGGCTGCATCTGCCCGCCCACCTGCAGGGACTGCGCGAGCTGCAGGCCGGCGACGCCGGCGCCGTAGATGATCACCGGCTCCGCGGCGCGCGCGCGCTGCACGGTGCGCAGCATCAGGTGGGCCAGGAATTCCCGGCTGGCGATGACCGCGAGGATCGCCAGCAGCGGCTCCAGCACGAAGAGCGCCAGGCGCGAGGCGAAGCTCGGGCGCAGCAGGAAGAACGCGCTGCCGGCGGCGAGCGTGGACAGCAGGACGCCGAGAATCGCCGTGCGCGTGATCTTGGTGCTGGGATAGCGCAGCGCCGCGCGGTAGAGGCCGAGGCGCACGAAGATCGGGATGCGCGTGACCAGAAGGACCGTCAGGAAGGTCCAGTAATAGCCCCGGAAATTGGGGTTCCAGCTGCCGGCGCGGATCGCGAAGGCCGCCCACAACGTGAGGGCGAACAGGCCTGCGTCCATGATGACCAGGACCGCCTGTTTTTCGCGGCGGCTGAAACGGTCCAGGAAGCCGAGCATGCTGAGGACCGCGGCCGGAGGCGCGCGCGGTGGCCGATTCTAACAAGGCCCGGGGCTTGAACCCGGGGGGGGAAGTCCTTCTAGGACGCTGCAGCGCCCGAATTCATTTCTTTTTTGGCTCTCTCAACCCGGCGCAGCAGCAGCCAGGCCAGGAGAAAAACGAGCGCTGCGCCGGCCAAAATGCCGAGCCGCGGCCCGGAGCCGCTGCGCTGGTAGAGGACGGCCGCGCCGGCGCAGAGCAGCATCAGTGCGTACTCAGCCAGGGTGGTCTTGCGGTGCCCCCAGCCCGCGCGCGCCAGACGCTGATAGGCGTGGCTGCAGTGCGCCTGCCAGATTTTCTCGCGCCGCAGCAGGCGGCGCAGCAAGGTCAGAGTGGCGTCCACCCAGAAGGGGGCGAAGATCAGCAGCGGCGCCGGCGCGGCGAAGAGGCCGTCGCGGATGCCCCAGAAACTGAAGACCGCGGCGAGCAGGCCCAGCGGGGCGGCGCCGGCGTCGCCGAGGAAGATGCGCGCCGGCGGAAAATTCCACGCCAGGAATCCGGCGAAGGCGCCCGCCACCGTCAGCGCCGCCAGCGCGAAGTCGTCGCCGCCGCCGGCGAGGCCGAGCCACGCCAGCGCGCCGAATCCGATCACCGCCATGCCGCCGGCGAATCCGTCCATGCCGTCCATGAAGTTGAACAGGTTGATGGACCAGATCACGAGCACGAAGCTGGCGGCCTCGAGGAGGAATCCTCCGCCGATTGTCAAATCAGCGGAGGTCACCAGGAAGGCGGCGCCGGCGTGCACCAGCAGGCGCAGGCCGGGCGCCAGCGGGCGGCGGTCGTCGGCCCAGGAAATGGCGGCGACCAGGAACAAGGCCGCGAGCAGGTTGGGATGCGGCAGCAGCGCGGAGCCGGGCTCGCCGGTGGGAATCACCCAGCGCAGCAGCAGGTCGGCGGCGAGCAGGGCCGCGACGACGGCGAGTCCGCCGCCGGAGGGAGTGGCGCGCTCGTGCAGAGAGCGCGCGTCCGGCAGCGCGGTGGCTGCGAAGCGGTTGCCGGGGCGCGCCAGCCAGGCGGTGCCGAGCGCGGCGATCAGGAGCGCGGCCGGAGGCAGCAGGATCATGCGCGCGGGGGGAGGGCGAGGAAGGCCCGGGCCATCTCCTGCATGATGACGCGCGGATCGTGCGGCGGCGACCAGCCCAGGCGCGCGCGCAGGTGCGCATCGTCGAGGAGCAGCGAGCGCGTCAGGCGCCGCAGCGCGGGACGCGCCACGGGCGACCACCGCAGCAGCGCGGCGGGCACCGGCCACAGCCGGGCCGGGCGGCCGAGAGCGGCGCCGAGTTCGCGCAGCAGATCGGCCGTGGAGCAATCATGGTCGCGCGCCAGGAAGGTGGCGCCGGCTGCTTGCGGATGGGCCGCCGCGAGCAGCAGCGCATCGGCGGCGTTGGCGGCGCCGAGCAGGCTGCGGCGGTTGCGCACCGCGCCGAAGGGCAGCGGCCGGCCGGCGCGCAGGGCGCGCATCAGCCGCAGGAGATTGCCCTGCGCGCCCGGGCCGTAGAGGAGAGGAAAGCGCAGCACCACGACTTCCATTCCGCCCGCCTCCGCGCGCACCGCCGCCTCGGCCGCGAGCTTGCTGCGGCCGTACGCGTCCTCCGGAGCGCAGGGCTGCTGCTCGGTCCAGGCCGCGCCGGGCGGAGTCTCCTCGCCCATGGCTTTCACGCTGCTGACGAGCACGAAGCGGCGCACGCCGGCGGCGCGCGCCTGCGCGGCCAGAGCGCCGGCGCCCTCGGAGTTGGCGCGCATCAGTTCCGCGGGCGCCGCGGCGGCGGCGCCGTGGGCGCGCGCGGCCAGGTGCAGGACCGCAGCGGCGCCGTCGAGGGCTTCGCGCCAGTCGGCGCCGGGGCCGAGATCGCCAGCGCGCGCGATGCCGTGCGTCGCGGGCGGCAGTCCGGCGAGGTCGGCGCCGGGGCGCGCGGCGCCGCGCCAGGCCAGTCCGCGGCGGCTCAGCTCGCGGGCCACCGCGCGGCCGAGGAAGCCGTTGACGCCGGTGACGAGGAGCGGTCTCAGGGAGCTCAGCGCTCGCGGTCCGGCGGCGCGGACTCCGCGGGCTTCTTGGTGAAGCCGCGGTGGCGGATGATCTCGCCCTCCTCCAGGTAGATCACGTCCTCGGCCACGTTGGTGGCGCCGTCGGCGATGCGCTCGATGTTGCGCACTGCGTTGGTCCAGCGCAGCAGCGCGGGAATCGCCTGCGGCTCGCGCGTCATGCGCTCCTCCAGCTGCTTGAGGATCATGCGCTGGAGGGTGTCCACCTCGTCGTCGGCGGCGCAGACGCGGCGCGCCAGCACGCCGTCGCGGCGCACCAGGGCCAGGATGGCCTCGCGCAGCATCGTGCGCGCCTGCTGGGCCATGCGGTCGAAGTGCTCGGGCGGCGTCACGGGCGGCATCGAGGACATCTCGATCGTGCGCTTCGCGATGTTGGCGGCCACGTCGGCGATGCGCTCGAGGTCGTGGTTCATCTTGATCGCCGACACCACGAAGCGCAGGTCGCTGGCCACCGGCACGTGCAGGGCCAGGATCTTCAGCGCGTCCTCCTCCAGATGGACCTCCATCTTGTCGATGTTGACGTCGCCCTCCACCACCCGCTTCGCCAGGTCCACGTTGCGGGTGAGGATGCTTTCGAGCGCCTGCGCGAACGCGGTTTCGGTGGCGCTGGTCATGTGCAGCAGGTCGTCGCCGAGCTGCTCCAGGTCGCGCAGGAGGTGTTTGGTCATCGTGGCTTAGCCGAAGCGGCCCTGAATGTAATCCGCGGTCTCGGGGCGGCGCGGACGCTGGAAGATCTCGGCGGTCGGGCCGTACTCGATGAGGCGGCCGAAATAGAACAAGGCGGTGTAGTCGCTGACGCGCGCGGCCTGCTGCATGTTGTGCGTCACGATCACGACCGTGTAGTCCTGCTTCAGGTCGAGCATCAGGTCCTCGATCTTGCTGGTGGCGATCGGGTCGAGGGCCGAGCAGGGCTCGTCCATCAGCACCACCTCGGGGTTGGCGGCGATGGCGCGCGCGATGCACAGCCGCTGCTGCTGGCCGCCGGACAGGGACAGCGCGCTGGTGTGCAGGCGGTCCTTGGCCTCTTCCCAGATGGCGGAGGCCTTGAGCGAGCGCTCGCAGACTTCGTCGAGCATCGCCTGGTTGCGAATGCCGTCGATGCGCAGCGGGAACACCACGTTCTCGAAGATGGTCATCGGGAACGGGTTCGACTTCTGGAACACCATGCCCATGCGCTTGCGCAGCTCGATCACGTCCACGTCCGGTCCCAGCACCGAGTCGCCGTGCAGCCGGATGTCGCCGGTGGTGCGCACGCCGGGAATCAGATCGTTGAGGCGGTTGAGCGAGCGCAGCAGCGTGGACTTGCCGCAGCCGCTCGGGCCGAGCAGGGCGATGACCTTGCGCTCCGGAATCCGCAGACTGACGTTGTGGATCGCCTGATTCGCGCCGTACCAGAGGTTGAAGCGGTCCACTTCGACCGCCGCCGGCCCGGACATCACCGCCTCGTGCACGGTCGAGGGCTGGTCGAGGGATTCGGGCAGCACGGTCACCGGGTCCGAGTTTAACGGAGCGCGGGCCGGGGCGGATCGGGCGGCGGTCGGCATGCTAGAAGTAGCCGGACGAGAGCTTGCGCTTGAGGCGCGTGCGCAGCGAGATCACGAAAACGTTCATCAGAACGATCACGCTGATCAGCAGCAGGGTGGTGGTGAAGACCATCGGCTTGGCGGCTTCGGCGTTGCGCGACTGGAAGCCGAGGTCGTAGATGTGGAAGCCGAGGTGCATGATGCTGCGCTCGAGGTGGATGAACGGGAAGTCCCCGCTCACCGGCAACTCGGGCGCGAGTTTGACGACGCCGGTCAGCATCAGCGGCGCCACTTCGCCGGCGCCGCGCGCCATGGCCAGGATGATGCCGGTCATGATGCCGGGCATGGCCTTCGGCAGCACCACCATGCGGATCACCTGCCACTTGCTGGCGCCGCAGGCGTAGCCGGCTTCGCGCAGGCTGCGCGGCACCGCCGACAGCGCCTCCTCGGTGGCCACGATCACCACCGGCAGCGTCAGCAGCGCCAGGGTCAGAGAGGCCCACATCAGGCCCTGCGTGCCGAATTTCGGCGAAGGCGCGTACTCCGGGTAGAAAATCGAGTCGATCGTGCCGCCGACCAGGTAGCAGAAGAATCCGAGGCCGAACACGCCGAACACGATCGAGGGCACGCCGGCCAGGTTGTTCACCGCCACCCGCACCGCCGAGACGATGAATCCCTGCTTGGCGTACTCGCGCAGGTAGAGCGCGGCGATCACGCCGAACGGCGTCACGGCCAGCGCCATGATCAGAGTCATCAGCACGGTGCCAAAGATCGCCGGGAACACCCCGCCCTCGGTGTTCGACTCGCGCGGCTCGTCGGACATGAATTCCCACCAACGCGCGAAGTAGATGCCGAGCCGGTCGCCCAGCGACAGTTGATTGGCCTGGTAGGCGCGGACCACCGCGTAGACCGGCAGCTCCTTGCGCACGCCGCCGATTTCGGAGAGCACGAGCACGTCCTCCTCCATGCGCGCGCGCAGCGCGGCGACGCGGGAGCCGATCTCGTTGCTCCGCAGCATCAGGGCGGCGCGCTCGCGGTCGGCGGCGGCGGCGGCGGCGGCGTACTCCGGAGAATTCTTGCCCTGCTCCAGCTCGAGCCGGCGCAGGCTCAGGCGCAGCCCGTCGATCTCGTGAAAGACGTCGCCCAGTTCGCCGCGCTCGAGGTCGCCGATCTCGCGCCACAGGTCGCGCACGCCGGCGTGGCGCTCTTCGAACGCGCTCCACGCAGCGGCGCGCCCGGCGGCGACCGTCGCGCCGGCCGAGCGGTATTCCTCGATGAAGCCGACGAAGGGCCCCCACTCGAGGCGCTCGATGGCGACGGCGTCGGCGGGCCGCGTGCTGCTGACGATTTCGGCGTCCAGCACCCAGCGGAAATCGTCGCCGTAGAGGTCGTAGTTGCCGGTGCGCAGCAGACGGCGGTTCACCGGCTCGGCGGCGGCGGCGTCCGCCTCCGACTGCATCGGCCGGAAGGTCTCGGTGCGCGTGACTTCGCCGAGCAGCCGCTCGCCGGACGCGGTCTCCACCAGCTCGACCGGCTTGGGCCAGAAGGTGGAGAAACCCTTCACCAGCACGAAGAACAGCAGGCCCAGGATCATCAGCGAAGCGACGACCTGGCCCGCGCCGAGCAGCCACAGCAGCGGCTCGCCGCGCGCGGCCAGCGAGGTGCGGCGGCGCTCCTTCGGCGGCCGGGCTGCCTGCGGAGGCTGGCTCACAGCTCGAAGGCGCGCTTGCGGAACCGCTGGCGCACGACTTCGGCCAGGGTGTTGACGACGAAAGTGATCAGGAACAGCGTCAGCGCAGCCAGGAAGAGCATGCGGTAGAGCGTGCCCTCGACCGCGGCCTCCGGCAGCTCGTAGGCGATCGTCGCCGACAGCGAGCGCAGCCCGTTGAACGGGTTGACGTCCATGATCGCGGTGTTGCCCGCGGCCAGCACCACGATCATGGTCTCGCCGACGGCGCGGCCGAGGCCGATCATGATCGCGGAGAAGATGCCGCTGGCGGCCACCGGCACCACCACGCGCGAGGCCGTCTGCCAGGTGGTGGCGCCGCAGCCCAGCGCCGCGCCGCGCAGGTGGTCGGGCACGGAGGACAGCGCGTCTTCCGTGACGGTGTAGATGATGGGAATCACCGCGAAGCCCATCACGAAGCCCACGACCAGCGAGTTGCGCTGCACGTAGGTGCCGAGGAAGAGGTCGCGCGGGTCGAGGCCGATGAACGTCAGCAGTTGCGCGGCGATCAGGGACAGCAGAGCCGCTGCGGCGAAGGTCAGACAGCCCTTCGCGAGTTCGCGCCGCGCCTCGCCGCCGGCCGAGCCGGATGACGCGCGCTGCGCCAGGCGCGGCGCCAGCACCATGCGGTCGGCGGCGATCACCGCCAGCAGCGCGAGCGGCAGCAGAATCAGCCACCACACCGGAGCGCCGCTTCCGACGTGCGGCGGCGCCAGCCAGCTGCGGAAGTCGCCGCCGAAGAACACGCGCTCGACCAGCGCGCCGGCCGGGAAGGAGGCGTAGACCGCCAGCAGGAACAGCGCCGTGATCGCGACGAATTTGTGCCAGCCGTCGAAGCGCGCGGCGTAGCGCGTGGGCAGGAACAGCCAGGCGTACGCGCCGCCGACGATGGCGAGGGGCACGACCAGGAAGGTGGTCAGGATCGCGAGCACCCAGTTCTCGATCCACGGCGCCAGCACCAGCGCGGCGAGGAAACCCAGCACCACGCTGGGCAGCGAGGCCATCATCTCGATCTTGGGCTTGACGATGGCGCGCATGCGCCGGCTCATGAACTCGCTGGTGTAGATCGCGGCCAGCAGCGCGATCGGCACCGAGAAGAGCATCGCGTAGCTGGTGGCCTTGAGCGTGCCGAAGATCAGCGGCATCAGGCCGATCTTGGGTTCGAAGTCGTCGGTGCCGCTGGAGGACTGCCAGGTGTGCGCGGGCTCCGGATAGCCCTCGTACCAAGTTTCGCGGAAGATCGTTCCGAACGTGGTCTCCGGGTGCGGATTGTCCAGCGGCCAGAACGCGGCGGCGCCGTCGGCGGCGGCGGTGAGAAGTCCGTTGCTCTTCGGCGCCAACTGCAGCAGCTTGGGCGCGCCGCCTGCGTCGCCTTCGCACAGCACGCGCGCGGTGGTGTGGTGGCGGATCCAGAAGCTGCCGTCGGCGGCGGCGGTGACGAAGGTCTTGTTGCGCGCCGAGGGGGCGATGGCGGTGATGGCGGCGGCCTGCGGCTGCAGTTCGCGCGCGGGCACCAGATGGAAGCCGTCGGCGGGTCCGGCCGCGTCCGGCCCGTTCTCGATGCGGAACCAGGTGGTGACGGAGCCGTCGCCGCCGCCCGCGACGATCACCTGCTCGCCGATGAGGTATTCGATCGCCGTGAGCGGCGCCTCTCCCGGCACCAGATCCACCGTCTCGACCTGCGCGGCCTCGTCCGGACGCCGCAGGTCGAAGCGCGCCGCCGCGCCGTCGCCCCAGGCGATGATCAGCTGGTCGCCGCGGCCGGGCAGCAGCAGCGCGCTCGGCAGTCCGCGTCCGGCCGGGTCGTAGGGAATGTCGTGCTCGCTCAGCTCGGACGTGATTTCCCCGGTCAGCAGGTTTTCCGAAGTCGCAACCTGGCTGAACACCACGCGCCCGTCGGCCTTGACGTAGGCCAGCACTTCGCCCGTGTTGGAGATTCGGTAATCCACGCGCGTCACCGCCGACACCGTCCCGGTCGTCACCGGCGGGCGCATGGCGTGCGCGAGCCGGCTCCAGCGCGCGCGCTCCGCGGTGACGCGCTCGATCATCCCGCCGCGGAAGGGCGCGGCGCCGCCGGCCGCCAGACCCTGCGCCTCGGCGGGAATCGCCTCGTCGGCGAAGAATTCCTCTTCGAAGCCGAGAGTGCCCAGCACGAGGCTGCCGTCGTCGAGCGCCAGCGCGAGGCTGCTGCCGACCGCCTCGCGCGCGATCGCCACGACGCGCCGCGCCGGATCCTCGATCAGATCCAGCCGGCTCAACTCGCCGCCGGCCAGCGCGTTGAAGAGCGCGACTTCGCCGCCGTCGCCGAGCGCCAGTCCGAGACAGGAGTGCTCGTTGACTTCGGCGTGGATCCACGAGCCGCCCTCCGGCGGCGCCGGCAGCGCGTAGCGCGCAGGCGCTCCCAGATCCGCGCCGCCGAAGAGCGGCAGCACCACCAGCGCCAGGAACACGCAGATGCCCAGCACTGCGAAGATCACCAGCAACCCGCCCGTGCGGATCACCGCATCCACGATGCGGTCAATGACGACAACGCTCCGGCGCGTCTTGCGGACGCGCCGGAGCCGGGTGGTGCCGGATTTTTCCGATTCGGACAAAAAGTCTCCTTACTGGACGGCCAGCTCCGCGAGGCCGAGGTTCTTGCGCTCCTTCATGAGCACGTTCAGGGGCAGCGGCAGGTAGCCGTCTTTGACCACCGCCTCCTGGCCCTGGAAAGAAAGGACGTAGGACAGGAATTCGCCGCGCAGCGGATCGAGAGCCTTGCCGGGCTCCTTGTTGACGTAGAGCAGCAGGAATCGCGCCATCGGGTACTTGTTTGTGTACGCATTCTCCATGGTGGCCTCGTAGAGGGTGTCGTAGGCGGTCTTCGACAGCGGCACCGCGCGCACGTCGGCGGTCTTGTAGCCGATGCCCGAGTAGCCGATGCCGTATTTGTCAGACGCAACGGCCTGGACCACGGCCGAGGAACCCGGCTGCTCCTTGACGCTGTCCTTGAAGTCGCCCTTGAAGAGGGCGTGCTCCTTGAAGTAGCCGTAGGTGCCGGAGGCGGAGTTGCGGCCGTAGAGAGAGATGGGCTTGTCGGCCCACTCGCCGGTCAGGCCCAGGTCGCCCCAGGTCTTGATGTCGGCGTCGTAGCCGCCTTTGCGGGTCTTCGAGAAGATGGCGTCGGCCTTCACCAGCGACAGCCCGGCGAGCGGGTTGTCCTTGTGGACGTAGAGGGCCAGGACGTCGATCGAGGTCTTCACCTCGGTCATCTTGTAGCCGTACTTCTTCTCGAACTTGTCCTGTTCCTCGGCCTTGACCGGGCGGGACATCGGGCCGAAGTGGGCGGTGCCCGCCTCGAGGGCCGGGGGCGCCGTGGAGGAACCCTTGCCCTCCACCTCGACCTTCACGTTGGGGTAGAGCTTGCGGAACCCCTCGGCCCACAAGGTCATCTCATTGTTCATCGTGTCGGAACCGATGGACTTGAGGCTGCCGGACACCGGGGTGCCGGGGACGTATTTCGGAATCTTCGCGTCCACCTTCACGGCGCCGTAGGAGGCCTCTTGGGCCTGCACGGGCTCTTGCGGGAGGAAAGCGAAGCCTGCAGCCAGGAGGGCCGCGGCGGGGAGGGCGAGTTGAATCATCAAAGAAAACGGTAGGCCGCTACCGTGAAGGCCAGGTGAAGCCTATCTGAATTCTGCGAGACCGGCGCCCGGCCGCGGGCTGGCCGGAGTGGCCGGCAGTTCGACGCGGAAGACCGAACCCTCCCCCGGCCGGCTCTGGACGCTGATGCGCCCCCCCATCCGCGAAAGCAAGTTCCTGACGATGGCCAGGCCCAGGCCGGTGCTGCCGCTGGCGCGGCCGTGCGCCGGATCGCCGCGGAAGAAGCGCTCGAAAATCTGCGGCAGGATCGCCGGGTCGATGCCGGCGCCGGTGTCGCGCACGGTGATGGACACGCCGAACTCCTCGTCGGCGACCGCCACCTCCACCGCGCCCGCGTCGGTGTAGTTGATGGCGTTCGCGACCAGGTTGCGCACCACGGTCTGCAGCGCCGAGCGGTCGGCGAGCAGCTCGCCGCGCGCGGCGGCGTCCACGTGCAGGCGCAAGCCTTTCGCTTCGGCGCGCGGGCGCAGATCCTCGACCACCGCGCTGACGGCATCGGCGGCGGGAATCCGTTCCGGCCGCAGGCGCCAGTCCGGATCCTCGGCGCGCGCGAGCTGCAGCAGGTCCTCGGCCATGTTCGCCAGCGCGCGCGCGTTGCGCTGCGAGCGCGCGAGAAGATCGGCGTGCGCCGCGGCGGGCAGATCCTCCATCAGGTCGAGCAGGCCGATGAGCGCCGCGATCGGCGTCTTCAGCTCGTGGCTGGCGTTGGCGACGAAGTTGCGGCGCCGGCGCTCGAGCGCGGCGTCGCTGCGCAGATCCTGCAGCACGAGCAGGCGGCGGCCGACGCCGGCGGGCGCGAGCGTGACCTGGACGACGAGATCGGGCAGGCCGCCGGGCCGGCCGAGTTCGAGCACGCGGCGCACGGTTTCGTCGGTGGGCGTGCCGGCGACGAGATCGGTGATCTGCCCCGGACGCGTGAAGCGCTCGAGCGGGAGCGCGTCTTCCAGCGCGTCGGGCGGCGCGTCGAGCAGAGCGATCGCGGCGGGATTGGCGAACAGCACCTCGCCGTCGCGGCCCAGCAGCGCGACTCCTTCGGCCAGGTGGTCGAGGGAGCGCTGCATCGCCTCGCGGCGCGCGAGCACGTCGGCGGCGTCGCGTTCGGACGCCCGCAGGAGGCTGCGCTGGCGCCAGCCCCAGGCCAGCGCGATCGCGCAACCCACACCGAGCACGGCGGCGGTGCCTGACATCTGCGGCCTGTCAGGCCACTTTAGCGGCGCGGCTTGGCCGACTGCCCGGGCTTGGCGCTCTTCGCCGCGCTCTTGGGGGCATTTTCCGTCTCGACGAAGCGGTAGCCGACGCCGCGCACGGTCTCGATCAGGTCGCCTTCGGGCCCGAGCTTGCGCCGCACCGACTTGACGTGCGTGTCAATGTTGCGCTCGGTCACGATGGCGCCGGCGCCGATCGTGTAGTCGATCAATTCGCCGCGGCGGAACACGCGGCCCGGACGGCCGGCCAGCGTCTGCAGCAGCTTGAATTCCGTCGGCGTCAGCTGGACGCGGCGATCGTCCATGCGCACCTCGAAGCGCACCGGGTCGATGGTCATCGGGCCGGCGCGGATCAGTTCCTCGGTGACGGTGGGATCGTCCTTCGAGGTGCGGCGCAACAGTCCGCGCACGCGCGCGACGAGCTCGCGCGGACGCGCCGGCTTGACCATGTAGTCGTCGGCGCCGACGCCGAGGCCGAGCACCACGTCGGATTCCTCGCCCTTCGCGGTCAGCATGAGAATCGGCAGGCGCTTGAAGGCGGGCTCCTCGCGCAGGCGCCGGCACACTTCGATGCCGTCGAGTTTGGGCAGCATGAGATCCAGGATCACCAGATCCGGATCGTGGCGCTGCGCCAGATCGAGAGCCTGCTGTCCGTCCTTCGCCAGCACGACGCGATAACCCTCGTGGGTGAAGGTCAGGCGCATGACCTCGAGCAGGTCCGCGTCGTCCTCGACGATGAGTAGAGTCTTGTCCGGCACGTGCAGATCCTGAAGGCGGGACATGGCCGCACCAAGGATATACCGTGAAGAACCGATGAACAAAGAAATCGCCTTGTAGAGTGCATTCGGGGCGAGGGGTGGCCCCGAGGATGCGCACGGAGGCGGCATACTGCGGTCTTGGCACTCGCCTTCGACCCCGCCGTTCTCCTGCCGATCCTGTGCTGCCCGAAGAGCCGCGCGCCGCTGAAGCTGGTGGGCGAGGAGTGGCTGGTCAGCACCGACCCGGCCACGCGGCTGCGCTATCGCATCGACGACGGCATTCCGGTGCTGCTGGTCGAGGAGGCGGTGGCCCTGCCGGAGGACGAATGGAAGCGCCTGCTTGCGCAGGCCCGGGCCTGAGCGCCATGGCCGAGACCGTCTTCGGGCGCATCCTCAAGGGCGAGCTGCCCGCGAAATTCGTGCACGAGGACGAAACGTGCGTGGCCTTCCACGACGTGGCGCCGAAGGCGCCGGTGCACATTCTGGTGATTCCGCGCCGCGAGTTGACGAGCGTGGCGGCGATGGGAGTGAAGGAGCGCGCGCTGGTCGGTCATCTGCTGTGGGTCTGCGCGAAGGTCGCGAAGGAGGCCGGGCTCGAGGCGGGCGGCTATCGCATCGTCACGAACGTCGGCGCCGACGGCGGGCAGACGGTGAAACATCTGCACTTTCATGTCCTCGGCGGCCGGCGTCTCACCTGGCCGCCTGGTTAGCCCTTTCTCTTCTTCAGTCCTGCGGCACCAGCAGCCCGACGCTGGCGCTCAATCCGTGCACGTAGGGCTTGCCGCACACCGGCCCGATTTCCCCCGCCGCGAAGAATCCCGCCGTCGGCAGTCCCGGCCAGTGATGCTGGATCGCCGCCACGTCGTGGTCGGCCTCCTGGAACAAATGCAGCCCGCGCCCGGTGCAGTTGAACAACAGCGCCGCCAGCGGCTGCGTGTGGAAGGACGAAGCCATCTCGAGCAGCGCGTGCATCTCCCTGTGCGCGGCGTCGCGGTCGCGCGTCTGGAACTGCAGCCGCGCTCCGTTCTGCACCGCCTCCTGCTGGATGGCGATGGCGCCCGCGTCCGGATCCACGCCGACCACGCCGCGCACCAGGCAGTCGTGCGCGGTCTCGCCAGTGGAGCTGGCCACCGCGCGCAGTCCGACGTGCGGCGCGCGCATGAAGCGGCGGCGCTCGTCCTCGTCCAGCTCGGCCAGCACCTCGCTCAAGCCTTCGTAGGCCGAGCGCCCGCCCAGCTCGTAGACGATGTTGCGCTCGCTGCGCGTGACGACGAGCTCGGGGCCGATCGGCCGGCAGCCCTGCGCGACGATCGGCTCGATGCGCACGCCGCCGCGCAGCACCACGCCGGCGGCGCCGCCCTGGTGCACGCCTTCGTCGGTCATCAGCAGGTTGGAGCCGCTGCGGCTCGCGCCGCTGGCCACGCCGCCGACCACCGTCGGAAGATCGGCGCGCTGCTTGCGCAGCGAGGCGAAGAAGGGCTCGAGCGGAAAGTTGAACGGATCCGGGAACAGCAGCACCGCGGCGTCGCTGCCGACGTCCGGCCATCCGTGCACGACGCTGGCTTCGTCGTCGAGTCCGAGGTGGAAGGCCTGCACGCGCGTGCCGGGCAGGCGCAGCGCCATCGCGCCGAGGCAGGGGCCGCTCTGATGCTCGCGGCCGCCGCCGATCACTCCGCTGACGGTGCAGCCAGCCAGCGCGTCGGGCGCGATGCGCCGCTGCAGCCGGTGGCGCACCAGCTCCGCGTGCTCGCGGTGCTCGGCGCTCAGGAAGACCAGCAGCAGGTCCGGCCCGCGGCCGAGGCTCTCGAGCAGCTTGCCGCAGACTTCCTCGATCGCCGACTCGACGTCGCCGCGGGTGGAGATGGCTTCCGCGACCGCGGGCTTGCCGGCCATGCCCAATCTAAAACTCCACTCCGCCGGGCACGAACTCGTCGAACTTCTTCTTCTGGTCGGGCGAGACGGTGCTCGGCGCGAGCGGATCGTCGAAGGCGTGCTCTTTGACGTCGCTCGCGGCCACGCGGTAGATGTCGTCGAGCAGGCCGTCGGTCATCTCGAAGGCCAGGCTGAAGGTGCCGGTGATCTCGAGCGTCTTGTAGGAGTAGTTGACGCCCTTGCCTTCGAGCGTGATGCGCACGATCTCGTTCGGCCCCGGCGGCGCGCCGAAGCAGCAGCCCCACAGGCTGCGCACGAGGTGGAACTTCTTGATGTTCTCGAAGTCCAGGTCCGGCAGCATGAAGCCGCGCAGCACCACCTGCTTGCCGTCGAGCTTGCGGATGTGCGCCGGGAACGGATCCTTCTTGCGCTCGTCGAATTCCCAGCCGCCGAGGTCGTGGATGTCCAGGCGCAGCGGCGACTCGCCGGACGCCAGCGCGGCTTCGACGTTGCGCACGCGCTCCTCGTAGGTGGTGGCGGTGGACCAGAGCGGCGGTTTCTCCGCCGGCGCCGGCTCGACTTTCACCTGCTCGCGCAGAGGCACGTCCGGCGCCGGCTCCTGTGCCGTCGGGGGCGTGTGCTCGGCAGCCGGTGCCGCCGGAGGCGCCGCGGGGGGCGGCTCTTCCTTCTTGCCGCAAGCGGCGGCCAGCAGCAGCAGGGCGAAAGCGGGGCAGCGCGCGATCATGGAAGGTCTCATTCGCAGGTTAGCACGCTCCCGCCGGGTCAAACGCTGCCCGACAAAATGCGCGCCGCCTCGGTGCGGTAGGCCGCCGCCGCCGGCACCAGGCCGGCCAGGGCGCCGGCCGCGGTCACCGCGGCGAGCAGCAGGAGACTGTCCGCGCCCGGGGCCGCCGCCACGCTGATGCCGGTCATGCCGCGCATCGCCTCGGCGCCGAGCGCGGCGAAGAGCGCGGCCAGGCCGAGGCCGAGCAGTCCGCCGAACAGCGCGATCGCCGCCGACTCCGCCGTCACCAGGCCCAGCAGGGTGCGGCGCCGCGCGCCCAGCGCGCGGTACACGGCGAACTCGCGGCGGCGCGCGCCCATCGTGTTGTAGACCGCCACCATCACTCCGGCCAGCGCCACCACGACCACGAGTCCGCTGATTGCGCGCAACGCGCCGTCGAGCGCGCTGACGAAGACGAAGAGCTTGCGCACTTCGTCGGCAGGGCGCGCCGACTGCGCGTCGAGGCGGTCGTTGATCGCGCGCCAGATGCGGATCTGATGCATGCCCGCCTTGGTGCGCAGGTAGATCGCTGACAATCCGCGCGGGTCGCGCGCGCCGCCCTCCGGCGTGTCCACCGTCGGCGCGTGGCCTTCGATCACGTAGTAGAGGCCGATCGGCACGTAGATGGCGCGGTCCACCGGCGTGCCCGTCGGCGCCAGCACGCCGACGACTTCGCACTCGGCTTCTTCGTGCTCGGGCGCGCCGGCCGCGCCCGTGAGATCGTGCGCGGGGCGGAAGCGCGAGCCGATGCCGAGCCCGGTGGCAGCCGCCGCCTCGGCGCCGACCACCGCGCGCGCGAGCTCGGGAAATTCGTGCTCGTGCTCGTGGCTGTCCTCGGCCAAGTGCTCCTTCAACTCGGCCAGCTGCTCCGGACCGTAAGCGAAGGCCGCGCCGGCGCGGAAGCGCATCGGCTCGCCCTCGCCGCCGTTGCCGGGCAGGCGCACCTGCGTGAAAAAATCGCCGGTGACGCCGACGATGCGCGCGCCTTGATACGCGTCGCCGACCGCGACCGGCACGGCCCACTGCACGCCGGGCATCGCGCGGATTTCCTCGAACAGCGCATGCGGAACGTTGCCCGGGCTCGCGCCCATGTGATAGAGCGCGTTGAGCACCAGCTCGAGCGGCGAGCCCTTGGCGCCCACGACCTGATCGCAGAGCGCGGCCGTGCGATGGAAGCCGCGCTCGCCGGCTTCGCGCAGCGCGCCCACCGTGGCGAAGAGGCCGACTCCCAGCGCCACCGACAGGCTGGTGAGCGCGGTGGCCAGCGGCCGGCGCCGCAGATTGCGCAGCACGATGCGCGCGGCGTTCACCGCAGATCCTCCACGCGCACGACGCGCTCGAAGGCGGCGGCCACCGCCGGATCGTGGGTGGCGCAGACCACCGTGGTGCCCTCGGCGCGGGCGGTGGCGAGGATGAGTTGCAACACCGTCTGGCTGGAGGCGGCGTCGAGCGCGCCGGTGGGCTCGTCGGCCAACAAGACTTCGGGCTTGTTGATCAGGGCCCGGGCCAGGGCCACGCGCGCCTGCTGCCCCACCGAGAGCTGGCTGGGCCAGTGATCCATGCGGTCCGCCAGGCCGACGGCGCCAAGCAGTTCGGCGGCCCGGCCCGGCGCCGGCCGCTGCCGCGCGAAGGCCGCGCCCAGCTCCACGTTTTCGCGGGCGGTCCAGCCGTCCAGCAGGTGAAAGGTCTGGAACAGGTAGCCGACGTGGCGGGCGCGGAAGCGGTCGCGGCCGGCCTCGCCCAGCGCCGTCAGATCGGCGCCGGCGACGGTGATGCGACCGGCGTCCGCCGCCAGCAGCCCGCCGATCAGGTTGAGCAGCGTGGTCTTGCCCGAACCGCTCGCGCCCATCAGCGCCACGCGCTCGCCGCGGCCGATGTCCAGCGCGCGCACCGCCAGCGTCGGCGCCGCCTCCGCGCGGCCGTCGTAGCGCTTCTCGACGCCCGCGAGCTGGATCAGGGGGGCGGACATGGGCGCCCTAGAATACGGAAACGCATCCATCCCATGAGCCGCTACGACATCCGCAAATTCGCCGTCATCGGGGCCGGCAACATGGGTTCCGGCATCGCCCAGAAGATCGCCACCGAGGGTTCGCCGGTGCTGTTGGTGGATCTCGACGAGGAGAAGGTGGCGCGCGGACTGGAGATCATCCGCAAGACCCTGCAGCAGGGCGTCGAGCGCAAGGTGTTCAGGCCCGAGCAGGCCGAGCAGATCCTGGGGCGCGTGCGCGGCAGCGCGGACTGGTCGCAGCTGGCCGACGCCGATCTGGTGGTCGAGGCGGTCTTCGAGGATCTGGAAGTCAAACGCAAGGTCTTCCGCCGGCTCGGCGAAGTCTGCAAGCCGGGCGCGATTCTCGGCACCAACACTTCCTCCTTCCTCGTGAAGGACGTGGCGTCCGTCACCCAGAATCCGCAGCGCGTCGTCGGCCTGCACTTCTTCTATCACCCGGCGAAGAACCGGCTGGTCGAAGTCATCGCGCACGCCGGCACCGATCCCGCGGCGTTCGACGCGGCCTGGGCGGCGATGGAAGCCACCGGCAAGACGCCGATCCGCAGCGCCGACGCCGCGGGCTTCGTCGTCAACCGCTACTTCGTGCCCTGGGTCAACGAGGCGGTGCGCATCCTCGGCGAAGGCCGCGCCGACGTGCCGACCATCGAGTGGGCGGCGAAGAAGTGCTTCGGCATCGGCATGGGCCCGTTCGAGTTGATGAACGTCACCGGCGTGCCGATTTCCCTGCACGCCGCCAATTCGCTGGGCCAGTCGCTGCATCCTTTCTACGCCGCCGGCGACGCGCTGGTGCAGCACGTGGCCGCCGGCAAGGGCAATTGGGATATCTCCGGCCAGCCTGACGAAAGCAAGTACGACCTCGTCGCCGACCGCCTGCTGGGCGTGACCTTCTACGTCGCTTCGCAGTTGGTGCACGACGCCGTCGGCAGCGTCGAAGACGTGGACATCGGCGCGCGCGTCGGCCTGCGGTGGCCGCGCGGGCCGTTCCAGATGATCAACCAGATCGGGGTGGAGAAGGCGGCGGAGCTGGCCGAGCGAGTTGTCAAACCGTGGAAGCTGGAGGTCCCGTTCCTGATCGCCAACCCCGGCGACCGCAAGATCCGCATCAACCTGGTGCGCCTCGAGGAGAAGGGCGATCTGGCCGTGATCCGCTTCAACCGGCCCGACGCCCTCAACGCGCTCAACGTGCAGGTCGGCCAGCAGCTGACCGGCGCCATCGAGCGCGCGCGCGTCAGCGGCAAGCGCGCGCTGGTGCTCGCGGCCAGCGGCAAGGCCTTCGTCGCCGGCGCCGACGTGAAATTTTTCGTCGAACATCTCGAGCGCGGCGCCTTCGAGCCGATCTATCACTTCGCGCGCGTCGGCCAGGACGTCTACCGCACGCTGTCCGGCAAGCGCCAGCCGACCATCGCGCGCGTGCAGGGCCTGTGCCTCGGCGGCGGCACTGAGCTGATCCTGGCCTGCGACTTCGTGGTATGCAGCCCGCGCGCGCTCTTCGCGCTGCCGGAGACCGGCATCGGCATCACGCCGGGGCTCGGCGGCACGCAGCGCCTGCCGCGGCGCATCGGACTGCCGCTGGCCAAGTGGATGGTCTACACCGGCGAAATGGTGGACGCCGCGTCGGCGAAGGAGATCGGCCTGGTGGACGAAGTCGCGGAGTTCCGCGAACTCGACGCCGCCTGCGCCCGCCTCGCCGACCGCGGGCGCCAGCCCGGCCGCATCGCGCCGGCCGCGGCGCCGGGTCCGAAGTGGCAGCCGCTGTGGGACTTCTTCCAGCGCCACACGGTCGCGGACTTCCTGGCCGGCAAGGCGCCGGCCGCGGGCAACGCGCAGATCGAGCGCGCCCTCAAACGCATCGCCACCAAGAGCCCGCACGCCCTGCGCGCCGCCGAGCAGCTGCTGGACCGGGGCGCGCGCATGGAGCTGGACGCCGGCCTGGACATGGAATTGGACGGGCTGAAGGAGGTCTTCCTGCACCCTGACGCGCTCGAAGGCATGAAGGCGCTGCTGGACGGACGACGCGCAGTGTTTCAAGTGCCGGCACGGGTCTGAAAGCGGCCGAATTCACGCCGATTCCGGCTTTTTGAGTGGAAGGACTCGCGCTTTGCGCGGGAAGTGAAGGGCGAGACTCCGGCGCTTCCCACGCCCAGCCCCCGATGGAAGAATGTCCGGCTTGAGGTTCATCCCGCCCGGCGGCGCGCTCGTCCCCGCCGCCGACCGCATCCAGAGCACCCTCGTGCCCGGCAATCTGTGGCGCGTGCGGCTGGAGGACGGCGGCAGCGGCTGGTGGAAGCGCGCCGTCACGCCGCCGTGGCGCCTGCTCTTCGCCGTGCATCGTCACTCGCGGGCGCAGCGCGAGTACTGCGCCCTGCGCCTGCTGCGCGAGCGCGGACTGCCGGCGCCGGAACCGATGGCCTGGGCCACCCGCCGCCGCGGCCCCTTCCTGCTGGAGTCGGCGCTGGTCACCCGCGAGACGCCGGATCTGGTGCGGCTGGATCACTTGCTGCGCGACGAAGCCGATCCGCAGCGGCGCGCCGCCGCCCTGGCCGCCGCGGGCGAGTTGGCGGCGCACATGCACGCGCGCGGCGTCGGCCACTTCCGTCTGCTGCCGAAGAACCTCCATCTCGAGCGGGCGCATCCGGAGCGCGCCTGGCTGCTGGACGCGGCCTACGCTTGCGCCTGGGACGGGATGGCGCCGCGCCGCGTGCGCCTCTTCGATCTGCGCTGCCTGTGCGGGACCGCGAGCGGCGTGCGCCGCGTGGACGCCGAAGCGCTGATCGAGGCCTACGAACTGGCGAGCGGCACCGTGACCGAGCGGCAGCCGCTGATGCTCACGGGCGCCTTTGCGATGAAGGCGCGGCGCATCCTCTACTATCTGGGATCCATGTGGACCGGCCATCGCCCGGAGCGGTTCCTGCCCGCCTCGCCCGCGCGATGACCGCGCCGGAGAGACTCCAGGAGTACGCGTCTGCGGCCGGAGCGGCCGAGTATCGGGACGAATACGTCAAGCTGCATCGCAAGCTGAGCGACCGGCGCGAGCGGCGGTTGTTGGATCGCTGGTTCGGGCGCGTGGGCGCGGTGCAGTCAGCGCTCGATCTGCCCTGCGGATTCGGGCGCTATCTCCCCTACCTGCAGTCGCAGGGCGCGCGCGTGGTGGAGGCGGATTACAGCGGTTCCATGGTGCGCATGTCCTGGGACCAGCACCCGGCCGCGCCGCCGGCCGCCGGCCTGCGCTGCTTCGGCCACGAGATTCCGCTGCGCGACCGCGCGGTGGAGCTGGTTTTCTCGATGCGCCTCAACCACCATCTCGTGGATCCCGCCGTGCGCCGCGAGCATCTGCGCGAGTTGCTGCGCGTCTCCGGCCGCTGGGCGATCTTTACTTATTTCGACCACGCCAGCGTCAAGAATCTGCTGCGCCGCGCGCGCGCGCGCCTGCGCCTGACGCGCAAGCCGCCGAAGAGCACGCTGCGCCGCGCCGAGGTGCACGCGCTGGCAGCTGAATGCGGGTTCCGCATCGTCGAGGATCCGTGGCTGTTCGTGATCGGCTCCGGGCACCGTCTGGTGCTGGCTGAGCGCGTCACTCAGTAAGGTAACGAGCGATCCAGTCGCGTTCACTGACTTTCCCCTGCACCAGGATTCTGACTTCCGCAACCTTCACGTCAGCAGGGTGCCCGTATCCGTACCAGAATCCTTCTTGGGAGTCCTCGTCCCAGTCCACAAGTTCGCCGTTCGCGTTGAACACGTAGGCCGAGGGCCCTGACGAATGGATTGATTTCCATGGGCCTTCCGCAATGATCATGACCGCCCCATTCTCGTCCCTGGCGGTTTGCAGAAATCGCGTGGACGGCCGCCACTTTAAGTAGTCATCGAAGCTGATCACCCAATCTGGAGGCGTGACATCCCTGGGTTTGTCATATCCGGTGCCACGAGCACACATCCATAAACTGAGAGGAATGAACAGAACGCCGAACGCGACGAGGGTGAAGTCGAAAGTCCTGCGGCCTGTCGAGCGCATCACTCCGCCGTCCGGTAGGGAACGTCCTTCCAGGGGCCTTTGCCGCTGGCGGCTTCGGCCAGGAGTTCTTCGGCGCGGCGGATGAGGGTGTCGCGGCCGGCGGCGAGGTCCTCCGGGTCGAATTCCACCACCAGATGCGGCGGCACGCCGATGCCTTCGATGCCGCGCCCCTGGTTGAAGCGGTTCATGTTGCTGTCCACGGACACGTAGAGCGCGAACTTGCCCGACGGCAACTCGATGGTCTCCTTGCTCGAGGACATGCCGGCGGTGGCGCTCTCGCCGATCATCAGCGCGCGACCGTCTTCCTTGAACATGCCGCTGCCGGTCTCGGCGGCGCTGATGACGGTGCCGTCCACGATCACCACCACCGGCCCGGCGTAGGGATGCGCGCCGGCGCTGGAGTAACTCTTGTTGAAGGCCAGAGTCTTGCCCGCCGGCACGAAGCGGCCCATCAGGGCCTCGTGATCGAAGCCGCCGCCGCCGTTGCCGCGAAAGTCCAGCACGATGCCGGGCGCATCGCCGAGATCGGCCAGCGCCTCGTCCATCAGCTCCGGCAGCTCGCTCTTGCAGCGCCGCAGGTGCACGTAGCCGAGGCCGGAGGGCAGCCGGCACCAGGACAGGTCGCCACTCTGCTTGAGATCGGCCGGCCAGACCGCGGGGCCCGCGGTGCGCACGGAGCGGCGGTCGAAACCGATCGTGCGCTTCTTCTTCTTGCCGTCGGGCTCCTTCAACTCCAGCTCCAGGCGGCCGCCCTCGGGACCGGAGAGGCCGAAGTGCGTGGTCCAGAAGAAGGCCTGCTGCGCGGTCGAGAAGGAGTAGACCTCGCGCGCCTCGGCCTCGCGCTGCGCCAACCATTTGGCGACGGGCATCCCCTCCACCTTCAGCACCTCCGAGCCGGGCAGGATCGAGGCGTCGGCCGCCGGTCCAAGCGCCTGCTTGACGTAGATCTTGCCGCCGGCGCGGCACCAGCCCATGCCCGCGTCGCCGCGTCGGCCGCCGAAGGGGGCGTCCGCGGGCCAGGTTTGCTCGGTGCCCTGCGGACCTTTCTGCACCTCGGCGTGCCCGTCGCGCAGGCGCGCGAGCAGGCGGGTGAGCAGCACGTACTCGTCTTGCTCGGTACGCACCTCCTTCGCCGCGGCGCTCATTTCCTTGCGCACCGCCTTCCAGTCGATGCCCTTCAATTCGAAGAAGTGCCCGCACTTCTGCTCGAGCGCGTCGAGCGCGAAGGCCACGTCACTCTGACAATTCTCCTGGACCTGGGGCGCGAGAAGTGCGTCGAGCAGGAGGATGGGGAGCATCACTTCAGTTTAAGGTCCGGCGGCTGAGCCAGATGATCGGTCTGCCACACCCGGCGCATCGTGGCGGCGTCGGCGTTGCCGCCGGAGAGGATCACCAGCACGGTGCGGCGCGGGCGCGCGGGCTGCTGCGCCAGCCAGCGCGCGGCGGCGGCCATGCCGAGCGCGCCGGTGGGCTCGATCTGCTGCTTCAGCAAATGCGTCAGCCACTGGGTCCAGCGCGCGAGTTCTTCTTCTTCGATCTCGAAGATGCCGTCGGCCTGTTTGACGATTTTCCGGGTGCGCTCGGACAGCGACAGCGTCCGCGCGCCGTCGGCCATGGTCGGCTGAGGCTCGTCCCAGCGGAACAACTTGCCCTCGCGCAGGGTGCGCGCGGCGTCGTTCGCCAGCAGCGGTTCGCCGCCGAAGACCAGGCGCGGCGCGCCGCCGGGCCCCGGACCCGCGCCCTTCACCGCCAGCGTCGTGCCCGAGAGCAGTCCGCCGCCGCCGACCGGCGCGAACACCGCTTCCACTTCGGGATGATCCTCCAGCGCCTCGGCCGCCGCGGTCCCCTGGCCGTGGATGATCTCGTCGTGGTCGTAGGGCGGCACCAGCGCGCAGCCCGGCGCAGCGCCCGCGGCCTCGGCCTCGCGCTCCATCGCGGCGCGGCTGGCGCGCAGGTGCAGGCGCGCGCCATAGGCCTCCGTGGCGGCGCGCTTCACCGCGCTGCTGGCCTCGGGCATGTAGATCTCGGACTGGATCCCCAATTCCGCCGCGGCCCACGCCACGGCCTGCGCGTGATTGCCGCTGCTGTACGCGATGGCGCGCTGCGGCAGGCGGCCCTGCTCCTTCATCCACAGCAGGGTGTTGAGCGCGCCGCGCGCCTTGAACGCGCCGACGCGCTGCAGATTCTCGCACTTGAAAAGAAGGTTATGGCCGAGGAATCCGTCCAGCGTGCGGCTCGCCGCCACCGGCGTGCGCAGCACCTTCCCGCTGATCCGCGCCGAGGCGGCGTCCACGCCGGCGGAGGACAGCAGGCTCATGGCCGTCTCACTTCGCCGCCGAGGCTTCGCAGATGCCGCGGAAGCGGCAGCCGCCGCACTTCGCGGCCTCCGGCGCGGCGGTCCAGTGCGCGGGCACCAGCGGATCGGCTTCGGGATCGTAGTGCGCGTCCATCATCGCGCGCAGGCTCTCGGACACGCGGTCCTGCGCCTGCGACAGCGCTTCGATCGTCACGGGCGTGGTCTTGACTTCGCCGGTGGACAGGTAGGCGGCATGCAGCACGATGGATTCCGGCTCCTGGCTCCAGCGCTCGCAGGCGTAGAGGCCGTAGCTCAGCAACTGGAAGTCGTCCTCGGGGCGGGGCGTGCCGGTCTTCCAGTCCCAGATGTGCAGGGTCTCGCCGTCGAGGTACGCGAAGTCCGGCACCGCGTAGATCTTGGTGCCGAGGAATTTGTAAGAGTCCAGTTCCTCGAGCGCGCGCCAGTGGTCCGGATGCGCGGCGCGCGCCGGCGCCAGCGCCGGAGCCTCGGCGAAGTTGCGGGTGCAGCGCTGCAGCAGTTCGCGGATGGCGTCGGTGCGCTCCTTGGGCAGCGGCAAGCCGAAGTGATGCTCCTGCAGGTGCGTCGTGTCGCGCTTGGGTCGCGACTGGGGACCCCAGCCCTGCGACTGGCGCCAGCCTTCGCGGAACAGCGCGACGGCTTCTTCGTTCAGCTCCGCGGCCGTCATCGTCGTGCCGGCGCGCCGCCGATCGAACCAGCGCGCCACCGCGCGGTGCACGCAATCGCCGGCGTAGGCCGGCAGGCTCGTGAGACGCGCGAGGGTGGCCGCCTGCCAGCGCGCGGCCGGCGGGGATTCCTTCCACCAGCCCCAGGAGGCGTAGCGCGCGAACCAATATTCCTTCCGGCAGCGCTCGAACTCCCGCGCGCGGCTGGCGGACCAGGAGAGTTCGATCTTGAGCTCGGAGACGGCCACGGAAGGAGTCTAAACTGGCGCGGGTGGCGAAGAGAATCCTGTTCGTCTGCGTCGAGAACGCCAATCGCAGCCAGATGGCGGAGGCTTTCGCGCGCCTTCTGGGTGGCGCGCGGGTGGAAGCGCACAGCGCCGGCTCGCGGCCTTCCGGCGCCGTCAACCCGCGCGCCATCGAGTCCATGGCCGAGCTCGGCTACGACCTCGCCGCCCACCGTTCGAAATCCCTGGCCGATCTGCCGGCGGGCGCGTGGGATGCCGTCGTCACCATGGGCTGCGGCGACGCCTGTCCGCAACTGCCCGCGAAACTGCGCGAGGACTGGCAGATCCCCGATCCGCGCGCGATGGAGCCGGCGGAGTTCCGCGCGGTCCGGGATCGGGTGCGCGATCAGGTCGCGGGTCTGCTGGGAAGGCTGTAGCCTCGCCTCCAGGTGGCTTCCCTATTCACGCACGTCTTCACCGCCGGCGCGCTGGCCGCGATCGCGGCGCCGCGCCTCGGATTCCGCAAGTCCATGGCGCTCGGCATGGTCTGCGCGGTGCTGCCCGACGCGGACGTGTGGGGCCATTACGCGGGCGTGCCCAGCCGCAGCTTCTGGGGCCACCGCGGCTTCACCCACTCCATTTTCTTCGCGCTGGCGTGGGCCCTGCTGCTGGCCTGGATCGTGCGCAAGGACCCGCTGACGCCCGGCGAGAAGTCCTGGCGCGGCGTCTACTTCTTCCTCTGCACCGTCAGCCACGGCATCCTCGACGGCTTCACCACCGGCAACCGCGGCGTGGCCTTCTTCGCGCCCTTTGACAATTCCAGGCACGTGCTGCCGGGCAACGTGATTCCGATCTCGCCGCTGGGCGTGCAGAACTTCTTCTCGGAGCGCGGCTGGACCGTCATCCAGGCCGAGTTCCGCCTCGTGTGGCTGCCGCTCGGCGCGCTGGCCCTGCTGTGCTGGCTCGGCCGCCTGCGCCTGCGCCGCGCCGCCGCGCGCGCTACGCCCGCAGAAGACTCGCGATCATGAGTCCGTTGGCGGCGAATCCCGCGACGCAGAGCGCCGCGAGCAGCAGCCGGCCGTGCCTGCCGAAGGCGCGCCAGCCGAGCGTCAGCAGCAGGAAGATCGCCGCCGTCGCCGCGACCATCGGCACCCAGATCAGCGACTCCGGCACGCCTGACAAAGGTCCGGCGGGGAAGCCCGGCATCACCGCGAAATACTGCAGATAGGTCCTCACGCAGTGGCCGCACTCGGTGAGCGGCCCGAAGACGAATGGCAGCAGATGCGGCAGCCACATCAGCCCGAGCGCCGCCAGCACGGCGGGCCGCCACGGAGCCGGAGGCGGGGGGGGCATCTAGTGCCGGAAGTGTCGCACTCCGGTGTGCGCCATGCACACTCCGCGGGCGTCGCAGGCGGCGGTCACCTCGGCGTCCTTGACCGAGCCGCCGGGCTGGACGATCGCCACCACCCCCGCCGCGGCCAGGAGCTCCGGCCCGTCGGGGAAGGGAAAGAAGGCGTCGCTGCCAGCCACGGAGCCCTGCGCCCGCGCGCCGGCCTTCTCCACCGCCAGCCGTGAGGAGTCCACGCGGCTCATCTGCCCGGCGCCGGCGCCGACCAGCATGCCGTCTTTGACCAATGCGATGGCATTCGACTTGAGATGCTTGGCCAGGGTCTGAGCGAGGCGCAGGTCGGCTTCGCGGCCAGCCGGCAGCGGCGCCTGACTCACCACCTGGAACGTTTCGCTGCTGCCGGAGGAATCGTCGCTGGACTGCACGAGCGTGGCGCCCCACACGCGGCGCGCCTCGGCCTGCGCGCGCGGCCGGCCGCTGCCCAGCTCCGGAATCTCGACCAGGCGCAGATTCTTGCCCCACTTGGGGCCGTTGCGCAGCAGCGCGACGGCGTCCGCGTCGAAGGAGGGCGCCGCGATCAATTCGACGAAGTGATTGGGCGCCGCCAGCACCTCGGCGGCGGCGCGCGTGAAGGGCACGTTGAGGGCGATCACCGAGCCGAAGGCGGAGACGGGATCCCCGTCCCAGGCGCGGGCCAGCGCGTCGGCGGCGTCGCGGCCCAGCGCGGCGCCGCACGGATTGGTGTGCTTGACCACCACCGCCGCGGGCGCCGGAAGTTCCTGCGCGCAGCCGGCCGCGCCGTCGAGATCCAGCCAATTGTTGTAGGACAATTCCTTGCCGCCCTCGAGCACGCGCGCCGCGCCCAAGCCGCGCGCCGGCACGTCGGCGACGAAGGTCGCGGTCTGGTGCGGATTCTCGCCGTAGCGCAGCGCGCCCGCGCCGGAATCGTCCGCCATCCAGCGCGCGATCGCGGCGTCGTAGGCGCCGGTGCGCGCAAACACCTTCGCCGCCAGGCGCCGGCGCGTCGCCAGCGTGGTGCCGCCGGCGCGGATCTCCTCCGCCACCGCCGCGTAGTCGGCCGGATCGCAGAGCACCGCGACGAAGTCATGATTCTTCGCCGCCGAGCGCAGCATGGACGGCCCGCCGATGTCGATCTTCTCGACGATCTCGGCGCGCTCCGCCCCGGACGCCGCCGTCTCCTCGAAGGGATAGAGATTCACCGCCACCAGGTCGATCGCGCCGATGCCGTGCTCCTCCATGGACGCGCGATGCCGCGCGTCGTCGCGCCGCGCCAGCAGTCCGCCGTGGATCTTCGGATGCAGCGTCTTGACGCGGCCGTCCATCATCTCCGGGAAGCCGGTCCAGTCCGCCACCTCGGTCGCGGCCACGCCGGCCTCGCGCAGGGCCTTCAGCGTGCCGCCGGTTGACAAAATTTCCGCGCCCGCCGCGGCCAGGGCGCGACCCAGCTCGACCACTCCGTCCTTGTAGTAGACGGACAGGAGCGCGCGCTGCACCGGGATGCGGTCCATGGCCTCACTTCGAAGTGCGGGAGCGCAGGTAGGTTTCGATGAATCCATCGATCTCTCCATCCAGGACGGCCTGGGTGTTGCCGGTTTCGTGGCCGGTGCGGTGATCCTTCACCAGTTGATAGGGATTGAGCACGTAGGAGCGGATCTGGTGGCCCCAGGAAATCTCGCCCTTCACGCCGTAGAGCTGGCGCAGTTCCTCGTCGCGGTCGCGCTCGCGCAGCTCGTAGAGCTTGGCCATCAGCATCTTCATGGCGGTGGCGCGGTTCTGGTGCTGGCTGCGCTCGTTCTGGCACTGCACGATGAGCCCCGTCGGCACGTGCACGATGCGGATGGCCGACTCGGTCTTGTTGACGTGCTGCCCGCCCGCGCCGCCGGCGCGGAAGGTGCCGACTTCCAGGTCGTCCGACTTGATGTCAATCGGCGCCTCGTCGTCGAATTCCGGCGTCACCTCGACCGCGGCGAACGAGGTCTGGCGGCGGTTCTGCGCGTCGTAGGGCGAGATGCGCACCAGACGGTGCACGCCGCGCTCAGCCTTGAGGTAGCCGTAGGCGTAGGAGCCGTGCATCGCCAGCGTGCCGGAGCGCAGGCCGCCCTCGTCGCTGTAGTTCAGCTCCAGAGTCTCCACCTTGTAGCCGCGGCGCTCGCCCCAGCGCAGGTACATGCGGATCAGCATCTCGGCGAAGTCGGAGGCGTCGAGGCCGCCGGTTCCTGCCTGAATCGTCAGATAGGCGCTGCGGTGGTCGTGCTCCCCGCCCAGCATCAGGCTGAAGTCCAGCTCGTGCAGCAGGCGCTCGGCCAGGACGATCGCGGACTGCATGTCGCCCTCGACCGCGCCGGCTCCGGCGTCCTCGCCCAGCTCCGCCAGGGTGCGCACGTCCTCCAGCGCGGCCGCAGCCTGCTCGACCGGCTCGACCAGCGCCTTGAGGGGCTTCAGTTCGGCGATGACCTTGCGCGCGGCTTCCGGCTTGTCCCAGAAACCTTCGGCGGACATGGCCGCGTCCAGCTCGTCCTTGCGCCGCTTTTTCGCCGGATAGTCAAAGCCGCCCCCGGATCTGTTCCAGGCGGCGTTCGAGCTCGGCGGCTTGACTGACCAGTTCTTTCATGACTCGCGGCGGACGATCCCGGTGAAATCGCGGCGATTCTACCCGCGCGGCGCCTCAGCCCGCCAGTTCAGCGCGGCGCTAGCCCGCCAGCCCGTGCCGCCGCTCCGCCGCGGCCAGCGCGCGGTCGAGCGCGTGATAGAGGGCCGTGTTGCAGGCCAGCGTCAGCGGCAGGACCGCGGCGCGCGTTTCGCGCAGGTATTCCGCGGCGCCCTCCGGCGTGAACGCGCCCTCCATCGTCAGCACGTTGTCGAGGCGGTCCGCGCTCTTCGCGATCTGCGCGTCGCGGCCCTCCCAGCGCAGATGCTCGAAGTAGCGCGCGTTGCGCTGCGCCTTGGCTTCGCCCTCGCGCAGCGGCGGATAAGTCAGCGCGCGCACCAGATCGCCGACCTGGGAGCCGAAGCGGTCCTCGATCTCGTCCTGCGAGGTGTGCGTGTCCTCCACCAGATCGTGCAGCAGCGCCGCGCACAGAATCGCGGCCTGCTTCTGCTCGGCGACTTCGCGCAGGATCAGCGCGCTGCGGATCGCGTGCGCCACCGCCGGCTCGCCAGGACCCTTGCGCTTCTGCCCGGCGTGGCGCTCGAAGGCCAGCGCCAGCGCCTCGTGCACCGCGGGCCACGTGTCCATGCCGACGTGCGAGATGAGCCGGCGGCCCAGAGCCTCCGGATCGAGCGCGTACATGTCCTTCCAGGCGTCCATCGGCGGCTCAGCGGGCGGGGCGCTCGAGAATCTGCACGCTGCCGTCGTCGCGGCCTTCCACCACGGCGTGGCAGAGGTCCAGGAACAGTCCGACCTCCACGACTCCCGGCGTCTCCGCCAGCTTGCGGTGCAGGTTCGCGGGATGCGCGATGCCTTTGGGGAAACGGCAGTCGAGAATCAGATTGCCGTTGTCGGTGCGGAAGGGCTGGCCGTCGGCGGCGGTGCGCAGGAACGCCGTGCACGGCCCGAGCGCCTCCACCTTGCGCCGCGTGGCGCCCGCGCCGAAGGGCGTGATCTCCACGGGCAGCATGAAGCTCGTGCCCAGGCGCGCGACGCGCTTGCCCGCGCCCACCAAAATCACCACGCGCTTGCCGGCCGCGGCGACGATTTTCTCGCGCAAGAGCGCGCCGCCGCCGCCTTTGATCAGGCGGAACTCCTCGTCCACCTCGTCGGCGCCGTCCACCACCAGATCCAGATCCGGCGTGCGCTCGAGATCGGTCAGCGGAATGCCCAGAGCCTCGGCGCGCTGCTCGGTGCTCTTGCTGGTTGGCACGCCGACGACCTGCAGACCCTCCTTCTGGATGCGCGCAGCCAGGGCCTGGAGGAAGAATTCCACCGTCGAACCGGTTCCCAGCCCCAATTTCATGCCGTTCTTCACCAGGCGGGCGGCGGCCTCGCCGGCGGCCTGCTTGGAGGAGCGGGGTTCGGCCATGGCGCAGCCATGTTAGGAAGGCGGGGCCTTCCACGGCTCTCCCCTACGCCTACAATTGAGAAGTTGTCGCAACAAAACCCGGTGGCGCCGCTCTTGACCCTGGCCGACATCCCCCGCCTCTTGGTGGCGCGGGTGGTCCGGGTCGAAGGCCACGATTTCGCGGCCGAGCGGCTTTACACGCTGGGCTTCGCGCCCGGCACCGAAGTGCGCTTCGAACGCCAGGCCCCCTTCCACGGCCCGCTCGTGGTGTGGGCGCGGGGCGCCATGATCTGCCTGCGTCCCCGCGAGGCGCGGCGGATCGTGGTCGAGGCGCTGGCATGAGCGAGTTTCTGCAACTTGCGCTGGTCGGCAGCCCCAACAGCGGCAAGACCACCCTCTTCAACGCGCTCACGGGAATGCGCGCGCAGACCGGCAACTATCCCGGCGTCACGGTGGACCGGCGCGCCGGCCGCGTGCTGCACCTCGGCGCGGCGCCGGTGTGGGTCAACGATCTTCCGGGCCTCTACTCGCTCGACGCGATCAGCGAGGACGAGAGCGTCGCGGTGCGCGTGCTGCGCGGCGAGCTGGCCGGCGAGAGCAAGCCCGACGGCGTGCTCTTCGTGGCCGACGCGACGACGCTGGCGCGCTCGCTGCCGATGCTCGCCGAAGTTCTGGCGCTCGGCATGCCGACCCTGCTGGTGCTGACGATGGTGGACGAACTGAAGGCGCGCGGCGGCGAGCTCGATCTGTTCCGCCTGCGCAGCCTGCTGGGCCTGCCGGTGGTGGGAGTGGTCGGCAATCGCGGACTGGGCCTCGACGATCTGCGCGCGCTGCTGCCGGAGCCCGCGGCCTGGCCCAAGCTGACGCCCGCAGGTCCGGCGATTCCGCCGCCCGCCGCCGGCGCCAGCCCCGCCGCGCGCTTCGTGTGGGCCGATCAGATCCTGGCCGCGGCGCAGCGGCGCGCGCCCGGTCCCAGCGACACCACGCGCAGCATGGATCGCGTGCTGCTGCATCCCGTGCTCGGGCTGCTGGTGTTCCTCGCGTTCGTCGCGACGTTCTTCCAAGCCATCTTCTCGTGGGCGCAGCCGGCGATGGACTTCTTCAGCGGCACGATGGATGGCTTCGCCGACGGCATCCTGGCGGCGTGGCCGGGCGGCGGCCTGGTCGCGGAGCTGCTGGCCGACGGCGTCGTGCGCGGAGTGGGAGCGGTGGTGGTGTTCGTGCCGCAGATCGCGCTGCTGTTCGCGCTGATTCACTTCTTCGAGGCCAGCGGCTATCTGGCGCGCGCGGCTTTCGTGGTGGACCGCGTGATGGGCTGGGCCGGACTCGAGGGCCGCTGCTTCATCGCGCTGCTGTCTTCCTACGCCTGCGCGGTGCCCGGCATCATGGCCACGCGCACGATTCCCAGCCCGCGCGACCGTTTGGCCACGATTCTGGTCGCGCCGTTCGCCACCTGCAGCGCGCGCCTGCCGGTCTACGCGGTGCTGATCGCCGCCTTCGTGCCGGCCACGCCGGTTCTCGGCTGGTTCACGCTGCAAGGTTTGACTTTGCTGGGCCTGTATCTGCTCGGAGGCGTCAGCGCGGTGCTCTTCGCGGCGCTGTTCAAGCGCGGCATGCTGCGCGGCGCCAGCCTGCCTTTCTATCTGGAGCTGCCGCCGTATCGCTGGCCCTCCTTCAAGTCGGTGCTGACGCAGACCTGGTCGCGGGTGCGCGTGTTCCTCAAGGACGCGGGCAGCGTGATCCTGATCGGCTCGATCGTGCTCTGGCTCTTCCTCAATTTCCCGCGCGAGCCAGCGGCCCCCGGCGCCAGCGTCGCCGAGGCGCGGCAGGCGCGCATCGAGAACTCCTTCGCCGCCAGCGTCGGCCGCGCGTTCGAGCCCGTGACCGAGCCGCTCGGGTTCGACTGGAAGATCAACGTCGGCCTGATCGGATCCTTCGCCGCGCGCGAGCTGATGATCAGCACCATGGCGCAGATCTACGCGCACCCCGGCGACGCCGAGGAGGGCGATGGTCTGGGCCTGGCCGAGACGCTGCGCGCGCCCGACCCGCGGACCGGGAACCCGCGCATGAGCGCGGCCAGCGCCTATTCGCTGCTGGCCTTCTACGTCTACGCGCTGCTGTGCTTGTCCACCGTCGCCGCCGCCCGTCGTGAAACGGGCGGCTGGCGCTGGCCGCTGTTCATGCTCGCCTACATGACGGCTCTGGCCTACGGGGCCGCGTTCGTCGTGTACCAGCTCGCGAGCTGAAGCGCTCGAGGGTCTACACCAGGACGACGATCAGCAGAACGACTGCGATGGTCACCAGGATGACGGTGATCTCGTGGTCGGAGAAGTCCATGTCCACCGCACGCAGGGTCTCGTGGATCGGCGCCGTCGCCGAGGCCATGACTTCGCGCTCCGTCGCAGCCAGCACGAGTCCGGCGTCGCTGACGGCGCCAGCCCGCAGGGATTCGAGCGCCACATCTTGAGCGCCTTGGCGGGCGGGTTCCTGCGCCTGCGCCGTCGGTGCGGCGAACGCGAAGGTGGATACCAGGGTGATGGAGAGGATGAAGTTGCGGGTGTAATTGTTCATGTGTGTGGAACTCGAATGAATGTTAGGCCTCTCATCTTAGCTCACTTTGTTCCCGACGGTAGAGCCATCATGCAGAACTTGTCCGAAGGCGTCCAGAGCCGTTCGAATTGTTGCGTAGGCAGAAGCACGAGGCCGCGGCGAGGATCCAACAAGTGAATCGTGTCCATTCCAGGGTCGTATCCGACCAGGAGGCAATAGTGAAACAATATGCCCTGATCCAAAGAGATCATCACGAGCAGAGGCCGGCCGGCGTCCACGTGACGCAACGCGCCCGTCTCCGAGTGATCCAGCGTGCCGCGGAAGAGCAGGACCTCGAATCCCTGGGCTTCGAGAAAGTCGCGCACCTCGGCGCCGCTGAGTCCTTGACTCTGCGCGGCGTGCTCGGCAAGCGCTGCAGACTGCTCCGGACTACGCACAACTGCGTAATAGGCGCACAGCGCAGAAATTGCGGCCATGCCGCAGTCGTACAACTCGTCTTGATGCACGATCGGAACTTCGAGCATCACGGCGCTGTCACTGACCGGATAGAGGGCGGCGGGAGCGGCGGAGCAGCCTGCCAATGCCGCGGCCAACATCAGAATTAGGAAATTGTGAATCATTGCCGACTACCTTAACCGCAAATCGTTAGAATGGATAGGCCATGCTGTACACCATTGCAGTCGTCCTCATCATCCTCTGGCTCCTCGGCTACGTATCGTCGAACACCATGGGTGGCTTCATTCACGTTCTTCTCGTGATTGCGATCATCATGATCCTGCTGCGCCTGATCGGCGGCCGCAGGAAACCTCTCTAGAACACGATCAGAAGCAGCAGGATGAGGCCTGCCGCCACGAGGACCACCCCGCCCTCGCGGTGGTCGTGATCGAGCGTGGCGCGCAGCTCCTCGAGCGCGGGCGCGAACGCCTCGCCCAGCGCCTCCCGCTCGGACGCGTTCAGGGCGGCGACGGGCGCGGCGGCGCCGGCGCGCAGTTCCTCCAGGGCGGCCGGCCCGGACGCCGGGGCCGCGCTCCGCGCGGGTTCCTGGGCTGCCGCGGGCGCCGCGAGCGAGAGGATGAAGATGAGCGAGCAAGTGACGAACGACGTTTGCATGGTTGGACTCCTTCAGGATTCCGGAATGGTCATCAGGCAGAATTCTCGGCCGGGCCTCAGGCCTGCTCGAAGCGCGCGGCCGGCGCGAGACTTCGGAGCGGTGCGGGCGCACCGGATCCCGTCCGATTGTCAGAGCAGGATCACGAGAATGATCACCACGGCCGCCGTGACCAGGATGAGCTCGGTTTCGTGATCGCTCAGATGGACGTCGGCGGCCCGCAGGTGCTCGTGCGCGGGCGAGAAGGCCGCGGCGAGAGCGTCGCGCTCGGTCCGGTTCGGCGCGGGCGCGGCCGGTCCCGCAGCCCCGGCGCGCAGATCCTCGAGCGCGGGGGCGGGGGCGGGGGCGGGGGCGGGGGCGGGGATGGGCTGGGGCGCAGGCTCCTGCGCGGCGGCCGTCGGGGAGAGCAAGAAGAGTGAGAACGCAAGAATTCCGGGAGTCAGATGCATGTGAACCTCCTTTGAATGAGTTCTTACTCCTCTCACTACGACCCGAAAACCGCCCCCTCAAGGGGATTTCCCGCCGCCTTACACGTCCAAATTCGCGACTTCGTGCGCGTGCTGTTCGATGTAAACGCGGCGCGGCTCGGTCTCGTCGCCCATCAGCATGGCGAAGGTGCGGTCGGCTTCGAAGGCGTCTTCCAGGCGGATGCGCTTGAGGCGGCGGCGCGCGGGATCCATGGTGGACTCCCACAATTGCTCCGGGTTCATCTCGCCCAGACCCTTGTAGCGCTGGACGTCCACCTGCTTCATCGCGATCTCGCGGAAAACCTGCACGAGCTCGAGCGCGCTGGAGGCGAGGCGCTCCTCCTTGCCGGTTTCGACGCGGTAGGAGGAAGCAGAGGAGGAAGTTGCGCCCTGACCTGAGCCGGCAGAGCCGGCCAAAACGGGAAAGCCGGCTTCGCGCAGCGCATGGAGCGCCGACTGCGCCGCCGCGCCTTCGTGCAGGTGATAGACCAACAACTCGGCGTGCTCGCGCATTGCGCCGCCGTCGCCGCCGTCGCTCCACACCGCGCGCGCGCCCTGCGCTGCGCGCCAGGACTCGAGTTCGGCGCCGCTGCGGAAGAAGACCCGCTTGCGCGTCGCCAGATCCACGCCCACGGCGAGCGGCAGGTCGCCGGCTTCGTCCGCCTGCGCCAGGAACTCGGCGCCGCCGGTGCCGCGGCGCTCCATGCGCATGCCGCCCACCGCGCGATCCAGGCGCTGCAGCTGGGACAGGATCGAGCGCAGGCGCTCGCCCTCCACCACGGCCACTCCCGGCGCGTGCAGGCGCGCTTGCGACGTGACCGAATCAGTCAGCGCAAGGCGCAGCGCGTCCTCGTCGTGGATGTAGCGGTATTCCTTCGCGCCCTTCTTCTGCACGCGGTAGAGCGGCGGGCAGGCCACGAAGACGCGGTTGCTGTCGATCAGCGAGCGCATCTGCCGGAACAGGAAAGTCAGGATCAGCGTGCGGATGTGGGAGCCGTCCACGTCCGCGTCGGTCATGATGATGATCTTGCCGTAGCGCGATTTTTCCGGGTCGAAGTCCTCGCCGATGCCGGCGCCGATCGCCTGGATCATCGTCTGCAATTCCTGATTGGCCAGGATCCGGTTCGCCGTGTTCTTCTCGACGTTGAGGATCTTGCCCTTGAGCGGCAGGATGGCCTGGAACCGCCGGTCGCGGCCGGTCTTGGCCGAACCGCCTGCCGAATCACCCTCGACGATGTACAGTTCGGTCTCGTCGCGGTTCTTCGACTGACAATCCGCGAGCTTGCCCGGCAGCGAGCCGGAGGAGAGCGCGCCCTTGCGCCGCACCAGGTCGCGCTGCTTGCGCGCCGCCTCGCGCGCGTCGCGGGCCAGCAGCGCCTTGCGCAGCACCAGGCCGCGCTGGTCCGGATGCTGGTCCAGGTAATCGCCCAGGCACTGGTTGACCACGCCGGCGACGATGGCCTCGGCCTCGCGCGAGCCGAGCTTGCCCTTGGTCTGGCCCTCGAACTGCGGATCGGGGATCTTCAACGAGACCACCGCGTAGAGACCGGCGCGGTAGTCCTCGCCGGTCGGGCCTTCCTCGCCCTTCTTGAGCGCCTCGGCCTGCTTGAGGAAATTGTTGAGCGTGCGCGTCAGCGCCGAGCGGAAGCCGGACAGGTGCGTGCCGCCGTCGGCGGTGCGGATGTTGTTGGCGAAGGAATAGACGCCCTCGTTCCAGTCCGCGGTGTAGCGCAGGGCCACTTCGACGTTGAAGGTCTTGCCGCCCTCCGCGACGTCCTTCTGGAAATGGACGATCTCCGAGATCGGCTCGCGGCCCTCGGTGAGGTCGCGGATGAAGGCCACGAGGCCCTCGGGATAGTGAAAGACCTCCTTGCGGCCGGTGGACTCCTCCTCGAGGATCAGCTTGAGGCCGCTCGTGCCCATGAGATAGGCCAGCTCGCGCAGGCGCGTGCGCACCACGTCGAACTCGAAGCCGTCGTGCTGGAACATCTGCCGGTCGGGCCGGAAGGTCACGCGCGTGCCGCGCAGCTCGCTGGGTCCGGCGACGGACAATTCCTCGGTGCGCAGGCCGCGCGAGAAGCCGATCTGATAATGCTTGCCGCCCTTGAAGACCTCGACCAGCATGCGCTCGGACAGCGCGTTCACCACCGCCGCGCCGACGCCGTGCAGGCCGCCGGAAACCGCGTAGGCCTTGCCGTCGAACTTGCCGCCGGCGTGCAGCTTGGTCAGCACCAGCTCGACCGCCGGCACCTTCTCGACCGGGTGCATGTCCACCGGGATGCCGCGGCCGTTGTCGGTCACGGTGGCGGAGCCGTCGCGGTTCAGCGTGACCAGAACTTCGCTGGCGTGCCCGGCCAGCGCCTCGTCCACCGAATTGTCAACGATCTCCCACAAGAGGTGGTGGAAGCCGTTGAAGGACGTGTCGCCGATGTACATCGCCGGGCGCTTGCGCACCCCCTCCAGGTCCTTGAGGAACTGGATGGACGACGAGTCGTAGGCCGCGGCGGGCTGCGTGTTGGTGGCCATGTTCAGGCGCGCCGGAAATCCAGGGCGCGGACTTCGGTGAGGGGAAGGCGCCCGCTCAGGCGCAGGGATTGATTGAGCACGCGCAACAGTTCGGGGGCGCGAAAGGAACTGAGATCTTCGAGCAGCGGCGAGGAATCCACGGCCACCGTCAGCTTGCCGGCGCGGAAGGAAACGGCGCGGCAGCGCTCGCGCATCTCCGCGGGCAGGATGCTCTGCCACGCCTCGAAGACGTGCAGATGCGAATCGGCGCGCGACCAGCCGTGGCGGTGGAAGGCGCGGTTCACCAGGTCGCCCAGGGGCGCCGGCGCGGTTCGGCGCGCGCGTTCCTGCATCAGCTCAGCATGCTCAGCGGCATGACGACGTAACTGAAGTTCTCGCCCAGCACGAATTTCGCCGGACGCGTGGCTTCGTCGATCTGCATCTCGATCTGCTCGGAGTGCGCGACCTTGAGCCCGTCCATCAGGTAGTTCGGGTTGAAGGCCGTCTTGAGGCCCTCGCCCACGTAGTCCACCTCGAAGTTGGCCGACGCGCGGCCGCGGCCTTCGTGCTCGGAGGCGACTTCCAGGCTGTTGGACGTGACGCCCAGCCGCACCACCGCCGCCGAGTCCTGCGTGAGGTGGCTGGCCAGGCGCAGCTTGCGCGTGAAGGCCTCGCGATCGGCGCGCACCACGTGCTTGCTGGTCTTCGGAATCACGTTGTCATAGTTGGGGAACTCCCCCGCCAGGACGCGGCCGAAGCTTTCCAGGTTGCCGATGCGGAACCCGACCTGGTTGCCGAGGAACCAGGCCTGCACTTCGTCGGCGACTTCGTCCTGGCCGTAGCGCAGGATCTGATCCAGCACCTTCGGCAGCAGCACGACGCGATGCTTCTTCGAGGTGCCGCCGGCCGCCGGCCGCTTGATGCACGCGAGGCGCCGGCCGTCGGTGCCGACCAGCGTCACTTCGCCGTCGCGCAACTCGATCAGCACGCCCTCGGTGGCGAAGCGGGTGTCCTGCACGCGCGAGGTGGCGAAGCGCGTGGACTGCACCATCAGCAGGAAATCCTTCTTCGACATCACCAGGTCCGGATCCTTCTCGAGGCCCGGCGCGCCGGCGAATCCGCGCTCGGAATCCCGGACGCCGGGCTTCGGCGCCGAGTTGCTGGACTCCATGGTGACGAGAGTGCAGCGATCCTCGCCGCCGATCACCTCGCACTGGCCGCCTTCCTTGAGTTCGATCGTGACCGTCTCGGACTCGACGTCGCGCACGATGTCCACCAGCTCCGGTCCCGGAATCACGGCCCAGCCCGGCTGCTCGACCTGCACCATGTCCACGCGATAGCGCACGGCCATGTCGTGATCGTTGGCGGTCAGCACCACGCCCTGATTGTGAGCCTCGAGCAGAACACCGCCGTAGAGCGGGTTCGTGGGCTTGCGATCGATGGCCATTTCGACGCGCTGCAGAGCGTCGCGAAAGGCGATCCGGTCAATGAGGAATCTCATGCCGTCGAGTCTCCGTGGGATGCCTTCCTGAGCCTTCTTCGAAGGATTCTAAAAGGCAGGAATTCGTAGTAGTAGTATAGGCCGCTCCAGACTGCGGAGAAAGCGAGAAAACCCGCCGGAAAGCCTGATTCTGGAAGGATTTAGGCCGGTTCGGGTTCTGGGGAACGGGCGCCCCGAAGCCGCGGAGAACGGGTGGAAAACTCGGCAGTTCTGCACGGTCCAAGTCGGCCCGGCCCGGAGCCTGCGGAGAGCCGTGGAGAAGGGCGGCGCTTTCACGCCGGTTGCCCACCGGTTTTCCACGGAGGACTAAGAACGGCGCGAGCCGCCGGCACGGGCCAGGCGCTCGATTTCGGTGACCCGGCGGGCGTACTCGCCGTCCACCCGCATGCGGTCGGTCACCTTCTGCACCGCGTAGATCACGGTGCTGTGGTCGCGGCCGCCGAAGTAGCCGCCGATCTCCTCCAGAGACATGGCGGTCAGCTTGCGGGCCAGGTACATGGCCACTTGCCGCGGTCCCACCACCGACTGCGAGCGCCGCTTCGACTGCAGGTCGGGCAGCTTGACGCCGAACTGGGCGACAACCGCTTCCAGCACGTCGTCCATGCGCACCGCGCGCCGGCCGGCGGCGGTCGAAGGCTGCAGAGCGCGCTGCGCCAGCCGCAGGCTGATGGTCTGCCCGTCGAGGGCCGCCAGCGCCTTCAGGTTGAGCAGTCCGCCCTCGAGTTCGCGCACGTTGTCCTGCACGTGCTCGGCCATGAAGCGCGCCACGCTCTCCGGCAGCTCGATGCCGATCTTCTCCGCCTTGCGCAGCAGGATGGCCACGCGCGTCTCGAAGCAGGGCTTCTCGATCTCGGCGACCAGGCCCCACTTGAAGCGGCTGACGAGGCGCTCCTGCAGGCTGGGAATGTCCTGCGGCGGCGAATCGCTCGAAAGGACGATTTGCTTGCCGGCGCCGTGCAGCGCGTTGAAAGTGTGAAAGAATTCTTCCTGGGTGCGCTGCTTGTTGGCCAGCAGGTGCACGTCGTCCACGATCAGCACGTCGGTGTGGCGGTAGTGATCGCGGAAGGAATCGAACGAGCCCTGCCTGAGCGCGAGGATGAAGTGATTCGTGAACTGCTCGCAGGACAGATACGTGATGCGGATCTGCGGATTGCGCTCGCGCAGTCCGTGCGCCACCGCCTGCATCAGGTGGGTCTTGCCGAGGCCGACCGAGCCGTGCAGGAACAGCGGGTTGAACGCGGTGGCCGGACGCTCGGAGACGGCGACCGCGGCCGCGTGGCCGAAGCGATTGCAGGGGCCGACCACGAAGCTGGCGAAGTTGTAGTCCGGATGCAGAACCAGCGAGTCGGGCGGGCGCAGGGCCGGCGCGGCGGGCGTGGGCGCGGCCGCCGGGAGCTCGGCGGCGGGCAGCGAGAACTCCGGCGAGAAGAGGGCGTCCTCGACGTCCAGGTCCATGACCCGGGTGCGGCAATCGCCGACCGCCAGAACCTCCCGCACCAGCGGAAGATAGGCGTTCATGCGGGTCTGATGCAGGGCGGTGGGCACTTCCACGGTGGCCACGCCCTCCTCGCAGGACAACAGGCGCGATCCGCGCAACCAGGCATCGACTTCCGGCGCCCCGAGGTCCTTCTCCACACGGGCCAGTACGCTGGCCCAGGCGCGGGAAAGGGAGCCGGTCGTCTCGAGGAGCGGGGGCATGTAGGGGGAGACCGTTCGTAAGTGCTTACGGCGTAAGGCCTTAGGTGGCCGTGCGTCGTGTGCGAACACTATACGCGGAAGCCGTGCGAACTCGCGATGAAGTTTTCAACACTGCTCCGAAGACCTTTGAAAACGGGGTGTTACCGATTAGCGACTTCGTAGAGGCGCCGCGCGACGCGCAAAAATCGGCTCGCCGCATCCTGCACGCGCGCCGCGCTCAGCCCCGGCGCGAAACTGATGCGCACGGTGGCGCGCGCCAGCGCCTCGCTCAGGCCGCACGCCAGGAGCACGGCCGAAGGCAGCGGCGCGCCGCTCGCGCAGGCGGCGCCGCTGGCCAGGTCCAGTCCTTCGGCGTCGCAGGCCGGCAGCAGCGCGCGGCCGTCCACGCCCTCGAGGCTGAGGCTGAGCGTGTTCGGCAGGCGCGGCTCCTCGGGCGGATGATTTTCGCGGAAGGGCAGGCCGTCGGCGCGCAACGCGGCGAGGAAAGACGCGGCGTGCGCGCGGGCGGCGCGCGCGCACTCCTCCTGCTCGGCCTGCGCCAGCTCGAGCGCGCAGGCGAAGGCCGCCGCGAGCGCCGGCGATTCGGTGCCGGCGCGCCGGCCGCGCTGCTGTCCCCCGCCGACGATCAGCGGATCCACCAGCGCCGCGTCGGCGACGCGCAGCGCGCCGATGCCCTTCGGCGCCCCCACCTTGTGCCCGCTGGCCGTGAAGCTGCTCGCGGCGCCGAGCGCCTCGTCCCACGGCAGCTTGCCGAAGCCCTGCACGGCGTCCACGTGCACGTGCAGCTGCGCGCCGGCGCGCGCCGCGACGCGGCCGATCGCCTGCACCGCGCCGGTTTCGTTGTTCGCCCACTGCAGCGCGATCAGCGCGGCGCCCGGAGCGGAGCCGGCCGCTTCCAGCAGCGCGTCCGCGTCCGCGCGCGCGCACGCGTCGATCGGCACGAGGCGCAGCGGCCAGCCTTCGCTCTGCAGAACGCGCAGCGCGGCGAGCACGGCGGGATGCTCGGCGGGCGAGGAGACGAGGAGAGGCGGCGTTCCGAGCAGGCGCCGCAACGCCCGCGCCGCGCCGAATAGAGCCAGATTGTTGGCTTCCGTGGCGCCGCTGGTGAACACGACTTCTCGCGCGGAACAGCGGAAGCAGGCGGCGACGCGCTCGCGCGCGTCCTCGATCACGCCCTGCGCGCGGCGGCCGGCGCGATGCGCCGAGGCCGGATTGCCCGGAGCTTCGCGCTCGGCGCGGAGCCACGCTTCGATCGCCTCGGCGCGGACCGGCAGGCCCGCGTTGGCGTCAAGGTAGATCCGCTCCAGCGGCCTGCTCCCCGGCCGGCGCGGCGCGCACGACCGACTTCGCCGCCGCGGGACGGCGCGCCGCCGCGGCCGCCGGGCGCGCGGCGAGTTCGCGCCCCGAGACGCGGCGCCACACTTCGCGCGCCAGATCGCGGAACTCCTGCGCGGCGCCGCTCTCGGGCGCGTACTCGAAAATGGTTTGCGCGTGGCTCGGCGCTTCGGCCAGGCGCACGTTCACGCGCACGAAGGTCGGCAGCAGGATCTCGCCGAAATGGCGGCGCAGTTCCTCCACGACTTCGCGCGAGAGATTGCGCTGGCGCGTGAACATGCCGACGAGAATTCCCACGAGCTCGAGGCGCGGATTGAGGCGGCGCTTCACGCGCTCGAGCACGTCGAGCAGCTGCGCCATGCCTTGCAGCGCGAAGAACTCGGCCTGCAGCGGCACCAGCACGCCGTCGGCGGCGACCAGCGCGTTGAGCGAGAGCGTGCCGAGCGAAGGCGGGCAGTCGAGCAGAACCACGTCGGGCGCGTCCTTGCTGCGGCCGAGCTCGCGCAGCGCGTCGCGCAGCAGGGTCTCGCGCCCGATCTCGGTGGCGAGCTCGGTCTCGGCGCCGGTCAGGTCGAGGTTGGTCGGCGCGATGAACAGGCCCTCCTTCTGCGTCGGCTGCACCACGTCCGCCAGCGGATGCTGCCCGGCGAGCACGCTGTAGATCGAGGGATCCCCTGGGGCCGGCATCCGGTCGAAGGAGATGGACAGGTGGGCCTGCGGATCGAGATCCACGAGGAGGACGCGCAGCCCGGACTCGGCCAGGGCGGCGCCGAGGTTCATGCAGGAGGTGGTTTTTCCCACCCCTCCCTTCTGGTTGATGACGGCAAGGATCCGCACGGGTGCAGACTGCCAGATCAGGCGTCGAGGAACAAGCAGGAAGCGGAATTACCAGCCTGGGCCATTGTGGCCTGGCACCACCCCTCCCATTTTTCCGGCGCGGCCGGCAGGCTCAGGCGCAGTTGCGCCGCGCCGTGCAGCAGGCTGTATCCCTCTTCCTGGGACGCGCCGGCAGGGCGCAGGGCCTGGTACAGCTGGTGCCAGCGGGCGCGCCGGATCCCGGAGTGGTTGTCCAGGCAGCGTTCGGCGCTGGCGCGGAACTCGCCCAGGCCGCGCCGCACCGTGCGCTCCATGCGGGACCAGGAGCCGAGCAGGCTGGAGTCCACTTCCTGGCCGACCTGCTTGAGGCGCGCGAGCTGCGCCGCCCACAAGGCCTCGCTCTGCTCGAGCGCGGCGGCGAGTTCGCCGGACAGTTCCGGCCGATACATCTCCGCGTGCGCGCGCTCTTGCGCCAGCATCTCCTCCGGCTGCAGCCCGAGGTCGGCGAGCGCGCGGCGCTGATGCGGGCCGAGCCAGACGATCGGCGGCGTCGGATCCTCCGCGGCGGCGCGGTCGGCCGCGGTCGCGGCGCGCACGCGCAAGCCCGGAATCAGCCGCGGCCACAACTCGATCGCGGCGGCCGTGAGTCCGGCGCCGGGCGCCGGCAGAAAATCATTCACCATTTTCGCCAGGCCCTCGGCAGGCGTCACCATGTCGCGGATCGCCGCGGCCAGCATGGCGCGCTCGCGCTCGTCGCGGAACGCGCCCTGATGCGGGGCCGGCAGGCCGAGGGGATCGCCGTACGCGTTCTGCACGCGCAGCAGCAGATCCTCGTCGCGCAGCAGCGTCTCGTCGAGAGCCAGCGTCACGCGCTCGGGCGCGCCGGCGCGCGCGCAGGCGCGCAGCAGGCGGTTGAACGTGACGAGGCGGCCGCCGGCGAAGCCGGGCGCGGCGCGCACCACCCGCTCGGCGCTCATCGCGGCGCGGCGCGCAGCTGCGCCAGATCGGCGCACATCTCCGCCAGCGCGGCTTCGGTGCGCGCCTCCCAACTCGTCAGATGGGCGAGGTCGGAGCGCGCGTGCGCGTGCAGCACCGAGCGGCTGGCGGTCACGAGCGCGCCGTGGCCGCGCGCGTCGAAGGCCGGCGCGAGTCCGGCGGCGGTGCCGCCCTGCGCGCCGTAGCCGGGCAGCAGCAGCGGCGCGTGCGGCATCAGCGCGCGGAAGCGCGCGAGTTCGGCGGGCCGCGTGGCGCCGATCACGGCGCCCGCTGCGCTCCAGCCGCTGGGGCCGCGCAGCGGCTCGCCCCAGGCCGCGACCTGGCGCGCGACGACTTCGGCCAGCGGCGGCGTGCCGTGATCCTGGAACAGCCCCGCGCCCGGATTCGAAGTCTTCACCAGGAAGAAGATGCCGGCCTGCGCCGCGCGCGCGGCGGCGAGGAAGGGAGCGCAGGCGTCCTCGCCGAGGTAGGGATTGACGGTCAGCGCGTCGCTGACGGGCAGCGCGCCGCGGTGGCCGCCGCCCAGCCAGGCCTCGGCGTAGGCCTCCGCGGTGCTGCCGATGTCGCCGCGCTTGGCGTCCATCACCACCAGCAGGCCGAGTTCGTGGGCGCGCCCGACGGCGTCGGCCAGCGCGGCGATGCCGGGCGGCCCAAGGCGCTCGAAGAAGGCGGCCTGCGGCTTCACCGCGGCGGCGCGCGGCGCGACCACGGCCAGCAGCGCGCGGTGATAGTCCTGCAGTGCGGCCGCGGCCGCTGCGGCGGATCCTCCGAGCGCGCGGGTCTTGAAGGGCTCCGGCAGCTGGTCGAGGCGCGGATCCAAGCCGACCATCGCCGGGCTGCGCTTCGCGTCCACGGCCGCGCACAGGCGCTCGGCGAATCCCTGCTGCATCGCGCCAGAAGAATACCGCCGCGCTCAGACTTGCATCGCGTCCGGCGCCAGCCGCACCAGCAGGTCGTCGAGGAAGAGCAGGCCGCGCGGCGTCGCGCGCGTGCGGCGCCCGGCGCCGGCTCCGACCGTCTCCAACAATCCTTCCTCGTGCAGCGCGCGCCAGGCGGGCGCGCAGTCCGCAGTCTCGGGGCTGAGGCCGGTGCGCGCGAGCAGGCGCGCGTGCGACACGCCCTCTTCGCGCAGGCGCAGGCCCATCATCAGATTGTCGAAGAGCGCGGTCGGCGCGGCGGTGCGCTCGCGCTCGGCCGCGGGATCGGCGCCGGCCGCGAGCGCCGCCTCGTAGGCGTCGGGCCGCTCGAGGTTCTTGCGCCGCTCGCCGTGGCGCCACGAAGCGGCGCCCGCGCCGATGCCGACGTAGTCGAGGGAGCGCCAGTAGGCGAGGTTGTGCAGCGAGGCTTCGCCGGCGCGCGCGAAGGCGCTGACTTCGTACGCGCCGTAGCCGTGCTCGGCGGTGAGGGCGGCGGTGGCGTCGAAGAGCTCGCGGCAGCGCTGGCTCTCCTCCCCCGTCCAACGGCCGGCATCGCGCAGGCGCGTCAGCGCGGTGCCGGGCTCGTAGGAGAGTTCGTAGCAGGAGAGGTGCTCGGGCTGCCAGGAGAGGACGGCGCTCAGGTCCTGGCGCCAGACTGCGGGATCCTGGCCGGGGAAGGCGAAGATGAGATCGCAGTTGACGCGGCGGAAGCCGGCGGCGCGCGCGTTGTCGAAGGCGCGGCGCGCGCCGGCCGCGTCGTGCACGCGGTCGTAGGCCTGCAGCACGTCCGCCTGCAGCGACTGCACGCCGATCGAGACGCGCGTCACGCCGCCGGCGGCGCAGGCGGCGGCGCGAGCGGGATCGAAGGATTCGGGATTGGCCTCAAGCGTGACTTCGCGCGCGCTGGCTCGGAATCCGGTGATCGCGTCGAGTTCGGCCAGCAGGCGCGCCAGCTCCGGCGCCGGCAGGAAGGAAGGCGTGCCGCCGCCGAAGAAGACCGTCTGCGGGCGCAGGCCGGCGGCGCGCAGCCGCGCCTCGCTCAGCAGCGCGTCCACGTGGCGCGCGAGATTCTGGCCGGTCCACGCGTAGGAGTTGAAGTCGCAGTAGCGGCACTTCCGCACGCAGAACGGCAGGTGCACGTACAGCGAAACGCCGTCTTCGGAGAGCGCGCCGGGCGGAACCGCAGCCGCGGCGAGGGCGTCGCGAACTTCCGCGGGATCAGGCGGGACGGCGCCGGGCCTCGTCGGCCTTGACGCGTGCTGCGCCGGGCAGGATGCGTTCGGCGGGTTGTCCTTCGACGACGTAGGCATGGAGCTTGCGCAGCGCGTGAGTCTCGATCTGGCGCACCCGCTCGCGCGAAATTCCGAGAGCCTCGGCGATGTTCTCGAGGGTCGAAGCCTCCGCGTCGTCGAGGCCGTAGCGCATGCGCAGCACGGAGGCCTCGAGCGGGTCGATGAGCTCCAGGATATCGCGCAGCGTCGCCAGCGCGTCCTCTTGCATCACGATTTCGTCCGGCGTGCGGCTGTCGCGGTTGGTGTCCTCGTCGTGGCGCACCAGGCCCTGCAGGAGCTCGGGCGCCATCACGCCTCCCCCGTCCTGCGCGATCAGCGTCTGCTCCACCATCTTGCGGTTCGACTTGGAGAGCTTGAGGCGCAGCGCGATCTCGTCCTGCGAGGGGCGGCGGCCGAGCTCGTGCAGCAGCAGATCCGAAGTGCGGTGCCACTTCGTGATGATCTCCACCATGTAGGAGGGCACGCGCACCGTCTTGACATGATTGATCAGGGCGCGGCGGATCGTTTGTTGAATCCACCACGTGGCGTAGGTGGAGAAGCGGAAGCCGGCTTCCGGATCGAATTTCTCCGTGCCCTTCAACAGTCCGACGTTGCCTTCGGCGATCAGATCCGGCAGCGCGAGGCCGCGGCCGCGGAAGCGCTTGGCGATCGAAACCACCAGGCGCAGGTTCGCGCGAATCATGTGCTCGCGCGCCGCCTCGTCCCCCGCGCGGATCAGCCGGCCCAGCGCCACCTCGTCGGCGGCGGAAAGCAGAGGCACCTCGTCGATCTCGCGCAGGTACGTCTCGAGGCAGCGGTCCGAAGCGATGGGCGTTCTCCGAGAGTGGTGTCAACACAGCCGCGAAGAGCGACTGTTCAGGGGGTGTGACTCTTTCGGCTGCCCGGGGGTTCCGCTTGAATGGAGAGAAATGCGACTTCCTAACAGCGCGCGAGGAGTCGGAAGCGCTCTAAGTGCTGGCGTGATAAGACCTTACGAGAATATTGGCCACTCTACAAGTATGAAGACTTGTGGTCCGGTAATCCCCTCCCCCATCCTTCGGCTGGAATCCCTGTTCCTTTGGCGATACTGTGGAGTCAACTCAACATGACGCAGCCCCGCAAACTTGGCCGAGGACTGGGATCCCTGCTCGCCGCCCGACATGGTCAGGAGGCCGAGCTCGTTGAGGGCGACGGCCGGATCTGGGCCCCAGTGGAAGACTTGCGCCCGAGCAGCGAGCAGCCGCGCCGGGACCTGGATCGTCAGATCGAGAGTCTGGCCGAATCTCTGCGGCGGCACGGCATGATGCAGCCCATCATCGTCACTCGGCTTCCGGAGGGCCGTTGGGAGATCCTGGCGGGCGAGCGCCGCTGGCGTGCGGCCAAGTTGGCCGGAATGAAGAACGTGCCCATTCTGGAGCGTGCGGCGCCGGCGGACCGGGGCGAGCGCCTTGAGTTGGCTCTCATCGAGAACATCCAGCGCGAGGATCTGAATCCCATCGAGAGGGCGCAAGCCTGTCAGCGGCTGATCGGGGAGCATGGCTACACCCAGGAGCACGTTGCGGAGCGCCTGGGCTACCAACGCTCGACGGTGGCGAACCTGGTGCGGCTCCTGGAGTTGCCCGCGGAGCTCCAAGACGATGTTTCACGTGAAACATTGACCGCAGGCCATGCCCGCGCCCTCCTCCAGCTCCAGGGCAACCCTCTGCAGGCCGAAGCCCGCAAGCGGATGGTGGCCGAGAACCTCTCGGTTCGCCAGGCCGAAGAGCTCTGCAAGGCCTGGGCAGCCAACGGGGCAGAACCCAAGCATCGGGCGCGGCCGCGGAAGCCGTCCTGGGTGGCCGATCTGCAGGAGCGCACCTCGAGAGCCCTGGGAGTGCGGACTGAGATCGCGCTGCTGGCGCGAGGGGGCGGGAAACTGATCCTGCACTTCCAGGATCTGGACCAACTCGACCGCCTCACGCGCGAACTGGGCGGCCCTTCCGAGGCCGAAGAACTGCTCGAAGGCTAGATCTGCGAAGCCTTTAGAGCGCGCGCGCGCTGACCACCTTGACCGTGGTCGAGGGGTCGGCTGCCGCCAGGGCCGCCTTCAAGGGCGCCAGACCTTCCACGACCTTTGCCAGCACCGTGGCCTGACCGTCCAGCTGGAAGAGATCCATGAGCAGCAGTTGCACCGCGCTCGGATCCTGCGCACCGAACTGACCGGGCAGTTGCAGCATCCCGATCATCCCTTCCTGGTGGAAGAGCCCATGCGGGCGCTCCACCATGATGGCGGGGGGCTCCTCCGCTCCCTCGGCGGTCTCGATCTTGGCCAGAGTCATGGTCAGACCTGTGGTGCCCAGGATGCGGGCCGACTGATCGTTGAAGCGTCCAGCCTCAATCCATTGCAGCAGTGCCGCGGTCCCGACCGGGCACTGCTCCTCGTAGAGTCCTGCAATAATGGTGTAAGTCTGTTCGGCACCAAGACTTAGGACAATCTCAACCTTCCGTCCTGTCGGTTCGGGACTCACGAACTCCTTGGGCAGCGCGCTCGCGCCGCTCTGGTCCAGCTGCTGCAGCAGGAAGGCCGCCATGCCCATCCTGCCGCCCGGCGTGGCCACGCGAATCGCGTCCTGCGAGGACAGGCTTTGCAACTCCGGCCGCAGCAGCGCCAAGGCCTCGGCGTCGCCCTCCTGGGCGGCCTGCCGGGTGGCTTCCATCACCACCCAGGGATGGATGCGGGAATCGGCCCTGGCCTGGCCCAGGCGGGTGCTGAGGTCCGGCGCCTCGGGGCCGGGCATCGCCAGGTTCCGGTAGGCATTCCACGATTCCTCTTGCGCTGCGGACGCCCAGTCGGCGCTGAGGTTCCGGTACGTCACGATGCCGCCGACGATGGCCATGCCCGCCAAGAGATACCAGGCGTTTGCGCGCAGCCACGCGTAGAGGGGTGTGTCCTGAAAGGTGATCTCCGACATGGAAGTGCGGCCAGTCTAGCGAGGCGCGGCCGCTTCCGAACCAGGACATCGTCGGCTCCCTGCGTTCCTAAACTACGGTTCTCCCGTCCATCCTTCATGCCTGCCCTCCCCAAGCTTCTCACTTTCGTCCTCCCGCTCGCCTTCGCCGCGTGCCAAGCCACGCCGGCCATGCTCGCGAAGCAGGAGCTCGAGCCGGTGCCCGCGAGTCTCGCCGACCAGCTCCCCGGCGACACGGTGCTCTACTTCGCGATTCCCGACGTCAACGCCATGCGCGCGAACATGGGCAAGTCGACGATGCTGAAGATCTATCGCGAGCCGGAGATGCAGAGCTTTCTGTCCGGCGGCCTCGAGCTGCTTGACGAAGCGTGGGTGGAATTGCGCGCGCAAGCCGACGCGCAAGGAATTCCGCCGTCGCTGCTGAGCTGGGACAATCTGCATGGCTTCGAGATGGGGGTGGCGCTGCGCACCGCGCCCGGCCAGGCCAATCCGTTCGACGCGCCTCCGCACGTGCAGGCGCTCGCGCGCTTGAATCTCGCGCCGGGAGTCGGCGACGTCGTCTTCGATCTGCTGGTGAAGATGGGCGCGAATCACAATCCGCAAGTCGTGCAGGGCGAGGGACGCCGCACGGTGACGGTCGTGAACGAGATGGAGGAGGGGAGTCCTCTCACGCTGAAGGTGCACGGCTACTCCGACGCCGTGATGATGGAGTTCACTTGGGGCGCGCCCGGGGCTGGCCGACTCGCCGACGCTCCGTCCTACCGGCGCGCGTGGCATCGCAACGCCGTCGCCGGCACCGCGGTCTTCAGTTACCTGCAGGTGCAGGGCGTCGCGAACCTCCTGCACGCCGGCATCACCGCCGAGGAGCCCGCGGTCGCCGAAATGATGGGCGAGTTCTTCACCAGCGTCATGCAGCCGATCGAAGCCGTCGCCTTCGCTTCGGGCTGGAACGACGCGGGAAGTTTCACCAACGCCACTCTCGACCTGAAGGAGAACCCCGGCGAATTGTGGAAGACCACGCCGATCGACCGCGGCCTCGCCGCGCACGTTCCGGCCGGAGCCACCAGTTTCGCGATCGCCAGCTCCAACACCGGCCCGTGGATGCAGATGACGATGCGCACGCTCGATCGCGTCGGCGCGTTCGTGCCGCCGGATTCGCCGATGAGCCTGGGGCAGATCCTCAACATGAGCGTGCCCGAAGTGCACAGCTGGATCTACGGCGCGCACCGGCCCGAGCTGGATCGCGCGATCGCCAGTCTCGGCACGGCCAGCTTCAGCTACACGGTGCCGACCTCCGGCCTCGCCTCGGACAGCTACACCTTCGTCGAGCTCTCGGACCCGGAAGGCATGAGCGCGGTGCTCGAGCAGCTGATGCCGCGCCTGCGCGAAATTCTCAAGACCTCCGAGGCGCCGCTCCAGCTCGAGATGCGCCGCACCAAGCGCAAGACCACGCAGGCCGACGGCACCGTGGTCGAGTCCGCCGGACCGGCGTACTACTGGATCGAGTTCGAGTTCCCGCCCGAGGTCGCGCAGATCGCGGCCATCGTCGGCCAGGTCTTCAAGCCCAGCTTCGGCATCGCGCCGGAAGGCTGGCTGGTCTTCTCGATGAACAAGGATTCGGTCAGCCGCATCCTGCGCGACGGCATGGTCAAGCCCGAGCACAACATCCTCGAGAACGCCGAAGCCGCGAAGTTCCTCGCCGGCGCGCACAAGGACGCGCACGCGGTGAGCTGGAGCGATCCGCGCCCCGCGGCCTCCGCCGCGCTCGGCCTCGTCAGCGGTTTCATTCCGATGCTCGGCGGCATGCTCGGCGAGAACGCCGCGCAGCTGCCGGTGGATCTCACGGCCTTCCCCGCGGCCGAAGTCTTCGTGCGCAACATGCGCACCGACGAAGCCGTCGCCTACGCGTGGCTCGGCGACTTCCGCAGCAGCCTCACCGGCAACCTCGGCTTCGCCGATCTCTTCAGCGTCATCGGCGCCGTGGTGTCCGTCGCGCCGCCCTTCGTCGGACTCGCGCAGTCGATGATGCAGGACGCGGCCGAAGGCGTGCCGGATCCTGAAGCCGGCATGATCGAGTTCTAGTGCTCATCGCACTCCTCGCGGCGCTTCCGGCTCTCGGGTCGGCAGCGCCGCTTGCCTTGGCGGCGGCCCAGGATCCGGGCGGCACCGCCGGGCCGCTGACCTGGACGGCCGAGGAGTCCCTGCTGCCGATCGCCCGCCCGATTTCCCAGCTGGCCGCGACCGAACTGCCCAAGATCGAGGCCTGGCTGGGGGTCCCGCCCTCCGGCCCCGGCCAGCTCACCTGGGTCGCCGACCGCGCCGGCTTCGAGCGCGCGCTGGGGGGGGAGGCGCCGGCCTGGTTCGCCGCGGTCACCATTCCCGCGCAGCGCCGGATCCTCATGCTGGCGGACCGCGGCAAGAGCACCGGTCAGCTCAGCGAGACCTTCCGCCACGAGCTGGTGCACTGGGCCATGCTCAGCCTGGGCGAAGAGGCCTGGGCGGCGCTGCCGGCCTGGTTCCACGAAGGCCTGGCCGAAACCTGGGCGCGCACCGACCCGCTCTCCCAGTTCGCCTCTCCCTTGGCCTGGCGCGCCTTTCGCGACGGCCTCACCCCGCTAAGCCACTTTCGCGACGGCTTCGGCCGCGAGCCGGCCGCCGCCGCCGAGGGCTACGGGCTGGCCTATGCCTTCGTGAAGCGCCTGGTGCGCATCCACGGCGACGGCGTCATCGCGCAGCTGACCGCGCGATTGCGAGCCGGCGAAAGCCTGGACCAGGCCCTGATCTCCGTCACCGGACTGGGCCTCATCAGCCACGAGGAGGCGCTGCGCGCCGAACTCGGCTCGCTGGGCGCTCTGCTCGGCGAGATCTATCCGCAGCTCTTCCTGTTCCTGGCGCTCTTCGCCCTGGCGACGACGCCCTTCGTCGTGCGCGCCCGCCGACGCAAGCGCCGGCTCTTCGAGGAGAAGTGGCGGCGCGAGGAGGAGGCCGAACTCGCGGAGGAACCGGGCGGCGAGGATGATCGGTGGATTCAACCGCGCTGATGCCCGCTTCCGATCCCGTCCCGGCCGCGCCCGCGAAACCGCGCAGCGCCTGGCGCCGCTTCAAGCGCCGCGCCGGCTCCGCGGCGGGGCGCGCGCTCGGCCCGGCGTTCGTCAAACTGCTCGCGCGCACGTGGCGCGTGCGCGTCGTCAACGCTGGCGCGCGCGACGAGCGCGACGCGCAGGGAAAGTTGGCTGTCTATTCCTTCTGGCATCAGAACATTCTCGCGGCCGTCGGCACGCACGCGGATTTTCCGGTGCGCGTGCTGATCAGCCGCCACCGCGACGGCGAGACCATCGCGCAGCTGGCCGAGCGGCTCGGCTGCAAGACGGTGCGCGGCTCGACGCACGGCGGCGGCGCGGCGGCGCTGCGCGAGATGGTGCAGCTCGCGGAAGACTGCGCCGACGGGCTCGGCTTCACGCCCGACGGTCCGCGCGGCCCGGCGCGCAGCATCGCGCCCGGCGTGATCGCGCTGGCCGCGGCGGCGGGGCGGCCAATCGTGGCGTCGGGCTTCGCATGCTCGCGCTTCTGGCAGGCGCGCTCGTGGGACCGCATGCTGCTGCCGAAGCCCTTCGCCCGGCTCGTGGTCGCCTTCGAGCGCCTGCCCGCGCCGCCGCCCGCGGCCGCGCGCCAAGGCGAGGCGCACGATCGCGCGCGCGCGCAACTGGCGCAGGCGATGGACGGAGCTGCCGCGCGCGCCCGCGCCGAACTCGAAAGTTGGAGCGGACGTCCCGCGCCGGAGATCGCCGCGGCATGAGCGGCGGCCCCTCGGCGACGCTCGTCTTCGAGCTGGATCCGCGCGGCGCCAAGGTGCTGGGCGACGCGCTGACCGCCGCCGGCTTCCGCTTCGGCTCGCTCGCGCACGCGCAGTGGCAGGCGCGAGGCGAAGGCGTGGTGGCCAGTCTCTACAAGAGCGGCAAGCTGGTCGTGCAAGGCGCCGGCGCCGAAGCCTTCCGCGCGCGCTTCCTGCAGATGGGCATCGCCGCCGCGGGCAAGAGCCGTCCGGGTGATGCCGAATTGCCACCCGCGGCCAACTCGCTGGGTTCCGACGAAGCCGGCAAGGGCGACACCTTCGGCCCGCTGTGCGTCGTGGCGGTGGCGGTGGACGGGGTGGCCGCCGAAGAGCTGGCGCGCGCCGGCGTCGCCGACTCGAAGACCCTGTCCGACGCGCGCGTCCTGGCTCTGGCCGAGCACTTTGCCGCGCGCCTGCCGCACGAGTCGCGCGTGCTGCAGCCGGCGGAATACAACGCGGCCTGGGCGGCGGCGGGCCGCAACGTCAACAAATTGCTCGCCCAGCTGCACGTGGACTGTCTGACGAAGCTGCACGAGCGCACCGGCTTCACGATCGCGGTGGTGGACCGCTTCGCCGCCGAGTCGCCGGTGCGCGCGGCGCTGGCCAAGCGCGCGCCCAAACTGCGCGTGACCGAGGTGCCGCGCGCCGAGCGCCATCTCGCCACCGCCGCCGCCTCCGTGCTGGCGCGCGCCGCCTTCGTCGAGGGCGTCGGGAAGCTCGAGCAGTTCGCCGCCACGGATCTTCCGCTCGGCAGCGGTTCGCCGGTCGGACCTGCGCTGCGGCGCTACGTCGAGATCCACGGCGTCGCCGCGCTCGGCCAGGTTGCGAAACTCCACTTCAAGAACGTGCAGCGCTTCATCCAGGATGCCCACTAATCGCAACCACGCCCACGGCCACGCCCGGCCGCCCTTCCGCGCCCTCGGACTGAAGATCCTCACGGTCTCCGACACGCGCGGGCGCGCCGAGGACCGCTCGGGCGACTTTCTCGAGGCCGGGCTGACGGCCGCCGGGCACCGCGTGCTGGAGCGGCGGATCGTGAAGGACGAGGCGGCCGAGATCCGCGCCGCCGTCCAGGCCTGGGCGGCCGAGCCGGAGGTGTTCGCGATCCTCGTCACTGGCGGCACCGGGGTTCTGCCCCGCGACGTGACGCCGGAGGCGGTCGAGCCGCTCTATGACAAATTCCTGCCGGGCTTCGGCGAGCTGTTCCGCGCCCTGTCCTTCCAGGAGATCGGCGCCGCGGCGATCCAGTCGCGCGCCTCGGCCGGCCTGATCGGCGGGCGGGTGGTCTTCCTGCTGCCGGGCTCGGTCAACGCCTGCCGGCTGGCGCTGGAGAAAATCATCCTGCCGCAGCTCGACGCGGGCACGCCGCCCTGCAGTTTCGCCAGCCTGCTCTGCGGCGGCTAGAAAAGCTCAGGTCCGTGTCCTGTGGTTTAGAAAATGATGCGCGCGTGATTGCTCGTGCGGCAGGTCGTCAGATCCACGGCCTGCAGGTGGGTCGTAGGGGCCGCCGAGAGCGGCACGTAGGACGGACCGAGAGCGACGCGGCCCTGCGCGTCCGCGCGCAGGATGCGCAGCGGCGAGAAGCTCGAATTAAGGTCAAGCAGGGTGCCAGCACACGGGTATCCGCCCGGGATGCTCGTCGGGCCGCCGCCGCCGACCGCCCGCAGCACGGCGACGGTGCCGCCCGGCGTCGCGCCTACAGCGCGCACGCTCATCGGGCCGCCGGTCTCGCCGGTGGTCCAGAGCGAGAAGGGCGGATTGGGACCGGGGACGTATTCCAAGCCGGAGAAAATCGTGAAGTAAGACAGCGGAGCGATCAAGGACGGCACGCCAGTTGTTCGGTCGCCGATCCAGAGACCCAGGTCAATCATCCACATCGTGTCGTCTTCACCGAAGACCATGGACTTGTGAGGTGATGGCGGACCTTGGAAAGTGGCGTTGACGTCGGTCGCAGCTCCCGTGGCGAGGTCCAGCTCAACGAGACCCTCCAAGCAGAAGGCGAATAGCCGCCCTGAGGCATCGAAATCCAAGGCCAGAATGCCATTCACGCCTGTGGATCCGATCAGCGTAGTGGCTCCCGTAGCCAAGTTCACGCGATGCAGTTCATAGGGCCCATGCGCGAGAGGTGCAGTAGGATCCTCGGTCAAATAGAGTTCATCACTAGTGCTGAAAGCCATCGCACTAACGCCAATGAAGGGCGTCTGCAGCACGAATGTCGCCTGCCCAGTCTGGGGATCCAGTTCGTATATCTTGTAAGGCGTGTCGAAGAAGCCGTACGAGGAATACAGCCGGCCCGCGGAATCTTGAGCTAGGGAAAGCCAAAGATCACCGTGAACGCCAGTTGCTCCCAGGCGGGTCGTCGAGCCTGTTCGTGGGTCAATCCGATAAAACGCACCTCCTACGTCAATCCCCAACAGATGCTGGCCGGCGGCCGCCGGGGCAAGGACGGCCAGAAGAAGCATGGACCAGAGTGGGAGGCGGCGGAATTGGCGCACGTCTAATAGTGAGCATACACGGAGAGCGCGAGGAAGGTGCTAAATAGCAGGCGGCGCTGCTTGAATCCGGATCTAGCGGTCGGCATGCTGACCGGCGCGCCAGTATCGGCGAAAGCCCTCGTCCCCACCGACACCACCTTCATGAGTACCCTGCTTCTGCTGCTCAGCGCGCTTCTCGCTTCTGCGCCTGCCCAGAATGTGACCTGGAACCGGGACGACACCCTTCGCATCCCACTGAATTCCGAGGCCACGGCCGGAGGCTACTGGGGACTCGCCGATCGCAAGGCGGATCACGCCGCTGTCGCCACGAATAGCGAAGGCGATGTACTCGTAGCCTTCCACTCGACACGCGACGATTTCAACGGCAATTTGCCGACGCTGAAACAGGTCGAAATCGCGCTTCTCACGTACGACGATTCCACGCAGACCTGGACCTGGATACAACCTACAATCAGAAGGTAGTCGGTGGCGTAGATCCTAGTCCACTTTCCGGTTCCTATAACCAAATCGACGTCAAGTGCGAGCGGCCCGACGTCATTGCCATCGGCGAGTGGTTCTTCGTAGTGTGGACGCGAATCTACGAACAGCAGTACGGCGGAGGGTCTCAGGACTTGGAGCCCGCTGTGCTCGAATGCGCGTGGGTGAGGAAGAACGGCATCGGGCGCATGGATGTCTACGCCACCTCGACTGCTGGTCAAGGATTGATCCTCGACTATGACAGCCCGTCCGGCTCCCGCTTCCACGTCCGCGAGTGCTCCGGCTGCCCTGACGCCGTCGTGCTGCATCCAGGAGATTCCAATACTCCGCCGACCGTCGGCGTCGTCTATCCGCACCAAACCAAGTTCGGTTACCTCAATAACGATGATCGGCTGTTCGAGCTTCGCTTCCTGACATGCTCGATCAACCCTTCGAGCTTCGCCATCAGCTCGACGAACTACCCGCCTATCCGGCCAGGCACCACCTCCACTGGCCTCGTCTACGATGGAGCAGCCGACGCTGCGGGCATCGTCTTGCCCGACCTCGCGCCCGCCTCGGTGCCCTGGCGCTTCGGCCTAGCCTTCGAGGAGCAGCTCGTCTCCGGCTCCGTCACCAACGGCCGGATCCTGCTCGAAACCTGGGACGTGGATCCGGTCAATACGTCGCTCGCCGTGCGGGAGAGCCATGCATTCGGCAGTTCCTCCAGCACGACCTTCCGCCGCCGGCCGATCCTCTCCTCCTATCCGGACGCTTACCCCGACCGCGACGTCTTCGCCATCGCATTCAACCGTAAAACTCCGACAGGCAACGGCGACGTCGTTTATCAGGAATGGGACTTCACCGATGGGACGAGCCCGCTGGTTTGGGAGGCCAGTTGGGGTTGGGACAACAGCGACTCATCCCTCGACGATCGCAAGCCGGCTCCGCTGCTCGGCCGTGAGTTCTCCAACGGCCAGGTATTCGGCCGCTGCTACGCGGAGCGCTCCGGCGGCGGCAATTCCTGCATCCTGCTCGACTACGCTCGCCTGGATCCGGCCCACGACGACGACCTGATCCCCCTCGTGACTGCAGATCACTTGCAGAGGCCCGCTGCCTCGTATTACTTCGACCCCACGAACTCCGCGGACAACGTCGCCCTCACTTGGGAGCAGGAAACGTCCTGGTCCGCCGGAGGAAACTCCTACACCGCCATTCAGGTCTGGCTTCGCATGGAGTAAGAACGAGCCGCTCAGGCGGACTTGGAATCAAGGTCAGCAGGCGGCTCCGCGTTCGCGACTTCCGGGTCCACCGGGATTTCGCCCGAAGCGGCGGCGGCCTCCGTCTGCGGGGGAGCGGGCTCGGCGGAAGTCACCTGCGCTTCGGCCGGCGGCTCCTTGCCGGCCGGGCCGGCGACGTGATCCATGTCGCGGCGCCAGCGCGGCTCCTCCAGCCGGAAGTCCGTCTGGCGGCGGATTTCGTTCACCGCCTCGTCAATGCCGGCCTCGCGCTTGAACTCGTTGACCGAGCGGCGCAGCTTGACCCACATCTGGCCGAGGTCGCGCAGCAGCTTGGGCAGGTCCCCGCCGAACAGCAGGATGCCGACGATCGCCACCACGATCAGTTCGCCCGAACTGATGAAGGCCAGCGGCGCGGGCGTCATCCCGGCAGTTTACTGCCAGCGCAGGCGGGCCAATTTGCGGCTGCCGTAGGGATCGAAGAAGAAGCGCGGCGTCAGGTTGAAGTAGAGGCCCACGTCGCCGGTGGTCTGGGAGCGGCTGTAGCCGAATTCGAACAGGAAATCGTGGCCGTAGTACTGGACCGCGTAATTCGTGCGCACGCCGGCGTCGCCGGAGAAGGTCTCCGACTCGCGGAAGCCCAGCGCCCAGCGCTCGGTGAAGCGCCAGCCGGCGAAGATCGAGCCATAGGCGAAGTCGGAGGGAGTGCCCTCGGTCTCGAAGTACTCGAGGCCGTAGCTCAACTGCTCGCCGGGCCGCACGTTGATGCGCGTGAAGATCTCCTGCGTCGTGCTGGCGGACACGTCGTGGCGCAGCCGGGTCTCGAGGCTCACGCCTTCGAGCTGCGAGCCCGGCGCGCCCGGAATCCACAGTGCGCGCAACTCGACCGGGCCGAAGCCCTCCTCGGTGATGACGGTGGTCCAGGGCTGCGGGCCCTCCATCGGCGTCAGCACCTCGCCGGTGCTCGGGTAGTAGGGCGCCAGCAGGTCCACGTCGAGCCAGGGCTCCGTGCGCCCGGGCCCGTCGAAGAACTGGCGCAGCGAGAGTTCCGCGACCTCGCCTTCTGACAATCGGTCCATCCCGTCGATGTCGGGCGGAACGAAGTCGGACTCGACCAGCTCGCGGCGGGCGCGCAGCCGCACCTGCGGCACCACGCGGTGCGACCAGCCATCCTCCCAGCGCTTGTTGAGCGCGACGCCGGCCTCGAGGAAGGCTTCGGCGGTCATCTGCTCGCCCGTCTCGGCGCCCGCCGTGTCGTCTTCCCACACGCCGCCGGTGAAGCGCGCGCCTGGACGCCAGAACATGCCGCCGCCGTGCGCCGGCAGCGCCACTTCGGTCCAGGCGCGCGCGCGGCTCCGCACCAAGGTGGGCTGGTCCAGGAAGTCCACCGATCCCGGAGGAGCGGCCAGGTCGCGGTCCTGCAGCCGGATGCGCGCGACTTCCGCGCCGTACTCGACGTTCACCGCCACCTCGTCGTCGCCGCCGCCGAGCACCGGCACGCCCAGCTCGCCCACGGTCGTGGAAAATCCTTCCCACTTCGCGCGCGGCAGGTCTTCCACCGTCTGCGGCGCGGGCCCCGGCGCCTCCGGAAATCCGCCGATGGGCGTGGCGCCGAAGTCGTCTAGGCGCGGGCGCACGCGCAGGGATCCGTAGGAATCCTGATCCTGGCGCACCAGCGCGAACTCGCTGAAGACGTCCTCTTCTTCGGCCCAGTCGCGGCTGAAAAATTCCGGATCCACCAGCGGATCGCTGGTCACGTCCAGCACGCCGTAGGCGCGCCACACGTCTGACAATTCCCACACGTTGTCCATCCGCACGCGCCAGCGGGTGTCGGTGTCGCGCCCGATCACCTTGGTCATGCTGGTCTTGTCGCCGGCCTCGTCCTCGAGGAAGAACAGCTCCCAGTGGCCGCGGTAGTCCTCGCCGGTCAGATCGGCCTCGGCCGCGATCGGCAGGCCGCGCCGCGAGCTGAAGGAGGGATAGAAGTTCCACTGGAGGTTCGTGCCGCCGATCCGCTCCTCGCCGCGGAACCGCAGTTCCATGTACGTCCCGTACTTGTCGCTGTTGCCCGCGCGCCCGCCCTGCAGGCCCATGAAACTCTCGCCCGGCTCGAAGTCGGGCGTCGGCATCGGCAGCACGCGCCGGCCGAAGATTTCCAGCCAGCCGCGCTCGGGCTGCCACAGCAGGTTGCCGTTCGGCAGGCGCGAGACGAGCAGCTCGCCCAGGCGCAGTCCGTAGTGCGGATTTTCGGCGGCGCAGGTCGTCAGCACTGCGCCGGTGGCGCGCAGCGAGCCGTCCGGCAGTTCTTCGAGCAGGTCGGCGAACAGGGCGAGCGGCCAGCCGTTGGGCCCGCCTGCTCCCGGCGCGAAACGCAGCTGCGCGCGTTCGAGGCTCATGCGGCCGGCGGCCGGCTGGTCGCGCAGGACGTCGGCCAGCACTTCCAGATCCGGCGTCGTGATGCGCACCGCGCCGGTGAGCGTGATCTCGCGGATCAGCGTCTCGTCCTCGGGCAGGCCGAGGCCGCGCAGGATCTTGCGGCTCCACAGCCCGGGCAGCACGGTGCCGGCCTGCGCGGGCGACGGATCGGGTAGGGGCTCGTCGGCGCGCGGCAGGCCTTTCTCGATGGCGGCGCGGTAGCGTGCGGCGTCCAGCCGGATCTCCGCCCGCTCCGCGCTCAGGTTCAGCTCCGGCGCGATCAGGCGCGGCCGCTCCACCAGATAGACGATCTCGTCGCCCTCCTCGCGCGGCGTGATCGAATCGGCCTGGAAGGTGCCCTGCTGCTGCGGCGCGGCCGGCTCCTGCGCGGGCTGGAAGATCGCCGAAGCGAGCAGCAGTGCCGCGAGGGGGAGCATCACTGGGGCGTTTCGGCCCGCACGGGGCCGGACGAGAACAGGCCCGTGCGCACGTTGTACCGCAACCACTCGCCCAGCAGGTTGCGGCCGTCGCTCGTCACGAGGTGGGCGTCCCGCGCGGCCGAGCCCGCGATGTACAACTCGCCGGTCACATCATCCATCTCGATCAATTCGCCGTCGGCGCTCATCTGATCTCGCGCGAGCGATGCGCCGCCCACCAGCTTGAGGTAGACGAGGCGGCCTTCCGCCGTGCGCCAATCCATCCGCTCGCCGGCGGCGCGGCCGAGCGGCGAATCGAAGCGCGCGCGCCCCTCTGCCCAGCCGCCGGCCTCGCCGAGCTGCGCGTTCTCCGCTGTCAGCACGTGGGTGTTGCCGTCGACTTCCACCAAGCGCGCCACGGCGTCGCCCTCGAGCACGAGGTTGCGCGCGGCATCCACGCCCAGCCTGCGCGCGGTGGCGGCGAAGGTGCGGCCGTCGGCGAGAGTGCCGGTGGCGCTCGGCGTGCCGAAGCGCCGCTCGAGCCAGAGGCCTTCCGCCGGCGACCAGCGTGCGGAATCGGCGTTGGTCTGGAGCGCGCCCTCCGCCTCGACGTCGCCCTCGAGCAGCCAGGCGCCGGTCGCGTGCTGCCGCGTGCCCGATCGCGCGGTGATGACCACGTCCGGGCCGGCCAGGCCCAGCGCCGCCGCCGGCACCGTCAGCACGGGCGCGCCTTCGATGCGCAGCGCTTCGGCGTCCGACTCGGCGCGGCGGAAGTCGGAGAGCGCGGTCATCCCGCCTTCGAGCTCCATGCTGGCGTGCGCCGGGATGCCCTCGAGGCGGAAGCGCTCCTCGTCCAGCTGGCGCAACTTGGCCGCGCGAATGCTGATGCCGGGCGCGCGGTACTCGAGGTCGCCGTCGGCGTCGGTGCGGCGCGCGCCGTCGGGCTCGAGGCGCGACACGATGCGCACGCCCGCCACCGACCACGGCTGCTGCTCGCGCATGCCGTGCGCCACGAAGCCCTCGTTCATCTCCACCAGCCCGTCGCGATTCGCGCTCAGCGACGGCCCGCTCATCTCGTGCAGCAGCGAATCGCGCGGGAAGAGGCGCACGTTGCCGCGCGCCTGCAGGCCGCCGTCCTCGGCGGCGGTCAGCTGATCGGCCCGCGCCAGTCCGGCCGCGGAGACCGCGACGATCTCGCCCTGCGCCTGCAGGGTCTTGCCGTCCCACTGAGCCGCGCTGGCGCTGACGGAGCCGTCCGCATCGAGGGCGAAGCAGCGGCCGTCGAGCAGCAGCATGCCGGTGAGAGGATCGAGGCGCACGCTCTCGCGGGCAGTCGCGACGGCGAAGCTCGCGTCCCAGGGGCGCACCGCCGCCGGGCCCTGGATCACGATCTCTGACAATGCGCCGGATTCGTTCCAGGTCAGGTCGGCGTCGCCGCCCTCGAAGGCGACGGTCGCGCCGGACAGGAACACCGGGCCGGCGGCGCGCGCCGCGCGGGGGCGCCAGCCGCTCTCGCCCGCAGGCTCCAGGCTCATCGCGAAGTCGCGGCTGCTGAGCACCGTGACCGGCCCGCCGGCGGCGCCGGGCAGCGCCGCGCGCACGCCGCGCGCGCCCGGCTCGAACACCAGCTCGAGACCGCCTTCGGCGTTGGTGATCACCTCGCCGGGCGCGTCGCTGCGGCCGCGAAAGACGCGTCCTGCGGCGTCCGTCAGGCTCCACACGACCTCGCCGTTCCAGGGCTTGAAGCGCATGCGCTTGGCCGGCGCGTCGTAGCGCAGGTCGGCGGCGTCGAGCACGAAGTCCTCCGACTCCATGCGGAAGTGGCCGGGGCAGGTCACGACCTCGCTGCGCGGATCCAGGCGCGCTTCGCCGTCGGCGGTGGCGCGCAGCGTCCGGCCGGGCGTGAAGTCCGGCAGCGTCAGGACCGGATTCGTGAGACGCCACAGGCGCTCGAGATCGAGCCGGATCTCGCGCTTGTCGGGCACCAGCGGAATCCAGGCCTGCGGCGCGCGCACCGTCAGGCCGCGCCCTTTGCCGGATTGCGGCGCCACGATCAGCGCGTCCGCAATGCGCGCGCCCGAGCCTTCCGGATGCGGATCCTCGCCTTCCATGCGCCAGCCGGGCACGCGCGTCGCCGTCCCGTCCGCGCCCTGCACCAGTTGGTCGGTCGTCAGGATCACGTGGCCGGCGAAGCCGATCTTCACCGGCCCGACGCCGGGCAGCACCTGATGGAATCCTTCCGGCGTCGGCACGACGATCTCGGCGCGCCGCCCCAGGTGCGCGGCGAAGTCGGTGCCGAGCGCGAGCAGCACCGCGCCCGCCACCGCGCCGCCGGTCCAGGCCATGCCGCGGTTCATGACGGGAGCGCGGCCGCGCGCGCGGCCAGCAGCAGATCGCAGACCTGGCGCAGCGCGCCGCCGCCGCCCGGCGCGGAGGTCACGAAGTCGGCGCGCGCGAGGATTTCCGGCATGGCGCCGGGAGGGGCGATGCGCAGTCCGGCGCAGTCGAAAAGCGGCAGATCGGGCAGATCGTCGCCGAATGCCGCGACCTCTTCGCGCGCCAGTCCGCGCGCGCGCAGCAGCGGCGCAGTGACCGCCGCCTTGTCCGCCACGCCCAGATGCACGACCTGCACGCCGAGGCGCGCGGCGCGGTGGCGCACCGCCGGCGTGTCGCGGCCGCTGATGACCGCCACCTCCACTCCGCTCGCGAGCAGCCGCACCATCCCGTAGCCGTCGTGAATGTGAAAGACCACGCTCTCGTCGCCGCCGGGCCCGAGCTCGATCTTGCCGTCGGTCCAGCAGCCGTCCACGTCGGTCAGCAGCAGGCGCACCCGCGCGGCGCGCGCGAGAAGCTCCCGGGGAAACACGGCCGCGCCGGCCGCGCCGGTCACAGCCGGACCTCCAGCAGATCCTGCACGTCCACCAGCCCGATCACGCGGCGCGTGCCGTCCGCCACCACGGGCAACTGGTCGATGTGCGCGTCGCGCACGATGCGCAGCACGTCGCCCACGAGCATGCCGCCTTCGATGCTGCGCGGCGCGCGCGCCATGTGCAGGTCCACCGGCTCGTCGAGCGGCAGCACGCCGGAGCTGGCCAGGCGGCGCAAGTCGCCGTCGGTGAAGATCCCGCGCAGCTCGCCTTGGTCATCGATGACGATCGCGGCGCCCGGGCGGCCCGGCGTGCCGGTCATGACCTGCAGCGCCGCGCGCAGCGTCGAGCCGGCGCGCAGGAGCGGCACCATCTCGCCGGTGCGCATCATTTCGCCGACGCGCATCAGCTGCTTGCCCAGCGCGCCGGCCGGATGGAAGCGCGCGAATTCCTCGCGCGTGAATTCGCGGCCCTCGAGCACCGCCATCGCCAACGCGTCGCCGAGCGCCAGCATCATGGTGGTGCTGACGGTGGGCGAGAGGCCGAGCGGACAGGCCTCCGGCGTGTCGCCCATTTCGATCACCACGTCGGCGTGATGACCCAGCGGCGAGTCGGCTTCGCCCACGATGGCGACCAGCCGCGCGCCGATCGCGCGCACCGCCGGCACGAGCTGCAGCATCTCGCGGGTGGCGCCGCTCTTCGACAGGGCCAGCACCAGGTCCTCCGGCCGCACGCGGCCGAGGTCGCCGTGCACCGCTTCGGCGGGATGCAGGAAGTGGCTGGGCGTGCCGGTGCTGGCGAAGGTGGCGGAAATCTTCTGCCCGACCAGCCCGGCCTTGCCCATGCCGCTGACGACGACGGCGCCCTTGCAGTCGAGCACCAGGCGGCAGGCGCGCTGAAAGGAATCGCCCAGCCGGCCGGTCAGGGCCTGCAGGGCCTCAGCCTCCAGGCGCAGCACCTCGAGACCGCGGGCCAGGGCTCGATCGGGATCCAGGATCTTGGACATGAAGGATGTGGCCGCGGGGCCGCGAGCCTATTGTAGGGAGAAGGGCGGTGGCCCAGAATTCGACATTCATGGAACCGTTCGTCCTTGCTGGGGTCATCGCGGTCGTGATCCTGGCCGTCACCGTGCACGAGTCGGCCCACGCGCTCGTGGCCGACCGCCTCGGCGACCCGACCGCGCGGGCCCTGGGCCGGATCACCCTCAACCCGATCCCGCACATCGACCTGTTCGCGACGATCCTGCTGCCGGGTTTTCTGCTGCTGATGGGCTCGCCCATCCTCTTTGGCGGCGCCAAGCCGGTGCCCGTGATCTTCGGCAACCTGCGCCATCCCTGGCGCGACATGGCCCTGGTGGCCCTGGCCGGTCCGGTCAGCAACCTGCTGCAGGCCGCTTTCTGGGCCGGACTGCTGTCCCTGCTCCTGCACACGGGCACGTGGCAGCCGGAATCGGCGGGGGTGAAGATCCTTCAGTGGGGCATCGTCTTCAACGTGACGCTGACCATCCTGAACCTGATGCCGATCCCCCCCCTCGACGGCTCGCGGGTCATGGCCTACGTGCTGCCGGCCGAGGCCCGCCGCGCCTACGTCTCGCTCGAAGCCTTCGGCCTGTTCCTGATCTTCGGACTGCTGTTCTTCGTCCCGGCCTTCGGCGCCCTGCTGACGTCGGGAACCCTCCACCTCGGCAATCTGGTCGCCGATCTGACCCGCCTGCCGATCAGCTGGGTGCCGCTCCGCGGCGATTGACTCCCGGCTCTTCGTGCGCGATCCTGCACCTTCCATGATCGAACCCGCGGATCCCGAAATCCTGCCGCCCTCCCGGCCCATGCCGGAGGCCGCGCCGGATCCGGAGGCCGAGGACCGCCCGGACGTCGGGTTCACCATCCACCTCGAGCGGGTCTTCCACGGCCCGCTGGATCTGCTGCTGCAGCTGGTGCGCGAGAAGGAGCTGGAAATCCACGTCGTCGCGCTGACCGACGTCTGCGACGCCTACTGCCAGCACGTGCGCGGACTCGACAGCGTGGACGTGGACGAAGCAGCGGACTATCTGGTGATCGCCGCCACTCTGCTGGCGATCAAGAGCCGCTCGCTGCTGCCGCAGGAAGAGATCGAAACCGAGGAAGACCTCTTCGATCCCGGCGAGGAGCTGGTGCAGCAGCTGCTGGCCTACAAGGAGCTGCGGCGCGTCACCGACGAACTCACGGCCCGGCGCGACGCCCGCGCCCGGCTGCTGGCGGCCGGCGGCCGCTGGCTGGGCCGGCTGACCGAGACGGAAGACGGCGAAGCGCCCGCGGCCGAGCCGGAATTCGACCTCGGCGACGTTTCGGTGTGGGATCTGTTCCGCGTCATCGCCCAGCTGGAGACCGAGACCGGATTCCTGCGCCCGCACCGCGTGCGCCAGATGGGCAGGCCTCTGCGCGCCTACGTCGAAGAATTGTGGCTGCGCCTGCAGGAAGTGCCGTCCACGAGCTGGCGCGCCCTGCTGCGGGATCTGCGCGCCCGGCGCGGCGACGCCGCCTACACCCTGGTGGCTCTGCTGGAGCTGGCCAAGCAGCAGCAGGTGGATCTGCATCAGGACGCGCCCTTCTCCGACGTGCAGGTGCGGCGGCTCGACGGGGCCGGGGCCCTGGCGCTGGAGGAGCTGGACGGCGCCTTCGACCAGCCGCAGCCGGGCGTCGAGGCCGAGGTCGAGGATCTGCTGGGCGAAAATCCGCTCTAATAAGCAGGTTCTGCGGGCATTCCCGCAACCCATCGGCCGCGGGTGTCTTAGAATCTCGGAAACCGTCACAAAAGCCCCGAACCCGCGAATCCAGTCATGTCTCAAGTCCTCGAAGTCACCGACACCTCCTTCGACGCCGAAGTCAAAAAGAGCAGCCTCCCCGTCCTCGTGGACTTCTGGGCGCCCTGGTGCGGACCCTGCCGGGCCATGGGCCCGACCGTGGACAAGGTGGCCCAGGAGCTGGGCGGCAAGGTCAAGGTCGTGAAGCACAACACGCAGGATCATCCGGACACCGCTTCCACGCTCGGCGTGATGGCGATCCCCTGCTTCGTGGTCTTCAAGGGCGGCAAGGAAGTCGCGCGCCACACCGGCGGCATGGCCTATCCGCAGTTCAAGGCCTTCGTCGAGTCCAGTCTGTAGTAGATTGATTCCGGGCGCCCCAGGACTGCGCCTCGTCTTCGTCGGATCGCCGCCCTTCGCGGTGGAGTCCTTCCAGGCCGCGCTCGCTTGCCGGCACGAAACCGTCGGCCTCGTGACGGCGCCGCCGGCGCGCGCCGGGCGCGGCCGCGCGCCGAGCGCGAATCCGCTGGCGGAGGAGGCGCAACGCCGCGGCCTGGCCGTGCTGCAGCCGGAGTCGGCGCGCGCGCCGGAATTTCTGTCCCGATTCGCGGCGCTGCGGCCCGATCTCGCGATCGTCGTGTCCTATGGCCAGATCCTCGCGCCGGCGTTCCTGCAGACGCCGCGCCTGGGCTGCGTGAATCTGCACGGCTCGCTGCTGCCGCGCTGGCGCGGCGCCAGTCCGGTGCAGGCCGCGATCCTCGCCGGCGATGCGGAGACTGGCGTCTGCCTGCAGCGCGTCGTCGCGGAATTGGATGCGGGCGCAGTGCTGACGCGCCGCGCCACGCCGATCGGCGCCGGCGAGAACGCGCCGGAGTTGCAGGCGCGGCTGGCCGTCCTCGGCGCGCAACTGCTGCGCGAATTCCTCGACGGACTGCCGGCGGAATCCGTCGCGCTGCCGCCGGGCGAATCGCAGGATCCGGCGCGCGTCACGCACTGCCGCAAGATCCGCAAGGAGCACGCGGCGCTCGACTGGACGCGGCCCGCGGCGGAACTGGAGCGCTTCGTGCGCGCGATGGCCGGCTGGCCGGTGGCGCGCACGGCCCTGCCGGACGGCGGCGTGCTGCTCGTGCATCGCGCGCGCGCGGCGAAGGGCGCCGCGGGCGCGGAGCCCGGAGCGCTGCTCGCGGCCGGCGCGGAAATCGTGGTCGCCTGCGGCTCGGGCGCGCTGGCGATCCAGGAGGCGCAGCGCGAAGGCCGCGCGCGCTTGAGCGCCGCCGAACTCGCGCGCGGCGCGCGCCTGCAAGCCGGCCAGCGCCTCGGCGGGTATCCTGGTCCGGCCGATTCGCGCCCATGAAGCTTCTGATCTTGCTCGTGATCCTCACGGCCCTCGCCGGCGGCCTGTGGTATCTGCACGACCGGCACGGGACCGGCTACATCCATCTCAGTTTCGGCGCGGACGAGGAACCTGCCGGTCCCGCGCCCGTGCAAGGCTGGCAGCCCGTCGCGATTCCCGTCGCGCAGCCCGTGGCCGTGGGCATCGGCACCATGCGGTGGATGCAGGACGAGCGCTGGGTGCGCGGCGTGGAGAGCGGCGAGAAGGGCGTGGCTCTGATCGAGCTGGCCTACCGCGATCACTTCGACGTCAAAGGCGACCCATTCCTCTTCCGCGCGCGCAAGGAGGAAGCCGGGGCGCTGCTGGCGCAGGCCGTCGCCGATCTGACGGCGCTGAGCGAGAGCTACGCGGACAATCCCACCGCGCTGCTGGACATCAACCCGCTGCTGCGCAAGTACGCGGAGGGCCAGAGCAAGACGCCGCGGCGCTGAAGGGCATGGCGCTCCTCGGCTACAACTCGAACGGCTTCGCGCATCACCGGCTGGAAGACGCGCTGCCGCTGCTCGCCGATCTCGGCTACCGCGCGGTGGCCATCACGCCGGACGTCGGGCATCTGGATCCGCGCAGCGCCACCGCGGCCGAGGTCGCGGCGATCGGCACGCTGTGCAGGCGTCTCGGCTTGACGGTGGTGGTGGAGAGCGGCGCGCGCTTCGCGCTCGACGCGCGGCGCAAGCACCGGCCCAACCTGTTGGAGACGGACGAGTCCTGGCGGGAGCGCCTGCGCCTGCTGCAGACCCTGCTGCGCTGGTGCCCGGACCTGGGCGCGCGCGTGCTGTCCTTCTGGAGCGGCGCGCTGCCGGCGGGGCAGACTGATGCCGGCGCGCGCGCGCGCCTGCGCGCCGCCGCCGACGCGCTGGCGCCCGAGGCCGAGAAGTCGGGCGTGACGCTCGCGCTCGAGCCCGAGCCGGGGCATTTCGTGGACACGCTCGACCGGTTCGACAGCCTGCAGGATCCGCGCCTGGCGCTGACGCTGGACGTCGGGCATCTGCTCGTCAACGACCGCCACACTCCGGAGTCCGCAGTGAAGGCGTTCGGCGCGCGCATCGTCAACCTGCAGCTCGACGACATGCAGCCCGGCATTCACGATCACAAGGCGCCCGGCGAGGGCCGCGTGGACTGGCCGGCGGTGCGCCGCGCCTGCGCCGCGCTGCCTGCGAACGTGCCGGCCTGCTTCGAACTGTCGCGGGACTCGCACCGCTTCCACGAGCTCGCGCCGGTCGCGATCGCGCATTGGCGGAGTCTGGGCTGAGCGATGAGCGCGAATCAAGACCACGGCCCGGCGGCGCCGATCGACCGCATCACCCGGCCGATTCAGCAGTTCCTCCACATCGAAGCCAGTTCCGGACTCGTCCTGGCGATCAGCGCCGGCTTCGCGCTTCTCGCGGCCAACTCGCCTTGGTCCGATTCCTGGGCCGGCCTGTGGGAAACCAGCCTCGTGGTGGGAGTGGGGGAGTGGGTGCTGGACTATTCCCTCAAGCACTGGATCAACGATGCGCTGATGGCGGTGTTTTTCTTCCTGGTCGGACTCGAGATCAAGCGCGAACTGACGCTCGGTGAGTTGCGCGAACCGTCTGCCCGAGTGCTGCCGGTGGCTGCGGCGATCGGCGGCGCTCTGGCGCCCGCGCTGATTTACCTGCTCCTGCAGCATGAGGGGCCGGCCGCCCGCGGCTGGGGTGTGCCAATGGCGACGGACATCGCATTCGTCGTCGGACTGCTGACTCTCTTCGGATCGCGCGTGCCGCCCGCCCTGAAGTTGTTTCTGCTGTCCCTGGCGATCGTGGACGACCTGCTGGCCGTCGTGATCATCGCGCTCTTCTACTCCTCCGGACTGAACCTCATCGCGCTCGGCTTGGCGGGTCTGATCTTTCTGTTCATGGCCGGCTTGCGCGCCGCCGGCGTTCGCACGCTCGCCGTTTATTGGATGGCCGGCGCCGCAATCTGGCTATGCACGGTGAAGTCGGGCATCCATCCGACCATCGCTGGCGTGGTGCTGGGCCTGATGACTCCCGCCAATCCGCTGCTGCCGCTGCCGGCGGTGGAGCGCCTGCTCCACACCACGCGCTTGCGCCTGTCCACCGCGCGTGGCCGGGAGAAGGCCGAGATGGTGCGCGAATCCGCCAAACTGCTGCGGGAGGCGGTCTCGCCGGTGCGCCGCCTGGAAGATCTTCTGCACCCCTGGGTCGCATTCGGCATCATCCCGCTCTTCGCGCTCGCGAACGCCGGCATTCCGATCGCCACGGGCGAATTGCGCAATCCGGTGGCCCTGGCCATCGTGATCGCGCTCGTCGTGGGGAAACCTCTCGGCATCGTGGGGGCGGCGGCGGTGGCGGTGCGTCTGAGCGGCCGCGGCCTGCCCGATGGCCTCACTTGGCGCATTCTCATTGCGAGCGCCTGCCTCGGAGGAGTCGGATTCACGATGTCGCTCTTCATCGCCGGCCTTGGATTGCCGGACGAGCTCTTGGTCGCCGGCAAGACCGGCGTGTTGTTCGGCTCGCTGATCGCGGGCACGCTTGGCGCGTGGCTCCTGGCGCGTACCCTGCCGCGTGATGGCTGAACAATCCACTCTCGGCGGGCTCGCGCTGCTCTTCGGCGTCGCCGTGGCGCTGGTGCTCGCGATGCACCGGCTGCGCCTGCCGCCCATCGCCGGATTCCTGGTGGCAGGCGCCGTGGCGGGGCCGCAGGCCTTGGGCCTGATCGGCGAGAGCGTGGACGTCAAACAACTGGCGGAACTCGGCGTGATCGCGCTGCTCTTCGGCATCGGCCTCGAGATGCCGCTCAGCCGCGTGCAGCGCCTGTGGCGGCCGCTGCTGCTCGGCGGCGGCCTGCAGATGTCGCTGGCGATGGCGGCGGGGGCGGCGATCGCGCACGCGCTCGGCCTGGAGTGGAATCAGGCCTGGCTGATCGGCGGCATGCTCGCGGTGTCGAGCACGGCGATCGTGCTGCGCTCCTTGCAGGAGAGCGGGCAGGTCGAGGCGCCGCACGGGCGCGCGACGCTGTCGATCCTGATCTTCCAGGATCTGAGCGTGGTGCCGCTGATGATGCTGGTGCCGTTCCTGGCGGGGCGGACGGAAGACAGCCCTTCGCTTCTCGCCAGCCTCGGACGCGTGGCCCTCGTGCTGGGCGCTGCGCTGGTGGTGGGCCGTCCGCTGGTGCGGCGCCTGCTCGGCGTGGTGGCGAAGTCGCGGCAGCAGAGCCTCTTCGTGCTCACGGTGCTGGCGATCTGCCTGGGCACCGCCTGGATCGCGGGCCAGGCCGGCGTGTCGCTGGCGCTCGGCGCCTTCCTCGCCGGCATGGTGGTGGCCGAGAGCGAGTACCGCCACCAGGCATTGTCAGACCTGATTCCCTTCCGCGAGGCCTTCACCTCGCTGTTCTTTCTCTCCATCGGCATGCTGCTCGATCCGCACGCGCTGGCCGCCGATTGGACCAGCACCGGCGCGCTCGCGCTCGCGATCGTCGCCGGCAAGTTCGCGCTGATGCTGGTGCTGGGCGCCTGCATCCGGCTGCCCTTCCGCGTGGCGCTCATGACGGCGTTCGCGCTGGCGCAGGCGGGGGAGTTCTCGTTCCTGCTGCTGGACGCGGCCACCGGCGCCGGAATGCTCGATCCAGCGCTCGAGCAGCGCCTGCTCGCCGCCTCCGTGCTGACCATGCTGGCCGCGCCCTTCATCCTGCGCGCGAGCGGCCGCGCCACCGACGCGGCCGAGCGCTGGACCTGGCTCACGCGCGCCTTCGCGCGCGGCGACGCCGACGGCGGCGCGCCCGCGGATGGCCTGCGCGATCACGTGATCATCGGCGGCTACGGCCTCACCGGCCAGGAGCTGGCGCGGGTGCTGCAGGCGCGCGGCGTGCCCTTCGTGGTCTCCGATCTCAATCCCGACAACGTGCGGCGCGCCCGCGCCGCCGGGCAGCGCGCCTTCTTCGGCGACGTCGCCAGCCCGACGGTGCTGGCGCAGCTGGACGCGGAGCATGCGCGCGAAATCGTGCTGGTGGTCAACGATCCCAACGCCGCCGAGCGGGCGATCCGCGCGGTGCGCGCGATCGCGCCGCGCGCGCGCCTGGTGGTGCGCACGCCGCTGCTGGCCGACGTGGCGCCGATGCGCATGGCCGGCGCCAGCGAAGTGGTGCCGATGGAGCTCGAGACCGCCGCCGAAGTGGTGGCCCGCATGCTGCGGCACCGCGGCGCGCCCGAGGCGGAAGTGCAGCAGGCGCTGGGCGAGCTGCACCGCCGCCACGGCTGCCCGAAGCTGCCGGATTAGGCGGACGCGAGCGCGGCGCCGAGGTCGGCGATCAGGTCGTCGGCGTCCTCGATGCCCACCGACATGCGGATCAGGCCGTCGCCGATGCCGAGCGCGGCGCGCTCCGCCGGCGTCAGCATCGCGTGCGAGGTCGCGACCGGGCGCGAGAGCAGCGTCTCCACTCCGCCCAGGCTGGGCGCGACGTAGGGAATCTTGACGGCGGCGAGGAAGCGCTGCGCCGCCGGACCGCCGCCGCGCAGATCGAAGGCGAGCATGCCGCCGAATCCGCGCAGCAGGGCCTTGGCGCGCGCGTGATCGGGGTGCGACGGCAGGCCGGGATGGTGCACCGCCGCCACCTGCTGCTGCCGCTCCAGCCATTCCGCAATGCGCTGCGCGCTGGCGTTCTGGCGCTCGACCCGCAGCACCATCGTCTTGATGCCGCGCTCGAGCAGGAAGCAGGCGTGCGGATCCAGCGAGGCGCCGAAGCGCCGGATGACCTTGGCCGCGGCCGCCACGAGCTCGCGCTTGCCGGCCAGGGCGCCGACCACGAGGTCGGTGTGGCCGTTGAGGTACTTCGTGGCCGAATGATGAATCAAATCGAAGCCGTGCGCGGCCGGCTGGAAGTTCACCGGCGAGGCGAAGGTGTTGTCAATCAGGGAGACGATGCCGCGTTCGCGGCAAAAGGCGGCGGCCGCCGGCAGATCGGCGACGCGGCACAGCGGGTTCGAGATCGTCTCGACCACGAAAGCGCGCGTGTTCGGGCGCACGGCCGCCGCCCACGTCGCGGGCCGGTGCGCGTCCACCATCGTGCACGTGATCCCGTACTTGGGCAGCTCCTCGGTCAGCAGGATGTGCGTGCCGCCGTACAGGCCCTGCGCGGCCAGCACGTGATCGCCGCCGCGGCACAGGCTGAGCAGCGCCGCCGACATCGCGGCCATGCCCGTGGCCGCGACCACCGCGTCCTCGCAGGCCTCGAGCGCGGCGATGCGCGCGTGCAGCACCGCGTGGTTGGGCGAGTTCTGGTAGCGGCCGTAGGTGACTTCGGACAGGCCCCCCGGCCCTTCGAAGCCGAAGGTCGAGGTCTGGAAGATCGGCGTGACGACGGCGCCGCCGTGGCCGGGGCGCTCGGAGCCGGCGTGGACCGCGTCGGTGGACATGCCGCTCACGGAGTCCTCCGCGCCGGAGCGCCGGCCGCGGCCAGCACTTCGCTTTCGGTGAGCAGGCGCTTCGACTCCTTGGCGCGCTCGAGCACCGCGGTGATGCGCGCCTCGGTCGGCTCGACGCCGCGCTGCTCGAGGAACCAGATCACGTTCGATTTGCCGCTCATCGGCCCGACGCTGATCTTCTGCTGCAGTCCGAATTCGTCGGCCGGCACGCCGCTGTAGACGCGGTTGGCCAGCCACGCGTCGCCCTTGCGGAACGCCTTCACGACGGCCGCCGCGTGCACGCCGGTGCCGGTTTCGAACGCGTCCTCGCCGAACACGGGATACTCGCCGCGAATCGGCCGGCCGACGGCCGCGCTGGCCGCGTGCACGTACTCGCCGAGCTTGCGCAGGTCGCGGTCGATCCAGCCCAGCAGCTTGAGATTGACCAGCAGCAGATCCATCTCGGTGTTGCCGGCGCGCTCGCCGATGCCCAGCGCGCAGGCGTGGGCGCGTTGCGCGCCCGCCGACAGCGCCACGAGCGTGTTCACGAGGCCCAGTCCGCGGTCGCGGTGGCCGTGCCAGTCCAGGCCGACGTGCTGCGCGCGGTTCTCGATCAACCAGGTCTTCAGCCAGTGGAACAGGTTGCGCACCGCCTCGGGCGTGACGCCGCCGACGGTGTCGCAGACGCAGAGGCGCGCGGCGCCCTCCTCGATGGCGGCGCCGTTCAGTTCGGCGAGGATTTCCGGCGTCGAGCGCACGGTGTCCTCGGTCACGAACATCAGCGGCAGCCCGCTCTTCTTGGCGAAGCGCACCGCGGCGCGCACGTTCGCGACCATCTTCGCCAGGTCCCAGTCCTCGGCGTAGGCGCGGATGGGGGAGGAGCCGATGAAGGCGCAGACCTCGATCGGCGCGCCGAGCTGCTGCGCCATCTCCGCGACCGGCTCGATGTCGGAGACCACCGTGCGGCAGGCGACGTTGGGCTTGATGCGCAGGCCCTTCATCTCGCGCGCCAGCGCCAGGATGTGCTCGCGCGCGTTGCGGCCGGCTCCTGGCAGGCCGATGTCCGCGGTGTCGATGCCGAGCTCGTCCATCAGGCGCACGAGGCGCAGCTTCGCCTCGAGCGGCGGATCTTCCACCGACGGGCACTGCAGGCCGTCGCGCAGCGTCTCGTCGTCGAGCATCACCGGCGCGGCGGGCGCGGGCAGAACGAAGGGGCCGGATCCGGCCCAATCGTGGATCAATCCCTGCTGCGCGGCGCCGCGATCCATGGCAGGAGATTATAGAATCTCCGCATGTTCGTCCGGAGCGACATGTTCATGATCACCTGCGCGGCGCGCACGGGCAGCACCATGCTCGTGAAGCTGCTGCGGTGCCATCCGTCGCTCCTGGTGCACGGCGAAGTCTGGGGCGACCGCATGGCCAGCCTGACCGGCCCGATCGGCAAGCGCATCCTCGAAGATCCGGCGGCGGGCGAGGAAATCGCGCGCGAGCGCTTCACGCGGCCGGAGAAGGTGCTCTACAAGTACTTCCTGCACTCGCCCGGCAAGAAGGCGGTCGGCTTCAAGCTCAAGTACGACGAGATGACGCAGCCGCGCTGGCACGAGGTGCGGGCGCTGGTCGAGCGCGATCTGGACCTGAAGATCGTGTTCCTGCACCGCGAGAATCTGCTGGAGCGCTACGTCTCCCATCAGGTGGTGAAGCATCAGACCGGCGTGACCAACGTGAGCGCGGGCGCGGCGGTGCCGCCGGTGAAGCCGTTCAAGGTGGACGTCAAGGACTGCCTCGCCGACGTGGTCGAGACCCGCCGCCGCACGGCCGAATTCCAGCGCAGCTTCGCCGGCCACCGCGCGATCGAAACCACCTACGAGCGCCTGGTCCGCGCCCCGCAGGCCGAGAGCGACCTGCTCTTCGCCTTCCTCGGCGTGGATTCCGCGCCGGTCCAGCTGGGAACGGAAAAGATCGTGCGCGCTCCTCTGCAGGAGCTCGTGCTCAACTACCCCGAAGTCGAGCGCGCGCTGCAGGACCACGGCTGCCTCGCGGTCTGAGGGCATGAGCGCCGGCGCACTCGAGGTTCGCGCGACCAGCCTGCCCGGCGTGCTGTTGATCGCGCCGCGCGTGCACCGCGACGCGCGCGGCTCCTTCTGGGAAGGATTTCAGGCCGAGCGCTACGCCGCCGCCGGCCTGCCGGGCCCCTTCGTGCAGGACAACTATTCGCGCTCGGGGCGCGGCGTGCTGCGCGGCCTGCACTTCCAGGATCCGCATCCGCAGGGCAAGCTGGCCGCGGTGCTCGAGGGCGCGGCGTGGGACGTCGCCGTGGACGCGCGTCCGGATTCGCCGCATTTCGGCCAGTGGTATGGCGCCGAGCTCTCGGCGGCGAACGGATTGCAGCTGTGGATTCCGCCCGGCTTCGCCCACGGCTTCCAGGTGACGTCCGCCGAGGCGCTGTTCGCCTACAAGTGCACCGAGCGCTACGCGCCCGAGGCCGACGGCGGCATTCGCTGGGACGACCCGCAACTGGCGATTCCCTGGCCGATCCCCAAGCCGGTGCTCTCCGCGAAGGACGCCGCCCTGCCGACGCTGGCGGAGTGGGCCGCGCGTCGGCGAAGATAGGCGGGTGCGCGTCCTTCTCCTCGGCCGCGATGGCCAGGTCGGCACCGAGTTGCGCCGCACCGCACCGGCAGGCTTCGAGATCAGCGCGCCGGGCCTGGACGAGCTGGATCTGACGCGGCCGGAGCCGGCGCGCAGCCTGATCCGCAGCCTGCGCCCGCAACTGATCCTCAGCGCCGCCGCCTACACCGCCGTGGACGGCGCCGAATCCGCGCCCGCGCTGGCGCGCGCGCTCAACGCCGACGCGCCGGCGCTGCTCGCCGCCGAGGCCGCGCGGCTCGGCGCCGGAATCATTCACTATTCCACCGATTACGTCTACGACGGCGCGAAGCGCGGACCCTGGCGCGAGGACGACGCGCCCGCGCCGCTTAGCGTCTACGGCGCGACCAAGCTGGCCGGCGACGAGGCGGTGCTCGGCAGCGGCGCGCGCTCCGTGGTGCTGCGCACTTCCTGGGTCTACGCCGCCCACGGACTCAACTTCGTGCGCACCATGCTGCGGCTGGGGCGCGAGCAGGAGCGGCTGCGCGTCGTCGCGGACCAGATCGGCAACCCGACCTGGGCGCGCGAGCTCGCGCGCGCGAGTTGGATCGTGGCCGGACGCGGCCTCGAGCCGGGCGGGTTGTTCCACGCCGCCGGCGCGGGCGCCGTGAGCTGGCACGGCTTCGCCGAGCGCATCTTCGCGCTGGCGCGGCAGCGCCGCATCGGCGCGGGTCTGCGCGTGCGCGCGGTGGAAGCCATCGCCACCGCGGACTGGCCGACGCCGGCGCGGCGCCCGGCCAACTCGACTCTCGACTGCGCGCGCCTCCTGCGCGAGCACGGAGCGCGGCTTCCGGCCTGGGAAGAGTCGCTGGCGCATTGCCTGGACGAGCTCGAGGGCGCGGCGGAAGCGGGAGCCGGAGCGTGAGCTTGCTGAGCCGCACCCGCGCCCTGTGGCAGAAAGCGCGCCACCTGGACCGCGACCTCAAGGAGCAGGGCGCGACCGGCGCGCAGCGCTTCGCTCTGCTGGCGCAGAAGGCGCGCGCGGTGCTGATTCCGCCCGGCACGCGGCGCTTCAAGCTCTACACCTCGATCGGCCGGCCGCTGGCGCGGCCGCTGCTGGCCTGGACCCACCACCAGCGCCACGGCAACGTGCCGCTGTGGAACCGCTGGCGTGAATTCGCGCCGGCCGCCGGCGAGATCGGCGCGCAGGAAGTCCTGTCCTTCCCGGAGTGCGCGGAACCGCGCTGCTCGATCCTGGTGCCGGTCTACGGCAAGTGGCGGCACACCTACACCTGCCTGCGCTCGATCCTGCGCCACACGTCTGGAGTGAGCTACGAGGTGCTCGTGCTCGACGACTGCTCGCCGGATGAGACCGCCGAGCTGGCCAAGGTCGTGACCGGCGTCCGCTTCCTGCGCAACGCCGAGAACCTCGGCTTCCTGCGCAATTGCAACGCCGGCGCGCGCGCCGCCCGCGGCAGCACGATCCTGCTGCTCAACAACGACACCAGCGTCGAGCCCGGATGGCTGGATGCCCTGCACGAGGTTCTCGACGCCGACCCGCAAGCCGGCCTGGTCGGGGCGAAGCTGCTGGATCCGCGCGGGCGGCTGCAAGAGGCCGGCGGCATCGTGTGGCGGGACGGCAGCGGCTGGAATTTCGGGCGCGGCGGCGACCCCTCCGCCTCGGAGTTCGACTATCTGAAGGAGGTGGATTACTGCTCCGGCGCCTGCCTGCTGATTCCGGCCGATCTGTGGCGCCGGCTCGGCGGCTTCGACGACCGCTACGCTCCGGCCTACTACGAGGACACCGACCTGGCCTTCGCCGTGCGCGCCGCCGGCCGCAAGGTCATCTACCAGCCGCGCGCGGCGGTCGTGCACCTCGAGGGCGTGTCGCACGGCACCGACGCCAGCGAGGGGATGAAGCGCTATCAGGAGATCAATCGGGTGAAGTTCGCCGAGAAGTGGCGCGCCGTGCTCGAAGCGGAGCAGAGCGCAGGCCCGGCCGATCTCTTCCGCGCCCGCGACCGCAGCCAGCGCAAGGCGCACGTCGCGGTCGTGGACCACACGCTGCCGGCCTACGACGCGGACGCCGGCTCGCGCCTGACCTGGATGTACCTGCGCCTGCTGGTCGAGGAAGGCATCCAGGTCAGCTTCCTGCCGATGAATCTCTTCGCCGCGCAGCCCTACGCGCGCCTGCTGCAGGATCTCGGCGTCGAAGTGCTGTGCGGACAGGCGCACGGACCGCAGCACCGCCTGTGGCTGGCGCGCGCCGGCCGCGATCTGGACGCCGTCTACCTGCACCGGCCGCACGTGGCCGAGGCCTATCTGCCCCACGTCCAGGAGCATGCGCCGCAGGCGCGCATCGTCTATCAATGCCACGATCTCCATCATCTGCGCGAGCAGCGCCGGCACGCGGCCGAGGGCGGTCGCGGCGAAGGCGGCGAGGCTGCGCAGTGGCGCAAGATGGAAGAGCGCGTGCTCGCGGCCGCGCAGGTGATCCACACGCCCAGCACCTACGAGGCCGAGTGGATCGCGCGCCAGTTCCCCGGCAAGATCGTGCGCGACGTGCCGATCTACTTCTGGGACCGCGTGCCGCTCGACGGCGAGCCGGCGGACGGCGGCGACCTGAGCGCGCGCTCGGCCGGCGATCTGCTCTTCGTCGGCGGATTCCGCCATCCTCCGAACGAGGCCGCCGTGCTGTGGTTCGCGCGCGAAGTCCTGCCGCGCGTGCGCGAACGGATTCCTCACGCGCGCCTGCTGCTGGCCGGCGCCCATCCGACTCCGGCGGTGCAGGCGCTGCCCGCGGACGGCGTGCGGATCCTGGGCCGGCTCAGCGAGGAGCAGCTGGCCGCCGCCTACCGCTCCGCGCGCATTGCGGTGGTGCCGCTGGTGTGGGGCGCGGGCGTCAAGGGCAAGCTGATCGAGGCGCTGGCGTGGGGACTGCCCGTGGCCGGCACGCCGGTCGGCGCCGAGGGCGTGGCCGGAATCGAGAGCGCGATGGGCATCGGCGCCAGCCCGGACGAGCTGGCCGCGGCCGTGCTCGAGCTCCTGCAGGACGACGCGCTGTGGCGGCGGCGCCGTCAGGCCGGCCTGGAACTGGTCGCGCGCTCCTTCTCGGCGCAGCGCGCCCGCGAGATCGTGCGCCTCGATTTCGCCCGCAAGTCATGATGCACGTCCCGCCTGCGCACCCGGTTCCGCCGCTGCGTCCGCCGCGGCCCGTGCTCGTGCACTTCCACGTCTTCAAGAACGCGGGCACGACGCTCGACGGCGCGCTGCTGCGCGAGTTCGGCATCGGCTTCGCCGAGTTCGACGGGCCGCGCGCCAACTACGTGCTCGAGCCCGAGGAATTCCGCGCCTTCGTCGAGACCCGGCCGGCGGTGCGGGCCGTCAGCAGCCATCAGGTGCGCTTTCCGCTGCCGGAGATCTACGACGTGCGCTGGCGGCCGCTCCTGCTGGTGCGCCATCCGCTCGACCGCGCGCTGTCGGCCTACAGTTTCCACCGCCGCTCGCGCACCCGCAGCGCCTCCTCGCTGCAGGCCAAGAAGTCCGACTTGAGCGGCTACGTGCGCTGGATGCTCGGCCTCGGCCCGGTGAGCCTGATCTGCAACTTTCAGACGGCGTTCTTCTCCACCGGGCACGGCGCCGGCAAGCGGCCCGGCCTGGCGGCCGCCACCGCGCGCCTGCGCGAAGCCGCGCTGGCCGGCACCGTCGAGCGCTTCGGCGAGAGCCTGCTCTGCGCCGAGCGCAACCTCGCGGAGGACTTCCCCGGCCTCGATCTCTCGAATCATTCGCGCAACGTGACGCGCCAGCGCCGCGGCCGGCTCGACGAGCGTCTGGCCGAGCTGCGCGCCGAGCTCGGCCCGGACCTGCACGCCGAGCTCGAGCGCCGCAACGAACTCGACTTCGCTCTGCACGAAGAAGCCGGGCGCGAGCTCGACGGGCGCCTGCAGCGGCTCGGCGACGGGCTCACGCCGGCCTTCGAAGACTTCCGCGCGCGCTGCGCCGCGCGCGAGGCGGCGGCGGGCCGATGAGCGGAGCGGACCCCGTCGTGGTGTGCGTGATCGGCATGCACCGCAGCGGCACTTCGCTGCTGGCGCGCCTGCTCAACATCGCCGGCGTCGAACTCGGCGCCGCCGCCAGCCTCGCGCGCGCCGCCGACGACAATCCGCGCGGCTTCTGGGAGCACGAGGGCCTGCGCCAGATCAACGACGAGCTGCTCGCGGCCTTCGGCGGCTCGTGGATGAATCCGCCCGAGCTGCCGGCCGGCTGGACGCGGGATCCGCGCGTGGCGCCGCTGCGCGCCCAGGCGCAGGAGCTGGTGGCGCGCGAGTTCGGCGCCCGCGCGCTCTGGGGCTTCAAGGATCCGCGCACCACTTTGCTGACGGATTTCTGGCGCGAGGTTCTGCCCGGCCGCATCGCCTGGATCGTCGCGGTGCGCAATCCCCTGGAGGTCGCCGACTCCCTCAAGCGGCGCAACGGTTTTCCCTCGGTGCTGTCCGAGGACCTGTGGAACGCCTACACGCGCGCGGCCCTGCGCCAGGCCCCTGCGGAGCAGCGCGCCATCGTGCACTTCGAGCGCCTGCTCTCGGAGCCGGCCGCCGAAGTCCTGCGCCTGATCCGGATCCTGCGCCTGCCGGCTGCGCCGCCCGGGCCGGAGGCCGGCGCCCGGATGCGGGAAGAAGCCGCCCGGGACCTGCGTCACCACAGTCACGGGTTGGACGAAATCCGCGGTTCCGAGGAACTGCGCCCCGACACCTGCGAGCTCTACCTCCAGCTTTGGAGCGGCGGCGACGTGGGCCGGCTGGTGGCGCAGCCCGAGGTCGGCTTCGGCCGCGCCTTCAAGGACCTGCGCGAGGAGTTCGCCCGGCTCGTGAACGAGCAGGATCGCATGCGCACCGCCCTCACCGATCGTGAACTGCAGGCCGAAGAGGCCCTGCGCGAAGCCGCGCGCACGCAGCGCGAGGCCACCGAATGGCGCGACGAGGCGCTGCAGCTGCGCTCCGAGGTCGGGCTGCTGAAGCGGCGCACCGAATACCGCTGGGGCGAGCGCCTGCGGCGCGTGTGGCGGCGCCTGCGCGGGCGCACGCCGCAGTCCTAGAATCCCGCGGCATGCGGATCCGCGAGCAGGTCGGGGCGATCCTGCGGCGCCGGGTCCTGATCGGCGCCTTTCTCAGCGTGGATCTGCGCCTGAAGTACCGGCGCTCGTCGCTCGGCTTCCTGTGGTCCCTGCTGAATCCGCTGCTGATGCTGACGGTGATGGCGGCGGCCTTCAGCTTCGTCTTCGACCGCGGCAGCGGCCAGGGCTCCTTCGCGCTGCACCTCTTCGCGTGCCTGCTGCCCTGGCAGGCGCTGACCGGCTCCGTGGAGCAGGGCGGGCGCTCGCTGGTGCGGGGCGAGAACCTGCTGCTGCAGTACCCGCTGCCCAAGCTGCTGCTGCCTCTGCGCCGCACGCTCTTCGCGTTCGTCGAGTACTTCTTCGCGCTGCTCGCGCTCGGTCTGGTGGCGGGATTCATCGGCTTCCGGCCGAGCTGGGCGCTCCTGTGGCTGCCGGTGGGGGTGCTGCTGCTCTTCCTGTTCGCGCTCGGCCTGGCTTCGGTCGCGGCGGTGGTGACGGTCTACTTCCGCGACGCGGTGCACCTGCTCGGCGTGACCTTGCGCGCCTGGTTCTATCTGACGCCGGTGATCATTCCCTACACCGCGCTGCCCGATTCGGTGCGCCGGTGGGCCGAGCTCAACCCGGCCTATCACCTGATCAAGATCTTCGACGACGTGATCAACCTGGGAGTCGCGCCCGACGCGCGCACGCTGCTGATCTCCGCCGCCTGCGCGCTGAGCATGCTCTTCCTCGGCCTGTGGGTCGTCGCCAAGTACGAGCACAAGCTCGTGTTCCGCCTGTGAGCGCCGCCCCCGGAATCCGTCTGCGCGAGGTCAGCCTGACCTACCGCCTGTACTCCAACAAGCGGCCGAGCCTGAAGGCTTCGCTGATGTCGGCGCTGCGCGGCGGCCAGGACGAGTTCCGCGATCTGCCGGCGCTCCAGGGCGTCAACCTGGAGATTGCGGCGGGCGAGCGCGTCGGCATCGTCGGCCGCAACGGTGCGGGCAAGACGTCGCTGCTGCGGCTGCTGGCGGGCATTTTTCCGCCGACCGGAGGCGGCATCGAAGTGCAGGGCTTCGTGGTGCCGCTGTTCCGGCTCGGACTCGGCTTCGAGCCGGAGTTGACGGGGGAGGAGAACCTGATCCAGGCCGGCGCGCTGCTGGACATTCCCGCCGCCACCATGCGCGCGCGCGCCGACGCGGTCTTCGAGTTCGCGGAGATCGGACGCTTCCGCCACACGCCGTTGAAGTACTACTCGCGCGGCATGGCCACTCGGCTGTCCTTCGCCACCGCCTGCGAGGTGGATCCGCAGATCCTGCTGCTGGACGAGGTCTTCGGCGGCGGCGACATGTCCTTCAGGGAGAAGGCGGTGAAGCGCATGCAGGAGCTGATCCTGCGCACGCCGATCGTGGTGATGGTCTCTCACAATCTCGAGTCGGTGCGGGACATCACGAATCGCGTGGTGTGGCTGGACGAGGGCCGGGTGCGCATGGACGGTCCGCCCGGCGAGGTGATCCCCGCCTATGAAGCCGCCTGCGCCTGAGCTCGCGGTTTCCCTGGTCTCCCACGCGCCCGACTTCGCGGTGCTCGAGCGCACGCTGGCGGCGCTGGAACGCGCGGCGGCATTCGCCCGCGCCGGCGGCGCGCTGGCCGGCCACCATCTGACGATCGTGGACCACGGCCCGGGCGCGGAGCACGCCGCGCGCCTGCGCGCGACGGGCGCGCGCCTGCTCGAGCCGGGCGAGAATCGCGGCTTCGGCGCCGGCCACAACCTGGCGCTGCGCGGCGAGACGGCCGAGTTCGCGCTGATCCTGAATCCCGACGCGGTGATGGCGGAGGACGCGCTGACCGCCGGTTGCGACTTCCTGCGCGCTCATCCGGACGTCGTGCTGGCGGCGCCGCAGGTGGACACCGGACCCGGCGGGCCGAGGCACTTGTGCAAGCGCGAACCGGATCCGTGGACGCTCTTCGTGCGCGGCTTCGGCCCGGCCTGGCTGCGCCGCCGTTGCCGCGCGCGCCTCGAGCGTTACGCGCTGGCCGATCTGGATCCGATGCGCGAGCATCTCGACGTCCCGCTGGTGAGCGGCAGCTTCATGCTCCTGCGCACCGCCGCCTTCCACGCGGCGGGCGGCTTCGACGAGCGCTTCTTCCTCTACTTCGAGGACTTCGACCTCTGCCGGCGCCTGCGCGCAGCCGGCGGCCGCATCGGCTACGCGCCGCGGATGCGCATCGCCCATTACGCCGGCGGGGCCGCGCGCAAAGGCGGCCCGCACCGGCGCCTGTTCCTGGCCTCCGCGTGGAAGTACTTCCGGCGTTACGGATTCCGGCCCTCAAGTTAGACTTGATGCATGCGGCTGCATTCCTTCCTCATTCTCGCCGCCGCCGTCCTCGGGTCCTGTCAGTCCGCCGAGACGCGGCCACTCGAGCGGGAGCCGCGCCCCCCGCCCCTGTCGCATCCGCTCTGGGATCCGGCGGGACGCTCCGATCCGTTGCGTTCGAGTCCACCTGCAACCGATTGGGCTCTGGCGGCCGAGATGAGCGACGTCTTCATCCCCGCCATGGTGGAGCCTCTCGCGAAGGATCTCAGACTGATTTGTCCCGAGCGGCCGTGACACGCTGCACCGTTCCGATTCTGCTCCTTGCCGCCTCTTGCGGCGGATCTCCGGCGGCTGACACTCCGGAGGACCTCCTGGCGGAAGTGCTCGAGCAGTTTCATCCCGCCGCCAAGACCTTTGCGAAGCAGTACAGCAAAGAGTTCGAGAACGACGACCTCGACTCCCAGGTGATCAGCAACAGCAAGGCATTTCCTGCACTTCTGAAGGCCTCACACAGAATGGTGCCGGATTTCGCGCTTCAAGACGACGATCTGTCTTCGCTCGGCTCATTCGCGCTCTACCTCGGCTTCGTAGACCGAAACCTGGAGCAATGGCCGGTGCGGATGATTCAGGATCCTTCATCTCCTGACAGGATGATCGCGATCATCCAGTTGCCGAGCGACCTTGGTTCTCCCGCCTTCTTGGTCCGCGTGGCGCCGAACAATCAGAAGGGCTGGCAACTCGCCAGCTGGCCGCCCTTGCAGCGCTGGGCGTTCCAGGACTACGGCCCGGCATCCGCGCGCCTGCGGCTGTCCGTGGAGGCGGGCTTGGCCCAGGTTTGCAAATGGGACGGAACTTCGCTTCATTCCCCGCTCAGCGCCGATCCGCAGTCGATTCTGCGGGACCACGTCAAGGACTTGCTCCTCCTGGCCGGGAATCCCGATGCCGAAGGCCTGCCCACGGCGCCGATCCACCTCCTGGCCGTGCCGGAAGCCCCGGCCTCCCTGCTGCTGGAGGTGCTGCAGGTCCTCGGCGAATACCCGATCCGCTGGTCCCGCGTGAAGCTGGGCACTTCGAGCATCGCTCTCGACCTGTACTGGGACCTGGAGCAGCAGTTGGCCTGGGAACCGACGGACCAGGACCTGATCCTCCAGGCCGGAGAAGGCGCATCGGAGTGGGAGGCGGACCTCGCCGGTTGGGCTCCGGGCGCTCCCGTCGGCCTGCGGGTGGATCCGGCGCTGCCTGTCAGCGCGGTCATCGCCGATCTCGACAACCTGAAGGCCCGGGGTTTTCCGCGCGCCTTCATCGCGCTGCCCGCGGCCGGAAGGTAGTCCGGCCCTCCGGCTAGACTGCCGGGATGCGGCGGCTTTCCTTCCTCATTCCCTCCGCGGCTTTGCTCCTCGCCGCGTGCGGCGGGTCTTCGGCGCCGCCGGCGCCGCAGCAGACGCTGGCCGATCTGGTGGACGACTTCCATCCCGCCGCGCTCGCGTTCGCGGAGCAATTGCGCATCGATTTCGAGGACAACGACCTCGATCCGGAGGAACTGCACCGCTGCCGCGGCTTCGACGCACTGCGGGAGGCTTCGCAGATGGTCGCGAAGGAGTTCCCGATCACTGACGCAGATCGGGAGGACCTGGCTCTCTTTGCGTTCTGGCTGGGTAGGGTGCGCGAGAAGCCCAAGACTTGGGACCTGAGTCAGCACACCGAGCCCGCGGCGTCGGACAGCGCGCTCGCCAGCATCAACCTTGATCCCGAGGCTAGTGGCGCAGCAACTTTCCTGGTGCGGCTTACTTCCGACAAGAAGAGGGGGTGGAAACTGGCCAGTTGGCCGCCGCGCACGCGCCCGGCCTTCCAGCCTTATCCCGCCCACAGCCAGCGCCTGATTCTGAATTCCTGGGCCGCCGGCACCGTGCCGCCGGACGTGCAGGAGCGATTCCGCAGCCAATTCGGCTCCAAGATTCCTGCCGACTCCGCCTACTCCCAGGTCGAGTGGCAGCGCAAAGTTCTGCATCACTCGCTGACTCGGACGGTCGAAGGCGCCGATCCCTGGCAGAGGCTGAAGCTGACCGTGCAGGACGTGCTGATTCCGATGCGCGTTCAGGACGAAGCCGGATTGCCCGCCGAACCCTTGGTGATTCTGGCCGGACCCGACGTGCCCACCGCTCTGATCTCAGGAGTGCTGGACTCCCTGGCGCAGCCGAAAACGCGCTGGCCGCAGATCTGGATCGGCATTCCCGGCGAGTTCGTGGACCGCTGCTTCCTGCTGGACCAGCGTCCCGTCTGGGAAACCAGCGCCGAGAATGTGATCCTCAGATCCGGCGGCAGCGAAGACGAATGGTCCGCGGCCCTCGCCGGCAGCTCCGCGACCGGCGCCGTCGGCCTGAGCCCCGATCCCCAACTTCCGGCCTCGGCGCTGTTCGCCGACCTCGAGCGCCTGCAGAAGCGCAAACTGGCCCGAATCTTCATCGCGCTGCCGGTGAAGGGCGAATGAAGGCCATCGGCACTCTGCTGCTGGCCGCCGCGCTGCTGCCGGCCTGCGGCCAGGAGCCCCAACTGCGCACGGAGCATCCTGCGGAACTGGTCGAAGACCTGGCCCGCAGCCTCATCAAACCGGCCCGCAATTGGCTGCAGGAAGAACAGTCGCGCGAGGAAGACCTCACCCTGGGCCATCCCTCCAGCGCCGAAATCTCCAGCCACGCCATCAACTTCATGCGCCTCGTGGATCACGCGCGCGGCCGCCTCGAGCCGCATCTGCCGCCGGAAACGCGCGCGATTCCGGTGCCGGCGGATCTGAGCAACGTGTTCCGCATCCTCGCCGCCAGCCTGGGCGCGGCCGTGCCCGAGGAAGTGACGGCGTCCGAAGAATCGCGCACCCCCAACTTCGCGAGCGTGCGCCTCACGATCGCGCCCGCCGAGCAGGAGCCCCGCTCCTGGATTCTCACCCTCGAGCGCCGCGACGAAGTCTGGCGCTTCACGGCCGCGCCGCGCCGCGGATAGCATTCCTCTCATGCCGGCAGTCCGCCGTCGTGAGTCGCGCAGCCTCGTGCTCCAGGCCCTGAAGGCCTGGCTGCAGAAGCCGGACGGCGGCCTGCTGCGCCTCGACGGCATGCACCCGGCCGACGTCGCCGACGTGCTCTGGCTGGACCTGGAAGACGAGGACTCCCGGCGCATCTTCCGCGCCCTGCCGGAGGAGGAGGCCGCCGCCGTCCTGGAAGAGACCGATCCGCGCTACCAGTCGGTGCTGCTCGGCGGCGCCGATCCGCAGTGGATCGGCCGCCTCATCGGTCGCCTGCCCTCCGACGACGCCACCGACGTGGTCGAGCAGCTGCCGGAAGAGGTGCGCGGCGAAGTCATGTGCTTCGTCACTCCGGAGGACGCGGCCGAGATCCGCCACCTCGCCGAGTACGCGCCGGACACCGCCGGCGGCATCATGACCACCAACTTTCTCACCGCGCGCGCGGACGAGAAGGTCGGCGACGTGCTCAAGCGCATCAAGCGCGACGAGGGCGAGGCCGAGACGGTCTACGTCGTCTACGTGGTGGATGGTCGCGGCGCGCTGCAGGGAGTGGTGTCCACGCGCGAACTGCTGGAGGCCGGCATCCACGAGGACCTGCAGGAGATCATGAATCCGGACGTCATCCACGCCAAAGTGGACGACGATCGCGAGGAAGTCGCGCGCCGCCTGCTGCACTACAACCTGACGATGATCCCGGTGGTGGACGCGCGCGGCCTGATCGTCGGCCTCATCACCGGCGACGACGCGCTGGAGGTCCTCGAGCGCGAAGGCTCCGAGGACGCGTTGCTGCTGGCCGGCGCCGGCGTGCACTCGGACCTGGCCGATTCGGCCATCGCCAAGGTGCTGCGCCGCGCGCCGATGCTGGTGGTGCCGGTGGTGGCGGGCCTGTTGATCTCCAAGATCGTGCACACCGTCACGGGCCAGAACCTGGCGCAGGAGGCGGGCAACTGGAGCGTTCTGCTCTCCTATCTGCCGCTGGTGCTGGCCATGGCCGGCACGGCCGGCATGCAGACCTCCGCGGTGCTGGTGCGCGGCTTCGCCGTCGGCCAGATCGTGACCGGCCGCCGCCGCGAGGTCTTCTTCAGCGAACTGACGGTGGGCCTGATGCTCGGCGCCTTGGCGGCGATCGTGGCCGGACCGGCGATGGCCTTCCTGGTGAACGATCTGGCCGTCGGCACTTCCATGGCGCTGGCCCTCTTTCTGGCCGTATCCTGGTCGGTGGCCGCCGCCGCCTGCATCGCGCTCGGCAGCGAAGCCGCGGGCCTCGATCCCGCGCTCGTTTCCGGTCCGGTCATGATGGGTGTCAGCGATCTGTCCGCCGCCGCGCTCTTCCTCGGCGTCAGCGCACTCCTCGTCCTCAACTGAGCCTCCGCCGCCACCGCCGCCTGCTCGTCCTGTCAGCTCTGCTGACGGTCGCCGGCGCCTTCGCGCTGCTGCTCTTCACGCAGCGGCCCTATCGCGTGGTCGGGCGCTCGATGGAGCCGGCGCTGGCCGAGGGCGACTGGCTGCGCCTCGCGCGCACGGAACCGCAGGCCGGCGACGTCGTCGTTTTCCGCGAACCCGACAGCGGCGGCCTGGCGGTGAAGCGCGTGGCGGCCACGCCCGGCGAGATCGTGCAGATCGTCGGCGAGGATCTGTGGGTGGACGGCAGCGTGCGTGCCCGCGCGTTGTCAGACGTGGAAGACCTGGTGCCGATGCTCGACGCGCGCGGTTCGGCCCTGCAGGAAGAATTCGATCTGGCCGCCGCCGGCTTCGAGGCCGACACCGACTGCTGGCGCTTGCCGGCGGGTCCGGCGCAGACCTATCTGCGCAGGCCGCCCACGGCCAGTTATCTCCTGCGCGCCGAGCCGGTGCCGCTGTCCCAAGCCGCCGCCGAACTCGGCCTCGAAGTCGAGTACGCGCTGCTCTCCGCCGCGGCGGAACTGCATCTGCATCTGCGCCTGGGCCGCTCCACCTTCAGCGCCATCCTGAGCGAAGGAGGCCGCCGCGTGCGCCTGCTGCGCCGCGATCCCGAAGCGGATCTGGAATTGCTGCATGACGCCGCGCTCGGGGCCGCCGAGCCCAGCGGCCGCTTCTTCCTGTCGGTGGTGGACCGCCGCCTCACCATGACCCTCAACGGCCGCCGGCTGGTGGGCGATCTGCCCTTCGCCCCGCCGGATCCGCTGTTGCTCGCCGACGGCCCGGCGAGCCTGGGCCTGCGCTCGCACGCCGGGCTGGGCGGCGTCGGTCCGCTCGAGATCCGCCGCGTGCGCCTTGGCCGCGACGTGCTCTACGACCCGAGCGGAACCTTCGGCGGCAGCGCCGGGTTCCACCTGGGTCCGGACGAGTACTTCCTGCTTGGTGACAATCCGCCGTCGAGCCGAGACTCGCGCCAATACGGCGCCGTGGGCGCCGATCTCATCCTCGGCGTCGTGCAAGGCCGGCTCTGGCCCGGCGGCTGGACCGTCCGCGGCTGGCCGCGTGACTGATCCGGGGGCGTCTTCCTGGCATCAGGATCGCGGCGTCCAGCTCATGCTGGCCTTTCAGGCCGGCGACGACTCGGCCTTTGAGGCGCTGGTCGAGGAATACCAAGGCGCCGCCTTTTCCATGCTCCGGCGCCTGCTCGGACCCGGCGCGGCGCTGGAGGATCTGGCGCAGGAAGCCTTCATCCGCGTGTGGCGCAGCCGCGAGCGCTACCGGGTCGAAGGCAAATTCAGCACTTTCCTCTTCCGCATCACCACCAACCTGGCGCTCAACCGGCTGCGCGACGAGGCCCGCCACCAGTCCGCCTCGCTGCCGGAGGCCGACGGCGGACCCTTGGATCCAGAGGACCCGCGGACGCCGGCCCCAGGTCCGCTGGATCAAGCCGCCTGGGGCCAACTCATTGCCCACGCCCTGCAAGGCCTGCCGGAGAACCAGCGGGCGGCCGTGGTGTTGCAGCATCACCACGGCCTGGACCTGGCGGAGATCGGGCAGGTGCTCGAAATCAGCCCCCAGGCCGCGAAATCCCTCCTGCATCGCGCTCGCAAGAGCCTGCGGGTCCTCCTGGAACCTCACTGGAATTCGGAGAAATGACCGAACCCAAGGACTGGCTGGACGAGGCCCTGGACCGCCACCCGGCGGAACCGGTGCCCTCGGGCTTCAAAATTCGGCTGATGAGCCGAATTACGTCCCTTTCCGTCCCGAAGGGGCGGATCCGGCCGCTGCGCATGCCTCTGCTCGTGGCGGCCGCCCTTCTGATCCTGGCCACCGGCTACTGGATGGGGATGGGGGCGCCGACCCTCTCCGATTCAACGCAGATCGGCCGCGAGGGGGAGAGCGCAGCCCTGGAACTGGAGGAGCTCTACCTCAACCGCGACCTGCTCGCCGCCTGGGAGCTTCTGCAGGATCCGGAACTGGAACTCGGCTTCGACGAAACGGCGGCGGGCGCATGGAGCGCCAGCCAGGACGCCCGCGCCGGGGAGGCGCCGCGCTGATGCTCATCACTCTGCTGCTGCTGGGGGCCCAGGCCGGCCCGCCTGCTCCGCCGGCCGCCGGCGCTCCTCCGCACCAGGCTTGGTGGCAGCAACTGCCGCCGGAAGAGCGCGATCGCATTCACCGGCGCTGGCTCGACTACCAGAAACTTTCGCCGGAGAATCGCGCTGCCCTGGTGCAGCGATTCGAACACCTCGAGCAGGAGCGCGCGCTCCTGTGGCGGCGGATGAGCGCCACGGATCGCCAGAATTTCGAGGCTCTGCCCGAGGCCGATCGCCAGCGCTGGCTCGACGAGCGCGTGCGCGAACGGATCCGCGATCGCGGCCGCATGCTGGAGCGGCGCGCACCGGGATCCTGCCAGCGTCTGCGCGAGATGCCTCCGGAAGAGCGCATGCATCGCGGCGCCGCGCTGCTGCGCCGGGAGCATGCTGAGCGCGCGAGCCAGGATTTGGAAGCGGCGGTGCAGCAAGGCTGGATCGGCGCGGAAGCGGCGGTGTGGTTGCGTCAGGCTCCGCCCGAGGAATTGCTCGCCGCCTTGGAACAGGTGCAGCGCTGGCGCTTTCTGCAGAAGGCGGAGTCGGAAGGCTTCTGGCAGCAGCACGGCGTGTCGCCGGAGACCCGGGACGCCCTCTTGGAGCTGCCACCGCCCTTCTTCTTCGAGGAAATCCGGCGCTTGGAGCAGGGGAATCCGCCTCTGGGGCCGCCTGGAAATTGGCGCGGCGGCGGCTCCTCCGGGCGCCGCCATCACGAGCGTTGAACGCGTTTTATTTGCAATTCCGGCGATTTTCAACGAATCTGGAGGGGTCCGGGCCGCAGACCCCTCCATGCCTCTCGAAGCAGTCCCCCCCACCCAGTCGGAGCGAGAGCGTCGAGGTGCCGACCACCAAGCCCTTCAGGGACCGAGTCAGCATCTCTGGTTTCGGCCGGACCGCCTGACGCGGGAGGACTTCGGCGACGATCTGGTCTGCCAGGTCAAACTCAATGGAGATCCGGCCGCCACCTATCCGGTGCTGGATCTGGCGCAGTGGGGATTCGCCTTCCGCTGCGACGGCGCGCACGTGCCGATCCCGGGCGCGGAGCTCGAGGAAATCGAAATCCTGCACCGCGGCGTGCGCGTGTGGAGCGGGCGCGGCCGCGTGGCCCGCTTCGAGGACCACCCGGTGCCGCGCGTCGGCGTGCGGGTGCTGTCCGGCGGCATCGATCTCGACACGCTGCTGGTGCGCGAGAACGTCGTGGAGCAGCGCCTGGCGCGGACGCTGACGCAGCACGAGCAGTTCCGCACGCTGCCGGTCACCTGGCGGGCCGAGGTCGGCCTCCTGCAGCAGCTCTTCCATCTGGCGCGCGAAGCGGCCGACGCCACCGAATCCATGGTGCGGCGGCCGGGCTGGTGGCGCGAGCAGGAGGCCGGCCAGGCCGTGTGCGCCTCGCTCTATTCGCGCTGGGCGCCGGCCTACAAGGCGCAGTGCCTCAAGCTGGAACGGATGTCCAAGTCCTTCAGCGCGGAGGAGGCGCAGCTCGGCCACCTCTACGCGCAGCACGCTCTGACTTCCTACCTGCTGCCCGATCCCTCCTTCCGCCGCGCCTACGAGAAGCCGCTGGGCTACGCCGGCGACTACCGGCTGATGGAGCTGATCCAGAACCCGGCCCTGGAAGGCGATTCCCTGTACGGGCGCTTCCTGCACTACGCGGCGCAGCGCTTCACCCTGGCCACCGCGGTGCGGGCGCGCGGCGACGTGGCGGTGGCGGCGCTGCGCAAGGCGCTCGCCGAGGACCGTCCGGTGCGCATCGCCTCGCTGGCCTGTGGCCCCGCCATCGAACTGCAGCGCGTCTTCGCCGACCTGCCGGTGCGGCGCGCTCCGATCGAGCTGATGCTGATTGACCAGGACGACGACGCCCTGCGCGCCTGCCACCGCGAGCTGCTGCGCGTCGTCAACGCGCGGCCGGACGCGGCTCTGGTGACGGCGCACTGCCTGCGCTTCTCGGTGCGCCAGATCGTGCTGCCCAAGCGCGGCGACGAGCAGCGCCTGGTGGCCGACGTGCTGCGCGACCTGGACCTCGTCTACTCGATGGGCCTCTTCGACTACCTGCAGCAGCCCCTGGCGCGGCGGGTGGTGCTGGCGCTGTCGAAGATGCTGCGCCCGGGCGGCCGCATGCTGATCGGCAATCTCAAGCGCGTGCCGGATTCGTCGTGGATGATGGAGTTCACCGCCGAGTGGAACCTGGTCTACCGCAAGACGCCGGAGATGGTGGATCTGGCGTCCGAGATGGCGCCTTCGCCATCGCGGCTGCGCGTGACGCGCGACCAGACCGGAATGTGCCTCTTTCTCGACGCGACGACCGCGGGCGGCCGGGCCTAGGCCGCCGCGCTTTCCGGCTCGCGCTCGGCCGCGGCCGCGGCCGCGCCCTGGCGCGGGAAAGTCAGAGTGAAGCAGGCGCCGCCGTCGTCGCCCTTCGCGGCGACCTCGATGCGGCCCTTGTGCGCCTGCACCAGGTTGCGCACGATCGAGAGGCCCAGGCCGGTGCCGTGCGTCTTGCCGGCGGTGGCGCCGGGCTGGAACAGGCGGCCGGCGATCTCGTCGGGGATGCCCGGGCCGTTGTCAGAGACCTGAATCCGCAGCTCGCGCGCGTCGGCGGAGCAGACCAGCCGGATGCGCGGGTTCGAGTGGCCCTGGCTCTGCTGCACCAGCGCGTCGCGCGAATTGTTGACGAGGTTCTCGATCACGCGCTGCATGCGCTCCGGATCGAGCTGCAGGCTGGCGTCGGCGTCGCCCTTGATCTCGACGGCCAGCTGCACGTTGAGGTCGGCCAGCGCCGGCCGCAGTTCCTCGCCGATGCCGCGCACGAAGTCGGCCACGACGGTGGACTGCAGGCCCAGGGTCACGTCCTGGCCGCGCACGAACTCGAGCAGCTCGTGCACCATGCCCTCGATGCGGCCGGTCTGCTTGTCGATCATCGCGATGTCCTCCTCCATGTGCTCCTTCGCGCCCACCATCTCGGCGGTCATGCGCAGGATGGCGAGGCGGCCGATGACCGTGGTGAGAGGGCTGCGCAGATCGTGCGCGATGGTGCCGGTCATCTGGCCCATGGCGATCAGGCGGCTGTCGCGCTCGGCCAAGGCCCGCTCGGCGCTGCGCAGGCGCAGCTGCGATTCGACGCGCGCTTCCAACTCGGTCTGCTTGAAGGGCTTGTTGACGTAGTCCACCGCGCCCAAGGTCAGGCCGCGCACGACCGCCTCGCTGCCGGTGCGCGCGGAGAGGAAGATGATCGGCGTGCTGGCGAAGGACTTGTCCTTGCGCAGGGCCTCGACCATCTCGAAGCCGTTCATCTCCGGCATCATCACGTCGCTGACGATCAGATCGGGGCGGATGCGGCGCGCGGTCTCGAGACCTTCGCGGCCGTCGCGCGCGATCTCCACGCGCCAGCGCTTGGCCAGGATGCCCGAGATGAAGGCGCGCATGTCCGGGTTGTCCTCGACCACGAGCAGGAGCGGAGCGTCGGCCGGCGCCAGCTGCTGCAGGCCGCCGCGCGCGTCTTCCAGGCTGGGCTTGGCGAGGTCGGCGAATTCGGTGGCGGCGGCGGAGACTCGCTTCGCGGACTTCGCGTCCTTGGTCTCGGCGGCCGCCGGCGCGTCCACGTTCGGCAGCTCGACGCGGAAAGTGGTGCCTTCGCCCGGCGTCGAGCTCGCGGTGATGGTGCCGCCGTGCAGTTCGACGAACTCCTTCGACAGCGAGAGGCCGAGGCCGGTGCCCTGGATCTTGCCGTTCTTGCCGCCCTTCACCTGGTGGAAGCGCTCGAAGACCTTCTCGACCTGGTCGGCGGGAATGCCGCATCCGGTGTCGGACACTTCGAACCAGATGGTCTTCCGGCCCTCGCCCTCGGTGCCGGCGCGCAGCGTGATCGCGCCGCCGTCGGGCGTGAACTTCAGCGCGTTGGAGATCAGGTTGTTGGCGACGGTCTCGATCTTCTCGCCGTCGAAGGCGAATTGCGGCAGAGCGTCGAAGCCGGCGCCCGTCAGCGCGATGCGGCGTGAGTCGGCGTAGGGCTTGGCCGCGTTGACGAGGCGGCCGAGCATTTCGCCCAGATCGCCGGCCTCGCGCTGGATCTCCATCTGGCCGGCCTCGATCTTGGAGAAGTTCAAGATCAGGTTGACCTGGCGCAGCAGCCGGTGCGCGTTGGACTGCATGGCCTGCAGCAGCGCGTCGCCGTCGTCGGAGTCGTGGCGCAGCATGGTCTCGATCGGGCCGAGGATCAGCATCAACGGCGTGCGCAGCTCGTGGCTGACGTTGGCGAAGAATCCGGTCTTGGCCTCGTCCAGGGATTTGAGCTGCGCGTTTTTCTCGACCAGCTCGAGGCGCATCGCCAGGCTCTCGCGCCGCGTGCGCTGCACCGCGCCCGCCGCCCACACCGTGAGCGCGACGGTGCCGCTCAGGAAGCAGAAGGGCATCGCGGCCGCCACCGCGCCCTGGTCGTGCATCAGCACGTTGAGCGCCATGTAGCTGGCCACCACCAGCGCGCCGTAGAGGGCGGTGGTGGCGGCGCCCCAAGGGAAGAACAGGCCGACCAGGAAGATCGCCAGCATGTTGCCGACGTAGTACTGGCTCTCGAAGCCGTTCCACACGGCGGTCATCAGGCTGATGCCCAGGGCGCCGACGTACATGATGGCCACCGAGAGCGGCCGGACGTTGCGGACGCCCCACGGGCGGTGGATCACCCACAGGCCCAGCACCCCGAATACCATCGAGGACAGGCGGACGGCGACGATCTTCGGCCAAGCCGCCCCCGCCACCATGACGTCCAGGCCCAGGAAGAGGAGGTAGAGGACGACCCCGACCTTGAGGCCCAGCCGCAGCCGGGAGAGGAGGAGCTCCCGGGTTTCCTGCTCGAATTGCGCCTCGAAACCGGCCAGGGGCGCGGTGGTGGAGGGCAGGAGGGAGCCGGAAAGGGACATGGGAGGGAGAGGGGGCGGAACCAACCCCCGCTATTGCGGCCTTTCGCCCATCGGATGAGGGATCCGGAAACTTGATGAGGAAATCCCATAAGTTTCGGTCGTGAACTGCCGATGGCATCTGTGCATGGCTCAAATCCTGGTCACCGACGACGACGCGGACCTCCGCGGCACCCTGGAGAAGCTCCTGAAGTTGCGGGGCTACTCCGTCCAGGTCGGCCGGGATGGCCTGGAAGGGGCGAAATTGCTGGCCCAGAACCGGTATGACCTGCTGATCACGGACATCGTGATGCCGAACCAGGAGGGTCTGGAGAGCATCATTCAGGCCCGGAAGCGCTATCCGGAGCTGAAGATCATCGCCATGTCGGGCGCCGGCAAGACCAGCACCGAGGTTTATCTCAGAGTGGCCAAGAACGTGGGGGCGAACGCCGTCTTCCAGAAGCCGTGGAGCCCGAAGGACATGCTGGCGAAGGTCGAGGAGCTGGTGGGGGCGCCGAGCGCGCCCGGCGTGCCGAGCGTGCTGCCCGCGGCCTAGAAAATTCGGCGGAATTGCCGAATCGCATGGCATTCTGCATACGCGCCCCGGATTTCTTGCTTTCCGCGGCGGTCCTGCTTGCCATCTGCGGCGTGGGATGCGGCAAACCGGCTCCGGTGGTTGATCCCGCGACCTTCGCCGACTTCTATCGTGATCCCGCCGACGCGGCCCGACTGCAACCGTGGAAGGCAGTTCCCGATGTCGGGGAGATTCCGCCGGATTGGATCATCAGGAGGGATGACTCCTACGATTCCATCGGCGCCTTGATCACCTTGCCAACTGGCGGTGAGTGGAGCCTGGAAGTCGAGTCAGGAGCCCGCTTTGGCCCAGGCTTTCCACGGAAGGAAGGGCTGCACTGGGGTCTGAACAGTTCGATCGAGCCGAGGTACAAGGCCTTTCGAAGAACGTCGGGAGAGCTCTGGATTCACTGTGACCTGGCCCAGCTCGGCTTGCCTGATTCCTGGTCCGCTGATGGCTACTTGATCCGGCGTCATGCCACGGAGACAGACGAGCAGCTGCTGCAGGAGATTCTCCCCAGGCGCTCGGCACTCTTCCGCCGGATCCTCGCGATGAAGTCGGAGTAGCCGCGCCGGCGCGGGATCGGCGGATAACTAAGATGGTGCCGGATGACCCCCCCGGCAGCACGCGCCTCCCTGCTTCTCCTCCTGGCCCTCAACGCGGGATGCGGGGAGCGGGGAGCCCTCCCCGCTCCCACCGCGGAGCAGACTCCTTCTCCGGCGGAGAATTCGGCTCTTGAGCCGAATTCTGAGCCGACTTCAAAGCCGGCAGCGCCGCCCCAGGTCCGCTACCAAGCCCCGACCTGGCCCTACGAACCCAAGATCGAGGCTGCTTCCGCCCAGGGCCAGGAGGCCATCGCGCAATTCCGCGTGCCCAGCGGGATGGAAGTCCAGCTCTGGGCCGCCGAGCCGGACCTGGCCAACCCCGTGGCCTTCGACGTGGCCGCGGACGGGCGCGTCTACGTCGCCGAGACTTTCCGCCAGGAGACCGAAGGCGTGCCGGACAACCGCAGCCATCCGGAATTCCTCGAGGAAGACCTGCGCACGGTCACGGTCGAGCAGCGCGGCGAGAACTATCTGAAGAACCATCCGGCGTTGCTGCAGGAGTGGACCGACCAGGAAGAGCGCATTCGCGTGCTCTGGGACGAGGACGGCGACGGCCGCGCCGAAACCAGCCGCGTCTTCGCGCGCGGATTCAGCGATCTGCTCGACGGCACCGGCGCGGGCGTGCTGGCGGTGGATCGCGATGTCTACTTCACCTGCATTCCCAAACTCTGGAAGCTGACCGACGCCGACCGCGACGGCGTCGCCGAGGACGGATTGGCGCTGCATCACGGCTACGGACCGCGCATCGCGTTCCGCGGGCACGATTTGCACGGACTCGTGATCGGGCCGGATCAGAAGCTGTACTTCTCGGTCGGCGACCGCGGCTATCACGTGCTGAGCCCGGAACGGAAATTGTTGAGCGACCCGGGGCGCGGCGGCGTGTTCCGCTGCAATCTCGACGGCACCGAATTGGAGGTGTTCGCGCACGGCCTGCGCAATCCGCAGGAGCTGGCGTTCGACGATTACGGCAATCTCTTCACGGTGGACAACAACTGCGACGCCGGCGATCGCGCGCGGCTGATTTATCTGGTGGAGGGCGGCGACAGCGGCTGGAGCATGAACTTCCAGTATCTGAACGATCGCGGTCCCTGGATGCCGGAAGGATGGTGGCAGCCGCGTGATCAGGTGCAAGATCAGGCGGCGTTCCTGAATCCGCCGCTGATCAACATCACCAGCGGGCCGTCGGGCTTCGCGCACTATCCGGGCGTGGGCCTGCCGGAGAAGTACGCCAACTCCTTCTTCGTCTGCGACTTCACCGGCGGCAGCGGCTCGAGCGGCATCCGGCGCTTCACGCTGGAGCCGGACGGCGCGGGCTGGAAGGTGAATCACCAGGAGGAATTCTGGTGGGGGATGCTGACGACCGATCTCTGCTTCGGTCCCGACGGCGCGCTGTGGGCGCTCGACTGGGTCGAGGGCTGGACCGGCGCGGGCAAGGGCCGCATCTACCGCGGCGTCTTCGCCGAGTCGCAGACCGATCTCGCGCGCGAGACCGCGGCGCTGCTGGCCGCCGATTTCACGAACCGCGATCTGGAGGAACTGGGCGCCTATCTGGGCCATCCGGACCGGCGCGTGCGCCTGAAGGCGCAGTTCGCGCTGGTCGCGCGCGGCGCCGAGGAGAATCTGCGCAAGGCCGCTCTGGCCGAGGAAGAAGCGCTGGCGCGCATCGCCAGCGTGCTCGGCGCCGCATGGCTGCCGAACGCGCAGGGGAAATTGCGGCGGGTGCACGCGATCTGGGGATTGATTCAGCTGCGCAAGGTTGCGGATCTGGGCATCCTGCTCGACGCGCGCGATCCGGAACTGCGCGCGCAGGCCGCGCGGGCCTTCGGCGAGGCGGGGGACGGTTCGCAGAACGTGAGATTGACCGCGCTGCTGGCCGACTCCGACCCGCGGGTGCGCTATCACGCGGCCATGGCCTTGGCCAAGACCGGGAAGCCCGACGCCGTGCCGGCTCTGCTGGAAATGCTCGCCGCCGCGGGCGATCAGGATCCCTGGCTGCGTCATGCCGGCGCCGCCGCGCTGGCGGCGCTGCGCAGTCCCTCCGAAATCGCGCGCCTGGCAAAGGAGCCGGACGCTTCCGCGCGCATCGCCGCGCTGCTGGCACTGCGGAGCCTGCGTGCTCCGGAGGCGGCCGACTTCCTCGCCGACCTCGATGCGCGCATCGCGAGTGAAGCCGCGCGCGCGATCTGGGACCGGCGGATCGAGGCAGCCTATCCCGGTCTGGCCGATCTCGCGCCGCGCGCGCACGAACTGCCCCAGCCGCTCGCGCGGCGCGCGCTGGCGGCGGCGAATTACCTGGGCCGCGCGCAGGATGCGGAGGCGATTCTGGCCTTCGTCCAGCGCGAGGGCGCGGACGAGAAGTTGCACGAAGACTGCGTCGAATACGTGCGCGAGTGGACGGCGCCGAAGGAGTTTGATCGCATCCTCAACGAGTCCTTCAGCTACCCCGCCGACCGCGCGCGCGCATGGTTCGAGGGCAAGGATCTGCCCTTCTTGACGCGGCAGGAACTGGACGCGATCGCGCGCGGCGAGAAGGTCTTCCGCGAGCACCTGAAGGCCACCTGCATGAAGTGCCACGCGATCGGCGGCTCCGCCGTCACCGCGCTGCCCAACGAGGCCGGTCCCGATTTGTCCAACGTGGGGCTGCGGCTGACGGAGGAGCAGATCCGCGCGAGCATTCTCAATCCGGCGGAGACGATCGCGGCGGGCTTCGAGAAGTTCGACGCCGCCGGCAATCTGGTGCACGAATCCGCGATGACGCCCAACCTGGGCACGGTGCTGGCCGAGGCCGAGCTGAACGATCTCGTCGCATTCCTGGCCGATCAGAAGCGCGTGCGCCGCATCTTGGTGCACGTGGAATCGCGCGGCTTCGAGCACGACGTGGCGCGCGCCGGCGCCGACGGCCTGTCGCTGGTCGAGAAGTCCTGGCAGGCCTGGGACGCCGCCGATCCGCGCTTCGAGGTAGTGGTGGACCGCAGCAACGGCTGGTGCAACGAGGAATCGCTCAAGAAGCTCGACGCCGTCTTCTTCTACACCACCGGCGAGCTGGATTTGTCAGACAAGCAGAAGAAGGACTTCATGCAGTGGATCCGCGCCGGCGGCGGCTTCGCCGGCAGCCACTGCGCCGACGACACCTTCTATCAGTGGGCCGAGTACGGCGCGATGATTGGCGGCTACTTCGACGGCCACCCGTGGCACGAGGAGATCGGCGTGAAGGTCGAGCAGCCCGCGCACGTCGCCGCGCGGCACTTCCCGCGCCAGGGCTTCCGCATCGTGGACGAGATCTACCAGCACCGCGACCCCTTCAGCCGCGACCGCTGCACCGTGCTCCTTTCCATGGACACGGCGACCACCGACATGAAGAAGGACGGCATCCACCGCACCGACGGCGACTTTGCCATCAGCTGGACCCGCCGCGAAGGCGACGGCCGCGTCTTCTACACCGGCTTCGGCCACCGCGAAGACGTGTGGCAGTCTGAGAACTTCCGCCAGCACCTCGTCGAGGGCACGCTCTGGGCGGCGGAGTGAGCGGCGCATGACCGGCGACCCTCCTCCAGTTCAGGAACGCGTTCGGTTCTGGCTGATTCCTGTGCTTGCCGTCGGGGTCGGTGCCGCCGCCTTCGCCGGTATTGCCTCTGAGCGAGTGCCCGGCCCGTCGCCTTGGCCCCTGCTCTCTCTTTACTACATGTTCCTCGGCATCGATATGGCGGAGCCCATGCCCCGCTGGCCGCTCATTCTGGGTTACTCTGGAGCGTTCCTCCTCTGGGCTCTCGTGCTCGTCAGTATCCCGCCTGTGAGAATCGGACTTTTCTATCTCGTGGCCATCGGCCTTCTGACTTGCGCCAATATTGGTTGGGTCGGCGCTTTCGGCGCAGGGGATCTTCAGACCCTGTTCGCGGTCCTCAACGGGATCATGATTCCACTTGTTCTTCTGATCATTGGCTTCAAACTGCGAGGTGGTCAGCGTCCGAACAGCACGCTGGTACACGGCGGATTCCTATTTGCGTGGATTGCATACGGAGCCTTCCCGCTGCTTCCCGGAGTGTTTGATTGACGATTCGGCTGCCACACGCTCTGCCGCCGCGGCTGCCGAATCCGTCCGATCCGGAGTCCACAGGTCGCATCCGGCTCCGCGACTTGATGCTTCCCGCTGCGATCGTGGCATTGGTGGGATGGCAGGGCATTCGAAGTGATCCATCTTTTCTATCTCCGAACCCACTGTCCTCCCTATGGCTTTTCATTCTGATTGACCTCTGGCCTCACGATCACTGGGCCGACGCACTAGAACCAATCCTGATCGGATTCGCTCACGGCTTGCTCTACCTGGCCTGGACCTGGCCGGCACTCCGCCTCTGTCCAACCCGCATTCCCATCGCGTTCCTGATCGCGCTGAGCGGGCTCGCGGCCTTGAACTTGCTGTGGGTCTTGATCGGGATGGTGTGGGGCTCCTTTCTCACTGCCCTCGTGCCGATCGCGCTGCTGGTGCAGGGCTTCGCGCAGCGCCGCGAGAATGAACCTTCCATGCTGGCCATGTATTACGCGGTGGCGTTTGCGTGGTTTGCCTTCGGAGCCTTCACGTGGCCTCCCGGAGTTTGGATTTGATCCCCGTGGCCCAACGGTGCGGTAAGCCTGCGAACTGGCGCCGCCTCGGACCTGCCGCGGCGCTGGTGCTGGTTTTCGCTTGGCTGGGAATCCCGTCCTCGGATCCCTCGCCCTGGTCGCCCCTTCCCGTCTTCTCGTTCATGCTGAGCAGTTTCGCCGTCTTACTGCCGGAAATCGCCCGCGGAGCCTGGCAGTGGGTGGCGGCGAGCGGCTACCTGCTGATCTTCTGGCGATGGATGAAGAACGACGCGCGCCTCGACCCTCCCCGCGTTCCGTTGATCTTCGTGATCATGATGGGAGCGCTCGCAGTTCTCAACTTCGTCGCCCTCTTCAGCGAATCCGGCTGGCCGGCTTCGTCCGGCTCGCCGCTGCGTGACTACTGGCTGGTGAGCGTCGCGCCGCCGCTGCTCCTCTTTGTTTACGGGCTCACAATTCTGAAGGAGTGGCGATTCCGTGCCCGGCTGCGCTACTACACGCTCTGCTTCGCCTGGATCGGATTCGGCAACTTTCCCATGACCGGCGAACTGCCCTGAGCTGGACTTGGTGGCCATTTTCGTGTTAACCTTCTCTCGGCCAATTCGTCCCTGCAGGAGTCCGCAATGAAGAACGCCAAAGAAGAGGTGCGAACCCTGCTCGAGCGCTTGTCGGAGAATGTCTCCATGGACGAGATTCTGCAGCGAATCGAGGTCCTGCAGAGCATCGAGTGCGGTCTGTCCGACGCTGAGTCGGGCCGGGTTGTCCCTCATGCGACGGTCGTTGAGCGGCTCTCGCAGTGGAAGCAAGGATTGTCTGGACGCTGAGCGCTCAGGCGCGGTCGGAGAGAGCCTGGATCAGATCGGGAACTTCCACCGTCCGCTCATCCTTCGAAAAAGATCCAAGACTCATACCCTAGACGTAACGGACAACCCTCTTCGCTTCGCGAAGGATGTCAGCAACGCGCAGACTCGGATCCCTAGGCGGCACGGACGGCGTCCCTCATCAGCGAGTCGCGAACATCAGGTCGAAGCCCCGAAGGCATGACCAAGTCGACCTTGCAGCCGAGCGCCTCCTCCAGCCGGAGTTTCAGGCCTGAAAACTCGAAGAGCCCGATCGGACGGTTGAACTCGACAGCGAGATCCACGTCGCTGGCGGAGTCGGACTCTCCGCGCGCAACTGAACCGAACACGTACAGGCTGCGCACGCCCGCTTCCCTGAGTTCGGGATCCAGGGAATGAAGGCGGCTCAGGACGGCCTGCAGGTCCATGCCTTCAGGATACCCGCGCAATCCGGCTATACTCAAAATGACCCTTGCCCATGACAGACCACGCCTCCTCCCGCCGCGACTTTCTGAAGACCACCGGCTCCGCCGCCGCCGCGCTGCCCTTCGCCGGCACGATGGCGCCCTTCGCGCACGGCGCGGGGGCTGACAAATTGAAGATCGGGCTGGTCGGCTGCGGCGGGCGCGGCAGCGGCGCGCTGCTCAACGCGCTGAACGCGGACCCGGGCACGGTGCTGTGGGCTCTCGGCGACGCCTTTGCCGACCAGGTGGACTCGCTCGCCAACCGCCTCGCGGACGAAGACGCCGGCGTTCCGTCCTCGCGCATCGAGTTGCCGGCGCAGCGGCGCTTCAGCGGCCTCGATTGTTACAAGAAGGTCGTGGACGAAGTGGACGTGGTGCTCTTCGCCTCGCCGCCCTGCTTCCGCCCGATGCAGATCGAATACGCGGTCAACGCCGGCAAGCACGTCTTCGCCGAGAAGCCCGCGTCCACCGACGCCTACGGCGTGCGCCGCGTGCTGGCGTCGGCCAAGAAGGCCGCCGCGCAGAACACCGCGTTCGCGCACGGCTTCTGCTGGCGCGCGCACGACGCCTGGCGCGAATCCATGAAGCAGATCGCCGGCGGGCGCATCGGCAAGATCCGCGCCTACTACGCCACCTACCTGGCCGGCTCGCTCTGGCACCGCGGCAACAAGCCGGACTGGACCGAGCTCGAGTACCAGCTCCGCAACTGGCTCTACTTCACGCCGATGTCCGGCGACCACCTCGTCGAGCAGGCGATCCACAGCGTGGACAAGGTCATGTGGGCGATGGGGGACAAGCCGCCCCTGCACTGCCTCGCCACCGGCGGCCGCCAGGTCCGCACCGACGCCAAGTACGGCAACATCTACGACCACTTCGACGTGGTCTACGAATGGGCCGACGGCGCGCTCGGGATCGTGCAGTGCCGCCAAATGGATGGCACGCACGGCGAGAACCTCGACACCATCGTCGGCAGTTCCGGCGTCATGCGCACCGACGGCTGGAACGGCCGCATCGTCGTGGACGGCGAGTTCCCGATGGATCAGAGCGGCCTCGGCGGCGACATGTACCAGAAGGAGCACGACGAGCTCTTCGCCAGCATCCGCGCCGGCAAGCCCATCAATCAGGGCGAACAGATGGCCAGCAGCACGCTGGCCGGCATCATGGGCCGCATGGCCGCCTACACCGGGCAGAAGGTCACCTGGGAGATGGCGCTGAATTCGCAGGAGCGCCTGCTGCCGGCCGACGACGAGTGGGCCTGGGGCCCGGGTCTCAAGTGCGACGTGGCGATGCCCGGCAAGACCAAGTTCGTCTGACGATTCTCAGCGCGGATCCTGCACCCACGGCACTGCGCCGGGGGCGAAGACCGCAGTCTTGAGCGGGTCGGGGCGCGCCGCGTCGCCGGCGTAACCGGCCGCAGCCAGCACCGCGCGCTGCGCCGAACTGATGGACACCGCGCCGAGATCCATCAGGTCGCGCTTGATCATCCAAGGGCTGGCGTCGAGGGCCGCGCGCAGGGTCTTCAACCAGTCCGTGCGGCGCGCGGCCAGGTTTTCGCGCTCGCCCGGATCGTTGGTCAGATCGTAGAGCCAGCTGCGGCCCGCGAACGCTTCCGTCCACGGATCGGAGATCACCAGCTTGGCGCCGGGCTGGCGCAGCATGCGCAGCGGCCCGGCGACGCCCGACAGCGGGCTGCCGAAGTAATCGGTCTCGGCGAAGGCCGCGACCTCGGCAGCGCCCTCGGGCGCAGCCGCGCCGCGCAGAGCCGGCATCAGCGAGTTGCCCGCGAGAGCCGGTGCGGCCGCGGGCCAGGACAGTCCGGCGAGCTCGAGCAGAGTCGGCGGCACGTCCATCAGCCGCACCTGTTCGGCGCGCGCGCCCGCCTTGAGGCCGAGCTTCGCGCCCAGCGCGGGGCTCCATGCGAATTGCAGCGGCACCCGCACCAGCTCCTCGTGCAGCGAGTGGCCGTGACCGAGGTCGCCGTGCTCGAGGAATTCCTCGCCGTGATCGGCCAGGATGACCACCAGCACGTCTTCGCGCGCGGCCAGCAGCTTCTCGACCAGGTCGCCGACCTGATCGTCGAGCCATCGCACTTCCTCGGCGTAGGCGAGGCGCAGAGCCTCCACGTCCGCGGCGCTGAAGGACTTGCCGCCGTCTCCGCGGAATTGCTCCTCGGTCTCGCCGTTCAGCACGGGCGCGCGGCCGGTCCGGTTGAACAATCCGCGGATCGGTTGGGCGCCGGCGCTGGTGACGGAAGTCTCCCGCGGATCGTAGGGATAATGCGCGTCGTTGAAGTGCAGATAGAGGAAGAACGGATCCTTGCCGGCATCGGTCGGATCCGCCTGCACGCGCGAAACTTCGATCAGCTGGTCCGCAGCCTCCGTGGTGTTCTCGTGAAAGCGCTGGAAGCCTTGATCGAATTGGAACAGCCGCGTGACGTTCGGGTTCGAGGAATAGGCGAAGGTGCGATAGCCCGCGGCGGCGAACGCTTCGGCCAGCGTGCGGCGGTCCCACGGCAGCGCCGAGTAGCGGCCGGTCGCCTCGTGCGCGCTGGGCGTGAGGCCGGTGAAGAGCGTGCCGACCGAAGGCTTGGTCCACGGCGCCTGCGTGATGGCCTGCGTGAAGATGGCGCCGTTCCGCGCCAGCGCGTCGAGCCGCGGCGAAGTCGGCAGCTCGCTTCCGCCCCAGCCGAGGTGATCGAGGCGCACGCTGTCGAGCAGGATGAACACCACGTTGGGCCGGCCGGCGGCGTCCGGCTTCAGCATCGGCGCCACCGCGTGCGGCAGCAGCGCGAGAGCCAGCGCCGCGAGCGCCGGCCAGGGCTTGCAGAACGCGTGCACGAGGCGCGCCGGTCCGCTCAGCCACGCGCGAACGCTATGCTGCGCGAGCGCGGCGTAGATCAGCGCCAGGATGGCCAGCAGCAGGGCGTAGACCAGCCGGCGCGCGCCCGTATCCCCCCCCCACGTGAGCCAGAACAGCAACCCGTCGCCGAATTCGGACCAGCGGCCCGCGGATGCCGCCGACCAGGCTCCCCACGCCCCGGGCAGTGCGGATGCGGAGGCGACCGCGAAGATGACGAACCAGAGCCGGCCCAAGGATTTGAATGAGTATATCCCGGTCTTTCACTGGCCGAAGGACACTTCGCGCTTCGTCTTCGAGCGGGCGACGCGCGCCGACGGCCCCGCGCTGAACGATCTCTACAACCGCGCCTTCGGGCAGCGGCGCCCGCTCTCACACTTCGAATGGAAGTACTGGGCCAATCCCGCGGGCGCGCCTTATGGCGTGATCGCCAAGGACCGCGCCACGGGGGCGGCGCTGGCCGCGGCCTTCGGGCAGCGGCGCCGCGTCTGGATCCGCGGCCGCGAGGTGCCGGCGAACCTGATGTGCGAGACCTCGTCGGACCCGACGGCGCGCTCGGGCGGCGTCGCGTTCAAGGGGGTGATGCACGCGATCGGCATCGGCCTCAACGACGAAGCCGGCATTTTGTGGTCCTACGGCGGCCAGTCGAGCGACGAGGCCATCACCGTGGGCTCGCGCTGGCTCGGTTTCCGCGTCGCGCTGACGCTGGAGCCCTGGGAGTGCCGGCTGTCGCTGGCGCCCGCGCTGCGCGCGAAGATCGGCGGCGCCGGCGCGGCGCTGGCGCGGATCGCCGACCCGATCCTGCGGGCGCCCTGGCGCCGGCCTCCCGGCTTCGAGCTCGAGGAGACGATCGATTTCGGCCCCGAGCACGACCGGCTGTGGGAGAGGTTCCGCGACCGTCACGCGCTGTGTTTCTTCCGCGACTCCGCGACGCTGCGCTGGCGCTGGCGCGACTGCCCGGTGGGCGGGAATCGCAGCCTGCTCGCCCGGCGCGACGGGCAGCCGGCCGGATGGGTGATCTGGCGCGAGTGGCAGGAGGGGGAGAACCGCATCGCGACCGTGCTGGATCTGTGGACCGACGGCGATCAGGAGACGACGCTCGCGCTGCTCGACGGCGCGCGGCGGCGCGCGGCGGCGGCGGGATGCGTTTTTTTGCGTTTCGCAGTCAAGCCGGGCACGCCGGAGGCGGCCGCGGTGCAGGCGGACGGAGCGTGGCGGCCGTCGCGCTACGAGCGGCCGGACCGCATCATCGTCACGCCGATGCCTGGCTCGAAGTTCGACGAGACGCCGGAGGACTACGAAGTGCTGCGCGTGGTCGTGAACGGCGCCAACTGGTATTACCTCCAAGGCGACTGCGATTTTCTCGACTGATCGGCCGCGCCGGATCAGCCGAAGTGCGCCGCCAAACGGCTCAGTGAGCCGTATTCGAAGCCGGCGATCGGGAATTTCACGGTTTCATCCGGAAGGGCGGCGCCGGCGGCGACCAGCAGCGGGAGGAAATGCTCGAGGGTGGGATGCGCGAGGTCGAGCGCGGGCGCGGCGTTCTGGAAGTCGGCGAGTTGATCGAAGTCGCCCGCGACCAGAACCGCGCGCGCCCAGGCTTCGAATTCGAGCGCCCACGCCGGCGGCCGCGCGCCGCCGCTCCAGTCGAGCGCGCCGAGGTTGTGGACCATGCCGCCGCTGCCGAGGATCATCACGCCATCCTCGCGCAGCGGCGCGAGCGCGCGGCCGAGCGCCAGGATTTCCGCGCCCGGCAACTGCGAGGGGAGCGAAATCTGCACCAGCGGAACGTCCGCCGCGGGGTACATGTGCAGCAGCGGCACCCACACGCCGTGATCCCAGCGCCGATCCGGGGCGCGCTGGGCGCCGAGCTGCTGCGCGAGGCGCTCGGCCAGCTCCGGCGCGCCGGGCGCGGGGTATTCCAGGCGCCGCAGCTCCGGCGGGAAGCCCGAATAATCGTGAATCAACGGCCCGCCGGCGGCGGTGCCGACGCGGACCGGCGTGCGCTCCCAGTGCGCCGAGATCACCAGCAGCGCGCGCGGCGCCGCGAAGCTGCGGGCCCAGGCGGCGAAGTCGGCGCCGGCACGCTGGTCGAGCGCGAGCGTGGGTGCGCCGTGCGAGACGAAGGCGCTGGGAGCTCGCATCACGGGATCAGAAATCCCGCCGCTCGAAGCTCCACCAGGCGGCGGCGTAGAAGACGATGGTGGCGCCCGCCATCAGCAGGCAGTTGGACCAGGGGAAGACGCCGTCAAAGACGGGCAGCAGCGGATCGAGATCAATGAGGTTGTAGAGCGAGTAGTCCCAGAGCACCTTGATGAGATAGAAGGCAAATTGAAGGAGCATGAGCCCCATCACCACGATTCCGGCCTTGATCTGATGCGAAAAGCGCGCCGAGAGTGCGGTCGTCAGGGTGTACACCGCGAGGATGAACAGTGAGACGTACGCGGTGGCGATCATGGCCGGGCCCCAGGGGAGGCTTTCTCCAACACGCGGCGCGAAAATGACCATGGCGGCCGACGCGCCGAAGTAAGGGATGAGCAGCAGCAGTGCGCCCGCGAGCCAGCGCTGAAATAAGACCCGAGCGCGCGAAATGGGCCGCGTGAGCAGAAGTTCTGCGGTCCGATTGTCCACTTCACGCGCGATGAGTCCGGTTCCCATGAGGCCGGCCGCCGCAACGCCGAAAACGCCGGCCGCCTTCCAGAACTGTTGGAGGCACATGTAAGCCCAGTACCCGTGCGTGTCCATCGCGCGGATGAAATCCTGCAAAGGCTGGAACGGAACAAACTTCAGGACAGCAGGTAGGTTGTCGCGAAGATCGGGCCAATAGGCAATGGAGGCCACAGCGTTGAGCAGGAGGAGGATCGAGTAGCCCGTGGCGAGCAGCGCGTTCTCGCGCAACCAGTGGCGGAAGATCACGGGCGCGCCTCCTCCGGCGTCGCCGGCCCGTAGAGAACCGCGAACACTTCCTCGAGACCGCCGCTGGCGTCGCGCAGTCCGGCGAGCGGCAGGCCGGCGAGCTGCGGCAGCACCGCGGCCAGTTCACCTTCGAAAGCGAGATGCCAGCGATCACTGCGTCCGTCCGCCTCCGGCTGCACCGCGGACCAGCGCAGGCCTGCCGCCGCTGGCAGCGCGCTCACCGCCAAAGGCTGGCGCAGGCGCAAGAGGAGAATGCGCCCGGCGCGCTCCAGCACCATGTTGATCGGCGCAATTTCCATCAGCGTGCCCGCGCGCAGAAATGCCACGCGCGCGCAGATGCGCTCGACGCTGCCGAGATCGTGAGAGGAGAAGAAGATTGTGCGGCCCTGCGCGGCCTGCTCCAGCAGCAGTCCCTCAACCATCCGCCGCGCCTCCGGGTCGAGACCCTCCATCGGCTCGTCGAGCAGGAGCAGCGGCGCGTTGCAGGCCAGCGCACCGGCCAGCAGCAGCTTGCGTTTCATGCCGTGCGAGAGCGCGCGCACCTTGGCCCGCGGCGGCAATTCGAAACGCGCCAGCAGTTCGCGGCCGCGCGCCAGATCGGCGGCGGGATGGAAGGCGATTTGGAAGCGCAGCATCGCGTCCACCGCCAGACCGTCGTACATGGAGGTGTCGCTGGGCGCATAGGCGAGCTGCCGCCGCGCGGATAGTGGATCGCGCACTGCGTCGGCTTGTCCAACGCGGATTGCGCCCGCATCGGGCCGGGCCACCCCGGCGACGCACTTCAAGAACGTGGTCTTGCCCGCGCCGTTCGGGCCGACGAATCCGAGGATTTCACCGGGCGCGGCATCCAGCGAAACGCCGCGCAGGATCTCCCGCGCGCCGTAGCGCTTGACGACTCCTTCGGCCCGTAGCACGGAGGAGAATATACGGAGTCGAACACCAGAGCGCCGAGAATTGAGCCGAAGGTGTGTGGCGCCGAATTCGAGTACCCTGGAGACAGACGATGCGACCCTTCACCACCAGCAGGTTCCTTCCCGTGTTGGCATTCGCCGCTCTCGCAGCCAACTCTCCGGCTCAGGAGCTTCTCGGTCTGGATTTCGGCGGGACCTTGCACAGGATTGATGCGCGCACGGGCCTCACGACTCCGATTGGCGGCACCGGTGTATACGGGGAGTTCTGGACCTCGCTCGCCCAGGATTCTGCTGGCCGGCTCTTTTCCTCCTACGGCTACTACAACGTTCCCTACAAGATCTACGAACTAGATCCAGCCACAGGCCAGGCGACGTTCGCCTTTCAGACTCCTTTTATCGGAGTCAGCGGCATGGCCTTCGGTCCGAACGACCTCCTCTACGTGTTGGAGGATCCCAGCGCTCCACTGGGGCATGGTTTAGATGAACTCTTCACTGTGGATCTCGCGACCGGTGCGACCGTGCGCATCGGGGCAACAGGTCTGATTCAAATCACCACTCTCGATTTCGACGACCAAGGGCGGCTCTGGGCATGGGACCCCAGCCCGGGCCTCGTGGAAATCGATCTCGCCACCGGCGCGGCGCGAGACATCAATCCGGCCTTCCATGGCCCGCCCGCTTATCCGGAGGCCCTGGTCTTCGGCGAGGACGACGCGATGTGGATGGTTGACGCCGGCGTCTGGATCGGCGACCGGATCACCGGCGTGCCGGCGCTGGTCGCGTACACGTCCTCCTCCACCGTCTTCGGCGGCATCGAGTACGTCCCCGGCGCCACTCCGCCCTTCTCGCTCTGGACCTCCGGCAAGTCCGGCGGCCCGATGGGCGTGCGCGCGGTCGGCGCCTCGCCGGGCGGCACCGTCGCCATCCTCATCACCCAGGGCGGGGGCGGCCCGACGGCGATTCCAGGCGGCTATCCCTGTGCCGGCACGCTGCTCGACCTCAACGCTCGATTTTCCCCGCTGCGGATACTGCCGGCGGACGCGCAAGGCCGCGTCCACATTGGACCTCTGCTGGTGCCCAGTACGGCCGCTCCCACCACGCACCTGCAGGCCGTAGACCTGCAGACCTGCCGCACCAGCAATCACGCGCGCATCATTTTTTAGCGCGCGGCGGGCGCATTACTCACTCGATCCGCAGCCAGACCTGCACTTCCGTATTGTTGCCCCACGTCGTCTCCTGCTCCCAGGTGAGCGCCACGGTGTCGTTCGCGTTGAGGTAAGCGTATGCGGCGGCAGGCCGCTGCAGCAGATCGGCTTCCACGATCTCGACCAGTTCATCCTGCGTCGTCGCATCCTTGCGCACGTACTTGAAGAGCGTGCTGAGCGAGGAGCGCTCGGCGAAGCAGCAGCCGAAGTATGTTTCGGAAGAAATCTCCCGCCCCAGCAGCGGCACCGGCTTGTGATCGTCCAGCGTTGCCGAGCTGTTGTCCCAGCCCCAATTGGATGGCCAGGTCACCGGGCTTGAGCCGTCCGTCAGATCCCAATACATTCATCAAGAATGCCGAATCCGAGTACACTAGATTTCCAGTATGCGCCCGGGCCGCCTTTGCAAGTTCCTTCCAGGGATGGCCCTTGTGGCGATCGTCTCGAATTCGCAGGCTCAGGAACTCTTGGGTCTCGAGTCCGGTGGAGGATTCCATCGGATAGACCTGCGAACAGGCCTTACGACAAGGCTCGGCTCGACCGGAGTGACCGGTTTCCTGTGGACTTCCCTTGCGCAGGATTCTTCAGGTCGGCTGTTCTCCTCGTTTGGCAGATTCGACCATCCCTATGAAATCTACGAGGTGAACCCGCTCACCGGCCAAGCCACTTTCGTGCTTCAGACCGCGTTCATCGGAATCAGCTCGATGGCCTTCGGTCCGGGAGATCTGCTTTACCTGACCGAAGACACTTCGGCACCATTGTTGAATGGCTATGACCTATTCACTCTGGATCTCGCGACAGGCGCGACAACGCAGATCGGAGCCACCGGATTGAACACTATCACGGCTTTGGATTTTGACGACCAAGGACGACTGTGGGCGTTCGCCCACCTGACCGGCTTGGTCGAACTTGATCTCGCCACTGGTGCAGCACGTGACGTCAATCCGACCTTTCAGGGTCCGCCCGATCCGCCCAAGTCCATGGTATTCGGCGAAGCTGGTGCGCTGTGGATGATTGACTTGGCTGTGTGGATCACCGACACCTCGACTGGAGTGCCGCCGATGGTCGCGCAGATGACTTACTTCAGTATTTTCAGTGGCTTGGAGTATGTGAAAGGCCCGACTCCACCTTTCTCTCTTTGGACCACTGGCGAGACCGGCGGCCCGATGAGCGTGCGCGCGGTTGGCGCCACGCCTGGCGGCACGGTCGCCGTCCTGCTGGCCATCGGCAGGGGCGGGCCGACGGCGATCCCAGGCGGTTACCCCTGCGCTGGAACGCTACTCGACCTCAACTCCAGCCTCTCGCCGCTGCGCATCCTGCGCGCCAACGCGCAGGGCCGCCTGGAGATCGGCCCTCTTCAGGTGCCGACCTCCTACGGCGGCACCACGCACCTGCAGGCCGTGGACCTGCAGACTTGCCGCACCAGCAATCACGCCCGCATCATTTTCTAGCGCGCGGCGGGCGGGCCGGGCGTTCGGAAGCCTTCGGTTCATCCTCGACCTTCGCCGCCGACGGCTCGAGCACCAGTTCGCCGTCCTTCGCGTCCACGCGCACGATCGGCTTGCCCTCCAACTGGCCGGACAGCAGCAGTTGTGAGAGAGGATTGAGCAGCCGCTTCTCGATCACGCGCCGCAGCGGCCGCGCGCCGTATTCCTCGTCGTAGCCCTCGGCGGCCAGCCACAGGCGCGCCGCGTCCGTCACGACCAGGCCGATCTGCTGGTTCTCGAGCAGCCGCTCCTCGACGCGGTGCAGTTGCAGGTCCACGATCTTGGCCAGCGTCTCCTTGGCGAGCGCGTTGAAGACCAGCACTTCGTCGATGCGATTCAGGAATTCCGGCCGGAAGTGCTGCTTCATCCCGTCCATGCTCCGCAGGTTGGAAGTCATCACGATCAGCGTGTTCGTGAAGTCCACCGTGCGGCCCTTGCTGTCCGTCAAGCGCCCATCCTCGAGCACTTGCAGCAAAGTCAGGAACACGTCCGGGTGCGCCTTCTCGATTTCGTCGAGCAGCACCACGCTGTACGGATGCCGCCGCACCGCCTCGGTGAGCTGCCCGCCTTCATCGTGGCCGATGTACCCCGGCGGCGCGCCGATCATCCGGCTCACCGTGTGCTTCTCCTGGTACTCGCTCATGTCGAGCCGCACCATGGCCTGCGGATTGCCGAACAGCTCGCGCGCGATCGCCTTGCACAATTCGGTCTTGCCCACGCCCGTCGGGCCGAGGAACACGAACGAGCCCAGCGGCCGGTTCTCGTCCTGCAGGCCGGCGCGAGCGCGGCGCACCGTCTCCGCCACGGCGGCCACCGCCGCGTCCTGGCCGATCACGTGCCGCTTGAGCAGTTCTTCCAGCTTCAGCAGGCGCAGCCGCTCCGTCTCGACCATGCGGTCCACGGGCACGCCGGTCCAGGCCGCCACCACTTCCGCAATCTCCTTCGGCCCGATTTCCTCGCGCAGGATCGCGCCGTCCTTCTGGGAGGCTTTCATGCGCTCCTCGGCGGCGGCGATGGTCTTCTTCAACTCCGGCACCTCGCCATAGCGGATGCGCGCCACGTCCTCGTAGCGGCCTTCGCGCTCGAGCTGGCTTGCTTTGACTTCCAGCTTCTCGATCTGCACGCGCGCCGCCTTGACTTCGTCGAGCACCTTCTTCTCGCTCTGCCAGCGCGAGCGCAGCGCGTCGGCCGACTCCTTGCTCTCCTGCAGATCGCGCTCGATCACGCGGATCTTCGCCGCGTTCTCCTGGACGCCCTCGGCCTCCAGTCCGGCCTTCTCGATCTGCAGCTGGCGCATCTTGCGCTCCAGCGCGTCCAGTTCCGCGGGCATCGAATCCAGCTCCAGGCGCAAGCGGCTCATCGCCTCGTCCATCGCGTCGATCGCCTTGTCCGGCAGCTGCCGGTCGGCGACGTAGCGCGAGGTCAACTGCGCCGCCGCCACCATCGCGGCGTCGGTGATCTTGACGCCGTGGTGCATCTCGTACTTCGGCGCCAGCCCGCGCAGGATCGCGATCGTGTTCGGCACGTCCGGCTCCTCCACGCGCACCGGCTGGAAGCGGCGCTCGAGCGCCGGATCCTTCTCGATGTGCTTGCGGTATTCGTTCCACGTCGTGGCGCCCACGCAGCGCAACTCGCCGCGCGCCAGCGCCGGCTTCAGCAGGTTGGCGGCGTCCACCGCGCCTTCGGCCGCGCCCGCGCCGACCATGGTGTGCAATTCGTCGATGAACAGAATGATCTCGCCGGCCGCCTGCGTGACCTCGTTCAGCACCGCCTTCAGCCGCTCCTCGAACTCGCCGCGGTACTTCGCGCCCGCCAGCAGCGCGCCCAGATCCAGCGCCAGCAGGCGCTTCTTCTGCAGGCCCTGCGGCACGTCGCCGGCGACGATGCGCTGCGCCAGCCCCTCGACCACCGCGGTCTTGCCCACGCCCGGTTCGCCGACCAGAACCGGATTGTTCTTGGTGCGGCGCGACAGAATCTGCATCACGCGCCGGATCTCCTCGTCGCGGCCGATCACCGGATCCAACTTCCCTTCCCGCGCCCGCGCCGTCAGATCGGCGGCGAACTTCTTCAGAGCCTCGTCCTTGGACTCAGGATCCTCGTCGGTCACGCGGCGGCTCCCGCGCAGAGCGCGCAGAGCCTCGCGCAGGGCGTCGGGCTTGGCGCCGCTCTTCTGCAGCGCGCGGCCCAGCTCGGCCTCGGAGGCGCAGAGGGCCAGGAGCAGGTGCTCCGTGGACAGGAACTCGTCGCCCTCGGACTTCCGCAGCGCGTCGGCCGCCTCGAAGAGGCGCACCAACTCCGCCGCGGGCCGGACCTCGCCGCCCTGCACCTTGGGCAGTTTGGCCAGGGCATCCTCGGCCAGGCGGCTGGCGAGCGCCGGAGCCACCCCCGTGGCCTGCAGCAGTGCCGGGACAAGACCCTGATCTTGTTCCAAGAGGGCCTGCAACAGGTGCGGCAGGCCAAATTCCCGGTGGCCGGCCGTGCGAGCCGCCGATTCGGCAGCCTGCCAGGCCTCACGGGTCTTGCGGGTCCAGGTGTCGGGTTGGAGTGACATGTCGGCTCCTCATTCGCAAGGTCCGTGCCAGAGAAGGCCCGGAAGGACCTGCCGGATTGGCAGTCGCAGCCTTCGAATGCAATACCCTAAGAGAGGACTCCGCCTCGCGTAGGCAATCGCGCATTCCAGTAGAATGCCGCGCCGAATTCCGGCGACCCCGAACCAGATGAAACAACTCACCGTCTTCGCCGCCCTGGCGGTCCTCGCCCTGCCCGTTTACGCGCAGGACCCCGCTCCGGCGACCACCTCCGCCCCCCCCGCGCTGGATCCGATCCTCGCCAAGATTGCGGAGAACCTTCCCAAGCTGATCAACCTCAAGTGGGAGGGCACGCACACCTTCAGCGCCAAGCAAGGCGAGCAGGGCAGCATGGCGGGCAATCTCGCCGTGACCTTCCAGGACACCAAGCACTTCAAGCTGGTCATGGACATGAAGTCGGCGCCGGGTGCCGAGGCCATTGCCGCTGGCGCGCCCGCGGAGGAGCAGAACATCACCGCCACGCTGGTCGGCGACGGCACGCACCTCTGGGTGATCTCGCCGATGATCGGCCAGATGATGGGCGGCATGGAAGGCATCAAGGTCGAGCTGGCCCTCTTCGAGAAACTGGTGCCGCAGATGATGAGCCAGTTCGGCGGCGGCATGGATCCGACGGCCCCGGCCGATCTGCACAAAATGATCGCCGGCGCCATGGAAGGCTTCACCCTCAAGGAAGAGGGCTCCACCCCGGCGCTCAACCGCTACACCATGGAAGGCGAGGGCTGGAAAGGCTTCGCCCAGTTCGACGCGAAGAACTGGTTCCCGATGGCCATGCAGGTGGGCAACGAGAAGGAGGGCGTGCAGATCAACTTCAACACGACCGCGTTCACCATGAAGGAAACCTTCTCCGAAGGCACCTTCGCCCCGACCGGCGTGGATGCCACCAAGATCATGGACATCACCGGTCTGCTCCAGAGCCAGCTGGGCGCCGCGGGCGGCGGCGGCGACGAGGATCTCGAGTTCTAGACTGGGGACGCGGGCCTCGGCCCGCGCCCGTGCCCGGAGCGGGTAGCCCTAACGGGAAGCCCGCTCCTTCGTTTTCACATCAGGAAGCATGAAAGTCATCCCTCGCTCGGCCCTCACCGGCGCGTTCTGCGCGCTGGCGGGTCTGGCGGCCTGCGAGATTCCGGCTCAGCCGGCGGACGGCCCGGCTCAGGCTGCGCCCGGCACCGGCGGCGGCGCGGCCGTGGCGCCGCAGGATCCGACGCTCACCCCGGCGCAATCGGCCTTCAACGCCTGGGCCAACGCGCTGCCCGGCGCGGAGCCGATGCCGCCGATGAACCTGAGCATGAGCATGGCCATGTCCGGCGATCTGGCCGAGCTCGATCCGAGCGTCGCCGCCGCGGGCATCGAGCAGGACATGAACTTCGCCTTCAGCATGAGCGCCGACGGCGAGATGGCGGACTGGACGCGCTTCCGCCTGCGCGTGGACGCGCAGATGGAGCTGGCGGCGCTGAAGGAGCAGAGCGGCGGCCGGCCCATGCTGATGGGCTGCAACGTGGTCGCCGACGGCGAGACCGTCTGGTTCGAGCCCGACTGGTCGAAGGCCTGGTTCACCCAGGAACTGCGCGATCAGGGCGTCGGCATCGAGAACATGGTGTTCTCGATCCAGGTCGACACGGTGCGCCAGTTGTTCGAGGTCCTGCCGCTGGTGATGCCGGAGGAAACGCGCCCGCTCATGGAGTCGGCGCTCCATTGCACCAACAGCCCGGCCGGCATGGCGCAGCTCACGGCCCGCACCTCGCAGGCGCTCAGCTTCGAGAAGCGCGGCGGGCGCGTTCTGGCGGAACTGGAATCGCTGCCCGGTCTGTGGATGATCGGCGGCGAGGACGATCCCATCGCGCAGATGTTCCAGGACCAGCCGATGCGCTGGAAGGCCGAGTTCGACGCCGCCACCGGCGTGATTCTCGACATGCAGTACGAAATGGGCATGCCGGGCGGCAACATGACCATGGGCTACAAGTCGCAAGTGCTGAGCCGGCCCTTCGGCGCCGAGCACTTCCGCTACCAGCTGCCGGCCGGACGCAAGGTCTTCCCGGTGGACGTGTTCATGAATCCGATCGTGATGGAGTTGCGCCGCCAGGCCGGCGCCCCCGCGGATCCTTCGAACGAAGACTTCGAGTTCTAGGCATGCGGGGCTTCCTGATGGTCTCGGGCTTGCTGGCCGGGGGCATCGCGGTGGCCTTCATCCTGGCCCTGCTCACGGCCAAGGATCCGGTCGAGCGCCTGCCGCCGGCGCTGATCCAAGGCGCCGAACTCCGCGACGCGGAAGCGCAGGAAGCCTTCAATTCCTGGATGAGCGGCTTGCCGGCGGAGCCCGCCACGCCGCTGCGCCTGAAGTTGCAGCTGACGGGCACGGGCAAGTCGTCTGACAATTCCGCGGCGGGAAGCTTCGAATTCAGCATGGACCTCGCGCTGGCGGATGCGCAGCGCGGCCGCGCCGAGTTGGACGTGAGCCTGCTGCAGCCCGGCCAGCCGCCGATTCGCGGCGAAGGAGTGATGCTCGCCGATGGCAACACCATGTGGCTGTGGGGCAGGCTGGACGGCATGGATGTCGAAGGCCAGCGTGAAGGCGCCTACAGCGTCAAGCAATCCATCGTCGAGGAGGCGTGGGCCACCTTGCGCGCGCGTTTTCCGGAATTGCTGCGCATGGCGAAGCTCCAAGGCATGGGAGTGCCGCCCACGCCGCCGAGCAGCGTTCTGATGCTGCTTCATCCCGCGTGGATGAGCCGCGGCCTCGCGGTATGGCCGTGCAGCAGTTTGCGGCTGGAAGGGGAGAGTTTGCACGCCCGTTTCCGGCCCGGCGCAGAATTCGCGGGCGTGGAACTGCTCGCGATCTTTGACGTCAATACCGGCTTGGTGCGTCAGATCGAGGCCGCCGCCGGCGCCGCGGTTGCCGGCGCGCCTGGCCTGCGCGTGCAAGTAACGCCGCTGGACGCGAAGCTTCCGGATGGGCTCCTGCTTCTCCCGGCGGACCTCAAGGCCCTGGACGTGAGCCTGATGGCGCCGATGGTGCTCCAACTGCTCGACGCCGGGCTCGGATTTGCCGGCGCCGCCTCGGACACCGAGTTCTAGCGCGGCTGCAGCAGCGGCTGCGCCGCCGCCCACAGCCGTTCCGCCGCGCCGCGCCAGGTGTGCTGGGCCGCCTGCGCCGGACCGAGCGCCGCCAGCCGCCGCCGCTCCGGCTCGTCCTGAACCAGTTTTGTCAAAGCGCGCGCGATGCTCGCGTCGTCGGCGGGATCGCAGTAGAGCGCGGCCTCGCCGCAGACTTCAGGCAGCGACGTGGTGATCGAAACCAGCACCGGGCAGCCCAGCGCCATGGCCTCGCCCGGCGGCAGGCCCCAGCCCTCGTAGAAGGAGGGGAAGACGAAGCCGAGCGCGTTCTCGTAGAGCGCGCGCAGCTCCCCGTCGTTCACGCGGCCGACCTGGATCGCGCCGTCGGGCAGCTCCGCGCCCGCCGCGGCGAAGACGCGCGGATTGGCGTCGCCCGCGATCACCAGCGGCACGTCGAGTTCCGCGAGGCGCAGGGCGCGCAGAATGGCGCCGAAATTCTTGTTCGGATTCAGGCTGCTGACGGCCAGCAGGTAGCGGCCGCGCGGCAGAGAGTGGCGGTCGAGTAAGGCCGCGTCGGCGGGAGTCCTGAGCACGTGCTCGTGCCCGCCGCCGGTCACCGCGATGCGCGCGCGCGGAATGCTGAAGTATTTCTCGATCTCGGCGGCGGTGCTGCGCGAGACGGCGCACAGCGCCTCCGCGCGCCGCGCGCCGCGCGGCAGCAGGAAGCGGTAGATGCGGTTGAAGAACGCCGAATGCGTGCCGGGCCGCGCGAAGACCTGCAGGTCGTGGATCACCACCAATTGGCGGCGGCGGAAGATCGGCGCGGTGTTCTTGAAGTTCAGCAGCGGACCGCCGCGCGCGCGCAGCGGCAGCTCGAACTGCTCCCACAGATGCGAACGCAGCAGGCCGCCGGAACGCACTTCGTGGTGGCGGAAGACGGGCGCGTCCGGCGCCGGCGCACGCGGCATCAGAAGCACGAACTTCCAGCGCGCGCGATCGATCGCGCCGTCCTCCATCATTCCATCCAGCGCCCGCAGCACCTCGCGGCCCCAGCGCTGCAGTCCCGTGACCGGCTCGCCCAGGAAGCGCGCGTTGACGTAGATGGGGGCGGGGCCGGGCATCGCGCGGCTCAGGCGGGCGGCCCGGCGGCGCGGATCGCCGCCGCCATTTCGCGCACTGCCGACTCCAGTCCGATGAAGAGCGCGCGGCACACGATGGAGTAGCCGATGTTCAACTCTTCCACGTGCGGCAGCCGCGCGATCGGCCCGACGTTCGCGCAGTCCAGGCCGTGGCCGGCGTTGACGCGCAGGCCCAGATCGTGGGCCTGCCGCGCGGCCTCGGTGAGCCGGCGCAGTTCTTCGCTCCGCGCCGCGCCCTCGGCGTGGGCGTAGGCGCCGGTGTGCAGCTCCACGATCGTCGCGCCCAGCTGCGCCGCCAGCGCCACCGGTTCGCGCTGCGGCGCGACGAAGAGACTCACCGCGATGCCGGCCTGGCGCAGGCGCGGGATCGTGCGCTCGAGCGCGCCGCGGGCGGCGGCCACGTCCAGACCGCCCTCGGTCGTCAATTCCTGCCGGCGCTCGGGCACGATGCACACCTCGTCGGGCCGGATCGCGCAGGCGATCGCGGTCATCTCCTCGGTGGCCGCCATCTCGAGGTTCAGCAGCGTCGCGACCGAGGCGCGCAGGCGCCGCACGTCCTCGTCCTGGATGTGCCGCCGGTCCTCGCGCAGGTGCACCGTGATGCCCGCGGCGCCGGCGCGCTCGCAGGCGGCGGCTGCGGCCACGGTATCGGGATCGGCGCCGCGCCGCGCCTGGCGCAAGGTCGCCACGTGGTCAATGTTGACGTGCAGGCGCGGCATGCCGCGATATCTTAGCCCCGCATGCTGCGCATCACCGAGGGCGAGCACCGCGGGCGCAAGCTGAAGGTGCCGGCGGTCGCCGCCACGCGGCCGCTGGTCGAGCGCGCGCGCGTCGGCGTCTTCAACCATCTGCGCGGGCTGGTGGCGGGCGCGGTGGTGTGGGACGTCTACGCCGGCAGCGGCATCCTCGGGCTCGAAGCCCTGTCGCGCGGCGCCGAGCGCGTCGTGGCGGTGGAACTGAACCCGAAGGCCGCCGCCCAACTCGAGATCAACGCGCGCACCCTGGGCGTCGCGGATCGCGTGCTCATTCTGCGCGTGGACGCCCACCGCTTCGTGTCGCGCCTCGAGCAAATGGAGCCCGGGCCCGCAGCCGCCGACCTGCTCTTCTTCGATCCGCCCTACGCCGCGTTCGAGGCCGGCGGCGCCGGCCGGCGGGAAGTCTGGCGGCTGTTCTGCGAGCTGGCCGAGCGCCTGCGCCCGGGCGGAGTTGCCGTCGTGCACACGCCGCGCGGTATCCTTTCGGCGGAGGAATCCGCGCGCCTGCCCGGCATCGAGCGGCGCGATTACGGCAGCACCTCCCTCTACTGGTGGCACAAGCCCGAGTGACCGGCATTCGCGCGCAGCTGTGGCTGGACGGCCGCTTCACGCCCGGCTGGATGACCTGGAGCCGCGGCAAGCTGCAGCGCGTCGAGGCGGGCGCGCCGCCGCGGGCGCTGGCCGCGCAGTTGGAAGACCTCAGTTCCGCGCGCGTGATTCCCGGCTTCGTGGACACCCTGCTGCACGGATTCGCCGGCGTGGACTGCGGGGGGGGGAGCGCGGAGGAACTCGAGCGTCTGACGCGCGCGGCGGCGCAGGCCGGCGTCACCAGCTTCCTCGCCGGCTTCTATCCGCGGCCGCCGGCCGAGATGCGCAAGGCGGCTCGCGCCTGGGACGGTTGGAAGGAGCGCACGAAGTCGGCGGCGGTGGCGCGCGCGGCCGGCTGGCACGTCGAGGGGCCGTTCATCAGCAATGAGTATCGCGGGCAGTTGCCGGCCGACGGCATCCAGGCGCCCACGGCCGCGAGTGCGCAGCGCTTCGTCGAATCCTGCGGCGGCTGGCTCAAGATGAGCACCCTGGCGCCGGAGGTTCCCGGCGCGCTCGACGCCGCCGAAGCCCTGCGCGCCGCCGGCGTGACGCCGTCGATCGGCCACACGCAGGCCACCTATCTGGACTGCGAGGCCCTCGCCGCGAACGGCGACGTGGCCGTCACGCACCTCGGCAACCGCGTGCTGCCGCTGGCCGCGCGCGAGCCGGGGCCGATCGGCTTCGCCATGGAGGGCCGCGCCGCGTGGACCGGCGTGATTCCCGACCAGATCCACGTCGCGCCCGAGACGCTGCGCCTGTGGGCGGGCTGCGCCGCGCTCGCGCCGCGCCTGATGGCGCAGTCCGATTGCCTGTCGCACACCGGATTGCCGGCGCGGGAATTCGTCAGCGGCGGCAAGACATTGCATCGCAGCGGCGCGGTGGCGCTGGACTCGAACGACGCGCTCTCCGGCACCCTCGATCCGCTGCCGCTCCTGCTGCATCGCTGCGTGCGCGACGCGGTGCTGGATGATGCGCAGGCGATCCGCATGGGTTGTGAGACGCCGGGCGCGTTCCTCGGCGACTGCGGACGCCTCGCTGCCGGCCTGCGCGCGGACTTCGTGCTGCTGCGCGGCTCAGCGGGCCTGGAAGTGGAGCGCGTCTGGATCGGCGGGCGCGCGGTCGAGGCTTGAACACGCCCGAGCTGGTCCAGCGCGAGCAGCGCCGCATCGCGGAGCTGCTGCGCGACTGGCCGCCGGACGCGGTCGAGGCGGTGGTGGACCAGGCGATGGGGGCCTGGGGCCGGCCCGACTGGCGCCGCACCTTGCGCTGGCGCTGGAATCCGCGCCTGCGCACGACGATCGGCCGCGCCTTCCTCAAGACCGGGACCGTGGAGCTGAATCCGGTCCTGCTGGCGCGCCACCCGGCCGAGATGCGCAAGGTGGTGATTCACGAATTCGCGCATCTCGTCGCCTTCAAGCTGCGCCCGCGCGAACCCGCCCACGGCCCCGCCTGGCGCGCCCTGATGCGCGCCGCCGGCCAGCGCCCGCGCGCCACCCACACCCTGCCGGTCGAGGATCTGCGGCGGGGCTGAAAAATCGAGGCGGGTAGGCTGGGGGTTCACCGTCGGGTAGGTCATGACAGAACCCACCGAACCCGCCCTTGCCGAACTGTTGGCCCGCATGCACTGGGTGCGCGGCCTGGCGGGCGCCCTGGTGCGCGACGCCGACCGCGCCGACGATCTGGCGCAGGACGCGTGGGTGAAGGCCCTGCGGGCGGGTCCGGCCCAGGCCGCGTCCTGGCGCGGCTGGTTTGCGCGTGTGATGAAGAACCGGGTGGCCGACGAGGGCCGGCTGCAGGGTCAGCACGAGCGCTTCACGGCGCGGCAGCCGCGCGCAGGCGGCGGGCCTTCTGAGGAGGAGATTCTGCAGCAGATGGAGACGCACGAGGCGCTGAGCGAGGCCCTGCGGAATCTCCCGGATCCCTACCGGCGCGCCGTTTTCCTGCACTATTTCGAAGGCTGGAGCCTGGGGCGCATCTCCGCGGAGGAAGGCTGCGACAAGCGCGCCATCGAAAAGCGGCTGCGGCAGGCGCGCACGATGCTGCGCGCGCACCTGGAGCGCCGCGCGCCGGCGGAGCATTGGGCGGGGGGCCTGTTGCTGCTGACCGAGACGCCGCGGAGTGCGCTGGCTCTGGCTGCCGCCGCAGCGGCGCTGGCGCTCATGCTGATCGCGCCGGCCGCCTGGCTGCTGCAGCCGGACGCCGCTCCGCCGGGGGCGGACACGGAGGATGCGGCGATTCTCGCTGCTGCGCCGCCGCCGCCCGAGAACGCCGGGTTTGCGAAGGCGCTGGAGGCCTTGCCGGTCCTGGTGCGCACGGAGGTCGCGCCTTCTGCCGTGGAATCGCAAGGCGCTCCCTTCGATCTCGTGTTCTTCGTCCACGACGCCGAGACGAAGGTTGGCATCCCGAACGTGCGCGTGACGGCCGACTGCCTCGACGAGGCGAAGCGAGTGCTCGAGTCAAGCCAGGGCGTCACTGATGAGCACGGGCGTCTTGTGCTTCCATTCTCGGCGCCTGCGACTCAGGCTCAGGTGAGCATCAGGCCCAGCGGCTGGGCCTACGCTCCCCGACTTGGCGGAGGATTCCTTTGGGGAACCTACCAAGAACGAGTCGAATTTGCGGCTCCGCTCGAGCCTCTCCAAGGCAGCGTGTACGGGGTGGTGAGAGACGATTCCGGCAATCCAGTTCCCGGCGCCTTCGTCGACGTCTGGATCGGCAGCGACGAACAGAACAGTCCGCGTCCTGACCATTTCGTTCAAGCGGATCGGGAAGGCAATTTCACTTTGACACCCGCCCGGTCGAAGCGAGATACCGTATTCCTTGCGCCCCGAGCGGCTGGCATGTACGCCACGCGCTGCTTCGAGGTGGAGCGGCGCCTAACCGCCGACGCGCGGGTGGAGGGGGTGGAACTGACGTTGAGTCCCGGCCGATCGTTCAGCGTCGAAGTGATCGACGAGCGCCGCCAACCCATCGAAGGCGCGCGCGTTTCAATCTGGCCGGGCTTCGGAACCGATGACTTCGCGGCTCGGCCCGATGGCATATACCGCGGCCGGCATTCCTTCAGCCGCACCACCGACGCCTCAGGCAAGATCAATCCAGTGATGATCGGCATGGATCCTTGGCAGGTGGCCGTCAATCACCCAGCCTTCGAGAAGTGGAGCCACGGCAAGCAGGCCTCAGAGGAGGAATGCATGCTCATCGTGCTCGAAGGCAGTCGCGCCTTGACGGGCATGCTGCGCGATGAAGCCGGGCTGCCGGTGCCGAATGCCGACGTGATCGCCGAGGGGCCCGCCGGCACGGCGTCTGTCCGCTCCGACCCTCAGGGCGCGTTCGCCCTGGCCGCACCGGGACTCGCGGGTCAGGAGGTGAGGATCCTGGTCATTCCCCAAGCCACTCCCTACGCCTTCCACGTGGAGGGACCCTTCGTGCCGGAAGACCTGGATGGCCCCCTGACAATCACGCTGTCCCGGGGTGAGCATCTCAACGTGGAGCTCGTTTACGCCGACGGGCAGCCCTACGACAGGATGGATGACGTGGAGTGGCAGGTTCTCGATGGCCCAACGGCGCGCGCACCGGGCGGCGATGCGGGTACGGTGCAAAGTTGGCTGAAGCTGCGCCTGGTGGATGAGAGCGATTGGTTCAAGGACGCAGGCTTCATGGAAAACTACTTCCACTTTTCCCAATGCCCGCTCGGCACCTTCCGCATGCAGTTCAGCAACGCGGAGGGAGTCTTGGCCGAAGCGGCAGTGACTTCCGGGGTGAAGGGGCAGAAGGTCGTGCTTCCGGGAGTTGCCATTGCGCACGTCGTGTTTCACGGACGCGTGGTGCGATCCGGCACTCTGGAGGCGATCACCCGTTTCGACTTGCGCAGCCGCCGCTACGCTGGACCTGAAGAACGCGCGCAGGTTCTTTCTCGAAGGCTGGGCGAGACCATCGAGGACCCTGACGGCAAGTTCCGATTCGAGAAACTCGTCCCAGGCTGGTGGGAGTTCGAGATCCAAGCAACACCTGATTTGACTCACTGGAGCAGCGGGAGGATATGGTTCGAGACCGAGGACCAGGCACGGACGGTCGTTCTCGACGACATGATGGCGGGTCAGCTGACCGTTCTTCATGCGGACGGCAGTGCGGCGGCGCACTGCGACATCGCCTTCGCTGACGAGCAGGATGTACTGATGTACTTTGCGCGCACGGCGGATTCGGGAGTTCGATGGCAAGACCGAACCGACGGCAACGGTCAGCTCTGGGTCGCGCGCCTGCCGCGCACGCTGCCCTTCAAGGTATGGGTCACTCCTCGGAACGGATCGAAGCAGGTCTTCCCGGCCGGCGCGCTGGATCCCGGCCTGACGGCCTGGACCATCACTCTGCCGGACTGAGATCCGGGGCGGCCGCAGGGCGTAACATTCCGCCATGCCCTGGGTCGCCCCGCTGCTGACGGCGCTCGGCCTCTACCTCGCCGCCGGACTGCTGGTGGGCATTCCCTTCGTCGCGCGCGGCGTGAACCGCGTGGATCCGGCGGCCGCGCAGTCGGCGCTGGGATTCCGGCTGCTGATTCTGCCCGGCTGCGCGGCGCTGTGGCCGCTGCTGCTCGCGAAGTGGCTGCGCGCCGCGCGGAGGACGTCGTGAAGCGCGCCCACCGCCGCGCGCACCTTCTCGTCTGGCTGCTGTTGGCGCCGGCCCTGACCGTAGCGCTCGCTTGGGCCTGGGCGCACCGCCTCGCATGAGCCAGGTCTACGTGCCCGTGCAGTGGAATCGCCACAAGAAGGTCTACGACCTGATCCTCGCCGGCGGCGTGGTGGGCTACCTGCTGCTCTTCTACTCGGGCGGCAAGCTGCTGTTTCCCGCCCCGCACGGCTTCAGCGACGAAATCCTGCTGATCCGCGCATTCGGCACCTGCGCGCTCATCCTGCTGCATCTGCTGCTCGCCATCGGACCGCTGGCGCGCTTCGATCCGCGCTTCGCGCCCCTGCTCTACAACCGCCGCCATCTTGGCGTCAGCTGCTTCCTCGTGGCGCTGGTCCACGTGATCCTCGTGACCGGCTTCTACGGCGGCTTCGGCGTGCAGCCGGCGCCGGAGGCTGTGCTCGCCGGCTATCCCGCGGCGCTGCGCCCCGGCGCGATGCCCTTCGAGGTGCTGGGCTTCTTCGCGCTGCTGATCTTCTTCCTGATGGCCTCCACCAGCCACGACTTCTGGCTGACGAATCTCGGCTCCGGACTGTGGAAGGCCCTGCACATGCTGGTCTACGCCGGCTACGCGCTGACGTTGATGCACGTCGCGCTCGGCGCGCTGCAGGATCAGACCAGCGCCGTCTTTCCGGCCCTGCTGCTGCTCGGCGCCGGCGGTCTGGGCAGCTTGCACCTCGTCGCGGGCCTGCGCGAGGCGCGCCGCCGCTCTTTGACTTCCACCGCGGATGCCGCCTGGCTCGACGCCGGCCCCGCCAACGGCATTTCCGACGGCTGCGCGCGCGTCGTGGACCCTCCCGGCGCCGAGCGCGTCGCCATCTTCCGCCACGGCCGCCTGCTCCACGCCGTCAGCAACGTCTGCCCGCACCAGAATGGCCCGCTGGGGGAGGGGCGCATCGTGGACGGCTGCATCACCTGCCCCTGGCACGGTTATCAATTCCAACCGCACAACGGCCAGTCGCCGCCGCCGTTCACCGACAAGATCGCCACGTACCGGCTGAAAGTGGACGGCGATCGGCTGTTGCTGGATCCGCGCGCGCTGCCACCCGGCACGCCGGTCGAGCCGGCCCTGCTGCCGCAGGAGGCCGTGTGAGCGGCGATTCGCCCGACGACTTCTACGTCGGCTACCGTCCTCTGCCGCGCGCGCACCGCATCTTCCTGCGCCGCGTGGCCCCGGCCATCCTCTGGGCGATGGTGCTGATCTGCGGCCTCACTCTGCTGCTGATGAAGCCGCCGGGCTCGGGCACTTGGGAAACCGGCCAGCTGCTGGGGCTCACGGGCGTCGTGCGCACCAAGCCCTACCCCATGGTGGAAGTGCGCGCCGAAGACGGAAGCATCGAAACTCTGTTGCTGACCGGCATCGGCAAGCGCGGAGCCCCCGTGAGCGACTTCTTTGACAATGGCCACTGCATCGTGCGCGGCTATCCGCTCGAGCGGGAAGGTCACCGCATCCTCGAGTTGATGGACGGGCACGAAGGCATGATCCGCCTCGGCAGGCAGGAGGACGCCTGGCCTCCGCCCGAGCCGATGATCTACGGTCCCGTGGTCTTCCGCGGCGAAATCCTCGACTCCAAGTGCTGGCACGGGGCCATGAAGCCCGGCGAGGGGCGCGCCCACAAGGCCTGCGCCACCCTCTGCGTGCGCGGCGGCATTCCGCCGCTGCTCATCACGCGCGACCCAGCCGGCGGCCTCAACCAGACCTATCTGCTGACCGACGCCGCCGGCGGCAGCGCCGCCGCGCAAGTCCTGCCCTACCTCGGCGAGCCGGTCGAGGTGCGCGGCACGCTGCAGCGCCGCGCCGATCTGCTGTGGCTGGCGCTTGAGTTCAAGGGCGTGCGACCGATTGACTTGTGAACGTTGGCGACCGAAGCGGATTCCCGGCTTAGCACCAAACCTCTTCCATTCTATTGAGGCTGAGTTTCCGCTCGCGTCCTACTTCTGCGGCGGTTATACACGTCAAGATGCCGCCAGCACCTAGACCGTTCTGTATGGTGCGGGTCCTGTCCACTGGATCTTGTAGTCGCCACTGCGGCTTCACGCTCTTGAGCACTGCATAGTCGTTACCGGCGTCAGCGCGATGAGTAGCATTTGTCCGACGTGCAGGACTAGCAATCCTCGAGAACGTAGTTTAACTCTGAGTGCACCGTGCAGAGGGTCGGGACCGTGTAGAGGCAGTGGCTTGGATCACCAACGCATGAGCCGACCTTTTTCCAGTAGTGCTTGGGAGACGGATCTCCACATCGCTTACCTTCAAACACTGCTGGAATGCAAATCTTCCAATTCATGGCAAGGTGCATATGCAAGCAGCACTCCTCACTCTCCGGTGGTGGGCAGATCTCCCAATCTGCTTCATAGCACTCCTCGACGGCGCTCTGATTCGCCAGTTGCACATAGCAAGGATCCTGCAGCGGCGCAAGAGAAGCTGACGCCAGTGTGTTAGTGCGACTCAATGCACTGAAACAAAGCAGGCAGAGCACAATGCACTGAAGTGAGGTGGCGCGCATCCTGTCAACCTATGAGCAAATTTTCATACGGTCAAGTAGCTTACTACTTGCACGTTTCGTGGGCGCCTCGCCTGTTTTGCGTATGGGAGCAGGGCCTAACTCTGGCTTTTGCTCTTTCTGGAATATACTCAGAAGGAATGAGAATCGCACTGTTCCTGTTGATCGCTGGTGGATTGATTATCTACTTGCTTAGGTCTGGCACAGTCGCGCCTCTCGTCACAGCACATCCAGGTGGTTCAATCGAGTCGCTGGAGCCGCAACATTTAGGGGCGATTCAACGGACTCCCGCGGAATCAGCTGAACGCCCTGGAAGTGTAGGTTCACTCGAAGCTCTTCCGGCCTGGAAGCAGTGCTTCTTGCTGGAGAATGAGCAGTTCCAGGAGTGCTTCTTGGCACATGCGCCAGCGGAACTCACGCCGACGGAGGTAGTTTGGGTATTGAACCTGGTTGGTCCAAGAAGCCCAACGGCGCTTAGTGTTTTGCAGTATTCCTTGGGAAATACTCCACCGGATGGCCTTCTCACGTTCGTTGACGCCATCTGCATTGAGTTTAAGGATCCCCAGGCATTGCAGATGCCCATTGAAGCCGTGATAGCTCAACTGGCAAGAAGAAACGAGGCTTGGGCGATTCAAGTAGCAACATTTGTCACACCACAGATCTTGTTTGGCCTGAATGCCTCACACGGCCCATTGTTTGTCGCCGGAATGTTAATGGCGCAGAACCCAAGAATTGGGCCGATGCTTGAGGAAGGTGCGCGGGGAGAGTGGGGCGGTACAGATCTTCAGGTTGGAACAGCCCTAGGCTATGCGCTCGCTGTATATGACAACGCTCAAGATCAGAATTCCGGATACGCCTTTCTTGCAAGCGTCGTGGATGCGCCAACGCGGCCAGATTCGAGGATTTACTGTATGAAACTCGTCACCTTTCTTACCGCACGACAATTCTTTCCCGACGGGAACTCCAAACTTAATTGCGACCTCGTCATGGAGATTCTTGCGGATCCCGCGATGCGGGCTAACGCAGCGGAGATGTTGCACCGGCTCTACGGGGAGCGGGTGCCAGACGGAGTGCCCGAAAATGACTGGGTAAGAATTAGGCGCGAGGTCAAACTGGCACTGGGCAACTAACCTTGTGCCGCGCATTGAGAGAGGCTTTGCATGTCCGTAATCCGTCAGCTGACTCCAGTCAATGCTAGAGCAGACTTGCCGAATCTAGCCGAACTTGCAGCCATCGACTAGGCTCCCGCAGTGCATCCCTCATTCTTACTCCTGATCCTCGCCAGTTTTACATCCTGCACGAGTGAGCGTGCTCCCGGCCTCGTGTTCCGCGCGCAATGCGCGGAGAGCGATCCGGGCGCGATGAAAGTGACGGTGCAGGGGCAGCAGGCGTGGTTCGGGCCGCCGCGCCGCTTCGCGCTCGACTCCGCCACCGCCAGCACGGACGAGCAGGGCCATCCCGCCATCACCCTGACCCTCGCCGCGGCCGAGGCGCCGCGCTTCGAAGCCTTCACCGCCGTCTCCGTCGAAGGCCCGCTCGGCATCTTCGTGGACGGCGAACTGATCGCGGCTCCCGCCGTGCGCACGGTGGCCGGCGGCCGTTTCACTTTCTGCAACGAAGCCGGCGGCTGGACCGCTGCGGAGCGCGATCGCTGGCTTGGACGCGTGCAGGAAAGCCTGAGATAGACGCTCGGACCGGTACAATCCGGGGCTCATGACCCGGTCCGCCCCCTGCGAACCGCTGCTTTTCCGCCGGCTTCTGAAGGAGAAGGTGTGGGGCGGCCGGCGCCTGGCGCCGCAGCTGGGCCTGCAACTGCCCTTCGCCGGCCCGCTGGGCGAAACCTGGGAGCTCTCGGACTATCCCGGCGAGGAAACCGCGGTCCGCGGCGGCGCCTTCGACGGCGTCAGCCTGCGCGCGCTGATGCAGGAGCACGCTCCCGCGCTGCTCGGCCGCTCGCGCACCACCGCCGACGGCCGTTTTCCGCTGCTGGTGAAGCTGATCGACGCCGGCGACGACCTCTCGGTGCAGATCCACCCGCCCGACGGGCCGAAATCGCCCACCGGCGTCGGCAAGACCGAGGCCTGGTTCGTGCTCGACGCCGCCCCCAGCGCCACCGTCATCTGCGGACTCAAGGCCGGCACCGATCCCGCGCTCTTCGCCGCGCAGGCCGGCGACGCGCGCGTGCGCGATCACCTGCACGCCATTCCCGTCCGCCGCGGCGACTGCATCTTCGTGCCCGCCGGGCAGACGCACGCCATTCGCGGCGGCGTCGTTCTCTGCGAGATGCAGCAGACCAGCGACGTGACCTACCGCATGTACGACTGGGACCGGCCCGGTCTCGACGGCAAGCCGCGCGACCTGCATCTGCGCCAGGCACTCGAAGTCGTGGATCACGCGCTCGGGCCCGGCGCCGCGCGCCGCGCCGCCTTTCCGCCCGGCGGCGGCCTGCAGGAATCCGAACTCGCTCGCTGCGGGTACTTCCGCCTCGCCGCGCTGCGCGCCGACGGCGCCGGCGGCCGCCGCGCGACGGACGGCCTGGCGCGCGTTCTGGCAGTCACCGGCGGATCCGGCCGCATCGAAGCCGCCGACGGCGCCGCGTTCGCTCCGGTCCGCGTCGCCTTCGGCGACGTGGCGCTCGTTCCCGGCAGCCTCGCGGCCTTCCGGCTCGCCGGCGGCCCCGAGCCGCTCGAAATCCTCGAAGGCACCGCTCTCTGACATGCGCAAGCGCCGCTCGTTCTCCGGCTCGCGGCCCAAGCCGCGCCCCCGCACCCGCCGCGACGCGGCCGGCTTCATCTCCGCTTCGGCCTCGCCGCGCGAGGGCATCGGCCGCGAAGGCGCCGCGCTGCGCCGCGCCGAGGACGAAGGCGGCGCCGGCGAGCCGATGCGCCTCAACCGCTGGCTGGCCGAGCAGGGCGTGGATTCGCGCCGCAAGTGCGACCAGCTGGTGCTGGAAGGCGCGGTCAGCATCAACGGCGAGATCGTCGGCAAGCCCGGCGCGCGCGTGAAGGAAGGCGACGAGGTGCGCGTCAACGGCGTGCGCGTCAAGCCGGTGCGCCGGCTCTACTACCTCTTCAACAAACCGCGCGGCGTGATCTGCACCAACGACCGCCGCGAGCACCGCACGCGCCTCTGCGACCTGGTGGATCCGCTCACGCCCTCGCGCGTCTATCCCATCGGCCGTTTGGACGAGGACAGCGAAGGCCTGCTGATCCTGACCAACGACGGCGACTTCGCCAACCTGATCTCGCACCCGCGCTACGGCGTCGGCAAGACGTACTACTGCATCGTCAGCGCCTCGCTCGACGCCGACGCGCTCGCGCGCCTCAAGAAGGGCGCCTTCGTCGAGGGCGGCCGCATCGTGCCCGAGGCGATCCGCCTGGTGAAGCGCACGCCCAAGATGACGACGCTCGAGATCACGCTGCGCGAGAGCCGCAACAAGGAGGTGCGCCGCCTGCTGGCGCGCCACGGATTCGGCGTGAAGACGCTGAAGCGCGTCCGCATCGGCGAGCTGGCGCTGCGCGGCCTCAAGCGCGGCCACCTGCGCGCCATCACCCGCGAGGAGCGGGACGCGATGGTGGCAGCCCTGCGCCCGGCCTGAACTCCGCCATGCTGCGCACCGAGACGGTGATCCGCGATCCGGTGCACGGCGACGTGCCGCTCACGCGCGAGGAGATGCGCGTGCTCGACACCGCCGAGATGCAGCGTCTGCGCCACGTGCGCCAGCTCGGCATGGCCTACATGGTCTACCCGGGCGCGCAGCACTCGCGCTTCGAACACTCGATCGGCACCGCGCACCTCGCCACGCGCATGGTGAACGAAATCAACGCGGTGCGCAACCGCTCCGGCGATTCCCGACTCGGCGGCTACGACGAGAGCGAGTTGCGCATCATCCGCCTGGCGGCGCTGGTGCACGACGCCACGCACCTGCCCTTCGGCCACAACATCGAGGACCAGACCGGCCTGCTGCCGCGCCACGACACGCCGGAGCGCTTCGCGTGGATGTTCTCGGACGAGACCGAGCTCGGCCGCGCGCTCGCGGCCACCGGCGCGCGCGCGGACGTGTTGTCCATCCTGGCGCCCGCGCTGGCCGGCGCGCGCGGCCCGGCGCCGCAGCACTGGAGCGCGCTCATCAGCGGCACGATCGACGCCGACATGCTCGACTATCTGTCGCGCGACGCGCTCTTCACCGGACTCAAGCTGGAGTACGACCCGCGCATCTTCGCGGTCTTCCGCGTCGAGCGCGCGACGCAGCGCCTCTACGTGGACCTCGGCCGGCAAGGCTACCTGAAGGAAGCCGTCCTCTCGGAAGTCGTGCGCTGCCTCGAGGCCCGCTACTACTTCTCCGAGCGCGTCTATTACCACCACGCCAAGATCGCGGCCGGCTCCCTCGTCTCGAAGGCGGTGGAGATCGCCCTGCTCGAAGGGGGCGTGACCTTCCCCGAACTGCAGCGCGCCACCGACGCCGGCCTCTTCGACCTGCTGGCCCGCGCCCCGATCGCCGACCCTTTCCTGCGCGCGCGCCTGCAGCTCTACCTCGACGCCCTGGCCCATCGCCGCCTGCCGCGGCGGGTCGCGGTCTACCCGGCCTACGCCAACGCGGCCATCCAAGCCGAGCTGATCCAGAACTTCTTCGGCGCCGGCTCGGCCGACGCGCGCCGCCGGGTGGAGCGGGAGATGAGCGAGGAATTGCACCGGCGCACCGGCCGCGAGGTCCCGGTCATGCTCTACTGCCCGGCCGGCAACATGCAGCTGAAACAAGCGAAAATTCTTGTCCAGTGGCCCGGCCACCCCGGCCTGGCGCCCCTTTCGGACTTCCAGGACCAGGTGCCGCGCGTCACCGATCTCGAACGTTCGTATTCACGGATGTGGAAGTTCTACGTCCACGCGCTCACCGACGAAAGCCGACTGCTCGAGGCCGCGACCCAGCTCTGCGCCGAGCGTTTTCCAGCCGCCGTCAACGTGCTTCTGCCGCGCGAAGAATCTGGAAACGGGCGCGCCAAGCCGGACTAATCTCCCCGTTCCGCGGTTCATCCTGACCTGTTCCTGACCCGCCGCGGGCGTCCCCTCTCGAACCTGATCCTCCATTGAACCGGACCCTTTCGTCCCTGGCGGGCGCCGCCGTTCTCCTATTCGGCTCCGGCGACCGCGAGACCCTGCCTCTCGAGCCCAAGGACCGCCTGCTCTTCCTGGGCGTCCAGTGCGACTACGCCACGCTGGGCATCGAGGAGGTGACGCGCATCCTCAGCGAAGACCTCGGACTCAAACCGGTCGGCGAGTCCCTGCGCTCAGCCAGCAACGTGGAGCGCCGCGTGTGGGCGCTGCGCTGCGCCGATCCGGAAGGCACCTGCAAGGAACTGAAGCGCACCGCCAAGAAGAGCGGGCTGACGGTCGAGCGCCTGCTCGTGTCCGTGGCCGGCAGCGGCCGCGAGGGATTCGGCAGTTCGGCCGCGCGCGTAGTCGAGGGCCTGGACGAGCGCATCTGGTCCGGCTGGATCGGGCCGAAGGGCGGGCAGATGTGGATCTTCCACGAGGCCAAGCTCACGGCCAAGCTGCTGGAGAAATCCATGAACGGCGCCAAGCTGGACGCCAGCTGGCATCACCAGGCCTTCGCGCTCAGCTCGCTGTCCACGCCCGCGGCCGATCTCGCGGCGCTGGAAGCGGCGGCCGCCGGCAAACTGGATCTCATGAGCGTCACGAAGGCCGAGGCCGCGCTCGAACTCGACGTCTACCTGCGCAGCCTGGACGTCCTAGTGGTGCTGGAGCAGGAAGGCCGCACGCGCTTCGTCCCGGACTTCCACGGCAAGCTGATCGAGCCGACGCTGCCCGGCAGCACCGGCTGGAATCTGACTTTCAGCAACGAAGGCTATCCATTTCTCTAACGGCGCCGCCGGCCGGCAGTAGTCAGGAAGTGGTTTTGCATCGCAGCCAGCGCCCGCTGCCGGGCTCGCTGCCGTAACCGCGGCCGGTCTCTCCGAGATCAGGCCCGCAGGCCGGCCAGGCGCGCAGCCAGGCGTTTCAGCGCTTCCCGCAGCGTTTCATCGCTGGCGGCGAAGGACAGGCGCACCGCGTCGGGCGCGCCGAAACTGCGCCCGGCCATGACGGCGACGTGGTCGGATTCGAGCAGCAATTCGGCGAACTCGTCGCCGCTCTGGATGACGCGCCCGCTCGCGGGATCGGTGCGGCCCAGGTGGGAGCCGAGGCGCGGGAACGCGTAGAAGGCGCCGGCCGGCTCCGGGCATTGCAGGCCGGGAATCGCGCGCAGGGCCGCGGTCACGATCTGCGCGCGCGCGGCGAAGGCATCGCGCATCTTGAGGCGCGGCGCGGGGTCGCCGCGCAGAGCCGCGAGCGAAGCGTGCTGCGAAATCGCGTTGGGCGAGGAGGCCAGCTGCGACTGCATGTTCGCGACCGCGCCGGCGAGCCACGGCGGACCGGCCAGAAAACCCATGCGCCAGCCGGTCATGGCGTAGGCCTTCGACATGCCGCCGATCCACACGCTCGTCGCCTGCAGGCCCGGCGCGGCGGCCAGCGCCGACACGTGGCGCGCGCCGCCGTAGGTGAGCGACGCGTAGATCTCGTCGCTGATGATCGCCACGCCGCGCCGCAGCGCCCACTCGCCGATTTCGCGCAGCAGCGCCTCGGGATAGACCGCGCCCGTCGGATTGTTGGGCGAGTTCAGCAGCAGCGCCCGGGTGCGCGGCGTCCAGGCGGCTTCGAGCGCGGCCGGCTGCGGCAGGAAGGCCGCGTCGCAGGGCACGATCACCGGCACGCCTTCGGCCAGCTTCACCATCTCCGGATAGGAGGTCCAGTAGGGGCTGGGGATCAGCACCTCCTCGCCCGGATTCACCAGGCAGAGCAGGGACTGGGCGATCGCGATTTTGGCCCCCGAAGTCACCACCACCTGCTCGGGCCCGTATTGCAGGCCGAACTCCCGCTCGATCATCCGCCCGGCCTCCTTCCGCAGCTCCAGCATGCCGGAGGCGGCGGTGTAGCGGCCCTTGTTGTTGGCGATGGCGGCCCGCGCCCCCTCCTCCGCGGCCAGCGGCGGCGGGAAATCGGGCTCGCCGGCCGTCAGGTCGAGGATCGGGAGGCCGGCGGCCTGCAGCTCCTTGACCCGGGCGATCATGGTCAGGGTGGCCGAAGGCGCCAAGGCCGCGGCGCGCCGCGCAAGGACCGGGATGCGGGAAGGGCTCAAAATGGGAGGGAGGATTCTAGTCCGGCGCGTCCAAAATAGGATCTCCCATGGCCTCCACCCGGCTCGTCGATCGCATTCGTGAATTTCTGGGCAGCCGGCGCTTCGCGTGGATCATCCTGATCACGCTCGGCGCCCTGATCCTGCTCTATTTCATCTTCATCACGCTCTTCTTCAACCCCTTCGAGGCCGACCTCGACGACACGGCCGCCGTGGTGCCCGCCGAAGTGGACTGGTTCGTGCGCTGGCGCGACGCCGGCGCCCAGTTCGGGGAGTTCCCGGTGCCCTCCGTGTGGGACGCGGTGCAGGCCAGCCCCGCCTACGAGGAGGCGCGCGCCAGCGGGGCGCTGATGGATCTCGGCGCGAAGTGGGGCGTCAACGAGCTGCTCGCCAGCCTGTCCGACGTCGGCCAGTACCTGCCGGTGGGCCTCAGCCTCAAGGGCGACTTTCTGCGCGAGGTGGCTGCCGCCGGCAAGGGGCCGATGCGCCTCGACTCCGGCTTCGACGGCCTGGTGATGCTGCGCTGCTCCTTCAAAGTCAAATCAGGGCTCGCTTTCCTGGACTTCGACTTCGTGCGCGAGCGGCTTCCGGCGTCGGTGCAGATCGAGAGCGAGGGCGACGGCGTCTACAAGCTGCCGCAGTTCGAGCCGTTCGGCTTCCAGGACGCGTATCTCGCGCGCATCCGCGACGTGCTGATTCTCACCAGCCGCCGCGAGTACATCACGCGCGCGCTCGAGCTGCAGACGCGCAGCGGCCAGGAGTCGCTCGCGACCTCCTCGCTGTTCCACGACAACGTCAGCGCCTACCTGGCGCCGGGGGACCGGCCGGTCGAGATCTTCAGCCGCTGGCAGGCGGTCGGGCCGCAGATCGGCACGCTGCCCGATCCGAACTCGACTTCCATGACCAGCCGCGCGATCGGGCGTTTCTTCCGCACCGACCTGCTGCGCTATCTGGCCGGCTATCTGCAGATCGGCGAGAAACTGCGGCTGCGGGCCAGCGGCGACCTGGACGCGAGCAACGCCCCGCCCTTCATGAAGGGCTGGCTGGAGACGGCTCCGGTGGGCGCGGCGCGCCTGCAGGAATTCGCCGGCATGACGCCGGCGGATTCCTTCTTCTTCGGCGCGCTGGGCGGCGATCCGCACCTCCTGTTGGTCGAGTTCTACGATTTGTTCGCCGGCGACCTGAAGGCCTCGATGGAGGAGGCCGTGCGCTCCGCCGGCCGCTACCAGGGCATGATGGACCTGCTGCGCGACGCCGGCGACGTCTTCCGCCCCGGCCTCTGCCTGGTGATGCGGCGCAACGACTATCCGGTGGCCGAGAAGGATCCGGTGAACGACGGCGCGCCGGTGCCGCTCTTCGCGATCATGGGCCGCACCCGCGACGCCGCTCTCTATGACAAACTCTACACCTACTTCGAGGGCAGCTGGGCGCGCTTCACCGGCGGCGCCCCGCAGAAGCAGGAGACCGTCACCCTGGAGGGCGGCGCGGTGATGCGCTCCTTCGTCTCGCCGATCGTGCCCGGCACCGGCGAGATCGTGGTCGTGCGCATTCCCACGCTCGAGGTCGTGATCGTGTCCAACTCGGCGAAGTACGTGAACGCGATCTTCCAGGCTGCCTTCGCCAAGGCCGACTCGCCGGCCGCGGCCCGCCTCAAGCTCGCGAACCGCGAAACTTTCTCCCGCGCCGTGGCGGCGAGCGAGAACGGCGCGCAGTTCTTCTCGTACTTCGATCCGCAGGAGGCGCGGCACTGGCTCGAGCAGATGTCGCTGGGAGCCGCGCGCGCCGACTTCCGCAGCGAGCGCGAGTCGGTCTGGCGCGACCGGCGCCCGGAGCTGGAGCGCCAGCAGCGCGAGAAGCTCTTCCCCGGACGCAAAACCACCTTCACCCCGGCGGAGGAGGCGCAAATCCAGGATGCCGTGGACGCAGCGCTGCTGGCCGGAGAGGCCGGCGCCGACGCCCGCATCGCCGAACTGGCGGCGAACGAGCGCCGCGCCTGGCTGCCTCTGCAACTGCTGGATTGGTGCTCCGCGGGCTTCCGCGTCAGCCGCCGCACCGCCTCCCTGGTCCTGGACGGCCAGTTGGGAGGCGGCTAGAATCCCCACCCCAATCAGGCCGGGATGGCGGAATTGGCAGACGCGCCAGGTTGAGGGCCTGGTGGGAGTTAAATCCCGTGCAGGTTCGACCCCTGTTCCCGGCACCAAATCAGCGGGCCGCCCTGGAGCGCAATCCCAGGACGGCCCGTTTCCTTTTCTCAGCAGGACTCCGCGGATGACACCCCACGCACCCTCCAGCCTGCCGCCCGGCATCCAGGACCGCCTGGACGCGGTGCAGAACCTGGTCGGCCGCACGCCGATGGCGGCGGTGGAGTGCCGTTTCCGGGGACGCCGCCGCGTGATCTACGCCAAGGTGGAGTGCAACAACTTCACCGGCAGCATCAAGGACCGGATGGCGGTGCACATCCTGGCGCAGGCCTATCGGATGGGGGAGATCCGGCCGGGCGACGTGATCGTCGAGGCCACGAGCGGCAACACCGGCATCGCCTTCGCCGGCATCGGGCGCGCGCTGGGGCATCCGGTGCAGATCCACATGCCCGATTGGATGAGCCGCGAGCGGGTGCTGATCATCCAGAGCATGGGCGCGGTGGTGATTCCGGTGTCCGCGGCGCAGGGCGGATTTCTCGCCAGCATCGCGCAGGCCGAGGCGTTGGCGACGGACCGCGACGACGTGTTCCTGCCCGGGCAGTTCAAGAATCAGGCGAACGTGGACGCGCACTATTGCACGACCGGGCCGGAGATTCTCGCGCAGATGGCGGAGGCGGGCGTTGCGCCGACCGCCTTCGTCGCCGGCGTGGGCACGGGCGGCACGGTGATGGGCGCGGGACGGTTCTTGCGCGAGCGCGTGCCGGGCCTGAAGGTGCATCCTCTCGAACCCGCGGATTCGCCGACCCTGCGCACCGGCACCAAGTGCGGCAAGCACCGCATCCAGGGCATCAGCGACGATTTCATTCCCTCCATCGTGGACCTCGCATGGCTCGACGAGATTCTCGACGTGCGCGACGGCGACGCCATCCGCATGGCGCAGCGCCTGGCGCGGGATCTCGGCTTTGGCGTCGGAATCTCGAGCGGCGCGAATTTCCTGGGCGCGCTGCTCGCGGCCGAGGCGCAGGGCGCCGACGCCGCCGTGGTCACGGTGTTCGCCGACTGCAACAAGAAGTATCTCTCGACCGACTACGCCAGCGACGAGCCCGCCTGCCCGCTGGACCTCGAGCCCGACGTCGAGCTGCTGGGCTTCAAGATCTACAACCGCCGCGCCCCGCTCTGATCCGATGCCCAAGCCCCGCCTCACACTTCAGACCACCACGCTGTGGGAGTACCCCTCGCAGCACTACGCCGAGGGCGCGCACGGCGACTCCGGCTACCGCGGCGCCACCCCTTCGTGGGTGATCTGGAATCTGCTCGAGCGCTACACCGCGGAGGGCGAGCTGGTCGTGGATCCGATGGCGGGCAGCGGCACGACGCTCGACGTGGCGCGCGACATGAAGCGCCGCGCTCTCGGCTACGACCTGGCGCCGCCGCGGGCGGACGTGTTCCGCGCCGACGCGCGGCAGCTGCCCTTGGAGGATGAAAAGGCCTGCTTCGCCTTCGTGGATCCGCCCTACGGCGACAACCTGAAGTACAGCGGCCTGCCCGACTGCATCGGCGAGCTGCCGGCGAACAGTTCCGAGTACTTCCAGGCCCTGCACGACGTCTTCGGCGAGATGGACCGCGTGCTGCGCCCGGGACGGCACGGCGCGGTCTACGTCTGCGACGTGTGGCAGCGGAAGGCCTTCGTGCCGATCGGCGCGCGCCTGGTGGAGCTGCTCGAGCGCCGCTTCGAGATGGTGGACCACGTCGCGGTCGTGCGGGGCAACAAGAATCTGGAAAAGGGCAACTTCCACAAGGCCGCCGAAGAAACCAACTTCTTCCTGCGCGGCTTCAACCACCTGCTGATCTTCAAGAAGCCGGAGCGCAAGTCTGACGTCAGAAAGCCGGCCGGGAGACCGCGCGGCTGATGTCCCAGTCCGCCCGCGCGGCCCTGATCCTACTGGTGTTCGTGGGCGGGCTCATCGCCATTCTGGTGACACGCAACGTGCGGGAGGAGCGGACCTGGCAGGAGATTCTCGAGCTGGCATCCCAAGGACCCGTGGCTCCTGAGCAGTGCATGGACCCTCCCGCCTCCACTGGGCTGCCGGCGGGTTTCTGCTTTCTCGACCGCGATCCGAAGCTCAACCAGACGGTCGACGGGCTCGTGATCGAAGCGTCCGGCGCCGAGGTGCGCGCGTGGTTTCAGCACGTTGTCGAACACGGCTGGAGCGGACCCGTCAGCCAAGTTGTCGGAGCCCTGCTGAGGAACCCGGAGGCCTCCTGGTCGCGAGCTGTGGCGGCGCGATTACTCAACGACGAGGACGCAGTGCTGCGGGTGTACGCTCGAGAATGCCGGGCCCGCGAGGCGGCAGGCGGACCGACGAAAAGTACGCTCGTACACTCCTATCGTTCGATATTGGACTTACTGGCCTATTCGGGGGGACGCTATGGCACGAAGTCCAAGGCCTTCGAGCTCGACGGGCTCCTCGCCATCCAGTGCAAGGTGGGGATCCCAGCCGCTGGCGACTGATCACCCAACGCCGCCGTTCACTGCGGCGGGATCAGCATTGCCTCGAACTTGCCGAAGGGCAGGGCGAGCGCGGATTTGATCGGCAGGCCGTCGGGGCCGACCCAGGTGCGGGACTTCATTTTCTGGCCCTCCATCTCGTATTCGCCGGAATAGACGGAGACGGTCACTTTGCGGCCGCCCCACTCCACTTCCGCGTCGGGGTCGCGGAGCAGGGTGAATGTGTTGGCGACGGGCATCCAGGATTCCGAGCTGAAGGACCAATCGGTCAGTTGCTTCGCCTCGCCGGGCTGCAGGCCCAGGGTGGGATGGTTGACCCAGTCGGCGCTGAACATCGCCACGCCGACGGATGCGGTGCCGATCGCGATCTCCGTCGTCTTCGGCTCGGCGCCCGCCTTGCCGCCTCGCACGTGCAGAGTCTCGCCTTCGAGGCGCAGCTCCGCCGACTCGCTGCCATCGGGCCGGCGCCACGTGGCGGAGCGGAACTTGCGGTCGCTGCCGTAGTGCGCGGTGATCTCCACCGGGGCGCTGAAGCCGCCGGTCTCGGAGAAGGCCTGCAGGTGGAAGCCGTCGGCGTCCTGCGTCCACAGGAAGTCTTCGTGGCCGGCCGGCTGGCCCGAGAACTTGTAGTCGTAGCGGCCCTGATGCACGGGCGTGCCGGGAATGCGCACCGTCATCGTCACGGCCGGCGCAGCTTCCGTGGCCGCAGCGGCGCCGGAGGAAGAGGCGCGCGCCTGCGCCAGCAGGGCGTCGAGCTGCCCGCGGTCCAGGTACCGCCCGCGCAGGATCACGCTCTCGATTTGCGCGTAATTCTTGACGTCCAGCAGCGGATTGGCGCGCAGCAGCACCAGCGAGGCCGTGCCGCCCGCGCTCACGCGCCCGAGCCGGTCGTCCACGCCGCACAACTGCGCGGCGTTGCGCGTGGCGCAGCGCAGCACGTCGGCGGGGGGAATGCCGGCCTGCTGGAACAGTTCCATCTCGCGGTGCAGCGAGAAGCCGGGGAAGACGCGCGGATTCGCGAGGTCGGTGCCGCAGACCAGGGTGGCGCCGGCGTCGTGCAGATCCTTCACCAGCGCGATCTGATGAGGCAGCGCCTGCGCGAAGAAGCCGGCGATGCGGCTGTAGGAGCCTTGCTCCCACATGCCGCGCATGATCGGGCTGACGTAGGCGTAGAGCGGATCCTCGGCCGCCTTCTTCGGGTCGCCGTATCCGGCGATGCCTTCCAGCACCGCCAGCGTCGGTCCGAAGGCGCAGCCGCTGGCGGCGATCTTCCGGCACTCCGCCTTCCAAGCGTCCGGATCGAGCTTCGGCTTGAGGGACCAGTGCGCGTGCTCGCGGAAGTTGCCGCTGGCGAATTCATTCTCCGCCGCGCCCGTCATGCGGCCCCACAGGCGCTCGAATCCCATCAGGTGCTCCGAGAAATCCATTCCGGCGGCGAGCGCGTCGCCCAGGCTGACGGCGTCCGGCACGTGCCCGCCGACCTTCAGCCCGCGCGCCTTCGCTTCGGCGACCGCGGCGTGGAAGGCCTCGGGCGTGAGACGGCTGTACACCTTGATCTGGTTGACTCCCGACTCGGCCAGCCGCGCCACGGCGGCGCGCGCGGATTCCGCGTCCGGGCAGGCCTCGCTGAACGCCCACACCGGCGGAACGCCGTCCACGATGGCGCCGACCACGATCAGCTCGGGCCCCAGGCGCTCGCCGCGGGCGAAGGAGTCGCGCAGCGCGATCGCGGCGACCGTGGCGCTGCCCAGATCGCGGGCGAAGAGCACGCCGTTGGCCACCATCGCCGGCGCGTAGATGGCCGGGTCCACGAGGTGGACGTGCGTGTCGAAGAGCCCGGGCGCCAGGAACAGGTTCGTGCCGTCCAGGACGCGCGCGCCGGCCGGCGCGGCGATGGCGCCGCGCGCGCCGATCTGCGCGACGTTCTCGCCGCGGATCAGGACCGACTGATTCGGGCGCAGCGCGCCGGCCTCCACGTCCACGATCGTGATGCCGTCGAGCAGGAGCGGCGTCTCCGGCAGGGGAGGCAACTGGACAGCCGCGAGCAGGAAGGTCAGGATGGAAAGCATGGTTCGCAGCAATGTACGCGGGATGCCGAGCCTCGCCGGCGCGATTTTCCTGTGGTCCGGCGCGTGCGCCGCCCCGGGACCCGCGCCGGACTGGGAGGCGATTCGCGCCGAACTGGCCCGCCGCGTCGCCGCCGATCAGGAGCTGCGCCTGAACACGCCGAGCAACGAGCCGGAGATCATGGACTGGTTCCTGCGCCTGGAGGCCGTGGACGCGGACAATCGCGCCTGGCTGACCGGCGTGGTGGACGCGCACGGCTGGCCGGCGATCTCGCGCGTGGGCGCGCAGGGGGCGCACGACGCCTGGCTGCTGGCGCAGCACGCCGACGGCGACCCGGACTTCCAGGAGCGCTGCCTCAAATTGTTGCGCAAGGCGGCGGCCTCCGGCGAGGCGGACGGCAAGGATCTGGCCTATCTCGAGGATCGCGTCGCCGTCGCGCGCGGGCGCGAGCAGATCTACGGCACGCAGTTCCACCTGGTGGACGGCGTGATGGTGCCGCGGCCGATCGCCGATCCCAAGCGCGTGGACGAGCGGCGCGCGAAGGTCGGCCTGGGCACGCTCGAGAAGTACGCGGAGCAGATCCGCGAGGTCTACGGGAAGTAGCCCGCTGCAGCGGAAAAAGGAAGCGGCCCGCGCAGGGATCGCCTGCGCGGGCCGCTTGGATGAGGACGCGACTGACTAGAAGTCCATCCCGCCCATTCCGCCCATGCCACCACCGCCGCCGCCGCCGCCGGCGGGCATCTTCGGCTCGGGGCGCGGAATCTCGCTGACGACCGCCTCGGTGGTCAGGAGCAGGGTGCTGACCGACGCGGCGTTCTGCAGGGCGGTGCGCACGACCTTGGTGGGGTCGATCACGCCGTCCTTGACCAGGTCGGTGTACTTCTCGGTCGCGGCGTTGTAGCCGTGGGTGTAGCTCTTCTCGTTGCGCACCCGCTCGATCACGATCGAGCCGTCGATGCCGGCGTTGTGGGCGATCTGCCGGATCGGCGCCTCGAGAGCGCGGAAGATGATCTGCGCGCCAGCCGCCTGGTCGCCGGTCAGATTCAGCTTCTTGATGCAGTCCTGGGAACGCAGCAGCGCCACGCCTCCGCCCGGAAGGAAGCCTTCCTCGGCGGCCGCGCGCACGCTGTGCAGGGCGTCGTCCACGCGCGCCTTCTTCTCCTTCATCTCGGCCTCGGTGGCCGCGCCGACGTTGAGAACCGCCACGCCGCCGGCCAGTTTGGCCAGGCGCTCCTGGAGCTTCTCCTTGTCGTAGTCGCTGGTGGTGCGCTCGATCTCGGCCTTGATCTGGTCCATGCGGGCCTTGATCTTGTCCTTCTTGCCGGCGCCCTCGACGATCGTGGTGTTGTCCTTGTCAATCGTCACGCGCTTCGCCGAGCCCAGCTGCTCGACCGTCGCGGTCTCCAGCTTGAAGCCCAGGTCCTCGACCAGCGCGGTGCCGCCGGTGAGAATCGCGATGTCTTCCAGCATCGCCTTGCGGCGGTCGCCGAAGCCGGGAGCCTTGACGGCGCAGGACTTGAACACGCCGCGCAGCTTGTTCACGACCAGGGTCGCGAGGGCCTCGCCCTCGACGTCCTCGGCGATGATCAGCAGCGGACGGCCGGAGCGGGCTACGGCCTCCAGAACCGGCAGCATGTCGCGCACGGAGCCGATCTTCTTCTCGAAGATCAGCACGTACGGGTTCTCGAGCTCGCACACCATGGTCTCCGCGTTGGTCGCGAAGTGCGGCGAGAGGAAGCCCTTGTCGAACTGCATGCCTTCGACCCATTCGATTTCGGTCTCGAGCGAGCGGCCTTCCTCGACGGTGATGACGCCGTCCTTGCCGACGCGCGCGAACGCCTCGGCCAGCTTCTTGCCGATCTCGCGATCGTTGTTGGCGGCGATGGACGCGACCTGCTCGATCTCCTTGTTGTCCTTGACCTTCGTGGAGTTCTTCTTCAGGTTCTCGACCACGGCCTCGACCGCGGCGTCCATGCCGCGCTTGAGCTGGATCGGGTTCGCGCCCGCCGCAACGTTGCGCAGGCCCTCCTCGAAGATGGCCTCGGCCAGCACCGTGGCGGTCGTGGTGCCGTCGCCGGCCACGTCGCTGGTCTTGGCGGACACCTGGCGCACGAGGGCGGCGCCGATGTTCTCGTAGCGGTCCTCGAGCTCGATCTCCTTGGCGACGGTGACGCCGTCCTTGGTGACGAGCGGAGTGCCGAAGGATTTCTCGATGATCACGTTGCGGCCGCGGGGCCCCAGGGTGACCTTGACGGCGGCGGCGAGCTTGCGCACGCCGGCGCGGATGCGCTCGCGCGCGTCCTGATCAAATGCGATTTGTTTGGCTGCCATGGCTTTGGTGTCCCGGTGTTAGCCGATGACGCCGAGGATGTCGTCCTCGGACATGATGAGGTACTCGTCGCCGTCCCATTTGACTTCGGTGCCGGCGTAGGAGGTGAAGAGGATGCGGTCGCCCTGCTTGACGGTGAAGGGGCGGCGCTTGCCGTCTTCGAGCATGCGGCCTTCGCCGACGGCGACGATGGTGCCTTCGGCGGGCTTCTCCTTCGCGGAGTCAGGCAGAACGATGCCGCCGGCGGACTTGGTCGCGGCAGCGATGCGCTGCACGAGAACTTTGTCGCCGAGCGGGCGAATGGCGATCTTGTTGGCGGTCTTGGCCATGGAGGTGAGACGGGATTGAGGAAACGTTTCTGGGGAAGGAAAGGAGGAGGTCGGAATCGGAATCAGAACGAGCTGGAACGCCTGAAGTGCACCTGCTCGACCACGATCCGCAGCACTTCGGCCGGGATCGGCTTGCGCAGCATCGTGATCACGCCCAACTCCAGCGCGGCCAGCTCGACGGCGCGGGAGGGATCGGCGGTCATCAGGATGCTCGGGACCGAATGGCCCATGCTGCGCAACTGGGACAGCACTTCCAGGCCGGTGAGGCCGGGCATGTGCAGGTCCAGCAGGGACAGGTCGAAGGGGCCCTCGTCCAGGAGCCGGCGCAGGGCGTCGGAGCCGGTGCTGGCGAGTTCGACCGTGCAGCCGGGGCGCTGTTGCTGCAGCAAGGCAGCGAGCGCCATCAGCGTTTCGGTCTGGTCGTCGGCGACGAGGATGCGGAAGGCCATCGGCAGGTTCCCGCCCCTTCTCAGCAAGCCCTGTGCCAGCGCAGCCCTGCCGTTCCGGCAGGCCTGCATACAAGTCTAACGACTAGTTATCTTCGTCCTCGTCTTCTTCTCCATCATCCCCAAAGTCCGGCCCGGCGGACTCCCAATCCTCCTCCTCGGCCAGATCGGCGTCCACTTCCGCCCGCTCGGCGCCCTCGCCCAGCAGCTCCAGATCGGTCCAGGCCTCCACCGCCGCCTCCAGCAGCACCAGGGGGATGATCCCGCCGCACATCGCGCACGCCCCGGCCGCCTCCAGCGCCTCGACGGCCTCGCTGAAACTGGCCAGGCCGTAGCCGCAGTGCGGGCAGTCGATCTTCAGCCCCTCGCGCCCGATCTCGCTCACGCGCTCCCTCCGCCGCGCCGGTGATTGAGATAGTGCAGCAGCGGCACGAGCAGCAGCGCGTGGCTGAACTCGCCGACGCGGATCACCTCTTCCAACTCACCGGCCGGCACCAACCGCGTCTCGATGACTTCGTCCTGATCCGGCTCGCTGTCGCCGGCCAGGCGCGCGCGGCGCACCAGGTAGGACCAGCAGCGGTTCGGCTGCAGCGCCGGGTTCGGCTCGGTGACGCAGATCAGCTCCGGCGGATCGCCGGTGTAGCCGGTCTCTTCGCGCAACTCGCGCGCCGCAGCGGCCGCCGGATCCTCGCCGGGCTCGATCACGCCGCCGGGAATCTCCAGCCGCACGGCCGCGACTCCCGGGCGGAACTGCCGGATCAGCACCAGCTCGCCGTTCTCCGTCTCGGCCACGACGTTGACCCAGTCCGGCACCTCGATCACGAAGAAGGCGCGTTCGCCCTCGTGCGCCGGGTGCGTGTAGAAATCCTCGCGCACGCCGAACACGCGGAAGTCGCCGCGGCGCAGACTGCGCTTGCGCACCCAGCGATGCACCATGGCGGACGCGCGGGCCTCAGAGCGGGCTCGCGCCCTCCTCCGCGGCCGCCTCGCCGCCGGCGGCGTCGCGCGCGGCCTGCAGCAGCGCGTGCAGCGCGCCGGAGGCATGCAGCGCGTAGAACGCGCCGCCGAGGTATTCGGACGCCGACGCCTCGGGCTCCTCGTCCTCGAAGAAGCGCGTGCAGGCGGCGGAAGCGCCCAGCAGGATCAGCGCCTTCGGCTCGTCCTCGTGCCAGAAGCGGTCCCACTCGGTGAAGCGCGACTCGGCGCGTCGCGCGCAGAGCTGATGCCAGCGGCGCGCGCGCAGCGCCAGCGCGACCTTCTCGTCGAGCGCTTCCACGCGCACTTCCCACGAAGGATCGTGCCCCATCTCCAGCCAGGACATGCCGAGGAAGATGCGCAGCAGGCCGTCGCGGTCGGTCCACTTCAGGCCGTACTCCAGCACGCCGTCGCCCGGCTGCGCGCGCTCGCGCACGAAGGCCGAATCGCCGGGCAGGCTGAACTCCGCCAGCGCGCGGTCGATCACCGCCTGCACCTTGCGGAAGAAGAGCGGCAGGCGCACGACCGCCACCAGATCCTCGAGCAGAATGGGCTCGAGGCGTTCGATGCCGGGTTCCGGCGGGGGGGGCGTCTCGCCCGGCAGCGGCGTGGCCGGTTCGATCAAGCGCCGGATTGTACGCCCCGCCTGCGCGGGCCCCGGAATCAGGAGCGATCGATCAGGCTGGCGACGAAGCCCGTTTGCTCCAGGCCCGCGTCGAGGCTCGCCAGCATCACCTGCGTGGCTTCGTCGCGGCGGCCGAGCTCGTGCAGCGCGAGCACCAGCTCCGCCACCGTCACGCCGTCGGAGGGCTCCAGATGCCAGGCGCGCTTCAGGTAATCCACGGCGCCGGCCGGGTCGCCGATGGCGCGCAGCAGGCGGCCCAGTTCGCGCGCGATCTCGGGCCGCTCGGGTTCCTGGCGGAAGGCCTCGAGCAGCAGGTCGGCGGCGACGCCGAAACGGCCTTCGCCGTGGCAGATGCGCGCCTCCTGGATGAGATGCTCGGTGCCCATGGTGCTGCACCCTTATCGTCCGCGGCGGGGGCCGCCCTTGAGCGGCCCGCGTGAAAGCCGTGAAAAAGCATCAGGGCCGGGCCCCGCGAGGAGCCCGGCCCTGATTGGGATGATCGCGCTCTACGGAATCACGAGCGTGATCATGTTGGAGTCGTAGGTGACGCCGCCGCTGTCGACTTGCGTCTCCATGTACACCGTGCGGCCCGCGCCGCCCGCCGGCACCACGCGGTTCACCGAAGCGGCGCCGAGGACGTTGGTGTTGCCCGTGGCCACCGTTCCCGCCGGCGGACCGATGTCAAACGGCTGACCGTTGATCACCGTGCCGGTGTTCGTGAACGAGTAGTGCATGATGTACGGCGAGCTGACGGGCGCGCCGCTGATGCTCAGCGTGAAGGTCGAGCCGACCGGAGGGGTCGTCGAGGTGGTGGTCATCGTCACGGTGTCCGTGACCGGGCCGCCGGCCGCGTCGAAGGGATGTCCTTCCGACACGGACCAGGCCAGATCGTGGAGCTCGTCCTTGACGTGGATCGAACCGGGCAGGAAACCGCCGCCTCCCGGCAGGTTGAAGGTCAGCTTGGTGCCGCCGTTGGTGCTCGGCACGCCGTTGATCTTCAGAGCCTCGCCGCCGGTTTGACCGGCGTCGATGATGTCGCTGTCCAGCCAGATGCGGTTGGCAGTGCTGAAGTTGCCGCCGATGATCACGACCTGGCCGCCCGGAACGAAGGATCCGGTGACGCTGTCGATCCACGGCATCGGGTTGGCCGCGAGCGCGCCGTAGTTGGCCTGGGTGCCCAACTTGTCGTCGTTCTCGATCGAGCGCGTCACCTGGCCGGTGCCGCTGATCGACGGGTACATGGTGGCTCCGCCGACGTTCGAGTGCCCGAGGCCCAGCGCGTGGCCGAGCTCGTGGCAGGCGACGCCCTGCAGGTCAATGCCGGTGCTGACGGTGCCCGGGCCGTCTTGCCAGGACCAGCTGCCGTAGTAGCGGATGCGCCATCCGTCGTTGATCGGGGTCTCGGTGTAGGCGAGGACGCCGCCCGAGGATCCGCCGATTTCCGAGTGGATGTTGTCGTTGCCGCCGCCAACGCCGCTGGCGTTGCCGTTCCAGAAGAAGTTGAAGTTGCCGCCGCCGTCGCCCAGTTGCGTCTGGGTCGTGTCGCCGGAGCCGTCGCCGAAGGGACGAGCGCCCCACTCGGCGCCGCCCTTCCAGATCGCCAGTTCAGCCCCGTCGTAGCCGGGCATGTTGGCGATCATGGTGGTGTTGTTGTTCGCGCCGGAGGCGGTGAAATTGTTGAACAGGCGATGGTCGCGCTGGCCGGGCCCGAGCTTCTGTCCCAGAAGCGAGTAGCCGACGGCCGACTGCGGCAGCACCATCAGGGCCGAGCCCGAGAGGACCAGGCCGCCGATCATGAAGCGGATGAGGTTTTTCATTACTTGTTCCCCGCTTCCTTGGCGATTGCAGCTTGGAGGTCCGCGAGGCGGACGTTCTGATCAATGGCGAAGCCCTCGCCCTTGCCCAGCAGGACCGGGCCGTTCTTCGAGGCGACTTCGCGGAAGATGCCGCCCATCGAGGCGTAGACGCAGCGCTGGATTTCAGGTCCCCAGCCTTCGACCGGGCCGCTGAACACCAGAACCGGATTGCCGACGCGGTACTCCGACGGCGCGGGCATGGAGGTGACCATCATGCTGTCGCCCTGATGGGTGCCGCCGAGGAAGGCGGCTTCGATCGTGCGCGCCTGGCCGGTGTAGAGATCCGTGCCCGCGACGGTCAGGATGGTGAAGATGAGCCGGTCGTCGCCGGGCGGCGTGTAACGGACGGTGCGCACGTCAGTGATCGTGCCGCGCACCGCTGCGTCCGTTTTTGCCACCATTTGGGCGAGAGTCAGCTCTTCGATGCAGGCGCGGCCCACCTGGACGATGGCCAGGCTGGCGACACCCGCGATCAGAAGGTGCTTGAGTTTCATGGGATTTCGGGTCGGTGAGGTCTTGAGTTTCGAGAGGGGGTGGCCCGCCGGGCGGAATGGATCCGCATGGCACAAGCTGTCCGTGGGACAGACGCAGCCGTCCCGCAGTTCCTCATTTGTACCCTATAAGACATTGCCGGACGGTTGAATCTCCCGGGCGGTGATTTTCCTAATGAAACAGCATTTTGGGAAGCGCATCCGGGCAGCGCAGGACGGGCCGCCCTAGGCTTTCGCCCCATGGACGATCGCCTGCAGCCGCCTTGGCCCCCGGTGCGACGGGTGGAAACCCCGCTCGCCCTCGCGGAGGCCATCGCCGCCTGGAGTCAGGCGCCGTCGCTCGGCGTCGACACGGAAGCAAACTCCTTCCACGCCTACCGCGAGCGCCTGTGCCTGCTGCAGGTGGCCGACGGCACCGACGACTGGCTGGTGGATCCCATCGCGCTCGGCGGCGAGTTGCGCAGCATCGCGCCGCTCTTCGCCGATCCGAAGATCCCGAAGATCTTCCACGCCGCCGAATACGACCTCATGCTGCTGCGCAAGGAGCTCGGCATCGAGATGCGCGGCCTCTTCGACACGCAGGTGGCCATCACGCTGTTGAAGCGCAAGCAGACCGGCCTGGCGGCGGTGCTGCAGGAAATCTACGGCCTCGTCGTGTCGAAGAAGGAGCAGCGCTCGGACTGGGGGCGCCGTCCTCTGACTCCCGATCAAATGGATTACGCGCGGGCGGATGTGCACTTTCTGCCCGATCTGCATTTGCGCCTCGCGCGCGATCTGGAGGCCGAAGGCGTGGCCCGGCACGCCTATCACGAGTTCGCGCGGCTCGAGCGCGAGGTGCTGATTCCGCGCCCGCCGGATCCGTTGCGCTGGCGCAAGATGAAGGGCGCGCGCGGGCTCGATCCCGAGGGCATGGCGCGGCTCGAAGCCCTGTTCCAGTGGCGGGAGACCACCGCCGAAGCGCGCGACGTTCCGCCCTTCCGCGTGCTCGGCAACGAGGCGCTGCTGGAACTCGCGGCGCGCCCGCCGCGCGACGCCAAGGACCTGGCCAGCGTGAACGGCGTCGGCTGGAATCTGGCGCGCAAGATCGGCCCCGAATTGATGGACCTTTTCGAGGCGGCGCGCGGCCGCCGGGTCGAAACCGAGGCCCAGCCCCGGCTGTCTTCCGCCGAGCGCCGGCGCCAGCAGGTCGAGCGGGACAATCTGGAGGCCCTCCGCATGTGGCGCAAGGAGCGGGCCATCGCCCTGGACCTCCCCAGCGAGCGCCTTTTGCACCGGCGGCAGCTCGAGGACATCGCCCGGGCCCTCCCCCGGACCCGCGAGGCGCTCGAGCGCGTTCTGGCCCTGAACGAATGGCAGCGCGAATTCCTCGAAGCCTCCTTGCTCCAGGCCTTACAATCACTTCCGGATCCGGGCGCCTCCGCCCCTCCTCATCAACCATGAAAAACATTCTCCTCGTCGTCTCCATCGCCCTCCTCGGCGCCTGCTCCAACTACTCCACGGGCACCGCGCGCCACCAGTGCTGCGCCGACGCCATGGCGAACGGCAAGCAGTGCTGCGAGGCCCCGGCCTCCACGGACGCCAAGTCCATGTCCGCTGGCGCCGCCGCCGCTCCCGCCGCCAAGGAGTGCAGCTCCGCCGCCGCCACCTGCTCCGACAAGGCCGCGATGTCCTGCTGCGACGAAGCCAAAGCTGCCTCGAAAGAGTGCGGCGACTGCGTCGTCAAGCCGTAGTTCCGCGGAAAGATCCGCTCACGAGAGGCTGCTTGGGCCGGAAACGGTTCAAGCAGCCACCTCATCATGAAGAAAATCGCCCTCGTTCTCGGTTTCCTGGCCCTCAGCTCCCTGAGCGGCTCCTGCGTGATCGCCGTCGGCGTCCCCAGCGACGAAGAATGCTGGGAGTGCGCGGACGAGGTCTGCCCCACCTGCGGCGCGGCTCCGACTTGCCCGGACTGCGAGAAGCAGAAGGCGCTGTCCGCGAAGAAATAAGGCTTTCCGCGCAGCGGCGGTCGCTCACCGCGCAACCGCAGCCGGTTTTCAGCCCGCGGCGCAAGCCGCCAGTCCGCGCTCCAGGAAGGCGCGGTCCAGTTCGCGGCCGATGAACACGATTTCGTTGAGGCGCTCCTCGCCCGCGCGCCACGGCTCCCCGGCCTCCACGGTGTAGAGCTCGTACACGCCCTGCAGAACCCCGCGATAGGGGCGATCCGCCAGATTCAGGAAGCCCTTGCAGCGGATCAGGCGCGGGCCCATCAGTTTCATCGCGCCGCTCAGCCACAGCTGCGCCTTCAGCTCGTCGAGCGGCAGCGGGCTGCGCAGCTCCACCGCGCCGATGCCGCCCGTGTCGTGGGCGCCGTGCGCGTGAGCCGGAGGCAGCGCGCGCGCGCCGGCCGCCGCGCGGGGCCGCAGGATTTCCTCCAGCGGGATCTCGCCGCGCACCGCCTCCAGCACCGGCGCCGCCGGATTCAGCGCCGCGAGGCGTTCGCGTAACCGAGCGCGCGCTGCGGCGTCGGCTTGGTCGGCCTTGTTCAGCACCAGCAGGTCGGCCATGGCGATCTGCTCCTGCGCGGCGTGCTCGGCCAGGGCGGCTTCGGCATGCGCGGCGTCCACGACGGTCAGCACGGACTCCACCACGTAGGCGGCGGACGTGCCGGCCTCGGCCAGGAAGGTGCGCAGCAGCGGCGCCGGCTCGGCCAGGCCGGTGGTTTCGATCAGGACGCGGTCGAAGCGCGGCCGGCGGAACCACGGCGGGCGGCGGCGGCGAAGGCGCGCCAGGGCTTCCACCAGATCGCCGCGCACCGTGCAGCAGACGCAGCCGTTCGCCAGCTGCACCATGCGCTCATCGCGGTGCAGCACGAGGCGGTGATCGATCGAAATGGCGCCGAACTCGTTCACCAGCACCGCCCAGCGCAGTCCGCGTGGCTCGCGCAGCACGCGGTTCAGCAGCGTCGTCTTGCCGGCGCCGAGCCAGCCGGTGACGATCGTGACGGGCAGGCGGGGATCGCCGGACGGCAAGGCGGCCCAGCCTACAATCAGCCGCGCATGCCCGGTCCGCTCTTCGCGCATCTCTTCGACGCGGAGCCGCCGGCCGCGCCGCCCGGGACGGACAGCGGGCTCTATGCGCGGGTGGCGCTCGACGCGCCGGTGCGCCGCGAGTTTTCCTACCGCGTCCCGGCCGTGTTCGCGCCGCAACTGCAACCGGGCTGCCGCGTGCGCGTGCCCTTCGGCGCGCGCGAGCGCCTGGGCGTGGTGATCGGCGTGGATCCGGCGCCGCCGGAAGGCGTGGCGCCGGCGCGGCTCAAGGATCTGCGCGCGCTGCTGGATCCGCAGCCGCTGCTGACGCCGTCCTTGCTGCGCCTGGCGCGGCGCATCGCCGACAGTTGCTACTGCTCGTGGGGCCAGGCGCTCGCGGCCATGCTGCCGGCGGCGCTGCGCAAAGACCGCGAGCGGCGCGCGATCCCCGTGATCGAGGCCTGCGGCGCGCCCGGCGCGGACGACGTCGCGGACCTGGAGCGCAAGTCGCCGAAGCAGGCGCGCGCGCTGGCGTATCTGCAGCGCGCGGGCGGGCCGATCGAGGTGCGCGAGTTCTTGAACCGCACCGGCCTGTCGCGCTCGCCGCTCGAGTCGCTGGCGCGGCGCGGCTTCGCGCGCTTCGGCCGCCGCACGGAAGTGCTGGATCCGTTCGCCGGCGTGGACGCCATCCCGGTGGCGGCGCACGCGCTCAACTCCGAGCAGGCGGCGGCCTGCGGCGAAATCATCGCGGCGCTCGACGCGCGCGCGCACCGCGATTTCCTGCTGTTCGGCATCACGGGCTCAGGCAAGACGGAGGTCTATCTCAACGCGCTGGACCGCTGCCTCGCGCAGGGCCGCGGCGCGATCATCCTGGTGCCCGAAATCGCGCTGACGCCGCAGACGGTGGCGCGCTTCCGCGGCCGCGGCGGCGACGTGGCGGTGCTGCACTCCGGCCTGACCGACGCCGAGCGCCACGATCAATGGCAGGCGCTGCGCAGCGGCCGCCTGCGCGTGGTGGTGGGCGCGCGCTCGGCGCTGTTCGCGCCGATTCCGGATCTGGGCCTGATCGTGGTGGACGAGGAGCACGAGACGTCCTTCAAGCAGGAATCCACGCCGCGCTACCACGCCCGCGACGTCGCGCGCGAGCGCGCGCGGCTGGAGGGCGCGGTCTGCGTGCTGGGTTCGGCAACGCCGGCGCTGGAAACGTGGGCGGCGGCGCGCGCCGGGGAAATCCGCCAGCTCGATCTGCCGCGCCGCGTCGCGGGCGGGAATTTGCCTGCGGTGCAGGTGGTGGACATGCGCCACGAAAAGCCCGAGAAGGGGCACTGGCTGGTGATCTCGCGGCCGCTCGAAGAGGCGCTGCGCGCGTCCCTGCAGCGCGGCGAGCAGTCCATCCTCTTTCTCAATCAGCGCGGCTTTTCGCCGGCCTGGCACTGCGCCTCGTGCGGCGCCAGCGCGCAGTGCTCGCGCTGCAGCGTGACTCTGACTTTTCACCGCTGGCGGCAGAAGGCCATGTGCCACGCCTGCTTGGCGGAGGCGCCGCCGCCCGAGCGCTGCCAGGATTGTCAGGGACCCCTGAGCATGGTGGGCGTCGGCACCGAGCGCGCCGAGGACAGCCTGCGGCGCGCGTTCCCGCAGGCGCGCATCGCGCGCATGGACCGCGACACCATGCTGCGCCGCGAGTCCTACGAAGAGGTGTACCGCGCCTTCACGGCGGGGGAGTTCGACGTGCTGCTGGGCACGCAGATGGTGGCGAAGGGTCTGGATTTCCCCAACGTCACGGTGGTGGGCGTGCTGAACGCCGATTCCGCGCTGCACCATCCCGACTTCCGCGCCAGCGAGCGCTGCTTCGACCTGATCGCGCAGGTGGCGGGCCGCACCGGGCGCGGGCCGAAGGGTGGATGCGTGGTGGTGCAGACCTGGCTGCCCGAGCATCCCGCGATTCAGTGCGCGGTGCGCCACGATTTCCCGGCCTTCGTCGGGCGCGAGCTCGAGGAGCGGCGCCAGTTCCGCTATCCGCCGGCGGCTCGCGTGATCCGCCTGATCTTCGAATCCGCGCGCGCCGACCGCGCCGACGCGGCCGCCGCCGAAGCGGCCGGCCTGCTGCGCTCCGCCACGCGCGGCACGAACTGCGAAGTCCTCGGCCCCGCGCCGCACCACGTCGAGCGCCTGCGCGGCCGCTGGCGCCGGCAGATTCTCGTCAAGGGCCCGCCGTCAGGCCCCTTCGCGGCGCAAGAGGCGCTGCAGGAGCTGTGTCAGAAGGAAGGCGTGATCGTGGATCCGCTGTGAGTGAACGCGGGAGTCACTTCGGAACTTCGACCGGAGTGAGATGAACCTCCGCGTTCATCCCTTCCTGGAGATCCACGAGTTGATGAGCCGCGTACTGCGGTCCTCCGTGCATCGTGAATGACCCTCCAGCGGATTGCGGATCGCCGCCAACTCCTCCGGCTGCGCGGCGCGGAATTCGCGCGACTCCCGCCGGTTGCGCTCGCGCAGCAGGCTGATGGAGACGTTGCGAGTCACCGCCGCCAGCCAGGCGCGCAGGACGCGCCCCTGCCGCCGCTCGCCCGAGAGGGCCTTCAGCAGCACCTCCTGACTCACGTCCTGCGCCGGCTCGTGATCGCGCAGGATCGCGAAGGCCACGCCCTGGATCCATCGGACCTGCTGCAGGAGCTCCTGTTCCGCCGGATGAGAAGAGGCATCCATCGCTTACATCAGGGACGCCACCCAGCCACCAATCTAACGAAGAATCCGGAGAGCGGAGCGCCGGAGGGCCGGGTCCGCGCGAGCGGGCATTGCAGAGCGCGCCTCTTCGCGGCGTTCGTCCTACGCCGCCGCTGGTCCTGCGCGCGAATGCCGCCCGCGCGCGCGGAGCCCGGCCCGACGGCGCACACCACCCATTCGACGCAAGCCTAAGGCTTCTTCGGCGGCGCCTTCTTGCCTGCGCCGAGGTGCGTGAGATCCACCGCCTGGCCCCCGTTCGCGGCCGCGAGCTCGGCCAGGAATTCCTCCTTGGCCTGGCCCGCGGCGATCGTGTTGATGACGATGCGACGGTCGCGGTTCATGTGCGTGATCTCGGCGATGATCGCGTCGGTCTCGACGATCGGGCCCACCGTCGGCTCGCCGTCGGTCATCAGGAAGATGGTCTGCGTCTCCAGGAATTCGAAGGCGCCCGTCAGCGACTCGAAGATGTTGGTCGGACCGCCGGCGCGGGTTTCGCGCAGGAACGCGATGGCGTCGGAAATGTTCTGCGCGTCTCCGGGCACCAGCTTGTCCTTCCACGAGCGCACGCGATCGGAGAACACGATCACGTTGAAATCCGTGTCCACGTCCAGCCGCTGCACCGTCTCGATCAGCGCCTCGCTGAAGTACTCGAAGAAGTTCTGCTCCTTGGACACGCGGTTCATCTCCATCGAGCCGCTGATGTCCAGGATGAACACCACGCCGCCGCGCGGCACGGCGATGCCGTGGTACTCGGTGCGCTGCGCCTTGGTGTTGTCCATGCCCGCCAGCCGGCTGGCCTCGCGCTTCTCCTTCAGCGCCAGCGCCGCCTCCGGCGTCGGCAGCACGTAGCCCGCCGGCAGATCGGCGAACCACTTCGACCAGTTCTGCGTTATCGGACCGAAGTCCTCGCCGGTCATCGTCATCAGCGCCGCCAGCGAATCGTCGCGCACGCGGCCCTTCTCCCGCTCCAGCAGGCGCACCATCGGCCCCAGCGTCTCCGTGCGCCGGAACACCAGCGCAGTCGCCACCGCCGCCGAGCGGATGGACCACAGCTCGTCCTCGAAGCGCGCCAGCAGCGCCTTCAGCGCCGCCTCCGACTTCGGGTACCACTTCAGCGCGTCGGTCGCGTGCAGCCGCACGGACGGCCGCTCGTCGTTGGTCATCTGGATGAACTTCGCCTCGGCTTCGGGCGGCAGGTCGCCGAGCTGCGCCAGCGCCCAGGTCGCGTCGGTGCGCGTCTTGAAGTCGTCGTGATCCAAGCGCTTCACCAGCTCCGCAATCGCGCCGGCCGGCCGCGCGCGCACGATGCCCTCGATCGCGCTGGTGCGGATGTCGGCGTTCGAGCTGGCCAGCATCTTGATCAGCACCGGGCCGCACAGTTCCGGCTCGTGCTCCGCGGCGTAGGCCACCGCGTCGATCGCCGCCGCCACCACGGCCTCCTCCTTGTGCGTCACGCCATCCTTCAGCAGGACGGCGATCTCCTCCTTGGTCTTCGCCCGGCGCAGCTGCACCTGGATCTTGCCGCGCAGAGCCAGATTGCGCACGTCGGCGTAGGACTCGAGCAGGCTGCGCCACGAGTCGGCGCCGCCGAAATCGGCGAGGGTCGAGAAGCACTTCTCGCGCACCACCACGTCGCCGTCGCCCAGGTGATCCTCGACGATCTTGCGGTGCTTGGTCAGCTTCAATCGGCCGAGGCCGTAGATGCCGACGCCCACGAGCAATTTCTCCTTCTCCTTGGCCGCGTCCACCACGGCGGATTCGAGGCCCGGCTGATCGCGCTCGAGCAGCAGGTGCAGCATCTCGGCGCGGTTGCCCACCGCCTTCTCCTTCTTCAGCCGCTTGTCGCGCAGCCACTGCATTTCCTCCTCGCTGCCGTCGGCCAGCTCGCGCACGGCCTGGCGCCGCACGTCGTCTTCCTTGGCCTCGGCCAGCGCCTGCAGCGCCGCGCGCGCCTCCGGACCGCGGCACAGGCCGATGCCGTGCACCGCCGCGCCGCGCAGGGGGGGGGCAAGCTCCGGCATCAACGTGCCCAGCGCCGCCGCCGCCTCCTCCGAATTGAGCTTGCCGATCTCGTGCAACCGCTCCACCAGCGGCTGCAGATCCTCCGCGATCTCCACGTCCGGCAGCGGCCACTTCGGAGGCGGCGGCGTACCCGCCTGCTGTCCGGCCGCGCCCTGCGGATCCTTGTCCTTGTCTTTGCGCTTCTTGCGCGCCTCCACCTCCGCCTGCCAGGCGGCGTGGGCCTCGCGGAATTCCGCGAGCTGCTGGGCGAGAGGTTTCGCCGGCTCGAGAGCGGCGGCCGGGGCCGCGGGCTCCTGGAGCAGCGGGAAAAGCAGCGGGATCAGGATGGTCAGCAAGGGACGTGCGCCCGCCGGGTGCGGGCGAATCGGATTCTAACCTTGGGAGCGCGCCGGAAGCCGCCCCCGACTCACTTTCTGCCGGCGTAGGCCTCGATTTCGCTGAATCCCACGGCGCGGCTGCCGAGGGAGCCGCCGCGCACAGCCACGATCTCCACGCGGATGCTGCTGATCATCGTGGGCGCGTCCAGCTCCAGGATCACGCGGCCCGGCAGGCCGTCGGGAATCTCCACCGGCAGCGGCGGCCCGCCGTTCACGCGCACCAGCGCGCGCGCCGGCCCGGCGCGCCGCGGCGGATCCTCCGGATGCCAGCCGGCGGCGCACAGCGCGATGCGCTGCGCCTTGACGCGGCGCCCCATCGTGATCTCCACCCAGGGCTGTTCGTCGTCCGAGGCGCACACCCAGCGCGTGAGATAGAAGCCGTCGCTGACGTAGGTGGCGTAGCCGCTGCTCGCGCGCGCGGTGGGCTCGGCCACCTGCAGCAGATTCTCCTCGCCCGCCTCCGCCGCGCGCTCGGCCTGCGCCGCGTCCATGCCCGACTCCTGCCCGATCTCGATGGTGCCGGAGCCGAAGGAAGTGCCGTCGTGGCGGAAGGCGGTGGCGCGCACCTGCCAGACTCCCGGCGCGTCGAGCGCCGTCTGCGCGTCGAAGCGCTTGCTGGAGCCCCCATGCACCGTCTTCCATTCGCCGCCGGGCGCGCGCAGCGAATAGACGACGCGCGCGATGCGCGCGAATTCTGGCGTGCCCGCGTCAATCCAGAGGCTGACCGGATCGGTGAGCGCCACGCGCAGGCGCAGCGGACCCTCGTCGGGCGAACTCTCGAAGAGCCGGCCAGCGCCGGCGTCGTGCGCGCCCGAAGTCACGGCCAGCTTGGCCGTGGCGCGCGCCAGGAACAGCACCGCGAAGCTGGTGTTGACGTCGGCGTCGCCGCCGCCCCATCCGCCGGTGACGCGCTGCCGGTCGAGCAGCCACTCCGCGCCCTCGGGATACCAGGGATGACTGCCGAACTTTTCCAGCCCCGTCAGCGCGCCCGCGCGCTCCATGCCGTAGAGCATGTAGAGCGTCCACATCTCGGCGTCGCCCTGCAGCGGATGCATCCAGCAGTGATCGCCCAGCCACTCCGCTCCCCCGGCGATCGCGCGCTCGGCGCGCTTGAAGAGGGATCCGGACTTGTCCTCCAGATGCAGCAGGCAGATCGCCAGCGTGCCGATGCCGGCGGCGGTCATCGAGGGCGTGGGCGCGCTGCCGGGCGTGTAGCCGAATCCGGGCGGCTTGGATTTGTCAGAACAGGACAGCACGGCCTGGGCCAGGTCGGTCCAGGCGGCCTGCGGCACGCGGATGCCGCGCTTCTCGGCCGCCCACAGGCCCAGCGCGGCGTACTGCGTGTTGGAGAGATCGCCGCCGAAGGGATACCCCCACATGCCGCCGCGCTCCTGCCAGCGCAGCAGCTCGTCGGCCATGTCCTGCATCCACGCCTCGTCGCCGGACTGATTGGCGGCGCCCACCGCCAGCAGCGCCAGCGCCATCGAGTAGGTGTGCTGCGCCGGATGCCGCCGCAGGTGGGCGAGGCCCTTGCGCACGCTGGCGTGCTCCACGGCCACGCCGCTCTTCAAGAGGGTGTAGACCGCCAGCGCGGTGCTGCCCCCTCCGTAGTCCGGATAGTCGGACCACGAACCGTCCGGGAGCTGCCGCTCCATCAGGAACTGCTGCCCGGAGCGGATCGCGCGGTCGATGCGGCGCTGCGTCAGCGGATGCGTCTGCACGATTTCCAGCCACCACGGACCGCCGGCGCTGACGGTCTTGATCAGCAGATGATTGAAGCCCTTGCGCAGCAGCAGTTCCGCCGGCTTGCGGCTCTCGCTGGCGTCGAGCTCCGCCGCCAGCTGGCCGTTGCACCAGATCCGCAGGCCGCCGGAGCTCTGGATCAGCACCGGCACCTTCACGTCGGCGCGCGCGTGCACCGTGCGATAGAGATAGACGGCCAGTTGGCTGCCGGCTTCGGCGGCGTCGGCGGCCGGCAGCAGGACGCGCGGCTCGAGGCGGCCGGTCTCGAGGCCGATGCGCTCGCGCGGATGGATCAGTCCCGCCTCGGCGGCGCGCACCGCGCGCTCGGCGTCGAGCGCGGTCCAGGCCACCAGCAGACCGCCGGCGCCTTCGTAACGGCGAGAGAGCGCCGGCCAGGGTTCGGCGTTGCGCAGGGCCGGCAGATCCTGCTCCGGCGCGAGGCTCGCCGCCGCCGAGGGCGCGCCCGCGGCAGTGAAAGGTCCGGCGGCCTGCCAGTCACCGGCGAGAAACGCCGGTTCCGGATCGCCGCGCAAGACTTCTTGCGCGGGCCGGAGAATGGGCAGTTGCAGGGCAGCCCCGGCCAGCAGGCAGGCGGCCAGCATCGTCCTTCAGCGTAGAGCCTCGCGCCGCCTCCGGTAACCTTTCCCGGTCCCCGATGCAGCCGCCGCTCCCGTTCCGCCTCCTGCTGGCCGCCTGCGCGGGAATTCTGGCCGCCGCCTCTGCGCCCGCCCAGGAAAGCGAGTTCGACGTCGCCCTGCGCTACGGCAAGGAGGCCCTGGCCGCCCAGAATCACGAGGAGGCCTACCGGCACCTGCTCTTTGCGCTGGCGCGCACCCCCGATCCGGTCCCGGTGGCCCGGCTGCTGCTGGAGAACGCCGCCCAGGATCCCGACGCGCGCGCGCTGTGGGCGCACGACTGGCTGGGCTTCGCCGCCGACGCCAAGGGCAAGGCGGTGCTGATTTCCCGCGATCAGGCGCTGCTGCCGCTCGACGATCCGCACCCGCTCGCGCTGACGGCCGCGCGCGCCGCCGCGGTGCGCGACCTGATCGCCTTCCGCGACAAGTGCGCGCGCTCGCGCAAGGCGGGGGACGCGATTCTCGCCGAGTGGTGCGAGGACCTGGGCCGGCGGCTGGCGGTGCGCCAGCCGGCGCTGCTGCTGGACGTCGCGGGGAATTGCACGCCCGAGCTGCGCGTGGACCGCGCCATCCAGCACGACACGGTGGACGCGCTGCAGAAGCTGATCCGCACCGCGGCCGCGCAGGGCGACATGCCGCTGCTGCTGCGCGCCGGCCGCGCGCTGGCCGGCATCGCCAATCAGGCGGCGACGCACGACGAAGTCGCCGGGCCGGCGCCGCCGGATCTGCCCGGCGCCGGCGCCGACGCGGGCGACGCGATCGGGCGCGCGCGCGCGGCGCTGGCGCAAAAGAATCGCGTGTGGACCCTCGAGGAGCTCGAAGACATGGACGAGGACATGGCGCGCGAGTTCACGGTCGAGCACGCGTCTTTCGCCAATCCCGGCATCACGAACTCGCCGCAGGGCTGGTACCGCGTCGAGACCGGGTGCGGTCACGGCACTCTGCTGGGCGCGGCGCAGACGGTGGAGGATCACCACCAGCGGCTGGTGAACTGGTACGGGCAGGATCCGTTCATCGGCCGGCCGGGTCTGCTGCGCATTGTCAATGAATCCTTCGGCCTGGAGATGGAGGGCGCGCCGTTTTGGTGGGTGGGCGGATTCCAGGGCGGCGACACCACCACCGTCAAATTCACGATCGGCACGATCCCGGGCCTGGGGCGCCTGCTGACGCACGAATTGACGCACCGTTTCGACGGCGCGATCTATCCCGGCATCGGCGCCTGGCTGGCGGAAGGGCGCGCGGTCTGGACCGGCGGCTCCTACGGGCTGATCATCGACCGCAACTTCGTGGACAACCTGTGCGACTTCGGCACCATGACGACGGTGCGCAACATGGGCTACGGCGACCCGGGGAAATTGTCAGAGATCATTTCCGGCACCAACGAGGAGTACCGCGACAACTATCCGGTGGGCTACGCGCTGTGGGTGTTCCTGCGCTCGTGGAGCGGGCCGGAGGAGGGCACGCCGAAGATCTTCGAGCCGCGGCTGGAGGAGTACATGAAGGCTTGCGCGCGCTCGCGCAAGGCGCCGCTGGACCTGTTCCTCGAGCACTTCGCCGACGGCGAGGACGGCCGGCCGGAGGGCTTGGAGAAATTCGCCGAGGAGTTCGCGAAGTATCTCGACGGCTTCTACTGGAAGGATCCCGCGCCCTGGACCGCGCGCTACAACACGGTCGGCGTCGCCGGCGAATCCGGCGCCGTCATCTACGACGAGCCGACCTGGACCTGGCAGCGCGCCCGCGCCGAGCCTTGGTTCGGGCAGGATCAGGCGCGCGTCGCCGCCGAAGTGCTGGCCGACGCCGGCCGCGACGAGGACGCCGTCACCGCGTTCCGCTGGAGCCTGGGCGTGGACGAGCCGCCCGACGCCGATCTCGCGTCGTTGACCGAGGTGCTGGAGCGCGCGCGCAATCCCGCCGCCGCCTGGGCCGTGGCGCGCTGGGCGCGCTTCGATTCGCCGCGCCGGCGCAATCTGGAAGCCGGGCCGGCGCCGTTCCTCAAGGAATTGTCAGACTTGACGAAGTACCTGGATCAGGTCGGCGCCGCGGCGCGGGACTACGGCTCGCGCGGCTGGTGGATCGCGGCTGCGGCGCTGGCCGCCGAGCACGACGAGATCGCCTGGACCCTGGGCCTGCCGCCGCTGGCGCTGGAAGTTCCAGCCGAGGCGGTCGCGCGCATCTCCGCCCGCGCCACGGGCTTGCACCCCTTCGACGCGCCCGCGCGCTGGATCGGCATGGAGGGCTTCGGCGAGAGCGGGCTCACCGGCCACGAGGACCGGCGCGTGCCGCATCTGTGGTACGTGGACGCGCGCGGCGACGTGCACGTCGGGCGCGAGGAGCCGCGCGGCGGCACGGACACCTTCGACCGCGCCTCGCACGCGCGCGACGCCTTCGTGCACACGCTGGGCTGGCAGGATCCGGGCCGCTACGTCGTGCGGGCCAAGGTCGAGTTGACGACCGCCTTCGTCTCCGGCGGCTTGACGGTGGGCTGGCTGCGCCGCGACCGCAACGTGCGCATCGGCTTCTCGGCCGGCGACTGGAACTTCGCCGCCGGCGAGAGCGAGCAGCGCGAAGCCACCGTCAATCTGTCGTGGAACGTCAGCGGCCTCTACGCGCGCGGGGGGGGGCAAGGCGGCGTGCACGGATTCCACGGCGCCGACCGCACCACCTTCGCCGTCGAGGCGCTGGTGGACGGGCCGACTCTCGAGATTTATTTCGACGGTCAGCTCGCCTCCGCCTGGACGACGCTCGACGGCCGGCCGATCCAGGGCCACGTCGGCTTCTACACCGGGCAGGGCGCCGTCCGCGTGATCGCGCCCGAAGTGCAGCGCCTGGACCGCACGCTGTGGAGCGCGGCCGGGCGCGCGATGGGCGGCGGGCTGAATCCTCTGCGCCGCGGCGGCGAGTCGTGGACCGACCTCAAGGGACGGCCCGTGAGCGGCATGCCCATCTTCGACTCCGGCACGATCGTGCTGTGGTTCTCCGCCGAGACCGCCGAGCGGATGGCGGAGATGAAGGAAGGGGAGTGGCGCGCGCGCGTGTCCGAAGCCCTCGGCGAGTTCCTCTCTCACTTCGAAGTCGAATCGCCGAGCCAGGGCCTCACCGTGGTGCTGCCCGCCGCCATGCCCGAAGCGGATCGCGCCGCGCTGCAGGCCGAGTTCGCCGCGCGCGCGCCCCGCGGCGGCCTGGGCTGGGCGGCGCACGCGCGCGCGCAGGATCTGATGGAGAGCACCTGGACCGTCGGCGGCTGGACGCGCCCGGTCGCCGCCTTCGCCGATCCCGCAGGCATCCTGCGCTGGGCCAAGCCGCTGAGCCGCGCGCAGGTCGGCCTGCCGCGCGACCTGCTGACGATCATGCGCGAGTATCAGGATCACGCCCGCCCCGGCGTGGCGGGGGCGGCGGATTAGGGATTGTGGCCGTGTGTTAGCCTGGAGGGCTCTCCAGTCGCGCCGTGAAGCCCGTCCGCACCCTGTTCATCATTATTACGCTCAGCCAAGCGGCGCCAGCCGTCGCGCAGAGCATCGTGGGTCTCGACTTCGACTCAGGTGATGTCTATTACATCGATGCAAAGACTGCCCAAGTCACAGTTGTGGGTTCCACCGGGCTGGACCAGGATCTCTGGCATTCCATGGCCAAGGACAGTCAGGGGAATATCGTCGCGGGCTACTGGGATCCGGATTTCATGGGCACCGGCACAGGCATTTTCGAGATTGATCCGCTCACAGCGCAGGCTACGCTCGTCTTCCAGGCCAGCCAACTGAACATTATCGGAATGGCGTTTGGCCCTGGTGACCAGATCTATGCGCTTCACAGCCCAGGCACCTCAGGCAGCCCGCCTTACGACTTGTACACCATTGACCTGATCGGAGGTGTCGTCACGCTCATCGGCTCGACTGGCGTCACAAGCATTCAAGGTCTTGCCTACGGTCAGGGCGCCCTCTGGGGCTGGCAGAACGGCTCCCTTGGTTTAGTCCGCATCGATCCTGTCACCGCCGCAGTCACCGACGTCAACCCTGCCGTCGATTCCTGGTACTGGGATCTTTCCCAAACTCTGTTCTTCAGCGACAACGGCGTCCTCTACGGCGGCTTCGGCTCGCTGTTCGTGATTGACACCGTGACCGGCGTTCCGACCTACGTCGGGTACATGCACGGCGCCGGCTTCATCGCCGGCATGGAATTCCTGCCCAACCAGCCGCCGCCCTTCGCGCTGGGCGTGATGGGAGTGAGCGGCGGCCCGATGGGCGCCTTCGCCGCCGGCGCGACGCCGGGCGGCAACGTCGCCTTCTTCCGCGCCTCCGGCGGAGCCGGCTCGAGCGTGATCCCGGCCGGCAATCCCTGCGCCGGCACGCTCCTCAACCTCAACTCCTCCTTCGCATTCCTCGGTCTCGCCCGCGCCGACGCTGCCGGCTACGCGCAGATCGGCCCGCGCTTCGTGCCGCCGCTGGTCCCGCGCGAATGGCGCCTGCAAGCGCTTGACCTGGCCACTTGTCAGACCACGAACCGGGGCACCATCGGCTTCTGATTCTCAGTAGGCCGGCAGCACGCCCAGGTCGCGGGCCACGGCCTCGACGTAGCGGTCGGTCATGCCCTGCACGTAGTCGCAGACGGCGCGGGGATCGGAGTCGGCCGTTTCGAAGAAGTGGGCGGGCACCTTCTCGCGCCGCGCCAGCACCGCGTCGAAGACCTTGCCCAGCAATTCGGTGGCGCGGCGCACCTGCCAGTTGACTTCCTCGCGGAAGTACATGTGCTCGAACAGATGCTTGTGCAGCGCCGCGATCTGGCTGCGACGCGCCGGACTGTGGCCGATCAGGCGCTCGGCGCCGCTCTGCGCCGCGCGCGCGTTCACCGCCGGGCTCGCGGCCATGCGCCGGGCTGACTCGGCGCACAAGTCCGCGATCGCAAGCCCCAGCAACTCGTTGGCCGCCCGCCGCCACAGGAGCGGACCGTCCTCGATCCCGGGATGCCGGCGGCGGCTGGCGCCGACGGCCTCGGCCCACAGTTCGACCTCTTGCTCCATCCGGCGCGGATCGAGGATCTTCTCGCGGATGCCGTCGTCCAGATCGTGATAGTGATAGGCGGTGCTGTCCGCCAGGTCGACGAGCTGCGCCTCGAGCAGCGGCCAGCGCAGACGCGCGCCCGTGACGGGGTCCGCGACTTCCTCGTGCTTGCGCAGGCACTCGAGGGTCTCAAAAGTCAAATTCAGGCCGCGGTACTCCGGGCTGCGGCGCTCCAGCACCTGCACCACCCGCAGCGATTGGCGGTTGTGGTCGAAGCCGCCGTGCGTCGCCATTTTCTCGTCGAGTAGCACCTCGCCGCCGTGGCCGTAGGGCGGATGGCCGAGGTCGTGCGCCAGCGCCACCGCTTCGCACAGGCCCTCGTTCAGATCGAGCGCGCAGGCCAGCGAGCGGCTGACCTGCAGCACCTCCAGCGAGTGCGTCATGCGCGTGCGCTGGTTGTCGCCGACGTGATTGACGAAGACCTGCGTCTTGTACATCAGGCGGCGAAAGCCGGAACAGTGAATGACGCGGTCGCGGTCGCGCTCGAAGGGCGTGCGGAACGAATCCTCCTCTTCGGCGTGCGCGCGGCCGCGCGATTGCGCCGAGCGCACGGCCAGGCGGTGCAAATCCTGCTCTTCGCGCGCTTCCTTCCGCCGGCGATCCATGGGCCGCTATCGTACGCAGGTTTGACGCTTGCGCCGCACGGGCCTAGAATCTTTCACCGATTCCAGGCACTCGGACGCTGGAACTTCGGCAACGAACCGCGTGCTCCAGATCCAGATCCGCAACTTGCCCGCGCCGGAGCGCGCCGCCGCGATTGCGCGCCTGCGCGCCTTCGCCGCGCGCCACGAGGCCCGCTTGTTGGGTGACGATGGCGCCGCGGGCGGGTTTCACTATCTGCTCGGCGCGCCCGCGGAGGCGGCGCTCGAACTCTCCGCCTGGCCCGAGCTGGCCGCGGTCGGCGCCGCCGACGCGCCGGCGCGCGGGCCGGCCGCCGCCTCCGCGGTGCACGTGGGCCCGGCGCGCTTCGGCGGCGGCGCCTTCAGCGTGATCGCCGGGCCTTGCGCCGTCGAGGACGCCGCGGAACTCGCGGCGCTCGCGCGCGCCTTGCCGGCCGCCGGCGCGTCCGCGCTGCGCGGCGGCGCATGGAAGCCGCGCACTTCGCCGCGCGCGTTCCAGGGCCTGGGCGCCGCGGCGCTCGAAGCGCTCGCGCAGGCCCGGAAATTGTCAGGCCTGCCCGTCGTCACCGAGGCGCTCGATCCGCGCGATCTGCCTTTGCTCGCGCAGCACGCCGACGTGATCCAGATCGGCTCGCGCAACATGCACAACGGCGCGCTGCTGCGCGAAGCCGGCCGCGCGGGCAAGCCGGTGCTCGTCAAACGCGGCATGAGCGCCACGCTGGACGAATTCCTCTACGCCGCGGAATACGTGGCCAGCGGCGGCTGCACGCAGATCCTGCTGTGCGAGCGCGGCCTGCGCCACTTCGACCCGGCCGTGCGCAATCTGCTGGATCTGTCCGCCGTGCCCGCGCTGCGCCTGCGCACCGGCATGCCAGTTCTGGTGGATCCCTCGCACGGCACCGGCCGCGCCGCGCTGGTGCCGCCGATGATGGCCGCCGCCGCCGCCGCCGGCGCCGACGGCCTGCTCGTGGAAGTGCACCCGCATCCCGCCGCCGCGCTCTCCGACGCGGAGCAGGCTCTCGATCTCGCCGGCTTCGCCGCCGCGATGCGCACCGTGGAAGCGGTGCTCGGCGCCGTCGGCCGCACTCTCAACCGCCTTCCCGCACCCGCCGCACTGCAAGCACGATGAGCCGAATCCCCTTCATTGCCGGGAACTGGAAGATGAATCTGACCATTGCGGAGGCCGCCGTGCTGGCCCAGGAGGTCGCCGCCGCCCACGCTCACGCAGCGCATCGCCGAGTCGCGCTCTTTCCGGCGTTCGTGCACCTCGAGCTCGTGCGCAGCCACTTGCGCGGCAGCGGCGTGCAGCTGGGCGCGCAGAATTGCCACCCCGCCGCCGAGGGTGCCTTCACCGGCGAAGTGTCGGCGCGCATGTTGAAAGACGCCGGCGTGGACGTGGTCTTGATCGGCCACTCCGAGCGCCGCCACGTGATGGGGGAGACCGACGCCTTCCTGGCCGACAAGTTGCAGGCCGTCCTCGAAAACGGCCTCCAGGCCATGTTCTGCATCGGCGAGACCCTGGCCGAGCGCGAATCCGGCGCAACCTTCACGGTCCTGGCCCGTCAACTGGAGGCGCTACGCCGGGTCAAGCCGGAGCAGGCACCGCGCCTCTCCCTGGCCTATGAGCCCGTGTGGGCCATTGGCACCGGGAAAACCGCCTCCGCCGAACAGGCCCAGGCCGCCCAGGCCGAATGCCGCCGGCTGGCGTCGGGTATCCTGGGCGGCCCGGCTGGCGCAGCCCTCCCCATCCTTTACGGGGGGAGCGTGAAGCCCGCCAATGCCTCCTCCCTGCTGGCCCAGCCCGATCTGGACGGCCTCCTGGTGGGCGGCGCCTCGCTCCGCGCTCAGGACTTCCTGCCCATCCTGGCTGCGGCGCCTTCCCGTTGAACGATGCTGACCTTCCTCCTCTACACCCTCTTCTTCCTCTCCTCCGTGTTCCTGGTGCTGATCATCCTGCTCCAGGAGGGCAAGGGGGGCGGCATCGCCGACGCCTTCGGCGGCGCGGGCGCCCAGACCTTCGGGGTGCGGGCCGGCGGCGTGAACAAGGTGACCATGGTCCTGTTCGCCATCTTCCTGCTCTGCGCAGTCGCCCTGAACCTCTGGGGCAGCGATGCCAACAAGGGCTCGGTGGTCGAAGACCTCCCCGACGCTCCGGCCGCCACGAGCGCCCCGGGCGAAGCCGGCAGCACCAGCACCACGCCGCCGCCGGCCAACCAGTAGCCGATGGCCGCGGTCACCGCCCCTCCGGCGCCGGAGACCGCGGCGCGCACCCTCGAGACCCTGCGCGGCAGCCAGGCGCTTCTCGAAGGGCACTTCCTGCTCTCCAGCGGGCGCCACGCCGGACGCTACGTGCAGTGCGCGATGCTGCTGCAGCATCCGCAGCGCGCCGCCGGCGTGTGCCAGGACCTCGCCGCGCAGATCCGCGCCGCCGGCGGGCGCTGGGACGCGGTCATCGGTCCGGCGATGGGCGCCGTGACCTTCGCGTACGAACTCGGCCGCGCGCTCGGCACGCGCGCGCTGTTCGCCGAGCGCGGCGCCGAGGGCGGCTTCACGCTGCGCCGCGGATTCAGCGTGAGTCCGCAGGAGCGCGTGCTCGTGGCCGAAGACGTCGTCACCACCGGCAAGAGCGTGCGCGAAGTGCTGGACCTGCTGCGCGCCGGCGGCGTGCGCGAGCTCGGCGTCGCTTCGATCGTCAATCGCAGCGGGCGGCCCGATCCCTTCGGCGAACTGCCCTACTGGCGCTGCCTCGAGCTCGAGGTCCCGTCGTGGGAAGCGGCGGACTGCCCGCTGTGCCGCGACGGCAAATCCGGACCGCCGGTGAAGCCCGGCAGCCGGCCCGGCTTGTCCTGACATGGCCGCACGCCCGCGCCGCGCGCGCCCTCTTGCCAGCATGACGGGCTACGGCCGCGGCCGCGCCGCCAACCGTTTCGCCGAGGCCGAAGTCGAGCTGCGCTCGGTCAACGGCAAGTCGCTGCACCTGGCGGTGCGGCTGCCTTCGGACCGCCTCGAGTGGGAGTCCGAAGTCGAGGAGCATCTGCGCGGCCTCTTCGAGCGCGGCAGCGTGCAGGGCAGCGTGCGCCTGCGCGGCAAGCAGGCGGCGCCCGCCACGCTCGATCGCGCGGCGCTGCAGCGCCACGCCAAGGAGTGGAAGGCGGCCGAGCGCGAGCTCGGGCTCGGCGGCGGAGGCCCCGCGCTCGGCGATCTGATGAGCCTGCCCGGCGTGTGGCGTCAGGCCGAAGAAGCCGTCGGCGCGGTCGCCGGCGCGCGCAAGGCGATGCTGGCGGCGCTGGCCGCGGCGGCTGCGGAACTGCGCGCAGCACGCGAGCGCGAAGGCGCGCGCCTGGCGCGGGAACTTGTCAACTTGACGAACGAGTTGAGCGCCGGACTCTCACAGGTGAAGGCGCGGCTGCCGCGCGCGCGCGCCCAGGCCGAGGCCAAGCTCAAGGAGAGGATCGGCCGCGCGCTGCTGGCCGCGAACGCCGGCCCCGTGCCCGATCTGGCGCGCGAGATCGTGCTGGCGGCGGAGAAGGCCGACGTCGAGGAGGAGTGCGCGCGCCTCGGCATCCACCTCGGGCGCCTGGGCGAATTGCTGGCCGCCGGCGGTCCCTGCGGGCGCGAACTCGAGTTCCTGCTGCAGGAATGCCAGCGCGAAGTCACGACGCTGGGCAACAAGGTCGGCGACGCCGAACTGTCGGCGATTTCCGTGGCGATGAAACTCGCGGTCCAGCGCCTGCGCGAGCAGGCGGCGAACGTTGAGTAAGGCCGTGGCCCGCGGGCGCCTGATCGTGGTGTCGGGGCCGACGGCATCCGGCAAGTCCACGCTGTGGCGCCGCCTGGTGCAGCGCCCGGGCGTGGCCTTCTCGGTCTCCGCCACCACGCGCCCGCCGCGCGCCGGCGAGGTGGACGGCCGCGACTATCACTTCATCTCGCCCGAGGAATTCGAGCGCCGCGCCGGCGCCGGCGAGTTCCTGGAGTGGGCGCGGGTGCACGGCCGCTTCTACGGCACGCCGCGCTCCGGCGTGGAGAACGCGCTGGCTTCGGGCCAGGACGTGGTGCTGGAGATCGACGTGCAGGGCGCGGCGCAGATTCGCCGCTCGGGCCTGCCGACGGTGACCCTCTTCGTGCTGCCGCCCTCCTACGAGGTGCTGGAGCAGCGCCTGCGCGCGCGCGGCACCGAGGACGAGGCCGAAATCCAGCGCCGGCTCACGGTGGTGCGCGCGGAGATGGCCGAGGCGCCGCACTACGATCACCAGGTCGTGAACGACGACCTCGAGCGCATGGTCGCGCAGGTCGAGGCGATTCTGGGCTACACCAAGAGCGAGGCGAAGCGATGAGCGAGATCCTGGTCGGCGTCGGCGCCAGCGCGGCCTGCTTCAAGGCGGCCGCGGTGTGCAGCCTGCTCAGCAAGGAGGGCCACGGCGTGCAGGCGGTGCTGACGCGCAACGCGACGAAGCTGGTGCAGCCGCTGCAGTTTTCCTGCCTCACCGGGCGCCGGGCGCTGACCGACGAATGGGAGCCGCTGGACCCGGCCGGCATGGATCACATCGCGCTCGCGCGCCGCGCCGACCTGCTGCTGATCTGCCCGGCCACCGCGCACCTGATCGGCGCGCTCGCGCACGGCCTGGCCGAGGATCTGGTCGGCTCGCTGGCGCTGGCCCTCGAGGCGCGCAAGCCGCGGCTGCTCGCGCCGGCCATGAATCCGGAGATGTGGGCGAACCCGCTGGTGCAGCGCAACGCCCGCCTGCTGCGTGAAGCCGGCTGGCAGATTCTCGGGCCGGCCGAGGGCCCGACCGCCTGCGGCGAGTCCGGCGCCGGCCGCATGCTCGAGCCGGAGCCGATCGTCGCCGCGGTGCGCGCGACGCTGCAGGGATCGCGCTGAGGATGCGATTCCTCGTCACTGCAGGGCCGACGCGCGAGCCCCTCGATCCGGTCCGCTACCTCACGAACCGCTCGAGCGGCCGCATGGGCTACGCGATCGCCGCCGCGTTGCGCGAGGCCGGGCACGAAGTGGCGCTGGTCAGCGGCCCGGTCAGCCTGAGCGCTCCGCCCGGCGTCGAGCGCCAGATGGTGGAGACCGCGGCCGAGATGCTGGCCGCCTGCCAGAAACTGTGGCCGTCGTGCGACGGCCTCTTCGCCGTCGCCGCCGTGGCGGACTACCGGCCGGCGCGCACCGCCGACCGCAAGCTGAAGCGCCGCGCCGGCGAGGGCCTGATCCTGGAGATGACTCCGAATCCCGACATCCTCGCCACGCTCGCCGCCGAGAAGCACCGCCGCCTGGCGGTCGGCTTCGCCCTGGAGACCGATCCGGGCGAACTGGAGGCGCGGCGCAAGCTCGAGCAGAAGCATCTGGACTTCATCTGCCTCAACGGTCCCGAGGCGCAGGGCGCGGAAGCGTCCAGCCTGCTGCTGCTCAGCCGGGACGGCAAGCGCCAGCCGCTCGGGCCCCTGCCCAAGGCGGAATTGGCGCGCGCCTTGGTGCGCATCGTGCTCAGTCCGCGCTAGGGATAGCGGTTGGGAGCGGGCTTTTGAAATGGGGGGCCTCCCCCGACTAGGATGGGGCGAGACTTGGCCTCTCCCCGCACGAAATCCGGCCGCCGGGGATCTTCCCGCGGCGTCGCCGAACAGGCGAGCTTCATCGGCGCGGGCCTCCACACCGCTCTCGCCTGGCTGGGCGGCGGCCTGCTCGCTGCGTGGTCCGGGCTGAAGTGGCTGGGCCGCTGGGCCTGGGTGGCCATCGAGGGCAAGCGCGGACGCGCGCCGGTCGGATTGTTCCTGGCCGCGGCCTCCTTGTTCACGCTGATCGCGCTGATGGATTTCGAGCAGGGCGGCGGCAACGTCTGCGGCATCGTCGGGCGCAACGTCGCCGAGTGGATGCTGGTGTTCTTCGGCCTGGGCGCCTTCGTGCTGCCGGCGTTCGGCGCGTTCTGGGGCCTGGCGCGCATCTTCCGCGAGGAAGGCAGCGGCAAGGCGGTGCCGAAGCTCGTGGGCACCGTGATTCTCGCGGTGGCCACGGCGCTGAACGCGCGCGCGCTCGGCGATCCCTATCCTTCGAACAGTTTTCCCCATGGCCACGGCGGCGTGATCGGGCGCGAACTCTATCCCGCGCTGCTGGATGGTCTGGGCCCGGTGGGCGTGGCGCTCCTGCTCGGCCTGCTGACAATGGTGAGCCTGGTGCTGGCGACGGAGTGGGCCTTCGTGCCGCTGGTGCGCGATCTGCTGAAGCGCGGCGCCGACAGCATGCGCCAGCAGGATCTGCCGTTCGCGCCCGGCGACAAGGCGGGGGCGCAGTCGCTGCGCGCGGAGGCCTCCGCCGGACAGCGGACCACCTCCGGACTGCTGGCGCGCTCGCTGGCGGGGCTGCGCGGATTCTTCGCGCCCTACGCCAAGGAAGACGGCGCGGCGGCGACTGCCGCGCCCGAGACGAAGCCGCTGCGCATGTCCATCCACGGCCAGGAAGTCGCGGACGAGCCGGCGCAGGCCGAGGCCGCTGCCGCGCCCGCCGCGGCGCCGGCGCGCAAGCCCGCGGCGGCCAAGCCCGTGGCGGTGGCGGTCGCCGCTGCGGAGGACAACGAGCCGGCCGATCTGCTGGACCTGCCCGGCATCGCGCCCGGTCCGGAAATGCGCAGCGCGCGCATGGAAACCGAGGATCCGGCGCTCAAGCGCCGTCCGCGCCGCAAGCCGCGCCTCGATTCGCTGCCGCCGGTGGCGATCCTCGGCTCCGGCGAGAAGCGCCCGGTCGCGGATCAGCGCGAGGAAGTCGGCAAGCTCGGCGCCAAGCTGCAGTCGGTGTTCCAGGCCTTCGGCATCGAGGGCTCGGTGATCGGCGCGGAGCGCGGTCCGACTCTGACGATGTTCGAGGTGCAGCTGGGCACCGGCGTGTCGGTGAAGAAGCTGAAGTCGCAGCTCGACGACCTCGGAGTGGCGCTCGGCACGCACGGCGTGCGCATCGTGCACCCGCTGGCCGGCCGCAGCACCGTCGGCGTCGAAGTGCCGAACCTCAAGCGCGACGGCGTGCGCCTGCGCGACGTGTTCGAAGAGGCCAAGCTCGAGTGGGAGAGCAACAAGCTGCCGATGGTGGTCGGCCGCGACACGCTGGGCAAGCCGACCGTCGAGGACCTGGCCGAGATGCCGCACATGCTGATCGCCGGGGCCACGGGCTCGGGCAAGTCGGTGTGCCTGAACTCGATTCTGGTCACGATGCTGCTGACGCGCACGCCGGACCAGATCCGCATGGTGCTGATCGACCCGAAACAGGTCGAACTGCAGGTCTACTCCGACATCCCGCACCTGCTGTGCCCGGTGGTGACGGACATGAAGCGCTCGCCCTTCGTGCTGGAGTGGGCGGTGAAGCAGATGGAGGACCGCCTGCACGTCTTCAAGCTGGCCGGCGTGCGCAAGATTTCCGAGTACAACGACCTGGGCGTGGCCGGCCTGCAGCAGGCTCTGGGCGAGGAGTACGACGCCGAGGAGTTCCCGGAAACTCTTCCCTATTTCGTGATCGTCATCGACGAGCTCGCCGACCTGATGCTCACCGCGCGCAAGGAAGTCGAGACCGCGATCGCGCGGCTGGCGGCCAAGGCGCGCGCCGCGGGCATCCACCTGATCGTCGCCACGCAGCGCCCCAGCACCGACGTGGTCACCGGCCTGATCAAGACCAACCTGCCGGTGCGCATGGCCTTCCGCGTCACCAGCGGGATCGACAGCCGCGTGATCCTCGACGAGAGCGGCGCGGAGTCGCTGCTCGGCAACGGCGACTTCCTCTACCGCCCGCCGGGCGCCGCCGGCCTGGTGCGCGGCCAGGGCGCCTTCGTCAGCACCAAGGAGGTGCGCGAGATCTGCGACCACCTGCGCTCGCACGGCAAGCCGGAATTCCTGGAGGACCTGATCCAGATGAAGGGCGGCGGCGGCGGCGGCGAGGGCGAAGTGGACGACCCGCTCTACGAAGACGCCGTGCGCGTCATCCTGCAGTCCGGCCGCGGCTCGGCCTCGCTGATCCAGCGCGCCCTCTCCATCGGCTACACGCGCGCCTCGCGCCTGATTGACATCATGACCGAGCAGGGCGTGCTGGGGCCCTTCGTCGGCTCCAAGGCCAGGGAAGTGATGCTGACGGTGGAGCAGTGGGAGGAGCAATTGAAGTCGAAGCGCGAAAAGCAGACCGCCTCGGGCGGCGCCTGATTTCTCGACTACAATGCGCGGTCCGACATGGCCCGCCCGCCTTCCGTCCGCGCCGTGCGCGTCGCCCTGGTGCACCTGGGCTGCGCGCGCAATCTGATCGACTCCGAGAACATCCTCGGGCGGCTCGGGGCCGAGGGCTACGTGCTAGTGCCGGCCGTGGAGGAGGCGGACGTCGCGCTGCTGAACACCTGCTCCTTCATCGGGGAGGCGCGGGCCGAGTCGGAAGATGCGATCGACGACCTGCTCGAGCGCAAGCGCGAGGGCTCGCTGCGCGGCGTGATCGTCGCCGGCTGCCTGCCGCAGAAGTTCCGCGCCGAGGTCGAGGGCCGCTTCCCCGAAGTGGACGCCTTCCTGGGCCTGTCCGACTACTCCAACGTCGCGCGCGTGGTGGAAGAGGTGCTCAAGGGCCGCAAGGTGCGCGAGGAATCCGGCGGCCGTCCGCCGCAGGGCCAGGGCGAGTTCATGCGCCTGCTGCAGACGCCGCGCTCCTACGCGTACCTGCGGCCCAGCCACGGCTGCGACCACGAGTGCGCCTTCTGCATCATCCCGCAGATCCGCGGCCGCCAGGCTTCGAAGCCGCTCGAGATCGTGGTCGAGGAAGCGCGCAATCTGGTGCGCCAGGGCGTGCGCGAGATCGTGCTGGTCGCGGAAGACACCACGGGCTACGGCACCGATCTCGGACCCGGCGCGCCGCGCCTGCCCGAGCTGGCCGAGGCCCTCGCCGGCGTGGACGGCCTGCGCTGGCTGCGCGTGATGTACGCCTATCCCAATGCATTCCCGTGGCGGCTGATCGAAGTGATGAATCGTTTCCCGGACGTCGTGCTGCCCTATCTGGACATCCCGATCCAGCACGGCGCGTCCGCGGTGCTCAAGCGCATGAAGCGCGGCGGCACGCGCGAGAGCGTCTCGCGCATCCTGACCCGCCTGCGCACCGAAGTGCCGGGCATCACGCTGCGCACCACGGTGCTGGTCGGGCACCCGGGCGAAGGTCCGGCCGAATTCGCCGAACTGCTGGAATTCCTGGCCGAGCACAAGTTCGACCGCCTCGGCGCCTTCGCCTTCAGCCCGGAGGCCACCGCGCCCGCCGGCGCCGAGGGCGATCTCTGCTCGCCGGAGGAAGCCCAGGAGCGCCTGGCCCAGGTCATGGAACTGCAGGCCGGCATCGCCTTCGCCCGGCAGCAGGAGCGCGTCGGCCAGGTGACCACCGCGCTGGTGGACGGCAGCGAAGGCGAGTGGGCCGTGGCCCGCACGCCGGGCGACGCGCCCGAAGTGGATCCGATCCTGCGCATCGCGGATCCGCAGGGCACCTGGAGCACCGGCTCCATGCCCCGGGTGCGGATCACCGCCGCGGACGGCTACGATCTGGTGGGCGAAGTCGTCCGCTAGATCGCTCTGCATGGTCGTCCGGCACCTGCCCAACCTGATCACTCTGGCCCGGCTGCTGCTTGCGGTCGCGGTCTTCGTCTGCATGAGTCGCGCGCTCGACCACGCGCCCGGCTCGCCCGCCGGACAGATCTGGCTGCAGTGGGCCTTCTGGCTGTGGCTGATCGCCGCCGTCAGCGACACCGTGGACGGCTATCTGGCGCGCAAATATGGATGGGTGACGGCGCTGGGCCGCATCGCCGATCCGGTGGTGGACAAGGTGCTCACGCTCGGCGCGCTCGCTTACCTCGTGCCGGGTCAGGCGATCTACGGCCGGCCCGATGACCTGCAGCCGATCATGCCGGTCTGGGCGCTGGTGCTCCTGCTGACGCGCGAGTTCCTGGTGACGGCGCTGCGCGGCTACGTCGAGAGCAAGGGCCTGGCATTTCCGGCCGAGCGCGCCGGGAAGTGGAAGATGGTGCTGCAGAGCGTGTTCCTCGGCGTGGTGATCGGCGCGGCTTCCGGAGTGTCGGAGTTCCTGCATCTGATCTGGCTGGAGGATCTGCTGCGCCATCCGTGGACTCTCGCCGCGTTGTTCTGGGGCATGATCGCGCTGACGGCGGCCTCCGGCCTGACCTACTGCGCGCGCGCCGCCCGCCTCCTCTCCGGCAGCGCGGCATGAGCAGTCCGCTCGACGATCTGCGCGCCGCGCTCGACGGGTTGGACCGCGCCGCCGCGGAGGAGCGCGAGACGGCCGCGGTCCTGATGCGCGGATGGCTGTCCGCAGCGGCCGGGCGGGCCGCCGCCGCGGCCGCGGCGACGGCGGGCGCGCCGCCCGGGCGCTTCGGCATGATCGGCGGCTCGCCGCCGATGCTGAAGCTCTACGACCTGCTGGCGCGCATCGTGCGCACCGACGTGCCGGTGCTGGTGCTCGGCGAGAGCGGCACCGGCAAGGAACTGGTCGCGAAGGCTTTGCACGAGCACGGTCCGCGCCGCAAGGGGCCGTTCATGGCGGTGAACTGCGCCGCGATTCCGGCTTCGCTGCTGGAGGCGGAGCTCTTCGGCCACGTCAAAGGATCGTTCACCGGCGCGCACCGCGACCGCGAGGGCTACGCCGCCGCGGCCGACCGCGGCACGCTGTTCCTCGACGAGATCGGCGAGATTCCGCTCGATCTGCAGTCGAAGCTGCTGCGCTTCCTGCAGGACGGCGAAGTGCGCCCGGTCGGCAGCAACGTCACGCGCAAGGTGGACGCGCGCGTCGTGTGCGCCACCAACCGCGATCTGGCCGCCGCCGTCAAGGACAAGCGCTTCCGCGAGGATCTCTACTACCGGATCGCCGTGATCAGCCTGCAGCTGCCGCCGCTGCGCGACCGGCGCGAGGACCTGCCGCACCTGATCCGCCACCTGCTCGCGCGCCAGGCCGCCGAAGGGATGCCCGCGGCGGGCATCAGCCCGGCCGCGATCGCCGCGCTGCAGCGGCATGCCTGGCCGGGCAACGTGCGCCAGCTGCAGAACGAGCTGGTGCGCGCGGCGGCGTTCGCGCCTGCCGGCGAGATCGGGCTTGACGAGCTGTCGCAGGAAGTCCGCGCGCTGGCCGCGGATTAGCGCAGCCAGTCCGGATCGAAGGTGAATGCGTGCAGGAAGAGCATGCCCATCGTGAGATCCGCGAAGTCCACGATCAGAATCAGCCCGAGGTGCATGAGGACGAGCGCCAGCCACACCCAGGGACGCGCGCGGCGGAAGAGCGCGAGCGGCGCGAATGCCAGCTCGAGCCCCAGCGCCCCCCACGTTGCGACGCGCAGCAGCCCTTCCGGCATTCCTGCGATCCACGCGCGCAGCCACGTGTCCCGGGCCAGCGGATTCTCGAGGACGCGCGTCAGCGCGCTGCCGTCCATCCACGAGGGGCTCGCGAGCTTCGTCCAGCCGCTGTAGCTGTAGCCAGCCGCCATCAGGATCCAGAGCAGCGCGAAGAGGCGCGGATCGCGGCGCCAGGCAACCGTCTCTGCGCCTGCGAGCGGCGCTGCGCGGCGCGGCGGCGGCGGCTGCAGCGCGTGAACCAGGAGCAGCAGGCCCACGTAGGGCAGCGCGGGATTGAGGACCAGCGGATTGCGGCCGAACTGGCAGGCCAGGACGTACCACAAGAGCACGGCCGCCGCGCGATCGAAGCGGCCGACGGCCAGCAGGGCCGCGGCAGCCGCGGCGGCGACGTGCACGGCGAGCACGAGCCACGGCGCATCGTTGATCGCGAAGAGATTCGGAAAGAGCCGCAGGAACGGGCTCGCGCTCGCGTCCGCGAGCACGCCGGTGCGCGAGAACAGCTCGACGGACCAGGGCAGCAGATGCAGAAAGTGAAAGAGCAGCCAGGCGCCGAAGGCCGCGCGCAGCCATCCATAAGGGCCGCTGGTCCACCCGTTCGCCAGGGCCGGCGGATTCACGAACCCGCTCTCATTGCGCGGCGGAAGAAAATCAGGGGCAGCCCGGATTCGGCGGCGCCGGGCAGCGGAGCGCAACGCAGGCGGACCTCGCCGCGGATGGAGAAGGGGTCAACGCCGAGCTCCCGCAGCAACGCGGAGTCGTCGCTCAGGGCATTGCGTCCGATCTCCTCCAACAATCGCCTTCCCGTGTCGTCCGCCGCCAGCACCGGTCCGTAGGCGAAGAAGGCGCCGTACACGTTGCGGCGGTTGTACGGTCCTCGCAGGCGCGCGTAGGTCCGGCGATCGAGCTCCAGGCTGCGCGGCGCGCCGTCCCGATCCGCCCACTCGACGAAGTAGCGGGCGGAGAATGTCTCCAATCCGCCCGCGGAGCTGAACACCCGCGGCGCCGGCGACGCCATGGTGGCGCCTGCCACCGCCTTGCCGGCGCTGCAGCCGGCCAGATCGAAGGTCATCTGCGCGAATCCCAGCGCCAGCAACGCCCACGCGATGCCGGCGGCGACTGGGCGCGGCTCAGCCATCCGTGACTTCGCCAGCCAGCATCGCGCCGAGCCGCGCCTCGTTCTCGGGCCGGAATCCGCAGGTCGCCTCCCACTTGCGAGGATTGCGGAAGGTGCCGAAGAGCATGTCCCAGAGAGGCAGGTCCGCGTAGTTGTAGCGGTGGAGTCCGTGCTGGTGGTGCACGCAATGGCTTTCCGGCCGTTGCACCAAGTACCCCAGCCTGTGCGGAGTGCGCACGTTCCAGTGATAGAAGAGTTCGGCGAGCCCGGTGAGCAGGATGGCCTGCGCGGCGGCGGCCGGCCCGAGGCCGACGACGAAGTAGCAGATGGCGCTCGAAAGGAGGCTGTTGACGAAGATCTCGATCGGGTGCTTGTAGAAGCTGGTGATCACCTCGATGCGGCGCGGCGAATGGTGCACCTGATGCACCCAGCGCCACAGGAAGGGCACTTCGTGGCGCCAACGGTGCCACCAGTAGTAGACGAAAGTGATGGCGAGGTAGCCGAGCAGGGCGCCGCGGACGGTTCCGAGCGCATCGGCGCTCCACGGGCGCTCGAGCTGCATCCAGCGATCCCAGGCGAAGGGAGCCAGGGCGGCGATGGCCACCTGGAACCCGTTCAGCAGCGCCGCGCGCCCCCACCAGCCCGCCACGCGCGGGAATTCGCGGCCCGGGCGCAGCACCTCGATCAGGATCATCCCGGCCGCGGCTGCAAGGATGAAGATCAGGATCACTGCCGGGCCGCCTGGCTAGCGCAATCCTTCCGGCGTGATGGGCAACATGAACTTCACGCCGAACGAAGCCGCGTAGCACAGCACGGCCAGCACCAGGACCACGACGATCATGTCCACGAGGAAACGGCGGTCCCAGCGGCGGCGCTCGGAGTACCAGAACTCGACCTCCTCGCGCTTGCGGAACTCGCCCTTCCACGGGAAGCGGTCCGCTTCGGCGTGCTGCGCCGCCTCGGCGCGCAGGGTCTCCAGCTGCTCTTCGAGGCGCGCGGCGCGGTAGCGTTCGAGCAACTCCTCCTTCCGTTTCTGGACGTCGCGCAGCGTGGTCATGTCAGAGCACCGTGGCGAGGCTGCGGATCGTGTACAGGACGATGACCACCGCGAGGCTGCCGACGAGCACGCCGAACAGCACCGCGAACAGGATCATCACCAGCCGGCCGGGCAGGCGGTCGAAGTAGGTCCGGGGCGGCGGGCCCAGATCGCCGCGCTCGACGGCCTCCTCGTGCAGGATCTCGAACGCCTGGCCGCGGATGCGCGGCTCCAGGAATTCCTTGACGCTGGCCGGGATCTCGGCGAATTCCGGGCGGTCGGCCACGCGCACTACCAGAGCGCCTCCTGGCGGAACTGCGCGGTGCGCGCCATCGCCACCGCAAGCGTGACGGAGAGCACGAGGCCGAGCAGGCCGGCCGCGAGCAGGATCAGCGGCATGTTGGGGAACCAGCTCTCGGTCGGAAGCGCCGGATCTTCGGCCACCGCCAGGAACGAGCTGCTGCGCATCAGGTACAGGTCCAGTTCGGCCGCGCGATTGCGCTGGTTCGACAGCGTGGACTTGAGATTGGCGAGCTCGGCCGCGAAGTCGTCGAGCTTCAGCGCGTACTCGGGCAGCTTCTGGAAGGCGGTTTGCGCGGCAATCAGCAGTTCCGCGTACTTGGCGCGCTCGGCCTGGGTGCCCGTGATCATCAGATCCTGGTCCACCAGGCGGCCTTCCAGCTGCTCGCGCAGCGGATTCGGCCCGAAGTCCGCGGAGCCGGCGATGCGCTCCTGCTGCTCCGTCAGATCCGCGTTGAGCTGGCCGAGCAGGCCGAGCTGCGACTGCACCAGATGGTGGTCCTCGCGGTAGAGCGAACGCAGCCGCTGCAGTTCGGAATTGGCGCCGCGGATCTGCAGCTTCAATTGCTCGATCGCCGGGTTCGTGACCTCGGAGCGCGCGCGCGGAACGAAATTGGCCGGATCGGCGTCCGGCAGCAGGGCGAGCTGGCGCGCGATTTCCTCGCGGCCGGAGCGCAGCGCCACCAGCTCGGCGTCGAGCTCGTCGATCTTCTGCGTGTAGGCCTTGACCTGCCCGGCCAGCATGTCGAACTCGGTGCCGAAGTCCACCGTGCCCTGGCCGCGCAGGAAGTCCTGGCGCTCCTTCTCGACGCGGGCGATGTCCTGAGCGGTGCTGGTGATCGCCGCCGCCAGCACGCCGGCGTTCTCGCGGATGCCGGCCTTGGTGGTCTCGTCGAGCTTGCCGCGGAAGGCGCGCAGGTACTCCTGGGCGATCCGCTGCGCCGTCGCCGGATCGGCGTCGTACGCGGTGATCGTGATCAGGTTGTACTTGTCAATGTCGAAGTCCACCGCCTTCGCCAGCTGCGCGCTGCTGCGGCCCTCGATGCCCGCCGCCACCGTCTGCCGCAGGTCCGCCGCGCGCAGCACGCCGAGCAGCGAGTCCTGCGCCTCGGTCACGCCGGTCGGCAGCTTCGGCCCGTCGGGCAGGTTGCCGGTCTCCGAAGTCAGAGACAGCATGTCGGCCCGCGTCGGCATGAAGCAGCGCGCCTGGGAGCGGTAGAGCGGCTCCATGCGATCGGCCACGAACCACGCAGCGGCCAGCGCCATGAGGGTCACGATCGCGACCACGTAGAGCCTCTCGTAGAGAAGCTGGAGCGGTCCTTTCTCCTGGTAACTCAAGGGCGTGTCACGCGGCTCGGGATCAGTTTAGCGGGCGGACGCGCGCCACGAGCGCCTCGGCCAAGCCCTGGATCCGCTGCCGGAAGGATATCTCAGAGAAAGCCGCGGCGTGTTCCCGGATGCGCGCCGGGTCGTAGCGCTCGGGCGCGAACGCGCGCAGCGCCTCGATCAGGCAGTCGGCGCTCTGCTCGGCGAAGTGCTCGCCGGTGACGCCCGGCACCACCGTCTCCAGGCTGCCGCCGGCCCCGAAGGCCAGCACCGGCCGGCCGGCAGCCTGCGCTTCCACCGGCGCGATGCCGAAGTCCTCCTCGGCGCTGAAGAGGAAGGCCCGGCATTCGGCCATCAGGCCCGGCAGCTCGGCGCTCGGCACGAAGCCGAGGAATTCGACCGTCGGGCCGGCCTGCGCGCGCAGGCGCTCGAGCATCGGGCCGCGCCCGGCCACCTTCAGCGGCAGGCCGAGGCGCGTGCAGGCCTCGACGATCACGTCCACCCGCTTGTAGGAGTCGAGGCGCGACACCGTGAGGAAGGAATTCCCGGCCGCGGCGTTGCGCCCCGCGTCGAGGAAGGCCTCGACGGCCACCGGCGGATGCACCACCTCGGCCGTGCGGCCGTAGAGCTCGTGCACGCGGCGCGCGGTGTACCGCGAGTTGGCGACGTAGAGATCCGGCCGGCCGGAGGTGCGCAGATCCCACTCGCGGATGCGTCCGGCGAGCCGGCGCAGCAGCGGCCGCAGCGGCGCCGGATACGAGGCGAGGAAATCTTCCTGGCGGTCGTAGGCGAACATCATCGGCCGGTGGATGTAGCAGAGGTGCGCGGCGCCGGCCGGCGCCTGCAGGCTCTTCATCCACGACACCGAGGAGCTGACGACGAGATCCACCTTCTCGCGGATGCGCAGCTTGTCCACGAGGCGCGGGTAGTAGGGCAGAGGCCAGCGGTACTTCGAGGCCGGCACCAGCCCCTGCAGCCAGCTCGAGCGCACGTCCCAGTCGGCGTAGGCCGGATTCTTCTCGTCGAGCAGCGTGTAGACCGGCGCCTCCGGCCAGATCTCGTGCAACTGCTCGAGCACGCGCTCCGCTCCGCCGTGGCGGATGAAGTCGTGCGCCAGCGCGACGCGCAGCGCGCTCATGCGCGGCTCCGGCGGGACTGCCGCCACAGGGACCAGCCGCGCGCGCGGCCGCGCCACGCCGGGCCGATGGCGCCGGCGCCGAGCAGGTAGCGGCTCTTCCAGAACGGCCGCAGCAGCGATCCGCCCAGGCCCCACAGCAGTCCGGGGCAGGGGAAATTGCCGGCGAGGAAGGCGAAAGTCAAATGACAAACGCGGCCGATCGGTCCGTAGTGCTTGAGCAGCACGAAGGTTTCGTTGGCGGCGTTGTTGCAGACGGTGTCGGGCCGGAAGCGGTGCGTGGCGTCGGCGCGCGGCGCTTCGTGATGGTCCGCTTCGACTTCCGGGTCGAAGAGCAGGCGGTAGCCCTGCCGCTGCACGCCGAGGCAGGCGTCGAGCTCGAAGCGGAAGCAGTCGCCGAGCAGCGCCGGCTCGAAGCCGCCCGCCGCGCGCAGCGGCGCCAGGCGCAGGCTCATGTTGGCGCCGCGGAAGTGGTCCACTTCGACCACGCGCTCGGTGTGGCGCGTGCTCTGGTCGAGGATCAGGCCGGGGAAGATCAGGCGGTTGCGGAAGCGGGCGCGGCGCGGATCGGGCGCGCCGTTCAGCACGTTGATGGCCGGACCGGCCACGCCGCCGACCAGCGCGTCGCGCTCGTAATGGCGCGCCAGATGCTCGAGCCAGAAGGGTCGCGCGATCGCGTCGTCGTCGAGAAAGCAGCCGACGTCGCCGGAGGCGGCCGCGAGCAGCGCGTTTTCGGCGGCGACGATGCCCGGCTGGTCGAGCAGCACTTGCCGCAACTTGAGCCGCGGATGGCGCGCGGCGAACTCCTCCGCCACGCGGACGCCCTCGGGATCGAGATCGGGGCGCAGCGACACCAGAATCTCGTCGGGCGCGCGCGTCTGCACCGCGAGCGCCTCCAGGTTGCGGCGCAGCAGCTCCGGCCGCTTCAGCGTGGGGACGAACACCGAGAAGCGCAGCGGCGCGGCCGCGGGCGAACCGGCGCTCATCCCGCCGCCGCCTCTTCGAGCGCTTCCCGATAGACGCGGACGTGCGCCTTCGCGCTGCGCTCCCAGGTGAAGCGCGCGGCCCAGGCGCGGCCGTGCGCCGAGCGGCGCTCGCGCGCGGCGCCCGGCGCCAGCGCCGCGCGCAGCCCGGCGGCGATGGACTCCGGATCGCGCGGGTCCACGAGAATCCCGGCGTCGCCGGCCACTTCCGGCAGCGAGCAGGAATCCGCAGCGACCACCGGCGCCCCGCAGGCCATGGCCTCGAGCACCGGAATGCCGAATCCCTCGAGGAAGCTGACCAGCGCGAACGCGCCGCAGCTGCGGTAGAGGCGCGGAATGTCGCCGTCGTCCACGAAGCCGGTGCGCAGCACGCCGCGGTCGTCGCCGCGCGCGGCGATGCGCGCCCACATTTCGTCGAAGAGCCAGCCGGGCGCGCCCGCCAGCACCAGCTGCCCGTCGAATCCTTCGCGGCGCAGGATCTGGAAGGCGGCGCACAGGCCCTCGACGTTCTTGTTGGGCTGCAGGGTGCCGAGATACAGCAGGAATCCGGGCACGATCTGATAGCGCTCGCGCAGGCGCGCCAGATCCGCGTCGCGGTCCTGCGCCGGCGCGAATTCCGGGCCGATGCCGTGGTGGATCGCCGCCACGCGGTTCTCCGGAATCTGCAGGCGCGTGACGATGTCGCGGCGCGAGAATTCGCTGACCGTGATCACGCGATGGGCGCGGCGCGCGCTCGGCGGCACGGTGCGGCGGCGGTCGGCGATCCACGAGGCCGGAAGGCCCTCGGGCGCGCGCAGGAACGCGAGATCGTGGATCGTCACGACGCGCGCCGAGCGCCGGCTGCGCGGCACCACGTCGAACGGGCCGTGGAAGAGGTCGTGAGGCCCCGCGGTCCATTCGACCGGCGCGCGCGCGGCCTGCAGGATCTGCGGCGGCACGCGCGTCAGGATCCGCCGCGCGACGCCGGCCAGGCGGCCGGTCTCCGCCATCTTCTCCAGGTGCCGGCGGCTGAAAAAATTGTAATAGAGCGTGATTTCCCAGTCCGCCGGCGCGGTCGCCGGCAAGCTGCGCAGCAGCTCGAGTCCGTAGCGGTAGGCGCCGCCCTTGTGATAGCCGGTGAGCGCCATCGCCGTCGCGTCGAAGAGTAGCTTCATGCGGGCAGGGTGCAGGCGACGCGGTAGGCGGCGAGGGTTCCCTCGGCGCAGCGCCGCCAGGTGAAGGGCGCGGCGCGCTCGCGGCCGCGCGCGCGCAGATTCTGGCACAGGCCGGCGTCGGCATCCACGCGCGCGAGCAGGGCGGCCAGACCGTCGGCGTCGTCGGGATCGAAGAGCAGGGCGGCGCCGCCGGCGACTTCCGGCAGCGCGCCGCGGTCGGTGCAGAGCACCGGCGTGCCGGCGGCCATCGCCTCGAGCACCGGCATGCCGAAGCCCTCGTAGCGCGAAGGCAGCGCCAGCGCCTGCGCTCCGGCCACCAGCGGCGCGAGATCCGCCTGCGCCACGAAGCCGAGGAGGTGCACGCGCTCGCGCAGGCTCGGATGGCGCTCCAGGACTTCGTCGATCGCCTCGGCCGTGCCCCAGCCGACGCGGCCGGCCACCGCGAGATCGGCGCGCAGGCCCGCCGGGCCGCCCGCCGCGCGCCCGAAGGCCTCGAGCAGCAGCGGCAGATTCTTCTTCGGCTCGACCGAGCCGACGAAGAGGAAGTAGGGCCGGCCGCCCAAGCCGAGCCGCTGCGCCGTCGCGCGCGCGGCCTCGGGCGCCTGCGCGGCGGCGAAGAACGCTGCGTCCACGCCGTGCGGCACCACCACCGTGCGCCCGCGCGCCACCCCGTAATGCTTCACCAGATCCGCGCGCGTGTGCTCGCTGACGCAGATCCACAGCGCCGCCGTGCGCGCCAGTTCTTCGGTGCCGCGCAGCAGCCGCGCCGTCCAGCGCGGCTGCAGGAACTGCGGATGGCGCAGGTACATCAGATCGTGCGCGGTCACGACGACGCGGCCGCGCGAGCGCAGCGCGGCGACCGGCTCGGGCAGGTGCGCCACGTCGTGCGCGCCGCCGAAGGACTCGAAGGTCGCGCCGAGGCGCCGCGCCGCGCGCAGCAGCTCGGGCGTCGCCCACCAGTGGCGCAGGATCGCGCCCGCGTCCTGGTAGGGCGTCATCGCGCGCGCGTGGCGCGGATGCAGGAACGCCGTCAGCAGGGTGAAACGCACGTCGGGATCGGCGGCCGCGAGCAGCTCCGGCACCAGCTGCTGCCAGTAGGAGTCGATCCCGCCGAAGTCGCGCCGGCGCGCGAGGCGGTGCGCTTCGAGCAGCACTCTCATCGCGCCGCGCCGGCTGCGGCGAGTTCGCGCCACGCCGCCTCGACTTCGTCCCAGTGGCGCTGCGGCGCGAATTCCCGCCTCACCCAATCGCGCATGCGCGCGCCGCGCGCGGCGGCGGCGGCGGGATCGGCGGCGGCGGACTCCAGGCGCGCCGCCAACTGGCCGGCGTCCTCCCGCGCGCAGAGCCATCCGCGCTCGTCCGCGAGCAGTTCCGGCACGCCGCCGGCATCCGGCGCGATGGCCGGCCGGCCGCGGGCTCCCGCCTCGAGCACGGTGAGCGGCGAGTTCTCCGGCACGCGCGACGGCAAGACCAGAGTGTGGCAGCCGGCGTAGGCCGACTCCATCTGCGCCGCGTCGCAGTGGCCGAGGAATCGGACGCGGTGCTGCAGACCCAGTTCCCGGCACAGGGACTCGAGGGCGGCGCGCTGATCGCCCTCGCCGGCGATCACGAGGCGCGCGTCCCGCGCCGCGCCGCCGGCCTGCTGGAGCGCGCGCAGGAGGATGTCCACGCCCTTGGAGCGGAAGAGGCTGCCGGCGAAGAGGAACCGGAACGGCGCGGCGGGCGGGGCCGCCGGAATCTCGGCCAGCTCGATCGGCAGGCGCAGCAGCCGGGCTTTGGCCGGCGGGAAGCCGACCCCGCGCCGCAAGGCGTCGGTGGGGCAGAGAAAGAGGTCCACCGCCGCGAAGACGGCGCGGCGGCTGCGCGCCAGGGAGCGGCGGTCCAGCCACGACTTCAGCGCCCCGGCCGGTCCGGAGCGCACCTGGCCGGAAGGGTTGGGGTCCTGGAGGCTGAAATCGTGGACCGTCATCAGAACCGGCCGGCCGCTGGCAGCCAGGGCCGGGAAGATGGTGCTGCGGAACACCGCGCAGTTCTGGACGTGGATCAGGTCGGGCTGGACCTCGGCAATCCAGGCGCTCAGGTGGGCTGCCAGGGGGGCGTGGCGGCCGTGGAAGTCCCTCCGGCGCTGCCAGGCGGAGGCGGGCCAGGCGTACTGGAACGCCTGGCTGCCGCGGAGGGCCGGATCGGCGGCCGGCTCGTCCAGGGAGTAGGCCCACTGCTCGTGACCGCGCCGGGCAGCCTCCTTAAACAAGCGTTTGAGGTAGGCAGTGGCCCCCCCCTGAATCCGGGGGGCGTCGTGGAGGTGCAGGAGGCGCAAAGCCGGCATCAGGTTAGGGATTCCGCAGGGCGTTGCAACAATAAGAAATGCTTGTAATCAAGGCTCCAGGTTGGCTCTGCCGCCCCCCGAAGATTTCTGGAAAACCCTCAAGTCGGCCCGCCGATGGTAGGGGCAAGGTCCAGGGAGGGGTGATCGTGCACGACCGCAGGGTCTTGCACGGCCGCGCCGCCTCGGCACAATGTTTCGTCCTCAAATGGCCTGACGGCCCTGCGAGGTGTACGACTCCCAACGCCGGAATGGGGCTCCCTTCCCGCCGGTGAAACCCCAAGGTCCCTAAGGGCCACACAAGGAAGTCTAGGAATGAAGGTTCGCCTGTACACAACCGCGGCCATTGCCGCCCTCGCTCTGGTCTCCCAGGGCGTTGCCCAGCAGAATGAAGAAGAAAGCCTGGAGCGCGCTCTGGCTGAGCTGAACGGCGGTCTCGCCGCCCCGGCCCAGCAAAGCGCCCTGGTGATCAGCGGTGATTTCCGCGTTCGTAACCGCTGGTACGACGACGGCGTCGAAACCAACAACCGCGACCTGGACACCCGGGTTCGCCTGAACTTCCTGTTCAACGTCACCGAGGCCTCCCGCGCCTTCGTCGGCTTCTCCGGCAATGAGGCCTGGGGCGGCAGCGTCGCGGGGCGCTACGACGTCGGCTCCATGTCCGGCGGCTCCTTCGGCGAAGGCCTGGACCGCGCGTGGGTCGAGGTGGACAGCCTGGTGGGCGACGGCGGCACGGTCCGCATCGGCCGCAGCTACTACGACCTCGGCGCCGGCCGCCTGCTGGGCTCGGAGACCTGGGACAACCTGGTCACGACCTACTCGGGCGTCTGGTACGACCGTCAACTCGGCCCGACCACCATCCACGCGTCCATGATGAACGGCGTGGAGAACGGCATGACCGCGACGGACGACATGCTGTACGTCGTCGGCGTGAACTGGCCCTGCGACATGATCGAGGCCTGCGGCACGATCAACCTCGAGCCCTACTTCATCCGTGACGAGCTCTCGAGCGGCGGTGTGACCGGCACGCACGAGACCTGGTACGGCATTGACGTGAACGGCGAGGCCATGAGCATCTCCTACGACGTGGACATGGCGCGCTACGAGTTCGGCGACACCAGCGACGGCGCCTGGTACGCGGGCGTGGGCTTCGACATCGCGGCTCTGGGCAACGTGCCCGGAGTCGAGAACGGCGGCGTCAGCGTCGCGGTGTCCAACTCGGACGAGGACTTCTCCGTCCCCGGTCTGACCTCCACCGGCGCCGCGTACGGCACGCAGTACCACGATGCCGTGGGCTTCGCGGACGTCCTCGGGCCGGCCGGTATCTGGACTCCGGACACGGACACCTGGAACGTCGGCCTGAACATCTCCCCGGCCGAAGGCTGGACCGGCGGTCTCTCGCTGATGAACATCGAGAACGCCGGCACCGAGTACGACGAAATCGACGTGTCCGTGGGCGGCGAGCTCGGCGGCAACGTGATGTCGTGGTTCGGCTACGCCTGGATCGATCCGGACGGCGGCGACAACATGTCCGTCTTCTGGGCGACCTTCGACCTCGCCTTCGGCGGCTAAGCCCCGATTCGAGGATTCTCAAGGCGGGCGCCTGCAAGGGCGCCCGCCTTCTTTTTTTTCGCCCTCGGCGCGTGACGGGCCGCCGCGAGCGCACAATCCTGTTCATGGACCTGGTCCGCCCGCTGCCCTCCGGCCCCCTCGACGTGATCGGCGACGTGCACGGCGAGGCGGACGCCCTGCGCGAGCTGATGCAGGCGCGGCTCGGCTACCGCGCCGACGGCTCGCACCCGCAGGGGCGCCACGCCGTATTCGTGGGCGACTTGGTGGACCGCGGCGAGGACAGCCTGGCGGTCGCGCGCCAGGTGCGCACCTGGATCGAGGCCGGCCGCGCCTCCTGCGTGCTCGGCAACCACGAGCTGAACCTGCTGCTCGGCAAGCGCCGCTCCGGCAACGAGTGGTTCTACGGCGAGCCGCAGGCGCTGACCGGATCGGGCGGCCTGATCCCGCAGCGGGTGCTCGGCACCGAGGCCGAGCGCGCGGAGCTGCTCGAGTTCGTCGAGACCCTGCCGCTGGCCCTCGAGCGCGCCGACCTGCGCGTCGTGCACGCCTGCTGGCAGCGCGAGAGCCTGGACGTGCTGCGCGCCGCCCGCGGCAGCGCGCGCGAGCGCTTCCACGCGGCGCGCGAGCACGTCGAGAGCGCGCTGATGGCGCGCGGCGTGCACCCGGACATGATCGAGGCCGACGTCGAGCGCCAGAACGCCAATCCGGTGGCGGTCTGCACGTCCGGCCTCGAGCGCCCCGCGGCCGCGCCGTTCCGCGCCGGCGGGCGCATGCGCCGCGTCGAGCGCGTGCCCTGGTGGCAGGACTACGACGAAGCGCCCGCGGTGGTGTTCGGCCACTACTGGCGCGGCCTCGTCGAATCCGACTGGCCCGCCGCGCGCGGCCCCTATCTTTTTGCCGGAACCCCGCCCGAAGCCGCGCTGGGCCCGCGCCGCAACGCCTACTGCGTGGACTTCGGCGTCGGCTACCGCAACCCCGGCCGCGCTCGCGGCGACGCCCAAGGCAAGCGCAACGCGCTCGCAGCGCTGCGGTGGCCGGAACGGGAGATCGTCACGGACACGGGTGGGCACTGGAGCGCCCGCTGATCCCGTCCGCGCCGAATCCCAGCGTCGGTCAGGCGGCGAATTCCACTTCCTCGGCGTCGGCCCAGAGGCCGTCGAGGTCGTAGAACTCCCGCGCTTCGGGGGTGAGCACGTGCACCACCACCGTGTCGAAATCGCACAGCACCCACGGGGACTTGCTGCCGCCTTCTTCGCTGCCCTTGGCGCCGGTGCTGGTCTTCGCGGCGGCGCGCAGGGACTCGGCGAGGGCGCGCGTCTGCCGGGCGCTCTGCGAGGTCACGATCACGAAGAAGTCCGTGATGTACAGCAGCTCCGACACGTCGAGGATGCGGATCGCCTCGCCCTTGAGCGCCGCCGCTTCGCGCGCCAGCAGTTCGGCCAGCGCGCGCGAGCGTGATTTGACGGCGGTGCGGCTCAAAGGCGAGGGGTGGAGATCAACCGGCCCAGTCTAGCGCATGAAAAAGGGCAGGAGCAGCAGGCTCACGACCGACATCAGCTTGATGAGGATGTTGATCGAGGGTCCGGAAGTGTCCTTGAAGGGGTCGCCGACGGTGTCGCCGACCACGGCCGCCTTGTGCGGATCGGAGCCCTTGCCGCCGTGGTTGCCCTTCTCGATGTACTTCTTGGCGTTGTCCCAGGCGCCGCCGGCGTTGGCCATGAAGATGGCCATCATCACGCCGCCGACCAGGGAGCCCGCCAGCAGGCCGCCCAGCATGCTCACGCTGTAGAAGCCGACCGCCACCGGCGCGCCGATGGCCAGCAGACCGGGCAGGATCATTTCGCGCAACGCGCCCTTGGTGGAGATGGCGACGCACGCGGCGTAGTCCGGCTTGCCGGTGCCTTCCATCAGCCCCGGAATCTCGCGGAACTGGCGGCGCACCTCGCCGATCATCGCGAAGGCCGCGCGGCCGACGGCCTGCATGGTCATCGCGCTGAAGAGGAAGGGCAGCATGCAGCCGAGCAGCAGGCCGATCACGACCTCCGCCTTCGCGACGTCCAGGACTTCCTTCGCCGTCTGGCTGAAGGCCGCGAAGAAGGCCAGCGCGGTGAGCGCGGCCGAGCCGATCGCGAATCCCTTGCCGATCGCCGCGGTGGTGTTGCCGACCGCATCGAGCGAATCCGTGCGCTGGCGCACTTCCTTGGGCAGGCCGGCCATTTCCGCCATGCCGCCGGCGTTGTCCGCCACCGGGCCGTACGCGTCCACGCCCAGCGAGATGCCGAGGGTGGACAGCATGCCCACCGCCGACAGCGCGATGCCGTAGATGCCGCCCTGGGCGTAGGCGACCGCGATCGCCACGCAGATCACGATCACCGGCGCGGCCGTGGATTTCATGCCCACCGCGAGGCCGCCGATGATGTTCGTGGCGGCGCCCGTCTCCGACTGCGCGGCGATGTTCTTCACCGGCTTGTAGTCGAAGGAGGTGTAGAGCTCGGTGATCTTGCCGATCAGCACGCCGGCCAGCAGGCCCGCGATGATGCACCAGAACAGGCCCATGCCCGTGATGGCCTTGTCGCCCTCCATGAAGTTCAGCTCGAGGCCCGCCTTGTTGCACAGCCACCAGGCGAATGCCACCAGCACCGCGGAAGCCACCAGCAGGCCGCGGAACAGCGCGGAGTGGATGTGCGCCTCGTTGTTGGTGCGCACCGTGAAGGTGCCGATGATCGAAGCCAGGATGCCGACGCCGGCCAGATAGACCGGCAGCATCACCAGATCCATGGTGCCGTGCGCGCCCGCGGCCGCGACCGCCACGCCGATCGTCATGGTCGCGACGATCGAGCCGACGTAGGACTCGTAGAGGTCGGCGCCCATGCCCGCCACGTCGCCGACGTTGTCGCCGACGTTGTCGGCAATGGTCGCGGGGTTGCGCGGGTCGTCCTCCGGAATGCCCTTCTCGATCTTGCCCACCAGGTCCGCGCCGACGTCGGCCGCCTTGGTGTAGATGCCGCCGCCGACGCGCGCGAAGAGCGCGATCGAGGAGGCGCCGAAGGAGAAGCCCAGTACCTTCTGCATCGTGGCCACGGTGATCACGCCGGCCTCCGAGAAGTACATGCTGAAGCCGGTCACGCCCAGGATGCCCAGGCCCACCACGGTCATGCCCATCACCGTGCCGGAGCTGAAGGCGATGGTCAAAGCCGGCGCCAGGCCCGTGCGGGCGGCCTCGGTCGTGCGCACGGCCGCGCGCGTCGCGGTGTACATGCCGATCCAGCCGGCCAGGGCCGAACTGAACGCGCCCACCACGAAGCAGAGCGCGGTGCCCAGTCCGCCGCCGTATTCCTCCGGCAGGATGAAGAGGCCGGCCGCGGCCGCCACCACGAAGACCGACAGGATCTTGTACTGCGTGAAGAGGAAGGCGCGCGCGCCCTCCTGCACGGCCCGCGCCAGCTCCTGCATGCGCGGCGTGCCGTCCGGGGCGCGCATCACGCGGAGGTAGAAGAGGAGCGCGCCGATCAGCGCCGCCGCGGCGCCGATCCAAGGGAGATTTTTGATCAGGGTTTCCATGCAGGCAGGCTGTCGTGGCGAACGTTTTCCCACCGAGGGCGGCGGGCGAATTTCGAGGGCAAGATTCTAGCCTTTCCCTTCCCGGTCGCGCCGCTCTTCGCGCAGGGATTGGAGGCGGGATCGGCGGCTGCGGCGGAAGCGCCGGATGGCCCACCAGACGGCCAGAAGGGCCAGGATCGCCAGCGGCACCTGCAGGCGGTGGCTCCACTCCTGGACCAGGTCGAGGTTGGCGGCGAATTTCCAGCCCAGCCAGACCGAAATCGGCACCGTCAGCACCACGCCGATGCCGTCCAGCAGCAGGAATTTCCACCAGGGCATGCCCAGGTTGCCCGCCACGAGGTAGGTGAGGGTTCGGACGCCGGGCAGGAAGCGCGCCAGGAACACCAGCCGCGTTCCGTATTTGAGGAATTGCGCGTTGAAGCGCCGCCGCCGGGCCGGGCGCATGGCGCGCCGGATCAGCGGCCAGTTGGCCACGCGCTCGCCCGCCAGCCGGCCGGTCAGGAACAGACCCGAGTCGCCCAGCAGGATCCCGCCGGCGCACCAAGCCAGAGCCGCGGCATAGCCCAGGTGGCCCTCGGCGACCATGTAGCCGCAGGCCAGCAGAATCAGCTCCTCCGACCAGGGCGGCAGGCCCACGCCGCAGGCGAGGAGGAGGAGGAAGGCGTAGACGCCCGGGTGCGCGGCGAGGGCGAGGAGGACGGCCTCCATCATTCTTCTCCGAATCCCACCCGCAGTCCGGTCAGGAGGAATCCCGCACGCTCGGCGGCGGGCAGGGTCAGGGCGGTGCGGTAGACCTCGCCGGGGTGCTGGAAGGGCCAGTTGGGGCCGCCTCCGGAGGCGAACCACTCGCGCGCGGCTTGCTCGCCAAGGGGGCGCAGGCGCCCCAGGCCATCGCGATTAACAATGGTATCGGCTTGTATACGGCGACCGGACCAGGGATCGTCCAGGCGACCGAGATGGCGCTCCACCAGCTCCACTCCCTCGTCCACGCGCGTGGCGGCCTCGGCGCGCGGCAGGTGATAGGAAGTGCCGGTTGACTGGTAGGCCACGCGGTGCACGGCGAACAGCAGCGGCTCCGTGGCGCCGTGCCGCCGCAGGATTTCCTCGCCCAGGCGCGGCAGGCTGTCGGAATCGTCCCGGAGCGCGGCCGCCTCGAACTGGCGGGACAGCCACCAGCCCTGCAGAGCCCGCGCGCCGGCCGCTCCGGGCAACTCCAGCCAGCCCAGCACCGCGGCCAGCAGGCCGAAGCTCACCCACGTCTGCAGGATGCTGCGCATCAGGATCGGGCCCGCCCTCCGTGTGCGAACCAGGCGGCGATGCCCCCGATCAGGAGCCATGCTCCGGCCGCCACCGGCGACGTGGTGCCGGCGCGCAGTTCGAAGCCCTGGCCCGCGGCGGCGAGGCCGCGCAGATCCGGCAGCAGCGCCTTGAGGCCGAGCACCGCGTGGCCGATCCAGCCGGCGGGGGAGTTGGGGAGGATCGGCGGGTCGCGCGGATCGAAGGCCAGCAGGCCGGCCAGCGCCAGCGCCGCCAGCGCCGCCAGCAGCCCGCCGGCGCCGCCGCGGCGCGCGAGCAGCAGCACCAGCGGGAACAGCGGCAGGTAGAAGAGGAATTGTCCGAGCAGCAGCCCGGGCAGATCCGCGCGCGAGGGCCGCGGCACCTCGAGACGCGTCAGCGCGCGCACGGCGGCGGCGCCGGCGGCGCGCGCGTCCTCGTTGGCGCGCCACTCGATGGCGCCGGCGCGGCGCTCGCTCTCTGACAATTCCCAGCGCGCCGTCTCGCCCGGGACCAAGGTCAAGGTCCGGCCGTCGCGCGCCTCGAGGACGGGAGTCTCGCCTGCCGCCGGCAATCGCTCCCACTCGAAGACCATCAGCAGGGCGCTGCCCGCCGGCGCCGCGCCGCGCGCGTCGGCGCGCCACCAGCCGGAATCGGCGGCGCGCAGATGCACCGGATGCCGCGCCGCGCCCGGCCCCACCTCCGGCTCCGGCGCCAGCAGCGGTGGCACCAGGCAAATCGTCAAACCGATCAGCAGCGCTCCGGCCGCTGCGGCCAGCGCCGCCCAGGGCGCGCGCGCGCCGCGCGGATCGCGCAGGCGCTCCTCTTCGCCGAAGCCGTCGCGGCGGCGCGCGTTCAGCACGAGGCCGAATCGCAGCAGCAGCGCCGCCGGCAGCAGCGCCGCGTAGGCCAGGTAACTGCCGATCCCTTCCTCCGGCCCCAGCACCGGATCGAGCGCCAGCAGCGCCGCCAGCAGCGCGCCGATCGGCACCGCGAGCCAGGCGCGGCGTCCGGCCAGATCGCGCAGCCAGCAGAGCGTCAGCCTCATCGCGCGGGCTCCGGCGCGCGCAGCTGCAGGATCACCGGCGCCAGCGCTTCGCAGCCCACGCCCGGCGGCGCCACGATCAGCGTCGCGGGCGCGCCGGCGGCGGACATGGCGCGCAGCAGTGCGCCCATGCCCTCGGGGTCGAGCGCGGTCTGCGGCTCGTCGAGCACCACCAGCCGCGGCGCGCCCAGCCACGCGCGCGCCAGATTGAGGCGCTGGCGCCAGCCGCGCGAGAGCTCGCCGATGCGGCGCGGCGCGGCGTCGGCCAGCTCGAAGATCCGCAGCGCTGCGCCGGCCTGCTCGGACGCGCGCGCACCGGCGCCGCCCAGCGCCGCCAATTCAGCCAGATAGTCGCCGGCGCGGCGGTGCGCGGGAAAGACCGGCTCCTGCGGCGCGTAGCCGATGCAATCGGGCCGCGTCAGCTGGCCCGCGAGCGGCAACAGCCGGCAGATGCCCGCCGCCAGCGTGCTCTTGCCGGATCCGTTCGGCCCGATCACCAGGCCGCGCTCGCCGGCGCCGAGCGCGAGGCGCAAGCCGGTGGCCAGCGTGCGGCCGCCGCGCGCGAGGCTGAGTTCTTCGCCGTGCAGCACGGGATCGCGAGGCATGGAGCTGGACGCCAGGACCATCTTAGAGTGTGTGCCGTGCGACTCCGCCTCCGCAGCACCGGCGAGACCCGCGCCCTGAACGCGGGCATGGTTCTCGGCCGCCTATCCGCGTGCGACTGGATGGTGGAGGACGCCAGCGTATCGCGCCGTCACGCCCGCGTGCTGCGCGAAGCGGAAGCCTGGCTGGTCGAGGATCTGGGTTCCTCGAATGGCACGTTCCTCAACGGCGTGCGCGGCCAGCGCCTGGCCCTGCGTCCCGGCGATCTGGTGACTTTCGGCACCGTGGCCTTCGACGTGCTGCCGGCCGAAGGCGCATCGGCGCCGGTCGCCGTTGCCGCAACGGCCGCCGCGCCGGCCGCGCCCAGCGCGGCCGCGAACGGATCGGCGGGAGGCAGTTCAGCCGCGGACCGCCGCGACGCCGCCGCCGCCGCGGCCGCCGCCGATCGCGAGCGCGCGCGCATCCAGGGCAGCCTGCGCCGGCCGCAGCGCTCGCGCGGCTTCGGCGATTTGTCACAACAGTCCGCCGGGATGAAATTCCTGGCGCTGCTGATTGGCCTCGCCGTGATGGCCGGCGTGGCCTTCGGCGTGCGGCTGGTCGCGGGCTTGTTCTAACGCTCGGCGCCGCGCGCGGCCGCCTTGCGGTAGACGGCGGCGGTTTCCTTCGCGCAGCGCTCCCACGAGAAGGTGCGCGCGCGCTTCAGCGCCACCGCGCCGGCCTGGCGCCGCCACGCGTCTTCGGACACGATGCGCTCGATGCCCTCGGCGATCGAATCCACGTTCTTCGCCGTCACCAGCATGGCGCTCGGGCCCGCGACCCAGGCGGGCGCGGTCTTCACCGACACCACCGGCGGCACGCCGCAGGCCATCGCCTCGAGCACCGCGAGGCCGAAGCCTTCGTGCATGGAGGGGAAGAGGAACGCCAGCGCGCCCTGATAGGCGGCCAGCAATTCGGCGTCGGGCAGCACCTCGATCCAGCGGATCCGCTTGCGGTACTTCGAGGCCTCCATGCGCGTCAGGAAATCTTCGTAGTCCCAGCCGCGGCGCGCGATCAGCAGCCAGTCCGGCGCGGCGTCGCGCGACCACGCGCGCTCGAGCGCCAGCAGCAGGCGCGTGTAATTTTTTCGCGGCTCGAGCGTGCCCACGGTCAGCAGGTATCCCTGCTGCGGCAGTTCGCGGTCGGCCGGCCGGAAGTAGGGCGCGACGCCGTGCGGCACCACCACCACCTGCTCCTCGCGCGCGCCGAGCAACTCGGCGTCGTCGCGGGCCGGCTCGCTGGGCACGATGACCTGGTTGGCGACGTTCACCGCGCGCCGCACGTGGCCGAGCAGCTGCGCGGTGTCCCAGCCGTGGAACTTCGGATCCATCACGAAGGCCGCGTCGTGCAGCGTCATCACGGTGGCGCCGCCGCGCACCTTGGGATAGACGTAATCGGTCCAGTGGAAGACGTCGGCGCCGCCCGGCGCGGCCCAGGGCGTGAGCGAGCGCTTCATCGCCCATCGGCGCTCGCGCAGGGCTTGCGGCATCTCGCCGCCCGGCTGCCAGGCGCTGGCGAAGAACTCCAGGAAGGGGCTCTCTCCGTCGGGCAACTGCGTCAGCGCCGATGCCAGTTCGCGCACGTAGCGGCCGATGCCGGCGTAGTTGTGCAGCGCGGGACGGAGATCGAAACCGACGCGGGGGAACGTCATGCGGCGAGAGTCTAGCGGACGGCGGCGCCGGTCAGACGGGCGCGCGTCGCGGCGATGACGGCCTCGGTGAAACCGTCGGTGCCGAGCTTGCCGCCGAGATCGCGCGTGGCGTGGCCGGCGCCGATGGCGTCGCGCACCGCCTGGTCGAGCGCCTGGCCCAGCCCGCGGTAGCCGACGTGCTCGAGCAGCATGGCGAAGGCCCACAGCGCGGCCGCCGGATTGCACAAGCCCTTGCCGGCGATGTCCGGTGCGGTGCCGCCGGCCGGATCGAACATCGCCAGATGCACGCCGCCGTCGGGATGGAACGAATAAGAGGCGCTCGCGCCGAGCCCCATCGAGCCGATCAGGCCGCACGCGGCGTCGGAGAGGAAGTCGCCGTACTCGTTGGGCGTGACGACGATGCGGAAATCTTCCGGCCGCATGATGAGCTTGGCCAGCAGCGCGTCGAAGAGCTCGGCGCGGTGGCTGACCTGCGGATGCTGGCGGGCGACGTCGCGCACGGTTTCCTCGAAGAGGCCGTCGGTGGCGCGCTGGATCGTGTACTTGGAGGAGCTGACGACGCCGCAGCCGAGGCGCTCGGCCAGCGCGAAGGCGAATTGCGCGGCTTCCTGCGAGGGGCGGCGCTCGATCACGCGCACGCTGACGGCGGCGTCGGCGCCGACGCGGCGGCCGGCGTCCTCGTAGGTGCCGCCGGTGGCGATGCGCACGATGTGCAGGTCCACCAAGCCGCTGAAGCGCGTCGGCACGCCGGGAATGCTGGCGACCGGGCGATGAATGACGGAGAAGTCGAAGCGCTCGCGCAGGATCTGGTTGGGGCTCTCCTGCTCGGTGACGGTGGGATATTTCAGCGCGACGCGGCCGCGGCGCATCGCCGCTTCCGCTTCGCGGTACGCGCCTTCGGCGTCGCGCCGGCGGCGCTCGAGGCTGAGGTCGACCGGAGTGAAGATCACCGTCAGCGGCAGCGCGGCTGCGGCACGGTGCACGGCGGAGGAGAGCTCGGGGGAAATGCCGTCGCCGAGAAATTCGGCGATTTCGAGAGAGGGCTGCGCGGGCATGGAGGGCAAATCTTAGAGCGGATCGGCGTGGACCGTCACGGTGGAGTTGTCCAGCGCCCGTTGCACCGCCACCCGCACCTGCTCGCCCAGGTCGTGGGCCTCGACGAAGGACAGGTCCCGGTCCAGGTCCAGATGCAGCTCGACGAAGACGTCGGCGCCGCTGCGGCGGGTGCGCAGATCGTGGAAGCCGGCGACGCGCGGCGCGAAGCCGGCCAGGGTGCGCAGCACGGCGGCGGCCTCCTGCGGCTTGAGCCCGCGGTCCATCAGCGTCTCCATGGACTTGAGGAAGATCTTGCGCGCGGTGTTGAGGATCAGGAGGCCGATGCCGATGCCAACCGCCAGGTCCGGCCAGCGCGCGCCGTCGAGCAGCCACGAGAGGCCGAGGCCGATGGCGACGGCGGCGTTCATCAGCAGGTCGCTCGAGTAGTGGTGCGAGTCCGCCTCGAGCGCCGGCGATCCGGTGGCGCGCGCGTTGCGGCGCAGATTCCAGATCAGCCACACGGTGACGCCGCTCGAGACCACCATCACTCCGACGCCGATCCACTCGCCGGCCAGCGCGGGCGCCTCCGGATTCAACGCGCGATTGACGGTGTGCGCGACGAAGCCGAGGCCGGCGACCAGGATCACGAGCGCCTGCATCAGCGCGGCCAAGCCCTCGGCCTTGCCGTGGCCCCACGGATGGTCGGCGTCGGCGGGGCGCTCGGCCGTGGTCACGGCCCACAGCACCAGCAGCGAGGAGAGCACGTCGAAGACCGAATCCAGCGCGCTGCCGAGAATGCCGGTCGAGCCGGTGTAGAGCCACGTGATGGCCTTGAGGACCACCAGCAGCAGCACGGCCTTCACCGTCGCGCGCGCGGCGCGGGAGCGCTGGAGGGATTCGTGGGCCACTACGTGGAGTGTATCCTCACGCTCTCTGACATTCCGCCCGTCGAGCGGAGCCGCCGCAGCGGTGCCGCTAGAGCTGCACCACCGCCGTCGTCTGACAAGACGCGACGTCCACCGCCTGCAGATGGCGGCCGCAGGCGCCGGCCGGCAGGTTGACGTTGGCCGAGGCCACGCCGGCGCCGTCCGCCGTCAGCGTGGCGACGCGCTGCGGCACGCCGCCGAGGCCGAGCACGGTGCCCGCGCACGGGCGGCCGCCCGGGATCGCGAAGCTGCCGAGCGAAGACGACAGCGCGAGCACCACGGAGCCGCCGGGCGTCGCGCCGCCCACTGCCACCGTCGCCGCGCCCGGGCAGGCGCCCGTGACGCTCAATTGCGGGCCGGTGCCGAAGACGTGATCGTCCAGGACCAGGCTCCAATTGTTCACGGTGGACGCGATCGTCACGGACCCGATCGCCGGCGCGGCGTAGGCGAAGGGCACGGCCACCGGACCGGCGACCGGAATCGGCGCGGAGACGAAGATCGGCGCGCCGCCCGGATCGAAGACCGTGACGGTGGCGTCGTCGGGATGGCCGAGCAGCGCGTACAGATCGAAGCGCAGATGATTGACCGGCTGATCGTAGGTCAGGATCAGCGTCTTGCCGATGCCGCTGCCGCCGCCGCTGTGCGAATAGATGCACTGCGTGGGCAGATTGAAGTAGCCCGCCCCGGTCCACTGCACGTGCGTGAGGGTGGAATAAGTGCAGCCGTCCAGCACCAGGCCCGGACCCTGCCCGTTGACGATCGAGTTCTCGTCCAGATCGCTGACGAAGGTGTCGGTGGTCGTGCCCGCAGCCAGGCTGTAGGCTTCAAAACCTTCCGCCACGCTGCTTTGGGCCGTCAGCATGCCGAGGGACAGGAGGGATGCGAGGGGCAGGAGGATCATTCCGGCGAGAATAGCAGGCCAAACGCGATTCGGAGCCGGCGCGGGAAGAAACCGGAGCTGCGCGGCGACTCTACTCTAGGGAAGAACATGCCCAGGGCCGACTCACGCCGGCGCGCAGCCATCCGCATCGGGCCGCTGCTGCTGAGCACCGCGGGCCTGCTGCTGCTGCTGCTGGCCTGGGTGTTGTGGGGCGGCGGCGAGCCTGCGGCGCCGCCCGCGCCTCCTGTGGATCCCGCGCTCGCGCAGCCTTCGCCGGTGCAGCCGGCCGAACTCGGCGCGCTGGCTCCCGGCCTGCTTCCCGGCGAAGGAGATTTGCTGGTGGAACTGCGCTGGCGCGGCGGCGCCGAGGACACGCGCGAGGCGCCCGAACTGCCCGGCCGCCTCGAGGGACTCGTGATCGGACCCACCGGCCAGCCCGTGTCCGGCGCGCGCATCAGCGTGCGCGGAGGTCCGCAGGACGGCCGCTTCGCGCGCAGCGACGCGAACGGCTTCTACAGCCTCGGCCAGCTGCTGGCTGGCACGCACTTCTTCGCGCTCGACGGCGGCGGACTGCCCACCACGGTGGCCATGCAGCGCGTGCTCGCGCGCGGCGCGACGCGCCGCGACTTCGCGATCGGCGGCCCGGTCGTGCTGCGGGTGCTGCTGAAGAATCACGAAGGCAAGCCGCTGGCCGGCGCGCAGGTATTGTCAGATCTGGGCGAGCGCCAGGGCGTCAGCGACGAGAACGGCCTGGCCGTGGTCGAAGGCGTGCCGGCCGGCCCGCGCGTGCTGGTGGATCTGCGCGCCGCCGGGCACGTGCCGGTGCGCTACGAATTGAACTTGCACGGCGGCATCTTCGAGCCGATCGAGCTGCCCGCGCTGCCGAAGGCCGGCAGCCTGCGCGTGGCGGTGCGCTCGTGGCCCGGCGGCCCGCAGCCGCAGGTGACCGTGGTGCCGCGCGCCACCGGCCCCGGCCCTTATCAACCGGCCTGGGAGTTGTGGCAGGGCATCGAAGTGGATCGCGACGGCTTCGCGGAACTCACCGGCCTGCCCACCACCAACCTCCTTGACGTGCGCGTCGTGCATCCGATGGGCACCGCCGATCCGCCGGTGCGCGCGCTGCGCCCCTCCGCGGAATACGCCGCGGTCGCGGAGTTCGTGGTGCGGCGCTCGAGCGCCACCATCGAGGGCCTGGTGCTGGACGAGTCCGGCGCGCCGCTGGCGGGCGCGATGACCGTGCTGGCCGCGGTGCGGCCCGACCTGGTGCTGAACCGCCTCTACCCCGGCCTCGCCGAATCGCCGACTTCGGTCGCGCTGCCGGTGCCGGGCGCGCTGCGCCGCAGCGTCGCCACCGACGCCGAGGGCCGCTTCCGCATCGCCGTCGGCGACCATCCGGACGGCACTGGCCATCTGGTGCTCACCGTCAGCAAGGAGGGCTTCCGCCCGCGCACCGTGGAAGTGCGCACCGCCGGCGGCGAAACGATCGTCAAACTCACGGCGGCGGTGCGCGCGAGCTCGCTGCGCCTGACGCGCACCGACGGCGGCGCGCTGCCGCCGGCGCGCTTCGTGCTCGACGGCGCCGAGGCGGCGGCTGGCGCGGAAAGCCTCGGCGAGCTCTGGCCCGGCTTCTACGAAGTGCTCGTCACGCGCGGCGGCCTGCAGTTGACCTATCGCGAAGCCTTCTGGATCGAGGCCGCGACGAGCCTCGACCTGTCTCCTTAGAATGGGTGGATGCTGCGGCTGAAGCTGGGTGAGGATTGGAGCGCGGAAGAATTGCTGGCGCTCGCGCGCGGCGAGCCCGTGGCGCTGGACTTCGGCCGCGCCGCGCAGGCACGCGTGAAGCGCGCGCGCGCCGCCGTCGAAGCCATCCTGGCCGGCGGCGAAGCCGTCTACGGCGTCAACACCGGATTCGGCGCGCTGGCCAAGGAGCGCATCGAGCCGCAGGATCGAGGCGCGCTGCAGCGCAATCTGCTGCTCTCGCACGCGGCGGGCTGCGGGCCGGATCTGCCGGCGGCCATCGTGCGCGCGGCGCTGGCGCTGCGCATCCACTCGCTGTGCCGCGGCGCCAGCGGCGTGCGGCCCGAACTCATCCGCCGGCTGATCGCGCTCTTCGACAGCGGCTGGCTGCCGCGCGTGCCGGCGCAGGGCAGCGTCGGCGCCTGCGGCGATCTGGCGCCGCTCGCGCATCTGGCGCTGCCGCTGATCGGCGCGGGCGAGATGATCGGCCCCGACGGCCAGAAGCTGCAGGCGGCGCGCGCGCTGAAGAAGCTGGGACTGGAGCCCATCGCGCTCGAAGCGAAGGAGGGGCTCGCGCTGATCAACGGCATGCAAGTCAGTGCGGCCATCGGCCTGGCGGCCTGGGGCCGGCTGCGTTCCTGCAGCGTCACTGCCGATCTGGCCGCGGCACTCTCGGTGGAAGGCCTGATGGGCAGCCATCGGCCCTACGACGCGCGCGTGATGGCGCTGCGCCCGCATCCGGGCGCGGTGCGCACCGCCGCCAATCTGCGCAAGATGCTGAAGGGCTCCGCGGTGGCGCGCGCGCACCGCGACTGCGGGCGCGTGCAGGATCCCTACTCGTTCCGCTGCGTGCCGCAGGTGCACGGCGCGGCCAAGGACGCGCTGGCGCAGTTGGGCGCCGCGCTCCTGTGCGAGGCCAACTCGGCGACGGACAATCCGCTGGTGATCGGCGACGAGGTGGTGTCCGCCGGCAACTTCCACGGCCAGCCGATCGCGCTGCCTCTGGACGCGGCGGCCATCGCCGTCACGGCCTGGGGCAACATCAGCGAGCGGCGCCTCAGCACGCTGATTCACCCAGCGATGAACGCGGGCCTGCCGGCCTTTCTCACGCCGAAACCCGGCCTGAACAGCGGCTTCATGATCCCGCAGGTCGTCGCCGCCGCGCTGGCCAGCGAGAACAAGCTGCTGGCCGCGCCCGCGAGCGCCGACACCATCACCACCAGCGCGGATCAGGAAGACCACGTCTCGATGGCCAACTCGGCCGCGCGCAAACTGCTGGCGGCCGCCGGCAATCTCGAGCGCATCCTCGCCATCGAACTGCTGGCCGCCGCGCAGGCCCGCGAGTTCCACCGCGAGCACAAGGCTGGCGCCGGCGCCGAGGCCGCTTACCGGCTGATTCGTCAGACGGCGCCGCCTCTGCAGGACGACCGCTACCTGGCGCCGGAGCTGGACCGGCTGCAGGAGTTGGTGGCCGACGGCGCCTTCGTGCGCGCCGCCGAGCGCGCCTGCGGTACCCTGGACGCATGAACGCTTCCCGCCGCTACCTGGAGACGCAGCCGGCCACCGTCATCCGCGTCGTCACGGGTCTGACCTTCCTTTGCCTGATCATCCTGATCGTCGTCGTGCCTCTGCCCTCCACCGCGCGCGTCGTGCTGGCTTCAGCCGGGGTCATGGAACTGATGCTGGGATTCTTGCTCTGGAGCATGACCGTGGAGGTCACGCAGGGAGCGGTTCAGGTGCGCTTCGGCCCTGGCCTGATCCGGCGCTCCTACCCGGTGGCCAAGATCGTGCAGGCCACGCCCACCACCCGGCCCTGGCATCAGGGGCGCGGGGTCCGCATCGCGCCGCGCGCCACTCTGATGGTGGTCAGCGGCAGTTCGGCCCTGAAAATTGAGTTGGCGAGCGGCCGCATCATCCTGCTCGGCAGCCCCGACCCCGCGCGCTTGGCCGAGGCCATCGAAGGAGAGCGCAGCCGCGCCTGATTCGGCAAATTAGCCGAATGTTTTCTGGATTTGCAATGGCAATTCGGCAGTCACGCCGAATAGCATCGCGGCATGGCTGACTCCACCCTGCGCCTGGCGATGCACGCGGAAATCCGCCTCGGCCGGGAAGCCCTGACCGTGGCCGAACTGCAAGCGCGCACCCAGCGCGCCGCCAAGGCCCTGAACGAACGTTACGGAGACTTGCTGCCGGATCCCTGGGAAGTGGAAGGGGCGCGGCAGATGCAGGTAAGCCTTCCCCTGCCCGCCACGCCGCATGGCGCCGCGCGCTTCACGGAGATGGCCTTCGAGCTGCTGCTGCGCCTGCATCCGCAGAGCCTCGGACTGGGTCTGGGCCTGAGCGCCGATCCGCAGCAGGCCGCCGCGCGGGCGCGCGACGCCGGCGAATCCGCGGTGCGCCAGCGTCTCCTCGCGCAGGCGATGGGCTTCGACGAGACGCTCGATCAGCCCGGGCTCGGGCTGGGCGTCTGCGGCACCTGGTCGGCGCTGGGCTCCGTGGTCCAGACCTGGACCGAGCGCCAGGCGCAATTCGTGCGCTGGATCCTGCGCGACGGCGTGCTGGATTGGCGGCGCGAGCCGGCGCGCTTCGTGCCCGAGCGTCTGCGCAAGGAGGCGGCGCGCGCGTTCAGCGTCAGCCCTTCGGTGGTGACCGAAAGCCTGCAAGCGGCCGACGTCACCGCCTTCCGCCACGGCATGTGGTCGGCGGCCTGGCAGATGGCGGCGATCGCGCGCGACTACCGCGGCGCGTCGCTCTCGGCCAGAAGCTCCTCGATGATGCGCTCGTAGTGCATGCGCTGGCGCTCGTGCTCGGCTCCGGCGGCCGGGCCGGCGAAACCGCTGTGCACCGCGCGCACCTTGCCGCTCGCGTCGAGGAAGATGGCCGTCGGGAAAGCCTTCACGCGCGTCAGCAGCGGCAGCGCGCGCGCGGCGGCCTCCTTGTCGGCGACGCCGCCCAGCAGGATCGGCCAGCGCGCGCCATGGCGATCGCGGAAGCGGCGCAGCTGCTCCACGTCGCGCGCGGCGTCGCCGCTCAGCTCGAAGCCGAGGCTGACGATGGAGAGGCCCTTCTCGGCGTAGCGCGCGTGCAGCTCCGCCCACAGCCGCGCCTCGTCGTTGCAGTTGGGGCACCAGCTGCCGAAGAGCGAGATCACGCGCGCCTTGCCGGCGAAGGCCGGATCGTCGAGCGCGCGCTCGACGCCCTCGAGATCGCGGAACTTGAGAGCGGACAGCGCGGGCGCATCCGCCGCCGGCGCCACTTCGGCGAAGGCATCGGGCAGCGCGGCGTCCGGATCGCGGCGCGCGGTCCACGTTTCGTGATAGGCCGAGTCGGACCAGAAATCGCCCTGCAGAGTGCCGTCCGCGAGCAGACCGGCGCGGAAGAGGAAGGCGTGCGCGCCGTCGAAGGTCGAGAGCCACAGCTGATTCTCCGCGACGCGCCCGGCCAGGAAGCGGTAGTCGCCGGTGGTCGTCAGAAAGGTGCCCTGCGCCAGCTCGTCGGCGCGCACGAAGAACAGTCCGACCGCGGGATCGGGCGAGCCGGCGAATTGCACGGACCAGCGGCCGGTCCAGGCGGCGGCGTCGAGTTCGAATCCCTCGCCTCCCGGCGGAAACCGGCCTTCCTGCGCGGCGCGCGCGTGGAAGGGCATCTCGACCCAGGTGTTGGGTCCGCGGCGCTTGCGCCAGGTGCCCTCGAGCACCGCGCCGTCGAGGCCGGTCTGCGCAATGATTTCCGAATCGTAGTGCGGGAAGCCGAAGCGCACGCCCTCCTCGATCGTGGCGCGGAATTCCGTCACCGGGATTTTTTCGCTGCCGTTGAGCAGCGCAACCTCATAGGCTCCGGTTGTGCCGCCGATCACGAAATTGAAGGGCAGTTCGCCGCCGGGGCAATCCAGCCAGGCGCGCCACGTGCCGAGGGGCAGCGCGTAGTTGCCCTGCGCATCCGCAAGTTGGGGAGACGCTGCGAGAAGTGCCAGCAAGGACGCGAGCATCGGCACATCCTAGGGTATAAATGGGTGGTTCATGGGCGCGCTTCTCCTCCTTCTTCTGCAACAGGACGCAAGCCCGGCTTGGCGCTACCTGGCTGAGAAGTACGACGCCGACCGCGACGGGCGCATCATCGCGGCCGAATACCTGCGCGGCGCCGACGCCTTCGCGGCCATGGATCGCGACGCCGACGGCGCGCTGACGCCGGCGGATTTTTCGCAGACTGGCCTCGCCGCCTGGCGCGAGCAGCACCGGAAGGAGCGCCAGATGAAGGGCGTTCTGATGGCCTACTTCCAGGAGGACAAGGAGCCCGACCTGCGCCGCGCCGAGCTGCTGCACAAGGCCGCCGCCTTCGACAAGGACAAGGACGCGCGCATGTCGGCCTCCGAGTTCAACACGCTCGTCAAAGACGTGCCGAAGGGGCGCCAGAAGGAACTGCCGCCCGCCGACGCGTGGGCGCACCTTGCCGCCACGCTCGACCCCGACGGCGACGCGCGCGTCGCGCACGCCGACCTGGGCGCCGCCTTCGATCAGCTGGACGCCGACCGCGACGGCCTGCTGAAGCAGCTGGGCCGCAAGAACCAGCCGCTGCCTCTGAAACCCGCGGACAAGCCGATGGCGCTGCTCTTCGGCTCCTTCACGTGAGGGCCGTTCCGCTCGTCAGCCGGTCGGCTGAAGGAGTTGCACGAGAAGTACGGCGGCCAGATCGACTTCAAGCTGGTGTACATCCGCGAAGCGCATCCGGTGGAGGGCGAGATGCCGCCGACTGAAGAGGGCGAGAGCTGCATCGAGGATCCGGTGACCCTCGAGGAGCGCACCGCGCTGGCGCAGCGCTGCGCGCAGGAATTCGGCTTGAGCGGGATGCCGCTGATCGTGGACGGCATGGACGACGCGCTGGGTCTGGCCTACGAGGCCTGGCCCGACCGCCTCTATCTCATCGGCAAGGACGGCGCGGTCGCATGGAAGTGCGGCCGCGGCCCGGCCGGCTTCGATCCGGACGGCCTCGAGACGGCGATCCGCAGCCTGCTGAAACTTCCGGAGCTGAAGCCATGATCGCTCTGCTCCTCCTGCTGCAGCAGGAAGCCAGCCCCGGCTGGACCTTCCTCGTGGACAAATACGACGAGAACCGCGACGGCTGCGTCACGCCGTCGGAATACCCGCGCAGCGCCGAATCCTTCGACCGACTGGACCGGGACGGCGACGGCTTGCTCCGGCCGCAGGACTTCGCCGAGGAGATGGCCGCGCTCTGGCGCGATCAGTACATGCAGGCGCCGGCGTTGCAGGATCTGCTGATGCAGAACTTCCAGGAGGACGGCGGCCCCGGGCTGGAGCGCGGTGAGTTTCTGCGCCAGGCTGCCGCGGCCGATGCCGGCCGGGACGGCAGCTTGAACGCCGCAGAATGGGCGGCGCGCGGCCTCGGCGAGGCGTGGCAGCAATTCGCTCTGTCTCTGGATCCGGACGGCGGCGGCACGGTCACGCTCGGCGAACTTGCCGCAGTCTTCGACCGCCTCGACGTCAACGGGGACGGGCTGCTGCTGCCGCCCGACCTGCAGCCCGTCATGCTGCCGCTGCAGCCGGAGGGCAAGCCGCTGGCGCTGGTCTTCGGCTCCTTCACGTGAGGCCCCTTCTGCAAGGCAGCCGGTCGGCTGAAATCATTGCACGAGACCTACGGCGGGCAGGTGGACTTCCGGCTCGTCTACATCCGCGAGGCGCACCCGGTGGAAGGGGAGATGCCGCCGTGGGCGCCGGGCATGCTCTGCGTCGAGGATCCCGTGACCTTCGAGGAGCGCGTGGCGATGGCGCAGCGCTGCACCGCGGAACTGGGGCTCGACGCGCTGCCGCTGATCGTGGACGGGATGGACGACGCGTTGGCCCGCGCCTACGAAGCCTGGCCGGACCGGCTCTATCTCATCGGCCTGGACGGCGCGGTGGCGTGGCGCTGCGGGCGCGGGCCCTTCGGCTTCGATCCGGACGGATTCGAGGCGGCGATCCAGGCCGCGATCGCGGGCCAGGCAACGCCGGAGCGGACGCCGATGGCGCGCGCGGTGCGTCACTCGGCCGCCGAGTTCGGGAAGTGGTGGCGTTCGCTGGGCGCGAATTGAGCCGGCTGGGTGGCGCCGGCATTGCGCCGCTCAGTCCATGACTTCGCTGTAAGAATCGACCTCTTGGCCGCAGCCCAGGACGAGAAGAGAATTGATGGCCGTCCACGCGCAGGCTGTGAGGAACCGGTCGTTCACCTGATCCGGCGGAATTCTCCGCACGAGTTGATGAACGTAGTACGTGGGCGCCACGAGCACCGCGCTCAGCGCAGCCACGAACAGCAAATTCACGAGGCTGGGCCGGATGGCGGGCACCAAGAACGTCAACATGAAAGGGATCGTCGCGTACATGGCAACCAGCGGCCGCGACTGATACAGGGAGGTAATCAGCGCAATTCCCACGCAGGAGGGGAAGATCATGAAGCCGAGGATCTGGCCGCACAGCACCATCGTTGCGGGATAGGACCCATCCTGGCCAAGTCCTTGACTCAGGACTGAGCACCCGGCGCCGCAACCGCCGAAGGCGAGAGCCAGGCCCAGGGCATGCACCGGGACGGCCAGCCGCGTCGAACGCAATCGCAATCCTCCCGCGGCCACGGCCCAGCCGGCGCATCCGGCGGCCAGGGTCAGCGCGGCCCAGAGCATGCGCACCAGACTAGCGCGCTGCGCCTTGTGAGTCTCGCGCCGGAACGAGAGCGCCCGCTTGGCGCAGCCCTAGAATCCGGCCATGAGTTCGATCAAAGCGGCAGCCGGGCGCGTCTGGCCGCGGGCGGCGGCGCCTCTGACGATTCGGCCCGGGGAAGCGCAGCGCGCGCCGCGCGGCCCCGAGCTGCACTGCGCCGACTGGCACGCCGAGGGCGCGCTGCGCATGTTCCTCAACAATCTCGACGCCGAGGTGGCGGAGCGGCCGCAGGATCTGGTGGTCTACGGGGGCACCGGCAAGGCCGCGCGCAATTGGGAATGCGCCCAGCAGATCGTGGCCGCGCTGCAGAGCCTCACGACCGAGGAAACGCTGCTGGTGCAGAGCGGCAAGCCGGTGGCGGTGTTCCGCACTGGCCCGCACGCGCCGCGCGTGCTGATCGCCAACAGCAATCTGGTCGGCAAGTGGGCGAATTGGGAGAACTTCCGCGAGCTGGAACGGCGCGGTCTGACGATGTACGGCCAGATGACCGCCGGTTCGTGGATCTACATCGGCACGCAGGGCATTCTGCAGGGCACCTACGAAACTTTCGCGGCGGTGGCGGCCAAGCGCTTCGGCGGCACCCTCAAGGGGCGCGTGTGCGTGACGGCGGGCCTCGGCGGCATGGGCGGCGCGCAGCCGCTGGCCGTGACGATGAACGAGGGGGTGGCGCTCGTCGCCGACGTGGACGCATCGCGCATCGAATTCCGCAAGCGCACGCGCTATCTCGACCAGGTGGCGCCCAATCTGGAGGAAGCCATCCAGATGGCGTGGTCCGCGGCGCAGCGCGGCGCGGCCCTGAGCGTCGGCGTCCGCTGCAACGCCGTCGAGCTGCTGCAGGAGCTGCTGCGCCGCGACCTCGTGCCCGACGTGCTCACCGATCAGACCAGCGCGCACGATCCTCTCAACGGCTACGTGCCCGATGCGACGACGCTCGAGCAGGCGCTGCGCCTGCGCGCGCACGATCCGGCGGAGTATCAGCGCCAGTCCTACGCCGCCATGGGGCGCCACGTGCGCGCCATGCTCGAGCTGCAGCGCCGCGGCGCCGAAACCTTCGACTACGGCAACAACCTGCGCGCGTTCGCCAAGGAAGAAGCCGGCGTGTCCGACGCCTTCGATTTCCCCGGCTTCGTGCCGGCTTACATCCGGCCCCTGTTCTGCGAGGGGCAGGGCCCCTTCCGCTGGGCGGCGCTGAGCGGCGACCCGGAAGACATCCGCAAGACCGACGAGGCGATCCTGCGCCTGTTTCCGCACAAGGCCAGCTTGGCGCGCTGGATCCGCATGGCGCAACAGCGGGTCGCCTTCCAAGGGCTGCCGGCGCGCATCTGCTGGCTGGGATACGGCGAGCGCGACCTCGCCGGGCTGGAGTTCAACCGCATGGTGCGCGACGGCGAACTGAGCGCGCCGATCGTGATCGGCCGCGATCACCTCGACTGCGGCAGCGTCGCCAGCCCGAATCGTGAGACGGAGGCGATGCTCGACGGCAGCGACGCCATCGCCGATTGGCCCTTGCTCAACGGCATGCTGGCGGTGGCCAGCGGCGCGAGCTGGGTGAGCATGCACCACGGCGGCGGCGTGGGCATCGGCTACTCGCAGCATTCTGGGCAGGTGACGGTCTGCGACGGCAGCCTCGCGATGGACGCGCGGCTGCGCGCGGTGCTGACGAACGATCCCGGCATCGGCGTGGCGCGGCATCTGGACGCCGGATACGCCGGCCCGAGCCTGAAGTAGGCGTCTGACTACGCACTAATTCCGGGGCGAAGGCCGACTTTGTCAGGGCAGGCGCGCTGGGCCGTTCGGCCTACCCTCCCGACCATGCCGCAACTCCCATCCCCTCCGATGCCGGACAGAATGCCTCTGCCGAAGTTGCTGGCGCTCACGACTTGCGCCGCGGCGGCCTGCGCCGCGGTGGCGGCCATCAGCGGCTGCGGCGATCAGGCGATGTCGCAGGAGCCGGCGGCGGCATCCGGGCAGACTCTGGAAGGCCAGAACGTCTTTCGCTACGAAACCTTCGGCGACGAGAAGTTCTGGACGGAAACCCTGCGCCTGCACGAGGTCGTCGAAAAGAGCGTGGATCCGACCACGGGGCTGAGCGTTGGTCTCAAGGTGGACGCGGATGCGTTGCCGGCGGGCATCCTCGACGACGCGGATCTCAAGAGCCCCGCGACCACCGTGGCGCTGCTGAAGCTGAATGCCATCGTCGGCCTGCAAGCGAAGGTGGACGAGAACGGCCGCCTCATCCAGTTGGGCGTCACGTGCGCGCTCTGTCACTCCACGGTGGACGACTCGGTGGCGCCCGGAATCGGCCGCCGCAGGGACGGCTGGCCGAATCGCGACCTCAACGTCGGCGCCATCATCGCGCTGTCGCCGGCGCTGACCCCTGAGCAGAAAAAAGTCTACTCCTCCTGGGGTCCTGGCAAATACGACCCGCGCTATAACCAAGACGGCAAGAGCACGCCGCTGGTCATTCCGCCGGCCTACGGCCTGGCCAAAGTCGAGAAAGTGACGTACACGGGGGAAGGTTCCATTTCCTACTGGAACGCCTACGTCGCCGTCACGCAGATGCACGGGCAGGGCAACTTCTCCGATCCGCGGATCGGCCTCGAGGTCACGGCCTCGCCCGATCTGGTGACGCCGAAACTCGAGGCGCTGGCCGCCTACCAGCACAGCCTCGCTGCGCCGCCGCCGCCCGCCGGCACCGTGAACGCCGCCGCCGCGGGGCGCGGCAAGCTGGTGTTCAACCAGACCTGCGCCGTTTGCCACCTGGGCGGAAGCGGCACCGACAGCAACGACGGCCGGCTGCACGCTCCGGCTGAGACCGGCATGAACGCGGATTATGCGGCGCGCACGTCCAGCCTGAAATACCGGACGACGCCGCTGCGCGGACTCTGGCAGCATCCGCCGTATTTTCACGACGGCAGCGCGGCAAGCCTGGCGGACGTCGTGAAGCATTACAACACGGCGCGCTCGCTCGGCCTCAGCGCCGATCAGAAGAGCGACCTCGCTGAGTATCTCAAGACCCTGTGATTTGACAAATATCGAGCCGCGGCGTCTCCGCCTCGTGTCGGGGCGCCCGCGGCTCTATTTTCCTCCCGCGCCTTGCGTCCGCGGGTTCAAGGGCCGCCCTTCGTCCTGCCTGCGGGCGCTCGAGCGGGATCCGGGGCTGAGCGCGGGCTGACGCTTTCCGGTTTCCGCCGCTCCGCCGCTGCGCGCAGGATCGTCAAAGTCAGGGCCAGCGGCGCCCACACCAGGCCCCAGAGCACCGGCAGGCCCAGAAAGGCGAACAGCAGCCCGTGCCAAAATCCGCCCGGCAGCTCCCATCCGAATGGCCAGAGGCTCCCCCCGGCAAATCCGAGCCAGAGCGCGTAGCAGTCCCACGCGCCCAGCCCCAGGAGGGTCAGGCAACCGAGCAGCAGGCCGGCGGCGGTGAGGAGGCGCGGTTCCAGGATCGGCGTGTCGTGCGACAATGCCTGTCACACATGGCCCGCCATTCTCGTTCCCAGGCATCCCGGCTCCCGCCCCGCCGGCCCATGAGCACCCGACCGCTGCTGCACCGCCTGCGCCACATCGAGGCGCGGCTCCGTTCCGGCGAGGCCGTGACGGCCGGGCTGCTGGCCGTGGAGCTCGGCGTGACGCGCCGCACCATCCAGCGCGACCTCGACACTCTGCGCGACGACCACGAGGCGCCGATCCTGTACGACGCCGGCCGCCGCAGCCTGGCCCTGGGCAATCAGGACTGGACCTTGCGCCCGGTGCGCCTGTCCGAGAATGAGCTGCTCGCCCTCGCCCTCGGCGCGCAGATGGCGGCGGAGTACCGCGGCACGCCGATCGGTCCGGCCCTCGGGCGCGTCTTCGACAAATTGCGGGAGATGTTGCAGGAGCCCGTGGATCTGGATCCCGGCTTGCTGACGACGCAGGTGTCCTTCTTCGGCGGCGCGGCGCGCCCGGTCAGCGAAGAAGTCTGGCGCGAGGCTGCGCGGGCATTGCGCGAGCGGAGGCAATTGCGCCTCAACTATCGCGCGCCGGGCTACGAGCAGGCCTCCGCGGCCGTGGTGGATCCCATCCACCTGGCCTGCCGGCTGGGGGACTGGTATCTCATCGCTTGGCGCACCGACGGCGGCCGGCCGGGCGAGCGTGTCTACGCCCTCTCCCGGGTGCAGAGCGCCGCCGTTCTGCCCGAGCCCGCGGGTGCGCGCGACTTCGATCGCAGCCGCGACGCCGCCGAGCGCTTCGGCCGCTTCATCCCCGGCCTCGGCGCCGATCGCGGCAAGGCGCTGAGAGTGCGTGTTCGCTTTTCGCCGCGGGTCGCGGAGTTCGCCCTCGAACGATCCTGGCATCCGGAGCAGAGCGCTCTCAAGCATCGCGACGGTTCCGCGACCCTCACTCTTGCCATTCCCGGCTTCGACGAGGCGCTGGCCTGGGTGCTGCGCTGGGGCGCGGCCGCCGAGGTGCTGGGTCCCCCGGAGCTTCGCGCGCGCGCGGCGGAAGAGGCGCGAGGAATGGCGAAGCGGTATCGCGCGCGCGCTTAGCATAGGTCCATGGAAAAGTTCCATGCCGGCATCATTGCGCTGGCTGGCCTCGCCGCCGCGGTTTCCTGCGGCAGGCCTGCGCCGAGCAGCGAAGCTCTGGCCGCCGCGACGACCCGCGCCGAGCAGGCGGCCGCCGCCCTCAACGGCGCGCTGCTGCCTGAGCTCACCGCGGCTCTGGCGAAAGGGCCGGCGCAGGATGCCGTGCGGGTCTGCTCCGAAGTGGCCCAGTCCATCACCGAGCGCACGCGCGCTGAGCAGGGAATCCACGTCGGACGCACCGCGCTGCGCCTGCGCAACCCGAAGAATGCGCCGACCGCCGCGGAACGCGCGGTGCTCGAGCGTTGGTCCAAGGAGGCCGAACCCAAGGACTGGAGCGAAGTGGTCACGGTGGACGGCGGCCAGGAACTTCTGTGGATGCGCCCGATCCGCACCGTGCCGCTGTGCTCGCAGTGCCACGGCAGCGAAGGCAGCGAGATTCTTCCCGCGACTCTCGAAGCCATTCGCCGCATCTATCCCGAGGATCGCGCCACAGGTTTCGCTGCGGGCGACCTGCGCGGCGCTGTGACGGTTCGGGTGCCGCTCTAGGACCCGGCGGGTTCTCCCTCCAGCATGTCACCTTCCGGCTGGGCTTCCGACCTTGAATCGTTCGAGCGCACCCCTTCGCGCGAGGTGATCGCCGCGCTTGGGCGATTCGTCAGCAATCCTGGAGCTGCTCAGGAGCGAGCCTGGGAAGAGTCTGTTCCTATGCTGCAGCAGGAAGCACGCGAGATTCTCGCCGCTGAGGCAGCAACCGCCGGATGGGACGCACTGCTTGAGTTCAAGCTTTTCTACGACGAGCGGCGCGCGGATGCCGTGGTACTCGGCAACGGCGCAGTTGCGGTGATTGAACTCAAGGGGAAGGATCAGCCGTCTCGCGCCGATCTGGACCAGGCGGCCGCCTACGCTCGTGACCTGCGTGCCTACCACGCCTGCTGCCATGAAAGGCCGGTCACGCCCATCCTCGTGCCGACTCGCGCCGGCGCGACGGTTCGCGAGCGCGATGGGGTGTTCATCGTAGGTCCGAGAGGTCTGGATGCTTTGCTTCGCGAGTTGGCGCGCGGCCAACGCGCCCCCAGCCTGAGTCGTGAGGAATTCCTTGACGAGAGCAACTACAGCCCGTTGCCTTCTCTTGTAGAGGCGGCCAGAGAACTTTTCCATTCTGGAACAGTGCGCGAAATATGGCGAGCCAAGGCCGCCACCGATCCCGCTGTGGAGGCGATTGCTCGAATTGCGCATGAGGCCGCCCGCACGAGAACGCGCCACCTGATCTTGGTTACCGGAGTTCCTGGTGCCGGGAAGACACTTGTAGGAATGCGCGCCGTTCACGCGCATCATCTGGACGACTTAGCCGTGCCCCGCAAGTCGGGCAAGCCGTCTGTGCCTGGACTCTACTTGACGGGCAACGGACCGCTCGCTGAAGTGTTGCAATACGAACTGAAGCGGGCGGGAGGTGGCGGAAAGACCTTTGTGCGACACATCAAGTCCTATCTCAACACGTACGTGGGCAGGCCAGGCAAGATTCCACCGGAGCACTTGCTTGTGTTTGATGAAGCGCAAAGAGCCTTCGATGCCGACAAGGTGGCCGACACCCACAAAGACTGGCCGGAGGATTGGATCGCCTCGGAGCCTGAGTTGTTCGTTCGCCTCTCTGAGCGTATGCCAGACTGGTCCGTACTAGTCGGCTTGATTGGCAGTGGTCAGGAGATCTACGTTGGTGAGGAGCGAGGTTTGGTGCAATGGCGCGAAGCCCTCGCGAATTCTGCATCTCCAGAGCAATGGACCGTCCATGCCCCGGCGGGGTTGGAGGCGGTTTTCTCTGGACTTCCCGGCAGATCCTGTTGGAATACGGCTTTGAATTTGGATACCGAGATACGCTTCCACCTTGCTGGCGACCTCCATCGCTTCGTGGAAGGGCTGCTCGAAGGCGAGGCCGGCGCTGCCGCTCGTGTCTCCGAGAAACTTTGGTCTCCAGGAGGTCGGCCGCGTGATGGCCTGCGCCTCTGGCTGACGCGCGACTTGGCAGCGGGCCGGAACTACCTGCGAGAACGCTTCCAGGGCGAGCCCGGCACTCGCTACGGCATGCTGGCGTCCTCTCGCGACAGGGTTCTTCCTGAGTACGGTGTCGACAACGATTGGCAGGCGACGAAGCGCATCAGGGTCGGGCCGTGGTTTTGTGAGGGCGATAACCACCCAGGTTCTTGTCGACATTTGACAACCGTGGCAACAGAGTTTGCTGCCCAGGGACTCGAGCTTGACATGGCATTGGTGTGCTGGGGCAGTGATCTGCTCAGGCGCGGCGGTGAGTGGTCCTCCGAGGAGGCAAGGCGATACGGCAAGAAGGGACGTGCGCGACCGGTCGATGCTCACCAGATGCGGGTCAATGCCTACCGAGTGTTGCTCACCCGTGGACGCGAAGGATCGGTTGTCTTTGTTCCGCCGTCGCCTATCTTTGACGAGACTTTTGAACACTTTCTGAGCTGCGGCTTTCGAACACTAGAGTAACTGTGGCCAGCCCCAACGCCTTCACAGTCAACTCCGAATTGCAGGCAGCCCTGCGCCGCTTCAGCCACGGCGCCTTCCGGCCCGGGTAGGAGGAGGTCGTCGGCGCCCTGCTGCAGGGGCGCGACGCGCTCGCGGTGTTCCCGACCGGCGGCGGCAAATCACTGTGCTACCAGTTGCCGGCTCTGATGCTGCCGGGCACGACGCTTGTGGTTTCGCCGCTGATCGCGCTGATCCGCGACCAGCTCGCGGGCTTGCAGCGGCGCGGATTGGCCGCGGCCGGCATCGACAGCAACCAGACCTACGAGGAGCGCCGCGCCGCCGAGCGCGCCTACGGCGCGGGCGAGCTCAAGTTGCTCTACGTCTCGCCGGAGCGCCTGCTGACGCCGGCCTTTCTCGAACTCTCGGCGCGCGCGGAAATTCCGCTGGTCGCGGTGGACGAAGCCCACTGCGTGGTGCGCTGGGGCCACGACTTCCGTCCCGCCTATCTGGAGGTGGGCGCATTCCTGCAGCGCGCGCGGCCGCGGCGCATCGGCGCATTCACCGCCACCGCCGCGCCCGGCCTGCGCGAGGCCATCGTGAGTTCGCTGGGACTGCGCCAGCCGGCGGTGGTGGTGCACGGCTTTTTCCGGCCCAACCTGCATCTCAGCGAGCACAAGGTCGAGGGGGGGGAGGACGCCTGGCGCCGCTCCGTGCGCGAGGCCGTCGCCGCGCGCGAAGGCTCCGGCCCGGCTCTGGTCTACGTCACCACGCGCAAGCTGGCCGACGAATTGAGCGCGGCGCTCAACGCCGGCGGACTCAAGGCCGCGCGCTATCACGGCGAGTGCGGCGCCGAGGAGCGCCAGCGCGCGCAGCAGGCCTTTCTCGCCGGCGGGCTCGACGCGCTCGTCGCCACGCGCGCCTTCGGCATGGGCGTGGACAAGCCCGATCTGCGCCTCGTCATCCACGCGCAGATGCCCGGCTCATTCGAGGACTACTATCAGGAAGTCGGGCGCGCCGGCCGCGACGGACTGCCCGCGCGCGGCCTGATGCTCTGGCGCGGCAGCGACTACCGCACGCACGACTTCCTGATCAATCTGGAGGGCGAAGACGGCGCCCCGCGCGCGCCCGAGCTCCTGCGCGCCGCGCGCCAGCGCCTCAATCTCTTCCATCAGACCCTCGGCGCGCAGGGCTGCCTGTGGAAGTCCATCCTCGACTACTTCGGCGACCCCGACGCCGGCGCGCTCACCGCGAGCGGATGCGGCGCGTGCGTCCGCTGCGAGGAGCACCGGGTGGCGGTCCACGTGACGCTCGAAGGCCGCGAAGCGCGCATCGCCGACGCGATTCTGCGCGCCGCCGGGCAGCGCCGCCGCTTCGGCCGCCGCAAGCTGATGCTGATTCTCGCCGGCTCCGCGGCCAAGGATCTGCCGCCGGCGCATCCGGCCTTCGGCGCGCTGAAGGATCTGCCGCAGGCGGAAATCGGCGCCTGGGTGCAGACCTTGCTCGACGAGGGCTATCTGAGCCACGAAGGCGACGAGTACCCGGTGATCGCGCTGTCGCCGAAGGGCGCCGCCGCTCTGATCGAAGGCGAAATCCTCAGCGTGCGCCGCGCGCCCGCGCCGCCTCCGGCGCCTGCGCGCTCAGCGCCGTCCGCGGCAGGCGCGCCGGAACTTGCGGATCGCCTGCGCGCCTGGCGCCGCGCGCGCGCGCAGGCGGCGGGGCAGCCGGCTTACGTCGTGTTCACCGACAAGACCCTGCACGCGCTGGCCGACGCGCGGCCCGCCACGCGCGCGCAGCTCCTCGCCGTGCCCGGCATCGGCCCGGCGAAGATCGAAGCCTTCGGCGAGGAACTGCTGGCGCTGATCGCCGGCGCGCTCGAGTCCGAGCGGACAGGTTAAGCGCCCGGCTCGGGCCGGCGCAGGGATTCGTCGAGGGTATCCAACAGGCTGGCGCGCGCGGCGTGCACGCTCTCGCCGCGGTTGAACTTGTAGGAAGCCATCTGAGCCAGCTTGCGGTCCGCTTCCTCCCACTCGCGGCTGGCCTGCGCCGCCAGATCCAGCATGGTCTGGGTCAGGCGCTCGGTGCCCGCGACGCCGCGGCAGTAGGCGGCGAAGCGCTGCGCTTCCAGTTGGAAGCCCGGCACGTCGATCGCTCCGTTGCGGCTCGCGCTCAGCAGGCGCCGCGTGGCGTCGGCCAGCCAGTGCTCGGCCACTTCGCGCACCGCGCCCGGTTCGCGCGCGGCCTGCGCGGCCTCGACGCTGGGCGCCGCGTCGAGGCGCAGCACCGCGTGTTGCGGCGGCAATGCGCCGCGCGTGGCCGGATCCTGCGCGCTCAAGGTGGCCTCGAAGATCCACGGCCCGGCGCCGGCCTCGGCGGATGCGCGCACGCGCACCGGCAGGACGCGCCGGCCTCCGCGGGGCAGGGCGCCGAGCCGGATGCGCAGTTCGCCGCCCTCGAGGCGGGCCGACTCCGGCGCGAGGATCTGCGCCGCGACTCCCTGCGGCAGCGCCAGCGCGAGTTCGACGCCGACGGCCGCCAGCTGCTGCATGCCGCGCACTTCGCCGGTCAGCAGCGCGGCGATTTCGCCGGCATGGATCGCGTGGTGCAGCCGGCCGCCGCCCGGGATCGCCAGCGCCTCCAGTTGCTCGGTGGACCAGTCGTGGCCGACGCCGATCGCCGAAGTCGCGACTCCGCGCAGCGCCAGGCAGAGCGCGAACTCGGCGAGCGCGCCCGGATCCGTGACGCCGTGATTGCCTTGGCCGTCGGACAGCAGGACCACGTGCAGGCTGCGGCCCGCGAAGCGCGCGTCCTCGCGCGAGAGCTCCTCGGCGGCCAGTTTCCAGCCGGCGCCCAGCGCGGTGCTGCCGCCGGGCCGCAGCGTGCGGATGAGGGCCGTGGCCACGCGGCGGCCTTCGGCGTTCATCGCGGTGACGGGCAGCAGCAGGCGGGCTTCCTCGTCGAAGGCGCAGAGTCCGAGCAGGTCGTCCTCCTTCAGGCCGCCGATCACGCGGATGGCCGCCTCGCGCACGGCTTCGAGCTTGGGTCCGCTCATCGAGCCGCTGACGTCGAGAGCCAGCATCACGGCGATGGGGGACGGGAGAGCGGCGGCGGGCGCGTCGGCGCCGGCCAGTTCGAACAGCAGGGTGCGGGGATCGGGGGAGCCGGCGGCGAGCAGCGGGCCGTCGGCGCGAATCAGGAGGGAGACCGGATGGGATTGCGTCATGTCGGAATGGGGTGTGGCGCAGAGATGCGCGAATTCCATTTTCCGACATCGGTATGACAGGCGAAGTCACACCGCACCGATTGCTCAGGGCAGCCAGACGCCGGCCGCCACGTCGAACACGTCCACGCCGAAGTGCACTCCGTCCGGGCCCATTCCTCCGAGCACGTAGACGTAGCCGTCGCGCAGCACGCAGGCGGGCATCGCCCGATAGTCCTGCCACGGCGGCGCGGGCAGTTCGGTCCAGGAGTCGCTGCGCGCGTCGTAGACCGCGTGGCAGTCGCCGCCGAGGACGTAGAGCCGGTCCAGCGCGGGATCTACGGACCAGGCCGCGAATTTCGCGGCGTCGGGCCGCGGCATCGGCGCGCGCTCCCGCCAGGACCGGCCGTCCCAGGCCCAGTGGCGCGCGTGCGGCTGGAAGTCGGCGCCGCCGTAGCCGCCGGCGACGTGCACCGATCCGTCAAGCGTCGCGAGGAAGGAGAAGTGGTCCTGGTTGTGGCGCCCGGGATAGTCCGGAAATGCTTCCCATTTCCGCGCGTCGAGGTCCACGATCAGGTTGTCAAATCCTCCGGCCGCCACCAGCCGCCGCCCCAGCGCCGCCGCGGCGCCGTGGCTGCGCGGGAGATCCTCGCCGGGGATCAGCAGGTCCCACTCGCCGCGCGCGGCGTCGAAGCGTTCGAGGGCGCCGCCCACGGCGTAGACCGCGCCGCCGGCGACGGCGGAAGAATGAAAGGCCATCGCCGCGTGCAGATCGCCCGCGCGCGACCACTCGCCCGACGCGGGATCGAAGATCCAGGTGGCGCGCCCGCCGCGATCGGCGCTCGCGTCGGCGTGATCGAAGCCGCCGAAAACCAAGATCCTTCCGTCCGGCAGAAGTTCGGCGCGATGGCCGTGGCGCTCCTCCGGCAAGGGTGCCAGCATCAGCGGCGCGCGCGGCGGCTCCGGCGCAGCGCAGGCGCTGAGAAGCAGGACCAGGGAAATCAGGGGGCGCACGCGGCGATCCGAGTCTAGGATGGCAAGGCCATGCTCACACTCGCCCTCCTCCTTCTGCAAGATCCTGCCCCCGCGGCTGCTCCGGCTCCGCCGCCGCCCCCGGCCAGTCCCGAGGTCATGTCCATCCGCACCGCCTGCGCCAAACTGGCGGAGGCCGTCAGCTACACCGTGCAGCAGACCACGCTCGACGAAGGCGGCGGTCCCCCGGCGGCGGCGGCGCCCACCGGCGGCGAAGGCACCCCGCCTGCTCCGCCGGCGCCGACGCCGGTCGTGTTCACCGCCCAGGTGCAGAAGGGAAAACCGACGCGCTTCACGCAAGACAAGATGGAAGCTTGGCGCGAAGGCGAGGCTCTGGTCTACCGCACTGCGGAAGGCGCGTGGGAGCGTTACGCGCGCGGCCGCGGCCAGGGCGGCGGCGGCCAAGGCGGCTCTGCACAGGGCGGCGCCGGCGGCGGCGCCGAACCGGACGCCGAAGCGATGCGGACCATGCGCCTGCGCATGAGCATGTCCACCACTCAAATGGCCCACGAGATGCTCGCCGGCCTCGACGCGAAGATCGCCATGGCGGCGGCGACGAAGGACGGCGCCAAGACCGTCATCACGGGCAGCTTCACTCCCGAAGGTGCGGCCAGCTTCGGCCGGCGCATGGGACGCTCCGGGCGCGGTCCGGGCGGCGGCCAAGGCGGCCAAGCTCCGGGCGCGGGCGGCGGCGCGACTTCGACGTCCACCGGCACGTTCCGCTGCATTCTGTCAGCCGAGGGCAATCTTGAGCTCTTCGCCTTTGACACTCTGACCAAGGGCACCTTCGGCGATCAGCCCTTCGAGCGCAAGCGCCACGTCGAACTGCGCGTGAGCGCGATCGGCGCGACCGTCGTGGAAGTTCCGGCCGACGCAGCCGCGAAGTTGGCCGAGAAGCCCCGCGATCCGGCGCAAGAATTTTAAACGAACGTTTCGAATGACCGCTCCGGCGCAGGCTGGGGCGGTCATTTTTTCTCGAGCCTGCGCACAATGGCAACTACAAGAGTCTCGGATTCAAGCCTAGACTCGAAATACCATGCTTTTACTCAACCTCCTATTCCTGATTCAAGAACCTGCGCCGGCTGCGGCGCATCCCGAGCCCGCGAAAAGTCCCGCAGTGCAGGCCTTGCAGGCCGCGTGCGCGAAACTCGCCGAGGCCAGTAGTTACACCGTGCAGCAGACCGTCAAGGAAGACGGTCCGCCTGCTGAAGGAGAGACCAATCCGTCAGGCAGCGTGTCTGCGGTCTTCACGGCCCACGTGCAGAAAGGCAAGCCGACGCACTTCGTCCAAGACAAGTTCGAGGCCTGGCGCGATGGCAACGTCCTGATCTACCGCAACGCCGACGGCACCTGGGTGCGTGACGGCCAGACGGGCGAAACGGCCCCCGGCACCGATCCGAAGGCCGATCCGGCCGCGGTGGCCAACATGCGCACTCGCATGAACCTGGCCCGGACCCAAGTGGCTCACGAGATGCTCGCCGGCCTGGACAAGAAGATCGAGAAGGCCACCTCCACGAAGGAAGGCGAGAAGACCGTCATCAGCGGCACCTTCACTCCGGAAGGCGCGGCCAGCCTGGGCCAGCGTTTCTCGAAAGGTGGTCAGGAGCGTGGCGGTGACGCCACCGGCACTCCTCCGAAGGCCGGGGAAGCCGCGGGCACGTTCCGCTGCGTCGTCGCGGCTGACGGCACCCTCGAATCCATGACCTACGACGTGACCGCCAAGGGCGGCGCGAAGGATGCGACGGTGGAGCGCAAGCGCCACGTCGAACTGCGCGTCAGCGCGGTTGGCACGACCGTGATGGAAGTCCCGCCGGAAATCAAGGCCAAGGCCAGCGAGAAGCCGGGCGAGAAGCCGGCCGATCCGAAGAAAAACTCCTAGGGCCGGCGCTGAAGGACCGCCCAGGCGAAACCCTGGGCGGGAACCGTCAGCGTGATCTCCGCCAAGCCGTGCGCATCCACCGCGATGCGCGCGGCTTCTTCGAGTCCGCCGATGCCGGCGGCGCTGCGCGCCCAGACCTCCGCCTCCGTCGCCAAGCCCGCGTAGTAGAGGTTCACCTTCAGCGTGCGCGTGACTTCCTCGTGCAGCGGGTTCCAGACTGACAACAGGGCCGGCGGATCCTGCCGCGGATCCACGTGCAGCAGCCAGTCCACGTCGCGGCCGTCGGCGCGGCGGCCGTGCACCACGTCGGCTTCGAGCAGCGGACGCCAGGCCTTGTACCAGTCCACCCAGCCCTTGACCGCGTCGCGCACGCGCGGCGTGTCGTAGAGCCGCGTGCCGCGGTAGCAGGCCTGCACGCCGGCGCCGAGATTGGCCGCGAGCATCTGCTCGTAGTGCTCCAGGTGCTGGTCGAGGGGCTCGATGGTCGCCGCTGCGCCGCCGCCCTGGTATTCGGTCAGCGGCACGAACATCCATCCCATGGTCGGAGTCTTCTCCCAGGTGCCGTCGTAGACGTTCTGGCGCGCGTGGATCACCTGCAGGGCGCGCGGCAGGCTCCAGTTGGTCTCGCGGTAGCCCATGCCGCATTCGTTGGCGCCGTTGAAGTAATAGTAGTCCGGAACGCGCAGGTAGACGCCGCGCGCGCGCAGTTCGGCGTAGAGCGCGGTGATCTCCTTCCACTGCGCCCACTGCGAGTCGTCGAGTCCGCGCTGCAGCGGCGGGCGCGGCGTGACGTCGTAATCGCCCGGATAGGAGCCGTCGTGCTCGAAGGCGGTGAAGCCGGTCACCTCGAAGAATTGCCGCAGCTTGCGGAAGTAGTCGCGTCCCCACTCGGACGTCAGCGCGGGCGCGGCGCCGAAGATCACGGATTCGCCGGGCGGCGGCACCACGTCGTTGCCGCCGCCGACGCTGCGCGAGGAGAGCAGCGAGTAGCCGCCGACGCCGATGCCGCGCTCCGCGGCGTAATCGGCCAGGGCGCGCCACTTGGCCAGGGTTTCCGGCCGCTCGTCCTCCATGTCGAAGCCGCTGCCGAAGGACAGCAGGATCATCTCGAAGCCGACTTCGGCAGCCTGGTCCACGGCGCGGCGCAGGACCGCGTCGTCCACGCTGGCGACGTGCAGGATCAGCGGGTTCTCGGTCACCCAGGGGCAGACCGTGCGGTAGATGCGGCGCTGCGCCAGCGCCCGGCGCTCGCGATCGCCGCCGTCGTGCAGCAGTTCGAAGGCGCGGATGGAGGTGAAGCGCGCGCCGGGCGGGATGATCTGGTCCGGCCCGCGCGTCGGTTCGACGCGCAGCAGGCAGGGCTCGCGCCGCAGGTAGTTCACCTGCGTCAGGAATTCCGGATCCGCGACCCAGTGCACCGAATGGCGCATGGCTTCGAGCGGATTGAATCCGCCCATCGCGTAATCGGTCTCGATGTGGAGCGTGTCCGGGATCGGCAGCGCGTGGTCGCGCACTTCGACGTGATTGCCGTTCTCGACCACCGCCAGGATCTCGCTGGCGATCCGGTCCAGCTCCACCGCCTCGCCGGAATCGTTCGACACCTCGACCCACTTCTGGAACAGCGGGATGCCGTCGTAGAGCTCGTAGTGCACGGCCACCCGTAGGCCGGCGCCGGCGAAATCCAGGCGCAGCGCCGCGCCCGGCGGCGGCCAGGGGGCGTCGGCCGCGGCGGGGCGCGCGCGCGGCCATTCCAGGCGCGCCGCGGGCTCGCTCGCCTCCCAGCCCGTGAACCGCAAGGCTCCGGGCGGCGAGTGCGGATTGTCGAACCACTCCGGAAGCGTGAACGCGTGGTCCGGCTGGCCGGCGAGGCCGCCGACCGCCAGCTCCTGGCCGCCGATCGTCAGAACGGCTTCCGGCCGCGGCGCGCGCAGCAGCTCCAGATCCGACGGCGCCGGATCGCCGGGCGCGCGGCCCGCGCTCGTGCGCACGAGCGAGTAGTTGAGGCAGACGCCCTCTCCGAGGCGCCAGGCGCGGCGCGCGAGCCCGTTCTCCAAAATCAGCGTGCGCCCCTCGTCTTCCGCGCGCACCGCGGCCGGCCACGCGGCGCGCGGCGCGAGCAGCCAATCGCCGGCCCGCGGGCCCTGCTGCTCCGCGATGAGTCCGAGCAGCAGGGCTGCGAGCACGTGCGATCAGGAGCCAGGCTGCTTCTTCAACTCGGCGAGGCGGGCCTCGATCTTCTCCAGATAGGCCGCCATGTTCGGATTCCCGGCGTGGATGCGCTTCTGCGCCGCCACCGCCTTCTCGTAGAGCTCGGGATCCGGCGGCTCCATGTCCGCCTTGCGCATGAGCAGGTTCCAGAACGGCCGCTCCGACCACTCCGAAGGCATGCGCTTGCCCTCGGCGAGCACCTTCTTGTAGTGCGCGGCGGCGGTCTCGAACTTTTCAGCCTTTTCGGTGCCGATGGCCAGAGCCAGGATCTCGGCGTCGAAGAGCAGCTGATCCAGCACTTCCTGGTCGGCGGCGCCGAGCTTCGGCAGCGCCTCGGCGCGCTTCTTCGTGGTGGCCAGATCCATGCCGCCGAGCCGCCACTCGGCGACCAGCAGCCTGAGGCCCAGTTCCTTGCGGCCGCCTTCGACCTCGGCGCGCAACTTGGCGACCTCGGTGACCTGCCCGAGCGTCTTCTCGAAGCTCGCCACCGAGCGCTCGCCCGGCTTGGCGATCACGTTTCCGGAGGCGTCCATGAAGCACAGCGAAGGGAATCCGGCGAACCCCTTCTCCTTCAGCAGGCCGTCATAGGGATGGCCCTCGATGCGCGTCGTGACGTGGAGATAGGGAATCACCTGGGCGGAGAAGGCCGGGAACGATTTGTCGGAGAGTGCACCACTCTCCAGCGCGTCACACGGGCCTCATTTGGCCCAGGAGCGCGTGAAGTAGACGAAGAGGAACTTCTTCTCCTTCGCGGCGCGCTCGCGCGCGAGGTCGTAGTCGGTGATCCAGCCGCCGGCCTGGATGAACGGCTTGGCGAGCTTCTCCTCGTAGCGCGCCTTGTAGTCCGCCTGAGTCGGGGCGGGATCCTGCGCGAAAGTCGTGGGGGCGGCGGCCAGCAGCGCCGCGGCAAGGCTGAAGTGAATCATGGTGGTTTCCTCCGCCTCCAGACTACACCCGCGCGCGCCGGCCGGCTCAGGCCGTCTTCAAGCGCTCGGCGGCCTCTTCCGGGCTGATCTTGGTGATCGTGAATCCGGTGAAGCCGTAGACGAGGGATACGAGCGGGCACAACAGGTTGAGGAAGGCGAACTTCCAGTAGAGAGTGGCGCTGACGCCCAGAACCATCGCCATCTGCGCTCCGCAGGTGTTCCAGGGGATCAGAGGGGAGGTCACCGTGCCGCTGTCTTCCAGGGCCCGCGAGAGATTCTTCGGGTGCAGCCCGCGCTTCAGGTAGGCGACCTTGTACATGCGGCCGGGCAGCACGATGGCCATGTACTGGTCGGCCGTCAGCACGTTCACGCCCAGGCAGGTGACCAGCGTGGTGGCAATGAGCGAGCCCGTGCCGCGCACCAGGCGCAGCAGTCCGGAGGTCAGGGACTCGAGCATGCGCGAAGCCGTCATGATGCCGCCGAAGGCCATGGCACAGAGCACTAGCGCCACCGTGCCCATCATTCCGTCCATGCCGCCGCGCGAGAGCAGTTTGTCCACCACTTCGTGGCCGGTGCTGGAGGTGAAGCCGGCCAGCGCGTTCTGGAAGTAGGCGGCCATGGCCAGATCCCGTCCGCCCGCCAGACTGGCGACGGAATCCACGATCACCGCGGAGAGCGCGCCGAACAGCAGCGCCGGGACCGCCGGGAATCGAAACATGACGAGACCGAGCGTGAGCGCGGGCGGAATCAAGAGCCAGGGCCCGAGGTGGAATCCGGACTCCAGCGCGGCGATCACCTCCTGGACCTGATCCAGCGAAGCGGTTTCGCCGGTGGCCCGCAGGCCGAGGATGGAGTAGCCGATGAGCGCCAGCACGATGGCCGGAGTCACGGTCCAGACCATGTGGCGGATGTGCTCGACCAGAGTGGCTCCCGCCATCGCCGGCGCGAGGTTGGTGGTGTCGGAAAGCGGCGACATCTTGTCGCCGAAGTAGGAGCCGGAGACGACCGCGCCGGCGACCATCGCCACGTCCAGGCCGAGAGTGGTGCCGGCGCCGATGAGGGCCACGCCCACCGTCCCTGCTGTGGTCCACGAGGAGCCGGTGGCCAGCGAGACGACGCAGCACACCGCGCAGGTCGTGAGCAGGAAGACCGAGGGCGAGATGAGGTCGAGGCCGTAGACGATCAGCAGCGGCACGACGCCCGACTGCATCCACGCGGCGATCACGATGCCGATCGCCATCAGGATCAGGATCGGAATCATCGCCGACTGAATGGCGTGCACGATGCCCTTCTCCAGTTCGGCCCACGGGACCTTGAGAACCAGCACCGCCACCACAGCCGTGATCATGGCCGCCAGGATCAGCGGCACGTGGTTCCGGTCCGAACCCAGGATGATGACGTTGAAGAACAGCAGCCCGATCAGAGCCGCCACCGGCAGCAGCGAAATCAGGACGGGCGGAAGCGGACGTGAAGGCTGCGGCTCGGCTGATTGGCTCATGCGGGGTGCGCTAGTCTATTTCGCGAAGAGCTGCGAAGGGTCGCGCAAGGACTTGAATTCCAGCGCGTTGCCCGAGGGATCGAGGAAGAACATCGTCGCCTGCTCGCCGGTGACGCCGCGGAAGCGCACGTAGGGCTCGATCACGAAGCGCGTGCCGGCCGCGCGCAGGCGATCGGCCAGGCGCTGCCACTCGTCCCAGGGCAGCACCACGCCGAAGTGCGGCACCGGCACCGCGTGGCCGTCCACCGGATTGTGCCGCGACTCCGGCGCGGGCTGCAGCGCGGGGTCGAGGTGCGCCACGATCTGATGGCCGTAGAGATCGAAGTCCACCCACAACTCGTTGCTGCGGCCTTCGGGACAGCCGAGCAGAGCGCCGTAGAACCCGCGCGCGGCGGCGAGATCGTGGACCGGGAAGGCGACGTGGAAGGGCGAGAGATTTCCGCTCATGGTTGGACGCGGCGCACGAAGACGTTGGCGATTTCGCAGGGCATCGGCCCGGGCGGGATCAGGCCGATCGGGCCGCGCGCGGGCGAGGCTTCGAAGGGCACGGAGAATTCGACGGCGGCGCCGTCGAGCAGCACCGTGGTCCAGGCGCCGCGGCGGTAGGAGGCCTCGACGCGGCGCCAGCCCGCCTCCGGGCCGAAGCCGAAGCGGTCGAGAGGCGGCACGATCAAGCCGGCGCGGGCGGGATCGAGGAAGGTCCGCTCCGGCAGCGCGGCTGCGGGGCCCGCGGCTTTGACGTCGAGGAAAATGTCAAAGTCCTCGTACTCTTCGGCGCTGCGCAGGGGCGCGGCGTCGGCCGCGCCGGCCCAGCGCCAGTCCTGCCGCGTCCAGCCGGCGGGCGGCGCCGCGAGCGGCATCTGCGCGAAGCCGCCGTCGCCGGAGGCGGTCTGCGCTTCCGTGGCGCCGGTGGATGGCAGCTCGAGGATGCGCAGATTGCGGAAGTGCGTCTCGCTGCCTTCGGACTCGAGGCACAGCCGGCCCTTGCGCGGCGACACCGAGCTGCCGCCGCTGACTTCCTGCCCGTTCACCCAATGCTGAACGATTCCGTCCACCGCGACGATGCGGAAATGGTTCCACTCGCCGGTGCCGTTGGCGCGGCGCTGCGCGGGCAGGCAGCGCTCCCAGCCGGCCGGATGCGGTCGGTCGGGCCGCATCGTGGCGCCCCAAATCGCGAACACGTCGCCGTGGCTGGTCCAGTTCGCGCTCTCCCAGCCGTCGATGACCTGCACTTCCACCGAGCGGATGAAGGGCGCGCCCTTCGCCGGCAGAGCGTCGCTCCAGATGAAGAAGCCGGCGTTGCCGCCGGTCACGAGGTGGCGGTACTCGAATTCGACGACGAAGTTCTCGTAGCTGCGCGCGGTGCGGATTTCGCCGACCGGGAAGCCGCTGCACACGATCAGGCCGTCGCGCACGGTGAAGGTGCCGGGATCCACGTTGACGTTCTCCCAGCCGGCGAGGCTCGCGCCGTCGAACAGCGGCCGCCATTCGGGCAGCGCTTCGCGGGTGCGGGGCAGCGCGCGCACGAAGAGATCGTCCGCCATCTCGCCGGCCTTCAGCGCCAGCGTGGCTTCGAGCCAGCGCGGACGGCCGTCGGCGCCGGGCAGCTCGCGCAGCGTCAATTGCGGCGAGTGCTCGATCACGCAGTTGTCGCGCAGCAGCCAGGGCCGCAGCGGCAGCAGGTCGATGCGCTGGCTGATGCTGGCCGCCTCGCCGCCGAAGAAGGCCTGGCCGCCGTCCGCAGGCATCACGCCGATCGCGCCGGGATCGTCCCAGCCGTAGACGCTCGCGTCCACCTCCGACTCCGGCGCGAAGCCGCGCTCGGCTTCGGCGTCGCCATTCACGAGCAGGTTTTTGTGAAACCAGGCCAGCTCGGGTCCGGACTGCGCGAAGCCGACGGCGCGGCCGTCGAGGCCCCACTCCGGCTTGGGCGTCACGCCGAAGTGATGCAGGATGCTCGCGGCCAGGTCCGGCGACTTCGGCGGCGGCCAGATTTCGCCGCGCCCGACTCCGGGCCCGTGCAGGATGAAGGGCGCCTCGCGGTGCGATGGCACGTTCAGTCCGTGGCCCTCGCCCTTCGCGCCGGCGTGGTCCGCGTGCACCGCGATCAGCCAGCGCTCCCGCGCGCGCCCGGGCCGCGCCTCGATCGCCGCCAGCAGGCGCCCGACGTGCGCGTCGATCTCCGCCAGCTTGCGGCGGTAGAGCGGATCGGCGCCGTCGTAGTGCGCGTTGCCCTCCGAGTGCGCGACGCCGTCGGACTCGTCGAACATGACGACCAGAACGTCCACCGGTTCGATCGCCAGAAAGTCCACGCCGGCGTCGGCGCACAGCGCGTCCACCGAGAAGGCGTCGAAATAGTCCGCGCTCGCGAGGTCGTACTCGGCGTAGAAGCTGAAGTCAGGCGCGGCGGGGGCGACCAACCGATCCTGGATCGGCTTCCAGGATTGGGCGCTGGCGCAGACGGTGCCGGGCCGGCCCTCGCGGAGCCGGGTGAAGAAGTGGGGGTAGCGCGCGTAGTTCGGCGCCGCGAACTCGTTGTCCGGCACGCCATGCTTGTCGCGGTGCACCCCGGTCAGAAAAGTGGACCAGCCGCTGCCGCTGATGGTGGTGTCCTCGCAGCGGGCGCGCAGGCTCCACGCGCCCTCGTCCTTCAGGCGCGCCAGATGGGGCGCCACCTCCGGGACCAGGGCGCCGGGCAGGAAGCCGTCGATGAACAGGACTAGAGCCTTGTTTTCAGGCTCCTGGGCGGGCGAGGCTGGACCTAGGGCGGTCAGGAAGGCGAGGGCGAACGCTCCGGGCACCCTCCCAGAGTAGGGACGGGAGGGGGGACTTGCTAAAAACATATAAAAGATCCTATATTCTTAATATGCCTCGTCCGAGGCCGCTCCCATGAAACTCAACACCCTGAACCGCCTCCTCCTGGTGGCTGCAATCTGTCTGGCCGCCGCCACCATCGCGCACTTCTCGCTCCGCGCCGGGTCCGGATCGGCGCAAGGGGAGAAGGGAGCGCAAGATTCCCGCCCGGCGGCCGGGTGGCTGCCGGCGTCGCGGCCGTTCCCGCCGGTCGTCGGCGAGGAGAAGGCCGTGCTGACCTCGCCGCCGATGGTGCCGCCGCCGATCACGCGCACGCAGCCGACCAAGCTCGTCGTGGATCTCGAAGTGCGCGAGTACGTCGCGGAGATCAGCGACGGCGTCAGCTACACCTTCTGGTCCTTCGGCGGCACGGTGCCGGGCTCGTTCATCCGCACCCGCGTCGGCGACGTGGTGGAGTTCCACCTCTCCAATCACCCAGACAGCAAGATGCCGCACAACATCGACCTGCACGCGGTCACGGGTCCGGGCGGCGGCGCCGCTTCGTCCTTCACCGCGCCGGGCCACACCTCGGTGTTCTCCTTCCAGGTGACGAACCCCGGACTCTTCGTCTATCACTGCGCGACCGCGCCGGTCGGCATGCACATCGCCAATGGCATGTACGGCCTGATCCTGGTGGAGCCTGAAGGCGGCCTGCCCGCGGTGGACCGCGAGTACTACGTGATGCAGGGCGACTTCTACACCGCGGGCGCCTATGGCGACGCCGGCCTGCAGCCCTTCAGCATGGAGAAGGCCCTGGACGAAAATCCGACCTACGTGCTGTTCAACGGCCGCGTCGGCGCGCTGGTCGGCGACAAGTCGCTGCCGGCCGAAGTCGGCGAGACGGTGCGCCTCTACGTCGGCAACGGCGGCCCGAACCTGCTCAGCTCCTTCCACGTGATCGGCGAGATCTTCGACACCGTGTACGCGGAAGGCGGCAGCACCCTGAACCACGACGTGCAGACCACGCTGGTGCCGGCCGGCGGCTCGGCCATCGTCGAGTACAAGGTGGAAGTGCCGGGCACCTACATCCTCGTGGACCACAGCCTGTTCCGCACCTTCAACAAAGGCTCGCTCGGCATGATGAAGGTGGCGGGCGATCCGAATCTGCTCGTCTACTCGGGCAAGACCGACGACCGCATCTATCAGGCTGAAGGCGGCGCCATCCAGTCCATTCCGGCCGCCGCCATCGAGCCCGCGCCGGCCACGCGCACTCTGGAAGAGCGCCGCATGCTGGGCGAGAGGGTCTACAACTCGAACTGCCTCGCCTGCCACCAACCCGACGGCAAGGGCATCCCGGGCGCCTTTCCGCCGCTGGCCAAGTCCGATTACCTGATGGCAGACAAGAATCGCGCCGTCGCCACCGTGCTGCACGGCCTCGAGGGCCCGATCACCGTCAACGGGCAGACGTTCAACAGCATCATGCCGAAGCTTCTGCTCACCGACGACGACGTGGCGAACGTTCTGACATTCGTCCGCAACTCCTGGGGCAACCAGGGCGACGCCGTGAGCCTGGAAGAAGTGCGCGCAGTGCGCAGCAAGTTACAGTGAAACCATGAAGTCTCGCGCCGGCGCCCTTCTGCTTGCTCTCGCGGCCGCCTGCGGCCGCGCGGAGCCGGAAGGCGCGCCGGCTCAGGCAGTCGCGGCTCCGGCCGCGGCGGTCATTCCCGCCGCGCCCGAGCCCAGCCCGCTGGCGGAGATTCCGGCCGGCGCCTGGCGCCCTTTCTATCCCGGCAAGGACGAGCCGCCCGTCTACGAAGTGGCCGCATTCCGGCTCGAAGCGCATGCCGTCACCAACCGCCAGTACCAGGCCTTCGTCAAGGCCAATCCGGCGTGGCGGCGCTCGCAGGCTCCCAGCCTCTTCGCCGACGAGCAGTACCTCGCGCACTGGAGCGACGATCTGACTTTTCCGCCCGGCGCGGGCGAGACGCCGGTCACGAACGTGTCCTGGTTCGCGGCCCGGGCCTACGCCGCGTGGATCGGCCGCCGGCTGCCGAGCGTCGCGGAGTGGGAGCTGGCCGCGGCCGGCTCCGGCCCGGATGCCGCGGAGAAGATCCTGGCGTGGTACTCGGCGCCTTCGCCGCCGCTTCCGGCTCCGGTGGGCGGCGGCATGCCCAACGAATTCGGCGCCCACGACCTGCACGGCCTGGTCTGGGAGTGGGTTGACAATTTCAACGACGCCCTGATCACCGGCGAGTCGCGCGCCGACTCCGGCCTCGAGCGCGATCTCTTTTGCGGCTCCGGCTCCGTCGGCGCCGCCGATCCCTCCGATTACGCCTCCTTCATGCGTTACGCCTTCCGCAGCAGCCTGCAGGCGAGTTTCTGCGTCAAGAACCTGGGCTTCCGCTGCGCCCTCGACGCCGCCGGCGCGGATCTGCCGCCCTGCTGCGCCGAGGAGGACCTGCTCGCCGCCGCGCCGCTGCCCGAGGACTCGCTGTGGCAAGTCGCCGCCGCCTGGCAGGATCAGGAAGGCCGCGCCTTCGCGCTCGACGGGCTGCGCGGCGAAATCGTCGTCACGACCATGATGTTCAGCACCTGTCAGTACGCGTGTCCCCGCACGCTGGCCGATCTGCAGGGCATCGAGGCGGCGCTGCCGGAGGAACTGCGCGCCCGCGTCCGCTGGCTGCTGATCTCCTTCGACGCCGACCGCGACACGCCCGCGGTGCTGCAGGCCTTCGCGGAGCAGCACGCTCTGGATCCGGCGCGCTGGACCCTCCTGCACGGCGACGCCGCGGCCGTGCGCCTGTGGGCCGCGGCGCTGGGCGTGCGCTACAAGCAGACCCTGGAAGGCGGCTTCGCGCATTCCAATCTGATCACCGTGCTCGATCGCGAAGGCCGCGCCGCCGCGCGCTTCGAAGGCTTGGGCGTGGACCCGGACGCCGCGGCGCAGCAGATCGCCGCAATCGCCGCGCGCGATTAGCGCGCCGGCAGCACGCGCAGCTCGACGACGTGCAGGCCGGGGTTGGCGCTGTTGCGCAGCATCGTGACGCGCAAGTAGCGGGCCGTCGTCGCCGCGAACTCGTGGCGGTAGCCGTCCTCAGTCGCTGGATCCTGGTTCGCGCTCGCGTCCACGATGGATTTCCAGCGCTGGGCGTCGTTCGAAACTTCCACCTTGTACTGGTAGGAGCGCTCGCCGTCCCAGTAGGTCCACAGCAAGATGCCGGCGATCGAACGCGACTGCTCCAGATCCACCTCCAGCCACTGCGGCGCGCCGGCGGAGGAATCCCAGTAGCGCTCGCGATCCACGCGGCCGTCCACCGCGTTCTCCGGCGGATGCTGCGGAACGAAGTCGGAGGCGCGCGCCGGCCGCCCGGTGGTCCAGTTCTGCTCGAAATTCACTCGGCGGAATTCCAGGCTGAAAGGCGCGCCGATCGCGCGCCCTCTCGCGTCCACGCAGCGGGCCGTGAGCAGGCCGGAGGCGCGCACGCGCACGGGCTCCGCGCCGGCCGGACTCTCGGCTCCGCCCGCGAAGGAGTGCATCACGATCCAGTCCGCGCGCGGACTCGTCAGATGCACGAGCGCCTCCACGCCGAACTCCACGAACTCCTCCCATGCGTTGCGGGGGCCGCTGGGCGCGAGGGCGCCGGCAACATGAGCGAAGACCGGGTGACACGCGAAGGCGCGCGCGAGCGGCGCGCCCAGCGGCGCCCCTGCGTGGTCCTGAGCCTGCGCGCGCAGAAAGGACTCGCCATTCGGATCGCCCGTGAGGAGGGATTGCAGTTGACCGCCTGGCAGCGCGCTCCAGACGCGCGGCGCGACGCCGCCGCGGTGCCAGCCTTCGCGTCCGGGCTGGATGCCGGCGGCCGCGCCGAGCAGCTCGGGCGCCACCACGCGCAGCGGCGAGCGCGCCGCCGCAAACGCGCGGTCGGCAGTGGCGCGGCGGCGCAGCAGGTCGGCGTCGGCGCGCCGGTTGCGCGTCCAAGTTCGCTCGGCGACGATCGGCAGGCGCGGACGCAGCGCCGGCAGCTCCATCTCCGGAGCCATCTCCCACGAGCAGAAGAGCGCGCCCAGCAGTTGCGGCGAGAGCTCGAGCTGGATCGGCGCGTACGAGGGCGCGTGCGGCACGAAGTGCTCCCAGCGCGCCGGATTCCAGCGCAGGGTCTCGGCGTCGGTGAAGCGCGGCCCGGGCGTGACGTAGAGCGGCTTCCACGAGGCGTTGATCAGCGGATAGCCGGCCGCGAGCAGGTTCTGCGGCGTCTCGTACATGGTTTCCCACGCGATCATCGTCAGGCCGTCGCGCGGAATCGGCGCGTGGCCGGGACCGGCGCGGAACGATTCCCACATCAGAGTCTGCATCCCGCGCGCGCGCACCAGGGCGTGGACGCGGCGCAGGCCGTCGAGGAACAGGTCGTGCACGTCCGCGCTGCCCAGCGCGGCCAGCGCCGGCGCCGTTTCGGGCGCCAGGTGGATGCGGCCCAGCCAGGCCTCGTCGCCGCCGACGTGGAAATAGGGAGAGGTTTCGAACACGCCGGCGAGCTCGCCGATCAGGGCGTCGTAGGCTGCGTAGACCGCGGGATTGCCCAGATTGACGACGCCAAGGTCGATCATCGCTCCGGTTGCCGGATCGATCGCGTCGAACAGCTCCGGCATGGCGCGGCGCATCGCCGCCGAGTGGCCGGGGAACTCGAGCTCGGGAATGATCGTGACGCCGCGCGCCTCGGCGTAGGCCATGAGCACGCACAGGTCGGCGATCGCGTAGGAGCGGCCCGGCGTCGCCAGGCGCGGATACCGCGCGCTGCGGAAAGTGAAGGACTGATCGTCGGTGAGATGCAGCACCAGCCAGCGCAGGCGGTAGAAACTGCAGAGGTCCACGATCGCGCGCAGATCCTCGAGCGGATGGAACTGCCGCGCCACGTCCACCAGCAGGCCGCGCCAGGCCAAGGCGGGCTCGTCCTCCACGAGCACGCGCGGCAGCACCACGCCGGCCTCCGTGCGCTCGGCGAGCTGCAGCAGGGCGGAAGCGGCCCAGGCCAGCGCGCGCGGGCTGTTGCCGCGCAGCAGGATCTCGGCGCCGCGCGTGTCGAGGACGAAGGCTTCTTCGCCGCCGTCCGCGCCGAGCTCCATGCGGATGCCCGCGGCGCCGCGCTCCGCGTCCGTGGCGATCTCCGGCCGCGCGCCCATCAGGTTGACGAGCCGGTCGGCGAGCGCCGCCGCCGGGCCGGGATCCACGCCCGCGGCCAGGCCGATCGTCCAATCATCACTCAAGACCGTCCATCCGGCCTCGACGCTCAGCCGCTGCGGCGCCGGCAGCAGCGCCGGCTCGAGCGCGGCGCGGATCGCGGCCGTGAAGACGTCGGCCAGCAGCGCGTCGCCCGCCGGCAGCATGTGAATGCCGTCGTAGGTCAGGATGCCCGACTGCGACGGCTGGCCCAGCGGCTCGGCCAGACGATTCACCACGGCGTTGCGCACGTCGGCGCAGTGAGCGCCGCTCTCCTCCGCCACGCGCCGCGCCGCCGCGGCGTAGTCCGCGATGGCCGCGTCGTGCGGATTGCGGCCCGGCGGCAGCTCGCCGGCCAGCGCCGGCGTTGCCAGCACCACGCGCGCGCCGGCGGCGTGGCAGGCGTCCACGATGCGGCGCAGATTCTCCGCGTAGCCCTCCAGCCCGGGCGCGCGCTCCTGCATCAGATCGTTGATGCCGAGGAAGATCACGCACACGGTGGGGCGATCCGTCTCCAGCACTTCGCCCAGCGAAGGCTGCGCGTCGCCCCACTGCTCGGCGCCGGCGAGCACGTCCGAGGCGATGCCGCCGTTGAGCCCGCGATTGATCGTCACGGGACCGCCGAGACGCTCGGCCACGAGCGGCAGAAATCCGCCCTGGTCGGTGATCGAATCGCCCAGGAACGTGATGCGCTCGCCCGGCCGCGCATCCTGCGCCGCCGCCACAGCCAGCAGCAGCTCGCCGATCATTTGCCGCGCTGCAGCTCGATTTCGTTGAAACCGACGCCATCGGCCCCGTTCGTTCCGGGCGTGCGCGCCAGCACGCGGATCTCGATGCTGCGGATCGTCTTCCCCGGCAGCGGGATCACGGTCTTGCGGTCGGCCGCCGGATTCACGTCTGCCGCGATGCCGCGCTTCTCGCCGTTGACGAGAATCTCGACGCGCGTGACGCGGCCGGTGTGGTCGGGGCTCTGGTGGCGGAAGTCGTAGTGCTGGCTCAGCACCAGGCGGTCGGCTTTGACCGCGCGCTGCAGCTCGAGGCGCAGCCACGGCAGCGGATCCGCGTCGAGGCTGCGCCAGCCGGTGCCCTGCAATCCGTCGGCGGCGCGCGCCGCGGAGTAGGTGGCGTCCTCCGTCTGGCTCGAAGCGGTGGCGGTGCAGCGGTCCGCGGGCAGAAGGTTGCGCGCGGCATCCTGCGCGTAGGCGAGACGCGCGGGATCGGCCACGTCGAGGAAGTCGGCGGTTTGCGCGCGCGAGTACAGAGTGACGATCGCGTCCGGGTCGCCGGCCGTCCCGCCGGGCAGCAGCACGTCCACTTCGGCTTCGAAGCTCCACGTGCCCGCGCGATCGGGCGCGATCGGCAGGCTCTTCTCGCCCGCCACCGCGCCGAGCGCCGCGCGTTCGCCGAAGGGCGGCGTGGCGAAGTAGCGCACTTCGAGCACGCGCAGGCCGCCGCCTTCTTCCTCCGGCCAGGAATAATCCTTCACCACTCCCGCGCCGTAGCCGGCGATCCACAGACCCGCCGGCGCGCGCGCGCTCAGGCGCAGATCCACGTCGCCGGCGAAGCTCGTCGCGGCCGGCGCCGCGGCGGCCCCTTCCGGCGCGGCGGGCGTCACGGCAATGCGGCCGCCGGAAGTCGCGCGCGCGAGGAACAGCAGCGCGAAGCAGGTGTTCGGCTGGTTCGACACCCAGTTTCCGGTGTGCTCCTGGCTCTCGACCAGGTGCAGCGCGCCTTCCGCGTACCAGTTGCGCCCGCCCAGCTGCTCGCGGCCGGTCATCGTGCAGGCGCGCTCGAGCGCGTAGAGGTAGTAGTGCAGATGGTGATCCTCGTCGATCCACTTGCCGGCCGCGAGATCGCGCATCGGATTGTGCTGGACGGAGAAATTGGCCTCCAGCCACGCGATGCCCTGCCCGCGCGCGCGCAGCATCTCCGGCGGAAAGGGCTTGAGCCGCCGTTCGGCCATCGCCAGCACCGCCACCGCCGATGCCGTCATGCTGCCGGTCGGGTTGCGCTCGAGCGGCTGGTAGGCGAAGCCGAAAGGAGTCTCGCCGCCGCCGCCGGTGGCCGGCGCGCGCCGGTCGGTTCCGCGCTCGCGGCAGGCCAGCGCGTATTCCGCGATGCCCTCCCAGGTCTTGGGAGCGACCTTCACGCCGGCCTCGCCCGCGGCGAAGAGCGCCAGCGCGGCGAAGGCGGTGTTTGACAAATCGTGGGCGCCGTCCGGGTACGCGTAGCCCGCCGCCTCCCAATCGGCCAAAATTCCCGCGCACTCCTCGAGCCATTCGCGGTCGGCGGCATCGCCCCGGCCCAGGATGGCCAGGATCAGGCAGGCCATCGAGTAGGTGCGCGTGGTCTCGCGGCTGCGCAGGAAGAGGAAGGCGCGGTCGATCGCGGGATGGCGCTTGGGCACGCCGGACTTCAGCAGCGTGTAGGCGGCAAGCGCCGTCATGCCGGTGCCGAAATCCTCCACGTTGGTGCGCCAGGATCCGTCCAGCTCCTGGGACTTCAGCAGAGACGCGACGCCCAGATCGATCGCGCGGTTGATGCGCCCTTGCAGCTCCGCGTCCACGCCCGGCGGCAGCGCCTGCGGCGCCAGGGCGAGCGCGAGGGCGGCCAGGAGCGCCACGCGCCCTACTGCGCGAGGCTGCGGAACTCCGCCGGGTCCACGCCGAGCGCGGCGCGCAGCAGCGTGTCGAGCGTGGCGTCGTCGGGCACCAGCAGTTGCAGGGTCAGGCTCTCGTGGGTGTGCGAGTCGCCGGGCGCAAGAGCCAGCGCGCGCGAGGAGGTTTCCAATTCGTAGAAAAGATCGGGGCCGCCGTTGTTGTAGACGTTGGACACGTCGCCGTAGTAGGGGTCGGGCAGTTCGATGCCCCAGTGCTCGCTCAGATAGGGAGCGTTGGCGTCGATCGGGCCGAATTTGACGATCGTCAGGATGCGCGTGTCCGGATCCCAGGACCCGAGGCGGTCCACCGCGCGGTTGCGCAGCACTCCCATCTTGCCGACCTCCAGGGAATCGGCGCGCAGCAGCGCGAAGTTGGAGCCCATCTTGAAGCGCTCCGGCGGCACTTGGCCGAAGTAGTCGGCGCGCACCGCGGGTCCGCCGTCAGGATCGGGCTTGGGACCGAAGGGCGCGATGGCCCACGCGCGCGGGCCGGGCGCGAACATGCCGACGTTCCAGATGCAGGGCAGGCCGCCTTCCTTGGTCCAGGCCTCCTCGCCGGCGTTGGTGAGCGTGGTGCGCGACTGGAAGCCGGTCCAGGACAGCTCCATGCCGGCGGCGCTGCCGCCCAGGGCCGCGGCGACCTTCGCCGGCGCCGGCGCCGCGATTTCGCGGCGCACCTTCATGCGCATCACGGTGCCCTTCAGGTTCATGAGGGTGACGAGGCGCTCCAGCGTGACCGCGGCATCTTCTTGTTTGACAATTTCGAAGGGCCCGAGGTTGAGGCCGGCCGGCACGTGCCAGTTGTCGCGCGTGTGCTCCTGGCCGCGGTCGAAGAAGAAGGCGTAGGGGCCGCTCTCCGGGCCGACCCAGAAGCGCTCGAGCCCGCCGTAGTTGGCGAAGGCGCCGTTGAGATCGGGACTCTCGATCATCGCGCGGTTGACGAATCCGAGGCTAGCGCCGCCGGAGCCGACCGAGCTGGTCATCACGCGGCCCTGGAGCGCCGGGCACACCACGAAGCTGCCCGTGCCGCTGGCGATCTCCACGGTGGGAGTGTGCGAGGCCAGGAAATCCGCGTCTCCGCGGTAGTTGTTGGAGGCGGAGGAGCAGGCGGCCAAGGCGGGCGTCAGGGTCAGGAGGAACGGGGAGAGCCTCATGCCGGGCGATTCTAGGAGCGCCCGCGGCGCCCGCGGGAAAGCCGGTTAGATTGGCGGATCCGCGGTGTCCTTCCGGTCATGAGCGCGAATCCCGAACCGACTGGCGATGCCGACCTCTTCCAGCAGGCGCGGTGGGTGCAGGGATTGGCCTTCGCCATCCTGCGCGACCGCCAGCTGGCAGAGGACGTGAGCCAGGAGGTGCTGCTGAAGGCGCTGAACGGCGAGCCGCGGCAGGGGCGCGTCCTGAAGGCCTGGCTGGCGGCGGTGACGAAGAATCTCGCCTTCAACGCGCGCCGCGACCGCCTGCGGCGCAGCGCGCGCGAGGAGCGGGCGGCGCGGCCGGAGACGACGCCGCCGGCCAAGACCTCGCTGGAGGTGCTGGAGGCGCATCGCGCGCTGACGGCGGCGATCGCGGCGCTCGCGCCCGATCAGCGGGAGGTGGTGGTGATGCGATTCTTCGAGAATCTGGACTTCGCGGCGATCGCGGAGCGGTCTGGAATCAACGAGCCCGCCGCGCGGATGCGATTGCATCGCGCGCTCGTGTCGCTGCGCGGCGAGCTCACCACCCACGACCGGGACTGGCGAACTCTGTGCACTCTGGCTCTTCCGGCTTCACTGGTTTCGTCCATCCAGGATCCGGTTCCGATGGGGAGGATTCTCCTTCTGAGCGCCACGACGGCGAGATTGACAACTTTGGCTGCGCTCTTGGTCCTGGTGCTGGCCGGTGCGATGATGTGGACGAGGTGGAGCGACGGACAGGAAGGAGTTTCGCTGCCGGAGGCCGCCGAGTTGAATCTGCCGGAATCCTCCATACCACCAACTTCACTATCCCGCAGTGAGGCGACGCTTGATTCAGTCGGATTGGAAACTCGACTAGATCTGGGCGCCACGATTCCGCCGGAATATCAGCCGCATCCAGAAGTGCGATCAGGCCGCATCTATTATCAGGGGCTCCCGGTTGCCGGCGTGAAGGTCGAGGTTCGACAAAATGCCCAGCTCTTCACCACCGAGTCAGACGCGGAGGGCATCTTCCGGCTGGAGGTGGATCGGTATGCCCGGGTATGGATCGAAGCCACCAAGGGAGACTTGAAGGGCTATGGCGGACAAGGGTGGCCGGAACAGATCGAACTCTCGAGATCAAAGATCGATCCGCGCCCTTTGACGATTCGAGATGCTCGCACAGGACTTGGAATCTCCGGAGCCCAGGTGGACATCGTCCAACTACTTTATCGTCATGATCAGTCCGGACTTCCGCTCGACACCCATGGGAAGAATGTCGGAGTCTACATCGCCGACCGCGAAGGAAGGATCGCCATCGATCCTGAACTGCGGGTCAGTCATTTGAACTTCAGCGTCGTCGCGGAAGGATATCTGACCCACTGGGGGGATGCCTCGGAGCATGACGGCAGCCTGGAGATCGAACTCGTGCCGGGCAGTGATCCAGAACTCATTCTGCTCGCGGCGGACGGCCAGCCTTTGATCGGCGCCCAGGTCTACGTCGGTGCACCAGGAGCGCGCAAAGTGTTGACGGATGGCGACGGTCGCGTGCCCGGACCCATCGGTTGGCGGATGCAGCAGACGAGGTTGCGCTTCCCGTGGATGGTGGTCCAACTGCCCAGCGGCCGCCATTGGTTCCTCGAGGGCCACGAGTCATCCGAATCCTTCGCCACCATTTCACCGACTCGTGTTGAGGTGCGGATTGAGGATTCGCCTGTGGCCGCGCGGTTGGCGGGCTCCCCATTGGCCGCAGGATGTTGGGTCGAAGCCGCACGCGTGGATGGGTTCTTCGAAACCGCTTTGCTCGGCCTGGGCAATCGTGATCCGGGGCAGATCGGAACTCCCATGTTCCTTGGCTCTCCATGGCAACGGCTGGAGCCTGGCGAGTGGGTGAATCTGGAGCGTGGATGGACTGGACCCAACATCCGTGTGATCGCACGCATGCAACCTGCCGGGCTCATTCTTGGCCAGTTTCCGATCGAGGCAGGCCGCGCTTCTGTCCTTGTGCCGCCTCTCGCCAGGCTTCGCATGATCATTGACGGCCTGCCTGACTATGGAGTGGGAGGATGGCAATTGTGGCTCAGGGACGGAAGCGGTTGGTCGGGCGATTCTCGTCCGTACACAGTTCATCCCGCTGACAGCCTGAACGGCACCTTTGATCGTTGGATCACTCCTGGCAACTACACGATTGAACTATTCCACTCCCGCTGGCCAGTCCGATATTACTGGGATCATGGTGCGATGCGTGCTGGAGTTCCCGTGGATCGCTCAGCGATCACGATGTCGCTCAATGCTGGCGAGACTCTCCTGCAGGGCATGGCTGAAGCCGGCGTTTGGCAGAAGGTCAGGATCCTGGTGGACGGGCATCCCGTGCACGGAGGCAACCTGTCGGCGGCGCAGATCGATCCTGACGGATGGACATTTCAGCCCGTGAACTCGCAGGGCGAAGTCACGCTGCGCTGGGGTGGAAGTCTCAAGGTGCCGCCCGAAGTTGGAACGGCCGTGGATCGGCCCGTGCACTTCACCCGCACTCTGCCGCCGATCTCGGTGATGAAACTGTCGCCGGGTGAACCGCCGGCTCTCGATTTCAAACTGAGCTCCATTTTCCTGGATGCACACGGCATCGATCTTTCCAAGACCTATACCTTGACCGTCAGGCCCTTTCCATACGACGTCAACACCTCAGGAAACATGGAGCAGGCGCAGTTCGTTTTCGCCGATGCCCGCTACCCATTTAGTCTCTACGGCAACGGAGCCGTACCCATCGACAGCCGATCGATCACCTGGGAATTCCGCGTGCCCGCAGGAACCTACTCCGTGGCGCTCTTCGACCAGGCATCGCGCACCCTGATCTGGCTCACACCGCAAACTGGCCAGGCATTTCTCGCTGGCACCCAGACGGTGCTCTCTAAGCAGGACTGACCGGCTCCGCGTGCTCGTGCCGCCGCAGGCGCAGGAGCGCGTGGACCGTCACCAGCGCCAGCAGCACCGCGCCGGCGCCGGCGGCCAGCGGGCTGGCGGCGTGCTCGTGCAGCGCGTGCTCGCCCACGTGCGTCACCGGCGCGAGCCCCAGCGCCGGATACAGCGCGTTCACCGCCGCGCCGCAGGCCAGCGCGACGACGGCGATCGATGTCAGATAGACCGCCAGCACGCGCCCTCCGAGGAATCCCTTCACCACCGCCATCGTCGTGGCGTTGGTCGCGGGTCCGGCCAGCAGGAACACCAGCGCCGCTCCCGGGTCCATCCCCTTCGCCACCAGCGCGGCCGCGATCGGCGTGCTGGCGGTGGCGCAGACGTACATGGGCAGGCCCACCACGAGCATGGCGAGCATCGCGGGCCATCCGTTCGGGAACGTGCCGCCGAAGAAATCGTCGGGCACCAGCACGGTGATCAGCCCCGAGATGGCGAAGCCGATCAGGAACCACGGCGCCAGGTCCGCGATCAATCCGCCGTAGCCGTACTTCAATCCGTCCACGATCCGCCGGCCGAACGACGCCTTCGGCGCGGGCGCCGGCTCGCAGCCGCAGTCCGCCGCCGCCGGCGGCCGCGGCGCCGGCCCCGCCGGAATTTTCCCCATGCGCACCAGCACCGCCACCGCGGCGCCGGAGACGATCGCCGTCAGCGTGGCGGCGATCGGCCGCACGATCGTCATCAGCGGATCCATCAGCGCCCACGTCGTGCCGATCGAATCCACGCCGGTCTCGGGCGTGGAGATGAGGAACGCGGTCGTCGCGCTCTTCGAGGCGCCGGCCTTCTGCAGCGCCGCCGCCGCCGGCAGCACGCTGCACGAGCACAGCGGCAGCGGCGCGCCCACCAGCGCGGCCAGCGTCACCGAGCGCAGATCGTCCCGGCCCAGATGGCGGTAGACCTGCTCCTCCGGCAGGAATTCCTTCAACATTCCGGCCACCGCGAGGCCCGCGAGCAGCCACGGCCCCGTCGCGACGATCACGCCCCAGGTCGAGGCGAGCCAGTCGAGCAGAAACGCGCTCATGGATGCGAGCCGCCGGAGAACAGCGCCATCACGCCGATCCCGGCGAGCAGCAGCGCCACCTTGAGCGCGCCGTCCTCCCGGTCGTGGAAGACCTCGGGCAGCAGCTCGCACAGGCAGACGTAGAGGAACGATCCGGCCGCCAGCGCCACCGCGATCGCGAGGCCCGCGCCCGCGAGCCAGCCGGACAAGAGATCGCCCGCCAAGAATCCGATCGGCGTCATCAGCGCGAACAGCGCGATCAGCAGCACGATGGCGCGCCGCGGAAACTTGCCGAGCTGGAACACGGACGCCAGCGAGAACGCCTCGAAGCCTTTGTGCGCCAGAATCGCCAGGAACATCGGCGGGCCCAGCGACGGGCTGCGCGCGGCGAAGGCCAGGCCCACTCCGGCCGTCAGCGAATGCACCGACAGGCCGAACAGCGCCGCCCAGCCGACCGCGCGGTGGTGCTGGTCCGGCAATTCATGATCATGGTGCGCGTGCAGGAACAGCGTCTCGGCGAAGTACACCGCCAGGACTCCCACCAGGACGAAGGCCCACAGGGCCAGAGGCTCGAGCCCGCCCGCCGCCGCCGAGGGCAGCTCGGGCAGCACGTGCAGGAACACCGCGCCCAGAAATATCCCGGTGGACAGCGCCAGCGCCGCGTGCAGGCGCCGGTCCGACCAGCGCACCACCAGCGGCAGCGCGCCGCCCAGGAAGGCGACGAGCGCGATCGCAGCGGCGCCGCCGGCTCCTGCCCCCAGACCAGTCGTCTCCGGCACGGGGGCAGGATAGCGCGCCGCCGCTTCCTACTGCGCTCCGTGCTTGACCCAGATCGAGCCGTTGCTCGTCTGCAGGTTCAGCAGTCCGCTCGTCCCCGCGACCTGCGGGCCTTCCACGTGCAGCTTGCCGTTGCTGGTGCTGGACTTGATGCCGCACTGCAGCGTGCCCGCGCAATTCAGCGTGATCGAGCCGTTGCTGGTGTCGGCCACGCCCTGGCCGGACCAGTCGCCCGCGAGCGTGATTTCCACGTCGCCGTTGCTCGAGTCGAGAGTGAAGTCGGTGGAGCTGCCGGCGTAGCGCACGCCGCCGTTGCTGGTGTCCACCAGCACCTTGCCGTCGGACTTGACGTCCACCGGCCCGTTGCTCGTGTCCACGGCCACTTCCTGCGCGCCGTGCACCACCACTGAACCGTTGCCGGTGTCCACCCAGGCGTAGGGGAAGGCGCCGTGAATCTCGACGCCGCCGTTGCTGGTGTCAACCAGCACGCGCGCGCCGATCGGCACCTTGAGCACCGCGGTGGCGCCGGCGTTGTTGCTGCCGCCGGAGGCCGGATGCGACATCTTCAGCACGACGCGGCCGTTGCCCTCCTCGGTGAAGGTCCAGGCCATGGCGCTGAGGCGCTTCTCGGCGCGCTCCTGCGTGGACGCGGTGGCCCAGATGCGCGAAGTGCCGAGCAGTTCGGCGGCGTCGGTCGCCTCGACGGTGACGGAGCCGTTGTAGGTGTCGATCAGGATTTCCCGGATCGGCTCGGTGGGGGAGAAGGCCAACTCCTCGTTGCGAGTGGCCTTGTTGCCGCCCCACTCGCCCAGTTCGATGACGCAGGAGGTGGCGAGAGCGGGCAGCAGCAGCAGGAGGCGTGAGGCGGAGCGCATGGAAGTTCTAGGATGGGGGCTGTGAGTGAAACTGCAGGCGGATCCGAGAGGGATCGGGTCGAAAGCCTGGCGGCGGCCCTGCGGGAGCGCCTGGGCCGGCCACCCCAGGCTACGGTCGTGCTGGGTTCCGGTTGGAGAGACCGCGCCGCGAGCCTCCTGGTTGCGCCCAAATCGCTCGCATTGGCGGATCTGCCGGACTGGCCGGCGCCCCGCGTGCCCGGCCACGGCACCGAAATCCTGCTCGGCGACGTCGCGGGACGGCGGGTGGCGCTGGTCACCGGCCGCGTCCACGCCTACGAGGGCTTCACCGCCGCCGAGATCGTGCGCGGCCTGCGCGCGGTGGTGACCTGGGGCGCCCGGGACGTGCTGCTGCTGAACGCCGCCGGCTCCCTGGATCCGGCCCGTCCCCCCGGCAGCCTCATGCCCTTCCTGGATCACCTCAACCTGGGCCTGCCCAATCCGCTGGCGGCAGGCGCCTCGCTGACGGGCGCGCCGGTTTTTCTCGATCTGGGCGATCTCTACGACCCGGCCTGGCGCGCCCGCCTCTGCGCCCGGGAGCCCGCGCTGCGCCCCGGGGTCTACGCCGGACTCCCCGGTCCCAGTTATGAGACCCATGCGGAAATCAAGATGCTGCAGAGCCTCGGCGCCGACGCGGTGGGCATGAGCACCGTTCCCGAGGCGCTGGCGGCGCGGGCGGCCGGCGCGCGGGTGCTGGCCGTTTCTCTGCTGACCAATTTCGCCGCCGGAGTGGCGGGCGGCAAGCCCAGCCACGCCGAGGTGCTGGCCGCCGCGGCCGCTCACGGCGGCGCCGCCGTGCAGATCCTGCGTTCCGCAATTCTGGAGGGCTCCGCGGAATTGTCCTAGAATGTGCGGTCTCGACCCCTAACCACCAACCCAGACCTCAGCCATGGCAGTTCTCGTCGGCAAACCCGCCCCGGATTTCACCGCGAACGCAGTGATGCCGGACGGCAGCTTCAAAAACGACTTCAAGATGTCCGACTTCAAGGGCAAGAAGGCAGTCGTCCTCTTCTTCTATCCCCTGGACTTCACCTTCGTCTGCCCGACGGAGCTGATCGCCTTCGATCACCGCCTGGCGGAGTTCGAGAAGCGCGGCGTGCAGGTGATCGGCTGCTCGGTGGACAGCCACTTCAGCCACCTCCAGTGGCGCAACACCGGCACGGAAGCCGGCGGCATCGGCCCGGTCAAGTACCCGCTAGTCGCGGACCTGACCAAGAACATCGCCCGCGACTACGACGTGCTGCTGGAAGCGGCCGGCGTGGCTCTGCGCGGCTCCTTCCTGATCGACAAGAACGGCGTCGTGCAGCACCAGGTCGTCAACAACCTGCCGCTCGGCCGCAACATCGACGAGATGCTGCGCATGGTGGACGCCCTCCAGTTCTTCGAGAAGAACGGCGAGGTCTGCCCCGCCGGCTGGAGCGAAGGCAAGAAGGGCATGAAGGCCAGCACCGACGGCATGAAGTCCTACCTGAAGGAGAACGCGAAGGCGCTGTAGAGGCCGGAGATTTCTCCACGCAGCGGGGCGGGATCGCGAGATTCCGCCCCGCTACGCTTTTCTGGTGCGCATCTACACCCGCACCGGCGACGACGGCGAGACCGGCCTGTTCGGCGGCGGCCGTGTGCCCAAGAGCCACGCTCGCATCGCCGCCTATGGCGACGTGGACGAATTGAATTCCGGTCTCGGATCGTGCGCGGCGGCTCTGCCGCCTTCAGGTCAGGCTGAAGCTCTGCTCCGGGGTTTCGCGGATCGTCTCGCCCGCGAGCAAGCCCTTCTCTTCACCATCGGCTCCTGGCTCGCCACTCCCCCCGAGGCCGGCGAATCCGCGCGCCGGCACCTTCCCGCCTGGCCCGACGGCGCGCCCACGGTTCTGGAGCGCGAAATCGACGCCTGGGACGCCCAGCTCGCGCCTCTGACCACCTTCATCCTGCCCGGCGGCACCGAACTCGCCGCGCGCCTGCATCTGGCCCGCACGATCTGCCGCCGCGCCGAGCGCGCCGTCGTGGCGCTGGCAGCGGATCCGGCGCAGCAGGTGGATCCGCGCGCGATCGTCTACTTGAACCGATTGTCAGACTGGCTGTTCACGGCCGCTCGCGCAGCCAACGCGGCAGCCGGCCGCGCCGACGTGCCTTGGCGGCCAGCTCCTTGATGCGGCCTTCCAACACGGCGCGCTGCGCGCAGCGGGCGCCGGCGCCGATCACCGCGTCGGCGCGGTGAAAGTCAAAGAGGCCGATGCCGAACACGGCCGGCTCGAGCAGCAGATCGGGCGGATCGGCGGCGAGCTGGAAGCGCGTGATCTTGTGCTCGAGGTGCGTGACGCTGTCGCTGACCGAGGACACCATGCCCGGCACGTATTCGTCGTCCGGCTGATCCTTCGGGCGATGCCCGCGCATGCGCTGGAACAGCCGCTCGATGCGCCCGAGCTCGCGCTCGTCTTCCGACGACTCCAGCAAGTCCACGACCTCGCCCTGGAAGTGATACTCGGTGTTGTTGAGGTTCACGGCGATCACCGGCAGCCCGGGCGCCAGCTCGCGCGCCGCCGCCACCGGCACCGGCATGGACACGCCGCCGTCCACCAGCCAGCGGTCGCCGAGCTTCACCGGCGCGAAAATTCCCGGGATCGCCCAGCTGGCGCGCATCGCGTCCACCATCGGACCGCTGCGCAGCCGCACTTCCTCTCCTGAATGCAAATCGGTCGCGACGGCGCTGAAGGGAATCGGCAGATCCTCGATGGCGACCTCGCCGGCGATCTCCTGCAATTGCTTCATCACGCGCGCGCCGCCCAGCAGCCCGGCGCGCGGCATCACCGGGTCGAGCAGGCGCAGGAAGGTGCGCGCGTCGAGGCCGCGCATGTAGGTCTCGTAGGCGTCCAGCCGGCCGGCGCAGTGCAGGCCGCCGACGATCGAGCCGATGCTGGTGCCGGCGATGCCGCGCACGCGCAGTCCCTCGGCCTCGAGCACGCGAATGATGCCGATGTGCGCGAGCCCGCGCGCCGCGCCGCCGCCCAGGGCCAGCACGACTTCCAGCGCGTCATTCTCCTCGGAACTCACGCGCGAAGGATACCCCGCGCCGGCGTATTCTCTGGAAGAGTTGGAAGAGTCCGCGGACCTCTGGGAGGAGATCGTGCGCCTGCGCGCCGCCGGCCAGCCGGCCGCGCTGTGCACCGTCCTGCTCGCGCGCGGCAGCACCCCCGGCAAGGAGACCATGAAGATGCTGGTGCGCGGCGACGGCAGCGCGCTGGGATCGGTGGGCGGCGGCTGCGTCGAGCGCGACGTGATCGCCATGGCCCGAGAAGTCATCGCCACCGACCGCGCCCAGACGCGCAGCTTCACCCTGAACCAGGCCGACGTTCCCGAATCCGGCCTGATCTGCGGCGGGCAGGTCACGATCCTGGCCGAGGCCGTCGTGCCGCCGGTGCTGGTCCTGCTCGGGGGGGGCCACGTCAGCGGCGCGGCCGTGCGCGTGGCCCGCGAGTGCGATTTCCGCGTCGAGGTCTGCGACACCCGCGCCGAGTACGCCTGCGCCGCAAAGCACCCGGCGGCGCACGCGACCTTCGCCGGTTCGTGGGAGGAGGCGCTGGCCCGGTACGGCAAGGCACAACATCACTACCTTGTGGTCCTGACCCCCGGCCACCAGGAGGATCTCGCCGCCCTGCGCGCGGTCTGGCGCAGCGGATGCCAGCCCAAGTACCTGGGGATGATCGGATCCCGGGCCAAGAAGGCGCAGTTGGACCGCATCCTGGGCGACGAGGGCGCGCCGGAGAACTGGCTGCGCTCGATCAAGACGCCCATCGGCCTCGAGATCGGCGCGAAGGCCGCCGGCGAGATCGCGGTGAGCCTCGTGGGCGAGCTGGTGCGTCTGCGTCGCAGCGGGATTCTGGAGCCCGCCAGCGCGAAGCCTTCGCGCCCGTAGAGCGGCGCGGAGGCCCCGCAGCGGCGCCCGCTCCGGACAACCGTCCGCGGAGGATGGGCTATCCTGTTCGACCCTTCCGCACCCGGACCCATGTTCGCCGCGCTCTCGACCACCCTTCTGCTCGCTCTGGCCGCCCCGCAATCCGGGGACCAGATCATCTTTCTCGACGGCACCGTCCTGCAGGTGGAGCGCGTGCTGAGCGAGACCTACACGGAAGTCACCTACCGCAAGGGCGGTCAGGAAAGCAAGAAGGCCTCCGAACTGGTGCAGGAAGTGCGCCACAACCTGTCCCCGCGCGACCTCGGCGACTACAAGGACGCCATCACCGCGATGGAGGATTCGGACTACGCCAAGGCCGTAGCCGCCTTCAATTTCGTGCTCAACGACAAGGAGCTGCAGGCCGAGGCCCGCTACGCCTGGACGCGCCAGCACGCGCTCAACCAGCTGATGAGCTGCTACGCCGCGACCGGCAACATGGCGCAGGTGGCGGCCACCGCGGACCGGCTGCTGCAGGAAGTTCCCGACACCTTCTTCTACGGCACCGCTCTGCTGACCAAGGCGCAAGCCCTGCAAGACAAGGGCGACTCCGCCGGCGCGGCCGCCGCGTACCAGCAGCTGCTCACGGACGTCGGCGCGAAGGGCCTGCCGGAAATATGGAGCCGCGAAGCCGAGCTCGGCGTCGCCATCCTGGCCAAGGGCGGCGCGCCCGCGGACAAGCAGCGCAAGCTCGAGGGCCTCGCGGAGAAGAACAAAGATCAGTATCCCTCGGTGGCCAACCGCGCGCGCGTCGAGGTCGGCAACGCGATGGTCGAGTCGGAGCAGTTCAAGGACGCGAAGGCGCGCTTCCAGTCCATCGTGGACGGCGGACTCGCGGATCGTCAGACCATGGCTTCGGCCTACTCCGGTCTCGGCGACTGCGCCTACAACCTGGGCCTGCGCGAGCAGGACGCGAAGAAGGCCGCCGCCTTCTACGAAGAGGCCGCGCTGCACTTCCTGCGCACCGCCGCCACCTATCCCGAGGCCTTCCGCCTGGTGCCGCGCGCCCTGTGCCACGCCGGCATGGCCATGGTGCGGATTCAGAAGCGGGAAGACGCGATCGCCATCGCCAACAAGCTGAAGCGGAACTATCCCAATTCGGAGTGGAAGGCCAAGCTGTTCCAGGACATGAACCTGGCCCAGTAGGGGGCCTTTCTCCACAAGCCCGGCGGGATGCTCCGGGCGGGCGGCGGGCCGCGGCGCGGCGGGGCGGGCCTTGTCCACAATCGTGACCTGATCCGCAGCAAAGGCGTGGATCTCGCGAGGATCACTCGCGATGGATCACGATCTCCTGCATCAGCGCCTCCCGCATTGGATCGAGCACGTGCGCCGTCATTGGTCGCGCCGCATCGGCTGCCGCCGCACTGCCGCGGACGTGGCGCAAGAGGCGGCGCTGCGGCTGCTGGACGTGGTGGCGCGCGGCGAGGAATTGCGCGAGCCGCGCGCGTGGCTGTTCCGCGTGGCGCACAATCTGGCGGTGGACGAGATCCGGCGACGCTCGCCGCAGTCCATGGGCCTCGACTGGCAGGCCGTCGTGCCCGATCCGCGCGTCGAGGAGGAAGAGCCCGTCTACCGTCTCGCGGGCAGCGAGCTCGGGCGCGGCGAGATGCTCGAGTTGCTGCCGGCGGCGATGGGCGCGCTCACGGCGCACGATCGCGGCTGGCTGGTGGGCTTCTATCACCGCGGCCGCTCCTGCGAGCATCTCGCCGTCGAGCACGGCGTGAGCGCCGACGCCGGCAAGGTGCGCCTGCACCGCGCGCGGCGCCGCCTGGCGATGGTGCTGGCGCGCACGGCGCGCGCGCGCGCGGAGGGCGCGCCGCAGCCGCCGCCGCGCGTCGGCGCCGGGCTGGCGTGCGCGGCGATGCTCTCGGCCTGCGCGCCGGCGATGTCGCACGGTGCTGCAACACCGGCGGCGCCCGCGGCCGCGGCCGAGCCGGCGGCGCAGGCGGCCGCGGGCGCGCGCGCGGACAGTCCCGAAGAGCAGCTGCTGCAGGCGCGCCAGCAGCGCGCGGATGCGATGGGCCGGCGCGGGCCGGAGCGCATCCGCGCGCTGGAAGCCGCGGCCGAGGCCTACGCTCTCGTCTCACAATTCTGGCCGCAGGCCGCCGGCGCGGTGGCCGAAGCCGCGTTCCGCCGGGGCGAAATCCTGCGCACCCTGGAGCGGGACGGCGAGGCCTACGGCTCCTTCCTGGAAGCCCTGGACGCCGCCGACGCGGCGGGCGACGAGCTGCTCGGAGTGCGCGCGCGGCTCGAGCTCGGCCGCGGCCAGCGGCGCGCGGGCCGGCGCCTGCGGGCGATCGAATGGTTCGCGGAAGCCGCCGAGCGCGGCGCGGCGCCTCTGCGCCAGCGCAACGACGCGCGCGAGGAACTGGCGGAGCTGCGGCTGGAACTGGCGCAGTGGGAGGCGGCGCTGGCCGCGGCGCGCGACTGGCGCGGCTCCGCCGAGAGCGATCCGGAGGAGGCGCGGGCGCTGCTGCTGGAGACGCGCGCCCTGCGCGGGCTGGGCCACCTGCTGGAATCCAACCGGCTGCTGGAGGAGATGGCGGCGCGGCTGCGCGAGCGCGCGCGGGATCCCGAGCCGGAAGGCGCGCAGGCGCGGCGGGCGCTGGAGCAGATCGAGAAGCAGATGGACGCAAGCCCGGATGCGCAGGCCGGGGCGCCGGCGCGCGCGGAGTGAGGCGCGGCGCGGTCCGCGCTTCCGGCCGGACCGGGGCCAGGGCATCATGGACGCATGATCGGCTCCAGGATCCTCGCGGGCCTCAATCCCGCCCAGGAGGAAGCGGTCCGGCACGAGTCGGGGCCGCTGCTGATCCTGGCGGGAGCGGGCACGGGGAAGACGCGCACCATCACGCGGCGCGTCGCTTATCTGGTGAGCGAGATCGGCGTCACGCCCTCGCGGATGCTGGCGATCACCTTCACCAACAAGGCGGCCGGCGAGATGCGCAACCGCATCGCCGAGTGGGTGCCTTACACGGGTTTGTGGGTCGGCACCTTCCACGCCACCTGCGCGCGGATGCTGCGCGTGGATCCCGAGCCGGTGCGCCGCACCAGCGACTTCACGATCATGGATCAGGACGACCGCCGGAAGCTGATCCGGCGCCTGATCCAGGACGAGGGCTGGGATCCGCAGGTGTTCCGGCCGGCGCGCTTCGAGGGGATTCTGAGCGGCTGGAAGCACCGGCGCGTCGTGCCTGAAGGCGCCGCGGCCGAGGCGGCGCTGCGCGGATTGGAGGAACAGCGCGCGGCGCGCGTCTACCTGGTCTACGAGGCGGCGCTGGAGCGCGCCAACGCCCTCGACTTCGACGATCTGCTGTGGAAGGGCCTGCGCCTGGTCGAGGCCGACTCCACCGGCCGCTGGACCGGCAAGTTCGAGCACGTGCTCGTGGACGAGTACCAGGACACCAACGAGATCCAGTACGAATTCGTCAAACGGCTGGCCGCGCGGACGCGCAATCTGGCGGTGTGCGGAGACCCGGACCAGGGCATCTACTCCTGGCGCGGCGCCGACATCAACAACATCCTGCGCTTCGACCAGGACTTCCCCGACGCCGCGGTGGTGCGCCTCGAGCGCAACTACCGCTCGGTGGGCAACGTGCTCAAGGCGGCGCAGCACGTGATCCGCCACAACCGCGCGCGCAAGGAGAAGACGCTGTGGACCGAGCGCGAGGCCGGCCCGCCGCTGGGCCTGGCCGACGCGCCCGACGAAGAGTGGGAGGCCAACCAGGTGGCGCTGCGCGTGGCGGCGTGGATCGCCGGCGGCACCAGCGCGAAGGAGGTGGCGGTCTTCTACCGCACCAACGCGTGTTCGCGCTCGCTGGAGGCGGCGTTCACGCGGCTGCGCCTGCCGTACCAGATCGTCGGCGGGCTCGGCTTCTTCGAGCGGCGCGAGATCAAGGATCTGCTGGCCTACGCGCGCCTCGCCGTGAACCCGCGCGACGACACCGCCTGCCTGCGCGTGCTCAACGTGCCGCCGCGCGGCATCGGCGACACCACCGCCGAGCGGCTGCGCGCGGTGGCCGCCGAGCACGAGGAGCCGCTGAGCGCGGCGCTGCGCCGCGAAGAGCTGCGCGCCGGGCTGCGCGGGCCCGCCCGCAAGGGCGTGAACGATTTCATCGCCATTCTCGACCGGCTGCGCGAGCGCGCGAAGTCCGCGGAGACGGCGCTGCGCACGATCCTCGATCTCAGCGGCTACCGGCGCTACGCCGAGGCGCTGGAGGCCACGGAAGACGTGGACCGCGGCGAGAACGTCGACGAGCTGCTGGCCTTCGCCCACGAGTACGACCAGCGCGAGGACGGCGGGCTGAGCGGATTCCTGTCCGAGATCGCGCTGCTCACGGACGTGGACCAGTGGGACGAGGAAGCCGCGCGCGTCTCGCTGATGACGGTGCACGCCGCGAAGGGCCTGGAATTCGACCGCGTGGCGGTGGTCGGCCTGGAGGAGGGACTGTTCCCGCACGCCCGCGCCCTGGAGGAGGGGCCCGACGGCCTCGAGGAGGAGCGCCGGCTGTTCTACGTGGCGCTGACGCGCGCCCGGATCGAGCTGCTGCTCTCCCACTGCCGGATGCGCTTCCGCACCGGGGCGCCGGGGCCGCAGGCGCCTTCGCGCTTCCTCGAGGAGCTGCCCGCCGACGTCCTGCCGGGCGCCGAGATCGCCGCCGAACTGCGGCCCCTGCGCTCGCGGGGGGGGATGACCGGCGGCGCGATGGCTCCGTCCGGCGAGCCGGCCGCCGAGGCCGAAGTCCTGGAATTCGAGCCCGGCGACCGGGTGCGGCACCGCGTGTTCGGCGACGGCGCGGTCGTCGAGATCCTGGGACACGGCGTCAACCGCCGCATCGTCGTAGAATTCGACGACACGGGCGCGCAGCGCACGCTGTTGCTGGCCTACTCGATGCTGGAGAAACGATGAATCAAAGAAGCTTGCGCGACCGCCTGCTGGCGGCGTGGGTGACCGCCGGCGGACTGGGCTACGCCCCCTTCGCGAAGGGCACCTTCGGCACCCTGGCCGGCATCGCCGTCGCCGCGCTCATCGGCTACGGGGCTCCTGACCAGTACTACCTGCCGCTGGTCTTGGTGGCCGCAATGGTGGCGGCCGTCGGCGGCGCGGCCGCCGGCAAGTGGGCCGAGCAGCGCTACGGGCGCAAGGATCCCGGGCAGTTCGTGATGGACGAAGTGGCCGGCTATCTGGTCACCGTGGCCTGGGTCGGCTTCCCGGGCTGGACCCACCTGCTCGTCGGATTCTTCTTCTTCCGCGCCTTTGACAACATCAAGCCCTTCCCCTGCCGGCGCCTGGAGAAGGTGCCGCACGGATGGGGCATCGTGCTCGACGATCTCATGGCCGGCGTGTACTCGCTGGCCGTGGTGATCGCCTGCCGCTACTTCTTCGCCGACTACTTCCCCGTGCCAGAGCCGGTGTGAGCAGAGACTCCGGCGAGGGCGCGCGCCGGCGGCCGGGCATGGGCCTGGCGGCGCGCTTCACGCTTGGCCTGGGCCTGGTGGCGGTGGCCGTCGCCGGCGCCGCGACCTTCCTGCTGCTGCAGGGGATGAACGGGCTGCAGTCCGATCTGGTGGAGGAGGCGCACCGCAGCATGGCCGACGAGACTGCGTGGATGGACGCGAACGGCGTCACGGCGCCGAGCGGCATCGGCGTGCTCGAGAGCGTCGGCCCGCGCGGCAATCGCGTGCAGGCGGGCAACGCGACGGTGGAGACGGCGCAAGGCCTCGTGCCGACGCGCGTGTTTCGCGTGCCGGCCGCGGCTCCGGCCGGCAGCCAGCCGACCACGCTCTACGCGCCGCAGGATCTGGGCCGCAAGGCTTCGCAGCGCGTGCTGCTGCTGGTGGTGCTGGTGACGGCCGGGCTGGCGCTGATCACGGTGGTGGTGGGCGCGTGGATGGCGCGGCGCATCGCGGCGCCGCTCAACGACATGGTGGAGGACGTGCTGGCGATCAGCCGCGGCCGCCTCGACCGCAGCATCCGCGGCGACGACGCGGTGGGCGAAGTCGGGCGCCTGGCCACGGCGATGGACCGGCTGGTGGCCGATCTGCTCGAGGGCCAGGAAACCGAGCGCGCGCTGGTCGCTTCGCAGGCCGAGGCCGAGAGCCTGCGCGTGCTGCGCCGCAATTTGCGGCCGATGAAGGTGGCGGCGCCCGCGGGCTGGAGCCTGGCCACGCGGCTGGTCGAGGCGGGCGGCGCCGGCAGCGGCGATTTCTCCGACGCGCTGCGCGACGAGAAGGGCCGTCTGACATTGGTCGTGGGCGCGCCGGCCGCGGAGGGCATGCCCGGCGCTCTGCTGATGGCGATGACCCGTGCCTATCTGCGCGGCGCGGTGCTGGCGGGCGCCGAGCCGGCGGCCGCCTGCGACACCGCCAACACCGCCCTCAACCGCGACCTCAGCCGCGGCCTCTACTGCGCGGCGATGGTGCTGCAGGCGGATCCGGCGAGCGGGCGCGCGCAGCTGGTGTCCACCGGGCACCAGACGCCGGCGATCCGTTTCGACGCCGCGGCGGGGCAGTGGAAGAAGCTGCAGCCGAACGGCATCGCGCTGGGCTTCGACGAGGGGCCTGTGTTCCGCAAGGCGCTCGAGACGCTGCATCTCGAGATGCTGCCGGGCGACGCGCTGTTCCTGGCGAGCCCGGCGGTGGCGCGCGCCGTGTCGCGCTCCGGCAAGGAGCTGGGCGAGGGCGGGCTGGCGCAGCTGGCGAAGATCGCCGCCGAGAGCGGCTTCGACGCGATGGAGACGAAGCTGCGCGCCTTTCTGGGCGAGGCGCCGCCGGCGGACATGGCCTTCGCCCTGCTGCAGAGGAGCGCATGAGCATCACCGAATTCCAGGCCTTGATCGAGCGGATCTACGGCGCGAAGGATCGCGCGCGCGGATTGCCCGCGACCTACATGTGGTTCGGCGAGGAGGTCGGCGAACTCACGCGCGCGCTGCGCCGCGGCGACGACCGGGAGAATCTGGCCGAGGAATTCGCCGACGTCCTGGCCTGGCTGAGCACGATGGCCTCGATCAGCGGCGTGGATCTGGAGGCGGCTGCGCGCCGGAAATACGGAGCCGGCTGTCCTTATTGCCGCGCCACGCCCTGCGCCTGCGGAGCGGCCAAGCAGCAGGAAAAAAAGTAGGAAGCGGACAAAACCCGGCCGTCAGCCCCCTGGATGTTGTTGTGACGGTCCGAACTCTTCCGCTTCCGCCCTTGTGAGGGCGCCGGATCCAGCCGGGTTCCGCCTTTTTTCGGCTAAACTGACGCGGTCATGGCCAAGGACTTGGAGATCCGGTGTCCCGACTGCGGGAGCCGCCTCCGGGTGGATCCCCGGACCGGCGAAATCGTGGCCCACGGGCCGGGTGCGAAGCCCGCCGACCTCGGCGAAGCGGCCCGCCAGCACCAAGAACTCCGGGCCGGCAAGGAAGATGCTTTTCGATCGGCGCTGGCCGCCGAGCGCGACCGCAAGGAGGAGCTGGACTCCCTGTTCAGGAAGGCCGCCGACAAAGCCCGCAAGGACGACTCCGAGGCCAAGCCGGACCGCCCGCTCGACGACCGGTGGAGATGATCCCCGATCGGATGCTGGGGGAGACGGCTGCGGACGGATCGGCCGGAATGGCCTGATCGCGTTCTTCTCTGCTTTCGCCGTTGCAGCCGCCGTTTCGGGGATGGCGCGCCTCCAGCCGTCTACCCCAGCATGTGCCCGGGGGCGTCCTGCACCAGCCGCCGCTTCTTCCACGCTCCGGAGCGCCACCGCCAGATGAAGATCGCGTCGCCGACGAATATTTCGGCGGCCCACACCAGCCAGACGTCGGTCACGTCGCCGTCGAACCAGAACACGACCATCGCCACCAGAGGCAGCGACAGCACCCACGAGCAGAGGATGCCGGTGGCCATCACCCAGCGGTGATCGCCGGTCGCGCGCAGCGCGAAGCGGAACACCACCTGCAGCGCGTCGCCGAGCTGCCACAGCGCGGCGGCGGCCATCACGCCGGCGCCCAGGTGCAGAGCGATCGCCATCGCCGCCGGGTCCTCGTCGCGCACGATCAGCCCGACCAGTTGCCGTCCGGCCAGCAGGAACAGGAGCGCCATGGCGCCCATGAAGGGCATCACGATCTGCAGCGCGCTGCGCAGCGTGCGGTTGACTTCGTCCCAGCGCAGCGCGCCGACCGCGCGGCCGATCAGCACCGAAGCCGCGTCTGACACCGCGATGGCCGGCATCAGCGAGAGGTGGATGAGTTGGATGCCGGATTGATGCACCGCCAGCGCCACTTCCTCCCCGGTCTGCCCGACCAGCCAGGTGATCGCCAGGAACGCGAAGGTCTCGAAGGAGAACTGCAGTCCGCCTGACAGCCCGACCTTCGCCACCTCCTTGATCCGGCCGGCGTGGAAGCGCATGGCCGCGCGCAGCTTGCCCCACTCGGGCGCGGCCGAGCGGCGGCGCTCGCTGACGAGCACCCACAGCAGCAGCAGCAGCGCGCACGCGTCGGCCAGCCCGGTGCCGATGGCGGCGCCGCGCGCGCCCAGCGCCGGCAGCCCGAAGTGGCCGAAGATGAGCCCGTAGTTGAACAGCATGTTCAGCGGGTGCGAGACCAGGTCGATGGCCATCGGCAGGCGCGTGCGGCTGGTCGAGCGCAGGTATTCGGCGATCGCGAAGAAGCACAGCAGCGGCGTGGCCCAGCGCAGGCGCGTCGCGAAGTAATCCTGAGCGATCGAGACGCCCTCCGCGTCGAGCGTGGTGCTGCCGACGAAACGGTGCACCAGCCCGCTCAGCGGCCCGGCGAAGGCGAACAGCAGCACTCCGCATCCCAGCGCCAGATAGATGGCGTGCACGCCGAAGGAGAAGGCGACCTCCGGCTGCCCGGCGCCGAGGTACTGGCTGACGAGCGGCCGCTGCCCGCGCAGCGTGCCCCAGGGAAAGGTGATGGCCGCCCACACCGCCACCGAGGCGATTCCCACCGCGCCGAGGGCGTTGGTGCCGAGATGCCCGACCATGACCGTGTCCACGAAGCCCTTCAGCGAGAAGGACATCATGGAAACGAGGATCGGCCACGCGAGGCGGAGTACCTCGGTGCGCGATCCGGAGGGCGTCGGGTTCATGGCGGGCTGCGCCATTACACTTGCGCGGTGCAATCGGCGGCGCGCGGAACCCTGATCGCGGACACGTCCTTCCTGGGCGACGTGCTCTGCGCCGAGCCGCTGGTCCGCGCCGCCGGCCGTGCTTTCCCGGGCGAGCCGGTGGATTTTTTGACCGCGCCCGGCGCCGCGCCGCTGCTGCAGGGACACCCGGTCCTGCGCCAGGTTCTGGTGTTTGACAAACGCGGCGCCGACCGCGGACTTGCGGGCCTGTGGCGGACGGCGCGCCGCCTGCGCGCGGCCGGCTACGCGCGCGTCTGGTGCACGCACCGCTCCTGGCGCACCGCCCTGCTGCTGGCCCTGGCGCGGATTCCGGAGCGCGCCGGATTCGCGAACGCCAGCGGCGCTTGGGCCTACACGCGGCGCGTGCCGTACCGCAAGGACGCGCACGAGATCGAGCGCAACCTGGACTTCGCCGGCGGCGGCGCGTGGGAACCGCCGCGCGTCCACCCTTCGGACGCCGACCGGGCCCAGGCGGCCGAACTGGCGCCGCCCGCGCCCTTCGTGGCGCTGGCGCCCGGTTCGCTGTGGGCGACCAAGCGCTGGCCGGAGGAGAAGTTCGCCGAGCTGGCGCGCGCGCTCGCGGCCGGCGGCGCGCACGTCGCGCTGCTGGGCGGGCCCGACGACCGCGCGCTGTGCGAGCGCATCGCCGCGGCGGCCGGCGGCGGCGCGCGCGTGGTGAATCTGGCGGGGCGCACCGGGCTGCGCGCCAGCTGCGCGCTGATCGCGCGCGCCGCCTGCCTGGTGACGAACGACTCGGCGCCGATGCACCTGGGCGTCGCGGCCGGCGTGCCGGTGATCGGGATCTACTGCAGCACCGTGCCGGCCTTCGGCTTCGCGCCGCGCGGGCCGCGCGACTCGGTGGTGGAGGTAGCGGGCTTAGACTGCCGGCCCTGCGGCATCCACGGCTTCCAGGCCTGCCCGCTCGGGCACTTCCGCTGCGGCCGCGACCTGGCCGCGGAACGAGTGCTGCAGGAAGTCCGCCGTCATCTCACGATTTCCATTCCATGAGCCAGCGCCCTTCCTGGGACGAGTACTTCCTCGGCCTGATGCACGAGGTCTCCAAGCGCGCGACCTGCGACCGCGGGCGCAGCGGCTGCATCGTCGTGCAGGACCGGCGCATCGTCGCGACCGGCTACGTCGGCTCGCCGCCGGGCCTGCCGCACTGCGAGGACGCCGGCCACCTGATGAAGAAGGTGATCGACGAGGACGGCACCGTGCGCGAGCACTGCATGCGCACGATTCACGCCGAGCAGAACGCCATCGCGCAGGCGGCCAAGCACGGCACGCCTCTGGCAGGAGCCACGCTCTACTGCCGCATGGAGCCCTGCCGCACTTGCGCCATGCTGATCCTGTCGGTCGGCATCGTGCGCGTGGTCTGCGAGAAGCGCTACCACGCGGCCGACGAGACGCGCGAGATGTTCCGCAGCGGCGGCGTGAGCCTCGAGGTGCGTTCCGAGGAAATCCAGGGCTACGCGCGCCCCGGGGGCGCTCATCCCGCGAACGAGGCGACGCCGGGCTTGTAGTACACGCTCCACACCGCGGTCACGATGATGAGCGCGGTGAGAATGGTGAGGCGGCCGGCGAGCTGCGGGCGGCGGAACGCGAGACCCGCCATGGCCGAGAGCGCGACCCAGCAGCCGATCTTGACGTAGACCCAGGGCGCGAAGGAATAGTCGAGGCGCGCCAGCAGGCCGAAGCCGCCGGTGAGCATCAGCAGGCTGAAGACGCCCGCGGCGATCTGCGTGCCGCGGCGCCGTTCGGGAGTCGGCGCGGCGAAGGCTTGAAAGGTTGCGGCCGTGAGCAGGAATCCGCTCACCACGTGCAGGAGGTAGTAGACCTGGATCACGGCGATGTTCTACCCGCGCGGCGCGGCGGCGTAGCATCGGCGCATGGCCCGCTCCGCACCCGCCGCCCTCCGCGCGCTCGAACGCATTCAGGCGGAGTACGGCCCGGGCCGCCCGGCGGAGAAGCGCGCGCTGCTGCGGATCTGCGCGGCGGGCAGCTTCAAGACCGCGCGCGAGCTGCTGCGCTATCACGAGAGCCTGCAGTGGCTGCGCGCCTATCCCGACGACGCGGCCGTCGCGGCCGCCGCCGAGAGCGCCGCGCGCGCCTTCGCCGGCCGCGCCGACGTGCGCCGCCACCGCGCCGCGCTCGAATCGAGCGGCGTCGCCGGCGCCGACATCCGCTACGCCTTCTTCGCCGACACGGCGCGTTGGCTGGCGCGGCGCTGGCCCGATCGCCTCGAGGTGGATTGGGACGCCTTCGAGCCGGAGAAGCAGGAGCTGCTCGAAGGACGCTTGGCTCTGATCACGCATCCGGCGGAATCGCCGGCGATCGACGAGAGCGAGTTGAGTCTGCGTGAATGGGTGGCGGCGCTGCGCGGTCCCGGCGAGGCCGACGGCGGCGTGCTCGGCCGCGCGTTCGACGCGCTGGCGGACGCGCCGACCGCGCGCGATCACTATCAGGACGAGCTCGACGTGCCGATGGTGCTGCGCTGGGGCCCGGATTCGCCCGCGCGCACGCTGGCGCGCTTCGGCGGCGCGCCCGCGGAGTTCCAGAGCGGGCCGCTGCGGCGCGGGCGGCCGGATCTGGCCGAGGAATTGCGGCGCCCGCCGGTGGCGATCCGCGCCCTCGATCGAGCGGGCAGCCTGGAGGCCATCGCCCTGGCGCGCGCCGCCATGGTCACGCGCGAGCGCGACCTCGACGCCTTCGACTACGCCGATCCCCGCGACGTCCGCCTCGTGGACTGCGGCGGCGGCCTGTCCTTCCTGGCGATCGGCATGCAGCCGGACCGGCGCCTGCTGCTGGAGTCGGTCTACGGATTCCTCACGCTCAAGAACGGCGTTCCGATCGGCTACGTGCTCACGAGCGCGCTCTTCGGCTCCTCCGAGATCGCGTACAACGTCTTCGAGAGCTACCGCGGCGGCGAGGCCGCCTGGGTCTACGCGCGCGTGCTGGCGATGACGCGCGCCATCTTCGGCAGTGAAGTGTTCACGATCTATCCCTACCAGCTCGGCGGCGAGGGCAACGACGAAGGCCTCGCCTCCGGTTCGTGGTGGTTCTATCAGAAGCTCGGATTCCGCGCGCGCGACGCCGGCGTGCTGCGCCTGATGCGCGGCGAACTCGCGCGCATGCGCGCGCGCCCCGCGCACCGCTCGAGCATCGCGACGCTGAAGAAGCTGGCGGCGCACAACGTCTACCTCGAGAGCGGCCCGCGCCGCGCCGACGTGATGGGCGCGCTGCGCGTGGACCGCATCGGCCTGGCGGCGACGCGTTATTTGTCAAATCACTACGGCGGCGACCGCCGCGCCGCCGCGCCGGCCTGCGCCGACGAAGCGGCCGCCCTGCTCGGCGCCGGCGACTGGCGCCGCTGGCCGGCGGAGGAGGGGAGGGCCTTCTCCAGCTGGAGCCCGCTGCTGCTGGCGCTGCCCGGCGTCCGCGGATGGAGCGCAGCCGAGCGCCGCGGCGCGGCGGAGGTCATGCGCGCCAAGGGCGGCCGGCGCGAGAGCGACTTCGTGCGGCTCCTGGACCGCCACGGCAAATTGCGCCGCGCGCTGGCCGGCTTGGCGGCCGGGAAGAAATCGGCCCGTTGAGGCAACCGGCCGCGCCATCCTGGCTTATCCTTGAATGAGGTCCGCTTCCGCGCGAAGCGCCGCCCGCGCCATGAAGCCCGTTGCCCACTCCGCCGCCGCCGCCGGCCTGCCCGAGCCGGCGCTCGCGCCCAATGCGCTCAAGGTGCTCGAGAATCGCTACCTCGCCAAGGACGCGGAGGGGCGCGTGGTCGAGACGCCGCGCGAGCTGTTCTGGCGCGTGGCCGGGGCCGTCGCCGCCGCCGAAACCGATCCGCGCTGGGCGCGCCGCTTCTACGAGCGCATGGCGGCCGGCGAATTCCTTCCCAATTCGCCGACGCTGATGAACGCCGGCCGCGAGATGGGCATGCTGTCCGCCTGCTTCGTGCTGCCGGTGGAGGACTCGATCGACGGCATCTTCCGCACCCTGCATCACGTCGCCCTGATCCAGAAGGCGGGCGGCGGCACGGGATTTTCCTTCTCGCGCCTGCGGCCCGACGGCGACGTGGTGCTGTCGAGCGGCGGCCGCACCTCGGGACCGCTGTCCTTCATCGACGCCTTCAGCGCCGGCACCGAGGCGATCCAGCAGGGCGCGTTCCGCCGCGGCGCCAACATGGGCGTGCTGCGCTGCGATCACCCGGACGTGGTCGAATTCGTGCGCGCCAAGGACGACCTCGGCCGCTGGACCAACTACAACGTCTCGGTCGCGGTCACGGACGCCTGGATGCGGCAGGCGCAGGAGGACCCGGACTCGCGGCTGGTGGTCGTCAATCCGCGCAACGGGCGCAAGGCCTGGCTGCGCAAGACCAGCGGGCGCCGCGTCTCCGCCGCCGACTACGAAGCCTACGCCGCCGGCGAAGGCGCGCCGGGCGCCGACTACTGGACCTACGCCGGCCTGCTCGGCCTGATCGTGCACTACGCGTGGAAGAACGGCGAGCCCGGCCTGCTGTTCCTCGACCGCGCCAACTCTGACAATCAGGTGCCGCAGCTGGGCGACTACGAGGCGAGCAACCCGTGCGTCACCGGCGACACCTGGGTGCTGACGCGCGAGGGTCCGCGCCCGGCCCGCGAGCTCGGCGGACGCGCGGTGGATCTGGCGGTGCAGGGCGAGTGGCGAGCGTCCACGCCGCGCGGATTCTTCGTCACCGGCCGGCGCGAGGTGGTGCGCCTGCGCACGCTGGAAGGCCACGAGCTGCGCCTGACGGGCGATCACCGCGTCCGCCGCCCGCTGCGCCGCGGCGCCGCCGAGCCGGCCAGCGAGTGGATCGCCGCGCAGGATCTGCGCGAGGGCGACGAAATTCTGCTGCACGACCATCGCGATCTTCCGCCCTGGTCCGGCCCGGGCACCGACCAGGAAGGCTGGCTTCTGGGCATGCTGGTCGGCGACGGCAACTTGCGCGAGCAGGCAGGAGATCTGTCCGTCTGGGCCGCGCCGGTCGAAGCCGGCGCGCTGGCTGCCGGTCCCGCGAGCCTGATCGCCGCCGCCGATCTGGCCTTGAAGGCGCTGCCGCACCGCGCCGACTTCATCGGCATGCGGCCCGTGGCGGGCCGGACGGAGTGGCGCGCCGGAACCGCGGCCCTGCGCGACCTCGCCGCGCGCTTCGGCCTGCAGCCGGGCGCGAAGAAGCCCGGGTCCGCCATCGAACGGAGTTCGCGCGCGTTCCACCGCGGCTTCCTGCGCGGCCTCTTCGACACGGACGGCTCCGTGCAGGGCAGTCAACACAAGGGCGTCTCGGTGCGCCTGGCCCAGAGCGATCGCGACACGCTCCGATTGGCGCAGCGCATGCTGCTGCGATTGGGCATTCCCTCCTCGCTCTACGCCCGGCGCCCGGCGGGCTCCCAGGTGCTGCCCGATGGACGCGGCGGATCCCGCGCCTATCCCACTGCCGCGCAGTGGGAACTGGTCATCGCGCGCGAGAATCTGTTCACCTTCGCCGACCGCGTGGGCTTCACCGAGGCGGCCAAAGCCGCGCGCCTGCGCGCCGCGCTCGGTGCATTCAAGCGCCGGCCCAATCAGGAGCGGTTCACCGCCCGCTTCGCCGCGCTCGAAGCCGCCGGCGCGGAGGAAGTCTACGACGTGCAAGTGCCGGAGGTGCATGCCTTCGACGCCAATGGACTCGTCGCGCACAACTGCGGCGAGCAACTGCTGCTGCCCTACGGCTCCTGCAATCTCGGCTCGATCAATCTGGCGCGCTTCGGCAAGGCGCAGGCGCCCGTCGGCGCGCCCTGGGAGCAGCGCTTCGACTGGGAGCGCTTCGAGTCGGCCGTGTCCGACAGCGTGCGCTTCCTGGACGACGTCGTCAGCATCAACCGCTTTCCGGTGGACGAGATCCGCGCGCGCGCCGAGCAGGAGCGCCGCATCGGGCTCGGCGTGATGGGTTTCGCCGATCTGCTCTATCAATTGGGCGTCCGCTACGGCTCGCCCGAGTCCTACGAGGTGGCGCGCCGCCTGTCCGCCGCGCTCGCCGCCGCGGCCCTGCGCGCCAGCGAGGCGCTCGTGGCGCAGGACGGCCGCGCGCCGTTCGGCGCCTGGGAGGGCTCGCGCCCGCAGCGCGAAGGCCGGCCGGCGCGCCGCAACTCCTATCTCACGACCGTCGCGCCGACCGGCACCATCTCGATCCTCGCCGGCTGCTCCGGCGGCATCGAGCCGCTGTTCTCGCTGGCCTTCCGGCGCCAGGTGATGAAGGACGCCGACGGCAAGCCGGTGGAGATGATCGAAGTCAATCCGGAGTTCCGCGCCGCCCTCGAGCGCGCCGGCCTGCCTGAGGAGCGCATCAACGCCGCCGTGGCGCACGCCCTGGAAGAGGGCAGCATCCGCGGCCTCGGCCTGCCGCCGGCGATCGAGGAAGTCTTCGTCACCGCCCACGACGTGCCGCCCGCCGAGCACGTGCGCATGCAGGCCGCCTGGCAGACCTCGATTGACAATGCCGTCTCGAAGACCATCAACCTGCCGCACGGCGCCGGCGAGGACGACGTGCGCGCGGCCTACCTGCTGGCCTGGCGCGAAGGCTGCAAGGGCGTCACGGTCTATCGCGACGGCTGCCGCGCGCTGCAGCCGATGGCGCTCGGCGCCGCCGCGGCTCCGGCCGCCGGCGCGAGCGCGGCCGCCGGCGCGCCCGGCACCGTGGTGCCGGCGCGGCTGCCGGAAATCATGCCGTGCGTGCGCATCCGCCAGTCCACCCCCTTCGGCAACATGCACGTCAAGATCACGCTGGAGCCGAAGAGCGGCCGCGAGCTCGAGGTCTTCGCCCAGCTCGGCAAGGGCGGCGATCTGGCCAACAGCGATCTCGAGGCGATCTGCCGCATGGTCTCCCTGTACCTGCGCGTCGGCGGATCGCTGGAGGACGTCGTCAAGCAGCTGGCCGGCATCGGCTCGACCCTCTCGGTGCCGACGCGCGACGGCCGGATTCTGTCCCTGGCCGACGGCTTGGCCGTCGCGCTGCGCAAGTGGCGCGCCGCCAAGGAGCGCTTCGGCGCCCGCGCCATCCTGCTGGGCGAGGCCGACCTGACCGAAGTGCAGTCCGAGGAGGTTCCGCGCGAGACGGTCAGCTTCAAAATCCGCTGCCCGGCCTGCGCCGCCGGCACCCTGATCTTCGAGGAAGGCTGCTGCAAGTGCCCGTCCTGCGGATATTCGCAGTGCTGATCCGGGCGGCGGGTCCGCTACTCTGAGCGGCCACGCATGAGCGCGACTCCCACGCCCGGTTCCAGCTACGTTCCCTACGTTCCCGCCTCGGCTTCCGTCCGCGAACTGACGATTCGCGCGGTGATCATCGGCGCGGTGTTGGGCATCGTGTTCGCGGCCTCTTCGGTCTACCTGGGCCTGAAGGTGGGCCTGACGGTCTCGGCCTCGATTCCGATCGCCGTCCTGTCCATCACGCTGTTCAAGTGGCTGTCGCGCGCGTTCGGCCTGCAGCCGGCCACGATCCTCGAGAACAACGTGGTGCAGACCACCGGCTCGGCGGGGGAGTCCATCGCCGCCGGCGTGGCGTTCACGCTGCCGTCGCTGCTGCTGATGGGCTTCGATCTGGAATTGGGAAGAATTTTGATGGTGGCGATCCTGGGCGGCCTGATCGGCGTGCTGATGATGATCCCGCTGCGCCAGGGCCTGATGGTCAAGGAGCACGGCAAGCTCACTTTCCCCGAGGGCACCGCCTGCGGCGACGTGCTGATCGTCGGCGAAAAGGGCGGCACGAGCGCGAGCACCGTCTTCCTGGGATTCTTCGTCGGCTTCGGCTACGCCATCCTCAACCTCGTGCTGAAGTGGTGGGCGGACGCCGCCGCCTTCGCCATGACCTTCGGCGACCGGCTCAAGGGCGCGATGCTCGCCTTCGAGGTCTCGCCGCCGATGCTCGGCGTCGGCTACATCATCGGACCGCGCACCGCGGCCAACATGTTCGCCGGCGGCTGCCTGGCCTTCCTGGTGCTGGTGCCGATGATCCACCACTTCGGCGACGCCCTCGACGACCCGATGTACCCGGCGACCACCACGATCGCTGCGATGAGCCCGGGTCAGATCCGCAACAACTTCATTCTCTACATCGGCGCCGGCGCGGTGGCGACCGGCGGTTTCATCGCCTTGGCGCGCGCGCTGCCTTCGATCGGCGGCGCGTTCAAGCGCGGACTCGGCAACCTCGGCCGCGGCGCGGAAGGCGCGGAGGTGCCTCGCACCGAGCGCGACCTGCCCATGTCTGTGGTGCTGGGCGGCTCGCTGGCGGTGATCCTCGCCATCGCCGCCGCGCCGATCCTCGACATCAACGCGCTGTCCGCCGTCCTGATCGTCCTCTTCGGCTTCTTCTTCGTCACCGTCAGCAGCCGCATCACCGGCGAGATCGGCTCCTCCTCCAACCCGATCTCCGGCATGACGGTCGCCACCCTGCTGATCACCTGCGCGCTCTTCGTCGCGCTCGGCTGGATCGGCACCGACTACAAGGCTCTGGCGCTCACCACGGCCGCGCTCGTGTGCGTCGCCGCGAGCAACGGCGGCACCATCGCGCAGGACCTCAAGACGGGCTTCCTGGTCGGCGGCACGCCGCGCGCGCAGCAGATCGCCATCCTGTGCGGCGTCATCACCAGCGCGCTGGTGATCGGCTGGACGCTCAAGGTGCTCGACGACGGGGCTACCACCTTCCGTCCGCTGACCGGCGCGCCGCTGACGGGCGGTGCCTCGGGCCAGACCATGACCGGCCCCGACGGCGCCGACTATCAAGTCGTCTATCTGCGCGAGCCGCAGGGCGAACTCGGCGTCGGCAAGTACCTCGTGGACGGCGATCAGCGCCCGGCCTTCCAGGTGGACCCGAGCGTGATTTCCTCGCAGACGTACCCGTGGGTGGCGCTGCCCGCGCCCGCCGGCGCGCCCGCGCTGACCGTGCCCGAAGGCGCGCCCGTCGAGCTCGGCCCCGATCACAAGTCGTACCGCGTGGTGGACGAGGCCGGCCAGCGCTATCTGGTCGGGGCGAGCGGCGCGCCGGCGTACACGCTCGAACCGCGCGCCAAATTCGACGCGCCCAAGGCGCAGCTCTTCCGCCTGATCATCGACGGAATGCTGGGCGGCGAGCTGCCGGTGGCGCTGGTGATGATCGGCGCGATGCTCGCCATCCTGATCGAACTGCTGGGCATCTCGTCGCTGCCCTTCGCCGTCGGTCTCTATCTGCCGATCGCGACCTCGGCCGGCATCTTCGTCGGCGGCATCGTGCGCTGGCTCGTGGACCGCAAGCGCGGACCGGCCGCCTCCGGCACCTCCGAGTTCGCGCCCGGCACCCTGATGGCATCAGGCCTGATCGCGGGCGGCGCGATCGCCGGCATCTTCTCGGCGATCTTCGCCGTCTCCTACCCGGATCTCGGCAAATCTCTGTTTGACAATCACGGCTGGTGGCCGATGACGCCCTTCCTGCTGATGGCCGGCCTGCTGTGGTGGGTCGGCACGCGCCGGAAGGCGGCCAACTAAGCGCGCGCCACCACCGCTTTCGCGCGCGCCGTCCGCAGCGCCGCCGCCGCGCGCTCGAGGTCGGCGGCGGTCTCCGTGCCGTTCAGCGAGAAGCGCAGCACCGAGTTGCGCAGCGCCGGCTCCAGCCCGATCGCCTCCAGCACCGGCGAGACCGCCGTGCCCGAACCATGGCAGGCGGAGCCGCTGCCGATCTGCACGCCTTCGGCGTCGAGCGCGCTCAGCAGCGTGCGCGCGCGCGCGCCCGGCAGCGCGATCGTCAGAATCGAGCCGAGCGTTTCTTCCTCGCTCAGCGCGCCGATCGGCACCAGATCCGGCGCCACCGCGCGCAGCAGCGCCAGCAGGTCCGCGCGCCGGTCCAGGTACGCCCGCGGCTCGCGGCGCAGCCGCTCCGCGCGCCACTGCGCGGCCGCGGCGAAGGCCGCCGCGCCCATCACGTTCTCGGTGCCGCTGCGCAGGCCGCCCTCCTGCCCGCCGCCCGTCAGCAGCGGCTGCGGCGGCGCCGAGCCCGGCCGCAGCAGCAGGGCCGCGCAGCCGCGCAGCCCGCCGAGCTTGTGCGCCGCCACCGCGATCGAATCCGCGCCCAGCGCCGCGAGCGGCTCGCCGCGCTTGCCGGCCGCCTGCACCGCGTCGCAGTGGAAGGCGGCGCGCGGCGCGAGCCGGCGCACGGCCGCGACGAGGGGGGGGATCGGGTTGAGGCCGCCGAGCTCGTTGTTCGCCCACTGCAGGCTGACCAGCGCCACGTCCTCGCCGAGCAGCGGCAGCAGCGCCTCCGGCTGCACGATTCCGGCCGCGTCCACCGGCACCCGCTGCACGACGAATCCCTCCGCCGCCAGGCCCTCGCAGGCCGCGAGCGACGAAGGATGCTCGGCCGCGCCCACCAGCACCCGCGCCGGCCGGCCGCCGGCCCCGCGCTCGACCCGCTTGCGCAGCGCGCGCGCCGCGCCCTGGATGCCCAGCTGATTCGACTCGGTGCCGCAGGACGTGAACACGACGCGCCAGCCCTCGGCGCCGAGGCTGCGCGCGATCTCCCGCCGCGCCCGCTCGAGCGTCAGCGCCGCCTGCGCGCCGGCCCGGTGCAGCGAGCCGGGATTGGCCCAGGCCTCCCGATGGGCGGCCGCGCCCGCTTCCCACGCCTCCGGCAGCGCCGGACTGGTGGCGGCATGGTCGAGGTAGAGCGGCTCCACCCCGCCATTTTGCCCCAGCCCCGGCGCTCTTGGTGCGTAGAATCCAGCACCCATGATCGCCTCCCTGCTCACCTCCGCCCTGATCGCGCTGCTGCCCGCCCAGCAGACCCCCGAAGACGGCCGCGGCCAGGGCCTCTTTGACAAGGATTGGCACGCCGCGCGCCGCCAGGCGCTGCGCGAGGCATTCCTGGAGAAGGCCGAGGACAAGGAAGGCGTGATCGTGCTGCGCGGCCAGGGCCCGCTCAACGACTACCGCGAGTTCCGCCAGGACAACAACTTCTGGTACCTCACCGGCGTCAGCACGCCGGAGGCGGTCTACGTCACGGTGCCGAAGACCGGCGAGGAGTATCTGCTGGTGCCGCGCGTCGGCCCGATGGACGAGCGCTGGCAGGGGGACCTGATCGATCCGGAGGAAGCCGCCGCGCTCACCGGAATCAAGATCTGCACCAAACTGGACAAGGACGGGCAGGACTGGGGCAACCTCGAGGCCCTGCTGGCCAAGCTCGCGGCCGAGCGCAAGTCCTTCTACATCGAGAAGCAGCCGGCCGAGAACTGGATGATGAGCCGCGACAATCTGCAGGGTTGGGCCGCGACCATGAAGCGCGACCCCTTCGACACGCGCAACGACCGCGGCGAGCAATTCGGCGTCATGCTGGAGAGCAAGTACCCCGGAGTCGCCGCGAAGGACGTGACGCAGCTGATCGACGCGCTGCGCCTGGTGAAGACGCCGGAAGAGATCGAGGCCATGCGCATGGCGTGCAAGATCAGCGGCCTCGCCCACAGCAACGCGATGCGCAACACGCTGCCCGGCGATTACGAGTGGCAGATCGCCGCGCGCATGACCGGCGACATGCTGGAGGCCGGAGGCATGGGCGCGGCCTACATGGCGATCGTCGGCAGCGCCGGCAACGCCTGCATGCTGCACTATCCCACAAACAACCGCCGCACCGAGGCCGGCGACATGGTGCTGATCGACTACGGCGGCGAGTACCGCTACTACGTGGCCGACGTGACCCGCTCCTGGCCGCTGGACCAGAAGTTCAGCGATCGCCACCGCGAGGTCTACCAGGCGGTGTTCGACGCCCAGGAGGCCGCGTTCAAGATGTGCAAGCCGGGGTCCACGCTGAACGAAGTCTCATCCGCCGCCTCGAAGGTGATCGCCGACCGCGGCTTCGGGCAGATGTGGCACGGCACCAGCCACTGGCTGGGCATGGCCACGCACGACGTCGGCGCCTATCAGGTGAAACTGGCGCCGGGCATGGCCTTCACGGTCGAGCCAGGCATCTACCTGCCGGAGGAGAATTTCGGCGTGCGCATCGAGGACGTGGTCGTCATCACGAAGGACGGCTACGAACTGATCTCGGGCGACGCCCCGCGCAGCATTGCGGACATCGAGAAGCTGCGCGCCGAAGCCTACAAGACCGGCAGGCCGTAGCCTCGCGCGACTAGAATCCAGGCATGGGATTTCTGCGTGCCGGCTCGGCCGGCGTGGCGGCGGCGGCGCTGCTCGGATTGCTGCTGGTGGCCGTCGGCGTGGACTGGGATCTCGCCGAGGGCATGCGCCGCGAGCGCTTCTTCGTGCTCGCGGTGGACTCCCTCTTCTGCGGCTGGCTGGCGGCGCTGATCGTCGCGGCCGTCTGCCGCTTCTCGCCCCGGCTGCGCGAGCGCAGCATCAGCGCCAGCTTCTGGTGCGCCGCGGCGCTCGCGCTGACGACCTGGTCGTGGATCGCGCTGCTGCCGGCGGCGCTGCTGCTGTTCTTCGCGCTGCGCGGCGCGCTGCCCGCGCTGGCGGGCCGGACGTGGCCGGCGGGAGCGTTGCTGCACTTGGCGCCGCTGGCAATCTTCGCCTTCTATCCGGCGGAATCCCGCGTGATCCCCCTGCAGGAGGTGGCGCTGGAATTGCCGTCCGCCGCCGCGCCCGGCCCGGCCGTCTCCGCCGAGCGGCCCGACGTGCTCCTGATCGTGGCCGACACGCTGCGCGCCGAAGCGATTCTGGATCCGGAAACGCCGACGCCCCATCTCGACGCCTTGCGCGCGCGCGGCACCTGGGCCGAATACGCGCTGGCGCCGTGCAACCAGACCCTGCCCAGCCACATGGTGCTCTTCACCGGGCTGGACGTCGAGCAGCTCGGCATGCGCAGCAACGACTCGCGCTGGCCGAAGGCCGAGCAGCTGCGCAGCGACTGGCGCATGCGCACCCTGGCCGAGCGCCTGCGCGACGCCGGCTGGCGCACCGCGGGCGTGGCCGCGAACGTGCTGCTCACATCCCAGCCCCAGCTCGACCGGGGCGAGCAGGGCTACGCCGACGGCTTCGAGCTCTGGCACGGCATGCAGCGCGTGGAGGTCTTCAACGTCTATTTCGCCTGGGCGAGGAAGCACACGCTCCTCGGCCGCCTGCTGCCGAAGAAGGCGATGGCTTTCTCGCTGACCAATCTGCTGAATCCGCGCGAGCATGAACTGGTGCGCACGCACCGCGAGGAAGGGGAGCGCAGCGTGGATCTGGCGCTGACGGCGCTCGAGCAGCTGCACGCGCAGCCGCAGCCGGGCTTCCTCTTCCTCAACCTCTTCGATCCGCATGCGCCCTACGCCGCGCCGCCGCCCTTCGGCGGCAGCATCGCCGATCCCGCGGCGCAGCCCGTCGGCTATCCGCCTCCGCCGTCCGGCGAATTGGCGATGCGCGTGGCCGCCTTCGAAGCCTTCCAGCGCGAGCGCACCGGCGGTCCGCGCGAGGACGTCGACGCGGAAACGGCCTGGCTGCGCCGGCTCTATCAGGAGGAAGTGGCCTACACCGACGCGCAACTGGGGCGCCTGTTCGAAGCGGTGCAGCGCAAGGGACGGCCGACCGTCATCGTGCTCCTCGGCGATCACGGCGAGGCCTTCGGCGAGCATCGCAATCTGGAGCACCGCTGGACGCTGTTCGAAGAGGAGATCCGCATTCCCTTCATCCTTGCCGGTCCCGGGATTCCGGAAGGGCGGCAGCTGACTCAGGTTCCGGAACTGGTGGATGCCACGCGCACCCTGCTCGAGAGGCTCGGCCTGGATCCGGCCGGCGTCGCCGGGCGCAACGTGCTGAGCAGCGACGAGGCGGCGCCGCGCCCGCCGCTGACGGTGATGGCGCACCGCGCCACCATCCGCGACGCGCGCTGGAAACTCATCGCCACCGTCAGTTACGGCGAGGACAAGGAAGGCGCGGTCTTCCGCCAGGGCGAGTACACCTTCAAGGCCCTGCACCTCTACGATCTGTCCTCGGACCAGGCCGAGCGCAACGATCTGCTGGCGCGCGCGCTGGCGCCGGAGCCCGCCGACGCGCTGGAGCGGCTGACCGCGGCGCTGCGCGCGCGCATGGATCGGGATCAGTTTCCGTTGCTGCCGTACCGCAAGGCCACGGTCCGGCAGGCCGCCGCGCTCGAGGTTCTAGGCTATTGAGCATGCAGCCGCCTCCCACGCTCGATCCCGCCGGCCTCGCGCCGCTGCTGACTTTCGTCGCGGGCCTGGATCTGCGCGATCCGGCGGCCGCGCGCGCCGCTCTGCAGCGCGCGTTTCCGCCTGATGGCGCGTTCGTGCGCGGGGTGCTCGAGCACATGGAGGCGGGCGTGATCGCGGGCACTCTCTGCCACCGCGGCGAGGCGCCGGTGAAGTGGTCGCGCGTCTTCAAGGCCGCGCCGGAGTCGCGCAATTTCGCCGCCGACGCCGTGCTGATGAGCGCGCCCGGCCCGCGCCATCGTCACCCCAACGGCGAAGTGGATCTCTGCTTCGCGATCGACGGCGCGCCGACCTTCGACGGCCATCCGCCCGGCTGGACCGTCTATCCGCCCGGCAGCGAACACGTGCCGACGGTGGCTGGGGGGACGATGCTGATTCTTTATCTGCTGCCGGGAGGAGCGATCGAATTCGCGGCCTAGTCCCGCTGCGGATCGGCTGCATCGGTTTCTCCCTGCTGCTGATCATGGCGGCGCTGATGCTGTTCGCTCCGCATCGCTGCGCCGTGTGGCGCGCGGGCTGCAAGCATTCCGACGAAGCGCGCAACAAGGAGGCAGGCCTCCGGATGACGCATGCTTTGCTGGAGCGATGGCTGGAGAGCGGGTCGCTGCCGGCCCAACTGAAAGAGTTGGACGCGGGCTCGCTTCCTGACACCTTGCGCCATTGGAGATACCTGAAGCAAGAGGGCGACTTTCCCTCTTTCCAGCTCATCATCGGGGACTACAACGCTTGCGGGTGGGAGACCTTCGGCGGATTCGAGTGCACTTGGAAGGGAGGATCGAATCCCGCCGAGCAGGCGGAGGCGCGCGAGCTGTTGCAGATCGTCCTGAAACTGCATTCGGCCCATGGCGCGTGGCCGGCCGATCACGGCGCCCTCGGCTTGCCGTCCGATTGGGGAGATCACGGACCTTGGGAATTCGCTCCGCCGCCGCCCCCGCGGTACACAAACCCTTGGCTGAACAAGGATGGCGCATGCGTCTTGCGCCGCATCCAACCTGCCGGGCCTCAGGACGTGCTTGAGTTCGATTTCGAGCCGTTCAGGACCGATTCGTACTGAAGCGGAGCCTGTTCACCTTGGGTGTGCCGGCTGATCAGAACGTCAACACCTAACCCTTGCGCCGGCGGCCGGTGAGCCAGCCGAAGATCACGCCGACGCCGAAGGCGCTGAGGATCAGCAGAAACTTTGACATCTTCAGCTCGGCGAAGAGGATCGTCACGACGACGTCCTCCCAGTTCTGCATGGCGATCACCACGATCAGCGTGATCATCACGATCGCGAAGATCAATTTGACCTGCTTTTTCGAGAGTCCGCCGGATTCAGTCATGGGGGATCGAGGCCTCGCGGGGATCATCCCACTTTCCCAGGCGCTGGCGCAAGAGGCCTGCGCGCCGGCTCTCTTCGTCGTTGGCGACGGCGCGGCGCAGCGCGTTGCGGCTGGCCACCACCACCACCAGCTCGCGGCCGCGCGTGACCGCGGTGTAGAGCAGATTGCGCCGCAGCATCAGCCAGTGCGACCCGCCCAGCACCACCACGACCGCGCGCGCCTCCGATCCCTGCGCGCGGTGCACGGTGACGCACCAGGAGGGAATCAACTCGCCCGCCTCCGACGGCGAGTAGGTGAGCAGGCGGCCGTTCAGTTCGATCGTCAAACCGTCCTCGCGCGCCTCGACGACCCGGCCGGAGTCGCCGTTGAAGACTTCGCGGTCGTAGTCGTTGCGCACCACCATCACGCGGTCGCCGGCGCGCAGGCCGCCGGCCCACGCCGGGCCTTCGAGCGCATCGGGATTGAGCGCCTGGCCCAGCCGCCGGTTCAATTCGTGGACTCCGAGCGGGCCGCGGTACATCGGCGCCAGCACGAGCACGTCGCGCGCGGGATCGAGGCCGTACTTCTGCGGAATGCGCTCGGCCACCAGGCGTTCGACCAGCTGCGCAGCCTCCTCGGGATCCTCGCGCAGGGCGATGAAGAAATCGCCGCCGCTCTCCGTCTGCGCGTCGCGCTCCGGATCCACCGGCGACTGCCCGGCGAGAATGCGGTGCGCCGCCTCGACGATGCCGGAGTCTTCGCCTTGGCGGTGCACGCGCGACAATCGCGCGTTGGGCACCGCGCCGCTGGCCAGAAGATCGGCCAGCACGCTGCCGGCGCCGACGGAGGGCAGCTGATCGGCGTCGCCGACGAGCAGCAGGCGCGCGCCCGCCGGCAGCGCGCGCAAGAGCGCGTGCGCGAGCTGCAGATCCAGCATGCTGACTTCGTCCACCACGAGGTAGCGCAGGTCGAGCGGCGCGTCTTCGCCGTGCTGGAATTCCTGGTGCGCCGGATCCCAGCGCAGCAGGCGGTGCAGGGTGGAGGCCTCGCGGCCGGTCGCTTCCTGCAGGCGCTTGGCCGCGCGCCCAGTGGGGGAAGCCAGCCGCACAGGCCCGACGCCGGCCGCTTCCAGGATTTCCAGCAGCAGGCGCAGAGTCGTGGTCTTGCCGGTGCCCGGCCCGCCGGTCAGCACGGCCACGGGCTGCTCGAGCGCCAGCTCCAACGCGGCGCGCTGGCTGGGATCGGGGCGGTAGCGCGTGCGGGCCAGCGCGGCCAGGACTTCGTCCGGGCTGGCCAGCGCGGAGGCGGGCTGCGCCAGCAGGCGGCGCAGATGCTGCGCCACCCCGGCTTCGGCCGCGTGCAGGTCGGGCAGGTAGAGCGCGGGATCCTCGACGCGGCCGGACAGGTCCTCGCGCAGCAGGCGGCCTTCGGCGGCGAGGCTCTGCAGCGCGGCGGCGACGACGGCCTCGTCCACGCCGAGTTGCTGGATCTGCCGCTGCACGAGGGACTCCGGCAGGCAGGCGTGGCCTTCGCGCGCCGCCTCGCGCAGGAGGTGCAGCGCCACCCCGCGCGCGCGCACCTCCGAGCCCGGCGCAATGCCCACCGCGCGGCCGATCTTCTCGGCCGTCTCGAACCCGATGCCGCGCACCTCGCCGATCAACCGGTACGGATCCCGCCGCACCCGCTCGACGGCGGCCGGTCCCCACTCCTCGTAGACGCGCTGCGCCTGCGGCCCGCCCAGGCCGAAGCCGCGCAGTTCGGCCAGCACGCGGTGGCGCGCCGCCCCCTCCTGGAATACCTCCAGCAGGGTGGCCGCCCGCTTCGGACCGATGCCCTCCACCTCGCGGATTTCCTCCCCACCCGACTCGAGCGCCCTCAGGGTCCCCTCGCCGAAGTGGGCCACCAGCTTGTGCGCCACGTCCGGTCCGATGCCCGGAAAGGCCCCGCTGCCCAGGTAGCGCTCCAGACCCTCCAGGGTGGAGGGCGCGGCATGCTCGGACCACGCGGCGCGGAATTGCCGGCCGAATTTCGGGTGCTTCTCCCACCAGCCATGTAACCTGAGATGTTCCCCTTCATGGACGGGCGCGAGGGCTCCCGTGGCCGCAGCCACACCCTCCGAGGTGTGCAGACGGATCACCGCGAAGCCGGTTTCAGGGTTTTCGTAGACCACCCCGGACACCTGGCCCTCCAAAAACTCGTGATTCGCGGCCGCCGGGGCGCGGTCGGGCGGGGGAGAGGCCGGGGGAGGGCTGTCTTGCCGGGTCACGGGGAGGCCGGTAGACTATTCCCCCGCTGCATGATCAAGGTCCAGATCCGCCAGAACGAATCGGTTGAAGCCGCCATCCGCCGCTTCAAGCGCCAGTGCAACCAGTCCGGGTTGTTCGCGATGATGAAGGAGTACGCGCACTACGAGAAGCCGACCTCCGAGCGCCGCCGCCTGGGCATCGAACGCGCCCGCGTCATCAAGCGCGCCGAGCGGATGCGCCGCATCCAGCGCTTCTAGTCGCGCACGCCGGGCCCCCCGGCAACCTGAACGCCCCGGCCTCCGCTGCCGGGGCGTTTGCATTGGAGCCCGAACCACCCCGCGATGCCCCGCCGATCCATCAAGAAGCGCCGACGCGGCCAGCGCGACCTCTCGCTGCCCTACCAGGAGTGGCGTTGGGAGGTGGGCGAGCCGGAGCACGGTCAGCGGCTGGACGCCTTTTTGTCCAACCGGCTGGACTGGCGCTCGCGGGCGATGGTGCAGCGGGTGATCGAGGAGGGGGGGGCGCAGGTGCTGCCCTTCAAGGATCCGCAGCAGGCCGAGATCGGCGCGCTGCGGGCCGGGCTGAAGCTGCGGCGCGGCCAGGAAGTGGTGGTGCGCATGGAGGCGCCGGGCGGCGCGGAGGCGTCGCGGCCGCCGTCGGCCAGCGGGCTGGCGGGTTCGCACGAGTTGGAGGTGGTGTTCGAGGACGAGCACCTGGTGGCGATCAACAAGCCGCCGGGGGTCGCGGTGCATCCGTCGCGCGGGCATCTGACGGGAAGTCTGATTCATTTGATCCACGAGCGGCATCGCGCGCTGCACGGGGACACGCAGGACGTGCCGACCTTGTGCCATCGGCTGGATCGTGAGACGACGGGGCTGATTCTGGCCGCGAAGGATCAGTTGAGCCGCACGCGCCTGGGCCGGCAGTTCGAAGACCGTGTCGTCAAGAAGGCCTACCTTGCGGTGGTGGAAGGCGTGATTGTCAAAGACGAAGGCGTCGTGGACGCGCCGATCGGCTCCGCGCTGGGCTCCGCGATCCGGCTGAAGATGGGCGTGCGCGAGGACGTCGATGGCCTGCCGGCAGTGACGCGCTGGCGCGTGCGAGAGCGGTTGGAGGGCAGGACGCTGGTGGAGCTGTATCCGGAGACCGGGCGGCAGCATCAGTTGCGGGTGCACATGGCGCACATCGGACACCCGATCGTCGGTGACAAGCTCTATCTGGGCGGCGACGACGTCTTCGCGCGCAGCGTCGAAGGCCAACTCGAGCCCGCCGATCTCGCGCACCTCGGCCTGCCGCACCACGCGCTCCACTCCTGGCGCTTGACGATCGAGCATCCATTCACTGGGTTCCCGATGACGCTGGAGGCGCCACTCTGGCCGACCATCGCGGCGCTGCTGGCAGAATAGAGGCCGGATGGAAGCGCGACGCCGCCTGTTCTGGCACGGAACCCTGCTGCTGCTGCTCGGGATGCTCACCGGCTTGGTCGAGTCTCAATTCGCCAACGTGCGGATGGGGCTCGCCGCGCATCTGGAAGGAATCATGAACGGCATCCTGCTGCTGGCGCTCGGCGCCGCATGGAGCGAGGTGCGCCTGACGCCGCGCGCCTCTTCCGCCGCATTCCGACTGCTGCTCTACGGCACCTACGCCAACTGGGGATTCACCACGCTCTCGGCGATCTGGGGCACGATCGGCCTCTCGCCGGTCACGGCCGAGAAACTGATCGCCGCCGGCCGGTCCGCAGCGCCTTGGCAGGAGAATTTGGTGCTGGCCGGCTTCGTCAGCGTCGGCGTGGCGATGCTGACGTCGGTGAGCTTGGTGCTCTACGGTTTGCGGCGCCGGATCACTGGATCGGCACCGGGATCCAGTTCGTGAAGGAGCCGGTGCCGGGGCCGGAGGAGAAGGTGACGCGTCCCTGCAGATAGCCGATGGTGCGGCCCGACAGGTTGGGATTGTTCGGGATGCTCTGCGCCACCGTGCCGGTGCCGCCGGCACCGATGGTGCCGCTGCCCTGGCCCGCGATCGGGCCGAGGTAGAAGTAGCCGTAGGGCGGCAAATGCGCCGGCGCCGCCGCCAGGCTCTTCGAGAACGCGAAGCGGAACGCATCGCCGGGCTGACCGGACACGGTCACCAGCGCGGTTCCGCCCGGCACCAGATTGCCGCCCAGTGAGATCGTCGGAATCCCCAGCGCAAAGATCGCCGCGCGCAGATTCGGGCGCGGGCCGATCTGACCGCCGGATCCCTGCGCCGTGCCCGTCGCCGTCAGCAACGCGCGCAACTGCAGCGGCGGCAGATCGGAGCCAAAGCACTCGCGGTAGATCCCGTTGAGCACGATCCCCGCGCCCGTCACGATCGGCGTGGCGCTCGACGTCCCGGAAAACGCCGCGGTGTATTCCTGCGTGACGATCGGCGAGCCGTACAGATCTCCGTACCCGGCGGTCACGACGTTGAAGCCCCAGCCGTGCGCGTCCAGCCGCGTGCCGTAGTTGGAGAAGGACGCCTTGTTGAGCGACGCGCCGTCCGACGCGCCGACGATCACCGAACCTGAATCGCGCACGTTGCGGTCGAACGCGCCGCCGAACGCCGCCTGATCCAGATTGACGTTGCCGTTGCCGGCCGCCGCGAACACGTGGATGCCGTTGGCCGTGGCGGTCTGCACCGCGGCGAACGTGGACGCCTCGTACTCGCACGGGAACGGGCCCGGCGGCGCGCCGTAGCACTGGGCTTCGATCACCACGAAGTCGCCCGGACCGCACGCGGCCGCGGCGTAGACCACCGCCGTGGGAATGTTGGCGGCATTGCCCTGGTGCGTGGACATCACGACCGCGGACTGATGCGCCAGACCCTGCACGCCGGCGTCGTTGTCTTCGCCGACCAACTCGCCGAGCACCGCCGTGCCGTGATCCCACGGGTAGTAAGCCGGCGGCAGGCCGACGTAGTTGCCCTGCGCCGCGTGCGCGATGTCCTCGTGATCGTCCGTCCAGCCGGTTTCGACGTCGGCGATCAGGTGGCCCTCGCCGCGGCCGCCGCTGAAAGTGTTCCCGTAGTCCGCGTCCACGCCCAGCGGCGCGGCCTCGCGGTAGTCCTGCAGCGCCTGGAAGTCGGGCGCGAGGAGGGCGGTGGGAACGGTGAGAACGGGGTCCGTCACGCGGCCGATCGGGTACGCGATCTCCACGATGTCCAGCCGGTTCAGCCAGTCCACCACCTCGGCCACGCGGCCGTCTTCCGGCAGCGTGATGCGGAAGAATAGATTCAGATCGTGCAGCGGCCGACCCGAACGCGCCTCGCCGGATTCGCGCCAGGCGTCGAGCCACTCCTCCGGCTGCGCGAACACGCGCTCGCGCAACGCGTCGCGGTCGTCGAGGAATGAATTGAGCGCGTGCAGCGGATCCGCGGGCGTGACGAGGTGCCCGCCGCGCAGCACGACCCGCGTGCCGTGACTGAACTTCAGCTCCAGAACGCGCGGATCGTGGTTCTCGGTCAGCACCGTGACCTCGGGCTTGCCTCCGATCGGCGCGAGGGGAGCGGGATCCTGCGGGAACAGCGCGGGAGCGAGGAGAAGGGCGAGGAGCGAGCTCATCATGGTGGTGCAGAAGTTGGGAACCAGATCAATCTACCCGGAGAAGCGGACTCCAGGGACGTATGATTGCCGCCGGTTGGACGTCAAAATGAATCCCCTGGACGCCAAGACCGCCCGATGCTTCGCCCGGATCGGGGGCCTGCTCTACCTCGTCATCATCGTCATCGGCGCGCTGGGCGAGGCCGTGGTCCGGGGCAGCATCGTGGTGTCCGGCAATCCGGCCGCAACGGCAGACAATCTGCGGTCCATGGAGTGGCTCTGGCGTCTCGGGGTTGCCGGCGAAGTGGTGCTGCTGAGCTGCGCGACTGCCCTGGCGCTGATTCTTTATCAGTTGTTGCGCCCCGTCAGCCCCAGCCTCGCGCGCGCGGCGGTGCTCTTCAATCTCGTCTGCATCGCGATCGAGGGCGTTGCGGCCGTCTCGCTGGCCACGGCGCTCCACACCGTCTCGGGCGCGCCGAGCCTGAGCGCCTTCACGCCGGAACAGCTCGACACTCTCACGATGCTGGCCATCCGGTCGCACGGCGAGGGCTTCGGCATCGCGCTGATCTTTTTCGGGATCGAGTGCCTGATCCTCGGCTGCTTGATCTTCCGATCCGGCTACCTGCCCCGAGCCATCGGCGTGCTGATGCAGATCGCGGGCGCCTGCTATTTGATCAACAGTTTCGCGGTGCTGCTCTCGCCGCCGCTCTCGAGCCGGCTCTTCCCCGCCATTCTCATGCCCGCGCTCGTCGCCGAGCTGTCGCTCGCGCTCTGGCTCCTCCTGAAGGGAGTGAGCGCGGAGAGATGGGACCGTCTCGGGTTGACCCGCGCGTCGCCATGACTTGCACTTGCAGGAACTGCGGATCCCGCGCAAACTAATCCCCCCCCCCATGCTCCCGCTCGCTCCCTGCCTCGCCCAATTCCTCTGCGCCGGCGTTTTTGCGCTGGCCGCGCAGGAGCCCGATCCCTTCGGCCATTCCCGCCACGGCGAAGCCTTCGATGAGGGCCCGCGCCAGGCCGCCTACCTCATGGAGGGGATGTCGCCGCAGGTGCATCTGGCGGTCGCGGGCCTCAGCGCCGAAGCGCAGGCGTTCTTCGACCAGGGCCTGACCCAGCTTCACGGTTTCTGGTTTTTCGAAGCCGAGCGCAGCTTCCGCCAGGTCGCGAAGCTGCAGCCCGACTGCGCGATGGCCTACTGGGGCATGACTCTCGCCAACGTCGAGAGTCCCGAGCGCGCGATCGCGCTGATCGCCAAGGCGTTGACGCACGCGGCCGCGCTGCCGCGGCAGGAGCAGCTGTGGGTGGACGCCTGGGCGGCGTGGTTCCAGGTGGACGCCGCCGCGCGCGCGGAGTTGCAGTCGGGCGACGCGGCGCGCGTGAAAGCCGCGACCGAGGCGCTGACGAAGAATTTCGTGAAGCCCTCCAAGGAGGAGAAGGAGCGGCGCGACAAGCAGCTGGTGAAGGACGTCGGCACGATCGTGCACGAATTCCCCGACGAGACGGAAGCCAAGGCGCTCCTGGCCGTGCACATCTGGCACGCCTACGACTGGGGCGGCGGCGTGCCGATCGTGTCCCATGTGGCGGTGGACGCGCTGCTCGACCAGGTCTTTGACAAAGCGCCCAACCATCCGGCGCACCACTACCGCATCCACCTGTGGGACCAGGAAGACGGCGCGCGCGCGCTGCGGTCGGCGGCGATTCTGGGCACGACCGCGCCCGGGATCGCGCACCAGTGGCACATGGCGGGTCACATCTACGCCAAGCTCAACCGCCACGGAGAGGCCGGCTGGCAGCAGGAGGCCAGCAGCCGCGTGGACCACGCGCACATGCGGCGCGACCGCGTGATGCCATTTTTGATTCACAATTACGGCCACAACCAGGGCTGGATGAGCGAGAGCCTCTCGCATCAGGGGCGCGTGGCGGAGGCGCTGGAGATCGCGAAGAACATGGTCGAGCTGCCGCGGCATCCGAAGTACAACAAGATCGACGACTGGGGCGGCATCGCGGCCGAGGCGCGCGGCCGGCTGGCTGCCCTGGTGGAGGATCACCAGCTGTGGGAGACGGCGCTCGAGCTGGATCGCGCGGGCTATCTCGAGACCGGCGGCGATTTGCGCGGCGAGATCATGCGCCTGAGCACCCTGGGGCGCGCGTCGTTCCGGCTGGGCCGCACCGCGGAGGCGGAGGCGCTCGTGGCCGAGGCCGCGGCGCTGCTGCCGCGCGCGCGGGCCGAGCGGGCTCAAGCCGTGGACGCGGCGGACGACGCGTCCATTGAGAAGGGGTTGGAGTCTTCCAAGATTGACGAAGCGCTCGGCAACGCGCAGCGCCAAGCGACGGACGTGGTGCGCGCGGTTTTGGATCTGCAGAAGGAGCTCGAAGCCGAGCGCCTGCTCGCCGCCGGCGACGCCGCGGCCGCGATTGCGATCTTCGAGAAGATCGAGGGCTACCCGCCGACCTTGCTGGCCGACGCGAAGTTGAGCGCCGGCCAGGCGCAGGCGGCGGTGGAGCTGCTGGAGCCCAAGGTGAAGGAAGAGCCGATGCGCTTCGAGACGCTGGCGCGCCTCGTGCTCGCCCAGCGCGCCGCCGCCGATCCGGCGCAGGCCGACGCGCTCGCGCAGCGCGAGGCCGAGCTGGCCAAGATGCCCGCCGCCAGCGGTCCGCTGGCGCAGCGGCTCGGACTGCCGGCGCCGCGCGAGGTCACCCTGGCCGATTTCCCCGCGGACTTCGGCACGCGGCCGGATCTGACCACCCTCGGCCCGAAGACCTGGCAGCCCTGGAGCGCGCCGGTGTCGGAAGTGCCGATCCAGCCCGGCAAGCCGACGCTGGTGGTGTTCTATCTGGGCTTCGAGTGCCTGCACTGCATCGAGCAGCTGCGCGCGCTCGCGCCGCAGGCCGGCGCATTTGCGGAGCTGGGAGTGGACGTGATGGCGATCGGCACCGACACGCCCGAGCGCCTGGCCCTGACGCTGGCGGAAATGGACCCGGCCGAGCGCTTCCCCTTCCCGCTGCTCGCCGACCCGCTGCAGCGCGCCTTCCGCGCCTGGCGCTGCTATGACGATTTCGAGAGCATGCCGCTGCACGGGACGTTCCTGGTGGACGCGCACGGCAAGGTGCGCTGGCAGGACATTTCCTATCAGCCGTTCACGGAGATCGAGTGGCTGGTGGGGGAGACCAAGCGGCTGCTGGCGCTGCCGGTCGTGACGCTGGCGCAGGGGCAGTAGAGCGGCGGCTGCGGCGGCTCAGCCGAACGGCGCCGGGTAGGATGCCCGCGATGAACGTGCTGCTGTGGATCCTGCAGGGACTCGCCGCGCTGCTCTACGGCGCGTCGGGCGTCATGAAAGTTTTCATGTTCGACAAAATCAGCGCGGAGGTTCCGTCCTTCGGCGCGCTGCCGCGTGAAACCTGGATGGCGCTTGGCATCCTCGAACTGGTTTGCGTGGCGGGGCTCATCATCCCCGCCGCCTTGCACTGGAAGCCGTCACTCACGGTCGTGGCCGCCGCGGTTTTGGCGATCGAGAGCCTCGTATTCGTGTGGGTGCACGTCCAATACCGCGAGACCGGGTCCATCGTCATGAGCGCGGTGTTGGGCGTCCTGATGGCCCTCATCGCCTACGGACGGATGGCGCTGAGGCCGATCGTCTGAGCGGCGTGCCGGGTCAGGGGCAGTCCCGCGTACACACGTGACGCGGCACCGCGGGCGTGGCGACGAAGTACTCAGTGCCGGTCGAGCAGCCGACCAAGGTCGCCGTGCCGCGCGCGTCGAAGGAGATGTTTCGAAGTACGTACAGAGAAGCCGATTCGCCCGGCTTGAGAACGTGCGTGCCGAGGCCCATGCAGCAGTGCATGGAGCCGCCCCAATCGAACTGCCACGCTCCGGATACGTGATGCTGCAGGTTGCCCAGGATGCTGCCGGGCCCGTAACCGGAGTGCCTGACCTCCTCGCTCGAGAGGTTCGTGATCGTAAACACAACCTTGAGCAGCGAGGTGCTCTGAACTTCTACCGGGAAGTCTGGGTGGATGAAGAATGATCCGGGAGGAGGAAAATTGTCCATCAGGTACCGAGCGAGCGGAGTGTGCTCGCTCGGCAACCCATCGCACCGCACCCACTCCCACTCGTCGGGCTGGCGATCCACCTGAGCGCAGGCCAGGCTCGCGAGGAGCAGCAGGGTCAGGATTCGCATCGGTTGTCGACCAGCCTATCCCGTTCCACCTCGTCAGAAACCGATATTCTGAACGGTGCGCCACGGCATCGTCGTCCTGGGCAACAGGGAAACATGAAAGCACTTGTCTTCAACAAGTATGGCGGACAGGACCAGCTCGCCTTTGCCGACGTTCCCCGGCCCGCGCCCAAGCCGGACGAAATTCTCGTGCAGGTCCGCGCGGCCGGCCTGAATCCGGTGGACAACAAAATCCGGAGCGGCAAGATGCGGCCCCTCCTCCGGCTGCAGTTGCCGGCCACGCTGGGCAGCGATCTGGCGGGAGTGGTGATGGAAGCGGGCAGCCGCGTCACCCGCTTCAAGCCCGGCGATGCGGTCTTCGCCACCATCGAAGAGCTGCACATGGGCGCGCTCGCGGAATTCGCCGTCGTCACCGAGCAGGCCGCCGCGCTGAAGCCGGCGCGCCTGGACTTCATCGAGGCAGCTGCCATGCCGATGGTCGCGCTGACGTCGTGGCAGGCGCTTACGGAGCGCGCGCGCCTCGCGCCGGGCCAGAAGGTGTTCATTCCCGCGGGCGCGGGCGGCATCGGCACGTGCGCGATCCAGCTCGCGAAGCGCCTCGGCGCCACGGTGGCGACGACGACCAGCGCCCGCAACGTGGACCTGGTGCGCAGCCTGGGGGCCGATGTGGTGATCGATTACGGCCAGCAGAACTTCGCGGACGTCATGCAGGATTACGACGCGGTCCTGGACACTCTCGGAGGCGACACCTTGAAGAGATCGTTCCGGATTCTGCGGCGGGGCGGCGTGGTCGTCACGATCGTCGGCCCGCCGGACGCCGCGTTCGGCCGGGAGCGGGGTCTGAATGCTTTCCTGGTATTCGCGCTGAGTCTGATGAGCTGGACGACGCATCGCCGCGCCCGGGCGCGGGGCGTGGAGTATTCATTCCTGCTGATGAATCCGGACGGCATCCAGCTCGCCGAGATGGCCGGGCTGCTCGAGGCGGGGAGCCTCCGGCCGGTGATTGACAAAGTGTTCCCGTTCGATCAGGCGAAGGAGGCGCTGGCGTATCTCGAGACGGGCCGCGCCAAAGGGAAGGTCGTGGTGCGGATGCCGTGAGATTGAAGCTCCGGACCGCCTGTGCGAGCATGAACTCATGAGAATTCGCAACCTGCGAGGATTCCTCCTGACCGCGGTCTTGGTTATGCTCACCGGCTGCAACGCGATGGGGGAACCCGCCCAGGACCGGCGTTCGAGCAGCCGGATTCATTATCTGGAGATCGTGTGCCGCGACGTCGCTGCGCAGTGCGCGGTCTTGGAGCGCATCCACGGTTTGACATTTGGCCCGACGGTGGCCGATCTCGGCCAGGCCCGCGTCGCGGAGGCTGCGGACGGAAGTCTGATCGGAGTGCGCGCCCCGCTGGCCGAGCACGAGCAGCCGATCGTGCGGACGTACGTGGAAGTGGAGGACATCGTGAACGCCATCCAGAAGGCCGAGGCCGCGGGCGCGGTGGTCGCCTACCCGCCGACGCAACAGGGCGACACCGGCACCTGGGCGATCTACTTCCTCGGCGAGGTCCAGTTCGGATTGTGGCAGCGGTAGGCAGCGATCAGAGCACACGATTGCGTCCGACAAATGACGGATCGAAATCAGCGGCACATTTCCGACCTGAAGGCTAGGATGAGGGCAGTCATGACGAGCGCGTTCCCTCTCTTGACCTACCTGACGCTCTCGCTCGCCACTTTCTCGGGAGCATGCTCCGTCGTGCGCGTTTCGTTGCCCTGGAACGGCGACGCCACAGCCTTCGCGCGCGAACTGCAGCCGATGGGGATGGCTGCGGAAATCGCCAGGGAGCTGGGTGTGGAGGTGCACACGGGAGGCGGCGGCGGGAGCAGTGGCGGCAGCGAAGCCAATTGGGACTTTCGAATCGGCTTCGACGGCGACGAAGCGGATCGCGCCGAATTCATGCGCGCTCTGGAGATGCGCATTGACGAGGCGTTGACGGATCAGGGAATCGAAGTCAGCGGTCGGGGCGGCTGGAGTGGCCTCCCAGGCTTCCGGCGTTCCTACCACACCTCGCGTCAGCGCGGCTTTCTGAGCGTCTACTCGGCAGTGCGGTCCGATGGCTCCGTGTTCATCTGCGGGGAAGGAGAGGAATTCCCGAAATAATTCTGCCGCCGGACCTTCAAGGCGCGGGCAGGGCGTAGGGCTAGACTGACCCTCGTCTGCGCCGGCTTCGAACTCCCTCTGATCGCCGTGCAGGCACCCATCGCGGATTCATGAGCGACGCCGATTTCAATCGCCGCCCGATCAAAGCACGATCACGCGCGTGGGCGCAGAAGACGGCAGCGCTGCTCGCGCGATCCCACGTGTCGGCCAATCAAATCTCCGTGGCAAGCGTCCTTTTCGCGGGCATAGGAGCGGCGCTGCTGCTCTGGTATCCAGTTACAGCCGGATTGCTGGGCTGCGCCATCGCCATTCAGGGGAGGCTGATTTGCAACCTGTTCGACGGAATGGTGGCGGTGGAGGGAGGAAAGAAATCTTCACTCGGCCAGCTCTACAACGAATTTCCTGATCGCATCGCCGATTCCATGCTGATCGTGTCACTGGGCTACGCCATCGAACGGCCGTGGATAGGATGGCTCGGCGCCCTCGCCGCCGCGCTCACGGCGTACGTCCGAGTCTTCGGCGGATCGCTGGGCCTGCCGCAGGACTTCCGCGGTCCCATGGCCAAACAGCACCGCATGGCGATTCTCACTGCGGCCTGCGTCCTCGGTGCGATCGAGCGCGCGTCCAACGGCACCAGGTTCGCACTGATCGCTGCCTCCTGGATCATCATGATCGGCGCTTTGGTCACGTGCGTGACCCGAACGCGTGCGATCGCAACCCAACTTCGGCAGGGACCGTCCTGACGCGATGTGGCTTTCGCCGCTCTTGATCGGCCTGGTCAGAATTCTCGTGGGAGCTGCGCCGCGTTGGATCGGATTCACTCCCTCCCCAGGCCAGCGCATCTTCTTCGCCAACCACTCCAGTCATCTCGACACCGTGGCATTGTGGTCCGCTTTGCCTCCCCAGCTGCGAGCCCAGACGCGGCCTGTGGCAGCAGCAGACTACTGGAGCCAGGGCGCCTTCAGAAGGTACGTGGCGGTGAAGTGCCTCAACGCGGTGTTCATCGAGCGCGCGCGCGCGGCAGGGGGCGCGGACCCTCTGCAGCCGCTGGCCGAGGCGCTCGAGCGCGGCGAATCGCTCATTCTTTTTCCCGAAGGAACACGCAATCGTCAGGCGCTGCCCGACCCATTCAAGTCCGGCCTGTACCATCTCGCAATGCGATTCCCAGGAGTGGAGTTGGTGCCGGTGTATCTGGAAAACCTCCATCGCTGCCTGCCCAAGGGAACCGTGTTCCCCGTGCCCCTGATTTGCACCGTGCGTTTTGGCGCCGCGCTTCCGCGCATTCCGAGCGAGAGCAAGCCGGATTTCCTGGAACGCGCCCGCACTGCCGTCGTGGAGCTGGCATGACCGCACAAGATAAGTTCATTTGGCTGATCGGCGGCATCGCTGCGATCCTGGTCGCCGCTTCGGTCATTGGCTGGCAGCTCAGTCGGCGGATTACGAGCGAGAACGGGCGTGCGATCGTGGCGAACCTGAACGCGCGCGTTCGGGCCTGGTGGATCATGGTGGCGATATTCGCCTGCTCGTTCCTGCTGGGCAAGGCAGCCACGATCATCATGTTTGCGCTCGTTTCGTTCTTCGCGTTGCGCGAATTCATCACTCTGACGCCGACCCGTGCCGGCGACCATCGCGCTTTGTCTCTGGCATTTTGGGCGCTCATTCCCGTGCAGTATTACTTGATCGGAGTCGAGTGGTACGGCTTGTTCTCGATCTTCATTCCCGTCTACGGTTTTCTCCTCCTCCCTTCTCTGTCAGCGCTCACCCAGGATACGGAGCGCTTTCTGGAGCGCAGCGCGAAGATTCAATGGGGAGTCATGGTGACGATCTATTGCATCAGTCACGTGCCAGCCTTGCTATTGCTCGACATTCCCGGCTACTCCGGACAGAGCGCGATGCTGATTTTCTACCTGCTGCTCGTGGTGCAGATGAGCGACGTGCTCCAGTACGTGTGCGGAAGGATGTTCGGAAAGACCCGCATCGCCCCTGTCGTCAGCCCGTCGAAGACCGTCGAAGGCTTTGTCGGAGGCGCTGCCGGCGCCACGCTCATCGGGTGCGGTATGTGGTGGATCACTCCATTCACCCCTCCGCAAGCGGCAGGCATGGCGTTCCTCATCGTGTTGATGGGGTTTGTCGGCGGGCTCGTACTCTCCGCGGTCAAACGAAGCCTCGGCGCAAAGGACTGGGGAACGATGATCAGCGGTCACGGCGGGATGCTGGACCGCATGGACTCGATCAGCTTTACCGCACCCATCTTCTTTCATTTGACGAGGTACTTCTATGCGGCATGAAAGATTGCGGCCATCCCAGTCATACCTTCAATCAGGGCAGCGGCCGAGAAAGGAATGAAACACGCCGCCCTGCCGCAGGAGGAGCGGCGGGCCGACAGGGGTTTTCACGATCGGCACGGTTGGGTGCGGCGAGCAACTGCTGCCTGCCAGTCTGCGCATCGGCTGGAATGAGAGGCGGCTCGATGGAGCGCGAGCACCACCCCAATTGCGCATGAAGCGCGCTACGACCGCTTTGCCAGGCTCGTCTTCTTGGCTTGAACGGCGTCTTCCTCGGAATGGACGTCCGCCTTCTCTTCGGGCGGCGGAAGAACCGCCGGCAGCCCCAGCGACCTGAGCCAGAGTTCTCGGGCCCATCCGGTGGTGTGGTAAAGGTGCTCGTCCTCCTCGTCTTCGACTTGGCCGCAGGCAGTCCGGAGCGCCTTCTGCATCTTGCCGGAGCCGTCCTCGGCGAGTTTGTTCAGGAGTGACCAGTTGCCGTGGTCCTTCATTTCGGCAAGCATGACGCACTCCGCAGCCACCAGCTCCGCCGCATCCGGAGTCCCGTATCCCTGGGCGAGCTGCATCGCCTTCACCAATGATTTCCCGATGTGCCGAACGACCTGCCGTCCGGGTGTTTCGCGGTCCGGGTCAAGGCCGAGATCCGCGCAGAGTTTGCGTGCGATGTCCACGTGCGACTTCGTTTCTTTCAGATACTTCTTCCACTCTTTGCGCAGATCTTCATTTTGCACGCAGGTGAGGGCGGTCGTGTAGATTTCCACGCCTCCCATCTCGGCTTCCAAAGCCTGATAAACGAGGTCCGTTTGCTGGGTCAGAGCGACCTCGACCTTTTTCTTCCGAACGGTTTTGGCGGCAGCCTTCATGTTGTTTACTCGCCTCGGCCTGGTGGCCTAGGCGCTCCTGGCAACCCGCTTGGCGACCTTCTTCTTGCCGGCCTTCACCGTGGTCTTGGCGGCTTTGACGGTGGCCTTCACCTTGGACTTCACCTTCGGCATCACGGTTCCCTGCAGGTATTTCTTGATCTTGGCCCTTCTCTTGTACATCTCCTTGGCAGCGCCGATCGCCGCCACTCTCACGGCAGCAATGACCAGAGGCTTGATGATTTTCTTCTTTTCCATGTTGGTATGAGATCCGTTCTCGGTTGAAAATTTTGGGAGTCGTCAAGACGCCTCGATGGAGGTCTTCTTCAGTTCAGTCTAGGTCATATCCTCGCAGGTGAAATGCGTCATGGTGCTTAGGTCGTTCCGCGTAGACACTCATCTAGACTCGGACTTCCCTCGTGAAGTCCTCACAGGGATTTGCACTGTCGGCCGGATCACGCGCGACCCAGGTCTCTAGCGCTCGAGCCTGGTCCTGGGGGTCCAACAGCAGAGAGTGATGAATGTGGGGGCTCCGAGAGAGCCCTGACGGCGGCCGAGCACAAGCAGCTCGCGGCGTTGCAGCGGGAGAACCACACGCAACGAATTTCCTGTCAGCGTGACGAGTGGTCGCGCTCCACGACCCGGGGAGGGAGCGGCAACGACGTGAGGAGGACAGGGGTAACTCACGGTCCGCTGCAGAAAGGGTGCGTCACTCAACGGTGGCCGAGCCAGGAGTGAGTCGCCTGCGCCCCTCGAGGCCGAAGTGCCCGCACTGAACGCGGCTAAGTCGCGTCCACGGCTGTTCATGAGGGCCTACGTCGTCGCGAACTACGGAAAGGACGGCCTCCGCGCCGCCCAGGTGGCGGAACCCGCCGCCGGGCCGCGCGACCTGCTGATCCAGGTGCATGCCGCCGGCGTCAATCCGGTGGACTTCAAGGTCCGTGACGGAGAACTGAAGCTGCTGCTAAAGTACCGGCGGCCCTTCGTGCTCGGGCACGACCTCGCGGGCGTCGTGCTGCAAACCGGCGCCGAGGTGCGGGACTTCCAGGTCGGCGACGAGGTCTACTCCCGGCCGCGCGACCTGCGCATCGGGACCTTCGCGGAGCGCATCGCCGTGAACCGGACCGACGTCGCGCTGAAGCCGCGCTCTTTGACGATGGAGGAATCCGCCGCGCTCCCGCTGGTGGCGCTGACTGCGTGGCAGGCGCTGACCGTGCGCGCGCGGATCCCGCCGGGGCAGAGGGTGCTTGTGCACGCCGGCGCCGGCGGCCTGGGTTCGACGGCCGTCCAGATCGCGCGCCACCTGGGCGCGCATGTCGCCACCACGGCGCGCGAGCGCGACGCGGAGAAGTTGCGCAGCCTCGGCGCAAGCGAGATGAATGATTACGCGCAGGCCGATTTCGCCGCGTCGCTCTCCGGCTACGACGTGGTGCTCGATTCGCTGGGCGGCGACAACCTGGCCCGAACGCTGACCGTGCTCCGGCCCGGCGGCCTGGCTATCACCGTCTCCGGCCCGCCAGACGCCGCGTTCGCCGCGCAGCTCGGCAAGCCGCTGTTGAAGCCCGTGATGGCGCTGATGAGCCGCAAGGTGCGGGCGCAGGCGCGGAAACTGGGCGTGCGCTATGAATTCCTGCTCATGCGGGCGGATGGCGCGCAGTTGAAGTCGCTGGCCGCGCTCTACGACGCGGGCGCGCCGCGTCCGGTGCCGGACCGCAGTTTTAGCTTCGACGAGACGCCCGAAGCGCTGGCGTGGGTCGAGCAGGGGCGGGCGAAGGGGAAGGTTGTGGTCAGGGGGGTCGGTTGACGTCCGAGGTTCCTTGCGATGCCCGATCGCCTCCCAGCAAACACGAGCGAGCCTCCCGCTCCACGAACTGGTATCCTCGCTAGGAAAGAATGCTGGAGCTTTCCCTGCTGACTCCGTCGAAGGAGACACCGAACAAACTCCGCTGGTCAGCCGACCAGGACGGCGTTCCATTCAACATCTACGTTCCCAAATGGCGCGTGCCAGAGCCCTGGCCGCGGCGTATCCACGTGAAACTATCTGATGCGGGCTGTCGACCAGATGGTCCAGCAAGAGTCGAGCCTCCGCCGGTAATATATGAGTTGAGTCAAGAAGAGCAAATCAACTGGATGCGCAAGCAGCAAATCGAGGTGGACCTTCAACTCGAGCGGCATCATCAGGACACTGTGAGGTACAAGCTGACTGGACTACCGGACACTTGGCACGTCGGAACGTGCTACATCCCCCAAAAGCTGCTCACCTCTTCGCCTCCAAGGCAGATCCGATTGACAATAAATTGGCTACTAGATGGCGAATCATTTGACGAGTTATGGCCGGGTACTGGCTCTCTACCGCTAACTTGGACTATGCCGTCTGTTTCCACGATTGAATACACTTCAAACAGCCACAGGTCGGGCTCCTCGAATAGGCGGTTAGGTGACTTGAAGCATTTCTGCGCCTCAACCACTCAATCGAGATCTCTCAGGATCCAGTTCACATGGGACTTGAGCCGCCGGACGTTGAATGGACTGGGGATGCGTGTGGTGATGACACAGAGCAATCAGCCTTGTACCTTATTCTGGAGGTAGTAATGAAACCACAACGGTTCCCACTAAAACTCGGCTAGACTGGTCCTCCAATGAACGGTCTACCGACTCACTCGGATCGCTCCATTCCTGCTCAGAGCGGGGATCAGCCTATCCAACGAGGGCAAGGTTCGTGCACTACAGGCCGCGCCAACTCGGCGGAACTGGGCTACGCAGCGCTGTTGAATTCGAGTTGGAGGGCCCACCAAGTTCACCCGACTGCGGTGGAGTAGTGCTATGTTCTATTCCAGGCGACTTAACGCGGACACCCAGAAGGTCGAGGTCTGGGAGTGCGAATGGTCCAATAAAGCCGACGGCACGGCCAAGAAGGAGTATCTTCGCCGCGTTGGCAATGAAGAGGAGATCGAATTCGCGCATGATGACTACTTGGCCACCGATGCGATCTGCTGGGCACCCGGGCGCACCATCGGGAATATTGCGGTCCAGTCGGCGCAGATCCTAGGTGCCTTCCCCGCGAGCTCGGGTGACGACGCGGTTTTGCCGTGCCAGATCATTCCGGCGGGTCGCTTCCGGAACGGAGCCAATCGGTGGTACTGCAAGACCCATCAACTCCACTGGGGCACCAGGGCGGATTTCGCCGCAGTGCCCGATTCGGGCGAGATTACATGCGGCAACAGCCTAGTAGCCATGAGCTACGTAATTAATCCCCTCGAGATCGTCTTTTCCGGCTACGAGGAGATCGGGATTTGGTGCTCACTGCCTCCCGCTCTCTCGAGTGAATCGATTACGCCGCAGCCGCCGAAGATTCACGTGCATAAGCGATTCGCAGGTCAACAAATAAAGCAGATCGATCGAGACTTCTCGGCGGTTGTGTGCTCGTACAACCAAGACCTTGGCCTCTTCGCGAATCCCGAGATCACGCGCATTCAGGTTACCCCTCCTGCAGCTTTCGAGTTCGTTCGTTCGATCGAGGAGCAGCAGCCGATGTCGTGTGTGACTTGCAAGAAGTGCGGCTATCCACATTTGGATCTTGGTGATTTCGCACGGACACCGCACCGCAAGCACTTCTGTGGAAACTGCGGCAACGATAGCATCTGGAGCAAGGTCGCAATCACTTCGACACCTCTCAAGCCGCTACACGACCAGTTCAGCAATAGCAATACGTATGTTGTTCCTGATCGCACGCTGGATCTTGGCGACTACTCAGGTTTACGCTTCGAGCTATGGTCCTCCACGCCTGCGGTGCTGTGGACGGCAGATCGTCCGCAGGAGAAAGGAATTCACGTCCATGTGTACAGCGGCACTAAGCGGATTGTGGACGATACGTTTGGCGTCGTCGTACTCCAAGGCGCAGAGCTTAATCGGGCAGACCTGTGGCGACGAATGGTTGCGAATACAATCTACTAATTCGCTCAATAGCTCGTTGCAGAGATGATCGACGGCGGCCGCTGCTCAATGGTAGGCCGTTGGGATTTTTGCATACTGGGCATGACCGATGTCTTCTACATCCTGACGAACTAAGCAGTGCAATGTCCGATTGAAATGGGTCTAACCAATCAGTAGATCGGGATAAAATGAACTCCGCAATTGCTCATACAGGCCTTCCGCTACCGTTGGAGTTCTACTTCGCTGCTGAAGTGGAGGATGGGAGCGGGTCACAATCAGAGGATTCCCTCCAGCCCCTCGGCCGCGGGTCAGGTGGCACACCAACCGCAACCCGGGTGGTTTATATTAGAATGCATAGACCACAATCGATGAAGCACTCCACCAAACTCACTAGCATCTAGCACGGAAATGATCAAAATCCCCGAGAATGCAGTCTTTCCGAACCCGTTAGTCAAACAAGTAATATTCCAGGTACGATTCGCGCCACTGTTCTACCTTGAGGCGAAGGTGGGAGAATTCCAAATGGAGGTCATTCATCGGTTCCCTCAATCTGAGCTCGTCATTCGACGCTCCATGGTGTTTGCACAGGCTGTGGATCTCAGTGCAGTGGCCCAGCCAGAAGGAGCGATCAAAATCTGGAGATTTAAGAACGCTGATGGCGTATCGATAGAACTTAAGCATGATGCAATGACTATTCACTTGTCGAATCACAGCAGCTACCGAAATGGAATCAGTCCATTCCGCGGTGTTATTGAGTTTGCCCTTGCAGGTTTCAAGAAAATCTTTAAAGCACCGGAGTACACGCGAATCGGCTTGCGCTATATCAATACGGGATCACTACAGGCTTTTACAACGGCAGCTCTAAAAGAGGGATACGACAGTTCGTTTCCCGCGGATAGGTTTCCCGTAGACCAGGTCACGGAGGAATCCTCCTTTCGCGTTGTGTCAAGGCGTGGAGAGAATCTTTTTTTGATCTACCAGGAGAATCTGCATCCACCAACAAGCGAGGACGAGGGTGGGAAAATAACTCTCGACTTCGACGTCTTTTCGCTCGGGGTTGGCGTTGATGAGGTACTTACCAGAACTGATGAATTGCACCGCACAATCCGGGCCGAGTTTGAGGCAACACTCCGAGATCCTACCCTTCGGTTGATGCAACGACAGCCGGAGGATGCCCGATGAGCAAGCTCTGGAGTCAAATGCTGGAGGAGTACTATGCCCAGATCGAGGAACGGGCCATGTCAGGTACAGGAGAATCGCCCTCCAGTCCTGGGGTTCAGGGAACAGGGATAACTAATGTTGATTACAAACCAGCCCCGTTGGCAGTCAAGACCTCTTCCCAGTTTTACAGTGGGGTCGGAACGGAGGGAGTGGAGGCCGATCCTCCGCACAGCCGAGTCGTTCAATTTGGGGACCTAGACATCACGGTCCTTCTCACCGCTGAAGACAAGTTTCTTGGTATCGCTCAGGTCCAAGCTCGTCGCAGCTTTCTTTCGCCCATGCAGGAATTGTCCCGAGCTACATATCAAGACTTTGACGATCTGTATAGGGAATAGTAAATGCCTGGATTCTACGTTGAGGGCCTTGGGCCACATCTTCGACGAGGGGATGTTGTTGTCGGCTTCCCGGTATCTACTCCCAGCTTGGAATCGGAAGATGCTGTAGGGCGGGCTGCGGACTGGAAAATAATTGCGCAACAGCCAAAACACCTAGTCGTGTTAACTCCTTGCTGCTCAATTGAGGACAAGAGTATTCTCTTGGCTCCGCTTACAAAAATTAATGAGCCAAAATTACTGAGTGTGCCCTGGCTCGTAGAGGACTTCACACGGATTAATCAAATGCTTCCGCTTCATCAAGCGCTCGCTCCCGATCATTACGCAAGGCTTCCGATGGCGGAGCGAGCCGCTCGTGAAGCTAAAGGGCCCGCCTATCCTTTTACGCAATTGTTCTGTTACGCCCCACATCCGCTACTTGCTCCTTATCAGTCGCGTGGCTTGAACATCAGCCACTGGCAGGTCAATTTTACAGATATGTTTAAGCTTCAATGGAAACACATTAATAGAAATGCTGCGGTACCTCCAGGAACTAAAGTCTTAGAACTGACAATCGAGGCAAGGGACAACCTACGAATGAAGCTGGCCTACTTCTTTAACAGACGCGCTGATGAAGATGGCCCCATTCCGCTGTAGAGCAAGGATGCTCTCTGTCTTTCAGCTGAGAGCGCCTTTGGCGTGCAGATGCCCTTCAAGTAAGGGGACGGAGGGTGGAAGGCACGGTACAGGCAATGACGCATCTAGGACAGGCTGCGGCGCGCCCTGCTCGCTGACTTAACTTACGAAGTACCGACGATCCTCGTCGCCCTTCATATGGTCAGGCCGCTAGGCTGGCAGGCGTAGTGCTTGCTGGCTAACAGTTCGAGATATACGCACGAAGCCGTCAATAATTCTGATCCCAGCAGGCGCCGGGAAGATAGGCCTGCGGCAGCCTCATCACCTCGAGGAGGGCCAGGGAGTTCGCCGGCCCGCCGGCGCCGTCTCTCTCGTAGACCATTGCGACCGAGTTTTTCCCGTCCATTATTCGGCGCCCGGTCACTGGCGGCCTCTACCATCGGCCGCAGGTGGCTCTGAATCGTGCCGGAATCGGACGTCACCGTCAGCACCTGGCAGGCGCCGATGGCCCTCTCCATCGGCGCCACGCGGTCCACCATGAAGGACGTAGCGAACACGTGTCAAATGATTAAGCCCTGGCACTGATGTTGAGAATAGAACTCACCTCGAATAGTTCTGTCTCAAAATATGCATTCTAGTGTAGAGTTATTGAATGGGTAGCCAGCGCAGGCCTCCCTCAGCACCAAATGAGTAAACCCTCGAACCCTTCAGCGTGTGTGTTCCTCCTACCCCAGGTCATTAGAGTTTACTGTGGTTGCAATCGCCAACAATTGAAGCCTCACGTCATGATTCCTGTAACTAGCTTGAGCGGGATTCTGATAAGCGTCTTTCAAAAACTCTTAAAGGTCGCGTGTGCAGTTACAGTATTGCTCAATTCTGCCGCAGCGCAAACAACTACGCGCGCCAGTGTGAACACGAGTGGCGCGGAAAGCCATGGTCCAAGCGAAAGGCCTTCAATCTCCGCCGATGGTTGGTTGATTGCGTTCAGCAGTAGTGCTGACAATCTTGTTGGAAGTGACACCAACGCGATGGTTGATATTTTCGTCAGAAATGACCAAACTGGAACTACCGTTAGAGTAAGCGTAAATTCTGCTGGGGGTCAAGCAAACGGGGACAGTTCGAATCCATCGATCTCTGCAGACGGACGCTACATTGCATACGAAAGTCTTGCTTCCAACCTAGTTTCCGGAGTTAGCGGCGGCCAGGTTTATGTACACGACCTGAGCACAGGCGTAACTACTTGCGCAAGTGTCAACACTGGAGGAGTCCAGGGAAACCTTCGGAGTCGCCGACCCGCCATTTCTGCTTCAGGTCAGTACATCGCCTTCCAGAGTGATGCCACGAACCTCGACCTCATGGCAGTGGATACAAACAACGCAGAGGATGTATTCCTGCATGACCGCATTGCAGGGAAAACCACGCGAATTAGCGTAGTTACGGGAGGAGGACAATCTAACAGAGGCGGGAACAGTCCCAGCGTTTCGGACGACGGTCGATATTGCGCGTTCCAGAGTGCCTCAAGTGACTTATTTCCAAATGACCACAATAATAAGACGGACATTTTTCTCCACGATAGCTGGATGCGTGAGACTACGGCTGTGAGCCTTAACACGCTTGGCTACGGTAGCAACGGGCATAGTTATTATTCTGCCATTTCACAGGATGGCAGATCCGTTGCCTTCTTTAGTGAGGCAAGCGATTTAATTAGCAACGACACCAATGGGGCCAGTGACGTCTTTGTCTGGGATCGATTGCTCAAGACAACGAGCTCCGCAAGTTTGACTCCGAATGGGATTCAGGGCAACTTTTCAAGCTTCTATCCCTCAATTTCGGGCGACGGCCGATATGTAGGATTTATAAGCCGTGCCAGCAATTTAGTGAATGGTGATACTAATAATGCAGACGATGTATTCTTGCGAGACCTTCTTCTCGGCAGCACTGTGCGAGTGAATGTGAGCACGCAAGGGGTGCAGGCCAACGGCGGGAACTATGGGACAAGTTCCGCAGCAGTCTCAGCCTTTGGCCGTAGAGTCGCATTCTCTTCAGAAGCCTCGAACCTTGTTTCAGGCGACAGCAACGGCGAGGTGGATGTGTTCCTACATGTTCTACCTGGCCAAAACCTGACACTGGAACTCATCGGAGTTTGCCCTGGCCCGATCCGTATAAGGGTCCGCCATGCAACGTCGAATGGTAGGATCGCCATTTTGTACGGAAATGTAGGAGCCTTCATTAAGACCTCGCCCCCTTGCCAAGGTACTACACTCGGAATATTCCCTCCGAGGCTCGGAGCGATAATCTTAGCAAATGGGATTGGTACCGCAGATCTGAGCGTCAACGCCACGAGTGCATTCTGTGGGTACAGCGTGCAAGCGGTAGATATGTCTACCTGCATTCCAACCAACATAGTTCTCCTTTGACTAGGTTGCCGCGTCACGCGAGTGTAATAAGTTGAAGTGGGAAGTTGGGTCAGCGTTACGGCCTTGGCTGAAGGAGCAACAAATGGGAAAGAAGTGCAGAAATATGGACAGTGCGACAAACGCCGGATCCATGCCTGGATACGCGAACTTGCTCAACCACTTGCACTGGATCAATCAACAAAGCAGAGCGCTGAAGCTACGCGGTCCCTTTTCATATCTGTCAGAAGTCTACATACCGATTCGTAGGCAGTCATCTGCGGCGCATAGCGCTCGCGCTTGAGGCGCTCGGCCTCAGCATCAGGGACCACGCCAGTCTTGAAGTCGTGGATCGTTGCGGACTCCGGTTCACCGGGTGGTCCGATGAGCACCACGCGGTCGAAGGAACCGCGGAGGATGGCGGGTTCACTGCGGCCGGGTTCGGGGAGGCGGATTGCGAAGCGGCGCTCGCGCCAGACGGTGAGATGATCGTGGGGGACGCCGGCGGGACGGGTGAGAGCTTCGTGGACGTGCGGCTTCTGGAGCATCGCACGGAACTCCGCGATCCATTGGCGCGCTTGAAGCTCAGTGGGGGGATCGTCGAGCTCGCGTAAGGTGGAGAGCAGACCCGAGTCGGTGGCGCGGAAGTCCTCCAACCACTCCACCTGCTCGAACAACTTGTGAATTGCAATCCCACGCGGGCGCGCGTCTTCGCGCGGCTCGGCGGCCAGCACCCGCATGCGGATGGCGGGATCCTTGCCGGCATGACTGGCGGTCCAGCGGGGAAGGATCGGCGACGGCGCGGGCGCCGTCACCAGCGTGGACTCCGGCCACGGGCGCCCGGCGGCGACGGCTGACGGCGGATCTTCTGCGTCCCGAGGCGATCGGCCCCAATTGCCGCGCTCGGCGCCGCTGACGCGCACCGGCGCGATCTCATCCGCCGCCGTCAGGCCGAAGGCAGAGCGAACTAAACCCGGAAGAGAAAAGACGTAAGAAGACTCACCCTTATTTGACGCCGCTGGCGCGACGACGACTTCCAACCGCTGCTTCGCGCGTGTCATCCCTACGTATAGCACGCACAAATCGTCATACCAGCCCGCCGCGTCCGTCGCCCGCTCCAGCGCATCCAGCCGTCTGTCCGCGCCGCGCGTGACGTCGTTGCCGGCGAAGGCCACGCCGCTCAGCGGCTCGGCGGGATCGGCGCGCTCGGTCCAGAAGGGGCCCCCGCGGCCGCCGCGCCCGCCGCCCAGCGCCAGCACCACCGCGTCGAACTCCAGACCCTTCGACTTGTGCACCGTCATCACCCGCACCTGCGCCGCCGCGGGATCTTCCAGCTTCAGCGCGCGCGCGTGCGCGGCGAAGGCCGACGGCCGCAGCGCCGTGCCCGTGCGTCCGCGCGTGCGCGCGTCCCAGGCGTGGCCGGCCTCGACCAGGCGTGCGAAGCGCCGCGCGTCGCGTCCCGCGAAGGCACCGCGCGCCGCGAAGGCCGGCGCCGCGAGCAGCCGCGCCAGCCAGGCGCCGACGCCCTGCGTCAGCAAGTCGCGCCGCACGCGCGCGGCGAAGCGCGTCCGCTCCGGCTCGCGCGCTCTCTCGTGCAGATCGGCCGCCGCCTCCAGCATCGGCGCCAGCGGCGACGCCGCCACCAGCCGCGCCGACGCCGTGTCCTCCGGGTGATCCGCCAGATCCAGCGCTGCCAGCGCGGCGTTCACCGCCGCCGAGTCCGTCAGCAGCACGTTGCCCTCCGCGCTGGCCGCGATCCCGCGCGCACGCAGCGCTTCGATCATCCCCGCAACCTCGGCGTTCTTGCGCGTCAGAATCGCGATCTCCGCCTGCGGCCGCCCCGCCGCGCGCAACTCCTCCAGCAGCGCCTCGGCCCGCGCGACGGCGCGCGCGTGCGGATCCTCCGCCACCCACAGCTCGAAACGCCCCGGCAACTTGGGGCGCGCGGCGCGATGCGCCTCCCAGTGCTCGGCGAAACGCTCGGCCGCCGTCTCGAGGGCCGCATCGTCCTGCCAGCCCGCCACGCGCGCGGGAAGCGTGCCGAACAAATCGTTCACCACGTCCAGCACGGCCTGCGCGCTGCGAAAGGAAGTCGCGAGCGGCTCGCTGCGCGCGCGATAGGCCTCGGCCACCGCGCCGAGCAGGCGCGGCTCGCCGGAGCGCCAGCCGTAGATGCTCTGCTTGCCGTCGCCGACGCAGAAGAGCGACGCATCCGGCTGCTTGAGCGCCGCGTCCACCAGCGGCCGCAGCGCGCGCCACTGCGGCGTGGCCGTGTCCTGGAATTCGTCGAGCAGCACGTGGCGCAGGCGCCCGTCGAGGCGGAAGGCCGCAGCCTCGTCGTTCAGCGCCGCCGACTGCAGCCAGCGCGGGAAATCGTCAAAGGCGAATGCGCCCGCGCGCCGCCGCGCCGCCTCGACGCGGACGTCGGCCTCGGCCAGCAGGACGCGCGCCGCCGCCAGCCGCAGCGCGCGATCGTGCAGCAGGGCCTGCAGGGCAATGCGCGTGCCCTCCGCGAGCACCTCGGCCACCGCGTCCGGAATCGGCCGCCGGTCGAAGCTGGGGTTGCCGGCGCGGAGATTCTTGATCGGAGTGAGCGTCAGCCAGCCGCTCCAGTCCCGCTGCGCCGCGGCCCGCCGCAAGTTTTCCAGATTCGCGGGCCAGTTCTTCGTCGCGGGCACCTCCAACCGCGTTAGAGCATGTTCCAGAGCCTTCACTTCCGCCGCCACCGGCGACAGCCCCGCATCCACCACGGTCCACGCCTCCTCCTTGCTGTCGCGCAGGATTCCCAGGCCCTCCTGAGACAACTGAGTCAGCGCCGCGTGCACGCCGCGCCCGAATTCTTGCTGCTGCAGATCGCGCATCAGGTCGCGGATGCGCGCCTCGTCCAGATCTTCGATCAAGGCCGCCATCGTCTCCTGATCCTGCGCCTCGGCCTCCGCCGGCTCCAGCACCGACCACGCCGGCGGCAGGCCCAGCTCCGCGCCCTGCAGCCGCGCCAGATGCACGAACCACGAGTCCATCGTGCGCACCTGGAAGGAGTGCAGGCGCGCGAGCAGCGTCTGCAGGAGCGTGGCGCACTCCGCGGCGGACGGCTCCCGTTCCGGCGCCGGCGACAGATGGGAGAACATCTCACGACGCGCACGCTCGTCCTTTGCGCCTTCGGCGAGGCGCGTGAGAATCCGCCCGAGAATCTCGCCCGCTGCCTTGCGCGTGAACGTGGTGGCGAGGATCTCCTCCGGACGCGCGCCCGCGAAGAGTAGGCCGAGGTAGCGGTGCGCCAGCCGGAAGGTCTTGCCGGTGCCGGCGCTGGCGCGGACGACGAGGACGCGGGCATCCTTCACGCGCCTGCCTCCGAGCCTTGACCGGACTCCGCAGCCAGCTCCGGATCCCGCGGCACCGCGCCCATCAGAGCCAGCATCGCGGGAGACAGCTGGTCCGCGTTCACGGTGCCGAGGGCATCGAACTCGCCGGCGCGAATGCCCAGCACCGCGCGCGCGATCGCCTCGTCGGCCAGCGCGAGTTCCGGCTCGGTCCACGCCGCCGTGGCGATGCCGGTGTCTTCCACCGCGCGCGGCAGATTGAACCAGCCCAGCTGGATCCTGGCCCCGGGCTCGATCGCCGCCGCCAGCCGGCGGTAGATCGGCAGCTGCAGGTCTTCCCAGCGCGGCGGATTCGCCCTGGCTTTGAAGGCTTGCGCCGGCGCCTTCGCCTTCTCGCCGGTCTTGTAGTCGAGCACGCGCAGCTCCAAGCCGCCCGCGGTCGTCTCGCGGCGATCGACGCGATCCACGCGCCCGCCCAGCGCGAATCCGACCTTCATGCCTTCGACTTCCACCGTCAGCGGCACTCCGCCGTCCGGCGCCGACCACTCGACGTGGATCGTGCGCCAGCCGTCGCGGCGTGACACCGCTTCTGCCGCAGCCCACGCACGCAGCCGGATCTCGAGTTGCGCGAGCTGCAGTCGCACCGCCGCCAGCGGGCGCCGGCCGAACTGACGCTCGGCTGCGCTTCGCATGCGCTTGATCACGGCTCCTGCGAGCGCGTCGGCGTCGCGCAGCTCCGCGCAGGCGGGATCGTTGTGAAACTCCGCCAGCACGGCGTGAGTGAAGACCCCGAAGCCCAGACCGTCCATCTCGTGCGGTTCCGGCTCGACGGTCTCCAGGCGCAGCACCCTCTCCAGCCAGTAGAGTCGCGGCGAGCTGAGATATCGGTTGAGCGATGAGGCGGAGAAGGGCCGTTCGCCGGGCGGCGGCGCCGCGGCGCGCGCTCGGGCGGCGGGCGGCGCAGGCGGCGCCCAAGGAATGGTGGCGCCCGCGCTTGTGGCTGCTCGTGGCGCGGGCGCGCGGAAGAAAGCCTGCACGCGCGCGGCGGCGTCGGCCCCCTGGAATACGAGCGGACTCGGCAGCCAGGGATCGCCGGCAGTTCCGCGCTGGCCGCTGACGAAGAGCAGCGCCTCGCGCGCATGGGCAAGCACGTGCACTGCGGCCACGTCGCGCGCGCGGCGGTCGTCGTTGCTCGGCAGGCCGAGCGCGACGCGCAGCGATTCGGGCAGGAAGGGGTGGCCGTGCACGGCTTCCGGCACGCTGCCGAGCTGGAAGCCGGTCACGCAGAGCGCCGGCGCCTCGTCGAGGGGCAGCTCCAGCCAGCCGAGTTGCTCGAGACCTCTCTGTGCGGGATCCGGCGCCAGCGTGTCGCTGCCGCAGGCGTGCATGACGAGGCGGAGGAAGTCCGAGCCGCCGATGCGCTCGGCGGCCAAAGGCGCCGGCAGCGCGGCCGCTTCGTCCAGCGCGCCGGCGAGTCGCTCGATGGCCTCAGCCTCTTCGCGGTCGAGGCGGTGGGCGAACACGGATTTCAGGAAACTGCCCACTTCCCGCGGCCAGGCTGCAAGCGGCAGGCGCGCGTCCTGCGCCAGTGCGCCGCAAATCTTGTCGAGGGCGCCGAGAGCTGCGCGCAGCCGCGCCACGTACCAGAAGCCGCCATCCTCCTCGATGAAACGCGGCCACTGCGCATCCATGCGGGCGGGCAGGTGCTCAGCCAAGTACTCGTCACAGGCGGAGCAGAGGTCGCCCTCAACTCCGAGCGCGGCTTCCAGATCCGGATGGCGCAGCAGCGCGGCAAAGGCGCGCGGATTCCGGCCTTCGAGGAAAGTGCGCAGCGCGTCGAGCAGCCGGCCCGGCGCGGTTTCAGCGATGCTGCGCCCGACCGCCGGACGGAGTCCGGCGCCCGCCTCCGCCAACCGCCGCGCCAGGAAGGGCGCGACTTCCGCCTGCAAGACCGCGACGCTCGCGCGCCCGTCCGGCTGACCGCCACAGACGGCCTGCAGGAAGGCCGCCGCCTCCTCCGCCTGATCCGATGGCCGGTCCGCCACGCGCCAGCGCGCATCGGGGATCGGCACCGCGCGATCCTGCCACGCCGCCGTGCGCAACAGGCCGAATTCATCGAAGCCGGACTCCTCACTTTCCGGCGCCAAGACGAGCGCCAGCACCGGCACTCCCTGCGCCGCCGCGCGGCGCAGCAACTCGCGCTGCAAACCGTTCACCGTCGTCACCCCGATCAGCACCAGGGCTTGCGGCGCGCGCAGCGGTGCGTTGCTCTCCAGCGCACGCAGACGCTCCAGGTGGGGATCGCCCAGGCCGCAGCGCTCGATCAACGCGGCGTACTCATCCTGCACTGCCGCCAGAGCGCGCCAGCGCTCCTTTTCACTCGCCGGCAGCAGCGTGCAAGACACGACGTCGGCGAAGCGCTTGCGCTCGGCCGCGAGCTCCTGGTGCAGGGCGCGGATCTGCGCGGCCAGTGCCGCCCAGCCGGTGAAATCGCCGTCGGCCGGCCGCCGCTGCGTGATCGCCGCCAGTTGCGCGGGCGGCAGCGACTGAAGGGTTTCCACCCACGCAATCTCGCGCGCCAGACCGCCCGCGCGCGGTTTCGTGAAACGCACCAGCGCGTCGGTGGCGGGGCCGATGGTGGCGATGCGCGGCGGGATCCACGACGGCGCGCAGCGCTCGATCAACAATTCTTCCAGCCGCCGACCCGCGCGCGCGCCGGGCAGGGCGATCGTGACTTTGTCAAAGTCATCGCCAAAGCGCGCGCGCAGCGCATCGGCCGCGCGTGGCAAGGCTGGAGCGTCCCACCCGAGGAAGATGCGCGCAACCTTCACGGAGTCAGGAGGGCCAGAGTGGTGGCTGAAATCAGGGACACCTTCTTCTTCCGCGAGCCCAGCGGCGCGTGCAGCACGCCCTCCTCCGTCCCGGCGCGCTCGACCGCCTCCTCCGGCTGCACGTACTCCGTCAGCACCCAGCCCTTCAATTCCTTCGCGTACAGCCCCAGCAGCGCCCATGCATCCGAGCGCGTGCTCGGCTCCGGATTGCACAAGAACTCGATCGCGTGCGCCGGTACGAAGCCCAGCTTGCGCAACTCCGTCAGCGCCGCCGGATGCGCTGTGCCGCCGCGCCGCACGCGCACCAGCACGTCGCGCACGTCGGCGTCCTCGACCGCATTGCCATAGGAATGCCGCGCGTCCAGCCCCTTCGGCGCCACCGCGCCCGCCAGCGCGCTGCGCGACAGATCCAGCAACAGGCCCCGGAACCGGTGCTCGTCCAGCGGAAGGTCGGTGAGGAGAGTGGCGAAGAGTTCCACCGCAGAGGGAGAATATCGGGGCCGCTGACGACACCGGCTGGCACACCAACTTGCCTCGCGATCTGCCCACGCCGCCGCCCGAACGCCTCCAGATTCCGGGGCCCGCCGGCGCGCTGGCGGCGACCTGGGAGCTGCCCGCCGCGCCGCCGCGCGGGCTGGTGCTGCACCTGCATCCGCATCCGGTGCACGGCGGCACGCGGCAGAACAACGTGGTGCGCTACGGCGCGCTGGGATCGCTGGCGGCGGGCTGCGCGGCGCTGCGAATCGACTTTCGCGGCGCCGGCGATTCAGAGGGCGAGTACGACGAAGGCCGCGGCGAGGTGGACGACGCGGAGGCGGCGTTCCGCTGGCTGCAGGCGCGCCACCCCGGCTTGCCGGTGATCATCTGGGGCTTCTCCTTCGGCTCGCGGGTTGGGCTCGATCTCGCCATCCGCCTGCGCGCGCAGGTGGCCGGCTATCTGGCTGTGGCGTGGCCGACCGGTTTCTATGCTTGGCCGGTGTCCACCGACTGGCCCGGGCGCTGCGCATTCCTCTACGGCAGCGCCGACCAGTACGTGGACGCCGCCAAGATGGAGCGCGCGCGGCAGCAAGGCGCCGCGCTCGAGCTCGTCCCCGGAGCCGACCACTTCTTCACGGGCCGCCTGGACGTGGTGCGGGAGTGGACGCGCAATGCGGTGTCGCACACCGTCGAGTAGTTTATTGCAACGCAAGTGCCGCACGCACTCTCCACGCTGAGCAAGCACATGCGCGGCGCCCTTCTCCTCGCGGCCCTCGCCTCGTGCGCCTCCGCCAGCGAGACGTCGGAGGATCTGACTCCGGTCAAGGCGGAGGTCTATCTTTCAGCGCTGGACGCCCTCGCCCGTGAGCATCCCGACGACCTGATCTGGGTGCGCAGCGGTTCCAAGATCGAGATCCTGCCCTACGTCGGCCGGTCCCAGTTCCGCGTCGCGTCCGAGGAGCTGTACGTCACCTGGCTGCGCATGGAGCGCGAACGGGACGATTGGCAGGCCTTCTCCGCCGCCCTGGTCCAGTGGCGGCCGCGCGTGAATCCGGGCGATCCGGCCGTCGAATATCTGCTTTCGCCGGTGATCCTCTCACAAGATCGGCAGAGGGCCGCGGTAGTGTGCGGATTCAACAGCACCTATTGCTTGGTCTTGCTCGAAAGAGATGGCGGTTCCTGGGCCACCAGAATCGAGTTCAATCCCGTGATTTACTAATCATGCGAAGTATGGCGTATGGACGGACTTCCTTCACACGCGGAAAATGAAGGTTCTAGTCCGTGCCCTTCAAACCGCATTTTGCATTTCTAGGAGCCTTAACATGATGCAATCCTTCTCGATGGCCGCCAAATCGGGCGTTGCCACCGGCCTTCTGGCGCTCGCCGCCACCCTTGGGGTCAACGCCGCCACCCAGCCGCGTCTCCTCGCCCTCCCGGTGGATCTCGGCAAAGCCGAGCGCTTCATCATTCTCGCCAAGTCCGGCGTCTCCACGGTGCCGACCTCCGCCATCACCGGCCTCGTCGGTCTCAGCCCCGCGCCCGCCTCCTACCTCACGGGCTTCTCGCTGACCATGGACGCGTCGAATCGCTTCGCGACTTCCGCGCAGGTGCGCGGCAAGCTCTTCGCGGCCGACTTCGCGCCGCCCGTCCCGACCGGCCTGACGCGGGCCGTGCGCGACATGGAAGACGCCTTCACCGACGCCGCCGGCCGCGCGCCGGACGTCACCGAACTCGGCGCCGGCGACATCGGCGGCATGACGCTCGTGCCCGGGGTCTACAAGTGGGGGACGAACGTCCTCATTCCCACCGACCTCACTCTCGACGGCGGCTCGACCGACGTCTGGATCTTCCAGATCGCCCAGGATCTGATCGTCAGCAGCGGCGTGGAAGTCATCCTGGCCGGCGGCGCGAAATCCAGCAACGTGTTCTGGCAAGTCACCGGACTCGTCGAAGTGGGCACGACCGCCCAAGTGCGCGGCAACGTCTTGTGCGCCACGTCCATCACGCTGAACACCGGCTCCTCGGTCCACGGCCGCCTGCTGGCGCAGACCGCCGTCAACCTCGACGGCAGCCGCGTCGTCGCGCCGTAGTCACGGCGAAAGGTCAACCCGCAGTCCTACAATGACTGCGGGTTTGCCGCATGACCACTCCGCCGCCTCCCGCGCAACGAGAACTCGCCCTCCGCGTCACCCTGCTGCCGCGGGACACCAACCCGACGGGCAGCATCTTCGGCGGCATCATCCTGTCTTACATCGACTTGGCAGGCGCCATTCCGGCGAAGCGGCTGAATCCGGCGCGCACCTACGTGACGGTGGCGATGGACGCCATCAAGTTCCACGCGCCGGTCTACGTCGGCGACCTGGTCAGCTTCTACGCCTCGATCAGCAAGGTCGGCCGCACCTCCATCACGGTGCTGGTGCACGTGGTGGCTGAGCGCCGCGACAACCCCGGCGAGGAAGTGCAGGTCACGGAAGCCCTCGTCACCTACGTGGCGATCGGCGAGGACGGGCGCCCCATCCCGGTGCTCAACCCGAAAGGCCGCTGAAGCCATGCCCGCCGAGCCCGCCGCGGTGGTGATCGCCGGCGCCTCGGGTTTGATCGGCCAGCGCCTCGCGCGCCGCCTGCGCGCGCAAGGCCGGCCGCTGATCTGCGTCTCGCGCGCGCCGCGCCCCGCGGAACCGGGCCTGCGCTGGGTCGTCTGGGACGAACTGCCCGCGGCGCTAGCCGACGCCGCCGCCATCGTCAATCTCGCCGGCGAACCGGTCGCCGGCCGCCGCTGGACGGAAAAAGTCAAATCACAAATTCGCGACAGCCGCGTGCACACCGGCGTCGCCCTCACCGCCGCGCTCGGCGCCATTCCCGCGCATCAACGGCCCGCTGTCCTCATCCAAGCCAGCGCCTGCGGCATCTACGGCGACCGCGGCGAAGCAACTCTCGACGAATCGGCCGAACCCGGCACGGACTTCCTGGCCGAAGTCTGCCGCGCCTGGGAAGAGGCGGGCAGCGGCGCCGAAGCCCTCGGCCTGCGCCGCGTGCTCCTGCGCATCGGCATCGTGCTCGCGCCCGAAGGCGGCGCGCTCAAGAAGATGCTGCCGCCCTTCCGGCTCGGCCTCGGCGGCCGGCTCGGCAACGGGCGCGCGTGGATGCCCTGGATCCACGCCGACGACCTCGTCGGCATGATCGAATCCGCCATTCAGAATCCGCCCTGGCGCGGCCCCGTCAACGCCTGCGCCCCGCATCCGGTCCGCAACGCCGACTTCACGCGCGCCCTGAGCCGCGCGCTGCGCCGCCCCGCCTTCCTGCCGGTGCCCGCCTTCGCGCTGCGCCTCCTTTTCGGCGAGGGCGGAACGATGTTGCTGGCCAGCCAGCGGATGCACCCGGCCGCCGCCGAGCGCCTCGGATACGCCTTCCGCCATCCCCAACTCGAACCGGCCTTGGCCGATCTATTGCAAAACCGCTGCTAATCTTTCCCCATGCCGAACTCCCCGGCTCGCTCCCTCGTCTATCTCACTCTCCTGCTGCCCCTCCTCGCCGCCGGAGCTTGTCAAAGTCTGACGGCTTCGGCCGCATCGGACGCCACCGCGGTCCGCCCGACGCGCCCCTGCCAGGGCGGCACGCCCTGGTCGCAGCTCTACGGCCCGGCCGGCCTCAACCTGCAAGACGGCGACTTCCTGCATATTCCTTACGGCACCGCGGTGCTTCTGGATCAGGACACGCCGGCGCTCGGCGGCCTGTGGGTGGACGGCACGCTCTGCTTCGCCGACACCGGCGACTGGGAGCTGCGCTCCTGCTGGATCCTCGTCACCGGGATCTTCGAGATCGGCCACAAGTACGTCAACCCGGCGAAGCCGTTCTTGCACCGCGCCACGGTCACGCTGGCGGCGCCGCCGGCCCTCGGCCTCATGAAGTGGTACGACCCGGACGATCCGCGCGATCCGCCGCGCAACACCTCGGTGCTCGCGCCCTTCGCCGGCGGCGAGATCGAGGACTTCTGCCTCGACCGCGGCCTCGTCGTCACGCGCGACGGCCAGCTGCGGCTCTTCGGCGCCGCGCGCGGAGCGGCCTGGCGCAGCCTGGCACAGACCGCGCCGGTCGGCGCCAACTCCGTGCGCCTCGACGCGGCGGTGGCCGGCGCCTGGAAGATCGGCGACGAGATCGTGATCGCATCCTCCGACTTCGACATGCTGCAGGCCGAGCGCCGCATCATCTCCGGCATCGCCGGCGACGTCGTGCAATTCGCGCCGCCGCTGCTGTACGAGCACTACGGCCAGATCGTCGAAATCCAGCCCGACGACGGCTGGCGCATGCCCGTCTTCGCGGAGGTCGGCAATCTGACGCGCAACGTGGTGATCCGCGGCGAGGCCGAGATCATCCACGACACCTTCGGGGACCGCATCAGCACGCCGGGCGAAAACTTCAACACGCCCGCCGAGGACCGCGGCCACGTCGTGGTGGTGCGCGAGATCGCCGGCGGCGCCTACGCGGCCGACCAGAATCCCTGGTTTGACGTGGCCTGGGCCGAATTCCGCGAACTCTCCATCGAAGGCAAGGCCGGGCGCTATCCCTTCCACGTCCACGAGCTCGCCGATGCCCGCAACGCCGGCGGCCAGAAGCCGCGCTTCGAGCACAACAGCATTCACGACACGCCGCACCGCTTCCTCGCCGTGCACAACAGCGAGCAGGTGATCGTGCGCGGCAACGTCGGCTGCGCCACGCGCGGCCACGGATTCTTCATGGAGGACACCGCGCCGGCGGCGGCCAACGCGCCCAACGCCGCCACCAACAACCGCATCGAGGACAACCTCGGCCTGCTGGTCGCGCGCCTCGACCTGCGCCACCAGGAGAAAGAACTGCGCGTCGCGCGCACCGACTTCGAGGAGCCGGCCGTGTTCTGGATCATGCATCCGGACAACCGCATCCAGCGCAACCACGCCGCCGGCGCCGGCGGCCACGGCTTCTGGCTGCTGCCGGCGGGGCCCGACGGCGCCAACGGGCTGCCCTGGGCGCACCATGACAATTTCGACGGCGACGAAGACGAGCACGAGTCCTGGTTCCGCGACAACGTCGCGCACTCCAACGAGCAGCACGGCTTCTACCAGAACCTGCGCCCGCGCTGGCGCAACGCCGACCCGGACGACCCGGACCTCGCCGACCAGATTCCCGCCGCCAGCGGCCTGATTGCCTGGAAGAACCGCCGCTACGGCGTGTGGTGGCGCACGCTCGGCCGCGCGGATCTCGCGGACCTCAAGATCGCCGACTGCCGCGCCGGCATGTATCCCGCGACCACCGGAACTCCCGTGGCTGGCGATTTGTACGACGTCCCGCCCGGATCCGGGCGCCAGAACGGCATCCTGGACATCGGCGACGTCCTGATCATCGGCGAGACGGAGAACCGCGGCAATTGGAATCCCGCCGACCCGCAGAACCTGCACCAGAACGCCGCCGGCCGCACGCTGCCGCAGCGCGACATGCACTTCACGGATCCGGACAGCGAAGAACCGCACTTCGTGCCGTGGGACGTGCTCGCCGGCATCGAGATGTACGACGGCCTCAACGTGGTGCACGACGTCCGCTTCGCCGGATTCGCCGACGTCGTCCTGCCGGCGCCGCAGGGCAGCACCCCGCTCTTCGGCCACTCCAGCCCGGCCACGCGCGAGTCGGCCTGCATCACGCAGGTCGGCTACGACTCGCGCTACGGCGTGGATCCGCGCAGCAGCGTGCGCAACCTCGAGTTCGCGCCCGGGACGGTGCAGCACAAGGTGCTCTTCCGCCCGATTCCCAACATGCAACACCCGCGCCCCGGCGCCGGCATGCTGCGCAACACGGTGGTGGTGGACCTGGACGGCACCCTGGCCGGCCAGGGCGCGAACCGCTACGTGCTCTTCCACGACGCCGCCATGTGGGCCAACGCGTCCATCGCCGCTCCGCCGGTGGGCAACGCCGCCGAGCGCTGGGTCGGCCTCGATCTGGCGAACGAAGCCGACTTCTCGATGGTCAAGCTCACGATCGACCTGTCCAAGGGCGCCGATCATCCGACGCGCGTGCGCGTGCGCGTCCCGAACTTCGGCGGCGTCAACCAGTTCCAGGACCTGCCGGCCGCCCAGGACGAATTTCCCGAGCGCTTCTGGCTCTTCAACGCCATCACAGGCGTGCGCCCGGGCAGCGCGCAGAACGGCATCTACGAGCTGACCTATCCCAATCCGGCGGCGGTGGCGCCGACGCGCATCGGCCTCGAATTCCAGTTCTCCGAGCGCGAGGGCGAGGTGCTCATGATCGGCCTGCCTCTGCCTGCTCTGACTTCCGCCGCCCCGGTGCGCATCGACGGCGTGGACGTCGCGCAGGAGCCGGGCTCGGCCGGCGGTTTCGCCACGCGCGCCGAGCTGCTGGCCTCGCCGAACGACCAGAACCGCTGGACCTTCGACCCGGCGGTGCAGCGCATCTGGCTCAAGCTGGTGTCGCGCCTGCAGGATCCTGGCTTCGCCGTGCACCGGGAAGGCACGCGGGTCGAGGTCAGCATCAATCCCTGAGCGCCAGCGGCGCCTAACATGATTCCAGCATGGCCGTCTCCGCCCTCCTCGCCCTGACGTTCCTCCTGCCGCCTCAGGATCCGGAGGCTTTCGCCGCGGGTTTGACGAAAATCCGCACCCAGATGGAGCGCCGCCAGTGGGACAAGGCCTACGACGCGCTCGGCGCGCTGCTGGCCGCGAACGAAGGCGCCGCCTTCGCGCAGCTCGAGGCGGATTCGATCCGCGAAGACATGAAGCGCATCGTCTTCTGGCGCGGCCGCGCCGAGCCCGATCCCGCCAGCCTCGTCGCCGGCGAGCTCAAGAAGTACAAGGACGGCAAGCTGGAGGTGACCTACCAGGGCCGCGACATGTCGGACTGGGACGTCCGCGAGGCGTACTACGCATTCCCCGCGCGCTTCGACGGCCCGTACACCGTCACGATCAAGCTCCGCAACCATCCGAACCGCAAACCGGTGACGATGGTTCTGGGAGCGACCGAAGATCCCTACGTGCGCGTGACCTGCGGCCTGCAGCTGAGCGACGGCAACGACGGCTACTACCCCGCCGCCGTGGATCTCATGAGCAAAGGCCGCGAGGTCGAGACTCTGGACAAGAACGACGAGCACCAGCTCGCCTCCTCGATGGCCGTGGAGCTCAAGCTCGACGTGACCGCGGGCAAGATCACTCTCGCGCACAACGGCAAGAAGGTGCTCGACGCCAAGCGGCCGAAGATGGAATACGGGGTCTTCGCGTTCTTCGGCGTTCCGGAGGACGAAATCGCCGGCGCGGAGATCCGCATCGCCGGCGAGGTGCAGCCCTCGTGGATGCAGAACAAGCTGGACGCCGCCCTGCAGAGCGAGCGCGAGAAGTTCGACGCCGGCTATCAGGAGTCCGCCCACCTGCCGGCATGGCTGTTGACGGCGCCCGCCGCCGGCCCGGCAGCAGATTCCGGCGCGCCGGCCGAGGGCCTCAAGCCGCGGAGCACCGCCACTCCCGACGCTCCCGCCCTGCGCCCCTATCCCGGCGCCGATCTCACGGGCTCCGAGCGCGACGCCTACCGCGAGGCCATTGCACGACTGAAGGAGCTGGCGGACCAATCCGGCGCCGCCGGACAGTCCGCGCACCTCGACGCGCTCGAGTCGGCGCAGCAGCTGCCTCCGGTGCTGCTGGCCTTCCTGCGCCTGCGGGTCGCCGAGGAGTCGGGCCAGCCGGCGGAATCCCTGCGCCACGCCGAGGCCGTTCTGGCTCTGGACGCCGCGCACCTCGGCACGCGCCGCGCCCGGGCGCGCGCCCTCGCCCACCTCGGCCGCCATCCCGAGGCGCAGAAGGTCTGGGAAGCCGCCGTCGCCGAGTTCGCCGGCGACGAGGCGCTCGTGGACGAATACGTCTGGTACCTGCTCGACCGCAACCAGATCCCGCGCGCCAGCGACGTCGTGCAGGCGGCCTCCGCCGCCAACCCGGAGCTGCGCAGCTCCATGGACTCCCTGCGCAAGCGCCTGGCCATGGCCGAGAAGGGTCCGGCGTTCGCGAAGACCTTCGAGGCCGTCAGCGACCACTACGTGGTGCGCTCCGACATCTCCAAGGAGATCTGCTACGAGGCCTGCCAGCTCCTGGAGAAGGCCTACACCTCCTACTCCATCCACCTGCGCAAGGTGGAGGGCCTGGAGCGCAGCCGCTTCCGCGTCTACATCTTCTCCGGCGAGGCTTCCTACCACCGCTACACCGACGAGGCGTTCGGCGGCCGCATGGAGAGCTCGGCCGGCGTCTACAGCCCGATGGTGAAGCAGCTGCTGATCTGGAACTTGCCCGACGCCGCCGACCGTCTGCGCACGACGGTGCACGAGGGATTCCACCAGTACCTCGACGCCGTCACCCGCACCGCGCCCGTGTGGTTCAACGAGGGCCTGGCCGAGTACTACGAGCTGGCCGAGACCAAGGACGGCAAGTTCACGACCGGGCAGATCAATCGCGACCACCTGGCCCGCCTGAAGAAGGAAGGCGTCGTCCCGCTGCTGGACTTCGTGCGTTACGACAACGCCGCCTTCCGCACCGAAGGCGAGGTGTCGCGCAACTACGCCCAGGCCTGGGGCGTCATCCACTTCCTGCGCCACGGCAGCCGCGCGAACCAGGCGATCTTCGACGCCCTCTTCGGCAGCCTCTGCGAGGGGGCCAGCAGCGGCATGGCCCTGCGCCAGGCCTTCGAAGGCGCCAGTTTCGCCGATCTCGACGCCGCATTCCTGGCCCACCTGGAAGCGCTGCGGGCAAAATGAGGGGCGTGGCCCTCGCCCTGCACCGCTCCGACCTTCTGCCCGAACCCACCGCGCAACTGGCCCGCTGGCTGCGCGCCGCCACCGACCAGCGCAATCCGGAGCCCACCGGCATGACGCTGGCCACGGTGGACCCCGAGGGGCGTCCGGCGACGCGCGTGGTGCTGCTGAAGGACCTGGCGCCGGAAGGTCTGGTGTTCTTCACCAACTACGGCAGCGAGAAGGCGCGCCATCTCGACCACAACCCGTGGTGCGCGATCAACTTCTTCTGGCCCGAGACCGATCGCCAGGCCGGGTTCCGCGGCCGCGCCGCGAAGACCGCGCGCGCCGAGAGCGAGGCCTACTTCGCGTCGCGTCCGCGCGATCATCAGATCGGCGCCTGGACCAGCGAGCAGAGCCGCCCTGTCGCGGACCGCTCCGCGCTCGAGGCGCGGCAGGCCGCGGTCGAAGCGCGCTTCGCGGACCGGGAAATTCCCTGTCCGCCGCACTGGGGAGGATTCCGCATCGAGCCGTACGAAGCGTGGTTCTGGCAGCGGCGGCCCGGTCGCTTGCACGACCGGTTCCGCTACACCATGCTGCCCGACCGCACCTGGCGCATCGAGCGCCTCAACCCATGAAAATCCCCGCAGACACCCGCCTTTACGATCTTGCTCCGTCGCCGAATTGCATGAAAGCGCGCATCGGCCTGAACCTCAAGTCCGTTCCCTTCAAGAAGATCGCCGTGGATCCCGCCAATCGCGCCACGGTCGTCAAAGCTTCCGGCCAGCCGCTGACGCCGGCCCTGCTCGCCAACTCCTCCGTGCTCTTCGACTCGCACGCGATCCTGCGCTGGCTCGACGGCAACGTCAAAGAAGGGCCGCGCCTCTTCTCTCCCGACTACCAGATCATGAAGCAGATCGAGGAGTGGGAGAGCTTCGCGCGCGGCGGACTCGGCCGCAGCGTGCGTCCCATGTTCGGCATGGCCTTCGGCCGCATTCCGGTGACGGACGAGGCGGTGGCCGCGGCCAACGCCGCCTTCGCCGAGGATTCCGCGCGCGTCGAAGACGCGCTGACCAAGGGTCCGTGGCTGGTGGGAGGCCAACTCACCGCCGCCGACGTGATGGTGGCGACGAATCTCTTCTACGCCACGCAGCCGGAGCAGGAAGTCGTGCGCAATCTGCCCTTCTGGGCCGTGTTCCAGCGCTTCGACCTGGGTCCGAACCGCGAGCGCACCCGCGATTGGGTGGCGCGCGTGATGGCTTGGGATTGCTGGCTGAATCCCGCGGCCACCTTCGTGCCCCGCGGCTCTGCCGCGATCAGCAAGGGTGGTTCTTCTCGTCGCGGCTCCGCCGCGGCAGGCAAGACTGCGGCTTCTCGTGCGTCTTCCGCCAAGAAGTCTCCCGCCAAGCCGGCCAAGAAGGCGGCGAAGGCGAAGCCCGCCGCGAAGTCCGCGAAATCCAAGCCTGCGCCCAAGTCCAAGAAGTCCAAGCGCGGCAAGAAGTAGAGCCGATCACCCCGATCAGCGCCCAGCGGCGCCGGAGCACGCGCTCCGGCGCCCTTTTTATTATCCGATCAGCGCGACAAGCCCAGCCGATCGGCCGCGCGGCAGCCGATCAGCATGAGCAGCGCGAACTCCGCAGCGACCGCCCACCAGCCGACGCCCACCGGCTCCGCCGCGCCGAGCGCGCGCGCGCCGAGATAGGCGAGCGGTCCGCCCAGCGCGCCGAGCGCCAGCGTCAGCAGCGGCCGCGGCGCCAGCCAGCGCGCCAACAGCGGCACGCAGGGCGCGAAGGCCAGCCAAAGCGCCGCCATCCAGCATGGCAGCGCGCCGATCTGACAATCAGCCGGCTGGAAATCCAGCCAGGCCCACGCGCTCAGCAGCAAATCCACGGCCGTGCCGGCCGCCGCGAAGCTGAACAGGAACAGCGCGCGGCGCGCTCGCAAGGGCGAGGGCGCCAGCGTCAGCGCGAGCACAGGCAGCACCGCGAGCGCGCCGGGCCACGTCAGGCCGCGCGCGCCGCCCGTGACGCAGGCGAACCACGCGGCCTGATAGGCCAGCACGATCAGCCAGGCGGGGGCATGCCGGCTCACGCGCTGCAAGCCAGCGGCGACTCGCCGCGCCAGCCCGGCCGCGCGAACAGCAGATGCGCGGTGCCAATGTGCCGCTCGAGGAATCCGCCTGCGCAGTAGCAGAAGTAGAAGTTCCACAGCCGGCGGAACTCGCGATCGAAACCCAGCCGCTCGAGCTCCGGCTCCGCCGATTGGAAGGCGCGGCGCCAGGCCAGCAACGTGGGCGGGTAATGCGCGGTGATGTCCTCCAATTGCACCAGACGCAGATCGCTGGCGCGCGTGGCGGAGTTCAGCAGCGCGGTGACCGAAGGAATGCAGGTGCCCGGGAAGATGTGGCGTTGGATGAAATCCACTTCGCGCAGGGCGCCCGCGTAGCGCTGATCGGCAATGGTGATGGCTTGGACGGCCGCGAGTCCGTGCGGTTCGAGGCGCGCGCCGAGGACGCGGAAGTAGTCCTCGTAGTATTCGGCGCCGACCGCCTCGATCATTTCGACGGACACCAGCTTGTCATGGCGGCCCTCCAAATCGCGATAGTCGCGCAGCAGCACCTCGACCCGATCCTGCAGCCCGGCCTCGCGCACGCGGCGGGTGGCCAGTTCGTGCTGCGCAGGAGAGATCGTCGCCGTGGTGACGCGCACGCCGTAGCGCGCAGCCGCATGGATGGCGAAGCCGCCCCAGCCCGTGCCGATTTCCAGCAAGCGCTCCCCGGGCCGCAGCTGCAGTTTGCGGCAAAGCCGGTCCATCTTCGCGCGCGACGCATCTTCGAGGCTGGCTCCCGCCTGCTCGAACAGGCCGCAGGAGTAACTCATGGTCGGATCGAGCCACAGGCCGAAAAAGTCGTTGCTCAGGTCGTAGTGCGCCGCGACGTTGCGCCGCGCGCCGCCGCGCGTGTTGCGGCGGCGGGCGTGGAAGAATTTCAGCAGCGGCAGGGCCAACTTGGCGAGGCCCGAGTCGAGCCCGCTGAGAGCCTTTTGATTGCGCGCGAACAGCCGCACGACGGCGACCGGATCCGGCGAATCCCACCATCCAGCGCCGTAGGCTTCGCCGGCGCCGACCGATCCGCCGGCGAGCAGCGCGCGCCACAGTCGCGGATCGCGGACCTCGACGCTCGCGCGCAATCCATCGGCGGCCGGACGCCCGAGCACGGACACGGCGCCGCCGGCGTGGCGGATTTCAAGCTGTCCGTCGCGCAGGTCCGCGAGACGGCCCAGCACGAGACGTTCCTCCAGCCGTCCCGCCCAGCTGGCGGGCGCGGAGGCGCCCCTGGCCCGCGGCGGGGCATGCGCCTCAGTTGACGGCGGCGGCATGACGTTTTGCGGGATGCGTGAAGAAGGGCGCGCGCCGCAGCAGCAGCAGCGCGGCCTGCCAGTAGATGGCGGCGTGCGTCTTCCAGCCCATCCAGGGCGCGCGCGCAAAGGCGCGGCGCAGCTCGCGCGCGCTGAAGGGCCGGCGCCGCGCCGCGAAAGACGCCGTGAAAACCGGCTGGCCGCCGCGCGAGCTGCGCATGCTCACGGCGAGCCGGCGCAGCGGATCGCTGAAGGTCCAGGAATACTCGTGATCCATGTCCTGAAAGGGCGAGACGTGGAATTGCTTGACGAAGCGCGCGCGCGCCCCGCGGCCGGACGCGCCGGCGGGCAGCACGTAGGCGTGGCGCTCCTGCCACGGAGTGTTGGTGATCTCGGCGACCACCGCCTCGAGGGTCGCGCCGTCGGGCGCGAAACAGTAGTAGAAGCTGACCGGATTGAAGACGTAGCCGAATGCGCGCACCTGCGTCAGCAGCCGCACCGGGCCGGCCGGGCGGCTCCCGGTTTCGCGCGCCACCAGCCGGCGCACCGCCTCGTCGAGCGGCAATTCCCGCGGTCCGAGATAGTCGCTGCGCCGGAAGGACCAAGGCCGCGGGCACTCGGCGCCGAATACGCGCGACAGGCTGCCGGCCTCGGCCAATTCGCCGAGATCCAGATACAGCATGCAGGTGCGATAGGAGAAGGCGCGGCGCGGCGGCATCGCGCGGCGATGGCGCACGCGTCCGTAGCAGATGGCGCTGTGGCGGAGAGCGCTCATGCCACGGCCTCGATTTCCTGCGCGGCTGCCTGGCCGGAGCGCACGCCGTCCTCGTGAAAGCCGTAGCCCCAGTAGGCGCCGCAGAAGTGCAGGCCATGGCGGCCGCTGATTTCCGCGCGCCGCTTCTGGGCGCGGGCGGCCGCCAGATCGAAGATCGGATGCGCGTACTGGTAGCGGCCGAGCACGTGCTCGGGCCGGATCTCCTGCGCGCGGTTGAGCGTGAGCAACACCGGCCGCGCCGACTGGAAGCCCTGGAGGCGGTTCATCCAGTAGGTGACCTGCGCGCGGCCGTCGCCCTGGCCCGCGGGGCTGACGTGGAAATTCCAGGCGGCCCAGGCGGCGCGGCGCCGCGGCATGAGCGCGTCGTCGGTGTGGAGCACCGCGTCATTGGGCTGGAACGAGATGGCGCCGAGGATTTCGCGCTCCAGCGGCTGCGCGTCCGCGAGCAAGCCCAGCGCCAGGTCGGCATGGACGGCGAGGATCACGCGGTCGAAGCGCTCAGCCGGTCCGGCGGCGGGCTGCAGCTCGACGGCGCCGCCGGCGCGGCGCAAGGAGCGCACGCCCTGGCCCAGGCGGATGCGCTCGCGGAAGGGGGCGGCCAGCGCTTCGACGTAGCGGCGCGAGCCGCCGGTCACGGTGAGCCAGGTCGGCCGGCCGCCCGCCTGAAGGAATCCGTGATTGTCAAAGAACTGGCAGACGAAGCGGGCCGGCAACTCGCGCACCCGGCGAGCGTCGGCCGACCACAGCGAGGCGCACATCGGCAGCAGGTGGTGCTCGACGAAGGCGCGGCCGTAGCCGCCTGCCTCCAGAAAGGCGCCGAGCGTCGGCTCGCCGCCGCGGCCTTCCGCTGCGTCCAGAAACCGCCGCGCGTGGCGAAAGAAGCGCAGCACGTCGCGCAGCATGCCCCAGAAAGCCGGCCGCAGCAGATTGCGGCGCTGCGCGAAGAGGCCGTTGAGGTCGGTGGCGTTGTACTCCCAGCCATTGGCGGCGACCGCCACCGAGAAACTCATGTTGCTGGCGTGCGCCGCGACGCCGAGCCCGTCCAGCAGCGCCGAGAATTGCGGATAGTTGCCGCGGTTGAACACGATGAAGCCGGCGTCCACCGCGAAATTTTCGCCGCCGACCTCGACTTCCACGGTGTGGGCGTGGCCGCCCAGGCGCGCGTCCGCCTCGAACACGGTGATTTCATGCCGCGGGTGAAGCCGCGCCGCCGCCGCGAGGCCGCTGACCCCCGCGCCCACGATGGCGACGCGCATCTCACCCGGCGGGCTTGAGGATCCGGTCAGGGATCTTCCGCAGATCCCACACGATGCCGAGCGCCGCGAGCAGCGAAAGGCCGTACCAGGAAACGTCGATCTGCCACCAGCGGAAGCCCTGGCGCACCGATCCAGGGTAGTGGTGGTGATTGTTGTGCCAGCCTTCGCCCAGCGTGATCAGGGCCAGCAGCCAGTTGTTGCGGCTCGTGTCGCCGGTCTTGTAGGTCTGATAGCCGAAGACGTGCGCGAGCGAATTGATCGTGAAGGTGCCGTGGTAGAGCACGACGGTCGAAATGAAGAAGCCCCACACCAGCAGCTGCGGTCCGTTGGTGCCGAGGCCGGGCGCGAAGCGCTCCAGCAGCGCGCCGAGGCCGAACACCGCGGCGGCGAACAGCAGCGGCACCAGGGTGTCGAAGCGGTCCAGAAAGCGCAGCTCGCGGAACTCGGCCAGATCGGGCACCTCTTCGATCTGCGTGCGGAAATTCTTGCGGTCGAGAATCCAGCCGACGTGGCTGGTGAAGAAGCCTTTCTGGCGCGGGCTGTGCGGGTCGTCCTGCTGATCCGAATAGCGGTGATGGCGCCGGTGGTGCGCCGCCCACCACAGCGGGCCGCGCTGCACGCAGGTGTTGCCCGCCACCGCGAACAGGAACTGGGCGAGGCGCGAGGTCTTGAACGTGCGGTGCGAGAAGTAGCGGTGATAGAAGGCCGTGACCGCGAACATCCTCAGCAGGTAGGCTCCGAGCGCGAAGAAAACCGCGAAGGGGCTCCAGCCCACGCCAATCACGGCGAAGCAGGCCAGGTGCATGCCGATGAAGGGCAGGATGCGCAGCCAGTCCACGCCGGTCTGCTCGGGTCCGGTGGGCGTCTTCGCGGCGTCGAACCATGCGGCGAAGGAGGATAGGCGGGATTTGGGTCGGCTCATCGAGGGGCCAGGAGATGATGGGCGACGACCCATTCGCTTCCGTTGCGGAACGCGAAGAGCTCGGCGCAGGCGAGGAAGAAGATACGCCAGCGCCGCAGGGCGAGATCGGGATTTGCGCAGCCGGGCGCGAGCGCGGCGCGAGCAGCGGGGCGGCGGCGATCGAGATTCCGCAGCCAGGCCTCGGCGGTGCGCGCGTAGTGCTCGCCGCCCACGATCCAGCGCTCTTCGGTTGCGAAGGGCACGTCGAGGGCGTCCGGAAGACTGGCGGAGGGCATCATGCCGCCAGTGAAAAAATGCCGGCCCATCCAATCATGCCGGCCGTCCGTTGCGAAAGGGTAGCAATAGTCGCGGTGCGCGAAGACGTGGAGGAACAGCAGACCCTCCGGGCGCAGCCAGCCGCGCGCGCGGCGCAGCATCTCCTCCCAATTGCGCAGATGTTCGAACATTTCGACGCTGACGATGCGGTCGAAGCGCTCGTCCAGCTCGAGTTCGGAGACGTTCACCGTGCGCACCTCCAGATTGCGCAGGCCGCGCTCGGCCGCGCGCGCGAGGATGAATTCGCGCTGGCTCGCGGAATTGGACACGGCGAGGATCCGGGCGCGCGGCAGGCGCTCGGCCATCCACAGCGTCAGCGAGCCCCAGCCGCAGCCCAGCTCGAGGATGCGCTGGCCGTCGGCCAGTCGCGCGCGCTCCGCGGTGAGCGCCAGCATGCGCTCCTCCGCCGCGTCCAGATCGGCCGTGCCGGCGTCCCAGTAGGCGCTGCTGTACTTGAGTTGCCGGCCGAGCGCCTGCTGATAGAAAGCCGCCGGCACTTCATAGTGCTGCTCGTTGGCGGCGTCCGCCTCCAGCGCGACCGGCCCGGCGCGCACGATGCGCAACCAGTTCTCCTCGCGGCCGCCGGAGTGGAGGACGCGCTCCTCCGCGAGTCGCTCGCGCAGGAGGCGGCGGATTCCGGCGCGCAGGAGCGAGTCCGGCAGCCAGCCGCGCTCCGCCAGGGCGATGCCGGCGCTCATGCGCTCAGCTCCCGGCGCGGCGGCAGCGGGATGAAGGCCGACGTGGTCCGTTGGTAGCGGCGGTAGTCCTCGCCGCGCGAGCGCAGTGCTTGGCGCTCGGTGTGAGGGATGCCCGAGACGAACAGCACGAGGATCAACAGGAAGGCGGCGGCGGCGGCGCCGGTCCAGCCCTGCGGCGCGGGCCACGCGATCAGCGCGATGCCGCACCAGGTCAGCCACTCGCCGAAGTAGTTCGGGTGGCGCGACCACTTCCACAATCCCGCGCGGCAGGTGCGGCCGGCGTTCGCCGCATCCCCGCGCCAGCGCGCAAGTTGCGCGTCGGCCAGGGACTCGATGCCGAGTCCGAGCAGCCAAACGCTCGCGCCTGCCAGGTCCAGCATCCGCCAGGACGGATGCGGATCGTGGGCGATGAAGAAGTAGGGGAAGGAGAGGCCGATCGCGACCAGCGCCTGCATCAGGAAGAAGCCGAGCATGAACACCGCGTGGCGCTCGCCCGCAGCGGCGCGCATGGCGTGATAGCGGCCGTCGCCCGAGTCCTGCCGCAGCCGCCGATGGAGATGCTGCGCGAGCCGCACGCCCCAGGTCAGGGCCATGAGGCCGATCAGGAGCCGCCGCGGACCCCAACCTTCGCCGGCCGCGGCGTACAGGCCGCCCAATCCGGCGACCATCAGCGCCCACAACACGTCCACGTGGCTTTCCCGGCCGGCACGGGTCCAGGGCCACCACGCCGCCAGAAAGGTGGCAATGCTGAGGCCGGAGCCGAGCAGGAAGAGAGGGCCGGGGGCCATTTATGTCTAGGAATAAATTAAGACAAAAACCGCAATCCGTCGAGATATTTTCCTAGAATCGGGAATGGCCACTCCGGCTTGCGGCCCCCCTGACCCAGCGGCTCAGTTGTCCATCGGCGACCTGAGCGCCGCCACGGGCATTTCCGTGCATGCGCTGCGCGTCTGGGAGCGCCGGTACGGGAGGCCCCAGGCGGAGCGGCTGCCCTCCGGCCACCGCCGCTACGCGGAGACCGACGCCCTTTGGTTGCGGGCGGTGCACGAACTGACCGCCTACGGGTTCCGGCCGGGCGATCTGATGCAGTTGCAGCCCGCCGGGCTGCTGAAACTCGTCGAGACCGAGCGCGCCCGCCGCATCACGGGCACGCGCGCCGCTGACCTGCTCGAACAGTACCGGCAGGGCGGCGCGCAGGTTTTGCGCAAGTCCTTGCGCGCGGCGGTGGAGGAGCGCGGGACGCGCGCCGCGGCGGGGCGTTTGATTTCTCACCTGATTTCCCTGGTCGGAACCGAGTGGGCGGCAGGCCGCCTGGAGATCGGGCAGGAGCACGCGATCACCGAAGTCCTGGAGGACGTGCTGCGCACGCTGCGCGAGCAGGCGCTGCGCAGCGTGCCGCCGCGCGCGACGGGCGGCCGCATCGCGCTCGCAAGTCTGTCCGGCGAGCGCCATGGACTGGGACTGCAGCTCGTCGCCGTGATTCTGGCCCAGGAGGGCCTCGAGCCGATCGTGTTGGGCGTGGATCTGCCGGCGGCGGACCTGGCGGCGGCCGCCGTGGCGGAGGGCTGCGTGGCGGTGGGCGTCAGCGTGTCGCTGGCGCACGGCACGCCTGAGCACACGCGCCAGCTCGCTGCTTTGCGCGCGCGCCTGCCTGCCGGCATGCCGCTCCTGGTGGGCGGCCTGGGCGCGCGCGCCGCGGTGCGCGGGGTGGAAGGCGTGGAGCTGATGATCGATCTGCAGGATCTCGAGGAATGGGCCCGCCGGCGGCGGGCCGCGTAGAATCGTCAACCATGCCGCGCCGCCGCACCCGCACCGTGAAGGTGGGCAATCTGCTGCTCGGGCACGAGCATCCGATCCGCGTGCAGTCCATGACCACCACGGACACGCACGACGTGGCGGGCACGGTCGGCCAGATCGAGGCCCTGGTCGCGGCCGGCTGCGAAATCGTGCGCGTGACGGTGAATCACGACAAGGCCGCCGACGCGCTGCCGGAAATTCGCAAGCACTGCCCGGTGCCGCTGGTCGCGGACATCCACTTCACGCACCGCCTCGCCCTGCGCGCGATCGACGCGGGCGTGGACAAGGTGCGCCTGAATCCGGGCAACGTCGGCAGCCTCGACCGCGTGCGCGAAGTGGTGCGCGCGGCCGCCGCCGCCGGCATCGCGCTGCGCATCGGCGTCAACTCCGGCTCCGTCGAGAAGGATCTGCTGGAGAAGCACGGCTATCCCTCGCCGGCGGCGATGGTCGAGAGCGCGCTGCGCCACTGCGCCACCGTGGAGGAGATGGGCTTCCGCAACTACGTGGTGAGCCTGAAGTCCACGGACACGCACACCGTGCTGGCGGCCAACCGGCAGTTCGCAGCGCAGAGCGACGCGCCGCTGCACCTGGGCGTGACCGAGGCCGGGCGTCCGGGCTACGGCTCGCTGAAGAGCGCAGTCGGACTGGGCGCGCTGCTGATGGAAGGCATCGGCGACACGATCCGCGTCAGCCTCACCGGCGATCCGGTGGCCGAGATTCCGGTGGCGTATGACATTCTCAAGGCGTCGGGCGCGCGCGTCACCAGCCCGGAGCTGATCGCCTGCCCGACCTGCGGCCGCATCGAGATCGATCTCGAAAAGTTGATGAACGATCTGGAGCAGCGCATGCGCGGCGAGACCGCGCCGGTCAAGATCGCGGTGCTCGGCTGCGTGGTGAACGGCCCCGGCGAGGCCAGCGAAGCCGACATCGGCATCGCCGGCGGCGGCGGCAAGGGCATCCTCTACCGCAAGGGCCAGCAGGTGCGGATCGTCAAAGAAGCCGAGATGCTGGACGCGCTGGTCGAGGAAGTGCGCGCGTGGAAGGCGGAAGAAGTCGCTGCGGGCCGGCTGCCCGGCCGTTAGCAGAAGGGCCGTTCAGGGGTTGCGTTTTGGGGTCCGCAAAGCGATAACTGACGCGTCTCCGCTGGCTGAAATTTGGCCCATCCGCCGCTTCCGGCCTCGCTGCTCCCCTTCGCCGCTCTGCTGAAGGGAGCTGCCGAGGACTTCCTGCAGCTCGATGCCCCGCTCTGGATTGCGCGGGCGCCGGGTGCCGTGGACGTTTTGGGCGGCCCGGCCGAGATGCCCGGCAGCATGAGCGTGAGTCTGGCGGTCGGTCGCTCCGTCTTTTGCGCCATCCAGAACCGCAAGGACGACCGCATCCGGGTGCGCATGCTGCGCAGCCAGGCCGAGGGGGGGGCGCTGGAGTGGACGGGCAGGATCGGCACCATCTACACCAAGAAGGGGCCGCCGCGCAGCCTCGTGATCCTGCAGCAGCAGTTCAAGACGGACAACGCGGCGTGGATGATGGAATTGGTCGCGGCCATGATCGGCCTGCGGCGCACGCACCAGCTCAACACTCCGAAACAAGGCTTTGACCTTGTAGTTTGGGACCAGCTGCCCGCCTCCTCCGGCGCCGGCCGCACCGCCGCCCGCGCCACCGCGCTGTCCCTGGCCTTCAAGGCCTCCACCGGACTCGACAAGAAGCGGGTGGACGGCGTGCGCGTCGCGCGCGCGGTGGCCTACGGTCAGCACGAAGTGCTGGGCCGCACCCTCGGCCTGACGCCGGCCCTCACTTGCGGCGTCGCCCGCAGCGGCTGCCTGCTGCGCACCGAGCACGCCGCCGACCCGATCATGCAGTGGGTCCCGCAGCCGGATCACGTGGTGATCGTGGTGGCCGATCTCGGCCTCGGCGCCGTGGCGCCGCCGGCCCTCGTGGACGCCGCCACCGTCGGCGCCCACATGGCCATGGAGCGTCTGAACGCCGCGCTCGTCAAGGCCAAGCAGTCGCCGCGCGGCGGCTGGGGTCAGGTGACCGCTTCGGAGTTCGAAGGCGGCCTGCGCGACCACGTGCCGGTCAAGGAGACCGGCGCCGAGTGGCGCGCCAGCTTCAAGAACCTGCAGCAGACCTGGACCGAGCAGGTCGTGCCCGCGACTTCGTACCGCCTGCGCGCGCTGGCCGAGCACCACGTGCGCGAAGCCGGCCGCAGCCGCCGCTTCCTCGAGAGCATGCAGGAGTACTCGCGCTCGCGGCGCGAGGAAGACCTGATCGAGGTCGGCCGCGCGATGACCGGCTCGCACAGGTCGCTGGGTGAGAAGTGCGGCATCTCCAACGAAGCGGTGGACGATTTCGTCGCGCGCGTGCAGGAAGGCGGGCGCAAGGCCGGCTTCTTCGGCGCGCGCCTGGCCGAGACCGGCGGCGGCTCGCTGGTCTGCGTGCTGGCGCAGGCTTCCGCGCTGGACCGCTTGCGCGAAATCGTGCGCGAGTTCGGCAAGGCGCGCAAGACCAGCGGCGCGCTGCTGCCCGGCACCGGCCAGGGCGGCGTGCTGACCGCGTGGTGGGAAGGCGTGCTCGAGACGGTGGAGGACACCGAAGTGGACGAAGTGGTGCCGGTGGTTGCGCCCGCGCGCGTGCGCGACGCGGCGCCGCCGCCCGTGGACGACGACGAGGGAACCTAACATGCGACGGATTCCTGCGATTGCGGCAGCCGCCCTGGGAGCGCTGCTGGCCCTCGGCGCTTGCGCCGCTCCCCGTTCCGGCGCGTCGGCCGTCCACGATCCCGCAACGCCGCAGCTCCACGAGATCGAAGACCGCGGCTACGACGCGCTGCACTACCGGCTGGAGTTCCGCATTCCCGGCGACCGGCCTTCGTTCACCGGACTGACCACCATCGAAATCGCGGCGCTGCGTCCGCTGCGCGAAATCGTGCTCGACGCCGCCGACATGTTCGTGCGCCGCGTCACGGTGGGCGGCGCCGAGGCCGAATTCGAGCACGCCGGCGGCCGTCTCACGATCCGCCCGCGGCGCGAACTCACGGCCGGTCAGGAAGTCCTGGTCACCGTCAGCTACGACGTGGACGATCCCGTCGCCGGCCTGCACTTCTCGCTGCCGCGCGGCAGCGGCGTGCGCGACGCGATGCCGCAGGTGTTCTCGCAGGGCGAGGACGTGCGCGCGCGCCACTGGTTCCCGTGCTTCGACGCGCCGCACGAGCGCGCCTCGCACGAGGTCGTGGCCACCGTGCCGCAGGATTGGGAGGTGATCGCCGCCGGCCGGCAGACCGGCCGCACCGTCAACGGCGGCTCCGGCACCGTCACGGTCACCTGGAGCATGCCGGAGGCGATGCCGGCCTATCTCTACACCCTCGCCGCCGGCCCGTTCGCGCGCGTCGAGGACCGCTGGCAGGACGTCACGATCACGCACTACGTCGAGCCGGGCGACGTCGAGGCCGCGCGCGCCGCCTTCTCCCGCACCGCGGACGTGCTCGGCTTCATTTCCGAGTACACCGGATTCCGCTATCCATTCCCGAAATACGCGCACGTCGCGGTGCGCGACTTCCCGTTCGGCGGCATGGAGAACGTCAGCGCCACCACTGTGACGCGCGGCGCCGTCCAGCGCGCCGCCGACAATCCCGAGGGCGCCTGGGGCCTGGTGGCGCACGAGGCCGCGCACCAGTGGTTCGGCGACGTCGTGACCTGCGCCAGCTGGCCGCACATCTGGCTCAACGAGGGTTTCGCCACCTACTTCACGCAGCTCTATCAACTGCATGCGTTCGGCGAGGAAGCTTTCCTCTACGGCATGGGCGGCACGCTCGACGGCTACCTCGGCGCGTGCACCGGCGACAATCTGCGGGCGCTCGTCAAAGAGGAGTACCGCATGCCGATGGATCTCTTCTTCGACGGCACGGTCTATCCGGGCGGCGCCTCGCGCCTGCAACTGCTGCGCGGCATGATCGGCGATGACAAGTTCCGCGCTGGCATCAAGGCCTACCTGCTGCGCAACGCCTTCCAGTCGGTGAGCACCGAGGACTTCGCGGCGGCGATGAGCGAGGCCGCGGGGCGCGACCTCGGCCCCTGGTTCGAGCAGTGGGTGCTGGCGCCCGGCTATCCCGAGGTCGAAGTGACCTGGCGCGCCGAGGGCGGCGGCGACGCGGTCGTCGAGCTGCGCCAGACGCAGACCGGCGCCGGAGTGCCGCAGGCCTTCGCGTTCCCGCTGGAGATCCGCTGGTGGGAGGGCGGCGTGCCGCGCCTGCAGCGCTTCGAGGTGGACGAGCGCGCGGAGTCCTTCACGGTGGATCTGAACTCCAAATTCACTGGCTTCCTCGAAATCGATCCCAACGTCTGGGTGCCGGCGGCCTGGACCGTGCGCGAGGAGCCCGCGGCCACCATGCTGCGCGCGCGCCACGCCGGATCGGCGCGGGTGCGGGCGCAGGCCTGCCGCGATCTTGCGGCGCGCGGCGGCGAGTCCGCGATCGAGGTGCTCTTCGAGGCGGCGCAGAAGGATCCTCTGCCGGCGCTGCGCGCCGAGGCGGCGGGGCTGGCCGGCGGGCTGATGCTGGACTCCGAGGCTCTGCGTCTGCACGAGGCCCATCAGGCCGAGAAGGATCCGGCGGTGCGCGAGGCCTGGTGGCGCCAGTTCAGCCGCTTCGCCGATCAGTCATTCGTGTTCGACGCCCTGGTGCAGAAGTGGAAGGACCCGCGCGCCAGCGCCGCCGAGCGCGAGGCCGCGCTCACCGGCCTGTCCGGCGCGCTGGCGCTGGAGGAGGCGCGCACGCTGCTGACGAACACGGCCCTCAATCCCAACGAGCCCGAGCGGCTGCGCATCGCCGCCGTGGGACTGCTGGCGCAGAAGATGCCGGACGGCGCCACCCGCAGCACGCTGCTGCCGCTGTCCTGGAGCGGAGTCGAAACGCCGCTGCGCGCTGCCGCGTTGCGCGCGCTGCAGCCGTGGCTCGAAGGCGCGTCGCAGTCCGATCCCGCCTCGCTGTCCGTGGTGGATTCCTACCGCCAGGCGCTGCGCTCGCCGAGCGCGGTCCTGCGCCGCGCCGCCGCCGAAGGAGCCGGCAAGCACCCGCAATGGTTCGGCCGCGAGATCGAGGAACTCCTCGCGCGCGACCCGGACACGCGGATCCGGAGGCTGCTGGAGGCGAACTGATCCTGGCCCAGGCCGCTGGAGGTCAGCGGGCCTCAGCCGGGCTCACTTCCAGCGGTCGGACCCGGTGTCAGAGATGGGGCGCGGCCCCAGCTCCTTCGCGCTCGTCTGCAGCAGCCGGAAATTCGCCTCCGGCAGGCCTCGGCTCAGGGCCAGGCCGGCTTCGCGGTGGGCGATGGCCCACTCGCGGGCGGCGAAGCCGGTGCGGCGCACGTGCTCGGCGGCGGCGGTGAACCGGAAGCGCAGTTCGGCGGCGGCGCGCGCGGCGTCCGCGGCTTCCTGCTCCAGCCGCGCGAGCTCGGGACGGTTGGCGTCGAGGGTGGCCTGCGCGCCCGCACGCGCCACGCCGGCTCCGGCCGCCTCCTTGCGCAGTTCCGTTTCGGCGGCCGCGACGATTTCCGCCACCGCCGCCCGCCGCGCATCCAGCCGCGCCGCATCCTGCTGCAACTGCGCCGCAGCGGCGTCGCGCGCGGCCAGCACGGCGTCTGACAATTCCTGGTGGAACGCCGCGAAATCCTCGCCCAGCCGCGCCGCCGCCGAGTCCGCCGCCTGCAGCGCCGAGGCGGTGGTGTTGGCGCGGATCATGGCGCGCGCCGTCTCGTCGCGCTGCGCGGTGGTCTCCGGACTGACGCCGGGCACGTCGTCCACGAGGCGGCGCCAGGATTCGGCCGCCGCGCGCACGCCCCGGCCGTCGTAAGGCGCCTCGCGCAGCACGGGCAGCATGCGCCCGCAGTAAGCCTCGAGCGCGCGCCACGCGTTCAGGCGCGCCTTCGCGATTTCATTCATGCGCGTCAGCGCCGCATCGGGCGCCTCCGCCGCGGCCCCCCCCGCAGCCAGCGCCGTCTGCGCCGAGCGCGTCAGGTCGGCGAGTTGCTGATCCAAGCCGGCGCGAATCGCCTCCGTGGCCGCGTGCCAGCCCTCCAGGTCGGCGGGAGCCGTGGTGCAGGAGCCGGCGGCGCCGGCAAGACCGAGCAGCCACAGAGTCAGGCGGCGGGACATTGCCGGCACAGGATAGCGGGGGATCGGCGGCGCGATCCGCGCGGGTCGGCTACCGTAGGGATTGCGCTGCGGCGTCAGACCCGCCGCGGCGCGCAACCAAACCCAAACCAAATGATTCATTCCCGCACTCTTTGGATCGCCGCCGGCCTGCTGGTCGCGGCAGGCGCCGGCGCCGCCGTGGGCGCCACTTTCGCCCAGGAGCCGCAGGACGCGGCCAACTCCATGCCCAAGCCCGGACCGGAGCACGAAGTGCTCAAAAAGGACGAAGGCAACTGGAAAGCCTCGGTGAAATCGTGGATGGCGCCCGGCACCGAGCCCATGAACTTCGTCGGCACGGAAGTCAACAAGGTCGGCCTGGGCGGCCTCTGGACCACCACGGACTTCAAGACCGACGACGGCATGTTCATCGGCCACGGCATTTCCGGCTGGGATTCGATGAAGAAGAAGTACGTCAGCATCTGGGTTGACAACAGCTCGATGAGCCTCGGCGTCATGACCGGCACCTGGGACAAGGAGAAGAAGATGCTCAGCTTGCAGGGCGAGCAGCCCGATCCGGCCTCGGGCAAGATGATGAAAGCCCGCCAGACCGTCGAGTATCCGGACGCCAACACGCGCGTGATGAAGAATTACGTCACGCCCGCGGGCGGCGCCGAGATGATGAACCTCGAAGTCAGCTACACGCGGTCCAAGTAGTTTCCGCGCCGTGCAGCCGAGCCCCGCCGAACTGCGCGCCTTGGCGCGCCGCGACGCGGTGCTCGGCGCGGCCTTGCGCCGCCACGGGCCGGTGCCCGGGCATCCGCAGCCGGCCACGCGGCGCATGCCGGCCTTCGCCTTTCTCGCGCGCTCGATCTGCTTCCAGCAGCTGGCCTTCGCCGCCGCCAACACCATCTGGCGCCGCAGTTGCGCGCTGACGCCGGGCGCCGCCTTCCCGCCGCCCGCCGATTTTCTGCGCCTGGGCGAACCGGAATTGCGCTCGGCCGGACTCTCGCGCAACAAACTGGCGGCGCTGCAGGATCTGGCGCGGCACTTCGAGCGCGGCGATCTGCGCCCAGCCGCGCTTGCGCGCCGCGGCGACGAGGAAGTCATCGAGGCGCTGACGCAGGTGCGCGGCATCGGCCGCTGGACGGCGCAGATGTACCTCATCTTCAAGCTCGGCCGGCTCGACGTGCTGCCGGCCACCGATCTCGGCGTGCAGGAAGGCGCGCGGCGCATCTACGGGCTGCGCGCGCGGCCGGATCCGCGGCGCCTCGAGCGCCTGGCCGCGGACTGGGCGCCGCTGCGGTCGGTCGGCGCGCTGGTGTGCTGGCGCGCGACCGACGCGGAAGACTGAGAAGGGCCGGGCGGGGGGGCGGCGCAGACCTAGAATTCCCGCCCATGCCTTTTCAGAGTCTGCAACTGCATCCGGATTTGCTGCGCGGGATCAAGGACCTCGGCTTCGCTCAGCCGACGCCGATCCAAACCGCCGCCATCCCGCCCGCCCTCGAGGGGCGGGATCTGCTCGGCTGCGCCGCCACCGGCAGCGGCAAGACCGCGGCCTTCCTGCTGCCCATCCTCCACAAGCTGCTGGCCAAGCCGCGCCGCATGACGCGCGCGCTGATCCTGGCGCCCACGCGCGAGCTGGCGCTCCAGATCCACGCCGACATGGAGGATCTGGGCGCGCACACCGCCGTCACCGGCGGGGTGATCATGGGCGGCGTCAATCCGCGCGGGCAGGAGCATCTGCTGCGCAGCGGGGCGGACGTGATCGTGGCGACGCCGGGGCGGCTGCTCGACCACATGTCGCAGCCGTACGCGAAGCTCGACGGCATCGAGATCCTGGTGCTCGACGAGGCGGACCGCATGCTGGACATGGGATTCCTGCCGGACGTGAAACGGATCCTGGCGCGCTTGCCGGCCAAGCGGCAGACCCTGTTCTTCAGCGCCACCATGCCGCCGCCGATCGCCGCGCTGGCGCAGGCGATCCTGCGCGATCCGGTGCGCGTGGATCTGCAGCGGCGCGCCGCGCCGGCGATCGGCATCACGCAGGCCGTGTATCCCGTGCCGCAGGAGCTGAAGGCTTCGCTGCTGCTGATGCTGCTGCGCAGCGGCACCGTGCGCGAGGCGCTGGTGTTCACGCGCACCAAACACCGCGCCAACCGCCTGGCCGAGCAGCTGCTGCGCGGCGGCATTCCGGCCGAGCGCATCCACGGCAACCGCTCGCAGGGCCAGCGCACGGCGGCGCTCGACGGCTTCAAGAACGGCCGGTACCGCGTGCTGGTGGCGACGGACATCGCCGCGCGCGGCATCGACGTGCAGGAGCTGGGCCACGTCGTCAACTTCGACGTGCCGGCGGCGCCGGAGGACTACATCCACCGCGTCGGCCGCACCGGCCGCGCCGAAGCCACCGGCGAAGCGTTCACCTTCGTCGCGCCCGACGAGGAAGCGGAGCTGCGCGGCATCGAGAAAGCCGTCGGCAAGCGGCTGCCGCGCGTCACTCTTCCCGATTTCGACTACGCGCGGCGCAGCACCGAGCGGCTGGAGATTCCGATCGGCGAGCGGCTCGCGGCGCATCGCGCCCGCAAGCCTGCGCGGGGTTCTGGTTCGGGTTCGCCCGCCCGGCGGCGCCGCCGGTAGTGGTGGTGGTTGTGGTTCGGGGTCGTCTGCGCCGTCGGGCCGGGCTCCGCGCGCGGCGGGCGGCATTCGCGCGCAGCGCGGAGCGGCCGGTGCGGTGCGGCGCGCGCGTGTAAGACGACGCGGCGGCGCAGAGCGGCGCGCGGGAAGAGGCGCGCTCTGCAATGCCCGCGCGCGCGGACCCGGCCCTCCGGCGCGGGATCCCGACTCTTGAGCCCCACTCATCGGAGACGACACCGAATGGGCGCCGGCATCAGGGGCCGCTCGACTTGACGTTCCTCCTCGCCGTTGGGCAAGAGTCCGGCTATGGGTCTACGGATGGGCGGCGACGCCGATCCGGTGTGGGCGAGAGAGAAGGCTCGGTCGATCGTGTGCACGACGGCGACGGTCCGGGGTCGGCTCGAGCCGGCATTGCAGAGCGCGCCTCTTCCCGGCCTCCGCGCTGCGCCGCCGCTCCGCCCCACACACGTGCGCACCGTACTGCGCCGGCTCTCCGGAACCGATGACACACGGCGGGCACACACCGGAGCGCAAATGGACACCAGCGCCGGACTCACACCACTCTTGCTCTTCCACCCGTGAGTGAGGAGTCGAGCGGTGGCAGACGGCGACGGGTCCGGGGTCGGCTCGAGCCGGCATTGCAGAGCGCGCCTCTTGCCGCGGCTCGTCCTACGCCGGCCCTCAGCGCTGCGCGCGAATGCCGCCGGCGCGAGCCGAGCCCCGGACCCGGCGCCGCATGACACACGATCACAACCGAGCGCGCGAATGCCGCCGGCGCGGACCGAGCCCCGGACCCTGCGCCGCACGACGGACTACACGTTCGCCGTGACCGGCTCCGCGCCGTACGACTCCTGCTTTTCGACGGGAATGAACTCGTCGAGGTAGTCGTACCCCATCGCTTCCTTGATGAGGTTGCGGGCGATGACGAGACGCTGCACCTGGTTCGTGCCTTCGTAGATCTGCAGGATCTTGGCGTCGCGGTAGAACTTCGCGATCGGGTAGTCCTCCATGAAGCCGTAGCCGCCGAAGATCTGGACCGCGTCGGTCGCGACCTTCACGGCGACGTCGGAGGCGAAGCACTTGGCCATCGCGGCGTGCTTGGTGATGTTGCGCTCGCCGGAATCGGCGCCGGCGGCGGCCGAGTAGACCAGCCAGCGGGCGGCCTCGGTCTGCATCGCCATGTCCGCGAGCATCGCCTGCACCATCTGGAAGGAGGAGATCGGCGCGCCGAACTGCTTGCGGCGCTGCGCGTAGGTGACGGCCAGTTCGAGGGCGCCGGCCGCGGTGCCGACGGCCTGCGCCGCCACTCCCGGACGCGCCAGGTCGAGGGTCATCATCGAGTGCTTGAAGCCCAGGCCGGCCACCCCGCCGAGCAGGCGGTCGTTGCCGAGCTCGACGTTGTCATATTCCGTCTCGACCACCGGCACCATGCGGATGCCCATCTTCTCCTCGACCTTCTTGATGCGGAAGCCCTTGTCCTTGTCCTCGACGATGAATGCGCTGATGCGGCGCGACTTGGACTCGGGATCCGTCACCGCGAAGACGGTGATGATGTTGGCGCGCGAGCCGTTGGTGGTCCACTTCTTCTCGCCGCAGATCTTCCACCCCTTCTCGGTCTTGATGCCGCGCACCGACAGGCCGCCGGCGTCCGAGCCGGCGAACTTCTCCGACAGCGCGAAGGCGCAGGCCGCTTCGCCGCGGGCGACGCGGGGCAGGTACTTGCGCTTCTGCTCCTCGGTGCCGCCGACGATGATCGGGAAGGATCCCAGCGCGTTGACCGCGAAGGCCACGCCGAAGGCCGGGTCGGCCTTCGAGAATTCCTCGACCACCAGGCACAGCCCGAGGACGCCGTCGGCCGAGCCGCCGTACTCCTTCGGAATCCACATGCCGAGCATTCCGCACTCGGCCGCTGCCTTGAAGGCGTCCTCGTTGAAGGTGGAGGCCTTGTCGTGCCGCATCGCCTGCGGCAGCAGATGCTTCACGGCGATTTCGTGAGCCTTGTCGCGCCAGGCGAGCTGGCGCTCCGTGAACTGAATGTTGTACGTGGCGGTCGGCATGGAAGGAGAAGGGGCGGCCGGGGATGATTCCCCGGCCGCCCCGCATTCTAGTGCGTCGCCGTTCTCGGGCGCCGCCGCGCCGCGCCGGCTCACCAGCCGATCAGGCCGGATTCCTTGCGCTTGCGCAGATCCTTTTCGTCCTGCCAGACCAGCTGGCGGGTGGTGACGTTCATCGCCTTGAAGGTGAACTTGTAGACGATGGATTCGACGTCGTCGGCCTGCGCCTGCATCGAGGTGAGGCGGCCGTAGAAGACGTATTCGGCGCCCAGTTGCTTGCCCAGCTCGACTGCGGCGGCCTGGTCCACCTTGCCGCCCTGCTGGTAGGCGAGTTCCTTCTCCATCTGGTCCAGGCCGAAGTCGCCGGCGGGCGCCAGGACCGAGAATTTGCCGGACTGCACGAACACCGTCTCGATGGTGTCGGTGATGTTGACCGTGTCGATGTGCTGGTTGGTGCGGTTGACCACGCCGCCGACCACGATGCGCGGCACGTCGTCGCCCCACACGCCGGTGGCGAGGAACGAGTCTGTCAGATCCTGCGCGATCTGCTTCAGGTCCGAGTAGGAGAAGTCCGTCGTGAGAATCTCGATCTCGGTCGGGTCCTCGTAGGTCACGCTGCTCGAGCACGCGCCGGCCGGAGCCAGGGCGAGGAGGAGCAGCAGATTGCGGGCGGATGTCATGTTCAGTCCTCCTTGTGCGTCGGCTCGATGGCCGCGTAGAACTGGAGCGCGAGTTCGCTGGGGGCGGTGAAGGTCTGGCGCTGGCTCTCTCCGCCGCGCAGGACCAGGTACTTGGTCTTCATTTCGGAGGCGGCGTCGCGCAGGGCCACGCCGTCGCCGTCGCGCCACTCCCACGTGAGGAGCACGCGCACCGGGTCGTCGGTGTCGTTGACCAGGACGAATTGGGCCGCCAGGCGCCCGTCGAGCACGCGGCCGACGATTTCCTCGACGTCCAGATCGTCCTCGAGCCAGGATTTCACCTCGACGCGGACGTCGGCCACGACGGGATCGCCGGAGTCGAAGTCCTGGCCTTCGAAGCGGATGGTGGTGGCCTCGTAAGTCTCCGGCCCGGAGCAGGCGCCGAGCGCCAGCAGGCCCGCGGCGGCGAGTAGCAGGTTTCTCATGGCTAGAAGGTCGCCGGATCGTGGGTGCGGATCTCGACCACGCAGCGCACCGCCTTCATGTTGCGCCCCACCGAGCGCACCGGATGCGAGGATCCGGCGGGGATGAACACCGGACGCCAGGTCTGCGCGGCGTCTTCGATCTCGATGCCGTCGTCGTCGAACCAGCGCGCGCGGTATTCCACGCGCACGGACTCGCTGCCGCGGTTGAAGATCTCGACTTGGTAGACGGCGAGATCGTTTTCGCCGAAGGCGACGCGCTCGCGGCCGAGCTCGACCATGTCGTTGATGTCGGAATCGCCGACCGTCGTCGCGTAGCCGCTGAGCGGCCCGTTCTCGATGCCGGGAGCGCCGCAGGAGGCGCCGGCGAGGCCGAGCGCGAGGAGCGCCGCGGCGAGAGGGATGGACTGCTGCCTCATGGTGTCACTGTATCCTTGCGGGCCTGCGCGGCTCGCGTGCGGGGCGGCGCTGCATAGAGCGCGGAGCCCAGGGAGCGGGCGCCGACCAGAACGGTTCCGCCGGCCACGAACTCCACTACGCCCAGATCGGCCCAAGGTTGGCCTCTTCCCGTGGCGCCGGAGTGGCCGGTGAGCTCCAGGCGCAGCGGATGCAGCCCCGGCTCCACCGGGATGCGCAGCACCTGGATCTCGCGCGGCAAAGTCAGCCAGGAGCGCAGATCGGCGCTTTCGCTCATGACGTTGACCGCGGAGCCCAGCAGGCCGACCAGCAGGCCGGCCCAGTCGCCGTGCTCGTTGGCGACGGCTTCGGCCGTCTGATCCACGATGACGGTTTTCACGGCCGCGCGCGCCATCGCCTTCGCCGTCACCCAGGCGATGCGGTCGTCGAGATTCTTGCGCGCCACCTCCTCGACGTTCTCGAGCGTGCGCGTGACTCCGGCGTCGGTGCCGGACAGCAGCACGCGCAGCGCGCCGGGATCGCCGATGGAATCGTCGAAGGACGGCACCGCCAGCTGGCCCATGGAGCGGCGGGTGTAGAAGACCATCGAGTGCTCGATTTTCTCCGCCATGCGGTCGCGCTCGAACACCACCACCAGCGTGGCGGGCCGCGCGCCGCCGCGCACGCGCGCGAGGGAGAACTGCACCGCGGGATGCTCGCCCGCGTCCTCTTCCAGGCGCACCAGGTCAATCTCGGCCTCGTCGGTCCGGCCGTCGAACTCCTGCGCCAGCGCCGCCACGAAGCGCGCGAAGCGGTTCATGCCGTAGGTGGTGCCGTAGCGCTCCTCCTCGAAGCGCTCGATGTCGTAGCCGCGCTGCACCTCGACCATCGCGCCGTCCAGATTGCCCATGCGCAGGAAATCCCACGCCAGGAATCCGTGCAGCAGCGCCGCCTCGAATCCCTCGCCGTCGTAGGGAATCGTCTTGTCGTTGATGAACATGGACAAGGCGCCTTCGGACATCGAGCGGCCGCTGATCGTCGGCCGGTCGCCGAAGCCGTCGAGGATTTCCGCCGCCGCCAGCCACTCCTCGGATGCGCGCTGCAATTGGCCGGCGACGTGCCAGGCCATGCCCGCCTCGGCGTGGCCGAGGAAGGCGTCGCTGCCCATCGTGCCGTCGATGCTGGAGAAGAACTCGGCGGCGTTCTGGAAATCGCCGTGGTCCATGCTGTCCAGGCCCGGCCACGCGGTGTCCGGATAGTCCTGGAAGTAGGAGGCGCAGGAGGCGCTGGCCAGCGCGAGCGCCGCGAGCAGCGGCGGCGGACGGCGCGGGCCTGGAACCATCTTCTTCAGGCAGGATACCGGAGCATCCTGCCGCAGGGACTACGCGCCGGCGGCGGCGGCGTGAGGCGTTCAGGCGGCCCGCCAGGCACGCCTAGAATCGCGAAATCCCGTGCGCGAAGCCTCCACCCCTGCTCGCGAACTCGGCGAGACCACGCCGATGATGCGGCAGTACGAGGCCGCCAAGAAGAAGCATCCGCAGGCGCTGATGTTCTTCCGCATGGGGGACTTCTACGAGCTCTTCCACGACGACGCGAAAACCGCGTCCAAGGTGCTCGGCCTCACGCTGACCAGCCGCGACAAGGAGCGCGAGGTGCCGATGGCCGGCGTGCCGGTGCGCGCGCTGGAGGGTTATCTGACGCGTCTGGTGCGCGCGGGCCACACCGTGGCGATCTGCGAGCAGCTGCAGGATCCGCGATTCGTCAAAGGCATCGTGGACCGCGACGTGGTGCGCGTGGTGAGCCCCGGCACCCTGGTCGAGACCGACAGCCTCGACGGCACGCTGCCGCTCTGGGTTCTGGCCGTCAGCCCGGCTGCGGGCGGCGCGCTGGGCTTGGCCTGGGCCGACGTCAGCACCGGCGCGTTCCGCTGCGCCGAGTGCGAGCCCGAGCGCTTCGGAGAGGAGCTGGCGCGCATCGGCCCGGCCGAAGTGCTGCTGCCCGAAGTGCACGAAAGCGAAGCCGGCTTCGCCGCCGTCGAGGCGCTGGCGCAGGCCTGCGCGCGCGAAGGCCTGCCGGTGACGCGGCGGCCGGCGTGGAAGTTCGACGCGCAGCGCGGCGCGCGCGACCTGAAGGAGCGCTTCGGCGTGGCCACGCTGGAAGCCTACGGAGTGGAGGAGTCGGCGCCGGCGGTCGCGGCCTGCGGCGGCCTGCTCGACTTCCTGCACGACACGCAAAAGCATGCGCTGGCGCAGGTGCGCGACCTGGAAGTGCATCGCGCGGCGCGGCACCTGCTGCTCGACCGCGCCACGCGCCGCACGCTGGAGATCGTCGCCAATCAGCGCGACGGCGGGCGCGAAGGCACGCTGCTTGCGGCGGTGGACCGCACCGAGACGCCGATGGGCGCGCGTCTGCTGCGCGACTGGCTGCTGGAGCCGCTGCTCGACGCGGCGGCGATCGAGCGGCGCCTGGGCGCGGTGGCCCGCCTGGTGGTCGCCGCGGATCTGCGGCGCGCGCTCGCCGCGGGCCTCGACGGCATGGGCGACCTGGAGCGCGTCGGCGCGCGTCTGGCGGGCGCGCGCGCGCATCCGCGCGAGCTCGCGGCGCTGGCGCGGGCGCTGGGGCGCGTGCCGCAGTTGAGCGCGCAGCTGGCGCAGGCGCCGGCGCTGGTCGAGTCCGCGCTGCTCGAGCAATTGCGCGGCGGTCTCGATCCCTGCGCCGAGTTGCGCGACCGCATCGCCGCCACGCTCGCGGACGAGCCGCCGATCGTCTGGAAGGAAGGCGGCCTGATCCGCGCCGGCTTCGACCCTGCGCTCGACGAGCTGCGCGCGCTGGCCAGCGGCGGCAAGGAGTATCTGGCGGCGTTGGAACTGCGCGAGCGCGAGCGCACCGGCCTGCCGGTGAAGGTGGGCTTCAACCGCGTGTTCGGCTACTACCTGGAAGTGACGCGCGTGCAGGCCGGCAGCGGCGCCGTGCCGGTGGAGTGGACGCGGCGCCAGACGCTGAAGAATCTCGAGCGCTACGTCACGCCGGAGTTGAAGGAGTACGAGGAGAAGGTGCTCGGGGCGGAGGAGAAGGCGCAGGATCTGGAGGCGCGGATCTTCGAGGATCTGCGCGCATTCGCCGCCGGCCAGGTCGGGCGCGTGCTCGGCACCGCGCGCGCGGTCGCGGCGCTGGACGTGCTGCAGGGGCTGGCGCGGCTGGCGGCCGAGCGCGATTGGGCGCGGCCCGAGATCGCCGCCGGCGGCGATCCGGCGCTGCTGGAGATCCGCGACGGGCGGCATCCGGTGGTCGAGCAGGCGCTGCGCGAGGAGCCCTTCGTGCCCAACGACGCGCGGTTCGGCGCGGCGCGGCGCCTGGCGGTGATCACCGGCCCGAACATGGCCGGCAAGTCCACCTATCTGCGGCAGACGGCGCTGATCACGCTGTTGGCGCAGGCCGGATCCTTCGTGCCGGCGCGCTCCGCGCGGCTGGCGCCCGCCGACCGCATCTTCGCGCGCCTCGGGGGGGGGGACGACATCGCGCGCGGGCAGAGCACCTTCATGGTCGAGATGGTGGAGACTGCGCTGATCCTGCGCCACGCGACGCCGCGCTCGCTGGTGCTGCTGGACGAGGTCGGGCGCGGCACCAGCACCTTCGACGGACTGGCCATCGCGTGGGCCGTGTGCGAGCAAGTGCACGACCTCGTCAAGGCGCGCTGCCTCTTCGCGACGCACTATCACCAGCTCACCGATCTGGCGGCCAGCCTGCCGGCGGCGGTGAATCTGCGGGTGGCGGTGCGCGAGCGCGCGGGGCGCGTGGTGTTCCTGCACCGGATCGAGGAGGGCGGCACCGACCGCTCCTACGGAATTCACGTCGCGCAATTGGCCGGCCTTCCGGGACCGGTCGTGGCGCGCGCGCGCGCGGTGCTGGCGCGGCTCGAGCAGGACGAGGAAGGATTGTCGCGGCGGATTCTCGGCGCGGCGCCGGCGGTGTCGCAGCCGTCGCTCTTCGATGCGCTCAGCCAGGGCGATGCGGGCATGCTGGAAGAATTGCGCGCGCTCGATCTGGACACGCTGCCGCCGATCGAGGCCTGGCAAACCTTGCGCCGCGTGCTGGCGGCGCTGCGGAGCGAGTGATGCCCGGTGAGCGCGTGCCGCCGCCGCGCCTCGTCGCTTTCCTGCGCGCGATCAACGTCGGCGGGCGCAACGTGAAGATGGAGGTGCTGCGCAGGCACTTCGAGGAGCTGGGCCTGGAGGACGTGGAGACGTTCATCGCCAGCGGCAACGTGATCTTCCGCGCGCCCGCTCGCGGCGCCGCCGCACTGGAGGCGAAGATCGAGCGGCATCTGGCGCAGGGATTGGGATACGAAGTCAGCACGTTCCTCCGCACCGCGGCGGAGGTCGCCGCCATCGCCCGCCACGCCGCCTTCAGTCCGGCGCGGGTGAAATCGGCGAAGGCGCATTGCGTCGGCTTTCTGGCCGAGCCGCTCGACGCCGCGGGCCGCAAGGCCTTGGACAGTCTGACGACCGCCGCCGACGAATTCAGCGCGCACGGCCGCGAGGTCTACTGGCTGTGCCGCACGATGCAGAGCGAGTCCAAGTTCAACAACGCACTCTTCGAGCGCAAGGTCGGCGTGAAGGCCACCTTCCGCGGGCTCAGCACGATCGGCAAGCTGGCGGCGAAGTTGCAAGGCCGGGTATCCTGACTCCATGGCCAAGACCGAGCTCAAGACCCAGCGCAACCGCGCCAGCGTTGCGGCCTTCCTGAAGTCCGTTCCCGATCCGGAGCGGCGGGCGGACTGCGCCGCGCTCGTGGCTCTGATGAAGGCCGCCTCCGGCGCCAAGCCCGAGATGTGGGGCGCGAGCATCGTCGGCTTCGGCTCCTTCCGCTACCGGGGCGCGTCCGGCCGCGAGGGGGATTGGATGCTCACCGGATTCTCGCCGCGCAAGCAGAACGTGACCGTCTACGTCATGAGCGGCTTCGAGCCCTTCGCCGAACTGATGCCCAAGCTCGGCAAGCACAAGATCAGCGGCGGCAGCTGCCTCTACTTCAACCGGCTGTCGGATCTGCACCTGCCCACCTTGCGCAAGATCGTCAAACAGTCCGTCGCCCTGACGCGGAAGAGAGACGTCTCGGCATGAGCGGCGGCGCCGGCGCTGCGGGCGCCCTGCTGCTCCTGCTGGCGGCCGCCTGTCCCGAGACGGGCGCGGAGAGCGCCGTCCCCGAGGCGGCCGAAACACAGCCGTCGCGCGTCGTGCGCAACGACGAGGAACTGCGCGCCGCGCTCGCCGGACTCGCGGCCGGAGTGGAAGTCGTGATCGCGCCCGGCGCGTACCGCGGCGGCCTCTGGCTGTCCGGCCTGAGCGGGAGCGCCGCGGCGCCCATCGTCATCCGCGGCGCCGATCCGGCCGATCCGCCGGTCTTCACCGGCGGCGGCAGCGAGGGCTGGCACCTCAGCGACTGCAATCACCTCGTGCTGCGCGACCTGATCGTGCGCGGCTACGCCGGCAACGGCGTGAACGTGGACGACGCCGGCAGCTTCGAGACGCCGGCGCTCGGCATCGTCATCGAGCGCCTGACCATCGAGGACACCGGGCCCGAAGGCAATCACGACGCGCTCAAGCTCTCCGGCCTCGACGGATTCGCGATCCGCGACTGCCGGTTCCGCGGGTGGGGCGGTTCCGCCGTGGACATGGTCGGCTGCCACGACGGATTGATCGAGGGCTGCCGCTTCGAGGGCGCGGAGGGTTTCTCACAATCGAACGGCGTCCAGGCCAAGGGCGGCAGCGCGCGCATCACGGTGCGCCGCTGCGAATTCGTGCAGGCCGGATCCCGCGCGGTGAATCTGGGCGGCAGCACCGGCCTGCAGTACTTCCGCCCGCCAGGCGCCGGCTACGAGGCCGCGGAACTGCTGGTGGAGGGCAACGTCTTCCGCGGCAGCCAGGCGCCGATCGCCTTCGTCGGCGCGGTCGGCTGCACCGTGCGCGACAACGACATTCACCATCCCGAGAAGTGGCTGCTGCGCATCCTGCAGGAGAGCACGGATCCGCAGTTCGCGCCGTGCCAGGGCGGCGTCTTCGAAGGCAACCGCATCCGCTTCGACCAGCGCGTGCAAGTCTTCGTCAACGTCGGGCCGGGAACGCTGCCGGACACGTTCGTCTACCGCGGCAACGAGTGGATCGAGACCGACGCCGCGGGACGTGAACTCGCATCCCCGCGCGTTCCTTTTTAGGTCAGAGCGCCGCGCCGGACCAGAGGCCTATGCCGTGCGAGAGCGCCATCGCCAGTGCGCTCCAGAAGGTCACGCGCATCGCCCCCGTGGCCGCGCGCGCGCCGCCAGCGCGTGCCGCGATACCGCCGAGAGCCGCCAGGAACAGGAGCGAGCTGCCCACCACCAAAATCGTGAGGCTGCCGGCGGGAGCAGACGCCGCCACCAGCAGAGGCAGCGCCGCGCCGAGCGCGAAGGTTCCGGCGGATGCGAGGGCCGCCTGCACGGGCCGGGCGCGCTGCGCCTCGGCGATGCCCAGTTCGTCGCGCGCGTGCGCGGCGAGCGCGTCGCGCGCCATCAGTTGCTCCGCCACCTGCCGGGCGAGCGCAGGCTCGAGGCCGCGCGCGACGTAAATGCCCGTGAGCTCCGCCATCTCGGCGGCAGGCGCGTTTGCCAGCTCGGACTTTTCGCGCGCCAAATCGGCCCTTTCGGTGTCGGCCTGGGAACTCACGGATACGTACTCGCCGGCGGCCATGGACATGGCGCCGGCCACCAGGCCAGCGACTCCTGCGATCATCACGTCGCCGCGCTCCGCCTGCGCAGCGGCCACGCCCACCAGCAGGCTCGCGGTGGACACGATGCCATCGTTGGCGCCGAGCACCGCTGCTCGCAGCCAGCCGATCCGCTCAGACCGATGTCTTTCCGGGTGGCGCATGGGCTTCATGATGACATCCTTTCACAGCCTATACTGCCCCCCATGGCCGACGCGATCCTCACCGCATGCCGCGTGCACATCGTGTTGCGCATCCTGGGGCTCGTGCTGGTGTTTGTTGGAGTGGTTGGCTGCGCGAGCCCCACACCTGCTCCCGCGCCCTCTCCCGCGCCCACTCCCCCCCCGGCCGCGGCGCCGGCGTCGGCGGCGGACGAGGTGGGATCCCAGCGCAACGCGCGCGTCGCGTACCCGATGCCGCCCGGAGGCGCGCAGCTCACGTTCTTCGCCGGTTCGTTCGAGGCCTCGGAACTGGAGGAATTGTCAAAACTGGCCCCGAACCTGCGGATCGTCGCCGGCCTGTCGCGCGAGGAAGCGCTGGCGCGCGCCGCCGAGGCGCACGGCGTGGACGGCCGCTACGCCAGCCCCGAATTCCTGGCCGCGGCGCCGAATCTGGTCTGGGTGCAGGCGATGAGCGCCGGGGTGGACCGCTACCTGGGCAACGCCGCGCTGATGGAGAAGGACTCCATCGTGCTCAGCAACATGCAGGGCGTTCACGGTCCCGCCATCGCCGATCACGCGCTGGGCATGCTGCTGACCCTGACGCGCGACCTGCGCGCGTATGCGAAGGAGCAAGACGCCGGCCGCTGGAACCCGGGCGGCAGCGGCTCCGCCACCGCGCTGGAGGGCCGCACGATGCTGGTGGTGGGCCTGGGCGGCATCGGCACGGAAATCGCGCAGCGCGCGGCCGGATTCGGCATGCGCGTGATTGCCACGCGCCGCAGCGACGCGCCCGGACCCGCCTACGTCGAGAAGGTCGGCCGCAACGAGGATCTGCTTGCGATGCTGCCGGAGGCCGACGTGGTGGCGATCGCGGTGCCGCTCACTCCGGAAACCGCCGGCATGTTCGGCGCGGAGGCGTTCGCCGCCATGAAACCCGGCGCGATCCTGATCAACATCGCCCGCGGCAAGGTGGTGGACACCGAGGCCATGCTGGAGGCGCTGCGCAGCGGCCGACTCGCCGGCGCATGCCTCGACGTGACCGATCCGGAGCCGCTGCCCGCCGGCCACGCGCTGTGGAGCATGCCGGGGGTGCTCATCACGCCCCACGTCGCCAGCGACGCAGAACTCACCAACGAGCGCTCCTGGGCGCTGCTGCGCGAGAATCTGCGCCGCTTCGCCGCGGGCGAGCCGCTCTACAACGTCGTGGACAAGAAGGCCGGCTACTAGAATTGCGGCCATGGCGCGATTCGCGTTCCTGATCCTCCTGACTCTGACGTCCTGCAGCGGCTCCGCCGAGGCCGGCCCCGGCGACGCGGCGCGCGGCGAAGCGGTCTATCTGGCCAATTGCGTCGCCTGCCACCAGGCCGACGGCAGCGGCCAGCCCGCCGGCGGCGTGCGCATGGCGGCGGACTTCACCGCGCCCGGCGGCCCGCTGACCAAGACCGACGAGGATCTGCTGCAGACCATCCGGCTCGGCCGCACGGGCCAGATCGGCGTGATGCAGGCTTGGCGCGGAATCCTGTCCAGTCAGCAGCAGCGGGACGTCCTGGCGTTTTTGCGCGCCCGGTTCGCCCCGCCGCCGCCGAAAGAAGGTTAGAACTGCGCCGGCGCCGCGCTCGCGGACTTGCGGAAGATCAGCCAGGTGACGCCCCAGCCGATCAGCACCACGATCGCCATGCCCCACCAGCCGAATTCCCAGGTCACGCTGTTGTGCTGCGCGAGCATGGAGTAGATCAGCGGCACCGACATGAAGGTGTTGTGCTTGCTGCGCAGGCCGGCCAGCGCCGGAAGCGCGGCGTCGGCGGGCGTGCCGCTCTTGATGCCGGCGATGATCTGCCGCTGCGCGGGCCAGATGCGGAACCACACGTTGAAGGCCATGATGGTGCCGAAGAGTCCGCCCAGGTGAATGGTCATGGTGCGGCCGTCGTAACCGAGCACCTCGCTGAAGACGTACATGGCCGCGACCGCCAGCAGGAAGCTGACGGCGATGCCGGCCTGCGCGTTCTTGGCCATCGCCTTCCACAGCGCGTCGTAGACGAAGGGCGCAACGAGCACCATGCCGAGGCCGATCCACACTGCCCCCGGAACGCCCGCGGCCGCGCCGTCGGGGCCGGCGGCGGAGAGGGACTTCATGACGCCCTGGTGATAGACCAGGTGCAGGAGCAGCACCCCGGTGATCCACGTGTAGGCCGCGCCCCAGCGGAAGAAGAAGAGCGCGCGCGGCAGCAGCTCGGGCAGGACCTTCTGCTTGGTGGGCCCGTCCAGCTTCGGCGCGACCTGGGCGTTCACCCAGTTGAAGAAATAGAGTAGGCCGATCCAGAGCACGCCCGCCACGACGTGCGTCCAGCGGAAAATGACATCGAGCCAAGGGGCGAGTTCGTCCACGGTTGTCTCCTTTGGATGTTGTGAGAAAGCCGGCGGCGGGGGCCGCGCAGCTGCGCTCATTCTAGGCCGCGCGCAACCCCGATTACGAGTCCTGCTATACCGTCCTCATGCCCTCGCCCGAATCCCTGGTGCGGCTGCGGCCGTGGATCTTCCGTCTGCTCGTGGCCGCGCTGCTGGGCGCGGGAGTTCTTGGAGTGGTCGCGCATTCGCTGCCGTCAACCGAAGGAATCACCGGCCGCGCGATTGTGACCCTGGTCTTTCTCGGAATCGGCAGCATCTGCGCGCTCAACTGCATCTCCTACACCCGCCGGCGCGAGCGCACGGGACCGGCGTTGATCGGACTCGTCTTGATCGGCGCGGCCGTGGCCGGTGCGCTGGCCGAGATCTGGCTGGATCCCGCCGTCTCCTGGCTCGATCCTTTCGTCAAGAGTTGCGGCATCTCCGCACTTCTCTGGACATTCATTCTCGCCGTGTATTCGGAGCGCCTTCCCGTCCGCTGGCAAATCGTTCAGCACGTCGCGGCCAGTTGCATCACGGGGCTGGGGCTCGTCTCCGTGATTGCCGCGTTCACCGACGACTCTCAGGACGTGCTGGATGAAGTTTTCGGGAAATTGCTCCTCGCCAGCCTCGTCAGCCTGCTGGTCGTGATCGCCCTAGCCCATCATTACCGCTCCGGCGTGCGCGCCCTGGTGCCCATGGCGCACGTCGCGAGCGTGCTGCGCGCGATGGACTTCTACAAGCAGCTTGGATTCCAGTGCGAGAACTCCTTTAGCCCGCCCCAGGCGCCGGAGCCGACCTGGGCCTGGATGGAAACTCCGGGCGGCGCGCAGCTGATGCTGGTCTGCGCCGAGGAGCCCGTGGCGTCCGCGCAGCAGGGCGTGCTCTTCTACGTCTACTGCGACGATCTGCCGGCGAAGCACTCCGAGCTGGCTGCCAAAGGTCTCGCGGTCGGCCCGATCGAGAAACCCTTCTACGCTCCGCGCGGCGAGTTCCGCCTGACGGATCCCGACGGCTACGCGCTGATGCTGACGCACACCTGAGGCCGGGCCCTGTCAGAATGCGGGCATGCTCCGCCCCCGCGCCCTCGCGCTGATCCTGCTGCTCGGCTCCTGCGCCGCCTCCGAGAAGGGGCCGCAAACCGTGGCTCTCTTCAACGGCAAGGATCTGACCGGCTGGACGCCGAAGATCCGCGGCTTGCCGCTCGGCGAAGACCCCGGCCGCACCTTCCGCGTCGCGGACGGTCTGCTTCAGGTATCGTATGACAATTACGAAGGCGACTTCGCCGGCCGCTTCGGCCACCTTTTTCACGACGGCAGTTGGTCCCACTACCGGCTGCTGATTGAATACCGCTTCACCGGCGAGCAGGCCGCCGGCGGCCCCGGCTGGGCCTGGCGCAACAGCGGAGTGATGATCCACGGCCAGACCGCCGAGTCCATGCGCGTGGACCAGGAATTTCCGGTCTCGATCGAGGTGCAATTCCTGGGCGGCGACGGCTCCAACCCGCGCTCCACCGCCAATCTGTGCACGCCGGGCACGCACGTCGTGATCGACGGCCAGCTGGTGACGACGCACTGCCTCGATTCCTCCTCGCCCACGTTCCACGGCGACGCGTGGGTGACCGTCGAAGTCGAGGTGCGCGGCAGCGAAGTCATCCGCCACTTCGTCAACGGCCAGGAAGTCTTCGCCTACCAGCAGCCGCAATACGACCCGGGCGACGCCGACGCCCAGCGCCTGATGAAGGACGGCGTCCTGCTCATCGAAGGCGGCTCGATCTCGCTGCAGGCGGAGAGCCATCCCATCGAGTTTCGGCGCGTCGAGCTGACGCCTCTGAACTGAGTCATCGCGTCCGGCTGCAGTGCACGATCGCTCGCACCGGGCGGTGATCGGACAATTCCTCCTCAGCCAGAACCGCGCCGCCGCGTCCACGCAACTTCAATCCGCGGCCGCCGCGGATCAGCACGTGATCGATGTCCTTGCTGGGCGCGCGCGCGTTCCAACTCGGCCCCGGCGCCTCCACGTGCTCGAAGCCGGCGGCGTAGAAGGCTTGCAGCGTGCGGCTGTCAGGCCGGTCGTTGAAGTCGCCCGCCACGATGCACGGCAGGCCTGAAGCGTCCAGGTCCGCCAGGAGAGCCTGAGCCTGCGCGAAGCGCGCGGCGTCGTCTTCGATCCAGTTGAAATGCACGCAGACCGCCAGGAGGCTCCGGTCCAGCACGGTCACCTCCAGCGCGAGCGCCACGCGCGGTTCGTTGCCCTCCGGCAGGGGAATGGAGCGCGCAGCCAACACCGGCAGCCCGCTGAGCATCCCCAGGCCGTACTGGCCGCCGTCGTAGTCCATGAATGCGCCGAATGCCGGATCCATGCCGGTGGCCGCGGCCAGAAGAGCCATCTGATCCTCGCTGCCCGAGCGCCGGCAGAGCTCGTCGATCTCCTGCAAGAAGACCAGGTCGGCGCCCTGCGCGGCCAGGAACGCGCCCTTGGCCGGGAGATTCAGCCGGCCGCGATCGTCCGCGCCGTGCAGGAGATTCCACGACACGATCTCCAACTCGCGGCTGGTGCAGCCGCCGAGCAGCGCCAGCGCGGCGAGCGACCACGCGAAGCGGACGGTCATCACGCGCCCCATGGTAGGCTCCGCCGCTCTTGCTCTGGATCCGCGAATCGCGCAGTCTGGAAGCCGCATGAACGAAGCCGCCCCCCGGCCGCGGCGCGTCTGGCTGACGCGGCTGCTGCTGATCTTCGGCGTGTTGACCCTCGTCGGTCTCGCGATTTCCGTCTCGCTGTTCTGGGCGATGACCGACTGGCGCACTCTGACGGCCGCCGAGGCCGAGACGCGACTGACCGAGGCGCTCGCCGCCGCCGGCGGCAGCGAGCCCTATCTCCAGGTCCAGGCCGACCGGACCGTCGTGCTGCGCCGCGATCTCGAGCCGCCGCAGCCCGCGACGGTCGGCCGGCTGCACCTGCTCGCCTGGATCCCGGAGCGATCGAAAATGCTCGAGGTGCGCGTGCCGGCCTGGTTCGTGCGCCTGAAATCCGGTCCGAGCTTCGGACTGGCGGCGCTCGCCTCCGAATTCGCGGACGAACTCGGCGGCGCGCAGCCGATCCAGATGGAAGATTTGCAGCGGCGCGGCCCGGGCCTGCTGCTCGACCTGCCGCTGGACGGCGGCGGCCGCCTGCTCTTGTGGAGCGAGCCGACGGGCTAGGCGCCCTCGGCCCAGGCGTCGAACACGCGCACTGACTTCCACAATTTCTTGTTGTTCTCGATGAAGGCGAGGTGCCGCGGATGCACTTGATAGCGGTCGTGAGCTTCCTTGTCTTGGAACACGGTGAACAACGCCACGTCGAAGGCGGCGTCGTTCACGGGGCGCGCGAATTCCGCCCCGCGCGGGCCGGCCGCGAAGAAGGTCATGCCCTCGTGGCCCGAAAGCAGTTCGCGCATGGAGGCCACCGCCGCCTTCACGCGGGCGGGGCTGGGGTCGTGCAGGCTGAAGTAGACGGCGTGGGCGATCATGGAGGGCCAATGGTAGAGGACTTGAGGCTTATTTTGCCGCCGGAGCGTCCGTCAATGCCTTGAAGCCGAGTCTCCCATGGTCGACCCGCACCCTCCCGCGCAGCCACTGCGCATCAACGTGGCAGAACTTGCCCGGCGCTATCGCGACGGCAGCCTGCCCTACGAGCAGTTCCTCCGCCAGCTGCCACGCAACGCGGATCGCGATGACGCGGCCATTGCGGCGCTCCTGGACCTGATCGTGGAAGCCTCTTCCCGCACCGGCCAGGCCAGCGAAGACGAGTCGGAGTTGTGGCGGATGATCGATCAGCAGATCGGGGATCTGCTCGGCCAGACCGCGCCGGCGCAGTAGCCCGCCCGCGGCCAACCGGGCCGGAATCCGGGGTATGCTGGTCGGCCATGGACCTGAAGGAAACCATGGCGGCGCTGGAGAAGCTCGCCGACGCGCAGACTCTGAAGACGTGGCGGCGCCACGGCGCGACGGGCGACGTGTTCGGGGTGAAGATCGCGAACATGAAGCTGTTGTTGAAGAAGATCAAGGGCCGCCAGGACCTGGCCCTCGAGCTCTACGCCACCGGCAACCTGGACGCGATGTACCTGGCCGGCCTCCTCGCCGACGGCGCCCAGATGTCAAAGAAGGAATTGAAGTCCTGGGCCGCGGCGGCGCGGTGGGGCATGATTTCCGAGTACACCGTGCCCTGGGTGGCGACGGAGAGCCCGCACGGCCGCGAGCTGGCGCTGGAGTGGATGGATTCCAAGAAGGAGCATCTCGCGACGGCCGGCTGGAACACCTACTCCGGCCTGGTCTCGACGCTGCCCGACGAGCAGCTCGATCTCGAGGAAATCGAGAAGCTGATGGCGCGCGTCAAGAAGGAGATCGGTCAGGCGCCGAACCGCGTGCGCTACTGCATGAACAATTTCGTGATCGCCGCCGGCGCCGGAGTCAAGCCGCTGTTCAAGCAGGCCAAGGCGGCCGCCAAGCGCCTGGGAGAGGTGGAAGTGGACATGGGCGACACCGAGTGCAAAGTGCCGCTGGCCTCAGGAATGCTCGCGAAGATCGAGAGCATGGGCCGCGTCGGCCGCAAGCGCAAGACGATGAAATGCTGAGCCGGGGCGCCGACGGCGTGCGGCGCTGCGCCTGGTGCGGCGCCGATCCGCTCTACGTCGCGTATCACGACGAGGAGTGGGGGCGTCCGCAGCGCAACGACCGCCGCCTCTTCGAGAAGATCTGCCTGGAGGGATTCCAGTCCGGCCTCTCCTGGCTGACGATCCTGCGCAAGCGCGACAACTTCCGCCGCGCCTTCCTGAATTTCGACCACGCGGCCCTGGCGCGGCGCGACGAACGCTTCGTCCAGCGCCTGCTCGGCGACGCGGGCATCGTGCGGCACCGCGGCAAGATCGAATCGGTCCTCAACAACGCGCAGCGCGCCGGCGAGCTCGCGGCCGAGCGCGGCGGCTTGGCGGACTTCCTTTGGGAGTTCGCGCCGCCCGCGCGCCGCAAGTTTGCGGGCATCGTTCCGTCCACACCGGAATCCACGGCGCTCTCGAAGGAGCTGCGCCGCCGCGGCTGGTCCTTCGTCGGACCGACCACGATGCACGCCTTCATGCAGGCGGTGGGCATGGTGAACGATCACGCGCCCGGCTGCGCGACGCGCGCGGCCTGCCGCCGATGAGACTCCTTCTTCCTTTGCTCGCTCTCGCCTCCTGCGCCCAGCCGCCGGCGGACGCGGCCGGCGGCGCGGCGGACGCGGACGGCTTCACGCCGCTCTTTCCCGCGGAAGGCGCGCCCGCCGGCTGGCGCGTGACCGAGTGGAGCGACGTCGCACGGCCGGCGCCCGCCGGGACGCAGTGGACCGTCTTCGACGGGGTCCTGCGCCCCAGCGCCGAGCGCGGCACCTGGCTCCTCAGCGACGCCGAGTACGCGGATTTCGAATTGCGCTTCGAAATCCGGCTGCCGGCCCGCGGCAACAGCGGCGTGGCGCTGCGCGCGCCTCCGCGCGGCGATCCTGCCTTCGACGGCCTCGAATTCCAGGTCGCGGACCTCCGCTACAACCCGGACGCGAAGGACAGCGAGCTGACGGCCGGCCTCTACCGCGCGCTGGCGCCGCGCGTTCAGGTCTACCGCCCCGAGCAGTGGAACGAAGTGAGCATCCGGCTGCAGGGCTCGCACGTGCGCGCGCTGCTGAACGGCGTCCTGGTGCTGTACGCAGACCTCGCGGAGGAGGAGAGCTCAGTGCCGCGCCACGACGGAACGCTCGCGCCGCCGCTGCGCGACCGTCCGCGCTCCGGCCGCATCGGCTTTCAGCACCTCTCGCGCGACGGCGGCGTCGAGATCCGCAACGCGCGTGTGCGCCGGCTCCAGCCCGACGAATTCGAGGAGGAGGAATGGGTGTGGAGCGGCCGCATGCTCGGCTACGCCGGCGAGTACGAGCTGGCCATCGGGATCTTCAGCCAGGGATTGAAGGACTTCCCGGACAGCGCGGCGCTGCTGCGCCACCGCGGCCACCGCCTCATCAGCGCGCGCCGCTTCGCCGCGGCCGAGGCCGATCTCGCGCGCGCCGCGCAGCTGATCCGCGGCCGGCCTGACGCGCTCGAGCCCGACGGCGCGCCCAACGCCGCCGGCATCCCGCGCAGCACGCTGCACTCCAACGTCCACTACCACCTCGGCCTCGCGCGCTGGCTGCAGCACGACCCGGCCGGCGCGGCCGAGGCCTGGCGCGACGGCCTCGGACCCTCGGTCGTCAACGACGACATGCTGGTGGCCACGTCCTACTGGCTGCACGCGGCGCTCCTGAGACTCGGCCGGACGGCCGACGCCCGCGAGCTCCTCGCGACGATCGATCCTGACATGGAAATTTTGGAAAACCACGCCTACCACGAGTTGCTTCTGGCCTTCCAGGGCCGGAAGAGTGAGGCGGAGCTCCTCGCCGGCCATCCTCCGGGCTCGGTCGAGCACGCGACGCGCGCCTACGGCGTCGGCCTGCTGCGCCTCGCCGCGGGCGACGCGGCCGGCGCGCAGGCGATCTGGCGCGAGATCGTCGCCGGCCCGGATCCGCCGGGCGCCTTCGGCCGCATCGCCGCCGCGGCCGAACTGGACGCCTGGCTGTGATCCGGCGGCGCCCCGAATTCGGCGCCCGAATCGCGGTGGCCGGCCGGCGGCGCGTATCGTGAGATGCAGGGCATGAAGACGCTCCCCTCCGTCCGCGAGATGGAACGCGCCTGGCAGGCGCGCGACGCCGCCTACGACGGCCTGTTCCTGCTGGGCGTGCGCACCACCGGCATTTTCTGCCGCCCGACCTGTCCCGCGCGCAAGCCGCTGCCGCGCAACGTCGCGTACTTCGGCAGCGCGGAGGAAGCCGCCGCCGCCGGCTTCCGCGCGTGCAAGCGCTGCCGCCCGCTGGCCGAGGACGAGCATCCGGCCTGGGCCAAGGCTCTGCTGGCGCAGATCGAGCGCGCGCCCGCAGCGCCGGTCACCGAGGCCGCGCTGCGCGCGCGCGGCGTGGATCCGACGACCGCCCGCCGCTGGTTCCGCAAGCACGTCGGCATGAGCCCGGCCGCCTTCGCGCGCGCGCGGCGCGTCGGCGGCGCGCACGCGGCGCTGCGCAGCGGCGGCAAACTGGACGACGCAGTCGCCGACAGCGGCTTCGAGTCGCACAGCGGGTTCCGCGAAGCCTTCGCGCGCGTCTTCGGCGAGGCGCCCGGCCAGGCGCGCGCGCGCGGCAGCATCGTGTTCTGCTGGCTGCCGAGCCCGGTCGGCCCGCTGGTGGCCGCCGCCACGGCGGAAGGCCTCTGCCTGCTCGAATTCGGCGATCCCGCGCGCCTCGGCCCGCAGATCGAGCGCCTGCGCGCGCTGTACCAGCTGCCGGCGGTGCCGGGGCGCAACTCGCATCTGGATCGCGTGGAGCGGGAACTGCAGTCCTACTTCGCCGGGCGCCTGCGCGACTTCACGGTGCCCGTGATCATCCGCGGCACGCCCTTCCAGGAGCGCGTGTGGCGCGCGCTGCAGAAGATTCCCTACGGAACCACCTGCTCCTACGGCGACGTCGCGCGCGCGGTCGGATCGCCGGCGGCGGTGCGCGCGGTCGGCACGGCCAACGGCGCCAACCGCGTCGCGATCGTGATTCCCTGCCACCGCGTCGTCAACACCGGCGGCAAGCTCGGCGGATACGGGGGGGGGCTGCACCGCAAGCGCTTCCTGCTCGAGCTCGAAGGCCGCGCCGCGGACGGCCGCTGATGCCGCGCTCGTTCCGATGCTGATGGTGCCCGCGCAGCCGCGCCGATGACCCGCGCCGTCTTCGAGCGCTTCGCCGGCTTCTACGATCGCGCGGTCGGCGGCCTGGCGCCCTGGCGCGAGCATTGCGCCACGCTCGCGGAGCATTTTCCGCCGGGCACGCTCCGGGTGCTGGACGTCGGCACGGGGCCGGGCGTCAGCGCCTTCGCGATCGCGCGGGCGCTGCCCGCAGCGCGCGTGATCGGCCTGGACTTCGCCGCGAGCATGCTGCGGCGAGCCGCCCGCCACCGCGCGCGCCTCGGCGCCCGCTCCGTCTCGCTGCTGCAGGCCGACGTCACCCGGCTGCCGCTGCGCGCCGGCAGCTGCGACGCGGTGAGCGGGCACTCCTTCCTCTATCTCGTGCCGCAGAAGGCCGAAGCCGTGCGCGAGATCGCGCGCGTTCTGCGCCCGGGCGGCCGCGCCGTGTTTCTGGAGCCGCGCGCCGGCGCGCGCCTGACGCCCGGCCTGCGCTCCTGGTTGCGCCGGCCGCATTACGCGTGGATCATGACGCAATGGCATTGCATGGGGCGCTGGCACGGCCGCTTCACCGAGCTTGCGCTGCGCGCGCTGCTCGAGTCCGCGGGGCTGCGGGTCCTGCACTGCGAAGCGCGGCTCGACGGCTTCGGTCTGTTGATCGTCGCGGAGCAGCCGGCGGCCGCTGAAGCATGAGCGCCGGAACTCCGCCCTGGCCGCGCCCGCCGCGCGCTCCTCTCGCAGGCCGCTGGACCCGCCTGGAGCCGCTGACCGGCGCGCACGCCGCCGACCTGTTCGCCGCATCCTCCGGTCCCGGCGCGCCCGAGCGCTTCCGCTGGCTCTTCGAGGAGCCGCCGCCCGATCTCGCGGCCGTGCGCGCCTGGATCGCGGCCGCCGCTCCGCGCGAGGATCCGCTGTTCTTCGCGGTGGTGGACCGCGCCACCGGCCGCTGCGGCGGGCGCCAGGCGCTGATGCGCATCACGCCGGAGCACGGCGTGATCGAGATCGGCAGCATCTTGTGGGGGCCCGGCGTGGCGCGCACGCGCCTCGCCACCGAAGCCCTTCACCTGATGGCGCGCCACGTCTTCGACGATCTGGGCTACCGGCGCTTCGAGTGGAAGTGCGACGCGCGCAACGAGCCTTCGATCGCGGCCGCGCTGCGCTTCGGCTTCCGCGCCGAGGGCGTGTTCCGCCAGCACATGTGGGTCAAGGGCGCCAGCCGCGACACGGCGTGGTTCGCGATGCTGGACCGCGACTGGCCCGCGGTGCGCGCCGAGCACGAGCGCTGGCTGGCGCCGGAGAACTTCGACGCCAGCGGCAGCCAGCGGACGCCGCTGCGCTGCCGCTGAGCCCGCTTCGCCGCGCGCGGCGCCCTACTGCTTCTCGCGCAGGTGATCGTCGAGGATCTTGCGCTCGTCGGCCGGCGGAATCGCGGTCACGGCCGGATGCTCGGCCAGCTCGCCGGCGCTCAGTTGCGCCAGGTCGTGCGCCGCGTCGATGATGCCGCCCTTGAGCGGGCTCGAGTACTCGGTGCGCAGCACGCCGAGGAAGCGCTTCGGCGCGAAGAGGTGCAGCTGCGCGATCTTCATCCCGCGCGCCTGCTCGTCCATCCAGCCGGAGACCGCCTTGGCGAAGCGGTGCATGCGCTCCTCGTCGGCGTGGCCGGCGTCGATGTAACTCTTGCCGGAGGGCGCTCCGAGCGGCGCGGGACGGTGATGCTCCTGCTCCTGCCACACCTCGTCGAGGCGCGCCTTCTCGTCCAGGTGCAGCCGCCCGGCGCCGGTGCGTTTGCCGTGGAAGAGCCGGCAGCGCCGGGCGTCGGTGACGAGGAGCCAGAAGGCGGCGGGATCGTACGCGGGGTGGGATGCGGACATAACGCTCTCAGTATGGCAAAGCCCGCGCCGAAATGCCGGATTGGCGGAGGATCCGGGCCGGGGCGCGGATAGAATCCCTCCCCCGAAAACCGATACCGTGAAACATCTCGCACGCAGGGAAGACGTCCGCAACATCGCGATCATCGCGCACGTGGACCATGGCAAGACCACCCTGGTGGACGTGATGCTGCGCCAGGCCGGCGCCTTCCGCGAAGGGGCGGCCGTGGCCGAGCGGGTCATGGACAGCATGGACCTGGAGCGCGAGCGCGGCATCACCATCGCCGCCAAGAACTGCTCGCTGCGCTGGCAGGGCGTCAAGATCAACATCCTGGACACCCCCGGCCACGCCGACTTCGGCGGCGAGGTCGAGCGCGCGCTGCAGATGGTGGACGGCGCCATCCTGCTGGTGGACGCCTCCGAGGGCCCGCTGCCGCAGACCCGCTTCGTGCTGTCGAAGGCGCTGCACGCCAAGATCAAGATCGTCGTCGTGATCAACAAGGTGGACCGGCCCGACGCCCGGCCGAAGGAGGTCCTGAACGAGATCTACGACCTGTTCATCGACCTCGACGCCGACGAGGAGCAGATCGACTTCCCGGTGCTGTACGCGATCGGCCGCGAGGGCCAGGCCTTCGCCACGCTCGAGTCGCCGCGCAAGGACCTGCTGCCGCTCTTCGAGGCCGTCGTCAAACATCTGCCGCCGCCCAGCTACGACCCCGAAGCGCCCTTCCAGATGCTGGTCTCCAACCTGGGCTGGTCCGACTTCGTCGGCCGCCTGGCGGTGGGCCGCGTGGTGAACGGCAAGGTGCGGCGCGGCGACCGGCTGGTGCGCCTCGGCCACGGGCCGGAGCCGCAGCCGCTGAAGACCACTTCGCTGCAGGTCTACCAGGGCGTCGGCTTCGATCCGGTGGAAGAACTGGCGGCCGGCGAGATCGCCATTCTCTCCGGCGCCGAGGGCGCCGAGATCGGCGACACCATCTGCGCCGAAACCGCGCCCAAGGCGCTGAAGCGCGTGGCCGTGGACGAGCCCACGATCGCGATGCGCTTCTCGGTCAACAATTCGCCTTTCTGCGGCCAGGAAGGCAAGTTCGTGCAGTCCACCAAGCTGCGCGAGCGCCTCATGAAGGAGACGCTGCACAACGTGGCGCTGCGGGTGGTCGAAGGCTCGGAAGGCGACAGCTTCGTGGTGCAGGGCCGCGGCGAATTCCAGATGGCGATCCTGCTCGAGACCATGCGGCGCGAGGGCTTCGAGCTGCTGGTCGGGCGGCCGGAGATCATCTTCAAGAACGCCACCGACGGCTCGCGCCTCGAGCCGATCGAGCACCTGTTCGTGGACTGCGGCGAGGAATACGTAGGCATCGTCACGCGCAAGCTGTCCGAGCGGAAGGGCCGCATGATCAACTTGGTGAACCACGGCGCGGGCCGGGTGCGCATCGAGTTCTCGATTCCCTCGCGCGGCCTGATCGGCTACCGCAGCGAATTCCTCACCGACACGCGCGGCACCGGCATCATGAACGCGCTGCTGATGGGCTACGAGCCGCACCGCGGCGAGATCGAGGCGCGCCAGACCGGCTCGCTGATCTCGGACCGCCAGGGCGAGGCCGTGGCATTCGCGCTGTTCCACCTGGAGCCGCGCGGCCAGCTCTTCAGCGTGCCCGGCGACCGCGTCTACGAAGGCATGATCATCGGCGAGCACAATCGCGAGAACGACCTCAACGTCAACGTCTGCAAGACCAAGAAGCTGACCAACATGCGCGCCTCCGGCAGCGACGAAGCCGTGCTGCTGACGCCGGTGGTGCCGCTGACGCTCGAGCGGGCGATCGAATTCATCCGCAACGACGAGTTGGTCGAGGTCACGCCGAAGAACATCCGCCTGCGCAAGGCGGTGCTGGCGCAGAGCCAGCGCAAGGGCGGGCGCTCCGAGTCGCTGGACTAACCCGGCGCTTCAGCGCGGCGGTTCCGGGCCTGCCGGAGCCGCTGCCGGCGGCTCGAACCGGAAGAAGTCGTCCACGCTCGCCTCCGGAGCGGCGGTCTTGCGCTCCAGGCCGCCGGACATGGCGCGCGGCACGATGCGCACCTCGACGTTGCTGCCGCCGCGCTGCACCCACAGCTGCGCGCTCTTGGCCGCCGGCGCCAGCAGCGTGAGTCCGAAGCGGTAGTGCGTCGGCAAGCCGTCCTCGACGCTCACCGCGCCGTCGCGGTTCGGGGCGTAGCCGGTCACCACGTCGCCGGGCTGCAGGCCGGCCTGCGCAGCCGGACCCGCGGGATCCACGCTCAGGATGCGCGCGCCGAGCCCGTCGCCCTCGGCCTCGATGCCCAGATACGTGAGCGGCACGGCGCGCTGCTCCAGGCGGAAGCCCGCCAACTCCAGGCCCTGCGCCGTCTCGGGCAGCGCGGTGCCGGCGACGTACTTGTCATAGAAGCCCTCCAGGCCCTGAGCCTCGATCCAGGCGCCGATCCGTTCCAGCGTGGGCTCGCCGCCCTCCCGCAGGAAGTCGGCGATCATCGCGGGCAGGCCGGGCTTGCCCGCCGCGCGCAGCTCGACGTCGAGGCGGAAGGCCAGCAGCGCGCCGCCCTGGTAGGCCATGCGCTCCAGGCGTCCGTCGTGATCGCGCCAGGTCACGTCCGGATCCGCGAAGGCGACTTCGCCCAGGGCCGATGCGTCGAGAGCCTCGGCCTCCAGCTCCAGCAGCCGGTCGGCCAGCCAGGTCCGCTGACACACTCCGGTCGCGGCCATGAACCAGAGCGCCAGGTAATCCGTGAAGCCCTCGTGGAACCAGGCGATCTCCTCGCTCGCAGGCAGCTCGATGCCCAGCCAATTGTGAAAGAGCTCGTGCGCCACGCCCATCGCGAAGTAGGGGCTGAACTGATGGAAGTCCGGGGTGGAGGCGCGGTAGCCGACCACGAAGCCCCGCGCCGCCGCCATGCCGCCGTCGCCGGCATCCATGACGAAGACGTGCATCGGATTCGGCGCCGGACGGCCCATCGCCGCGCCCATCGCCGCCGCCAGCAGTTCGACGTTGACGCCCACCGTCTCGGTGACGTCCTTGGCCGCGCCGAATTGCCAGACGTGAATCGGCGCCGCGGCGCCGCCGTAGGTGCGCGCCGCGCGCGTCTGGCCGAAGGCGAAGATGCCGTTCCACGCCGAAGGATCCACCGCCGCGCGCTGCGCGCCGGCGCTCGCGCCGCCCCAGCCGCTGAAGACGCCGGCTCCCTCCGGCGGCACGAGCTCGACGCTCGCGGCCGGCGCCGGCGACTCGCCCTGCCGCACGCGCAGGAAGACGTTGAGGCTCTGGCCGCATTCGTAGGTCGGCGCGCGGAAGGGGAGCAAGCCGTGCGCGCTCTGCGCGGCGCTGCCCAGCAGCGCGGGGCGCAGCGCGTACTGCAGGCGGAAGCCGCCGCCGGGCGTCAGCGCCTGCAGTTCGAACGGAGGGAGCAGGGAAGGAAGTTGCTCCGCGGGCGCCGGCTCCAGGCTCAGCAGCCGGAAGTAGTAGGAATCCACTTCGCGCCACTCGCCCCAGTTCTCGAGATCGAGGCGGATCGGTCCGGCGGCGGGTTCGAAGCCGTGGCCGGTCACGGTCACGCGCCACTCGCCGGCGCCGTCGCTCTCCAGGCGGTAGTCCACGGAGGGACTCGGGGACTGAAAAGCAGCAAAAGTGAGGAGAATTGGTGTGAACATGCGCCACTATGAGTACCAGGGCCGACCCTCTACGGTTTCTCCCCGAGACCCTGATCTGCGAACCATCAGGCTCTTTGATTTCATCGTTCAAACGCTTGTTTTGTATAGAGCACCAAATTCATGCTAATAACTCAGTCACGCCCTCGTAAGCAGAGCGAAGCCATGAAAACCATGCCCCGCACACTCTCCCTGAGTGACCTGGCACAAGGCCTGACCGCCGAGACCTTCGACCGTGAGGCGCCGCGCATCCTGCGGGCGCTGGATCGGGACCACGTCCAGGTCGACCTCTCCTTCGCCCGGCGCAAGCCCGCCTCGGCGGCCCGGGATCCCTACCGCCAGGACATTTCGCGCATCCCGCTCATGGATCGCGCCGAGGAATTGCGCTTCTGCATGGGCCTGGAGCTGCTGACCCTGCGCCTGCAGAAGGCCCGCCGCGAAGCTGGCCTGCCGGAGGAGGAAGTTCTCCGGCTGCCGGAGACCGTGGACCCGGAGTGCGGCAACTGCGCCCCGGACACGTGCACCGCCGCGCAGCAGGAGAAGATCCGCCGCCGCACCCAGGACTACATCCTGGCCCGCAACGAGCTGGTCGAGCGCAACCTCTACCTGGTCTTCAAGCTGCTCGAGAAGTACCGCTACGTCAACGTCGCGGCCGAGGACCTGGTGCAGGAAGCGAATCTTTCGCTGTTCAAGGCGGTCGAGAATTTCGACTTCCGCCGCGGCGTGCTGTTCAAGACCTACGCCGGCTACTGGATCAACCAGGCCTTCCTGAACGCCATCTACAACCAGTCGCGCACGGTGCGCGTGCCGGCCTACATCCAGAAGGCGATGAAGAAGTTGAGCAAGGCGGCCTCCACGCTGCAGGCCGGCATGCACGACGTCGCCGCCGTGGCGCTGGAAGCCGACGTGGATCCGGGCCTCGCGGCCACCGCCGTGTCGGGCAACCGCTACACGTCTTCGCTGAACCGCACCGCGGACGGCGCCGAGGGCGCCGAGTTCGTGGACCTGCTGGAGGCTCCGGCCTCCGACCCGCAGGTGGACGCCGAGGAACCCGAGCAGATGCGCCAGCATCTGTTCGAGGCGGTCGCCCAGCTCACGCAGCGCGAGCAGGCGGTGCTGCAGATGCGCTACGGGCTCGGCGGCCAGGCGATCACCACGCTCGCCGAGGTCGGCCGAATCCTGGGCATCTCGCTGGAGCGCGTGCGGCAGATCCAGGCCGGCGCGCTGGAGAAGATCCGCAAGGGCTTCTCCGGCCCGTCCCTGGAGCAGTTCGCGTAAGACGCGTTAGGATCAGCCGTCCTGCATGACGGCTTCGCCCACCGCAGTCGGACTCCTCCTTGGCCTGACCCTGGCCGGCTGCGGCGGGGATGAAGCGCCGGCGGCCGGCGGCGGCCCGGGCGGAGGGGGGGGAGCCGCGGGCGGACCGGTGTTTCCCGTCACCTTCATCGTGGCCTCCGAGGGCGAGGTGCAGGAAGTCGTCGCGGTGGTCGGCGACGTCGGCAGCCGGCAGCGCGCGCACCTGGCCTTCGAGCGCTCGGGCCGCCTCACCGAGGTGCTGGTCGAATCCGGCGACACGGTCGCCGCCGGCGCGGTGCTCGCCCGCATGGACGACGCCGTCCTGCGCGCCGAGCTGCTGGCCGCGCAGGCCGCGCTGGAGGCCGTGCGCACCGACGCGAAGTACGCGGAAAACGAATCGCAGCGCGCGCAGGATCTGGGCAACGCGCTGGCCGACAGCGAGCGCGACCGCCTGCAGACCCTGGCCTCGGTGCGCGCCACGCAGGTGCTGCAACGCGAGGCCGAGCTGGTGAGGCTGCAGACCTTGCTCGAGCAGAGCGAGCTGCGCGCGCCCTTCGACGGCATCCTGACGGAGCGCGGTGTCACCACCGGTTCCTACATCCTGAACGGCGTGCAGGCCTTCGAGCTGCTGGATCTGCGCAACCTGGAGCTGCGCCTCGAGATCCCCGCGAGCATCGCCGGCCAGATCCAGGAGCAGGATCCGATCGCGCTGGAGCTGCCCGGCCCGCCGCCCTCCGAACTCAGCCTGCCGCTGCACGCCATCCTGCCCGCGGCCGAAGCCAGCACGCGCACCTTCCGCGGCATCGTGCGCCTGGACGCCGCCGCCGCTCCGGGCCTGCGCCCCGGCATGTTCGTGCGCGCGCGCCTTCCGCTCCGCGCCGCGAGCGGCGTCAAGGTGCCGCTCGACTCGCTGCTGGAGGGACCGGACGGCGTCATGGTGGTGGTGGCCGAGCCCGCCGCCGCCGCGGGACCGCCGAAGGCGCGCTTCGTGCCGGTGCGCGTGCTGGCGCGCGCCGCCGGCGAGGCCGCGGTGGAGAGCCTCGAGCCGGGCGCGCTCGCCGCCGGCGCGCAGGTGGTGGTCACGGGATGCGACAACGTCTTCCCGGGCGCGTCGCTGCTCCTGCAGGCGCATCGCGCGGCGCTCTAGGAGGCGCGTGAATCCGGTCCGCTTCTCCGTCGAAAGGCCGCACACGGTGGCGGTGACGGTGATTCTGGCGCTGCTCTTCAGCGTGCTGGCCTGGCGCAGCATCCCGGTGCAGCTCAAGCCGACCGTGGACAGCCCGATGATCACCGTGAGCACGCTGTACCCCGGCGCCAGCCCGGTGGAAGTGGAGGAGCAGATCACGCGGCCGATCGAGGATCTGCTGCAGGGCGTGGACGGCCTGCAGGAGCTGAGCAGCTCTTCCGTGGACGGCATGAGCACGGTGGTGCTCGAGTACGTCTGGGGAATTGACAAAGAGCGCGCGCTGGTGGACGTGGTCAACAAGCTCTCGCAGCTGGAGGCCCTGCCGCCGGACGCGGAGGAGCCGGTCGTGGCGCTGACCGGGCCGATGGACCGCGAGATGGCCATCTGGATCGTCAGCGTCTCGGACTACCCGGCGGACCGCGTGCGCCAGATCGTCGCCGACGACGTCGAGCCGATGCTGGAGCGGGCCGAGGGCGTGGCGGGGCTGCTGGTGGTCGGCGGGCAGGAGCGCGAAGTGCGCGTGCTCTTCGATCCGGACCGGCTCGCAGCGCTGCGCGTGACCTGGGACCAGGCCGTGAGCGCGCTGCGCGTGGGCTACCAGGACCGGCGCGGCGGCACGGTCGAGACCGACACGCGCCAGCTGTCGGTGCGCACGGTGGGCCGCGCGCCCGATCCGGCCGCGATCGCCCAGGTGGTGGTGCGGCGCGGGCCGGAGGGCACGGTGCGCATCTCCGACCTGGCCCGCGTCGAGGACGGCTACCGCGAATTGTCAAGTCTGGTGCGCAACGGCGGCAAGCGCGTGATCGCGATCGGCGTGCAGCGCGAGGCGGGCGCCAACGTGGTGCGCATGATCGAGGCGGTGGAGGCGCAACTGGCCGAGCTCAACGCGCGCTTCGCCGAGCGCGGCCAGGCGCTGCGCCTCGAGCCGGTCTACCGCGACACCACCTATCTCAACCAAGCCCTCGATTTCGTGTGGGGCAACCTGCAGACCGGGGCCGCGCTGGCGATCCTGGTGCTGCTGCTGTTCCTGCGCAGCTGGCGCAGCACGCTGGTGGTGGCGCTTTCCATCCCGATCTCGCTCGCCGCGGTGTTCCTGGTCATGGACTGGCTGGGCCGCACGATCAACGTCGTGAGCCTGGCCGGCCTGGCGTTCGCCTCGGGCATGGTGGTGGACAACGCGGTGGTGGTGCTCGAGAACTCGTTCCGCCACATGGAGCGCGGCAAGAAGGCGCGCGCGGCCGCGGAGGAGGGCGGCCGCGAAGTGTGGGGGGGGGTGCTGGCCTCCACTCTCACCACCATGGCGGTGCTGCTGCCGATCGCCGGCGTGCAGGAGGAAGCCGGCCAGCTCTTCGCCGACCTGGCGATCGCCATCGCCGCGGCCGTGGGCTTCTCTCTGATCGTGGCGCTGACCGTCGTGCCGATGCTGACGGCGATCCTGTACCGCAACCGCGAGCCCAAGCCGCCCGCCAACGCCGCCGAGATGGACGATCTGTTCATCCCCGAGCGCGTCGGCCTCTACGGCCGCATGGCGCGCATGCTCACCGCGCGCGGCCCGAAGCCGGTGCTGGTCAAGCTCGGCCTCGTCGGTCTGGTGCTCGCGGTGGCCGTGGCGGCCGTCGGCATGGTGCCGCCGGCCGGCTACCTGCCCACCGGCAACGCGAACCTGGTCTTCTTCTTCTCCGGCCCGATTCCCGGCACGCGCGCCGAGGCGCTGGAAGCCGCGATGCAGCCGGTCGAGGAGTGGCTGATCGCCCAGCCGGAGACCGGCCGCTACTTCATGGTCTTCGCGCCGCTCTTCAACGGCGGCGGCGTGATCCTGAAGGACGAGTACGCCAACGCCGAGGGCCTTGACGGATTCCTGCAGAAATTCTTCCCCGTCTGTCTGACGGCGCCGGGCACGCGCTTCATGGTGCCGATCCGCCAGAGCCTGTTCCGCGACTCGGGCAAGCAATTCACCGTCGAGATCCGCGGCCCGGACCTGGTGCTGCTGAACGCCACCGCCACGGCGCTGCAGCAGAAGCTCGGCGCTTGGCCCGGCGTGCAGCCCTACGGCGTGCAGAACGACTTCGTGCTCGGGCGCCCGGAGCTGAACGTCACGCCCGATCCGGAGCTCGCCTACGAGGCCGGCATGAGCGTGCAGGAAGTGGCCAGCGTGGTCGAGACCGCGCTCGCCGGGCGCATCGTCGGCACGTGGGGCGGCAGCGGCCGCGACGTGGACGTGGTGGCGCTGGTCGCGCCCGACCGCGTCTCCAGCCCGGAGGCGCTGGCGCGGCTGCCGGTGGTGACGCCGCGCGGCTCCGTGACGCAACTGGGCGCGCTGGCGAACATCGAGCGCAGCGCCGGGCCGCAGAGCGTGAACCGCCTGGAGCGCGAGCGCTCGATCGCGCTGACGGTGACCCTGCAGCAGGACGCGGTGCTGCAGGCGGTGCTCGAGGACGTGCGCGCCCATCTCATCGCGCCCGCACTGAGCGAGCTGCCGCCCGGCTATGACATCGGCCTCGGCGGCTCGGCGGACAAGTTCAGCACCACGCTGCGCGAGCTGACCGACTCCTTCTGGCTGGCGATCCTGATCACCTATCTGCTCCTGGTGGCGCTGTTCCGCTCCTGGCTGCAGCCGATCGTCATTCTGGTGACGGTGCCGCTGGCGATGACGGGCGGCCTGCTCGGCATCGCGATGGCGCACCGCTACTCGCCCAGCGCCTCCTACGACCTGCTGGCCATGCTGGGCTTCGTGATTCTCGCCGGCATCGTCGTCAACAACGCGATCCTGGTGCTGCACCAGTCCAACAACCTGCGCGAGCGCGGCGTCGAACGGCGCGCCGCTCTGGCGGAGGCTTCGCGCACGCGCCTGCGGCCGATCGCCATGACGGTGCTGACGACGGTCTTCGGCATGCTGCCGCTGGCGATGGGCAGCGGGGCCGGCGCCGAGCTCTATCAGGGACTGGCAGCGGTGATTCTCGGCGGCCTGCTGGTGAGCACGCTCTTCACTCTCTTCTTCGTGCCGGCGCTGGTCAGCTTGGGCTGGGATCTGGGCGAAATCGGGCGCCGCAAGGCCGTTTAGGCGCGGCGCGCCTCTGGCCGATGGAAGGGAGCCGTTCCGGCCTTCCATGACAGACGTTCCGCATCCGTCCGCTTCTCGCCCCCTTCCGTGGCTGCTGCTGGGTCTGGCCGGCGGCCTGCTGTTGTCCTTCGCGGGCATCGGCCTGCTGAAGGACGGAGTCGAGCCCGCGCCCGATCAACGGGCCGCTCTGCCGGCGCCGGTCCAGCCGGCCGATCCGCAGCGCTCCGCAGCCTTGCTCGAAGCCGAGCGCGAGCGCGCCGCCGCGCAACTCGCCGAGGCGGAAGCCGCCTGGTCCCGTCAATTGGAAGCCGCGCGCACCGGCACCGAGGCCGCGCGCCAGGAGGCCGTGCAGGAGCTCGACCGCATCTATCAAGCCGAGCTCGCGCGCCTGGCCGCGCAACACGCGTCGGAGCTGGAGCGCGTGCGCGCCGCCGCGGCCGCCGCAGTTCTGGCCGCCGCCGCGCCCGCGATTTCCGGCGCTCCGGCCGCGCACGAAGCTCCCGCCGCGGATCTCGCGCCCTCCGCTCAGACGTTCGCAGCGGAACCCGCCTCGCAGCTCGAGCGCGCGCGCTCGGCCGAAGTCGCGTTGGCGCTGGGCCCCTTCCTCGAGCCCGGATATGCCCAGCTCGACAACACCTTCAGCGCGGATCCGCTGCCCTTCTCCTACGCGCAGCTGATCGCAACCGGCGCGCTGGCTGCGGAGCCGGAAGGCTGGCGCACGCTCTACAAGATCGGCAGCAGCCGGCGCGATCGCTCGCGCACTCGCTGGCCTGCTGATCCGGATGCTGAGGATCTGGTTGCGGCGCAGCGGGCTCAGGAATTGCTGCAGGAACTGGGGCCGGCGTTGGTGGAGATTGGGGTGTTGAGGCCGTAGGGGTTCGTCTGCGCCTCCGGGCCGGGCTCCGCGCGCGGCGGGCGGCATTCGGGTCGTGGGTCGTGTGCGCCTCCGGGCCGGGCTCCGCGCGCGGCGGGCGGCATTCGCGCGCAGTGCTGAGGGCCGGCGAAGTACGAGCCGCGGCAAGAGGCGCGCTCTGCAATGCCCGCGCGCGCGGACCCGGCCCTGCGGCGCTCATGACACTCGACGGACGCACTCAGGGATTCAGGCGCGCGCAGGCGGAGGAGTCGGAGGCTCAGGACCAGCAGCACTCTTCCTCGGCCACCCAAAGGGTGAGGAGTCGAGCGGTGGAATACGGCGACGGGTCCGGGGTCGGCTCGAGCCGGCATTGCAGAGCGCGCCTCTTGCCGCGCGTAGTCCTGCTCCGCCGCTCGGCCTCACACGCGCGCGTCGATCTGCACCGGCCGCTCCGCGCTGCGCGCGAATGCCGCCGGCGCGAGCCGAGCCCCGGACCCGGCGCCGCAAGACACAGCTCACACCACCGAGCCCGCCAATGCCGCCGGCCCGAGCCGAGCCCCGGACCCGGCGCCGCAGGACCGCTATCCTCCCCAAGAACCATGTGCGGCAGATACTTGTTGGAGTCAAGACAACCTCAAGTCGTGAGCAGTTTCTTCGGCCTCGAGGATCTCGATTTGGGGACACGATGGAACGTCGCGCCGACGCAGGAGATGCCGGTGGTGCGCCTGAATGAAGAAGGAAAACGGGTCGTGGCGCGGCTGCGGTGGGGCCTGATTCCGTCCTGGTCGAAGGAGGCCGCGGTCGGCCAGCGGATGATCAATGCGCGCGCGGAGACCGTGGCGGAGAAGCCTTCGTTTCGCTCGGCGTGGAAAGCGCGGCGCTGCATCGTGCCGGCCACCGGGTGGTACGAGTGGCAGGCGACCGCGGCGGGGAAGCAGGCCTGGCTGCTGCGGCGCGCCGACGCGCCCTTTACGCCCTTCGCCGGCCTGTGGGAATCCTGGCAGGACCCGGCGGGGGGGCGGGTGCTGGAAACCTTCACCATTCTCACGACCGAGGCCGTCCCGGAATTGGCGACAGTTCACAACCGCATGCCGGTGGTGCTCGAGCCGTCCGACTTTGGCGCCTGGCTGCAGGCGGACGGCCCGCCGCCGGATCTGACGGAGCTCGCCCGTCCGCGGCCAGGACGGGCCTGGAGTCAGACGGCGGTGTCCGACCGGGTCAACAATCCGCGTAATGAGGGCCCAGAATGCATCTTGCCGGATAGACTCGAATCATGATCCTCGCCGCGGGACTCCTGATCGCGCTGCCGGTCCAGCAGGTCGGCGGCACTTGGCAATTTGACAATCCGGTGCATGGCGGACAGAGCTACGACCGCCTCGGCACGGAGGTGCTGTGGATCGGCGACGTGAACGGCGACGGTTACGACGATTGGGCGGCGAGCGGAAACCAGGTCTGGTACCGGGCCACCGTGGTGGAGATCCGTTCCGGCGCCGACAGCCGCCTCCTTGGCGCGTTGCACGAGCCGGTGATGGACACGGGCTTCGGCCAGGGACTCGCGGCGATCGGCGATCAAGATTTCGACGGCGTGCCCGACCTTGCGGTGGGCGCTCCGCGGGCCGACCCCGGCGGACTGTCGAACGCCGGCACCGTTTACTTCTTCTCGCTTGCCTCGGGGCAGATTCTGCGGGAGTTTCACGGCTTCACGGCCGGGGACCTCATGGGCTCGGAGCTCGCCGGCGCCGGCGACGTGGACGGCGACCAGGTCGGTGATCTCCTGATGGGCGCCCACTACGCTTCGCCCGGCGGCATGGTGCTTCTGATCTCGGGCGCCTCGCTCAACGTGCTGCATCAGATCGTGATGAGCAACTCGGACCACCTTGGCAGCACGGTTCTCAGCGCGGGCGACGTGGACGGCGACGGCATTCCCGATTTCGCGGCGGCGGACGAGTGGGCCTCGTCCCGTTTGCCCCTCTCCGGCATGGTGCTCGTCTGGTCGGGCGCCACGGGGCTGGAGCTCTGCCGCCTGCACGGCGAGGAACCGAACGACACGCTCGGCAGCGGACTGGCCAACGCCGGCGACGTGGACGGCGACGGCTACGACGAGCTGTTCGTGAGCGCACCGAACGCCTTCCACCGGCCGACCGGCACCTACCCGGGCCGGGCCTATCTCTACTCGCCGCGCCTCCAGCAGATTCTGCTGGAGATCGAGGGCGAGGACGGCGTGTTCGATTCGCTGGGGCGCAGCGTCGCGGCCGGCCACGACCTGGACGGCGACGGCAGTTGCGAACTCGTCATGACGGCGAACGAGCACGCGGGCAGCTCGTACTGGCGTGTGATCTCGATCCGCTCCTCTGCCGACGGCGCGGAGTTGGGGCGCATCTCTTCCGAGCCGGCGGACTCCGGCTTCGCCTTTGATCTTGCCGCCGGCGGGACGGGCAGCGCGGACGGCCGGCCGCGCCTGTTGATCGGAACGCCGAGCGCCAGCCAGCCGCTCGTGAGTTCCACGGGCCGCGTGGACCAGCTCTTCTTCCACCCGCTCCTGGCGGCGACGCAGCACGAATTCTCGGCCGCCGCCGGGACGCAGATCGGCTTCCGGCTCGAGTTCCCCGGCGCGGACGCCGGCCTCGCCTACCTGCTGCTCGCCTCCGCCACCGGGCGCGGACCCGTGTCGGTGCGAGGGGTGGACGTCCCGCTCACGCCGGATGCGCTGACGATGCGCATCTTGGCCGGGCCGCTGCCTGGAATGAGCAACTGGCAGGGGAGCCTGGACGCGGAGGGCGGCGCCCTCGCTGGCATGACCGTGCCTGCCGGTGCCGCGGCTGCATGGATCGGCAGAACGCTGTGGATTGCCGCCGTCTCCTTCGCGGCGCCCGGGCAGCCGGAGCGGGCCTCGATCGCGCTGCCGCTCGCGATCCTGCCCTGACGCTCAGCCTTTGACGTTCAGGACCTGGCGCAGCTCGTGGACGACGTCCACGAGGTCGGTCTGATTGGCCATCACTTCGTCAATGGACTTGTAGGCGCCCGGGATTTCGTCGAGCACGCCGTCGTCCTTGCGGCACTCGATGCCCTGCGTCTGCGCTGCGAGATCCGCAGTCTTGAAGCGCTTGCGCGCTTCGGTGCGGCTCATGCGGCGGCCGGCGCCGTGCGAGCAGGAATCGAACGATTCGGCGCTGCCTTTGCCGCGCACCAGGTAGGAGCGCGCGCCCATCGAGCCGGGAATGATTCCCAGTTCGCCGGCGCCGGCGCGGATTGCGCCCTTGCGCGTCACCCAGACCTCGGCGCCGTAGTGCGTCTCGCGCGCGACGTAGTTGTGATGGCAGGCGACCGCGCGCTCGCGGCCGGCCACCGGCCGGCGCAGCGTCTTGCCCACGGCGGCAATCGCGTTTTCCAGCATGACTTCACGATTCCAGCGCGCGAAATCCTGCGCCCACGACACGGCGGCCAGATAGTCGTGGAACAGCGGCTCACCTTCTTCGAACCAGGCCAGATCGGCGTCCTCCAGGGTGACGCCGCGCTCGGCGAGCATGCCCTTGGCGCGCTCGATGAAGTAGCTGCCAATGCGGTTGCCGATGCCGCGCGATCCGGAGTGCAGCATCAGCCAGACGCCGCCTGCCTCGTCCAGGCACAGTTCGATGAAGTGGTTGCCCGTGCCGAGCGTGCCGAGGTGCCGGTGCGTGTTGGTGTGGTTGCCCACCAGCTTCGGATGCCGCGCCAGCACTTCGGGCAGCGCCTTCTCGAGGCTGCGCCGGCTCCACAGCCGCTGAATGGCCTCGGGCGTTTCGCCCCACGCGCCGCGGTCGTTGCGCCCGCCGTGATCGGTGCGGCCATGCGGCACCGCGCGCTCGATCGCGTGACGCACCGACTCCAGGCCGTCGGGCAGATCCTCGGCGCGCAGGTCCAGCCGCTGCGCGGTCATGCCGCAACCCAGGTCCACGCCGACCGCCGCCGGCACGATCGCGCCGCGCGTCGCGATCACGCTGCCGACCGTCGCGCCGATGCCCACGTGCACGTCCGCCATCGCCGCCACGTGATGGTGCACGAAGGGCAGGCGCGCGGCGCGGCTCAACTGCGCCAGCGCCTCGGCCTCAACCTCCTCGGTCCAGACGTAAACCTTGGCCGGACCATCCTCGAGAATCTTGCGAATCGGCATGCAGGCGCGCAGCCTAGCGCGCCGCGGCCGGCTCAGGCCAGAATCTCTTTGACGACCTTCCCTTCCACGTCGGTCAGGCGGAAGTCGCGGCCGGCGTAGCGGAAGGTCAGCTTCTCGTGGTCCAGGCCGAGCAGGTGCAGCAGCGTGGCGTGCAGGTCGTGCACGTGCACTTTGTCCACGGCGGCGTAGAAGCCGTAGTCGTCGGTGGCGCCGTAAGAAAAGCCGTTCTTGACCGCGCCGCCCGCCATCCACACGGTGAAGCCGTGCGGGTTGTGGTCGCGGCCGTCGCGGCCGCCCTCGGAGACTGGGGTGCGGCCGAATTCGCCGCCCCACAGCACCAGGGTGTCCTCCCAGAGGCCGCGCGCCTTGAGGTCGGCGAGCAGGCCGGCGATGGGCTTGTCCACTTCCATCGCGTTCTTGGCGTGGTCGGCCTTCAGGCCGCCGTGCTGGTCCCACTTGTAGGAGTGCGTGCACTGCACGAAGCGCACGCCGGCCTCGGCGAGGCGCCGCGCCATCAGGCACTGGCGGCCGAAGTTGTCGGTGGGCATCGCGTCGATGCCGTAGAGCTCCTTGGTCGCTGCCGATTCGCTGCCGAGGTCGAGCACCTTCGGCGCTTCCAATTGCATGCGGAAGGCCAGCTCGGCGGCTTCGATGCGCGCGTCGAGCGCGTCCTCGGAGCTGCCGGCGCCCGGATGCTCTTCGCGGTGGCGGCGGTTGAAGTCCTGCACCAGGTCCAGCTGCCGCCGCTGCTCTTCCTGATCGAGTTTCTGATTGTCCAGGAAGCGGATCACCGCGTCCTTGGCCGGCACGCTGGCGTTGCCGATCGGCGTGCCCTGGTACGCCGCCGGCAGGAAGGCGCTCGACCAGTTGGTGACGCCGCCGTGGCCCAGCGTGGGGCAGATGGTGATGAAGCCGGGCAGATTGCGGTTCTCGGAACCCAGGCCGTAGAGCACCCACGAGCCCATGCTCGGCCGCACGAAGGTGTCCGAGCCGGTGTGGATCTTCAGCAGCGCGCCGCCGTGCGCGTCGTTGCTGCCGTGCAGGGACTTGATGAAGCAGAGGTCGTCGGCGCGCGCCGCGACGTGCGGGAACAGCTCGCTGACCCAGGCGCCGCTCTGCCCGTGCTGCTTGAACTCCCACGGCGACTTCAGCAGCGCTCCGCGATTCTCGGAGAAGGTCACGCGCGGGGGGGGGAGCGGGCAGGGCTGGCCGTCGTCGCGCGCGAGCAGCGGCTTCCAGTCGAAGGTGTCCACCTGCGAGGGCCCGCCGTGCATGAACAGGAAGATCACGCGCTTGGCGCGCGCCGGGAAGTGCGGCGCCTTGCCCGGGAGCGGCGCGCCCGCCGGCTCCTGGAGGCCGCGCAGGCCGGCGCGCGCGGGGCTGGCGAGCAGCCCGTTCATCGCGATGCCGGCGAAGCCGAGGCCGGTGGCCTCGAGCAGGCGGCGGCGGGAGATGCGGCGCGCGCTCACGGGTTCAGTCCAGGGTGTAGAACGGGTTCGCCATCAGGAGGGCGTGCGCGAAGCGGATCCAGGCCTCGTCCTCGCCGCACAGGGCGCTTTCCGCAGCCAGCCAGGAGCGCGCGCGCTCGAGGTCGGCGGCGCCGGGCTCCTGCTGCCACGCCAGGAGGAACGCGGCGCGCAGGGCCGGATCGGCGGGATGCGGCTCGGCCAGGGCCAGTCCGCTCGGCGCGGCGGCGGCGGCGCGCGCCCGCAGGGCCAGCGCCTCGGCCGACTCGCGCACCAGCGGCGCGTTCGCGGCGAAGAGGGATTGGTGGGCCACCGTCGTGCGCGGGCGCGCCTCGAGCGGCACGCTCGGATCGTTGAAGTCGAAGATGGCGAAGACGTCGAAGATGGCGTTGCGGACGATGGGCAGGTACAGGCTGCGGCGCGGAATCGTGTAGTCCACGAGGTTCGCCGACTGGTCGTTGTTGACGTACTCGCGGTCCTGCGTCAGCAGCAGGCTGCCGCCCAGCGCCGGATCGAGGCGGCCGGCCACCGCCAGCAGGGAATCGCGCACTTCCTCGGCGTCGAGGCGGCGCGGCTCGCGGCGCCACAGCAGCTGGTTGGCCGGATCCGCGGCGCCGGCTTCCTCCTGCCAGGCGCTGGACATGCGCCAGGCGCTCGAGCGCAGCAGCAGGCGGTGCATCTCCTTCACCGACCAGCCCGATGCGACGAAGCGCGCGGCCAGCCAGTCGAGCAGGGCCGGATCCAGGGGCGCGTCGCCGCGCACGCCGAAGTTGGAGGGCGACGCGACCAGACCGCGGCCGAAATGGTGCTGCCAGATCCGGTTCACCATCACGCGCGCGGTCAGCGGATTGCGCGGGTCGGCGGTCCAGCGCGCCAGCTGCAGGCGGCCGCTCGCGCCCTGCGGAATCGGCTCCATGGAGCAGGCGAACGCGGCGGCGCGCACCGGCCCGCGCGGCACCGGCGCGCCGCGGGGCGTCAGGTGATCGCCGCGGTGGAGGATGGGCAGGTCGGCGGGGCTCGCCGATTCCATCACCGTCATCACGCGCGGCAGCGGCGGCGGCGCTCCGCTCTCGACGGCGGCGAGCGCGGCGCGCGCCTCCTCCAGTTCCACGCGCGCGGCGGGCGCGATCAGATCGGCGCGCTCGGCGTCGGAGAGGGGGATGGGCAGCGCGGCGGTGGCAGAGAGCGCCACCTGATAGCGCGCCGCCAGATCTTCCAGCGAAGAAGGCGCCGGCGCGCGCGCGATGGCCGCGCCCTCGGCGCTCAATGTCAGAGATCCGGCGTCGAGCTGGGCGCGCAGCGCCTCCAGGCCCGCGGATCCGTCCCGCAGGTAGGCCTGCCACGGCGCCCACAGCGCGTCCTGCGCGCCGGTGCGGGAACTCACCGCGGCGTAGGCGCGCACGTCGCGCGCGGCGAGCAGCGCGCCCAGCGCCGGATCGGCGGCGGCGCGATCCGCCGGCAGCAGCACCAGGCGGCTGAGGTGCGGGAAGTTGGGCGCGTTTTCGAGGCGCAGCAGGTGCTCGCCGGCCGCCGCGTCCCATTCCGCCGCCGTGCTCCAGCGCTGATGCTCGGCCTTGAAGCCGCCGGTCATTTCCCCGAGCGCCGCCTCGGCCAGCAGCGCGCCGTCCCACTCGAGGCGCACGGGCCGCACTTCGCCCGAGGCGTAGCGGACCTCCAGGCGCCAGCGCCCGTCCGTCGGCAGCGTCACGCGGTATTCCGCAAACTGCTCGCCGCCGGCGACGGTGTGCAGGATCGGATCCAGCTCGCTGCCCCACTGGCTGCGGTCCAGGTTCAGGTTGGTCTGGGCGGCCGCGCCGGCCTCGAGGGCCACGGCTTCCGTCAGCAGGCGGCGGCTGGCCAGCAGCGCGCCGGCCGTCCCGTCGCGCAGCACGCGCGCCGCGGTCTCGCGGCTGGCCTTCTCGGCGCCCTCCAGCTGGGCGCGCGCGGCGTGCAGCCGCTCGGCGTGCTCCTTCGCGCGCAGCACCTGCTCGGCGCTGCCGATCTCGCGCTCGGCCCAGGACGCCACGTGATCCTTGCTGGCGAAGGCTTCGGCGCTGCGGAAAATCCCCGCCACCGCGTAGTAGTCGGCGGCCGGCACCGGATCGAATTTGTGATCGTGGCAGCGCGCGCAACTCACGGTCAGGCCGAGGAAGGTGCGCGACCAGACGTCGATCTGCTCGTCCACGGTGTCGTAGACCAGCTTGTCCTTGTCCTGCTCGGCCAGCATCTTCGGGCCCAGCGCCAGGAAGGTGGGGCCCGTCAGCTGGTCGGCGCGCGCCGCGTCGTCGCCCGGATCGGGCAGCAGGTCGCCGGCGATCTGCTCGATCACGAACCGGTCGTAAGGCTTGTCCTGGTTGAAGGCGCGCACCACGTAGTCGCGGTAGCGCCAGGCGTGCCCGTACGTCAGATTCTCGTCCAGTCCGTTGCTGTCGGCGTAGCGCGCGAGGTCCAGCCAGTGCCGCGCCCACTGCTCGCCGTAGTGCGGCGACGCGAGCAGGCGCTCGACCGCGCGATCCCACGCGCCGGGCGCCGTGTCGCGCACGAAGGCCTCGATCTCCGCCGGCTGCGGCGGCAGGCCCGTCAGGATGAACGAGGCGCGGCGCAGCAGCGTCGGCCGGTCCGCCTCGGGCGCGGGCGTCAGACCGGCGCCCTCGAGGCGCGCCAGCACGAAGCGGTCCACATCGTTCGCGATCCACGCTTCCTGCCGCACCGCCGGCGGCGGCGCGTTCGACACCGGCTGGAACGCCCAGAACTTTTTCGCCTCCTCCCAGTCGAAGGACTCGATCGCCGGCTGCGCCGCCGCCGGCGCCACGGCTCCGTCCTGCACCCACTGCACCAGCAGCGCGATCTCGGCCTCGCTCAAGGCCTTCTTCGGCGGCATCCGCTCGTCTTCGTCCGCGCTGCGGATGCGCTGGATCAGCAGGCTGTTCGCCGCGTCGCCGGGCACCAGCGCCGGACCTTCCGCGCCGCCGAGCAGCCAATTCTCCGGCTGGTCCAGGCGCAGCCCGGCCTTCGGCTTGCGCACGTCCGAGCCGTGGCATTCCCCGCAGCGCGACTCCAGCAGGGGCCGGATTTCGCGCTCGAAGAAGTGCAGTTTCTCCTCCTGGACCGCGGGCTCTTGAGGTCCGGCGAGGGGCAGCAGGAGCAGGGCCAGCACGACGCTGAAGTATAGCGGGTGAAATCTCCGGATTGCGCCTGAAACAGCCGCCTTCGCGGCGTTCGCGTCTCCTTAGATGCCAGCGAGCCGGCCCGTGCCGTCGCCCAGCGCCGGCACGCGCACTTCCATCCGATCCAAAAGGGCGAGGTGCAGATTGTTCATCGGTGTCGGCTCGACCGTCAGGTGCTGGCCCGGCCGCAGCCCGCCGCCGCCGCCGCACAGCAGCACGGGCAGATCGTCGTGATTGTGCCGGTCGCCGTCGCTGATCGCGCTGCCGTAGACCACCATGCAGGAATCGAGCAGGCTGCCGCCGCCGGCGCGCTCGTCCTCCAGTTTCTGCAGCAGATAGGCCAGCTGCTCGACGTGGAAGCGGTTGATCTTGCGGATCTGCTCCTGCTTGCGCGCGTCGCGGCCGTGGTGCGAGAGGCCGTGGTGGCCTTCGGTCACCTCGAGGTGGCGGTAGGCGCGGTCGCTGCCCTCGTTCGCGAACATCAGCGTGGCGATGCGCGTGCTGTCCGTCTTGAGGGCCAGCACCAGCAAGTCCATGAGCAGGCGCAGATGCTCGCCGTACTCGCGCGGCACGCCGGCGGGCCGCAGCTCGTCGCCGACCTCCATCACCAGGCCCTCTTCGGCCTGCTCGATGCGCCGCTCCAGTTCGCGCACGCCGCCGAAGTACTCCTCCAGCTTCGCGCGGTCGGCGTTGGACAGGCGCGCGCGCAGGCGCTGCGCGTCCTCCTGCACGAAGTCGAGCACCGAGCGCCGCCGCTGGATGCGCTCGGCGCTGGTCGCGCCGGCCTCGTCGGCGCCGCCGCCGCGGAACAGGCGGTCGAACACCAGGCGCGGGTTGATCTCCTTGTCGGCCGGCGTGGTCTCCGACTGCCAGGACACGTTGCTGGAGTAGGCGCAGGCGTAGCCGCTGTCGCACTGGCCGGCGTTGCCGCTGGCGTCCACGCCCAGCTCCAGCGAGCGGAAGCGCGTGCGCTGCCCGATGGCCTGCGCGGCAACCTGGTCGGCTGAGATGCCGAGGCGAACCTGACCGTCCTGCTTCAGCGGCTGCACGCCGGTGAGGAAGGCGGCGGCGGCGCGCGCGTGATCGCCGGGGCCGTCGCCGTTCGGGCGCGCCTTGTCGTGCACGAGGCCCGAGATCACCGTGACCTGCCTGCGCAGCGGCTGCAGCGGCTCGAGAATGAAGGGCAGCGTGAAGTTGCGCCCGGTTTCGGCCGGCCGCCAGTCGGCCATGTGCACGCCGTTCGGCACGTAGAGATAGACGAGGCGCAGCGGCTCCGCGCCGCCGCCGGGCACCGTCCAGCGCGGCAGCAGGCTCTCCATCCAAGGCAGCGCCAGCGCCGTGCCCATGCCGCGCAGGAGCGCGCGGCGCGAGAGGTGAGGGAGGAGAGCCATGGGATCAGCGGCGCGCGAGGGTGCGCTCGCGGAAGAGCGGCGACTCAATGATACCCAGCACGATTCCGGAGAGAGTGGGCCGCTCCGGATCCAAGCCCGCCAGAATGGCGCTGACGGCGGCGGCGTCGCCGGTGGCGGGGGCGCGGCCCAGGCCGTAGACCAGCAGTTTCTCGGTGAGACAGCGCGGGAAGCCGCCGTCGGCGCGCAGCACGCCGATCAGCTCCACCGGTCCGGTGAAGGCGCGGCCGTCGGGCAGCGAGCCCGCCGCGTCCACGGGGAAGCCCTCGGCCTCGGTGCGCCACGCGCCGGTCGGGCCGAAGTTCTCCAGCGCGAAGCCGAGCGGATCCATCACGCCATGACAAACGCCGCAGGCCGGATCGGCGCGGTGGCGCGCGAGGCGTTCGCGCATGGAGACGGGGCCGGCGTCGGCGGCGTCGAGAGCCAGGCTGTCCACGCCCGGAGGCGGAGGCGGCAGCGGCTGGCCGAGCAGGTTGTCCAGGACGTACTTGCCGCGTCTGACGACCGCGGTGCGCACGGGCGTGCTGGTCACGGTCAGCACGCCCGCGTGGCCCAGCACGCCGCGGCGCGGCGTGTCCGCCATGGAGACCAGGCGGAACTCCGGCCCGGTCACGCCGCCGATGCCGTAGTGCGCGGCCAGTTCCTCGTTGAGGAAGGTCCGCTCGGATTCCAGCAGCTCCCAGATGCTCAAGTCCTCGCGCAGCACGAACTCGAAGAGGCGCAGGGTTTCCTCGCGCATCGCGGCGCGCAGGCTGGGCGTGAATTCCGGATGCTGCTCGGGGTCGGGCGCGGCGCGGTCGAGGTTGCGCACCTGCAGCCATTGCGCGGCGAAGGACGTGGCGAGGGCCTGCGCGCGCGGGTGCTTCAGCATGCGCTCGGCCTGCAGGGTCAGGACTTCGGGCCGCAGCAGGCGGCCGTCGTCGGCGAGCTGGGACAGCTCCTCGTCGGGCATGCTGCTCCACAGGAAGTAGGAGAGGCGGGCGGCCAGTTCGTGCGCGTTGAGTTCGCGGACGGAGGCCTCTTCGCCGGCGGCGCGCGCCGGATTCAGCTCGAAGCGGAACAGGAAGTTGGGCGAGGCCAGCAGCGCGGTCAGCGCGGTGCGCAGAGAGGACTCGAGGGATTCCTCCGGCGCCGAGAGCGCGTCGAGGCGCTCGACCTCTTCCTTCGTCGGCGGCCGGCGCCAGGCGCGGCGCGCCAGCCACTCGAGCATCGCGCGCTCGCGCTTCTTGCCGAGCGATTCGCCGAAGCGCGCGAAGAGCTCGCGCTGCAGCGGGCCGAGCGGCGGGGGATCGAGCGGGCCGGTGACCTCGATCCAGTCCACGTACAGATTCCGGTCGCGCTGCTTGGGATCCGGATTCTCCGGCTGGTAGTAGTCGTTGACGAAACTGGCGCTGAGGCGCTGCGGCCCGGCGGGAATCTGCAGGCGATACTCGAAGACCTGCGGCGCCGCGCGCTCGGCGGGGACGTCCACCGTTCCCAGTTCCTGCACGCCGACGCTGAGCTTCATGCGGCAGGGGTCCGGCCCGGCCTGCTGGCCCCAGGCCTGGAAGCGCACCAGGTACTCGCCGGCGCGCGGGAAGCGCAGGCGCGCGCCCACCGTGCCCTGCGCGAAGAGGCCCGCGCTGCCGTCGGCTAGGTTGCCGCCGAGCTCGTCGCCGCCGATGCGCCGGACCGGCGGATGCGCCGGATCTTCGACCGTGATCGCCTGCTCCGCGATGCGCTCGGCCGCCTCGAAGAATTTCTCGACCCAGGCGTCCGATAGGGTCAGCGCGCTGCCCAGATTGTCAAAGCCCAGCGCCACGCCGTCGGCCGGAAAGAGATCCTGCGCGGGATAATCCACGCCAGTCAGATCGCGCACCGTGTTGCGGTACTCCAGCAGATTCAGGCGGCGCAGCACCGGCGCGTGCGGCACCGCCGGCCCCGCCGCGGTGCGCGGATCGCTGCTCAGCTCGATCCAGCGCAGAATCGTCGCGCGCTCGTGGGCGTTGGGCTGCTCCTTGCGCTTGGCCGGCGGCATGATCTCGCCGGAAACCTGCAGCTTCACGCGCTGCCAGAGTTGCGGGTCCTCCAGCGCCTCCGCTTCCGTAGCGAAGCCCATCAGGTCCAGCTCCGCCTCCCCGTCCGGCCCGTCGTGGCAGAAGGAGCAGTAGCGGTCGAGCAGCGGCAGCACCTCCTTCTCGAAGGAAGGCGCCGTCGCCGCCGGCTCCTGCGGCAGGGCCAGGGCGGCGGCGCAAGCGGCCGCGGCCCCCAGGGCTGCCAGCAGTCGCGGCATTATCCGCCCAATCTAGCAGAGGCCGCTAGACGGGGAGGGATGTGCAGTATTTGCCCCTTGCGCACCTAGCTTTGAGTGATAAGGTTCAGGGAACCGGTTTGGAGATACCCAAGTCCATGCTCACCCGCTCACCCGCTCACCCGCTCACCCGCTCACCCGCTCAGCTCGCCAGCCTTAGGACTGGATGGATCTGCGGTCTGATCGCATTGGCGGCCTCGATCAGTTCATCGCCGGCATTCACCGCGCCGCAGAATCCAGTCTACTATCTTCACAACCTTGGCTTGTCAGACGGAGAGTTCCTGCACATCCCGCCTAATGCCACGGTCTACATGGACATGGAGCCCTCGCCAGATCTAGGCGGCGTGCTGGTCGAGGGATCTCTCATTTTCCTGACTAATCTCGACGCTCCCGAACTTAGGGCAGGCTGGATTCTCGTCGGCACGAGCAATCCTTCGTACACTCCGCAGATTAAGATCGGATCTGGAACGTCCCCCACGCCATCATCGTGCGAAGCAAAGATCACACTTCTCGGCGGCGACTTCGTCGCACAGGATCCGGAGGATGCGGGCGACAATAATCTGAATGTTCTGACTCAAGTCGAGGCTGGCAGCGACACAGAGGATGCCGAGGCCAGGGCGATGTTGCTGGCCGCGCTTGAGGACGGGGGCTTGGTGGTCTACGAGTACGGGAAACTGCTAGCCTTCGGCGCCGATGCTGGCGTATCCTGGGCCGAGCTCGCTATTACTGCCGAGAGTTCGCCGGATATCATCACGGTCGGAGACGATGACCTGGATCTTTGGGTCGGCAAAGAAATCGTCGTCGCCTCTACGGACTTCGACTCAGAGCAGGCGGAAGTCTTCATGGTCGAAGCTGCGGACCCGAATTCCAACTCTGCCTGGACGGATTTGAGTCTGGATAATTCGCTGGTATTCGATCATTACGCCCTGACCTATGCTCCGACAGGGCACACTACGGAGGAAGAATGGCAGGTTCGTGAGTATGCCGAAGTCGGTCTACTCACGCGTAATGTAGTCATCAGGACTCAATCCTGGATTCTGAACGAGGGCACTCAGGAATACGAGTGGATTGACGGGAATGGCGAGCACGGTCATGTGATGGTCTGTCGCAACGAGTCGGAACCGAGCGCCGCCATTCCTGTTGCCAGATTGTCCTGGGTGCAGTTCCTTAATCTCGGCATCGAAGGAGAGCTGATGCGCTACCCGCTGCACTTTCACTTCGCTGGCGAGCAGGACACGGTGACGTATCCCAGTTTTGTTACAGACTGCAGCTTCACGCATTGCTTCAACAAGTTCCTCGCGATCCACAATACCCAGGACATGACAGTCTCGTGGAACGTCGGCTACGACACGATCGGGAATGGGTTCTACCTGGAGGATGAGGAGACCACCGGAATCGTTCTGCAGAACAACTTGGGGCTCGGCGTGAAAGCCCTTGAACTGGAGACTTTCACCGTCGGCCCGCAAGACCTGGAGCCGGCGGTCTTCTGGTACGTCAGCGCGAACAACAAGATCTCGGGCAATCACGCGGCAGGTTCAGATGCCTACGGCTTCTGGTACCACCCAGGTCCGACGTTGGACAGTCTCGAGTTCACGGTAAATGGCACCAGTTCATACTTTGTCCAAAATGTCGCTCACTCGAATCGACAGATCGGTTTCTACCCGGAGAAAGTGGATGATGAAGACCCACCGCAGCGTGCGCGGCCTTGGTACGACACGGGCACCATTTATCAGTTGGAAGATTGCACTTTCTACAAGAACCGCCGCTTTGGCCTCTGGTTGCGAAGTTTCGGTCGTGTTCACCTTAACAACATCCGGGTTGCCGACAATCGCAGCGGCTTCTATCTCGCCTCAGACGGATTCCAGAGCGTAACCGCCGACGGGCCCGACTCCAGTCTTCGCACCTTGAGCCACATCAGGCTCTACAACTCATTGGCCATCGGTCAGACCAGCAACCTAGGCTACGAAGATTCCTCGCGTCCGCAGGAGTACGAGGCGGGGCGTTCCATGCCTCAGGTTGTGCCGTTCAAGGACTGGATTGGCCGTCCCCATGAGATTCCGTGGGCTGCCTTGACGGGCGTTGAGCTTTACGATGGCTTGATCGAGCTAGAGGGCGTGCGATTCGCCGAATTCGAGGACTTCGACCTCCTCGATTATCCGGCCGGCGCCTCCTGGTCAGCCGGACAAGCGATGCGGCGCGGAGCCGCCATCACGCAGGTTGCGTACGACTCGCAGTACATGATTGATCCGCGCAACCTTGCCTACGGACTGGAGTTCGCCGGCACCGTTTCGCATAAGGTGCATTTCCGTTACCCGATTGCCGCGATGACGGCGAACATGATCAAGAACACTATTCTTCACGACTTGGATGACAGCGCTTCCGGCGTGGACGTGGGATATCTCGTTCCTTTGGATGAGCCCTTCCTGTATGAGGGCATTGACTCCGGGAACCTCACCGAGCTTACAGGTGACGAAATCATGTTTATTGATGACTCTGCTGTTGCCTTCGGGAGTTTGGTGATCACGCCGCTTGAAGCCACCAGCCCGCTGACCGTCTGGACCAAGGTGAAGCATGAGTACAACGTTCCGAATGCGGACGTGGCGCAGTTCGTTCATGATGCGGCCGGAGAGCACCGCTACCCGCTCACCGTGCCGCTGAACAATTGGTACACCTTGGCCTTCTATGACGGATCACAGCCCCCCACGGAAATCACTACGCCTCCTGGGGACATCAAGTTGGAGCTTCGATTTGCCGAGCAGGAGGGCGACTGGATCATCATTGCGGTTCCGTGGGGTTCAACTGAACCGGACACTATCGAGGTTGATGGGGACCCGTCCGAGGAGAAGAGCGACTTTGAATCGCTTGAAGATAGCACCGACAACGCCTTCTGGTGGGATGATACGAATGACTACATCATCGTAAAAATCTTTGCCCGACTTCAAACGGGATACGGGGCGGGAGACCTTCTCACCACTGGGACGCAGAATATCTGCCGCATAGATCAATAGCGCCCAAATGTTGCTGCTCCTGCTCCAATTCGTGCACTCCGCAGCCGATCCAGGCGGAGCCTGGAATTCGGCGGGACAGGTTGATGGCCTCGAGCCTGGCGCACGCCTCGGCTGGGATGCATCTATCATCGGCGACGTGAATGGGGATGGCTGTGCTGATTACTTGCTCGGCGCCTCGGATCAAATCGTCGGAGGAGTTGATGGAGCCGGCGCGATCTACCTGATTGACGGCCGTACTTCCGCCATTCTTTTCGAGCACACAGGCACAATTCGCTTTGAGAAGCTTGGATGGGATGTTTGTCGAATCGGAGATCTGAATCAAGATGGCGTCGCAGAATTCGGCGCAACCTCAATCGGAGTGGACACCGGCCAGGTCGCCGCAAGAGTCTTCGATGGGGCGCGCGGCACCGTCATCCACCAAGTGGTTGTGCCTCCTGCCTCTGCTAGTTTTGGGGATTCTATGGATGGTGTTGGTGATTGGGATCGCGATGGAGTGAACGACTTCGCCATTTCCGATGGTGCCTTTAAGGTTGGCACTTACTTGTTTGCCGGCGCCATTTACGTTTACTCGGGCGCCAATGGCACTCTCCTCCAGAGAATTGACGGGGTAGGATCCGGACACTCGCTTGGCCAAACGATCCGTGGCGGTGGCGACGTCAATGGCGATGGGACTGAGGACCTCATTTCCTGGACGAACTGGGTTTTCGGTGATTCTGTAGATGTGATCGAGGGCGGCACGGGCGCCTTGCTTTATCGTCTGCTGAGTCTGACCGGCAACGGCTATTTCGGCGATGGCATTGACTTCGTGGATGACCTCGACTTTGACGGATGCGATGAAATCCTTGTTGGCGCGAACCAGGCAGGCGCGAACGCGCAGGGAGAGGCCTACCTGTTCTCAGGACGCACAGGAACCCTGATGTTCACCTGGAGGAGCGAAATCGGCTACGAAACCAGCTACGGCGAGGATGTGGCGTGCATCGGCGATGTGAACCAGGATGGAGCTGCCGATGTTGCCGTTGGCATGCCGAAGTCCCTCAATCCCGGAGACGAGGGACGGGTCTACCTTTACTCCGGGCTCGATGGCCACCTCCTGCACACCATCACGAGTGGCCCGGACAGCAAATTCGGCGCCATTCTGGATGGAGGCTTGGATGTGAATGGTGACGGTCGCCCGGACCTTCTGGTGACCGACGACATCGCCACTGTCAATGGCGTCCGCAGCAACGGCGCCGCTTACGTCTTCTCCTTCCGCCCCTTCCTCGAAGCCTCTGCGCACCAGATCTCGGCCAGCGCAGGTGCCACCATTGACTTCGGCGTCAATTTCCCGGTGACCGAGGCTGGCCTGAGCTACCGGTTGCTTGCCTCCAACGACCAGATTGGCGATCCGAACCGCGTGGGCAAGCCCTGGATCAGGGTGCACGGCGTCAGGATCCCGCTGGTCGAAACGGCGCTGACCCACCTCATGTGGAATCATCCGCCCGCAATCTTCACGGGTGCGCAAGGCCGGCTGAACTCCAGCGGTAACGCTTTCATCCGGTTGCGCCTGGCCCCCGGCGCCGCCGCCTCGCAGATCGGCCGCAGCTTCCGCTTTGCCGCAGTCAGCATCACGAACAGCGGGCGCGCCAGCGCATCCTCCGCCGCAGTCCTCCTGACGATCGAACCCTAAAACCGCCGGATCACGCCCGTCACCACCCCGCGGATCGTCAATCGCGGCACGTGCAGCGGCGCCATCTCGCGGTTGGCCGGCTGGAGGATCACGCTGCCGTCCGCCTGCGGAAAATACTTCTTCAGCGTGGCGGTCTCGTCCTCCAGGATCGCCACCACGATGTCCCCGGCGCGCGGCCGGCGCTCGCGCTGCACGACGACGAAATCGCCGCTGCGGATCTGCTCCTCGATCATGGACTCGCCGCGCACCTCCAGCAGATAGGTGTCCTCGCGCACGTGCAGGAGCTCGCCCATCTTGATTTCCTCCTGCTGCTCGATGGCCTCGATGGCGGCGCCGGCCGCGATGCGCCCGCACAGCGGCAGCGGCAGCTCCCAGGAGGCGGGCAGCGCGCCGGTGGCGCGGAAGCCGGGCAGGAGCGGGGTGGGGTTGTCGGCTTCTTCGCCCTTGCGGCGGGCCAGCACGGCACGGCCGGCTTCGGTCAATTCCAGGCCGCGGGAGGCGCCGGGCTCGAGGTTCTCGAGGAAGCCCTTCTGCAGCAGCGCCTGCACGTGCCCGAAGATGGTCACGCGGTTCACGGCCAGGCGCTGGCCCAACTCCTGGAGGGTGGGGCTCAGCCCGCTCTCGAGTTGATGATCTAGGATCGCAGCGAGGACTTCCTGCTGCTTCCGGGTCAAAGGCCGCATGGCGCTCAAATCTGCGTCTCTCTCAAATGAGAATCAGGAGGGTGAGCATCACGGTGACGAGGAGAGCGGCGCTGAGATCGCTGCGGCGGATGGGGTGGTCGGTGCTGCGCATGGTGAGGTGGTGTTTGTAAGGCGAACAAAAGCCTACACCACTCTCATCGGCGAACAAAGGCCTAACATTTTCGGATTTTTCGGGAAAATGCTCTGCAGGCGCCTCTGGCGCCTCAGGTCAGGCGTAAATCCTTTGTTCTTAATGACTTAGGTATTTTCCGTAGTTTCCTGCCCGTGCCGCCAGGCTAGAATGCCCCCGGCTGCGCGCCTCCCCTCGATGAATTCCCACCTCGGGCCCCCCCTTGCCTCTCCGCTGGCCCGGATGCCCCATGCCCTGCGGCGCCTGCCGGCCTACCGCTGCGACCTCCTGGTGGTCGGCAGCGGCGCTGCGGGACTCAGCGCGGCCATCGCGGCCGCCGAGTCCGGCGCCCACGTGATGCTGCTGAGCAAGGGCCGCCTCACGGACACCAACACCCACTGGGCGCAGGGCGGGATCGCCGCCGCGGTCGGCGCCGACGACCATCCCGAACTGCACGCGGCCGACACCCTGCGCGCCGGCTACGGCCTCAACGAGACCGGGATGGTGCAGTCCATCACCGCCGCCGCGCCGGCCGCCATGGAGTGGCTGCAGCGGATCGGCATGCAGTTCGACCACGAGCCGGACGGCAAGCTGGCGCTGGGCCAGGAAGGCGGCCACCGCGCGGCGCGCATCCTGCACGCGGGCGGCACCGCCACCGGCCGCGAACTGCAGCGCGCGCTCACGCAGCACGCGCGCCGCCATCCGCAGATCGACGTCTACGAGCACGCCTTCGGGGTGGAGCTGCTGCGCGACGCCGAGGGCGAGGTGTGCGGACTTGCCGCGCTCGCCCGCGCCGAGCCGAACGCTCCCTGGGAGCCCGTGGTCTTCGAGGCGGACGCCGTGCTGCTGGCCACCGGCGGGGGGGGGCAAATCTTCCGCGAGACCACCAACCCGCAGTCCGCCACCGCCGACGGCCTGGCCCTGGCGCTGCGCGCCGGCGCCGAGCTGCAGGATCTGGAGTTCGTGCAGTTCCATCCGACGATTCTGTACCTCGCGGGCGCGGCGCGGCACCTGATCAGCGAAGTGACGCGCGGGGCCGGCGGCAAACTGCGCGACCGCGGTGGCGCGGCCTTCATGGCCGCGGTGCATCCGGACGCGGACCTGGCGCCGCGCGACGTCGTCAGCCGCGCCATCTTCCGGCGCATGATCCAGACCGGCGACACGCACGTGTTCCTGGACCTGTCCGGCGTGCCCGACGCGGGCGCCCGCTTCCCGGCGCTGGCGCGCGTGTGCGGCATCTTCGGCCTGGATCTGCAGCGCCGCCCGATTCCGGTGCGCCCGGCGGTGCACTACTTCGTGGGCGGCGTGGCGGTGGACGCCGACGGCCGCAGCTCGCTGCCCGGCCTGTGGGCCGCCGGCGAATGCGCCAGCAACGGCTTCCACGGCGCGAACCGCATGGGCAGCAACTCGCTGCTCGAGGGCATCGTGATGGGCCGGCGCGCCGGGCAACTGGCCGCCGCCGGCCGCCGCCCGCGCCTGCGCCGCTGGCTGGCGCCGGCCACCGGCGTCTCGCGCCCCTTCGGCGCGGAGCTGAATCTGCTCGACATGACCTACTCGCTGAAGTCGCTGATGTGGCGGCAAGTCGGCATCGAGCGCGACGCGGCGGGATTGACCGACGCCATCGAGCGCCTCGACGCTTGGGAGGGTTATCTGGCGCGCCTCGGACCGTTCACTCCTGAAGGATTGGAGACGGTGAACATGGTGCAGGTGGCGCAGGCGCTCACGCGCTCGGCGCTCTATCGCGAAGAATCGCGCGGCGCGCACTTCCGCACCGACCATCCCGCGGCGCTGCCCGAGTGGGAGCGGCACACGATCGTGCGGCCGGCGGCCGACGGGATCCGCCTGGAGCCGCGGGCGCTGAGCGCAGCCGGCGGCGCGGGCGCAGCCAGCGGCGCGGGCGGCGCGCCGCCGCGGTCCGGCAAGCCGGCGGGCGCATGAGCGAACGGGACGGCGACGGGCGTTCGGGACGGGCCACGAAATCGCCGCGCGACCGCGCGCTGGTGGCGGCGCTGCTGCTGCCCGAGACCGACGTCAGCACGCTGGGGGACCCGCTGGCCGAGATCACCGGCCTGGCCGAGGCGGCCGGCGCCGACGTCGTGGGCGGCACGATGCAGCGCCTGCCGCATCCGCAGGCGCGCGCCGCCTTCGGAGCCGGCAAGATCGCCGAGATCAAGAGCCAGGCCGAGGCGCTCGACGCGGGCGTGGTGGTCGTGGACTTCGATCTGTCGCCCAGCCAGGGCCGCAATCTGGAGGCCGATCTGGGCCGCCGCGTCGTGGACCGCACCGAGTTGATCCTGGACATCTTCGCCACCCGCGCGCAGAGCCGGCAGGCCAAGATGCAGGTGGAGCTGGCGCAGCTGGAGTATCTGCGCACGCGGCTGCGGCGCATGTGGACGCACTTGGAGCGTTCCGAAGGCGCCATCGGCTCGCGCGGGCCGGGCGAAACGCAGCTGGAGTCGGACCGGCGGCTCATCGACCACAAGATTTCCGATCTCAAAGTCAAACTGAAGGAGCTCGAGACGCGGCGCCACCGCGAGGCGGTCGCGCGCGAGACGCCGGAAGTGGTGTCGCTGGTCGGCTACACCAACGCCGGCAAGTCGTCCCTGATGCGCCGGCTGACCGGCGCCGAGGTCTACGTCGCCGACCAGCTCTTCGCGACGCTCGACACGCGCGTGCGCACCTGGCGCCTGCAGGACCGCCGCCGCGTGCTGCTGGCCGACACCGTGGGCTTCGTGCGCGATCTGCCGCACCATCTGATCGCCTCCTTCCACGCCACTCTGGAAGAAACCCTCAACGCCGATCTGCTCCTGCACGTGGCCGACGCCAGCGATCCGCTGCTCGACAGCCATCTGCGCGCGGTGGAGACGGTGTTGTCCGATCTGGGCGCCGCGCAGATTCCGCGCCTGCTGGTGCTGAACAAGGCCGACCGCCTCGGCCCTGACGAGCGCATGCTGGTCCAGCGCGCCCATCCGGAGGGTTTGTTCGTCTCCGCGCACGAGGGCGAGGGCATGGATGAACTGGACGCCGCCGTGGCGCGCCGCCTCGATTCCTGGTCGCTGCGGCTCGAGGTGGAGGTGCCCGCCGCCGCCGGCAAGGTGCTGGCCGCCCTGCGCAGCGTGGCGCGCGTCGAGCAGGAGGAGTGGCGCGAAGAAACGTGGGTCGCCGACCTGATCCTGCCCCCGCGCCCCTGGCCCAGCCTCAAGGCGGGAATCGAGTCCAGCGGCGGCAACTGGCGCGTGCGCTAGTCCCGAGCCCGCCGCGTCCGGAGCTCCCCCGGAAATTGTCAGACGAAGCGGCGACGCAGCAGCGCGAACGCGCCGCCCAGCAGCGCCACCGCGAACGCGAAGCGCTGGCCCGGATTCCACTGCGTCAGGGCGCGCGCGGCGAGGACCGCGGGCTGCAGCGCGAGGCGCGCGCCGGCGCGGGCCCACGGCCGCTCGGAAATCCACGCGGCGGCGGCGGGACCCTCGCGGTAGTACCAGCGGATGAAGCCGCGGCCGGCGGCGTTGCCCTTCAAGTACTCGTCGCGCAGGCCGCGCAGGGCCAGCACTTCGGGCGCGCCGGCGTCGCCGTGGGCGGCGGTGGCGACGAAGCAGCTGTCGTCCTCCGAAGCTTCGGCGAGGAACTCGAACTGCCCGAGCTGGCCGCCCGGATTGGCGACGGTGAGCACGTGCGTGCCGGAGTCGAGGCTGGGCAGCGTGACCTCGAGGCGGTCGCCGGGCTGCGGGGCGCTCAGCGCGTCCTGCGGCAGCTCCACGCCGTCGAGGCTGACCGTGATCTGGCCGGTCGGGCCGCCCACCGGCGCATCCACGAAGCCGGAGCGGCCGTCGGCGAGCAGCGTGACCACTTCGCCTTCGAAGCCGGGCCGCACCGAATCCTGCGCGGCGGCCTCGAGCGGATCGTTCATCACCGGGTTGGTCAGCACGGTGCCCTCCTGCGAGACCGGCGCGCCGTCGAACCAGCAGCAGCAGGCGTACGGATCGGCGCTCTGCGCGATCGTGAGATCGAAATCCGTGGCGAATCCGAGGAAGGTGTTGAGGCCGGAGAATCCGCCGTCGGGATGGCCGCCGAAATTCGGATCGGCGTTGCGGTTCTGCGGATTCGGCTGCGCGGCTTCGAGCTGCACGCCGGTCTGATCGCCGCGCAGCACGTTGCCGTAGAAATCCGAGGTGACGTCGGCGAGATTGTTGGAGTCATTGTCCACGCTCGCGCGCACGGCCACGCCGAAGTCGGCGATCTCGCAGAAGGAGACGGCGCTGGCCACCAGCGCGTTCTCGCCCAGGCCGCCGGTCTCGGCCGTCAGCCCGAGTCCCACGCCGCCGGCCCCGCGCGAGCCGTCGAGGGAGTTGGCGATCAGCGGCGCCTCGATGGTCGCCACGTTGAGTCCGTTGCCGCCGGATCCGGCCGCCGTCAGCAGAATGCCGTCGTCGCAGCCGGCGACGCGGTTGCGCTCGATCCGGAATCCCGTCCCGATCACCGCGTCGTCGCTGGCGTTCACCTCGATGCCCGTCGCGTAATCGCCGAGGATCTTGTTGCTGATCAGGCCGCCGCCCTCCAGCTTCCCGTCGCTGACGCTGACGCGCACGGCGGTGCCGCCGGCGAGCGCGGCGAAGGTGCAGGCGTTGAGCTCGAAGTCCTGGTCCACGGCGTTGGTGCTGCATTCCGCCGCGAAGCCGGTCGTGCAGTCGCCGAAGGTGCAGCCCTGCACCAGCAGGCCCGTCACGGTGCGGCCGGCCTGGATGCTGAAGAGGGTCGTGGCGTCGGTGAAAGTCAGACCGCTGACCGTCATCGGCTCGGTGACGTTCGCGCCGAGATCGAACAGCACGCCCGCGCCGTTGCCGTCGAACACCGCCGCGCCGCCGAGCCCGCTGAGGCTCACCCGGTTCTTGACGCGGATCGGAAACGTCTCGCCGGACGCCGCGGAGTACGTCCCGGGCATGCAGAAAATCGTGTCGGTGATCGTCGCGCGGGTGAGCGCGTGCGTCAGCGTCTTGAAGGCGTCGTTCTCGTTCCAGCCGGTGTCGCCGTCGTCGCCGTTGACCGGATCCACGTACCAGGCGAACTGGCCCGACAAACTGCCGGCGCTGCCGGCGATCACCAACAGAATGGCCAGGGCTCGTTGGATCATGGAGGTCGGTCGCGGGCCGGGTCCGCGCGCGCTGGGCTAGTTCGCCTTCGGCGCCGGCCAGCCGGCCAGGGTCGGCAGTTTGACTTTCTGCCCGACCTTGAGCGCCGAAGCGTCCTTCATGCCGTTGGCCTTCGCCACTTCCTGGACCAGCTCGGGAGCGGCGGTGCCGTAGGCGTTGAGGACGATGCGGTAGAGCGTCTCGCCGCTCTTCACCTGATGCATGCCCGCCGGCGGCGCGGAGGCGGAAGCCGCGGGAATCTTGATCTCGTTGGCCGCGGTCTGCGGCTCCTTGGGATCGCCGCCGGTCGCGCGCTCGTGCGGATTGCGCAGCGCCGCGTCGGCGGGGATCGGCTTCTCGCCGCTCGCGGCGGCGGGGGCGGCAGCGCCCTGGCCGGCGCCGGCGGCCGGGCTCGCGGGCGCCGCGCCGAAGGTGGTGATGCCCAGGTTCGGGTCGGTCTGCAGGGCGCCGTTCGGGTCACCCTCGTCGGCGCGGGTGGTTTTCCACCAGATGCCGCCGGCAATTGCCAGCATCAGGGCAGTCAGGATGAGGAGCAGGCGCATGGGAACAGCCTACTCGGCTGAGCCCATGCGCTTCAAGTCGGCCGAAGCGCGCGCCGCGCCCTACTTCTTGGACTCGCCGGCGGCCGGCTCCACCATGTGGTGGCGGGACCAGCGGTCGAAGCCGATCAGCATCGGGGTGGCTACGAACATCGTCGAGTACACGCCGATCACCACGCCGATCATCATGGCGAAGGAGAATCCTTCGAGCACGTTGTGGAAGGGGCGGTTCGTGAAGAACAGCACCACCACCACGAAGAGCACGGTCAGCGAGGTCAGGATCGTCCGTCCCAGGCACTGGTTGATGGAGGCGTCGATCACCTCCTCGTAGCGCTTGCCCGGCATCTTGGCCAGGTTCTCGCGGATGCGGTCGAAGATGACGATCGTGTCGTTCAGCGAGAAGCCGATGATCGTCAGGAAGGCGGCGATGGTCTCGAGCGAGATCTCCACCTCGATGATGCCCAGCGCGTCCGCCGCGGCCAGGCCGCCGAGCGTGAACAGCACGTCGTGCAGCACCGCCACCACTGCGGCGAAGCCGTAGCGGTATTCCTTGAAGCGGAAACTGATGTAGACGATCGTCAGGATCAGCGACAGCAGGATGGCCCGCACGGCCTTGGTCTGGATCTCGCCGCTGACGCGCGCGCTCACCGAGCTCTTCTCGAGGAACGCTGCCGCCTCGTCCACCTGGCCGTCGGCGCCGAGGGGCAGCCATCCGGCCAGATTGGTCTTGATCTCGGCCACCATCATGCTGGTCGGGTCCTGCCCGGCCGGCACGGCGGCATCGTCCTGCTGCGCGGCGCGCTGCTCGGGCGTCAGAGCCTTCTTGACCTGGTACTGGGCGTAGCGGCCGGCTTCGTCCATGCTGGCGTTGATGCCGACCACCGCGTAGCCCGGCATCTTGGCGCGGACTTCGGTGATGTCCTGCGGCGAAGCCAGCGCGATCTGGGCGGTCGTGCCGCCGGCGAAATCAATGCCGAGCATGCCTTCGCTCTTCACGCCGAAGAGCACCAGGCCGCCGCCGATCGTCAGGATCGAGAAGGCGTAGGCCAGGCGGCGCTTGGACAAGTACTTGAAGCTCGCCTCCTTGGCCAGCACCGACACCATCTTCACCTGCTGGATCACCTTCGAGCGGAAGACCAGCTGGTGCAAGACCACCTTGCTGAAGACCAGCACGCTGAACATGGTGGTCAGGATGCCGATCGCCAGGGTGGCGGCGAAGCCGCGCACCGGGCCGGTGCCGACGCCGTACAGGACGGCCGCGGCGATCAGCGTGGTCATGTTCGAGTCCACGATGGCCGACATCGCGTTCTCGAAGCCGTTCTTGTAGCCCTGCGCCAGATCGCGGCCGCGGTTGATCTCTTCACGCAAGCGCTCGAAGATCAGGATGTTGGCGTCCACCGCCATGCCGATCGTCAGCACGATGCCCGCGATGCCCGGCAGGGTCAGCGTGGCCTTCGTGAAGTACATCGCGCCCAGCAGCAGGAAGCCGTTGAAGGCCAGCGACAGGGCCGCGACCACGCCGTTGATGCGGTAGTACCACACCATGAAGGCGATGACGAAGGCCGCGCCGATCAGAGAGGAGCGCACCCCGGCCTTGATCGAGTCGGCGCCCAGCGACGGGCCGACCTCGATGCCGCTCTGCAGCACCGGCAGCACGCGCAGCGAGCCGGTGCGCAGTGCCACGATCAGGTTGTTGCGCTCGACCGGGTCGAAGCCGCCGCGGCCGCCCTGGATGATGCCGCCGCCCGGGAGCCGGTCTTTGATGTTCGGCGCGGTGAAGAGCGCGTTGTTGAGCACGATGGCCATCGGGCGGCCCGTGTACTCGTCGGTGAAGTCGGCGAAGGCCGACTTGCGGTTCTCCTGGAATTCGAAGGCCACGGCGGGCAGGCCGGCCGAATCCATGGTCGGACCGACGTATTGCAGCTCGCCGCCGTTGAAGTCCCAGGAGTCGGCGCCGTCGGCCTGCTGCGGGCGCAGTTGATCCTGCACCAGCAGGGGCACGCAGTTGCGCGTGGCGCCGTAAGCGGCAGCGTTGGGAATTTCGGTCTCCTTCAGCGGCACCCAGCGGATCTGGCCGCGCGGGCCGCCTTCGCTCTCCGGCACGCGGTTGAAGTCCAGCGCGGTCTTGCCGGCGTTCGCGTCCATCCAGGCCTCGAACTTGGCGCGCTCGGCCGTCAGGCTGACGTCGTCGGTGTCGCTGGCGATGATGCTGAAGTCCAGGAGCCCCTGGTTCAGCATCAGGCTCTTGATCTGCTCGAGGCGGACCGCGTCCTTGCCGGGCACCTCGATCACGATCTGGTTGTCGCCCTGCGGAATGACCGGAATGTCCACCAATCCCGAAGCGTCCACGCGCTCGGCGAACACGTCGGCCATCTGCTGCAGCAGCATGGGCTTGTTCGCCAGTTCGGCCTCGTGGAGCTGCTTCTCCTGCACCGCCTTCTCGAAGTCGAAGGCGTAGACCAGGCGCGCCCCGCCCTGGAGGTCGAGGCCCAGGTTCAGGTCGTAGGCGATGATCGCGAAGAGGGCGAGGGCCGAGAAGAAGATCAGGCCCGCAATTTTCCTGCCGAGGTTCGGAACCATGGCCTAGAGCTGCGCGCTCCGGCCGCCGCGTTCGCGCAGGAAGAACAGCTTGGAGCGCCGCGGCCGCTTGATCGGCCCGCGCTCGACCGTCACGTTGACGACCAGCGGGCTGTGCAGCGGGAACGTCCGCTCGACGCCTTCGCCCTGGACGATGCGGCGCACGGTGAACGTGCGGCCGACGCCGGAGCCCTTGAGGGTCAGCACCTGGCCGACGAAGGGCTGGACCCGCTCGCTCTTGCCTTCGCGGATCATGTAGTCCACGCGGACGACGTCGCCGACCTGGAAGGTCGGAACCTCCTTCTTGAGGGATTTCTGTTCGGCGGCTTGGGTGACGTGATCCATGGGGAGACTCAGGAAGGCGGGACGGATGGAGGCGGGTTGAGGTCCGGACGGCGGGTGCGCGTGCGGTTCCGGGCTTGGTCGGCGCGCCAGCGGGCCACTTCGAGGTGGTTGCCGCTGCGCAGGACTTCCGGAACGCTCAGGCCCCGGAAGTCGGGAGGTCGGGTGTAGTGCGGGTGGTCGAGCAGCTGCGGATCCTGGAAGGATTCCGAGGCCGCGCTGTCCTCGTCGCCGAGCGCGCCGGGCAGCAGCCGGGCGGCCGCTTCGAGCACGCAGAGCGCGGGGAGTTCGCCTCCACAAAGGACGAAATCTCCGAGGGAGATCTCCGTCCACTCCATTCCGATCCGGATCCGCTCGTCGAAGCCCTCGTAGCGGCCGCAGAGCAGGAGCAGGCGCTCCTGGGCGGCGCAATCGCGCGCGAGGCTTTGGTTGAAGGGGACGCCGTCCGGGGTGAGGAGGATGCGGCGGCAAGGCCCGTATTCCTGTTCGACCCACTCGACTGCTTCAAAGATCGGCTCGGGCTTGAGCACCATGCCAGGACCGCCCCCGTAGGGCCGGTCGTCCACCTTGCGATGAGGCTCCGCCGCGAAACGGCGGAAATCCAGCACGTGAACACGGAGCACGCCCGCCCGCTGGGCCCTGCCGAGGATCGAGGCCTGGAGGTAGCCCTCCACGGCATCCGGAAACAGGGTCAGAAGATGGACTTCAAGCATCCCGGAACCCCCGGGAAATGGGCCGCACAAGATACCCCAACCCTCTTGCCCCGGCAAGATTTGCGGCCCTAGGATTCCCTGGTGTTCACCGGCCTCGTCGAAGGAATGGGCATCGTGCGGCAAAACCAGCCGATTCCCGGCGGGCGCCGGCTGGCGCTGGCCCTGGGCGCCTGCGCCGACGGAGTGCGCCCGGGGGACTCGATCTGCGTCTCCGGGGTGTGCTTGACCGTGGCCGGCCTGGCCGGGGAGGAAGCCCAGTTCGAGCTCTCCGGCGAGACCCTCGAGCGGAGTGGGTTTTCTGGACTGCAAAACGGTCATAAAGTCAATCTGGAAAGGAGTTTACGACTGGGAGACCGGCTCGGCGGGCACTTCCTGACGGGGCACGTGGACGGCCTGGGGCGCCTTCTCGAGATCCGGCCGGAAGGGGGCTTCGCCACCTACCGCCTGGAGGTGCCGGCGGCGCTGCGGCCCCTCCTGGTGGCGAAAGGCTCGGTGGGGGTGGACGGGGTCAGCCTGACCGTCGCCGCCCTGCACGACGACGGCTGCAGCGTGGCCCTGATTCCGGAGACGCTGGCCCGCACCACGCTCGGCGCGGCCCGCGCCGGCGACGCGCTGCGCCTCGAGGCGGACCTGATCGCCAAGCACGTCGCGCGCCTGCTCGAGTGCGCCCAGCCGCCGCGGCCGGCCTGAGGGCGCGACTACTCTGCCCTCGCCCGTGCTGACCGCCCTCCTCATTCTGACTTCGTTCCAGGAGCCCGAGACGGCGCCGGCCTCCGCGCCGGAGAGCCGGCGCTTCGCGTTCGAGGCCGAGTTGATGGGCCGGGGGGAATTCCGCGACCACGGCGATTTGTCAACCGCCGACAGCGGCAGCAGCGATCGGTTGCGCCTGCGCGCGGCGGTGGGCCTGCGCGCGCATCTCAACGCCTACATGAGCGCCTTCGCCGAGGTCGGCGCCACCTACGGCAACACGGAGGATCACGCGACCGGCGACCTCATGCACCTCTACGTGGACCTCGAGCGCGCCTTCGGCACCTGGGACATGCGCGCCGGCCGCTCCGAGATGGACCTCGGCGACGGCCGCCTCGTCGCTTCGTCCCGCTACTGGCAGTTCGAGCCCAACGCCTTCGACGGCCTCTGGATCAGCGAGGGCAAGGAGCACGAGCGCGTGCAATGGCAGGCCTGGCTGACCACCGCCGGCACCGGGCAGGCCAACGTCTACGACGACACCTTCGCCGGCTTCTACGCCGACTGGACCATTGACAAAACGCAGGCGCTCGACGCCTACGTGCTGCTGCGCAATCAGGACGAGCTGAACGTCCTCGAATTCACCGTCGCTCTGCGCTACCACGGCCTCACGCGCAACGGCCTGGATTGGAGCGTGTTCGGCGCCGCCCAGGACGGCGACCAGGTGGACGACCGCGAGCTCTGGGCGCAGGCCTTCGTCCTGACGCTGGAGAAGGAGCTGGAGTTCGACAACCACGTCGGCATGGAGTTCGGCTTCGCCACGGGCAACGACGAGAAGCCGAACGATTTCAAGCGCTTCACGCCGGTCTACATCGACCAGCACCGCTTCAACGGCCGCGCCGACATCTTCGGCTTCGCGAACCTGGTGGACCTGGCTCTCACGTACTGGCGGCCGCTGACGCGCAGCTGGAGCTGGCACCTCGACCTGCACAACTTCTGGCGCGCCAACAATTCCGACGACGCGTACACCGCGTACGGCCTTGCGCCCTACGGCATCAGCAGCGGCTCGTCCGCGCTCGGCACCGAGTTCGACCTCTACGCCGAGGGCCGCATCAACGAGTCCCTGAGCGTGGACTGCGGCGCGGCCTACTTCATGAGCGGCTCGGCGATGCCCACCGACGACGACCAGGTCTGGTTCTTCCTCGGCGCCACCTACGGGTTCTAGAGGCGGACCTCAGGAGCCGCGCAGGCTCTGCGCCAGTTCCAGCAGCGCCGCGCGCGAGCGCATCCAGCCGTCCTCGCGGTCGAGGAACCATTCGGATCCGTAGCCGGCGCTGCGCCACAGCAGCGACGGCGCCACCGCCGCGCCCGCTTCCAGCGGCGCCAGGAACAGCCGACCGAAGCGCCAGGCCGGATCCGCCGCCGGCGCGCCGCCTTCCTCGGCCGCCAGCGCCGCCTTGAGGGCCGCGTTGATCAGTTCGAGGCGCGCGAGGCGCTCCGCGTCCGTCTGGACCGGCAGCTCCTCGGCGGCCCGCACCGCCTGGCGCAGCCAGCCGCGCAGGCCGTCCACCGGCGCGCCGTCGTCGGCCAGCAGCGTCGCGAGGCGCACGCCCATGCGCGCGGCGCGCGCGTGCAGCGTGAATCCGGGATCGAGGAAGGAATTCACCACCCACGGCGTGTCGTGCAGCGAGTGATAGGTGCCGCTGCCGCCGGAGTAGCCGAAGCTCATCACTTCGACGCCCGCCAGTTCCAGGAAGGGGACGTGATCGGAGCCGCCGCCGGGCACGCCGAGGTTGGCCGGCGCCTCGAGGCCTTCGGCCGCGCAGGCGGCGCGCAGCGTGGCCACGAGGCCGGGCGTGCAGCTGGCGCCGAAGTTCGGGCCGCTCGCCACCACGTCCATGTTGACGTAGGCGACCGCGCGCTCGCGCAGGAGGCGCGCGTGCTGCTCGACCCATTCGGTGCTGCCGATGAGCCCCCATTCCTCCGCGTCCCAGGTGGCGAGCACCAGCGTGCGCTGCGGCCGCCAGCCGCGCGCCGCCGCTTCGCCGAGCACGCGCGCCATCTCGAGCAGCACCGCGCTGCCGCTGCCGTTGTCCACCGCGCCCGGGCCCCACGAGTCGCGGTGCGCGCCGACGATCACCCACTCGTCCGGCCGCGCCGCGCCCTCGATCCAGCCGATCACGTTCTCGACCGGACGCAGCGTCTCGTCCTGCGCGACGGACAGGCGCGCGCGCGCCGGCAGCGGACCCAGCTTGCGGTCGGCGCCGGCCAGCAGGATCGCGGCGTTGCCCATCGAGATCGGCAGTCCCGGAATGCCGACCGCGCCGGGCGCCTCGGCGCGCGCCAGGCGCGGCGCCTGCGGCAGCGCGGGCCAGCCGGGAGTGAGAGGATCGCCCTTGCCGTTGAAGACGGAGCCGCGCTGGATGCCGTCGCGGGGGCGCCACGGGCCCGCCGGCATGACCGCGCCCTGCGCGGCGCCGTCGTCCAGCTCGTCGGCGTAGAGCAGCACGCCGCCGAATCCGGCGGCTTCGGCGTGCGCCAGCTTCAGCCCGCGAAACAGAGAGCCGTAGCGGCACAGCGCGATCGCGCCCTCGACCGCCGCGCCGTGATCGGCGCGCAACTTGTCAAACTCCGGCTGCGTGCCGTAGCCGGCGTAGAAGACGGCGCCCTCCGCGGCGCCCGGCGCGCACAGTCCGAGCATCGGCGGCACCTGCAGCTGCCGCGTGAACGCGTCCTCGGCCAGCGGCAGCTCCCACAGATTCACTTCGGTCCAGCGGCCGTCGGCGCCGCTCACCTCGAGCTTCTGCGCGGTCTGCCGCGGAATCAGGCAGTCGTAGCGCGGCCGGTCCACGCGCAGGCCGGCGGCGGCGAACACGCCGGCCGCGTAATCGGCGGCGCGGCGCGCCTCGGCGGACCCGGCGAAGCGCGGCTGCGCGCACAATTCCGCGAGCGTCTGGCCCAGCCGCTCGGCCGAGACGGCGGCCGGATCCGGAGGCCGGGCCGGCTCCTGCACCGGAGCGGCCAGCGCTCCCCAAGCGAGGCAGGCCAGCAACACGCCGCTACTCTACGGCGCTCGCGGCGATGCGTGAGGAAGCCCCCGATTTCGTGGCGGTGGACTGGAACGGCACCGTCGTGCCGTTCTTCGGGCTGCCGCCCTATCCCGGCGCGCGCGCGGCGCTGGCCGGACTGCGCGCCGCGGGCATGCTGGTCTTCGTGGTCAGCCGCGCGCGCGGCGCGGTGGTGCAGGCGGATGCGGCGCGCGCCGGCGTCGCCGCCGACGCGGTGATCGGCTGCGAAGACAAGGCGCCCGTGCTCTCGGATCTGCGGGCGCAGCATGGCCGCGGCGTCTATCTGGGAGACACCGCCGCCGACCGGCTGGCCGCGGCGGAGGCTGGATTGCCCTTCCTGCAGGCCTGCCTGGAGGAGCAGGAGCCGCTGGCGCCAGATCAGGCCTGCTTCCGCGACTGGGCCGAGGCGGCGCTTTTGATTGCCGGCCCCGGCCGGATGCCCTAAGATGCAGGGCTAGGCTTCGATGCCCGCACTCATGGAACTGACCCTGCCCCAGCGTCTTCAGCGTGTCATCAACGGCTCCTTCGAGCGCACCGTCCTGCTGCAGAAGCGGGTCCGCCAGCTGGTGCGCGGCGACGCGCCGCTCTTCGACGCCGAACTGGAGCGGGTCGAGAACCCGATCGAGATCGCGCTGGTCGAGCTGGAGCGCGGCCTGATCGGCTTGGCGGAAGAGACGGTCGAAGAGAAGCCGACGATCTAGTTCGGCTGGGGGGGGGAGCGGAGCGGACGGGCTTACTTCGGCGCGCCGCGCTCGAGCAGCTGCCGCAGGCATTCGCGCAGCACCGCGCGCAGGCTGGTGAAGCCCTCGTAGTGGCAGGTGATGCAGGGCTTGTGGCCCGCCTCGTCGCAGATGGCGCGCGCGTTGCGCGTGAAGGTCGTGCGGTTGTAGTGCAGGATCACGAGCGCGTCGAAGCGCGAGCGCATGTCGGCGCCGAGCTTGTCCATCTCGCGGTGCCAGGACACGTACTCGGCCATGCGCCACTCGGCGGCGAATCCGATGATCTCCGCGTACTCCGCCAGTTTGTCGCGGTGCCGGAACTGGGGCTCGGCGCCGCCGACCACCAGGATCCGGAACGTGCGGCTGTCGGCTGCGAGGCGGCGGGACAGGTCCACCTCCTCGGCCAGCAGCGGGCGCTTGCGGAACGACGGAATCTCCTCGGCCTCCAGCGCTTGGAAGCGGTCGTGGTCCTCGAGGCAGGCGCGCAGGTCGTCGCGCTCCTCCTCGACCAGGCGGAACTTCTGCGCCAGGATCGAGTGCTCGCGCCGCGCCGCCGCCGCTTCCTCGGCGAGGGCCGTCTCGCGGGCGCCGGGCTCGGCGGCGGCAGCCAGGCGCTTCTTCAGGTCCGCGGAGCGCCGGCGCTCGCTGCGGATTTCGGCGCGCGCTTCCTCCAGTTCCTTGGCCAGTCTGCGGCTCTCGGCGATCTGCTGGGCGCGCTCGGCTTCGCGCGCGCTCAGTTCGGCGCGGAGCTTGGCGGATTCCGCCAGCGGGTCGGGCGGCGCGGCCGGCGCCGGGCGCGGACCGCGCGCGGGCCGTTTCGGCCGGGCGGCGGGCGCCGCTTTCTGCTCCGCGGCCGGCGCCAGATTCTCGCCGCAGATCTTCGCCAGAGCGGCAGCGGCGCGCGCGCCGGCTTCGTCGCCGGCCAGCAAGGCGTCGCGCAGGCGGATGCGCGCCTCTTCCGGCGGCATGCCCGGTTGCGGCTCGCCGTCAGCGGCCGCTCCCGCGGGCAGGTGCTCGAGAATCGCGCCGACGACGGCGGGCGCCAGCCGCGGCGCGCGCGGAATCTGCCGGGCGACCGTGCGCGCGGCGCCGCCCGGCGCCATCGCCTGGCCGGTGCTGCGCAGCGCGGCGGTCAGGGCGCTGGCCGGCACCATGCGCTCGAGCACCCAGGCGAGCAGGCGCGGATCCTGGCTGAGCCAGAGCAGCGCGGTGGCGACTCCCTGCCTCCGCTCCGCATCGTGCTCCGCCATGGTCGGATGTTACCCTAGGCGCCGCTGCTCATGCCTGCGCGCGACGTCCCGTGGCTTGGTTTCGCCGTGCTTGCGCTCGCCGCCTGCAGCGGGGACGCGCCGGCGCCGGCCGCCCGGCCGAACGTGCTTCTGGTGGTCGTGGACACGCTGCGCAAGGACCATCTGCCGGTCTACGGCTACGCGCAGCGGCCGACTGCGCCGGCGCTGGCCGCGCTGGCGCAGGAGCCGGGCGTGCAGGTGATCAACGGCCTCGTGGCCAGCAGTTCGTGGACCAAGCCGAGCATGGCCACGCTGCTCACCGGATTGCCTCCGGCCGAGCACGGCGTGATGCGCCTGGCCGGCGCCGGCGCGGCGCTGCACGACGCCGGCGTGCTGCCGGCCGTGCTGCAGCGCGCCGGCTACGCGACGGGCTGCGTGATGTCCAATCACCTGCTCGTCCGCCGCACCGGCGCGGGATTCGACGCCGGCTTCGGATTCTGGGACGAGGCGCCGGCGGCGGCGAAGCACGAGGGCAGCACGTCGGCGCAGGTGGGGGATGCGGGCATCGCCTGGCTGCAGCAGCAGCCCGCCGACGCGCCCTGGTTCCTCCTGCTGCACTTCTTCGATCCGCACGCGGAGCTCGTGGATCATCCGCAGTGGGACTGGTTCCAGCCCGGCTACGGCGGCTGGGTGCAAGGCGCCGATCCGGTCGAGCGTCTGCGCGCGATGCAGCGCAACTGCTCGCCGGCGGATCGCGAGCAGCTGTCCGCCCTCTACGACGAGGAAGTGCGCGCGGTGGACGAGGCCTTCGGCCGCGTGCTGGCGGCGCTGCGCCAGCGGCCGGACTGGCAGGACACCGTCGTGATCTTCACTGCCGATCACGGCGAGGAGCTGGCCGAGCGGAGGATGATCGGCCACACCCAGACCTTGCACGCGGAGCTGACCGATCTGCCGCTCGTCGTGCGGCTGCCGGCGGGTTGGCAGAAGTCGTGGAGCCTGCCGGCGCTGGAGCAGGGTGGCTACGCCGAGCAGCAGCTCTACGCCGCGATGCTGGGCTTGGCAGGCGTGGAGGTTCCTCCCGGGCCGCCGGGCTCGGCCGGACGCGGCCTGCGCCCGGCCTATCAGGCCATCGAGGTGGATTTCGTGCCGGTGCTGACCGAGCACGCCGAGAAATTCGTCCACAAGCGCGCCGTGCTGCGCGGATCCTACAAGCTGATCCAGGATCTGAACGCGAACACGCTGCAGCTCTTCGACCGCAGCCGCGATCCGCTGGAGCTCCAGGATCCTCTGCCGGCGGATCATCCCGAACGCGCCGCGCTCGAAGCGCTGCTGCGCGCGCATTCCTGGTGGGAATCGCCGTGAGCGGCGGGCCGCAGTCGCGCCCGACTCCCGCCGAGAGGCTCGACGGACCGCTGGGCGCGCTGCTCGCCCCGGTCGGCTGGCTGTGGTGCGGCGCCGCGCGCCTGCGGGCGCTCGCCTATCGCCGCGGCGCGCTGCGCTCGCGGCGCCCGCCGCTGCCGACGCTCTCCATCGGCAATCTCGCCGCAGGCGGCACCGGCAAGACGCCGCTGCTGCTGGCCTCGGTCGCGGCGCTCGAGCGCGCGGGCGCGCGCGTCGGCATCCTCGCGCGCGGCTACGGCGGCGACGAGGGCCGCATGCTGCGCGAGCGCCATCCGGCGGCGCGGCTGGAGGAAGGCGCCGACCGCGTCGCCGGCCTGGCGCGCCTGCTGGCGGGACCGCCGGTGGATCTGCTGATCCTCGACGACGGCTTCCAGCACTTCCGCCTGCAGCGCGACGAGGACGCGGTGCTGATCGACGCCACGCGCCCCTTCGGGCGCTGCCTGCCCGCCGGACTCTTCCGCGAGAGCCCCGCCGCGCTGCGCCGCGCGACGCGCGTGGTGCTCGCGCGCGCCGATCTCGTGAATGCGGACGAGCGCGCGCGCATCTGGGCCGAGGTGCGGCGCCGGCGAGCCGGGCTGCCGCCGCTGCCGGAGATGGAGGGCTCGCTGGCGGCGCGCGACATGCGCAATCTCCGCACCGGCGAGATCCGGCCGGCGTCCGCGCTGCGCGGACTGCGCGCGCGCCTCGCCGCCGGCGTCGGCAATCCGCAGTCCTTCGCCGCGCTCTGCGCCGCGCAGGGCGTCGCAGTCACGGGGAGCCAGTGGCTGCCGGATCATCACCCATGGCGCGCGGCGGATCTGGAAGGCTGGTCCGCGGAGCCCGCGGTGCTGGTGACCGAGAAGGACGGCGTGAAGCTGCGCGCGATCGCGCCGGACAACGCGTGGGAGCTGCGCGTGGACTGGCGGTTCCTGCGCGGCGGCGAGCACTGGGACGCGATGCTCACCGCGCTGCACCTGCCCGCGCGCGCCGCGCAGATCGAGCCGCTGTGGCAAGCCCAGGATCCGCAGGGGCGCGGACGGCCGGCATGAGCGGCGCCGCCGCCGCGGCTCCCCCCCCCGGCCGCCTGCGCGCCTGGCGCAAGCGGGTGCGGCGGCGCTGGAAGCACAGGCCGGGACTGGTGCCCTGGCTGCTGTGGCAGCCGCAGCGCGCGCTGCTGTTCCTCGTCGGCCTGCTGCCGGCAGGCGCGCAGGGGGCGCTCGGCGACGCGCTCGGCCGCGCCGCCTGGTGGAGCGCGCGGCGGCGCCGCACGGGGCGCGCGCAGATCGCGCGCGCGCTGCCGCAATTGTCAGACCAGGAGCGCGACCGCATCCTGCGCGCCTCCTGCGGGCACCTGGGGCGGGCCGCGCTGGAGGTGCTGAGCATCGCCCACCGTTGGGAGGGCCGGCTGGAGGATCGCATCCGCTTCGAGCCGGGCGCGCGCGAGACGCTCGCCGGGCTGCGCGGCCAGCCGCTGGTCGCGGTGCAGCCGCACCTCGGCAGCGTGGACCTCGGCGGCGCGGCGCTGGCCCTGAGCGGGCTCGAGCCCGCGTTCCCGATGCGGCTGCCTTCCAACTGGTATCTGGGCCGGCGCCTGGCGCGCGCGCGCGAGGGCTACGGCGTGCGCCTGCTCGAGCGCCATGGCGCGGTGCGCGGTCTGCTCGGGCAGCTCAAGTCCGGGCGCTGCGCGGTGCTGGCCACCGACCAGAACGCTCATCACGCGCCGATCTTCGTGGACTGGTTCGGCCATCCGGCCGCCACCGAGCGCGCTGCGGCGGCGCTGGCCTTGAAGACCGGCGCCGCGGTGCTGGTATTCTGGTGCCCGCGCGGCGCGTCCGCCGGCACCTGGAGTTTCGGCTGCACTCTCGTGCGCGGAGTCGCCGCGCCGGCTCCCGCTGACGACGACGCCGTGCGCACCCTGACCTTGCGCATGCACCACGAGATGGAGCGGGCGATCCTGCGCTGGCCGGAGCAGTACCTCTGGATCCACGACCGCTACCGCACCCGCCCGGCGGAGGAGCAGCCCCGTGCATGACCAGGATCTGATCGAGGCGCTGAAGAGCCTGCAGGCGCCGCGCATCGCCGTGGTCGGCGATTCGATGCTCGACCGCTACGTGTGGGGCGACGCCGCGCGCGTCTCGCCCGAGGCGCCCGTGCCGGTGGTGCACGCACGGCGCGAGGAGGAGCGCCCGGGCGGCGCGGCCAACGTCGCGCTGAACCTCGCGGCGCTGGGCGCGGTTCCGGCGTGCTTCGGCGCCGTCGGCCAGGACGCGATGGGCGAGACCTTGCGCAAAGTGCTGGCCGCCGCCGGCGCCGACGTCGCCGGCCTGCTGGCCTGCGCGGACCGGCCGACGATCCAGAAGATTCGCATTCTCGCGCGCAACCAGCAGATGCTGCGCGTGGACCGCGAGGACGTGAAGCCGCTGGACGCGGCGCAGGAGGCGGCGCTGCTCGCCGCGCTCCGCTCCGCCGCGTGGGACGCGCTGATTCTCAGCGACTACGGCAAGGGCGTGCTTTCGCCTGCGTTGTGCGCCGCCGCGCTCGCCGAGGCCCGCCGCCGCGGCGCGCCCAGCGTGGTGGATCCGAAGCACCGCGATCTGGCGCGCTACCGCGGCGCCACCGTGGTCACGCCGAACCGCGCCGAGGCCGAGACCGCCGCCGGCGCCGCGCTCGGCGATCTGGCGTCCTTGAACCGCCATGCGCCGGCGCTGCGCGCCGCCGCCGGCGTCGACATGCTGCTCGTGACGCTGGGCGCCGACGGCATGCTGCTGGTGCGCGGGGACGCTCCGCCGCTGCATCTGCCGACCGCGGCGCGCCAGGTCTTCGACGTGACGGGCGCCGGCGACACCGTGGTGGCGGTGATGGCGGCGGGCCTCGCGGCGGGCCTCGCGGCCGAGACCTGCGTGCGGCTGGCGAACGCCGCGGCGGGCATCGCCGTGGCCAAGGTCGGCACCGCGGCGGTCAGCCGCGCCGAGCTGCTCGAGGCGCTGCACGGCGAGGGCGCCGGCAAGGTGCTCGCGGCGGGAGACGAGGCCGGCCTGGCCGCCGCGCTGGCCGGCTGGCGCCGCGGCGGCCGCCGCGTGGTCTTCACCAACGGCTGCTTTGACATTCTCCACGCCGGCCACGTGCGCTATCTGCAGGCGGCGCGGCGGCTCGGCGACGCGCTGGTGGTCGGCATCAACTCCGACGCGTCGGTGCGGCGCCTGAAGGGGGAGGGCCGGCCCTTCAATCCGCTGGAGGACCGCGCCGAGGTGCTGGCAGGCCTGGCGTGCGTGGATCTGATCGTGCCCTTCGCCGCCGACACGCCGGAGGAGCTGATCCGCCAGGTGGCGCCGGCGCTGCTGGTCAAGGGCGCGGACTGGCGCGGCAAGGAAGTGGCCGGCGCGGATTTCGTGCAGCGGAGCGGCGGCGAAGTGCGATTCATCGAGCTGCTGCCCGGGCGCAGCACCAGCGGCATCGCCGAGCGCATGCGCCGGTCCTGAGGTGGGGACCCGGAGCCTCCTTCTCATCGGCCTCGTCGCCGGAACGCTCTCCGGCATGCTCGGCATCGGGGGGGGGACGGTGGTCGGGCCGATCCTGGTGCTGGCCGGCATGCCGCTGCGGCGCGCCACCGGCACGGCGCTGGCAATGATCGCGCCGGTCTCGACGGTGGGCGTCCTCACCGAGGGATTCGTGCGCTTCGAGCATCTGGATGCGGGCTTGGCGGCGATCCTCGCCTTCGGCGGGATTCTCGGCATCGTGTTCGCGCGCAAAGCGGCGCGGACGCTGCCGGAGCTGCTGCTGCGGCGCCTGTTCGCGCTGCTGCTGCTCGCGACCGCGCTGCGCCAGTTCGGCTTGTGGGGCGTGCACGCCGAGGTCTACGCCGGCTGGTTCGGAGTGGACAGCGTCGCGCGCCTGCTGCTGGCGCTCGCGCTGGGCTTCGTCGCCGGCTGCTCCGCAATCTTGTTCGGAGTCGGCGGCGGCATCGTGATGGTGCCGGGAATGGTCTACGCGGTCGGCGGCCTCGGCATCCACGAGGCGAGCGCCATCAGCCTGCTGGCCATGGTGCCGACCGCGGCCTACGGCGGCTACGCAGCATGGCGCGACGGGCGCGTGGACGTCGCGCTGCTCAAGCCGCTGATGGGAGCGGCGATGGCCGGCGCCGCCGGCGGAGTGCTGGTGCGGAACTTCCTGCTCGCGCCCGCGGTGCTGTCGGCGGCGTTCGGAGCGTTCCTGCTCTTCGTCGTCTACAACCTGATGCGCAAACCGGTTCGCTAGGCCGGACGGCTGCGCGCGCTCGGGTCCGCGCTCGGCACGTAGATCTTGACGCGATTGCGGCCGGCTTCCTTCGCCCAGTACAGCGCCTTGTCGGCGTTCTGGATCAGGGCGGCGAGTTCGTCGCGATCGCTGCCTTCGGTCGAGGCCGATCCGAAGGAGGCGGTCATGGTCAGGACCTGTCCGGACTCGAGGCGGTGGCGCTGGGCCGCGATCTGGGTGCGGCAGCGCTCGGCCACTTCGGCGCACTGGATCGGGTCGGCGCCCGGCAGCGCGAGCAGGAATTCCTCGCCGCCCCAGCGCGCGACGTAGTCGCCGCCGCGGATGCAGGCGTTGAGCTGCGCGGCCACCGACTTCAGCACCTCGTCGCCGAGCGCGTGGCCGTGCCGGTCGTTGACGGACTTGAAGTGGTCGAGGTCGAGCATCACGACGCCGAAGGGCCGGCGCTCGCGGCGCATGCGCTCCTCGTCCCGCACCAGATAATCCATCATGGCGCGGCGGTTGTAGAGCTGCGTCAGCGGATCGGTCATGGCCAGCTGGCGCATCTGCTCGCGCGCCGCGACCAGCTGCTCCTGCAGGGCGAGAATGCGCTCGCCGCCGCGCAGGCGCGCGCGCAGCTCCTCCTGATGGAAGGGCTTGGCGATGAAGTCGTTCGCGCCGGCGAACATGCCGGCGGCGAGATCCTCCGTGCTGTCGCGCGAAGTCAGCATGATCACGTAGGCCGGATCGTGGCTGTTCGCCTGATCGCCGGTGATGCGCTGGCAGAGGCCGGGGCCGTCGAGCTCGGGCATCAGCCAGTCGGTGATGATCAGGCGCGCGCGGTTGTCCTGGTAGAGGCGCCAGGCCTCCTCGCCGGTCTTGGCGACGATGACCGTGTGTCCCCAATTCTCCAGGGTGCGCTGGAGCAGCCGGCGGCTGACCGGGTCGTCTTCGGCGATCAGGATGTTCATGGGAGATGTCGGAGAACCGATGGGCACTTATCGGCGCAGGAGCGGGCGCGACTGGAGGGGTTTCAAACGCTCCGCAGGGCCGCCGGAGCCAGGCCGGCCAGCTCCGCCAGGGCCTGGCGGAGGCGCGCCTCGCCGCAGGGCTTGGGCAGCGCGTCGTTCATGCCCGCCGCCCGGCAGGCGGCGCGCACGTCTTCGTCGCAGTGGGCGGTCAAGGCGAGGATCGGCACCTCGTCGCCGCCCGGCAGGGCGCGCAGCGCGCGCGCCGCGCCGAAGCCGTCGAGGCGCGGCATGTGCAGGTCGAGGATCACCAGATCCGGGGCGTTGCGCGCGAAGAGTTCGGCGGCCTCCAGGCCGTCGCGCGCGCGCACCACTTCGCAGGAGAAGCGCCGCAGCGTGCGCTCCAGCACCAGGGCGTTGACTTCCTGATCCTCCGCGATCAGGACGCGGCGCGGCGTCAGGACCGCCACGGCCGGCGCGCGGGGGGGGGAGGCGGCGGCGGCGGCAGCGGCGGGAGCCGCGGCCGTCGCGGCGGCGGCGGCGGGGGCCGGCGCGCGCAGATCGGCGGCGCTGACGGGAATCTCGACGCGGAAACTGCTGCCGACGCCGAAGGTGCTCTCGACGTGGACGCTGCCGCCCATGAGGCGCACCAGCTCGCGCGTGATCGCGAGGCCCAGGCCGGTGCCGCCGTGCTTGCGCGTGGTCGAGTCGTCGGCCTGCACGAAGCTCTCGAAGATGGCGTCGAGGCGGTCGCTGGGAATGCCGACTCCATCGTCGGCGACTTCCATGTGCAGCCACGCCGCCCCGCCGCGGACGATGAGCCCGGCGCGCATGCGCACCTCGCCTTCGTCGGTGAACTTGATGGCGTTGCCGACCAGGTTGTTCAGCACCTGGCGCAGTCGCGTGGGATCGCCGGTGATGCGCGCGGGCAGCCCCGGCTCGACGGTGAGGCGCAGCGCGATGCCGCGCTGGGCCGCCGTGGCCTGGTGCAGTTCGGCCACCTCGCGCAGAAGCGCCTCCGGGGCGAACGGAATGCTTTCGACGACCATGCGTCCGGCCTCGATCTTGGACAGGTCGAGCAGGTCGTTGACGAGCAGCAGCAGGTTGGAGCCGCAGCGGCGCACGATTTCGGCCTGTTCGAGCTGATCCGGGCGCAGGCCGCTCTCGATGAGCATGTCGGTGATGCCGAGCACACCGTTGAGAGGCGTGCGCACTTCGTGGCTGACGTTCGCGAGGAAGCGCTGCTTGGCCTGGTTCGCCGCCTCGGAGCGCTGATAGGCCAGCTCGAGCTCGTGCTTGGTGCGCGCCAGGTCGGCCATGATGTCCTGATTCTGGTAGCGCTTGAGCAGGGTCTCGGTGTGCTGGCGGCTCGACTTCAGCGCGCCGGTGAGGCAGAAGGCCAGGAACAGCAGGCCCATCACCGCGAGGTCGAGGTCCATCGGCTCGCCGCCCAGCGCGAGGCGCAGGATCGGCGGCGCCAGCAAGGTGACGGAGAACAGCGCGAAGGAGCGCATGCGCGCCGACAGCGTCACCAGCGAGCCGGCGGTGAGGCCGGCCAGCACCATCATCATGAAGGCCCGGCGCGCGGGATCGAGATGCTCGTAGGCGGCGACGAAGCCCGTGCTCCACGCGGCGGCGCAGCCGAGGATGATCATCGAGTGCAGCCGCAGGTCGTCGGCCTTGGGCCGCTGCCGGTGGCGCTTGAAGCGCAGCATCAAGCCCGCGCGCAGCGCCGCGCAGCCGAGCACCGCCGCGAGCAGGCCGAGCGCCAGCGAGCGCGGAAGTTGCCCGCGCTGGAACCACAACACCAGGGCCACCGCGGCGACGTGCCCGGCAATGGCGTTGGCCTCGGCGCGATAGAGCAGCTGGACCACGTCCTCCTGCAGCCGTTCCGCGTACCGTCCCTTGCGCTCGGCGGCGGCGCCCGCCGTGGCGGCAGTGCGAGAACGGGAGGGTCGCAGGCGCACGGGGTGAAGAGGAGGGACGGTCCGTGTCGGAGGGACCGGTCGTCCTCCATCGGCTGCTGGCCCCGATAAATGGAGGTGCAAAGCCCAAGTCCTTGTTTCATAAGCGGATAGGCCATTTCTCCACCAGCGAGAGGGGCCAGTATCCTGCGCGGGTGCTGCTCCCTGCACCGACCATCCTTCTCTTCCTCGCCGCCTCGATGGCCTGTTCCGCGCAGCCGGCCAGCCCGCCGGAGGCCCTGCCTCGGTTGATTCCGGCGCCGCAGTCGGCGGGGGGCGCGGAGCTGGCGCTGCCGCGCTATCCGACGCTCTCGCCGGACGGCAGCCAGGTGGCCTTCACGCACCAGGGGGACTTGTGGCTGGCTGCGGTGGCCGACGGCGCCGCGCGCCGGCTCACGGCGCACGACGCCTACGACGGGCGTCCTTCCTTCTCGCCGGACGGCCAGCGCCTGGCGTTCCTGTCCAATCGTCACGGCAACTTCGATCTTTTCGTCCTGCCCGTGTCCGGCGGCGCGCCGCAGCGCCTGACCTGGAATTCGGAGAGCGAGCAATTGTGGGACTGGATCAGCGACGATCGCATCCTGATCGGCATGACCGCCGACCGCCGCTACGAGCGCGGCGAGCGCGGCGGCTGGTCGGTCGGCGTCAACGGCTCCACGCCGGTCATCTACGCCGACTGGGGCATGCAGAACGCGGACCTCTCGGCCGACGGCCGCTGGATGGCCTACGAGCGCGGCCACAGCGACGTGCGCCGCCGCGCCTACCGCGGCGCCGCCAGCAGCGACGTCTGGATCCGCGATTTCGGCGGAGCCGAGCATCGGCCGCTCACCGACTTCGACGGCAGCGACGTCGAGCCGATGATCACGAACGACGGCGAGACCGTCTACTTCCTCTCCGATCGCCCCTGCCCGGGCAACGAGAGCGGCCGCGACCTCGGCCTCTGGCGCGTCGCGCGCGCCGGCGGATCCGCCAGCCTCGTGTGGCATCCGGGCCAGCGCTCGCTGCGCAATCCGGCGATCAGCGCCGACGGCCGCTTCGCAGTCGCCGAACTCGACGCCGGCCTCGTGCTGATCGACCTGACCGCCGGCAGCGCGCGCCCGCTGCCCGTCACCGGCACCTACGACCCTTCTCAGCCCGACGAAATGGAAGTGATCGTGCGCGACGGCGCATCGCAGATCGCGGTCGCGCCGGACGGCGAGAGCATCGCGTTCGTCGCGCGCGGCGACGTCCACGTCTTGCGGCGCAACGAGGACATCCAGCGCAGCGCACGCGTCACCAGCCATCTCGCGCCCGATGGCCAGCCGGTGTGGGTGGAGGAGGGCAAGGCGCTGCTGTTCGTCAGCGAGCGCGACGGCAACGCCGAGGTCTACCGCGTGCGCCCGGCGGTCGAGGGCGAACCGTTCTACCGCGCCACCGCCTTCACGGAGGAGCGCCTCACGCAGACGCCCGAGGACGAGTTCGGTCTCGCGCTCTCGCCCGACGGCCTGACCCTGGCCTGGATCCAGAGCCCCGGCCGCCTAGTCGTGGGCGACGCGGCCACGCTGACGCCGAAGCGCACCGTCACCGAGGGCTTCGAATCGCCGGCATTCAGCTGGTCGCCCGACGGCCGCTGGCTGGCTTTCTCGCAGGCCGACAGCGACTTCAACAACGAGGTTTACCTGGCGCTCGCCGACGTCAGCGGCGCCGATCCGGCCGCGCCCGGCGTCCAGCCTTTCAATCTCACGCGCCACCCCGACGACGACGTCAATCCGGTGTGGTCGCCCGACGGCCGCAAGCTGGCCTTCACCTCGCGCCGCATGCTGAACGACGAGACTGACGTGTGGGTGGCCTGGCTGCGCAGCGAGGATCTGGAGCGCACCAAGCTGGAGCGCCTCGAGGCGGCGGAGGCGCAGACCAAGGCCGACAAGGAGAAGAAGGAGAAGAAGGACAAGGAGAAGAAGGCCGACGTGGACCCGCTCGCGGGAGCCTGGAAGGGCCACGCGACGGGTCCCGATCCCGTGCCCGCGGACGGCATCGAGTTCACTTTGACCATCGCGCGCGGCGCCGACGGCTCCCTGACCGCCGAGATCGCCAGCGCCCTGCTCACGACCTCGTTGACCAGCCCGGTTTGGGACGAGGCCTCCAGCACTCTGAAGGCCGCCCTCACCCTGCCGGACGAGACCATCGGGTCGCTCGAGCTGAAGCTGGCCGACGGCAAATTGACCGGCACCATGGCCGCCAACGGCCAGACCTGGAGCCTCAGCGCCGAGCGCCTGCCCGAGCCGAAGAAGGCCAAGGATCTCGATCCGCTGACCATCGACTTCGACGAACTGACGCACCGCGTCACCCGCCTCACGCGCCGCGAAGGCAACGAGGAGGCCGAGGCCTGGAACGCCGATTCGGACGCCGTCTACTTCAACGCCAGCGTCGGCACGCGCCTGACCGAGGACAGCGAAGGCGACGAGGGGTTCTTCAAGATCGGCGTCTGGGACGACAAGACCGAGTCCGTCGAACCGGTGAACGTGGGCTCGGTGCGCCTGCACGGCAAGGATCTGCATTACGTCAAAGCCGGCAAGATCGTCGGCCGCGGCAGCAAGGCCGTGACCTACGAGTTCGAGTCGCGCTTCCGCGAGAACCGCCGCGACCTGCGCGAGGAAGTCATGAAGGAGGCCTGGCGCGCGCTCGACCGCGGCTACTACGACCCCGGCTTCCACGGTCACGACTGGGCCGCCTCGCTGCAGAAGTGGCTGCCGATCGCGCGCGCCGCCAGCACGCGCGAGGACTTCGACGAAATGGTCAACTACATGCTGGGCGAGATGAATTCCAGTCACATGGGATTCACCGGCGCGCGCACCGGCGTGACCGCCGCCGCCGAAGTGGACCGCGGCGCCACCGGGCATCTCGGCGTGCGCTGGGGCGCCTACGACGCCGGCCCGGGCCGCCTGGTCGGCGAGGTGCTGCCGGGTGGGCCGGCCGCCCGGGCCATCAGCAAACTGAATCCCGGCGACCGCGTGATGGCGGTGAACGGCGAGGCCTACGACGCGCAGAACGGCAACTGGGACCGCCTGCTCAACGGCACCGCCGGCCGCGAAACGCGCCTGACGGTGCGCAGCTCCGAGGGCGCCGAGCGCGAAGTGACGATCCGCCCCGTCGCCTCCGTCGCCGATCTGGTCTACGAAGATTTCGTGCGCGACTCCCGCGCCCGCGTCGAGGCGGCCAGCGAAGGGCGCCTCGGCTACGTGCACATCGAGGCGATGGGCACCGGCAGCCTGCTCGAATTCGAGCGCGCGCTGATGGACGCGGGCCACGGCAAGGACGGACTGCTCATCGACGTGCGCGAGAACGGCGGCGGCTGGACCACCGACATGCTGCTGGTCATGCTCATGACGCAGGATCACGCCATCACCGTGCCGCGCGGCGGCCGCGAGGGCTATCCGCAGGAGCGGCGCATCTTCGCCAGCTGGAACAAGCCCATCGTCGTGCTGTGCAACGAGAACAGCTACAGCAACGCCGAAATCTTCTCGTGGGCCATCCGCACGCTGAAGCGCGGCCCGATCGTCGGCATGCCGACCTACGGCGCGGTGATCTCGACCGGCGGCGCCGGCTTGCTCGACGGCTCGTTCGTGCGCCTGCCGGGACGCGGCTGGATCGTGGCCGACGGCAGCGGCACCAACATGGAGCTCAACGGATGCCCGCCGGACCACGTGGTGGACAATCTGCCGGAGGACTTCGTCGCCGGGCTGGATCGCCAGCTCGAGAAGGCCATCGAGGTCGGCCTTCAGCAGCTCCGCTAGAGCTTCCGCGCAGCGCCGATCAGGCGCCGAGCTGGTCGGCGAGATCGGCCAGGTCGCGAGCCTGGAACGCGAGCGGCACGCCGGCGGGCGGCCGCTCGCCGTCGCGCGCCACGAACGCGGTGGCGAAGCCGAGAGCGTGCGCCGGCCGCAGATCGTAGAACTCGTACGCGCTGACGTGCAGGATGCGCTCCGGCGGCAGGCGCAGCTCCTCCAGCGCCGCGCGCCAGTGCCCGGGCGCGGGCTTGTAGGAGCCGGCGCGCGCCGCGTCCACGAAGACCGCCACCGGCGCGCGCAACTGACCGGCGGCGCAGGCGCGCAGCGGCTCCGGATCGCAGTTGGAGAGCAGCGCCAGCGGCGCGAGCGCCGCCATCCGCCGCAGCGCGCCCGGCGTGTCGGCGAAGGCCGGCCAGCGCGCCTGCGCCGCGGCGAAGGCCTGCGCCTGCTCCGGCGGCAATTCGCGCCCGAGGACGCTGCGCCAGGCGGCGGAGATCGAGCGGGCCAGGATCTCGCGATAGGGCAGGAACGGTCCGCGCTGCAGCTCCCGCTCCGCCTCCTCGCGCGCGGCGATCAGTTCGGCGGCGCGCGCCTCGGTTCCCCGCGCGCCCGGCAGCGCGGCCAGCGCCTCGCGCATGCCGCGGCGCCAGTCCACCAGGGTGCCGAAGCAATCGAAGGTGAAGGCCGCGTAGGAGCGCACGCGATTTGATTCTAGGCGCCCGGCGCGGGAAGATGAATGCCGTGCCGGCCGTCACTCACGATCCGACATGAGCGCCGAGACCGTGCTTCTCGCCCGCGGCCTGCGCGCGCGCCTGGGCGGCCGCGAAATCCTGCGCGGCGTGGATCTGAACGTGCGCGCCGGCGACCTCTACGGATTGCTCGGCCGCAACGGCGCCGGCAAGACCACCGCCATGCGCTGCCTGCTCGGCCTGCTGCCGCGCGCCTCCGGCGAGGGCCGCGTGTTCGGCACCGATTCGGCGCGCGTGCACGAGGCGCCCTTTCCGATCGGCATCGCGCTCGATCCGCCCGGCCTCGACGACGCGCTGACCGTGCGCCAGAACCTCGAGTTGGCGCGCATCCGCGGCGGCATCCGCGGCGGGCGCAGCGTGGACGAGGTGCTGGCGCTCGTGCGGCTCGAGGAGCGTCAACACAACCGCGGCGACCGCCTTTCCCACGGGCAGGGACGGCGCGCCGCGGTGGCGCGCGCGCTGATCGGCGCGCCGCGCCTGCTGGTGCTGGACGAGCCGCTCTCCGGCCTCGATCCCGAGGGCGTGGAGGAGATGCTGCAGCTGCTGACGCGGCTCACGCGCGACGAGGGCGTCACGGTCGTGCTCTCGAGCCACCACCTGCGCGAAGTCGAGCACGTGTGCACGCGCGTCGGCCTGATCGAAGAGGGGCGCACCCTGCTCGAAGGCCCGACGGAAGAGCTGCTGTCGGCGGCCGGCGACGAAATGTGGATCGCCTCGCCGCGGCCGCCGGCCGTGCTCGCGGCGCTGCGCGGCTGCCGCGGCGTGCTGCCAGGCGCGCGCGCGGAAGCGGGCGGCGTCCGCCTGCGCGTCGACGCCGACTTCGATCCCGGCGCGGCCCTGATCCTGCTGGTGCAGGCCGGCGCCGGCGTCACGGAATTCCGCCGCGAGCGCGCCAGCCTCCTCGACGTGTTCCGCAACGCGCTGGCCGCGGCCGCGCCCGGCGCGGAGGCGGCATGAAGGGCTTCGCGCGCGCGCTGCACGGCGAGATCTATCTTTGGACGCGCAAGGCGTCGTGGCGCTGGGCGCTGACCGGCGTCGCGCTGCTGGCCGCCGGGCGCGTGCTGCTGGGGCGCCTGACGACCAGCCCGGAGAGCGGCGCCTGGAATTTTTGGCCGCAGTTCGCCTCCGGCGCGCGCACCGGCATGTTTCTGGCCGAGCTGCTGACCCTCGTGCTGCTCGCCAGCTCGCTGCCGCGCGAAGTGACGCTGGGAGCGGCGCGCGATCCGCTGGTGCGCGGCATCTCGCGCAGCGCCTTCATCGCGGCCCGCGCCTGCATCGCGCTGCTGCTGCCCCTGAGCCTGATGCTGGCGGCGGTGCTCGCAGCCGCGGGCACGGGCGCGCTTTGCTTCGACGCCGGCGACGTGGTGGAGGAAGGCGAAGTGCTGATGTCGGTGGCCGACGACAACCTCGACGGACTCGTCTACCGCGCAATCCTGCACGGCCTGCCGCCGCTGCTGGCGCTGGCCGCCGTCGCGCTGGCGCTGTCGGCGCTGAGCCGCCACGCGGTGGTGGCGGTCGGCCTGGGGCTGGCGCTGGTGCTGCTGCCGGCGTTCCTGCACGATCCCATGGCCGGCGCAGCGCCCTGGTTCTTCGCCGACACGCTCGCGGGCCTCGGCGCCGACAGTTATCTGGCGCGCATCGCACAGTTCGCGCAGGGCTACTCCAGCGCCTATCCTGAAACCTTCGACGCGGTCGTCCGCACTGGATGGATCGCGCCCTGGCCCGGCTTGATTCTCGGCTGGGCGCTTGCCATTCTCTTTTTTCGCCGCCGCGCGATCTGAGCATCCCATGCGCCTGCCCTTCCTGCTGCTCATCGCGGCGCCCGCCTGCACCGTGACGCGGGAGCCGCTGCCGCTGCCCTCGGAATTCTTCATCATTGCCGCGGCGGACGGGTCCGGCGAGGAGCGCCAGCACGCATGGATCGGCCTCGAAGTCGGGCTCAACGAATCCGAGGACCTGATGGCGCTCGAGCTCCGGCCCGGGGTGCGCGTGATCGCGGTGGAGCCGGACGGGCCCGCGGACCGCGCCGGCCTGCGCCTCGGCGACGTGCTGCTGACTCTCGACGGCGCTCCGGTGAACGATCCGGGCCGGCTGGCGGCATTGTTGGCCAACATCGGCACTCCCCGGCGCGTAAGCCTGGAGATGGAGCGCGGCGCCCAGCTGCTCGTGACGCTGGTGGAGCCGGAAATCCGCTCCACGCGCGCCGGACGCAGCCTGGGATGGATCGAGCGCGTGCTGCTGCGCGTGGCCGTGCGCGACGGCGCGGCTTCCGCGGCCGATCCGCAGGGCCGCTGGCCCGAGATCGCCGGCTTCGGTCCCGACAGCCCGCTCGCGGCCGCCGGCGCGCGCGCGGGGGACCGCATCGTCAGCTTCCAGGGCGCGGATCCGGGCTCCGCGGAAGCCTTCCTGCGCCGCCTCGCCGCCGAGCTGCGGCCGGGCGACGAGGTGCGGATGGAACTGATCGGCGCGGACGGCGCGCGCCGCAGCCTCGAGTTCGACGCCTGGTCGCCCGGCAGCGCGCTGACGCGCTTCGGCTTCTGGCCGCTCTACTGCTGGGAGCGCTCGCCGGAGGCGGACCGCGGCCAGTTCTGGCTGGGCGATCTGATCCTCGTGTACGTGTTCCGCGTCGAGCGCGTCGGCGCCGAGAAGGAGTACTCGATCCTGGGCCTGATCCGCTGGAGCACCGGCGAGGCTCTGCTGCAGGATGATCCGGTGCTCACGATCGGCGCGCTGCCGGCCGAGCAGGGCTGATGCGCGGGCGCCTCGGCATCGCCGCGGGCATCCTGGCCGGCCTCGGCGGCGCGGATCTGGCGGCGCAGAGCGCGCAGCACGCGCGCTCGGTGCTGCCGATCTCGCAGGAAGTGCTCGAGCGCCGCTTCGCCGACGCCGACGGCGACGGCCTGCTCGATCTCTACGTGGCGGTGCAGGAGACCGGGGGGGGGCGCGCCCTGCTCGTCTACCGGCAGCGGGAGGGCCGCATGTTCCCCGCGCAGCCCGACGAGCGCATCGCGGTGCCGAAGGCGGTGGTCGCGTGGACCGTGGGCCGCTTCACCGCCGGCGCGCGCGCGGGGAGCGTGGTCTACCTGGCCCGCGACGCCGCCTACGCCCGCGGCGCCGACGGCGCGCTGCGCAAGCTCGCCGCCGCGCGCATGCTGCTGGACATGCCTTCCGACGAGGAGCTGCCCTGGTGGCCGCACGCCGGCGATCTCGACGGCGACGGCCTCGACGAGCTGATTCTGGTGGTCGAGGACGGATTCGAGATCGTCGGGACCGACGGCGCCTCGCGCGGCCGCGTCAATCTCGACCAAATCGGCGAGCGCAATCCCGCCGCCGAGCAGGAATTCTTCGGCGGATCGCTGCGCGCCAGCCTCTCCAGCCAGGAACTGAGCGAGCTGTGGGTGCCCAACGACGACGTCGGCGTGATCGAGCTGCCGGCCGCGCTGTTCTCGAGCGTGCGCCTGCCGGCGCCGGTGCTGGCCGACGCGGACGGCGACGGGCGCCAGGATCTGAGCTACTACAGCTCGCGCAAGCTCTACCTGCACCTGCAGGCCGCCGACGGCAGTTTCCCCGCGCAGCCGAGCAGCGCGCTGCGCATCGACCGCGAGTCCGACTCCGACGACTCGCGCCTCGAATGGGTGGACCTGGGAGGCGGCCCCGCCGCCGACCTGCTGCTGATGCGCTCGGTGGACGGCGGCGCCACCTCCTTCAGCAGCGACTGGCAGCTGCGCGTCTGGCGCGACGCCGCTCTGACTTCCACGCCGGCGGCGCCGACCGAGGAGGAGCCCGCGCCCGATCCGCTGCTGCGCGCGCTGCCGCCGCCGGCGGTGTTTCTCAAGGTTTCAGCCAGCTTCGTGCGCGCCTACGTCGAGGACCTGAACGGCGACGGCCGCCGCGATCTCGGCCTCTCGGCCTGGGACCTCGACGTGCCCATGCTGGGCGCCGGCGAAAGCACGCTCACGCACGAGGCCAGCGCCCACTTCGCCGACGCCGCGGGCGGCGTGGCCACGCGCCCGGCCTTCGCCGTGGCGCGCGAGTTCGGCATCGCGGACCTCGAGTCCCTGCGCGACGTGCCGACCTTCGCCATGGATCTGACGGGCGACGGCCGCGCCGACATGGTCGAGAGCACCAAGAGCGGCAACGTCGAGGTGCGCACGCTGACGGCCAGCGGCGCGACCTGGACGCCTTCCGCGGACGCGGCCTACCGCATTCCGGTGGACGCCGCCCTGGCCAGCCTGGAAGTGCTCGACCTCAACCGCGACCGCATCGGCGACTTCGTCGTCTCCCGCCGCGGCCAGATCGAGATCTATCTCTCGCAGCGCAAATGACGCTCGCCGCCCTCGCGCTGATCGCCGCCCAGGAGCCGCAAGTCCAGGACCTGAATCTGGATCCGGTGCCGCATCATCTGGGCGTGGCGGCGCTGGGCCCGGAGGGCGCGCCGCGGCTGATCAGCATCACGGGCCGCCTGCTGCGGCTGGTCGAGGAGCCGGACTTCCGCATGCAGCTGCAGGGCGAGTCGGTGCTGTGGACCATCGCCGACGTGGACGCCGACGGCGCCGACGAGGTGGTGGTGCTGCTGGAGGGCCGCGAGCTGCGCCGCGTCGTGCGCGCGGAGGACCGCCTCGAGTACGGCCCGCCGATCCTGAGCGACGTTGGCGCGCTGCCGCCGCGCGGCCTGCTGGCCTCGAGCTTCGTGCGCGACGTCAACGGCGACGGGCGCAACGACCTGGTGCTGCCCCTCGGCGTGCGCGTGCGCGTTCTGCTCGGCACCCCCGAGGGATTCAAGCCCGGCCCGAACCTGGGCGCGATCGCCAGCCTGGCGCTCGGCGCCGGGGGGGGGAGCAACCTGCTCGACCGCGTGCAGCGCGAGTACTCGATCCCGGACCTCGACCCCAGCGACCGCACCGGCGACGGCCTCGCCGACCTCGTGGTGAGCGAGGGCCTTCTGCTGCACCAGTTCGTGGCCGGCGCCGCGGGCCTGCCGGAGCAGCCGACGCGCACCCTGGACATGGAATCCTTCCGCCTCGATCCCGACGAGATCGAGATCGATCTGGGCAATCTGTCGCGGCTGGTGCGCACCCTGGTGGTGAAGGAGTGGGCGGACCTCGACGGCGACGGCGCGCAGGACCTGATCGTGCTCGGCGACGGCAAGATCCGCGTGTTCCCCGGCTCGAGCGCAGGCATCGATCCGGCGAAGCCGGGCAAGACGATGAAGGTGGACGGCAACCCGTTCTTCGTCGCGGCGGCGCGCCTGGACGAGGATCCGCACCCGGACTTGGTGGTCGTGCGCGTGGAGGACATCGGCATCGGCAAGCTGCTGCGGGCCGCGCTGTTCTCGTGGAGCATCAAGTTCGACTTCCTGGTCTATCGCGGCACCGGCACCGGATCGTTCTCCACGCGCCCGCTCTACGACCGCGCCGTGGTGGTGAAGGGCGGCAGCATCCTGGCGCTGGCGCGCAACGAGAAGGACCGGCTCGGCGAGCTGCGCAAGAACGTGGTGCGCCGCGCCGATCTCGACGGCGACGGCCAGGCCAGCGACATCGTGGTGCTGGATCCTGCCGGCGTCCTGCGCGTGTGGAAGAACGCCGCGCCGGCCGGATCGGCCAGCGACCTCGTGCGCGAGCGCTTCCTGCGCGAGACGCTCGGGCCGAACCGCAAGGAGGTCACCTTCGAGATCGAGGAGCTGGCCGAGTGGGTGATGGGCCGCACCTCGGCGCTGCTGTCGCTGACGCGCGAGCGTCCGCCCGACCACGAAATTTCCGCCGGCGCCGACTGGGAGCCGCCGCACGCGCTGGCGCTGCGCGATCTCGACGGCGACGGGCGCGACGAGGCCATCCTGCTGCGCCGCATCAAGACCGAGGACGGCAGCCCGGCGCGCCTCGTCGGCATCCGCGTGGACTTCTAGTCCACGCGCGCCCAGATCGCCTTCAGGTAGCGGCCCTCGGGGAAGTCGGCGCGCACCGGGTGATCGGGGCCGGCGCCGGTCTCGCGCAGGATGCGCAGCGTGCGGCCCTTGGCGGCGCGGCGCACCAATTCCTGGAAGTCCGTCGGCGCGAGCAGGCCGCTGCACGAGCAGGTCAGCAGCAGGCCGCCGGGCTTGACCAGCGGGATGGCCAGCTTGTTCAAATCGTGATACTTGGCGCGCCCTTCCTCTTCCGCCAGGCGCTTGGGAATGAATTTCGGCGGATCCACCACGACGCAGTCGAAACTGCGCCCGCTGATCGCGGCTTGGCGCAGCCACGTGAAGGCGTCGGCGTGGGTGTAGCGGACGTCGCGGAAGCCGTTGCGGTTGGCGTGGCGCTGCGCCTGCTCGATGGCCTTCTCGTCCAGATCCACGGCCGTCACCTGCGCCGCGCCGGCCGCCGCCGCGTTGAGGGCGAAGCCGCCGGTGTAGCAGCAGACGTCCAGCACTTCCGGCGCGCGCCCGGCGGCGGCGTCGAGCGCGACGTATTCGCGCAGGCGGCCGCGGTTTTCGCGCTGATCGAGGAAGAAGCCGGTCTTGTGGCCCTCGCCGGGAAACAGCTCCCACTTCACGCCGTGCTCGAGGAAGTCCACGCGCGTCGGGCAGCCGGCTGAGCGCCGGGTGTAGGCGTCCACGCCCTCGGCGCGGGCGGCGGCGGCGTCCAGCTCGATGACGTGATGCTCGGTGCCCAGGAGCTCGTGCAGGGTGGGCGCGATCAGCTCGAAGACGGCGGCCATCGGCGCGGCGTAGGCCTCGGCCAGCAGCACGCTGCCCACCCGATCCACGACGAGGCCGGGGAAGTCGTCACCCTCGGCGTGCAGGACGCGCACCGGATCGAGCGTCAGGCCCGGCTCGCGCTGGCGCCGCTCCACCGCGGCCCGCGCGCGCTCGCGCCACCAGGCGTCGTCGGGCTTGACTTCGCTGCGCGTCACGAGGCGGAAGGCCAGCTCGGCGCGCTTGTGCACCAGGCCCCAGCCGATGAAGCGGCCCTCGCCGTCGTAGGCCGCGACCATCTCGCCGCTGCGCACGCCGGGGCTGGCCTCGGCCACGTCCTTGTGCCAGGCGCGCACGCCGCGCATCCAGGAGTGGAGGCGGATCCAGGGCTCGATGCGCTCGCCGCTCACGGTTGTCCGCCCATCTGGAGGATGCGGCGATGCTCGGCCGCGCTCAGAGGCGCGACCGAGAGGCGGCTCTTCTTGACCAGGGCGCAAGCCTGCAAGGCGGAATCGGCTTTGATCTCGGCCAGCGTCACCGGGCGGGGCAGGGCGGCGCCCGGCTCGAGGTCCACCGCCGACCAGTCGCCCTCCTGCGCAGTGGGATCCGGGTAGGCCGCGTTCGCCACGCGCGCCGTGCCGACCACGGCCTTGAGGGCGCCGGTTGCGTACCACAGCACCGGATCGCCGGCGGCCATCGCGCGCAGGTTGTTGCGCGCCTCGAAGTTGCGGATGCCCTCCCAGCGCGCGGTGCCCGCCTGCGCGAACTGCGCGTAGCTGCAGCTTGCGGGCTCCTCTTTGACCAGCCAGAAGCGCATGGGGGCGGGATTGTATCCTGCCCGCGTGGACGAGGACCGCGGGGAGTACGGCAAACTGCGCTTCGAGGAGCTGAATTACGGCTCCTACCTGCGGATTCCCGAATTGCTGGCGCTGCAGCAGCAGCGCAGCAAGCCGCCGCATCACGACGAGATGTTCTTCATCGTGATTCACCAGAGCTTCGAGCTCTGGTTCAAGGAGGTGCTGCACGAGCTCGATCTGCTGGGCGAGCACTTGGCGGCCGGCTCGGTGTCGCGGGCGCTGAAGACGGTGAAGCGGGTGAACGCAATCCTGGATTGCCTCGTGCAGCAGATTCAGTTGCTGGCGACGCTGACGCCGGTGGAATTCGCCGGCTTCCGCTCGGCGCTGGGCGCGGGCAGCGGTTTTCAGTCCCTGCAGTTCCGCGAGATCGAGTTCATCTGCGGGCTGCGCGACGATTTCTTCGTCGAGTTCTTCAGCCGCTGGCCGGAGAGCGCCGCGAGGCTGCGCCGGCGGGCCGAGGCGCCGTCGGTGTACGACCATTTCCTGCGCGCGCTGGCCAAGACCGGGCACGCGGTGCCCAAGGAAGTGCTGGAGCGCGACGTGCGCGCGTCCCACGTTCTGGATCCGCGCGTGGTCGAGGTGCTGCACGGGATCTATCAGCGGCCGCGCGAGGACTACCACTGGGTGCTTCTGGCGGAGGCGCTGCTGGACCTGGACACGAACTGGTCGAAGTGGCGCGCGGTCCACATCATCATGGTGACGCGCACGATCGGCGGGCAGGCCGGCACGGGAGGCTCGACCGGCGCGGCCTTTCTGGAGAGCCGGCTCAAGATGCGCTTCTTCCCGGAGTTGTGGGAAGTGCGCAACGCGCTGTGGGAGGACGTGGAATGAGCGCGCTGACTGGCCGCAACGCGCTGGTGTGCGGGGCTTCGTCCGGCATCGGGCGCGCGATCGCGCTGGGTTTGATGGAGGCCGGCGCCAGCGTGTGGGGCCTGGCGCGCAGCGCCGACAAGCTGGCTGCGCTGAAGTTGACGGGCGCGGTGCGGCACGATCTGGAGGATCTGGACGGCCTGCCGCGCGCGCTGGCGGGTCTGCCGCCGATCCACGTGCTGATCAACAATTCCGGCGGCCCGCCGTCGGGGCCGATTCTTGATGCGGCTCCGGCAGACTTCGAGAAGGCCTTCCGGCGCCACGTGCTGGCCAGCCACCGGCTGGTGCAGTTGCTGCTGCCGGGGATGAAGGCGGCGGGCTACGGGCGCATCGTCAACGTCATCAGCACCAGCGTGCGCGAGCCGCTGGTGGGGCTGGGCGTGTCGAACACGGTGCGCGGCGCCATGGCCTCGTGGTCGAAGACCTTGAGCAAGGAATTGCCGCCCGGCATCACGATCAACAACGTGCTGCCCGGCTTTACGGACACCGAGCGCCTGGCCGAGTTGAAGGCCGCGATGGGCGCGCGCCGCGGCGTGGCGCCCGAGCAGGTCGAGCGCGACTGGCTGGCGATGGTGCCGGAGGGGCGGCTGGGTCGGCCCGAGGAGATCGCCGCGCTCGCCGTGTTCCTGGCCTCGCCTGCGGCCTCCTACGTGCGGGGGCAGAGCATCGCAGCGGACGGCGGGCGGCTCAGCGGAACATAGCCATTGAAGAGCCGTGGCAGGGGAGGCTACATTGCCGACCAAGAACATGGCACAAATCACAAGGTTCAGAATCGAGGGCCTGCATGGACGGCAGACTGTCGATATTCAGATTTGGCAGAATCGAGTGGTGCTTGTTGGAGTTAATGGACTCGGTAAAACGACAATCATCAACTTACTCTATTATTTCCTTACGAAGCAGTGGATTAAGCTTCTTGAGTATCGTTTCCGAGAGTTGCTCATTGTGATAGATGACCAGGAGTACAGACTTCCGCGAGCCATTGTGGAGTCTCAGCAGTTCGTGAATCGGCTGACCAGAAATTATCCTGAATTAAGGCCAGTTCTCGAGAGGCATCCTGAACTCTGGAGTATTTTATCCTCAGCACCGCGGGATTCAGAGGCGCTTTCACAACTCGCCGAAGTTGTAGGTGTTCCGCTTTATTCTCTCATTCAGCTTCAGTCACTCATGAGTGAATCATCCACGAGGCCGCAGGAGCTTGTCAGCGGCAGACAGTTGAAAGAATTCGACAAACGATTCCAGTCAGATCGCATTGGTCAAGTGCTATACCTTCCGACCTATCGTCGAATCGAGCGTGATTTTGAGCAACTATTTCCGAGGCTTGAGGATGAGGCAAAGCGTCGGTATCTACATCGTGCTAACAGGCCAGAGCAATCCCTGGAATTCGTTGAATTTGGAATGCGAGATGTTGAGAAGCGATTCGCGGAGGTATTGTTGAAGCTGAAGGAGGTTGCCCGTGGGAGCATGAACGGCCTTGCCGCTAGTTACTTGGCTGAGGTTATCAGAGGTGAGGCGGATCAATACGATCTAACCCAGATCGTTGGATTGTCAGAGGAGACAATTAATGCCACACTAAAGCGAGTGGAGTCGGCCAACCTAATTGGTGAAAGTGAGCAAAATAGCCTCCTGCGTGTGATTGACCAAATTAAAAGCAATACAAGGATTGATGAGAAGGATAAGTATATTGCACATTTCTTCTCAAAACTTGCAGTTGTCCACACCGAGTTAATGGAATCTGAAAGCTCGATCGCGTCGATGGTTAGGATTTGTAACGAGTACCTGTCCGGGAAATGCCTTGTGTTCGATGATCGGGAGTACACACTGCGAGTCCTGCAACTTGTGGACGGCTCGCCATTGGAGTTGCGGGCGCTATCCTCAGGAGAGAAGCAAATTGTTTCTCTCTTCACTCACCTCTATCTGGGCGGCAGTTCGGCATTCGTTGTGCTTATTGATGAACCGGAACTCTCGCTCTCCGTAACTTGGCAAAAGAGACTTCTGATCGATATTCTTCATTCCAAGAGGTGCTCCTTCTTGATGGCTGTTACCCATAGCCCGTTCGTATTCGAGAATGAACTCTTCGCAAATACTCTTGACCTGAGTCTTTGCGTTAGTTCACAATGACTTCCTTAGAAATTGCGGTACAGGCAAAGAGGTCGGCGGCCTCAGCTTGGATGCAATATGTTCAGGAGCATGTTGCCAAAAGCAGGGATTGGTTCCTGTTCGTGGAAGGCGACAATGACTCACTGGTTTATGGACAGCGCGTTCACGGCTTGCTGGGCGAAGAGAAGTTGGTGCACACTTATCTCTGCGGGCGTAAGAGGGATGTTCACGAAGTTAGGAACAAATTCGCGACTGAGGGAAGAACCTGTGTTCATAGTCTCTTCTTCACTGATGCCGATCATGATGCTCTCCTCGGTATTCCTGCTCCAGCCATGGACGATTTATTCCAAACTCAGCATTATTCCGTCGAGTACTACTATCTCACTGATGCGCTTCTTTCTGCAATCTGGCAATACTGCTGGCGACTGCAACCACAAGATGCGCGACTTGCCAAATATGAGGCTCAACTTCGCAATCGCAGCCAGGTGTTTTTCCGGCGAATGCTCATCGTTGTGGCATGGCTGATTTGCGCGAGGCGTGCTGGTTTTCGGCCAATGTACAACAACCTTAATCCAATGTCTCTATTTTCGCGTTTCGGTGACTCTATCGAAACGCTGGCACATCGCATGAGTGTAATCCGAGCTCATGTCAATTGCGAATTTCAATGTAGCATTAGGGATCTACTCGTGGAAACTCGGAAACTTCGCCAGATGAGCTATAAGTCGTGGCTGCCCGGTCAGTATTATCAATCCTTTATTTTGGATGCGCTGCGTTCAATTGTGAGCGACCTGAGGGCAGGGCCTGAGCCACATCCAACGCTCGCAATTCCCTTGAGTGTCGATGCATTAGGCAGCCTACTTGTGGGTCGGGTCGGACCACTCGCCGATCTTGATGGATTTTTAGCAAGGATCAATTGTCGGCCTGGTACTAGCCACTGTTAATCACTAGATTTAGGGAATTCTCTCGTATTGCTCAATGTCAATGAGGGATTTACCTCCTTTCCGGTGCAGATTATTTGCGCAACTGAACAATCTTTTCTACCCGCGCGCAGATGACGGCGGCGGAGAGATCGCCGGTCACGTTCAACGTGGTGCGGCACATGTCCAGGAAGCGGTCCACCGCGAAGATCAGGCCGACCCCTTCGATCGGCAGGCCCAGCATGCCGAGCATCATCGCGATGATCGGCATCGAGCCCGACGGCACGCCGGCGGTGCCGATGCCGGCCAGCACGCAGACGCCGCCGACCGAGAGCATCTGGCCGAGGCTGACGTCCGCGCCGTAGAACTGCGCCAGGAACATCACCGCCGCGGTGGCGAAGAGGGCTGTGCCGTTCTGGTTGGCGGTGGCGCCAATGGTCAGCACGAAACGCGACACCTGCTGCGGCAGTTTCAGCTTCTCCTCGGCGACGCGCAACGCGGTGGGCAGCGTGGCGTTGGACGAAGAAGTCGAAAATGCCGTCAGCATCGCCTCGGCGGAATTGCGGAAGAAAAAGCGCGGGTTCATGCCGCCCAGGAACTTCACCGCGAGGCCGTAGAACACGAATTGGTGCAGCATCAGTGCGCCCGTCACCACGAGCATGTACTTGCCGATCTGCTCCAGCACGCCGTAGCCCATCGTGGCGGTGAGCGTGAACAGCAGCGCAAACACGCCGATCGGCGCCAGGCTGATCACCATCTGGATCAGCCGCATGCACACGTCGAACAAGCCCTGCAGCACCTCCTCGAAGCGCTTGGTCGCCTCGGTGCGCACCAGGCACAGTCCGATGCCGACCATCAGCGAGAAGAACATCCACCCCAGGTAGTCGCCGTCGGCGCCGGCCTTGAGCGGATTGCGCGGCACGATGCCGACGATCATGTCCACGCCGGTTTTCGGCGCGCTGGCGGGCGCCTGCCAGGAGCCGCCGGACATCTGCAGCAGCTGCTCGCGCTCGGCATCGCTGACGCCGGCGCCGGGCTGGAAGATCTCCACCGCCAGCATGCCGATCAGCACCGCGACGATCGAGGCCGCCGCGGTGTAGAGCAGGCAGACCGCGCCCATGCGGCCCAGCGCCTTGAGGTCCTGCATCTGCGCCACGCCCAGCGCCAGCGCGCTGAAGAGCATTGGCAGCACCAGCATGAAGAGCAGGCCGATGAAAATGTCGCCCGCCGGCTTCGCGAACCACTTCAGGAAGCCCAGCAGCTGCGGCGAATCCGCGCCGAGCTGGCTGTAGCCGAGCGCGCCGAGTCCCGCGCCGAGCACCGCGCCGATCAGGATCTTCCAGTGGAGGGCCAGTTTGATGGTTCCAGTCTGCGGTCGCCGCGGGGGCCTCGCAAGCCTACGATGCCGCCGTGGCGCTGCCGATCCTGGCGCTTTCCTTCCTGGTCCTGCTCGCGCTGGGATACCGCCTCTACGGCGGATTCGTGGCGCGGCGCCTGGGCCTCGACGACGCGCGCCCGACGCCGGCGGTGACGCGCGAGGACGGCGCGGACTTCATCCCGACGCGGCGCTCGTATCTGTTCGCCCAGCATTTTTCCGCCATCGCCGCCGCCGGGCCGATCGCGGGGCCGATCCTCGCCTGCCAATCCTTCGGCTGGCTGCCCTGCCTGCTGTGGATCGGCTTCGGCGTGATCTTCATCGGCGCGGTGCACGATTTCGCCAGCTTGCACGGATCGGTGCGCCACGGCGCCTGCTCGATCGCGGAAATGGCGCGCGAGCAGCTCGGCGGCGGCGCCGGGCGCGCGATGATGGGATTCATCTGGATCGCGCTGGTCTACGTGATCCTGGCGTTCGCCGACATCACCGCCTCGTCCTTCGTCAGCGGCACCGAGGAACTGCAGGGCGAGCGCCGCTTCAACGCAGGGGGGGCGGTGGCGGCGGCCAGCACGCTGTATCTGGGGCTGTCGCTCGTGTTCGGGCTGGTGCAGCGCTTCCTCAAGCCGCCGCTGTGGCTGGGCACGCTGCTCTTCGTGCCCGCGGTCTTTCTGACGTCCTGGCTGGGCACGCAACTCTCCGAATTCCTGCTCTACGACCAGCGCACCTGGGGCCTTCTGATCCTCGGCTACTGCGCGGTGGCTTCGGTCACGCCGCTGTGGCTGCTGCTGCAGCCGCGCGGCTATCTGGGCGGCTTCGTGCTCTACGCGGCGCTGGCCGCGGGGTTGCTGGGCGTGTTCTTCGGCGGCTACGAGATGCAGCAGCCCGCCTTCAAGAGCTGGGACACCGGCACGCCGACCGGGATGCTCTTTCCCTTCCTGTTCGTGACGATCGCCTGCGGCGCCTGCAGCGGCTTCCACGGGCTGGTCTGCTCCGGCACGACGTCCAAGCAGTTGGCGCGCGAGTCGCACGCCAAGCCGGTGGGCTACGGCGCGATGCTGGGGGAGGCCTTCGTGGCGCTGATCGCGCTGGTGACCGTGGTGATCGTGGCGCAGGAAGATCTGGCCGGCAAGGCGCCGGGGCGGATCTACGGCGAGGGCATCGGGCGGTTTCTGACGATTCTTCTGGGTCCGGAAAACCTGCCCTTCGCGATCACCTTCGGCGCGATGGCGTTCTCCACGTTCGTCTTCGACACGCTCGACGTGACGACGCGCCTGGGCCGCTATCTGGTCCAGGAGCTGACCGGCTGGAAGGGCCGGGGGGGGGCGGTGGCCGGCACCTTGATCACGCTGGCGCCTCCGGCGCTGGTGCTGTCCTACGCCGCGCCCGGCTCCTATCAGACCTTCTGGGCGCTGTTCGGCGCGTCCAATCAGCTGCTGGCCGGTCTGACTCTCACGGTGCTCACGGTCTGGCTGGCGCGCGCGCATGGCGTGCGCTCCGCCTGGTTCACGCTGGCGCCGGCGGTGTTTCTGCTGACGATCACGCTGTGGGCGCTGGTCTCGCTGTTGCTCAGCAACGCCCAGGGCGCCGCCGGGCTGGATCTGAAGGCGGTGAACGCGCTGGCCGCGGGCCTGCTGCTGGCGCTGGCTGCGGCGGTGGTGATCGGCGGAGTGCGGCGGCTCAGCGCCCGCCGGACTTGATCCACTCGTCCACCATCGCCTCCAGCACCGCCAGCTGCACCGGGCCGCCTGGCGGAGGCGACAGCCCTCGATGATGGCCGACAACGCCCTAGCCGCTCCGGTCTTTGCGTGCGGCCTGCGGCTCCTCGAAGCCAGACCGGAGGTCCTTGCGCTCGACGTCTATACTGGCTGCATGGCCGGCTTCGATCTGTCAATCTGCGCGCTCGCGATCCTCCCGTCCGCGTCTGCTGAAGGCGTCCAGGACCTCGATCCCTCCCGGATCGTGACCACGAACCACTTCTCGCCCTCGCTGCATCCTGTTTCCCACTCGGGCGAAGACGAATTTCGCATCGTTCGAGCAAGCTGGATTTGGAGGCCGGCCTTCGCCGGCTTCACGCGGTACACCGGTTTTCGCTATGAACCGAGCCGGCAGGCCTATGAATACTTCCTCACTTCGCTTCCGTCGGAGCAAGCAGGGGACGACTATTTCGAGTGCGAAAGTGACGGAGTTCTCCCGCGCGAAGTCGCTGTGCTGGAGATTCGGCCGCGAACGGAGCCGGACAACTTCATCCGAGTGTACGAGAGGGACACCAAGGCATTTCTTCGCAGGGTGAATATTCCCCGGCATTGGACCCTCCGGCGCTGTGCCGATCTCGATGCGGACGGCCTGGATGACTTCCTGCTTCAGGACGCTCATCCGCACACCGGCAATTTCCTCGGCCTGCGCGGCTACGACGGAGCCCGAATCGGCCAAGTCGAGGTGCTCGGCGACGGGCCGGTGGACCGGTTCGTTCTCGGTCAATTCGATCGCGATCCATCGCTCGAGATCCTCACCGTCCACTCGAACCAGAACGGGCGCTGGTGCGCGATCGCAGACCTGGAAACAGGCAGGTACGTGAGTCACTACGTCGGTTACTGGGAGAACCTGCGCGTCGCGGACGTGAACTTGGACGGCAGAGATGAGATCGTCGTCGGTCGCTGGCAATTCAGCCACTTCGGTATCAGCAGTTTCGTCGATTGCTGGGACGTCGCATGGTGGTGGCAGCTATGGACCATTCCGGTGAACGACTACCGGCTCATGGAGGCCAAGGACCTGGATGGCAACGGCACCATCGAAGTGTTGACGAAGAAGGACTGGTCCGCGGATTATGAGATTCTCCATGGCGGGACCGGTCTGCCTGCCGTCTCGTACTCACCGCCCGCTTCGCGAGGATGGCCGGTGGGCGTTTTCGCGGCGGATGCCGACAAGGACGGGAGCATGGAGTTCGTCTGGGAGATGGAGGCCTGGGGCGAGAACTACACCCTGATCACGGACGCGCGAACTGGCGCCAAGGAATGGGAAGAGCGAGGTTATGTGGATGAATGGCGCAGCCTCGACGTCGGCGATCTGGATCACGACGGCCGCGTGGACGTGCTCGCCGTGGACGGCAGCGAGGAGGAAAGCGCCTCCATCGCCCTTCTCGACGCCGAAACCTTCCAGGATCGCACGACGGCTCTGGATCGCGACTTCTACGGAATTGCCGGGTGCGCAGCTGTGGACGTCGACGGTGACGGGTGGGATGAGGCGTTGGTGGTGGAGAGATCTTCCGGCGGCTCGAACATGACTCAGGTGAAGATCTATCGCTGGAACGGATCGAGGATGAACGAAACCTGGGCGGCGTGGAGCAGCACGTGGGATGCCTTCGAAGGCGAGTACTCAGACACGATCGACCTCGAGAACGATGGAGATGCGGAACTCCTCGTGGGCATGAATTCCATTGGAAATCCCGATCGCGAAGTCCTTCTGCTCTCCATCGTCGACTATCCGTCCGGACTTCTCCTGCGCCAATGGCAGACGAATCTGCTCGCAGTTCGCGTGCTCGACCACGACGAGGACGGCGATGACGAGGTGATCGAGCTCGGCCGCGATTACCTGATCGTCCGCGACCCGCGCACGGGGAGCGTCGTGGAGCGCATGTACTTCGGCGTGGCAACGAGCCTGGGCTTGGGCCGAAACGGAGGACATGGGCTCGTTCTCGTGGGCACGAAATACGGAGCGGTGCATTGCCTGGAGACTTCGCCGCAGGGATTGCTCCGCACCTTGCGCATCCAGGCGGCCAGTCAGCCGATCCGCTCCCTGGCAATTGAGGACGTGCGCGGATTGGTGTTCACCGCCGCGGATGGCGTGGCGCGCGTGCATGACGGTTCGACGGGGGCGCTGCTGCACGAATCGCAGCAGTACCTCTACAACTTCGGACGCGACCTGCGAGTGATTCCGGGACTCCGCCCGGCATTCGTCGTCTCGGACGACTACACCCTCTACCGCTTCGACGTGCCGTAGGCGATCCACTCGTCCACCATCGCCTCCAGCACCGACAGCGGCACCGGGCCGCTGCCGAGGATCGGTCCATTCGTCGCATGCTGCGGTCGAACGCCGGATGCAATCTATACTGGCTCCATGGCGGTCCTCCTTCTCTCACTCAGCGCTCTCACAGGTCTGATCACCGCGCCGGCACAGACGCCGCCGGATCTGGAGCCTTCCAGGATTGCCTCGGCGAGCGGACATATTTCGCGGATCCATCCAATGAGTTTCATGGGAGGAGGCGAGTTCCGAGTCGTCCGCTCCGATTGGATATCCGCCACTCCGGCGCGGGCCGGCTTCTACCGGTACATGGGACTGCGGCATGATCCGCTCCGCCAGGATTACGAGCACTACATTCCATCGCTGCGGGCCCATCAGGAAGCCGACGACATGTTCGAGTGCGAGACCGATGGATTGCCGTCACGCGAGCTGGCCAAGGTTGAGATATGCCCGTATGCCGAACCGGCCGATCTGCTCCGCGTCTACGACCTGAACTCCGGCGCACTTCTGCGGGTGCTTCCGATTCCCAAGCCTTGGATCATCAGGACCTGCGCGGATCTCGACGGCGACGGCCTCGACGATCTGCTGCTGCAGCGGGGCTACTACAGCCCTTGTCAGTATCTCGCGCTCCGCGGCTTCGACGGGGCACGCATCGGTCAGGTGACGGTGCGAGGCGATGGCACGGCATATCAGTTCGTCCTGGGTCAGTTCGATCATGACCCGTATCCGGAAATCTTCACTCTGCACGACGCGTTCTCCGCCGATGACTGGTGCTCCGTTGCAGATCTGCAGACGGGCGCCTCCCGGAGCCACTTCGCTGGGCACTGGGAAACGCTGCGGGTAGCCGACGTCAACCAGGATGGTCGGGATGAAGTTCTCATCGGAAGATACCAGCACTACAACTTCGGGATCGACAGCTATCTCGACTGCTGGGACGTTGCCTGGTGGTGGCAGCTTTGGTCGGTCCGAGTCGGCGACCACCGCATCCTGGATGCGAAAGACCTGGATGGCAACGGCACCGTGGAGGTCGTGACGAGTGCTCATCCTGGGTCGGAACTAGACATCACGCTTCTGCATGGCGGAACCGGCCTGCCTGCGCGGTCCATCCAGATTCAGGCTTCCCGCGGCTGGCCGGTGAGTGTTGTGGCAGCCGACTTCGACGAGGATGGTCAAATGGAGCTGGTCTGGGAGATGGAAGAGTTCCAGGAAGACCGCTTCAGCCTGATCACCGATGCCGCGACTGGACAAAGAGAGTGGGAAGAACGCAGCTTCTTCGTGGGTTTTCGAGGCATCGACCTTGGAGACCTCGACCGCGATGGCCGCATGGACCTGCTGGCTCTGGACGGCAATCTGGATAGCGGCGGCAGTCTGGCGGTGTTGAATCCCGAGACCTTCGTCGATGCGTCCAACTTGGGCCGCCGCCTCCATGAAGGATTAAGCAGTTGCACCGCTGCCGACGTTGACGGCGATGGATGGGACGAGGCTCTGTCAGTCGCCCGGACTAACTTCGGCAGTTACACCCAGCTCCGGCTCTACGCATGGAATGGCTCGCAACTGGCTTCATCCTGGTCGGCTGGCAATCCATCGTGGAACGGCCATTGGGGAGAGTTCGTCGATACGCTCGACCTGGAGGGCAACGGCGACGTGGAGATCGTGATCGGTTTGAACTCCGACTGGAACGATCAACGCGCGATTCACCGGCTCGCGGTCGTGGACTACCCGTCCGGGGCGGTGCTGGCCCAGTGGAACAAGGACATTCGGGCTGCACGACTTCTCGACCACGACGAAGATGGTGACCAGGAGATTCTCGAGTTGCATGATGACGGCGTCGAAGCATTCGATCCGCGTGCGGGCGCGCTCGCAAGCCGCCTGAATCAACCTGCGGCTACCAGCCTGAACGTCGGCCGGAAGGGCAATCATGGACTGATCCTGGTGGGGACGGAGTACGGCAGGCTCTGGGTGTACGAAACCTCGCCTCAAGGCCTGCGCAGCACGCTCTCCATCCAGGTGAGCGGTAACACCATTCGGGCATCCGCATACGACGCGGCGCACAACCTGATTCTCACCATTTCTGGAGGAGTGGCGCGCGTTCATGACGGTTCGACGGGGGCGCTGCTGCACGAATCGCAGCCGTACCTCTACAACTTCGGACGCGACCTGCAGGTGCTTCCGGGAGCGCGCCCGGCATTCTTGGTTTCCGACGACTACACCCTCTACTGCTTCGACGTGCCGTAGGCGATCCACTCGTCCGCCATCGCCTCCAGAACCGACAGCGGCACCGGGCCGCTGCCGAGCACCAGATCGTGGAAGGCGCGGACGTCGAAATCGGCGCCCAGCGCGGCCTCGGCGCGCGCGCGCAACTCGCGGATCTTGAGCTCGCCGGTCTTGTAGGCCAGCGCCTGGCCGGGCCAGGTGACGTAGCGATCCACCTCCGCCTCGATGTTGTGCAGCGAGAGCGCCGAGTTGTCAGCCATGAACTGGATCGCCCGCTCGCGGCTCCAGCCGAAGGCATGCATGCCGGTGTCCACGACCAGGCGGCAGGCGCGCCACATCTCGTAGGACAGGCGGCCGAAGTCGGAATAGGGATCCTGATAGAAGCCGCACTCCAGGCCGAGGCGCTCCGAGTACAGTCCCCAGCCCTCGATGAAGGCGGTGACGTCGGCCCACTTGCGGAACTCGGGCAGGCCCGTCAATTCCTGCTGCAGCGCGATCTGCAGGTGGTGGCCTGGCACCGCCTCGTGCAGGGACAGGGCCTCCAGCTCGTAGAGCGGCCGGCTCTCCAACTTTGACAAATTGACGAAGTAGAAGCCGGCGCGCGATCCGTCGCCGGCGGGCTCCTCGTAGTAGGCGGTGGTGGTGAAGGGCGCCATGTAATCCGGCACCGGCTTCAGTCCGTAGGGCGCGCGCGGCAGGCGGCCGAAGAGTTGCGGCAACAGGCCGTCCATGCGTTTGCACACGGCCGCCGTGCGCTGCATCAGCTCGTCCGGTGTCTTGGCGTAGAACTGCGGATCGGTGCGCAGGAAATGCTGCCACTCCTCGAAGCTGCCGGCGAATCCGGCGCGGTCGATGGTGGCGGCCATCTCGGCGCGGATCCGCGACACCTCCTTCAGCCCGCGTTCGTGCACGTCCTCCGGATCCACGTCCAGAGTGGTGAAGGATTTCACGCGGTGCCGGTAGAACTCCAGGCCGCCCGGCAGCCGGCCGACCCCGACCTCGGCCTGCAGCGCCGGCGCGTACTCCGCGCGCCAGAAGGTCAGCAGTGCGCGGTAAGAGGGCACCACGCTCATCGCGATCGCCTCCAGGCCCTCCTTCTCCAGGCGCGCGCGCGTCGCCGCATTGAAGTGCTCCGGGATGGCGGCGAACGGCGCCCACAACTGCGACTGCTTGGGGTCCTCCGTCACGTGCGCGGCCACGGTGCTCTCGAAGCCGTGCATCGAGGCCTTCGGCAAGGTCCAGCCGGTGCGGATGCCCTCGCGCATCAGTTCCAGATTCTGCGCGGTCCAGGCCGGGAACGCGCGCAGCCGCGCCAGATAATGGTCGTAGTCCGCCACCGTCTGGAACGGGTGCCGGTTGGGCAGCTCGGCGAAATCGGCGTGGAACCCGCCGCGATTGGTGATCGGCATGCGCCAGGCGCCGTGCACCAGATCGCCGATCTCGGCGGCGAGCACCGCGCGCAGCACGGCCGCGTCGAGCGACGCTTGCGCGCTGGCGTCCAGCGCCGCCAGTTCATCGCGGAAGCCGCGCAACTCCTCCAGCCGCCGCATCTGCGCCGCGAGCGAGGCCTCAGGCAGCCGGTCGTCGAACTCATGGAAGCCCGCGCGCGTGGCGAAGAGCGGATCCCAGGCCAGGCGCGCCTGGAAGTAGCGGTCCATCAGGCCGTCCAAAGGCGCGGGCTGCGCCGGCGTCTGCGGCGCGGCCGCGCAGGCTCCCAGAAGGAGCGTTAGAGGGAGGATGCGCAGCATGCGTGACCGGCAAAGGCTACCATCACGCGCGCGCGATGCAGTTCGACGTCTTCTTCTCGGTCAGCCGCACGCCGGTGGCCGGATACCTGCCTTCGGAGGCGGAGATGCTGCGCAACTTCCTGGCGCAGGCCGAAGCCGCCGACGCCCTGGGCTACGGTTGCGCCTGGGTGGCCGAATCGCACCTGTCCACCGAAGTGCAGAAGCGCAACCGCAAGCCCGTCGTGCCGCACTGGCAGGGCGAGATCGGGCTCAACAACGACGTGTTCCAGTGGGCCGCGCGCATCTTCGCCCGCACGCGGCGCATCGAAGTCGGCAGCGCCGTGATGAACGTGGTCTGCGGGGGGGGGCCGATCGCCGCCGCCGAGCGCGTCGCCGCCTTCGCCAGCCTGCATGGCCTCGATCCGGCGGAGCGGCGCCGCCTGCGCGTCGGCTTCAGCGCCGGCCGCTTCGATTTCATGAACCGCGCCTACGGCGTGGACGCGCGCGACGCCGCCGAGGAGGCCGCCTGGCCGGCCTACAAGGGGCGGATGTTCCGCGAGACCTGCGAGGTCTTCCTGCGCCTCCTGAAGGGCGAGGTCCTGAACTCCGGCATGACTGCGCCGGTCATCCTGGACCGCTCGCACTTCCGCAGCGAGGCGGACTGGGAGCGCGCGCGCGACGCTTGGCGCAGCGTGCACGGTCCGGAGCGCGACGGCCAGCTGGTGTACGCGAAGCGCTGGACCTTCGAGGACGTCCAGATCGTGCCGCAGGACTGGCGGCGCGAACTGGTGGACCTTCTCGTCGGGTCCCACGACCCGCAGTTGCAGGAAGACCTCAACCGCTGGCTGCCGGTCAAGGTCTTCAATCTCTCGATCACCGCGCCGGAGGTCATCGAGGACACGCACCGCCGCATGACGCGCGCCTTTCATCCCGCCGGAGGACCCTGGAAGCGCGAATACATGCCGCGCACCGTGATGGTCTTCCTCAACGCCGAACCCGGCATCAGCGCGGCGCAGCGCCGCATCGCCGCCCGCGAGGAGGCGCGCGCCGCGCTGGGCGCCTACTGGAGCGCGCTCGAGGGCACGCTGGATCCCGCCAAGGTCGCGGGAGCCGCCGACAACGCGCTGGTGGGGGATCCGGCCGAAATCGCCGACCAGATCCGCGCCCGCTTCCACCCCGGCGACCGCCTCATGCTCTGGTTTGACTTCTTCAACCACGACAGCGCGCGCGTGATCCGCAACATGGAGGCCTTCGCCCGCGAAGTGCAGCCGCTTCTGCGATGAGGAAGAATCTCCCCGCCGGTTTTGCGGCAACCCTGCTCGCGATCCTGGCCTGCCAGGGCCGCGTGGGCGATGCCGCGGCATCGACTCCTGGCGCGCCAGCCGGCCTGAAGGCCGAGGCCTGGCGGGTCCTCGCTGCCCGAGTCTTTGAGCACAAGTCCGATCGCACGTGCGTTTATGCAGAGTGGGAGATCCTGAATGCAGAATCCTTTCTGGCGAACATCCTCCGCATGTCCGATTCCGGTTTCGAGGTCGAGCCGGCGGAACCGCTGACCGACGAGCAGTTCGAAGCGCTCTTGCTTGCCTCAGTTCATGCGCAGCAGCCGGATTGGAATCCGGAATCCGTCACCGACCTGTTTCTCCAGGAAGGGAATTCCGAAGCCCTCACGTCGCACATTCCCGTCGAGTTGGGATTGAGATCATGTGACGGACCCTTCAAGGAAGGGGACTACCGATATTCCTTCACTCCCATGGGGTTCAGTGCCGACCTGGAAGAGGCCATCGTGTACGTGGAGATGTACTGTGGACCGCTTTGCGCGGGCGGCACGCTCTACCTTCTGCGGCATGGCGCGCAGGGATGGAAAATCATTGATGAAGTCATGCTCTGGATCTCCTGAGTCCGCAGGGATGCGGTGACCCCGCCAACGGCCAAGGCTATCGAGGATGGTGTCGTCGATCCGTTGCATGCTGGCCTGGTGGACCCTCTGGCTGGCTGCAGGCGGTTGCGCGCATCTGCCAGACGCTCCTGAAGACTCGCGCAGCATCCCGGTCAATCTGATCGTCCGCGAGGCCTGGATCGTGGCCATGCGCCACGTTGTGGCCCAGTCAGCACATCCGGTCCGTTTCGCGACGGAGCCGATGAGTCCTTCCAGGCTGCGAATGTTCGTCTCGCTGAACCAGAGTGACCCAGAATTGCAGCATCATGGCACTCGTGATTCAGACCGATGGATGCAGGCGTGCTTCGAACAGAGTCGCCCGACATGGCCCGCAGGATTATTTTCCTTCATGTTTGCGCCGGAAGCACCGAGTCGTTGGGCCCATGCTTTGTTGTCCGAGCATCCAGAGGTTCCCTGGCAGTCGGATGGTCAAATCGAATCAAATTCCGAATTGATCACACTCAGTCCGCTCGGTCTGTCCGAGGATCGGCGCGTTGCAATCATCTACTACTCAACCGGCGGCATGCAAGCCTGCGCGTCGGGATCCTTGCTCATCCTGAATTACGTTGAGAACTGTTGGGTGATTCGAGTAGACGTGCATTGCTGGATCAGCTGAAGCTGCGAGACTTCGCTTCCTGGATCGCCGCTCCTCGAGGCAGCTAGGCCGCCTAGCGCTCGCCCACCTTGTGCGCCGTGGCCCACACCGAGCGGTGCTGGTCCAGATGGCGGGGGAGATGGCGGCCGGGCTCGAGGTCGAGCATGACCGTCGCGACTTCGCGCGGGCGCATGCGGAAGCGCAGGGTCTGCCAGCGGATCGGCAGATCGGCGCGCGGCGGCTCCGCATGCAGCGCCGGCGCCGACTCGGGCTGCAACTCCTCGATCACCGCGCCCAGAAGATTCGTGCGCGCCGCCGCCGCGACGGGCCCCGGCACGGTCAACACCACCTCCGCCGGCTCGCCGTCCAGCTCCACCAGCCGCAGCACGAAGGGATTGCGCACTGCGCCGCCGCCGAAATAATCCGCGACGTGCTCGCCGGCCTTCGCGTGCTCGCGGTGCACGGCCGTCACGACCACGTTGCCCGGCTCGCAGCGCAGCAAGCCAAAACTGCGCGGCAGCCCCGGACCGGCCGCCGCCGCTTCCATCGGCATCGGTCGGCGGAACTGCTGGGCGAGGCGCCAGAGCTCCGACGGCTTGCGCCCGCGATGCGGCAGAAGCAGGAAGCCGGCCTCGACGCTGCTGCTCCAGCGCTGCTCGTCCCAGGGATCGTAGAGCGTGAGCACGCAGGCCAAACCTCCGGGCCGCTGAAACCACTGCCCGCTGCCGTCGTGCGCGATCGCCAGGCGCTTGCCGTCTGACAATTCCAGATCCAGGAACGAAGAGGCGTAGAGCGGCTGCTCGACCTTCTCGTACCACTGGTCGGAGGTCATCCAGTCGCCGGTCGGATATTTGCGCAAGAACGATCCGCCGGCCTCCACGGGGCCGGCGGCGTACGGCGTGTCGGCGACGATCGAGCGCAGCTCCGGCAGCGGGAAGAACAGCTCCAGCGCGCCGCCGAAGCCGGGATCGAGGGGCGGCAGATCGGAAGCTTGCACCACCAGGATGGCGCCCGCCGACTCCTCGCAGAGCGTGAGCCGCATGGTGCACAGGGTCGCGCCTTCCGCGCGCCAGCGCAGAGCCAGGCTGTCGCCCTCGTCCTTCGCGCCTTCGAACTGCCAGGGAATCGCGGCCCCGCCGGCGCGCAGAACCGGCGCCTGCATGCCGCCGCCGAGCGCGATCCCGTCCGGAACCTCGCGGCTCACCACTTCCAGGATGCTGCCGGTCTTGCGGTCCACGATCGCGCCGGCGCCGGCCGCGCCGAGCATCCACGAGCGGCTCTGCTTGATGACCGAGGCCTCGAGACCCGCCCAATTCTGCTCCGGCGTCGCCACCGCGAATCCGCAGGCCGGCACCTCCAGATTGCCGATCCGGCGCGTCCAGCCGGAGGGATTGAACATGAGCAAGCTGTCCGACTCCTCCTCGCGCGGCAGGCGCGCCACCAGCGCATCCAGGCAACGGTCGAGAACTTCATCAGCCGAACTCTGCGCCCGCTCGAACGAGCGGTCGCCGACGGCGCCGCACAAACCCTCGCACTCGTGATTGTCATGGTGCTGCGCCTGCAGCAGCTCGCGCCAGGCCTCGTCGAGCTCCCACGCCGGATAGACGTCCCAGGAGGGATAAGGCCGGCCGCACAGCCCGGCCAGCGCGGCGGCGGTTTCGGCGGCGAGGATCGCGTTCTCCGCGTCCATGCTCTGGCGGATCTTGCGGTCGCCGTTTTTGCCGAGGCTCATGCCGTGCCAGATCTCGCTCATCCGGTACGCGCGCACTGGCGGCCCGGCGGCGCCGGCGGCATCCGCCAGGGCGGCCACCATGCCGCTCTGCGTCACCGGGCGGAAGTCGAAGCGCGCGTCGGCGGCCAGCTCCTTGAGCCGCGGCAGCAGCAGCTCGCTGCGGCACATCCAGTCCGGCGAGGGCATCAGCTCCAGCCATTGCACCAGCGCGCGCGGCCCGGCGCCGCCGCCGCGGGCCGCCGCGTCGAGAATTCCGTCGAAGTCCTCCGGCCACTGGTGGAGCGACAGCGCGGTCTTCGCCAGCGCGGGAATGCGCGTGCCGTCGGCGCCCTCCCACTGGATCAGCGGCGCGGTCTCCTGCGGCACGTGCGGCGTGTGCCAGGTCCACTGGAAGAAGAGATTGGCATTGTCAAAGCCGCATCCGCGCAGCAACTGCGGCAGCTGCGGGAAGAAATCGAACTCCTCCTCCCAGAACGCCTTCGGCCACACCCCGAGCAGGCGCCGCACCGCGCGCGCCCCGTGCACCAGCTGGCGCACGTTGGACTCGCCTCCGTGGAACAGCCCGTAAGGCTGGCCGTACGAAGCGCCGACCACCTCCACGCGCCCGTCCGCCACCGCCGCGCGCAGTTCCGCCAGCGCCTCGGGCGCCTCGGCCGCCATTTTCTCGTAGCCGACCGCGTCGAAATTCACGCAGCCGCGCGCGCCGGCCCCGACGCACAGCTTCAGCATGTCGCGCACCGAATCCGGCAGCACCTGATAGCCCCACAGCCACTGCATGTCCACCCAGTGCATGTGGTTGCCGAAGACGTAATACAGCGGAATCTTCGCCACGCGCGCGCTCAGGCCTGCACCTTGTACCACTCGAGCTCGAGCCGGGCCTGCAGCTTGAGCCGCGCCAGCAGCGCATCGGCCTCGGCGGCCGCCATCGGCGGGCCGGCGGCGTCGGCCGCCAGGACCGCGCGCGCGCGCGCCGCGTTCTCGCGCACTTCCTGCGGCGTGCGCATCCCGACGACGGCGGTGCTCACCGGCAGGCTCCAGACGAAGCGCTGGCATTCGTCCACCGTGCAGATGCCGTCGTTGTGCAGGCGGCCGTGCGCGCTGGTCTTCATGGCGATCACGCCGATGCCGCGCTTCACCAGCTCCGGCAGCACCTCCTTCTGGAAGGAGGACTGATGGAAATCCACCGGGTTGATCGGCATCTGCATCGCGTCGAACTTCCAGCCCTGATCCCACCAGTGGATCGCGCGCAAATTGGCAGCCGGCCGCGCGTGCCCGGTCACACCGATCCAGCGCACGGTCTTCTGCTTCTTCATCTCGAGCATGTACTCGAGCGCGCCGCCCTCGCGGAAGCCCAGATCCACGTCCTCCGGCGTCTTGACGCTGTGGAATTGCCACAGGTCCAGGTAGTCGGTCTGCAAGCGCTCCAGGCTGCCGGCGAGCTGCCGCTGGGCGCTCTCGGCGTTGCGCCGGTCGGGCGCGAGAGTCTTCGTCATCAGGAAGACCTCCTTGCGCACGTCTTTCAAGCCCGCGCCCATCCAGCGTTCGGCCTTGCCGTCCTCGTAAGACTCGGCGTTGTCGAAGAAGCGCACGCCTTCAGCGAGAGCCAGCTCCACCAGCTCGCGGGCCGCCTTCTCGTCCGCGGCCATCGCCAGATGCGAGCCGCCGAGGCCGAGCACCGTCACCTCCGGCCCATCCTTGCCGAGCCGGCGGCGCGGCAGGCTGGCGCCCAACTGCGCGCCGCTGCCCGCGCCGGCGCCGGCCGCCGGCTCCTGCGCGCGGCCGAAGAGCGGCGCGCAGGCCAGACCGGCGGCGGCGCCCGCCATCACGCGCAGGAACTCCTTGCGGTCGAGGGGGGCAGGCGGAGGGGCCATGCGTTCACGATAATGCCCGCGGTGCGCGCCATCACCGTCATCGGCAGCCTCAATCTCGACCTCGTGGTCGAGGCGCCGCGGCTGCCGGGCCCGGGCGAGACGGTGCTGGGCTCCGGCCTGCGCCGCGGCGCCGGCGGCAAGGGCGCCAATCAGGCTGCGGCGGCGGCGCGGATGCTCGCGGGCACGGGCGCGCCGGCGGTGCGCATGATCGGCTGCGTCGGCCGCGACGAGGCCGGCGCGTTCCTGCGCGCCGCGCTGCGCGCCGCCGGCGTGGACGACGGCGGCCTGCGCGAAGTGGAGGAGCCCACCGGCGCCGCGCTGATCACGCTCGGCCCCGGCGGCGAGAATCAGATCACGGTCGCGCCGGGCGCGAACGCGCGCACGCGGCCGCCGGACGAAACGCTGGATCTGGCGCTCTGTCAGCTCGAGACGCCCTGGCTGCGGCCGCAGGCGCGCACGCTGATCCTGAACGCCGCGCCCGCGCCCGCGCATCCCCTGGACCTGGCGGGCGTGCACTGGCTGATCGTCAACGAGAGCGAGGCCGAGGCTCTGTGCGGCACGCGCGATCCGGCGCCGGCGGCGCACCGGCTGCGCGAACGGGGAGCCGAGCGCGTCGTCGTCACGCTGGGCGCGCGCGGCGCCTGGCTGGACGGCCTGCATCCGGCCTTCGCCGCGGCGGCCGTGGACACCGTCGGCGCGGGCGACGCGTTCGCGGGCGCCTTCGCGGCCGCGCTTGCCGCCGGCGAGGCGGATCCGCTGCGCTTCGCGCAAGCCGCGGCGGCGCTCAAGGTGCAGCGGCCGGGCGCGCAGAACCTGCCCGCGCGTTCCGAGGTGCTCGCGCTGCTGGCGCGGAGCCGATGAGCGCGCCGGCCTTCGCCACCGCCTGGGAATTCCGGCCCGAGGGGGGGGACTGGGCGCCCGCGCCGGTGCCCGCGCCGTGGTCGCGCTTCGCCCCGGCCGGAACGCTGCGCGGCGCCTACCGCTGCCGGATTTCCTGGCCGTCCGATCGCGCCTGCGCGCTGGAATTCGAGGCCGTCGCCACGCGCGCGCGCGTCTTGCTCGACGGAACGGAGCTGGCGCGCCACGTGGGCGCTTGGACGCCCTTCCGCGTGCCTCTGCCGGCCGGCGCGGGCGCGGAAGCGCGCGAACTGCTCGTGGAAGTGGACGCCGCGCCGGGCCATCTCACCGACGGCTTCCTGCCCGTGATCGGCGCGAGCTTCGGCGGCATCTGGCAGCCCGTGCGCCTGAGCGCGGATCCGCCGCCGCCCGCGCCGCCGCCGGCCGCCGCCCGCGTCCGCGCCGAGGGCGGCCGCATCCTCGATTGTCAAACGGGCGCGCCGCTCTCGCTGCGCGGGATCCTGCACTGGGGCTACTACCCCGAACACGGCTGCCCGGCGCCGGACGCGGAGCAGATCGAGGCCGAGCTCGATCACTTCACGAGCCTGGGATTCAATCTGGTCAAATTCTGCCTGTGGGCGCCGCCGCGCGCCTGGCTGGATGCCTGCGAGCGCCGCGGCGTCTGGATGTGGCAGGAGTATCCGGTCTGGGATCGCAAGCTGACGGCTCTGAGCGCCGCCGATCGGACCGAGATGGAGGAACTGCTGCTGCGCGATCGCGGCTACTCGCGCCTCATCCTCCGCACCTTCACCTGCGAGAACGATCACGTCGGCGCCGCAGCCGCGCGGGAGCTGGTGGCGCTGGCGCGCCGGCACGCGCCGCACGGCCTGGCCCTCGACAATTCCGGCTGGCTCTGCAGCGAGCAGGCCGGCGACTTCTGGGACGAGCATCCGTACCTGCATCCGGCGGAGTGGCAGCACTATCCGGCGCGCATGCGGACGGCGCTCGCGGCGCGGCCCGCGCGCCCGCTGCTGCTCGGCGAGACCATGAGCGTGGACAGCCTGCGCCCGGCCGACGCGCGGATGCCGCCCGCGGTTTCCGGCCTGGCCTGCGCCGAGCGCGCGCGCCGGCTGGCGGTGGAGATGCGCAAGTCCGAGGTCGAGACGCTGCGCCGCGGCCTGCCGGACGCCGGCTACGTGATGAACGCCGCCCGCGACATCCCGGCGGCGCCGCTCGGCTTCTGCGACGAGGCGGGGCGGCCGAAATTCCGCGCCGAGGAGTGGGCCTGGCATCGCGACACGATGCTGCTGGCCGAGCTGCCGCGCAGTTCCTTCCGGGCAGGCGAGCGCGCGCGCATTCCGCTGCAGGTGAGCCACTTCGGGGCCGAGCCCCTGCGCGGACGCCTGCTCGCCTCCTGCGCCGGCCGCAGCGCGGAGTTCACGGCGGATCTGCCGGCGGGCGCGACGCGCGCGGTGGGAGAATTGGAGATCACGGCGCCGGCCGCGGATGTTCCGCAGTCCTTCGAGCTCGAGCTGCGCTGCGGCGCGCTGCGCAACTCCTGGCGCCTCTGGACCGTGCCGGCGTTTGACGCGCCCGCCCACCTCGAAGCCGCGGTCAAGCCGCGGCAGGGCGGCTGGCGCTGCCCGACCTACGTGTGGTGGAGCCCCGCGCCCTGGTTCGCGCCAGGCCTGTTGACGCCCGAGGTCGAAGCGATGGCGGCGGAGCTGATCATCCACGACCTGCTCTCCGGCCGCGTGCTCGAGCCGGCGGCCGGCGCGCTGCCTCTGATCGAGGTGCTGGACCTGCACACCGCCGCCGGCCAGACCATCCGGCGCCCTCTGGTGTTGGCCTTCCGCGACGAGCAGGGCCGCCCGCAGCTCGTCAGCGCGCTGCGCGCCGATCTCCCGGCTGGATCGTTCCTGCACGCGCAGCTGGCGGCCGCCGCGGCGCGCCTGGATCTGCCGCGTCTGACCGTCCCCCCCCCGCGCTACGACGGCCTCCTGCTCGAGGACTGGGAGATGCGCGCGCCGCCGGAGTCCGCGCCGCGCCGCGTGCGCGCCGGCGATCCGCTGCACTTCGAGGGCTTCGCCGAATTCTCTGCCCGATTCGAGCTGCCCGCCGCCTGGGCCGGCCGCGCGCTGATCCTGCGCTGCGAAGGCGCCGGCGACGGCTACCGCCTCTTCGTGGACGGCTCGCAGGCGGCCGAGGCCGGCAATCTGACGGGCACCTGGGACGGTTGCCGCGACCGTCCGCAGGAGCACGCGCTGCGCCTCGGCGCCGGCGCGCACGCGCTGCGCTTCCTGGTCAAGGATTGGCGCGGCGGCGGCGGGATGGTCGGGCCGATCTGGCTGCGTCCGGCCTAGCCTGCCGGCTTCGCCGTCCGATCAGACCGGACGCGCGAGACCGCCCGTGAGAATCTCGAGCAGGCCGGCCGCCGCCCACGAGAACTGCGGCACCGCCGGCCGTCCGCCGGCGCAGGGATCGCCGCTCAGCGGATGGAGGCATTCCCACAAGGTTCCATGGCGCGCGAGAGTGTCGAGCAGGCGTTCGCGCAGCGCCGGCGCGCGCTCGTCGGCGCCCAGGACCGCCAGCTGCCAGGCCGCGTAATCCATCCACACGCCGCCGTTCCAGTAGTCGTCGGGGTCGAAGCCCGCGGCGGAGCGCGCCAGCGCCGGGAACGGCAGGGGCGTGGCGAAGTGCTGCGGATCGGCGAGCAAGTCGCAAGTGCTGCGCGTCTGCTCGGCGCTGGCCGCGCCGGCCCACACCGGCAGCGCGCAGGCGGCGGACAGCAGGCCGGTCCGGCCGTCGTCGCGGCGGTCGGTGAAGGCGCCCAGGCTCTCGTCCCACAATTCCTGGCACGCGCGGCGCTGCTCCTGGGCGCGCTGCTGCCAGCTCTGCTCGTCCTTGCGCACCAGCGTCGCCAGCTGCGTCAGGGCCTCGCACTCGACCAGCGCGAAGGCCGCGAGATCCGGCGGCACCGCGTCCAGCAGGCGCCATTCGCCCTGCGGGCGCAGCGCGGCGCCGGCGAAACGCGCGCTGCGGTCCCAGCCCAGGTCCCACGTCGCGGTCTCCCAGTTGACGCCTCCGGGCCGGTGCAGGGATTCGCCCGGGTGGCGCCGCATGCTGTCCCACCAGCGCATCGACGCGGCGCAGGATGGGTAGAGCTCGCGCGCGAGCGGGGCCGCGTGCCGGCTGTCCGCCGACAGCGAGCCCGAGACGGCGGCCAGAGCCCAGGCGGCGAGCGGGGGCTTGCTGTTCTGCCAATTGTCGGCGGCCGGCCAGGGCATCACGGTGTCCGGCACCATGCCGCCGCGCTGGCGAGCGAGCTGCACGCGCAACTGGTCGCCGGCGAACTCGGGGGCGATGCGCGCCAGCGCGTGCGCGTGCTTCCACGAATCCCAGCCCCAGTAGCCGCGGTAGGCGAAGGGCGAGGGGATGCAGCCGTCGGCCGTGAGTTCGGCGATCGGGGCGCGCCAGTTCCAGGCCAGGGTGCTGATCGCGCGCGCCGCGAGCAGGCGGTCGCGCGCGGGGGCGCCTGCCGGCAGCAGCGCGGCGGCGCGGTCGAACGCGCGCTGGCGGGCGGCGGCGTTGCGCGCGAGCAGGCCCGGCTGCGGCGGACGGTCGAGACCCTCTCCCAGCAGAATGCCGTCCTCGATGGCGCGCTGCGGCAGGCCCGAGCGCACTTCCGCTGCGCCGGTCACCAGCAGGGTCTGCGGCGCGCTGAATCCGATTTGGACGACGCGGCCGTCGGCCAGCTCGAGCTCGAGGCGCTCGGGCCAGACGGTGCGGCGGCGGGGGGGGGAGCCGAAATCCAGGTGGTCGGCCGGCGGCGGCAGCTGCGGCGGCTGCGGATGCACGGGCAGGCGCGTGTCGTGCACCTCGATGGCCGCCGCGTCGCCCCAGCACAGGGCCAGCCAGGAGCCGCGGTCGGAGAAGAGGCCGACGCGGCGGCCTGCGGCATCGCGCAAGGGCAGCAGGTCCGGAAAGCGATCGATTTTCATCCGCGGGCGAAGTCTAACCCTTGGCCCCTCGGGTGCGCATCTCGCGCAGGAAGAAGCGCTGGAAGAGGAAGTAGGCCAGCAGGCAGGGCGCGAGCACCAGCGACGATCCCGCCATCAGCAGTTCCACGGCCACGCGGTAGGCCTGGTTGAAGGCGGCGAGGCCGAGAGTCAGCGTTTGCTGGTCGGGCGAGGTGACGTAGATCAGCGGCGTCCAGAAGTCGTTCCAGGTGGCGAGGAAGGTGAACACCGCCACGGTGCCCAGCACCGGCTTCACCAGCGGCAGCATGACGTGAAAATAGGTGCGCCAGGGTCCGCAACCGTCGAGGCGCGCGGCTTCGCGCACTTCGGGGCCGATGGCGAGGAAGGACTGCCGGAACAGGAAGATGAAGAAGGGCGCGCCGCCCAGCACCGAGGGCAGGATCAGCGGCGCCCACGTGTCCACGAGCCCGAGCTGGCGCCACAGGATGAACTGCGGGATCGCCAGGACCTGCGGCGGCAGCATCATCGTGGCCAGCACCACGAGGAAGAGGCCGTCGCGGCCGCGGAAGCGCAGGCAGGCGAAGGCGTAGCCGGCGAGGCTGCAGCAGAGCAGCTGTCCGGCGATGCAGGCGGCCGTGATCAGCACCGTGTTGACGAGCATGCGGCCGAAGCCGTCCATCTGGCGCACCGCCTCGGCGTAGTTCTCCGGATGCAGGCCGCGCGGGAAGGAGGTCAGGCCGCCCGTCAGGCCGGCGCCTTCGCCCTGCAGCGACACCGCGAGCATCCACAGCAGCGGCAGCGTGAAGGCTGCGGCCAGCGCGATCAGCAGCAGGCGCTGCAGCAGGGGCGCGGCCTTCACCGGCCGGCTCCGGCGTAGTGCACCCAGCGGCGCGAGGAGCGCAGCAGGAGGCAGGTGAGCAGGAAGACGATCACGAAGAGCACCCAGGCCAGCGTGCTGGCGTAGCCCATGCGCAGGTAGCGGAACGCCTGGTCGTAGAGATAGAGCACCAGGAAGCGGCTCTCGTTTCCGGGTCCGCCTTGCGTCATCACGAAGGGCTGCGCGAAGACCTGGAACGCTCCGATCAGGCCGACCACCAGGTTGAAGAGCAGCACCGGCGTCAGCGCCGGCAGCGTGACGTGCAGGAAGCGGCGCCACCGTCCGGCGCCGTCGAGGCGCGCGGCTTCGTGCAGCGCGGGATCCACGAATTGCAGGCCGGCGACGAAGACGAGCATCTGCGAGCCGGCGGTCCACAGGCTCATCAGCACGAAGGACGGCACGATCCAATGCGGATCGCGCAGCCAGGGGCCGTCGTCGAGGATCCAGCGCCAGACGGCGCCGAGCACGACGGGGGAGAGGATCGTCGGCAGATAGAGCAGGGTGCGCGCGGTTCCCGTGCCGCGGCCCGGCTTCGCCACGAGAAGCGCGAGGCCGAGCGCAACGATCACCTGCAGCGGCACCGCGAGCGCCGCGTACCAGAACGTCACGCGCAGGCTGTCGTGGAAGGTCGCATCCCGCGCGAGGCGCGCGAACTGCTCCGCGCCCATCCAGCGCGCGTCGGAGAGCAATTGCACCGGGCTCCACTCGGCGAAGGCGAGCAGCGCCAGCAGCAGGATCGGTCCGGCCAGGAGCAGCGCGCCGCCGATCGCCCAGGGCGCCAGGAAGGCCCAGGCAGCGCGTTCTTCGCGATCGAGGCCGCGCGCGCGGCGGCGGCGCAGCGTCAGGATCCAGGCCAGCAGCAGGGCGATGGGCGCGGCCAGGAAGGCGCCGCCGAGCAGCGCGGGCGGCAAGCGCGGCCTCTGCGCCGCGTCGCTCCGTCGCGCCAAGGTTTCGTTGGCCAGGCGCGTGGCGCGCGTCGAGGCTTCCGCGGCGCTGACGCGGTTCATGAGCAGCGCCTCGTCGTAGACCGCGCCGACCTGCGCCTGGATTTCCGACCAATCCACGGTGGTGGGCAGGTAGCGGGCGTGCGGCAGCACGTCGAAGAACACTTCCTCGCGGCGGCCGTTGCCGGGCTGGAGGAAGACGTCGCTGCGCGCGGCGGAGATCAGGCCGGGCACGCCGTTGCCGACGCCGGCGAGGGCGGTCTGCATCTTCGGTCCGGCCAGGGCGCGCACGAAAGCGTAGGCGAGTTCGGGATGGCGCGAGGTGCGCGGCACGCAGTAGAAGCGCATCGCGACCACCGTCGCGGCGCCGGCTTGGCCGCGCGGCAGCGGCAGATAGTCCCATGCGAAATCGGCGATTTCGCGGAAGCGGTAGGTTTCCCAGTAGCCAGCCGGGCCGTGGAAGGCGACGCGGCCGGACTGGAAGAGTCCCACGCTCATCTGGTTGGCGAAGGTGGCGTCGTCGCTGGCGATGCGGTCTTCGTGGAGGAGACGCTGCAGGAAGGCGATGGCCTCGACCGCCTCCGGCTCGTCGAGAGCGACCTCGCCGCGTTCATTGAGGAAGCGGCCGCCGTTCTGCCAGATCCACGGCGCCAGCGCCTGCAGCCACTGGGTGATGGAAGCGCCGTAGCGCTCCGGACGGCCGTCGTGATCCTCGTCGCGCGTCACGGCCCGGGCGATGCGCTCGAAATCCTGCCAGGTCCAGTCGTCCGGAGGCAGCGCGATGCCCTCGCTGTCCAGCAGCGAGCGATTCACGTACATCACGAGAGGATTGAAGGTGCTGGGCAGGCCGTAGAGGTGGCCGTCGGGACCGCGCATGCCCTCCAGCACTTCGCTGAAGTAATCCTCTGGACGCCACGCCGCGTCCGCGTCGAAGTAGGGTTGCAGATCGATCAGGGCGCCGTCGGCCAGGAAAGTGGAGAACTCCGTGACGTCCAGCCACGCGACGTCCAGCGGCACGTTGCCCGCCAGCGTGAACTTCAACTTGTCGCGGCTGCCGGCGCCTCCGGCGGACGAGAGGATCTCGACGCGCACTCCGGGATGAGCCGCCTCGAAGTCGCGCGCGACCTCCTCGAGGGTCTCGTAGCCGGCGAACCAGCGCTCGTGCGTCATCACGCGCAGCACCACCGGCTCCGCGGCCTGCAGCGCGAGCGCGAGCGCGCAGGCCAGCATCACGGCAGGCGGGCTCCGGTCGGCGCGTCGAAGAAGTGCAGCGCCTCCGCCGGCGCGCCGATGCCGATCTCGGCGCCGCGCGCGGGCGCGCCGCCCGGCGGGAGGGCCAGGCAGCAGCGTTCGCCTTCGGCCTCGGCGTGCACCAGCGTTTCGCTGCCCAATTCCTCCACGAGAGTCACGCGCGCGCGCAGCGGACCGCCCAGCCGCGCCTCCTGCGGTCGGAAGCCGAGCACGGCGCCGGCCGGCGCGCCCGGCGGCAGCAGCGCGCGGCTCGCGGCGCTGCGCAGCAGGTTCATCGGCGGGCTGCCGAGGAATCCGGCGACGAAGACGTTCGCGGGGCGGCGGTAGACCTCGAGCGGCGGTCCGGACTGTTGCAGACGGCCGGCGTGCAGCACGGCGATGCGCGTGCCCAGGGTCATGGCCTCCACCTGGTCGTGCGTCACGTAGACCATCGTGGTGCGCAGGCGCTGGTGCAGCTGCGCCAGTTCGGCGCGCATCTCGACGCGCAGGCGCGCGTCCACGTTCGAGAGCGGCTCGTCGAAGAGGAACAGCTTGGGCCGCCGCACCAGCGCGCGCGCCAGCGCGACCCGCTGCTGCTGGCCGCCGGAGAGCTGCGCCGGCTTGCGCGCGAGCAGCTCTTCGATCCCCAGTAGCCGCGCGGCTTCGAGCACGCGCGCTTCGCGCTCGGCGGCGGGCACCCGCGCCATCTCCAGCGGGAAGGCCACGTTGCCGCGCACGCTGCGATGGGGATAGAGCGCGTAGTTCTGGAACACCATCGCCACGTCACGCTCGCGCGGCTCGCGCTCGTTGACGACCGCGCCGTCGAGCAGGATCTCGCCGGCGTCGGGCGCCTCGAGGCCGGCCACCAGGCGCAGCACCGTGGACTTGCCGCAGCCGGACGGGCCGACCAGCACCAGGAACTCGCCGTCGGCGGCGCGCAGGTTCAGATCGGCCACCACCGGCGTGCTGCCAAAGGACTTCGACAAGCCGCGGAGTTCGAGCGTGGCCATGGACGTGCGCGGGCGAGTATAAGGATGAGGGTGCTCACGGCGGCAGTCCTGTCTCTGGCTCTGGCTCAGGCGGCCGATCCGGCCCCGGCGGCTCCGCCCTTCGAACTGCAGGTCAATCACGCGATCGCCAGCGGCGCGGCCTGGCTGCGGAGGCAGCAGCAGGCCGACGGCTCGTGGAACGACCGCGAGGGACTGCACGCGGGCGGAGTGTCCTCGCTGGTGATGTACACGCTGCGCAAGTCCGGCGTGCCGCCCGGGGACGAGGCGTTCCGCAAGGGGATGGAGTTCCTGGTGCGGCGCGGAAATCCGACGAGCACCTACGGAGCCAGCGTGCATCTCCTGTGGTGCGCTGCGATGGGACAGCCGGCGATCTGGCGCGAGCGGGCGCGCGGCAGTTTGCAGGTGCTCGTGGAGGGCCAGCGCGAGGGCGTGTGGGGCTATCCGGCCGATCCGCTCGATTTGTCAAACACCGCCTTCGCGCTGCTGGGCCTGCGCGCGGCGGGGGAGCTGGGCCTCGAACCGCCGGAGGCCACGCTGGCGGCCGCAGCCGAGGCGATCTGGCGCCACCAGTTGAGCAAGCCCGCGGGCTTCCGCTACCGGCCGGAGGACGAGCCGACGGCTTCGATCAATGCCGCCGCGCTCGGCAGCCTGGCCATTCTGCAAGGCTTCGCCGACGGCGGCATGAAGGACGTGGAGCGCGCGCTGCGCAAGCACGCGAAGGAGCTGGCGGCGGCCGAGGCATGGATGGAGGAGGACTTCTCGCTCGAGCGCAATCGCCGCGGCGCGCTGCGCTGGACCACGTCGTGGCATCATTGTCATCTGTGGGCGGTGGAGCGGTGGGCCGGCTTCACCGGGCGCAAGGAGATCGCCGGGCGCGACTGGTACCGCGAGGGCGCGGAGTGGCTGATCGCGCGGCAGCATCCGGACGGGCAGTGGGACAGCCTGGAGAACACCTGTTTCGCGCTGCTGTTTCTGCGGCGCGCGACGATGACGCAGGATCCGCGCGCGGCCGAGCTGCTGACGGAGTGGGGCGAGCGGCGGCGGGCCGAGTGGAAGGAATTACGGCCGGCGGCCGGAGTGCAGTACCTGCGCGACTGGCTGCTGTGCGGGCCGTGGACGGCGCGCACGGGGCTGGAGCTGCTGCAGGAGCCCCCGTTTGCGCCGGGAAAGGTCAAAGATGCCGAGGGCGGCAAGACGGGCCCCGATCGCAAGAAGTGGGAGCGCGTGCGGCTCGAGCCGGATGGCTGGACCAATCTGGACGATCTCACGGGCCGCGGCGCCGACCAGTCGCTGTGGGCGCTGGCGACGTGGATCGAGAACGCCGCGGCGGCGGAGGTGGAGGCGCTGATTTGGCTGGCCTTCGAGGACGGCTGGTCCGTGTGGCTGGACGGAACGGAGATCTCGCGTTCGCTGCGCGTCGGCACGCCCATCGTCGAGGACACGGTGCTGCCCGTGCGCCTGACGCCGGGCCGGCACCTGCTGCTGGTGCTGCTCGAGGACGCCGGCGGCGCGGCGGCATTCTCGGCCCGGGTCACGCAGCCGGATGGAGCCGCCGCGCCTCAGCTGCGAACCACGGTCACACCGCCATGAACGGTTTTCGCGCAGTGGACCTGCCAACGGAAGATCCGGACGGGTTCGTGAGCCGTCTCGTCGGCCGGAGCGTGAACGCCTTCGTGCGCCTCGATTGGACGTGGTTTCTCGAGTGCACGGAAGGTTGGTGCGTGGCAACGGAAAGCGCGTGGCGCTTGCTGGATTCTTCAGGCGTGACCGTGACCGATCTCGATCATGATCAACGCTTCGGACTGCCGGTGCCCGTAGACGCGGCGCAGGTCGTTTCAGAGCGGCTGTCCGGTCGCGTAATTCGAACATCCAGCATTGTGCGTCCCGCTGGCGACCTGGTCCTCGACTTCGGCGAGGGCCTGGTGCTGCAGTGCTTGGTGAACTCCAGCGGCTACGACTCCTGGCGTCTGTCCGGCTCCGGCGTGGATCTCCACTGCCTCGGAGGAGGGCGCATCTGCGCTTCGGAACCCATCGATCCTCCTCCAAGGTAAACCGCGCAACGCGGCGGACGGCCTGGGCTGGATCCTGACATCACATCGAGCGGACTGGAATCATGAACCCTGCACGTTCTCCAACTCCATGCCGGCGTCGAGAATCGGTCATGATCGCTTCTCGCAGGGCGCGAGCCTGAATCTCACGAAGGACGGTTACGAATGCGCCGGCGACCGGTTGACGGTCTGCTACCAACTCGGCGAGGGCCCGCGCCCGGCGGCCTTCGAATCGCCCTCCGGCACTCAGATCTTGCTGGTACGCTACCGGCGCGGGCCACGAAACTGTTTCTCGGACCTTCAGGCTTACCTCCAAACGTGCGGATCACATGAGACTTAACCGCTTCGTCGCTCAGGTCGCGCTGCTGCTTCTGGCCGCCTGTGCGAGGACCAACACGGTGCCGGACATTCAAGGCATCTGGGTTCCGAAGAGCGCGCAGTTCGGCGGAGGAATCATGCCCCCGGAGTTGTTCGAGGAAGGATCGAATCTCACACTTACGCGGGAAGGATATGAATTCGCCAGCGACGCGGGAACCTACTCCTTATCCGGCACAGGACCCGTTTCCCTGGACATCCACTGCACCGAGGGGCCGATGGCCGACAAGACGATTCTTGCGATCGTCAAGCTCACGGGAAATGAGTTGACGATTTGCTATCAGCTTGGCGACGGGCCGCGCCCGAAGGGCTTCCATTCGCCTTCTGACACGCAGATCATGCTCGTTCGCTTCGAGCGTGCGCCGTGAGCCAAAGAATCGTCCGCCTCGGCCATCCGGAGGTCGCGCGCCGCGGATACGCCGCTTACGCGCACTACGTCCAGCGCGCGCGCAGCTCCCCTGACCTGGGCCGCGGCCGCGTCGCCGACGCGCCCGCGAAGTTCCCGCGGCCCTGGGAGCGCGACTACTGGCTCGAGCAGGCGGAGCGGCCCGCCGGACCCGTCATCGCCTCGCACGTCGTCAAGTATCCGGCGTGCTGGTGCGCGCTGCTCGAGCGGCTGGATGACCCCGATTTGAAGCAGCGCGTGGAGGCCTCGGTCTTTCATCTGACCGAGGTCTCCTGATTGCCGCAGCAGCCGTAGAATCGGCGCATGAACGCCGCGCAGGTCCTGAAACAGCTTGAAGCCTTGAGCGTCGAGGGCATCGGCAATCTGACGATCCGGAAGGGCGCCGGGAAGCACCAGTACGGCGTGCAATTGGGAGACATCCGCGCGATCGCCAAGAAGCTGAAATCCGACCACGAACTGGGGCTCGAGTTATGGAAGACCGGCAATCTCGACGCGCGGCTGCTCGGGATCCTGCTGCTGCAGCCAAAGCGCCTCAGCGCGACCGAGCTGGACAAGATGGTGCGCGCCATCCTCTGCGTGCAGGACGCGGAATGGCTGATCTCCTACGTCGTCAAGAAGCACCCGGACAAGGAGGAACTGCGCCTGCAGTGGATGGACGACTCGGACCCGAAGGCCGCGCGCGCCGGCTGGGCGCTCACCGCCGAGCGCATCGCGAAGGACCCCGAGGGCCTGGATCCCGCCGCGCTGCTCGACCGCATCGAGCAGGAGATGGCGCAGGCCGATCCCATGGAGCAGTGGACCATGAACATGACGCTCGCCGAAATCGGCATCCACCTCCCGAAACTCCGCAAGCGCGCCCTCGCGATCGGCGAGAAACTGGGCGTCTACCGCGACTGGCCCGTCTCCAAGGGCTGCACTTCGCCCTTCGCGCCGAGCTGGATCGGCGAAATGGTGCGCCGCCAGGGCTGAACTCCGACCTGCTCGGTCTAGCGCGGCGCGTTCGCGGCCAACGCTTCGTCGAGCATGCGGATCAAGGCCTCGCGGTCGTAGGTGTAGGGCTGCTCGGCGTTGAGCTGCGCCACTCGCGCCAGCGCGGCGCGGATCGTCACTTCCGCCTCGCGCTGGTTCGGCACGACCAGATACCGGCGCTTCGGCGTCGCGTCGGTGAGGGCATGCAAGAAGGCTTCGGCCACTTCAGCGGGATCCTTCTCCGTTGCGCGGTCGTCCGGACCCGCGAGCAGCCGCTCCATTTCCTTGCTGAAGCGGGAGTTTTCCGGAGTGTAAGCTTGAGATTTCAGGCGCTGGCGCGCGCTCGCCACGATTTCCGAACGATAGTTCCCCGGATCGATCACGCTGACCTGCACGCCCAGCGGCCCGAGTTCGAGCGCCAGCGCGTCGGTGTAGGCTTCGACCGCGTGCTTGCTCATGCAGTAGGCGCCGCCCATGCCCCACGTCACGGTGCCGGAGATGGAGCCGGTCGTGGCGACCCGGCCGCGGCTCTCGATCAGCAGCGGCGCGAAGGCCTTGGTCACGCGATAGGGGCCGTAGACGTTGACGTCGAATTGGAAATCCAGGTCCTCTTCTGACAGTTCGATCATCGGGCCGAACACGCCCACGCCCGCGTTGTTGATGAGCGCGTAGAGTCCGCGTCCGGCCGCGCGCACCGTGGTCACCGCTGCGTCAATTTCTTCCTGTTTGGTCACGTCCAGCCGGATCCCCTGCACGTTCGCGATCGCGCTCAACTCCTTCAGATCCGCCTCCTTGCGCGCGCCGGCATAGACGAAGAATCCGCGTTGCGCGAGCAGTTCGGTCGTCGCTCTGCCGAGTCCGGTGCTGGCGCCAGTGACCAGCACCGCGCGCTGCGGCGCCGCGGCGGGTTCCTGAGGCGACGGGCGGATCGGATCCGCCGGGATGCCGACCATCGAGGCGAGGAGGAGTCCCAGGGCGAGGAGTGCAATTTTCATGAGGTGTTCAGAGCATAGCGCGGGTGAGGCGGCGGATTGACGGCGCGCGGCGGCAGCAGGAGCATGGGGGCACTATGACTCCGAAACCCGGCACCGTCCGCCTGCACCGCGTCCTGAAGGCTCCTCCCGAGCGCGTCTACAAGGCCTTCCTCGATCCCGACGCCATGGTCAAGTGGCTGCCGCCGCACGGCTTCACCGGCAAGGTGCACAGCATGGACGCGCGCGTCGGCGGCGGCTATCGCATGTCCTTCACCAACTTCAGCACCGGCAAGAGCCATTCCTTCGGCGGCAAGTACGTCGAGCTCAAGCCGGGAGAGCTGCTGCGCTACACCGACCGCTTCGAGGACCCGAACATGCCCGGCGAGATGCAAGTGACCATCACTCTGCGCAAGGTGCTGTGCGGCACCGACCTGTCGATCTTGCAGGAAGGCATCCCGGCCGCCATCCCGGTCGAATTCTGCTATCTTGGCTGGCAGGAATCGCTGGCGCTGCTGGCCAATCTGGTGGACCCCGAGATTCCGGATGGAGCCTGATCCCGCCCACGGAGGATGCTCATGAAGAAGGAGGAATTCGCGTCGATGGCGCTCACTGCCACCATCACCGCCGTGCTCACCGCGCCGGCTGCATTCCTGCTCTCGACCTGGCTTGGCGCCGACGGCACGACGCGGACCGCGATCCTTGCGGCCGTGACCGCTGCCGTCACCACGGTCATGGCGGCAAGGCAGGAGCGCAAGCAGCGCGCCTAGGAAGACCTGCGACCGCATTTTTCAAACTCGAGGAGACATCCATGATCGATCACACCCTGGACCAATCCAACTCCATCCTCTACGTGCGGCCGACGGAGGCTCTCGGCAAGGATGATTTCGCAGCCCTCGCCAAGACCGTCGATCCCTTCCTCTCACAACAGGGAAGCCTCGCAGGCGTGGTCTTCGAAGCCGCCAAATTCCCGGGCTGGGAAGGGCTCGGCGCCATGGCTGCCCACTTCCGTTTCGTGCGGGAGCATCACAAGCGGATCAAGAAGGTGGCGATCGTCACCGATTCGGCCATGGGCAACGTCGCGCAGAATTTCGCCTCCCATTTCGTGGCCGCCGAGATCAAGCGCTTCCCGGCCGGCCAGCTCGAGGAGGCCAAGCAGTGGGTGCTCAAGGGCGAGTGAGGCGCCGGGCGCGGCGCTGACCGGGCACCTCATCGAAGGCATCCATGCGCTCCGTCCTCGTTCTCGGAATTCTGCTGGGCGCGCCCATGCACCGCGCCCCGGCTCAAGAGCCGGCGCCGGCAGCCGCCGCGCAGGAGCCGGCGCCGCATCTTCAGCACGTCCTGGACGCCACGCGCAAACTGCTGCGCTGGGACGTGGCGACCGAGCCGGCGAAGATCGCCGGCCCGCTGCACTACGTCGGAACGGCCGGTCTCGCGTCCTATCTCTTCGCCACCCGCGAGGGCTGCATCCTGTTCAACACCGGCATGCCGGGCTCGGGTCCGATGATCGCGGAGTCCATCCGCAAGCTCGGCTTCGACCCGAAGAGCATCAAGATTCTCATCATCGGCCACGGCCACGCCGATCACGCCGGCGCGCTGGCCTGGTTCAAGGAGCTCAGCGGCGCGCAGCTCGCCGTCATGGAAGGGGACGTGGCGATGATCGAGGACGGCGGCCGGAGCGACTTCCACTACGGCCGCGATTGGCAGATCATGGGCCAGCCGCCCGTCAAGGTGGACCGCATCCTGCGCGACGGCGACGTGGTGCGGCTGGGAGAGGTGGCGCTGACGGCGCATCACACGCCCGGCCACACGCGCGGCGCGACCACTTGGGAGACCGTGATCGAGGAAGGCGGCAAGTCCTACCGCGTCCTGTGGCCGGACGGCGGCGGCTTCAATCCGGGGTACCGCATCGGCAAGGAGCCGGGCTCCTATCCCGGCATCAACGCCGACTACCGGCGCACGCATCACTTTCACGAGATGCAGAAGCCCGACGTCTTCCTGGGCGCCCACGCCGAGTGGTTCGGCTACGAGGCGAAGCGTGAGCGTGCCAAGACCGAGGGCATCCAGGCGTGGCTCAATCAGGAAGAGTACCGGCGCTTCGTCGCCGCCCAGAAGCGCGCGTTCGAGGATCAGGTGAACGTCGAGATGGGCGTGAAGAAGTAGCGGCGCCGCGCCGCGGCTCGCAATCAGGCGCCTGGATATAAATGGACTGAGGAATCACCATGCACCTACGCACCTGGCTGACAACCGTTCTGGCAACCCTCGGCCCGCTCGCGATGGCGCAGGCCTCTCAGGATCCTCCGGCGCAGGCCCCCGATCTGCGCGCGTTGGACGGCGAGTGGATCTACCTCGAGGACCGCACCGAGGGCCGCGCGCTCGAGCAGCTGGGCCCGCCCATGAGCTCGACGTTCTCGATGCGCGTCGAGGAAGGCGCGGTCATCCTGAACGGTCATGGCTCCGGGCACCGCGACGTGCGCGTCGCGATCGACGGTTCGATCACCGAGGTTGCGGAAAAGGACCGGGTCGTGCGCTACCGGGGCCAGTGGCAGGACGGCACTTTCGAGTACGAAGTCAACTTCGAATCCGGACCGGGCGGCGAGCCCCAGAGGATCCAGATGATCCGCAGGAGATTCCGCATGACCGCCGACGGACTGCTCGTGAGCGTCGCCGTCAATGCAGCGGATGAACCGGAATCGGTCGGGCTGTACCGCCATGCGGAAGACATTCCGATGCCCGCGCCGGCCAAGGCGGTGATCGGCGATCTGTCCTGGCTGGCCGGCGCGTGGGTCGGAACCCGGAGCTCGGGAACCTCCATCGAGGAGCGCTGGAGCCCGCCGCTCGGCGGCGCGATGCTCGCCACGTCGCGCTCGGTCAACACGAGCGGCAAGATGTCCGCATTCGAGTACCTGCGCATCGTCGAGCGTGACGGCGGGCTGGTCTACGTCGCGCAGCCCGGCGGCGGCGCGCCGACCGAATTCGTGCTGACCGAGGTCAGCCCGACGCGCGCCGTGTTCGACAATCCGCGCCACGACTATCCGAAGCGCATCGTGTACGAACTGTCGGCCGAGGGCGGCTTGAGCGCCACGATCGGCTTCATGAAGGGCGGCACCCCCCGGCGCTTCGAGTGGAAGCGCGAATCCGGCTCCTAGCCCGCCGGCCTCACTGCGCCGCGGCGGGCGCGTCGGAGACCGGCGCGTCCACGACGACCTTCCAACGGCCGCTTCGGCTTGCGGAATGGCGGACTGCAGCCGTTACACTGGAACGCAGGGCATGGCCATGCGCTTCAGGAAGTTCGCGGCATCGCGCGCGCTGCTGGCGCTCCTCCTCTTGCCGGCATGCGCAGAATTGCGCCGCCAAGAGACGGCGGAGCCGGCCGCCGGGACGGCTGCACCGGAAGCCGCGCACCGCTATCTGGGCCAGCCGCCGCCGGGCGACATCCCGCAATTGTTCGCCCCCGGCGTCGTCAGCACCGAGGCGGTGGAACTCAACAGCGTCTTCTCTCCCGACGGGCGCGAGTTCTTCTTCACGCGGCGCATCGCAGGTCCGGACCAGGAGGATGGGAACCCCGGGCACACCCGGCCCATCCTGCATCACATGGTCTACGCAGACGGCGCCTGGTCCGCGCCGACGCCGCTGCGGCTGTTCCCGGACGCGCCTCATGCCTGGGCCGCGGACATGGCCGCCTCCCCGGACGGACGGCTGCTGTACTTCATGGGGGCGCATCCCGTGGACGCGGACGGGACGCGCACCGATTCGAACCTGTGGGTGAGTCGCCGCGTCCATGGCGCATGGTCGGTCGCCGAGCCGCTGCCCGGGCCGATCAACACCGAGGCGGACGAAATCTATTCGTCGGTGGTCGCCGACGGCAGCCTGTACTTCACTTCCAATCGTCCCGGCGGCCCTTCCCCGACCGGCAGTCACCTGTATCGCGCTCCGCGTCTGCCCGACGGCACCTTGGGCGCACCGGCCGATGTCGGACCGCTGGTCCACGGCAACCATGGCGTCGGAGATACCTTCGTCGCACCGGACGAGAGCTACATGATCCTGAGCTCCCGGCGTCCCGGCGGATGCGGCCTCGGGGACCTGTACGTCTCCTTCCGCCCGGCGGATGGCGACTGGGGCGAGCCGATCCATCTCGGGCCCGACGTCAATTCGGCGGACGTCGATTTCTGCCCGATGGTGACGCCTGACGGCAAATACCTGTTCTTTTCGCGCCGCCGCAGCGATCCGCCGGACAGCGGATGGGCCGGCGTCGTCGCGGGAGACGTGTACTGGGTGGACGCCTCGGTGATCGAGCGGTTGCGCCCGAGTCCGCAGTGAAGCGGGCGAGGCCGCCGGCGCAGGTCTCCGGCGCGGCCGGTTCCCGCGAAGTGCTGCTGACCGGCCCGGGCTCCGCCTCCGCTCCGTAGAATCGAGCCGTGGACCTGCAACGCGTGTTCCGGATCCCCTTCGCCGACGTCTACCCGCTCTACGTCCAGAAGGCGGAACGCAAGGGGCGCACGAAGCAGGAGGTGGACGAGGTCCTCTGCTGGCTCACGGGCTACCGGCCGGCCGGGTTGGCGAAACAGATCCGGTCCGGCGCCGACCTCGAGGCCTTCTTCCGCTCGGCGCCCGCGCTCCATCCGAAGGCCGCCCAGGTCACCGGCGTCATCTGCGGGGTGCGCATCGAGGCCATCGCGGACCCGCTGATGCAGAAAATCCGGATCATGGACAAGCTCGTGGACGAACTGGCCAAGGGGCGTCCGATGGAGAAGATCCTGCGCGCGTAGCGGCGCCGCGCTGCGAGCCTCACCGACCACGCAGCCGGATCGGCAGGGAGGTGGAGCGATTGCGGTTGGTGCTGCTCGTCCGCGGGGAGCGGGCGCCGGCGCGCGACGAAGCCGTCGTCGCGGGGGGAGAGGGCGGCGCGCAGCAGGCCGGTCGTGGCGTCGAGCCGCAGCGACATGCCGGCGAAGCGCAGGAGGGCGGCCTCGGTGATGGCGAGGGCGGCGCCGTCGTCGAACTCGACGGTGAGCGGGGTGTCGAGGAGTTGGCCGTCGGGAATCGCGTCGAGCGCGGTGGAGCGGACGGGGTGCTCGTGCGAAGTGCGGAAGTGTTCGAGCCAGGAGGCGTGGACGACGCGCGGCGGCGCGAGCCCGAAGGCGGTGGTTTCGGCGGCGATGCGAAGGGTTTGTTCTCCCGGCAGCGCGCCGATCTCATAGCGGAAGGCGAAGGCGTCGTCGTAGGCGCGCAGGGCGAGGGTGATGGCGCCGCCGTCGGGGGTTCGGAGGGTGAGGCGCTGCTCGTTCCAGGGCTGGTCCACGCGGGAGGTCTTGCCGAAGGGGAGGGGGAAGCGGTCGTGGGTGGTGGTGGTCTTGATGGACTCCACGCGGGCGCGGTCCAGTAGTTCTTGGCCGCCTTCCAGTGTCAACCCGAAGCGGCCGTCCGTGACCCGTGGCTGGCCGCGAAAGGCGATGTTCCACCGCGGCGGGGCGTCCTCAGTCACTGTTACTACGACCTCGATCCTCCCGTCGGGTGACTGGAGGCGGTGCGGGCCCTCCTGCGCGGACCGTCCGGCCGAGCCGGCTGATCCGGCCAGCAGCCCCAGCGTCAGGAGGGAGGCGGCAAGTCCCATGCCGCCCATCATGCCGGGGTGGGCTGTGGCAGGAATTCGTCGCCCCTTCTACTGATCTGAACTCCGCCGGCCGGACGCCGTGGCTAGCATTGCAGTAGTACCTCTACTCCCGTCATGTATCCGGCGGGCGTAGCCGCTACACTGAACTGGGTATGCCCGGATCCGGCGCTCCCTCCGGCGGCTGCAGAGGCCCTGCAAGAGGGGAGGACTCCGTTCCGGGTGCCAGCAGACCGTGCTACACGGACCCGCCTAACGTGGCGCGACAGTGCTACGCCGGTCCGTCGAATAAGCGTTGGGCGGTCAGACACCTGAATGGGGGATGAACGATGGCACGCAGAAGCTTCTATAGTTTTCACTACAAGCCGGACAACTGGCGCGCCTCCCAGGTACGGAACATGGGGGTCGTCGACGGGAACCGGCCCTGCTCCGACAATGACTGGGAGTCGATCACGAAGGGCGGAGACGAAAAGATCAAGAAGTGGATTGCCGAACAGCTCGATGGAAAGTCCTGTGTCATCGTGTTGATCGGCAGCGGCACCGCTGGGCGCAAGTGGATCAACTACGAGATCGTGAAGGGATGGAACGATGGGAAGGGTGTCCTTGGGGTGCACGTGCATAACCTGCTCGATAGCGACAAGAATCAGGCAACGAAGGGAGCCAATCCATTCGCGAGCATCAAGTACGGTAGTACCGGGAAGATGCTCTCCTCGATCGTCAAGGTGTATGACCCGCCTTACTCCACGAGCACCAGCGTCTACGACTACATCAAGAAGAACTTGGGTGGCTGGGTCGAGGAAGCCGTCACGATTCGGGCGAACGCGTGACGAAGGCGCCCCATGCTTGAGGCCCGAGGCTTAGACTGGAAAGGTCCACAGTGGTCCAGGGAATGATCGCGAACCAGTCTCAGTTCATCACACGATACGCCCGCGCCCTTGATGCGGGCGATGTGGCCCTGTTCGCTGGCGCTGGCCTTTCACGAGCCGCCGGCTACGTGGACTGGCGTGTACTGCTGAAAGGGATAGCTGAGGAACTTGGACTTGATGTCGATCGAGAGACCGACCTGATCGCGATCGCGCAGTACCACTTGAATGCAAAGCGCAGCCGCGGACGCTTGAATCAAGCGATCGTCGATGAGCTTGTAGGTTCAGCAATTCCCACTCGAAGCCACAGCATCCTTGCCCGTCTCCCAGTCCCGACTGTTTGGACCACGAACTACGACCAACTGCTGGAGCGCTCCTTTGAAGATGCTGGCAAGGTTGTTGATCTGAAGCTCACTCAGGAGAACCTCGCGCAGTCGAGGCGAGACCGCGACGTCGTCCTTTACAAGATGCATGGTTGCGTGACTCAACCGCAAGAAGCCGTTCTCACCAAGGACGACTATGAACAGTACGCAGTGAGACGCCCGCTCTTTGTCGAGAGCCTCAAGGGAGACCTGATCGCAAAGACGTTTCTCTTCGTCGGCTTTAGCTTTACCGATCCGAACATCGACTACATCCTCAGTAGGGTCCGCGTTCTGCTCGGCACAAATGTTCGCGAGCACTTTTGCGTCATGCGCTCCCCGCAGCGGCCCAAGAGGTTGGTTGGCCCAGAGAAAGCAGCCTATGACTATCAGCGACGCGCCACCGCCCTTCGGCAGGCAGACCTTTTGCGCTTCGGTGTCGAGACGGTGTGGGTCGACAACTACTCGGACGTCGAACCCCTCCTTGCCAGACTATCCGCCTTCGTCCACCGGAAGGCGGTCTTCGTCTCGGGGGCCGCTCACGATCCTGCCCCCTTGGGGCGCCAGCGGCTCGACGAGTTGACTCGCGATCTCGGTGGGCGATTGATCAAAGATGGTTTCAATCTCGTTTCTGGGTTCGGTCTCGGCCTGGGCGAGCAATGCGTAGTGGGGGCGCTCCGGGCGCTTTACGGCGTGCCAAGGGGCTTAGACGCGGAGCGCCTTGTGGTACGGCCATTCCCGAGAGCACAGGGAGCCCAGCAACAGCAGAACACTCGTCATCGCGAAGACCTGATTGCGCGGTCTGGCATCATTGTCGTTTTGGCTGGTAACCGTGTCCATGGTGCAGGGATTGAGGACTCCCCTGGGGTCCTCGAGGAAGTCGAGATCGGTCTTCGGCAAGGCAAGTGCATCATCCCCGTCGGCGCCACTGGCCATGTCGCCCGACGCGTGTGGGAGAGAGCCAATGCCGATCAGGGGCGATTCCTTCCTGGAATCAAGGGGCGAGCCGAGATGGCGGTCTTAGGAAGGACTGAATCGACCAATGAACAGATATTGAACGCGCTCTTTCGCCTCTTGGCAAAGGCCGAGCGAGCGGTAGCCGCGTAGCATGCCGCCCAACAACAGCATGCAGCGGACGGCGCTGCGCGTCGCCGCTGATGCTGAGCGTTATGCGTCACATTCTGTCAGAGACCAGAGAACCAAATGATCAATAGCCTCGCTCTGAAATTCGGTCGCCTGCCTGGTGCTGATCCGGAAGTCATCAGCACCACTCCGGTCACGGTATTTGTCGGGCCTAACAATTCCGGGAAGAGTCAGGTCCTACGAGAGATCCATCGCTACTGTACCAGTGGTCAACGCGATAACGGGGACGTGATAGTCGAGCGAATCCAGTTTCAAGGCCTATCAGTCGAAGGTGCCACTGAACGGATTGAGCGCGTCACTCTGCCAAGAAGGCCTGGAGAGTCGCTTCCGCCTGAGCACGTGATCGTCGGAAAAAAAGGCACCCGCAACCAGGTCCAGCGCGACCGACTACTAACGGCGCTGCAGGACCCGAACGGCCAGGCTCGGCACTTTTGCCCATGGTACCTGTCGTACAACACCATGATGCTCGATGGCCGGAGCCGCATCGATCTGGTGAACCAGCAGCCGGCAGGTGACCTTCAGCACGAGCCTCAGTCTAGTTTCCAAGTGCTGTTTCGCGATAACCAGCGCCGGGCCGAAGTGAGGCGTATCGTTCATGACGCCTTCAAGATGTTCTTCGCGATTGACCCTACACATCTCGGCCACTTTCGGGTCCGTCTCTCAGCAAAACCTCCGGCGTCCGAGCTGGAGGAGCGTGGCATACATCACGACGCTGTCCGGTTCCACGCTGAAGCGCAGCCAATTGAACAGGCGAGTGATGGGGTCAAGGCATTTGTCGGTATAATCACGGAGATCATTGCCGGCGACCCGCACGTCCTTCTCATTGACGAGCCAGAGGCCTTTCTGCACCCGGCGCTATCGTTCAATTTGGGCAAGGAGATAGCACTTGCTAGCCTGGGCTCGGAGAAGCGGCTTTTTGTCTCAACGCATAGCCCGACTTTTGTGATGGGCTGCATTCAGTCAGGCGCACCGATTAACATCGTCCGCCTCAGTTACCGAGGGGGCACTGCGACGGCGCGGATCCTTCCGGGCACAGAGATTCTGCGTTTGATGCGCAACCCGCTGCTTCGGTCCACCGGTGTGCTTAGCGGCCTGTTCTACGAGTTCGTCGTTGTCACGGAATCGGATACAGATCGAGCCTTTTACCAAGAGATCAACGAGCGCCTGCTTCGGTACGCACCCGATAGGGGCATCCCGAATTGCCTCTTCTTGAATGCTCAGAACAAACAGACGGTTCGCACTATCATTCGCCCGCTTAGAGAGCTGGGAATACCTACTGCCGGACTCGTGGATATCGATGTCCTAAAGGAAGGGGGCCGGACTTGGACCGACTTCCTGGCATCGGGTTTTGTACCAGATCTTGAGCGCGAACCACTCGCCAACCTACGAGCCCGAATCAGCGAGCGGTTCGACGCCACAGGTCGCGACATGAAGCGGGATGGAGGCATCGAGTTGCTGGGAATGGACGATCGAGAGGCGGCCAATAACCTTCTCGACCGGTTGCAGCAGTACGGTCTCTTCGTCGTCCGTCGCGGCGAGATCGAAGCATGGCTAAGGGACCTCGGGGCTGCCGGCCACGGGCCGACTTGGCTAGTGGATGTGTTCGAGAAGATGGGAGAGGATCCAGAGTCCCAGACTTATATTCGTCCTACCGAGGGGGACGTGTGGGAATTTGTGTCCTCATTGAAGACTTGGTTGGAGAATCCCACCAGACGCGGGATTCCGTCATGACGTATAACAACCGGTTGCAGTGGACGGCCCGCTGCGCAGCCCGCCGCTGAACCGGAGCGTTAGGCTGATGACGACATGATACAGTTGGGGGCGCAGATCGTGCAGAACGCGAGGGGGATCGACATCAGCGCCTGCAAGCGCAATTCTTTTCCGTCCGGCGCTTCGCTCGACAAGATCATGGCCGAATCTGGATCATCGTGAGCGACGTCCAGGCCGATCCCGCAGTCTTCGTCCTGCGCCCGGACGAGATGCGGGAGCGGGCGCACCGCGGCGAGAAGGACGGCCGAGTGTCCTTCCGGCTCCAACCGGTTGCCTAACCCGCGCCGCTAGGCTCGCGACATGCCGGCAAAGCGCAGCAGCGCGGCCTCGGTGATCGCGAGGGCGGCGCCGTCGTCGAACTCGACGGTGAGCGGGGTGTCGAGGAGTTGGCCGCCGGGGATCGCGTCGAGCGCGGTGGAGCGGACGGGATGTTCGTGCGAAGTGCGGAAGTGTTCGAGCCAGGAGGCGTGGACGACGCGCGGCGGCGCGAGCCCGAAGGCGGTGGTTTCGGCGGCGATGCGAAGGGTTTCTTCTCCCGGCAGCGCGCCGATCTCATAGCGGAAGGTGAAGGCGTCGTCGTAGACGCGGAGGGTGAGAGTGACGGCGCGGCCGTCGGGCGTGCGGAGGGTGAGGCGCTGCTCGTTCCAAGGCTGGTCCACGCGGGAGGTCTGGCCGAAGGGGAGGGTGAAGCGGTCGTGGGAGGTGGCTTTCTCGATGGATGCCACTCGTACACCGCTCAGCAATTCCCGGCCTCCCTCCAGCGTCAACCCGAAGCGGCCGTGCAAGATTCGTGGCTGACCGAGCAAGCTGAGCGTCCACCGCGGCGAGGCGTCCTCAGTCACCGTCACGGCGACCTCGATCCTCCCGTCGGGTGACTGGAGGCGGTGCGGGCCCTCCTGCGCGGCCGGCCCGGCCAACAGTCCCAGCGTTAGAAGCGAGGCGGCAAGTTCCATGCCACCCATCATGCCGAGGTAAGAAGTCTCGGAAGAGCCTTCCCTGCCAATTGGAGCATGGAGTGGCAGAATTCGAGATTGGCGCAGCTGTCGGCTAGAGAGCAGAGGCAGGCTGACGGGGCTCCGCGCTGCAGGCTATCTATGGTGTTCATCAAGCGCTGTGGGCACGTGACTGAGGTAGGGATCGCGACCTTGATCGCCGACGAAAGAATGTATATAATTCCGTTTGACTCCGCGACAGACCTTTGGTCGGTCACTGGCACATCCGCCTCCTGCTGACCTCGGGTTGAGTCGTGGGCCCTGCTGCCCCGAGGTCGTCTTCGCGACCGCCAACGGGCGAATGGAGATCGCAATGCCTACATCGACGGTCGGGGGGACTCTACCCCTTCAAGTACATGACGTCGGCTTCCTCCTCGATCGCCTCGGCGAGGACTGCCATCCTCTGCAGTTCCTTCGGGAGCTAACGCAGAACGCAATCGAGGCCATCCTTAAGACGCCCGAGAAGTCGGGACAGATTGTTTGGGATGTTGATTGGCTCTCGCTGGACCTCGGCGATCACACAGCTTTCAAGCTGAGCATCACCGATACGGGATGCGGAATGACTGGCGACGAGATGCGCCAGTACATCAACCAGCTCTCGTCGTCGGGCTCCGTTCAGTCGAGCGCAGGCAACTATGGTGTCGGCGCCAAGGTTGCGGCGGCAACCAGGAACCCCGCTGGCCTTATCTACCTGTCGTGGAAGGCCGGCCAGGGTTCAATGATTCACCTCTGGCGCAATCCGGATACTAAGCAGTACGGCCTCCGCCAGATCGAGCGTCCCGACGGCACCTTCGGGCACTCAGCCGAGCTGGATGAAATGGTGAAGCCCGAGATCATCGGCGACCACGGAACCAAGATCATCCTTTATGGCAACTCTCCGGAGCACGACACCATGAAGGCTCCGCCGGAGGCGGCGTCCCCCTCCACGTGGATCGCGAAGTACCTCAACAGCCGGTACTTCCACATTCCCGACGGAATCGTTATCCGGGCCCGACAAGGGTGGGAGCAACCGCGATCCAACACGGACGTAAACGTGCTGCGAACTCTCGTTGGTCAGTCCGCGTACCTCGAGCAGCATAAAGAGTCCAGCGGAATCGTCGACCTCACGAGTTCAAGGGCCCACTGGTGGATCCTCAAGGATGAGCCAGCGCTCGGGAACAACTCGGGATTCATCGAGTCCGCCGGTCACGTTGCGGCGCTCTACCAGAACGAGTTGTACGAGAAGGTAAGCGGACGCGCAGGACAGGCGCGACTCCAGCAGTTCGGCGTAATCTTTGGGCAGCGCCAAGTCGTGATCTACATCGAGCCGGTTCCTCCTGAGGGCGCACGGCTGACCACGAACACGGCGCGAACGGACATGCTATTAAACAGCCTACCCCTTCCGTGGGCTGACTGGGCGGCAGAGTTCCGTGAGAATCTCCCCGATGAGATCGCTGCGCACATGGAGGAGTTCGCCGCGCGCGCCTCGGAGACCGATCACTCGAAGTCGATCCGGGAGCGCCTCAAGGCTATGCTCGATCTATTCAAGGTCAGCCGCTACAAGCCGACGCGCAACGGCCCGCTCCAGATCGGGGAGCCGACCCCGAGCGCTGGAGGTCGGATCGCTCGAAGTGACGGTGGTACGGGAAAGCGCGGAGGTGCTGCCTCCAAGTTAAGTGGAGGCGGAGCGGTCGGCGGGATTTACTCAACCTTTCTCAAGAGCGACGGCCAACCCGGCCGCGACGTTCGTCCCGACCTGTTTCCTAGGGTCATCTGGGTCAGCGTGGAGGACGGGACGCGAGAGCAGGGAGAGATCGAGGACAAGGCGGCCCGGTACTTGGAGGAGCAACACCTCCTGAAGATCAACGCGGACTTCCGTGTCTTCACGGACATGACTGAGCACTGGGTTGATTCCTACTCGAACGAACATGGGCCCATCCCAGGCATCCGCGAGACGATTCGGGACGCCGTGCATAACTGGTATGAGCAAGCGTTGACCGAGACCATCATCGGTCTGCAGGCGCTCCGGGGAAGCAAGGAGTGGCCAACAAATCTCCTTCAAGAGGCGTGGTCTGAGTCGGCGCTGTCTGCGGTAGTCATGCAGCGTTACCACCCCTTCAACTCGATCAAGCGCGAGTTGGGGACCAAGGTCGCTCCGCTGAAGAAGTGACGCACGAGGAGCACGGATACCTGATGCGCACGGGTCAGAGCAGAGGAAGACACGGCAAGGACCGTCGAGCTTCAGCATGCAGCAGACGATGCTTCGCGCCGTCGTTGATGCTTAGCGTTCGGCGGATTAATCGCGGGAAATAAGAGCATCGCCACGACAACTTAGACAGTGTTTTGATGACGACAACTCCCACTCAAGAGTTTTCCACTGATCGCCCCCTGTCGAACAAGTCCGACGACAAACTGAATCGCGCGCCGTTTGCAGAGCGCGTGGCGGAGGTAATTCGCGGACTGCCGAATGGTGCGGGTCTGGTTGTTGGCATTCATGGGCCGTGGGGCGATGGAAAGACAACGGTCTTGAACATGCTCCAAGCCGATTTGGACTCGGACGGAGCGACGGCCACCGTGGCATTCAATCCGTGGCGGTTCACTGACGAACTCGCGATGCTCGCTGGGTTCTTCCGGGTGCTTGCGGGGGTCATCCGCGCGAAGTTGACGACGAAGGGTGAGGACATCGCCGGTTGGGTCGAGAGGATCGGACGCTACGCCAGCGTCGTGGATGACCGTTTCGGCAAGGCCGGTGAGGTCGCCGGGGCAATAGCCGACGCGAGCCTTGAAGATCTGCGCAGTCGGCTCTCGGAAGCGCTCGCCAAGGCTGACAAGCGGATCGTTGTCCTCGTGGACGATATCGACCGCCTTGACAAGCACGAGACGCACACACTGTTCCGGCTCATTAAGGCGTGTGCCGAGTTTCCCAATGTCTGCTACGTTCTCGCCTTTGACGAAGTTGCGGTATCCAAGTCGCTTGGCGAGCGGTACGGGGCGGGCGACGAGGCGTCCGGCAGAGCCTTCTTGGAGAAGATCATTCAAGTGCCCTTGAAACTCCCGGTCGCGATGAAGGAGGACTTACGGTCGTTGTGCTTCCAGCAGGTCGATCAGGCGATCAGTGCGGCAGGAATCGAGCTGACCACGGAAGACGTGGGTGGATTCGTTTCGGGCTTTGATCGCGGCATCTCAGTCCGGGTCGACACGCCCCGCGCGGCAAAGCGGTACGGGAACGGGTTGATGTTCGCACTTCCGATGCTGAAGGGCGAAGTCAACATCGTTGACTTGCTCTTGATCGAGGCAGTGCGAGCCTTCTATCCCACTGTATACGACGTGATCCGTACCAATCACGCAGAGTATTCAGGAGTGGAATCAAAACATCAGCGACGCGGTCACGAAGGCCCGCGAGCCGTCGCTCTTTTGAATCCGGTGGTCGAGGCGCTTCCTGTGGAAGAACAAGAGGCGATCAAGTCGCTCCTCAAGAGTCTATTTCCGAGACTCGGTAGCGCGTATGGCGGGGGAGCCTATGGGACCGACTGGCTTTCGCACTGGGCAAAGGCCAAGAGGATCTGTTCTCCCGACTACTGCCCACGGTATTTCTCGTACAGCGTCCCCAAGAGTGACGTGCGCGACTCGGAAATGGACACTTTGTACGCGAAGGCCGCAAAGGAACCTGCGGCTGAAGTCGGCAAAGATGTCGTCGGGCATTTTACGGGCGGGAAGGCGAAGCGGATCATCGAGAGGATGCGTCAACACGAAGAGAGCACGCCGCCCGAAGCGGCGGCGTCGCTATGTGTGGCCATTGCCGCAAACGCGAAGCACATCCCCAATCCACCCTCTCTGTACAGTTTCGCCGAGCCGGTGTCGCAGGCGGGAATCCTGATCTCGCATTTGATCAGACGGCTTCCCGCCGGAGAGCCGAGAGTAACGCTGGTGAAGCAGGTGATCGAGGCCGCTGATCCACTCTGGTTCGGTGACGAAGTTCTCCGCTGGCTTCATGTGACCGACGATGCCGATAAGGTCGACAGCAACACGCTGACGAAGGACGAGGCTAAGGAGGTCGGCAAGGCACTCGTCGAGCGCATCAAGGCTTGCGCCGCGGCTGGCGAGCCGCTATTCAACGTGGACGTGTCGCAGGAGATATCGCTGCTGTACGAGTGGTGGCGGATTGAAGGCCGTGAGCCTGTGCAGGCGCACCTTGCCTCGATGTTCGCCAAGGACCCGAAGAACATCGAACTATTTTTGCAGGTAATGGCTCCGAGATCTTGGGGCGAGGGCGATGTGCTGCCGAGGGTTGGCGACCTTGGCGGAAGCCAACTCAAGAGCATCAAGCTGATCTACGACCTCGACGCGCTCGCCCAACTCATCCGTCAGCACTTACCGGGTGACTTCGAGAATCCGGAGTGGTTCCAGGACAGCAGCAAGCCCGTCGGACAGCGGCTGGCCGAGCAATTCATGTTTGTCCACAAGAAGTGGAAGAAGGACGGCGAACCACCGGATGCTGGCGGAAAGAGTGACGACGAACCTAATGAGATAGACTCCGCTGAAACTGTTGACGAAGAACTGAACGCCAATGCCACCAAGCATGCTGATGTAGAGGTCCGGCCTTCGTTGGGTTGCTGATCAGCAATCGTTGGGTTGATGACTAAATGACGAATCAGGATGCGCAGATCGTTGAAAACGCAGGCCTCTACCTCCCATGCTTCCGTTTCTCGTTGCTTGGCTGGAACGCCAAGCCGACGGCGCGCACTGACCAGGGGATCGATATTGTCGCCTACATTCGCAGCGGCTCCGGTCATCCAGGCGTGCAGGCCAAGACGTTGAGCAAGCGCGATCCCGTTACGCTCCGCAGCTCGTTCAACAAGATCATGGGCGACTACTGGATCATCGTGAGCGACGTCTTGGCCGGTCCCGCAATCTTCGTCCTGCGCCCGGACAAGGTACGGGAGCGGGCGCACCGCGGCGACGATCCAGCCTAACCCGCCCCGCTACCCTCCCAACATGACCGCCACTACAACCCCTCTCGACGCCGTCCGCTCCGGCTACGCCGCCTTCGCGCGCGGCGACGTGCCGGCGGTGCTCGGCCTGCTCGACCCGCGCGTCGAATGGACCGAGGCCGCCGGCTTCCCTTACCCCGGCACCTTCGTCGGCCCCGTGTCTGTGCTGCACGGCGTGTTCATGAAACTCGGCACCGAGTGGGAGGGCTGGAGCGCCGTGCCGCAACAATTCGTCACGCAAGGCGACGTCGTCGTCGCTCTCGGCGACTACGGCGGCCGTTGCCGCGCGACCGGCAAGTCCTTCTCGGCCCCCTTCGTCCACGTCTGGACCTTCCGCGACGGCAAGGTCGTGCGCTTCCGCCAGCACACCGACACCGTGCTCGTGCGCGCGGCGATGCAGGCGTGAACCCGGCCGCCGCCGCGCTGCTGCTCCTCGCACTCGCCCCGCCGCTCGCGGCGCAGGTGCACTACGACGAGCACGGCCCCTGGAACCAGCGCGCGGACTCCGGCCCCGACGCCGCAGTGCCCGGCTGGTACTACAACCTCGGCATCACCGGCATGCGCGCGCGGCTGATCGCCGAGGAGCCGAAGGCGCTGCGGATCGAGTACGTCTTCCCCGGCTCGCCCGCGGCGGGCAAGGTTGCGGCCGGCGATCTCCTCGTCGGCGCCGGCGGACAGACCTTCCAGACCGCGCATCGCAACGGCTACGGCGAGGAGGTCTTCGGCGCCGACGGCCCCATCTCCGAACTCGCTCGCGCGCTGGAGGAGGCGCAAGGCGCCCAGGGGATCCTCGCGCTGACGCTCCGGCGCGGCGAGGATCTCGTAGAAGTCAAACTCCGCGTCGGCACGAAGTATGGAAGTTATTCGGCCGCCTACCCCGCCGACTGCGCGAAGTCCGACCGGATCCTCGACGAATTGCTCGTGTGGCTCGCCGCGCATCAAGGCGAGGACGGCTCCTTCGGCAATCCCGTGCACGACACCTTCGCGCCGCTCGCGCTGCTGGCCAGCGGCGAGAAGAAGTGGCAGCCGGCGCTCGCGCGCAACGCACGGCATCACGCCGAGGTGCTGCGGGCGAAGGATCTGGGGTTGCCCCACTGGTACTACGCCAGCGCAGCGATCGTGCTGAGCGAGTATTTCCTGGCGACGGGGGAGGACTGGGTGCTGCCCGAGCTGCAGCGAGTCCACGATCTCTTGGCTCGGGGGCAGTACCTGCGCATGTCCCAGATCAACCCGCAGGCGAAGATCTCGCATCCGCACTCCTTCCCCAAAGGTCCGGAGAACGCGCACGGCGGCTGGGGCCACAACCCCGGCTTCGAGGGCTACGGCCCGATCGCGATGCTGACCGGCCAGGGCGCGCTGGCGTATGCGCTGCTGCACCGCTGCGGGATCAAGGTGGACCGCAAGAACCACGACGCGGCCTACGCCTTCCTCGAGCGCGGCAGCGGCCGCAACGGCTACGTGTGGTACGCCGACGAGATCGGCGGCGGGCCGGAGAACTGGGCCGACATGGGGCGCACCGGCGCCACCGGCATCGCCAACTTCCTGAGCCCCTATCCGGAGCCCGTCTACCGCGAGCGCGCGCTGGCCCGCGCGCGGGTGATCGGGCTGCATCCGCAGAGTTTTCCCGACACGCACGGCTCGCCGGCGATGGGCATGGCCTACACGGCGCTCGCGGCCAGCGTGGATCCCGACAGTTTCCGCAAACTGATGGACGCGAACCGCTGGTGGTTCACGATGGCGCAGTGCTCCGACGGCACTTTCTACTACCAGCCGAACCGCGACAACGCCGGCTACGGCGGTGACTCGCGCATGACCGCCTCGTCCGTCGTGGCCTTCATCTTCTCGATCCCGCGCCGCAGCCTGGTGCTGACCGGCAAGGAGACTGCCCATGAATCCGCCGTCCGCTGAATCCCCGCGCGCCGCGCTCTACCCGCGCAGCCCCCTGGGGGAGCGCGAGCCGGGCATCCCCACCGGCCGCGACGTCGAGTGGGAGCCGCTCGTGGACTACCGGCGCGCCGGCGTCAGCGAGACCACCATCCACGGCGCGGTGGCGTGGGCCTCGGGCGGCAAGATCGTCCACTCTTTCGGCGGCAACGTGCTGTGCTACGGGCGCAGCATGATGAAGCCCTTGATGATGAAGGTCTTCGCCGCCGAGCTGGCCCCGCTGCTCGACGACAAGCAGCGCGCCATCGCCGTCAGCAGCCACAACGGCGACGCGCAGCACGTGGCGGCGGCGATGTCCATCCTGCCGCCGGCGGAACACGGGCTGATGCAGACCCCCCTCGACGTGCCGCTGGTGCAGTTCGGCCGCCAGGTGCGCCGCCCGCGCCGCTGGTTTCACACCTGCTCCGGCGAGCACGCCGCCATCGTGCGCGGCTGCCAGGCGAAGGGCTGGGAGACGGTCGGCTACCAGCTGCCGCAGCACCCCTTCTTCCAGGAATATCTTTCCCAATTGCGCCGATTCCTGGGCAAGAACTGGACGCCGCTGCGCGTGGCGCGCGACGGTTGCGGCCTGCCCACCGTCAGCAACACGGTGGCGGAGTTGTCGTTGCTGTTCGGCGAATTGGCGCGGGTGCGCGGCGAGGACTGGATCTGGGAAGCCATGCAGAAGCAGCCCGACCTGATCGGCGGCTTCAACCGCCTGGACAGCACCATCCTGAAGTCCTGCGGCGGCGCGGTGCTGGCCAAGGAAGGCGCAGACGGCCTGCTCGGACTCAGCGTCGTGCATCCGGACTATCCGCAGGGCCTCGGCATCACCATCAAGATCGCCCACGGCTGGAATCCGCAGGCCACCTGGTACGTGGCGCGCGGCATTCTCGGCACGCTCGGCTTCCCGCTGCGCAATCCCTACAGCCTGCACCGGCAAAAGGCCTTCCTGGTGGCTGGCATCGTGCCGCCGGAGCGCCTGGAGCGCCTGGAGCAGATTCCCACCTGGGACGAGTGGGACCTCGACCGGGACCGCTTCGACTACGACTGGAGCGCCTACGCGAGCCGGTGAGGGTTTCCGCTGCCCGACTGCGCTGATCCAGGCAGATGAGCTTCCTCCTCGCCCTGGCCCTCGCCCAGCAGATCAGCCTCACGCCGCTGGCCCGCACTTACGACCCGGTGCCCGGCTATCCCGGCTTCGCGTACAACGGCTTCTCGAGCGCGCCGGTCACGGATGGCGACTCCATCTCGCTCACGACCTTCATCGTGGCGCCGGCCGACGCCATGTCGGTGCTGTTCCACTTCCCGGCCGCCGGCGGGGCGCCGGCCACGATCGTGAACGACGACATGCTGATGCCGGGCGGAGGTCCGACGGACACCTTTCTGTCCATCACGCAGCCGGCGATCCACGCGGGACGCAGCTGGTGGCGGGGCAAGAATCAGAGCGGACTCCTGCAGGGCATCTACTCCGGCAACGGCGGCCCGGTCAGCGTCGTGCTCGACAACCAGACCAGCGGCCTGAATTACTTCGAGCCGCCCGTGAGCAGCGACGGCGCGCACGTCCACTTCACCACGGGCAGCAGCGCCGCCAAGACGCTGTGGATCGCGCCCGCGGCGGGCGGTCCCGCCGTCCGCGTCGCCCGGCAGGGCGATCCCGTGCCCGGCGCCACGAACGAGTTCATGCAGGAGGTCTACTCCGGCATGCTCGCCAACGGCCGTCTGGTCTTTCACGCGCGCTGCCAGGAGACCACTTTCTACCAGAGTTTCTGGTCGGTGCTGTCCTACGACGTCGCCACCGGCGTGATGACGGAAATCGCCGGCCGCGGCACGCTGATGCCCGGCTACCCCGCGCCCTTCGAACTGGTCGGGTGGCCCGCCACCGACGGCGATCGCGTGCTCTTCCGCGGCAGCCACGGCTACGTCGGCTTCGGCGGATGGACGGGCGTCTACATGTGGGAGGCCGGCGTGCTGTCCAAGGTGGTGGACTTGGCCACCCCGCGCCCCGACGGCACGCTCTTCGCGAGCTTCGGCACCGCCTACGGATTCCACGGCAGCGGCGTGGTCTTCACCGGCGTCAAGAATCTGGCCTATGCCGCCGACGGCCTCTACCTCCTGCAAGCGGGTCAAATGTCCAAGATCGTCGAATTCGGCGACGTGATCCAAGGCACGCCGATCGACACCTTTGGCGTGGCTTCGGGCGGCATCGCCGGAGGCGCCGTGACCTTCGCCTCGAGCGCATCGTTCGGCGGACCGCAGACGCTGTGGGTCGCCCACCTGCCCGGCTTCGGCCTGGATCTCGCGCGCACGGCGCCGCTGCGCCGCGGCCGCACCGCGCGCTACGAGGCCACCGGCGCGCTGGCCGGCGAAACGGGCGGGCTGCTGCTTGGCACGCGCGGCGTCGGCGCCGGCGCCTGCCCGCCCCGGCTGGGCGGAACGTGCCTCGACCTGGTGCCGCCGGCGCTGCTGGTTTCCGCGGCCACCGCCGACTCCGCGGGCCGTCTGACCTTCGACGTGCAGGTGCCGCTGGGCGCGCCTCTCATCTCGGTGCATCTGCAGGCCGCCGTCGTGCGCGGCATCGGCGGCGCCGACTCGCAGAAGTCCGCGCCCATCCCCGACGTCGTGCTGCCCTGAGTTCCCCGGGGCTATCATGCGCGACGGCCCGCATGCGGGCTCCGTTGCCATGAACGTTTCGCACTGGATCGGCGGCCAGGCCGCAGCGCCCGCCGGCGGCTCCTGGCTGGAGGACGTGGATCCGAAGACCGGGGCCGTGATCGGCCAGGTTGCGCGCGGCAACGCCGCCGACGTGGACGCGGCGGTGGCCGCGGCTGCGGCCGCTCCGGTGCTGCCCGTGAAGGAACGCGCCGACCTCCTCGAGCGCGTCGCGCGCAGCGTCGAGCACCGCCTGGAGGAATTCGCCCGCGCGGAAGCCGAGGACAGCGGCAAGACCCTGGGGCAAGCGCGCGCGATGGACCTGCCGCGCGCCCTCGACAATCTGCGCTTCTTCGCCGCGGCGATCCGCAGCGAGCAGACGGCATTTCACGGCGCGGAGGGCGGCTTCAGCTACACGCTGCGCCAGCCGCTGGGCGTGGTGGCGACCATCACGCCGTGGAATTTTCCGCTGCACCTCTTCACCTGGAAACTGGCGCCCGCGATCGCCGCCGGGAATTCGGTGGTCGCGAAGCCTTCGGAGATGACGCCGCGCACGGCGACGATGCTGGCCGAGGTGTTCACCGAGGCGGGCGCTCCGCCCGGCCTGCTCAACGTGGTGCACGGCCTCGGTCCGGAGGCGGGGGAGGCGCTCGTCGCCCATCCCGGCGTCAAGGCCATTTCCTTCACCGGCAGCACGGCCGCGGGCCGGCGCATCGCCGGCGTCGCCGCGCCGCTGCTGAAGAAGGTCACGCTGGAGCTCGGCGGCAAGAATCCCACCGTGGTCTTCGCCGACGCCGATTTCGCCGCGGCGGTGGCGGGCGCCGCGCGCGCCGCCTTCTTCAACACCGGCCAGGTCTGCCTGTGCGGCTCGCGCCTGCTGGTGGAGCGTTCGCTACACGACCGTTTCGTCGCCGCGCTGGCGGCCGAGGCGAAGAATTGGCAGCCGCCTGACAATCTGGGCGCGCTGGTCTCCGCCGCGCACCGCGACAAGGTCGAGCGCTACGTGAATCTGGCGCGCGAGGAGGGCGGCACCGTCGTCACCGGCGGCACCCGCCTGCCGCCCGCGGGCGGCTGCTACTTCGCGCCCACCGTGATCACGGGCTTGGCGCATGGCGCGCGCTCGGTGCAGGAGGAGATCTTCGGCCCGGTGGTGAGCGTGCACCCCTTCGACACGGAAGAGGAGGCGCTCGCGCTGGCCAACGGCGTGGACTATGGCCTGGCCGCGTCGGTCTGGACCAAGGATCTCTCACGCGCGCACCGCATGGCCGACCGGCTCCAAGCCGGCACCGTCTGGATCAACTGCTGGAACCGCCGCGACTACCGCGCGCCCTTCGGCGGCATGAAGGCCAGCGGCACCGGCCGCGAGGGCGGCCGGTACTCGCTGGAATTCTTCTCCCAGGACCGGAACGTCTGCGTGGCGCTGTAGCGCGCCTCGGGCTTAGTGGTGCCCCTTGGCGTAATCCAGCATGCCCTGGAAGTCGATCACCACCGCGGGCTCGTTGCCGACCGTCCAGGCGTCGTGGCCGGACGGCAGGAAGGAGACGTCGCCGGCCTTGCACTCGATCAGCGTGCCGTCGTCCATCTTGACGGCCAGCGTGCCGGACACGTGATACTGGAAGTGCGGCGCCTCGCAGCTCTTGGTTTTGGCCAGCGGCTGCACCGAGGTGGACCACTTCCAGCCCGGCTCGAAGGTGGCGCGCGCGACCATGGCGCCGCCGATCTTGACCAGTTCGACCTTCCCCTTGGGGAAATTCCGGACTTCGTCGGGCTTGGCGAACTTCTTCAGTTCGGCGGAAGATTTTTCTTGGGTTTTCATGGCCGTATCCTTGGTTGGCAAAGGTTGGGGTGCGAGGGGTGAGACGAGCCTCACCTTGTCAGAATGACGCTAAGCCCGGGGCCCCCCCTCGTCAAGTAGGGTGGGGACTTGGTCCCCGCGGATCCCGCCTTCACCCCGATCGCCGAGACCGGCGGCGAATTGGCCGATTTCGGCCCCTACGTTGCGGCCATCAACGACGCCGGCACCGTGGCGTTCCGCGCGCAGCGCCCGAGTGGCGGAAGCGCCTTGTTCCTGGGCGCAGGCGGGCCCTTGCAGCCGCTCGTGGTTCCAGAAGGCGAACTGATCGGACATCCTGATCTTGACAATTCCGGCCGCGTCAGTTTCCTCCTGGAGGATCCTGCGGCCGGTCCTGCGCTATGGATCCGCGCCCCGGACGGCGGTCTGACTCGCGCCGAGAGCGCGGCGCCGGTCGCGGTGATGGGCCCGCGCGGACCCGTGATGAACGACTCCGGCTGCGCCGTGTTCTGTGCGCGGCTCAGTTCAGGCGCCGAATGCGTCCTCCAGTCCGAAGGCGCGCGTCTGCAGATCCTGGCGCGCGCAGGTGAGCGCTTCCGCGCCTTTCCCGGACTTCCCGTCGTCAACCGGGAGGGCGTCGCGGCCTTCGCGGCGCTGCTGACCGCGGGCGGCGCGGCCCTCTTGCTGAGCCGTGCCGGAGTGCTGACGACGGTGGCCGACACCGAGAGCGAGTTCCGCGAGCTGAGCGCCTTTCCTTCTCTCAACGATCCGGGCCAGGTGGCCTTCACGGGAACGCTGAAGTCGGGCCAGGCAGGCGTCTTCCGGATGGAATCGGGCCGATTGCGCCCGCTCAGCGCCGGCGGCGGTCCGTTCGAGAACTTCCGCAGCGTTCTGCAGTTCGGCGCCGGCGGCCTGATCCTCTGCGCCACGCCGCGCGGCGGGCTGCTCGGGATCTACCGCGGCGCCGGCGCGGACGCCCAACGCCTGATCGGCCTGGGTGACGCGTTCCACGACTCCACGGTCGCCGACTTCGCCCTCAACGCCGTCTCCGTCAACTCCTCCGGTCAGATCGCGCTGCGCGTCCGCTTGTCGAACGGCCGCCAGTTGATCATCCGCGCGGCGCCGGCCACGGACCGGATGGGTGATATTCTGTGAAGGTGGAATTCACCAAGTTTTCCAGGATAACGCTTACGTTCCTGTGCCTGCAGGCTCTGGTTGGCTGCTCTCAGCCGCCGCTGTACGTGGAGGAACATCAACCCGTGAGCGATCGATCTCTCGAGAGGCTGGCCGCTCCAGGCTCTTATCAAGAACATTCTCAGTTGCCCATCGCGATCGTGAGCAATGAGGCCTCGAAGGTGGTTTTCGAACTCACCAATCAGACTGGAGAGCCGCTTGGCTATGCGAGTTATGCTCCAGATTGGATTCTTGTCAGTACTCAGTATCGGCTCGACAATGACTGGAATTGGGATGCAGGACAATTGGATCACTGTGGGACGGGCCTGGAATCCTTCTCGCTGCCCCCGGGATCCCAAGCCAAGATCTATGTGTATCGACTCAGCGATGCTTGGTGCCGAGCCGCCTTCACCGTGAGAGGCCTCACCTCTGGGAAGGTCTACCGTGTCGCGTCTCACGGTATCGCGCCCTGGGCTCCGTACTGGCGTCGCTGAGTCCAGGCAGCGACGTCCGGGGCCGCCAGCTCATTCTCCGCGCAGAGACTTCGGCGCCTTGAGGCTCCAGGCCGAGCGCAGCATGTCCTTCACCATTCCCGCCTTGGCCCGCGACAAGGTCACGCGCACCCCGACGATCTTCTTGCCCCAGTGCAGATCCGCGCAACAGACGGGCTCGGCCGCGACCGCGGCCTTGCGCTCATCCTCGCCGACGAACACGTGCAAGAAGGCCTCGTCGGGCGTGGCCGTCGCGAATATTTTTCCGCGCACGCGGAACGAGGTCATTACGAAGTGCGGCTCCTCGTGCGCTTCCGGCAGCGAGAGGGCGAATGCCCGGGCAGCGTCCAGTTTCATTGCGGATTCATCCGACTGTAACCTAGGCTCATGACCGCGGATCTCCATGCTGCCATCGCTGCGGGCCGCACCGACCTCGTGTTCGAGGCCGTTTCGCGTGGATTGCCGGCCACAACGCGCGACGCGGGCGGGGTGGCCTGGATCCGCTGGTGCGCCTACTACGGCGACGTCAGCGCGATTCGTTTCCTGTTGGAGCACGGCGAGAGCCTGTCCAGCCTCGGTGAGAATTACGACATCAACGGCGCCGCTTTCCACGGCCACTGGCGCCTCTGCCAATTCCTGATCGAGAGCGGCGCCGATCCCCGTCGGCCCATGCCGGACACGGGCGAGACTCCTCTGCACGCCGCCCTGTGCCGGCGCGAGGCGCTGGCCAGCGACCGGGTGGTGGAGGTTCTTCTGGCCGCCGGCGCCGATCCGAATGCGGCGACCCTGCCGGGCATCCCCACCGGCTGCTTCATGCGCGACGCGCGCACGCGCGGCGAGACGCCGCTGCATCGCGCCGCCGCGTTCGGCAGCGAGGCGGTGATCGAGGCGCTTCTTCAAGCCGGAGCCAACAAGGAGGCGCGCGACGCGCACGGCGATTCACCGCTCAGCTGGGCCAGCTGGCACCTGCGTCCGGCCGCGATCCTGCGCCGGCTTTGCTTCGGCGAGCACCACGTTCACCCCGACTCGCAGCCGCTGAGCCAGCATTTGCTCGGCAGGCCGCTGCCGCGCGAGGAATCCTGAACTACTTCTTGCCGCGCCGCGCGTCGAGGCTCCAGGGGCCGGCGCCGGCGGCGGCGAAGTGCAGCCAGATGAAGCAGAACAGCACGGCCGCAACGCCCTGGTTCACGACCGGATAGAAACTCCCGGGCGCGTGGACCTGGAAGTAGGCGACGGCCATCATGCCCGACATCAGGAAGGCGGTGATGCGCGTGAAGAGTCCGAGGAAGAGCAGCACCCCGCCCACCACCTCGAGAATGCCGGCGATGCCGACTTGGGTCATCGGATCGAAGGTCGCGCCGTCAGGCAGCGGCGTTGGCCAGCCGAAGACCTTGTTGGTGCCGGAGGTGAAGAAGATGAAGGCTGCCACCACGCGCAGCGCGGTGAGAGTGAGATTGGCGGCGAAGGATCCGGTGTTGGAACTGCTCATGCGCAGTGGAGTCTAGCCGGCGCCTCCCGCGCTTGCCGGCGCAGGCGCCACAGGTCCAGGAGGTCGGCGAGGACCGCCTCGGACGTGGGCCAGCGGCCGGCGCCGCGGCCGCTCAGGAATTCCACGCCGCTGCCGGGGCGCGTCAGCAGCAGGCCGCACTCGGCCCCGCTCAGCCCGGCCAGGGGATGGTCCGGAGACAGGAGTTCGGCGCGCAGCGCCGCTGGCAGTGCGCCGGCGCTCTGGCTGGCCGAAGCCAGGATGCGCAGGCGCAGACCCTGCGCCCGCGCCGCCCGCGCGCGTCCAGCCAGATCCTCGTCCAGGACCACGCGCGGAATCCGCGCCGGATCCAGCTCCCACTCCCAGGCGGCGCGCGCCAGCAGCGCGAGCTTCGCGGCGGCGTCGCGGCCGTCGAGATCCCGGCAGGGATCGGCTTCGGCAAAGCCGCGCGCCTGCGCCTCCGCAACGGCCGCCTCCAGGGAGGCGCCCTCCTCGATCCGGCCGAGCAGGAAGTTGCAGGTGCCGTTCAGCAGCCCCTGCACCGAACTCACGGCGCCGCGGGCCGCCGCCTCCAGCATCGGCACCGCGCCGCCGACCGCGGCCGCGTGGCGCAACTGCGCTCCGGTGGCGCGGGCCAGCGCGTTCCACTCCGCGCCGTCGCGCGCGAGCAGATCCTTGTGCGCGCTCACGACGTCGCGGCCGGCGCGCAGCGCGCCGCGGATCCAGCCGCCCGCCTCGGGCGCGCCCGTCAGTTCGACGAGCACGTCGAAATCCTGCCGCAGCAATTCCTCCGGCGCCGGGCCGCGCGAGCGGGAGCTGACGCTGACGAGTTCGAAGCGCTCCGGCTGCGCGCGCAGGCGCTCGGCCACGCCGCCTCCGACCGTGCCGCAACCGATCAACGCCACGCGCAGCGGCGCCGCCGGCGAGGCCGCGGACCAAAGCCGCGGCGCTGCGCCCACGCGCGTGAGCTCGGCCGCGCCGGCGGCGCCGACTTCCAGTTGCTGGTTCCATTCCTGCGCGAAGGCGATCGCCTTTTTTTGCACGATGCCGCCGTCCAGGCGCAGCGCCTCGGCGAAGGGTATTTGCGCAAAGCGGCGCGGGCGCGGGCCGGGCAGGGCCGGATCGCGCTCGTAGAGGCCGTCCACGTCTTTCAGGAGCAGGCAGCGCTCTGCGCGCAAACGCTGTGCGAGGAAGACGGCCGTCAGATCGGAGCCGCCGCGGCCGAGCAGGCACAGCCCGCCTGGCCCCGTGCCGACGAAGCCTGGCACCACGGCCACCGGGCGCTCTTCGAGGCGCCACAGCAGCGGCGTGGCATCCAATGCGGATGGCGTGGCGTCCAGCGGCGGGCCCTGCACGCGCAGGCCGGTGTGCCAGGGATCCAGCGCGTGCGCGGGCACGCCGGCGCGCGCCAGCGCCAGAGCGAGGAGTTGCGCGGTGGCCGCTTCGCCGGTGGCGACGAATCCAGCGAGCGCGTGCGGCTCCGGCTCCGCGTCGAGCGCGCGCGCCCGCGCCAGCAGCGCGTCGGTGACGCCCTCGAAGGCCGAGACCACCGCGATCACGCGGCGGCCCGCGCGGACGAAGCGGTAGATCTCCGCCACGGCGGCGGGCAGATCGGCCTCGCTGCGCAGCACCGAGGATCCGAACTTGAGAACGACGATCGGCGCGCTCATGCTCGCACCTCCGCGCGCACGCTCACCAGCGCCTGTTCGAGGTCGCGGATGATGTCCGCAGCGTCTTCCAAGCCGACGGAGAGCCGGATGAGGCCGTCCGTGATGCCCGCGCGCGCGCGCTGCGCCGCCGGTACCGCGGCGTGCGTCATGGTGGCCGGGTGCGTGATCAGCGTTTCCGCCGCGCCGAGGTTCTCGGCCAGCGCGCAGAGTTGCACCCGCTCCAGGAAAGCCTTCGCGGCCGGCGCGCCGCCCTGCAGTTCGAAGGACACCACGCCGCCGCCGGCGCGCTGCTGCTTGCGCGCGAGCTCGCGCTGCGGGTGATTGTCCAGCCAGGGGTAGGACACGCGCGCCACCTCGGGCCGCGCCTCCAGCCAGCGCGCGATCGTCAGCGCGCTGGCGGAATGCCGCTCCATGCGCAGGGGAAGGGTCTTGATGCCGCGCAGCGTCAGCCAGGCCTCCAGCGGCGACTGGATCGTGCCGATCGCCTTGCGGGTGTAGGCGAGGCGCTCGCGCAACTCCGGATCGCGCGTGAGAATGGCGCCGCCGATCGTGGCGTTGTGGCCCTCGAGGTACTTGGTGGTCGAGTGCACCACGACGTCCGCGCCCAGGCCGAAGGCGTCCATCAGCGCCGGCGTGAGGAAGGTGTTGTCCACCACCAGCAGCGCGCCGGCGCGCTTCGCCAGCCGCGCGCAGAGGCCGATGTCGGTCAGGCGCAGGGTTGGGTTGCCGGGGGATTCGACGATCAGCAGGCGCGCGGGTTCGCGCAGCGCCAGCGCCAGCTCCTCGGCGGAGGAGGAATCCGCGAAGTCGGCGCGCACGCCCAGATGCGCGAAGTATTCGCGCAGCAGGCGCACCGTGCCGCCGTAGATGGTTTCGCCGCAGACCACGCGGTCGCCGACCTTGAGGGTGGCCAGGAACAGCGTCGTCAGCGCCGACAGTCCGCTGCTGGTCGCCACCGCGGGTTCCGCCTGCTCGAGCGCGCCGAGATTGCGCTCCATCGCGGCGACGGTCGGGTTGGAGACGCGCGAGTAGGCGTAGGCCGGGTCGCCGCCGACGGTCTTCTGCCGGTAGGTGGTGGTCTGGTAGATCGGCGTGAGGATCGCGCCGGTGACGGGGTCGGGGGCGAGGCCGCCGTGAATGGCGCGGCCGGCGAAAGAGAGATCCGGGAAATCGGTCGGGTTCATGGTTTTGCTGCCAGGCAAGGAGAAACGGGAAGTGTGGAAACGAAAAAACCACCGCCCGGGCGGTGGCTTCTCTGGCAGCTAGGGGCGCGAGGCGTTAGTGCGTGCGCTCCAACCGCCGAGTGGGGCCACCACCCGGGCGTCGCATGCGCATATGCATGCTGAAGTTGGAGTTCGCGGAGGAGAGACGCATCTTGGCGCGATTTGCGGCGGCTATTCTAGCAAGGGTCAACCGTGAGTCAAGCCCGCTCTGCCACCGCCGCTCCTTCTGTCGCTGTCGTGGGCGCGACCGGCCTCGTGGGAGAGGTGCTGCTGCGGGTGCTGGAGGAGCGGTCGTTCCCCCTGCGCGAGTTGCGGCCGCTGGCCAGCGCGCGCTCGGCGGGGAGCGTCCTGCGCTATTGCGGATCGGAAGTGCGGGTGCGTGAGGCGAATGCGGCCAATCTGGCGGGCGCCGATCTGGTGTTTTTCGCGGCCGAAGGGGCGCTGTCGCGGGAATTGGCCCCTGTGGCGGTCAAGGGTGGCGCGGTGGTGATTGACAAATCCGGCACCTGGCGGCTGGATCCGGCGGTGCCGCTGGTGGTGCCGGAGGTGAATGCGGCGGCCCTGGCGGGGCATCGCGGGATCGTTGCCTGTCCCAACTGCACGACGGTCGGCTTCGTGCAGGCGCTGGAGCCGCTGCGGCGGGCGGCGGGGCTCAAGCACGTGACGGTGGTGACTCTGCAGTCCGCGAGCGGCGCCGGTCGCGCCGGATTGGAGGCGTTGGAGGGCGCGGAGAACGGAGCCTTCCCGCGCACGCTCCCCGGCAATGTCATTCCGCAGTGCGAGAGCTTCCGCGACGACGGTTACACCACCGAGGAAGTCAAACTGCATGAGGAAACGCGCAAAATCCTAGGCCTGCCCGAACTGCCGGTGACGATGACCTGTGTCCGCGTGCCAGTGGCCGTCTGCCACGCAGCCGCCATTTTGGTCGAAACGGAGCGCGACCTCAGTCCCGCCGCCGCCGAGGAAGCGCTGCGCGCGCAACCCGGCGTCATCGTCCACTCCGGCACCGACTACCCGACCCCGCTCGAAATCGCCGGCCGCGACGAAGTCTTCATCGGCCGCATCCGCCGCGACCCCACGCACCCGCGCCGCCTGTGGCTGTGGCAGTGCAGCGACAATCTCCGCAAGGGCGCCGCGACCAACGCGGTGCAGATTGCGGAGCGTCTATTCGTTCAAGGTTGGAATTAAAGGAATCGACCGAGAGAACGCCTCACTGCAGCTCAGGAGGTCTCGGTTGAGAGGGAGGTGACGATGTAACTTTCGGATTAGATGGAGTCCCCGGTTTGCCCGGTGTGAGTGGCATACCCGGATTCGTTGGTGGCTGCGGCACGATTCTCGAAAGTTGCTCGTCCGAGATCGTCTCCACGCCTGAGGATCGGAAGTCGCCAAATTGCATTCGCGACACTGCACCCCAGCGCTCCAGTTGACGGTCGAGCGTTAACTTCGCGATCTGGTCCGCGAGAATAAAACCTTGACCGGAGCGAATCACATGGAGTCCGCCCTCGCTCGCGTAGATTGCGGGGTCCAAGATAATCCGACCATCGCGGTATTTCCAGGTTCCGCCGGAGTACCTCGGCGGCACAAAGGCTCCTATACATGAGTATCCTTGGGACTCGAAAATAAAGCGCCCGGACTCTCCGAGAAACAGAACGCCAGTATTGCCACTGCCATCGCTGAAGTCGTACTCACGGCAGAGTTCCTTGATGAGGCTCGTCGACGACTGACAGGAAAGGCTGGCAGCAATAGTGAGCAGGGCGAGGACGGGCCGAAGTTGGACCACATCCAAGGATAGCCGCAGTGGAGGATCAGGCAACGGTCAGCCCAGCCTTTCGACCCGGCGACGGCGCTAGGATTTCATGATGGCCTCGACTGGTCGCATCGTGACGGGAGTGCTCGCGCCGCACCCGCCGCACCTCGTGTACGCGTCGAATCCGCCGCAGAACGAGCCGCGCTCGTCGCGGGCGGGGGCGTGGGACGGGCTGTTGAAGGGGTACGAGGCCTTGCGCAAGCGGCTGGAGAAGCGGGACTTCGACGTCGTCGTCGTGCACACGCCCCACTGGAAGACCACCATCGGCCACCATTTCCTGGGCATCCCGCGCTGCCAGGGCCTGTCCGTGGACCCGATCTTCCCGAACCTCTTCCGCTTCCAGTTCGACCTGAAAGTGGACGTGCCGCTGGCCGAGGCGAT